>Ga0101941_1000007_pt1 | contig 1067263 bp, 926 predicted proteins | sample DewCreD2012metaG_3_FD_75242 | JGI IMG/M metagenome (GOLD analysis project Ga0101941, IMG submission 75242) | Hot spring sediment bacterial and archeal communities from British Columbia, Canada, to study Microbial Dark Matter (Phase II) - Dewar... ... | reverse complement strand
GGGCCCACGGAGCGGGACCGGAGTGAAGGAACCCTGACGAAGGAAGGGCCAAACCGAGAGCAAGCACCCTTGGTTACTTGGGGTGCTTTTCCAAGTAACTCGCCGAAGGCGAAATGTCTGCCGTTAGGCAGACGCTCTTGACCTTCAGAACGCCGACAGTCTCCAAGAGACCATAAAAAAAGCCCCGCGTCTCTCAACGCGGGGCTTCCTGTTACTACCGACTAAACCCTCAAACCACAGCCGACTGCCCACTCATCGCCAGATCCAGCAACTCACGGTTAGCGACCGCATACATCGCATAATCGTTACCGCTCGCCGCACGCAACTCCACCAACATCGCGCGCCAGCGCTCGACCATCGGCAAATGCTGCTCAAGCCACAGACTCAAACGCTCCTCGACATCCGCAGGACCATTCGGCATCTGCAACACCGACACCGTAATCGCCCGCTGCTGCCAATCGATATCATCACGGAACGCCTCACGGGCCAGCGCCTGCCAATTGTTCTCCACCGGCAACGCACTGATCTGCTGCAGATACCACGTCACATCCAGCGAACTGCCCACCGCGAAATACACCTTCGCCACGTCCGCTGCATTCTGACCGGTCACATCAGACGCCTCGATGATCGGCAACAGCGTGTACAGGTGACTCGTACCCGCCACCATCCGCGCCAGCAACTCCGGCACGCCCGCCGCGACGTACTCCTGATAACGCGTCTGCCAGACCTCACGGGTCGGGCCTTCCAGCAACTCGTCCAGCTTCAGACCCAGCGCCGCGATGTGCGGACCGAAGTGCGCCACATCACGGGCCGCGTCCAGTTCATTGCGACGGCTGCGCAGGAACCAGCGCGTCGCGCGACGGCCCAGACGCATCAGCTCATCCATCAACGCCAGCTGAATCTCGGCCGGCACCTTGTAGTCCAGGGACTCGATCTGACGGAACCAGTGCGGGAGGTGGAAAATGTCACGCACGATCACGTAAGCGCCGGCCACGTTGGCTGCGGTCATGCCGGTGGACTCTTTGAGTCGCTGCACGAACGTGATGCCCATGTGGTTGACCAGATCGTTGGCGATCTGCGTGCTGACGATTTCGCGCTTCAGACGGTGACGACGCATCGACTCGGAGAACTTCGCGCCCAGTGACGGCGGGAACGCCGTTTCCATGTCGCGCGCCAGGTAGTCGTCGTCCGGCACACGGGATTCCAGCAGCGCTTCCTTGAGGTCGATCTTGCTGTAGGAAATCAGCACCGACAGCTCGGCCCGGGTCAAGCCCTTCTTCTCGGCGATGCGCTCGGCCAGTTGATCTTCCGCCGGCAGAAACTCGATGGCACGGTCCAGCTTGCCGCGCGCTTCCAGGTCACTCATCAGGCGCTTGTACTCGGCGATGCGCTCGTAGGCACGGCGCTCCGCCAGGGACAGGGCCTGGGTCTGCTTGTAGTTGTTGCCGAGAACGAGGTTGCCCACTTCGTCGGTCATGCTTTCGAGCAGCAAGTTGCGCTGCTTCTCGGTCATGTCGCCCGCCTGGACCACTTCGTTCAGCAGGATCTTGATGTTCACTTCGTGGTCGGAGCAGTCCACACCACCGGCGTTATCAATGAAGTCGGTGTTGGTCGCGCCGCCCATCAGGCCGAATTCGACACGGCCCAGTTGGGTCATGCCAAGGTTGCCGCCCTCGCCCACCACTTTGCAGCGCAGCTGATTGCCGTTGACGCGCAACGCGTCGTTGGCCTTGTCGCCGACGTCCGCATGGGACTCGGTGCTGGCCTTGACGTAGGTGCCGATGCCGCCGTTCCACAGCAGATCCACCGGCGCCTTGAGCAGCGCGTGCATCAACTCGGTCGGGGTCAGTTTGTCAGCAGTGATGTCAAAGCGCGCCTTCATCTGCGGAGTGATCGCGATGCTCTTCGCGCTGCGCGGGAAGATACCGCCGCCTGCGGACATCAGGCTAGTGTCGTAATCGGTCCACGCCGAACGCGGCAGGTCGAACAGACGCTGACGCTCGACAAAGCTGCTCGCCGGGTCCGGATTCGGGTCGATGAAGATGTGCAGGTGGTTGAAGGCCGCGACCAGTTGCAGCTTGTCGGACATCAACAGGCCGTTACCGAACACGTCACCGGCCATGTCGCCGACGCCGATCACGCTGATGCTGTCCTGCTGCACGTTGATGCCGCGCTCGCGGAAGTGGCGCTGCACGCCGACCCACGCGCCCTTGGCGGTGATGCCCATTTTCTTGTGGTCGTAACCCGCCGAGCCGCCGGAAGCGAAGGCGTCACCAAGCCAGAAACCGTAGTCGATGGCGATACCGTTGGCGATGTCGGAGAAGGTCGCGGTGCCTTTGTCGGCGGCGACGACCAGGTACGGGTCATCGTCGTCGTGGCGCACGACGTTGGCCGGCGGCACCAGGACGCCTTCTTTCAGGTTGTCGGTGATGTCCAGCAAACCGGAAATGAACAGGCGGTAGCAGGCGATCGCTTCGGCCTGGATTTCGTCGCGGGTCCCAGTGGTCGGCAGACGACGGGGCAGGAAACCACCCTTGGCACCGACCGGCACGATGACCGAGTTCTTCACCTGCTGGGCTTTGACCAGACCCAGCACTTCGGTGCGGAAGTCCTCTTCACGGTCGGACCAGCGCAGGCCGCCACGGGCCACGTTGCCAAAGCGCAGGTGAACGCCCTCGACGCGCGGCGAGTAAACGAAGATTTCGAACTTCGGCACCGGCTTCGGCAGCTCGGGGATCAGACGCGGGTTGAACTTGAAGCTGAAGTAGCTCTTGCTCTGGCCGTTGGCGTCGGCCTGGTAGAAGTTGGTGCGCATGGTCGCCTTGATCAGGTCAAGGTAGCGACGCAGGATGCGGTCTTCGTTGAGCACTTGCACGCCGTCCAGCGCAGTCAGAATCGCCTGCTCCAGACGCTGCTGCATGTCGTCGAGGTCGCCGCCGCTCAGCTTGCGTGCCAGATAGAAGCGGGTCTTGAACAGACGCGTCAGCTCGCGAGCGATGTCGGCGTGGTTGTTCAGCGTGCTGGCGATGTAACCCAAGTCAAAGCCCAGACGGATCTGCTTCAGGTAACGCGCGTAGGCACGCAGCAGCGCCACGTCGCGCCACGGCAAACCGGCCGTCAGCACCAGGCGGTTGAAGGCGTCGTTCTCGGCCTCGCCACGAACGATGTGGACGAAGGCGTCCTGCAGCGTGTCGTTGAGCTGTTGCAGGTCCAGGTTCAGGCCTTCGCCGTAGGTGAACGCAAAATCGTGAATCCAGAACTCGCGGCCGTTGGTGTGGCGCAGGCGGTACGGGAATTCACCGAGTACGCGCAGGCCGAGGTTTTCCAGAATCGGCAGAACGTCGGACAGCGCCAGCGGCGTGTCAGCGTGGTACAGCTTGCAGTGCAGCTGCGCCTTGTCGCCCGACAGCGGCTGATAAAAGCTCATCACCAGCGGATTGGCTTCGGACAGGCTCAGCACGTGTTGCATGTCGACCACGGCGGAGTGCGCGGCGAAACGCTCGCGGTAGCCGGCCGGGAAACCTTTCGGGAAATCGGCCAGGACATTGGTGCCCTGGGCTTCGCCGAAGCTTTCGATGACCAGACTGGCGTAGTCGTCTTTCCACGAACGGCAAGCCTGGATAACTTCGTTTTCCAGCTGCAGCGGGTCGATGTCTAGGGCGACTTTCGGGTCCACACGCAGAATCAGCTGCACGCGCGCCAGCACCGACTCGGAGAAGAACGTCCAGAACTCGCAGTCAGTGGCTTTCAGGCGATCCATCAGCACTTGCTGGATCTTCTGACGGACCTCGGTGGAGTAGACGTCGCGCGGCACGTAGGCCAGGCAGTAGCAGAAACGGCCGTACGGGTCCTTGCGCAGGAACACGCGAATCTTGTTGCGCTCCTGGATCTGCACGATAGACATGACGGTGGTGAACAGTTCGTCCACCGGGGTCTGGAACAGGTCGTCGCGGGGCAGCACTTCAACCACTTGCGCCAGTTCCTTGCCCAGGTGCGCCTTGGCGTCGAACCCGGAGCGGCGTTCGACTTCGGCGACCTTGCGGCGGATGTACGGAATGGCGCGCACGCTTTCGCCATACACCGACGAGGTGTACAGGCCCATGAAGCGCGATTCCTTGATGACGTTGCCATCGGCGTCAATCTGGCGGATCGACACGTAGTCCGGGTAGGCCGGGCGATGCACGCGGCTCGGGTGCGCGGCCTTGGCGAACGACAGCAGGGTCGGCTCCTGCAGATACTTCACTGCATAGCCTTCGATGTGCAGGTCTTCGCCGGTGAGGCCTGCGCGCAGCAGTTTGGTCAGACCGAGGAAGGACGACGGGTCGTAATGGAGCTGACCGCCTTCGTCTTCGTTGCTGACGGTGAATTCTTCATAGCCGAGGAAGGTGAAGTGGTTGTTCACCAGCCATTCGAGGAACACCTTGACCTCGGATTTCTCCTCCGGGTCGATGTTGTATTCGGTGGCGTCGATGCCGGCCAACAGCTCGTGGAGCTTGGCTTTCATCGGCTCGAAGTCTTCAACGGCAACGCGGACTTCGCCCAGCACCTGCTCCAGTTCGCGGGCAAGCACGTTCAGCTCCGCGGCATTGGCGCAACGGTCGATCTCCAGGTACATCAACGATTCTTGCAGCACGCCGTCGCCGTTGGTGCCTTTTGGCAGCAGTTCGAGCAACTGGCCTTTCTCGTCCCGACGCACGCTGAGCACGGTGGTCTGCAGCGTGTGGATGCTGTAGCCGCGGCGGTTCAGTTCGGTACGCACCGAGTCGACCAGGAACGGCAGGTCGTGGTGCAGCACTTCGACGGCGGTGTGGGTGGACTGCCAGCCGTGACGTTCGTAATCGGGGTTGTAGACCCGCACTTCAGGGGTGCCGTGCTCGAAGTGTTCGAGCAGGCGCCAGGCCGAGAGGGTGCAGCCGGCCAGGTCAGAGAGTCTGCGCTGGGTGAGTTCGTCGAGGGAGATGATGCCGAAGAATTGGTCGGCGAACAGCGCCACTTGTGGCAGTGCCTGTTCGCTGATGTGCTGAGCCAGTGCCGCTCGCAGTTGGTGCTGGAAGTCGGACTTGCTGGCTGCGGTGAAGAACGCCATCTGTGGTACTCCGATTGGCTTGAGCTTTTATATAGGAGAGATGCGTGTGTCGGGTGGAGCGTGTTCGTTTGTCACGTTTGCGTATGGTCGATGATAGTCAGCATAACGTGACAGGGGGCGTCGCGTTTCGCGTTGCCTGTTTTACTAACGCTTTTGGTGTGTGTGCCGTCACATTTGTTCGGCTCTGGTGCAGCTTAACGAGTGGCGCCCTGAATCTGCTTGCGATGCTGCGACATATTCGGACATCGGGTTGCAGGCTTCGGGTTGAGGGGACTGATTTATTTACAGTGCTTCATCGTAAATTAATCTGTCCCCGGATCTGCGGCGTTGCTCAGTGCGCCAGGATCAAGAGCGTCTGCCTGAGGGCAGACTGTTTCGCCTTCGGCGAGTTACTTTTAAAAAGCACTAAAAGTAACCAAAAGTGCCTGCTCTCGGTTGGGCCCTTCGTTCCTCAGGGTTCCTTCACCAAAGTCGCGATTGGCGGTGACTGGACTTTTTGTGTACGAAGATCAAAAGCGCGTTTAAGCAGATCAAAAGCTTCCCGGCTGAAGCCGGTCCTACGGTCAGCGCCAATCCCACTGGAAGTACGCGATGCTTTTTAGTGGGACCGGCTTTAGCCGGGAAGAGGCCGGTTTGGTCGCCATCAATTTCGCGGTTGATCGTTCCCACTGGATGCACGCGATGCCTTCGTAGGACTGGCTTTAGCCGGGAAGAGGCCAGTTTGGTCGCCATCAATTCCGCGGTTGATCGTTCCCACTGGATGCGCGCGATGCTTTTTAGTGGGACCGGCTTTAGCCGGGAAGAGGCCAGTTTGTGCGCCATCAATTTCGCGGTTGATCGTTCCCACTGGATGCACGCGATGCTTTTTAGTGGGACCGGCTTTAGCCGGGAAAAGGCCAGTTTGGTCGCCATCAATTCCGCGGTTGATCGTTCCCACTGGATGCACGCGATGCTTTCGTAGGACTGGCTTTAGCCGGGAAGAGGCCAGTTTGAGCGCCATCAATTTCGCGGTTGATCGTTCCCACTGGATGCGCGCGATGCTGTTAGTGGGACCGGCTCTAGCCGGGAAGAGGCCAGTTTGTGCGCCATCACCCCTGTAGGAGCCGGCTTGCTGGCGAACGCGGTGGGTCAGGTTCACCCAACCGTTACCCTGATCGCAAACAGCAATCTTCAGCAAATCTCCCGCAGGACTGGCAAAATCCCACCCTGCCCTGAACCACGCCAGAGGAATCGCCGCCATGCAAATGACCACCGACAGCTTCATCTATAACCCATGCGACGAGGAGGAAGATGATATGGCGCTGGCCTGTTGCCATGGCAGCAGCACCGGTGATCTGTTTCTGCTCGCGCGTTTTCCTGATGAGGATGAGGTCGATATCACGTTCCGTGACGACACCATTCACGTCGAAGACAACATCACCGTCACCTTGAGCGCTACCCGGCTGCTGGTCGAAATCGACGCCGCCGACGCCAAGCCCCTTGGCGGCGATACCGCGTATGAGATCACCCACAGCACCCCCGCCAATGAATTGGCCGAGCTGGACGCCACGCTGCGGATCATCCTCAAGGATGTCGGAACGTACGTCAGCCCGATCAGTTGAGCCCCCCGCCGGCACCGGGCGCCAATTGACGCAAATGTAAGACAGTTCTTGTTTTTGCCCGGTCCTTTGCGGAAAAGCCGAAAAAACCCGCCGGCCGATTAGTCGGCGCCCCTGCGATGGATTAAAGTAACGCCCCCAGCTTCGGCGCCACTTGGCGCTGCTGCCTCTCCTGCCAGGAACTGTCATCGATGGAACATCGTGAAGCGTTGATCGCGCTGCGGACCTTTCTCTCCACCCAGATTCTCGGGCAGGAGAAACTGGTTGAGCGCTTGCTGATCGCGCTGCTGGCCGACGGACACATGCTTGTCGAAGGCGCGCCCGGTCTGGCGAAGACCAAGGCGATCAAAGAGCTGGCTGAAGGCATCGAAGCGCAGTTCCATCGCATTCAGTTCACCCCCGACCTGCTCCCGGCCGACATCACCGGCACCGAGATCTATCGCCCGGAAACCGGCAGTTTCGTGTTCCAGCAAGGTCCCATCTTCCACAACCTGGTGCTCGCTGACGAAATCAACCGCGCGCCGGCCAAGGTGCAATCGGCCTTGCTGGAGGCCATGGCCGAGCGCCAGGTCAGTGTCGGGCGCAGCACCTACGACCTGTCGCCGCTGTTTCTGGTGATGGCGACGCAGAATCCCATCGAGCAGGAAGGTACCTACCCGCTGCCCGAGGCGCAGCTCGACCGTTTTTTGATGCACGTCAAGATCGGCTTCCCGGACGCCACCGTCGAACGCAAGATCCTCCAGCAGGCCCGCGGCGAAGCGCTCAATGGCGAAACCAAGCCAGAGCGTCGGGTCAGCCAGCAGGCGATTTTCGCGGCGCGCAAGGAAATTCTCGGCCTGTACATGGCCGATGCCGTTGAGGAATACCTGGTGCAACTGGTGATGGCGACCCGCACGCCGGCCAAGTTCGATGCCGAGCTGGCCGAGTGGATAGGCTATGGCGCCAGTCCCCGGGGTTCGATTTCCCTGGACCGCTGCGCCCGGGCCCACGCCTGGCTGGCCGGGCGCGATTTCGTCAGCCCCGAAGACATCCAGGCGATGGTCTTCGACGTGCTGCGCCACCGCATCATCCTGTCGTTCGAAGCGGAAGCGGCGGGCATTGATCAAGACCGCGTGATCCAGCGCATTCTCGACGTCGTGGCCGTCGCCTGACCCCATGCAACCCTATCTGATCTCCCAACCGGGCATTCGCATCAGCCTCGCCGAGCTGATTGAAATGCGTCATCGCGTGCGGGAAGTGCAGCTGTTTTCCACGCCCAGCCAGCGCAGCCCGCTCATTGGCCTGCACCATTCCAAGCTGCGCGGACGCGGGGTCGACTTCGATCAGGTCAGGGTCTATCAGGCCGGCGACGACGTCAGGACCATCGACTGGCGCGTCACCGCACGCACCCAAGAGCCCCACACCAAACTGTTTCACGAGGAACGGGAGCGGCCGATTTTCATCATGGTCGAGCAAAGCCGCCGCCTGTTTTTCGGGTCCGGACTGATGTTCAAGTCAGTCCTCGCCGCCCAGGCCGCCGCGCTGGTCGGCTGGGCCGCGCTGGGTCACAACGACCGGGTCGGCGGGCTGGTGTTCGGTGACAACGAGCATTACGAGATCAAACCGCGACGCAGCAAGCAAAGCCTGCTGCAACTGCTGAACCGGCTGGTGCGGGTCAATCAGTCGCTGCACACCGAAGCCGCTGCCGACCGCGACACGTTCGGCGTGGCCCTGCGCCGCGCGCGGGAGGTGATGCGTCCGGGCAGTCTGGCGATCATTCTGTGCGACGAGCGCGCGTTGTCCGACTCGGCCGAACAGCAACTGGCGTTACTGTCACGGCACTGCGATCTGTTGCTGCTGCCGCTCTCCGACCCGCTGGATCACGCCTTGCCCGCTGCCGGGCTGCTGCGCTTTGCCGACCGCGGCGCGCACCTGGAGCTCGACACCCTGAGCGCCGACCTGCGCCAGAGCTACCGTGCTCAGGGCGAGGCGCGTCAGGCGCGCTGGGAACTGCTGGCGCAGAAGCTGCGCGTGCTGATGATGCCGCTGAGCACCCAACGTGAAATGGTCGAGCAACTTCGCGAATACCTCAACGGCCAGCGCCCGGTAAAACAGCCATGAGTGCGCTGGACCAGTTGCAACCGCTGATCCTGCCGGAGCCGGTCGGGTTCTGGCCGCCAGCGCCGGGCTGGTGGCTGCTGCTGATCCTGCTGCCGGCGCTGGGCTACGGCCTGTGGCGCGCGCGCAGGCTGCTGCCAAAAAAGTCCAGCGTTGATACCGCCGAGGCATTGGACCCCTTGCGCCAGGCCGCACTGGTCGAACTCGCACAGATGCCCAAACCCTACGACGGCGCCCCGGCCGGTGCCTGGCTGCAACAGATCAACGGCCTGCTCAAACGCCTGTGCCGCAATCACTACCCCTACAGCCAGAGCCACACCCTCAACGGCCGCAAATGGCTGGCGTTTCTCGACAACCGCTGCCCGGCCGCCGGTTTGACGCGCTGGATGATCCTCGTCGAGGGTGCTTACAAGCCGGAATGCAAACTCGATGACAAGGCCATCAACGGCCTGACCCAGTCGGTCGAGACCTGGATTCGCAAGCATGTTTGAATTCGCCTGGCCGTGGCTTTTTGCCCTCCTCCCGCTGCCGTGGCTGATGCGCTTGGTGCTGCCCGCAGCGGACAGTGGCGAAGCGGCGCTGAAAATCAGCTTTCTCCCCGAGCTGGAAGGCCTCGCCGGGCGCCGTGCACGAACCCGTTTGCCGGGCTGGCGGCGTCAGTTGCCATTCATGACCGTGTGGCTCCTGCTGCTGGTCGCTGCCGCCCGCCCGCAATGGCTGGGCGAGCCGTTGCCGGTTGCTGCCAGTGGTCGCGATCTGCTCGTCGCAGTGGATGTGTCGGGATCGATGGATTACCCGGACATGGTCTGGAAAAACGACGAAGTCAGCCGGCTGACACTGGTGAAGACGCTGCTGGGGGACTTTCTTGAACACCGCCAGGGCGATCGCATCGGCCTGATTCTGTTCGGCAGTCAGGCGTATCTGCAGGCGCCGCTGACCTTCGACCGCAAGACCGTGCGCGTCTGGCTGGACGAAGCGCGGATCGGCATTGCCGGCAAGAACACCGCCATCGGCGACGCGATTGGCCTGGCGTTGAAGCGTCTGCGCCAACGCCCGGCCCAGAGCCGCGTGCTGATTCTGGTCACCGACGGCGCCAACAACGCGGGGCAGATCGATCCGAGAACTGCCGCGCGTCTGGCCGCCAGCGAAGGTGTGAAAATCTACCCGATCGGCATCGGCGCAGATCCCGATAAAGGCGCCACCAGCATTCTCGGCCTCAACCCCAGCCTTGATCTGGACGAGCCCGCGCTGCGGGAAATCGCTGCGCTCAGCGGTGGGCAGTATTTCCGCGCCCGCAACGGCGCCGAACTCGCCGGCATCGGCAAGGCGCTGGACCGCCTTGAGCCGGTCGCACAGCAGCCGACCCAGGCACGTCCGGCCCGGGCGCTTTATCACATGCCGTTGTCGATGGCCTTGTTGCTGAGCCTTCTGCTGGTCGTCCAGGAGCGCTGGCCGAACAACCCGGTTTATCGTTTTTTTGCGCGCCGGCCGACGTTTGCGCAGGGCACGCAGTGGCGTCAGCGCTTGAAGCGCCTGACGAGGCGCCCATGATCGAATTCTTCTCCGGTCTCTGGCCCCATTGGTCACGCCCTGCCTGGCTGCTCCTGCTGCCCGCGCTCGGCTGGCTGTTATGGCGGCTATGGAATCGGCAGAAGCGCGTCGGGCGCTGGCAGATGATTTTGCCCAGCGCCTTTCATTCCGCCCTGCTCAGCGGTGGCGGCGGTCGGGAAAGCAAGTTGCCGTGGTTGGTACTGGGTCTCGGCTGGTTGCTGGCGGTACTGGCGCTGCTCGGCCCGAGCTGGCAGCGCGTCGAGCAGAACAGCCAGCGGCCGGTCGATCCACTGGTGGTGATGCTCGAGCTGACCCCGGAGATGCTCGCCGCTGACAGCCCGCCCACCCGACTTGAACAGGCGCGGCGCAAGGTGCTAGATCTGTTGCAGGCGCGCAGCGATTCACAGACCGCGATCATCGTGTATGCCGGCAGCGCCCACACCTTGGTGCCGTTGTCGGATGATCTGGCGACCAGCAAGAACCTGCTGGATGCGATCAAGCCGTCGATCATGCCCGAAACCGGCCGCCGTGCAGACCTGGCCGTGCGCAAAGCGCTGGATTTGCTCGAACAGGGCGACCTCGGTCAAGGGCGGCTGCTGTGGATCGGTTCGTCCCTCAGCGACGCTGAACGTCAGGGAATTCGCGCCGCGATGACCGGCCGCGACGCTCCGTCTTTATTGATGCTCGGCGTCGGCACCGCCGAAGGCGCTCCGGTCACCCAGGAGAAAGGCGGTTTTCTGAAGGACGCCCAGGGCGGCATCCTTGTGCCGCGTCTGGACGGGCCGGTGCTCAAGGATTTCGCCGACAGCATGGGCGGTCGCTACACTTCGCTGCGTCTGGACAACCAGGACCTCAATGACCTGGGCCTGCTCGACGGTCCCAAGAGCCTGATCAGCCAGGGCCAGAAATTGCGTCTCGACCGCTGGGCCGACCAGGGCTACTGGTTGCTGCTGCCCCTTCTGCTGCTGGCCGGATGCGCCGGGCGACGCGGCTGGCTATTGTGTTTGCCGTTGCTGTTGATGGCCGTGCCGCAACCCAGCTATGCCTTCGGTTTCGACGACCTGTGGCGCCGGCCCGATCAACAGGGCGAACACTTGCTCAAGCGTCATCACCCGGCGGAAGCCGCGCGGCATTTCGAAGACCCGCAGTGGCAAGGCGTTGCGCTGTATCAAGCCGGTGACTACGCCGGCGCCGTCCAGCGCTTTGCCCAGGGCAGCAGCGCCGCCGACCACTACAATCGCGGCAATGCGCTGGCCCGAAGCGGTGAGCTGGAAGCTGCCATCGACGCCTATGAACAGGCACTGGAGCGTCAACCGGACTTCCCGGCGGCGCTGGCCAACAAGGCGTTGGTGGAGCAGGTGCTGGCGCAGAACAAAGCGTCGAATCAGGCGAAAGCAGATGAGAAGGCGAAGACTGACGAGAATGCCGACAATGCCCGCGATGGCAATGCCGGACAGTCGTCATCGAGCGCGCCGTCAGCGCAGCAGGATGCCAATGCCGACCGCTCGGCCAGCGATCAGCAAAGCGCCGCCGACGAGCAGGCTTCCGGCGCAGGATCCGACAGCGATGAGCCTGTGAGTGCCTCGGGCAAACCGGCCGACGGACAGATCGATGGCGAGCAGAAACAGGCGCTCGAACAATGGCTGCGGCAGATCCCCGACGAACCCGGTGAACTGTTGCGGCGCAAATTCTGGTACGAACAACAGCAGCATCAGGAAAAGACCCGATGAGTCGTCTGCACAGGTTGCTGATCGCAGGAATGTTGTGCCTGTTCGCCCTAGTGGCGCAACTGGCACAGGCCGACAGCGCAGGCTCCACGCTGCAATCCAGCGTTGACCGCACGCGCGTCAACACCGGCGAAACCGTTGAGCTGACCCTTGAAACCGACGACGCGACCGTCTTCGGCAGACCGGACATGAGCGCGCTGGACGCCGACTTCGAGGTGCGCGACACCCGCCAGCTCAACAGCCTGACCACGCTGGAAGGCAACGTCCACGCGACGACCCGCTGGCTGATCACGCTGATGCCGCGCCACAGCGGCTCGATCGAAATCCCGTCGCTGAAGCTGGGCGAAATGACCAGCAAGCCGATTGTGCTGCAAGTGGTCGATGTCGGCCCCGTCGCCCAGGGGCAGGAGCAGAAGCTCGCGCCAGTGTTCATGGAGGCGAGCCTCGATCAGGACAGCGTGTACGTTCAGGCGCAGGTTTTGCTGACTGTGCGCATCTATCACTCAGTCTCACTGTTCGACGACAGCAGCCTGACCCCGCTGCAAGTGCCGGATGCGCGCATTGAAAAGCTTGGCGACACGCGCACGTACGAGAAGCAGATCAACGGCACTCGCCACGGCGTCATCGAGATGCGCTACGCGCTGTATCCGCAGCACAGCGGGAAGCTGATCATCCCGGCCCAGGCTTTCAGCGCCACGCTGGTTCAGGACACCACCGACGCCAGTGCGGCCGCCGCCATGGCGCCGGGCGCAATCGCCAGTGGGCCGAAACCGGGCCGATTGATGCACGTGACGTCGCTGCCCCTGACCCTCGACGTCAAGCCGCAACCGGCGCACTATCCCGCCGACACGCCATGGCTGCCGGCGCGCAGCGTCAGCCTCAGTGAAAAGTGGAGCCCGGAACCTGCCCACAGCCAGGTTGGTGATTCCCTAACCCGCACCTTGCAACTGAAGGCCGAGGGCTTGTCGAGCGCACAATTGCCGCCGCTGCCCGCCACCGACGTCAGTGCATTGCGGCGTTACCCCGATCAGCCGCAACTGAGCAATCAGCCCGGCGAGCGCGGTTTGACCGGCGTACGCGAAGAGCGTGAGGCGCTGGTGCCCAATCGTCCTGGCGCCATCGAAATTCCCGCAGTGGATCTGGTCTGGTGGAACACCCAGGAAGATCACCTGGAGCACAGCGCCCTGCCCGCCCGCACCTTGCAGGTCAGCCTCAACCCGGCGTTTGCGGTGGACACGCCAGTGAGCGACAACAGCAATGTGACGGTGATCGGCCCGCCGGTGTGGCCGTGGCAGTTGAGCACGGTGTTGTTGAGTTTCACCACGCTGCTGGGCTTCGGCCTGTGGTGGCGCGGTCGCTGGCAACCGGCGCTGGCCCGGGTCGCGCAAACGGGGCCGAGTCCGCGTACAGTGCTCGACGATCTGAAACGCGCGTCTCTGGCCAACGACCCCCACGCCACCCGACAGGCGCTGGACGCCTGGGCCCGACAGCAGCCGGAAACCCTGGCCGACATGGCCGCGCGCTTCGTGCCGCTGTCCCATGCGCTGGACGGACTGAATGGCGCGCTGTACAGCGAGACCGAAAAACTGTGGCTGGGCGAAGACCTATGGCGCGCCGTCAAAGCGCTGCCCGCCATCGAGAACCCCCAGGACCCGATCGGAGGCGACAGCTTGCCGCCGCTTTATCCAAAATGATGCCATTGCTCTTTCTCCCTGTAGGAGCGTGGCTTGTCCCGCGATCTGGCGCGCAGCGGCAGCAGAACCTGCCCGCGCGGTGTGTCATGGTCATCTCGATAAGCGACTTTTTTACGACCGGTCCCCGGTCGATCGCGGGACAAGCCACGCTCCTACAAAGGACGCCGCTGCCGGCGCCACGTATTTAAACCAAGGTACCCCCATGCGTCTGTTCCACACCTCCGACTGGCACCTCGGCCAGAACCTTCATGGTCAGGAGCGAGATTTCGAACACGCCAGCTTTCTGACCTGGCTGCTGGCCCGTCTGGCCGAGCGCAAACCGGATGTTCTGCTGATCGCCGGCGACATCTTTGACACGGTCAATCCGCCGGTCAAATCCCAGGAGCGCCTGTATGACTTCATCGTCAGCGCCCACGAGCAGAACCCGCAGCTGACCATCGTCATGATCGCCGGCAATCACGACTCCGGATCGCGCATCGAATTGCCCGCGCCACTTATGCGACGCCTGCGCACCCACGCGCTGGGCCGGGTGCTCTGGCTCGATGATGGCGTGCTGGACGTCGACCGCCTGCTGCTGCCGCTGAGTAACGCCAAGGGCAAAGTCCTCGGCTGGTGCCTGGCGCTGCCGTTCCTGCGGCCTGCCGAAGTGACGGGCGCGGCATTGGGCGACAATTATTTGCGCGGCATCGGACAAGTCCATGAAATGCTCATCGCAGCGGCCAACCAGCGGCGCAAGAAAGGCCAGGCGCTGATCGCCATCAGCCACGCGCACATGGCCGGCGGCTCGGTGTCGGAAGACTCCGAACGCAGCCTGATCATCGGCAACGCCGAAGCCCTGCCCGCCAGCCTGTTCGGCGAGAGCATCACCTACGTCGCCCTCGGGCATCTGCACAAACCCCAGCGGGTCAACGGCGAGGACCGCATTCGCTACAGCGGTTCGCCCATCCCCCTGTCGTTTTCGGAAATCGGCTACCAGCATCAGATCCTCGAAATCGAGTGCGACGGCGACAAGCTGGTCAGCGTCAAACCCCTGCTGATTCCCCGCGCCGTCAACCTGCAAAGAGTCGGCCCGGCGCCACTGGCCGAGCTGTTGCTGCAACTGCGGGATCTTCCGGACATCGATCTGCTGGCCGACGTCGACCGTCAGCCGTGGCTCGAAGTCCGTGTGCGTCTGGACGAGCCGCAGCCCGACCTGCGCAACCAGATCGAAGCCGCACTGGAAGGCAAGGCTGTGCGACTGGTGCGCATCGCCGCCGAATACGCCGGCAAGGGCGGTCGTGATGAAGACGCCAATCAAGACCTGATCGAACTGGACCAGCTGAGCCCGCAGGAACTGTTCAGCCGTGCATGGCAGGACAACTACGGCAGCGAAGTGGATGAGCAGACGCTGCAAGACTTCGCGACCCTGCTTCAGGACGTGCAGCTGGAGAGCGAACAGCCATGAAAATCCTCGCCATTCGCCTGAAAAACCTCGCCTCGCTGGCCGGTCCGTTCGAGCTGGATTTCACCGCCGAGCCCCTCGCCAGCGCCGGCCTGTTCGCCATCACTGGTCCCACCGGCGCGGGCAAAAGCACGCTGCTGGACGCCCTCTGCCTGGCGCTGTTCGGCGCGATTCCCCGGCTGAACAACATCGGCCAGTCCCGCGTGCCGGAGATCGACGGCGACATCAGCACCAACGACCCGCGCAACCTGCTGCGCCGCGGCACCGGCAGCGGTTACGCCGAAGTGGATTTCGTCGGCATCGACAAGCGCCGGTATCGCGCGCGCTGGGAAGCCAACCGCGCCCGCGACAACGCCACGAAAAAACTCCAGGCCAGCCGCCAGACGCTGATCGATCTGGACAGCGAGCAGATTCTCAGCACGCAGAACAAGACCGAGTACAAGACCCTGCTGGAAGCGCGCCTGGGGCTGAACTTCGAGCAGTTCACCCGCGCGGTGATGCTCGCGCAAAGTGAGTTCAGCGCCTTCCTCAAGGCCGACGACAAAGACCGCAGCGAGCTGCTGGAAAAGCTCACCGACACCGCGATCTACAGCCAGCTGGGGCGTCGCGCCTACAGCAAAAGCAAGGAAGCCGAGGAAGCACTGAAAACCCTTCAAGCCCAGGCCGGCACGTTGACGCCGATGGAGCCTGAGCAGCGCGCCGAGCTTGAGCAGCGCTTCAACGACGCCCAACAGCAGCTGAAACTGCAACAGGCGCAACTGCGCCAGCTGGAGCTCAAGCAGCAGTGGTTCAAGGAATTGAATCGCCTGCGCGACAGCCATCAGGCGGCCAACGAACAGCTCGCCAGCGCCCAGCTGACGTGGGAAGGCCACAGCGCCGATCGTCAGCAGCTTGCGCTGCTGGAGCGTCTGGCCCCCCAGCGGCATCTGTTCAGTCAGCGCGCCAGACTTCAGGCTCAGCTCGCGCCGCTGACCGCTGCGATTCAGGCCCATCGGCTCAAGCAAACCGGACTGGATGCGCGCATCGCCGAGCTCGACAGCACACGCCTCAGCGCCGACGGCGCGTTGCAGCAGGCGCAGGAACAACTCCTCACCGCGCGGCCGGCCCTGAGTGAAGCCTTCGAGCAACAGGCCCAGCTCAATCATCTGAATCAGGAGCTGCAACAGCTGAACGAGCAGGCACGCGCCGCGCAGCAGGCCAGCACCGAAGGTCAGTCGACCCTTGAGCAACTGGCCGAGCAGCAGCGCCAGGTCGAATCACGTTTGCAGTCCATCGCCGAGCAACTGGAGCAAAGCGCTTCGCTGACCACCTTGAGTCAGTCATGGAGCGCCTACCGACCGCGTCTGCAGCAAACCGTACAACTCAGCGCGCGCCTGATTCAGGGCCGTGCCGAACTGCCGCAGCTGGAGAAAAACGCTACCCTTGCCGAACAGACCCTAAGCGAGCGCCGCAGCGCCTTGCAGGCGCTGTACGACGACGCCGAGGTCAAGGCCGATGCGGTCAGCCACGATATCGAGCGGCTAGGGCAACTGCTGCAGGACAACCGCCAGCAGCACAACGCGAGCGACTCACTTGAACGCCTGTGGCAGCGCCATCAGGACGTCGCCGGCCGTTTGCTCGACGTGCAAACCCGCCAGCAGCAGGCGACTGAACGTCGTGCCCAGGGCATCGCCCAAGGCCTGAAACTCAAGGCCGAACACGAAGCCGCCGAGCAGGCGCTGAAGGTCACCGTTGAACTGCTGCAACGCCAGCGTCTGGCCCGCAGCGCCAGTGTCGAGCAACTGCGCCAACAACTGGTCGATCAGCAACCATGCCCGGTGTGCGGCAGCGAAGAACATCCGTATCACCACTCCGAGGCGCTGCTTGAAGCGCTGTCGGGTCACGACGACGGCGAAGAAGCACGCGCCCGGCAGACCGTCGGGCAACTCAGCGAAAAGCTCGCCGAGCTTCGCGCCGAAGTCGCTGAGCTGAACAATCAGCTCAAGCAGTCCAAACCACAGCAGGATCAACTGGCCGAACAGCTGCAAACCCTGGCGCCTGAGCTGGAAGCTCACCCGCTGTATCCGCGCCTGCTGGAGCAACCCGAGCACCTGCGCGGCGACTGGCTGAGCGAACGTCTGCATCAACTGGCCCAGGACATCCAGAGCGCCGAGCAGCGCCAGACCCGCCTGCTGAAAGTACAGCGGGACGCCGAATCCCTGCAGCAGCAGGTGCTCGATGCCCGCGAGGCCAGTCAGCAGGCGATGAAGCTGCTGGACGATCAGCAACGCCACATCGCTGTGGACAACCAGGAGTTCGAAGCGGCGCTACAGGAGTTCGAGCCCCTGCTCCCCGCTGAAAGCCTGACGCAATGGCGCGAGTCGGCGACCCAGAGCTTCATGCAGTTGGATAACGACATTGCCGCGCGCGTCGAGCAGCTCGATCAGCAGAAGGCCGAGCAGCAGGAGCACAGCGAACGGGCGCACAAACTGGAGCGCGAGCAGGTTGCCCAGCAAAGTCGCGAGACAGAACATCAAAAGGTGCAAGCCCAACTCGATGCTCGTCAGCAGAAGCAACAGACGGTGCAACAGCATCTGGCACAGACCCTCGGCGAGCACGCATCGCCCGAGCGCTGGCAGCACGCCCTTGAGCACGCGGTCGAGCAAGCGCGAGAGGCTCAGACCGCTATCGCCCACGAAATTCAGGCGGCGCGCAGCGAGCTGATCAAGCTGACCGCAGAACTGGAGAGCGAACAACAGCGCTTGCAGGCCCTTGAACAGGAACTGGCAGAACTTGAGCGGCAGATCGCCGAGTGGCGCAGCAGCCACCGCGAACTCGACGATGCCGCGCTTGAAGCCTTGCTGGGGCTGAGCGACGACAGCGTCAGCGGGTTGCGTCAGCAATTGCAGTCCAGCGAAAAAGCCCTGGAGCAATCCAGGGTTCTGGTGGCAGAGCGCGCGGCGCAGTTGCAGCAGCATCAGGCCCAGCACAGTGACAGTGGCGACGCCGAGCAGTTACTCGCCGCGTTGACCGAAGCGCAGGCGCAATCGGTGGTTCAGGATCAGCTGTGCGCCGACCTGCGCGCCCAGGTCAGCGAAGACAACCGCCGTCGCGACGCGAGCAGCGAGCTGCAAGAGCGCATCACCCACGCGCAGTCCGAATACCAGCGCTGGGCCCGACTCAACGCGTTGATCGGCTCGGCCACCGGCGACACGTTCCGCAAGATCGCCCAGGCCTACAACCTTGATCTGCTGGTGCACCACGCCAACGCGCAACTCAAGCAACTGGTGCGTCGCTATCGCCTGAAACGCGGCGGCAGCATGCTCGGCCTGCTGGTCATGGACACCGAAATGGGCGACGAACTGCGCTCGGTTCACTCGCTCTCGGGCGGGGAAACGTTCCTGGTCTCCCTCGCCCTAGCGTTGGGTTTGGCGTCCATGGCTTCAAGCACGCTGAAGATTGAATCGCTGTTCATCGACGAAGGATTCGGCAGCCTTGACCCCGAATCCCTGCAACTGGCGATGGACGCCCTCGACGGGCTGCAAGCCCAGGGCCGCAAGGTTGGGGTGATCTCCCACGTGCAGGAAATGCACGAACGCATCCCCGTGCAGATTCAGGTGCGGCGCCAGGGCAATGGTCTGAGCACCGTCGAGGTCAGCAGCGGCTAATCCGTTTTTTCACGACGCACGGACACGCCTGATGGCGTTTCTGTGCAACCCTGTATCCCTTGCGCGGCAACAGTCGCGCCAAACTCGAAAGAAGGTAAACCACGTGGCAAATTCCAAAGTATTTTTCGACATCACTGCCAACGACGAGCCAATGGGCCGCATCGTCATGGAACTGCACAACGACGTCGTTCCGAAAACCGCTGAAAACTTCCGTGCCCTGTGCACCGGCGAGAAAGGCGACGGCCTGAGCTACAAGGGTTCGTCGTTCCACCGCGTGATCCAGAACTTCATGCTGCAGGGCGGTGACTTCACCAACCACAACGGCACCGGCGGCAAGTCCATCTACGGCAACAAGTTCGAAGACGAAAACTTCACCCTCAAGCACACCGCCCCAGGTGACCTGTCGATGGCCAACGCTGGCCCGAACACCAACGGCAGCCAGTTCTTCATCACCACCATCGTCACCGAATGGCTGGACGGCAAACACGTCGTGTTCGGCAAAGTCGTTGAAGGCATGGACGTGGTCAAGGCCATCGAAGCGCTGGGTTCGCAATCCGGCCGTACCAGCAAGAAAGTCGTCATCGCCGACTGCGGCGAACTGACCGAGGCCTGAGCATGACGTTGGCGCCTCACGCTGAACCGACGGCGCCGACGCTCTACTCGTTTCGCCGCTGCCCCTACGCCATGCGCGCCCGCATGGCGCTGGGGTATTGCGGCGTACCGGTGCATACCGTGGAAGTCAGCCTCAAGGCCAAACCGGCCGAGATGCTCCAGCGCTCACCCAAAGGCACGGTGCCAGTCCTCGTGCTGCAAGACCGGGTGCTGGAGCAAAGTCTGGACATCATGGGCTGGGCCTTGGCGCAGCATGACCCGAACGATTGGTCCTTGGCCCACGACGTCGACGGGCAGCGGCAGATCGCCGAGCTGATCGCGGAAAACGACAGCAGGTTCAAGCAGGATCTGGATCACTACAAATACGCCGTGCGTTATCCCGAATTCACCCAGGAACAATACCGCCAGCGGGGAGAGAGGTTTCTGCGCAGGCTGAACGAATTACTGGCGTCACGGGACTTTCTGATCACCGATCGACTGACCCTGGCCGACATCGCCATTGCGCCGTTCATACGGCAGTTTTGCGCGGTGGATGCGGACTGGTTCTGGCAAAGCCCCTACCCTCACCTGCAAGGCTGGTTACAGCGATTTCTCGCATCGGACCTGTTCATCACCGCGATGGCCAAACGCTGATTGCAGCCGCGTTTGTTAATTGCTAAACCACTTCGCCGCCCACTTCGCTACGCCACTTCCAACTGAAAGATCGGTGAAATCATCTCGCTTTGCCGTGGCGGCGGATTACCGGTGTTGAGCTTCTGCGAGCGCTGCATCTCGACCGCTTCCGCAACCTCGGTCCTGAACTCCATGCTGCGCGCCACACCGCCCACCGACCCTTCGCCATGGCCGAGCAATGAGCAGCCGTTGTTGATCACAGCAAAGAACACAATCACCCAGAACTTCGCGCCTTTCACGACGCACGCCCCTGGGACTGAACAGCCGCGCGATTGAGTTCAATGGAAGCTGTTTGCGTCGACATCTGCGACGGGGCATTGAGTGGTGGGTTCGTGCTGATGACGGTGACCACTGCGATGAAAACAACATACAACGCGATGGCGGTATAAGCGCCGTGTTTGATTGAATTGAGGATGGCAGTGGCCATGATTGAAGCTCCGGGACGTTTCTGTTTCAGGCGCCCAGAATGCGTGAAGTTGTGCGGGTTAAAAAACGATGGCTGGCGATTCAAAACATCGATGGGGTTGATTATTCAGGAAGTTAATCGGGCTCATAGATAACCGCGTTCTCGAAGTTTGCATCGATCCTGTAGGAGCGCCACCCCGGTCGCTCCTACAGTTTCAGCATCGGCCATTAAACAGGGGCACAAAAAAATCCCCATCGCTTATCCAGCAGACAGGGACCAAAGGGGAGGAATCCAACGCTTTCGCGAACAAGCTCGCCGGCACTTGATGCATGGCCTGACACGCAGTGGTCAGTGGGTCGCATCAACCTGTAGAAGACGAAGTTGCTCGCGAAAACGTTTTCCGGTGATCAAACAGTTGCAGCTCTTATCAGGTTCTTACAAATCCATTCCCCGGCAACGATACGTTCGTTAACGGGGAATGGATTCACTTCGAATGGCTATTCATTGTTGAATCTTGTGATCCAGAGCGGCGTAGAAGTTGGCGCTTTGTTGCAGGTACTTCGGGGTGTAGCTCTGGGTCGAACTGACTTTTTTGTCGGTCGCTTCAACACTGGCACTGGCAGGCAGAGCAACCGTGGCGGAGATGGCGGACGCGGCGATGATGGAGAAGAGATTGAAGTTCATGGTGGGTACCTCGCTGTGGTGTGTCGTTTCAAGTCTTGACCGTCGTGGCCGTGGAATGAAAGTTACGCCCGAGGATGTTCTGGAAAAAATCTTTTCTGGCACTAGCCCATATCACCTGAATTGATACAGGCCCAGAGCCCTTGTGGAACAAGGGCCGAGCCTGCGTCAAAGTGTCACGCCGGCGTCAGTGCGCCGTCAGGAAATGAAAGTCAGACGGCGAATCGAAGTCGACTTTCTGCACGGTGTCGCCCAGCAGGCCGGTTTTCGGGTCAAAGCGAACGGTCACGATCTGGTTGCTCTTCTGGTTAGCGATCAGCACAAAGTGGCCGCTCGGGTCGAAGGCGAATTCGCGCGGCTCCTTGCCTTCCACGGCGCGGCGCTGGATTTCCTTGAGCTGGCCGTTGGCAGCATTAATGCTGAACACCAGCAGCTCATTCACTTCGCCACGGTTGGCAACGTAGAGGAATTTGCCGTCCGGCGAGGTGTGCAGGCCACCGGCAGCGCGGTTTTGCTGACCTTCCTTATTGGCGAGGTCCACCAGTTGGGTCTGCTTGAACACGCCGTCGTGGTAGTCAAACACCGCCACTTGCGCCGTCATTTCCATGGTCAGCCAAGCGTGCTTGCCGTCTTTGCTGAAGGTCAGGTGACGCGGACCGCTGCCCGCTGGCAGATCGACCGAAGGCACTTTCGCGGGTTGCAGCGGCTGGGGCTTCTTGGCGTCATAGTTGAAGACGAACATCTTGTCGGCGCCCAAGTCCATCGCGATCAGGTACTTGCCATCCGGCGTCGGTACCGCGGCGTGGACGTGGGATGAAGCCTGACGCTCCGGATTGACCTTGCTCGCTTCGTGGGTCGCGGTCTGCACCACTGGCGCGAGTTTGCCGTCCTTGCCGACCGGCACCACCGCCAGCAGGCCACCCGGATCAGGGTGCACGGCGTAGTTGGCGACGAAGAGAAAACGTCCGTCCAGGCTCAGGCCGGAATGGGTCGGCTCTTCGCTTTTGGTTTCGACCTGATTGAGGAACGACACGGCGTGGGTCTTGGGGTCGATGGCGTAGCTGCTGACCTTGCCGACGACGTCTTTCTGTCCCGGGCCGTTCTCGTTGACCGCGAACAAGTGGCGCTGGTCTTTGGAGAGCGTCAGCCAGGACGGGTTGTCGCTGTTGATCACCTGACGCGGTTTGGCGTCGAGCTGGCCGGTCTGGGTGTTGAAACCGAGTCGGTAAATGCCTTCGCTGGTGCCGGCGGTGTAGGAGCCGACCAGTACGTCGTAATCAGTCATGGGTTTGGCCTGAACGGAGAGCGCGGAAAGGCTGCTGGCGAGCGCTAACCACGGCAGAAGTCTGGGAGTCATTTGGGCTGTTCTCTTGTTGGAGTTGTTGGCGCGCCGTGCACGCGGAAGGTCATGGGCTATGACAGCGTGGTGGAGAAAGTAGTTGCTGGCTGGGCGTCGTGAAATGGCGGGACGTGTCGCTCATACGCGGCACGTAACAAGTCGGTAGGAGCCAGATCGAACGCAGCATCTCTAAACGACACAAATCCCTTGTAGGAGCGCGCTTGCCCGCGAATGCGTTGTGTCAGCCACTGAATATCTCGCTGCCCCACCGCAATCGCGGGCAAGCGCGCTCCTACATTTGATCCCGATCCGGCCACAGATCCGCATTGAATTCAAAAATGTCGCCTTGATTGATGGGCGCGGGCTTATTCCTGCTCGACCTCTTCGTCCTCATCACTCGCCGAGATGCCATTGAGCACAAGGATGCGGTGGTCAGCGTTACCGTCGTTGATGACCCAGCTTTGCAAGGCGGCATCGAATTCGGCAGCGTCGATCTGCGCCAGCGAGAAGCGCCAGACCTTGCGCTCGCGGCCGTCCATGCTTTCGATCTGGAGCATCTCGTCGAGGGTGAATTCGAAGGCGTGCAGGCCGTCGATTTCCAGCATGCTGTGGGCGGTCAGCGCAGCCTGGAGTTCAGCGCGCAGGGAATCAGGTGTGGTGGTCATGGCAGTCGTTCGCATCAGTGAAAGCGCGAATGATAGGTGAAAAGACGCCGAAGCGCTGGCCTCGGCGTCTGGCGCCCGCAGGTTTAGTCCTGAACCGCTTCCCTGGCGTAGTAACGCGCCGGGATGCCCCAGACGATCAGCGCGATGGCCAGCACGCTGACGGCGAACAACGCGAACAGCGCAGGCGTCGCCGTGCCGGTGAGGTCCTTGATGCGACCGACCATGAACGGCGCGATGATCCCGCCCAGTTGCCCGAGGGAGTTGATCAGCGCAATGCCCGCAGCGGCAGCGATACCGGTGAGGAAACGCGGCGGGATGGTCCAGAAGATCGGCATCCAGGCGATGATGCCGGTCATGATCATGGTCATACCGATCATCAGAGGCACCAGTTGCCCGGGAAATAACGCACACACCAGATAGCCCGCAGCCGTCAGCGTCGCGCAGCCTGCCATGTGCCAGCGGCGCTCGCCGTGGCGGTCGGAGCTGGCGCCGATCAGGAGGTTGCCGATCACCGCGCCCACATACGGAATCACCGTCAGCAGGCCAATGTTCAGGGTGTCGGCCACACCGGCGGTTTTGATCAGCTGCGGCATCCAGAACAACAGGCCGGTCAGCGCCATGACCAGGCACAGGTAAATGCCTGACATCACGTAGGTGGTCGGATGCTTCCAGATATCTTTCACGGTCTGTTTGACGAAGGGCTTGGCCTCTTTCGCCATGCGCGCCAGCACCACTTGCTTCTCCTGATCGCTGAGCCAGGTGGCGTCTTCGATACGGTCCTTGACCAGCCAGAACACGACGCCGCCCAGCAGGATGGACGGGATGCCTTCGATGAGGAACAGCCAGCGCCAGCCGGCCAGGCCCATGACGCCGTCGAAGTGACCGAGGATCAGCCCGGCAATCGGACCGCCGACGATCCCGCACAGGCAGATGGAGCTTTTGAAGTAGGAGTTGACCCGCGCCCGACGTGAGCCCGGATACCACTGTGTGAAGAAATACAGCACGCCGGGGACGAAGCCCGCTTCCATCACGCCGATCAGAAAGCGCAGCGTGTAGAACCAAAATTCGGTCTGCACGAACATCATGCAGGCTGACGCGATGCCCCACGACACCATGATCCGTGCGATCCAGATCCGCGCACCGATCTTGTGCAGCAGCACGTTGCTCGGCACTTCGAACAGGAAGTAGCCGACGAAGAACAGGCTCGCGCCCAGGCCGTAGACGGTTTCGCTGAAGCCCAGGTCGCTGGCCATCTGCAGCTTGGCAAAGCTGATGTTGACTCGGTCCAGGTAGGCAAACAGGAAACAGGCGATGAACAACGGCACGATTCGCCAGCTCACCTTGCGGTAGATGCTGTCCTCGAGCGCGTCGGCATCGACCCGTTCCAGCGGGATGGCAGTGGCGGTCATGGGTCGCACCTCGTATTGTTTTTATGGGTGTCGTATCGAGCGCAGCCGCTAGCAGGCAAGCAACTGTAGGAGTGGGCTTGCTCGCGATAGCGTGATTCCGGTGCCCCCTCTCAGTGGCTGGATGACCGCATCGCGAGCAAGCTCACTCCTACAGGGTTTCTGCAGCGCGGCAAGGCATCACAGCTGCTTGATAGCGCCCGGCTGGAAAACAGCCTCGGCCGGCTTGATGCCGTTGATCAACGGCGCACCGAACTCATGCTGGCTGATTTCGAACTTGTCGCCCGGCTGGGTCTTGATGCCGTCGGCAAACGACAGCGTCGCCGTCCCGAAGAAATGCACATGGACATCGCCCGGCCGCAGGAACTGTGCGTATTTGAAGTGGTGGTACTCCAGGTTTTCCAGGCTGTGGCACATGTTGGCCTCGCCGCTCAGGAATTCCTTCTCCCACAGTACCTGCCCGTCACGGTGGATGCGGCTGGTGCCCGCCAGGTTCTGCGGCAGGTCGCCAACCCGCAGCTCCGGGCCGAAGGAGCAGGCGCGCAGCTTGGAATGGGCGAGGTACAGGTAGTTTTTGCGCTCCATGACGTGGTCAGAGAACTCGTTGCCAATGGCGAACCCGAGACGGTAAGGCTTGCCGTCGTGACCGATCACGTACAGCCCACTCAGCTCTGGCTCTTCGCCGGCGTCTTCGGAAAACGGCGGCTGCGGGAACGACTCACCGGGACGAATCACAATGCTGCCGTCGCCCTTGTAGAACCACTCCGGCTGCACGCCCGGCTGACCGGCCGCCGGTTTGCCGCCCTCAACGCCCCACTTGAAGATGCGCATGGTGTCGGTCATGGCCGACTCGTCGTTGCCCTGCTGGTGCATTTTGTCCCGCGCCGAGGCGCTGCCCAGGTGGGTCAGCCCGGTGCCGCTGACCAGCAAGTGGGCCGGGTCCGGATGGTCCAGCGGCGGCAAAATCATCAGATCGGCGCGCAGCTGCGAGTAATCGTGGCTGTCACCCAGGCCGAGGCTGTCGACCTGCTCGGCGAGGGAGATGTGCTTTTCGATGGCCGCCAGGGCCAGCTCACGGGTGCTGGTGGCGCCCTGGATTTCGCGCACCAGCGGACCGTCCACCAGACCGACGCGGCGCTGGCCGTTGCCCAGCTCGAACTGTACTAAATGCATGGGATTCTCCTGTTTGGATGTGTACATGGCCTGTAGGAGCGTGGCTTGTCCCGCGATCTGCCGGGGACCGGCAGCAAATCCGGAAAACCCGGTGTGCCTGACACACGGAGCATTCCGATTCACGACGACTTCGTCGACGATCGCGGGACAAGCCACGCTCCTACATGCGGCCTGAGGTTAACGAGAGCCGCGCGCGCTGGCGGCGAATTTCGATTCGGGCAAGACGTGCTTACGCTCCAGAACACGGTAGACCACGCCGGTCAGGATCAGCCCGCAGATCATCACGCCCGAGAGGAAGTACAGGCCGCTGGCCAGATTGCCGGTCAGTTCTTTCAACCAGCCGATAACGAAGGGGCCAATGTAGCCGCCCAGATTGCCCACCGAGTTGATCAGCGCAATGCCCGCCGCTGCACTGGCACCGGCGAAGAAACGACCGGGCAAGGTCCAGAACACCGCGGTGCAGGAAAACAGCGAGAACGCTACCAGCGACAGCGCCGCCAGTTGCAGCACCGGAACCGTCAGGTACGCGCTCAGAAACAAACCGATCGCGCCGATCACATACAGCACCGCCAAGTGGCCATAGCGGTCATTGAGCCGATCGGAGCTGCGCGGCACGATCAGCAGGCCGACGATGCCGAAGATGTACGGCACAGCAGAGATGAACCCCGTGGTCAGGTCACTGCCGCCGAACTGCTTGATCAGCGTTGGCAGCCAGAGGCCCAGGCCGTAAATGCTCAGCGTGACGGGGAGGTAGAAGAGCGCCAGCAACAGGACGCGTTTGTCCTTCAGCGCATGCAACGGGTTGCCGTGACGGGTCTGGCCGTATTCTTCCAGGTCTTTTTTCAGCTCGCCGGCGAGCCATTGCTTCTCGACCGGGTCCATCCATTTCACGTCTTTCGGGCCGTCAGGCAACCAGCGCAAGACTGGCAGGGTCAGCAGAATCGCCGGCGCGCCAATGCACAGGAACAGCCACTGCCAGCCGTGCAGACCAGCCACCCCTTCCATGCCCAGCAAACCACCGGAGATCGGACCGGTGATCATCATTGCGATGGGTTGGGAAAGGATGAACAGGCCGAGGATCTTGCCGCGATGGCGGACCGGAAACCATTGGGTGATGTAGTACAGAACGCCCGGGAAGAACCCTGCTTCGGCAGCGCCGAGCAAGAAGCGCATGACATAGAAGCTGGTCGGGCCCTGGATGAAGGCCATGCCCATGGTGATCGCGCCCCAAGTGAGCATGATCCGCGCGAACCAGCGCCGCGCGCCGAAGCGTTCGAGCATCAGGTTGCTGGGGATTTCCAGCAGGAAGTAGCCAATGAAGAACAGACCCGCGCCCATGCCATAGGCCGCGTCACCGATGCCGACGTCCGCGCCCATGTGCAGCTTGGCGAAACCGACGGCGGAGCGATCCACATAGGCAATCAGGTAGAGCAGGATCAGGAAGGGAATGAGTTTCAGGGTGATGCGACGAATAAGCCTGAGTTCCTGGCTCATGGATGCGGTCCTCATTGTTTTTGTTATGGAAGCCTGCGGGGATCGCCTCTGCCTTCGTGTGCGCATTGCTGCGGATGAAGCCGGCAGGGTCGTCCCTCGGTCGAGATCGACTATATAGTATTACTATTTAAGACTACAACTCTTCCACTCGTGACATTTTCGGCCTATTTTAGTCGTCACCTGCAGCCTTTAGTCTTACAAATAAAGCCTAACAATAAGAGTGCCGATTTATGTCTGATTCCGATAAGAAACCCGTGCTGCGCTCCGCCCAGTGGTTCGGTACCGCCGACAAGAACGGCTTCATGTACCGCAGCTGGATGAAGAACCAAGGCATCGCCGACCACCAGTTCCAGGGCAAGCCGATCATCGGCATCTGCAACACCTGGTCCGAACTCACCCCCTGCAACGCCCACTTCCGCACCATCGCCGAACACGTCAAACGCGGCGTCATCGAAGCCGGTGGTTTCCCGGTTGAATTCCCGGTCTTCTCCAACGGCGAATCGAACCTGCGCCCGACCGCCATGCTGACCCGCAACCTGGCGAGCATGGACGTCGAAGAAGCGATCCGCGGCAACCCCATCGACGGCGTCGTGCTGCTGACCGGTTGCGACAAGACCACCCCTGCCCTGCTGATGGGCGCTGCCAGCTGTGACATTCCGGCCATCGTCGTCACCGGCGGGCCGATGCTCAACGGCAAACACAAAGGCAAGGACATCGGCGCCGGCACCATCGTCTGGCAGATGCACGAATCCTATAAAGCCGGGCAGATCAGCCTCGACGAATTCCTTTCCGCCGAATCGGGCATGTCGCGCTCGGCCGGTACCTGCAACACCATGGGCACCGCCTCGACGATGGCCTGCATGGCCGAAGCGCTGGGCACCTCGCTGCCGCACAACGCTGCGATTCCTGCGGTGGATTCGCGCCGTTATGTACTGGCGCACATGTCCGGCATGCGCGCGGTACAGATGGTCAACGAAGACCTGCGCCTGTCGAAAATTCTGACCCGCGAAGCCTTTGAAAACGCCATTCGCGTCAACGCGGCCATCGGCGGTTCGACCAACGCGGTCATTCACCTTAAAGCCATCGCCGGTCGTATCGGCGTGGACCTGGAGCTGGACGACTGGACCCGTATCGGTCGCGGCACGCCAACGCTGGTGGACCTGCAGCCTTCCGGGCGATTCCTGATGGAAGAGTTCTACTACGCCGGTGGCTTGCCGGCCGTGTTGCGTCGTCTGGGCGAGAACAATCTGATTCCCCACCCCGATGCCTTGACCGCCAACGGCAAGACCCTGTGGGAAAACGTGCAGAACTCGCCGATCTATGGCGACGACGAAGTGATCCGCGCCATCGACAATCCGCTGGTGGCCGATGGCGGCATCTGCGTGCTGCGCGGGAACCTTGCGCCGCTGGGCGCCGTGCTCAAGCCGTCCGCTGCCACGCCTGCGTTGATGAAGCACCGGGGTCGCGCGGTGGTTTTCGAGAACTTCGACATGTACAAGGCGCGCATCAACGATCCGGACCTGGACGTCGATGCCGACAGTATTCTGGTGATGAAGAACTGCGGGCCCAAGGGTTATCCGGGCATGGCCGAAGTCGGCAACATGGGTCTGCCCGCCAAGCTGCTGGCCCAGGGCGTGACCGACATGGTGCGGATTTCCGATGCGCGCATGAGCGGCACGGCTTATGGGACTGTGGTTTTGCACGTCGCACCCGAGGCCGCTGCCGGGGGTCCGCTGGCGGTGGTGCAGGAAGGTGACTTCATTGAACTGGATTGCGCGACCGGGCGTTTGCACCTGGACATTCCTGAAGCGGAACTGGCCGCGCGCCTGGCCGATTGGCAAGCGCCGCCACAGTTGCTGATCGGCGGATATCGTCAGTTGTACATCGACCACGTGATGCAGGCGGATCAGGGTTGCGACTTTGACTTCCTGGTCGGTATGCGCGGCTCGGAAGTGCCACGGCATTCCCATTGATAAAGAGCCATTGATTGAAAGCCATTGATTGAATGCGCCACGCCCTTGTAGGAGCGTGGCTTGTCCCGCGATCTGCCGGGCACCGGCAGCCACCCGGCGCTCGCGATTCCATTGATGCGCCGGGCGCATGATTTTGCTGCCGCTTCGCGCCAGATCGCGGGACAAGCCACGCTCCTACAGGTGGAGGCAGAGTCCACCCTTGCGCTCTATCGCCAATGCTATGATGCGCCGCATTCACCGCTCAGGATTGCCCCGCGCCCCATGGATTACCGTAAGCCCTCCGACCGTAAAAGCATGCACGCGCGCATTGTCCAGGACATCGGCATGCAGATTGTCTCGGGCCGTTTCAAGCCTGATGACAAACTCCCCGCCGAAGCCCTGCTCTGTGAAGAATATGCCGTCAGTCGTCCGGTGCTGCGTGAAGCCACGCGGGTGCTGGTCGCCAAAGGTCTGGTGTATTCACGGCCGCGGGTGGGCACGGTGGTCAAGCCGCGCCGCGAGTGGCACATTCTTGATCCGGACGTGCTGCACTGGCTGATGCAAAGCTCGCCGCAGAATGAGTTTTTCGCCCTGCTCACCAGCGTGCGCAGCATCATCGAACCGGCCGCCGCCGCACTCGCCGCGCAACACGCGACACCCGAAGACCTTGCGTCCATCGGCGAAGCCTACGACCGCATGGCCGCAGCGCCGACCGTTGAAGACGTGCTGCAACCGGACCTCGACTTCCACAGCCGCATCGCAGACGCCACCCACAACGACCTGCTCGCGCACTTGTGCAACATGCTCTCGCTGGCACTGCGCGAGGCATTGAAGCATTCCAACAAACGCCCGAACCTGCACGAACTGGCATTGCCCCGCCATCGTGCCATCCTTACCGCCATCGAAAACCGCGATGCGCTGGGGGCCCACCACGCCACGCTGGTGCAACTGGATGATGCACGCAACGCGCTGAATGTGGTGTTGGGGCAAGGCGTGAAGTTGTAAGTCCACAAAACGACGCGTGCACTTCGTAGGACCGGCTTAGTCGGGAAGCCTTTGATCTGCTCTCGACCGCAGCAAAGCGCACGCAATCTCAGGGCAGATAAATGCTGAACAACCCGCCGCCCAGCTCACCGCCGTTGGCGATTTCGATGTGGCCGGGGACGCCTTTGCGCTGATGCTGTCTGGCGATATTCGCCGCGAAGTACAAGCCCAATCCCGTGCTGCCGCTGTTCTGGTTGATGCCCAGCACGTAGTCGGTCTGCTCCTCGATCATGTGCGCAGGGAACCCCGGGCCGTCATCGTTGATGCTGATCACCAGTTGCTCACCGACCTGCCCCGCGGTAATCAGCACTTCGCTGCGCGCAAAGCGAATGGCGTTGATAACCACGTTGGACACCACCGACCCCACCAGCTCGCGATCGAAGAAGCCCGGCAGACCGAAGTCGTTCACCGCATAGCGCGCGGTGATGCCACGACTGACGAGCACTTCCTGATGGAACGCCAGTTGCGCCTCGATGAAGTCATCCAGCTCGTGATAATCGGGGCGCAACGGCAGTTGGTTCACCCCCAGCTTGTACAGCCCCAGCAACTGCACGAGCATGCCGTTGAGATGAGCGAACTCGTAATCGATAACGCCCTGATCCGGCGTACCACGACAGGCCTCGGGAAGCTGCTTGACCCACTGGCCATGGGCCTGGATCAACGATCCCAGCGAGTTCTTCATGTCATGGACGGTGGAAGCAATCACCATCGAGAAGTCGAGCCCGAGATCCTGATCTTTCATTCGCCGAAAGCCCTGAGTCGCAGTTTCTGGAAACGTTCGAAGCGAGCGTCGGTCTCCGGCATCTTGCCCACCATCTTGAGACTGTTCTGACATTCCGCCAGGCTCGCCGCGTCGAGGTTTTGAACACCCATGTGCAGCAGCGACTGCGCCATGTTCAGGGCGATACTGATGTTCTTCGGTTGCAGGGCCAGGCCCTGGCGGAACAGGTCCTGCGCCTCGCCGAGCTTGCCGGCGCGGTAGCAGCGAATGCCCTGAATGTTGAAATCGATGGCCGCCTTGCCGGCGCCCAGAATCTCCGGATCGTCGGTCTGTTTGGCGATGTTCTGCATCACCAGTGGATCGTCGCCGTAAATTTCGGCACAGCTTTTCAGAATGCCCGCGCCAGCGTCTTCCTGGCCGAGCAGCTTGAGCTGCGAAGCCACTGCCAGTGCTGCATCGGCGCTGAGAAACTGCTCCATGCCTTCAAGCCGCTCCATCGCCTGCTCGGTCAGCTTGGCGGCCATTTCAGGGTCGGAGGACGCGACGCTGGTGGCTTTCATCAGACGCGCGCGCACTTGCAGGCCGGCGTCGTTGCCGTTTTCCTTGGCCACCTCGGTCAGGGTCTGATTGATCTCCACGCGGGCGCGCGCATCCAGGCCGCGCTCGCCGCCACGGCTGATCAGGGCCTGCGCAAAACCCAGATTGGTTTCCGGGTCTTTGAAGCGGGAAAACTGGCCTTGGGAAACGGCCTGACGATACGCCTTTGAAGCGCCGTCGAAGTCCTCATTTTCCAGCGCCAGCTTGCCCAGCAGACGCTGACGGCGCACGGCGTAGGGCGATAACCGCACCGCCTCTTCCAGCATCTTCTGCGCGCGCTTGTTATCGCCGCTGGCCACCAGCACATCGGCCAGCCCGTCATACAGCACCGGCATGGCATTGAAGGCGCGAATCGCTTCTTCGTACACGGTCTGCGCTTCGGCATTGCGCCCGCGCTTGAACAGCAGCTTGCCCAACGCTACATACGCCCAGGGTTGCGGGCGGTCGGCGAGGATCGACTTGAGAAAGGTTTCCAGCGGCTCGTGCTGGTTGAGGTCACGCAGCGCGTCGGCTTTATAGCGCAGGCACAGCGGCGCAAAGCGAGGATCCTGTTTGGTCAGTGCGACGCAGGCGTTCAGCACCTCCGTCGGATTGCCACGGTCCAGCGCTTGCAGGATCGGCTTGAGCAACGTCTTGCGCTGGACGATCTTTTCCAGACGCTGAGCCAGGCTCGCGCGGTTGAACGGCTTGGTCAGGTAGGCATCCGGCTCCCACTCCAGCGCACTCATCACCATCGCCTGGCTGTTTTCGGCGGTGACCATGACGAACACACTTTCATGACTGATCAGCCGATCGGTCATCAGGTCTTCGAGCACCTGTTGGCCGTTCTTCTTGCCGTCGCCCAGATTGAAGTCGTGGAGAACGAAGTCGTAGCGCTTCTGCGCGCACATCTTCAGCGCCTCCTCGCCGGTGTCGGCAGTGTCCACTACCTTGACGCCCAACTCGCGCAGCATCGATCGGACCGAACTGCGGAAGTCGGAAAAATCGTCGACGATCAGAAAGTTTTTTTGGTTCCACGCCAGCATCGAGATTCCTGTCACCGGATAAAAATTCGGCCCTGAGGCACTTGCAAGAGCAGCGGTCTCTTTCCCAACGTCCGGGCAGAGACGGCCAATAGAGTTGCGGCATGACACCGCTTGTCCCAGTTATCGGCGGCTGCTGAGCAAAGCTTAGGCACGCCGCGCGGGAAAACTGACGCGCCCGCGCCGTGGCGACGGAGCACCGACGCCGAAGCGAGCCCAAGAGAATGGGTAAAGTCCTTGGGCACTCCGCCGATATCCAGTCATGCAACGCGTAGTCAACAGCCACACCATCCCCTCTGAGTGCACCCCATGTCCTGGATGACCGATCTGAAATTGAAGACCAAGCTTCTCTCGGCATTCTGCCTGTGTGCGCTGATCACTGTGGTGGTGGGTGTGCTGGGACAGAGCGGCATCTCCCGACTCTACGAGCTGTTTGATAACACGGTGAACGACAATCTGGTATCGATCGCCAAAGTCGATTCGGTCAAGGCTAACGTCATCGCCACCAACCGCGACTTTTTCAAGGCCATCGGACTGAGCGCGCTAAAGGCCAACCCGGACGATGTCAACGCAGCGATCCAGTCCCTGAAGGAAAACCAGGCCCAGGCCGAGACGGACTTCAAGACCTACCGCGCCACCCCGCTCGATCCAGATGAAAAAGCCGCAGGCGATGACTTCGAACGCGACTGGGCCGCTTACATAAGCGCCGCCCTCAACGCGCTGTCCGTAGCGCAGAGCGGCGACCTCGAACAAGCCAGCAAACTGGCGGCCACCAGCGTGACCCCCAGCTACCGCAAGACCATGGGCGAACTGAAAATCATGATCGAATCCAACCTGCGCCAGGCCAAAGAGCAGGCACAGGCCGGGGTTGAAACCGACACCCAGGTGACGTGGATTCTGATCATCGGTTCGTTGATAGCAGTGGTGTGCGCCATTACGTTAGGGCTGATCGTCACACGCATGATCACCCGCCCGATCTACCAATCGGTGGCCGGCGCGACCCGGGTGGCGGCGGGTGACCTGAGTCAGCCTATCCCCGTCGGTGGCCAGGACGAAACCGGGCAGTTGCTCAAGGCGCTGTCCAACATGCAGGGCAACCTCAAGGGCACCGTTCAGCAAATCGCCACCGCTTCGGACCAACTGGCGTCCGCCGCTGAAGAACTGACCATGGTCACTGATGACAGCACCCGTGGGCTGATGCGTCAGAACGACGAAATCCAGCAGGCCGCGACCGCCGTCAACCAGATGACCGCCGCCGTGGAAGAAGTGGCGCGCAACGCCGCCAGCGCGTCGCAGGTGTCTGCGCAGACGTCCGAAGATGCCATCAAAGGCCAGCAACAGGTAAAACAGGCTGTCACCGCGATGAACACCATGACCGTGGAAATCACCGAGTCGACCCACCGCGTCGAAGCGCTGGCCGGGCAGATTCGCGATATCACCCAAGTGCTCGACGTGATCCGCGGGATTGCCGAACAGACCAACCTGCTGGCACTCAACGCGGCCATCGAAGCGGCCCGCGCCGGCGAACAGGGCCGGGGTTTTGCGGTGGTGGCGGACGAAGTTCGTGCCCTCGCCCACCGCACCCAAACCTCCACCGGCGAAATCGAGTCGATGATCACCAAGGTGCGCAACGGTGCCGACGAAGCCGTGAAGGCCATGGGCAAGAGTCAGACGATCGCCGTGCATACCCAGTCATTGGCCACCGAAGCCGGCCACGCACTGGAGCGCATCAGCGAAGGCGTCAGCCAGATGAACGAACGTAACCTGGTGATCGCCAGCGCGGCCGAAGAACAGGCGCAAGTGGCCCGCGAAGTGGACCGCAATCTGGTGAATATCCAGGACCTGTCGACGCAGACCGCAGCCGGCGCCAATCAGACCAGTGCGTCGAGTCAGGCCCTGTCGCGACTTGCCGTGTCTTTCCACTCCATGGTGGGTGAATTCACGCTGTAACCGGCCTGGCGTTTCGGCGCCCCGCCAGCTAATCGCCACCCTGAGACAAAATGGCGTATTGACTAATTTGGCACCCGATTTGTCGAAAATGACATTTCGGGTACAATCCCCGCCCGCCGCAGGGGATGGACCTGATGACCAGGTCCTGCGGTGGATGATGTTTACTCAAGCTGCTGATTCCAATGATCGAATAAAAAGCACAGCACCGAGGGACATAGAACACGAGGTCGACCTTTTCACTGGCCTCTTGACCCTTCCTCCTCGTTTTCCGAGAGCGAAGCCTGTCTGACGTTCGCGCCGCACACTGGCGCCCGGCACTGCAGGACGTTGCGCGACGAATCCTGCAGGCGGATAACTTTCTATCTATTGGATGATTCGATGTTCAAGAAAACGAGCACCGCTCTACTGGGCCTCGCGATTTCGGCCACCTTCCTGCAAGCCCACGCCGCAGAAAGCAAGAAAGTCGATGTACTGCTAATCGGCGGCGGCATCATGAGTTCGACCCTGGGCGTCTGGCTCAATGAACTCGAGCCGAGCTGGTCGATGGAAATGGTCGAGCGTCTTGATGCGGTCGCCGAAGAAAGCTCCAACGGCTGGAACAACGCCGGCACCGGTCACTCCGGCCTCGCCGAGCTGAACTACACGCCTGAAGACAAAGACGGCAAGGTCAACATCTCCAAAGCCATCGAGATCAACGAAGCCTTTCAGGTTACCCGTCAGTTCCTGTCCTGGCAGGTTCGCCAGAGCGTCCTGAAGAACCCGCCTTCGTTCATCAACACCACACCGCACATGAGCTTTGTGTGGGGCGATGACAACATCAAATTCCTGAAAAAGCGTTATGACGCGCTGCAGGCCAGCCCGCTGTTCCGCCCGATGCAGTACTCCGAAGACCCGGCGCAGATCGCCAAGTGGGTCCCGCTGATGATGGAAGGCCGCGATCCTTCACAGAAGCTGGCGACCACCTGGACGCCTATCGGCACCGACGTCAACTGGGGTGAAGTCACCCGTCAGTACGTGTCGTACCTGCAGACCCGCCCGAACTTCGACTTGAAGTTGTCCAGCGAAGTCAACGACATCACCCGTAACGACGACGGCTCGTGGCACGTTGAATACAAGAACCTGAAAGACGGCACCACCACCGGTACCGACGCCAAGTTCCTGTTCATCGGTGCAGGCGGCGGCGCATTGAAGCTGCTGCAGAAATCCGGCATTCCCGAAGCTCAGGACTACGCAGGCTTCCCGGTCGGCGGCTCGTTCCTGGTCACCGAAAACCCGACCGTTGCCATGCAGCACATGGCCAAGGCCTACGGCATCGCCTCCACCGGCGCGCCGCCCATGTCGGTTCCGCACCTGGACACCCGCGTGCTGGACGGCAAGCGCGTCATTCTGTTTGGCCCGTTCGCGACCTTCTCCACCAAGTTCCTGAAAGAAGGTTCGTACTTCGACCTGTTCAGCAGCATGACCACTCACAACTTCTGGCCAATGACCAAAGTGGGCATTGAGCAGTACCCGCTGGTCGAGTACCTCGCCGGTCAGTTGATGCTGTCTGACGACGACCGCTTCAAGGCGCTGCAGGAATACTTCCCGCACGCCAAGAAAGAAGACTGGCGCCTGTGGCAAGCCGGTCAGCGCGTGCAGATCATCAAGCGTGACGCGGATAAAGGCGGCGTGCTGAAACTGGGCACCGAAGTCGTTTCCTCCCAGGACGGCACCATCGCTGCCCTGCTGGGCGCATCGCCAGGCGCATCGACCGCTGCACCGATCATGCTCAACGTCCTGGAAAAACTGTTCAAGACTCAGGTCGCGACGCCAGAGTGGCAAGCGAAGATCCATCAGATCGTGCCGAGCTATGGCACCAAGCTGAATGAATCGCCAGCTGCTGTGCAGCAAGAGTGGAACTACACCGCCGAAGTGCTGCAACTGGGCAAGCCGCCTGTGCTCGATCAGAGCGTCGGCACCAGCACTGCCGCGCCGGGCAAGCCTGCTGAAAGCAAGCCAGCCAGCGACATGGCGCTGTAATAACGCCTGACCGGTCGCATCGATTTCGATGCTGCTGCTCACGAAAGCCACGAGACTTCGCGTCTCGTGGCTTTTTTATTGCCTGGGGACCGACCCAAGGGACGCATGAATGGCCGGAAGATATCCGGCAGCCGCTGATGACGTGAAAATGAACGGCAAGCGCTTGGGTTGGGTCCACCCTATAGATCCAGTCAGGGAGAACGGTATGGACACTACAAACACCCAAGTGCTGAGGGATGTCGTCGTCATCGCAGGTTCACAAGGCGCGACCGAGGCCCTGCGCAAGCTCCTCGCCAGGCTCCCGGCGGATTTTCCGGCTGCCGTGCTCATCGTGATTCACACAAACCCGTCAGGTCCGGACTACCTGGCTTCGGTGCTCGGTCGCTACTCGACGCTGCCTGTAGGCTACGGTAAAGAAGGTGAGCCGGTGCTGCCGGGCCGTGTGTATCTGGCTCCTGCAGACCGGCACCTGGAGATCGTCTCGCCCGGGATCATTCATCTCGACGATGGCCCCAAGGTGAAACTCGCACGTCCTGCCGCCGATCGTCTGTTCACCACTGCTGCCGAAGTGTTTCGCGAGCGGGTGATTAGCCTGGTGCTGTCAGGGGGCGATTCCGATGGTGCGGATGGGGCAGTAGAAGTCAGGAACGCTGGCGGGTTGAGTTTCGTCCAGCGCCCCGACGAAGCGCCGGTGCCCAGCATGCCGATTGAGACGATGCGAAAAACCATTTTGAGCCCTCAGCTGAGTGCGGAAGAAATGGCGGACGCCCTGATCAAAGCGGTCGGCAGCGTCCACAGCTGATATCTAACAGGAGGCCAGAGAGCATGCCAGGAGGCGAACAGCATCCACCGCCGTCAGGCGCCTTTGATCTACTGGACCTGGGACCGGGGCGCAACACGGCCGTGTTCCGGCTCACCCTCGCGTTCATGATTCTGGTGTTGCTGACGTTCATCTCGGTCGAGGGGTGGCGCGCCTGGCGCGATTACAACCACGCCTACGACTTCGCCCGGGACTCGGTCACCAACCTGGCGCGTGCCACCGCGCAGCACGCCGAGGACGCCATCCGGCAGGTCGACATCCTCACGTACACCCTCGGCGAGCGGGTCGAGGGCGATGGTTTGGCGACTATCAACACGCCGCGCATCCATGCATTGATGGTGCAGCAATCGAGACTCATGCCTCAGCTCCACGGGCTGTTCATCTACGGCGCCGATGGGCGATGGATCGTCACGGACAAGGATGTGCCCCCGGACACCCCGAACAATGCGGACCGGGACTACTTCATTTATCACCGCGACCATAAAGACCCGCGTGTGCGCATCAGCAACGTGGTCAAAAGCCGCTCCACCGGCGAGCTCATCATCCCGGTCTCACGACGGCTGAATAATCCTGACGGCTCATTCGCGGGCGTGATTCTGGGGACCATCAAGCTCAGCTACTTCATGGATTATTACGGCGACTTCAAGATTGATGATCGCGGCGCACTGGTGCTGACGATGCGTGACGGAACCATTCTGGTCAGGCGCCCGTTCATGGATTCCGTTGTGGGGCAAAGCCTTGCCGACAGCGAGATATTCAAACGCTACCTGCTGACCGCCAACCAAGGGATCGCGGAGATCAAAGCGGTCGTCGACGGCACGTACCGGCTGTACGCCTTTCGGGCGTTGTCGAGTTATCCGCTGGTGGTCCAGGCAGGGCTGTCTAGAGAATCCTTTGTCGGGCCGTGGCGTCGCGATCTGCTCAAGTCCGGACTTGTGCTGCTGGTGCTGGTCGCCGGCTTTATTGGATTTGCCTTCATCGTGCTCACCCAGTTGCGCGGTCGCATGGCCATGGAGAGCGAAATTCGCCTTGCCCATCAGGCCGTCAGAGACATGGCCCTGACGGACAGCCTGACGCAACTGGGCAACCGGCGCCGCCTCGACATGGCGCTTAACAGCGAGATCGGCCGGGCAAAACGACAGCGCTACCCGCTCGCCTTGATCATGCTCGACATCGATTACTTCAAGCGCTTCAACGACCGCTACGGCCATGCGGCGGGTGACGACTGTCTGCAGAAGGTAGCCCAGGCCATCAGCGGGGTGTTGAAACGGCCTGCGGACCTCGCCGTTCGCTACGGTGGCGAGGAGTTCACGGTGCTCCTTCCGGATACCGATATCCAGGGTGCCGGCCGTCTCGCCGCGGACATCTTGCAGGCCATCCGAGGGCTCGCCCTGGAACACGCCGATCATCCGGAACAGATCGTCACCGCAAGCGCAGGTGTCACGGCCAGATTCCCCGCGCTGGAAGACACCACCCCTGCCGGCATGATCAAGGCGGCGGACGCCTATCTTTACTACGCAAAAAATAATGGCCGCAACCGGTGGTACGCGGATCAGCACACACAGGCGAGCGGGCAGGCACAAACGACAGATTGATTGGGCTGGCTGGCCAAACGGCCGGGACGTGTGACTGGAGAAGGCGTGTTGCGGGAGAGGCGCGGTGTTCTGGCGGGAGTTCAGGTGAATCAGATATGTCCCCTGCAGGAATCGAACCTGCATCTAGCCCTTAGGAGGGGCTCGTTCTATCCGTTGAACTAAGAGGACACCAAAACGGACGGCGTGCATCTTAACGACAAGCCGCTGGCTTGTCATGTCGTCATTACCATCGGAAGCTGTAAGACGCCGCGCGCCGGTCACATCAGAGGGCTATCGTGCAGAATGCAACGATGGCCAAGGGCCTCATTGCAAAACGCAATCCTAGAATCCGCAAAAATCTAGCTATCTCATTGATTTTAATTGATTTTTTTTGGTTTAAGGGTTGGCATGCAGACTGCAACTCTCTTCTTCGCGAATCACCCCTCTGAACGCCGTCCCCAGCGAAGGTACCCGAGATGAACATGACACTGTCCCTGCTCAACGCTGCCGCGCTCGTCGCATTGGTCGCCTTCCACTTCCAGAACGATGGCAGCACGTCAGAGGCCGTGAAATCAGAGGCCATCGCGGTTCAGGCTCAGCCCCATCATCTTATGCAGCAGGCGCCGCGGTTCGCCGCCATGCCAAATCAGGGCACAGAAGCCATTCTGGCCCATGACAACGAAGAAATCGTGCCGGTCAACCGCTCGGAGCGCTGGGTTTTCTGATCAGCAATGGCTGATCGGTTACTGCAACGGCTTCACGCACTCACCGTCCGAGAGCACCCCTTTAGAGAACAGTCATGTCCAAAGCAGCAATTTCATTCCTGATTCTGGCCCTGATGGCCCTTGCCGCAGATCAACTGCTGGTTCCTTCAATGGAGACCATGAGTACGCTGGCGAAAGCGGCCGCCGGGATTTTCGCCAGCCTGTTCGTCGCGGCGCTGTTCGTAGGACGTCGCATCAAGTTCGATCCAGTCTTGCGCCAAGCCAAGCCCTGACCCATTGCCAGGCCTTGATGGCCCTTGATGGCCACGTACAGCAAACCGACACGTCTCTGTCGGCTTTGGCTTACGCTACGGAGCCCATGGCGCTGCAGACCCTTCGTCTCTTTCTTGAATGCCTCCTCGTATTAACGCCACTCTCACACTACGCTGAAGACAGAAAGCCATCACGCGCTTGCCCAGCACTGACAGGGCGTTCGACTTTTCACTTTGCAAACCAGAACGCATTTCGGATAATTGGTGCTGGCTAAAAGCCTTTATCTAGTTCAATATTTGTCACACATTTGACGCCAAGGATTCGACGCATTGGTGCAGGATGGCGATCCTTTATGGGGGCTGGTTGAACATTTCGTCTAAAAGACAGTCAGAGCATGACATCTGCGGCCTAATGCAAGAACCGCCTCTTTCTTTGAACTAATTCGGTTAAATATATGAGCCCTATGAAACAGGCCAATTATTCCAGTCGCACAGCTGACAAGTTCGTAGTTCGCCTACCTGAAGGCATGCGCGAGCGTATTGCGGACGTTGCCAAACAGCACCACCGCAGCATGAACTCGGAAATTATTGCGCGTATTGAGCAAAGTCTGATTCAAGAAGGCGCACTGGGTGATGAACCAAGTCTGCGTCTGGACAGCCCGGAGCTTTCGCTTCACGAACGTGAGCTGCTGCAACGCTTCCGTCAGTTGGCCCACCGCCAACAGAACGCTCTGGTTTCCCTGATTGCACATGACACTAGCCTGGCAAACGACGACGAATAAGTCGTTCAAACCAGAGACTTGAAAGCCAGCGCTCTGCTGGCTTTTTTGTGCCTGAAATTCAATGATTCCATTGTTTCGGACGCGGCAACTGTTTCGCGCGCATTAAAAAACCGCCCTGAAGGCGGTTTTTGTGTGAAGCGTACGGTCAGAGCAAAAACACCGTCGCCAAGCCGAGAAAGATAAAGAACCCACCGCTGTCGGTCATGGCCGTGATCATCACACTGGCGCCCATCGCGGGATCGCGACCAAGCCTGGAAAGCGTCATGGGGATCAGCACGCCCATCAACGCTGCCAACAGAAGATTCAATGTCATGGCGACGGTCATGACCACCCCAAGGGACCAGCTGTGATACAGCAGATAAGCGACGATGCCGATGACCCCGCCCCACACCAGACCGTTGATGAGCGCGACTGCCAGCTCCTTGCGCATCAAGCGTGAGGTATTGCCGGTGTTGACCTGATCGAGAGCCATGGCCCGGACGATCATGGTGATGGTCTGGTTGCCCGAGTTGCCCCCAATCCCTGCCACGATTGGCATCAGCGCTGCCAGCGCAACCAGCTTCTCGATGGAGCCTTCGAACAGGCCGATTACCCGCGAGGCGAGAAAGGCTGTAATCAGGTTGACGGCCAGCCAGGACCAGCGGTTGCGCAGTGAGCGCCAGACGGAGGCGAAGATGTCTTCTTCTTCGCGCAGACCCGCCATGTTGAGCACTTCGGTCTCGCTCTCCTCACGGATAAGGTCGACCATTTCATCGATGGTCAAACGGCCGATCAGCTTGCCGTTCTTGTCGACCACCGGGGAAGAAATCAAGTCGTAACGTTCGAACGCCTGGGCGGCTTCATACGCATCGCCGTCAGGGTGGAAGCTCACGGGGTCACTGGCCATGACCTCCGACACTTGCTTCTCAGGGTCGTTGACCAGCAGACGCTTGATGGGCAGCACGCCTTTGAGGACGCCATCGGAATCGACCACGAACAACTTGTCGGTATGACCGGGCAGCTCTTTGAGACGGCGCAGATAACGCAGAACGACTTCCAGGCTGACATCCTCACGGATGGTCACCATCTCGAAGTCCATCAGGGCGCCGACCTGCTCCTCGTCGTAGGACAAGGCGGAACGCACGCGCTCGCGCTGCTGGCTGTCCAGCGCCTCCATCAGCTCATGGACAACATCGCGCGGCAGCTCTGGCGCAAGGTCGGCGAGCTCGTCGGCGTCCATTTCCTTGGCGGCGGCAAGCAGCTCATGATCGTCCATGTCGGCGATCAGGGTTTCCCGAACGGAGTCAGACACTTCGAGAAGGATGTCGCCATCACGCTCGGCCTTCACCAGCTGCCAGACCGTCAGACGGTCTTCGAGGGGAAGTGCCTCGAGGATGTAGGCAACGTCGGCAGAGTGAAGGTCGTCGAGCTTACGCTGCAGCTCGACGAGGTTCTGCCGGTGGACGAGGCTCTCGACACGATCCTGGTGCTGGCCTTCCTGACGGTGCGTCAGGTCTTCGACGATGCGCTGACGTTGCAGCAAGTCGATGACTTGGGCGAGACGATCCTGAAGGCTTTCCTGCGTCTTTTTTACTTCGATTTGGGTCATAGGCGAACTCCACTCCCAGCAGTGGAACCCGCCAGAAGATCAATCAGTCGATTCTTGATTGGTGAAACTTGGTGTTAAGTTGCTACTGGGTAAGTCCATGGAGGTAGTCCACAAGCCCCGGCGGGGCTGACGGGCGCAATCATACACCGCTTGCCGTGGCGGGAGGCTAAAAATTCATCGTGAAACAATCGCTTGCAACGCAACGCTAACCGTTGCCCGAATCACTGATATCGCCCGTCACATCCGGTGAACAAAACCCGCTCGCCGCGAGAAATTCTCATCGCTACCCTTTCCGCACTCGGGTCAGGGAGGACATTGCGATGCCGCTTAACACTCAAAAGCTCTTCATCAGCCTGCTGCTTTTTTCTTCACTCGACGCAGGCGCTACTACCGTCAATCGTTGCCAGGATCAAAGCGGCAGCGTGACTTTCACAACACTGAGCTGCCCCATCGGGCAAGCGACAACGCCACAGGATATCAATCCGGCATCTGGCATGACCTTCACGGCCCCTTCTCCGGCTTCAAAAGCGCACGCGATGAGAGATCCTGAAAGCCGGGAAGTGGTGGTCGTGGGCCAACGCGATGACGGCTGCGGCAATATCCTGAGTGCGGAGCAGCGCCGCAAGGCGATCATCAATCAGCAGACGCCAACGGGGATGAGCAAACGTGATGTAGAAAGCTTGCTGGGTCGGCCCGACAAGATCATCAGCCGTAACGCTGAAGTGCGTTATGTGTATGAGGAGAAGAAAGGACGCAGCCGACAGGTGTCATTCGATGAACACGGCTGTGTAAAAGGCAAACGCTAGAAAGCAAAAAGCCCGCATTTGCATGCGGGCTTTTCGTTTTATGGTGCACTCGACAGGATTCGAACCTGTGACCGCTCGGTTCGTAGCCGAGTACTCTATCCAGCTGAGCTACGAGTGCAGATGGCGCTTTTTAAACCAGTTCACCTCTGGTCACTGCATTTTACTTCTGGAAGTGAGTGGTGCTTCCGAAGACCTGTTGAAGCCAGGCTCTTTCTAACTTAAGACTGTCGTTTGTATCGCTACAAACAACGCTTAAATGGTGCACTCGACAGGATTCGAACCTGTGACCGCTCGGTTCGTAGCCGAGTACTCTATCCAGCTGAGCTACGAGTGCATTTGTTGCCGCGCATTATAGGCCGTCAAATCTCTTGGTCAAGCACTTTTTCGAGTAAATTCAGCAACTTACCGATCAAGCCAGATTACAACGTACTAAGCAAATAATGGCGGAGAACGGGGGATTCGAACCCCCGACACCCTTTTGAGGTGTACTCCCTTAGCAGGGGAGCGCCTTCGGCCACTCGGCCAGCTCTCCGCAACACGGGGCGTATAATAACCACCCTTTTCCCCGTTTGCAAACCAAAAATTCAATAAAAATTAATGGCTTGGTTCTTCGTCCTTCTCTTTCTTTATACGCAGGTAAATCTCTTCGCGGTGAACGGCCACTTCCTTGGGCGCGTTAACCCCAATGCGTACTTGATTGCCTTTTACGCCGAGCACGGTCACGGTGATTTCACCATCACCAATGATCAGACTTTCCGCGCACCGGCGAGTCAGAATCAGCATACCTATCTCCTTACGGCTTACATTCAAGGGACTACAGTCTGCGTAGACAAACGGCATGGCCCGAGCCGCAAGCGACCCCAGGTCCATGCCTCAGTATCGACCAGCGCCGGAAAAAGAACAGGTTCTCGCGCACATCCCGTAGCAGAAGACCCGGCCGAAACCGCGCCTCTGCCCAAGATTTATTCGCCCTGACGCGGTGCGTCGAGTTCAAAAGCAGTGTGCAGCGCGCGCACGGCCAGCTCCAGGTACTTCTCTTCGATCACCACCGAGACCTTGATTTCGGACGTCGAGATCATCTGGATGTTGATGCTTTCCTTGGCCAGCGCTTCAAACATGCGACTGGCGACACCGGCGTGTGACCGCATGCCAACACCGACGATGGAAACCTTGGCGATTTTGGTGTCGCCAATGACTTCACGGGCGCCGATTTCATTGGCGGTGTTCTGCAGAACCTGCAGCGCTGCCTGGTAATCGTTGCGGTGCACGGTGAAGGTGAAATCGGTGGTGTTATCGTGCGAAACGTTCTGCACGATCATGTCGACTTCGATGTTCGCGCCGCTGATGGGACCGAGAATCTTGAACGCAACGCCCGGGGTGTCTGGCACGCCACGGATGGTCAGCTTGGCTTCGTCGCGGTTGAAGGCGATGCCCGAAATGATCGGCTGTTCCATGGATTCCTCTTCATCAATGGTAATGAGGGTGCCTGGACCCTCTTTGAAGCTGTGCAGTACGCGCAGCGGGACGTTGTACTTGCCGGCGAATTCGACCGCGCGGATCTGCAGGACCTTGGAGCCGAGGCTCGCCATCTCCAGCATTTCCTCGAAGGTGATCTTGTCCAGACGCTGGGCCTGCGAAACAACACGCGGGTCAGTGGTGTAGACGCCGTCGACGTCGGTGTAGATCTGGCACTCATCGGCTTTCAACGCCGCAGCGAGCGCCACGCCGGTGGTGTCGGAACCGCCACGGCCCAGGGTCGTGATGTTGCCGTCTTCGTCGACGCCCTGGAAACCGGCGACCACCACCACACGACCGGCCTTCAGGTCTGAGCGAATTTTCTGATCGTCGATCTGCAGAATACGCGCCTTGTTATGGGCGCTGTCGGTCAGGATGCGGACCTGATTACCGGTGTACGAAACAGCCGGCACGCCTCGCTTGATCAGCGCCATTGCCAGCAGAGCGATGGTGACCTGCTCGCCGGTGGAAACAATGACGTCAAGCTCGCGTGGCACCGGCTGATCACTAATCTGCCGGGCCAGTTCGATCAGGCGATTGGTTTCGCCGCTCATGGCCGATAGCACGACCACCAGATCATCGCCCGCATCACGGAATTTCTTGACCTTGTCGGCTACCTGTTCGATGCGCTCTACCGAGCCCACCGAGGTGCCGCCAAATTTTTGTACGATTAAAGCCATCTCAAAGCCGCCTCAGCCCATGAAGGGCGCCCGTTATCATTCAAACCGCGAAGCGCCGGAACCCGAATAACGGGCTCCGGGTGGGTCGACTTAAATACCTTGTTCGGCGAACGGAACAGCCAGTGCCAGCGCTGCTTCGAGTCCGGCAGCATCAACACCGCCGCCTTGCGCCATGTCAGGACGACCGCCGCCTTTACCGCCTACTGCGGCAGCCGCTTGCTTCATCAAATCACCGGCTTTGAGTTGGCCAGTCAGGTCTTTGGTGACGCCTGCCACCAGGACGACCTTGTCTTCATGCACCCCGCCGAGCAGGATCACTGCGCGGCCGAGCTTGTTCTTCAATTGATCAACCAGGGCCAGCAGCGCCTTGCCATCCTGACCGTCGAGACGGGCAGCGAGGACCTTGACGCCTTTGACGTCCACTGCCGAGCCCGACAGATCGTCGCCCGCAGCACTGGCCGCCTTGGCCTGCAGTTGTTCCAGCTGCTTTTCCAGCAGACGGTTGCGTTCCAGCACCGCCGACAGCTTGTCCAGAACGTTGTCGCGATTACCTTTGACCAGGTTCGCGGCCTCCTTCAGTTGCTCTTCCGCCGCGTTCAAGTACTCCAGCGCCACGGCGCCGGTCACCGCTTCGATACGGCGCACGCCAGCGGCCACACCGCTCTCGCTGATGATCTTGAACAGCGCGATGTCGCCGGTACGGTTGGCGTGAATGCCACCGCACAGCTCCACCGAGAAACCGCCGCCCATGCTCAGCACGCGAACGCTGTCGCCGTACTTCTCGCCGAACAACGCCATGGCGCCCTTCTGCTTGGCGGTCTCGATGTCGGTTTCTTCAGTCTCGACCGCGGTATTCTTGCGCACTTCGGCGTTGACGATGTCTTCAAGCGCCTTGATCTGCTCGGGCTTGATGGCTTCGAAGTGGCTGAAATCGAAACGCAGGCGCTGACTGTCCACCAGCGAGCCTTTCTGCTGAACGTGCTCGCCCAGCACCTGGCGCAGCGCAGCGTGGAGCAAGTGCGTGGCGGAGTGGTTCAGAGAGGTCGCCTGGCGAACTTCGGCAGCGACGTCGGTGCTGACGGTGGTGCCGACTTTCAGGCTGCCCGACACTAGAACACCGTGGTGCAGGAACGCGCCGCCGGTCTTGGTGGTGTCGCTCACGTCGAAGCGCACTTCGCCGTTGGCGGTCAGGTAACCGCTGTCGCCGATCTGGCCGCCGGACTCTGCGTAGAACGGGGTCTGGTCGAGGATGACCACGCCGTCCTCGCCTTCGCTCAGTTGCTCGACTGCGATACCGTCTTTGTACAGCGCGACGACCTTGGCCTCGCCTGCGGTGGCTTTATAGCCAGTGAACTGCGTGGCCACATCAACCTTGACCAGGCTGTTGTAGTCCATGCCGAAGGAGCTGGCGGAACGCGCGCGTTCACGCTGGGCGTCCATCTCACGCTCGAAACCGGCCTCGTCGAGGGTCAGGTTGCGTTCGCGGGCGATGTCGCCGGTCAGGTCCATCGGGAAACCGTAGGTGTCGTACAGCTTGAACACCACGTCGCCAGGGACGATGGTGCCCTTGAGCTCGGCGAGATCCTGCTCGAGGATCTTCAAGCCCTGCTCCAGTGTCTTGGCGAACTGCTCTTCTTCAGCCTTGAGTACGCGCTCAATGTGGGCCTGCTGGTTTTTCAGCTCGGGGAAGGCTTCGCCCATTTCGGCGACGAGTGCAGCCACGATCTGGTAGAAGAAGCTGCCCTTGGCGCCCAGCTTGTTGCCGTGACGGCAGGCGCGACGAATGATACGACGCAGCACGTAGCCGCGGCCTTCGTTGGACGGCAGCACGCCGTCGGCAATCAGGAAGCCGCACGAACGGATGTGGTCGGCGACGACTTTCAGGGACGCCTGATTGTCGTTGCTGCAGCCGATGGCTTTTGCAGCGGCGGCCAGCAGGCTCTGGAACAGGTCGATTTCGTAGTTGGAATTGACGTGTTGCAGCACCGCGCTGACGCGCTCAAGGCCCATGCCGGTGTCGACCGATGGCGCTGGCAGCGGGTGCAGAACGCCGTCGGCCGTGCGGTTGAACTGCATGAAGACGTTGTTCCAGATCTCGATGTAACGGTCGCCGTCTTCTTCCGGTGAACCCGGCGGGCCACCCCAGATGTCGGCGCCGTGGTCGTAGAATATCTCGGTGCACGGGCCACACGGGCCGGTATCGCCCATGGTCCAGAAGTTGTCGGAGGCGTATGGCGCGCCCTTGTTGTCACCGATGCGCACCATGCGCTCGGCCGGCACGCCGATCTCTTTGGTCCAGATGTCGTAGGCTTCGTCGTCCGAGGCGTAAACCGTGACCCAGAGTTTTTCCTTGGGCAGGTTCAGCACGCCGGTGAGGAAGGTCCACGCGTAGGTGATCGCGTCGCGCTTGAAATAGTCACCGAAGCTGAAGTTGCCCAGCATTTCGAAAAAGGTGTGGTGACGCGCGGTGTAGCCGACGTTTTCCAGGTCGTTGTGCTTGCCACCGGCACGCACGCACTTCTGGCTGCTGACGGCGCGGGTGTAGGCCCGTTTTTCCTGGCCCAGGAAGCAGTCCTTGAACTGGTTCATGCCTGCGTTGGTGAACAGCAGGGTCGGGTCGTTGCCCGGGATCAGGGAGCTGGAGGCGACTCGGGTGTGGCCTTGCTCTTCGAAGAAGCGAAGGAAGGCTTCACGGATTTCTGCGCTTTTCATAGGTTCTTCCACGGAAACTGCGGCCTGGCACATGCATAGCGTCATTCGACGCAGCGACGGCAAAGGGCCGCATTATATAGGCGTTGTACGCTCGGTACAGCGTGTTATTCGATAGAAACCGGCAATCGGGCTGATCACCCGATCAGTGAGCGCCAAACTCGGCAAATGCCGCAACCACCTTGTCCAGATGGGCAGCAGTCACATCAAGATGAGTGACCATACGCAACCGCGGCGCGGCACTCAGCACGATACCGCGCTCGGCGCACAGGGCGTTAAGTGCCTGCGCGCGATCGCCGATCCGTACGTAGACCATGTTGGTCTGCACCGGCTCTACGTCAAAGCCAAGGTCTGCAAGCGCTTTGCCCAGAGCGGTGGCATTGGCGTGATCCTCAGCCAGACGCTCGACCTGATGCTCCAGCGCGTACAGACCCGCTGCAGCCAGGAGACCGGCCTGACGCATGCCGCCGCCGACCATCTTGCGCAGGCGCCGCGCCTTGGCGATGAACTCGCTCGAACCGCAGAGCACCGAGCCGACCGGCGCGCCGAGCCCTTTGGACAGGCACACCGACACCGAATCGAAGTGTCGGGTGATCTCCCGCGCGTCCACACCCAGCTTGACGGCGGCGTTGTACAGACGAGCGCCGTCGAGGTGCAGGCTCAGGCCTTTTTCGCGGGTGAATGCCCGGGCCGCCGCGAGGTACTCCATTGGCAGGACTTTGCCCTGCATGGTGTTTTCCAGGGCCAGCAACCGGGTGCGGGCGAAATGAAAGTCGTCGGCCTTGATGGCGGCGGCGACCTGTTCCAGGTCCAGCGATCCGTCCGCCTGATTGTCCAGGGGCTGAGGCTGTATCGAGCCGAGCACCGCCGCACCGCCACCTTCGTATTTGTAGGTATGCGCCTGCTGGCCGACGATGTATTCGTCGCCGCGCTCGCAGTGGGCCATCAGGCCGATCAGATTGCTCATGGTGCCGGTCGGCACAAACAGTGCAGCGGCATAACCGAGACGTTCCGCCAGCCACGATTCCAGCCGATTGACCGTCGGGTCTTCGCCATACACGTCATCGCCAAGGGGCGCACTGGCCATGGCGTCGCGCATGCCGGCCGAGGGTTGGGTCACGGTGTCACTGCGCAGATCGATTACCGCCACGATGAAGCTCCCGCTGATTAGGGTCGAGCTTCAGTTCTGAGGCCCGGGGCTTGGATAATCAAGGCTTGGGACAGGAATGCCAAGACGCCTTATAAGAAAAGCTGATGAAAACCATCAAAAAGGCTCCAAGCGAATCCCGGAAATCTATGTTACAAACTGCACGCCGACGGAAAACGCCGTTGGCAACGTTCTCAGGGCGGGGTGCAATTCCCCACCGGCGGTAATGGCGCGCAATGCGTCGAGCCCGCGAGCGCTTGCAGCGAGCTTACCCTCGACGCAAGGTCAGCAGACCCGGTGTGATCCCGGGGCCGACGGTCATAGTCCGGATGAAGAGAGAACGGGACTGGCACAGCAGGATCGTTTCGAGACGAGTCCAGGCGCTTCGCGTCGGGGAGGGTTTCGCACGTACCCTGGCATCCCATTCGATCCAAAACGCCCTGTTTTTTTTATTAAACAGGAGTCAGAACACATGCAACCTACCGCCATTCACGCTCACGAGCGTATCGCTTTCATTCAAGCCTGCTGGCACAAGGAAATCGTCGATCAGGCACGCAAGGGCTTTGTCGCCGAAATGGCGCAACACGGTTACGCCGAGACCGACATCGATTTCTTTGAAGTCGGCGGCGCATTCGAAATCCCGCTTCACGCCAAGTTGCTGGCCAAGTCAGGTCGCTATGGCGGCGTCGTGGCGGCCGGTTTGGTGGTCGACGGCGGCATCTATCGCCATGAGTTCGTCGCGCAGTCGGTGATCAGCGCGCTGATGCAGGTTCAGCTGGAAACCGAAGTGCCGGTGTTCTCGGTCGTGCTGACCCCGCACCACTTCCACGCCGGTGAAGAGCACCAGAAGTTCTTCTTCGATCACTTCGTGCACAAGGGCCAGGAAGCGGCCAAGACCTGCGCGGACACGCTGACAAAACTGCGTGCAGTGCGTCGGGTGGGTGAGGTGCAGAAAGCGGCGGGTTGATTTGCACCCGAAGATCAAGATCAACTGCTTCCCGGCTGAAGCCGGTCCTACAGACCTACCGCGTTCCCACTGTAGGACTGGCTTTAGCCGGGAAGAGGCCGGTTTGATCGCCACGCATTTCATTGAATGCTGGCGCTGCCCTTAGTGGGACCGGCTTCAGCCGAAGAGGCCAGCATGACCGCCATCAGGCCAGCGTCTCGTCCGTCGCCGGCACAATCAGAATCCCCGCCCGCAGCCCGTTTTTGACGTTCGGGTTGGGGAAGATGATCCGGGCGCCCTCTTCTTCTATCACCCAGCGTGAATCGGCCAGGTCTTCGGCCAGCACGTAGCCTTTTTCCAGTTCCGTGAAGTTCTCAATGTCCGCCGGCAAGTGCAGGCGGAAGGCGTCGCTGTGCTTGATGATCTCCCGGGCCACGCTGAACAGCTGCAACCCGTTCAGATCCGCAGGCTCGTCGGCTTCGGTCCCGGCAATCAAGTGTTCGAGGCAGGCTTGAAGCTTGTCGAGATTGACCTGCTGGTTCTGCCCGAACGGGCGCGCCTTGCCCAGCTCCAGGGTAAAGGCTTCCGCGTCGAGCTTGTCGTAGGTGTAAGCGCTGAACACGATCGACGACTTGTTCTGCAGCAGCACCGCTTCCATGCCCGCACTGCGCAGCCGGGCGAGTTCGCGGCGGGAATGGGCGCGACCTTCCTTCCACGGGTACAGCGCGAACTGCTCGATCTTCGAGCCGCGAATCGCCGTGTGCAGGTCGTAGTGCAGGCGGTAGCGGCCCGGAATATTGAAGAAGCTGGCCGCCAGACGCTCGAGTTCGCAGGCGCGCAAGGCTTCGCTGCCGCCGCTGTGCTCGTGACGGCCATTGAACAGCCGGTTGACGTCCTGCTCGACATAACGCCCGCCGCTACGCATCGCTTCGGGGTTGCCGAACAGGAACAGAATACGCGCGCGAGGCTTGAGGTCGCCCCGGGCGATGGCGTGAATCAGCGCGTCGAGCAGCTCGATCGGCGCGGTTTCGTTGCCGTGGATGCCGGCGGACAACAGCAGGTCAGTGCCATTGTCGCGCGCTTCGGGAGGCCGGACTTCCAGCGCGCCTTCAGCGAGCCAGCGCATGCGAACGCCGTCGACAGTCAGCTGAGTCTTTTCCGCGGGTTCGCGACCCGCGAGGGTCAGTTCAAGCAGTTTGCCGAGGGCGAGCATGGGGAGCTTCCTGCGCAGGCTTAGTCGTGGGTGCAGTCTGGGCCGTGCACGTGGCCTTCTTCTTCGTCGCCGCTCATGTCAGCCGGTTCCATTTCCAGCTGCAGGCTGACCAGGTTGGTCGCCAATGGACGCAGCAGCAGGTTGGCGTATTCGGCATCGCCTTCTTCGACGTCAACGCCGATCAGCAACTGGCCACGGCCATCCTGTTGAATCCAGACCTCTTTGCCCTGCCAGATAACGGCAAGACGGGTGCAGGACGTTTCCAGCTGAGTGCCGTCGGTGTCTTCGAGGATCAAACGCAGCGCGTCGGTCATGGCAAAACTCTCTCTGTAAAAGCAAAAACATCGTCGCCTGACGCCGCTCGGGCGCAGGCGTAACGGATGGGGTGCATCAGTTGATCTGGAAAGGATAGACCGCGCCCAGTTTCAGGTGCTGCGTCAGTTCGTCCAGCGCCGTGCGGCATTCAATCAGCAATTGCGGATCAGCCAGATCACTGTCGCTCATGCGGTCGCGATAGTGCTTGTCGACCCATTGCGTCAGCGTGTCGTACAGCGGCGCGGTCATGATAACGCCTGGATTGACCGCCGCCAGTTCGGTTTCATTCAGCGCCACGCGCAGACGCAGGCACGCCGGCCCACCGCCGTTCTGCATGCTCTGCTTGAGGTCGAACACCTTGACCTCGCGAATAGGGCTGTCGTCCGCCAGCAGGCGCTGCAGGTAATGCCACACGCGCTCGTTGCTGCGGCACTCTTCCGGCACGATCAGCAGCATCGAACCGTCGGCGCGGGACAGCAGCTGGCTGTTGAACAGGTACGAACGCACCGCGTCTTCCACGGCCACTTCACTGCGCGGCACGCAGATGGCCTGGAAGCGACCGCCGCGTTGACCGAGCTTGTTGTGCAGTTCGGCGAGCATGGGCTCGGTATTGAGGAAGGCGTCCTCGTGATAGAACAGGACCTCGCCATTGCCCACCGAGATCACGTCGTTATGAAACACGCCCTGATCGATCACGGCCGGGTTCTGCTGGGCAAAGACCACGCCCTCGGCGCTCAGGCCATGCAGACGCGCAACGGCCTGGGAGGCTTCGAGGGTCTGGCGGGCCGGGTATTTCTGCGGCGCAGGAAAACGGCTGTCGAACGCAGCGCGGCCGAAGACGAAAAACTCGACACCGGGCTCCCCGTAGCTGCGGCAGAAACGCGTGTGGTTGGCCGCGCCCTCGTCGCCGAACTGGGCGACGGCAGGCAGCGCCGCGTGGTGGGCGAAGTGCTGCTGGTCGGCGAACATCGCGCCGAGCACGCGGCTGGTGGTCGGGTGCTCGATGCTGCGGTGGTACTTGCAGTTGAGGTTGGCGGCGGTGAAATGCACGCGGCCGTCGGCGGTGTCGGCGCTCGGGCTGACCGTGGCGGCGTTGGCCACCCACATGCTCGACGCCGAGCAGCTAGCGGCCAGCAGCGGCATCGACTCTTTGGCGGCGCGTTCAATGACCTGTGCGTCGCTGCCGCTGAAGCCCAGTTTGCGCAGACCTGCTACGTCGGGGCGTTCTTGGGGGGCCAGCACGCCCTGGGTGAAACCCATCTCCATCAGCGCTTTCATTTTGGCCAGCCCCTGCAAAGCGGCCTCGCGCGGATTGGAGGATTGCTGGCAGTTGTTCTGGGACGCGACGTTGCCGTAGGACAGCCCACCGTAGTTGTGGGTCGGGCCCACTAGACCGTCAAAGTTGACTTCACAGGATTTCATCGGTGAGGCTCCGTGGATCTGTTTTTATGTGCACAGTCTTCGTAGTGCGCTGAACGAACTGTAGGAGCGCGCTTGCCCGCGATTGCGTCGTGTCAGTCGACGAATCTGGCGCAGACCCAACTCGTTCGCGGGCAAGCGCGCTCCTACAGGGCTCAGTTCAGGGTGATGCCGGGCGTCAGGCTGGCTGGCAGTGCCAAGGTGTCGGTCTCCAGCGAGGCCACCGGGTACGCGCAATAGTCCGCGGCGTAATAGGCGCTGGCACGATGGTTACCCGAGGCGCCGACACCGCCGAACGGTGCGGTACTCGCCGCGCCGGTCAATTGCTTGTTCCAGTTGACGATGCCCGCGCGGCTCTGCAGCCAGAACTGCTGATAGCGCGCCTGGGAATCCGACAACAACCCTGCTGCCAGCCCGTACTGAGTGGCATTGGCCTCTTTGATCGCCGCGTCGAAATCAGCGTAGCGAATGACCTGCAGCAGCGGGCCAAACAATTCTTCATCCTCACGATCCGCCACGTCACTGACGTCGATGATGCCAGGCGTCAGCAGCGCCGATTGCGCAGTTGGCTGGGTCATTTCGAGCAAGGCCACTGCGCCGTTGGCCAGCATGACTTCCTGGGCATCGATCAGTGCTTGCGCAGCGGCAAGGGAAATCACCGAGCCCATGAACGGCGCGGGCTGTTGATCGAACGCGCCGACCTGAATGATTGAAGTCACTTCAACCAGCCGCGCCAGAAATGCATCGCCCCACGCACCTTGGGGCACCAGCAGACGGCGGGCGCAGGTGCAGCGCTGGCCGGCAGAAATAAAGGCTGACTGAATCACGGTGTAGACCGCGGCATCGACGTCCGCGACCTGATCGACCACCAGCGGGTTATTGCCGCCCATTTCCAGGGCAAGAATCTTGTCCGGGCGGCCGGCGAACTGTTGATGCAGGGAATTGCCGGTGCGGCTGGAACCGGTGAAGAACAACCCATCGATGCCTGAATGGCCGGCCAGCGCGATGCCGGTGTCACGCGCGCCTTGCAGCAGATTGAGCACGCCCGCCGGCAGACCGGCTTCAATCCAGCATTGCACGGTCAGTTCGGCGACTTTGGGCGTCAGTTCGCTGGGTTTGAACACCACGGTGTTGCCCGCCAGCAGCGCCGGGACGATGTGGCCGTTAGGCAAGTGACCCGGGAAATTGTAAGGGCCGAACACCGCCACCACGCCATGGGGTTTGTGTCGCAACACAGCGGTGGCGTCGCCCAGGGGGCCGCTCTTCTCGCCGGTCCGCTCGCGGTAGCTCTGAATCGAGATCGCGACCTTGTTGGCCATGCTGGTCACTTCAGTCGCCGATTCCCACAGCGGCTTGCCGGTCTCCTCACCGATGCAACGGGCGATTTCATCGGCGCGGTTTTTCAGCGCAGCGGCGAAGGCTTCGAGCACCGCAATGCGCTCGTCCAGACTGCGCGTCGCCCAGGCGGGAAACGCCTGACGAGCCGACTTGACCGCCGCGTCGACCTGTTCAGCCGTAGCGCTTTTGCCGGACCAGATCACCTGCTGGGTCACCGGGTTCAGGGACTCGAATGCGTCGCCCTGCCCGTCCTGCCAGGCACCGGCAATGTACAAAGTGTTCATCAAATACTCTCCCGGGCAGGCGACAGTTGCACAGCGCGAACTTGATCACCGGCGCTGAGGCGCAAGCGCTTGGCCGTCTGCGGGTCGACCACCAATGTGCCGGCGGCAAGACGCGCAGGCGCAGCGGTCACGCGGCAGTCTTCGCGCTTGCGGTTGTGGATAAGGAAGGGCGTCGCGTCGTCACCCGGCGTGCCGACGGCCAGCACCAGCGCCTGGCTGTCACGGACTGCGCGGATCTTGCTGGTCTCGCATTCGATGGCCGGGCCGGCGTCGAAAATGTCGACGTAACCCTGGTAACTGAAGCCTTCGGCCTTGAGCATCGCCAGCGCCGGTTCGGTGCTGACGTGTACGCGGCCGATGACTTCGCGCGCGGCCTCCGAAAGGAAGCAGCTGTACAGCGGAAACTTCGGCATCAGCTCGGCAATAAAAGCGCGGTTACCAACACCGGTGAGGTAGTCGGCCTGACTGAATTCCATTTTGAAGAAGTGCCGGCCCAGGCTTTCCCAGAACGGCGAATGACCCTGCTCGTCGGAGATGCCGCGCATTTCAGCGATGGTCTTGGTGCCGAACAGCTCCGGGAATTCGGCGATGAACAGCATCCTTGCCTTAGACAGCAAGCGGCCATTGAGGCCATTGCGGTAGTCGGCGTGGAGGAACAGCGAACACAGCTCGGAGTTGCCGGTGAGGTCGTTGGCCAGAAACAGCGTCGGGATCTCGCGGTAGATGTTCAGCTCTTGGGAAGCGCTGACCGTCAGGCCTACCCGGTAGTTGTACCAGGGCTCACGCAAACCCACTGCGCCGGCTACCGCAGAAATGCCCACGACTTTCTCGTCGTCATCCTCGAGCACGAACAGGTAATCAGCATCGCCCCGCCCGGCCTCGCCACGGAAGGTCTTCTCGGCCCAGCCGACCCGGTGCGCCAGACGCTCTTCATTGGCCGGCAATGTGGTCAGACCTGCGCCGGTGCTGCGCGCCAGCTCGATCAGCGCCGGAAGGTCACTGCTGCGTACGGGACGAACGATCATGCTTTCTCCTCAAGCCGGCGATTCTACAATCCCCGGTGAACTCGCTAACCTGCTTTACGGCATCGGCCTGCCACTGCAGCACCGGTCGCCGTCGACTCATCTCGCCAAACGTGACCGGGCTGTCAGACCGCGACGATGCGCACGCTGGCGCCTTCGCCGACGCCCAGCGCTTCGGCCGCGGTCAGGCTCAGGGCCACTGGCTTGCCGGGCACCCAGTCCAGCTCCAGCATCACGGCGCGGTAATCCTGCAACTGGCCATTGGAAACCAGATAAGGCCGCCCGCCCTTGACCGCATCACCGGTGCTGACCGTGTCGACCTTGACCGGCACGACGCGGCTCTGGGCGATGGAGCGAATGCCCGACACTCGCGCGTGCAGGGTCGGCCCGCCGTCGAAGATGTCGATGTAATGATCGGTCTCGAAGCCTTCGCGCATCAGGATGTCGAAGGTGATCTGCGCACGCGGATGGACCTGACCCATGGCTTCCTGCGCTTCGTCCGGCAGCAACGGCACATAGATCGGGTAATGGGGCATCAGCTCGGCAAGAAAGGTCCGGCTTTTCAGACCGCACAGGCGCTCGGCTTCGGCATAGTTGATGTCGAAGAAGTTGCGCCCGATGGCGTCCCAGAACGGTGAGTCGCCGTGGTCGTCGCTGTAGCCGACGATCTCGGTGACCACTGAATCGGCGAAGCGCTCCGGATGGCTGGCGACGAACAGCAGGCGGCCGCGAGAGTTGAGTTCCGACCACAGCGTGCCAACCAGTTCGGGCAGCACGTAGAAGCTGGTCAGCAGGCTGTTGCCGGTGAGGTCGTGGCACTGGGAGAGCACGTGGATCTTGTTGTGGATCTTCAGCTCGCGGGAGGCGTGGACGAAGGTTTCGTTGCGAAAGCTGTAGAACGGCTCGGAATAACCCGCCGAAGCGACGATCCCGGAACAGCCCACCAGACGACCTGCTTCCGTGTCTTCGAGGACAAAGAAGTAGGTCTCTTCACCGTTGAAACTGACTTCCGCCGAGAACGAGGCTTCGGACGCGGCAATCTTGTCACCCAGACGTCCAGCGTCATCCGGCAGGGACGTGACACCAATCGGGCTGTCTGCCGCGAGTCGTTGAACCTCGCTCAGATCCGCCATTTGCGCGGGGCGCATCACCAGCATGGTGTCACTCCTTGAGAAAAAAATCGGGCCGGTTTAACGGCAATAAAAAAGGTCTGTCTGGCTACAACTCGTAGGAGTGAGCTTGCTCGCGATAGCGGTGGTCCAGCGAAACATCTGCATCTGACACAACGCTATCGCGAGCAAGCTCACTCCTACAGGGAAGGCGTACGCCAATCAGCCAAAGGGTGTGTCCCGGTCGACCGAAGGACTTACGCCCCGGTCAGCTTGGCCACCGCCCGTTCGAAACGGTTCAGGCCTTCTTCGATGTCGGCGTCTTCAACCACCAGACTCGGCGCGAAACGCACCACATCGGGACCGGCCTGAAGCACCATCACGCCTTCCTGCTCGGCGGCGTTGAAGAAGTCTTTGGCCTTGCCTTTCCAGGCCTCGGTCAACACACAACCGATCAGCAGACCCATGCCGCGCACCTGGCTGAACACGCCGTACTGGTGACCGATCTTCTCCAGACGGGCCTTGAACAGTTCATGTTTGGCCTTCACGCCGGCCAGCACTTCCGGCGTGTTGACCACGTCAATGACCGCCTCGCCCACTGCGCACGCCAGCGGGTTGCCGCCGTAGGTGGTGCCGTGAACGCCAACGGCCAGGTGCTTGGCGAGTTTTTCGGTGGTCAGCATGGCCGCCATCGGGAAGCCGCCGCCGATGCTTTTCGCGCTGGAGAGGATGTCCGGCGTCACGCCGTAATGCATGTACGCGAACAGATGACCGCTGCGGCCCATGCCGCTCTGCACTTCGTCGAAGACCAGCAGCGCTTTGTGGTCGTCGCACAGTTTGCGCGCGCCTTGCAGGTATTCCAGTTCAGCAGGCAGTACACCGCCCTCGCCCTGGATCGGCTCCAGTACCACCGCGCAGGTCTTGTCCGAGACGGCGGCTTTCAGCGCGTCCAGGTCGTTGAAAGGGACGTGGGTAATGCCGGTGATTTTCGGGCCGAAGCCATCGGAGTACTTCGGCTGACCGCCGACGCTCACGGTGAACAGGGTGCGACCGTGGAAGCTGTTCAGGGCCGCGACGATTTCGTACTTGTCCGGGCCGTAAAGATCGTGGGCTACACGGCGGGCCAGTTTGAACGCGGCTTCGTTGGCTTCGGCGCCGGAGTTACAGAAGAACACGCGGTCGGCGAACGTGGCATCGACCAGCTTCTTGGCGAGGCGCAACGCTGGTTCGTTGGTGAAGACGTTGGAGACATGCCACAGCTTGTTGGCCTGTTCGGTCAGCGCGCCGACCAGCGCAGGGTGCGCGTGGCCCAGCACGTTGACCGCGATGCCGCCGGAGAAATCAACCAGTTCGCGACCCGACTGGTCCCACACGCGAGAACCCTGACCGCGCACGGGGATAAACGCCGCCGGGGCATAGTTGGGAACCATCACCTGGTCGAAATCGGCACGTTGCACCGGTACTTGCTCAACGGACATCGGAGTCTCCTGAAGAGGGAACGCCTGCCTGGGACAGGCGAGCGATGAAAGGATTGTAAGGACTGATTCGGGCCGGACCTTGCCGCCAAGCGACAACTTCTTATAGCGCCAAACCGGCTTTTTACGGGGTTTTCGGCAATGCGACAAATTGCGTCACAAAGGCGCAGTTTAAACACTGCAGACCTGTAGGAGCGCGCTTGCCCGCGAAAGATTGATCAGGCGATAAAGATGCAGTGGGTGAACCAACGCCTTCGTGGGCAAGCGTGCCTCTACAGATGAAGGTCGCAAAGCGGATTCACCCGCGCTCGGCCGGTACCGATGACAATTCGAACGGGCTGCTGCTGCGACGCTGGTTGCGGTCTTCGCGAGGGGTGGCGCCGAAGAAGTTGCGGTAGGCGCTGGAGAAATGCGGCCCCGACGAGAAACCGCAGGACAGGCCGATCTGAATGATCGACTTGCTGGTCTGCATCAACATCTGCCGGGCCTTGTTCAGGCGCAGTTCGAGGTAGTACTGGCTCGGCACACGATTGAGGTACTGCTTGAAGATGCGCTCCAGCTGACGGCGCGACACGCACACGTGCTGGGCGATTTCGTCGGTGGTCAGCGGTTCTTCGATGTTGGCTTCCATCAACAGCACCGCCTGGGTCAGCTTGGGGTGGCTGGAACCCAGACGGTTCTGCAGCGGAATCCGCTGGCGCTCGCCGCCTTCACGGATGCGCTCCACCACCAGTTCTTCCGACACCGCGCCGGCCAGTTCGGCGCCGTGATCACGGGCCAGCACGGCCAGCAACAGATCCAGCACCGACATCCCGCCGCAGGCCGTCAGGCGATCGCGATCCCAATCGAACAGATGACTGGTGGCGATGACCTTGGGAAAGCGCTCGGCAAAATCGTCCTGCCAGCGCCAGTGCACCGCGGCACGGTAACCGTCGAGCAAGCCCAATTGCGCCAGCGGATAGACGCCCGCCGACAACCCACCGATCACGCAACCGGCGCGGACCAGTTGCTTGAGCGCACCACCGAGGGCCGAGGACATCGGCGCCGGCGGCTCGTCAGCCAGCAGAAACAGCTTCTGAAACCCTTCCAGACGACCGACCCACGGCTCGCCCGGCAACTGCCAACCGGCGCCGTCAACGGGGGGTTCGGCCTGCAGAAACGACAGTTCGTAAACCACTTCGGGGTGAACGCGCTGAGCAACACGCAGGGCTTCCTCCGCCAGCGCCAGGGTCAAGGCTTTGGTGCCGGGCCAGATGAGAAATCCGATTCGATGGGCAGTCATGGCGTGCAATCCGAAACGTGTCGCTAAAAGGGGTCGCACGCCTGGCATGCGATGGGATTCTGTAACCGTCAGTCAATGGCTGCGGTCTGGATGACGCGCAGCATGAACCGTTCTGAAGCAAAACGCACCGCTCTCACGTGGCGGGCTGGCTACTTCAAACTGCCGGACAGGAACTGCTGCAAACGCTCGGATTTCGGATTGACCAGCACTTCACGGGGGTTGCCGGACTCCTCGACCAGGCCCTTGTGCAGGAAGATCAGCTGGTTCGACACTTCACGGGCGAAGCCCATTTCGTGGGTGACCACCACCATGGTCCGGCCTTCCTGGGCCAGCGCCTGCATGACTTTCAGCACATCGCCGACCAGCTCGGGGTCCAGGGCGGACGTCGGTTCGTCGAACAGCATGACCTCCGGCTCCACCGCCAGCGCCCGGGCAATCGCCACGCGCTGCTGCTCGCCGCCGGACATATGCCCCGGGTAAGCGTCCTTGCGGTGATAGACGCCGACCTTGTTAAGATAATGTTCGGCCTTTTCCAGCGCTTCTTTCTTCGGCACGCCGAGGACGTGCACGGGCGCTTCGATGATGTTTTCCATCGCGGTCATGTGCGACCACAGGTTGAAGTGCTGAAACACCATCGACAGGCGCGAACGCATGCGTTGCAACTGTTTCGGGTCAGCCGCCTTCAAGCCGCCGTTCTTGTTGGAGACCAGCTTGAGTTCTTCGTTGTTGAGCAGGATGCGGCCGGATTTCGGCTGCTCAAGCAAGTTGATGCAGCGCAGGAAGGTACTTTTACCCGAGCCGCTTGAGCCGATGATGCTAATGACATCGCCGGCCCTTGCGGTCAGCGAGACGCCTTTGAGCACTTCGTGACTGCCGTAGCACTTGTGCAGGTCCTGGACTTCCAGTTTGTTCATGATGTCGGTTCTCACAAGTAATCAGTCACTGAGCAGGCGGCCGCTGCGCAACGGTGTGCGGCCGGCCACTTTGGCCATCCAGAAACCCGGCTGGGCGTAACGCAGTTTTTCGATGGCGAACAGCACGCCGGCCGTACCGGCACACACGGTGGTGGCGCGATCAGTCAACGGGTCGATGACTTCGAACAGCGGTTCGCCGGGCTCGACCCACGCTCCCGCCGGACGTAAAAACGTCAGCACGCCGGGATGGGGTGCATAAATCATTTCGGTGCCTTCGAACGGCATGCCTTCGCAGGCTTCATGGCCGGGTTGCGGCCACTCGCCACCGATCAGGCCCTGCTCGGCCAGAAACGCCAGAATGCCTTCAGCGTAAGCCTCGGCTTCAGCCTTGCCGGTGTTGGTCTGGCCGCCCAGTTCCAGGGTGGTCGCCAGGCACGCCAGCGGAATCTGCGCGTCCGGAAACTGCTTGGACAAACGCAACCACGGCAGTGAACAGGCTTCGTCGAACGAACTGCCGCCGGAGTCTTCGGCCAGCAGCGCAACGATTACGCCGAGATGCGCCGACAACGAACGCCATTGCGGCCAGTGCTGGGGCAAGGCGTACATGTGCAGCGAAGCGTCGGTGTCGCAATGCAGGTCCAGCACCACGTCGGCGTTGCAGGCATGACTGAGCAATACGCGCTGCATGCCGGCCAGTTCGCTGCCGGCAGGTGGCAATTGCTCGAGCACGTCGGCCATGGCCTGACGTATCAGTTTGACGTTGGCATGGGGGTCGTCGCCGAGCTTGCCCGCCAGCGCCAGGGCGACTGGCTCGCTCAACTCGGTGAAGTCACGATTGAAATTCTTGCCGCTGCCGTACTCGAAACGGCCCTGGTGGTTGCCCTGCAGCAACTGGCCCAGCCCGATCGGGTTGGCGACCGGCACCAGCTCGATGACGCCCTTGAGCAGGCCCTGTTCTTCCAGCTGGGTCAGACACTTCTTCAATTCCCAGGCGGTGCGCATGCCCGGCAACTCATCGGCGTGCAGGCTGGCCTGAATGTAGGCCTTGCGCTCGCCGTGGCCGAAACGGAACACGCTCAAAGTGCGCTGGGTGCCGAGGTTGCCCCACGGCAGAGGGTGATCGATGCGCTGCATATCAGTGCTTCCTCGGGGCGAGGTAACTGAGCCAGCGGCGCTCGGCCAGCTTGAACAGTTTCACCAGAATGAACGTCAGGCACAGGTAGAAAACGCCTGCGGTGATGTAGGCCTCGAACGGCAGGTAGAACTGCGCGTTGACCGCGCGCGCTGCACCGGTGATGTCCATCAACGTGACAATGGACGCCAGACTGGTGGTCTGCAGCATCATGATCACTTCGTTGCTGTACTGCGGCAGCGCACGGCGCAGGGCCGAAGGCAACAGGATCCGGCGGTACATCTTGGCTTTGGACATGCCAATGGCCCGCGCCGCTTCGATCTCGCCCGGCGGCGTGGATTTCAGGCTGCCGGCGATGATTTCAGCGGTGTAGGCACTGGTGTTGATGGCGAAGGCCAGGCACGCGCAGAAGGTCGCGCTCGACAGCCACGGCCACAGAATGCTTTCGCGCACTGCTTCGAATTGCGCCAGCCCGTAGTAGATCAGGAACAACTGCACCAGCATCGGCGTGCCGCGAATGACGTAGGTGTAGCTCCACGCCAGCAGATTGACCCAGGCGATTTTCGACACGCGCATCAGGCCCAGCGGCAGCGCCGCGAGCAGACCGAAAAACAGCGACAGCGCGAGCAGTTTGAGGGTAATCAGCAAGCCGCCGAAATACAGCGGCAGGCTTTCCCAGACGACGTTGTAATCGAAAATCATAGGTCTGCCACCCTTACGCCGGCCGAGTAACGTTTTTCGATGTAGCGCAGTACCAGCAGCGAGACACTGGTGATGACCAGGTACATGGCCGCGACTGCGAGGAAGAAAGTGAAGGGTTCGCGGGTGGCATCGGCCGCCTGCTTGGCCTTGAACATCATGTCCTGCAGACCGACCACGGAAATCAGCGCGGTGGCCTTGGTCAGTACCAGCCAGTTATTGGTGAACCCGGGGATCGCCAGACGAATCATCTGCGGCACCAGAATGCGGAAGAACACCCGGCCACTGCTCATGCCGTAGGCCATGCCCGCTTCGGCCTGCCCTTTCGGGATTGCCATGAACGCGCCACGGAAAGTCTCCGACAGGTACGCGCCAAAGATGAAGCCCAGCGTGCCGATGCCGGCCACCAGCGGGTTCAGGTCGATGTAATCGTCATGACCGAGCAACGGCGCAATGCGGTTGATCAGGTCCTGGCCACCGTAGAAAATCAGCAGAATCAGCACCAGATCGGGGATGCCACGGATCACGGTGGAATACAGATCGCCCAGCCATGCCAGCCAGCGCACCGGCGACAGCCGCAATGCCACGCCGATCAGGCCGAGCACGATCGCCAGCGCCATGGAGCACAGAGCGAGCTGCAAGGTCAGCCATGCACCGTCGAGGATGACGGCTCCGTAACCTTTCAACATGTTGTTTGGCCCTCAAGCGCGGGATAGAAAAATGGCGCAATCAGTCGGTGCGGTGACCGGCTGCTTGCGCCATTGACGGCTTCAAACCACGTTACTTGCCGTAGATGTCGAAGTCGAAGTACTTGTCTTGAATGGCTTTGTATTTGCCGTTGGCACGGATGGCCGCGATGGCAGCGTTGAGCTTGTCCAGGTCAGCCTTGTCGCCTTTGCGCACGGCAATGCCGACGCCGTCGCCGAAGTAGTTGACGTCGGTGAAGGCCGGGCCGACGAACGCGTAGCCTTTGCCGGATTCGGTGTTCAGGAAGCCGTCCTGCAGCAAGGTAGCGTCAGCCACGGTGCCATCGAGACGACCGGCGCCGATGTCCAGGTAGACTTCGTTCTGCGAGCTGTACGGCTTGATTTCAGCACCCAGCGGGGCCAGGACTTCGCGGGCGAAACGCTCGTGGATCGAGCCACGCTGCACGCCGATGTTCTTGCCCTTGAGTTCGGTCAGGGCGTCGCTGACGACGGTGCCCTGCTTCATGACCAGACGGGCCGGGGTGTTGTAGTACTTGTTGGTGAAGTCGACGGACTTCTTGCGGTCTTCGGTGATGGACATCGAGGACAGGATGGCGTCGATCTTGCGCACTTTCAGCGCAGGGATCAGGCCGTCGAATTCCTGTTCGACCCACACGCACTTGACCTTCATCTCTTCGCACAGGGCGTTGCCGATGTCGTAGTCGAAGCCGACGATGCTGCCGTCCGGTGCCTTGGAGGCAAACGGAGGGTATGCCGCTTCGATGCCGATCTTCATGGGCTTTTCATCGGCGAATACGGGCTGTGCCAATACGGTCAGTGCCAGCGCACCCAGCAGCATGAGCTTTTTCATTTCTTGGAACTCCATCGGTATAACGCGACAAATGGCAGTGAGCGAGACGCTCAATGAACAGGAGGAATCAGAAATTGCGACGCGAGGTGCCGGCGGGTCTCTGGACCCGACAAGCCTTCGGCGAGTGGTCGGCATTTTAGCGGCAGGCTGAAAGTCGATATTTCTTCAATGCGACAACTAGTTACAGAAGCGCATGAAATCGTGATCAGGCCAATTGACATCCAAAAAGCTTTATGCAAGTGCCAGAGTTGGCAAACCTATCAACGAAGCAAATAACGCGCCCATTATTGGCAAAGCCTTATGATCCGGCAAGTCCAGCGTGGGAGCAGGTTGATTCGGGGCGATGAAATGCTTTTTTTTCGGGTGGAAAGGCCCCACGGCGGGGCGCCAGGTTACGAGAGCGGATGTGCGGTAACAAATCGATATTTCCCGATTCTCGTGGATGCCTAACGGCTTGAGATCAAGAGCGTCTGCCTGAGGGCAGACTGTTTCGCCTTCGGCGAGTTACTTGGAAAAGCACCCCAAGTAACCAAGGGTGCTTGCTCTCGGTTTGGCCCGACTTCGTCGGGTTCCTTCACTCCGGTCTCGCTCCGTGGGCCCGCCGCCATCCATGCCGCTCGGCCCACTGCGCGAGACCTGCGTTCAGCCTGCACCCAAGTCGCGATTGGCGGTGTTTGGAATGTTTGTGTACGAAGATCAAAAGCAGATCAAAGGCTTCGCGGCTAAAGCCGGTCCTACTAACAGCATGCGGTGTGTTGATCGTTCCCCCGCTCCGCGTGGGAATGCATCCCGCGACGCTCCGCGTCACCTCGCCGTGTCTGAATTCGCATCGTCTTCGGGACGCGGAGCGTCCGGGGCTGCGTTACCACGCGGAGCGTGGGAACGATCAGAAAAGGTATCGCATGCGTCCAGTGGGACTGGCCTCGACTGTAGGACCGGCTTCAACCGGGAAGGCGTCGGTGTGTACACCCATAAATTGATGATTAACGAAATGGCCTCTTCCCGGCTAAAGCCGGTCCCACTAACGGCACCGAGTACACCCTTTGGGACCGGCTTTAGCCGGGAAGCTTTTGCTTTTGCCGTAGATCTGCTTTTTGATCTTCATACGCAGGCAGTCCAGACGACACAAATCGCGACTTTGGTGCAGGCTGAACGCAGGTCTCGCGGAGTGGGACGAGCCGCAGGAATGCGGCGAGAGCGCCGTCAGGACAGGGATGTCCATTCGGCGCGGGCCCACGGAGCGGGACCGGAGTGAGGGTATTCCGACGAAGGAGGAACCAAACCAGGAGCAAGCACCCTTGGTTACTTGAGGTGCTTTTCCAAGTAACTCGCCGAAGGCGAAACGTCTGCCCTTAGGCAGACGCTCTTGATCTTACGAAGCACGAAGGTCAGGCCGCTGTCATGGTCTTGTGCGTCTCCACCAGATGCGCCACCACACTCGGGTCGGCCAGCGTGGAGATATCGCCCAGCGCGTCGTACTCCCCGGTGGCGATCTTGCGCAGGATGCGTCGCATGATCTTGCCGGAACGAGTCTTCGGCAGACCCGGCGCCCACTGAATCACGTCCGGCGAAGCGATCGGACCGATCTCCTTGCGTACCCAGTTGCGTAATTCGATGCGCAACGCCTCGTCCGGCACCTCACCGCCATTGAGCGTGACGTAAACATAGATGCCCTGCCCTTTCAGATCGTGAGGCACACCCACGACAGCCGCTTCGGCGACTTTCGGATGCGCCACCATCGCGCTCTCGATCTCGGCGGTGCCCATGCGGTGGCCGGACACGTTGAGCACGTCATCGACGCGGCCGGTGATCCAGTAGTAACCGTCTTCGTCGCGACGGGCGCCGTCACCGGTGAAATACATGCCGCGGAAGGTCTTGAAGTAAGTGTCGACGAAACGATCGTGGTCGCCGTACAGGCTGCGGGACTGACCCGGCCACGAGTCGAGAATCACCAGATTGCCTTCTGCCGCGCCTTCAATGAGGTTGCCCAGGTTATCCACAAGGGCCGGGATCACGCCGAAGAACGGACGCGTCGCCGAGCCTGGCTTCAGCGCAATCGCACCTGGCAGCGGGCTGATCAGAATGCCGCCGGTTTCGGTCTGCCACCATGTGTCCACAATCGGGCAATTCTTGTTGCCAACGGTGTTGTAGTACCAGTTCCAGGCTTCCGGGTTGATCGGCTCGCCGACAGAACCCAACAGGCGCAGGCTCGAACCGTCAGCGCCTTCAACGGCTTTGGTGCCCTCGGCCATCATGGCGCGAATGGCGGTCGGTGCGGTGTAGAGGATGTTGACCTTATGCTTGTCGACGATTTTCGACACGCGGGTGATGTCCGGGTAGTTCGGCACGCCTTCGAACAGCAGCGTGGTCGCGCCATTGGCCAGCGGACCGTAGACGATGTAGCTGTGGCCGGTGACCCAGCCGACGTCGGCGGTGCACCAGTACACTTCGCCCGGACGGTAGTCGAACACGCGCTCGTGGGTCAGCGCGGCGTACAGCAGATAACCTGCGGTGGTGTGCAATACGCCCTTCGGCTTGCCGGTGGAGCCGGAGGTGTAAAGGATGAACAGAGATTCTTCGGCGCCCATTTCTTTCGGCGCGCAGGTGCTCGATGCCACGTCCAGCAGCGAGTGGTACCAGATGTCGCGGTGACGGTTCCACTCGATTTCGCCGCCGGTACGCCTGGCGACGATGACCTTCTGTACGCTCGCCGTTTCCGGGTTGGTCAGCGCACGGTCGACGTTGGCCTTCATCGGTGTTTTCTTGCCGCCACGCAGCCCTTCGTCCGCAGTGATCACCACTTTCGATTTGCAGTCGATGATGCGACCGGCCAGCGCTTCAGGCGAGAAACCGCCAAACACCACCGAGTGAATCGCACCGATGCGCGCGCAGGCCAGCATGGCCACCACGGCTTCGGGGATCATCGGCATATAGATAGTCACGACGTCGCCGCGATGGACATCCTGGCCGCGCAGCGCGTTGGCGAACTTGCAGACTTCTTCGTGCAGTTCACGGTAGGTGATGTTGCGGCTCTCGGAAGGATCGTCGCCTTCCCAGATGATCGCGATCGAATCGCCACGCTCGGCCAGATGGCGGTCGAGGCAGTTGTAGGAAACGTTCAAGGTGCCGTCGGCGAACCACTTGATGTCGACGCGGTGATCGTCGAAGGAGGTCTGTTTGACGGTGGTGAATGGCTTGATCCAGTCAAGGCGCTGAGCTTGTTCGCGCCAGAAGCCATCGGGATTGACCACCGACTGCTGGTACATCGCCTTGTAGGTCGCCTCGTCAGTCAGCGTATTGGCTGCCACTTCAGGGCGGACGGGGTACAGGGAAGCCGCACTCATCTTTCTTACCTCGGTGGAAATGTTGTTGTTTTATGACCCTGTTGTATCCGCCGATGGCTGCAAAGGCCATTCGACGATGGTCTTACCGCCCCCGAGCATAGCGCTGAAAGCAGGTGAAGTGCCCGGCTTCAGGCAAATCTTCATGTCCCGGCTACGACTAAAGAATCCACAGAGCGTGCCACCCACTCCACGCAGGGTGATTGTTGCCGTTTTGCTCAACAGACTTTATCAAAATGGTTTCTATATGAATTCAGAACAGGGGCATAGAATCCGTTCCGCCAACACGGCACATGATTGATAAATAACAGCTCCCCACACTGGACTGTCGATCAACTAAACCCACCCGCTCATTATCCGCTTCGCCCAGAGCCCCATAAGGGTCCTGTGAACCCTGCCGACCGCAGTTTCTGCGCCGCAGTGTCAATGAAGCAACTTAGAGGAACTCAGTAATGAAAGCTGCACTGGTTGTAATGGCTCTTTGTGGTTTCAGCGCCATGGCAATGGCAGAAGAATCCGGCGCTAAAGTGGCCGTCCAGCAACAGCGTGTCGAGGAATACACCTACTCCACCAAGCTGGATATCGCGAAAGTCATTTCGGTGGATGACGTGCCGAACGTCTGCCAGGTCGTCCCGCAGCACATGACCTACGAAGACTCCCAGGGCAAACGCCATGTGCTTGAGTATCAGGTCATGGGCAACGGTTGCAGCAACGGCTGATTGAGGTCTCACTGTTCATCGCCTCGCGAACCCTTTCCGCGAGGCGGTGAACGTTATCGTGCCTGCGCATTTTAAATGTTGCTTTCAATAACTATGTAATACCCGGCACCTCTTGAAATAACGAACGTCTCCTGACACCGGTTGCCAGTTATCACTGGGAACAGAACGTTCGACAGTTAATCAGGAAGTGCAATACATGAGTTCCCACCCTCATCACGAAACATCCACATTGATTCACCCGAGACTGCAACGTCTCAAGGCTGAAGATATAGTCCGGGTCAACGAGATTACCGGCCCCCAATCCATCGCGGTATCTTTGGGTGATGTATTCAAAGAATACCTGGCGGCTGATGCGGTCGTTGAGAAGACGCTGCGCGACAGGGATTTCCTCACTCTGATTCATCGCGTGCTCGGCTCCGTCGACGTGGAACGCTATATCAGCGGCATGCTGTACGAAGGCGATGTAAACACTGCCATTGACCCGCACACCCGAGTGGCGTTTTTTCAGACAGTGTGTCGCCTGGCCATTGAGCACGAGCGACCGGGCACACTGGATGCCGCGCTGACCGAGATTCACCAAAGCGCTTGCGCCTACAAAACGTTTTCCCTGGCCGATCGATTGCGGAGGTCGTTGCCGACACTTCGCCGTGTCGGCGCTTTGTGGGCAGCGGCATTCCTGCTGTATGACGACCTGGGCCATGGCGTCCCGGCGCCCGAGACAGTGCCTTTACCCCCACCCCTTGACCTGCACGGTTATCAAGACCTGAACGCAGTGGTCAGTCACCTCTTGGTTGATCAACCTGGGGACTCCCTTTGCATCAAGCTCCTGAAACTGCTGCCCATGGACCTGCTCACCATCAGCAGCGGTCAATTTCGCCCTGCCAGCCTCCGGGAAATCGCGGCGGGCGCCGATATGATCCCGGGCAGAGACGACAGAATGGCATTTTTCCCGGGTGCGACCCTGACCCACCCTGTGGATATTGCGCTCGATGCACTGTTGAACTGCACGCCGTTTGCCGCCTTGCAGAACCGTCTGGTAGAAGCGCTGGAATGGTACAACCCTGAAGACAAGCACCTGGCGTCGCATTCGATGGCGCGGCAGCTGGCGATCCAGGCGTTGATCGACTGCATTTACCCGATCCATCAAAGGCGCATCGGCTACCTGCTTGATTTCCACCTGTTCGCCGAGGACAACGCCGACTGTTCGCTGTATGACATTCGCATCAATCTGGTCAACAGTCTGCGCAACACCCTGGGATGCCGGAACGCCGACGCGCAGATCATCATGCAATTGCTGGCGACGCGCTTTGCCCCGGAACTGCTGCTGACCGATGCACCCGATGACTTTCGCTACCAACCCGACCTGCGCTGGGCCAATCTTCGCCACGCCATGACACTGGACCGTGCCGCCCCGGGATCACGGACGTTCGCGCAGTGGGAGGCGCTGCCCGCACAGTTCGCGGCTGAGGCCAGGACTGAGGAAGCAAGGCTTCACGTTGCAACGACCCGACTTGACGCCATGATCGTGTGGAATCTGTACGAGAACCACATCGTCGAACAACCCCGTTACTCTGCCGACGACATCGCGCGCATGACCCGATACTTCGAGTCCGCCTGTGAGCGACAGGCACTCAACAATCCTCCCGATCGCCTCAATGATGCGCGACGATTGCTGATAGAAGCGGGCATCGAGCCCGATGCCATGATCAGGGGCTATGCCAACATCACCGAGCTGGAGGCTTACCTGGACAATGGTGCGGCGCATCGGCCTTCACGCCCTCCGGCGAAACCGCTTCCAGACCCCACGCTGCAGTTCCATCAGGCGTTTGATCGCTATTTGATTGAGGCACGACAGACGTACACGCACTTGATGACGCTGTTTCTGGACGAATTGCCGACGCTTCATCGCAACCGTCTGCTAAGCGCCGATATCGTCTGTTACGCGGTGGTATGGCGACATTACGTTGGCCCGATGGTGGGCGGAGTGCCCTCGGTCGGCAGCAGCCCTGCGGATGATTGGGAGGATTGCCGAGGCGGGCACGGCGGCCTGGTGCATGTCGTCCATGAAGGGCAGCACTGGGTGTACGAGCTGTTCCCCGAGCACTTCGGGTTTGAATGCACTGTCGTCGATCCCGGCAGGGTGATGCCGCTTGAAGATCCAAACCTGGCCGCCGAAGCATTGAACCTGTTGATGGCTCCCGACCATGAGCGCTACAACGGCGCCCCCCTGCCCTATGAAAAGTCCATCCTGTCGAAAGCGGTGCCGCTGATCCGTCGTCCCGGCACCGGTAACCAGACCCACCTGGTGCAGGGCTTCGTCGACCAGATTTTCCTGCACCATAGCCAGGAATTGCGCGAAGCCTGCAAAGGCACGACCCGGCAGGAAACCTGGAAACGGCAACGCGAGTCGACCTCCGATGCGATGTATGCCTGGAAGCTGATCAAATCGGTGATCCCCATCGTCGGGTGCTTTGACGTCACTACCGGTGGCGACGCCGCCTCCTGCGTTGTCGACGTAGCCGGAGAGATCGGCACGGTCATGACCATCGCCGGACGCACACTCAAACCGCTGATCAAGCTGGGAAACAAACAGCGTGTCTGGTCGCCTCGTCCGCCTTCGCCGACCAGTCCCCGTCAGCAAAACGCGAAGTGGTTTCCCGGACAGGCCGTGGAGCGCGCACGTTTCGAGCGCAGGGTGCATGCCGCCGGTGTCACCCTGGTCACTGGCAAGTTCTCCCAGCGCAATGGCATGTTCCAGCGCCTCTCCAACAGTGAAGCAACGCCTGATCCAGCCCTGATGTGGGCGAAGGTGGATAACGTCGACCAGGTCCTGGTACGAAACATCTCTGTCGATCAAACCCCGGACTACCGCTGGTGCAATCCCCGCGATCAAAAACCCTATGGCCCTCGACTCAGCCGCCATCCGGCTGCATGGACGGATGAAACACCGGTGTTTACCACCACCCAGAAGCACTTGCTGCCGGGCCAGTTTCCAGGCGCCGTGCACCTGAACGAAGTAGACGGGCATGGTTATGATCTGTCGGTGGCCGGAGGCCGAAACATCCACGTGGCGCGCCGGGGTCAATCAATGACTGATCTGATCATCGACGACGTCAGCTACCGCTTCGACGCTGACGGGCCATCCGGCATGCTGCGAAAAGTGGAATTGGAGGCACCCGCCGCGAGGCTCGGCCGACTGGATGAAGCGTCCTCTCACTGCGTAATCCGTCGCAGCCCGATGCAAGGGAGCTGTTCCGGCGCTGTGGTTCTGATCTCGACAACGCGCCCGGCAATGGACACGGCGCTTGAGCCACTCACGTTCGGTGAGCAGGCGAGCCATGCGTTCATGACCCGACGGTTCAGACCTGTATTGCGGTTTACGCCGGTACGCGGACAAGCCACCCCGCAAAGGACTCACCTGCTGGTGGACGATGGCAAGGTCAGCACCTGGGTCAACGAAACGCTACCGGGACGAGGCGCACCGACTGTACCGATGAAGGGGCACGACACACTTTCACCCCTGACCTCGGACGCCGCCGTTCACTTGGGTATCACCCTGCCGCTGCACTACCGGCCAACAGTTCAGGGCAGATTGATGAGGGACCGGATCCTCGGGCTGCCTGATGACCTTGATGACAGCTGGCGCGTACGTATTAACCACGAGCTGCCGGTGGTGCAGCTCGATTCGATCTGCAAAACGGTCAACGACCAGCGTGAATTGCGTGCAATCCGGCTGACCCTCGAAGACGGTCAGTACCTGGCCGTTGAAGCCGACACTGGCCAGTTCTACAAAGCCAGGGAGCTGCCGGAGGCCGCGCAATTGACGTTTGCACGCATGACATCGGACGCGGATATCGAGGCTTACCTGACCTCCAGCGAGAGTTACCGCCTGGGCTCGGGCCGACGCACCCTCGGTCAGGACATGGATAACATCGCCCGCATGCTGTTTGAACTGGAGAGCCCCGGGGTCGACATGCAACGCGTCTATCGCCCCTACCGTCCCATCATGGAAAACCATGCCCGCAACATCCTCACGCGGGAAACGGCGCTGGAAAACTTCGTCACGCTGACCAAAAGCAGCATCGCCAACTTCAAACCCCTCGGCGAAGCTGACCCACTAACGCGTCTGCATGTTTCAGGGGTGCTCAATTCATTGTTGCCCGCGTCCGCGTCCAAACATGCCTGGACCCCGGTATCCGCTGCCGACGTTGGCTTGGAGACGACGGGCGAAAATATCCGCAGACACCTGAACACGACCAATCTGGCATTTCTGCTGGCTGAAACGGCGGACAGTAGGCGTCACGTGTATTACGCGCTGGCGGGGGGCAAGCGGGGCAGGAAACTGACGCTACGTGTTCCCGAAACCGGTGAAGGCAGCTCCATGACGTTCATCGATGCGCGGGAACGCATGAGCAGCCAGCCGCCGAATCCGTCATTCACCAGCTTGCCGGTCCTGCGCACCGCACAAAAACTCAAGATTCGCGAGCATGATCGCTACCTCGACGCCGAACGCCTGATCGCCACGGCGTTCACGCAAGACATGCCGGCGGGAGCAGCCGTGACCAGGATGCATTTCTTCACGCTGATGGACACCTGCAATTCCTGCGGAGGATTCGTCCTGCCACGCCTGAAACTGGACTATCCGCAGGCAGACTTTTCCGTCAGCTACATCCTGCCCTACACCCCGCCAAGCTGATGGCCGAGCGTCAGCAGCGGGGTTGGTCGACAAACGTGAGCGGGCGCGCCGGGGACTCATGAGTCGCCGCTTCTGACGGATGAATACGCGCCTACGGTAGCTCGGGTTTCAGACCAAGACCGTAGTGACGTAGTTTGTTGGCGATTGTGGTGTGGGAAACGCCCAGACGTTTGCCCAGCAAGCGGCTGCTCGGGTGCTCCTCATGGAGCCGCTCGAGCAGCGCTTTTTCGAAGCGTCCGACGATGTCTTCCAGACTCCCGTCCAGCGAAAAACCACCCAAAGGCTGACGCCCGCCGTATTCGGGGAAGCGGATGTGCTGAGCCTTGATCCGCCCGCCCTCGCACAACGAAACCGCCTGAAACAAGACGTTCTCCAACTGCCGGACATTGCCAGGCCAATGGTACTGGCGCAGCCGGTCCAGCACCTCGGGACCGACTTTAGGAAGCGCACAGCCGATTTGCCGGCTGGCCTGATCCAGGAAGTGCTCGACCAGCGGCGCGAGGCCGTCCAGGCAGTCGCGCAGGGGTGGAATGTGCAGCGATAGCACGTTGAGCCGGTGGTAGAGGTCCTGGCGGAATTCACCCCGGGCGCAGAGTTCGGACAAGTCCAGTTGCGTCGCGCAGATGATGCGCACGTCCAGATACACCTCTTCGTCGCTGCCTACCCGTCGAAAGCAGCCTTCTTGCAAATAGCGCAGCAGTTTCGCCTGCAACCGCGTACTCATTTCCGCGACGCCATCGAGAAACAGCGTGCCACCCGAGGTCAGTTCCAGCAGCCCCAACTTGCCTTCGGCGCGCGCCCCCTCGAACGCGCCGGGGCCGTAGCCGAACAGCTCGGTCTCGGCCATGGATTCGGAAAACCCTGCGCAGTTGAGCGCCATCATCGGCGACTGGCCGCGCGGGCTGGCGAGGTGACAGGCCCGGGCCAGCAATTCCTTGCCAGTGCCGGTTTCGCCTTCGATCAGCAACGGCGCATCCAGTGGGGCCATGCGCCGGGCCTCCCGAACCACCGCCGCCATGACCTTCGAGCTCTGAAAAATACTGTCGAAACCGCGCAGCTCTTGCTTGCGCACGTTATAGATGTGTTCGCCGACCCGGTCGGCGCGGTGCAGTGTCAGCACGGCACCGGCCATGGCTTCGCTGTCTTCGTGCTCGGATTGCAGGGGTGCGATGTCCGCGAGGAAAATGTCGCCCTTCACCTTCACGCGCATGCCGTTGATGCGCGAGCGGTTGGCCCGCACCAATTGCGGCAGGTCAAAGTCCTCGGCGTAACGGGACAGCGGGATGCCAGGCACCTCATCGACCCGCACGCCCAGCAACTGCGCCGCAGCGCGGTTGGCCGCCACGATGGAGCCGCCCATGTCGATGGACAGCACGGGGAATTCAAGGGCGCCAAGCAAGGCATTGAGCTCCATATGCCGACGTTCGCTGGGCATCAATCCCACACGCTTGACGCCGAACACCCCGGCGATGGTTTCGAATTTCGGCACCAGCGCCTGGAATTGCAGATTGATCAGGTTCGGGCAGCGCAGGTAGATGGCGTCGCCATGCTCACCGCCCACTTCGCCACCGGAGACGTTGACGCCGTAGGCCACCAGCAGTTCGAGGATGTCGCGCAGGATGCCGACGCGGTTCTGACAATGGACTTTGATACGCATGGTTGGCTCGTGGACGTGGCATCGATTTCGGGGTGGCCCGAGTTTATCGTCAAGAATACGTTACAGCGCAAGGGCCTTTTGAAGCCATGCGCAGGATGTATTCAGGTTAAGCGCCTTAACCGTCACGATTTCTTTACGAATTCCGAGACGCTGCTGCCCGGACTTCACGCTGGCACTGCCTACTGGAGACGCTAAATACGCTATCAATAGCTCCATCGGATTTATCCCCATATCGCTTCGCTCCCTATAAGAACAATCCATCAGGAGAGGCCCATGAGTACGCAGTATGTCGCCCGCGAGCCGGACGCCACGGGATTCATTGATTACACCGACGCCGAGCACAGCATCTGGAACACCCTCATCACCCGCCAGCTCAAAGTGGTCGAAGGCCGTGCGTGCCAGGAGTATCTGGATGGCATCGAGCAGCTCGCGCTGCCCCACGACCGTATTCCGCAGCTCGGTGAGATCAACCGCGTGCTGGGCGCAACCACCGGTTGGCAAGTCGAGCGCGTGCCGGCGCTGATCCCCTTTCAAACCTTCTTCGAGCTCTTGGCGAGCAAGCGATTTCCGGTCGCCACGTTTATTCGCAGTGAAGAAGAACTCGACTACCTGCAAGAGCCCGACATCTTTCACGAGGTTTTCGGACACTGCCCGTTACTGACCAACCCCTGGTTTGCAGAATTTACCCACACCTACGGCAAGCTTGGTCTGGCAGCCAGCAAAGAACAGCGCGTGTACCTTGCACGGCTGTACTGGATGACCATCGAATTCGGCCTGGTCGACACGCCCCAAGGGCGCAAGATCTACGGCGGCGGCATCCTCTCTTCGCCGAAGGAAACCGTTTACAGTGTGTCTTCAACCCCTGAACATCTGCCCTTCGACCCGGTTGAGGCCATGCGCACGCCCTATCGCATCGACATTCTGCAGCCGCTGTATTTCGTGCTGCCGGACCTCAAGCGTTTGTTCGACCTTGCCCATGAAGACATCATGGGCATGGCGCGCACGGCGGGTGAACTGGGGCTGCACGCGCCCAAGTTCCCGTTGAAAACAAAAGCCGCGTAAAACAAAAGCCGCCTGAAACAAAAGCGGCCTGATACATAAGCCGCCCGAACCCGATCAAGGAATCTCCAATGACCGCTCTCAACCAATCCCAGTGCGAAGCCTGCCGCGCCGACGCCCCGCAAGTCAGCGACGCCGAGCTGCCGGACTTGCTCAAGCAGATCCCGGACTGGAACATCGAGGTGCGTGACGGCGTCATGCAGCTGGAAAAAGTCTTTCTGTTCAAGAATTTCAAATTTGCGCTGGCGTTTACCAACGCGGTCGGCGAAATTGCCGAGGCCGAAGGTCACCACCCGGGGCTGCTGACCGAATGGGGCAAAGTGACCGTGACCTGGTGGAGCCATTCCATCAAGGGGCTGCACCGCAACGATTTCATCATGGCCTCCCGCACAGACGAGGTGGCCAAAAGCGCCGAGGGCCGTAAGTAAAATGCATTTCTCACAGATTCAGCGCGTACCGGACGATCCCATCCTGGGCCTGATTCAGGCCTACGCCAAAGACCCGAATCCGAACAAGTTCGACCTGGGCGTGGGCGTCTATAAAGATGCGCAGGGCCTGACCACCATTCCCCGCGCGGTGAAAATCGCCGAGCAGCGGCTGGTCGACTCGCAGCCCACCAAGAGTTACATCGGTGGCCATGGCGAACCGCGTTTCGGCACGCTGATCTGTGAACTGGTCATGGGCGCCGATTCCCCGCTGATCGCCAGCAAACGCGTCGGCGCCACCCAGACACCCGGCGGTACCGGCGCGCTGCGATTGAGCGCCGACTTCATCGCCAATTGCCTGCCGGGCAAGGGCATCTGGCTGAGCGATCCGACCTGGCCAATTCACGAAACCATCTACGCCGCGGCGGGCTTGAAGGTCAGTCACTATCCCTACGTGGGCAGCGACAACAAGCTCAACGTGCCTGCCATGCTGGAGACGTTGAAGACCATTCCCGAGGGCGATGTTGTCCTGCTGCATGCGTGCTGCCACAACCCGACCGGGTTTGACCTGTCCCGTGATGACTGGCACGCAGTGCTGGAAATCGTGAAGCAACGCAACCTGCTGCCGCTGATTGACTTCGCGTATCAGGGTTTTGGCGACGGTCTCGAGGAGGACGCCTGGGCAGTTCGCCTGTTTGCCAGCCAACTGCCTGAGCTGCTCATCACCAGTTCCTGCTCGAAAAACTTCGGGCTGTACCGCGAGCGCACCGGCGCCTTGCTGGTTTGTGCCGACACCACCGAGAAGTTGATGGATGTGCGCAGTCAGCTGTCCGCGACCGCTCGTAATCTGTGGTCGAATCCGCCGGACCATGGTGCTGCCGTGGTCGCCGAGATTTTGGGCGATCCTGAACTGAAAGCCCTATGGGCTGAAGAAGTGGAAGAGATGCGCAGCCGCATTGCGCAACTTCGGGTCGGGCTGGTCGAGGCACTGACACCGCTGGGTCTGGGTGAACGTTTCGCCCACATCGGCGTGCAGCGCGGCATGTTTTCCTACACCGGCATGAACGACGATCAAGTAGCGCGTCTGCGTAACGAGCACAGCGTCTACATGGTGGCGGCGGGTCGAGCCAACGTCGCGGGAATCGACGCCATGCGACTGGATGAACTGGCAGCGGCGTTTGCGGCGGTTTGCAAGGACTGAGTCGCTCACCGGCCCGACGCTTTTCAAGGGCCGCGCGCATGTTGTAGGCACCCATCCCCACTACATGACCAGCGGCCCGCATTTAAAAGTCTGATTGTCATTTGTACTGCTGTATCCTCCCTGAGCGTTCTAGGACGCGCTGTTCAATTCAGCCGCAACACACTTGTGAGGAGCGACGATATGCATGAAATCCCGAACTTCCCCTTCCCAAGCCAGAATCAGCAAAGTGCAGCAGCCCGCCAGGAACTCGGTCAGCCGATCGAAATGAAAGCCAGCGGTAAACGCAACGACAGCAGCAAAGCCCAAAGCCCGCGCTGAAGGCCTGTTTAGCCACTGATTTTTTCAGCCGCTAAATTTTCAGCCCCTACGGAAGAGCGTCTTCAAGGTGTATTTCCATAAGGGCTGAATCATTTGCGACAGGCTTCACCTCTGCTTGACCCCGACATAAGCTCCACCCATCCGCTACTCCCATGAAGTGCCTTGCCTCGATATCATGTGCCCTCGGCCGGACTCGAGCGTCTACGCTTCAACCCGATTGCCCCCTCGCTATTCTTTTCCGTCGTAACCGTGGATCTATGCCCATGCCAGACGCTTCGAGCGCTGCCCCTCAACGTCCTATGGCTGTCACGCTGCAGGTTGTTTCCATCGTCCTTTTCACCTTCATCGGCTACCTGAACATCGGTATCCCGCTGGCCGTATTGCCTGGTTATGTGCACACCGACCTTGGCTTCGGCGCCGTGGCTGCCGGGCTGGTGATCAGCGTGCAATACCTCGCAACACTCCTCAGCCGGCCCTTCGCCGGGCGCTTCATCGACACCCGAGGCCCGAAGAAAGCGGTGATCGTCGGCCTGTTCGGCTGCGGGTTGAGCGGCGTGTTCATGCTCTTCGCCGACTGGCTCGACGCCTGGCCCATGTTCAGCCTGATCAGCTTGTTCGTGGGTCGGCTGGTGCTCGGCAGCGCGGAAAGCCTGGTTGGCTCGGGCTCGATCGGCTGGGGCATCGGCCGCGTCGGCGCTGCCAATACGGCCAAAGTGATTTCATGGAACGGCATCGCCAGCTATGGCGCCTTGGCCATCGGCGCGCCGGTGGGGGTGTTGCTGGTCAATGCGTTGGGCCTGTGGAGCATGGGCGTCAGCATCATGCTGCTGGCGGCGCTGGGGATTTCCCTGGCCTGGAAGAAAACACCGGCGCCGCTGGTGCACGGCGAGCGCTTGCCCTTCCTCCACGTGCTCGGTCGTGTGCTGCCCCACGGCACCGGACTGGCGCTGGGTTCGATCGGCTTCGGCACCATCGCGACGTTCATCACGCTGTATTACGCCAGCCACACCTGGCCGAATGCAGTGCTGTGCCTGAGCCTGTTCGGCGCCTGTTTCATCGGCGCACGCCTGCTGTTCGGCAACCTGATCAATCGCATCGGCGGCTTCCGCGTGGCGATTGCCTGCCTGTCAGTGGAGACGCTGGGGCTGCTGCTGCTGTGGCTGGCGCCCAACCCGAATCTGGCATTGGCCGGGGCGGCGCTGACTGGATTCGGCTTCTCGCTGGTGTTCCCGGCGCTGGGCGTTGAGGCGGTGAATCTGGTGCCCCCGGCCAGCCGCGGTGCGGCCGTGGGGGCTTATTCTCTGTTCATTGACCTGTCCCTGGGGATTACCGGGCCGGTGGCCGGCGCCGTGGCGGCAGGCTTTGGCTTTGCGTCAATCTTCCTGTTTGCCGCGCTGGCTTCACTGAGCGGCCTGGGGCTGAGCGTGTATCTGTACAAGCATGCGAAGGCGATGCGAGAAAAACCGGCTGCGCTGTGACGCTGCCTTGACTGCGGTAGAGCCCCCGTCGCGCAGTTATTAATACAATCCCTGTGGGAGTATCGCTGCCACAGCTCATCTATCTGCAGATGCAAGTGCGGTGCTGTGAAGTTTGATGAGAGCCGGCTTGCTGGCGACTTGATTGGGGCAGCGAAATTGCGTTGCCTGATCTGACGCGTTCGCCAGCAAGCCGGCTCCTACAGTGGGTCGGCGTCAAACCCCGAGTCCAAGGTGGATGCAAATCCGTAGGAGCCGGCTTGCTGGCGAATGCGGCGGGTCTGCAACGGCAGTGTTGTTTGAGCCGCCGCATTCGCGGGCAAGCGCGCTCCTACAGAGGGTCGGCGTCTGATTCCATTTCTGGGATGAATGCAAATCCGTAGGAGCCGGCTTGCTGGCGAACGCGGTGGGTCTGCAACGGTAGTGTTGTTTGAGCCGCCGCATTCGCGGGCAAGCGCGCTCCTACAGTGGGTCGGCGTCTAATTCCATTTCTGGGATGAATGCAAATCCGTAGGAGCCGGCTTGCTGGCGAACGCGGTGGGTCTGCAACGGTAGTGTTGTTTGAGCCGCCGCATTCGCGGGCAAGCGCGCTCCTACAGAGGGTCGGCGTCTAATTCCCTTTCAGGGATGAATGCAAATCCGTAGGAGCCGGCTTGCTGGCGAACGCGGTGGGTCTGCAACGGCTAATGCCAGCTGCCCCCACACGATGATCAAAAATCGACCTTGCCCCGCCCTGCCTTGATCGACCCGCGCTTGGTTTTCGATTCCAGCCGGCGGGTCTTCGAGCCGAGGGTCGGCTTGGTTGGCCGGCGCTTCTTCTCGACCTTCCCCGCACTGATGATCAGCTCGCTCAAGCGTTCCAGCGCATCCGCACGGTTCTGTTCCTGCGTCCGGTATTGCTGCGCCTTGATGACCAGCACACCGTCGCTGGTGATGCGGCTGTCACGTAGCGCCAGCAGGCGTTCCTTGTAGAACGGCGGCAGCGACGAGGCGTTGATGTCGAAGCGCAGGTGCATGGCGCTGGACACCTTGTTGACGTTCTGACCACCCGCCCCCTGAGCACGGATGGCGGTGAGCTCGACGTCGCTGTCCGGCAGGTGGATGTTGTTGGAGATGATCAGCATGGCAATCTGTGTCCTGGTTCGAAGCCGCCGCGACGTCACCGGCGGCTCTCGCCTTATTTGATGATCGACGTCCGCTGGGCCATAGACTCGCTATTGGCCCGGCGCTTGTTCTTGATCACATAAAACGCCCACATCGCCGCCAGCCAGACCGGGATCGCGTACACCGAAATCCGGATGCCCGGAATCATCAGCATGATCGCCAGAATCAGCACCACAAACGCCAGGCAGACGTAGTTGCCGTACGGGTACCACAGCGCCTTGAACAGCGGCTCCTGGCCGACCCGGTTCAGGTGCTGCCGGAACTTGAGGTGCGAATAGCTGATCATCGCCCAGTTGATCACCAGGGTGGCGACCACCAGCGACATCAGCACCTCAAGGGCGTTTTGCGGCATCAGGTAGTTGAGCAGCACGGCAATCAGCGTCACCGCCGCCGAGACCAGAATCGCCCGCACCGGAACGCCGCGACTGTCGACACGCGCCAGTGACTGCGGCGCATCGCCCTGCTCGGCCATGCCAAACAGCATGCGCGCGTTGCAATAGGTGCCGCTGTTGTAGACCGACAAGGCCGCCGTCAGCACAACGAAATTGAGAATGTGAGCCGCCGTCGTGCTGCCCAGCATCGAGAACACATGCACGAACGGGCTGCCGCTGTAGGCATCGCCGGACGCGTTGAGGTCAATCAGCAAGGCATCCCACGGCGTCAGCGACAGCAGCACCACCAGCGAGCCGATGTAGAAAATCAGAATCCGGTAGATGACCTGGTTGATCGCCTTGGGAATGATGGTCCGCGGCTGATCGGCCTCGGCTGCGGTGAAACCGAGCATCTCAAGGCCGCCGAACGAGAACATGATGAACGCCAGCGCCATGACCAGCCCGCTGACACCATGGGGGAAAAAGCCGCCCCGATCCCACAGGTTGCTCACCGACGCTTGCGGGCCACCTTCGCCGCTGACCAGCAGATAACTGCCCAGGGCAATCATCCCCAGAATCGCCACGACCTTGATGATCGCGAACCAGAACTCAGCCTCGCCGAAGACTTTCACGTTGGCCAGGTTGATGACGTTGATCATCACGAAGAACACCGCTGCCGATGCCCACGCCGGGACTTCAGGCCACCAGTACTGGATGTATTTGCCCACGGCGGTCAGTTCGGACATGCCCACCAGAATGTACAGGACCCAGCAGTTCCAGCCCGACAGAAAGCCGGCAAAGCCGCCCCAGTAGTTGTGGGCGAAATGGCTGAACGATCCGGCCACCGGCTCTTCGACGATCATTTCGCCCAGTTGGCGCATGATCATGAAGGCGATGAAGCCGCAGACGGCGTAGCCAAGGATCATCGACGGGCCAGCGGACTTCAGCACCCCTGCCGAGCCCAGGAACAGCCCCGTGCCGATCGCGCCACCGAGGGCGATCAACTGGATGTGACGGTTCTTCAGACCACGCTTCAAGTCACCCGAATGGGACATGTTTTCACTCATTGGCAAACCACCTTGGCGCGCTTGTCTGTGACGGAATAGAACCCGACGCGCTCATGACGCGGCGGAGGGAAACGGAGTGGGTAACCCCGAGGGCTTGGCGTCCATACGCCGGCGGATCACAGAAAAAACGGGCGCGCATTGTACACCGCTCACATGCCGTTTGGCGGCGAAAGAATTCCCGGCTGAAGCCGGTCCCACAGGATCTGCATGACGCTTCTGTAGGACCGGCTTCAGCCGGGAAGCTGTCGCCACCTCCATACCCGACACAATTCTGTCGCAAAAATAATTCTCCGAAATCGAAAGCTCCCTAACGTTGTTTTCGCTGCAAGTTTCAATAAATCCGGCGAAATGCCAGCATTTTCCGGTCGATTTTTACTTTGCAACAGTCTGGCTATTGCACTAGTTTTTTAGGTGCTTGCTGGCCACGAAGGTCAGTGTGCTTCCATGACGAGGCCCCAGGGCTCAGGCCCTTCGTCCTCGCTGCATTCGGCAAGTACGTCATTCTCAGGAGATTCACCTATGCAAACAGTTGAACTGGCTCTGGAAGAAGAACTGCAATTGGACGATTGGTTTGAAGCACCGACTCATGATGCCGCTGTGGAAATGATGCAGGCTGACGCCGTTGTGCCGTTTGGCACCGCGATGTGGCCGTTCTAAAACAGCTGAAGGGCGAGCGTGGCTAACGCGTTCGCCCTCTTGTTTTAAGCATTCGCAGTGGAGCGCACTATGGATAACAGCAGCGCCATCGAACATTTCCTGTATTACCTGCAACGCCACCCCGCCGTTACCGGCATGACCACTCCCCAAGTACTACTGGCCCCTACACCGGAATACCGCAGCATCGTCGACGGCATTATCGAAAGCTCGACGGCGCGGGATTTCTTCCGGTTCAGCACTCTGCCGCTGGACACTTCCCCTATAAACGAACTGACAGAAGCCATCACCGATTCCGATCTCTTCGTCCTGTTCTACGATTCCTCAACGCTGCCCAATCCTCGCGCGGAAGGACCGCCGTTCATTCGCCAGTTGCAGGAGGTGATGTCGGCGCAGTGGAAGAAGTCTTTGCTGTTCAAGGATTACGGCGACTATTTCTACGACACGTTCAGCGTTGAGCCCGAGCGTATCGCGCAACTGAATGCTGCACTCATCGACACCATGAACCAGGGCGAAACCCTCAGCTTCAGCGACGCCCACGGCTCCTACTTCGAGGCCCCACTGCGCGAACTGAAGAAGTGGACCAACATCAACGGCGTCGGCAACTACGACCTGGCACCCGGTGAGATCGCCACCCACAGCGAATCCATCAACGGCCATGTGCGGTTTCTCGGCACGTTTCTCAGTACCATTCCTTTCGCACGCAAGTACGGAATCATCGAGTCGCCACTGGAATTGTGGATCGAGAATTCCGTTGTGACGCGCATTGCCACTGACATACCGGGGCTGGAGCACGACTTCAACAAATACCTGGACGCGAATCCCTCGAACCGGCGCATCGAAGAACTGGGGATCGGCACCAACGAAGGTGTCAGTCAGCTGTACGCGCGCAACGCAGGTTTCGAAGAGCGCCATTGCGGACTGCATCTGGGCTTGGGCGGCGGTGCCAAGGGCAGCCATCACATGGACCTGATTTTCAACGGCGGATCACTGGCCGTGGACAAGCGCGTGGTGTTTGACGGTAACGCCTACGTCGTCTGACCCGTAGCGCGCAAAAAAAAACGCCAGTCTCTCGACTGGCGTTTTTCGTAGTGCAGACCGCTTTCACCACTTCACAACGTTACTCTGGCTTGCGACGACCAAAGCCTGGACGCTGACCGGAGCCGCTTGGCGGACCGCGACGTTTGCCGGACGGGGTCTTGTCGTCCACCAGACCGATGCCGGGACGCGAAGGCTTCGGCTTGGCCGGACGCTTGTTCATGTCGCTTGGACGTTCCGCGACCGGCGTGCCGCGACCGTTTTCGCTACGGGCGCTGTCGCCACGTGGATTGCCGCCACGGGCAGTGTCGCCACGGCCACCAATGGCCGGGCGCGGGGTGCGCGCCGGACGGCCGCTTTCCGCAGGCTTGCGCGCCGGGCGCTCGCCGTCAGCCAGACGCGGCTCGCGGGCTGGACGATCCGGGGACACCGCATCCTTGGCTGGACGAACCTGACGCACACGTTCGCCTTTACCCAGCGGACGGGAGGACTGGCGCTGCAAACGCTCCAGCTTGTCCTTGGTCTTGGCATTCATCTGCGGCATCGCGACCGGCGTCAGGCCGACCTCGGCGCTGAGGATGTCGACTTCCTGCTGACTCATTTCGCGCCAGCGACCCATCGGCAGGTCGGAATTGAGGAACACCGGACCGAAACGCACGCGCTTCAGGCGGCTGACCACCAGGCCCTGGGATTCCCACAACCGGCGAACTTCACGGTTGCGGCCTTCCATAACCACGCAGTGGTACCAGTGGTTGAAACCTTCGCCACCCGGCGCCTGCTGAATGTCGGTGAAACGCGCCGGGCCGTCTTCCAGCACCACGCCAGCCTTCAGCCGCGCCAGCATGTCGTCGTCGACTTCGCCACGGACGCGCACGGCGTACTCGCGGTCCATTTCGAACGAGGGGTGCATCAGGCGGTTGGCCAGTTCACCGTCGGTGGTGAACATCAGCAAGCCAGTGGTGTTGATGTCCAGACGACCGATGTTGATCCAGCGGCCTTCTTTCGGGCGCGGCAGGCGATCAAATACGGTCGGACGGCCTTCAGGGTCGTCACGGGTGCAGATTTCACCGTCCGGCTTGTTGTACATGACGACGCGGCGAACGGTTTCGGCGGCTTCTTCGCGGCGGATCACACGACCGTCGACCGTGATGGCGTCGTGCAGATCGACGCGCTGACCGAGAGTGGCCTGAACGCCGTTGACCTTGATGCGGCCTTCGCCGATCCAGGCTTCAACGTCGCGACGGGAACCGACGCCAATGCGCGCCAGCACCTTTTGCAGTTTTTCGCCTGCTGGGCCGATCTCTTTGTCTTGCTTGTCTTGTTCACTCATCTGGGCACCTCCCGGTGTGTCGAATCAGGGCATGCGCGAGTGGGCATGGCCTGTGGCCCGGCTCTCTGGACGAAAGCGGCTCCGGATCAGAACAATTCTGAGGCGGAACGGGCAGAAAACTGAAATCCCTGGCGCGTGTGGATCGCCAAAAGGTCGCGAATCATACGCGCCTGACGCGCGTTGCGCATCAGAGAGTAGATGAAAAAATCAGGCTGACTTCTTTTTCCGCCGACTGGCGCCCTTCAGCTTGATCAACCGCAAGGCCGACTCGGCGAGCACCGAGCGTTTTTCGTCCTTCTCCATCTTCTTCCATGATTTGATCTCGCGCTTGCTGCGACCACAGCCCAGGCAAATATCATCGTCGAACTTGCAGAGGCTGATGCAGGGATTCTTGGTGCTCATGGGTTCGCCTGAATGAGGAATTGGGCGCTGCGCATCGTCCTGCCACAGCGTTCGTCACCGCGGATCTTCATCGTCCTGCGGCGGTTCTTCCAATTCAGACTCTTTATCGGCCTCATCGAGCAATAAATCGTCGAAGTCTGTTTTCAGGCCCTGCTCCATCGTATCCAGCTCGGCCAGCAGGCTCCGGAAGCTGGTCTCATCCCGGGGCGCCTCAGGCTCTGCGTCGGGATCAACTTCCAGGCTGGCGTCGGCCAACGCCTGCAAGTGCGCGGGCACCGGCGCGTCGTCGAATTCCAGCACCGGCTCGGTTTCCATCTCGCGCAGGTCGGCCAGTGGCGGCAGTTCGTCGAGGTTCTTCAGGTTGAAGTGGTCAAGAAAGGCTTTGGTGGTGGCGAACATCGCGGGCTTGCCGGGCACGTCGCGGTAGCCAACGATCCTGATCCATTCACGTTCCATCAGGGTCTTGACGATGTTGCTGTTGACCGCCACGCCGCGCACGTCTTCGATTTCGCCCCGGGTAATCGGCTGGCGATAGGCGATCAGCGCCATGGTTTCCAGAAGAGCCCGTGAATAACGCTGGGGCCGTTCTTCCCACAGGCGCCCGACCCAGGGCGCGAACTTCTCGCGGATCTGCAAGCGATAGCCGGTGGCGACTTCTTTCAGTTCGAAGGCGCGGTTGTCGCAGGACTTGCCCAGCAACGTCAGCGCCTTTTTGAACACCGGCGGTTCGGGCCGTTCGCCCTCTTCGAACAGCTCGTAGAGACGCTCCAGGGACTGTGGTTTTCCGGAGGCGAGCAGAAACGCTTCGAGCAACGGCGCCAGATCGCGGGGTTCATTCAGGTTCATTGATCAGTTCTTGCTCTTTATTCGGCTCGCGCCCGCACATGAATAACGGCGAAGGCTTCGTTTTGCACGAGCTCCACCAGTTGCTCCTTGACCAGTTCCAGCACGGCCATGAACGTCACCACCACGCCCAGCCTTCCCTCTTCTGCCGTGAACAGCTCGGCGAAAGGCACGAAACCCGCGCCTTTCAAGCGCTCCAGCACATCACTCATGCGCTCGCGGGTGGACAGCGCTTCGCGGCTGACCTGGTGACTTTCGAACATGTCGCCACGGCGCAGCACGTCGGCCATCGACATGAGCAGCTCTTCGAGGGCGACGTCCGGCAACAACTTGCGCACCCGGGCTTCGGGCGCCTCAAGCCTTGGAACGACGACATCACGGCCCACACGAGACAGTTGATCGATGTTTTCGGCCGCCGCCTTGAACCGCTCGTACTGCTGCAAGCGACGGATCAGTTCGGCGCGGGGATCACCCTCTTCTTCTTCGGCCATTTCCGAGCGGGGCAGCAGCATGCGCGATTTGATCTCGGCGAGCATGGCCGCCATCACCAGATACTCGGCGGCGAGCTCCAGGCGCACGGTTTTCATCAGCTCGACATAGCCCATGTACTGGCGGGTGATTTCCGCCACGGGGATGTCGAGGATGTTGATGTTCTGTTTGCGAATCAGGTAAAGCAGCAGGTCCAGTGGGCCTTCGAAGGCTTCGAGGAACACTTCCAGCGCATCCGGCGGGATGTACAGGTCGACCGGCATCTGCGTGACGGCCTGACCGTAGACCATGGCAAACGGCAGCTCTTGCTGGGCGTTGGCCTGCGGGTCGATGTGAGCGTCGGTCTCAGCCTCCAGGGTTTGCGCCTCGGTCACTCGACTTCGACCCCGAACGGCTTCTGATCGCCGCAACCCACGCGCACCACCTGGGGCTCGCCGTCGGTCAGGTTGACAACGGTCGAGGCCGAAATGCCGCCCTCGCCTGCGTCGATGATCAAGTCCACCTGATGCTCAAGGATCCCGCGCATTTCGTAGGGATCACTCATCGGAATGGTCTCGCCCGGCATGATCAGGCTGACGCTCATCAGCGGCTCGCCCAGTTCCTGCAAAAGCGCCTGCGCAATGGGATGACCCGGCACGCGCAAACCGATGGTGCGCCGCTTGGGGTGCAGGACCAGACGCGGCACGTCACGGGTGGCGCCGAGGATGAACGTGTACGGCCCCGGCGTGTGGGCCTTGAGCACGCGAAACGCCGCCGTATCGACCTTGGCGAACAACCCCAGCTGGGACAGGTCGCTGCACATGAGCGTGAAGTTGTGCTTGTCGTCGAGTTGACGCAGGCGACGGATGCGCTCGACGGCCGTCTTGTCGCCCATCTGGCAACCCAATGCGTAGGACGAATCGGTGGGATAAACCACCAGACCGCCCGCCCGGATGATTTCCACGGCCTGCTTGATCAGGCGCGCTTGCGGGTTTTCCGGGTGGACCTGGAAAAATTGACTCACGGTAATTTCCTGTTCAGACGGCAGTAGGCTGGTCATGTTTGAACCGACACCAAAGGGGCGGCAGGTCTTCGGGCAATGGGCGATAAACGCCGATTTCAGACCATGCGCCTGGGGCATGAAAATCACTGCCGGCACTGACCAGCAGACCGAACTCACGGGCCAGAATCGCCAGACTGCCGACTTGATCGGCAGGCTGCAGGCCGTTGACCACTTCTATTGCATGACCGCCGGCCTGAATGAAGTCGGCGACCAGCTTGCGACGCTTGCTGCGGGTGAAATCGTAATGCGACGGGTGCGCGAGGCTGACCCACGCCCCGGCGGCGCGCAGGGTCGCCACCGTTTGTTCAAGGGTCGGCCAGTGTTGCTTGACGTCGCCCAGCTTGCCAGCGCCGAGCCATTTGCGGAATGCTTCGGCGCGGTCCTTGACGAAACCCTGGTTGACCAGAAAGTCGGCAAAGTGCGGTCGGGCCGGCGCATTTCCGCTGTCGCCCAGTGCCTGCTGCACCGCACGCGCACCTTCGAGCGCACCGGGCATACCTTTCATCGCCAACTTGCGGCTTATTTCTTCGGCCCGCAACCAGCGGCCGGTGTGCAATTGCTCGATCGCCTCACGCAATTGCGGGGCGTCCACATCGAACCCATAGCCCAGCACATGGATGGTGGCACCGCCCCAGGTGCAGGACAATTCGATGCCATCAATCAGCTGCATACCCAGCGCAACCGCCGCAGCACGGGCTTCGGGGAGGCCTTCGAGGGTGTCGTGATCGGTCAGCGCGAGGACTTTCACGCCGTGCTCGTGGGCACGTGCGACAAGTACCGCGGGCGCAAGGGCGCCATCGGAAGCGGTGCTGTGGCAGTGCAGATCGACGTTCATAGGGGCGCTTTCGCAGTCATTGATGTTTGTTATTATGCCGTCACATCCAGCTTCTGGCTCTTACTGTGAAACAATTCATCGACTTCATCCCGCTCATCCTGTTCTTCATCGTTTACAAAATCAGCCCGCAAGCCGTCGATGTCCTTGGCCACAGCTTCATGGTAGGCGGGATTTACAGCGCCACCGCGATGCTGATCGCCAGTTCCCTCGTGGTTTACGGCGTCCTTTATGTCCGTCAGGGCAAACTGGAAAAAAGTCAGTGGCTGACGCTGATTGCCTGTCTGGTCTTCGGTAGCCTGACCCTGGCGTTCCACAGCGAAACCTTCCTGAAGTGGAAAGCTCCGGTCGTGAACTGGGTCTTCGCGCTGATCTTCGCCGGCAGTCACTTCATCGGCGACCGTCTGTTGATTCAACGCATCATGGGTCACGCACTGACCCTGCCGCAGGCGGTCTGGACCAAGCTGAACATTGCCTGGATCGTGTTCTTCCTGTTCTGCGGCGCAGCCAATCTCTATGTGGCGTTTACCTATCAAGAATTCTGGGTCGACTTCAAAGTGTTCGGCAGCCTGGGCATGACCCTGCTGTTCCTGGTCGGCCAGGGCATCTTCCTGGCTCGCCACATTCATGATGTCGACCCGTCTACCCAGCCTTCAAACAAAAAAAGAGAGGACTGACATGCTCTACGCAATCGTGGCAACCGACGTCGCCAATTCGCTGGAAAAACGCCTGGCCGCGCGCCCTGCGCACCTTGAGCGCCTGAACGCAATGAAAGCCGAAGGCCGTATCGTCCTCGCCGGCCCGATGCCTGCAGTGGACAGCATCGACCCGGGCGCTGCAGGGTTTACCGGCAGCCTGATCGTCGCCGAATTCGAGTCGCTCAAGGACGCCCAGGCCTGGGCTGAGGCGGATCCCTATGTGGCAGCGGGTGTCTACGCTGACGTGGTCGTCAAACCATTCAAACAAGTCCTGCCCTGATACATCAGTCGAGCGCCCGGCTCCGTACACCGAGCCGGACGGCCTTCAACCCGCTTTCCAAAGCTCACCCTTCGCACTGCCCTGCCGATAAGTTGCTAGAACCAAAGGCTTCGACTGCGGCTCAAAGAGGCACGGGCGGTCATGCCTTTGCGGGTGTGATCGAACAACAATGATTTGTCGCAGGGGGCGCTCAGCAAGGGTGGCCCTCCAGTGCGGTATCTTTGCCAGCGGCTGGCGTAGACGTCGTCGGCAATGGCTAAATTGAGTGAGTCATGAGCGAGCTGTTACTTATTGATGATGACCAGGAGCTGTGTGAGCTCCTGAGCAGTTGGTTGAATCAGGAAGGGTTTGCCGTGCGCGCCTGCCACGATGGCCAGAGTGCGCGCAAGGCGCTCGCCGAATCCGCACCCGCTGCGGTGGTGCTGGACGTGATGCTGCCCGACGGCAGCGGTCTGGAACTGCTCAAGCAACTGCGCACCGATCACCCCGACCTTCCCGTGCTGATGCTCTCGGCCCGCGGTGAACCGCTGGACCGTATCCTGGGTCTGGAGCTGGGCGCTGACGATTACCTGGCCAAGCCATGCGATCCCCGTGAACTGACAGCGCGTCTGCGCGCGGTGCTGCGGCGCAGCCATCCGACGGCGGTGTCGTCGCAGATCGAACTGGGCGACCTGTGCTTCAGTCCCGCGCGGGGTGTGGTCACGATTGACGAGCAGGAATTCACCCTGACCGTTTCCGAAGCGCGCCTGCTTGAAGCCTTGCTCGGCCAGCCCGGCGAACCGCTGGAGAAGCAGGAGCTGGCGCAACTGGCTCTGGGCCGCAAGCTGACCCTGTACGACCGAAGCCTTGATATGCACGTCAGTAACCTGCGCAAGAAGATCGGCCCCCACGCCGACGGCCGCCCGCGCATCGTTGCCCTGCGCAGCCGTGGGTATTATTACAGCCTCTGACGACGGAGTTGGGAGCGGCAAGTTTCAAGCTGCAAGCTGCAAGCTGCAAGCTGCAAGCAACAGCGACAGCACAAGCAACAGCATCGGCAGCGACGCCGGACTGCTTTTGGCTTGAGGCTTGTGGCTTGCCGCTTACAGCTGGGCGCGCACTCGGTAGCAGGCACACTACGTCAACACGCCAGCGCGCCCCCTTTACCCAAGCTTTACCGACCCCTGACCTCGCTTGACCTTGATCTCCCTAAACTGGCCTCAACCGGCACAGAGCCGAAATCGAGACAAGGAGATTCACCATGCGCAAGACTTTGATGGCTTTGATGTTCGCCGCAGCCCTGCCTACCGTTGCAATGGCCATGCCTCCAGAAGGCGGCCCGATGGGTGGCCCTGGCGGCCCAGGCGGCCCAGGCGTCGATGGCCCGGGCATGCATCATCGCCACGGCCCGATGGAGAGACTCAACCTGACGCCGGAACAGCGTCTGCAAGTTGACCAGATGATGGGCGAACAGTGGCGCGGCCGCTCCGAGATCACCCACAAGTACCTGGCCAAGCTGTCGCCAGCCGATCAGAAGGCGATGATGGATGAACAGGAAGCTGCCCGGGCCAAAACCCAGTCCGGCATCCGCGCCCTGCTGACGCCTGAGCAACAGAAGACGTTCGACCAGATCCAGAAGGATGAAGCCCAGCGTCGTGCGGATCGCGCCGAGTTCGAAGCCTGGAAAGCGCAGAAAGCGCAAAAAACCCAGTAACCGGCTGCTGGCGCGGCATTACACTTCCCCCAACCCGACACGCTCCCCGGCGTGTCGGGTTTTCTATTTGACGAACCGGGTCGAGGGCAGCACGTGCGTTCATTGTTCTGGAGAATCCTGGCCAGCTTCTGGCTGGCGATCGCGTTAGTGGCGGGTCTGTCGATTCTGATGGGGCATGTGCTCAATCAGGACGCCTGGATTCTCAGCCGTCATCCCGGCCTGCACAATTTGCCGCAGAAGTGGGTGGAGCTGTACGAAGGCAAAGGCGAGAAATCTGCCCAGGACTATCTGCAAGACCTCAAGCGCAAATACCACATTGACGTTCAGGTGCTGAACGACAGCGGCGAAGCAGTGATTCCCGGCACCTTCCCGCCCCGCGCGGCGGCCTTTGAAGAGCGGCAGAATGACGACACGCGCCCACTGCCCTGGCGGCGCCTGACCACCGAATACACCAGTGATAAAACCGGGGAAACCTACCTGCTGATTTACCGGATTCCCCATCCGGAGCTGGACGCCTGGCACCGGGACAGTCTGGTCTGGCCGCTGAGTGCGCTGGGTATCGCGCTGGTGGTCCTGACGTTGTTCAGCCTGATGGTGACGCTGTCGATCACCCGCCCGTTGAGCCGTTTGCGGGGTGCGGTGCATGACCTCGGCCAGACCACTTACCAGCAGAACAGCCTGGCGCAGCTGGCCAACCGCCGCGATGAATTCGGCGTGCTGGCGAACGACTTCAACCGCATGGGTGCCCGCCTGCAAAGCCAGATCAGCAGCCAGCGCCAGCTGCTTCGCGACGTTTCCCATGAACTGCGCTCTCCCCTGGCCCGGCTGCGAATTGCCCTGGCCCTGGCCGAACGCGCCGAACCGGTCGAGCGCGACAAGCTGTGGCCGCGCCTGACCCGGGAGTGCGACCGGCTGGAAGAGTTGATCAGTGAGATTCTGGCCCTGGCACGACTGGACGCCGACATGGGCAGCGCCTCGGCGGTGGATTTGCCAGGGCTGTTGCACCATTTGCAGGCCGAAACCGAGATGGGCAGCGGCGAGCAGACGGTTTCGGTGTCGGTGCAGCCAGGCGTGCAGTTGCAGGGCTGGCCGAACGTGCTGGAACGGGCGCTGGATAATCTGCTGCGCAACGCGCTGCGTTTCAATCCGGCGGGTCAGCCGATCGAGTTGAGCGCAAGCGTCGATGGCGGTGAATTGCGGCTCAGCGTGCGGGACCACGGCCCCGGCGCCAACCCGGAGCATCTGGCGCAGCTGGGCGAGCCGTTCTATCGCGCGCCCAACCAGACTGCGCCCGGTTATGGGTTAGGGCTGGCGATCGCCAAACGCGCCGCCGAAAAGCACGGCGGAACGCTGGTGCTGGGCAATCACCCGGAGGGTGGATTCGTAGCCAGCATCGTGGTGCCCCGCGAGCTGACAGCTTTGCACGGCTGATTCGATGCTACCGGCTTAAGCGATTCTCAGTGGGACCGGCTTCAGCCGGGAAGAGGCCGGTGTAATCGCCCTCCATTTTGCAGTGTGACGCAGTACGCCTTCCCGGCTAAAGCCGGTCCCACTAACTAACCCTCCCACGCACTCACGAACCCGGCAACATCCGGCTTCGCGGCTTCCCGTGGCGGGTTCAGCGGGGTGCCGAGGTAGAGGAAGCCGACAACTTCTTCTTCGGCTGTCAGACCCAGCCCTTCGGCGACGGGTCGGGAGTAGGACAAATCTCCCGAGCGCCAGACCGCGCCGATGCCCATTGCGTAGGCGGCCAGCAGGATGCCGTGGGCAGCGCACCCTGCGGTGATCACTTGTTCCTTTTTCGGCACTTTGTAGTGGTCAGTCAACTTGGCTATCACTACGACCACCAACGGCGCGCGAAGGGGTCCGTTACGGGCCTTGTCCAGCGCCTTGGCCTCAACATCGCCGCCTTGGTCGATCAATGCCTGGGCCAACAGTTCGCCCATGCGGTTACGTGCATCGCCTTCGACGGTCAGAAAGCGATAAGGCCGCAAGACGCCGTGGTCAGGTGCGCGCAGGGCTGCACCGAAGAGGATCTCGCGTTGCTCGGCGTCCGGCGCGGGTTCGATCAAGCGGGGCACGGACACGCGATTAAGCAATACGTCGAGCGCTTCCATTAAGTCGTCTCCAGGAAAAATGACGGACCATTGTAGTGCCCTCGGTGCGGTCTTGAACTTCAATAACGATTAACCCGGGCAATTACTTACAACACTCTCGGAAATGCCTCGGTTTACACACACGGGCTCGCGAGTAGAATGGCCGCCCTCTCACTTCCTGATCAGAGCGATTGCATGGCGTTGCCGACCCTCCGCATCATCGGTTTCATTATCGGCATCTTCCTGATTACCCTGGCCATCGCCATGGTCGTGCCGATGATCACCCTGATGATCTTCCACCGCACCGCCGACATGCCGTCGTTTCTGTGGTCGAGCCTGATCACCTTCGTGTCCGGGCTGGCGCTGGTGGGTCAGGGCCGACCTGAGCATGTGCACCTGCGCCCGCGGGACATGTACCTGCTGACGGTCAGCAGTTGGGTCATCGTCTGCATCTTCGCGGCGCTGCCGTTTCTGCTCACGCAGCACATCAGCTACACCGACTCCTTCTTCGAAAGCATGTCCGGCATCACCGCGACCGGCTCCACCGTGCTCAGCGGCCTGGACACCATGTCCCCGGGCATCCTGATCTGGCGCTCGTTGCTGCACTGGCTTGGCGGCATCGGTTTTATCGGCATGGCGGTGGCGATTCTCCCGCTGTTGCGCATCGGCGGCATGCGCCTGTTCCAGACCGAGTCGTCGGACCGCTCTGAAAAAGTCATGCCGCGTTCGCACATGGTCGCCAAGTTCATTGTGCTCGTTTACCTCGGCATCACCGTGCTGGGCACGCTGGCGTTCTGGTGGGCGGGCATGAGCCTGTTCGACGCCATCAACCACGCCATGTCGGCGATCTCGACCGGCGGTTTCTCCACCTCGGATCAATCCCTGGCGAAATGGCCGCAACCTGCCGTGCACTGGGTGGCGATCGTGGTGATGATCCTCGGCGCCCTGCCGTTCACCCTGTATGTCGCGACGCTGCGGGGCAATCGCGGGGCGCTGCTCAGGGATCAGCAGGTGCAGGGTTTTCTCGTCCTGCTGCTGGTGATGTGGCTGGTGATGACTGCCTGGTATTGGGCGACGACCGATCTGCCGTGGTATGACGCGTTGCGTCATGTCGCGCTGAACGTGACCTCGGTGGTGACGACCACCGGCTTTGCGCTGGGGGATTACAGCCTGTGGGGCAACTTCGCGCTGATGCTGTTCTTCTATCTGGGGTTCATCGGCGGATGTTCGGGGTCAACGGCTGGCGGCGTGAAGATCTTCCGCTTTCAGGTCGCCTACATCCTGCTGCGCGCCAACCTGCACCAGTTGATTCACCCTCGCGCAGTGATCAAGCAGAAGTACAACGGGCACCGGCTGGACGACGAAATCGTGCGCTCGATTCTGACCTTCTCGTTTTTCTTCACCTTCACCATTTGCCTGATCGCGCTGATGCTGTCGCTGCTGGGGCTGGACTGGATGACCGCGCTCACGGGCGCCGCCAGCACGGTGTCAGGCGTGGGGCCGGGGCTGGGTGAAACCATTGGCCCGGCGGGTAACTTCTCGACGCTGCCGGATGCCGCCAAGTGGATTCTGTCACTGGGCATGCTGCTCGGCCGACTGGAAATCATCACGGTGCTGGTGCTGTGCATCCCGGCGTTCTGGCGGCACTAGAACACTGCGGGCGGGGCAATGTGGTTCGCCGGGCCGTGAGAAATTTCGCGGCGCGCAGCGGGGGCTCGGCTAAGCTCAGCCGAGACCCTGTTCAGAGCACAGCCTTATGGAAACAGTGAAGCGTTTCGAGCGATTTGCAGATTTCTATCCGTACTACCTGCATGAACATCGGGACAGCACGTGCCGCCGTTTGCATTTCATCGGCACGAGTCTGGTCATCCTGATTCTGGCATTCGCCTTGTTCAGCGCTAGCTGGATGCTGTTGTGGATATTGCCGCTGGCGGGTTACACCTTCGCCTGGATCGGCCACTTCTTTTTCGAGAAGAACCGTCCGGCCACGTTCAAGCATCCGTTCTACAGCCTGCTTGGCGATTTCGTCATGTACAAGGACATGCTTAGGGGCAAAGTGCCGTTTTGACCGGCACCCGTCGGCGTCGCTTATGACGACTTGCTGGCTCGCCATCTGAGCAACAAGCTGCCGGCTCAGACCGTCTCGCCCACTGGCTGTGCTGCTTCAGGGCTTTTGGCTTTGATGTGGGCGTCGGCCAACCGGAACAGCTCGATCGTCCCATCCCAGTGCTCGATCAAGGCCGTGCAGGACTCCACCCAGTCGCCGCAGTTGAGGTACTCCACACCGCCCACCTGACGGATTTCGGCGTGGTGAATGTGCCCGCACACCACCCCGTCCAGCCCGCGCTTCACGCACTCATGGGCGATGGCTTCCTCAAAGTCGCTGATGAAACTGACAGCGGTCTTGACCTTGTGCTTCAGGTACGCCGACAGCGACCAATAGCCGTAGCCGTATTTGGCGCGCCAGTGGTTGAGCCAGCGATTGAGGGTCAGGGTGAATTCGTAGGCCGAATCGCCAAGAAAGGCCAGCCAGCGGTGGTAGCGCGTGATGACGTCGAACTGGTCACCGTGGATCACCAGGAGACGACGACCGTCGGCGGTCAGATGCACGGCTTCATCGACCAGCTGGATGTTGCCCAGAATGAGTTTTGAATAGCGGCGCAGGAATTCGTCGTGGTTGCCGGTGACATAGATGACTTCGGTGCCGCGCTTGCTCATGGTCAGCAGGCGGCGGATGACGTTGGTGTGGGCTTGCGGCCAGTACATGCCACCGCGCATCTTCCAGCCATCAATGATGTCGCCGACCAGGTACACCTTGTCGGCATGGTATTGCTTGAGAAATCCGGAGAGGTGTTCGGCCTGGCAGTCGCGGGTGCCCAGGTGCACATCGGAGATCCACAAGGTCCGGACACGTTGTTTACGACTGGGTTTCACGTTCTCGGCAATGCTCATGGACCATCTCCACTTAGGTTTCCCCAAGCGTGGACGTGGTCGGTGATATGAACATGACGGCCGTGTTTAGCTTTGATGACACGACATATCGGCTAACACTTTGCGGAATCCGCAGCCGATGCGCGTTCAGGTGTCCAGGCCGACGTGACGATCATTGTGCCCCAGGTCCCGGGCCGGATCGATCTGGTCGCGGACCCGCTGCTTGAGAATCTTGGCCTCGGGAAACCCGCCGTCGGCCTTGCGCTCCCAGATCTGCACGTCATCGCAGGTGATGCGGAACACGCCGCCGGTGCCCGGAATCAACGACACCTTGCCGAGATCATCGGTGAAGGTGCTCAGCAGTTCCTGAGCCAGCCACGCGGCGCGCAACAGCCATTGGCATTGTGTGCAGTAAGTGATGGTGATTTCAGGCTTGGCGGACATCGGTCAGCCCAACCCTGCCAGCAGATCGCGGGCCGTCTGTTGCGGGCCGTCGTCGGAGCCGTCGATCACTTCCTGCAACAGCCGCCGGGCCTCGTCAACGTTGCCTTCATCAATCAGCACCTGCGCTTCATTGATCTTGCTTAGCGGCTCTTCGTCCAGACTCAGCAAATCGAATCCGCCCTCCTCGATCATGAAACTGTCGAGAAAAGCGTCGTCCAGCAAATCGTTGTTGCTCTGCACGACGGCTGCCGGACCCGGCTCGAACTGCACGTCCATTTCCGGCGGCGTTTCCTCTTCGGCGAAATCGCTGAGGAACTGCTCTTCCGGCATCTCGAAAACCTCAGGCAGTTGCGTGAGGTCGGACGAGAAGGAGGTGTCCAGTTCAGGTTCAACTTCAGGTGCGGGCGCAGGCTTGCGGGGAGCAGGCGTGCTGTCGAACGGATCGACCAGATCCCAGTCGGCGTCCATGGAGAGGTCGTCGAGGTTGAGCTGGAAATCGTCGGCAGGGTCAACCGGGTTCAGCGATGCGGCCGCATTTTCGTCCAACTGAGCGGAGCCTGTCAGGCTGAGGTCTGGCGAGTCGTCTGATGTTTGACTGGCCGAGACTGTTTGGCTGGCCAGCACCGCAGCAGCGCCAAGGGCCGCGGCCGGGGCTACGGTCGACGCCATGGCAGGCGACGCGACTGGCGCAAAAGGCGCAACAGGCGCAACAGGCTCCGGCTTCAGTTTCGGGTAACGATCACGGATGTCCTGCAGCTTCTGCGCGTCGATACCCTGGCTCAGCAGGACTCTTTCTTCCTCGTCGTACGCTTGCGCGTCACCCTGCTCGCCGAGCAGTTCAAGGATGCGCAGGCGAACATCGGTGCGCTCGGGCTGTTTGTCCAAAGCATCGCGCAGAATGGCCAGCGCTTCAGCGAAGCGGCCGTAGGCGATGTAAATGCTCGCACCATCCAGCGCGTCGGTAGCGGCACCGGCCAGGCGTTGGCCGGCAGGCGCTGACGAGGCCGGACGCGCAGCGGTAACGGCCGGCACTTCGAAGACTGGCGTGACCGTAGCAGCAGACCTGACCACCGGCTCCACCGGCACAGGCTCGAGGGCCTGCTGATTTTTGATCCGGTTGCGACGCACCGACCAAGCCAGCGCGAGGAGCAGCAGTATCACCAACAGCGCTGCCAGGACCGACGTCCAGGGGAAGTCATCCTCGGCGGCAACCGGCACCGGCGTCGGCGCTTGTACAGGAGTGGCCACTGGAGCGGGTGCAGTTGGTGTGACAGCTGGCGTCGTCGCCACCGTCGAGGCCGCGGGAGCAACTGGCGCAGACGCAGGCTTGGCCGACTGCGCTTTGAGTTCGGCAAGTTGGGTCTGCAGTTCGATGATCTGCTTGTCCTTGTCGGCCTCTTCGACGGTGGAGGTCTGAACCTGCTGCTTGAGGTCGTCCAGCGTCTTGTTCAACTGCTGGTTTTCCAGCGCCGCCGCCGACAACTGATCGCTGGCCTTCTGGTTCGCTGCGGTAGACGTCGGGGTGGAGGCCGCAGCCGAGTTGCTGCTGGCTGCAACAGCAGACGCACTGGCGGTCTTCGGTTCAACGGCATTGTCCGGCAGCAACAGGCTCTGCCCGACCTTCAACTGGCTGCGCTCACCATTGGGAAACGCCTGCGGATTGAGCGCTACCACGCCTTTTATCAACTCGGCAGAAGAGCTCTTGCTGCCTGGCGCCTGTACCTGACGGGCAATACCCGCCAGGGTGTCGCCGGACACAACCGTGTAATGCTTGCCCTGTCGAGCCTGGGGCGGCGCGACCGGCAGACGCGAGTCATCATTCTTCGCGCTGGCGGCCGGCGATTGAGTGCGGCTGCGCGTCGCGGCAAGCCCTGTCGGCGATGTCGGCGGATCAAGCAGTACGGTGTATTCATGCAGCTGGTCGCCGTTCGGCCGCACCAGCCTGACGAGGAAATTCAGATACGGCTCGGTGACCGCCTTGTGCGATTCGATGTGAATCACACTGCGGTTGCCACGAATCACCGGAGTAAAACGCAGATCGTTGAGAAAAAAGACGCGCTCTACGCCAGCCTTGGCAAAGGCCTCGGGCGGTGCGAGCCCGACGACGATTTCTTCGGGACTCATTCCACCCGCTTCAATCAATTCGACATCGGCGTTGAACGGTTGCCCGAGGGCAGAATGAAGGCTGATTTCGCCCAGACCCAGCGCAGCCGCTACGGAGCTGTGCAGCAACGCGGCCGAGGCCAGCCCGATGGCGAGCAAACCCGAACGAAGACCTGACTGAACACGAATGGGCGCACCCCCTCCGCGACGACTACCGGCCTGAAAACTCTTCAGCATGCGAACCCTTTTGAAGACGAGGCAGGCGTCCCTGCACATTCGGTACGCCCGGACACGTCATCCGGGCAGTATCAGTATGGGTGCAAATAGAACAGGATGTTTCGCCCGCATCAATGTATTTGTCGCAGGCGTTCGCGTGGTTTTCAGGATTTTTCAAGATTGGCGAGGATTTTCGAATGAACGCGCATGCACAGGTGCAGTTCTTCCTCATTGATACCGGCAAAAAGCTCATGGCGCAGGGCGGTGGCGATGGTTTCGATTTTCTCGATCAACGGACGCGCGGTGTCGCAGAGGACGATCTTTTTCGCCCGACGATCTTCGAGCACCGCCTGCCGAAGCACCAACCCCTGATTTTCCAGACTGTCCAGCAGCCGGGCCAGGGTCGGGCCTTCAACCCCCACGCTCTGGGCCAGCTCACGCTGGGTCGGCGGCGTTTTGAAACGGGCCAGATGCAGTAAAACCAGCCAGCGCGCCTGGGACAATCCCAGATCAGCAAGCCGGCGATCCAGTTCCGCACGCCAACCCCGGGACATATGGGCCAACTGCATGCCAAAGCGGTGTTCTTCGGTTAACGGCATAGGTAACTCGATGGTTAAAGGCAATTCCTAATTAATAGGCAGCTAACCATGGAGCCCGGCATGAGGCAAGCGCCTGGGCGTGGTGATTCGTCGCAGAGGCTGAGGCGTGCCGGGATGCGGCGGGTATGCCTTGGAATTGCCTGCAACTGTGCAGCCGGGCGTGATGGCCGCGGCTTAAACCTCAAACTCCGACTGCAACGCCGCGCGCACGCAATACAGCACGCCTTCGGGAACGCGCCCGGTGAACAGTTCGGCGATGGCGGCGACAGGGGGCAGCTCGCCCTCACCGTCGAGAAATGCATCCTGAATCTCGGTCATCAGATCCTCGGGCAGGTCCAGGGCCTGATCCAGAGAAAGCTGCTGTTTGCCAATCGCTTCGGCAAGCATCGTGTAGACGTTTTTCTCCGAGCATTGCAGCTGCCCGGCGATTTGCATCGGGGTCATGCCGGCGCGGGCAAGGCTGATGAGTTCGTGCCGTACATCGGTGACCACTCGTGGCGCCGGCCCAGCGCCGCCAAGCACTTCGAGGAACGCCTCGCCATAACGCTCCAGCTTGCGAGCGCCGACACCGCTGACCCGGCCCATTTCGGCCATGGTGCCGGGCTGGCTGCGGAGCATTTCCAGCAAGGTCGAATCGGGAAAGATGACGTAAGGCGGCACGCCATGCTCTTCCGCCAGCTTGCGCCGCAATGTGCGCAGCGCCTCCCACTGTTCACGCTCTTCGCCGCGCACCAGTTGGCTCGCCGGGCTGCCGGAAGCTTTCGCGGTGGTCTGCGGTTTCAGGTCACGGCGCAGCTGCAAGGTGACTTCGCCACGCAACAGCGGCCGGCAGGTGTCACTCAGGCGCAAGCCGCCGTAGCCTTCCAGGTCAATATCAGCCAGACCGCGCGCCACCAGCTGTCGGAACAATGAACGCCATTCACCTTCGCTGCGGCTCTTGCCGACACCGAACACCGCCAGCTTCTGATGACCGAAGCTCTGAACCTTGTCGTTTTCCTTGCCCAGCAAAACGTCCACCAGATGGCCCACGCCGTAGCGCTGGCCGGTCCGATAGATCGCTGAAAGTGCCTGTCTCGCGGGTTCGGTTGCGTCCCAAGTCTGCACGCCGTCGACGCAGTTGTCACAATGCCCACACGGGTTGGGCATGATTTCATCGAAGTAGGCGAGCAGCGACTGACGCCGGCAGCGGGTTTCTTCACACAGCGCCAGCATGGCGTCGAGCTTGTGCTGCTCGACGCGCTTGTGGCGCTCGTCGCCTTCGGAGTTCTGCAGCATCTGCTTGAGCATCAACACGTCTTGCAGGCCGTAGGCCATCCACGCATCGGCAGGCAGACCGTCGCGCCCTGCCCGGCCAGTCTCCTGGTAATAGGCTTCCAGGGATTTGGGTAAATCCATGTGCGCAACGAAGCGCACGTTGGGTTTGTCGATGCCCATGCCGAACGCGATCGTGGCGACCATGATCAGCCCTTCCTCATTAAGGAAGCGCCGTTGGTTGCCAGAGCGGGTTTCGATGGGCAAGCCGGCGTGATACGGCAGCGCCGGGTAGCCGTTGTCGCTGAGAAACGCTGCGGTCTCTTCGACCTTTTTGCGCGACAGGCAATAAACGATGCCGGCGTCACTGCGCCGCTCGGACAGGAACGCCAGCAACTGCTTGCGCGGCTGTTCCTTGGGCACGATGCGGTAAAAAATATTCGGCCGGTCGAAGCTCGACAAAAAGCGCTCGGCGTTCTGCAGGTGCAGACGCTCGACGATCTCTTCGCGGGTGCGCTTGTCGGCCGTCGCGGTCAGGGCGATGCGCGGTACGTCCGGAAACAGCTCGGCGAGTTGCCCCAGTTGCAGGTATTCAGGACGGAAATCATGACCCCATTGCGACACGCAGTGGGCTTCATCGATGGCGAACAGGGCGATCTTGAGGTTCTGCAAAAACGACAGCATGCGCGGCTGAACCAGACGCTCCGGGGCCAGGTACAGCATCTTGATTTCGCCCAGACGAATGCGGTTGGCGAGGTCGCGCTGCTGCTCGGCGCTGAGCGTGGAGTTCAGCGCGGCGGCTGAAACACCGAGTTCTTCCAGCGTTGCTACCTGATCGTCCATCAACGCGATGAGCGGCGAGACCACGACCGCGAGGCCGTCGCGCAAGAGGCCCGGCACCTGGAAACACAGGGATTTGCCACCGCCGGTGGGCATCAGCACCAATGCATCACCGCCACTGGCCACGCGCTCGATAATGGCACCCTGGCGACCACGGAAGCTGTCGTAGCCGAAGATGTCTTTAAGTACGCGTTGTGCCTGGTCGAGCATAAATACCCCGGATGGTGCCGCAACAGCGGTCGAGAATCGCTGTGGAAATCGCAAAGCGCGGCAGTATACCGGAGCGCTCCGACAGATTGGACAGCGGCGACACCGGCGGTCGAAATTAACCCGAATACCGATTCCAGTGGCCTCGCCGCTGGCGCCGGGCGTCCTCAGGGCCTAGAATTCAGCATCGTTTATTCCCAAGGTAGTCTGTCAATGTCCTTCGCTGAGCAATTACACCGCCTGCAAGCCTTCCTCGATGCCGATGAGCTGCATGACGAAGCGCTGGACTATGTAGCCGCCCACGGCTATCTCACCGCGCTGTCCATTTGCGCCGAAACCGTACCGGATCGCGAGTGGATCGACGCACTGTTCGCCGAGCCGCCGCACTACACAGACGCGGCGCAGCACGAGGAAATCGAAAGCACCCTGATCCAGCTGAAGGCGCACATTGCTCGCCAGCTGGCATCGGACGAAGAATTTGAATTGCCGTGCGATCTGGACCTGGGCGATGACCCGGATGACTCCGAGCTGCGCGGCTGGTGCATCGGTTTCATGGAGGGCGTGTTCCTGCGTGAGTCGGCCTGGTTCGAGAACGACGAAGAGGAAGTCAGCGAGATGCTGCTGCCGATCATGGTCGGTTCCGGTCTGTTCGATGAGCAGCCAGAGTTTGCCGACATCGCTGCCGACGCCAACCTGATGGACGACATGATCGTACAGATCCCTGAAGCACTGACGGCACTGTATCTGCTGCTGCAAGCCCCGGATGAAAAGCCGGCAATCCTCAAGCCGCGCCACCACTAAGACCGGCTCTAAAGCCCCGCCTTCACCGGGTGAAACACGTACGAGCCGACTCCGGCTCGTACGGCCCCTGCCCCCGCTACTTGAGTTTCTTGTCACTCTTCTTGAATGCCGCCTCGATCGCTTCGTTGATCGTGCGCAGTACCTTTACCCGCGCCCAGCGTTTGTCGTTGGCCTCGACCAGCGTCCAAGGGGCGATTTCAGTGCTGGTGCGATCCACCATGTCACTCACTGCCTCACGGTAACGCGGCCACTTGCTGCGGTTGCGCCAGTCATCCTCCGTGATTTTGTGGCGTTTGAACGGCACCTTCTCCCGCGCTTGAAAACGCTCCAGCTGGGTTTTGTCGTCGATCGCCAGCCAGAACTTCACCACCACGGTCCCGAAGTCCGTGAGCTGCTCTTCGAAGTCGTTGATCTCGCTGTAAGCCCTCAACCAGTCGGCCTCGGAGCAAAAGCCTTCAACCCGCTCGACCAGCACACGCCCATACCACGAACGATCAAATACAGTGAATTTTCCCCGCGCGGGAATCTGCCGCCAGAACCGCCACAGATAGGGCTGAGCCAGTTCGTCCTGACTGGGCGCGGCGATTGGCACGATGTGGTACTGCCTTGGATCGAGGGCTCCGGCGACACGTTTGATCGCGCCGCCCTTGCCCGCAGCATCGTTGCCTTCGAACACCGCCACCAGTGCGTGACGGCGCATGCGCTTGTCGCGCATGAGCCCGGAAAGCCGCGCCTGTTCGGTGATCAGTTGCTCGTCGTAATCGTCTTTTTCCAGCGCCAGGGTCATGTCGAGGTTGTCGAGCAGGCTCAGCTCATTGCTGTTGTTGGGCAAAGGGCCGAGTCCGACAAGATGGGTTGCCCCTTCAGGGGTCTTCAGGGCGTTTTGCAAACCTTCGAGCAGCAGCCGGCCGACGGTCAGACTGCGGTAGTTCGGGTCGACGCCTTCAATGACGTGCCAGGGCGCATAGTCACGACTGGTGCGGCGCAGCACGCGCTCACCGAAGCGCACGAACTTGTCGTAGGTCTTCGATTGCTGCCAGTCCAGCGGGCTGATCCGCCAGCTGTGCAGCGGGTCATCCTTCAGGGTTTTGAGACGTAGCTTCATCTGCCGCTTGGACAGATGAAACCAGAATTTGAAGATCACTGCGCCTTCGTCAACCAGCATCTTCTCCAGTCGCTCGGCACCATTGATGGCCTGGTCCAGCACCGGGTCCTTGAACCGCTTGTGCACCCGGCCCTGAATCATCTGGCTGTACCAGTTCCCGAAAAACACGCCGATGCGGCCCTTCGGCGGCAACTGGCGCCAGTAACGCCAGACCGGGGGATGGGCCAGCTCTTCGTCGGTTTGCTGGTCGAAGGTGCGCACTTCGATGTAGCGCGGGTCCATCCAGTCGTTGAGCAGTTTGACGGTCTCGCCCTTGCCGGCACCTTCGATGCCATTGATCAATACGATGATCTGGCGCTTGCCTTGCTCATGCAGTTCGTACTGGGCCTCCAGCAGCGCTTCGCGCAAGGCCGGGACTTCTGCGTCGTAGGTTTCGTCGTCGATGGTGTGGCCGATTTCAGCGGATTCGAACATTCAAGGCTCCCTTCAGGATCGCTCAAGACTGGCAGGCGACAGTGCCGATGCAGGTATGACCCCTAACTGTTGCGATGGATCAATACGGGTGGGACATTTGGTCGCGGGCAGAGACAAGATGGCTGCCATGGGCAGCCACGTCGTGTCGCAGGTTACCAGCCCGCGCGGTATAGATCCGTGAGTTGGCGGAGCATCAGTGCTTCGGCGGCCTCGCGCTCGGCAATGAGCGCCAGCCCCTGTCGGTGATAGTCGTCCGGATCGACCGGCGGGTGTTCCTCCAGCGCGAGCATGCGCTCGCGCACTGAAGCACTGGCCAGCTCCAGACCTTCACGGTGCTCCGAGCGCAGCCGCGCATTCCACTGCCGATTCTCAACGGCGAACTGCAAGAACGCCGGCCCGCGTTCGGCTTCCAGTACGTGACGCCGGGCATCCAGCAACGCGCCACGATCCACTGCCGCCAGCCGCTCCCAGGCCATGCGGTAAGGCTGCCCTGGAAGCCCGAGATCGTTCGCCAAGCCTATTCGGTAAGCGAGCCTTACCTCGGCGTGGTCCACCGGCCGGCCGAGGCTCTCGCGCCTTGCAATCTCGGCGTCGGCGATCGCCTGCACCTCGTTGAGCCGAAAGAGCTGGCGAATGACGCCCAGCAATGCCTCCGTGCGCTCGGACTCAGCAAGCCCGAGCAGCGCACCATGACCGTACACCGTCACCTGGATGTCACTGAAGATCAGCCGCGCACCGTCCTGACAGGTTTGATTGGCACCGAACAGGCGGTCATTGGCCATGACCTCAAGCTGGCTTCGCAACGTGGCATCCTGCACGGCTGTTTCCAGCACGGTCAGAACGTCGCCTGCGAGCTCGGCATGGAACTGGCGGAAGTCCGGGGTCTCCTGCAAACGCTGCAGTAACACCAACAAATGAGGCGCGTCGGCCGCCTGCTCCACCCGCTCCCATGCCGCCAGCAGACGGGCGTTCAACACATCTTCACCTGGCTGTAACCAGATCTGCGCCGACGCCTCGGGAACATTGCGGCTTGAACCGGCGCGGTGGCCGTGGTGCTCGCCGTCGTCGTCCGATGAGTCGGAGTCGGTTTCCATCCGGGCGCCTTCCACGTGAATCTCGCGGATGTTCTCCGGAAAGTCGTAATCCAGCTGATAGCGATGGCCGTAGCCGGTATCGTTGCGCCAGTAAGCTTCCAGTGCCTCGTGGGTGAAAGGGTTGTTGTAGGCGTAAATCACCGTATGCCGGTTGTGATCCGTCGGGTTCTCGATGACCTCGGCGGCGATTTCAGTGATGTGGTTATCGCTGATATCCAGCTCGTTGAGGCCCAGCGACTGGGTCCATTCCGGCCACTGAGTAAGGCCCGTGTTGTTGATCCACAAGGTCGACAGGCGAAGACGGCTGGTGTCGGTGAGTTCACCCAGATAAGTGCCGGCCAGGCTCAATGAGGTGAGTGCCTGAATATCCATCAGCCTGTCCATCACTGGCTGGGCGATGGGCCATGGCATGTTTTCCAGAGACAGGTGTTCCAGATACTGAAGCTGCGGCAGAACGCCGGGCAGCTCGGTGAAACTGCCCTGCACGTTCAGGCGCGTCACATTGGGGAAATTCGCCAGGAAAGCATCGGCAGCAGCGCTGTCCAGCACAACGTTATTCAGCTCGATCTGGGTGATGGTCGCGTAGAAATCCGGCAATGGCGGCAGCTCCGGAATGGCGACGCGCTCCAACGTCAGCCAGCGAGAACCTCGGGGCGCCGTATCGTGGCTGTAGCGCCACGCCCGGCCCAATGCGTTGGCCACGCGACGCCGCGCCATGCTTTCCCGTCATTGAGCAGCACGCTCATGTCGTCCGCCTCGGCCCATGCGATCAGGCTGACATGCAGTTGATCGTAAGTAGCAATACGGACACGGGTTGCGGCCAGCAATTGTTCCAGTGGGCGAGCCCGTCGCGCCATGCTGCGCACCTGCTCCGCCAACTCCACGCTCTCCGGATAAAGATGGGTCATCGCCTGGAGCAGTTGCTGTTCGGTCGTCCGACCGCCAGCCGGCAGCATGGCACCGCGCCCGCTGAGGGGGTAGCCGATACGCCCGTCGGACAAGCGCTGCGGCGGACTGAACCGTGTTGGAAATGTCCACTCCCCCAGTTGCTCAGCGGCCCATTTCGGTTGCGAGCGGACCCAGTCGAAGACATTGCGCTTCAACGCGCGTACCTGGGTGTCAGCATCGTTCAGCCCCATCACCCGACGGCTGTCCTCGGGCAGCACCTGCAGGAGCGCGGAAAACAGGCTGCGTGGTTTTGCCGGTGAGTCGCCGTCACTTCCCTGAAACCCTTTGTCGCTTCTGACCAGAACGCGTCGTCGCTCGGCGTTTTCAGCGCCAACACTGTCAAGCAACGGCCCCGTCGCACTGCCGTCGCGAATCTCGATACGCAGGTCGGCGGGCCATCCCGGAAAGGTTGCGAGGCTGCGCAATGTCAGGCGTTGCAGATCGCGGTTGACCGTGCTCGGCGTCAGGAAGAAGCCTTCCAGCGCGCGGCTCATCCGGTTCTGACGCAAGTGAATGCGAACCTTGCCGGCCACCTCTAGCGGGATGCGTTGAGTGTCCGACATGGCGAGCTTTTGCTCGGCGCTCATTTCTGCAACCAGCGACTGTCCTGCAGACAATGTGAGGGAAGGAAAATCGCGCCTGAGCAGGAGAATCAGCGGATCATTCGACTGTTCGCTGGCGCGGTATGCCGCCTCGAATGACTCACTCGACTCTGCCGCCTGCAGACTCAACCGGAACCGCTTGGCAGTGTCGAGCAGTTCCGCTGGTGCGGGGAGGCGCCCGATGTGCAGGGCCGCCAGGCGTTCCTCGTCCACGCCGCTGACCGACATGATGCGGCTGACCGCCTTGTCGTCGATGTCCGCGAACGCCGGATGCAGGCGGCGCAAAGCCACGCTGACGTCGTTCAGGCGCAGACGGCCGGCAGCGTCACGGGCGGGCACGCTACGCGTGATGAAGGACGGCGGCTGCGATGCTGCTGCCTCTGCTGCCATTGCGCCGGCCGCCGCACCGGCGGCACCCAACACCCCGATCAATGCCAGGTTTTGCGCCACATTGCCCAAATGGTTCAACGCTTCATCCATGTCGCCATGGTGCCACGCGTCAATGCCTTCGAAGGTCTCGTCCAGCAATTGCGCACCTGCGACCAGCAGCATGGTTTCGCCCAGGCCGGGAACGAACAGCGCCGCTATATTCAGCGCGTCCATGCCGTAGTCCAGCCATTCAGCGAGACGTCGGTCGCGGGTTTTACGGTCCTCGTCGTCAGTCGGGACGGCCAGTACGCGAGCGTCGTCCTTCACTTGCAGCATGTGATGAAGATAGAAAACATCACCCAGCGCGCCGCCCACCTCAATGGCTTCCAGATCGAGAAAAGCATTTTGATCCACCTCGGAAACGCTGATCAGCTGTCGGTGAAAACCTTTGCCACGGGCCACGCTGTGCAGAACATGGGGCGCCAGTCGCTCGTGCAGACGCCTGAAGAAGGCCGACTTGCTGCGTTCGGGAATGAACCGGTCGAAGTACCGCTGATACGCCTCGGAACGCAGTCTGGTCCTCAGTGCCTGGGTGAAGTCTTCCAGCGAGGGATAGGACTGAACCGCGTTATCCGGCTCTCCGGGCAGGTACACCGTGCAGCGACTTTGCTCTCCAACCTTGAACAGCAACGCCCCCCGCAATTTGCATCCCAGCAGTTGCAAGGTACAGACCTGAGACGCCGGGCCGATGAAGTCGAGCTGCAACAGCGCCTGGTATTGCGCCTCGTCGATCGCACCCTTGAGGCGCGCGATATGACAATCGACTCGCAGGGCCAGACGCGCGCGTTCGATGATGCGCGCCTTGATGTCTTTGCTGTCCAGGCTGCCTGCCATACCGGGCCGCGCCACCGGGTGCAGCACATGCCGCAGGTGTTGCTGGTAATGGCCGCCCAGGTCCAGCCGACGGCACAGCTCGATAAATCGACCGGGACGTACGTTCAAAGGATGCACGCTCGCGTGCGCCGCCGAAGCATCAGGCGAGCCACGAACGATGGCAGAGGCGCTTTCGCGATCAGTTTCCCCGACCTCGGCCGCCTCAAAATTCTGCAACGCGGCCGCCAGCAGCGAACGGGTGCTGGAGCCCTGCGGTGCGGCCCGCCCCGTCAGCCCGTCGCGCTGGAGCCGGGCGTGGAAGAAATGGTCACGGTCAACATCGAGACCCGGCCCGAATTCTGCGTCAAGGGCCTGGGTCAGCAGAGGGCGGGCAAATGCCGGCAGGTCCTGAATATGCTGGATGACCTGATTGAGGTCTTCCCGAGCGGCCTGGGCCAGGGTCATGTCCTGGCGCAGGGCATCGCGCATGGCCGGCGTGGCCTGGATGAACCAAAGGGGGAGTGTGTTCTGAATGAATGTGGAAGTGAGAGCCTGTCTGGCGGTGTTCATCTTACGTCCTTGTTATTGCGTGTGATCAAAGGCGCACAGATAAACAGGAACGAGCCCGCAAAGTGGCATACATATGTAGTGCACGGCCCACCGGACGCTGGAGTAACATCGCCACCTTGCCTGCTCCGAGCCGAACATGACCACCACTGCCCCCACCCCGATCGTCGATGCCCAGATCGCCCATGCCCAGATTGACTGGGACGAACACGGCAATCCGCATTCACGGGTGTTCTCCGACGTTTATTTCTCGACGGAATCGGGTCTGGACGAAACCCGCCATGTGTTTCTGATCCAGAACGAGCTGCCCGAGCGCTTTGCTGCTTTACCGGCGGGCGGTCGAATGGTGATCGGCGAAACCGGTTTTGGTACCGGGCTGAATTTTCTGTGTGCCTGGCAGCTGTTCAACGCCAACGCAGTGGCAGACGCCCGCCTGCATTTCGTCAGCGTCGAGAAATACCCGCTGAGCCGTGCTGATCTTCAGCGCGCATTAGGTTTGTGGCCCGAGCTCAAGGCACTGGCGGATCAGTTGCTGGGCCGATATGTGGCGGTGCATCAGGGCTTTCAGCGACTGGTGTTCGATGGCGGCCGCGTCACGCTGACCTTGCTGATCGGCGACGCGCTGGACATGCTGCCGCAACTCGACGGGCAGATCGACGCGTGGTTCCTTGACGGTTTCGCGCCTGCGAAAAACCCGGAAATGTGGACGCCCGAGCTGTTTGCCGAGCTGGCGCGGCTGGCGGCACCGGGTTCGACCATCGCCACGTTCACCAGCACCGGCTGGGTGCGCCGGTCCCTCAACGCAGCCGGTTTCAAAATGAAGCGCGTGCCGGGGATCGGTCACAAGTGGGAAGTGCTTAAAGGCCGCTTTATCGGCTGGCCTGCAGACGTGCCAACGCCTCCGCCCATCAAGCCCTGGTTTGCCCGGCCCCGATCAACCCCCCCTTCACCTGGCTACCCTCGCACAGCGTTGGTGATTGGCGCCGGACTGGCCGGGTGCGCCACGGCGGAGAGTCTGGCGGCGCGCGGCTGGCAGGTCAGTCTGCTCGAGCGCCATGGGGATCTGGCGCAAGAAGCGTCGGGCAACCCACAAGGCGTGCTTTACCTGAAGCTGTCGGCCCACGGTACCGCGCTGTCGCAGCTGATCTTGAGCGGATTCGGCCACACCCGCCGTTTGCTGGAACGCCTGCAGCGGGGCGTCGACTGGGACGATTGCGGGGTCCTGCAGCTGGCTTTCGATGAGAAAGAGCAGGCGCGCCAGGCGCAACTGGCCGCGGCGTTCCCCGACGATCTGCTGCATGTGCTGGATCGGGCCGGCGCCGAGTCACGGGCGGGTGTCGTGCTGGACAGCGGCGGCTTGTTTTACCCACAAGGCGGCTGGGTGCATCCGCCGGCGCTGTGTCGCGATCAGGCAAGCGCCAACAACATTCAACTGCTGACCCACAACGATGTGATTGAGCTGCGGCGCGACGGTGCGCTGTGGCAGGCATGGGATGGCGAGCGTCTGCTGGCCTGCGCTCCAGTCGTCGTACTGGCGGGCGCAGCCGAGATCAAACGCTTTCCGCCCAGCGCGGACCTGCCACTCAAACGTATTCGAGGGCAGATCACCCGACTGGTTGCGACCCCCGAAAGCCAGGCGTTGACAACGGTCGTCTGCGCCGAGGGTTACGTGGCGCCCGCACGAAGCGGCGAACACACCCTGGGCGCGAGTTTCGCCTTCAACAGCGATGACCTGACGCCGAGCACGGCTGAGCATCTGGGCAATCTCGAACTGCTGCGGGAAATCTCCGAAGACCTGACCGAGCGGCTGAACGCCAACGGTTTGCCCGCCGAGGACCTGCAAGGTCGCGCCGCATTTCGCTGCACCAGCCCGGATTACCTGCCCATCGTCGGGCCACTGGCGGACCGGGCGGCGTTTCTTGAGACGTACGCCGTGCTGCGCAAGGACGCCCGCCAGACGCCGGACACCGATTGCCCCTGGCTCGACGGCCTGTACGTCAACAGCGGTCATGGCTCTCGCGGCCTGATCACGGCGCCGCTGTCCGGGGAACTGATCGCCGCCTGGCTGGATGACGAACCGCTGCCTCTGCCGCGAAGCGTGGCCGAAGCCTGTCACCCCAACCGGTTCGCACTGCGCGGGCTGATTCGCGGAAAGTAGGAAAGCCGGTAGCCTCCGATGTCCAGGCGCGGGTCGCCGCCATCCGACGCAACTTCTTCTCCCTTCGGAAGATCAACTGTCTCGCCAGCTACATCGGCTCCGGCCAAACCGTTATTCTCCAGCCCATCCCTCCATTCAGGTGCGTGTCGATGCTGCAAGTCCAGGGTGTGTTCAAGAGCTATGCCACGGCCCAGGGCCCATTGGCCGTTTTACGTGGCGCAGACCTGCAACTGGATCAGGGCGGCAGTCTGGCGTTGATGGGTGAGTCGGGCAGTGGCAAGAGCACGCTTTTGCATCTTGTGGCCGGCCTGGACTCTGTGGACAAAGGCAGCATCGAGGTCGCCGGGCAGCGTCTCGACCAGATGAACGAAGCGCAACTGGCGAACTGGCGGCGTACGGAAATCGGTCTGGTGTTTCAGCAGTTCAACCTCATCGGCAGCCTGAAGGTCGAAGACAACCTGGCGTTTCAGGCGCGTCTGGCCGGGCGCTATCAGCCTGAATGGCAGGCCGAACTCACTGAACGGCTGGGCCTGGGCGCGCTCCTCAAGCGCTACCCCGAGCAACTTTCGGGCGGCCAGCAACAGCGCGTAGCGATTGGCCGCGCCCTCGCCTCGCGCCCCGCGCTGCTGCTGGCCGACGAACCTACGGGTAACCTCGACGAAGCCACCAGCGATGAAGTGCTGCAGCTGCTGCTGGACCTTCTGGCCGACAGCACCACCAGTCTGTTGATGGTCACCCACAGCCCGCGAGTGGCGGCGCGACTGCAGCGTCAGGCCGTGTTGCATCTGGGTCGCCTGGTCAGCGAAGGCGGACGTTGAGATGTCGGTCTTTTACTGGACGTTGAAAGCGCTGCTGAGCCACTGGCGGCGACATCCCGTGCAGTTTTTCAGCGTACTGACCGGCCTGTGGCTGGCGACCAGCCTGCTCACCGGCGTGCAGGCGCTGAACAGTCAGGCCCGTGAAAGCTACGCCAAGGCCAGCCAGATGATCGGCGGCGAGCCGCAGAAGGTCCTCGTCTCACCCAACGGAGCGAACTTTTCCCAGGAACTGTTCGTGACGCTGCGCCGCGCCGGATGGCCGGTCTCCCCCGCACTGCGAGGGCGGATCAACCTCAAGGAAGCGCCGGAGCAGCGTCTGACCGTGCTCGGCATCGAGCCGGTCTCGCTACCGGTGAACACTGCACTGGCCGGACAATCCCTGGACACCGCGCAGATCGTCGACTTCTTCACCCCGCCCGGAGCGACCTGGATTTCGCCGCAGACCCTCGCCGCCCTCGGTCTGCATGAAGGCCAGCAGCCGGTCACCGACGCCGGCAAGGTACTGCCGCCATTGCGGGCGAAAACCGACATGGCGCCGGGCGTACTGCTCATGGACATCGGTTTCGCCCAGCAACTGCTCAACCAGCCGAATCAGATCTCGCGGCTGGTGCTGCCCAGGGATTTTGCCGACAACGCCCCCGCCCTGCCGCCCGAGCTGAACGGAGAACTGGTGCTGCGCAAGAGTGGCGAAGACAACGACCTGGGCAGGCTGACTGAAAGCTTCCACCTGAACCTGGACGCGTTGGGCTTTTTATCGTTCGTGGTCGGGCTGTTCATCGTGCACGCCGCCATAGGTCTCGCGCTGGAACAGCGTCGCGGGCTGCTGCGTAACCTGCGCGCCTGCGGTGTCAGCGCGCGCGGGTTGATGGTGAGTCTGGTGGTCGAGCTCGGCGTGCTGGCATTGCTCGGCGGCATCGCTGGCGTCATCAGTGGTTACTGGCTCGCGAGCGCGTTGTTGCCCGATGTCGCGGCGAGCCTGCGCGGGCTTTACGGTGCTGAAGTCGCCGGGCACCTGAACCTGAGCGTCTGGTGGTGGCTGAGCGGTTTGGGTGTCAGCCTGCTCGGCGCGTTTCTCGCCGGGGCCAGCAGCCTGCTGCGTGCGGCGCGTCTGCCCTTGCTGGCGCTGGCGAACGCGCAGGCGTGGCATGAAACCCACGCCAAGTGGCTGCGACGCCAAGGCTGGGTCGCCGGGATTTCAGCCCTAATTGCGGTATCAGCCGGGCTATTCGGCGACAGCCTGGCGCTGGGTTTCGTGTTGATGGCGAGTCTGTTGTTGAGCGCGGCGCTGGGGTTGCCGGTACTGCTTAATCTGCTGCTCAACGCACTGTTGGGCCGGAGCCGCTCGGTGCTGGGTCAGTGGTTTCTCGCGGACTGCCGCCAGCAATTGCCGGCCCTGAGCCTGGCGCTGATGGCCTTGCTACTGGCAATGGCGGCGAACATCGGCGCGGGCAGCATGACGTCGGGGTTCCGTCAGACGTTCACCCACTGGCTGGAGCAACGCCTCAGCGCCGAGCTGTACATCAATCCGCAGAATCCGGCTCAGGCCGCGCCGTTGCAGCAGTGGTTGAGTCAGCAACCGCTGACGTCGGCGGTGCTGCCCAACTGGCAGGTTTCGCTGCAACTGCATGGCTGGCCAGCCGAGCTGTATGGCGTGATCGATCATCCGCACTACCGCCAGCACTGGCCGCTGCTGGAATCCGCGAGCGGGGATGCCTGGAAGCAACTGGCGCAGGAAGACACGCTGATGCTGAGCGAACAGTTGGCCCGCCGCCTGGACGTCAGCGTTGGCGATGAAGTCAAACTGCCCGCGCCGGACGGGCCGTGGCCGCTGCGCGTTGTCGGTATCTATGCCGATTACGGCAATCCCAAGGGCCATGTTCTGGTGAATGCCGACCACTTGCTCAAGCACTGGCCTCAGCTGACGCCCAACCGCTTTAACCTGCGCATCGATCCCAAGGCCATCCCGCAACTGCTGCGTGTGCTGCACAACAAATTCACCATCGACGACAACCGCATCGTCGACCAGATCCAGCTCAAGGCCTGGTCGCAACAGGTGTTCGAACGCACCTTCGCCGCCACGGCGGCGTTGAACAGCCTGACGTTGATGGTCGCCGGCGTGGCGCTGTTCATCAGTCTGCTCACCCAGAGCCAGAGCCGCCTCGCGCAACTGGCGCCCTTATGGGCGCTGGGCGTGACGCGACGTCAGCTGATGCTGCTGAACCTTGCGCAGACCTGGTTGCTGGCGGTGCTGACGCTGGTGCTGGCGATTCCGCTGGGGCTACTGCTGGCCTGGTGTCTGGACGCCGTGATCAACGTGCAAGCGTTCGGTTGGCGCCTGCCGCTGCAAGTGTTCCCCATGCAGCTGCTGCGCCTGACGCTGCTGGCGATGCTTGCCACACTGCTGGCCTCGGCCTGGCCGCTCTACCGCTTGTACCGCACCCGCCCCGCTGATTTGCTGAGGACTTTCGCCAATGAAGGTTAAAGCCCTGCCCCTGGTCATTGTTCGCCTGCGGATTGTGGTCTTGCTGATGCTCGGCCTGATACTGAGCGGCTGCGACGACAAACCCGAGGAAGAAAAGGGCTTCGCAGGCCTTGCCGACGATGCATCGAGTTACGCGCAGGTAACGCCGGACAAGCGCTTCGTGTTTCCCGACGATCACGGCCCCCACGACGATTTCCGCATCGAATGGTGGTACGTCACCGCCAATCTCAAGGATGCCGACGGCCAGTCATTCGGCGTGCAATGGACGCTGTTTCGCAACGCCCTGCCCCGCGCAAAAGGCTTGCAAGGCGACGGGGCTGGCTGGAGCAACCGCAATCTGTGGATGGGCCATGCCGCCGTGACATCCGAGGACGATCACTTCGCAGCGGAACGCTATGCCCGTGGCGGCGTGCAGCAGGCCGGTGTCACACTGGCCCCTTTCGCGGCGTGGATAGATGACTGGTCCTTTGCCAGCCAGTCCGGCCACGATGATCCGCTGGCGGACATGCAGTTGCAGGCCAGCGGCCCGCAATTCAACTATCGCCTGCACCTGAAGGCCACCAAGCCTTTGGTGCTGCAAGGCAAGCAGGGCTTCAGCCAGAAGTCCGAGCAGGGTCAGGCGTCGTATTACTACAGCCAGCCGTTCTTTCAGGCGGACGGCAGCATCGAGATCGATGGCAAAACCTATCAAGTGTCAGGGCCCGCATGGCTGGACCGGGAGTGGAGCAGCCAGCCGCTCACGGATAACCAGACAGGCTGGGACTGGTTCTCGCTGCATCTGGAGGATGGCGCCGAGGTCATGCTTTATCGCATGCGGCAAAGAGACGGTGAACCCTACCTGACCGGAACATGGATCAACGCCGACGGCAGCACCGAACAACTGATGGCCAAGGACATAGAACTGGCCCCGGAAGACACGACTGACGTTGAAGGCCGTGACATGCCCACACGCTGGTCGGTAAAAATCCCGTCCAAAGCCGTGGACATCGCCATCGAAGCGCTTAACCCACAGGCATGGATGAACTTGCAGATTCCCTATTGGGAGGGGCCCGTCACCCTGAGCGGTAGCCACGAGGGTGTGGGATATCTGGAAATGACAGGTTATTGAGGCGCGGGAGGGCCAGGATCGGCTCGATGGCCACCCAACCACATCACCCATGCCCGGCTCACCGCCACCAGCAGCCGCTGCGACGGACCAAATCATTCCTCTAAAGTTTCCTGACTGCTGCCGATAATTAAGCAATCGGATAGTGAATCAAACACCTCAAACCCCGTCAGGCCAGGACGCCTGCTTCAATAGCGTCTGGAGCCTCGATGTCTACATTAAGCTTGAAAGATATGCAGCTGGATCTCGAAGATTCCGCCGCCTACTTTGACTCTCTGTCGCAATTCCTCGAGGGTCATGCCATTTACTTGAAGGCTCAAAAAGTTGTGTGCCGGCAGGAGGACCTCATGCTTCTCGAGAGTCATGCCGGCAACCTTGCAAACTCGGTGAATTACATCAAAAGCGCTGCTTTACGGATCGCCAGACGCGCCCGCTAGCTCGGGCGAGACAAGCACCTCCCGCAGGTGTATGTCTGGTGCGGCATCGCCGAAGTCACATTGCTCATGTTATCCCCTCCCCTCGGCGCGGCCCGCAAAGTGCCGCGTCTGTTCACCTCTTCCTCAACCCCTTGCTGCCTGCCTCCGAGGCCAAGTCTTGAGCACGCGAAGGGCGCGTCCAAACAAGGCTCGCGAGGTTTTTATTGAACGATCCAGCCCTGCCGGTACTCGATAAAGCTAGGCCGCTGACGGCAGCGCGCCCTGATTACGTGGTCGCGCCGGAAGGAAGCGGTCTCGTGTCAGGGCTGTATATCCGCGCCGGGACAGGGCCCAAACGTTACTGGCTGAGTGCATTGCGCAGGCTTGGGATTAGACAGCGCAGGACGCACGACACGCGCCATATGTACGCAACCACGTGCCTGATGTCCGGTATGAACCCGGCATTCATCGCCGCGCAATCCCAGTAACGCCAAACACGCCGAAAACATAAAGGGTTTAGGACAGATGTGCGGATTAGCTGGCGAACTACGCTTTGACAATCAACCTGCGGATCTCGCCGCAGTAGAACGTATCACCCACCATCTCGCGGCTCGCGGCCCGGATGCGTGGGGGTTTCACAGCCAGGGGCCGGTTGCCCTCGGCCATCGCCGATTGAAAATCATGGACCTGTCGGACGGCTCGGCGCAGCCGATGATCGACAGCCATCTGGGCTTGTCCCTGGCCTTCAACGGCGCCATTTACAACTTCCCGGAACTGCGTGCCGAGCTCGAAAGCCTTGGCTACCAGTTCCATTCAGGCGGTGACACCGAAGTCCTGCTCAAGGGCTATCACGCCTGGGGCGCCGATATGCTGCCCAAGCTCAACGGCATGTTCGCGTTCGCCATTTGGGAGCGCGATAACAGAAGCCTGTTTATCGCCCGCGACCGTCTTGGTGTAAAGCCGCTGTACCTGTCGCGCACCGACAAGCGCCTGCGTTTTGCCTCCGCCCTGCCCGCTCTGCTGAAAGGCGGCGACATCAGCCCGATGCTCGACCCGGTCGCGCTCAATCACTACTTGAACTTCCATGCCGTGGTGCCTGCACCGCGCACCTTGCTGGCAGGCGTCGAGAAACTGCCGCCGGCGTCGTGGATGCGCGTGAGTGCCGAGGGCAAGGTTGAGCAGCAAGTCTGGTGGACGCTGCCCTATGGCCCGCGCGCCGACGAAGCGAATCTGACCCTCGAAGACTGGCGCGACCGTGTGCTCGACAGCACCCGCGAAGCCGTTGCCATCCGTCAACGCGCTGCGGTGGACGTTGGCGTGCTGCTGTCGGGCGGCGTCGACTCGAGCATGCTGGTGGGGCTGTTGCGTGAAGTGGGCGTGAAGGATCTGTCGACCTTCTCCATCGGCTTTCAGGACGCGGGCGGCGAACGCGGCGATGAATTCCAGTACTCGGATCTGATCGCCAAACACTACGGCACCAACCATCACCAGTTGCGCATCAAGGAAAGCGAGATCATCGAGCAACTGCCCGCCGCGTTCCGCGCGATGAGCGAGCCGATGGTCAGCCACGACTGCATCGCGTTTTATCTGCTGTCCCGCGAAGTGGCCAAGCATTGCAAAGTGGTTCAGAGTGGTCAGGGTGCAGACGAATTGTTCGCCGGCTACCACTGGTACCCGCAAGTGGACGGCGCCAGCGACCCATACGCCGCCTACCGTGATGCGTTCTTCGACCGTAGCTACGCCGAATACGCCGAGACCGTTGCGCCGAAGTGGCTGACCGCGAATGACGCCGCCGGTGACTTCGTGCGCGAGCACTTCGCGATGCCGGGCGCTGATGCGGCCGTGGACAAAGCCCTGCGACTGGACAGCACCGTCATGCTGGTGGACGACCCGGTCAAACGCGTCGACAACATGACCATGGCCTGGGGCCTGGAAGCACGCACGCCGTTTCTGGACTATCGACTGGTCGAGCTGTCGGCACGGGTGCCTGGCCGCTTCAAATTGCCGGACGGTGGCAAGCAGGTGCTAAAAGAAGCCGCGCGTCTGGTGATCCCTTCCGAAGTCATCGACCGCAAGAAAGGCTACTTCCCGGTGCCGGGCCTCAAGCATCTGGAGGGCAACACGCTGAACTGGGTCCGCGATCTGCTGCTTGATCCGAGCCAGGACCGTGGCCTGTTCAATCCGGTCATGCTCGACAAACTGCTGACCGATCCGCAGGGTCAATTGACGCCATTGCGCGGCTCCAAGCTGTGGCAGCTCGCAGCGCTGAACCTGTGGCTCAGCGAACAAGGACTCTGACCGATGAAAGCCAACGCTTCGATTCATAACCAGCGTTTGCTGCGCGGCCAGGCGCCGTCGTACGAGCGCTTGCAGGCTCGCCTTGCCGAAGACGGCGGCACGCCTGAGACAGAACCGCTGGCTCTGCATTGTGGCTGGGGACGCCTGCTGATCGGCCATACCTACCCTGACCCGGCGTCTCTCGCCCAGGATTTGATCAACGAAAAACAGGGCGAGCGCGACATCGCCTTGTATGTTGCCGCCCCGCAACAGGTGCTGGCGCAATCGCCGCAACAGTTGTTCCTCGATCCGTCGGACACCCTGCGCCTGTGGTTCAGCGATTACCGCCCGGCCCAGCGCGTGTTCCGCGGTTTCAGGATTCGCCGGGCGCAAAGCGAGGGCGACTGGACGTCGATCAACAATCTGTACATTGCCCGTGGCATGTTGCCCATCGACCCCCATCTGCTGACCCCGCGTCATCAGGGTGGCCCGGTTTACTGGATCGCCGAAGACGAAACCACCAACGCCGTGATCGGCAGTGTGATGGGCCTGAACCACCAGAAGGCCTTCAACGATCCCGAAAACGGCAGCAGCCTGTGGTGCCTAGCGGTTGATCCGCAATGCACGCGACCTGGCGTCGGCGAGGTGCTGGTGCGGCACCTGGTGGAACACTTCCAGAGCCGGGGTCTGGCGTATCTGGATCTGTCGGTGCTGCATGACAACGATCAAGCAAAAAGCCTTTACGCCAAACTGGGTTTCCGCAACCTGCCGACCTTCGCCATCAAGCGTAAAAACGGCATTAACGAAAAGCTGTTTCTCGGCCCCGGCCCGCAGGCGGACTTCAATCCGTATGCGCGGATCATCGTCGAAGAAGCCCATCGTCGCGGCATCGAGGTGCAAGTAGATGACGCCGAAGCGGGACTCTTCACGCTGATCCATGGCAGTCGCCGCGTGCGTTGCCGTGAGTCGTTAAGCGACCTGACCACCGCCGTCAGCATGACGCTGTGCCAGGACAAGCGCATGACCCAGAAGACGCTGAAAGCGGCAGATCTGGCAGTGCCGGTGCAGCAGTTGGCCGGCAACGGCGACGATAACCTGGCGTTTCTTGAAGAACATCAGCGCGTGGTGGTCAAGCCGGTCGATGGCGAGCAAGGTCAGGGCGTGGCCGTAGACCTGCGCACCATTGAAGACGTCCAGGCGGCGGTTGAACGTGCTCGCCAGTTCGACAGCCGCGTGCTGCTCGAAAGCTTCCACGAAGGCCTCGACCTGCGCATTGTCGTGATCGGTTTTGAAGTGGTGGCTGCCGCGATTCGGCGTCCGGCCGAGATCATCGGCGATGGCCGTCACACCGTGGCTCAGTTGATCGAGGCGCAGAGCCGCCGTCGGTCCGCAGCCACGGGTGGCGAGAGCAAGATCCCGGTGGACGATGAAACCCACCGCACCGTTGAGGACGCGGGTTTCAGTTTCGACAGCGTGTTACCGGCCGATCAGCGTCTGGCCGTGCGTCGGACTGCGAACCTGCACACCGGCGGCTGCCTGGAAGACGTCACCACGATTCTTCACCCTGTGCTGAAGGACGCCGCCGTGCGAGCCGCGCGCGCCCTCGACATCCCGGTGGTCGGTCTGGACCTGATGGTCCCCGCCGCTGATCAGCCGGAGTACGTGTTCATCGAAGCGAACGAGCGCTGCGGCCTGGCCAATCACGAGCCACAACCGACCGCCGAGCGTTTCGTCGATTTGTTGTTTCCCCACAGCCAGCCTGCCCATGGCTAAGGCGCAATCCCTGTGACCGTGAGCTTGCCCGCGACCGGTCTGGTCCAACGATGCATTCGTTGCCACCGGATCGAAGCCGCGAGCGAGCCCGAGAACAGTCCACTTTGCGTCACACATCGAGGTTCCTATGACGACTGCAAACATCCATGAACCGGATCTGAATTACCTGCAGAAAGTCCTGCTGGAGATGCTCGCGATCCCGAGCCCCACCGGTTTTACCGACACCATCGTGCGCTATGTCGCCGAGCGCCTGGAAGAACTGGGCATTCCATTCGAACTGACCCGGCGGGGCACCATCCGCGCTACTTTGAAAGGCAAACAGAACAGCCCCGACCGCGCCGTTTCCGCGCACCTGGACACCATCGGTGCCAGCGTTCGTGAAGTCAAAGACAACGGTCGACTGGGCCTGGCCCCGGTCGGTTGCTGGTCCAGCCGCTTTGCCGAAGGCAGCCGCGTCAGCGTGTTCACCGACAATGGCGTGATTCGCGGAAGCGTGCTGCCGTTGATGGCGTCCGGGCACGCGTTCAATACGGCCGTCGACACCATGCCCATCAGTTGGGACCACGTCGAAGTGCGCCTGGACGCCTACAGCGCGACCCGCGCGGATTGTGAATCGGTGGGCATCAACATCGGCGACTTCGTGGCGTTTGACCCGTTGCCCGAGTTCACCGACAGCGGGCACATCAGCGCTCGCCATCTGGACGACAAGGCCGGGGTGGCCGCCCTGCTCGCGGCGCTCAAAGCCATCGTCGACAGCGGCGTCGAACCCCTGATCGATTGCCACCCGCTGTTCACCATTACCGAAGAAACCGGCAGCGGCGCTGCGGGCAGCCTGCCGTGGGACGTCAGCGAGTTCGTCGGGATCGACATCGCGCCCGTTGCGCCCGGTCAGCACTCCAGCGAACACGCGGTCAGCGTGGCGATGCAGGATTCCGGCGGCCCGTACGACTATCACCTGTCGCGGCACTTGCTGCGTTTGGGCGAGCAAAACGACCTGTCCGTGCGCCGAGACCTGTTCCGCTATTACTACAGCGACGCGCATTCGGCGATCACGGCAGGGTACGACACCCGCACTGCGCTGCTGGCCTTCGGCTGCGACGCGACACACGGCTATGAACGCACGCACATCGACAGCCTGAGCACGCTAAGCCGTCTGCTTGCCGCCTACATCATGAGTCCGCCGGTGTTTGCCAGCGACGCACATCCGTCCAACGCGTCGCTGGAAAATTTCAGCCATCAGCTGGAGCACGATGCGCAGATGGAAAGCGACACACGGGTGCCGCCGGTGGATACGCTGGTGGGACAGCGGTAGCCTGCCCGCACGGGGCGCGATAGCATCGCCGCCCCGTGTACTTTTTGTGATTGCCGAGAAACCTATGCTGATCCCCTACGACCAACTCGAAGCCGACACCCTGACGCGCCTGATCGAGGACTTCGTGACCCGCGATGGCACTGACAACGGCGACGATACCCCCCTCGAAACCCGCGTGCTGCGGGTGCGCCATGCGCTGAGCAAAGGTCAGGCGGTGATTTTTTTCGACATGGACAGCCAGCAATGTCAGCTGATGCTCAAGCATGAAGTACCAAAGGAATATTTCGAGGAATAGGCCACCTGCACCTGCCGCTGCACCGCGATAGCCACCGAATTGAGTTCATCTGCCCGGCGACCGGTTGGCCAGGTTCTGCAGGCGTGACGCGATTCGTCTGATAACTTCTGCCCGATGAATCCTGATGCTGCGCGGCGCATTGATTCCCAGGCGAACCTGATTACCGCTAATGCCCAGCACCTTCACGGTGATGTCATCGCCGATGTTGAAGGTCTCTCCGATTTCCCGCGTCAATACCAGCATACGTCCTACTCCTTGGCTGTAACCGAAGAAGCAGGTTGACCCTCAGACCCAGGCGCTTCAATGCGCAAGGGCAAAATCAGTAACGCCCTTCAATCCTTCAAGAACATGGCTGACAGACGCTTCCTACGCGCCAGGGCATCTCCGGCCTGCACGTCAGAGAAAGGTCCGGCAGAGGTCAGTTCGTTACTCTGACACGAAAGATCAGGCGGCTGACCAGCGCGGGCCAAACAGAATAATGGTTGCGCCGATCACGCACAGGCCGACGCCGATCCAGTCCGACGTCAAAGGACGAACACGTTCGATAACGCCTAGCCAGGCAATGGACGCAATGATGTAAATGCCGCCATAAGCCGCGTAGGCCCGCCCGGCATACGTGGCCTCTACCCGGGTCAGCAGGACGGCGAACAATGTCAGGCTGATCAGCGCCGGAATGACCCACAGCGCGCTCTTGCCTTGGCGCAGCCACATCCAGAAGGCATAACATCCGGCAATCTCGAACAGCGCGGCAAGGAAAAACCACAGGTAATTGAGCACGATGAGCATCGTCCAGGTCAGCCGGAAAGTGCCGGCAACCCTATCAGAAAAGCTCCTTCACAGAGATTTGATTCAGCTGCCGGGCTTCGCCTTGGCGCGCATTTTCTCCGCCATGGTGGCCATCTCGTCGTACAGCAGCTGAGGATTTTTCTGCTTGAGCTGCCAGGCCATTCGCCCTTGCTCATGGGGCAGGATCATGAACTCGCCGTTGGCTACCTGCTGGTAGATGTAATCGGCGATATCCGTTGCGCTGATGGGCGAGCTCTCCAGCAACTTTCCGACCTGGGCTTTCATCGCCGGCGTGGGGCCGCGAAAGGAATCCAGCAAGTTGGTCTGGAAGAACGACGGACACACCACGTGCACGCCGATTTCCTGCTGGCGCAGCTCGATCAGCAGGCTCTCCGACAGCGCGACCACACCCGCCTTGGCGACGTTGTAATTGCTCATCGCCGGGCCCTGCATCAAGGCAGCCATGGACGCGATGTTGATGATCTTGCCTTTGCTCTGTTCCAACAGCGGCAAAAACGCCTTGCAGCCCTTGACGACCCCCATCAGGTTGATTGCGATCTGCCAGTCCCAATCCTCCAGGGACAATTCGCCGAAGAACCCACCTGAAGCGACCCCGGCGTTGTTGACGATCACATCGATGCCGCCGAATTTCTGCTCGCAGGCTTGGGCAAATGCGGTGAGCTGGCTGTAGTCCCGAACGTCACAGCGCTGTATGAAACCGTCCCCACCTGCTTCGCGCACCAGGCGCAGGGTTTCCTGAAGGCCGCTGTCACTGACATCCGACAGCGCCAGCTGCCAACTTTCGCGCGCCCAGCGCAGCGCGATCTCGCGTCCCAGCCCGGACCCTGCGCCGGTGATCATGATGCGATTGTGCATAGCAGACGCCTTGTCGGTTATGAAGAAGTAGCCAGAGTGTAAACAGGAGGATTGTCCGACAAACCCTTCATCAGGGCGCTGAATATGAGAGGCAAACCGATGCTTTGAATGGATCACCACTCTTTTGGATGTATTTAGGCAGTTGATTGGTTAACGGGCAGAGCGTTATATCGAACTGGGTGACCCGTTAGTTACGGCTTGGTTCCACACTAAGCGGCGTTAGCTTGTGCGCATTTATGATCAGTATTTTAAGAAATCACGTTTTTTTGCTAAACGCGCAAGGCTATGGTTTCTTTGTTTTTTTCTGGGATGTTAATTTTTATTTCTGCCGCTCAGAACCTTTTGATTAGTCCGGCAGTCGGATCCATCAAGCAGCACAATGATTAGCCGTAGTGGCAACCTCTTGAACTGCATAGCCATCTTCCAAGAACACTAGAAGGAACTCGTCATGGGCATCGGCACAATTCTGATCATCATCCTTATCCTGCTGTTGGTTGGCGGACTTCCGGTTTTCCCGCACTCCCGAAGCTGGGGCTACGGTCCGTCGGGCATCATCGGTACGATTCTGGTGATCCTGCTGATATTGGTGTTGCTGGGCAGGATTTAACTGCCAGGCTGACATTAAAAAAAGAACCGCGCTCAGGCGCGGTTTTTTTATGGAAGCGGTTCTGCTGGAGCAGAACTGTTTCGCCTTCGGCGACTTACTTTTGAGAAGCACCAAAAGTAAGCAAAAGTGCCTGCTCTCGGCTTGGCCCGACTTCGTCGGGTTCCCTCACTCCGACGACGCTCCGTGGGCCCAAGTCGCGATTGGCGGTGTTTGAGCGTTCTGTGCAGGAAGATCAAAAGCAGATCAACAGCTTCCCGGCTGAAGCCGGTCCCACAGGGTGTACGGTGTGCTTTTTTAGTGGGACCGGCTTTAGCCGGGAAGAGGCTGGTTTGAACGCTATGAATTCAGAAACTTACGCTCACCCGTTAGCTGCTACCACTGAATTTTTAGGGGTGTAGGGAGAGTGAGGGTTTACAGCAATCGAACAGGACGTTCTGGGGAAGCTAGGGCGTTACGCCCTAGCAGATAGCAGGCATTACTTTTTCTTTTTTGCAGGCTTGTCGGCCTTTTCTGCCTTGTCTGATTTCTTGGCCTTTTCTGGCTTGCTATCAGCTTTCTTTGCCGCTTTCTTTGGCTCAGCTGCTTTCTTTGGTTCAGCCGCTTTCTTGGTGTCTTTCTTGGTGTCTTTCTTTTCAGAAGACTTCGAAAGAGTCGACGCCGCCGCTGATTTCTTTTCCGGTGAGGACTTTTTGTCCTTCAAATCCTTGCTGGCTTTCGAAGCTTCACCTTTGGTTTTCTTGTCGTCTTTAGCCACGTTAACCACCTCTCGAAGAGTGCCGGTATTAGCACAAGGCCTGTGGGAATCTCCACACGCTGATCATTAGGCGAATCGGCGTAAAAGCGGTTCAATCTTTTTTAAGCACTGAACGCAAAAATGACATCTGCGTCAGATCACAACACCGCGACCATGGCCACCCATGGCAAAGGCAGGTCGATTTGACCCACACAACCCGCAAGCACCGGGAGCGCTGTTGATTCCATCAGCGGCTGCCCATGCAGTTTGAGCAGCGCCTCGCGCTGGCACCATGCTTCGGTAAAGGCGAGCGTGCGTTGGGTATCGGGCGTTGCGAGCAATTGGCAGGTTGTGGTGGGGCCGAGGTAGTCCTTTGAGACGATGAGCCAGTCTGGTACGTCCTGGGTTTTCATGAGATCAACGCCCACCGGCCCTTGCAGATTGACGGCAGCGAGGGACAGGCCAGCTTCGTGGCTGATCGACAGGCCAGGCTCCCGCGCGCCGTCGAGGATCACCCGGGGAGGCCTTCCGGGCACGCTAACGAAGGTGATGTCACAAGGTTTGAGGTCAAGCCACTCGCCCAGTGCATCACGCAGGTGCGTGCGGATGCCCAGCCTTGCCTGCGCCCGTGATGCACCCGGATCGGTGGTGATACTGATTAGTAACAGGTCGGTATCCACGTGCAGCCGGGCCAACTGGCCGGGTAGCACATTGACCACCCGCCGCTTGCCATTCATGACGTCGACCGCCTCTACACTCATGCCCTGCCAGGCTCTGCAGGGCATCCGACCCAGCGGCTGCCGGCCGGGATGTGTTCGCCTTTCATCACCAGTGTCAAAGCACCCAAGTGCGCATCACATCCCACCACTGCGCTGTAAAGCACAGCGCTGCGCGGGCCCATATAGACGCGTTCGCGGATGTCGACAAGGTCGATTTTCATGACCCGGTCTTCGAACAGGTGAGTCTGTGGGCAAACCGCCGCGTTCAATTCACTGTGCGCACCGACCTTGACGCAGTCAAATTCGGTGATGTCGGTGGTATCCATGTACACGCCTTTGCCAATCCTGCAGCCGAGCATGTTGAACGCCAGTGGCAACCAGGGTGTGCCGCGCAAATAGCGCATGAAGTTGGGCACGGCCATGCCTTCGTAGAGGCTGGTAATGCCTTCCGACAGCCACACGAATGGCGTCCACATCGGATCGGCACGTTTACGATAACGACCGATGACCAGCCATTTCAATGTGGCGACCAGCAGGAAATTACCCACGCTGTATGCGAGGCCAATCAAGGCCAGATAAGTGATAACCGTGCCCCAGCTTCGCTCATCGACCAACGGCATCAGGTAAAGGATGACGGTGTAGCCAACGGCTATGGTCATCGCATTCGGTGTCACGATACGCGTCGCTTCGATCAAGCCACGGGCCAGCCGGCGCAGAGGTGACGGCTTGAAGGTGAGCGAGTCGGGATATCCCGAGAGCTGTTCACGGGCCGGCAGATTGATCGGCGGCGAGCCAAGCCATGTGTCGCCGTTGGCCAGCTGACTATTGGGCGGTGTGCTGGAGTGCACGCCGATGAGGACGTTCTCCGGAAGTACGGTGCCATCGGCGATATAACTGCCATTGCCCACAAAACTGCGGTTTGAGACGACAGTGGGTTGCATGGTCATCCAGCCACCATCTATGTGCTCGTCGCCCAGCATCACGGCGTCGGCGATGAAGGTCTCATCACCGAGGGTGAGCATGTCGGGGATCACGCCCTGCGCACTGGATATCTCGGCGTTACGGCCCACCTTCGCACCGAGCAATCGGTACCAGAACGGCGCGTATACCGTGGCGTACATGCCGGACAGCACATTCAAGCTCGCCTCCTGAATATGGCTGACCAACCACTTGGCACAGTAGGTGTTGCTGTGTACCGCGTAGCGGCCTGGCTTCAACCGCGGCAGTGCAATCCAGCGCAACGCGGCAGAGGCCAGTGCCGTGAAGACGATCAGCACGGCACTGGCCGGCAACGCCAGGATGAAATAACGGACGATCTGACTGCTTACGCCCCAGTTTTCCAGCCAGGTCAGTGTGTGGTGGGTATCGAACGTGTCCATCAGGAAGAAAGTTGGAAACACCGGGATGAAAAACAGCGTGGCTATCAGCAGGATTCCCGCGCTGAAAAACATGGCTTCTGCACCAAGGCGGGCTTTGCTCACTGCGGGTCGGGCAGGTTGCCGGCGGGTATCGAATGAGCCTCTGTCACGTGCCGGAGAACCTTGCCAAATGCGCCCGGCCGGCACCTCGCGACCATCGGCCAGAGCCGACTGCGCTTCCAGATGACCAAATGGCCCCACGCCGGTATTGCCTTCCATGATCACGTACGAGCCAACACAGGCGTTGGCCTGCACCTTGATCTGCCCCAGGTGCAACTGGCCTCGTTCGACCCTCGCGTTTTCGAAGCTGACGCCGTTACCGATACTGACCCCATCGCCGATCTCTAGAAGGTCAGGGGCACGAATACCGATCCCGCCAATAATCACGTCTTTGCCGATCTTGGCTCCCAAGGCACGCAACCAGACCGGATAAAGAGACGAACCACTCAGTAAATAAAGCGGTGCCGACTCAACCATTCGGTCGGCAGCCCACCACCGAAAATAACTGACGCCCCATAGCGGATAAACACCGGGTTTGAGGCGCCCGGCGATCAGCCATTTGCCCGTGAGCGCGATCATGAATTGCACCACAGTGGCGACTAGGAAGATCATGATCGACGCGAGCGTTGCCATAGTCACGGAGTCGCCGGGGGATCCGGTGAGGCAGTGGTAGGTGAAGAACGGTGCCAGCCACTGGGTCATGCGCAGGCTGACCATTACCGGCAAAGTGAGCGCTTGTGCCACGCCACAACGCCAGCGGCGCCAGGCCGAGGGTGGCGTCCATTCAGTCGGGGCTTCGGTTTCTTCCGGAGTCAGGTCAAGCACTGCGCTGATGGCGTCAAGCCGACGTTGTTGATAGATATCGCGTACGGTGATGTGGGCGAAGCGTGGGTGGGCGCGCAGGGCTGATGCCAGGCGTGCAGCAAAAAATGAATGGCCGCCCAGATCGCTAAAAAAATCTGCATCGCGGCGAATCGGAACGCCTGGAAACAGCTTTGTCAGCTCTGCGAACAACACCACTTCGCTGGCAGTTTCTGCGACATCGGATTCAGTGCTGGTAGCGCTTGTATCGACCTCCAGAGGTCGCGCCTTTAGCGCTTTGCGATCTATCTTGCCGGACGTCAGCCGCGGCATGCTCTCGAGCAGTTCAACATATCCAGGCACCATGTAGGACGGCAACTTTGCCTGGGCGGCTTTGCGCAAGGCACTGGTGAACGCAGCGGGTGGCTCATCATCACAGACGACGTAGGCGATCAGTTGGTCGAGCCCGCGGTGGTTGCGCAGCAACACAGCGACGGTGCCAACGCCCGGCTGCAGAGCCAGTAACGACTCGATCTCGCCGAGTTCGACACGAAAACCTCTGATTTTGACCTGATCGTCCGCACGCCCAAGGCAGTGCACCTGGCCTTCATGATCAATGCGCGCCAGATCGCCCGTGCGGTAAATGCGGGCGTCATTCGGGCCGGTGGACCAAGGGTTGGGCAGAAATTTTTCTTGGGTCAGGTCCGGCCGTCCGAGATACCCCTCAGCCACTCCAGGCCCGACAATACACAGCTCACCGGTCTGACCGCGTGGCAGCAGCACCGGCTGGCAGTCGCTCTCAAACCGGGCTTCTTGCGCGATCACCAACAACCCGTAGTTGGGCAGTGGCTGACCGATGCTGACCGGGCGGCCGGGCAAGAGGCGAGACAAACTGGCGGACACTGTCGCTTCGGTAGGCCCATAGGTGTTGAACATCTGCCGGTTCGGCTTTGACCAGCGATCCACGAGGGATTCGGGGCACATTTCGCCGCCAAGGTTGATCAGGCGCAGGCCAGGCACGTCCTCACTGAATAGCGCTAACAATGTTGGTACGGCATGCAATACGCTGATGCGCTGCTGGTTCAGCAGGCGCGGCAGGCTCTCCGGGTCGCCACTGGTTTCCTTCGGGCCAATCCACAGGGTTGCGCCGACCAGATAGGAGATCCAGATCTCCTCAAACGACATATCGAACGCCACCGAGAAACCTTGGTACACGCGGTCACTGGCATTCACGCCAAGTATGGCGTTCTCGCTACGCAGGAAATGGCAGATGCTGCGCTGGGAAATCAGAATGCCTTTCGGTTTGCCGGTGGAGCCCGAGGTGTAAATCACGTACGCAGGATGATCGGGCATCGCGCCAGTGCGCCGCAGAAGTGGTGCATCTGTCTGCACGAGAAGCGATTCGGCGGTCCAAACCGTCATACCGATGTCACTCAGTTGTGGCTTGAATGCGTCGCAGCTGAGTACGCCCACTGCGTTCGCATCCTCCATGCACACTTGCAGCCGCTCCACCGGCGTGTCTTGGTCCAGCGGCAGCCAGGCTGCACCCGACTTGGCAATACCCGCCTGCATAACCAGCAGCTCAATGCCTCTGGGCAACCACAAACCGACGATTTGGCCGGGCCGCACCCCCGCTTCGATCAGCGCTGAGGCGACGCGGTCTGCCTGATAGTCCAACTGCGCATAGTTGATCTGACGTTCGCCAAAGATCAGCGCGATCTTTTCCGGGTGACGCCTGGCGGTGGCCTCCAGCAGATCGGCCAACACTTCCTCGCGCAGCAACTCGGGCTGAAACGGACCGTACATGACGTCTGGCAGCGGTTCGTCGTGCAACAACTTCAACGGGGTCATATTATTCATGGCGCAACTCATTCGCTCGTATGGAATAGATGCCTTGGGGTACTGGCTTAGGAGCACGAAACTGGGAGTACTGGAGTTATGAAGCCTGTCGGGCAGAACGAGGCGTCCGTTGTATTTCATTTTTAATAACGTTATTTGAACACTGCGTGCTTCTTTAAAACGACAGCGCTACCGGCAGCGCACTGTCTCAAGTTATGGCTGTACACAACTTGAACGAAGTGGCGAAGTGGCGAAGCGCTGAAGGTGACTCAGCGACAGGCAGGAGGGGGACAAGGCAGCCAAAGGAGGATCATCGCAGCAGCTTGGCCGTTAACGGCCCCACAGGACAAGCCGAACGGCAAAGGGGCCTGCATTCGTGCCCGTGCCGGGTTTCGCCGACGGCGCCCTGATCTGAGCGTTTTCAAAACAGGGTTTAATAGGGACGTGCCGAAAAAGAGCGCAGTGAGCATGAAGTTAACGGTTTTAGCAGGCAGCCGATATTTTATCTAATACGAATGATTCAACTATAAGTATGAAGCGTGATGCAGCAGGCATGACAAGGGAGCCGAAGTCATACAACTTCTAGCGAACCCGCCTCACAGGTTGCGAAACGGCAACCCGTTATGCGGCATTAACTCTGTGAGTTCGTCGCGCGACTGAGGCTGACGTCATGGACCACTGCCGCTGTTTCGCAGAGTTGCCCGGTAGCGCAGGCTCAGAACGAGGGTTTTCATTTTGCCCGGAGCGAGCGTTTTTCCAGCACACACAAAAACGCCCCGAATCATCGGGGCGTTTTCACTACAGCACTACCTCACATCAATGCGACACCGCACCACTGGCTCCCAGGCCCGTCTGCGAACGCACAAACTGCGGGAAGAACAACGCACGCTCACCTTCCGCCGCCTTCGACTTATCCGTAATCGAGAAAAACCAGATCCCGGCAAACGCAATCGCAATCGAAAACAACGCCGGATACTCGTAGGGGAAAATCGCCTTCTCGTGATGCAGAATCTGCACCCAAATGGTCGGCCCGAGCACCATCAACACCACCGCACTGATCAGGCCCATCCAGCCGCCAATCATCGCGCCACGAGTGGTCAGGTTCTTCCAGTACATCGAAAGCAACAAGACCGGGAAGTTACAGCTCGCCGCAATCGAGAACGCCAGGCCCACCATGAACGCGATGTTCTGACTTTCGAACGCGATACCCAACCCTATCGCCACCACCGCCAACGCAACCGTGGTGTATTTCGACACACGGATCTCGTCTTTCTCGTTGGCCTTGCCCGCCTTGATCACACTGGCGTACAAGTCGTGGGACACCGCCGAAGCACCGGCCAGGGTGAGACCCGCCACCACAGCCAGAATGGTGGCGAACGCCACCGCCGAGATGAAGCCCAGGAACAGACTGCCCCCGACCGCATCGGCCAGGTGAATCGCCGCCATGTTGTTGCCGCCGAGCAGCGCGCCCGCCGCGTCCTTGAACGTCGGATTGGTGCTGACCAGCAGGATCGCGCCGAAACCGATGATGAAGGTCAGGATGTAGAAGTAACCGATGAAACCGGTCGCGTAGAGCACCGACTTACGGGCTTCCTTCGCATCACTCACGGTGAAGAAGCGCATCAGAATGTGTGGCAGGCCCGCGGTGCCGAACATCAGCGCCAGACCCAGCGAGAACGCGGAGATCGGATCTTTCACCAGACCGCCCGGGCTCATGATCGCTTCACCTTTCGGGTGAACCTTCACCGCTTCCGAGAACAGCACGTTGAAGTCGAAGTTGACGTGCTTCATCACCATCAACGCCATGAACGACGCACCGGAGAGCAGCATCACCGCCTTGATGATCTGTACCCACGTGGTCGCCAGCATGCCGCCGAACAGCACATAAAGGCACATCAGGATACCGACGAGCACCACCGCCACCGCATAGTCCAGACCGAACAGCAGCTGGATCAGCTTGCCGGCGCCAACCATCTGCGCGATCAAGTAGAACGCCACGACCACCAGCGAACCGCAGGCGGACAAGGTACGGATTTCCTTTTGCTTGAGGCGATAGGACGCCACGTCAGCGAAGGTGTACTTGCCCAGGTTGCGCAGGCGTTCGGCGATCAGGAACAGGATGATCGGCCAGCCGACAAGGAAGCCGATGGAGTAGATCAGACCGTCGTAGCCAGAGGTGTACACCAGCGCGGAAATCCCCAGAAAGGACGCCGCCGACATGTAGTCACCGGCGATGGCCAGGCCGTTCTGGAAACCGGTGATCTTGCCGCCTGCCGAGTAATAGTCTGACGCTGTCTTGTTCTTTTTCGACGCCCAGTACGTGATGTAGAGAGTGAAACCAACGAAGACCACAAACATGATGATCGCCGACACGTTCAACGGTTGCTTCTGCACCGCACCGGTCAGCGCTTCGGCTGCCCAGAGTGTTGGTGCGAAAGCCGCAAGGCCGAAGGCCGCAAGCAGGCGCCGGATCATTGCTGTGCCTCCTTCAGGATCGCGTTGTTCAGGTCATCGAATTCACCGTTTGCACGGCGAACATAGATGGCGGTCAGAACGAACGCGGACACAATCAGCCCGACGCCGATCGGCATGCCCCACGTAATGGTTGATGTGGCGCTGAGTTTAGCGCCGAGAATCTGAGGCCCATACGCAATCAAAAGGATGAATGCGGCATAGAGCCCAAGCATGATTGCCGAGAGAATCCAGGCGAATCGTTCCCTTTTCGAGACCAGCTCCTTGAAGCGCGGGCTGTTCTGAATCGAGAGGTAAATGCTGTCGTTCATTGTTTTTGTCCTCGCAGCACAGATGGATGTCACGGTTTGCACTTTAGTCCGCTCTGCGTTGCACTCCAGACGACCTTAGTATTAGAACGACATTAGTTGATGTTCGAAGGATTGCCTCTTTTACGCGCCGTTGATTGCACAGTGGAGTGAAGGCAATAAAAAACCGCCTGGCGATGGCTCGCCAGGCGGTTCGGTAAGACGTTAAATCTTTGTGACCGATTACTTACCGGTCCACTCCTTGACGCGATCCGGGTGCTTGGCAACCCAGTCCTTGGCCGCCGCTTCAGGCTTGGCGCCGTCCTGGATGGCGAGCATGACTTCGCCGATTTCATCCTTGCCGGACCACTGGAATTTCTTCAGGAATTCCGCAACGTCCGGGGCCTTCTTCGCCAGGTCCAGGCTGCCGATGTTGTCGACGGTTTCAGCCGCACCGTAGACGCCCTTCGGGTCTTCGAGGAACTTCAGCTTCCACTTCGCGAACATCCAGTGCGGCACCCAGCCGGTGACGGCGATGGATTCCTTCTTGTTCTCGGCGCGGGTCAGCTCGGCGATCATGCCGGCGCCGGAACTGGCCTGGAGCTTGTAACCGTCCAGGCCATAATCCTTGATCGCCTGATCGGTCTTGATCATCACGCCTGAGCCGGCGTCGATGCCGACGATTTTTTTCTTGAAGGAGTCGTCGGTCTTGAGGTCCGCCACCGAGTTGGCTTTCACGTACTCAGGCACGATCAGGCCGATTTTCGCGTCCTTGAAGTTGGGGCCGTAGTCGGTGACCTTGTCCTTGTTCTTGGTCCAGTACTCGCCGTGGGTCACGGGCAGCCAGGCAGACAGGATCATGTCCAGTTTGCCGGTCGCGACGCCCTGCCACATGATCCCGGCCGCCACGGCCTGCAGTTTCACCGGGTAACCCAGTTTTTGCTTGATCACCTCGGCGGCGACGTTGGTGGTGGCAACACTGTCGGACCAGCCATCGACGTAACCGATGCTCAGCTCGGGTTTGGCGTCGGCGTGGGCCAGCGTGGAACTGATGGCCAGTGCCAGCGCGGCACCGACACCCAGGATTTTTCGCATCGTCATTTTCACTTCCCCGGTAGTCCAGAACCCGACAGCGGTCGGGCGTCGTTAACGTTCTTATAACGTCGCTCTCGCGCCCTGGTTCGGGGCGAGCACGCGTTTCACGCTTTCACCACGTGCCTGCGCAGACGCAATCGCTGCGTGGACGATTGATCATCAACCCCCATACACCTTGTGCCTTTCCTGCCAGCGACACCCAGCCACCCGGTAAACGACATCACCGGGCCATCAACGACAGACAGGTCGTAAAGAGCCTGGCGACTCGTCCGGAAATTGCATGATTTGCAAAAGCGCTGAGCGAATGGGTTGTGTAGGAGCGTGGCTTGTCCCGCGATCTGGCGCGCAGCGGCAGCAATGCAATGAATGCGGTGTGTCAGCGAGAATGGCGTCGCGAGGTTTAACGACTGCTCAGCAGCCGATCGCGGGACGAGCCACGCTCCTACAGATGTAACCGCATCATCTTGCTAATATGCCGCCCTTCGCCCCACTTCGGCCCCATCATGTCCGCACCGTCCCGCTCGCCTGTCGTCCTTTACCTGTTCTCCTGTGTGATTGCCCTGCTTGGCCTGTGCGGCTACTGGTACTGGCTGGGCAAGCCGGTGATTCTGCCGGACGCCGCCACGCCGACCCACAAACTGCAATGCGCGTCCTACACGCCGTTTGACAAGGACCAATCGCCTTTCGATCAGCCGTTCACCCTGCGCCCTGCACGCATGGACGCTGACCTGGCGTTGCTGGCGACGCGCTTCAACTGCATCCGCACCTACTCGATGACCGGCATGGAGGCGCTTCCCGACATCGCTCGCAAGTACGGTCTCAAGCTGATGCTCGGCGCCTGGGTCAATGGCAATCCGGTGGACACGGCCAAGGAAATCAAGGCGCTGGTGACGGCCGCGAATACCCACCCGGATGTGGTGACGGCGGTGATCGTCGGTAACGAAAGCCTGTTGCGCAAGGAAGTCACCGGCGCTCAATTGGCCAAACTGATTGGTCAGGTGAAAGCGCAGGTCAAGCAGCCGGTTACCTACGCGGACGTCTGGGAATACTGGCTGCAATACCCGGAAGTCGCCCCTGCCGTGGATTTTCTGACGATCCACCTGCTGCCGTACTGGGAGGATGACCCCACCGGCATCGACGAAGCCTTGGCACACGTCGCGCAGATCCGCGAAACGTTCGGCAAAAAGTTCGCGCCCAAGGACATCCTCATCGGCGAGACTGGCTGGCCCAGCGAAGGCCGCCAGCGTGAAACGGCGCTGCCCAGCCGGGTCAACGAGGCCAAATTCATTCGCAGTTTTGTCGCCATGGCCGAGCAGCACGGCTGGCACTACAACCTGATCGAGGCCTTCGACCAGCCGTGGAAGCGCCAGTCCGAAGGCGCAGTGGGCGGTTACTGGGGGCTGTTAGATGCCGATCGCCAGGACAAAGGCGTGCTGGCCGGGCCAGTGTCGAACCTGCCGTTGTGGCCATTCTGGCTGACGGTGAGTGGCGCAATCGCCCTGCTGGCGCTGGCGTGGGCGGGTCGTGCCAGTCACGCACGCAGCGCGCTGATGCTGCCATTGCTGGCGGCGTTCGCCGGTTGCTGCATCGGCACTTGGGGCGAACTGGCCCGGGTGACCAGCCGCTTTGCCGGCGAATACCTGTGGGCAGTGGCACTGGTGGCGCTGAATCTGCTGGTACTCGCCCACGCAGCGCTGGCGTTGTCAGCCCGCGCAGGCTGGCGCGAGCGCGTGTTCGCCTGGCTGGACGATCGGGCCGGGTGGTGGTTGTACGCCAGCGGGTTTGCGGCGGCGGTGATGATGCTGGCGATGGTGTTTGATCCGCGCTACCGCAGCTTCGCGACCGCGACGCTGTGGCTGCCCGCGCTGGTCTATCTGATCCGCCCCGTCGCGGCACCGCGCCGTGAGATCGGCCTGTTGATGTTCATCGTCGGCGCCGGTATCGCGCCGCAGCTGTTTCGCGAAGGCCTAAGCAATCCCCAGGCGTGGGCGTGGGCGGCGGTGAGTTTGCTGATGGCGCTGGCACTGTGGCGCAGCGTGCGCATCGGCGCTCCGTTCAAGGCGCCGAACAGCGCCGCCAAGGCTGTGTAACCGTGTGTGCGGCGGGACGGATACATTGTGTTACCGCCGAGGGACTGAAAAGCGCCAAGGCGGGTAACACGGAAACAAAATTCCGTTACGCATGGGGGGTTCCGAATAATCGGATTTCACAATCCCTTGATTTAAAAGGGATTTCAAAAGTTGGCACGCACCCTGCTATATCTCCTGCATAACAAGAACAAAATGTAAAAAACCAATAAAAATAAGATGAATCGGCTCTGACATAACAAGAACAACGGCACAGAGACGCAGCCAACAGATTTTTTTGGAGTAGAAACGCTTTACCGAGGCCCCGGCCTCGCAGCCCGACCGAGAATAATAAAACTACCCTCAGGTAGCGGCCAGAACGGGTTGGATCACCTCTCGCAGAAGAGGAATCAAAGCAGGTCAGCGCTCAAAAAAATACGTTTGCTCTTGTATCCCGTATGGGGATCACCGAAGACGCTGTAGAGGGGCCGGTTGCCAATAACAACAACAGACCGCCCTACAACAATAAGAAAGAGCACGTGCAACGATTTAAAGGGGAGCCTCGGCTCCCCTTTATGCTGTCTGGCATTCGGCTTTTGAGGCCAGGCCCGTTGTGAGGTCAGGCCCGTTGACTACGCACCAGCCGCAACCCGGCAATCACCACCGCGAACACCGCCAGACTGGCCGTGTACAGCACCAGCGCAAGTATCCCCAGCAGCAAGCCAACGACCGCGAGCGCCCGGCCGACCTGACGTGGCACACAGAACGCGACCAGCGACGCGATCAGCGCGCCCCATCCGAACACACCGAAGTGAATCAACAGGCCCAGGTTGGAGCGCAACTGGCACTGCCATTTAGACGCCTCGTCAGCGCAGGCTCCTACCCATTGCACGTCTTCCATCAGGCCGTAGCGCAGTCCGTAACTGACGGCCAGCCACAGCACCAGAATAAAAAAAAGCACCACCAACGGCAGACGACGGGACACGACACACTCCAGAAAATAACCAACGGCGCGCAGCATAGCCGCAGCCAGCCGGGCAAAACCATACGGGCAATAAAAAGCACGAGCAGACAGGGCAGAAGTGCCATAACCTGTATCGTCGCAGAGGGTCATGCAAGAGTCACTTGCCGTCACGGCACTTTGGCATTACACCCGTGTCATAGCCTGCGTATTTCAACAGCACATCATTCCCAAGGGATTCAGTCATGCTTCGTTTTCTGCGCCTCGCCGCCTTATCAGGCGGCCTGTTTTTGAGTGCGTCCGTGATGGCGGTCGATATCGATCCGTCCAGCTATGGCTTCCCCCTGACCAATCCGTTCGAAGCGACCATCGCCACGACCCCAGCGGATTTGCGTGCCAAGGTGCCTGAAGACGCCGACATCGATCAGGACGATTACAGCCTCACCATGCGCCCGGAGCGTGAGTTCACACTGCCGGACAACTTCTGGGCCGTGAAGAAACTGCGTTATCGCCTCGCCAAACAAGACCACCCTGCGCCGCTGATCTTCCTGATCGCCGGCACCGGCGCGCCTTATAACAGCACCCTGAACGAATACCTGAAGAAGCTTTACTACGGCGCGGGTTACAACGTCGTACAGCTCTCGTCGCCCACAAGCTACGACTTCATGAGCGCCGCCTCGCGTTTCGCCACCCCTGGCGTCACCAAGGAAGACGCCGAAGACTTGTACCGCGTCATGCAGGCCGTTCGCGCCCAGCAGTCAAAACTGCAGGTCACCGAGTATTACCTCACCGGTTACAGCCTCGGCGCACTGGATGCAGCGTTCGTCAGCAAACTTGACGAAACCCGTCGCAGCTTCAACTTCAAGAAAGTGCTGCTGATCAACCCGCCGGTGAACCTGTACACGTCGATCACCAACCTCGACAAAATGGTTCAGACCGACGTTAAAGGCATCACCAACAGCACCACCTTCTATGAACTGGTGCTGCAGAAGCTGACCCGCTACTTCCGCGAAAAAGGCTACATCGATCTGAACGATGCCCTGCTGTATGACTTCCAGCAGTCCAAGCAGCACCTGTCCAACGAACAGATGGCGATGCTGATTGGTACCTCGTTCCGCTTCTCCGCCGCCGACATCGCCTTTACATCTGACCTGATCAACCGCCGCGGCCTGATTACTCCGCCAAAGACACCGATCAGCGAAGGCACCAGCCTGACGCCGTTCCTCAAGCGCGCGCTGCAATGCGATTTCGACTGCTACGTGACCGAGCAGGTCATCCCGATGTGGCGTGCCCGCACCGACGGTGGCAGCCTGCTGCAGCTGATTGATCAGGTCAGCCTGTACGCGCTGAAGGATTACCTGGCGAGCAGCAAGAAGATCGCGGTGATGCACAACGCCGACGACGTGATCCTCGGCCCGGGCGACCTCGGTTTCCTGCGCAAGACTTTTGGCGATCGCCTGACCGTTTACCCTTACGGCGGTCACTGCGGCAACATGAACTATCGCGTCAACAGCGACGCCATGCTGGAGTTTTTCCGTGGCTAAACGTCTATTGCTTATCGCCGCCCTCCTCTGCGCTGGCGCCGTCCACGCGGCCGACGCGCCGATCGTTTCCCAGGCAGCCCCGGTCAAGCGGATCGATAACCCGGATGGGTTCACCGAGCCTTTGAAGTCCCTGAAATTCAACCCGGGTCTCGACGCTCAGGAGTTCGAGCGCTCGTCGCTCAACGCGCTGAATGTCTATGATCCGCTGGAGTCCTGGAACCGTCGGGTCTACCACTTCAACTATCGCTTCGATGAGTGGGTGTTCCTGCCGGTGGTCAACGGCTACAAATACGTGACACCGAGCTTCGTGCGTACCGGCGTCAGCAACTTTTTCAGCAACCTTGGCGATGTGCCGAACCTGCTGAACAGTCTGCTGCAGTTCAAGGGCAAGCGTTCGATGGAAACCACCGGCCGCCTGATCGTCAACACCACCCTGGGCATTGCCGGGCTGTGGGACCCGGCGACCATGATGGGCCTGAAAAAACAGAGCGAAGACTTCGGTCAGACCCTGGGTTTCTACGGCGTACCGGCAGGCCCGTACCTGGTGTTGCCGATCCTCGGCCCGTCTAACCTGCGTGACACTGGCGGCCTGGTCTTCGACTTCACGGCTGAATCGCAGATCAACTTCCTCAACGTCGCCCAGGTCAGCGAAGACCATCCTGAGCTGTACCTGCTGCGCGCCATCGACCGTCGCTACACCACCAGCTTCCGCTATGGTCAGATGGACTCGCCGTTCGAGTACGAGAAAGTGCGTTACGTGTACACCGAAGCCCGCAAGCTGCAGGTTTCCGAGTAACGTGACCTGAACGCTGCCGGCACTGCTGGCAGCAAAACCTGTAGGACCGGCTTCAGCCGGGAAGAGGCCCGTCGGCACGACATCAAATTCGTGGTGTTAATGCCGGCGTCTTCCCGGCTAAAGCCAGTCCTACAAGTGCGCGGTCCGGCCGGTGGCGATATGTCGGATCTTCGGGCCTCTTCGCGAGCAAGGTGGAGCGCCTCCCCGGTCACTCCTACATGGACAGCGTTTGCCGCGCGACCCCTCTCCTTTCGATGGTGGGGGGTCTCCTGGAGTCTTGGGAATAAAGCCCGCAACCCATCGCCAAACCCGATCATTCCCCCGCAAAAACGTCACCCATCCATCGCTTCAACAGGCCTACCATAGGCGCCATTCCCCCTCTGCCGGAGTGAGCCCCATGACTCAATTTCGTAAAGTGCTGTCGATCCAGGCCGGCCAACCGACGTCCGACGGTGCTGGCGTCAAGCTGACCCGTGTATTCGGCGGGCCAGGCATTGAATTCTTCGACCCCTTCCTGATGCTCGACGAGTTCGGCTCCGAAAACCCCGACGAGTACATCGCCGGCTTTCCGCCACACCCCCATCGCGGGTTCGAGACCGTGACCTACATGCTCGAAGGCCGCATGCGTCATGAAGACCACATGGGCAACGTCGGCCTTCTGCAAAGCGGCGGCGTGCAATGGATGACCGCTGCGCGCGGGGTCATTCACAGCGAGATGCCCGAGCAGGAAGAAGGCGCCATGCGCGGCTTCCAGCTGTGGCTCAACCTGCCGGCCAAATCGAAGATGGGCGATGCCGGTTACGACGACATTCAGCCCGAGCGCATTCCGCGCATCACCACCCATAAGGGCGTCGACGTGGTGGTGATCGCAGGTCAGTTCGACGACGGCCAGACGTCCCAGGCAGGCGCCGTGCAGCGTCCGGACACCGAGCCGCAGTATTTCGATTTCCACATGCCCGCCGGCAGCCAGATCAGCCCGCGCGTCGCCGAGGGCCATCGCGTGCTGCTGTACGTGTACGAAGGTGAAGTCGAGATCGCAGGACAGCCACAGAAACTCGGTACGAGCCGTCTCGCGCGGTTGTCGGAAAGTGGTGAGATTCAGCTGAGCAGCCAAACGGGCGCCCGCGTGCTACTGATCGCTGGCAAGCCGCTGGGCGAACCGATCGTGCAATACGGCCCGTTCGTGATGAACAGCCGTGAAGAAATCGAACAGGCCCTGCGGGATTTTCGGGATGACAAACTGACCGCGTGAACGCCTCTTACAGTGTAGGAGCGCGCTTGCCCGCGAATGGGGTATGCCTGCAATAGATATGGTGAATGACACACCGCCATCGCGGGCAAGCGCGCTCCTACAATGAGCTGCGGCCGCATTGAATCACTCGGGGCAGAGATTCACTCCAGCCGCAAGAACCGCTTCAACTCGTCCTTCTGGGCCATCGCGTCGCGGCGGCCCAGCTCGATGAGCTCGCTGCAATAACCCGACTCGAACAGCAGGTAGCTCAGCACCCCGGCGCCGCTGGTCTTGGTTGCACCCGGGCCGCGCAGAAACGTGCGCAGCGCCGGGGGCAGTTCGCGGCGATGACGGGCGGCGATTTCGTCGATGGGCTGGCTGGGGGAAATCACCAGCACTTCAACCGGCGCCAGGGACTGAATGGGCGTCGACTCGGACGCCAGAGGCGAGGGAACACTCGGTGACGGCAACATACGGCTGACCAGATTCAGCCGCTCCAGCAACTCAATGTCACTCTCAAGGCTGTCAATGAACGTGCTGTTGAGCATGTGCCCGCCGATCTGCGCAAGGCTCGGCTGCGTGCCACGGACCGCGCGCTGTACAGCGGGATTCGCGCCGGGGCCACGGGGGTTGCCGCTGACGCCCACCACCAGCACGCGGTTGGCGCCCAAGTGCAACGCCGGACTGATCGGCGCCGACTGTCGCACCGCGCCGTCGCCAAAATATTCCTGCCCCAGCTTCACCGGCGCGAACAGCAAGGGAATCGCCGAACTGGCCAGCAGATGGTCGATCGTCAAGCGCGTCGGCAGGCCGATCCGGCGATGCCGCAGCCAGGATTCGATCGTGCCGCTGCCCTGATAAAACGTGACAGCCTGCCCCGATTCATAACCAAAGGCAGTGATCGCCACGGCGCGCAGATGCTTTGCTTCAATGGCTTCCTGGATGCCGTCGAGGTTGAGCCGCGCAGTCAGCAGATCCTTGAGCGGCGAGCTGTTGAGCAGCGCCACCGGCACCTGTTGCCGACCGATGCCCAACAGGCTGCGACCGAAGAACCGCGCGGCCTGCCGTACGACGCCGGGCCAGTCACTGCGCAGCACTTGATGGCTGCGAAAGCTCTGCCAGAAGTCAGTGAGTTCGTGGATCGCGGTACGAAACTGCGCGGCGCCGCTGGCCAGCTTCACCGCGTTGATCGCCCCGGCCGAGGTGCCGACAATGACCGGAAAGGGGTTTTTGGCGCCGACCGGCAGCAGGTCGGCAATGCCGGCGAGCACGCCCACCTGATACGCCGCGCGGGCGCCACCGCCGGACAGGATCAGCCCGGTGATGGGCTCGACGCCGGGAGATATCGCTGAGGCGTCGCGCACCGCTTGTTGTTCTATGGCGCTTGTCGTCATGGGGATTGAGTTCTCGGTTTCAGCCACGCTTCTTGTACAGCTTCGGCTCACCCGGCGGCCGACTCTTGAAGCGCCGGTGCGCCCACAGGTACTGCTCGGGGCATGCGGTGACGGCGCGCTCGACCCATTGGTTGATGCGAATGCAGTCCGCCTCGTCGCTCTCCCCGGGAAAATCGCTGAGCGGCGGATGGATCACCAGCTTGTAGCCACTGCCGTCAGCCAGACGCTCCTGAGTGAACGGCACGACCAGCGCGTGGCCGAGTTTGGCGAACTTGCTGGTGGCCGGCACGGTGGCCGCCTGAATACCGAACAGCGGCACGAAGATGCTCTGCTTGGCGCCGTAGTCCTGATCAGGCGCATACCAGATCGCCCGGCCCTTGCGCAGCTGCTTGATCATGCCGCGCACGTCTTCGCGCTCAACGGCAATGGAATCCATGTTGTGCCGCTCGCGGCCACGCCGCTGCACGTAATCGAACAGCGCGTTCTTGTGCTCGCGGTACATGCCGTCGATGGTGTGCTGCTGACCCAGCAGGGCCGCGCCGATTTCAAGCGTCGTGAAGTGCAGCGCCATGAGGATCACGCCATGGCCGTCCAGCTGCGCCTGTTTTAAATGATGAAGGCCTTCGATGTGCGCCAGGCGCGCGAGACGGGGCTTGCTCCACCACCAGCTCATCGCCATTTCAAAAAAGGCGATGCCGGTGGAGGCGAAGTTTTCCTTGAGCAGGCGTTTGCGCTCGGCTCGGGAATACTGGGGGAAACACAGTTCGAGGTTACGGGCAGCAATGATCCGCCGATCGGTCGCCTGGTAATACATGACCCAACCCAGCGCACGGCCGATCACCAGCAACACGCGAAACGGCAACTGCACGATCAGCCAGAGCACGCCCAGTCCCAGCCACAGTAGCCAGAAGCGGGGATGAAGAAAGTGAGCTCGAAAACGCGGGCGATCCATTAAAGCTTCCGTCAGGACAAAGGCGGGCATTCTACATCGGTTCGCGCGGATCGTGCCCCCGTCGGTTGCGCCTCCCTTGCGGCTGGCGGGCGTTATCGTTATAAGTCTCGGCACTTTTAGCGACAAGCCGCTGTATGCCGACATGAGCCAAATCGAATTGCAAGACAAGGATCCCGTGTTTCAGCTGAAGGGCAGCATGCTGGCCATCACTGTGCTGGAACTGGCCCGCAACAACCTCGAAGCGCTGGATCGTCAACTGGCGGCCAAAGTCGCCCAGGCGCCTAACTTCTTCAGCAATACACCGCTGGTGCTGGCCCTCGACAAACTGCCGCCGGATGAAGGCGCGATCGATCTGCCGGCAATGATGCGCATCTGCCGCCAGCACGGGCTGCGCACCCTGGCCATTCGTGCCAACCGAATTGAAGACATCGCCGCCGCCATTTCCATCGATCTGCCAGTGCTGCCGCCTTCAGGCGCGCGCGAACGACCGCTCGATCCGACGGAAGGTGAAGTCAAAAAGAAGCCGGAAATCATTGAAAAGCCGCCCGAGCCGCTGATCAAGCCGACCAAGATCATCACGGCGCCTGTGCGCGGTGGTCAGCAGATCTACGCCCAGGGCTCGGATCTGGTGGTGATTTCCTCGGTCAGCCCCGGCGCCGAACTGCTCGCCGACGGCAACATTCACGTGTACGGCCCGATGCGCGGCCGCGCGCTGGCGGGGATCAAGGGCGATACCAAGGCACGGATTTTCTGCCAGCAAATGGTCGCCGAACTGATCTCCATCGCCGGCCAGTACAAGGTGTCCGAAGACCTGCGCCGGGATCCCCTCTGGGGCGCTGGTGTGCAGATCAGTCTGTCCGGGGACGTGTTGAACATCACCCGTCTTTAACGGATACTGCGCCATTTTTAAGCCACTCTGATTCGTCGCGAAAACGACGCGAAGGCACCGGGACGTTCGGGATATTTTTTTGTTCTCCCGAACAGGAATTCCTTCACGGGTTCCGATCACCGCCCTCGCCCGCTTTAGTTGCGCCGTCACGAGGGGCTCTTCAGGGACTCAACGTCCTTTTCCTCTAGGGGTGATACACCTTGGCCAAGATTCTCGTGGTTACATCCGGCAAGGGTGGTGTGGGCAAGACCACCACCAGCGCCGCCATCGGTACCGGTCTCGCACTGCGCGGCCACAAAACGGTCATCGTCGACTTCGACGTCGGCCTGCGTAACCTCGACCTGATCATGGGTTGCGAGCGTCGCGTCGTTTATGACTTCGTCAACGTAGTGAATGGCGAAGCCAACCTGCAGCAAGCGCTGATCAAGGACAAGAAGATCGAAGGTCTTTACGTCCTCGCGGCCAGCCAGACCCGTGACAAAGACGCGCTGACCAAGGAAGGCGTTGAGAAAGTCCTGATGGAACTCAAGGAAACCTTCGAGTACGTCGTCTGCGACTCCCCTGCCGGTATCGAAACGGGCGCTCACCTGGCGATGTATTTCGCCGACGAAGCCATCGTCGTGACCAACCCGGAAGTGTCCTCGGTTCGTGACTCGGACCGCATGCTGGGCCTGCTGGCCAGCAAGTCCCGCCGCGCCGAGCGTGGTGAAGACCCGATCAAGGAGCACTTGCTCCTGACCCGTTACAACCCTGAGCGCGTGAGCAAGGGCGAGATGCTGGGCGTTGAAGACGTCAAGGAAATCCTCGCCGTGACCCTGCTGGGCGTGATTCCGGAATCCCAGGCCGTACTCAAGGCGTCCAACCAGGGCGTTCCGGTCATCTTGGATGACCAGAGCGACGCCGGCCAGGCGTACAGCGATGCCGTTGACCGTCTGTTGGGCAAGGACCGTGAGCACCGCTTCCTGGACGTACAGAAAAAAGGATTTTTCGAACGCCTGTTCGGGGGTAACTGATGAGCATTTTTGACTTCTTTCGTGCCAACAAAAAGCCCAGCACCGCGTCGGTAGCGAAAGAGCGTCTACAGATCATCGTGGCGCATGAACGCGGCCAACGCAGCACCCCGGATTACCTGCCCGCCTTGCAGAAGGAGTTGGTCGAGGTGATCCGCAAGTACGTCAATATCGGTAACGATGACGTGCATGTCGCCCTTGAAAACGACGGCAGCTGCTCGATTCTGGAACTGAATATCACCCTGCCTGATCGTTGATCGAGAAGGCAGTCGCCACGGCGGCCCGGTTGCCTGACTCCCTTTGCGGAGTCAGGCAAGCGCGCCGCCGTTGGCGTTCCTGAAGACCTGTTTTTTGCGCCACGATGGCTGTCTTGATCGTGCTGCGCCTGTTTGAGTGATGAGGCGTTCAATGCCGCTGTCCAACGTTCATATCCTCCATCAGGACGACGCTGTCCTGGTGGTGAACAAACCCACCCTGCTGCTCTCAGTCCCTGGTCGCGCTGACGATAACAAGGACTGTCTGATTACCCGCTTGCAGGAAAACGGCTACCCCGAAGCGCGCATCGTCCATCGGCTGGACTGGGAGACGTCGGGGATCATTTTGCTGGCCCGTGACGCGGACACCCACCGTGAGTTGTCCCGGCAGTTTCATGACCGCGAGACGGAGAAGGCCTATACGGCGCTGGCGTGGGGCCAGCCAGACCTGGACAGCGGCAGTATCGATCTTCCGTTGCGCTACGATCCGCCGACCAAGCCGCGTCACGTGGTGGATCATGAGTTCGGCAAGCATGCGTTGACGTTCTGGAAGGTGCTGGAGCGGTATGACACCCATTGTCGGGTTGAGCTGACGCCGATCACAGGGCGGTCGCATCAGTTGCGGGTGCATATGTTGTCGATCGGGCATCCGTTGCTGGGCGACGGTTTGTATGCGCATCCGGAGGCGCTGGCGGCCTATCCGCGGTTGTGTCTGCATGCGAGCATGCTGGCGTTTACCCATCCGGGGACGGGCGAGCGGGTTCGGTTCGAGTGTCCGGCGCCGTTTTGATCGTTGTTGTGGCTCTGCCTAACGGCAGAGCTGTTTCGCCTTCGGCGACTTACTTTTGAAAAGCACCAAAAGTAAGCAAAAGTGCCTGCTCCTGGTTGGGCCCGACTTCGTCGGGTTCCCTCACTCCGACGATGCTCCGTGGGCCCGCGCCGAACGGACATCCATGTCCTGACGGCGCTCTCGCCGCATCCATGCGGCTCGACCCACTCCGCATCGCCTGCGCTCGGCCTGCACCAAAGTCGCGTTTTGCGGTGTCTGGATCTTTTGTGTAGGAAGATCAAAAGCACAGCAACAGCATTCGCGAGCAAGCTCGCTCCCACAGGGAAAGGGGCGGTCTGCAAAACTACCAGCGCACATACTGGCCTCTTCCCGGCTAAAGCCGGTCCTACCAAGAAATCGCATGCATCCAGTGGGATTAGCCTCGACTGTGCGATTGGCGCCGACTGTAGGACCGGCTTCAGCCGGGAAGCTGTTGATCTTACGATCGTGCCCACGCTCTGCGTGGGTATGCATCCGAGGACGCTCCGCGTCCATTCCCGGCTAAAGCCGGTCCCACTAAAAAGCACACTGCGTCCCCCGCGTAGGACCGGCTTCAGCCGGGAAGCTTTTGATCTTGATCTTCAACCACAAGAATCCCAGACGACATCAATCGCGACTTGGGTGCAGGCTGAACGCACGTCTCGCGCAGTGGGCCGAGCCGCATGGATGCGGCGAGAGCGCCGTCAGGACATGGATGTCCGTTCGGCGCGGGCCCACGGAGCGAGACCGGAGTGAGGGAACCCCGAGGCACGAGGGGCCAAACCAGGAGCAAGCACCCTTGGTTACTTGGGGTGCTGTTCCAAGTAACTCGCCGAAGGCGAAACAGTCTGCCCCCAGGCAGGCGCTCTTGATCTTAAGGATCTTGATCTTGATCTCGATCAAAACACCGTTTGGCCTGTAAACTCCCGCCCATTGCTGCCTGGAGTAACCTATGCGCGAAGAGTTGAATCAGGGCCTTATCGATTTCCTGAAGGCCTCCCCCACCCCCTTTCATGCCACCGCCAGCCTGGTCCAACGCCTCGAAGGCGCCGGCTACCAGCGCCTCGACGAACGCGAGCCCTGGTACACCGAAGCCGGCGGCCGCTACTACGTCACCCGCAACGACTCCTCCATCGTTGCCTTCAAACTCGGTCGCCTGTCGCCCCTCACCGGCGGCATTCGCCTCGTCGGCGCGCACACCGACAGCCCGTGCCTGCGCGTCAAACCGCAACCCGAACTGCAACGCCAGGGCTTCTGGCAACTGGGCGTCGAAGTCTACGGCGGCGCCCTGCTTGCCCCGTGGTTTGACCGCGACCTCTCCCTCGCCGGCCGCGTCACCTTCCGTCGGGACGGCAAAGTCGAAAGCCAACTGATCGACTTCAAACTGCCGATCGCCATCATCCCCAACCTCGCGATCCACCTCAATCGCACCGCCAACGAAGGCTGGGCGATCAACCCGCAGACCGAACTGCCACCGATCCTGGCCCAGGTCGCCGGTGACGAACGCCCCGACTTCCGCGCCCTGCTGACCGATCAACTGGCCCGCGAACACGGCCTGAACGCTGACGTCGTCCTCGATTACGAACTCAGCTTCTACGACACCCAAAGCGCGGCCGTCATCGGCCTCAACGGTGACTTCATCGCCGGCGCCCGGCTCGACAACTTGCTGTCCTGCTTTGCCGGGCTGCAAGCGCTGCTCAATGCCGACGGCGACGAAACCTGCCTACTGATCTGCACCGACCACGAAGAAGTCGGCTCGACGTCCGCGTGCGGCGCCGATGGCCCGATGCTGGAACAGGTGCTTCAACGCCTGCTGCCGGAAGGCGACGACTACGTGCGCACCATCCAGAAATCCCTGCTGATCTCCGCCGACAACGCCCACGGCGTGCACCCGAACTACGCCGAGAAGCATGACGCCAACCATGGCCCGAAACTCAACGCCGGCCCGGTGATCAAGGTCAACAGCAACCAGCGCTACGCCACCAACAGCGAAACCGCCGGCTTCTTCCGTCACCTGTGCATGGCCGAAGAAGTGCCGGTACAGAGCTTCGTCGTACGCAGCGACATGGCCTGCGGCTCAACGATCGGTCCGATCACCGCAGGTCATCTGGGCGTGCGTACCGTCGACATCGGCCTGCCGACCTTCGCCATGCACTCGATCCGTGAGCTGGCCGGCAGCCAGGACCTGGCGCATCTGGTGAAGGTGTTGTCGGCGTTCTATGCGAGTGCCGAGTTGCCATAATTTTCAGGATCATCGGCGCCGCAGTGACCGCTGCATCGCCGATGACTGACCGCTACCTAATCATTTCTTACAACAGCTTCGACTCTGACGAATTATTCATTCGCCAGAGTCGAAGCTGTAACAACATACGACTTTTCTTATTTCGATTGGAAATAATATCTATAGCAACTCAGTCTGGGAGATAGATGTCTTCGGATAGACAGTGTAAAGAGGGCCAAACTATAGTTTGAAGGCAACCTCACTCACGCAAAAGGATCTGCATTCATGTCTAATCAAACCAACGAAGACTCATCAAAGATAACCCCGACCATTGCAGGCGCAGTGGATGGCAAAGGCAACTTCATTGAGCGCGGTGACTGGACCGGTGATCTAAAGCTCACCTTGGTAGGGACCGGAAAACCGGAGGGTCAGGTCAAGATTTATACCAGATTGGGCAGCGAAACCAGTCCACCGGAACCGGTGGATGCTGTGGCGGTCGATAGCTATGGCGGATGGCATATATCGTTCGATTTGGAACTGGGGGAACAGACTTACTTTCAAGCGCTAAATCCTGACGGGGATCTAACCTCCAAGACGTATCATGTCATCGGGATGGATGGTGGGAATATGGGCGGAGGCCCAGGCCACGCTTAACCTTCTCGCGCCTGCCCGAGCAGCTGCAAGGCGGGCGCGATTTTTATATAACGCGTGTTTACATAAATACGCTTCCCGCACCATAACTCACAAACACGGCAAGTTCGCCCTTGCGCACTTCTGAGATTGTTGGGCTCGGAAACTTAACAGGCCAAATCGTCACATGACGCCAATCTGCAATCACTGCTACGGCCGGCATTCGCTAAATTCCCCCTCGCCACACCCCTTCACCCCTCGTAAACTCGTCCGCCTCTGCTTGCCCCGGCACGGCTCCCACACCGCGCCACCCCAAGCGCCTGTCTATTCGAGGTTCGTTTCCAGGTGATCGCTCCCACCCGCCTTTCCGTTCTGCCCCGCCTGTTTTTGCTCTGCCTGCTGGCGCTGTTCCCGTTTGCGTTGACCCACGCCGCGGGCCTGCCAAGTCTGCTCAGTGGCGGTGACAAAACGCAGCCTCAGGCTCAGGAGCCACTGGGGCAGTCCCTGGATGAGGTGATCACGTCGCTGGAAAACGATCAGCAGCGCAGCAAGTTGCTCGATGACTTGAAGAAACTGCGGGACGCCACCAAGAAAGCGCAGCCGACCGTCGAGCAAGGCGTATTGGGCCTGATCGGCAGCTCGCTTGCCGAGCTGGAAAAACAGTTCACCGGCACCGACAGCCCGCTCAGCCGCTGGGCGGACGAGGCGGGGCTGGCGGAGGACGAGTTGATGGCGCTGATGCTGCCGGCCAACCAGTGGTGGCCGATCATCTGGGGCTTTGCCGTGGTGCTGGCGATCTGGGGGTTGCTGGCGGCGGCGTTGATCTGGCTGAGCCACAAGGTGCGCTTGCGTTTCGGCCTTTCCGCCGAACTTCCGCAGCACCCGCGCCTGTCGGACATGCTGCGCTTCGCGCTACGCAAGCTGGGGCCGTGGCTGGTGGCGCTGGTCATCACGATCTACCTGAGTTACTCGCTGCCGCCATCGCTCGGCCGGGATCTGGCGATGGTGCTTGCTTACGCGCTGGTGGTCGGCACGCTGTTCTCGGCGGTCTGTGTCATTGCGTTTTCACTGCTGGACGGGCCGCACCGGCATCGGGCGCTGTACATCCTGCGGCATCAGGCGTTTCGGCCGCTGTGGTGGATCGGCAGCTTTGCCGCGTTCGGCGAGGCGTTGAGCGACCCGCGCCTGGTCGCCAGCCTTGGCGTGCACCTGGCGCACACCGCCGCGACCCTGGCCAATGTCATGGCCGCGTTGTCCACCGGCCTGTTCATCATTCGCTTCCGGCGCCCGATCGCGCACCTGATCCGCAACCAGGCCCTGGAGCGTCGCCTCAAACGCCGCGCCCTGAGCGACAGCATCGAGGTCCTCGGCACGTTCTGGTACCTGCCAGCGCTGGTGCTGGTGGGCGTTTCCCTGTTCGCCACGTTCTTTTCGGCGGGCGACACCAGTACCGCATTACGTCAGGCCCTGATCTGTACCGTGCTGCTGGTGATGTGCATGGTCATCAACGGCCTGGTGCGGCGTCATTCACTCAAGCCAAGCCACGCTCACAAGCGTCATGCGCTGTATTCGGACCGCCTGAAAAACTTCTTTTATACCGTCGCGCACTTGCTCATCTGGCTGGTGTTCATAGAACTCGGCCTGCGGGTCTGGGGGCTGTCGTTGATTGGTTTCGCCGAAGGTGACGGCCGCGACATCAGTCTGCGTTTGATCGGGCTGGCGGCGACGCTGATGTTTGCCTGGCTGATCTGGATTCTCGCGGACACGGCGATCCACCACGCCCTCACCCGCTCGCGCAAAGGCCTGGCCAATACCCGCGCGCAGACCATGATGCCGCTGATTCGCAACGTGCTGTTCGTGACCATTTTCATCATCGCGCTGATCGTCGCCCTGGCGAACATGGGCATGAACGTGACGCCACTGCTGGCGGGTGCCGGTGTGATCGGTCTGGCCATCGGCTTCGGTGCGCAGTCGTTGGTGGCGGATTTGATCACCGGGCTGTTCATCATCATCGAAGACTCGCTGGCCATCGACGATTACGTGGACGTCGGCGGCCACCTGGGCACCGTGGAAGGCCTGACCATCCGCACCGTGCGCCTGCGCGACATCGACGGCATCGTACACACCATTCCGTTCAGCGAGATCAAGAGCATCCAGAACTACTCCCGGGAGTTCGGTTACGCGATTTTCCGCATCGCAATTCCAGCGAACATGAACATCGACGACGCGCTGAAGATGGTCCGTGACGTCGGCCAGAAGATGCGCACCGACCCACTGCAACGGCGCAACATCTGGTCGCCGCTGGAGATTCAGGGGGTGGAGAGTTTCGACTCGGGTAACGCCATTCTGCGCGCGCGCTTCAAGACCGCGCCGATCAAGCAATGGGAAGTGTCCCGGGCGTTCAATCTGTCGCTCAAAAGGTATCTGGACGAGTCCGGCATGGACCTGGCGACCCCACGTCTGAACGTGCAGGTCAGCACTACTGGCGGGCGTGTGAACAAAGTGCGCGAGAAGAAGGACGATGCTTCGGTATAAGTCGGCCTAGATATCCGCGACCACCGCGCTCACGTGAATTGCGTCATGGCGCCAGTATTCCAGGTCACAATCGATCAGCCGCCCGCGCTGGTCGTGGTTGACCCGGGCAATGCGCAGGCCCGGGCTGCCGATGGAGACTTTCAGCGCACCCGCCGCTTCCACGGGTAACGCCGTGGGCACCATCTCGAAACGCACCTGGCCGTAGCGAATGTCGTAATGGCGGGCGTAGAGCTCGGTCAGCGACTGGTTCAGGTCCAGCTCGAGGATCTGCGGGAAGTACTCAGGGTTGAGGTAATGCTCGACGTACAGCACCAGTCGCTCATCAATGCGGCGGGCGCGGCAGATCTGGATCACGCTCGACAGCGCCGGCAATTGCAGCAAACCGCAAATCACGGCGGAGGCCGGTTGCAGCCGCGCGGAAATCACCTGGGTCGCAGGCACTCGGCCTTGGGCCTGAACCATTGCGTGAAAGTGGCTGCGCCGCATCAGGTCATAGGCCAGTCGCGGCGGTGAAATGAACCAGCCGCGCCGCTCCTCACGGTAGATCAAGCCCCTGGCCTCCAACTGCACCAGCGCCTCGCGCAAGGTGATGCGTGTGGTATCGAAGACCTCGCTCAGCTTGCGCTCAGCCGGCAACTTGCTGCCCGGCGGCAATAGACCGTGTTCAATCTGCTCTTGCAGCGCATTGCAGATGGTCGTCACCGCTCGGGGCATTTCTTCGCGCATTGCGTTACCTATCTGGACTAGACCAGCGCTATTTAAGGGCAGCATCGCTCGCTGCCTGGCCCGTTTCGGTGCTCCAGAGCCTAGGCAGCGTAGATGACCGTTGCGTGACATTCCATCCAGCAGCGGCGGCAACGTCGGCGCTCAGGAAATCATCAGGGCCTTTCAGATCAGGCGCTTGAGCATGGTCTACGCTCATTTCACAGCGATCGCCGGGGCTCGGACTTGCTTCAGCAAGAGTCGGTCCAGACACGAAAGCGTCATGTTACTGGCCTAACTTGGCTCAGGTATTGCTGACCTAGACCAACCATCCGCAACGACCACTTCTATGAGTCCGTCGAGAAGTGCACAAAGGAGCTTCGAATGAAACACCTTTTGCTGGCATCACTCCTGGGTTCGGCCATCGCGCTGAGCACTTCGGCCATGGCCGCCGACACCGACCTCAAAACCCTCGAAGCCGCCGCCAAGGCTGAAGGCGCGATCAACAGCGTGGGCATGCCCGATGACTGGGCGAACTGGAAAGGCACCTGGACCGACCTGACCGCCAAGTACGGTCTGGTGCACATGGACACCGACATGAGCTCGGCCCAGGAAGTGGCCAAGTTCGATGCGGAAAAAGACAACGCCAGCGCCGACATCGGTGACGTGGGTGCCGCCTTCGGCCCGATTGCTGTCGCGAAGGGCGTGACCCAGCCCTACAAGCCGAGCACCTGGGCACAGGTGCCGGATTGGGCCAAGGATAAAGACGGTCACTGGGCGCTGGCCTACACCGGCACCATCGCTTTCATCGTCAACAAAAAACTGCTGCATGGCTCCGACGTACCTACCAAATGGGCTGACCTGAAAAACGGCAAGTACAAGGTCACCATCGGTGACGTCAGCACCGCGGCCCAGGCTGCCAACGGTGTGCTGGCCGCTGCAATCTCCATGAAAGGCGATGAAACCAACCTCGCGCCGGGCCTGCAACTGTTCACCGAGCTGGCCAAGCAGAAGCGTCTGGGCATTAACAATCCGTCGATTCAGTCGATGGAAAAAGGCGAAGTGGAAGTGGGCGTGGTCTGGGACTTCAACGGCCTGAGCTACAAGGCCAAGATGACCAATCCTGACGACTACGTCGTGCTGATCCCGTCCGACGGTTCGGTGATCTCGGGTTACACCACGATCATCAACAAATACGCCAAGCACCCGAACGCCGCCAAGCTGGCCCGTGAGTACATCTTCAGCGACGCCGGCCAGATCAACCTGGCAAAAGGCAACGCGCGCCCGATCCGCGCCGAACACCTGACGCTGCCGCCAGAGGTGCAAGCCAAGCTGCTGCCTAACGAGCAGTACAAGAACGTGACACCGATCAAAGACGCTGCAGCGTGGGAAAAAACCTCGAAGGCCCTGCCACAACAGTGGAACGAGCAAGTCATCGTCGAGATGCAGTGATCCTCAACTGCTAATGCAGGCCCCTTGCAGGAGTGAGCTTGCTCGCGATTTCGGTGTGTCAGTTTACCTGTCTGTCGCAGGCATACCGCGATCGCGAGCAAGCTCACTCCTACAGTAATGTTTGGGGATCCACCCTCCGGAGAGGCCATGAAACACAACGTCATCCTCATCCTGCTGGACGGCCTGAGTTACAGCGTGGCGCAACATGCGATGGGGCATTTGCTGGCCTACCGAAATGCAGGCCGCGCGGGGTTGTACAAACTCGAATGCGAACTGCCGTCGCTGTCACGCCCGCTGTATGAGTGCATCCTGACCGGCGTGGCGCCCATCAACAGCGGCATCGTGCACAACCAGGTTTCCCGGCTTTCCAACCAGCGCAGCGTGTTCCATTACGCCACCGACGCCGGACTGACCACCGCCGCCGCGGCGTACCACTGGGTCAGCGAGCTGTACAACCGCAGCCCGTTCATTGCCGCACGCGACCGCCACACCGACGACGCCGACTTGCCGATCCAGCACGGCCACTTCTACTACGTCGATCACTACCCAGATTCCCACCTGTTCGACGACGCCGAGCATCTTCGAACGGCCCACGCGCCAAATTTCCTCTTCGTCCACCCAATGAACATCGATGACGCCGGCCACAAGCACGGCCTCGACACCCCGCAGTACCGCAACAGCGCACGCTCCGCCGACATCATCCTCGCCGAGTACCTGCAGCGCTGGCTGGATGCGGGCTACCAAGTGCTGGTGACCGCCGACCACGGCATGAACAACGACCGCTCCCACAATGGCGTGCTGCCGGAAGAACGCGAAGTCCCGCTGTTCGTGCTCGGTGACGCCTTCAGCCTCGACGCCGGTGCGCGACCGAAACAAACCGAGATCTGCGGCACTGTCTGCGAACTGCTCGGCGTGCCCCACGACAAACCTGTGTGCAGAGAGGTGCTCAAGTGAATTCACAAAGCCGCGGCAAATGGCTGGCGCTGTTGTGCCTCGTGCCCTTTGCGGTGTTCTTCATCGCCTTTCAAATCGCGCCGCTGGCCTGGGTGGCGATCAACAGCCTGCAATCGGACGCCGGCTGGGGCATCGACAACTTCGTCAAGGCGTTCAACTCGCGCTTCTACCGTCAGGCCATGCAGTACAGCCTGGAGATCAGTTTCTGGTCGAGCCTGATCGGCATCGTCATCGCGATTCTCGGCAGTTATTCCCTGCGCAAAGTGCCGTCGCGCCTGCGGGATTTCGTCAGTGCGTTCGCCAACATGACCAGTAACTTTTCCGGGGTGCCGCTGGCGTTTGCCTTCATCATCCTGCTCGGTTTCAACGGCGCGCTGACGCTGATTCTGAAACAGGCCGGGATCATCGATGACTTCAACCTGTACTCGAAAACCGGCCTGATCATCCTCTACACCTACTTTCAGATCCCCCTGGGCGTGCTGCTGCTCTACCCGGCCTTCGACGCGCTGCGGGAAGACTGGCGCGAGTCGGCGTCACTGCTGGGCGCCAGCGGCTGGGACTTCTGGCGACACATCGGCATTCCGGTGCTCACGCCTGCGCTGCTCGGCACCTTCGTGATCCTGCTGGCCAACGCGCTGGGGGCCTACGCTACGGTGTATGCGCTGACCACCGGCAATTTCAACGTCCTGCCGATCCGCATTGCGGCGATGGTGGCGGGTGACATCACCCTGGACCCAAACATGGCCAGTGCCCTGGCAATGATTCTGGTGGGGATGATGACGCTGGTGACCGTCGTGCATCAGTGGCTGTTGAAGAGGAGCTACCATGTCTCGCGCTGAACGCCGCCCGCCGGGGCTTTACCACCGCGTCGTGGTGTACCTGCTGTTTCTGATTCTGCTGGCGCCGTTGCTGGGCACCTTTGTGTATTCGATCGCCACCAGTTGGTCGGCGACGATTCTGCCCGATGGCCTGACCTACAAATGGTACGTCGCGCTGTGGAGCGATCCGCGTTTTCTGCGCGCGTTCGGTCAGTCGCTGCTGGTGTGCGTCGGCGCCCTGGCGCTGTCGGTGGTGCTGATTCTGCCGCTGCTGTTCGTCGTGCATTACCACTTTCCCAAGCTCGACGCGCTGATGAACATCCTCATCCTGCTGCCCTTCGCGGTGCCGCCAGTGGTGTCGTCGGTGGGCCTGTTGCAGCTTTACGGGTCGGGGCCGCTGGCGATGGTCGGTACGCCGTGGATTCTGATCGGCTGCTACTTCACCGTGGCACTCCCCTTCATGTACCGGGCGATCACCAACAACCTGCAGGCGATCAATCTGGTCGACCTGATGGACGCAGCGCAGTTGCTCGGCGCCAACACCTTTCAGGCCGCGTTTCTGGTGGTGCTGCCGAACCTGCGCAAGGGCCTGATGATCGCCCTGCTGCTGTCGTTCTCGTTCCTGTTCGGCGAATTCGTGTTCGCCAATCTGCTGGTCGGCACCCGCTACGAGACCCTGCAGGTGTACCTCAACAACATGCGCAACAGCAGCGGTCACTTCAACAGCGCGCTGGTGATTTCCTACTTCTTTTTCGTACTGCTGCTGACGTGGGCGGCCAACCGACTGAACAAGGACAAAGACTGATATGAGCTTCGTCAGTGTCGAAAACCTGCAGAAGAATTACGGCAGCACAGCGGTCTTCAGCGACATCAATTGCGAAATCCACAAGGGTGAATTCGTCACACTGCTCGGCCCGTCCGGCTGCGGCAAGTCCACCCTGCTGCGCTGCATCGCCGGGCTGACGTCGGTAGCCAGCGGCAGGATCTTCCTTGATGGCAAAGACTTGGTGCCGGTGTCGCCGCAAAAGCGCGGCATCGGCATGGTGTTCCAGAGCTATGCGCTGTTTCCCAACATGAACGTGGAGCAGAACGTCGCGTTCGGCCTGCGCATGCAGAAAGTCAGTGCCGACGAAATGAAGCAGCGGGTGGCCGAGGTGCTCAAGCTGGTGGAGCTGAACGAGTTCGCCACGCGCTACCCGCATCAGCTGTCGGGCGGGCAATGTCAGCGTGTGGCATTGGCGCGATCCTTGGTGACCCGCCCTCGCCTGCTGCTGCTCGATGAGCCGCTGTCGGCCCTCGATGCGCGCATCCGTAAGCACCTGCGCGAGCAGATCCGCGCCATTCAACAGGAGCTGGGCCTGACGACGATTTTCGTGACCCACGATCAAGAAGAGGCGCTGACCATGTCCGACCGGATTTTCCTGATGAATCAGGGCCGGATCGTGCAGAGTGGCGACGCCGAAACCCTGTACACCGCGCCGGTCGACGCCTTTGCAGCAGGCTTCATCGGCAACTACAACCTGCTGGAGGCCGACGCCGCCAGCCGCTTGATGCAGCGCCCGATCAACAGTCGCGTGGCGATTCGCCCGGAAGCCATTCAATTGAGCCTGACCGGTTCGCTGGAAGGCGAAGTGCGCAGCCACAGCCTGCTGGGCAACGTGATCCGCTATCGCGTCGAAGCCCGGGGCGTGGAACTGGTGGTCGACGTGCTCAACCGTTCGGCCAGTGACTTGCACCCGAACGGCCAGCGCGTCACCCTGCACATCGAAGCGTCGGCGTTGTGTGAAGTCGCATGAATTAGACGCCAACCCTGTAGGAGCGCGCTTGCCCGCGAATGGGGTGGGTCAGCACCTTAGATGCCGCTTGATCCAACGCATTCGCGGGCAAGCGCGCTCCTACAAGGGGACTGCGCAAGTATCAAAAAAGAGGACAGCTTTAATGGCTTTAGCAATTTTCGATCTGGACGAAACCCTGATCCACGGTGACTGTTCAAGCCTGTGGAGCGAGCAGATGGGGCGTTTGGGCTGGGTCGATCCTGAGTGGTTCATGAAGAAAGACCACGAACTGATGGAAGCCTACGGCAAGGGCGAACTGGCCATGGAAGACTACATGGCCTTCAGCCTGGACCCGATGGTCGGCCGCACGCCGGAGGAAGTGGATTTTCTCGTAGGGCCCTGGGTCGAGGATTACATCGAGCCGATCATTTTCAGCGATGCCACCAAGGCCATCGCCGAGCACCGCGCCGCCGGTGATCGCATTCTGATCATCTCGGCGTCGGGTGTGCATCTGGTCAAGCCCATTGCCGAGCGCATCGGCGTTGATGAAGTGCTGGCCATTGATCTGGACGTCGCCCACGGCGTCTACACCGGCAAGACCACCGGCGTGCTCACCTACCGCGAAGGCAAGATCACCCGCCTGATGGCGTGGCTGGACCAGGAAGGCGAGAACCTTGAGGGGGCGAGTTTCTACTCGGATTCGCGCAATGATCTGCCGCTGCTGCAGAAGGTGGACTTCCCCCATGCGGTGAATCCGGATCCGGTATTGCGTGAAGCGGCGGAAAAAGCTGGATGGCCGATTCACCACTGGAAGTAATCCAGCCAGTGCGCTCAAGGGAACGCAGTATTTAGGAGTGAGCTTGCTCGCGAGGAGGCGGGTGCATCCGCCAAATGTTCAGCGGCTGCCATGCAGTCTCCGCGAGCAGGCCCCCACAGGTTAAGCCCTGCGGATCAGCAGGCTCTCACACCAGACTGTCGTCGATCACCAGCACGACCTTTCCCGACACCTGATTGGTCGCCAGCTCGGCGTAGGCCGCTTCCGCTTCACTGATCGGAAAGCTGCGCGCCAGTTGTGGCTTCAGGCGGCCTTCGGTGAACAGCGGCATGACGTGTTGGCCCAAGTCGCTGAGCAGGTCAGCCTTGAACTGGTCGTCGCGGCTGCGCAGGGTCGAGCCGAGGATATGGATGCGCTTGCCCAGCACCTTTGCAAAGTCCAGCTCGGACTTGCTGCCGCCCATCAAACCGATCAGCACCAGGCGACCGTCAACGCCTAGCACCTTCAGATTCAGCGCGGCGTAGTTGGCGCCCACCGGGTCCAGAATGACGTTGAACGGCGCGAAGTCGTTAAGCGCATCAAGGTTCTCGTTGCGCAGCACGCCGCCCTGGGCACCAAGCGCTTCGCAATACGCCAGCCGCTCCGCCGAGCCCACGGTGACCCATACCGGGTTGCCGAAGGCCTTGCAAAGCTGAATGGCGGCTGAACCAACGCCACTTGCCCCAGCGTGCAGCAACACTTTTTCGCCGGGCTTGAGGCCGGCCAACTGAAACAGATTCAGCCAGGCGGTGGCGTACACCTCGGGAATCCCCGCCGCTTCGTGCAGTGAAATTCCCTCGGGCACCGGTAGCACATGCCGTGCATCGACCACCACTTCTTCAGCCATTGCCCCGCCCGCAACCAGCGCGCACACGCGGTCGCCGACTTCCCATGCGCAGCCCGTGCCAACTTCCGCAATCACACCGGAACATTCCATGCCGAGGATTTCCGTGACACCCGGCGGTGGCGGGTAATGCCCCGAGCGTTGCAGCAAATCGGCACGATTGAGTCCCGCTGCTGCGACCTTGATGCGGACTTGTCCTACATCCAGAGTCGGCGATGGTGCTTCAACCCATTCCACACGACCTTCAACGCCTTGCAATGCTTTCACGGTGCCTCCATAGTGAGTCTTGACTGAGCCCGATGTGCCTCACGGCCACCGGGCTTTTTGCATTATGCGACCGTGTTCTGACCGAACCGGCGACCTCCAAAGACGGCCTAATATGCGTTATCAATTGTCCCCGCGTCGAATCAGCATGAAGCATTTTTTACCCAGCACCACCCTTGCATTACTCATTGGCCTGACTGTCCTGCCAATGTCGGCCAGTTCGTTCGCCGCCAACAGCTGGGATAATCTTCAACCTGATCGCGATGAAGTCATCGCCAGTCTGAATGTCGTGGAGCTGCTCAAGCGCCACCATTACAGCAAGCCGCCGCTGGACGACAAGCGTTCGGAAATCATCTATCAGAGCTACCTCAAACTCCTCGATCCTGCGCGCAGCTACTTCCTCGCCAGCGACATCGCCGAGTTCGACAAGTGGCGTTTCCAGTTCGACGACTTCCTCAAGAGCGGCGACCTGGCCCCAGGCTTTACTATCTATAAGCGTTATCTGGACCGCATCAAGTCGCGTCTGGATTTCGCCTTGGCGCAGCTGAGCAAGGGCGTCGACAAGATCGACCTGAACACCCAGGAAACCTTGCTGGTTGATCGCAAGGACGCCCCTTGGGCCAAGAACGAAGCCGAACTCGACGACCTATGGCGCAAGCGCGTCAAGGACGAGGTTCTACGCTTGAAGATCGCCGGCAAAGACCCGGCGAAGATTCAGGAAACCCTGACCAAGCGCTATAAAAACCAACTCGCGCGTCTGGGCCAGACCCGCAGCGAGGACGTGTTCCAGGCGTACCTGAACACCTTCGCGATGTCCTACGATCCGCACACCAACTACCTGTCACCTGACAGCGCGGAAAACTTCGACATCAACATGAGCCTTTCCCTTGAAGGGATCGGCGCTGTCCTGCAGAGCGACAACGACAACGTCAAGATCGTCCGCCTGGTGCCGGCCGGCCCCGCCGCCAAGACCAAGCAAGTGGCGACCGCCGACAAGATCATCGGCGTCGCCCAGGGCGACAAAGAGATGGTCGACGTGATCGGCTGGCGTCTGGATGAAGTGGTCAAACTGATTCGCGGTCCGAAGGGCTCGGTCGTGCGTCTGGAAATCGTCCCGGCCAGCAATGCGCCAAGCGACCAGACCACCAAGATCGTGTCGATCACTCGCGAAGCCGTGAAGCTCGAAGAGCAAGCAGCGAAGAAGTCGATCCTGCACCTGAATCAGGACGGCAAGGATTACAAACTGGGCGTCATCGAGATCCCTGCCTTCTACCTGGACTTCAAGGCCTACCGCGCCGGCGATCCCGAGTACAAGAGCACGACCCGCGACGTCAAGAAGCTGCTGACCGAATTGCAGTCGGAGAAAGTTGACGGCGTTGTGATCGACCTGCGTAACAACGGCGGTGGTTCGCTGCAGGAAGCCACCGAGCTGACCAGTCTGTTCATCGACAAAGGCCCGACCGTTCTGGTCCGTAACGCCGACGGCAAGGTTGATGTGCTGGAAGACGAAAACAGCGGTGCGTTCTACAAAGGCCCGATGGCGCTGCTGGTCAACCGTCTCTCGGCCTCGGCTTCGGAGATTTTCGCCGGTGCCATGCAGGATTATCACCGTGCGCTGATCATCGGCGGCCAGACCTTCGGTAAAGGCACCGTGCAGACCATTCAGCCGCTCAACCATGGCGAGCTGAAACTGACGCTGGCGAAGTTCTACCGGGTTTCCGGGCAGAGCACACAGCACCAGGGCGTACTGCCGGACATCGCCTACCCGTCGATCATCGACACCAAGGAAATTGGGGAAAGCGCACTGCCTGAGGCCATGACTTACGACACCATCAAGCCGGCGATCAAGCCTGCGGTAGATCCGTTCAAACCGTTCCTCGCCCAGCTGCAATCGCGCCATGACGTGCGTTCGGCCAAGGACGCCGAGTTTGTCTTCATCGAAGAAAAACTCGCGCTGGCGAAGAAGCTGATGAGCGAGAAGACCGTCAGCCTCAACGAAGCAGAACGCCGCAAGCAACACGCCGACATCGAGGCCAAGCAACTGGCGCTGGAGAACGTGCGTCGCAAGGCCAAAGGCGAAGAGCCTCTCAAGGAGCTGAAGAAAGAAGACGAAGACGCGCTGCCTGCGGAAGACGACAAGACCAAACCCGAGGATGACGCCTACCTGGCTGAAACCGGGCGCATCTTGCTCGATTATCTGGGCTTGAGCGGTTCGGTAGCGAAAAAATAAAACACCATGAAACGTGACGAAATGATGGCAATACGTCATCAAACAGTCATGAAGCTGTCGTGAAATAGCGGGGCTCGACGCCACAGGCGTCCAGCCCCTTTTTCTTGCCCCGAGATTGCCATGACCGTGACTGAACAGCTGGGCGCTCTGAGTTCGATCCTGACTCACGGCGACTTGCACAGCCTGTTCCAACCGATTGTGTCGCTATCGGATCGGCGCATTCTCGGCTACGAAGCCTTGACGCGAGGCCCTTCCAACAGCGCGCTGCACTCCCCCCTCAGTCTATTCGCCGTGGCCCGCCAGGCCGGGCGCCTCAGCGAACTGGAACTCGCCTGCCGCGAGTCGGCCTGCCGTCGCTTCAGCCAGCAGAAGCTGGAGGGCAAGCTGTTCCTCAACATCTCGCCCGAGTCCCTGCTGGAAGCCTCGCACCCGCCGGGGCGCACCTTGCAGCTGTTGCAGCGCTACGGTATCCCGCCCAGCCGCGTGGTCATCGAGCTGACCGAGCAAACGCCCACCGATGACTTCGGCCTGCTCTACAACGCGCTGTATCACTACCGGGACATGGGCTTTTCCATCGCCCTCGATGACTTGGGCGCAGGGTATTCGAGCCTGCGGCTATGGTCCGAGTTGCGACCGGATTACGTGAAGATCGACCGGCATTTCATCGACGGCATTCATCAGGACGCGGTCAAGCGCGAGTTCGTCGGCTCGATGCTGCAAATGGCCAAGGCATCGCGGGCACTGGTCATCGCTGAAGGCATTGAGTTGCAGGAAGAGCTGGCCGTCTTGATCGACATGGGCGTGGAGCTGGTTCAGGGCTATTTGCTCTGCCGTCCGCAGGAGTTTCCGCCCCGTGACGCCCGTGCGCTGCTGCCAAAAGTCGACCCGGCCGCCGCGACCTTGACCGAAGAAACCAGCGACCTCAGCGCCTTGCTCAACGAGCTGCCGGCGGTGGTGCAGACCACGCCCACCGCCGCCGTGCTGGAGTCGTTTCGCAAACAGGCCAATCTCAACTCCTTGGCGGTGCTGGATGAGCAGCGTCAGCCGATCGGCATCGTCCACCGCCACTCGCTGTCGGACGTGTTGCTGCAGCCCTTCGCCACCGAACTGTATGCGCGCAAGCCCATTAGTCGTCTGATGAGCGACGACTTTCTGGCCGTCGAGCTGAGCCAGTCGCTTCAGCAGGTCAGCCGGCTGATCACCAGTCGCGCGCGGCAACGCATCGAAGAAGATTTCATCATCATGCAGAACGGCGTCTACCTGGGGTTGGGCCGGGTCATCGATGTGCTGAAGCTGATCACCGAGGTCAAGATCCAGCAGGCGCGATACGCCAACCCGCTGACCCTGCTGCCGGGTAACGTACCGATTCAGCAATGCCTGACCCGGTTGTTGCAGCAGGGACGTGAATCGATGATCTGCTATGTGGACATCGACAGCTTCAAACCCTTCAACGACATCTACGGCTATGGGCGCGGCGACGAGGTGCTGCTGTGTCTGGCGCAGTGCCTGAACGACCGCATCGACCCGAGTCGTGACTTTGTCGGCCATATCGGCGGCGACGATTTCCTGATGGTGCTGGGCTCGGAAGACTGGCGCAAACGCTTGAACATGCTGCTCGAGGATTTTCAGAACCAGTGCCGACGCTTCTACCGCGCCGAGCATCTGGAGGCCGGCTGCTTCGTCGCCCTCAACCGCCAGGGCCAGCGCCAGGAATTTCCGTTGCTGTCGCTGTCCATCGGCGTCGTGCACCTGCACCCGGAAGTCTGCACGACCCTCGACGCCAGCCAGCTCGCCGAACTCGCTTCCCAGGCCAAGCACCATGCCAAAGAGGTGATGGGTGCGAGTTTGCATGTGATCAATACGCTGGAAGCGGAGGTCATGGCGACGTTGAATCAGGCGGTTTTGGGGTGACCGACTGGTTTCGCCAGCAAGCCGACTCCACAGGTTTTGTGCCTGACGCGGAAATCCCGGTCCACGGAAATCCAGTGTAGGAGCGCGCTTGCCCGCGAATGCGGTCTGCCTGTGCCATCCATTTCGACTGACCCACCGCCTTCGCCAGCAAGCCGGCTCCTTGGTTTTGCGTCTGACGCTGAAATCCCGGCCAGGGAAGATCCGGTGTAGGAGTGAGCTTGCTCGCGATCGGCTGCGCAGCAGTCGTGAAACCTGACGCCCCGGTTACCGCTGACACACCGCGTTCACGGGTCTGCTGCCGCTTCGCGCCAGATCGCGAGCAAGCTCACTCCTACAGTTTGATCCCCGGCCGGCGAGGAATGGGCGGCAGATCACATATCACGCAAAGACGTGCACGGATTTGGCGTCATACCCCGACCGGTGTAGGAGTGAGCTTGCTCGCGATCGGCTGCGCAGCAGTCGTGAAACCTGACGCCCCGGTTACCGCTGACACATCGCGTGCACGGGTCTGCTGCCGCTTCGCGCCAGATCGCGAGCAAGCTCACTCCTACAGTTTGATCCCCGGCCGGCGAGGAATGGGCGGCAGATCACATATCACGCAAAGACGTGCACGGATTTGGCGTCATACCCCGACCGGTGTAGGAGCGCGTTTGCCCGCGATCGGCTGCGCAGCAGTCGTGAAACCTGACGCCCCGGTTACCCCTGACACACCGCGTGCACGGGTCTGCTGCCGCTTCGCGCCAGATCGCGGGCAAGCGCGCTCCTACAGTCTGATCCGCGGTGGGCGAGGAATTGGCGGCATCGTTTAACACGGTCCGCATGAGCGTAGGTAAGGTTTGGGTGTGCGCCCGAATTCGGATCTGGCCTGTAAGCCACCCGATCTGCACCTTACTCCGGCTTCACCGGCTGCGCATACTCGAACTCAAACACCCGGGCCACTTCCGAGGCGTGCCAGGAGGCGGCAGCAATGCCGTCCGAGGGGCCGGAGAAACGGCCGAGGCGTTCGACGCATTCAAAAAACCCGGTTCGAGGCAGACGGCTGGCGCCCTGACTGATCACCAACGAACTGCGCAATGGCTGCTCGGCCCGGGCGTCGAGGGCGGCGAGGTGTTCAAGGGCGGCGGTCAGGGTTTGCATGGCGGGAGTGGGTAACTGCAACCGCTCAAGCAATGCGCGATAGGTGACCAGATGACGTTGGCGACGGGCCAGGTCCAGTTCGGCGAGCAACCCGTCCCAGTGCTGGCGACTGATGCGCACGCTCATGCTTCACCTCGCCAGCCCGCAACACCCAGTTCCCACGCCAGACTCCGGCGAATGGCCGCGTCCGGCTCACGGTCGCCGCTTTCTATAAGGTCCAGATAAGAGGGGCTGATGCCAACCGCGCGGGCCAGTTGCGCCACTTCAAGGCCCTTGGCCTCGCGCAATGCACCGAGCTGGGATAAAGAAGGAAAATCTGCAGCAGGCGATGACGGTTCATGCTCGGCCTCGGTGTGGATCGCGGCCCCGGACTCCGGACCACGCGAAATACCCGCCGCGCGCAACAGCGCTTGATACTGCGCCCATGGGAGCACGGCATATTCCGGCTCTCCATCGCGCGAAATAACCTGAAGATCCATATCACCCCCCTGTAGGACTAAAACACGCTGTTAAGCAGTCTTTTTCTAAGTATGGGCGGCATCTTAACAGCCGTTGGCTACCACTTGCGTATGGGGAATCAGCGGAGCGCTGGCAGCATCGTTAATGAGCTGCACAAATCCGCCTTCAAATCTTCTTCTCGTGCTCCAGCAAAACAGGCGTCGCCGGCAAACGCTCAACCACCGCGAGCTTTTCCGGGTTCTGCAATTCGCGCCAGGCACGGAAAGCGCTGAGCTCGGCCTCGAGGTGTTTCATCACCCACGCCAGCACCGCGATGTCGTCCAGCATCCCCAGACCCGGAATCCAGTCAGGAATCGCATCCAGAGGGCTAAGGAAATACATCAGGCCCGCCACGATAGACAGAATAGCCTTACCGCTGATGGCGCGATATTCCCCGCGCCAGTAGGCCAGGCACAAGGACTGAAGCAGTTTCAAATCGTCCTTGATCTTGCCCAATCGACCGCCCTCGCTGGCCGTTTTACCTGCGACGGCAAACAGCAATGCGGGCAGGCGACCTGCCGCCATCAGGCGCTTGGCCATGGGCAGATAACGAATGAGATTCCAGGGTGCCTTCATATCCACTCCACGATTACCGATAAAAATCGACGTACTGGCTCGATGCGTATGCCGCAATTGCCCACTGACCCGTACGCCAAATGCGCACCCGAAGGTTATCCACACAAATTGTGGATAACCTTGTGAACAGACCCGCTTTTCGCGGCCGGAACGCCCGTTCTACCGGGTCCGGACTTAGATCGCGCGTTTTTTACACACATAAAAACCCGCGAAAACCGTTGACTCATCGGGCCTGTGACGCTAGCCACAACCCAATGAACACCCTGATGGACGCCCCGCAACCTCCGACAAATCCCGGCTTAAAGCACGTTGACTGACCGACATGGGACTCTGCCCGTCCAGACCGGTTCGATCAAAAAGAGGCGGAAATGAAAATGCCCCGTCGAGACGGGGCATTTCTTTCAAGCGATAACCGAACGCAGGAACGATTACTTCTTGGCGGCCGGCTTGGCCGGTTCGGCGGCCGGAGCAGCCTCTTCTTCATCAGCGCCGGCGGCAGCATCATTGGCGCCTGCAGCAGCAGGGTCCTTGATGCCCAGCAGTTCCAGGTCAAAGACCAGAACCGAGTTCGCCGGGATCATTGGGCTAGGGCTCTGTGCGCCGTAGGCCAATTCGCTAGGGATGTAGAGTTTGACCTTCTCGCCGACGTGCATCAGCTGCAGGCCTTCAACCCAACCCGGAATCACACCGCTGACCGGCAGATCAATCGGGCTGCCGCGTTCAACGGAGCTGTCGAACACTTTGCCGTCAGTCAGCTTGCCTTCGTAGTGAACAGTCACGACATCAGTCGGCTTCGGTACCGGACCGTCGGCTTTCTTGATGATTTCGTACTGCAGACCGGAAGCAGTGGTAGTGACTTCCTTACGCTTGCCGTTTTCTTCGAGGAATTTCTTGCCAGCGGCTGCCGACTCTTCGCTCATCTTGGCCATGCGCTCTTCAGCGCGCTTTTGCAGGTCGCCGAATGCTGCAACCAGCTCTTCGTCTTTGAGCTTCTGCTCTTTCTTGCCAACGGCGTCTTCGATACCCAGCGCTACCGCTTTGGAATCCAGATCGTCCATGCCTTCCTGAGCCAGGCTTTTGCCCATGTTCAGGCCGATGCCGTAAGAGGCTTTCTGGGCCGGGGTTTTCAGCTCAACGGTGCTGGCTTGCTTGTCACAGCCCGCGAGTACCAGACCGACCAGGGCAATCGCCGCTGCCAACCGATGCTGTTTCATTCTGTTTCCTTGTTCATGCGCCAATAGGGCAAACGAGTAAAGCCGCGAGCTTATCAGGCTGCCGCGATCAATGGCTACCGGCATGAGAGGGAGAAAAGGCAGATAAGTTCAGGTATCCAAAGGTTTTCTTGTTTGATCGAGAAATTCGTTCAGTTGGGGTTCAGCGGCCTGCCACGGGATGAGCGAACGACGCTAATACACGTCACGCACATAACGCTTCTGCTCGCTCAGACAGCGTAACTGCTCGGCCGCCTTTTCCAGGCTGACCCCGCCCTGTTCGCTGATCACACGACGCAATGCCTGATCGACATCCCGCGCCATCCGCGAGGCATCGCCGCAAATGTAAAGGTGCGCGCCCTCCTCCAGCCAGCGCCAGAGCTCAGCGGCCTGTTCCTGTATGCGCTGTTGAACGTAGATCTTGTCCGCCTGATCCCGGGAAAAGGCCAGACTCAGCCGGGTCAGCAGGCCGTCCTGCTGCATGCCTTGAAGCTCGTCACGGTAGTAAAAGTCGGTCGCCTGATGCTGCTCGCCGAAGAACAGCCAGTTACGGCCCCGATCGCCCCGGGCGCGGCGCTCCTGTAAAAACGCCCGAAACGGCGCCACGCCGGTGCCCGGGCCGATCATGATCATCGGCACGTCGCCATCGAGCGGTGGGCGAAAATGCCGCGTGGGCTGCAGGAAAATCGGCACCTCGCACTCGCTCGCACGGTCCGCCAGGAAGGTCGACGACACGCCTTTGCGCGGGCCGTAGCGCACGGCGGAAACCGTCAGATGGACTTCATCGGGATGCGCCTTGGCACTCGACGCGATGGAATAAAGCCGCGGTTGCAGCGGTTTGAGATGATCTAGCCATTCCTCCGCAGAACAAGTGATGGGGAACTCGCGCAACACGTCGGCCAACTGCCGGCCCCACAACCAGTCCTTCAGCTCGCTTTTGTAAGGTTCGGTCAGCAGGTTTTTCAGATCGTTGCTGCCGTTACGCTCGGCGATGAACGCCAAGGTGTCTGCGCCAGGTCGCGCGATTTCGAATTGCTCGGCGAACGCCTGACACAGCGGCACGTCGCCAGCCTTTAAGCCGCGCACCGGTTGCTCGGGGTTCAGGCCCGTGAGCTTGAGCAGCTCATCGACCAGCTCGGGGCAATTGCGCGGCCAGACCCCCAAGGCATCGCCGGCTTCATAGGTCATCCCTGAACCTTCAAGGGTCAGCGCCAGTTGCCGGGTGTCTTTCGCGGCACCGTCCGCATTCAGTCGCCTATTAAGCGACAAGCGCGCGTAATAGGGCTCTGCTCGTGAAGGCTGTTTCCCAAAAACCGGGCCGTTGTCGATGATTGAAGGAGTAGGAAGATTCAGCGACAGCGCCTGCTGCAACCCTGTGAACCAGTTGTCTGCGGGGAGCTGGTATTCGCCGTCGCAATCGATTCTGGGCAGCAATGACGAGGCGCCCAGGTGCTGCAGGCGCTGGTCGAGGTTTTTGCCGTGCTGACAGAAGCTGTCATAACTCGAATCACCCAGCGCCAGAACGGCGTAGCGCAAAGATTCCAGACGTTCTTGCCGGGCAGCGAGTGACTGCCAGAACCGTTGCCCGTTATCGGGGGATTCGCCGTCGCCGAAGGTACTGCTGATCAGTGCCACGTTCTGCAGTTGGTCCAGACGCTCCGAGGGAAAACTGTCCATCGCCGCCACCTGAACCGGCACACCGGCAATCTTCAACTGGTCACCGAACTGCCGGGCCAATGCCTCGGCATTGCCGGTTTGTGATGCCCACAGCAGCGTCAACAGCGGCGCCTGTTCGGGTGCTGCCCGCGCCTCGGTCTCGGCTTGGGGCAAGTCGAGAAACCGATGACCGATCAGCTCGACCTTGCGCAGGGCGACCGCACAGCACTTGAATTCGGGCTGCCGGGAGATCGGGTCGACGGCGTCGTTGGTCACCGCGTTGATCGCCAGCTTTTCGCCATACACGTCGTTCCAGTGAAAAGGCGCGAAGCAGTTGCCTGGCAGCACGCGGTTGCTGATCACCGCAGGCAACACCGCCAGCCCCCGCGCAGAACGGATTTCCACGCCATCGCCTTCGAGGATGCCCAGCGCAAGGGCATCCTCGGGGTGCAGCTCGACGAACGGCCGAGCATTAAGCGCGTTCAGTGTCGGCACTTTCCCGGTCTTGGTCAGCGTGTGCCACTGGTGTTGCAGGCGGCCGGTGTTGAGCACCACGGGAAATGCATCGTTGGGCTGTTCAGCCGGCGGCATGTGCGGACGTGGGAAAAATACCGCCTTGCCGTTTGCAGTGGGAAAGACAATCGGCCGCCGTGGCGTTACGGCTTCCTTGACTGGGCTCGCACCGCTCTCGCTGAGGTAGCGAATCGGACTGCGCACGGTCTCGTCACCTGGCGCGCACGGCCACTGCAAAGACTGACCCCGCAGCCGCCCATAGCTGGCGCCGCGAATGTCGTAGCCCGTGGCGGGGTTCCAGGCCTGTTTGATTTCTTCGAATACTTCCTCCGCCGAGGCGTAAGTGAAAGCCTCGGCGAAGCCCATTTCACAGGCGACCCTGGCGATGATTTGCCAGTCCGGCAACGCCTGGCCCGGCGCATCGACGGCTTTCTGTGTCAGATTCAGATTGCGTTCGGAGTTGATCATCACCCCTTCCGCTTCGGCCCAGAGCGCGCCCGGCAACAAGATGTCGGCGTAGCGGTTGGTTTCGGTGTCGAGGAAAACGTCTTGGGTAATGACCAGCTCGGCGGTCTTCAGGGCGTCGATCACCGTGGTGCGGTTGGCGACGCTGGCCACCGGGTTGGTGCAGATGATCCAGCAGGCCTTGATCACGCCGTCGCGCATCTGCTCAAACAGGTCGATGGTGCCGCCGCCGGGCTGGTGGGGAATGCTGCCCAGGGGGATGTGCCAGAGGTCTTCGATGAAGCGGCGATCGGCGTCCACCAGTACCGAGCGCTGTCCGGGAAGTCCTGGGCCCATGTAGCCCATTTCCCTTCCGCCCATGGCATTCGGTTGGCCGGTCAGGGAAAACGGACCGCTGCCGGGCCGACAAATCGCTCCGGTCGCCAAATGCAAGTTGCACAGCGCATTGGTGTTCCAGGTGCCGTGGGTGCTCTGGTTCAGGCCCATGGTCCAGCAACTCGTCCACTCCTGCGCCGCGCCGATCATCCGCGCAGCCTGACGGATGTCGGCTTCGGCCAGGCCGGTGATCTGCGCGACGTAAGCGGGCGTGTACGCGGCGAGGAATTCGGGCATGACGTCCCAGCCCTGGGTGAACGAGGCGATGAAATCGGCATCGGTGTCGCCGTTCTCCACCAGCAAGTGCAACAGGCCATTGAGCAGCGCGAGGTCGGTGCCCGGTTTGATTTGCAGGAACAGCCCGGCCTTGTCGGCGGTGGCACTGCGCCGGGGATCGACGACGATCAGCTTCGCCCCGGCCTTGACCCGGTCCATCATGCGCAGGAACAGGATCGGGTGACAGTCGGCCATGTTGGCGCCAATCACGAAAAACAGATCGGCCTTGTCGAAATCATCATAGGACCCCGGCGGGCCGTCGGCGCCTAGCGAGAGCTTGTAGCCGCTGCCCGCGCTGGCCATGCACAGCCGCGAGTTGGACTCGATATTGGCCGTGCGCACAAAACCTTTGGCGAGCTTGTTGGCGAGGTATTGCGCCTCCAGGGACATCTGCCCCGAGACATAGAACGCCAGCGCGCCGGGGCCGTCGCGATCCAGAATCCCACGCAGGCGCCGGGCGGTTTCGCTGATCGCTGCGTCCATGTCAGCGCGCACCGGCTCGTGGCTGCGCTGATGGCGGATGTACGCGGACTCCATCCGTCCCGACCCGGCAATCGCCTGGCCGCAGGTGGTGCCTTTGGTGCACAGTCGGCCGAAATTGCTCGGGTGCGTCTTGTCGCCGACGACCTTGATGACCCGGTTGTCCTCGACCTGCAGGACGATGCCGCAACCGACGCCACAATAAGGACACACGCTTTTTACGCTGTTGCTCGCCATATTCCGTTTCCTGAAAGCAAAAAAAGACGCCCTGTTCTCATCCGTTGAAAAACGGAGAGCACACGGCGCCTTTGTCGTGAATATGGCAATCGGCGTTGATTGCCTGTGGGGACGATCTTGCAAACGGCAGGCCAGCGCGGGGCAATACCGCGCCTATAGAAACTCCCTCAGTTGCCGATTGGCCCTGGCTGGCCGCATTGCCGACGGCAGCGATCCCGAGTGCGCCACCGCTGCTCGCCAAACGGCTTCGGCGCGGGGAATGTTTGAGCTTCACGATGGGGCGGCCCGCGCGAAATCGCACTGTTTGTGTGCCGGTTCAGGCTGACCCAAATCCCGCTTCTGCCCAAAGGGCGTAGGAGCGCGCTTGCCCGCGATCTGGCGCGCAGCGGCAGCAAACACGTCGAATGCGGTCTGTCTGACACAACCAGGGTGTCCGGTTTGGCTGCCGGTTCCCGGGAGATCGCGGGCAAGCGCGCTCCTACGCCCTGCGGGCAGAACCAAGAGCAGAACGCGTCGTACGCGGGCGTGAGTTACTCACCCATACCCGGCTGGCACAGCCATTGCTACGTCCCTGATCAAGTCCAGCCTGAACACGCGGTTGGCAGCCCTGGCCGGTCAACGCGGACCGCCAGCCGTTCGCGGCATCGGGCTCACCAGGTTGGCGTCGACACTGTGGTCGCGCGGCAACCCCTAAAAGAACAGGCAAAGGCGCCTGGAACCGAGAGGTTCCGGGCGCCTTTTTTTTGCTTTTGAAAAACCTGATTGGCCTTGGCCGGGACTCGATATGACCACCACAGTCGCCCCACTCAACGACGTCCAAACCCTGATCGTCATCGGCAACGGCATGGTGGGTCACCACTGTGTCGAACAGTTGATCGCCGCCGGCGCCCTTGAGCGCTATCGCATTCATGTGTTCGGCGAGGAAGGCCAACGCGCCTACGACCGCGTGCACCTGTCCGAATACTTTGGCGGCCGCGACGCCGAGTCACTGGCGATGAGCGCTGCTTCTTTATATGAGCAGACCGGTCTCGCGCTGCACCTGGGCGTGCCGGTGCTGGAAATCGACCGGGCGCGGCGCGAAGTGATCACCGCCAAGGGCAGTTTTGGTTACGACAAGCTGGTGCTGGCGACCGGTTCGTATCCTTTCGTGCCGCCCATCGAAGGCGCTGAAGGCAACTCGCGACTGGTCTACCGCACCCTGGACGACCTCGACACCATCCGCGCCGCCGCCCGCCAGGCGAAACGTGGCGTGGTGGTGGGCGGCGGGCTGCTGGGACTGGAAGCGGCCAACGCGCTGAAGTCCCTGGGCCTGGAAGCCCACGTGGTGGAGTTCGCGCCGCGCCTGATGCCGGTGCAACTGGATGACCACGGCGGCGCGGCCCTGAAGGCGCGCATCGAAGCGCTGGGCGTTGGCGTGCATCTGTCTCGCGCGACGCAATCCATCAGCGCGGGGGAGGAATACCGCTACCGGATGAATTTCGCCGGCGATGAGTTCCTCGAAACTGACCTGATCGTTTTCTCCGCCGGCATCCGCCCCCAGGACGCCCTCGCCCGTCAGTGTGAACTGGCACTGGGCCCGCGCGGCGGCATCGCCATCGACGAACATTGCCGCACCAGCGACGCCGACATTTTTGCCATCGGCGAATGCGCCGCTTGGAACGGCAGTGTTTTCGGCCTCGTCGCGCCGGGTTATCAGATGGCGCGCAATGTTGCCGCGCAACTGTGCGACCTGACCGCCGAGCCGTTCTTCGGCGCGGACATGTCGACCAAACTGAAACTGCTCGGCGTCGACGTCGGCTCCATCGGCGATGCCCATGGTGCGTTGACCGGCGCGCGCAGCTACCGGTTTATCGACGAGGCCACCGGCAGTTATCGCCGCCTGGTGGTGTCCGCCGATGGCAAAAAAGTGCTCGGCGCCGTGCTGGTGGGCGACAACAGTTATTACGACACCTTGCTGCAATACGCACAGAACGGCATCAAGCTGCCCGCTGATCCGTCGAGCCTGATCCTGCCCCACAGCGACGGCGCGCCAACCCTTGGCGCCGATGCCCTGCCCGCCACGGCAACCATTTGCTCGTGCCACAACGTCAGCAAGGCCTCGATCTGCTCAGCCATCGACGGCGGTTGCACGGACCTCGCCGGGCTCAAGGCGTGCACCAAGGCCGCCACCGGTTGCGGCGGTTGTGCAGCGCTGCTGAAGAGCGTGTTCGAGCACGAGCTGATCGCCCGCGGCGTCACCGTTGATAAGAGCCTGTGCGAGCACTTCCCCTTCACGCGTCAAGAGCTGTACGCCTTCGCCCGCGTGGAGAACATTGAAAGCTTCGACGAGATGCTGGCCCGCCACGGCAAAGGCCATTTGGGTTGCGACATCTGCAAGCCAACCGTCGGCTCGATCCTCGCCTCGTGCTGGAACCGGCCGATCATGGACCCCTCGCTGGTGCCGCTGCAGGACACCAACGACACGTTCATGGCGAACATGCAGAAGAACGGCACGTATTCCGTTGTACCGCGCATTCCTGCGGGGGAAATCACTGCGGACGGTTTGATCGCCATCGGCGCGGTCGCAAAGAAATACGACCTTTACACCAAGATCACCGGCGGCCAGCGCATCGACCTGTTTGGCGCGCAGTTGCACGAGCTACCGGACATCTGGGCCGAGCTGATTGCCGCCGGTTTCGAGACCGGTCATGCCTACGGTAAATCGACGCGGACGGTGAAGTCCTGCGTCGGCAGCACTTGGTGCCGTTACGGCGTTCAGGACAGCGTGCAAATGGCGCTCAACATAGAGGACCGCTACAAAGGCCTGCGCTCGCCGCACAAGTTGAAGTTCGCGGTGTCCGGCTGCACCCGTGAATGCGCTGAAGCCCAGAGCAAGGACATCGGCGTGATCGCCACGGAGAACGGCTGGAATCTCTACGTATGCGGCAACGGCGGCATGCGCCCGCGTCACGCGGAGCTGTTCGCCACCGATCTGGACGACGAGACGCTGATCCGCTACATCGACCGCGTGCTGATGTTTTACATCCGCACCGCTGACAAGTTGCAGCGGACGTCGGTCTGGCGCGAGTCCCTCGAAGGCGGGCTGGATTTTCTGAAGGCCGTGGTGATCGATGACAGCCTGGGGCTGGCTGCTGAACTGGAGGCGCAGATGCAGTTGGTGGTCGACCGTTATGAATGCGAGTGGGCGAACGCACTGAAGAGCCCGGAGAAACTAAAGCGCTTCCGCACCTTCGTTAACGACAAGGGCGCTGACCCTGACATTCATTTCGTCAAGGAGCGCAGCCAGCGTCGTCCGGCTCGTGCGGAAGAGTTGAATCTGATTGCCGCTGTGGAGGTTGCACGATGAGCCAGGCGAATGCGGCAGTGATGGAGATGCCGAAGACTCAGGTGTGGCGCGCGGTCTGTGCCCGTGAGGATCTGGTCCTTAATTCCGGCGTGGTGGCGCTGGTGGGCAATGCGCAGGTGGCGCTGTTTTATGTGGCGTCCGTTGGTGGCGCGCCGCAGTTGTTTGCGGTGGACAATCGCGATCCGGTCACTGGGGTGAATGTGATTGGCCGGGGATTGATTGGCAGTTTGGGTGGCGACCTTGTGATCGCTTCGCCTTTGTATAAGCAGCATTACCGGCTGGAGGATGGCACGTGTCTGGAGGATGCGGCGCTGCGGCTGCGGACTTGGCCGGTTCGGTTGGTGGGGGATGTTGTGGAGATTGATGTGGGGTAAGGCGTTCAGGCGTTCAGAATCAAGAGCGTCGGCCTAACGGCCTCGGGTTTCGCCTTCGGCGAGTTACTTGATAAAGCCCCAAGTAACCAAGGGCTTGTGCTCCTGGTTGGGCTCCTCCTTCGTCGGAGTACCCTCACTCCGGTCTCGCTCCGTGGGCCCGCGCCGAACGGACATCCATGTCCGCAACGGCGCTCTCGCGGCATCCATGCCGCTCGGCCCGCTCCGCGAAACCTGCGTTCAGCCTGCACCCAAGTCGCGATTGGCGGTGACTGAGCCTTTTGTGTAGGAAGATCAAAAGCGCTTTCAAGCAGATCAAAGGCTTCCCGGCTGAAGCCGGTCCCACAGTCGGGGACGACGCCACTTCTGCCGGATGCAAATGATGCCTTTAGTGGGACCGGCTTCAGCCGGGAAGAGGCCAGTGTGAGCACCATCAGGCTTGCAGGTCATTCGATCGTTCCCACGCTCCGCGTGGTAACGCAGCCCCGGACGCTCTGCGTCCTGCAGGCGAGGCGGACTCATGTCTGGGCGATGGGACGCGGAGCGTCGTGGGCGGTGTTACCACGCGGAGCGTGGGAACAATCAAAGCAGATCAACAGCTTCCCGGCTGAAGCCGGTCCCACAGTCGGTGGCGCCGCCACTTCTGCCGGATGCACGCGATGCCTTTAGTGGGACCGGCTTTAGCCGGGAAGAGGCCAGTTCAGGCGCTGACATTCGATCGTTCCCACGCTCCGCGTGGTAATGCAGCCCCGGACGCTCTGCGTCCTGTAGGCATCCACCAAATCCCGGGCACAAAAAAAGCGACCCGAAGGTCGCTCTCTTTGTCGTTACGAGGAGTTCAAGGGCCTCGTAACTCAATATGGCGCAGCGGACGGGACTCGAACCCGCGACCCCCGGCGTGACAGGCCGGTATTCTAACCGACTGAACTACCGCTGCGCGTAACACTTGAAACGAATGGTGGGTGATGACGGGATCGAACCGCCGACATTCTGCTTGTAAGGCAGACGCTCTCCCAGCTGAGCTAATCACCCTTCGCTTCGGTGTGGCGCGCATTCTACGGAGCGATCAAAAAGCTGGCAAGCACTTTTTGAAATAAATTTTATAATCCTTCCAAAGGCTTACATCAGGGTTGGCCGCAGGGTCGCAGCAGCGAATAATGCCCCCCTTTGTATATAAGGAGAGATGTACCCCATGTGGTTCAAAAACCTGCTTGTGTATCGCCTGACCCAGGACCTGCCATTTGACGCCGAGGCGCTGGAAACCGCATTGGCGACCAAGCCTGCACGTGCCTGTGCCAGCCAGGAGTTGACCACTTACGGTTTCATCGCCCCGTTCGGCAAGGGCGAAGACGCGCCACTGGTGCACGTCAGCGGTGACTTCATGCTGATTTCGGCGCGCAAGGAAGAACGCATCCTGCCCGGCAGCGTGGTCAACGATGCATTGAAAGAGAAAGTCGAAGAGATCGAGACCGAGCAGATGCGCAAGGTCTACAAGAAGGAACGCGATCAGCTCAAGGATGAAATCATCCAGGCGTTCTTGCCTCGCGCCTTTATCCGCCGCTCGGCCACCTTCGCCGCCATCGCTCCCAAGCAAGGCGTGATTCTGGTCAACGCTTCCAGCCCGAAGCGCGCCGAAGACCTGCTGTCGACCCTGCGTGAAGTGGTCGGCTCGCTGCCCGTCCGTCCCGTGACCGTAAAGACCGCGCCAACCGCCGTCATGACCGAATGGGTCAAGACCAGCCAGACCGCCGAGCACTTCTTCGTGCTGGACGAGTGCGAACTTCGCGACACCCACGAAGACGGCGGCATTGTGAAATGCAAACGTCAGGACCTGACCAGCGACGAAATCCAGCTGCACCTGAGCACCGGCAAAGTCGTCACTCAGCTGTCACTGGCGTGGCAGGACAAGCTGTCGTTCGTGCTGGACGACAAGCTCGGCATCAAACGCCTGAAGTTCGAAGACCTGCTGCAGGATGAAGCCGAGCAGAACGGCGGCGACGATGCGCTGGGCCAGCAGGACGCCAGCTTCACCCTGATGATGCTGACGTTCGGCGAGTTCCTGCCGCAATTGATGGAAGCGCTGGGCGGCGAAGAGATTCCTCAGGGGATCTGATTTCACCTCTCTCTGCAGGAGCCGGCTTGCTGGCGAACGCATCACGTCAGCTCACTTAAATGTTGCTGATACGCCGCGTTCGCCAGCAAGCCGGCGCTTACAGGTTCCACGTCCACTTCATACCAATAAAAAGGAGCAGGCCATGCGTGCCCTGGCTGCGTTGAGTCGTTTTGTCGGTAATACCTTCGCGTACTGGGTGCTGCTGTTTGCCGTGCTGGCGTTCCTGTTCCCGTCCTGGTTCATCGGCCTCAAGTCGTACATCGTGCCTTTGCTGGGGCTGGTGATGTTCGGCATGGGCCTGACCCTCAAGCTCGATGATTTTTCTGAAGTCGTGCGTCATCCCTGGCGCGTGGCTCTCGGGGTGGTCGCGCATTTCGTGATCATGCCCGGCGTGGCCTGGCTGCTTTGCCAGCTGTTTCACCTGCCCCCGGAAATCGCCGTCGGTGTGATTCTGGTCGGCTGCTGCCCGAGCGGCACATCGTCCAATGTCATGACCTGGCTGGCGAAGGGTGACCTGGCACTATCGGTGGCCATCGCCGCCGTCACCACCCTCCTCGCCCCGCTGCTGACCCCGGCGCTGATCTGGCTGCTGGCCTCGGCGTGGTTGCCGGTGTCTTTCATGGAAATGTTCTGGTCGATCCTGCAACTGGTGATGCTGCCGATCGTGCTCGGCGTCATTGCTCAACGCCTGCTGGGCGCCAAGGTGAGCTTTGCCGTCGACGTGCTGCCGCTGGTGTCGGTGGTGAGTATCGTGATGATCGTCTGCGCGGTGGTGGCAGCGAGTCAGGCGAAGATTGCCGAATCAGGCCTGCTGATCATGGCGGTGGTGATCCTGCACAACAGCTTCGGTTTTCTGCTGGGTTACTTCACCGGCAAGCTGTTCAAGCTGCCGCTGGCCCAGCGCAAATCGCTGTCTCTGGAAGTCGGCATGCAGAACTCCGGCCTCGGCGCCGCACTGGCCGCCGCGCACTTCTCACCACTGGCGGCGGTGCCCAGCGCACTGTTCAGCGTCTGGCACAACATTTCGGGCGCGTTGCTTTCGACGTACTTCCGCAAGATGACGCCGGATGTGGTGGTGGAGGAAGAGAGGCCAGTGGTGGGTTGATCAGCCGCGAAGCTGGCTTGCTCTCTGTAGGAGTGAGGTTGCTCGCGAAGACGGTATTCCTGCCGCTGAAAATTTAGCGGATGTACCCACCTCTTCGTGAGCAAGCTCACTCCCACAGGTCCGTCTTTCGCAGGTGATCTGTCGCAGGTCAACCAGCAGTCTCCCGCAGGCTATTCAGCAGTCTGTGAAATATCGGATCCCTGATCAACACACCGCCCCTCTGACTAACGCACCGCCCCACGCAACTGCGCCACCCTTTCGCGCACCAGCGCCGGTTGCGACTCCTCACCCGTCAACGCCGGACCGGCCACAAGGGTCACTCGCGACCACAGCCTGCGAAACACGCCCTTGTTCGGGTCGCGGCTGAAGAAACTGCCCCACAACCCCTGCAGCGCCAGCGGAATCACCGGCACGTCGGTTTCCTGCAAGATCCGGGTCATGCCGCTTTTAAAGGTGTCGATCTCGCCGTCGGTGGTCAGCTTGCCCTCCGGGAAGATGCACACCAGCTCGCCTTCATTGAGGTAATGGGCGATGCGTTCGAACGCTTTGTCGAACACCGCCTTGTCCTCCTTGATCCCGGCAATCGGGATCGCGCCCGCGGTGCGGAACACGAAATTCAGCACCGGCAGGTTGAAGATCTTGTAGTACATAACGAAGCGGATCGGCCGGCGCACCGAGCCGGCAATCAACAGCGCATCGACGAACGACACATGGTTGCAGACCAGCAATGCCGCGCCCTCATCCGGGATCTGGTCGAGGTCGCGATGCTCCACGCGGTACATGGAATGGCTGAGCAGCCAGATCATGAAGCGCATGGTGAACTCGGGCACGATTTTGAAGATGTACGCATTGACCGCGATGTTCATCAGCGAGACGACGAGGAACAGCTGCGGAATCGACAGTTTCGCCACGCTCAGCAAGATGATCGAAACGATCGCCGAGACCACCATGAACAGCGCGTTGAGGATGTTGTTGGACGCAATGACCCGCGAGCGCTCTTTCTCCGGCGTGCGCGACTGGATCAGCGCGTACAGCGGCACGATGTAAAACCCGCCGAAGACGCCGATGCCGAGGATGTCCAGCAACACCCACCACGCCTGCCCGTAACCCAGAATCGCCAGCCAGTTATTGGCCTGTACGTTCTGCGGGAAACCACCGGAATGCCACCAGAGCAACAAGCCGAACACGGTCAGGCCCATGGAGCCGAACGGCACCAGACCGATCTCCACTTTGCGCCCGGACAGTCGTTCGCAGAGCATGGAGCCGGCGGCAATGCCGATGGAGAATACGGTCAGAATCAGGGTGACGACGGTTTCATCGCCGTACAGAAACTCCTTGGCGTAGGCCGGGATCTGCGTCAGATAAATCGCTCCGACGAACCAGAACCATGAGTTGCCGACGATGGAACGCGATACCGCTTTGGTCTGGCCCAGGCCGAGTTTCAGGGTGGCCCAGGATTCGCTGAAGATGTTCCAGTTCAGGCGCATGTCCGGCGAAGCGGCCGCTGCCGGCGGAATGCCCCGGCTGGCGAGATAACCCAGGCACGCCACCGAGACCATCGCTGCCGCCACGATGGGCGCGTAATGGGTCGCCGACATCATCACGCCGGCGCCGATGGTGCCGGCGAGGATCGCCAGAAACGTGCCCATTTCCACCAGGCCGTTGCCGCCCACCAGTTCGTTCTCATGCAGGTGCTGGGGCAGGATCGAGTACTTCACCGGCCCGAACAGCGCCGAGTGAGTACCCATCGCGAACAGTGCGGCCAGCATCAGCGACAGGTGATTGAAGAGAAAGCCCGTTGCCCCCACGACCATGATCACGATCTCCAGGACCTTGATCATGCGGATCAGCTTGTCCTTGGGGTATTTCTCGCCGAACTGCCCGGCCAGCGCCGAGAACAGAAAGAACGGCAGGATGAACAGCAAGGCGCAGAGGTTGACGTAGATGGACCGGTCACCGTCGATGCTCAGCTTGTAGAGAATGGCGAGGATCAGCGACTGCTTGAAGATATTGTCGTTGAACGCCCCGAGGGACTGGGTCACGAAAAACGGCAGAAAGCGCCGCTTACCCAACAAACTGAACTGCGACTGACTCATCTTCCCTGGTCCTGAGTGGCGCCGGTGTCGGCTTTCTTATGGGAACGCCGAACGGCGGTTCCGGGCCACATTGAAGACGACACCGGCGGCAAAGTCGAGCATGCGCTCCAACGGATAGTCCGTTAGAGCGTGGGAGCGGTATCTAGCGTAAGCCAGCGATGCACGGCGAAACGAACAGCTCGCCTTTATAGGCTCCGCTCACGGTGCGCTTCATGATCACCAGCCACAGGACACTCAGCGCGGCGACCAGCGAGGTGCCGAGAACCGCAAAGAACCCGAGATGAAGCACCGCACCCAGCTTCAGGGTAGTCAGCGCGAACACGCCCAGTGGAAAGGTAAAACCCCACCAGCCCAGGTTGAACGGGATGCCGTTTCGCAGATAACGCGCGGTGATCAGCAGCGCCATCAGGCACCACCACACGCCGACACCCCATAAAATCACGCCGCCGATCAGGCCAAGGCCCGACGCGATTTCGCCGACGCCGGGCAAGCCGTTGGCGTTGAAGATCAGCGGCGAATCGGCGCCCAGCACAATCAGGCCGAACGCGCCGGTGCTGATCGGCCCCAGGGCCAGCCAGCTCGACGCAGCCATGCTTTCGTGGGGCAGTTTGTGCAAGGCCATGCGCAGCAACAGGATGGTCAGGATACTGAACGCCACCGGCACCGACATCGCCCACAGCACGTAACTGGTGATGAGCACGCTGAACTGGCCGTGAGGATCGGACAGGTGAGGCGCCAACAGCCCGCCGCTGACCGCCGCTACTTCACAGGCCACGAGCGGCAGAAGCCAGACGGCGGTCATCTGATCGATACGGTGTTCCTGGCGAGTGAACATCAAAAACGGGATGACCACGCCGCAGGCCAGAGACATCGCCACGTCCAGCCACCACAACAGCTCGGCGAACGGCAGCACGGCATCGCCCCAACGCGGCAGGCCGAAGGTGAGTAACCCGTTAATGAGCGTCGCCAGGCCCATGGGAATCGTGCCGAAAAACATCGACACCGTGGAATGCCCGAACACCCGCCGCGCCTCGTCGAAAAACATCACCCAGCGGGCGATATAGAGCGCACTGAAGGTCAGGAACAGGACGACGTTCAGCATCCACAACGCTTCGGCCAGTTGGTACAGGCCGGGAATGGCCAGCGGAAGCTGCATCAGCACCGCCGAAAGAATGCCGGTGCCCATGGTCGCGGCGAACCAGTTGGGGGTGAATTGACGGATAACTTCCCGAGGATGGCTCAGTTGGCTGAAGGGTCTTTGCGGGATGAAGATGGCGTGGATCATGGCTCGCTCCTGTCCTCGTGTGAGGTGGTACCCATAGTAGGATGGCAGCTGATATCGAATAAGCGGGTAATTTAGCTATGCCTCATAGATTTCCCCGATATATAGGTGCCGACTGAAAACATAGGCATCAGAGCACCCTCGACACTGACTGCACGCGCTGCTTTTAGTGGGACCGGCTTTAGCCGGGAAAGGGCCGTTGCAAACGCTCTAGATGCGCCGCTCAGACCATGGTCGAAACAGACGAACCCCACGCGGCGTGCGAGACTGTCCGGCCGGCGAGGGATCGCCACCGAAAACGCTAGTCGCTTGTCTCTGGAGTTCCCATGTCGCTGTCCAGCGGGCTGATCGCTGCCGTCGCCCTGGCCTATATGGCCATCATGTTCGCCATCGCCTTCTACGGTGACCGTCGCAGCACCCCGCTGCCGCCGCGCCTTCGCGCCTGGGTGTACAGCCTGTCGCTGGCGGTTTACTGCACCAGCTGGACGTTTTTCGGCTCGGTCGGCCAGGCAGCCGAACAACTGTGGTCGTTTCTGCCGATCTATCTGGGCCCGATTTTGCTGTTGCTGCTGGCGCCCTGGGTGCTGCAGAAAATGGTGCTGATCAGCAAACAGGAAAACATCACCTCAATCGCCGACTTCATCGCCGCGCGCTACGGCAAGTCGCAAACTTTGGCCGTCGTCGTCGCGCTGATCTGCCTGATCGGCGTGTTGCCCTACATCGCGCTGCAGCTCAAGGGCATCGTGCTGGGAGTCAACATTCTCATTGGTGCCGGCGCCGACGCCACCGGCACGCGCGCCCAGGACACCGCGCTGATCGTGTCGCTGGTGCTGGCGCTGTTCACCATCGTCTTCGGCACACGCAACCTTGACGCCACCGAACACCACCGCGGCATGGTCCTGGCGATTGCCTTCGAGTCGCTGGTCAAGCTGTTCGCCTTTATGGCCGTCGGCGCGTTCGTGACCTTCGGGCTGTACGACGGCGTGGACGACCTGTTCAACCAGGCCATGCTCGCGCCGCGCCTGGAGGAGTACTGGAAAGAAACGGTCAACTGGCCGTCGATGGTGGTGCAGACCGGCGTCGCCATGATGGCGATCATCTGCCTGCCCCGGCAGTTTCACGTCACCGTGGTGGAGAACATCGAGCCCGAGGATTTACGCCTGGCCAAATGGGTATTCCCCGCGTACCTGCTGCTGGCAGCCGTATTCGTGGTGCCGATTGCGCTGGCCGGACAGATGCTGTTGCCCGCCTCGGTGCTGCCGGACTCGTTCGTGATCAGCGTGCCGTTGGCCCACGCCCACCCGGCGCTGGCGATGCTTGCATTCATCGGCGGCGCGTCGGCCGCCACCGGCATGGTGATCGTTGCCAGCGTCGCGCTGTCGACCATGGTCTCCAACGACATGCTGCTGCCGTGGCTGCTGCGGCGCAAAACCGCCGAGCGCCCGTTTGAAGTCTTCCGCCACTGGATGCTCTCGGTGCGCCGGGTCAGCATCGTCGTCATCCTGTTGCTCGCCTACGTCAGCTATCGGTTGCTCGGCTCCACCGCGAGCCTGGCGACCATCGGCCAGATCGCCTTCGCCGCCATCACCCAGCTGATGCCGGCGATGATCGGCGCGCTGTACTGGAAACCCGCCAATCGTCGCGGCGTGTTCGCCGGGCTCGCTGCCGGGGTGTTCATCTGGTTTTACACGCTTGTGCTGCCAATCACTGCCCACAGCATGGGCTGGTCGCTAAGCACTTTCCCGCTGCTGGCGTGGCTGCACAGCAACCCCTTCAATCTGCCGATCAGCCCGCTGACCCAAGGCGTGGTCCTGTCGATGCTCGGCAACCTGGCGTTGTTTGTGTGGGTCTCGCTGCTGTCGCGAACGCGCGTGTCGGAACACTGGCAGGCGGGCCGTTTCATCGGTCAAGAGTTGCAGGCGCGGCCCAACAACCGCTCGCTGCTGGCGGTGCAGATCGAGGACTTGCTTAAACTCTCGGCGCGCTTCGTGGGCGAAGAGCGGGCGCAACAAAGCTTCATCCGCTTCGCCTACCGCCAGGGCAAAGGCTTCAACCCTAACCAGAACGCCACCGGCGACTGGATCGCCCACACCGAACGTTTGCTGGCGGGGGTGCTGGGCACGTCGTCGACACGGGCCGTGGTCAAAGCGGCGATTGAAGGCCGCGACATGCAGCTCGAGGATGTGGTGCGCATCGCCGACGAAGCCTCCGAAGTGTTGCAGTTCAACCGAGCCCTGCTGCAGGGCGCCATCGAAAATATTACCCAGGGCATCAGCGTGGTGGATCAATCCCTGCGACTGGTGGCCTGGAACGCGCGCTATCTGGAGCTTTTCAATTACCCGGAAGGGCTGATCAGCGTGGGACGGCCCATCGCCGACATCATCCGCTACAACGCCGAGCGCGGTTTGCTCGGACCCGGCGAGGCCGAGGTGCACGTCGCCCGGCGGCTGCACTGGATGCGCCAGGGCCGCGCGCATACGTCCGAGCGGTTGTTTCCCAACGGGCAGGTGATCGAGCTGATCGGCAACCCGATGCCCGGCGGCGGCTTCGTCATGAGCTTCACTGACATCACCGCATTCCGCGAGGCCGAGCATGCGCTCAAGGGCGCCAACGAAAGTCTTGAGCAGCGCGTAGCTGAACGCACGCGGGAGCTGTCGCAGCTGAACACGGCACTGAGCGAAGCCAAGGCCCATGCGGAAGCCGCCAATCAGTCGAAAACGCGCTTTCTCGCCGCCGTCAGCCATGACCTGATGCAACCCATGAACGCTGCGCGTTTGTTCTCTGCGGCCCTGCTGCACAACGACGACAATGTGCCCGCGGAGGCGAAACAGCTGATCCAGCATCTGGACAGTTCGCTGCGTTCGGCCGAAGACCTGATCAGCGACCTGCTGGATATTTCGCGTCTGGAGAACGGCAAGTTCACACCGACCATCACGCCGTTCGCCTTGAATAATTTGTTTGAAACCCTCGGCGCCGAATTCAAGGCGCTGGCCCAGGAGCAGGGTCTGGATTTCCGCGTGCGCGGCAGCACGTTGCGCGTGGCCAGCGATGCCAAGCTGCTGCGGCGGGTGCTGCAGAACTTCCTGACCAATGCGTTTCGTTACGCCAAGGGGCCGATTCTGCTGGGGGTGCGGCGGCGGAACGGGCAGCTGAGCCTGGAGGTCTGGGACCGGGGTCCGGGCATTCCGGAAGACAAGCGGCAGGTGATTTTCGAGGAGTTCAAGCGTCTGGACAGCCATCAGACCCGCGCCGAGAAAGGCCTGGGGCTGGGACTGGCGATTGCCGACGGCTTGTGCCGCGTGCTTGGTCATTCACTGGAAGTGCGGTCATGGCCGGGCCAGGGCAGCGTGTTCAGCGTTACGGTGCCGCTGGCGCCTGCATTGCCGACGCCGGTCGCTGCGCCGAACGAACCTGTGCGCGCCGCGCTGAACGGCACGCAGATTCTGTGCGTCGACAACGAAGACAGCATCCTGATGGGCATGAGCAGCCTGCTGAGCCGCTGGGGATGCCAGGTCTGGACCGCGCGCAATCGCGAGGAATGCCAGGCCCTGCTAAACGATGGCATTCGCCCACATCTGGCGTTGGTGGACTACCACTTGGACCACGGTGAAATCGGCACCGAACTGATGGGCTGGCTGCGTACGCAGCTGGGCGAGCCGGTCCCTGGCGTGGTCATCAGCGCCGACGGCCGCCCGGAGCTGATCACCCAGGTACACGCCGCCGGCCTCGAATACCTGGCCAAACCGGTGAAGCCCGCAGCGCTGCGGGCATTGTTGAGTCGGCATGTGCGGTTGGGTTGAGCGTCAGGTTGGTGGACACCAACATAATGCGAACGTCGATCCACTGTAGGAGCGCGCTTGCCCGCGATCGGCTGCGCAGCAGTCGTAAACCTGACGCCTCGGTTACGCCTGACACACCGCATGCACCGGTTTACTGCCGCTTCGCGCCAGATCGCGGGCAAGCGCGCTCCTACAGGTTCATCCGCAGCGTCCGAGGAATTCGCCCCAGACCACGATCCTTGCATCACGGTGGGCACATTCCGCCAAACCACGATCGGCGCATGGATGCTGCGGCAGAAGACGATCATTGTAGGAGTGAGCTTGCTCGCGATCGGCTGCGTAGCAGTCGTAAACCTGACGCCTCGGTTACGCCTGACACACCGCATGCACCGGTTTACTGCCGCTTCGCGCCAGATCGCGAGCAAGCTCACTCCTACAGGTTCATCCGCAGCGTCCGAAGAATTCGCCCCAGACCACGATCCTTGCATCACGGTGGGCACATTCCGCCAAACCACGATCGGCGCATGGATGCTGCGGCAGACGAAGATCAATGTAGGAGCGCGCTTGCCCGCGATCGGCTGCGCAGCAGTCGTAAACCTGACGCCTCGGTTACGCCTGACACACCGCGTGCACCGGTTTGCTGCCGCTTCGCGCCAGATCGCGAGCAAGCTCACTCCTACCGTTTTTGCAGTGCCCGATGAAATCAGCGCAGACCACAAATCGTGCCTGCCCTTGCGCAGATTCCGCGCAAGACCACGATTCATGTAGGAGCGTGGCTTGTCCCGCGATCGGCTGCGCAGCAGTCGTGAAACCCGACGTCTCGGTTACGCCTGACACACCGCATGCACCGGTTTACTGCCGCTTCGCGCCAGATCGCGGGCAAGCGCGCTCCTACAGTATCCGCAGCGTGCGGAGAATACGCGGCAGACCCCGATCGATCCGTGCATGGCCGCGCATGAATGCTGCGCCAGACCACCATTGTAGGAGCGCGCTTGCCCGCGATCGGCTGCGCAGCAGTCGTAAACCTGACGCCTCGGTTACGCCTGACACACCGCATGCACCGGTTTACTGCCGCTTCGCGCCAGATCGCGGGCAAGCGCGCTCCTACAGTATCCGCAGCGTCCGGAGAATACGCGGCAGACCAAAAACCGTACCCGTCCGTGTATAGATGCTGTTCTAAACCACGATCTGTTCATAGCCATGCGTAGATTTCGCGCCTGACCAAGAACGGTGTAGGAGCGCGCTTGCCCGCGATCGGCTGCGCAGCAGTCGTGAAACCCGACCCCTCGGTTATACCTGACACCCCGCATGCACCGGTTTGCTGCCGCTTCGCGCCAGGTCGCGGGGCAAGCCACACTCCTACAGGTTCATCCGCAGCGTCCGACGAGTTCGCCGGACGCTCGGCAGGTTCTACTCAACCTTCCTGAACACAAACACCAACCCCACCACAATCAGCACCATCCCCAGCAAACTTACCAGCGCGAGGCGGTTGCCGTAGATCAGGTAGTCCATCATCGCGGTGACGCCGGGCACCAGGTAGAACAGGCTGGTGACGTTGACAAGATTGCCCTGGGCGATGAGCCGATAGAGCAGGAACGTCGCCAGCACCGACACCACCAGCCCCATGTACAGCACCGGCACATAAAAGCCGATGCTGTGCTCGAAATGAAAAGGCTGAAACGGCACGAATACCGCACACACCACCGTCCCCGCAAGGTATTGCACCGGCAACGTGCCGAGGGGGTTGTCGGTGATGCGCTTCTGCATGATCGAGCCGCCGGTCATGCTCAACATGCCAAGCACCCCGAACGCCATGCCTGAAAGGGATCCGCCGTCGCCGATGCCTTGCCAGACCACCAGCACCAGACCCGCCAGCCCCAGACTCAGGCCGAACATGCGTGACCCCGAGCGGCTGCGCTCGACCAGCACGGCCGTGAGTATCGGTTGCACGCCCATGATCGTGGCCATCACGCCGGGCGCGACTTTCATGTCCAGCGCCAGCAGGTAGCAGATCTGATAAGCGCCCAGCAGCACAGCGCCCGTCATCAACGCAAAGCCCATCGACGCTCGGGTGGCGGGAAGCCTGTACCCCAAGGCCGGGATCAGAATCGCCAGCGCCCCCAGCGCCAGCAGGAAACGGAACAGCAGAAACGCAAACGGCGAGGCGTGGGTCAGGCCCCACTTGGAAACAATTGCGCCGCTGCTCCAGAGCAGGACGAAAAGCGTCGTCGTGGCCATCGAGGCCAAGGCTTTATGAGCGAACATGAGTCACCTGTGATTCAGACAAAATCGGACCCGGCACGAACCGGATTCACGGATGTTTTGCGGGCGTTGCAGGCTTCGGTCGACAGCGTTGACGCAGTCGATCAGCCGAGCGCAACGACACCTGGCGGTGCAACGGCGCACACGACAGGGCTGTTCACAGGTGAGGGTGGCGGGTAACGCGTGATGAAGGCGATTTGCATGCAGCTGCACGGTTCCGCGACAGCGCGAGCCGTGGCGGAGAAAGCGAACCGGGTGCTGGATGCGGGCATCGTGCTCATCTTCTGAAGGAGTAACTCAGTGTTGCCAGGTGTTACAGCAACGAGGCCGACTATAAACAGCCGACGAGGTTTCGCGCAACAGCGTTTGCACGTCGGCTAATTTGACCGGACGACTCAGTCCAGCAGGTTCAGCGGATACTGCACCACGATATACAAGCGGTCGATATCGTCGCCCCCCTCAGCGTCGTTACCCCGGTGCGAAACATGGGACACGTCGAACGACAGGTTTTTGGCCGGTCCCGACTGAACGACGTATTTCAGGTCGATGTCGCGCTCCCAGTGACGTCCGTCCTTGCCCTGAGTCGGCTGATAACGTCCGGTGACGTCATCTAACGGCTGATACACCGCGCCCCGTGGCGCATGGGTGCCATCAATGCCGCTGCCGCGCACATAGCGGGTCATGAGCGTGAGACCGGGAATGCCAACGGCGGCGAACGAAAGGTCGTAGCGCGCCTGCCACGACTGCTCATGCGCGCCGTTGAAGTCGGCGTATTTGATCGAGTTGGCCAGATAGATCGAGTCGCCCCCCACAAAGTCGAATGGCGTGTCGCCGTCGATCTTCTGCCAACCAAGGGAGAATCCCTGGGAGCCAACGCTGTATTTCGCCAGCAGGCTGTAAGCGGTGTTACTCAGTGCGCCTGCCTTTGCGTCGCCCTGATCCAGGGTGCGGTAGAGATTGCCGTCCAGCAAAAACGAACTGTTGTCCGACAGCACGCTCAAGTGATGCAGATTGGTGTAGTACTGCCGCCAGGTGTCAGTGAGCTGTGAGGCGTACACCGAGCCGCCGAATGGAGAATCGCCAGTGGTCTCGACACCCATCAGACTCAGCGACGAACCGCGGGTGCTGACACCGTAGCCATCGAAATCGCCCTTGGCTGTCGAAGCGTTTTGGTTCTTGAAGGCGGTAAAGTGCCCGGCCACCAGCTTCAGTCCATCGACGTCGCGGCTGTCAAGATAAAAGCCCGTGGCGTACTCCGGTTGCAGGCGCTTGTCGCCGGTATCCAGCACGGGGGTTTCCACTTCCATTTCGCCAAACTTCAGCGTGGTCTTCGAAATCCTCAGTTTGAGCGCGCCGCCCGCATCGGAATAATCGTCGGCAGCTCGCCCGTCATCGCCCAGCGGCAACAGACCGGTTCCGGCTCGCCCCTTTCCGCTGTCGAGTTTCAGGCCGTAGAACGCATGCGCATCGACGCCGAACCCGACAGTGCCTTGGGTGAACCCTGATTGCAGATTGGCGATAAACCCCTGCGCCCACTCCTGGCGGTAACTCTGCCCGGCGTGCCCTGTGCGGTAGTCGTTATCCAGAAAGAAGTTGCGTGCCAGCACATTCAGCGAGGTATCGGCGAGAAAACCATGTTCCTCATCGGCAGTGGCCGCCATCAGGTTGCTGGAGCATGAGAGTAACGCGAGAGACAACAGGGATATTCGGCTTGCCATGGATCTGCCTTCGTCAAAGGGTTCCTGGCAAAAAGGCGTAATGACGACAACCAGGAGCATTCAATGGTCGGCGCAGGGTGGTTCGCGGGATTGAATGGGCGTGCTATTAGCCATGAATGGCCGTCCGCCAGAAACAAAAAAGCGCCGCTGCACAAGGTGCAACGGCGCTTGATAAACCCGTTTGTTCAGCCGAACAACCAGTAGCCCAGCAGCGTCAAAACGATCACCGCCAGCACCGGACGCAGGATGCGATAGGCCTTGGGGTTGGCGCGTTTGAACTGCTTGACCTTGCCGCTGAAGCTGTTGCTGAAGCGCTTGCTGAACGCATAGGCCTGATTGATCCCGCCGACGCGTTCGTCATCGGTGTTCTGCGGCGCGGTGGCACGGCCCAGAAACGCGCTGACGCGGCGGTTGACGGCGATCATGAAGCGATTGCTCAACGGTCGCTCGATGTCGCAGAACAGGATCACGCGGGTGACGTCGGTTTCGTTCTTGACCCAGTGCACGTAGGTTTCATCGAACATAACGTCATCACCGTCGCGCCAGGCGTAGACCTGACCGTCGACGAAGATGCGGCAATCGTCGGAATTCGGCGTCGACAGGCCCAGGTGATATCGCAGCGAACCGGCGAACGGGTCGCGGTGCGGGTTCAAATGGCTGCCGCCGGGCAACAGAGCGAACATCGCGCCTTTGACGTTGGGAATGCGGCTGACCAGTTCCACCGTCTTGGGGCACAACGCCTCGGCGGATGGCAGCGGTTTGTCGTACCACTTGAGGTAAAAACGCTTCCAGCCTTTCTTGAAGAAAGAACCGAAACCCGCGTCGTTGTCCTTGGCAGCGGCACGGATATAGCCTTCGTCGAACAGGTGCATGGCTTCGTCGCGGATGGTTTCCCAGTTGTCGCGCAGCACATCGAGCTCGGGAAACTTGCTGCGGTCCAGGTACGGCTTGGACGGCACGCTGGAGAACAGGTACATCAAAGCGTTATACGGGGCGAACAGTGCGGAGTGATTCACGAACTGGCGCAATACCGGCAAACGCGCCTTGCCGCGCAGATGCACATACAGCGTGCTGCCGACAAACAGCAGCAGAATCGCCGCTTTGACAGCAAAAGAAAGGGTCATGAAACTCTCCTTGGAACAGGCAAAAATCTGGCGGCACGATAAAAACGATTGTGGGAGCGTGGCTTGTCCCGCGATCTGCCGGAAACCGGCAGCAAACCCTAGCGATGCGTTGCAATTGACACACCGTGTTAGCAGAAATCACGACGACTGCGTCGCCGATCGCGGGACAAGCCACGCTCCTACATGAATCAACAGCACGCGGCGTGCGGATTCTAGTGCAACACAAAACCCGACGGATGACCTGGGACAATCTTCCGGCGGGTTTCGAATGGCGGTCATCATAAGCTTTAGTCCGCCGCGTAAAAAGCCGAAGCGGATGCGGACACGACTATTGGGTCAGCTCGCGTTCAGTAAACAGGTCGCTGAAGAGCATGCTCGACAAGTAGCGCTCACCCGAGTCCGGCAGTACCACCACGATCGTCTTGCCCTGCATTTCCGGCTTCTCGGCCAGACGCACCGCTGCGTGCATGGCCGCGCCGCAGGAGATACCGCAAAGAATCCCCTCCTCCTGCATCAGGCGCAGGGCCATGGCCTTGGCTTCTTCATCACTGACCAGTTCGACGCGATCAACAATCGAAAGGTCGAGGTTTTTCGGGATAAAACCCGCGCCGATGCCCTGAATCTTGTGCGGGTTGGGCTTGATCTCTTCACCAGCCATCGCCTGGGTGATGATCGGCGAGCCCATGGGTTCGACAGCCACCGAAATAATCGGCTTGCCCATGGCGTGCTTGATGTAGCGCGAGACCCCGGTGATCGTGCCGCCAGTGCCGACGCCCGCCACCAGCACGTCGATGGCGCCGTCAGTGTCGTTCCAGATTTCCGGGCCGGTGGTCTTCTCGTGAATGGCCGGGTTGGCCGGGTTTTCGAACTGCGCCGGCATGAAGTACGTGGCGGGATCACTGGCGAGCAGCTCCTCGGCCTTCGCGATGGAGCCTTTCATGCCCTGCGCCGGCTCGGTCAATACCAGTTCCGCGCCCAAGGCCTTGAGCACCTTGCGCCGCTCTATACTCATCGAGGCCGGCATGGTCAGGGTCAGCTTGTAGCCACGGGCTGCGGCGACAAACGCAAGGCCGATGCCGGTATTGCCGGAGGTGGGTTCGACGATGGTCATGCCGGGCTTGAGTTTGCCGCTGCTTTCGGCGTCCCAGATCATGTTCGCGCCGATCCGGCACTTGACGGAATACCCCGGATTACGCCCCTCGATCTTGGCCAGGATGGTGACCCCGCGTGGCGCGATGCGGTTGATCTGCACCAGTGGCGTGTTGCCGATGGAATGGGCGTTATCTGCGTAAATACGGCTCATGACCGGGTCCTTGTGCAGGTTTGGAAAAGCTCAAAGCCTATGCCTTGAGCCGGTGCAACGTCCAGTCGAAGCGAACCGATCACCTCGCCAGCAGTCAACAAAACTACGTCACTGAAGGGTGTAAACATGAAACGTCGTTACAGCTGGCCGTTATGGACAATTGTTGGCTTGGTGGTGGTGCTGATCGCCGTCCATATCGCGCTGCCCTACGTGGTGCGCAATTACCTCAACGAAAAGCTCGCCGACATGGGCGACTACCGCGGTCAGGTCACCGATGTGGACCTGGCGCTGTGGCGCGGGGCCTACCGCATCAACGGCCTGAAAATCGTCAAGGTCGACGGTAAGGTGCCGGTGCCGCTGCTGAACGCGCCTGTCATCGACATTGCTGTCAGTTGGCATTCGCTCTGGTACGACCATGCCGTGGTCGCCGAGGTCGCGTTCGCCAGCCCCGAACTCAACTTCGTCGACGGTGGCCCGGACAAGCGCCAGTCCCAGACCGGTGCGGGCACTGACTGGCGAGCTCAGCTGAACAAGCTGCTGCCGATCACCCTCAACGAGATGCGCATTCAGGACGGCAAGATCACTTTTAACAACTTCAACTCCACGCCGAAGGTGAAAATCGACGCCGACAGCATCAACGCCAGCATCTTTAACCTGACCAACGTCGAAGACAAAGCCGGCAAGCGCGATGCCCGCTTCGAGGGCAAGGCCATGCTGCTGGGCCATGCGCCGCTGGAAAGCACTGCGACCTTCGACCCGTTCAGCCTGGAGGATTTCGACTTCAAGCTACGCGCGACCGGTATCCAGCTCAAGCGCCTGAACGACTTCGCGTCGGCGTACGGCAAATTCGATTTCAACGCGGGCGATGGCGACGTGGTCATCGAAGCCCAGGCCACCAATGGCCAGCTCAGTGGCTACATCAAGCCCCTGCTGCGTAACGTCGATGTATTTGACTGGCAGCAGGACGTCGAGAACCAGAACAAAGGCTTCTTCCGCTCAATCTGGGAAGCCGTGGTCGGCGGCAGCGAAACAGTGCTCAAGAACCAGGGGAAGAATCAATTTGCCACCCGCGTGGAACTCAGCGGCAGTGTCCACAAACAGGACATCAACGCCTTCGAAGCGTTTTTGCAGATCCTGCGCAATGCCTTCGTGAAGGCGTTCAACACGCGGTATGACAGTGGCAAGAGCGAGGCGAAGTAAACACAACGTTTTGACTGGCGCATGCCTGTGGGAGTGAGCTTGCTCGCGAAGCGTTTAGTCAGCGATGACCTTGATCGCTGACACGCTTCTCTCGCGAGTCCCCTCACTCGCCAACTTCGCCTGCCTCCTTGTCGATTCCGGCTGCCTTGTCGACACCGCCCCCTTTGTCAACGCCATAGGCCGCACGCTTCTCGGCCAGCAACACGCCGTTGCCTGACTGATTCTGCAACGCATCCCACCCAAGACACGCTAGCGCCAAGGTGCGCGGTGCCGCCTCGCTGCCGTTGGTGTAGCGGGTGATGCTGCGCGTGCTGACGCCCAGCGCTTCGGCCGCCAGGGCCAGCGGCAGCCCGGTGCGCGCGCGCCAGCCGATGAATATCCGCGTGTTCTCATCAGTGGCGGCCTGGGCCTTGGCATCCAGATAAAGGGTGTCGGCGCCAATCTGGATGTCGGCCTCGTCCCACTCGACGGTCCAGCCGTCGTCGCCAATCTGTGCCTGCTTGAAAATGTCCGGATCCTTGAGCGGTTGCAGCCCCGGAAATGCAGCAATGTCGCTGCTCAGATTGAGGACGTACTTCATGTCGTTGATGAATGTCAGCGCCAATTGTTGATGAGCCAGCGCCTCTACGGTCTTGAGGCGTGGACGTTTCATGGATGCCATCGTTTCCATTCCTCCAGCAATTCTGTTTGGTGGGCCCTTACCCATTCGAGCGCCTCCCTGAGTACGGCGGCCGGGGCGTGGCCGAGCATGGGTTCAACCAACTGCAGACAGATCAACACATCCAGCCCGCCACCGGTGAGGTGCACGTGAGGCGGCAGGTGATCCTTTTCCCGCAGTTGAATCCTGTATTTGTCCCTGAATCTGTATTTAGTCGACATGCGCAGGAAGGTATCGCTATTTTGGCGATACCTCAATGGTGGTTACAATTTTCTTCCCGGTCAGACCGTGACGCTCCATTCAGATACTGAATAAAGCGTCTGCGTTCACACTCGCGCGGGGTGCGCGGTATAGTCGCTGCATTCTTTGCGCCCTATCTTTCGCGGTTCAGGCCACTGGTCCGTTCGCGCTGTTCGAGGATTTTCCCGATGAAATTCGAAGGCACCCATGCCTACGTCGCCACCGACGATCTGAAGCTTGCGGTCAATGCCGCCATCACCCTGGAGCGCCCGCTGCTGGTCAAGGGCGAGCCCGGCACCGGCAAGACCATGCTCGCCGAACAACTGGCCGAGTCCTTCGGCGCGCGGCTGATCACCTGGCACATCAAGTCCACCACCAAGGCGCACCAGGGCCTCTATGAGTACGACGCGGTCAGCCGCCTGCGCGACTCGCAGCTGGGCGTCGACAAAGTCCACGACGTGCGCAATTACCTGAAGAAAGGCAAGCTCTGGGAAGCCTTTGAATCCGAAGAGCGGGTCATTCTGCTGATCGACGAGATCGACAAGGCGGACATCGAGTTCCCCAACGACCTTCTGCAAGAACTCGACAAAATGGAGTTCTACGTTTACGAGATCGACGAGACGATCAAGGCCAAAAAGCGCCCGATCATCATCATTACGTCCAACAACGAAAAAGAGCTGCCTGACGCCTTCCTGCGCCGCTGTTTCTTTCATTACATCGCGTTCCCCGACCGCAGCACCCTGCAGAAGATCGTCGACGTGCATTACCCGAACATCAAGAAGGACTTGGTCAGCGAGGCGCTGGACGTGTTCTTCGACGTGCGCAAAGTCCCGGGCCTGAAGAAAAAGCCCTCGACCTCCGAGCTGGTGGACTGGCTCAAACTGCTGATGGCCGACAACATCGGCGAAGCGGTACTGCGCGAGCGCGACCCCACCAAAGCCATCCCGCCGCTGGCCGGTGCGCTGGTCAAGAACGAGCAGGACGTGCATCTGCTCGAACGCCTCGCGTTCATGAGTCGTCGCGGCAATCGCTGAGCCTTTTCTGGTCAAGCTTATTTAGGTCAAGGGCGGGACGCCGATTATGTTGCTCAACCTGTTCAACGAAATGCGCGCGGCCAAAGTGCCGGTATCGTTGCGTGAACTGCTCGACCTCATCAATGCGCTGAAGCAGCGCGTGACGTTCGCTGACATGGACGAGTTCTATTACTTGTCGCGCACGATTCTGGTGAAGGACGAGCGCCATTTCGACAAGTTCGACCGGGCGTTCGGCGCTTACTTCAATGGCCTGGAAAAGCTCGACGATCACTTGCAGGCGCTGATCCCCGAGGACTGGCTGCGCAAGGAATTCGAGCGCTCGCTGACCGCTGAAGAGCGCGCGCAGATCCAGTCGCTGGGTGGCCTGGACAAACTGATCGAAGAATTCAAGAAGCGTCTGGAAGAGCAAAAGGAGCGCCACGCCGGCGGCAACAAATGGATCGGCACCGGCGGCACCAGCCCGTTCGGCTCAGGCGGTTACAACCCCGAGGGGATTCGGGTGGGCGACGCCGGCCAGCGTCAGGGCAAGGCTGCAAAGGTTTGGGATCAGCGCGAGTACAAGAACCTCGATGATGGGGTTGAGTTGGGCACGCGCAACATCAAAGTGGCGCTGCGGCGCCTGCGCAAGTTCGCGCGCCAGGGTGCGGCGGACGAACTGGACATCGACGGAACCATCGACCATACCGCTCGCGACGCCGGGCTGCTGAACATCCAGATGCGTCCCGAACGCCGCAACACCATCAAGCTGTTGCTGCTGTTCGACATCGGCGGTTCGATGGACGCCCACGTGAAGATCTGCGAAGAACTGTTCTCGGCCTGCAAGACCGAGTTCAAGCACATGGAGTATTTCTACTTCCATAACTTCGTCTACGAATCGGTGTGGAAGAACAACCAGCGCCGCACCTCCGAGCGCACCCCCACCCAGGACCTGCTGCATAAATACGGCGCCGACTACAAAGTGATCTTTATCGGCGACGCTTCCATGGCGCCCTACGAAATCACCCAACCGGGCGGCAGCGTCGAACACTGGAACGAAGAAGCGGGTTACGTCTGGATGCAGCGGTTCATGGCCAAGTTCAAGAAGATCATCTGGATCAATCCGTACCCCAAAGACGCCTGGGCCTACACCACCTCCACCAACATCGTGCGCGACTTGATCGAAGATCAGATGTACCCGCTGACGCTGCGGGGGTTGGAAGAAGGGATGCGGTATTTGGCGAAGTGATGCTGAGACCGTAGGAGCGTGGCTTGTCCCTCGATCGGCGACGCAGTCGTCGTAAAACCGGATTGTGGCGTCCATCACGCGGAACGCATTTCCGAATTGCTGCCGGTTCCCGGCAGATCGCGGGACAAGCCACGCTCCTACAGCGGACGGCGGACGAGATCCTGGAACCCCACCTGCTCCCGATGGGCCACGTCCTGCACCACCGCTTTCATCCGCACCACACTCCCCGGAAGTTTCTGCGCCAGCCGCGCCAGTGACAGCGGCGTCAGCGCGCCGAGCCTTGGATAGCCGCCGATGGTCTGACGGTCGTTGAGCAGGACGATCGGCTGACCATCCGGCGGGACCTGGATAGCACCGAGCGGGATGCCTTCGGAGATCATCGGTTTGCCCTGGTAAACCAGCTCCGGCCCCAGCAGGCGCATGCCCATTCGGTCGGCGCGGCTGTCGAGGGTCCAGTCGCTGTTGAAGACATCGAACAGGCTCACCCCGCTGAACTGGCCAATCTGTGCGCCGAGAACGACATCCAGCGGACGCTGTTCGGAAAAGTCGGGAATGAGGTGATCGGGAAGCGCGTGAAGCTCAAATGAAGCCCCCGAATAACTGAGTTGATCGCCTTCAGACAGCGCTCTGCCGGAACCGTCCAGCCCGCCCAGCCCTTCACGTGTAACCGTGGCGCAGCTACCAAGCACATCGCCCGCCGCAAATCCGCCGGGCGCGGCGAGATACGCGCGAGCACCGGTGATGGGCCGGGTAAAGCGTAGCTGCTGGCCTTTTCGCACGAAGAAGCTGCGCCACGGCGCAATCGGGCGATCGTCAAGCATGGCGCCCAGATGCGCACCGGCCAGCGCCAGGCAGCAGTCGGATTCGGCCAGCAGCGTCAGACCGCCCAGGGTCACTTCGATAACGGCAGCGTCCAGCGCGTTGTTCAGCAGTTTGTTGGCCCACGACATCGACACCCAGTCCAGTGCCCCGCCCTGGGTGACGCCAAGGTGCCGCACGCCAAACCGTCCCGCGTCCTGCAACAGGCACAGCGGCGTGCTGCCTTTAACCGTCAACATGCTCATGCCAAGCCCTCCAGCGGCGTGTCGTCGCCGCCCAGACGAATAAACTCGGCGTGATCAATGGCGGCAAACCGCACCGTATCGCCGGGCTGCATCAGACTGTAGCCGTCGATTCCGCGATCAAAGAGTTTGGCCGGGGTGCGCCCGAGGATGTTCCAGCCGCCGGGTGACTCCAGCGGGTAGGCCGCAGTTTGCCGCTCTGCGATGCCGACACTCCCGGCAGCAACGCGCTTGCGGGGTGTCTTGATCCGCGGCGCGGCGAGGACTTCTTCCACCAGCCCCATGAACGCGAATCCGGGCGCGAACCCGAGCGCGAAGACTTGATACTCGCGCTGGCTGTGGCGGCGAATCACCTCCTCAACCGATAACCCGCTGCGCGTCGATAACAGGCTTAACTCGGGCCCGACGCTGAGGTCGTACCAGACCGGCAACACATGCTGCCGGCCGCTTTGGGCGGCATCGGGTGCGAGACCGCTCAGCGCTTCGGTAATGATTGCCCGAGCCTGTGTCGGACTCAGCGCCAACAGATCGTAATGCACCATCAGCGTGGTGTAGGACGGCACCAGATCAATCAAATGTGCAGCGAAACCCTCCCGCAGACGCAACGTCGCGGCGAGCATCCACGGCATGTTGGTCTCGTCGATGGCGTCGAACAGGCGGACCATCAGGCAATCGATGGCGACAACTTCGATGCGCAGGTTCACAGGGCAGACGGTCCGGCGTCAGCGCTGTTCAAGGCCTGACGAATACGCTGAACTGCATCAATGGAGCTGGCGTTGTCGCCGTGCACGCACAAGGTGTGGGCCTGGAGTCGCAGCTCGCTGCCATCGCTGGCGATCAAGGCTTCGCCTCGGGACAAAGTCATGGCCTGGGCGATGATGACGTCTGCATCGTGGTGCACAGCCCCGGGAAGGTTGCGCGAGACCAGACGCCCCACATTGTCGTAGGCCCTGTCGGCAAAGGCTTCGAACCACAGCGTGACGCCGAATTCATCGGCAATCGCCTGCGCTGCCGCGTTGTCGCGCATGGCCAGCAGCATCAGCGGCAGTTCCGGGTTGTAACGGGCGATGGCTTCGATGACGGCGCGCAGTTGCGTCGGGTTGGCCATCATGTCGTTGTACATCGCGCCGTGAGGTTTGACGTAGCTGACGCGGCTGCCTTGAGCCCGGCAAACACCGTCGAGCGCGCCGATCTGGTAATGCAGCAGGTCTTGAATTTCCTGCGGTGAACAGGCCATCGAGCGACGACCGAAACCCACCAGATCCTGATAAGCCGGGTGCGCGCCGATGGTGACGTTGTTGGCCAGCGCCAGCGCGACGGTCTTGCGCATGACACTCGGATCGCCGGCGTGGAAGCCGCAGGCAATGTTGGCGCAATCGATGTAGGGCATGACCTCGGCGTCCAGACCCATGGTCCAGGCGCCGTAGCTTTCGCCGATATCACAATTCAATAACAGGCGGCTCAAAGGCGTGACTCCTGTGCGAACGAAACGGGGAGAAGCTCGAGTGTACGCGTTGGGTAATCAGGTTGGCAGCGCGGGACACGGGGCTGTGCGGATGGGAGCATTCTTCGGCGCGGATGGCCGAAGCGTCCAACTAATTAAAGCGCGGGGGGAGGATAAGAAAAAGTGAACAGTGCGAGGGATCTTTACTGACTGGGATGGCCCCTTCCCGGCTGAAGCCGGTCCTACTGGGTGCGCGGCGTGTCAGGAAGTCCCAATGGGCACGCGCGGTCTTTGGTGGGACCGGCTTTAGCCGGGAAGGCGTCGGCAGCATCACCGTCAACGCAAGCCAAGCCGGGCAATCCGTCTCAACGCCAGTCGCGCCCCACCGGCCGCACGTGGTGGCGGCCGACAAACAACCAGTCGATGAACACCACAATACTTTCGATAACCAGCGAGAACAGCAGCGCGCACAGCAGGCCCCAACCGATGACTTCCGGCGACAACAGCACCTGCCAGGTGTAGCCATTCCAGGTTTCGTTGCGGATGCCGGTGTCGGCAGCCGTCAGCACATGCCAGGCGCGGGAGTACCATGGGCCTTGAAGCGCCAGCCATTCCCGGTCAAGGGTCTGATTGCGGCTAAGCAGGTTGCTGATGTTGTCGGCATCGGTGCGGAACACCGGGTCATCGCTGCTGCGGTAATGCTGGATCAGCGCATGCACGTCGCCATTGAAGAACCGCTGGGCGGTCTCGTTATAGCCGCGCAGGCTTTGCTGGGCTTCCAGCATGTGCGCTTCGACGCGCTTGCTGTAATCGCTGATGAAGCCCGGAATCTGCACGCCTATCAACAGGCCCGCCGTGAACAACACCAGTCGCAGGTAGCTTCGCAGCATAGATCCCTCTCTTTCAGGCCGAGCCTTCGGCAACGCATTCGCCGCGGCGCCAAAGACTCCAGTGACCTGGTTCATAGCGATTCCAGGTCTCGTTTTCGGTCAGCGGCTCGGTGGCAATCACCGTCACCACATCATTGGGCGTGGTTTCCGCCTGGAAATCGACGATGACGTCGACGTCTTTCAGGCGTGCCGGCCCAAACGGGGCGCGGCGGGTGATGTGCACCAGCTTGGTCGAACAGTAGCAAAACAGCCAGTCACCATCACTGAGCAGCGCATTGAACACGCCTTTGCTGCGGTATTCGTCGCAGGCTTGCACCAGGGTCGGCAGCAGCTGCTCGATATCAACCGGCTCAGGGAACCCTTCACGGACGCGGTTGAGCAGATCGCAGAAGGCCGCTTCACTGTCCGTGTCGCCCACCGGCCGATAGAAGGTCGCGCCGGGATGAAAATCCGCGAGCTGACCATTGTGGGCGAAACACCAGTTGCGCCCCCACAGTTCGCGCACGAAAGGATGGGTGTTGGACAGACAGACCTTGCCGACGTTGGCCTGACGAATGTGGCCGATGACCACTTCGCTCTTGATCGGGTAACGCTGAACCAGTTGCGCGACCTCCGACTCGCTGCTTGCGGCGGGGTCCTGAAACAGGCGCAGGCCACGGCCTTCATAGAAACCGATGCCCCAACCGTCGCGGTGCGGACCGGTACGACCACCCCGCTGCATCAGCCCGGTAAAGCTGAACACGATGTCCGTCGGTACGTTGGCACTCATGCCCAGAAGTTCACACATGCGCAGGTCTCGATGCGCTGAAGCACGCGTCCGTGAAGATGCCGGTCACGATCACAGCTTGGGTTCGACGCGATAACGGCCGCTCGGCGCCGGCGTTGACGCAGCCAGTGGCGGTGTCGCTGGCGACTGGCTGGCGAAGCGCCCTGCGGCCTGGTCTGCATAAGGCTCGTCGTGTTCCTTCTGCTCGGCGGCAGCTTGTGCAGCGGCAGCTTCGGCGTGGGCCAGACGGGCTTTTTTCTTGCGCAGGAACGGCAAGCGGATCAAGGCGTAAATGAGGTAGAGGCCCAGGGCGATGGCGCCGTAGGTGGCGAGGTCGAGCACGGCGCGCCAGACGTTGTTGCCGACTTTCAGCGCCAGATCCAGCACGCTGATCGCCAGCGCCGGGGCGTATTGATCCTTGGCTGGATCGACGATGGTCGGGCAAAACAACAGCACGGCGCCGACCACCCGCAAGGGTTCGCGCAGGTAGCGCCACATCCAGCCGGTCAGCTTGAACCACACCAACAGACAGCCCAACGCGGCGAACGCGTAGAGGCCCCAGGCAATCAGATAGTCGTTGTCGGTCATGACGTCCGTGGTAAGGCAGGTAAAGAGGCGCTTATGATAACGACTTTTCACCAGCCCGGCTTCCCCGGCTTCAGTTATCGGTTTGCCGTATGTCCAGCACCCGGCAGCGCGACCGATCCCTTTCAGATGAGCCCACGTGAGAGAGCCCAGCATGCCTTCCGCCCCACATATTTCCAACGCCCCCGTCGCCCGCCAGGCTGACGGCGCCGACCCGTACGCCTGGCTGCAAAACCGCGACACCGATGAAGTGCTCGATTACCTGAAGGCCGAAAACGCCTGGCAGGAACACCAGCTCGCCGACCAGCAGCCGTTGCGCGAAACCCTGTTTCAGGAGATCAAGGGTCGTATTCTCGAAACCGACCTGTCACTGCCCTCCCCTTGGGGCCCGTATCTTTATTACACCCGCACCACCGAGGGTGACGAATACGCCCGTCACTACCGATGCCCGCGTCCGGCCGATGACTCCCAGACCCTCGACGAAAGCGCTGAAGAGTTGCTGCTCGACCCGAACGAGCTGGCCGGCGGTGGCTTCTTCTCCCTCGGTGCCTTCAGCATCAGCCCCGACCATCAGCGCCTGGCCTACAGCCTCGACACCAGCGGCGAGGAGGTTTATCAGCTGTACGTCAAGGAACTGAGCAGCGGCGCGGTCAGCAGCCTGCCGTTCGAAGACTGCGACGGCAGCATGACCTGGGCCAACGACAGCCACACGCTGTTCTTCGGCGAACTGGACGACACCCATCGTCCGCACAAGCTTTACCGCCACAAGCTGGGCGAAGTATCCGCCGAGCTGGTGTTCAGCGAGCCTGACGGGCGCTTCTTCCTGCATTGCTACCGCAGCAGCTCGGAGCGGCAGTTGATCGTCGGGCTGGACAGCAAGACCACCAGCGAGGCCTGGGTGCTGGACGCCGGTACACCCGAGCAGGCGTTCGTGTGCATGGCGCCGCGAAGCGAGGGGCACGAATACTCAGTGGACCACGGGCTGATTGAGGGCAAGTGGAGCTGGGTCATCCGCAGCAATCAGGACGGCATCAACTTCGCGCTGTACAACGCTCCGGAAAAAAGCGATGGCATCCCGGAGCGGAGCGACTGGCAGAACCTGATTGCCCACAGCGAGACGGTCATGCTCGACGGTTTCAGCCTCAACGCCAAAGGCCTGACCTTGAGCCTGCGCGAAGGCGGTTTGCCGATCGTCGAAGTGCATCCCCAGGGGCTGCCGGCGTACCGCGTGCAACTGCCGGATGCGGCGTACAACCTGTATGTGCAGGACACCCTTGAATTTGAGAGCGACAAAATTCGTCTGCGCTATCAATCGCTGAATCGTCCGCCGCAGGTCTGGCAATTGTCGCTGGCCACCGGGGAAAAAATCGTACTCAAGGAAACGCCTGTTCTGGGTGTTTTCGACGCCGATGCCTACGTCAGCCAGCGATTGTGGGCGACCGCCGCCGACGGTACGCAAGTGCCGATCAGCCTGGTGGTCAAGCGCGAGTTGGCCGGTCAGACCGTTCCGCTGTATCTGTATGGCTATGGCGCGTACGGCGAAAGCCTCGACCCGTGGTTTTCCCATGCGCGGCTGAGCCTGCTTGATCGAGGTATTGCTTTCGCCATCGCCCATGTGCGCGGCGGCGGTGAGCTGGGCGAGGCCTGGTACCGCAACGGTAAGCAAGAGCACAAGCAAAACACTTTCAGTGACTTCATCGCCTGTGCCGAACACTTGATCGCCGAGAACATCACCACTGCCGAACAGCTGGTCATCAGCGGTGGCAGTGCCGGCGGCCTGTTGATCGGCGCGGTAGTGAACCAGCGTCCGGAGCTGTTCAAGGCGGCCATCGCTGAAGTGCCGTTCGTCGATGTCCTGAACACCATGCTCGACCCTGATCTGCCCCTGACCGTCACCGAGTACGACGAGTGGGGCAACCCGCAGGAGCCGGATGTTCACGCGCGGATCAAGGCCTACGCGCCTTATGAAAACGTCACGGCGCAGGATTATCCGGCGATGCTGGTGATCGCGGGCTATAACGACAGTCGCGTGCAGTATTGGGAAGCGGCCAAGTGGGTGGCAAAACTGCGTGATCAAAAAACCGACGACAACCTGCTGTTGCTCAAGACCGAACTGGGTGCAGGCCACGGCGGCATGAGCGGTCGTTATCAGGGATTACGTGACGTAGCACTCGAATACGGATTTATTCTGAACGTGCTGAAAATGGCCTGACGAAAACTGCGCGGGCGGTGTGTCACGTAGCAAGCCCCTGGACGCTGTAAAGTCCGGGGCTGCTCTCACGCCAGCCAGTGCTTTACGCAATCTCCCAGAACACTCAACAAGAACTCGCCATGTCTACATTGCTCAACTCTTCGTCACTGAATAAAGAAATCCGCGACATGCTGATGGACTGCGGTCTGTTCATCGCCCTGACGCCGGCGGAATTTGCCGCCGCTGCGGGGTACTTCAGCATCAGCAGCATTGAAAAGGGCGACGCGATCTTCAACGAAGGCGACGCCGGCACGTTCATGTGCATCATTCATTCGGGCACGGTGTCGGTGCAGAAGCTCAACAGCGACGGCCAGCCGGTGGAGACCGCCATTCTGCGCAGCGGCCGCGCGTTTGGCGAAATGGCGGTGCTGGACGGCGAACGCCGCTCGGCGACGTGCATCGCCGCTTCGTCGTGCTATCTGCTGAACCTGGGCAAGGATTCGCTGGACAAGATGCTCAACGAGGCGCCGAAAGTGGCGGCGAAGATCATCCGCGCGGTCGCGGTGGCCATGTCAAAGCGGCTGCGCATGATGGACGGTCAGGTGGTGACGCAGCAGGATTGAGAGTGCCGAGCGTGATTCAGGGATTTGACTTGGCCGACGGCTGCAGTCCCGGCAAGGGGTCGTCGTCCTTCGGCGGACCTGGCTGGGGAATCTTCGGCAGTAGCGGCGGGTTGCCCTGCCCGCCTGCATGGGGAACGCCCGGCGGAGCCACTTGCGGGTAAGGCGTCGGTGTTGCGGTGCCCGGCGAACCCTCGGAAGCCGCGATGGGCTCGGGCGTATTCAGAACCGGCTGCAGGCTCTCGGCAGACGCTTGCGACACGCCGAGCACAGTGATGACAATCGTCAGTAGAATGGAGCACTTCATCGTTGGCCTCCCCTGCCAATCTTTCGCTTACCGCTCAGGCTACTCCTGCGCAACGCATCGCGCTCTGACAAATTGCGCTGCCTGCGGCCCAGCCCTTTGACGAGTTATCCATGAAACGTTTTGTTCTGCTCGACACCACTCCGATCCCCGATAACGGCGGCGCCTTGTGCCTGTTCGAGTACGGCGAAGATTTTGTCATCAAGATTCAGGGCGGCGACGGCGGCCAGTTGATGAACACGCGCATGCACGGCTCCGAAGACGCCCTGGCCGAAATCCCCTGCAAGAAGGTCGCCTCACGTATCAGCCCGCGGGTATTGATCGGCGGACTCGGCATGGGCTTTACCCTGGCGTCGGCACTCAAGCACCTGGGCAAGAACGGCGAAGTAGTAGTCGCCGAGCTGGTGCCCGGCGTGGTCGAGTGGAATCGCGGCGCGCTGGGCGAGAAATCGGGCAATCCGTTGCAGGACCCGCGCGCAAAGGTGGTGATACAGGACGTCGCTCAGGTACTCAAGGCCGAACCCCAGGGCTTTGACGCGATCATGCTGGACGTCGACAACGGCCCTGAGGGCCTGACGCAAAAGTCCAACAGCTGGCTGTACTCGGCCGGCGGTCTCGCCGCCTGTGCCAGCGCGCTACGCCCAAAAGGCGTGCTGGCCGTGTGGTCCGCCAGCGCTGACGCGGCCTTCAGCGACAAACTGCGCAAGGCCGGTTTCAAAGCCGAAGAGGTCAAGGTCTACGCCCATGGCAACAAGGGCACACGGCATACCATCTGGATAGCTGAAAAACTCAAGGGCTGATCGACGGGCAAAGCGCTAGACTTGCCTGCATTGCTCTCCATCGCCAACAGAACATGAAACAGGTGACGCCATGAGTTCGGCCAACACGCCAACCAACACTTCAAAACTGGACCGCATCCTCGCCGACAACCAGCGTGACCGCGAAATGGGTTATCGCGACAAAGCCCTGCGCATGTACCCGCACGTCTGCGGCCGCTGCGCCCGGGAGTTTGCAGGCAAACGCCTCAGCGAGTTGACCGTTCACCACCGCGACCACAACCACGACAACAACCCCCAGGACGGCTCCAACTGGGAACTGCTGTGCCTGTACTGCCACGACAACGAACACTCGCGTTACACCGATCAGCAATACTTCTCGGAAAGCTCCACCAGCAGCCCGAAAACCGCCAAGGCCACTCACAACCCGTTCGCCGCGCTGGCGGGGTTGATGAAGAAGGACTAGAAGACGAGCTGCAAGTTTTGAGCGGCAAGCTGCAAGTAAAAGCACAGCGGCGTTTGTCGGGCCACCGGTCACCGCCTCTTGCAGCTTAAAGCTTGTGGCTTGTGGCTTGTGTCTTGCCGCTTAAAGCTTAAAGCTGCCTCTTTCCCCTATAATCCCGCGCTTTCTCTGATGAGCACCCTCCCCCGTGGCCAACAAACGCTATGCCTGCATCGGCTTGTTCAATCCCAAATCCCCGGAAAACGTCGGTTCGGTGATGCGCGCAGCGGGCTGCTATGGTGTGGCGTCGGTGTTCTACACCGGCAAGCGCTACGAACGTGCGCGTGATTTCGTCACCGACACCAAGAAGATCCACCAGGACATTCCGCTGATCGGCATCGATGACCTGAGAAAGATCATCCCGCTGGGCTGTGTGCCGGTAGCCGTGGAGCTGGTGGAAGGCGCAAGAGCGCTGCCGGAGTACACCCACCCTGACCGGGCGATCTATATCTTCGGGCCCGAAGACGGCTCGCTGGATAAAGAGATCCGCGATTGGTGCGAAGACGTGGTGTACATCCCCACGACGGGCTGCATGAACCTGGCGGCGACGGTCAACGTCGTGCTTTACGACCGCATGGCCAAAGGCATCAACACCCGCTCTGGTCCGCAGTTCGGACGGGAAACCGACCGGACCTGACGTCCGCGCGCTGACAAAACGCATTGAACAGTTTGCGCGTGAGGCAGTCAGCTTTAAGGACCCTACCCTTCATGGAGAACGCATCATGAGCGACACCCCGATCATTGAACGCATCGAACGACCTTTGCACGACTACCCGGAGCAGAACGTACAGGGCTGGGAGCGCATTGGCTCGCTGGCAGGTGGTGTACTGATGATGGGCAAGGGTCTGCGCCGCGGCGGGATCTTTGGTCTGGTGCAACTGGCAATCGGCGGTGCCGTTCTGGCCCGTGGCATTACCGGCCACTGCTCGGCCAAGGCGCTCATCGACAAAAGCCGCAGTGAGATGGACGTTGCCCGTTCGCGCATCGAAGAAGCTGGCGCTGAACTGAGCAAGCTGAAAACCAAGGCTGAAGTCGCTGTAGAAGACGCTGTCGACACCGGCGTCGACGCGTTGAAAGGCCCAAAAGGCGTCTGATCCACGCTGCATCGCACGCAAGCTCGTGACGGCTGAACCAACAGCCTCACGAGCTTTTTGCTTTAGCCCGCACGAAAAATCAGGTAATCCTCCCAGTCGTCCTCGGGCACGCTGCCTTCGCTGAGCATGCGGCCGGACTGAGAAATACGCTGCTTGTGCACCTGCTCCCGATCCCCACACACCAGATGGTGCCAGAGCGGCAAGTCCTTGCCCTCGCTGACCAGCCGATAGCCGCAGGTGGGCGGCAGCCACTTGAATTCGTCGGCTTTTCCAGGCGTCAGCTGAATGCAGTCCGGGACCTGGGCGCGGCGATTCGGGTAGTCAGTGCAGGCACAGGTGTTCAGGTCCAGCAGCTTGCAGGCGATGCGCGTGTAGTAAACGCTGCCGTCGTCCTCGTCCTCCAACTTTTGCAAGCAGCACAAACCGCAGCCGTCACACAAGGACTCCCACTCGACTGCATCGAGTTGCTCGAGGGTTTTGCGTATCCAGAAGGGTTCTACGATGGCGGCCATGGTTCTCGCGCAAACAACTGTCGGCAATGAAAAGGCCGCCAGTCTAGAGGCACAAGGCAATTGGGCCAAGCATTGGCGACTGTCGGTACAACGCGTTCCTCCGGCTGGACCTGCTTCGGCGGGTAATGCGGTCCGCGAAACGCCGAGCCCGCGTCGGCCGCTGTCTGATCGGGCGGCTGAAGGGGATTTCAGTTTGTAAGGGCTGGACGCTGGGTTTTAGTGGGACCGGCTTTAGCCGGGAAGGCGTCGGGGGACACTCCACAAAATGGATGGCGTACACACTGACCTCTTCCCGGCTGAAGCCGGTCCCACAAGGGAAGTGCTCAATACCCCTTCGCGAAATCCACTTCTCCGCGCAACGCCTCGCCAGCGGCATAGGCCTTGAGGTTGTCCACGAACAGCTGCGTCATCGCCGGCGGCGAGGTCGGGGCCGAGCTGTGGCCGGTGAGCAACAGCCCCCACGCCGTCCAGAACGGATGACGTTGAGGCAGCGGCTCTTGGCGGCAGACGTCAATGACCGCCCCTGCCAGATGCCCTTCCTTCAGCGCTTCGACCAGATCCGCATCGACCACCGCCGTGCCCCGGCCGACGTTGATGAACAACGCCGAAGGCTTGAAGCAGGCAAACAGTTTGGCGTTGTAGAGGTCGTGGGTCTGCGGCGTGTTGGGCAGCAGGTTGATGACGAAATCGACCTCGGCCACGAGACGCGGCAGGTCCTCCAGTGCAGCCACTTCAACGAAGGGCGCTTCGGCCCGCGCGCTCGACGCTATGCCGTAGACCTCGACCCCAAACGGCACGAGGAACTGCGCCACGTGTCGGCCGATGTCGCCGGTGCCGACAATCAGCGCTTTGCGCCCGGACAGGCTACGGCCCATGCGATTGTCCCACTTGCGCTCGACCTGACTGACCAGCCGCGCCAACACTTCACGCTCGTGTACCAGCATGTAGGTCAGCACGAACTCGGCCATCACCTGACCGAATATGCCGACGGCACGGGTCAGTTGATAGTCGCGGTACAACCCGTCAGCCAGCAGCGGGGTGATGCCGGCCCAGGTCGATTGCAGCCATTTCGGTTTGTGGCCCTGGCGGAGCAAATTCGCCAGCAGGTCGGGTTGACCGAGCCAGACCGGCGCCTCGGCGGCCATTTTCGACAGCTCGGCGGAGTTGCCGCTGCTCAACACTTCGATCTCGGGGGCAGTCTGGCGGAGCAGTTCGGTGTAAACGGGGTAATCGTGTTCGGCGATCAGAACGCGCATGGATTCAAAACTCGAATAAACGGGACATGCGACCGCGCAGCGTTCCGGACCGTGCTCGGCTGAGTCGGTCAGGTCTGACGCATGCAACGGTCCGGTGTACCCCTGCGGTGGATTGCAGGGTCAGAAATCGATCACATCGGATCGTTGCGGCGCAGCAGCTCTTCGGGCAAGTGCTCGATGTAATCGTCTTCGGCCGGAGGCATCTGCAGGTGGTAACCCTGCTTTTCCAGATTGGCGAGCACTGCGTGAATGTCTTCACGGGCCAGGGCGCGTTCCGGCGACAGCACCAGATTGAAGGCGTGCTGAGGCTTGCCGAACGCGGTCAGCAATTCCTCGGGCACACGCTCCAGGGCGTCGCTCTTGAGGACATACAGGTACATTTCGTTCCTGCGCGGGCTGCGGTAGATGGAGCAAATACGTTTCAAGGCTGTTCTCCGGCGTTGGCCAGGCTGTCGAGCAGCATCTGGCCCATCAATTCGCGGCGCCAGCCACGCAGCGAATCGGGCAGTTTATAGGGACCGTCTGGGTAACCGGTCTTGAGCAGGGCTTCGAGGGTCTTTTTGCGCAGCATCAATTCCGGCGCCATGTCGAGGCGTTCGGCTTGCTGCTGGCCAATGACGCGCAGGCTCTTGAGCACGTTAGAGGCCTCGATCGGCAGCGGCTCCGGCAGGGCGGGCGGCCACAGATCCGGCGACACGCTGCCGGCTTTCTTGATCAGGTCGAGCAGAAACTCGCCGTCCTGACGCACGGTCTTGGGGTGCATATCATCGATTTTCGCCAGCGCGGCGAGATTGTCCGGCTGGGACTTCGCCAGCGGCCACAGCGAATGTTCGCGCAGAACGCGGTTGCGCGGCTGATTGCGCAGGCGCGCCTGTTGCTCGCGCCAGGCGCAGAGTTCACGCAGCACGGCGAGCTGCGCGCGGGACAGCTTCCACGCCAGCTTGGCGTCGCGGTAAGCGTCATAGGGATCGGTTTCGCGGCGCAGGTTGGCGACCAGTTCGGCACCGTCTTCCAGCACCCACGCATACTTTTCATCGGACAAACGCGGACGCAGCAGGTTGTACACCTCGGCCAGGTGCACGGCGTCTTCGGCGGCGTAGCTGATCTGGGTTTCCGAAAGCGGACGCTGCAGCCAGTCGGAACGCGTCTCGCCTTTCGGCAGATCGATGTTCAGGACTTCCTGGACCAGACGCGAATAACCCATCGAGAACCCGAGGTTCAGATAGGCCGCAGCCAGTTGCGTGTCGAACAGCGGCGCCGGCAGGCTGCCGGTCAGGCGCAACAGCACCTCAAGGTCCTCGCTGCAGGCGTGAACGACTTTGATGACGTCAGGGTTTTCCAGCAGCGCGGCCAGAGGTTTCCAGTCGCTTATCAGCAACGGGTCGATCAGGTAAGCGCGTGAACCATCGCCGATCTGTAACAGCGCGGCGATGGGATAGAAGGTGTCGACCCGCATGAATTCGGTGTCGAGCGCGACGTAGGGCAGCGTCTGCCACTGTGCGCAATGTTCGGCGAGGCTATGGTCGTCGCGAATCCAGTGAATATCGATGGCCACACGGCTCTCCCTCGAAGAATGGCGCGCAGTATATATCGCTACAAGCGGTTACCGGGCATCCGTCCTGCAAGTCTCGAACAACTTCATCTTTGAAGCGCGCAAATAGCCGCCGCGGCGACGACCGTCCATCCGATCACTGGTCGGCCTTGCGCAGCACGTACACACGCCACATGGCGTAGCCGGGAAGAAAATCATGGTGATCGACGATCCTGAAACCCGCCCGCGCGAACTCGGATTCAATGTCGCTGCGGCACACCACAAATCGATTGCGGGGCGCGGACACTTCAACGTCCAGTCGACCCTGCTGACGTTTGCGACGCCACGATTTCACGTTGCCGTCCACCCACAGCCCGACAATGGCCGTGTCCCGGGTCACCCGGTGAAACTCCTCGAGAATCGCGCCGCGTTTTTCGCTGTCGGCCAGGTGATGGAACAACCGCATGCAGAAGATGCAGTCCACCGCATTGGCGGACAGGCCGATGGAAAACGCCGAACTCTGGAACGTGCGGATGCGCTTGCGCACCTCGCTTGACGACTGCGCCTCGGCAAACGCGAGCATATCGGTGGAAGGATCGGCCGCGAGGATTACCCGATTGGCGTGTTCGGCCAACACCGGCCAGAAGCGCCCGGCGCCCGACGGCAAGTCCAGCACCAGCCCTGGCTCGCCCGCATCCCGCAACGCCATCCGTGCCAACTGCGCATCGCGCCAGAGACTCAGACGTCGGCTGAGGGTGTGTTCATGCCGTCTCACGTACTCGTCGACGTGCACTTTCTTGCCGAGGGGCTCACTCATTGGCCAGTACCCCGTCCGTATAAATCCCCCGACAGCCCGCGAACATGTCCAGTGCCGGGTTATAGACACTGGTCCGCACTTGCAGCAGGCCCAGCATCGAATGGAAAAGATTGTCCTGACTGAGAGGGGCGTTCCGCTCTTTTTGCAAACAATGGGTATCCACTGCGAATGACTGCTGATAGTTCTCGGAGAACCAGGCCATCATCGGAACATGTTTCTGTTGGTCGGGCGCCAGCATATAAGGCGTGCCATGCAGGAACAGGTTGTATTCACCCAGCGACTCGCCGTGATCGGATAGATAAACCATCGCCGTGTCCACTTTGCCCTGATTGTTGCGCAGGATATCAATCAGCGACGCCAGTACATGGTCGGTGTACAGCAACGTGTTGTCGTAACCGTTGACGATACTTTCCCGGGAGCAATTATTCAGTGCATTGCTTTCGCACACCGGGGTGAACTTCTCGAATTCTTTTGGATAACGCTTGAAGTACTCGGGACCATGACTGCCCATCTGGTGAAGTACCAGCACGGTGTCTTTGTCCAGTGTGTCGATGAAGTGCTGCAGCCCCTGCAACAGGATTTCATCGCGGCACTCGTTGTTGGCACACAGCCCCGGATCCTTGAGATTGCTGACATCCTGCAACGTCACCCGGTCGCAGGTGCCCTTGCAGCCCGACTGGTTGTCGCGCCAGATCACATCGAGCCCTGCGCGTTTGAGTACATCGAGCATGCCTTCTTCATTGCGTGCAGTCGTTGCGTTGTAATCCTTGCGGCCCATGTTGGAAAACATGCACGGCACCGACACCGCCGTCTCTGTGCCGCAGGAATGCACATCCGTAAAGGTGAGCAGGCCGCGCTCCTTGCTCAGCTGGGGCGTGGTATCGCGGTTGTAACCCAGAATGCCGAAGTTCTCGGCTCGCGCACTTTCACCCACGACCAGCACGGTCAGTGACTTGCGCTTGTGCTGCTGCCAGTCGCTGGCAAGTTTGGCGTCTTGACCGATACTCACGAACGGCCGCTGCGCGGACTTGACCTGTTCGCTCAAGTAACCCACGGACGCTGCAAGGTAGTTGCTCGGCACGACCATCAGGCGCAACTCGTGATGATTGCGAAACAGTGACGACAGCCCCTGGTAATTCGACAACGCCACGCCGCCAATGGCGACCGCGCACACAACCGACACCAGCGCCTTGCTGAGCAACTCACGGGGCCAGCGACGATAGGCAATCGGTGTTTTGAAAAGAATGAATGACGGTACAACACCCAGAAACAACAAATAACCGAGCAACTTCAATGAAAGAAGATCGCGCACTTCGGTGACATTGGTTTCAGCAAAGTTCCTGAACATCCCCGCGTCAATCATCACGCCGTATTGGCTCATGAAATAAGCCACACCAGCGCTGATGAAAAAGAGGCAGATCAGCACCGGTTTCAATACGCGCTTGAACGCTAAAAGTGTGAAGAAGATATTAAATATACAGAACACCATCAGCGCAAAAGCACCGCGCAACAACAACCCCTTACCGTCTGAGTCGGTAATGGCGAATAGATGCTGCCAGAGGGTCAGGTTAAACCCGATCAATAAAAAGGCACTGGCAAGCAATGTCACAAGCTCGGGACGAACTGCTTTGACGTTCAGCATAAAAGTCTGCTTGGCTGGAAATGAGAAATTAAACGCGGAAGGAGCCCCGCCGATGCCGCGAACTTTAGGCATCGGGCCATCAATTTTTTGTGAAAAGGATGAGAACGATTGGTGGGGTGGGATTGTTGCTTGTTGAATAGGCTCCTGCGGGGCAAGCCGCAGGAAATCAGCCAGGTCTTCAGTAGCGGGTCAAGCTTTATGCCGAACAGGTCTGCGCCGCTGCATCCTCAATAATCAGCTGCGCCGCCTTCTCGGCGATCATCACGGTCGGCGAGCAGGTGTTGCCGGAGGTGATGTTCGGCATGATCGACGCGTCCACTACGCGCAGGCCGGTGATGCCGTGCACGCGCAGGCGTTCGTCAACCACGGCGTCGCGGCCCTGCCCCATCTTGCAGGTGCCGACCGGGTGAAAGATCGTCGTGCCGACGACGCTGGCCGCCTCGCGCAGCTCTTCCTCGGTTTGCAGGCTTGCGCCAGGCAGGTACTCAACCGGTTCGAAGGGAGCGAGGGCGGGCGCGGCGGCGATGCGGCGGGTCAGGCGAATCGCATCCGCCGCCACCTTGAGGTCCGTCTCGTGACTCAAATAATTCGGCTTGATGATCGGCGCAGCATCGGCCAGCGCCGAACGAATCTCCACCGTGCCGCGGCTCTGCGGGCGCAAATCGCACACGGACGCCGTGAAGGCGGGAAACCCGTGAAGTGGCTCGCCAAAGCGCTCAAGGGACAAAGGCTGCACGTGGTACTCAAGATTGGCGCTTGCCTGCTCCGGCCCCGAGCGCGCAAACGCACCCAGCTGACTTGGCGCCATCGCCAAGGGCCCGCTGCGATTGAAGGCGTAGCGCAGGCCCATGTTCATCTTGCCCCACACACTGCCGGCCATCTGATTCAGCGTCTGGCCATTAGTGACCTTGTAGATCAGACGGAGCTGCAGGTGATCCTGCAAATTCGCGCCAACGCCGGGTAGCTCATGCAGAACGCCCACGCCGAGCTTTTCCAGCAGAGGCCGCGGCCCGATGCCTGAGCGTTGCAGGACCATGGGCGACCCGATGGCTCCGCAGCAGAGGATGACTTCCCGCCGGGCGCGAAGCGTCTGTTCCTGCCCGTTGACGCGCGCAAGCACTCCACTGGCTCGACTGTTTTCGAACACCACGCGCGACACTTCCGCGCCTGTGATCACCGTCAGGTTCGTCCGTTTCAACGCCGGCCGGAGAAATGCTTTGGACGCGTTCCAGCGCACACCGCGACGCTGATTCACCTGGAAATAGCTGCACCCTTCGTTGTCGCCGCCGTTGAAGTCGGGGATCGACGGGATGCCGGTTTGCTCCGCTGCCTCACGGAACGCATCCAGCAAGGTCCATGAGAGACGCTGCTGCTCGACCCGCCATTCGCCCCTCGCGCTGTGGAGTTCTGAGTCGCCGGCGTAGTGGTTTTCCGAGCGTTTGAAGATCGGCAGGACGTCCTTCCAGCCCCAGCCCGTGTTGCCCTGCTCCGCCCACCCGTCGTAGTCACGGGCCTGGCCGCGCATGTAGATCATGCCGTTGATGGATGAGCACCCGCCCAGTACTTTGCCGCGAGGGTAGTTGAGCGCGCGTCCGCCGAGGCCGGGCTCCGCTTCGGTTTTGAAGCACCAGTCGGTGCGCGGATTGCCGATGCAGTAGAGGTAGCCCACCGGCACATGAATCCAGGCGTAATTGTCCTGGCCGCCGGCTTCGAGCAACAGGACCCGGTGAGCAGGATTCTGCGACAGCCGATTGGCCAGCAGGCAGCCTGCCGGTCCTGCGCCGACGATGATGTAGTCATGAAGACTGACGTCCGTTTGCATGCGTCCCTCGCTGATGTTTTTTGTTTTTATGCAGGCCCCATCCTGAAGTTTTTCGCCACAAAACAAAAGACCGCCGCATGTTTCCATGGGGCGGTCCGGGTTGACGCGTTTGCCGTCAGTGACGGAGGTGTTTACACCGCACTGCGACGGTAGCTGCGGTAGTTCGGCATCCAGAAGTTAAGCTCGATGGCTTCGACGAGCATTTCTTCGGTGGTCTCCAGCGCCACGTCTTCAGCCTGAGCCTGCTTGGCCACGGCCAGGGCAATCTTCTTGCTCACCTGTTGAATCTCCTTCAGCGGCGGCAGGACTGCGTCACCCTTGCCCGTCACCATCGGCGAGCATTCCGCCAGCGCATTGGAAGCCGCCATCAGCATTTTGTCGGTGATGCGCTTGGCTTTCGACGCCACAACACCCAGGCCGATGCCCGGGAAGATGTAGGAGTTGTTGCACTGGGCGATGTGGAACGTGCGATCGCCCACAGTGACCGGGGCAAACGGACTGCCAGTGGCGACCAGCGCATCACCGTTGGTCCAGGTCAGCACTTCCTGCGGCGTGACTTCGACCTTCGAGGTCGGGTTGGACAACGGCATGACCAAAGGCTTGGCGCAGTGCTTGTGCATCTCGCGGATGACCTGCTCGGTGAACAGGCCGCGCTGGCCAGACACACCGATCAGCACGGTCGGCTTGCCATTGGCAACCACGTCCAGCAACTCGGGCGAACCCTCACCGCTCGACCAGCCCGCCACGTCCGCAGTCTTCTGCGCGAGGTTCTTCTGGAAGGCCAGCAGGTTGTCCATGCTGTCAGTCAGCAGCCCGAAGCGGTCGACCATCATCACGCGTTTGCGTGCGTCAGCTTCGCTCAGGCCTTCGATAACCATGGCCGCAATGATGTGCTCGGCGATCCCGCAACCCGCCGAACCCGCGCCGAGGAACACCACGCGCTGCTGGCCAAGGGTTTCGTGCTTGGCCTTGCAAGCCGCCAGCAAGGTGCCCACGGCAACCGACGCGGTGCCCTGAATGTCATCGTTGAAGCAGCACAACTCATCGCGGTACTTCTCCAGCAACGGCATGGCGTTGGTCTGGGCGAAGTCTTCGAACTGCAGCAACACGTCCGGCCAGCGGCGCTGAACGGCCTCGATGAACAGCGCGATGAAGTCCTCGTATTCCTTGCCGGTGACGCGCTCGTGGCGCCAGCCCATGTACATCGGGTCGTCCAGCAGCTCTTTGTTGTTGGTGCCCACGTCGAGCACGATCGGCAAGGTGTACGCCGGGCTGATGCCGCCGCATGCGGTGTACAGCGACAGCTTGCCGATCGGGATGCCCATGCCGCCGATGCCCTGATCGCCCAGACCGAGGATGCGCTCGCTGTCCGTCACCACAATGATTTTGATGCGATCTTTCGTTGCGCTGCGCAGGATATCGTCGATGCGATCGCGCTCGGGGTAGGAAATGAACAGCCCGCGGTGGGTGCGGTAGATCTTCGAGAATTCCTGACACGCCTGACCCACGGTCGGGGTGTAGATGATCGGCAGCATCTCGTCGAGGTGGGAATCCAGCAGGCGGAAGAACAGGGTTTCGTTGTTGTCCTGGATCGAACGCAGATAAATGTGTTTATCCAGATCGCTCGCGCATTGCTGGTACTGGTTGTAAACGCGAGTGACCTGCTCTTCGATGGTTTCGACATTCTGTGGCAGCAGGCCGACCAGGTTGAAATCAATACGTTCTTGCGGTGTAAACGCGCTGCCTTTGTTGAGCAGCGGCATCTCCAGCAAAGAAGGGCCGGCATAGGAAATATATAAAGGTCGCGAGGTCTTGGTCATTTGCAGTGATCGCCTTTTCTCTGTTTGCTCTATCAATACGTCGTCGAAACGAAGCCCCGGAGGTCGGTGTACACGACGCTCAACGCAGGATCCGCCGGAAGAAATAGGGGGTAAAAACAGGGTGCCTATCTTACTCGCCTGAAAACGATTGCGACATTTTGTCGCCCTCCGATTGCGAAATGATGGGGGGAAGTCGTCGGACCGGTCAGGAATTCGCCTGTCACCGCGAGCAAATCAACTGTCTGCGGTCACAGATAAAACTAACGGTGGCAGGCTGCCCTCTTCGCGTGATGAAGTCGGCATCGTGGTCACAGATTCGCCGCGCTGAAAGGATTTACACATTGAACTGGCGATAAGCCAGTGCAGTCACATTGATATCAGACCGGAGATATCAATGTCAGACCAGCGCATCTTTCGTATCCATTACCGCTTTCTGGGCGAGCAGCGAGTGTTTCTCCAACCCGACTCAGTGCTGGACGAAGCCGACGCCTGGTACTACGCCTGCCTGCACGCAGGCATTGGCGTACTGCACAACCTGTCCAAGACCCGAGAAGAGCTGACCGCGCTGATCACCCATGGCCGGCGGTATGGTTTGACGGATGTGCGCTGGGGAGAGTGGGTCTGATGGTTCTGCCCAGCCCTCCGCCGGCGTTTTTTGCAGAAGGCGGTTGACGCTATCCAATCCGCTGGATCACATAGCTCGTCTCAAAGCCGTGAACACATCCGATCACGTTGAATCCCTTGAAATAGCCCGTCGCGCGAAGCAAATCCACAGCAGGGCCTACTTCAGGTGAATGCTGGAAGTCGCCGTAGTCGTCGAACACGATAAACCCGCCCGTGACGACGCTTGGCGAGTACAGCAGGAAGTCCAGCAGCACATTGCGCCCGGCGTGGCCGCCATCGATGTGCAAGAGCGCCACCTTCGGCGACAGGTTGTAGAAGCGCTCGGCACACAACTCCGAATACCCCCTCAGCACCAGGGCGTTCGAGAACAGCTTCTCTTGGTAGTAACTGAACTCTTCAAACTGATTCGGCAGCTCAAAGGGATCAATCCCGATGATGCGGCGCTCGCGGTTGCAGACCTCATTCATCAGCACCAGCGACTTGCCCTTCCATACGCCGATCTCGACCACGTCGCCGGGAATGCCTTCGACCAGAAGCGCCAGATAACCCAGTAACCGCACATGATCGTGAAACGACAACTCCTTGCGCGGCATCGCCCGCTCCGCCGGCAACGTGCTCTGCGCCTGCTCGAAGTGCTTGCCGATCAACGTCCAGACCTGGGCGATCGAGTCATTGAGTTCCGGGTTGCTGATGAAATCGTTGAGCTCTTGGATGGTAGTCATGGCTTCTCTGACTGGCTGGAAGGGCGGAGGGTTGTAGCTGGGCCGAGCTGCGATCTTGTAACGCGAGTGGCGTGAGATCGAGAGTAGGCGGGGGTTGGGAAAAGTAAAGTGCGGGGTGTGCGGCGAGCGTTGTATCAAGACTCTTGAACAGCAGAAACGAAAAAGCCCCAGAAGCATAACTTCTGGGGCTTTTCAAATGATGGCGGAGAGATAGGGATTTGAACCCTAGGTACTGTCGCCAGTACAACGGATTTCGAATCCGTCCCGTTCGGCCACTCCGGCATCTCTCCAACGGCGCGCATCATAACAGTTCGTTCGAAGAACGCGAACCCTTTTTACGGATTTTTTCGCGTTCTTTCAGATGCTTGCAGCATTTTCCGCTTGAAGCGCTGGATCAGAGCGGTACGCCGAGACGCTGGGCGACTTCTTCGTAGGCTTCGATGACATCGCCGAGGCCCTGACGGAAGCGGTCCTTGTCCATTTTCTTGCGGGTTTCTTTGTCCCACAGGCGGCAGCCGTCCGGGCTGAACTCGTCGCCCAGGACGATCGAGCCATCGCTGAACACGCCGAATTCGAGCTTGAAGTCGACCAGCAGCAGGCCGGCATCGTCGAACAGCTTGGTCAGAACTTCGTTGACCTTCAGGGACAGCTCTTTCATGCGAACCAGCTGCTCGGCGGTGCCCCAACCGAACGCGACGACGTGGGAGTCGTTGATGAACGGGTCGCCCTTGGCGTCGTCCTTCAGGAACAGCTCAAACGTGTAAGGGTTGAGCTTCATGCCCTCTTCCACACCCAGGCGCTTGACCAGGCTGCCAGCGGCGTAGTTACGCACGACGCATTCGACCGGGATCATGTCGAGCTTCTTGACCAGCACTTCGTTGTCGGCCAGCAGTTTGTCGAACTGGGTCGGAATGCCTGCGGCTTCCAGCTTCTGCATGATGAAGGCGTTGAACTTGTTGTTCACCATGCCTTTGCGGTCGAGCTGTTCGATGCGCTTGCCGTCGAACGCCGAGGTGTCGTTGCGGAACACAAGGATCAAGCGGTCAGCGTCGTCGGTCTTGTAAACCGACTTGGCTTTGCCGCGGTAGAGTTCTTCACGTTTTTCCATGATGGGCTCCGCTTGCTGAATCTGGCTGAATAATGGGGGGCGAGTCGCCCGTTTGGGACGCTAGGCGATTTCTCGCCAGTCGAGCCCTGAATCCTGATCGGCCAATTGTAGCCAGTCCTCGTCGCACCCAAGGGTGTCGACGAAACATTGCCGGGCCAGATGCGGCAGGTTGTTCTTGCTGCTCAGATGGGCCAGCACCAGGTGCTGCAGATCCTGCCATCCCAACTCGTTCACCAGGCCGGCAGCCTGATGATTGTTCAAATGACCGTGATCACCACCCACACGCTGCTTGAGAAAGTACGGGTACTGACCCCGGGCAAGCAGATCGCGGCAGTGATTGGACTCGACCATGAGGGCATCGAGCCCGCGGTAGCTGTCCAGGACCATCGGGCAATACGAGCCGAGGTCGGTCAACAGGCCGAAGCGCCGGCGCCCGTCGTTGAACACGAACTGCGTCGGCTCCAGCGCATCGTGAGCCACCGACACCACGTCGATCCCCAGATCGCCGATGCGCAGCCCCTGCCCGCCCACCAGTCGAAGACCGGCTTCCACGGGCTTGCGCATGCCGCGCAGCGTGCCGTCGCTGAGGTACACCGGCACATCGTAACGCCGAGACAGCAAACCCACGCCATGCACATGATCGGCATGTTCGTGGGTCACTAGAATGGCGCTGAGCTGTTTGCCACTGACGCCCAGCCTGTCGAGCCGACGTTCGGTTTCCCGTAATGAGAAACCACAATCGACCAGCACGTACGTGTCGTTGCTCGCAACCAGCGTGGCATTGCCACGGCTGCCGCTGCCCAGAACCGCGAAGCGCACTTAACCCAGGTTGTCCTGAATGACGCTCAACACACGACGAGCGACTTCGGTCGGCGCCACGGTGTTGATGTTCTTCTCGACCGTTACCTGAACGTTCTCGCCGACCTTGCTCAGGCGAACCTGATAACGCTCGGCGCGTGCTTCTTTCTCTTCCTTGGACTCTTCACTGCCGAACACGCGACTGAGGAAGCCAGGCTTGTTCTCAGGCTTGTCGGCTTTTTCCGCCAGGTTGATGTAGTAAAGGCCCAGGCTGCGGTTGATGTCTTCAACGCGCCAGTCGCCCTGGTTAAGCGCACGACCGACGCTCGACCACGCGCGATCCAGGTCCGCGCCCAGGTTCAGCACCGGGTTGCCGCTGCCGTCTTCGCTGAGGGAAACACGGCTTGGGGTGTCGAAATCACGCGCCGCCAGCAAGGACACCGAACCGCCCTTCTCGGCAGTACGGGTCAGGCTCGCCAGCATGTCGTCAGTCAGCACGGAGTCGAGGCCGACGTTAGTGCTGCGCGACGGGAATGCGGGGTCATCTTTGCTGCCAGCCGGACGCTGCACGCTGACCACGTAGATTTCACTCGTGTTGCGCTGCACGCCCGGTTCGATACGAACGCGAAGGCGGGTTTCGGTGCTGGCGGCATCGCCACTCGAACCCATGCGCTTGGCGACCGATGCCGACAATTCGTCCATGCGCTGCCAGGTGGTGTTGAATTCACCGGTCTGCGGACGATCTTCGGCGATGCGGAAACCGTTGTCTTCGAAGTACTGGTGCGCCACTGGCCAGACTTCAGCCGGTGCGCGCTGGGCGAGGATCCAGCGGTTGTCGCCGCTCTTCTGCAGCGTGTAGTCGCCGGAGTCCTGAGCAGTGGCCAGCGGTTGCGGACGCGGCACGGTGAATTCACCCTTCTGGGTGTCGTCGGCAACGTTGCGCGGGATTGGAAGCAACGGGTCCAGGCGTTTGACTTCCTGAACGCCTTCGGGCAATTGCATCGGCGGCTTCTGGGTCGCTTCCAGATAATCGCTGCTGCGATCGCGGAAATAACCGTCCTGGCCAAAAAGCCAGCTGCAACCGCTGGTGCTGGAGATAATCAAGGCTAGTGCGGAAAGTCCGGCCAGTCGCTTCATTGCGTAATGCTTCCTCATTAGACCAATACACCGGACTGGCGCAGGGCCTGACGCAGCGGCTCGTGGCAGGACTCGCTGAGCCAGGTAAGCGGCAGACGAATACCGTCTGGCATCAAACCCATCTCATGCAGGGCCCATTTCACGGGAATAGGGTTCGATTCGATGAACAGGGTCTTGTTCAGCGGCATCAGTTTTTCATGAATTTCGCGGGCAGTATCGGCATCACCGGCCATCGCGGCCTTGCACAGGTCGGCCATGGCGCGCGGCGCGACGTTGGCAGTAACCGAAATGTTGCCTTTGCCACCGAGCAACATCAGCTCGACGGCGGTCGCGTCGTCGCCGGAATAGACCAGAAAGTCGCTGCTCACGCCGGCAAGGATAGCCTTGGCGCGCTGCAGGTCTCCGGTGGCTTCCTTGATGGCGATGATGTTTTTGACTTTCGACAGGCGGATAACGGTCTCGGCTGACATGTCGCAGGCAGTACGGCCCGGCACGTTATACAGAATCTGCGGGATGTCGACGGCTTCGGCGATGTGCTTGAAGTGCTGGTACAAGCCTTCCTGGGTCGGCTTGTTGTAGTAAGGGGTGACCAGCAGGCAGGCATCGGCACCGGCGTTCTTGGCGTTGGTGGTCAGTTCGACCGCCTCGCGGGTGGAGTTGGCGCCGGTGCCGGCGATGACCGGGATGCGGCCAGCGACCTGCTGAACCACGCGGCGGATGACTTCGATGTGCTCGTTGACGTCGAGCGTCGCGGATTCACCGGTGGTGCCAACGGCAACAATGGCGTTGGTGCCCTCTTGCAGGTGAAAGTCCACCAGTTTGCTCAGGCTGTCCCAATCGAGACGACCTTGTGCATCCATGGGTGTGACCAGTGCCACCATACTGCCCGCAATCATGCAAACCGCTCCTGCCGGAAAAAGAGAGCGGTAATGGTACTGGCGCCATGATCCTTGCACAAGGCGAGCATTCCCCTCGGCGCCGGTTTTCGCTACCCTTCGGTCTTTGATCGGTACGGGTCATCTGCCCGGCTCGTTCGACTGCTCGATTTTGACGTCACTTACCCCCGCCCTGCGTCGTTATCGCGCGCCATGACAGGCTCATGGCAGCGATTGGCGGCTGTGGGGCGCAGCGACGTCACGATGCCTTCGTTCGTCGAGCCCGCCGGCAAAGGCCTGCTGCGTACCGACCGCTCATCGTTTAGGAATGCTGCATGTCATCCATCCCCACAGTTCGCGAACAATTCCTTGTCATCAGTGCCCTTGGCGCCAACCCAATGGAGCTGACCAACGTGCTGTGCCGCGCCAGTAACGAAAGCCGTTGCTCGGTCGTCAGCTCACGCCTCACCCGCCACGGTGAGTGCAGCGCGCTGATCCTGCAGATCTCCGGCAGCTGGGACGCCCTGGCGCGTCTGGAAACCGGTCTGCCCAATCTGGCGAAGAAACACGCCTTCACCGTCAATGTGGTCCGTAGTGCTTCGCTGGAAAACCGTCCGGAAGCCCTGCCCTACGTGGCCTACGTCAGTTCGGCGTATCGCCCGGACATCATCAACGAGCTGTGCCAGTTCTTCATCGACCACAACGTCGAGCTGGAAAACCTGATCTGCGACACCTATCAGGCACCGCAGACCGGCGGCACCATGCTCAACGCGACGTTCACCGTGACATTGCCGGCCGGCACCCAGATCAGCTGGCTGCGTGACCAGTTCCTGGACTTCGCCGACGCACTCAACCTCGATGCGCTGATCGAACCATGGCGCCCTCAAGCACCGATGTAAGGAGTCCCGAATGGCTGTAGAACTCGACCAACCCGTTGCCGACTTTCAGGTACAGGCCACGAGCGAACAGGCGGTCAGCCTGTCGGCGTTGAAAGGTCAGCAAGTCGTCCTTTATTTCTACCCAAAGGACAGCACCCCGGGCTGCACCACCCAGGGCCAGGGCTTTCGCGATCATCACGCCGACTTCAAGGCCGCCAATACAGTGGTGTTCGGCGTGTCGCGGGACAGCCTGAAATCCCACGAGAACTTCAAGGCCAAGCAGGAATTCCCGTTCGAGCTAATTTCGGACAAGGACGAATCGCTGTGCCAGCTGTTCGATGTGATCAAGCTGAAAAAGCTGTACGGCAAGGAATACCTGGGCGTCGACCGCAGCACCTTCCTGATCGACAAGGAAGGTGTGCTACGCAAGGAATGGCGCGGCGTGAAGGTGCCAGGGCATGTGGCGGCGGTGCTTGAAGCCGCTCAGGCGCTGAACAAGGCCTGACGAAATCACCCTCTGTAGGAGCGCGCTTGCCCGCGATACGCGGTGTGCCAGACACTTTGTCTGGCACCCGTCGAACGCATTCGCGGGCAAGCGCGCTCCTACACGTCGCTACAACAATGGCGCCACCGTCGGTTCGTTCCGTGGCCACGCATCTAGCACAGCCTTGAAAAGGGTCGCCAGCGGAATCGCAAAGAAAATCCCCCAGAACCCCCACAGACCGCCGAACAACAGGACGGCGCAGATGATTGCCACCGGGTGCAGGCTAACGGTCTGGAGAACAGCAGCGGCACCAGCACGTTGCCGTCCAGGGTCTGGATGATGCCGTAGACCGCCATCAGATAAATGAACTGATCGCTCCAGCCCCACTGGAACAGCGCGATGAATGCCACCGGCACGGTCACCACCACAGCGCCTACGTACGGCACCACCACCGAAATCCCCACCAGCATCGCCAGCAACGCCGAGTAATTCAGGCCCATGGTCACGAAGGCGATGTACGTGACCCCGCCGCAGATGAAGATCTCGATGACCTTGCCACGAATGTAGTTGGCGATCTGTCGGTTCATTTCCTCGGCCACATGGGTAATCAGCGTGCGTTCGCGGGGCAGATAACCCCTCGCCCAGCGGCTGATCATCCGACGATCCTTGAGGAAGAAGAACACCAGGATCGGCACCAGCACCAGGTAGATCATCATGTTGACCAACAGCGGCAGGCTGGACAGGGAAAACGTCAGCGCCCATTGCCCGAACTTTCCGACCTCACCGCGAGCCACTTCGATGGCCTGCAAGACCTGCTCGTCCGACACAAGATGCGGATAGCGCTCCGGCAGCAGCAACAGCAGCGACTGCCACTTGGCGAGCATGCCGGGCAATTCGTTGAACAAGGTGATGAGCTGGTGCCACAGCAACGGCACGAGCACCAGCAGAAACAGCGCCAGCGCCCCCATGAATAAAGCGAACACCAGCGCCACTGCGCCACCTTCCGGCACGCGCAGGCGTTCGAGCAGGCTGACCAGTCCGTGCATGAGAAAGGCGAGCACCAGCCCGGCCAAGACTGGCGCAAGCATGCCGCCAAGGGTGAGAACAACGGTAAATCCGAGAACCAACAGCACCGCCAGCACCACCGCTTCCTCGTCGGAAAAGTAGCGCTGTATCCAGTCGCGAAGCACTTTGAACATCAAGAATCCTAAGGGGGGGTTGCGAGGGGTCAGAAATGCTCAGGCCTTACGCAGCCAATACCGATAAATGCCGTCAGCGTTTTCTTCGTGCAGCAGCACATGGCCGGCCAGCTTTGCGAATGTACGGAAGTCGCGCTGCGATCCGGCATCCGTGGCCGTCACTTTGAGGACCGCGCCGCTGGCCAGACGGTTGAGTTCCATCTTGGCCTTGAGCAAGGGTAGCGGGCAGTTGAGGCCACTGGCGTCAAGCTCTGCATCGCAGGCTGCGGGGTTTCCTACAGCGTCAGACATCGTTTCTCTCCGGGTAGACACATCCGCCCTCGCATTAAAGCCAACGGGCGGAAGAACATTCTTACAGGTTTTCCAGAATACCCCACTCTGGTCAGCAAGCCATTGAGCCAGCTACAGTGACGCCTTTCTGCCCCAGAGTTTCGTGCATGAATTTTTTGCGCCCCACGCTGCTGACCCTCGCATGCCTGCTGGCAGCGCCGAGCTTCGCAGAAGACGACCTGCCCTCCCTCGGCGACGCGAGTTCATCCATCGTTTCTCCGCAGCAGGAACATGACCTGGGGCGCGCCTGGCTCGGGCTATTGCGCTCTGAAGTGGCGCAGCTGTCAGATCCGCTGCTCAAGGACTTCGTCGAGTCCTCAGTCTATCGGCTGGCCGAAACCAGCCAGGTGCAGGACCGCCGGCTCGAATTCATTCTGATCAACACGCCGGAGATCAACGCCTTCGCCGCGCCCGGCGGGATCATTGGGGTCAACGGCGGGTTGTTTCTCCACGCCGAAACCGAAGGCGAATACGCTGCGGTCCTCGCCCACGAACTGGCTCACCTGTCGCAAAGGCACTTCGCCCGCGGCGTACAGGCGCAACAGCGTATGCAAGTGCCGGTGATGGCAGCCATGCTTGCCGGCATCGTCATGGCCGCAGCGGGCGCAGGCGATGCGGGGATTGCTGCGATCGCCGGCACCCAGGCCGCTGCAATTCAGGAGCAGGCAAGATTCTCCCGGCAGAATGAATCTGAAGCGGACCGCATCGGCATCCTCAACCTGGAAAAGGCAGGCTACGACCCGCGCAACATGCCCACCATGTTCGAGCGTCTGGCACGCCAGTATCGCTATGACGCCAAGCCGCCGGAATTCCTGATGAGCCACCCGGTGACCGAATCACGTATTGCCGACACCCGCAACCGCGCCGAGCAGGCCAAGCCCGGCGGCAAGGAAGACAGCCCTGCGTATCAACTGATGCGCGCGCGCACCGTGCTGATCTACGAAGAAACCCCCGGCATGGCCGCCAAGCGTTTCCGTGCGCAACTGGCCGAGAACCCGAAAAACGACGCTGCTCGCTACGGTCTGGCGCTCGCCCAGACTAAGGCGGGTCAGCTGAATGAGGGTCGCGAAACACTGAAGCCCTTGCTCGACAAGGCCCCGGATAACATTCCCTACAACCTCGCCGCCGTGAACCTGGACATCTCCAACAATCGCCTTCCCGATGCTCAACAGCGGGTGGACCGAATGTTGAGTCTCTATCCGGACAACTACCCGCTGAATCAGGCGAAAGTCGACGTCTTGCTCAAGCAGTCCAAGGCGCCCGAGGCATTGAAGTCTCTGGAGATTCTGCTGAAGAGTCGTCCGGACGATCCGGACATCTGGAATCAGGTGGCTGACACCCGCGGCCTGTCGGGCAACACCATCGGCCTGCATCAGGCCCGTGCGGAATATTTCGCGCTGATGGGCGATTTCAAACAGGCGATCCAGCAGCTTGAATTCGCCAAGCGCCGCGCGAACAACAACTTCCAGCTGGCCTCACGCATCGACGCGCGGCAGCAGGAAATCATCGCTCAGGAGCGGGCGGTGAAGGACATGATGAATTGAAGTGAGCTACGGTCAGCTACAAGCGGCAAGCCATGAGCTGCAAGATGGAACGCAGCAAATCGGCTTTTCGCCTGAAGCTTGAAGCTTGAAGCTAACCGCTATTGCTCAAGCATTACCCGAGCTCTTCATGCGTGCCGCTTGGGTAAAGTCGAGCATGCGCTGCAACGGCCGGACGGCGTGAGGGATGACCGCCGGGTCAACGAAGATCTCGTTAGTGCCTTCACGCAGGCATTCAAGCGTGCGTGCCAAGGTGTTCATCGCCATCCACGGGCAATGGGCGCAACTGCGGCATGCCGCGCCGTTGCCAGCGGTAGGCGCCTCGATGAAGACCTTATCGGGGCACAGCTGCTGCATCTTGTAGAAGATGCCTCGGTCGGTGGCGACGATGAAGGTGGTGTTCGGCAGTGTTTGCGCCGCCTTGATCAACTGGCTGGTCGAGCCCACTGCGTCCGCCAGGTCAATGACCGACTCCGGGGATTCCGGGTGCACCAGAATGGCTGCGTCCGGGTACAGCGCCTTCATGTCCTCCATCTGCCGGGACTTGAATTCCTCGTGCACGATGCAGGCGCCGTCCCACAACAGCATGTCCGCCCCGGTCTCACGCTGAATGTAACGGCCCAGATGCTTGTCGGGCGCCCAGATGATTTTCTCGCCGTTGTCCATGAGGCTTTCAACGATCTCCAGCGCACAACTGGACGTCACTACCCAGTCGGCACGGGCTTTTACGGCGGCGGATGTGTTGGCGTAAACCACCACGGTGCGCTCGGGGTGCTGATCGCAGAACGCAACAAACTCGTCGACCGGGCAGCCGAGGTCCAGCGAGCAGGTCGCCTCAAGGGTCGGCATCAGGATGCGCTTTTCGGGGGTCAGGATTTTTGCGGTTTCACCCATGAAACGCACCCCGGCGACCAGCACGGTTTTCGCCGGATGGTTTTTGCCGAAACGCGCCATCTCCAGAGAATCCGAGACGCAACCGCCGGTTTCTTCCGCCAGTGCCTGAATCACCGGATCGCAGTAGTAGTGCGCCACCAGCACAGCGTCCCGTGCCTTGAGCTCAGCGGCGATCAGGCGGCGATATTCCGCTTCCTCCTCCGGGGTCAGGATTTTGGGCTGTTTGGCGTCCAGGTGCGCTTGGACCAGGAGGCGTTCGGAGATGTGTGTCATGTCGATGGACCTGAATGCGCGTACGGACAGAAAGTCCGCATGATGGAAAACGGCCGGGAAGTTAGCACGGGATCTGTTGAGCGATCACTTACCGGCAGTCCCCGCTATCAATGTTAGCTCCATCACCTCAAGCGCAGGACATCGCAAAAACAGGTTCGCAATGGTTGGAACGAGTCAGCCAAAAAAGCACCGAAACCCTCAAGCCCGCCATTCAATGGCAGAATCTGCGTCACTGGACAGTTTTGGAGACCCTCATGCTGCGCGTATTTGAACGACGGCTCGATCCCTTCCCACCCGATGAAGCACCGCCGCCGCCTGTGGGTCTGGCGCGTTTTCTGTGGGCCTGCACCCGGGGTGCGCGTGGCTACATCCTCGCCCTTGCGGTGCTCAGCGCCTGCGTGTCGATTTACGAAGCCTGGCTTTTCTCGTTCCTTGGGCAAGTGGTTGATCTGCTGTCGACCTGGAAGGACGGAGGCGCCACCGCAGGCGAAGAAAGCCGAGCGCTGTGGGGCATCGGCATTGTGCTGGTGGTCAGTATCGGTCTGGTGGCCATGCGCACGATGGTCCAGCACCAGATACTGGCGATCAACCTGCCGTTGCGGCTGCGCTGGGACTTTCACCGCCTGATGCTGCGGCAAAGCCTGTCGTTCTTTTCCGATGAGTTCTCCGGTCGGGTGACCACCAAGGTCATGCAGACCGCGCTGGCGGTGCGGGACGTGCTGTTCACCCTGATCGAAATCGCGCCCGGCATCGGCGTTTACTTCATTGCGATCATCGCGCTGGCCGGCGGCTTCGCCTTGAAGCTGATGCTGCCGTTCCTTGCCTGGATCGTGTTGTTCGGGCTGGCCATGCTGTACTTCGTGCCGCGCCTGGGCAAAGTCGGTCAGGAACAGGCCAACGCACGGTCGTCGATGACCGGGCGGATCTCCGACGCCTACACCAACATCACCACGGTGAAGCTGTTCTCTCACTCCAAGCGTGAAGCACAGTTTGCGCGCGCGGCGATGGAGGACTTCAAGCAGACCGGCTTTCGCCAGATGCGCCTAGTGAGCCAGTTCGAAATCGTCAATCAGGCGCTGGTCGTTGCGTTGATTCTGGGCGCCGGCGGTTATGCACTGTGGCTGTGGCATCAGGGTGACGTCGGCACTGGCGCGGTGGCAGCGATTACCGCGATGGCGCTGCGCATCAATGGCATGTCCCACTGGATCATGTGGCAGATGACCTCGCTGTTCGAGAACATCGGCACGGTGCAGGACGGCATGGCGACGCTGACTCAGGGCCCGAAAGTGCAGGATGCGCCGGATGCAACCGCGTTGAAGACCACCGGCGGCGCGGTGACATTCGACAACGTCAGCTTCAACTACAACGGCGAGCGCCAGGTGCTGGAGGGTTTGGACCTGGCCATCCGGCCGGGCGAGAAGATCGGACTGGTCGGCCGTTCAGGCGCCGGCAAATCCACGCTGATCAACCTGCTGCTGCGCTTCTATGACGTGGACAGCGGCGAAATTCGCATCGATGGTCAGAACATCAGGCAGGTCACGCAAGACAGCCTGCGCAGCGCCATCGGCATGGTGACTCAGGATACGTCGCTGCTTCATAGGTCCATTCGCGACAACATTGCCTATGGTCGACCCGATGCCACCGATGAGGAAATCCACACCGCTGCGGTTAACGCCCAGGCGGATGGCTTCATCAGTCAGCTCAGCGACAAGCATGGCCATAGCGGCTACGACACGCTGGTCGGTGAACGCGGTATCAAGCTGTCGGGCGGCCAGCGCCAACGGGTTGCCATTGCCCGGGTGATGCTGAAGAACGCGCCGATTTTGCTGCTGGACGAAGCGACCAGCGCCCTGGATTCGGAAGTCGAAGTGGCGATTCAGGAAAGCCTCGACGAAATGATGAAAGGCAAAACCGTCATTGCCATCGCCCACCGGCTGTCGACGATTGCGGCCATGGACCGGCTCATCGTGATGGACGACGGGCGCATCATCGAACAAGGCACCCACGCTGAACTGCTCAACAAAAACGGCACGTATGCGCGGTTGTGGCATCGCCAGAGCGGCGGGTTTCTGGGCGAGGATCAGGGCGTGCCTGAAGCGGTGGATCAGGTATAGCGGCAGACTCGCGGTATATCCTCAGCGACACGGCGGCTCTCTGGCAAAGCCGTCATGTCACTGCGGGCCCCGCCGATACACGACATCCTCGCCTATCAGAATCTCCTAGTAGACCGACTTACTAGGATGTATTCTCCGACGCTATGAATACTCCCCATACACGTGGTTCATCTGATGTCCGTCAAGGCATCCTCGACGTCGGCCAGCGCATCATGGCCGCCAAGGGGTATTCCGGCGTCGGCCTGAACGAAATTCTGGCTGCTGCGGGCGTGCCGAAAGGCTCCTTCTACCATTACTTCGGTTCCAAGGATGCCTTCGGCGAGGCGTTGCTTGAGCATTACTTCGACGACTACCTCGCTGACATCGATCGTATCCTCGGCGAGCCCGGCCTGCCCATGGGTGAGCGGCTGATGAATTACTGGCGCGTCTGGCAAGACACGCAGTCGTTTCAGGAATGTCAGGGTAAATGCCTCGCCGTGAAGCTTGGCGTGGAAGTGGCTGATCTTTCGGAAGCGATGCGCGCTGTTCTCAAGCGCGGCACAGCCGGCATTACTGACCGGCTCGGCAGCGCGATCGAGGCTGCCGTTGCTGACGGCTCGCTGCCCGCCTGCGAGAACCCCTATGCCGTTGCACAAAGCCTGTACCAGTTGTGGGTCGGCGCCAGCGTGATGGTCAAGATCGAAAGAAGCCTCGCGCCCTTTCAGACGGCCATGGAAACAACACGCGTGATTCTGCGGCTTGCCTGATCGGCGCACTGCCATGTCCCGCCGCTCTCTGTGGCCTCGCGCCTCTTCTGTATAGCGCCGGCCGGTCTGTTCTGACCGGCTTTATAACTTTGCAACTGTTGAGTAGCGTTCAAACAGCCTCCTGAAATAATTTGAAAATAATCCTAGACGACTGGTCTACTCAAGTCTAAGGTGTATCTACTTTAACCCGTCCCAAGGAATATGCCCGATGAAAGTGCTTATGGTTCTGACTTCCCACGACACCCTTGGCAACACCGGCCGTCCTACCGGCTTCTGGCTGGAAGAACTGGCCGCGCCCTACTACGCGTTCAGCGACATCAACGCCGAGATCGTTCTGGCGTCGCCACAAGGCGGTCAACCTCCGCTGGACCCAAAGAGCAACGAGCCTGACTCCCAGACCGACCTGACCCGTCGTTTCGAAAAAGACGAAAAGGCCACTGCTCAGCTCGCCAACACCGTCCGACTGGACAGCGTAGTCCAGGCAGATTTCGATGCTGTGTTCTACCCAGGCGGCCATGGCCCTCTGTGGGATCTGGCTGAAGACAAACACTCCGTCCAGCTCATCGAATCGTTCATCGCCGCCGGCAAGCCCGTCGCTGTCGTCTGTCACGCCCCCGGCGTGCTGCGCCACGTCAAGAACGCCGACGGCACCCCGCTGGTTAAAGGCAAGAAGGTCACCGGCTTTACCAACAGCGAAGAAGAAGCGGTCGGCCTGACCAACGTGGTGCCTTTCCTGGTGGAAGACGAGCTGAAATCACTGGGCGGCGTCTACTCCCAAGGTCCGGACTGGGGCTCGTATGTCCTCACCGATGGTCTGCTGATTACCGGCCAGAACCCTGCTTCGTCCGGCCCTGCGGCAGACGTGCTGATCAAGGCACTGCAAAACAAATCGGCCTGATCACAGCCCGGCGCGAGGGGTGTTCGCACCCCTCCCCGCTTATCAGCTTTGCACCGAGATAACCGCCATGAACTGGTAATGAACGGATTCAACCCGACCCCAGGCCCGACTCTATGTCGGGCTTTGTCGTTTCTGGGCGGATGCGAGTAACCCAACAAACACTGCGGTGACGGGTCTAGCTCGCCAATGGCAGGCATTGAGGAACGCTCACAATGCTCGTTGTGACGGGTGAGCAGTTGCGGACGACATACTCAACAGCAGCGCCCGCCATACCCTTGCCCCCGAATACCTCACCGACAGCGTTGTGAACGACAGCACGAGGCCGTCCAGCGTCAACCTCAACAACGGCTTCAGGCTTTGCGCCGGCGACCTGCTGGACGTTTCGGCGTTAGGGTTTAGCCCTGGGAGCTGGGGTTTGGCACCCGCCGACCTGCACCCGATCGGCTGACCCCGGAAGCGCACTCCCAAATGGCAGGCATGAAAAAGCCGTCGCAGGTGCGACGGCTTTTTTTGCAGCATGGGGCGGTTACAGAGCTTCTTCCATGCTGATACTGCTCACTGAATCTCAGTCAACACGTTTGGCCCACACCGCCTGGGCGTTGGTGAATTCGCGTAGCCCGAAGTGGGACAGTTCGCGACCATAGCCACTCTTTTTGACGCCTCCCACCGGAATCCGCGCGTTGGTGGCCGGGAATCCGTTGATGAACACGCCACCGGTTTCCAGACGCCGGGCGATGCGTTGCGCGCGCGGGATGTCCTGAGTCCACAGGCTGCCGCCCAATCCATAGTCACTGGTGTTGGCCAGTACGATCGCCTCTTCGGCATTGGCGGCAATGGTGATCGCGGCCACCGGCCCGAACGTTTCTTCGTCGAAGGCGGCCATACCTGGCTTCACATCGGCCAGCACGGTGGGTGCGTAGAAATTGCCGGGGCCGTCGATCTTCTTGCCGCCCAGCAGCAACGTCGCGCCGGCTGCAAGTGTGCGTTGAACCTGATCATCCAGCTCATCGCGCAGATCAGCGCGGGCCATCGGGCCGACGTTGATCGCGCTGTCCAGCGGGTCACCGACTTTCAGTTGCTCGACCGCTGCAACGAATTGACGGGTGAATTGCTCGGCGATCGGCGCCTCAAGAATGAATCGCTTGGCCGCCAGACAGACCTGGCCGGCGTTCTGGAAACGCGCTTCAACGGCGGCTTTCACCGCAAGATCGATGTTCGCATCGGCCAGCACAATAAAGGCGTCCGAACCGCCCAGCTCCAGCAGGCTCTTCTTGAGTGCCTTGCCTGCGGTGGCTGCCACGGCAGAACCTGCACGCATACTGCCCGTCAGGGTGACGGCGGCAATGCGCGGGTCTTCAATGGTGCGGGCCACGGTGTCGTTGTCAGCGATGAGATTGGTGAACAGACCTTTGGGAAAGCCCGCTGCCTCATAGGCTTCTTGCAACGCATAGGCCGAGCCCATGACGTTCGGCGCGTGCTTGAGCATAAAACCGTTGCCGGACAGCATGATCGGCCCGGACGCACGAATCACCTGCCACAGCGGGAAATTCCAGGGCATGACCGCCAGCACGGTGCCGATCGGCAGGAAGGACACATGGACTTCGTCGTCGCTGCCTACATTGACGGGTTCATCGGCAAGAATCGCCGGACCGTTGTCGGCAATCCATTCAAGGGTGGCTGCGCACTTCTCCACTTCTCCACGGGCCGCCGCCAGGGTCTTGCCCATTTCAGCGGTGATCAGTGCAGCGAAGGATTCCGACCGCTCACGCAGGGTGTCCGCCAGACAGCGATAGGCCGCCACGCGCTCGCCCATCGGCGTGGCGCGCCACAGACGAAAGGCCGCAGCGTTCACATCCAGCAACTGCTCGACGTCGGTTTGGGTCTGGAAGGGGTAAGTGGCGATCAGCTCACCGGTGGCCGGGTTGCGTGATGTGGCGACGTTTGCGGTGTAAATCGGGCTCAGGTCAGACATCGTGATTACCTCGTTAGCGATCGGTGCAGCAAATAGGCGCTGCGATGACCGCCACTCTAGGCAAGCCCGAAAAAGCCCGGAAGGCGTGTTGTTATCCTATGACCGTGAGTCATAGGCAGTGTGGCGGGGAATGTAAGTCACCAGCGACAGGTCCGGCCGCCCCTCAGGCGTCAGCGCGACGTAGGTGAAATCGATATGGCCGCTGATAGGGTGCAGCAGCCGCTTGCGGCCCTCTTCGAAACCTTTGACCTCGGTGTCCTGCCACCACTCTTTGAACTCCGGGCTCAGGGCCGAGAGCTCTTCGATCAGGCTGTCGAACGGTGCCTTGTCCTGGGCCAGCGCCCGCGATGCCCGAAAGGCACTGATCATGCCCCGCGCCATCTGCTCCCAATCCAGAATGATGGTTCGGTACGGGATGTACAGAAACAACAGACGCAGCGTGTTGCGCTCATGGGGCTGCAACGAGCCATAGTCGACGAACAGCTCGGCGATGGCGTCGTTCCACACCAGAATGTCGAGTCGGGCGTTGCGCACATACGCCGGAATGGGGTTGATCGCGCGCACCAGCATTTCCAGGCCGTCGGTTACACCGCCGCCGGTCGCGGCAGCCGGCACTTCCAGTGCGGAAAGCGCATACAGGTGCGCCGACTCCACACGATCGAGCTTAAGGACCTTGGATATCCGTTGCAGGGCGTCCGGCGAGGGCTGTATGTCGCGGCCCTGTTCAAGCCAGGTGTACCAACTGACGCTGACCCCGGCGAGCGCCGCCACTTCTTCACGGCGCAATCCGGGCGTGCGCCGCGGCCCTTCCGGCAGACCGAAGTCCTTCGGATCAAGGCGCGCCCGCCGGCTGGACAGGAAATTGCCGAACTCACGCCGTTGCTCTATCGAAGGTCTTTTAGCCATAACTCGCTCGTGGTCCGCGTTTTGGTTGATCGCGGAAAACCGGCATCGTGGGTCAAGGCCTGGCGTGGGTCAAGCCGGTCAAGGTATCGGCGATGGCTTTAGTGCGCCGCGCCGTGCCCTCGGTGGCCTGGTTCGAGTGTTCCAGAGAATCGAGCATTTCGCGCAGTGCGCCGACGCCGGTTGACTGGTCCTCGATCTGCTGCGCCACCCGCTGGATCTCGCTGGAGAGCAGGTCGATGTCGACGCCAATCTCCGCTGCGTTCTTGCGGGTGATTTCCGCCAGCTTGCGCACTTCGTCGGCGACCACGGCGAAGCCTCGGCCCAGGTCCCCTGCACGCGCGGCCTCGATCGCGGCGTTGAGCGCCAGCAGGTTGGTCTGGCCAGCGATCTGCTGAATCACCTGCACGATGGACTGGATGCGCAGGCTCGATTCCGCGAGGGCTCGGGCGCCGACCACCGCTTCGTCCGCCTGACTGACCAGCGCTACAACGGTGTTGCCAGCGTTTGTCGAGACGGTGTTCTGCTGGTCAATCGTGCCGGCCAGATCGTCCATCGACAGGTGCAGCTCGCCGGAGTAGTGCTTGATTTGCGTGGACATCTCTTCCTGCTGCTGCCCGGCCTGGGCAAGGACCCGACCCAGTGCGGCAAGGCCCTCGAACACAGGCAAAACTTTGGTATCCAGCCCCCGAGTATCCAGCGCATTGTTGAAATCGTTGAGCTTGAACGCCTCGATCTGCTTCACGATGACGTGGTTCAAACCCACCATCTTCTTCAACTGACGGCGCAGAAAGAACGCCTTGAACTCTCCGTAGTGAGCGATGAAACGGTCGACGTACTCGTCGGTGAACGAAGCGCCCTTCGCCACCCGGAAGAAAAAGATCGCCGTGAGCGTCTGGTTCAGGTTCAGGCCGAGAATTTCGCCGAAGGTCGAGAACCCCACCACCGGCACGTTACCGAACAATCCGGTCATGCTGCCCAGGTCCTTGCCGTTGTTGGCCCGACGCAGGATGCAGTCGTTGAGGATTGCCGCGACGGGCTGACCGCCCTTGCCACGGAGGAATTGCTCGTAATCCACCTGGGTGGCTTCGCGCAAGGGGGTGCGCTTGACCATCACCAGTTCTTCGCCGGGGGCCACGTCGCAGAACAGCTGAATGATTTGCTGTGCATGGTCGATGCGCGCGATCGATCGCACGAACAACTCGCTGCCCACGCGAATGGCGAAGGAGTAATCCGCGAGGTTCTTTTCCAGGGCTTGAGCATCGCAATCGAAGGCGTTACACAGGGCCTGCACCATGCTCATGATGTTGCCCTTGCTGTCGATCACCTGGTCGATGGTGCGGTCTTCGACAGACGCGGTCAGGACGCTAAAGGTCAGCCCGGCGGGTTTGAAGTTCTGACTTTTGAACACGCCGAAACGTATGTCGGCGGCGGTCTTGATGAAGACAATCTGCGCATGATTCTGATAGCTGCGCTTGCCGTCGTGGATCAGCGTCTTCTTGAAATCCGACTTGCCGCCGGCCGAGCCTCCGACAAAGAGGCAGGGAAAGCGACCGGACTCGTAAAGCGCTTCCATGAAAAACGATTCGGACGCCGACAAGCCGTCGAACACTACATACGCCAGGGTGTCGCGGTGGTCGATGGCCGTGCTGACCTGCGCGCGCTTGATGTTGTTGACCAGCTTTTCGATACGCTCGCGCATCTCCATGCGCTTGCCGCCGCTGCGGATGTCTTCGCACTCCAGCGGCACCATCACCACTTCGGCTGATGCAATCACGCTGTGCTCGAAGAGCTGCAGGACGATGCGGTCCCAACGATCGCCAGTCGCACAATACAAACCGGTCGCACTGTTGCACAGCTCGCCGGACGTGGTGCACAGGCTGAGCGCGCTGTCGGGAAAGCGCTGCTTGATGCGGGCGGCGATCTGGTCGATGTCCAGATGGGGAGAGACGAAGCCCGTCACCAGAACAGGCGCCGAACGCACGCCTGCCAAGGCACCGTCCAGTTCGCCAGAGGTGCAGTTAATGCTGACCGCTTCCTGGCGGTTGGCGCGGGACCGGTTGAAGAGTTTGAGTGGGTTCATCGTCGGCTCACTAGAAAGGATCGCTGAGCGCATGGGTGCATACGCGGCAGCTTTCCTCTGTATCGGCCGTGGAAAATCGGACTTGAAGTACGGGACGCGGCGTTGGTCGGGGATTCGAACCGAAGCCCGTACGATTGCTTCAGCTTTGATCGCCGTCGGTGTAATGGATGCCAAAGTCGTGGCGCCCCGGCGCGAGGTGGGGCTTGAGCGTGAGCGCCGGGATCTCATAATCTCCGGCGTTCTGTCGACGAAACGGCAGTGGCGGATCGGTGAAGAGATTGTCCAGACGCGTCGCATACTCAGCGCATAGCTGGTCGAACCGGACGGCGTCCACCTTGCTGGTCTTATAGATCGGGAAAGGCGGCAGGACTGTAAACCCGGGATAAAACAGCACCCCGTGCTGTATCGGGAAGAGCACGTCATTCAAGGCACCGTTGACCCCGCGCTCACTGTAGTGAGATTCCCATCCGCCCATAGTGACCGTGAGCATCGCGCGCTTCCCCGCCATCCGGCCCTCGCCGTAGCGATCCCCCCAATGGCGTTCGCTGTGCTCGCCCACACCATAGGCAAAACCGTAGGCATACACCCGCTCGACCCAGCCCTTGAGGATCGCCGGCATCGAAAACCACCACAGTGGAAACTGGAACACCACTGCATCAGCCCACTGCAACTTGGCTTGCTCGGTCTCGATGTCCTGGGGCTGGACGCCGGCGGCAAACACTCGGTGTGACTCAATGGCGGGGTTGAAAGGCGTACTGGGGTCGTAACCGGGGGCGTCGTCAGGGTCGAGCGCCGCTTTCCACTTCATTTTGTAGAGATCCGATACTTCAACTTCATGGCCAGCCGCCTTTAGATGGGCGATCGCAAAGTCCCTCAGCGATCCATTGAGAGAGCGAGATTCAGGGTGGGCGTAGATCAGCAGTATGTTCACAAGAGGCTCCGGATTGGATGGATGCCTCACCGTAGCGGCGATCGCGCTATGCTAGAAATGAATTCCTGAAACAGCTGGTATTTGCATGCACTATATCTTGCGCCATCTGGACCTCAATCTGCTTCTCACGCTGGATGTCTTGCTGGCTGAGCTGAATGTCACGCGCGCGGCACGCGTCCTCAACCTCTCGCAGCCGACTGTCAGCCTGCAGCTGGGCAGGCTCAGGGAGATGCTGGCCGATCCTCTGCTGTTGCCAGGCCCACGAGGCATGCTGCCCACGGAACGCGCCCGCGAATTGCGCAAGCCGTTGAGCGAAGCGCTGGCAGCGTTGAACAGTGCATTGAGCCCTGCTGATGCATTTGACCCCGGATCTTCAAATCAAACCTGGAAAGTAGCCGCCAGCGACTACGCCACTACCGCCCTTGTCTGGCCGTCGCTGCGACGGATCAGGAGCATCGCGCCGAACACTCGGTTGGCGCTTCTGAACAAGCACCCTCTCGACCTTGCCAGTGACCTGGAAGGCGGTCGTCTCGATCTCGCTCTGCACACTCGCGACGAAGCTCCGCCGAAGCTGCGTCAACGCTCGTTAGTCCACGAACGCTACGTCCTGGCCGGACGGAAAGGGCACTCCGCCTTCCAGTCAAAGCTGACCCTCAAAGCATTTTGCGCCCTTGACCACGCCATCATGTCCCCCAACGGCGCAGGCTTTACTGGCACTACCGATCAAGCATTGGCGATCAAAGGCCTGCAACGCCGGGTCGTGTTGTCGGTGCCCAATTTCAACTCACTCATTTCAGCCCTGACGCACAGTGACCTTGTGGCAGTCGTGCCACAGAGGATGGTGCAAGACGAGCCTGCCTTGCATGTTCAGGATCCTCCTCTGGTTATTCCCGGGTTTGAAATGTTGATGCTGTGGCCGGAGCGACTGCACCGCGATCCCGCGCATATGTGGCTGCGCGACCTCATTGCTTCGACGGTCGGGACAACTTCCTCTTCGGCGCACTGACACCGAGCCCTGGATCTTTCATGCACAATCAAGGCACGTTGACGGCATGGCTGAATTCCTTCTGGTTCGCCGTGGCGCGCCGTTAATCTGGATTGGCCCCCCTCAAGCTGAGCCATAAAAGGAAGTCCATTTGTCAGCAAAGCCTCTTACTGCCCGTGAAACCTGTCAGGTCCTGCGTGACATCGCCCTCGGCATTCGGGTGATGCGTCGGGTGGACAGCAACGCTCAAGTCGAAATCGACGGCGGTCTGATGACCGTCGAGGCTGACGGATGGCTGATCACGTTTTACAAAGAGGACCACTCGCTGGACCGCTGTCTCAGCCCAGAAGGCCGGGCCTATATTTTTGACGCCCGCCAGCGCTACGGCACTGACCCGCTTGAGCTGCTGAGCACTTGGGAGCGTAGTCAGCTGGAATCGCTGCTCTCCCTCACTTGAGCGAACGCTCATAAACCGCGCGTCAAGCGAGGTCGTCAGACCGCCCTTCGCTGTCCGGACCACTGACCGTCAGTGTCCCCAAGCGAAAGAGGGTTTGCGGTAATCATCAGCAGTTCTCCGACTGCACTCACAGCTTCGACGCCTGTGGAGCGATTGAAGGCCAGACGTGGAATGCCCGAGCCCGGCATGCTGATGCCCGTCAGCACGGTCAGTTGCAGCACGGTCATTTGCTTTGTGTCGGTCGCCATTTTTTGCACCAGAGGCCAGCCCTTTCAGGTGCATCTCCATGCAAGTCGTGGTGAGGGATGCCACTTGTTCACCGGGTCATGCTTACGGCTTGATGACATGCCCGTACGCACGGATGCGGCCATCTTCCTCGGTGCGCAGGTAAACACCCTGAAGCTCGGGGTTGAACCCCGGAAAACGGTTGATCACATCCTGGAGAGCCAGGAAATAGCTCAGCACTGCGCCGTCCCAGATTTCACCCGGCACGACACACAGCACGCCGGGGGGATAAGGCAATGCCCCTTCAGCAGCCAAGCGTCCACGCGCCTCCTCCAGAGGGATCAGTTCTACCCTGCCCCGCACGAACTCAAGGTTGGCTTCTCGCGGGTCCATTGCGACTAGGGGCATACCAGCCTTCCGGAACATGTCCTTCTGTAACTGCTTGACGTCGTGGTATGCATAAAGCGAATGCATTTCCTGGCATAACTGACGAATGCTGTAGTCGTGATAACGCGCCAGGTGCGCGTTGTAGACGCCGGGAAGCACCACTGCCAAGGGTGCGTCGTCCTTGATAAAGCGTTCGAAACGGCCGATCTGCGCCACCAGATGCTCCATTTTTGCCTTGCCTTCGGCAGGCGTAAGCAGAAACAGAATGGTATTGAGGTCGTTCTTCTCCGGGATGATTTCGTACTGGCGCAGGAAAGTCGCCAAGACCCCGGCGTGAATGCCAAAGTCCATGTACTGGCCTGTCTCTGCATCAATACCGGGCGTTGTGAACAGCAACTTGCAGGGATCAATGAAATATTGATTCTCGGTATAGCCTTCGAATGCGTGCCAACGCTCCCCAGGGTGGTAGCGGAAAAACCTCAGGTCTTTTGCGATTTCATCGGTGGGATAATCCTGCCAGTAGCGACCATCGATGGTGGGCGGGACGAATGGCTTGACCAAGGTGCAGTTATCCAGCATCAGCTTGCGCGCCTCGATGCCGGCTCGAACACATTCGTCCCACAATCGATGACCGCTACGACCACTGTGGATCCGGGCATTGACATCCAGGGACGCGAACAGCGGATAGAACGGGCTGGTCGATGCCTGGGCCATGAATGCGTTGTTCAGGCGTAAGTGGTTGCAGTACCGCGCCTGCCCCTTGATGTGGCGATCCTTCTTGTGAATCTGCGAGGCCTGGGAGAAACCTGCCTGCTGTTTGTGAATCGACTGAGTGACAAAAATACCGGGATCGTCCGCGCCCAACTCCAACAGCAACGGCGAGCAATCTCTCATCATCGGAATGAACTGCTCGTAGCCCAACCAGGCTGAGTCGAACAGGATGTAGTCACACAAATGACCAATGCGGTCGATGACCTGGCGGGCGTTGTAGACCGTACCGTCGTAGGTGCCCAACTGAATGATCGCGAGCCGGAACGGCCGTTCATCGTCGGCCTTGGCGGGCGCAACCAGTCGCAGTTGCTCACGCAGATAAGCCTCTTCGAAGCAATGCGAATCAATCCCTCCGATGAGGCCATACGGGTTGCGCGCAGTTTCCAGATAAAGCGGTGTCGCGCCCGCCTGAAACAACGCCCCCTGGTGAATGGACTTATGGTTGTTTCGATCGAACAGGACGACGTCGCCAGGGGTGAGCAGCGCTTGAGTGACCACCTTGTTGGAGGTCGACGTGCCGTTGAGCACGAAGTAAGTCTTGTCGGCATTGAAGACCCTTGCGGCGTGTTTTTGCGCCTCCAGTGGCGCGCCCTCATGGATCAGCAGATCGCCCATTTCAACGTCCGCGTTGCAGCGATCGGCTCGAAACAGCGTTTCTCCAAAGAAATCAAAAAACTGTCGACCGGCCGGATGCTTGCGAAAGAACTGGCCGCCCTGGTGGCCGGGGCAGGCAAAGGTTGAATTGCCGCGTTCGACATAGTGTTTGAGCGCGCCGAAAAACGGGGGCAACAAGGCTTCTTCGTATAACGTCGCCGCTCGTTCCAGCTTGTGGCCATAAAACTCGGCATTATCGGCCCCCAGATCAAATACTCCGCTGATCTGCAGCAGTACCTTTTCGAGGTCGGCGATCGCTTCGCGCGTTAATTCATCGTGCTGCTCTACCGCAAAAAAGACCGGGATGTCGAAACCTGATCGACTGATATCGTCCACCCGACCCTCCCGCCAGTCAGCCGCCGTGACCACCACCGCAGCGATGTCGGTCAAGTCGGTGGCACTAAAGGCCACGACTTCGCGGTCCGTGAGAAAGCTGGTTCGAGCGCCAGGGCTTGCGGCGATCTTCAGTCTGTTCATGGCGTTGATCCTTTCAGTAGAAACAATACAGCGGCCAGGAAGGCGCTCGGCCCAGGCATCGTTGAATGCGTAAGTCGTGCTCTTCGCAGATTCAGTGAACGATGATTTCAAGTGCCGCCATGCAGTAACCCCAAGGCATGGCGGGCGATGACAGCGTTCTCGTCCGTGGGGATTACCCATGCCGAGACACTGCTGCCAACTGAAGACAGCCGTGCCATAGGCTCAGCCGGATCAGCCCCGCTGTGCTCCAGCCCGAGCCAGGCGCAGCCCTCGATAATGGCGTTGCGCACCTCGACCGAGTGCTCGCCGATGCCGCCGGTGAAGACCAGTGCATCCACGCCGCCCAGTACAGCGGCCAGGCTGCCTATCTCTCGAACCACGCTGCGCACGAACAACCGGATAGCGTGTTTGGCCTGCGGGGCCTGACTGGCAGTCAGTGTGCGCATGTCACTGGCGATTCCACCGGACACACCGAGCAATCCGCACTGGTGATACAGCATGTGTTCCAACGCTTGCGCGGTCATGCCGCGCTCGCGCAGCAGGTAAAGCAAAAGCCCGGGATCAAGTCGTCCGGGACGCGTCCCCATCAGCACGCCGTCCAGCGTGCTGAAGCCCATCGTCGTAGCGCGGCTGATCCGGTCGTGCAGGGCGCAGAGGCTTGCGCCGTTACCCAGGTGAGCGACGATCGTCCGTCCTGTGGCCGCTCGTTGATCGTACTCAGGGAGCACGCTGGCGATGTACTCGTACGACAAGCCGTGAAAGCCGTAGCGGCGAAGGCCTTGTTCGGTCAGCGCCAACGGCAGCCCGAAGCGGGTTTCCAGAAGGTCCAGGCTCTGGTGAAACGCTGTATCGAAACAGGCGAACTGGGGAATGTCTGGATGTTCGCGCGTCAGGTACGTGATCGGCGCCAGGCATATCGGCTGATGCAAGGGAGCAACCGGGATAAGCGCCTTCATCTCGTCCATCATTGATGAATCGATGCGCATGGCCACTTCGCGGCGGTTGCCGCCGTGAACGATCCGGTGCGCGGCAGCGCAGATCTCGCCGCCCATGTGACGCTCGATCCAGTCCATCAGATTGAACAGTGTTCCGCTGTCAGGTGAGGAGTCGTTACGCGGCCATTCTTCGCGTTTTTGTGCGTCGTGGCCGCTATGACAGAAGATCAAACGCTCGGTGTCCTCACGTACCTCAAAAGTGCCATTACCCACGCACTGCAGGCCCACCACACGCTCGGCTGCGTTGTACAGCGAGAACTTGATGCTGGAGGATCCTGCGTTAAGGACCAGGAGCAAAGCCAACGGCTGATCGTTCATTTTGCGCTCCGGTAGTGGGCCTGAAATCCGTTTGAGCGTGGTCACGACCATGACGAATCAAGTGGCATCAGTGTCGGTTACAGGTCGCGGTGCTTTCATCCATGGCCAGCAATCCCTTGCCTCCCATGACCAGCGCCTTTGCGGTTGCTTTCAGGGCTTGGGCATTCATGCTCACGCCCTCAGCTCTGGCTGAAATCGATCACGACCCGCGAGGGCACATCGCCGTGCTCAAGTCGTTCGAACACCTGATTGATCGCCGACAGTGGCTGTAACTCGATATCCGCGCGCACCTTGCCCTGGGCGGCAAACGCCAGTGCTTCAGCCATGTCCTGGCGATTGCCGACGAAGGAGCCGCGCACGGTGATGCAGTTGGCAACCACATCGAACAGCGGTATCGGAAATTCTCCCGGCGGCAGCCCCACCAGCACGCAGGTACCGTGCTTGCGCGTCATGCCGACACCTTGCGTGAAAGCGCTGAGTGAAGGTGCGGTGATCAACACACCATGGGCGCCGCCACCGGTGGCCTCTTTTACCGACTCGACGGCATCACCCTTCAGGGCATTGACCACAGCGTCGGCACCAAGCCGGGTGGCATGGGCCAGTTTGCCGTCATCGATATCAACCGCACACACCCGCAGCCCCATGGCCTTGGCGTACTGCACCGCAAGATGCCCAAGCCCGCCTACACCCGAAATGGCAATCCATTGGCCAGGCCTGACAGAGGCTTCCTTGATGCCTTTGTAGGACGTGAGCCCGGCGCAGATGATCGGCGCGGCATCGCGTGGGTCCAGGCCCGGCGGGATGTGAGCGACGTAGTCCGGATTGGCCAGAATGTACTCGGCGAATCCGCCGTTCTGGGTGTACCCGCCAAACTGCGCACTGGCACAGACTGTCTCCCACGCGCTCAAGCAGTATTCGCAGTGTCCACACGCCGAGTAGAGCCATGGCACACCGACACGCTCGCCCTCTTGCACGCTGGTCACCCCTGCCCCAATGGCGACCACCACGCCGATGCCTTCGTGGCCGGGGATGAAGGGTGGCGAAGGCTTGACCGGCCAGTCGCCCCGCGCGGCGTGCAGGTCGGTATGACACACACCACAGGCCTCCGTCTTGATCAATATCTGCCCAGGACCGGGCTCGGGGATGTCCATTTGACGCAGTACCAAAGGCTTGCCGAAGGCTTCAACCACGGCGGCCTGCATTTTACCTTTCATGGGGATGCTCCTTATTGGACTGAAACCAGGGTGTCATCTGGGTAGATAACGGCTATCAGGCGTCGGTGAAGGTCTGATCTCTGACGTGCCCCTGCGCCAAGGGCGGCGGCGTTTCTGGGTCGGTGAAGTCGGTTGTCCAGTGCCAGTTGCGAATTTCCGGCAAGTCTTCAAAGTGCTCGCGAATCCAGACGTGATGCCGGTGCAACTGGCTCTCGAAAAAGCGGATGGCCTGCTGACTTTGCTCGCGCAGGCGGGGCACGTGACCCAGGGCATCGATCGCCAGTTGATAACGACTCATGTTGTTGAGCACGACCATGTCGAACGGCGTCGTCGTGGTGCCTCGGTCACTGAAGCCGCGCACGTGAAAGCGCGCTTCGTTGGCACGCCCGTGGACCATGGAATGGATCACCCACGTCGAGCCGTGAAAGGCGAACATCACCGGCACGTCGTGAGTGAACAGCGCTTCGAACGAGAGCGTGTCCATGCCATGAGGCCGATCTTGCGGGGCACTGAGAATGCCCAGGTCCACGACATTGACCAGCCTGACTCGAATCCCGGGGACATGCTTCTGTAACAGCCAGCTGGCCGCCACCGCTTCCGTGGTCGGCACATCGCCTGCGCAGGCCAACACCACGTCAGGTTTCTGAGCGTGGTCGTTGCTTGCGAAGGGCCAGATCGAGGCGCCCTGGGAGCAATGCTTGAGCGCGGCCTCGAAATCCAGCCACTGAAAATCCGGCTGTTTGCCGCAGGTCACCACGTTGATGTAGTTGCGGCTGCGCAGGCAGTGATCGAAGACATTGACCAGGCAGTTGGAATCAGGCGGGTAATACACGCGAACCACGTCCGAGCGGCGTTGCAGGACGTTATCGACAAAGCCGGTGGACTGGTGACTGAAGCCGTTGTGGTCGTTACGCCAGGCATGGCTGGTGATCAGGATATTCAGCGACGCCAGCGGGCGACGCCACGCAAATTCCTTGCTTTGCTGCAGCCACTTGGCGTGTTGGGTCACCATGGAGTCAACCACCTGAGCGAACGCCTCATAGGTCGACCACATGCCATGTCTGCCGGTTAACAGATAGCCTTCCAGCCAGCCCTCACACAGGTGCTCGCTGAGCACTTCCATGACTCGCCCGTCAGGGGCCAGATGATCGTCGATCGACAGGCAAGGTCCGGGGGCCAGGCGATTGCTCGCCTCGAATACGGCATTAAGGCGGTTAGAGTTGGTTTCGTCGGGACCGAACACACGGAAGTCATGGGGGTTGTAGCGCATGACGTCACGCAGGTACTCGCCGAGCTTGCGGGGCGCTTCGGCAATGACCTGCCCCGGAGCCGGTACCTCCAGCCCATAGTCGGCGAAGTTCGGAAGATCCAGCGCCACCAGCCTTCGGCCGCCGTTCACATGCGGCACTGCGCCCATGCGCAGGTGGGGCGGTGGGTTCAAGGCCTGGAGATCCGGCAACAACTCCCCCCGCTCGCTGAACAGCGAGTCCACCCCGTAACTGCGCATCCAGGTTTCCAACTGCCGAAGGTGCTCAGCGTTGCTTCTGACGTTCGCCAGGGGAACCTGATGCGCCCGGAATGTACCCTCTACCGGCAAACCGTCGACCACTTTAGGCCCCGTCCAACCTTTGGGGCTGCGCAGGATGATCATCGGCCAGCGGGCACGGACCTCGCCTGCTTCGTTTCTGGCCTGATCCTGTATGCGTAGAATCCCGTCGTGACAGGTGTTCAATGCTGCGGCAAATCGCTGGTGCATGCCGGGCAAGTCATCGCCCGCCACAATCAACGGCTCGTAACCGCGTCCTCGATACAGGCTGATCAAGTCTTCATCCGCGAATCGCGCCTCTACCGTCGGCCCGGAGATCTTGTAGCCATTGAGGTGCAGGATCGGCAGTACCGCGCCATCACGACGCGGATTGAGAAAGTGGATGCTTTTCCAGCTGCCTTCCAGTGGGCAGGTCTCTGCCTCGCCGTCACCGATGACGCAGGCCACCAGCAGATCCGGGTTGTCGAACACCGCGCCGAAGGCGTGCAACAACGAATAACCCAACTCCCCGCCTTCATGCATTGAATTGGGCGTGTGCGGTCCACAGTGGCTGGGTATGCCGCCCGGTGTGGAAAAGCTGCGAAAAAAACGCAGCATCCCGACCTCATCGCGGCCAATCTCCGGGTGCACCTCGCTGTAAGTCCCCTCAAGCCAGGCGCAGGCATTCATGGTCGGGCCGCCGTGCCCCGGCCCGGAAATAAATACGACCTGCGCACCGCGCTCGCTGATCAGACGATTCAGGTGCACGTAAATGAAGTTCTGCCCGACCGAAGTGCCCCAATGCCCCAGCAATCTGGGTTTGATGTGCTCGGCCAGTAACGGCTCGCGCAGCAAAGCATTGGCCTGCAGGTAAATCTGCCCGACGCACAGATAATTCGCCGCGCTCCAGTATCGATGCAGTCGTGCCAGCAGTTCTGCGCCAAGAGGCCCGACCTGGTCGGCCTGCGCAGCAACCTCAGATGACGGTCCGCTTGCGCGTTCTGCGCTGGAAAGTGCTGCATTGAATCGATACATGGTGACTCCCTTGGATGTCGCCGAAACGGGGTGCCCGGCTCAAGTGCCGCGGACAAGCGCCCGTCGAGAATGGCTGCAGTGGGCGCCAGGGGGAGGCAGCGCAGTCAGGCGCCCTGCGACGTCGACCCTGCTGCGCATCAGGTATTGCGCGGATCAACCACCAGCAGACTGCTGGGCATGTGATGGGCCACCTGCTCTGTGGTACTGCCCAGCAAGGCGCTCAAGCGATTGCGATGAACCGTTCCCATCACGATGACATCAATGTTTTGCGCCTCGGCAAAGGCGCCAATCACCTTCGCCGGGTAGCCCATCACGAAATGCTTGCATTCATCGGGCACCCCGAACTGCTCGGCCAGTTTGTTGAACGCATCCTCCTCTGCTTCGTAAAGGGTCTGCGCCAGGTTTGAGCTAAATCCCATGGCATCCTGTGAAGCGAAAATAGCGGTCAGGTCGTAGGCGTAGATCAGGTGCAACTGCGCATCACACTGGGCAGCAAGCTTCTCGGCCTGGATGATGATGGTTTCATTGATACCGGGGAGCTGATCATCGGGATCAAAGGTGTCCACCGCCGCCAGGATCTTCAGCGGCCGGGCATGTTCCACTTTCGAGACCAGGTGCAAGGGGACCGGGCAATCGTGCAGCAACCGCAGATCCAGCGAGGTAAACAGCATGCGTGTCACCCACGATTCATGCTCCACGTCCTTGATCACCAGCGACGGATTCATCTCGCGGATATGCACCATGATTTCGCCAAGGGACTGCATCACCCACACCACCTCCGTGGTGACCTGTACGCCCAGATTGCGTATGGAGTGGGCTTGCTCCTCGAGCCATTCACGGTGGCGCACCACATAGCCCTCACGCATTTCTTTCAGCGCCCTGTCATTGACCAGGCCGGCAGTGGCAAGGCCATCGACGTAGTCAAAGGCGACGATATGCAGGGCCGCGTCCTTGGCCTGAGCCAGCGCTCCCGCGCGATCAAAGGCGGGCGTTCTTTTCATCAATGGCGAGGCGATCAGCATCAGACGCTCGGTTTGAAACATGGCGCACCCTCCAATCGGCAGGAACGGCAATCACAGCGCGTCAAAGAGGTGCTGTGGGCGTTAGCTTTCGATTCTCGGCGGCCTGTCAGAAGCCGGCTTGATCTACATCAAGGATGGGGCAGAGATCGCAGAAGACGGAAAACGCACAGCCCGCGGGCAGCTACTTCCATCTGTTCGCATTGAATTCAGGCGAGTCGGATGACTTTCTCTCTCTCATCCGTCCCGCTCATCCACATTTGAAATGCCCGCTGTCACTGGTCTCCCGGCGCGCCTATGCTGAGTTGAATAAGGAGATTCCCATGAGCGCCCATCTGGCCGCTGTCCCCGATCTGTTCCTCAAGGCTGAGTGCGCCAATTGCGGTGTTCGTGAGCTGTGCCTTTCGATGGGCATGAGTGTCATTGATACCGATCGTTTGTCCGCCATCATTCCCCAGCCTCTGAAGATCAAAAAAGGCGAGGCGCTCTATCACGCCGGTGATCCCCTGCGATCGCTTTACGCAGTGCGCTATGGTTTTTTCAAGACGACCATCTCCTCCCAGGACGGGCGCGATCAACTGACCGGGTTTCAGATGTCGGGAGAGATGCTGGGATGCGACGCGATCAGCAATAATCGTCACGTGTGCGACGCCATCGCGCTGGAAGACAGTGAAGTGTGCCCAATTCGTTTCACCCAACTGGAACGGTTATCACGTGAACTGCCTTCGTTGCAGCACAATCTCAATCGTGTCCTGAGCAGAGAGATCGTGCGGGACCACGAGATGCTGCTGCTGATGGGCAATCTCAATGCGGAGGAACGCATGGCCGCGTTTCTGCTCAACCTCTCCAACCGCATGGCCAATCGAGGTTACTCCCCTACCGCCTTCGTGCTGCGCATGACCCGGGAAGACATCGGTTCATACCTTGGGCTGCGCCTTGAAACGATCTGTCGTGCCATCGCCAACCTGCGCGACCACAGCATTGTCAGGATTTCCGGACGCGCTGTTGAGATCCTTGATCTCAAACGCCTGCAGGCCTTGATACACGGCTGCGGCTGCGGACCGAAAACGCTCTGAATCGGCATGCCATCTACAGCGAATCGGCCTTGACGACCAGTACGCTGCAAGGCGCGTGCGTCAGCACCACTTCCGCCGTGTCACCCATGACCCTTTCCAGACCATGGCGCGGCGATGTGCCCATCACCAAAAGGTCAAAACTGTTTTGCCGGGCGAACGCTTCCAGCATGAGATGTGGGGTTCCGGTCATGAAGTGGCGACGCCGCTCGGCAATCCCGTGCTGAGCGCATAACGACGAAAACGACTCTTCGTGCGCCTCAATGAGGGCCTCCTGAAACCCCGCTTCGACGGGCATGCCGCCGAGCATGGTCGCCCCTGAGGTATAAATCGCCGCCCAGTCGTACACATAAAGCACGTGCAGTTCGGCGTGACATTGGGCGGCCAGATGTGTCGCTGCCCTGAGTATTTTATCGTTCAGCCGCAGGTCGGCGTGACTGGAGCGATAGAGACTGACCGCAGCTATCATCTTGATCGGCAATGGATGCGTGGAAGGCGTCACAAGCTGAACCGGGCAAGGGCAATGGCGCAACAACGCCCAGTCGAGAGGCGTCGAAAACAGCCGCTGCAGCGAGGCTTCAAGATGAACGTCCTTGATCAGCATGCCAGGCCGGAGAGTCCTGACACAGTCCTGTATCTCCTCAAACACATGCTCCGTCCATAGCAGCTGCACAGAAATATCCAGGCCCTTGCTGCGCTCCGTTTCCACCTGTTCGTCGAGCCAGCGACGGTGAGCGTGCAAGTGCGCGTCGCGAAGCTTCGCCAGTGCGCCGGGGCTGAAAAGTCCCATCACCTCCAACAGTCTCACGTGGTCCAGAGCGACGATACGTAATCGAGCGCCGCAGGCCCCGGCCAACGCAATGGCGCGTTCAAAGGCGGGCGTACGCTCCTGCCTGGACGAGGCGATTAATACAAGGCACGGAGAGTCTTTCACATAGACCTCACTCATCATCTTCTTGGGCTGAGGATCGGCCGCCACCCATCAGTGCCGAGCAGCCTGTCAGGGCATTGCGCCTTGAATCGAGTATGTGCGCCCATCGCACCTTGAATCTGATGTAGATCAGAGGATGCCGCCTGACCTGCCTGTGCAGTGACATTTATCAAACGCCGCATCAGGGCTTGGCAGCACAGTGAGGCGTCTGCGGAGAGCCCTGAATGATCACTATCACGTTGATCAACATCCTGATCATTACCACAGCGGTCATCGTTCATTACGAATGCCTGCTGAGCCTCAACCTTCTGATGCCCAGGCTTAACCTCTGGCATCGCTTCCGAATGGTCTTCGGCGTCTTGGGCACCCTGATCGCCCATGCCGTTGAAGTCTGGATATTTGCGATGGGTTACTACGTGATGAACCGCTCGGAAACATTGGGGCGGCTGAGCGGCAACTTCGACGGCAGCTTGATGGACTCCGTGTATTTCTCGTTCACGACCTTCACCACCATTGGCTTTGGCGACATCACACCCAGTGGTCCGCTCAAGTTTTTGACCGGGCTGGAGGCGCTGACTGGGTTGGTGCTGATCACCTGGACGGCCTCGTTTTTATTCATCGAGATGCAGAAATACTTCGGCGCCACATCATCGCGCCCCAAAGCCCGGTCAAGCGATGCTTCAACGAAACACTATCGGATGGCGCCTAAAGCATCCTTACATGACAAAACTCAATGTTTGATTTCCCGGCAAGCGCTCAATGATCACAGCGTGACTTTGAGCAATCGAGCCGCGCGCCATTGCCTGCAGCCGAGAGGATTGACCATGAACGATTTGACGTTACGCCGAACTATCCTGGACGAGCTTGAGTTTTTGCCCCACATCGATGCCGCCGCCATTGGCGTGTCGATCGAGAACGGCGTCGTGATCCTGAATGGTCATGTCGGGACCTACGCTGAAAAAATCGCCGCAGAACGGGCCGTCAAGCGCGTCAAGGGTGTGCGGGCTGTCGCCGAAGAGCTGAAGGTGCGGGCGACTACCGCCGTGGGTTTCGGAGACGAAGTGACGGCCTCGCGGTGTCTGGACCTGCTGCGCTGGAATACCGTGGTCCCGGACGAACAGATACAGATCAAGGTGCAGCAAGGCTGGGTGACGCTTGAGGGCAACGTGGAGTGGCAATATCAGAAAGAGGCTGCGCAAAAGGCGATACAGAAGCTGGACGGCGTCGTGGGGCTTAACAACCTTCTGGTCATAAGACCCAAAGCCGACGCTCAAGACATCAAGCGGCTGATCGAGGAGGCGCTGGCGAGAAGCTCGGACCTGAACGCCAGCAAGATCCACGTCCGCGTGGAGGGCAATGAGGTCAAACTGGAAGGCTCCGTTGAGCGATGGCTCGAACGCAAGGAGGTTGAGCAAGCGGCCTGGGCTGTACCTGGCGTCACGAACGTAGAAAACCGTCTGCTCATCATCTGACGGGGTGATGTAATGCGGTTGCCTACTGTTGTGGATGCTGCGCAGCAGCGGGTGCTACAGCAGCGCTGTCAGTCCGTCGCCATGTCCAGACCAGCGTGCATCCAGCTGAAGGCCATCCCCGAGACAAGGGCTTTATTAGCAGGCAAAAAAAAATCTGGAAATCCGCATTTTCATGGGCCTTCCAGATTTTCGAAATGGTGGGTCGTGTGGGATTCGAACCTACGACCAATTGGTTAAAAGCCAACTGCTCTACCAACTGAGCTAACGACCCGCTTCGTTGTGGCGCGTATATTACTGATATTTCACAGTAATTCAACACCCAAGCGAAAATAATTTAAAAATAACGCGTCGGGTCCGTCACACCCGCCGCCGCGAAGCCCTCAGCGCGCAAGCGGCAGCTGTCGCATTTTCCGCACGCACGTCCCTGCTCGTCGGCCTGATAGCAGGAAACCGTCAACCCGTAATCCACACCCAGACGCGTACCGGCTTTGACAATATCGGCCTTGCTCAGCATCTGCAGCGGCGCCTGTATCGTGAAGCCCTGCCCTTCAACGCCAGCCTTGGTGGCGAGATTGGCCATGCGCTCGAACGACTCGACGAATTCCGGACGGCAATCCGGGTAGCCGGAGTAATCCACCGCGTTGACGCCGATGAAGATGTCCCGGGCACCGAGCACTTCGGCCCAGCCCAGCGCGAGAGAGAGAAAAACGGTATTGCGCGCCGGCACGTAGGTCACCGGAATGCCTTCGCCCTGCGTCTCAGGTACAGCGATGCTGCTGTCAGTCAGTGCAGACCCGCCGATGCCGTTGAGGTTAAGGCCGATCACCTTGTGCTCGACCACACCCATGTCTGCCGCCACACGCTCCGCCGCCTGCAACTCGGCGCGATGCCGTTGCCCGTAGTCAAAGCTCATGGTGTAACAGCTGAAGCCATCAGCCTTGGCCATCGCCACCACGGTGGCCGAATCCAGCCCGCCGGACAGCAGGATTACTGCTCTTTTCTCAGTCATCGATTGCTCACTCATTCAGCGCCCCGGCTCGTCGTTCCAGAGGATTTTATGCAGCTGCAACTGCAGACGCACCGGGAGGTTGTCGGCAACGATCCAGTCAGCCAGGTCTCTGACGTTGAGATCGCGGTGGACAGGGGAAAACAGAACTTCGCCGGCGCGCCGGTCCAGACCGTACTGAATTATCTTCGAGACGGCCCAGTCGTAATCTTCACGCGAACAAATGACGAATTTGATCTGGTCGTTAGGCGTGAGCAGCTCGATATTTTCGTATCGATTGCGCGCCACTTCTTTCGAACCAGGGGTTTTCAGGTCGACGACGCGGCTCACACGGGGATCGACTTTCGAGATGTCCAGCGCGCCGCTGGTCTCTAGAGAAACCTCGTAGCCCGCGTCACACAGCCGCTGAAGCAAAGGAATGGCGTTCGGCTGAGCCAAGGGCTCCCCCCCCGTAACGCAAACATATCGCGGACGGTAGCTGGCAACCTGCTCCATCAATGAGTCGAGGGTCTGGATCGTTCCGCCAGTGAAGGCATATTCGCTGTCGCAATAACCGCAACGCAAAGGGCAGCCGGTGAGACGCACGAAAACCGTAGGCAAGCCTGCGGTTCGTGTTTCACCCTGTAGAGAGTAGAAAACTTCGGTGATGCGTAATGTGTCTTGCATAGGGGCCACGGGCGTAACGGCTAAACAGGCCATCCGCCTCCGTCAGGCACTTCTGTGCACCCTGCACACGCAGAATCCACAGAAGCGTAATCAATACCGGAATTTCGGGGGCGGAATTCTAACGAAGAAAGCCGCGCAATGCGCGGCTTTCTTGATTCAGCGGTCAGATCGAGTAGCAATCAGAGACGCTGGAGGTCCCGCTGAGCCAGCTGAGCGGCTGAGGTGCCCGGATACTGAGCAACGACTTGCTGAAGGATACCCTTCACTTTGTCGGTGTGACCCAGGCGACGTTCGACGTCCGCCAGCTTGTAAAGGGAGTCAGGCACTTTCGCGTGCTTTGGGTAGAGCTGACTGACCTTTGCAAAGGCCTGACCGGCACCTTGAAGGTCGCCTTTGGCCAGATTCACTTCGCCCAACCAGTACTGGGCATTGCCCGCGTACTGGCTGTTCGGGTATTTGCGCAGGAATGCCGCAAACGCCTGACTGGCCTTGTCGAAATCCTTAGCTTTGATCAAGTCGAAAGCAGCGTCGTAGTAGAGCTTTTCTTTCGCTGGGTCACCAGGCTCGCTGCTCGCCTGGGGCGCTTGAGAGGCTTGTGACGCGGGTGCTCCGCCAGCGCTAGTGCCGCCGTCGGAAGCAGAATTGTTGGCAGCTGATGGGGCAGATGCGCCGCCAGCTCCGATACGAGAGTCGAGATCTTTGTAGCGATCCAGCGCTTCTTGCTTCATCTGCTGGATATCGTTCTGCTGGACTTCCACTATTCCGCGCAAGCGCGAAATTTCGTCCTGCATTTGCTGCAATTGCATGAACAGCTGACCTTGCGCCGAAGGCGCGGCCGTAGCCGCACCTCCGGCGTAGGCGCCAGACGTACCATAACCCGATGGCGGATAACTGCTACCAGCAGAGCCAGAGTTGTCATCGACCACAGGAACCGCACCCATCGCTGCAAGAGGAAGGGTGAGAGCCAAAACGGTTAAAGCACGTCGGCACGTTCGCATGTCAAATTACTTACGCAGTTCGACGCGACGGTTTTGAGCCCACGATTGCTCGTCGTTACCGGTAGCAACTGGACGCTCTTCACCGTAGGAAACGAGTTCCAGCTGAGCTGGCGAAACGCCTTGCAGAACCAGGTAGCGTTGAACGGCTTTCGCACGACGCTCGCCCAGTGCCAGGTTGTATTCGCGAGTACCGCGTTCGTCGGTGTTGCCTTCCAGAACTACGCGAGCGCCGTTGGCTTTCAGGTCTTTGGCGTGAACGTCCAGAGCGCGCATGGCTTCTGGTTTCAGGTCAGAACTGTCGTATTCGAAGTAGAAAGTAGTGATAGCGCGCAGAGCAGCTTCTTCGCTCAGGCTGCCATCAACAGCGCCAGAGTTAGCGCCGTAACCAGCGTTAGGATCTACAGCAGCGCCGCCAGCACCGGCATTGTCGCCGCCTTTGGACGAGCAACCTACAGCTACAGCCATGGCCAGAGCCAGCGCAGCAAATTTACCAAACTTCAGCATTTCCATCGTAAAACTCCTAATGAACCCCAAGTGTGTTAAGTACAACGTAAAGCGCCGCGTCAGTTCAGGTAAGGGGACCAGGAAGGTTCTCTGACTTCGCCTTGAGCGGTAGGAAGCGGGAGCCTTACGCGTCCATTAATGGACACGAGCATCAAGACTCCCCGGCCCTGCTGGCGGGTGGCGTAGATTACCATGGTGCCGTTAGGCGCAACAGTAGGCGACTCATCAAGGTTGCTGTCTGTGAGGATTTTTACGCTACCGCGCTGCAAATCCTGAGCCGCCACCTTGAAGTTAGTGAAGCCATCTTGACGATGGATCATCACCAGAGTCTTTTCATCCGCCGATAACTTAGGGTTGGCATTGTAGTTACCGATGAAAGTAACGCGCTCTGCCCCTCCGCCATTAATATTGGTTTTATAGATTTGTGGCTTGCCGCCGCGGTCAGACGTGAAATAAATCGTGGAGCCGTCTTTACCGAAGAACGGTTCTGTATCAATAGAAGAATCGTTGGTCACGCGTGACAGCTGACGCGACGCGAGATTCATCACATAGATTTCCGGGTTGCCATCTTTCGACAGCACCATCGCCAGCTTCGTGCCATCCGGGGACCACGCAGGCGCGCCGTTCAGGCCTTCGAAGTTGGTGATCTGCTCGCGACGACCGGTGTCGATGTGCTGAACGAAGATACGTGGACGCTTCTGTTCAAACGACACATAGGCAATACGCTTGCCGTCCGGCGCAAAGCGAGGCGACAGGATCGGCTCGCGGGATTGCAGCAACGTCACCGCGCGGGCGCCGTCGTAGTCCGAACGCTGCAAGGTGTAGCGCGTGTTGTCAGTCGAGAAACGTTCAGCCGTCACGTACAGCATGCGGGTCGAAAACGCGCCCTTGATGCCGGTCAGCTTTTCGAACGACTGGTCGGCAATGTAGTGCGACATGTCACGCAGCTGGTCGGTGGTGCCCGAAACGTTGCCGGTCAGAACCTGTTGTTCTGTGGCCACGTTGAACAGCGCGTACTGAACTTGAAGGCGACCGCCCGAAGGAACGATGCTGCCAACCATGACGTACTGGGCACCCAGCGCTTTCCAGTCACGGAAGATGACTTCGCTGGCCTGGCTCGGCTGGCTGATCATGTTTTCCTTTGGAATTGGCGAGTAGTAGCCCGAGTTCTGCAGGTCGTTGCCAATGATCTTGGCCATGTCTTCCGGCAGCACGCTGCCGCCCTGCAAGCCAAAAGGCACGACCGCGATAGGCGTGGCCCGGTCACTGCCGCTTGTTACCAGAATGTTCTTTTCGTCGGCAGCGGCGAAACCCGCTGCGCAACACAGAACGACAAGCATTCCTCGAAGAAGGTTAATCACAAGGCTAGGTCCTCAGGTGTGAATGTCATCTTGAATGAACGGTAAGGTGCGAAGTCCGAAGGCTTCATCCCCTGCATCTCTGTCAAACGACCAATATTCTTGACCGCCGCTACTGCTGAACTGTCGAAAGGACCATCGCCGCTGGACTTGCTCACGTTGACCGAAGTCAGGGTGCCGTCCGGCAACATGTTGATCTGCAAGACAACCGTCATGCCCTTGCGCGCAGAAGGTGGACGTGCCCAGCCTTCAGCCGCCCGAGAGCGAATCAAGTCATCGAAGCTGCCGGCCACTTCGTCGCCACGCTCATCGGCCAGCGCCTGTTGGCGTTCCGGCTTGTCGGAAAGCAGGTCGGCCAGTGCTTGCGCCTTCTTGTCTTCCGCTGATTTGCGAGCAGCGTCCTGTGCCTTCTTCTTCGCGTCCTCGGTCGCCTTCTTCTTGGCATCCTCAGCCGCTTTCTTCTTCGCGTCTTCGGCAGCCTTTTTCTTGGCGTCGTCTGCAGCCTGCTTCTTGGCGTCCTCGGCAGCCTGTTTCTTGGCTTCCTCGGCTGCCGCGCGCTTGGCGTCTTCCTCGGCTTTCTTCTTCGCGTCGTCTTCGGCTTTCTTCTTGGCTATATCAGCCAATTGTTTCTCTTCAGCGGTTTTCTTCGCGTCATCCGCTTTTTTCGCTTCGGCCTTCTTGGCGTCGTCCGCAGCTTTTTTAGCGTCATCGGCTTTTTTGGCGTCGTCAGCTTTCTTGGCTTCCTCGGCCTTTTGCTCTTCGGCTTTTTGAGCGCTATCGGCTTTCTTTTGTTCCGCCGCCTTCACGGCCTCTTGCTCAACTTTTTTCTGCTCCATCTGCTCGACTTCGGTTTGTCGCGCAGCGGATTTCTTCGCCTCACCGGCCAGCTTCTGGTTGGTCTGGGTGGTTGCCTGACTTTTTGATTTCAACTGATAGAGCGTGGCCTGAACGATCGGCCTGGCTTCAGGAAGCTCGGGCGTCATTGCGAAGCTGACGAACAACAAACCAAAAATCAGGACGTGCAGTCCCACCGCCCAGACGGACGGCCAGAAGTAGCTTTCCGAGGCGAACGGCTCTCGAATCGGCTGCATCAGGGGGCCTCGGTAATCAAACCAACGTTCCCGACCCCGGCCTTCTGCAACCCGCCCATCGTGCCCATGACGGCGCCGTAGTCGACCGTCTTGTCGCCACGGATGAACACTTGAGTCTGCTTGCCCGCGTCACGACCGGCGGCAATGATTTTGGTCACTGCGCTGGTCAGTTGCGGCAAGGTCATCGCCTTGTCCATTTGCTTGTCGGTGTCGACTTCGCTGCCAAGGTTCCAGTAGTAGGTCTTGTCAGCCTTGATCGAGATCGTCAGGACCTGATTGTTGTTGTCCTGCGGCAAAGCCTCGCTGGAGACCTTGGGCAGATCAACTTTCACGCCCTGGTTGATCATCGGAGCCGTCACCATGAAGATGACCAGCAGCACCAGCATCACGTCGATGTACGGCACCACGTTCATTTCGGCGACCGGCTTGCGCTTGTTGCGTCGGCCGCGAGCGATTAAAGCCATTGGGAAATACCTGCTTATTCTTCGCTGGTGTGCACTTTACGGTGCAGGATCGCCTGGAACTCGTCGGCGAATGTGTAGTAACGACCGATCAGGTTCTCGCCACGAGCGGCGAAACGGTTGTAAGCGATGACCGCAGGAATCGCGGCGAACAGGCCGATGGCGGTGGCGATCAGCGCTTCGGCGATACCCGGTGCAACGGTTGCCAGGGTGGCTTGCTGCGCAGTGGCCAGGCCGCGGAAGGAGTTCATGATCCCCCACACGGTACCGAACAGACCGATGTACGGGCTGGTGGAACCCACGGTTGCCAGGAACGGCAGGCTCTGCTCGAGCTTTTCTTCTTCACGGGAGATGGCAACGCGCATCGCACGTGCAACACCTTCCATGACCGCGTCCGGATCAACACCCGCCTGCTGACGCAGACGGGAAAATTCCTTGAAGCCCGCGCGGAAGATCTGCTCTACGCCGGAGTCCGGGTCCGGATTGCTGCCGGCCTGACGGTAGAGCTTGGACAGGTCGATACCTGACCAGAAGCGCTCCTCGAAGCTGTCCAATGCCCGACGACCCGCGCGCAGCATGGCGCTGCGCTGAAAAATCATGATCCACGAGGTGACCGAGGCGGCCACCAGGATCAGCATCACCAACTGCACAACCACGCTGGCATTGCTGACCAAACTCCACATGGAGGAATGGTCGACGACGTTAGCTTCCACGCTGTATCTCCTGCTCTGAATGTGTACCCGCGCCGCCCTGCCCGGCAAAGGCCGTGCGCAGAGCTTCGGGAATGGCCCGGGGTTTCAAACTGTCGGCGCGCACACACGCCACCAAAAACTGCCCTTCGCAGAGCAGCACATCGTCCGCAGCCCGCCTGACCTGTTGCTGGAAGCGCAGGCTGGCGCGGTTCAATTCGATTACTTCGGCGCTGATCAGCAGTTCGTCGTCCAGCCGCGCGGGCTTGTGATACCGAGCCTCGCTTGAATGCACGACGAACAACAGGTTCTCGATACCCGCCATTGCGGATTGGGCAAAGCCCAGTTCCCGCAGTCGCTCGGTCCGAGCCCGCTCCATGAATTTCAGGTAATTGACGTAGTAAACGATGCCGCCGGCATCGGTGTCTTCGTAATAAACGCGACAACGATGTGCGAACGACTGAGCCCCGTTTTGCGCGCGCATACTCTAGTGCTTACTCCTCAGGTTGCCAATCCGGCCAGGCAACTGTTTTTCATCGTTTTTACTGCCTGCGTCACATCACTTGGCGGTGACTGCCCTTCAGACCCTCAATCACCCGAATAAATCGGTCAATTGTGCATTTATTCGTCAGGGTCTTCGACCGGTTCATCCAGCACCGCCCGGTCGCCCATCCGCGAGGGGATGTTCAGGCCGAAGTGCAGATACGCATGCCGCGTGACCATGCGGCCGCGAGGTGTGCGCATCATATAGCCTTGCTGGATCAAATAGGGCTCAAGCACGTCTTCAATTGTGTGTCGTTCTTCGCTGATCGCCGCCGCGAGGTTATCGACCCCGACCGGCCCGCCATCGAACTTCTCGATCATCGTCAGCAGCAGGCGCCGGTCCTGATGATCGAAACCGCGCTCGTCGACGTCCAGGAGGTTCAGCGCGAGGTCCGCAATCGCCTTGGTAATCTCGCCCTTGGCGCGGACCTCGGCGAAATCCCGCACCCGACGCAGCAACCGGTTGGCGATCCGTGGCGTACCCCGTGCACGGCGGGCAATCTCGAATGCGCCTTCGTCCTCGATGTACAGCCCGAGAATTTTCGCCGAGCGCGACACGATGGTTGCCAGATCCGCAGTGCTGTAGAACTCAAGACGCTGCACGATACCGAAACGGTCACGCAGCGGATTGGTCAGCATACCCGCGCGGGTGGTCGCACCCACTAAGGTGAACGGCGGCAGATCAAGCTTGATGGAGCGCGCCGCAGGGCCTTCACCGATCATGATGTCGAGCTGGAAATCTTCCATTGCCGGGTACAGCACTTCCTCGACAATGGGGGACAGGCGGTGGATTTCATCGATGAACAGCACGTCGTGCGGCTCAAGATTGGTGAGAATGGCCGCAAGATCACCCGGCCGTTCGAGCACGGGCCCCGAGGTGCTCTTGATCGACACGCCCATTTCCTGGGCGATGATATGCGCCAGTGTGGTTTTACCCAGACCCGGCGGACCGAAGATCAGCGTGTGATCCAGCGCTTCACTGCGCCCGCGCGCCGCCTGGATGAACAGCTCCATCTGCTCACGTACGGTGGGCTGGCCGATGTAGTCGGCCAGGCTCAGCGGCCGGATCGCACGGTCCAGCTGCTCGTCACGGTCACGCCCGGTGGCGGCGATCAGACGGTCGGCATCTATCACTTACAGCATCCCCTTCAGTGCGCGGCGAATGAGGTCTTCGCTGCTGAGATTCTTGTCCTTGATCGCGGTCACTGCCTTGCTCGCTTCCTGGGGTTTGTAGCCCAGGGAAATCAAGGCGCTGACCGCATCCGACTCGGCTGTCGCCACGGCAATGGGCGCGCCCGGCCCGTCCGATACCAGGGCGAAGGTACCTGGCAGTGAATCCCACGCCTTGAAGCGATCCTTCAATTCAACCAACAGACGCTCGGCGGTCTTCTTGCCAACGCCAGGGACGCGGGTCAGCGCGGAGGTATCCTGTGCCTGGACACAGCGTACCAACTCGTCGACTTCCAGCGTCGACATCAGGGCAAGCGCCAGTTTCGGCCCTACCCCGTTCAGGCGAATCAGCTCGCGAAACATCTCGCGGTCACGCTTCTCGTAGAACCCGAACAGCAGGTGCGCGTCCTCACGGACCACCAGATGGATATGCAGCGTCACGGTTTCGCCCAGATGAGGCAGGCGATACAGCGTGGTCATGGGCACTTCGACTTCGTAACCCACGCCGTTGACATCCAGTACCAGATGCGGCGGCTGCTTCTCGACCAACGTACCGCGTAGACGTCCAATCACGAATCAAATCCTTTCCAGATGCCCGTCGCTGCGACGGGCCGTGCTAACGCAAATAGTGCCATCAGAGCCGCAGACGACCGCCACGACTGCGCGCGGTATTGAGGCCGTGAGGGATGAGGCTGGATCGGGTATGTGCGTGACACATCGCAATTGCCAATGCATCCGAGGCATCCACCTGAGGCTTGGTAGTCAGCTTGAGCAGATGCATCACCATCATCATCACCTGATCCTTGTTGGCGCCGCCTGTTCCGGCAACCGCCTGCTTGACCTGAGTCGCGGTGTACTCGGCGATCTCCAGCCCCTCTTCGGCGCCCGCAACGATAGCGGCACCGCGGGCCTGACCCAGCTTCAACGCCGAATCCGGGTTGCGCGCCATGAACACCTTTTCAATGCCCATCGTCACCGGACCGTACGTCTGAATGACTTCGCGCACGCCGCGGTAAACAATCTGCAGCCGTTCATGGAGCAAGCCTGTGCCCGTGCGAATGCAGCCCGAGGCCACGTACTCGCAGCCACGCCCGGTATCACGCACCACGCCAAAGCCGGTAATTCGTGAACCGGGGTCGATACCTAAAATAAGAGTCATAACGCCTGCAGCTTGAGAGGTAACGCGAACAATTGGGCGCAGCATAAAGGCAGAAGCCGGAGGCCGATAGCGTTGATCATCAACGCTTCGTGCGCTCCGGCCTCAATTCCGAGGGGACAAACGATCAGCCGAGCTGCTCCAGTACCTCGTCCGGGATTTCCGCGTTGGAATAGACGTTCTGCACGTCGTCCAGGTCTTCCAGCATATCGATCAGCTTGAGAACCTTTTCCGCCATGTCCAGATCGAGCACCGCACTGGTGGTCGGCTGCATCACGATTTCCGCGTCGGCGGGCGAAAAACCAGCGGCTTCCAGCGCGTTGCGCACGGCGTAAAAACCGGAGAACGAGGTGAACACGTCAATGGAGCCGTCTTCGTGGCTGACCACGTCGTCGGCGTCGGCTTCCATTGCAGCTTCGATCAGCGCGTCCTCATCAACGCCCGGTGCAAAGGATATCTGCCCCTTGCGTTCGAACAGATACGACACCGAACCGTCAGTCCCCAGATTACCACCGCACTTGCTGAACGCATGGCGCACGGCAGCTGCGGTGCGGTTGCGGTTATCAGTCATGGTTTCGACCATGACCGCAACGCCGCCGGGGCCGTAGCCTTCATAACCCAGTTCGACCATGTCATCGGCATCGGCGGCGCCGGCACCGCGAGCGATGGCGCGGTCGATGATGTCGCGGCTCATGTTTGCGCCAAGGGCCTTGTCTTGCGCAAGACGCAAGCGCGGGTTCGACGCAGGATCACCACCGCCCTGACGGGCAGCGACGGTCAGCTCGCGGATCCACTTGGTGAAGATCTTGCCTTTCTTGGCATCCTGACGCTCTTTGCGGTGCTTGATGTTCGCCCACTTGGAATGACCAGCCATAACACGCTCCAAACCTTGAAACACGCACGCCCGCGTTTGATCGCTCAAACGCAGACGCTTCACTCGAATCTGTGCCCGGTATGGGCGGGGATCAGGGCGGACCAAGAATCGGTCCGCCGAGCCCTTGTCTACACGGCTTACTCGGCCTTCGGCGTTTCACGCAGGCGGATGTGCAACTCGCGCAGTGCCTTGGCATCAACCACGCCCGGCGCCTGAGTCATCACGTCAGCAGCACTCTGGGTTTTCGGGAAGGCAATGACTTCACGAATGGACTGAGCGCCAGTCATCAGCATGACCAGACGATCCAGACCGAACGCCAGACCACCGTGAGGCGGCGCGCCGTACTTCAGTGCGTCGAGCAGGAAGCCGAACTTCTCTTGCTGTTCGTCTTCGGAAATACCCAACAGACGGAACACAGCCTGCTGCATTTCCTTGCGATGGATACGGATCGAACCGCCGCCCAGCTCAGTGCCGTTCAGCACCATGTCGTAGGCGCGGGACAGCGCGGTGGCCGGGTTGGCTTCGAGCTCTTCAGGCGTGCATTTCGGAGCAGTGAACGGGTGATGCAGCGCGGAGAAGCTGCCGTCGTCGTTTTCTTCGAACATCGGGAAGTCGACGACCCACATAGGGGCCCACTCGCAGGTCAGCAGGCTCAGGTCGTGGCCCAGTTTGATGCGCAGAGCGCCCAGTGCTTCGCTGACAATTTTGAATTTGTCGGCGCCGAAGAAGACGATGTCGCCATCCACTGCACCCACGCGATCAAGGATCACGTTGAGGTTGGCTTCCGGAATGTTCTTGACGATCGGCGACTGCAAGCCTTCCACGCCCTTGGCGCGCTCGTTGACCTTGATGTAGGCCAGACCTTTGGCGCCGTAGATGCCGACGAACTTGGTGTATTCGTCGATCTTGCTGCGCGGCATGCTTGCGCCGCCAGGAACGCGCAGCGCCGTGACACGGCACTTCGGATCGTTCGCAGGACCGCTGAACACCTTGAAGTCGACTGCCTGAAGCTGATCGGCAACGTCGACGAGTTCCAGCGGGTTACGCAAGTCTGGCTTGTCGGAACCATAGCGGCGCATGGCTTCTTCGAAGGTCATGTGCGGGAAGTCATCGAACTCCACATCCAGCACTTCCTTGAAGAGCTTGCGGATCATGGTCTCGGTGATGCCCATGATGTCGGCTTCGTTGAGGAAGCTGGTCTCGATGTCGATCTGAGTGAACTCAGGCTGACGATCGGCACGCAGGTCTTCGTCGCGGAAGCACTTGGCGATCTGGTAGTAACGGTCGAAACCGGCAACCATCAGCAGCTGTTTGAACAGCTGAGGCGATTGCGGCAGGGCGAAGAAGCTGCCCGGGTGGGTACGGCTTGGAACCAGATAGTCGCGGGCGCCTTCCGGTGTGGCGCGGGTGAGGATCGGCGTCTCGACATCGAGGAAGCCGTTGCCATCCAGGAAGCCGCGGATGCTGGAGGTGATGCGCGAGCGCAGACGCAGTTTTTCCGCCATCTCAGGACGACGCAGATCAATGAAGCGATAACGCAGGCGCGTTTCTTCGCCGACGTCGGAGTATTCGTTGAGCGGGAACGGCGGGGTTTCCGACTCGTTGAGCACTTCGAGCTCGTAGCCCAGCACTTCGATCGCGCCCGACGCCATGTTCGGGTTGACCGCGCCGGCAGGACGCGCGCGCACCTTGCCGGTCAGCTTGACCACGTATTCGCTGCGAACACGGTCGGCGATAGCGAAGGTGTCAGCACGATCCGGATCGAAAACCACCTGGGCCAGGCCTTCACGATCGCGAATGTCGAGGAAAATCACCCCCCCGTGGTCGCGACGGCGATGGACCCATCCGCAAAGGGTAATTTCCTGACCTTCCAGGCTCTCGTTCAGTTGGCCGCAATAATGGCTGCGCATCATGATCGTGTGTTCACTTCTCGTAATTCGGAATTCGATGGAGCTTTCGCCCGTCGCCGGTGCGAGGGTGCGCAAGCTTTGGCATGCAGTCCGACCTGACGGCCAGTTCCTGCCTTCCACAGTAAGGCGGGGGATTATATAGGGATAATCATCGCTGTGCAGCCGCGCAGCCCGATACCGGGCAAGAAGATGTCGGCGCGCGGTGTGGATGTCGCATTGCCGCCGGCGAATGCAGGCCCGTCGCAACGGGCCAGCTGGAATCAGGTCAGGTCGGGGACGGCGTCAGGCGCAGGCCCTCGGCACTCAATACGTGCGCCACGCACACGACGCGGATCAGGCCGCTGAAGTTCTTGACGCCGCCGTAACGCAAGTGGACCTCGCGATCGACGTAAGACAGCACTGCATTGATGGAGCAATCATTGAATCGCGCCATTTCGGACAGAATATTCCAGTACACCTCCTCAAGTCGCAGGCACGTGGCCAGCCCATTGAGCCTTACGGATCTGGAGTGTGGCTGGGCCAGGCTCATGTTGAAATTTTCGATAAACGGGTCGCCCCGGGCGTTCAGACACTGGGTCGGTTCCCATCCCTCTCGGGCAGTAGTCAGGTTCATGCAAGTCCCCTCGTTGCGATCACGGATATGGCATCGGCACCTTCGCAATCAGTTGAAAAGAGGTGTCTATCAAGCCGTATTCCAAAGGGCGCAACCAGCAGAAGGAGCACTCTGAACCTGTAGGAGATCGCCACGCTGCAGGGGTGATTTTCGAGAGCCAGCAAAAGGCCCAGACCCTATCCCGCTCGGGGTGTTAGATATGTATTTTTTGCTGATTTATTTCTTTTGGCTCAGCCGATCGCTGAAGTCAGCGCGAGCTGGAAAAAGAGAGCGAATGAGGTTTACAGATGAGCGTTATGAGCTGAAGGATTCGGCACTGAATGTGAATCAGGAGGGGACTCTCGTGCGCGACGGGGTGACAGCAGTGCGGAGCGGGCACTCGTTACTTTGCCCGCGCCGGTGTTTCGTTGATCAGTTGTTGATTACCGAGCTTCTGATTACTGGGCTTCCAGCATCGAGCGCAGCATCCAGGCCGTTTTCTCATGCACTTGCATGCGTTGGGTCAGCAAGTCCGCCGTTGGTTCGTCGCTCACTTTGTCCAGCAACGGGAAAATACCACGGGCCGTGCGCGTGACCGCTTCCTGACCCTGAACCAGCGAACGGATCATGTCCTCGGCTGCGGGTACGCCCTCTTCTTCCTTGATCGACGACAAACGTGCATAGGTCGAATAGGTGCCCGGCGCCGGGAAGCCCAGTGCGCGGATACGCTCGGCGATTTGATCAACCGCCAGCGCCAGTTCGTTGTATTGCTCTTCAAACATCAGGTGCAGCGTACGAAAAGCCGGGCCAGTCACGTTCCAGTGAAAGTTATGGGTTTTCAGATACAACACGTAGGTGTCTGCCAGCAGGCGGGAAAGACCGTCCACGATGGACTTGCGGTCTTCTTCGCTGATGCCGATATCGATTGCCATGTTCAGCCCTCTTCTATGATGGTTTTTTTCAAACGACTGCTGACCACTCTACCAAGACCCTCGGCCCTCCGCAGCCATCTGTCGGGATTAGTTCGGCCACTACGCCGAAGTCAGACCTGCTTCCTTTATTAGCAATGATCGGCTCGATGGTTTGTTTATGCAGGCCGCTCTGGAACGAGCTTTTGACCGGAATCATAAAAAACTGACACACGATGACAATCACCCGCCTGTGCGGGCGCTAAGCGCTTGATTTGAGTAGCTCTCGGCTTTGCTGTTAAATACAGTCGCGCTGCCGCCAAAGTGCCGTCCGGCGACAGTGCATAGGCGGGACCGACACTCGTGCATCACGCCTCCTTTTTTTCCCGAAGCGTACCGAAGGTCACCCGCTATTTCCTTGTGATCCATCTTAATGTGAGTCATCGAAATGTTGAAAATAGTCCACCTGCTAACGGGCGCAGCTGCCCTGCTGCTGTCTTTCATCCCCAGCCTGCGTAGTGAAGCGCTGTCTTCTTACCTGTCCCAACCGGATGCGCTGTACCTGGCGCTCTTCGGCCTCATCAACCTGGTGCTCGCGCCAGTGATTCCTTACTGGAACAAAGGTCCACGTCATCAACTGCAAAACCTGGTCAGCGGCTTGCTCGTGCTGGCCGTCGTGCTTCAGATCCTCACCCTGGTCGTTCCACTTGAAACCATCGCCGGCCAACCGGCCGTTCTGGTCAGTCTGCTCGCCGTCGTGATTGCCGTGGCATTGCACCTGGCGGTCAGCTTTTACCGTTCCTCCCCCGCGCCCGCGGCACAGTCCCAGGACTTGGGAAACCGCGATACAGGCACGGTAAAGTGGTTCAACACCTCCAAAGGCTTCGGATTCATTTCCCGTGATTCGGGCGATGATATCTTCGTGCACTTTCGCGCCATTCGCGGCGAAGGCCACCGCGTTCTGGTCGAAGGCCAGCGTGTCGAGTTTTCGGTGATGAACCGCGACAAAGGCCTGCAAGCGGAAGACGTCATCGCTGCGCTCCCCCGCCGTTAACGTCGCCCCATAAAAAACCGCGCTCACAGGCGCGGTTTTTTTTGGCTGAAATTCCTGCCCTTAGCGCTCTTTCCCCTTAATAGTGAGGGGGACGCGAGTCTTCAGCGAAGCCGTCGCCCTGCCCGCCCATTTCCTCCTGACGCTTGATCAGGGCGGTAATCTGCAATTCCAGGCGGTCAAGACTGCGCTGCTGGGCGACCAACACGTCATTGAGGGCCTGAATCGTATCGTCCTGAAAGGCCAGTCGACTTTCCAGCTCCATGACACGGGATTCGAGCTCCATGGTCAGTCCTCCTTAAAGGTGAATGCTTCAGTCAATTCGGGCTTCAGTTGCGTGGTAATGCGTGCCACCTCGTCCAGCGAGTAAGGCTTGGCGGGATGCTTGCCCCATACCGGGGCTGGCCAGGCCGCATCACCGACACGGCGAACAATGACGTGCATGTGCAGCTGGTTGACCACATTACCCAACGCGGCAACATTCATCTTGTCGGCCTGAAACGTACGGTCAAGAACGGCCGAAAGGTAGGTGGTTTCTCTCCACAACTGGGCCTGCTCCGTTTCGGACAGTTGGAACACTTCACTGATGTCCGCACGCTTTGGCACCAGGATGAACCATGGGTAATTGGAATCATTGGACAACAGCAGCGTGCACAGCGGGAAATCACCAATCTGCAGTGTGTCTTGCAGCAAGCGCGGATCTAGAACAAACACGTAAATACTCCTGATCGCCTATTACGTTCATCGAGCCGGCCGCCGGACCGGACAACCAAGCCCTGAGTGGCGGGAGGATACTCGCGTATTCCGAATGAATCATCCGGCAGCGCCGCTCAGGGCATTTTGTGGATCTGCTGTTGATCGGTACGCAGCACACACCCACCTTGCACCAGGAACGCGCGAAAAAAACCGCAGCGCACTTTGATGATGCAGCCCAGGGGGAGCTCAGGCGGCTGGAAATCAGCTATCTGATTCCGTGTACACCCTTTGAATCCGGGCCTTAGGGCTAACTTCCGCCATTGGCGCCAGGGGCACCATGCCCAACAACCGGCCGAATCCAGCCTGAAAGAACCAAAGGCAGGCAATTTGGCTGAGTGACGCACCAAAAAGACTCAGATGAGGGGCGAATATGTGACAGCTATCCGCGATTTACCCACTCCCGATAGGTAACAGGTAACGTCAGTGACACTTCTGCGCGGTATTCTGAAGAAAATCGCAGTTGCAAAGCAGGCTATCTAAAATATTTTTACTTTTTGGATTCAATAGCTTGCAGCCAACTTCGAATGCTTTTACCGCGCTTTCGACATTTTTTTCATATTCGTCGAAATTTTGTGCACGGTTGTTGCTTTGTCACACACAAGCTTGAAGCCAAACGCGTCGAGAGACGGGCGGGGACTGAAGGGATGCAACGCGATTGTAAAAGGCAACCGGGGTGGCTGGATTCGATGAGGGTGTAACTGAGCCCAGCCCTAACAATGACCCGGTAGTGGCACAGTTTTAAGCGTCAGGAGCTGCTCAGGAGCGACACGGACAGCGCAGACGGCGACAAGGCCGTAAAGAAACTGCAACGGTAGGTTCTTCACTATCGCCAATAATGTCAGCGTGTTGTAGATTTCGCCGACACCAAAAAGAAAGAAGCCGGCCAGATAAAAAAACAGGTGGACGGCAGTACTCTTCTTAAAAACCAAAGGAGCAAAGTCACGATGAGAGTGATGAAGTGGAGCGCAATCGCACTGGCCGTTACTGCAGCCAGCACCCAATTGGCATCGGCTGCGGCATTCGTAAGCGATCAGTCCGAAGCAACTGGTTTTGTAGAGGGGAGCAAGCTGGATCTTAAGGCTCGTAACTACTATTTCAACCGTGACCGTAAAAATGGCGGCGTAGACTCGAAAGACTGGACCCAAGGTTTCTGGGGTAACTTCAGCTCTGGATACACTCAAGGTCTGATCGGTGTAGGTATCGATGCGTTTGGGTACGCCGGCTTCAAGCTGGATGGCGAGAACCACTACTCGGGTTCCGGCAACCTCGTAACTGACAGCGATGGCAAAAACGAAGACAGCTTCGGCAAGGCCGGTGGTGCTGTTAAATTCCGCGTCTCCAAGACCGAATTGAAAATCGGTGACATGCAGCCGCAGAACCCGGTTTTCGCAGTCGGCGGTTCTCGCCTGTTGCCACAAACCGCAACTGGCGTGACCTTGCAGAGCAGCGAGATCAAAGGTCTTGACGTAGAAGCCGGTCGCTTCACTTCGGGCACCAGCCAGGACGATATGACCCACAACGGCGATATCTGGGCTACCTACGCTGGCGTGTCATCCAAATCCGCTACTTACGGCGGCGGCAAATACTCGATCACCGACAACCTGGGCGTTGGTTTCTACTACAACAAACTGGAAGACGTGTGGAACCAGTACTACGGCAACGTGAACTACGCACTGCCGTTGACCGACGACCAGGCGCTGGCGTTCGACTTCAACTACTACAATACTCAGGACACTGGCAGCAAGAGAGCAGGCGACATCAACAACAACGCTTACTCCCTGTCGGCAGCCTACTCGTTCCTGGCCGCTCATACCCTGACCCTGGCATTCCAGAAAGTTAACGGTGATACACCGTTCGACTACATCGGTATCGGCGACAACAACCGCGGTGGCGACTCGATCTTCCTCGCGAACTCGATCCAGTACTCTGACTTCAACGCCCCGGGTGAAAAATCCTGGCAAGCTCGTTACGACCTGAACCTTGCTACTTACGGCGTACCTGGCCTGAGCCTCATGGCTCGCTACGTCAGCGGTACCAACATCGACGGCACAAATACGCCAAGTAACACCGCGTACCACACCCGTAATCAGGATGGCAGCTTCTCGCCGCTCTACGGCGCCGACGGCAGCCACCACGAGACCAACGTTGAGGCCAAGTACGTTGTTCAAACTGGCCCGGCCAAAGACCTGTCGTTCCGTATTCGTCAAGCATGGCACCGTGCCAATGCCGACGAAGGCGAAGGCGATATCAACGAGTTCCGTCTGATCGTCGACTACCCGATTTCAGTCCTGTAATCGCACTGTCTGACACTCGTTACCGAAAAGCCCGGCCCTCGCGCCGGGCTTTTTCATGGACGCTCGGTTGACAATCCCTCCCCTCGCGCCGCCCGCCCGGCCTGTACTCATCGATATCACCGCCGTACAATGCCGGGTCATTTCCCAGTCACCGCAACCGACAACGGCCGACCATGCGTACCAGTCAATATTTGCTCGCCACACAGAAAGAAACGCCATCCGATGCGGTCGTGATCAGCCATCAGCTGATGCTTCGTGCCGGCATGATTCGCAAACTTGCCTCCGGTCTCTACACCTGGCTCCCCATGGGCCTGCGGGTATTGCGCAAGGTCGAAGCGGTGGTTCGTGAAGAGATGAACGCAGCTGGCGCGCTGGAAGTGTTGATGCCGGGCATTCAGCCGGCGGAGCTTTGGCAGGAGTCTGGGCGCTGGGAACAGTACGGTCCTGAGCTATTGCGCCTGAAAGACCGCCACGACCGTGAGTTCTGCGCGGGCCCGACCCACGAAGAAGTAATCACCGATCTGGCCCGCAACGAACTCAACAGCTATAAACAGCTGCCGATCAACATGTACCAGATCCAGACCAAATTCCGTGACGAAATCCGTCCGCGCTTCGGCTTGATGCGCGGCCGTGAATTCATCATGAAGGACGCCTACTCCTTCCATGCGACCCAGGATTCCCTTCAGGAAACCTACGACCGTATGCATCAGGCGTACTGCAACGTGTTCACCCGCCTGGGCCTGAACTTCCGCCCGGTAGTGGCTGACAACGGTTCCATTGGTGGTGCGGGCTCCCATGAGTTCCACGTGCTGGCCGAGTCCGGCGAAGACGACATCGTGTTCAGCGACACCTCTGACTACGCCGCGAACATCGAAAAAGCCGAAGCCATTCCGCGCGAGGCCAGCCGCCCTGCGCCGACTGAAGAACTGCGCCTTGTCGACACCCCTGACGCCAAGACCATCGCGGCCCTGGTCGAGCAATTCAATCTGCCGATCGAAAAGACCGTCAAGACCCTCGTGGTGCATGCCGCTGAAGAAGGCAAGCTGATCGCGCTGATCATCCGTGGCGATCACGAGCTCAACGAAATCAAGGCGTCCAACCTGGAGCAGGTCGCCAGCCCGCTGGTCATGGCCTCCGAAGCCGAACTGCGTGACGCCATTGGCGCCGGCGCGGGCTCTCTCGGCCCGCTGAATCTGCCGCTGCCGTGCATCATCGACCGCTCGGTAGAGCTGATGAGCGACTTCGGCATTGGCGCGAACATCGATGACAAGCACTACTTCGGCGTCAACTGGGAGCGCGACCTGCCGGTTCCGACCGTCGCGGATCTGCGCAACGTCGTCGCCGGCGACCCGAGCCCGGATGGTCAGGGCAACGTGATCATCAAGCGCGGCATCGAAGTCGGGCACATCTTCCAGCTGGGCACCAAGTACAGCGAAGCGATGAAGTGCCAGGTCCTGGGCGAGAACGGCAAGCCCGTCACGCTGACCATGGGCTGCTACGGGATTGGTGTGTCGCGTGTCGTGGCTGCCGCGATCGAGCAGAACAACGACGCGAACGGCATCATCTGGAGCGACGCACTCGCACCTTTCCAGATCGCCCTCGTGCCGCTGCGTTACGAAACCGATGCCGTCAAAGAGGCAACCGACAAGCTGTACGCCGAACTGACTGCTGCAGGCTTCGAAGTGTTGCTGGATGACCGCGACAAGAAGACCAGCCCTGGGATCAAGTTCGCCGACATGGAACTGATCGGCATTCCGCACCGCATCGTGGTCAGTGACCGCGGCCTTGCCGAAGGGAACCTCGAATACAAGAGCCGCACCGAAGCCGAAGCCCAGGCCCTGCCTGTTGCCGATGTGTTGTCTTTCATCAAGGACCGGATCAAGCGCTGACCGGACGGCGCGCCTGCGATTGTGCAGGCGCGCTTATCCGCCACGCCTCTGCGATGCGCCTTACCTGCACCTAGAGATCTCATGTTCAAGCGAAATCCCTCACGCCTCGCAGGCGCTGTGTTGTCCACCAGCCTGTTACTCGGCGGCTGCGCCAACCATCTGTCTCAACGCAGCGAGCATGAAGAACGTGTCGAGCGCAAATTACTCGACCACAGTTTTCAGGTCGACCTGGGCGAACCCAAGACGCTGGAATTGCCCCAGCGCCGGATACGCATCCACGAGCTGAAAACCTTCGACATCACCGAATTCGAAGTCACCCGGCACTACGACCGGTACACGCCGTACCAGCCGTGGCGGGAAGTCTATGAAATCCCCTTGGGCGCCGTGGCCATCGTCGCGGGCATCGGCGCCAACGTGGTCAATGTGCTGACGTTCGGCAGCCTGCCCGACAGCGTCACCAAAGACTGGCTCACGTACGGCGTCGCGGGCGTCAACCCGTTCATGAACGCACCCTCCCACGGTCGTGCCCAGCAAAACCTGGCCGGTATCGACGAGGTTCAGCGCGACCATCGCATCGAGCATTCGAACCTGCCCTGGAGCGAAGCGCCGGTCGAAGTCACCGCAGGCAAAGAAGCCCACGAGATGACGACGGACCGTAACGGCGTGCTGCGCGTAAACCTGCTGGACAGCCCGTTCGCCGAGCAGAACCTCAGCTATGTCACGCAGCTGAACATCAAAGTGCAGGATGACCAGAGCAACGTTCAGGCAATCGCCACGCTGCCTTTGAGCAAGTCACTGCGCGGCAAGCTGATTGAGGCCCACGACCTGATCTACGACGATCTGGAAGATGACGAAGTCAGCCAGTGGGTGCATCGCGTCAAGCGCCTGTCCGAGCTGGGCCTTGAAGAGGAAGCCAGCGAGCTGGAACAGTCATTGATCGAGCTGACCCGCAACGATCCGCAGCTGCAGCACGAATTCCTTCGTTCACTGGCAAAAGACGCCGGTCGACTGGTAGCCGTGCCGCCAGGCAGTGAATAGCCAGGCCTGAACTGGCCTCAGCTGAACAATTCCAGCTGCTCATGGGCGGCCCGGAGATCATGCAGCCGCACGCCTATTCCCAGCAGTCGCACCGGCTTGCCACCGCGTGCGAACGCCTGGGTCAGCAGTTGCTCGTAACTGCCCAGGTCCCGCCCTGCCCCCGCCTGTTCCAGCGTTGTCTGGGTGAAGTCGTGGAACTTGACCTTCACGAAGGGCTTGCCGGGGCGGTAAAGGCTGTCGATCCGCGCGATGCGGTCGTTCAACGTGTCCAGCAATGCCGGCAGCATCAATAGGCAACTGGCGAGATCCGGCAGATCAGCGTCATAGGTGTTTTCAACACTGACCGACTGGCGCCGATTGTCGTTCTGCACGGGCCGCTCATCCACACCATGGGCCAGGTTCCACAACCGCTCGCCGAATGAACCGAATTCCCGCACCAGCGACAGCTTGCTCCAGCCGCGCAGGTCGGTGCAGGTGATGATGCCGAGTCGGCCTAGCTTGTCGGCAGTGACTTTGCCGACACCGTGCAATTTTGACACCGGCAACTGGGAGACAAAGTCTTCGATCTGATCAGGCGTGATGACGAACAGCCCGTTTGGCTTTTTCCAGTCGCTGGCGATCTTGGCCAGAAACTTGTTCGGGGCAACCCCGGCGGAAACAGTGATGTGCAACTGATTGGAGACCCGCCGGCGAATGTCCTGAGCGATGCGCGTCGCGCTGCCGGCAAAGTGCTCGCATTCCGTGACATCCAGGTAAGCCTCATCCAGCGACAGCGGCTCGATCAGGTCGGTGTAGTCGCGGAAGATCGTCTGGATCTCTTTCGATGCTTCCTTATAGGCATCCATTCTTGGTTTGACGATGGTGAGGTCCGGGCACAGTGTCAGCGCATGCCGGGATGACATCGCAGAGCGGATGCCGTAGGCCCGGGCTTCATAGTTGCAGGTGGCGATCACACCGCGCCGTTCTGCCGACCCGCCGACTGCGAGCGGCTTGCCGGCCAGACGCGGGTCGTCGCGCATCTCAATGGCGGCGTAGAAGCAATCACAGTCGATATGGATGATTTTGCGCTGCGGCATCACACGGGGTCGTAGGAAAACGGTCGCGTAGTATCTCATTCACGGGACTTTCTGACACTGAATAAGCCTTGTTCCCTAAAGGACGTGCGCCCCCAAACCTGACTGAAACGCCCCTGAAACGAGGCGCGCTGCAGCTATTAGCCCTACGCATCACGCTAACCGCTTGAAGAAAAAGCAATTTTTTCTGCCGATTGCTTGACAGCCTGTCGATCCTCTGTAGAATGCCGCCACACAGACGCGGGATGGAGCAGTCTGGTAGCTCGTCGGGCTCATAACCCGAAGGTCGTCGGTTCAAATCCGGCTCCCGCAACCAAACATCAAAAAAGGCTACTCGAAAGAGTGGCCTTTTTTGTGGCCGCTGTTTGAGCAAGCCCGCCCCCAACGTTATCCCCCCTCACCTCTTCATATAAATGAAACAGGCTCCATGGATGATGGCGACCTGCCCTTAGGCGCGGATTGCGATAAAAGCCTTGTCCGACCGCCACTTAGGTACGCCAACGTTCCAGAAGCAGTTATTTTGCCGATGCCTGGCATTAAAGGTTGACACTCTGCCGTTCGACTGTAGAATGCCGCCACACAGACGCGGGATGGAGCAGTCTGGTAGCTCGTCGGGCTCATAACCCGAAGGTCGTCGGTTCAAATCCGGCTCCCGCAACCAACATCTAAAAAGGCTACTCGAAAGAGTGGCCTTTTTTTTGCCTCGCTGAAAGCTCACGAACAGCGGGCCGGAATCCTTGTCACATCCCATTACCAGGGTGCGTTCATCCGAGAGGTCTTGTTACTGTATGTTGCCGGGAGCGATAGTTTTTATCTCCCCTGCCGATACGCTGGCCAGCGACTGAACCTAGACTGAACGGTCACTGATACGTATCCGTGGTATTCGCCCGTTAGACGTTGAAGCGCTAACATCCTGAATTATTTTTCGCGTAGGGATTGGTAACTTGGCTGTATACCTCCATCCTGTCGCGCACGATCCAAGGAGTGATTGATGCGCGCCAACCCGTCCGACACAAATGAAGCAGTGACGGAGCATCCTCCGGCTCCCCCGAAACGATTGCGTCTTCGCGAACTGGTGAACAAGTACCGTCAACCCATAGGGTTGGGCGTCACCATCCTTCTGTTCGCCGTCGCCCTGATCGCCTGTCGGCACATGCTGACCGAGCTGGACATCTACGCTCTGCAGGATTCGCTACTCAGTGTGCCTCTTCCTTCTCTGGCGGGCGCGGTGCTGGCGACAGCCATCGGCTTTGTGATTCTGCTGGGCTACGAGTGGTCCGCCAGTCGCTACGCCAATGTCGAGCTGCCGACGAAGTCGCTGATCATGGGCGGGTTTTGCGCGTTCGCCATCGGCAATGCCGTAGGCCTGTCTATGCTGTCCGGCGGCTCGGTTCGTTACCGCCTTTACTCGCGATTGGGGCTGGGTGCGGGCGAAGTTGCCCACATGACGCTGTTTGCCAGCCTGTCCCTGGGTTGCGCGCTTCCCCCGCTCGCTGCCCTGGCAACCTTGAGTGACCTGCCTGCCGCTTCGCTGGCGCTGCATGTTTCGGTCCCTGTACTGGCCACCGTCGCGGTGGCGGTGCTGGCGATCAGCGCAATTCTGGGTTACGCCATCTATCGCCGGCGCCTGCCGGAACAGACGATCCCCCATAACCTGCTGGTCCGTGCCGGACGCCGCACGCTGCGTCTGCCTGGGGTGCGCCTGACGCTGATGCAACTGGTGATCACCGCACTGGATGTCGCAGCCGCTGCTGCCGTCCTCTATCTGTTGCTGCCCTCAGCCCCGCCGTTCGGCGCGTTCCTGCTGGTTTACCTGCTGGCCCTGGCCGCCGGTGTTCTCAGCCACGTGCCCGGCGGTGTCGGCGTCTTTGAGGCCATTCTGCTCGCCGCATTTGCCGACGAACTGGGCGCTGCACCCTTGGCTGCCGCGCTGCTGCTGTACCGCCTGATTTATGTGGTGATGCCACTGCTGATCGCTTGCCTGGTGCTGCTCTACAGCGAGGCCAAGCGTCTGCTGTTCGCGCAACAGGCCATGCGCGTTGCATCCGGTTTCGGTGCCCCGATTCTGGCGCTGCTGGTATTTCTCTCAGGCGTGGTGCTGCTGTTTTCCGGCTCCACGCCCGAGATAGACACCCGTATCGAGAGCCTGGGATTCCTCATTCCCCATCGGTTGATCGACGCCTCGCACTTCGGCGCCAGCCTGATTGGCGTGCTCTGCCTGCTGCTCGCCCAGGGTCTGCGTCGTCGTCTCTCGGCCGCATGGATGCTGACAACCATTCTGCTGTTTGTGGGCTCCATTCTCTCGATCCTCAAGGGTTTCGACTGGGAAGAAGCAAGCCTGCTGCTGCTGACGGCGTGCCTGCTGGCAGTCTTCCGCCGCTCGTTCTACCGCCCGAGTCGCTTGCTGGAGTTGCCGTTTTCGCCGCTGTATCTGGTCGCCAGTGTTTGCGTACTGGGTGCTTCGGTCTGGTTGCTGCTGTTCGCTTATCAGGACGTGCCCTACAGCCATCAGCTCTGGTGGCAATTCACCCTGGACGCCGACGCCCCTCGCGGTCTGCGTTCGGCGCTGGGCAGTGCGGTCTTGCTGCTGATCGTTTCGCTGACCTGGCTGCTGCGCACCGCGCGCCCTGTCATCAACCTGCCTGACGAGGCGCAGCTGGCCAAAGCCGCAGAGATCATCAAAGCATCCAGCCAGCCCGATGGCGGCCTGGTCCTGACCGGCGACAAAGCCGTGCTGATGCACCCGGACGGCAACGCCTTTCTGATGTATGCCCATCGCGGTCGCAGTCTGGTTGCGCTCTACGATCCGATTGGCCCGACCCAGCAGCGGGCCGAGCTGATCTGGCAGTTCCGCGATCTGTGCGACGTTCACCATGCCCGCCCTGTGTTCTATCAGGTGCGTGCCGAGAACCTGCCGTTCTACATGGACATCGGCCTGACTGCGATCAAGCTGGGCGAAGAAGCCCGGGTCGACCTGCACAAGTTCGACATCGAAGCCAAGGGCAAGGAAATGAAGGACCTGCGCTACACCTGGAATCGGGGTGGCCGAGACGGTCTGTCGCTGGAGATCTACGAAGTGGGTCAAGCGCCCATGGACGAGCTCAAAGTGATTTCCGATGCGTGGCTAATGGGCAAGAACGTCCGCGAAAAAGGCTTCTCGCTGGGCCGTTTCAGCCTGGAGTACCTCAAGCATTTCCGTATCGCCATCGTCCATTTCCAGGGCAAGCCGGTCGCGTTCTCCAATTTGCTGGAGACGTCGCGCAATGATCTGGCGAGCCTGGACCTGATGCGCTCGCACCCGGAAGCGCCGAAGCTGACCATGGAATTCATGATGGTCGGGCTGATCCTGCATTACAAAAAAGAAGGTTACGCCCGCTTCAGCCTGGGCATGGTGCCGTTGTCAGGGCTGCAACCGCGGCGCGGTGCACCGCTGACCCAGCGCCTGGGTTCGATGGTGTTCAGCCGTGGCGAACAGCTCTACAACTTCCAGGGGCTGCGCCGTTTCAAAGACAAATTCCAGCCTGACTGGGAACCTCGTTATATGGCCGTGCCCGCAGGACTTGATCCGTTGGTGGCACTGGCAGATACCGCCGCCCTGATCGCGGGCGGCCTGACTGGATTGGTGAAACGCTGATGATTCAACGCTACTGGCGCTTTTTGCTCGCAGCCCTGGTAATTCTGGTGGTGGCATTGGGTTTCTGGCTGTGGAACCGCCCCGCCGCACAACCGACCCTCGAACACATCACGCTGGACGACGGCTCTGCGCTGATCCGCGTGGTGCCCTCGACCAAGGTGAAAACTCAGGTCGCGCTGGCTGTGACCACCGAAGAATCACTGACCGAGAAGCAACTGCTCGCCTTGAGCTACGACGCCTCCGCTCGTGTGATCCAGGTGACGCTGCCCAAGGACGACTGCCAGCTTCAGGCAAAGACCTTTAATGCCGCGCTGCAAAAGCTCGACGGCGCACCTGATCTGGTGGCCGGTGTCGGATCGGGTGCTTCGGTGGCCTGGCGCTGGCTGGCCGGCCAGAACAACGACAACGCCCGGGCTATCTCGGTCGGTTTTGTCCGCGATCAGCCGGGCTGCACCGACCCTGTGCCGAAAGCCGCCGCCCACGGCAAATGGACGGTCGCCTGGAACGATGGGCCTGACGACGAAAGCGCCACGCTGGTCCGTGATGCACCCAACACCGAAACCAGCATCAGCGATTACGACATCAAGTACCCGCAGGTGCTGAACAACGAAGTGCGCCGTCGCCTGATTGGGGGTGACGATAACGGCGGCCTGAACATTCCCGTGGTTGAGGTACCGTCATCGCAGCCCTCTGACACGGTGACGCTGTTCCTGTCCGGCGACGGTGGCTGGCGCGACCTGGACAAGGACGTGGCAGGCGACATGGCGAAGATGGGCGGCTACCCGGTCGTCGGCATCGACACCCTGCGTTATTACTGGGAGCACAAATCGCCTGAACAGACCGCCGCTGATCTCAGCGAGCTGATGGCCCATTACCGGCAGAAATGGGGTGCCAAGCACTTCGTCCTTGCCGGCTACTCCTTCGGCGCCGACGTGCTGCCCGCGATCTACAACCGCTTGCCGGAAGAAGACAAGGCGCGCGTCGACGGGATCATCCTGCTCGCCTTCGCCCGCACAGGCAGCTTCGAGATTGCTGTTGAAGGCTGGTTGGGCGCTGCCGGCAAAGAAGCCGCGACAGGCCCGGAAATGGCCAAGCTGCCTGGCGACAAGGTGTTGTGCGTCTACGGCATCGAGGAGAAGGATGAAAGCGGCTGTACCGAAACCACCGCCCCTGGCGAGAAGATGCAGCTGCCCGGCGGCCATCACTTCGACGAAGACTACCCTGCCCTGGCCAAGCGCCTGAGTGCGGTGATCGACAAGTGGAAGGGCAAAGAGCCTGCCGCCGAGTAATCCTCACCCATAAAAAAAACCCCCGCTCTCTGCCGATTGCGGGGATTTTTTGTTTCAGGGCCTGCTCACGACGGGTCCCACCTCCGGTTACGCACTGTCCCCGTAGGACCGGCTTCAGCCGGGAAAAGGCCCGCTTGCACACCATCAATCTCGCGGCGTTACACCTGACGTATTCCCGGCTAAAGCCAGTCCTACAATGGTCCAGTAGCGCCAATTTCAACGGGTGCACGCGATACTTTTAGTGGGACCGGCTTCAGCCGGGAAGAGGCCTGTGCATACGCCATCAATCTTGCAGCGCGACACCAAACGCCTTCCCGGCTAAAACCGGTCCCACAGTGGTCCAGTACCCTCAACTCCACTTGGTGTACGCGGCACTTTTAGTGGGACCGGCTTCAGCCGGGAAGAGCCCTGTATGGACGCCATCAATCTCGCGGCGTGACACCCGACACATTCCCGGTTAAACCCCATCCCTCCAAAGCGGAGCCGCTTACATCTCCACCTGCGTGCCCAGCTCGATCACCCGATTGAACGGCAGCTTGAAGAACCTCAGATTGCCGTTGGCGTTCTTCAACATGAACGCGAACAGACCTTCGCGCCAGCGGGCCATGCCCTCCAGTTTCGACGAGACCACGGTTTCGCGGCTGAGGAAGTAGGTCGTGCGCATCGGGCTGAAGTCCAGCTCCTTCAAGTGACACAGGCTAAGCGCCGCCGGCACGTCCGGCTCGTCAATGAAGCCGAAATGCAGGATCACGCGGTAAAAGCCCTCGCCAAACACCTCGACCTCAAAACGTTGCGCCGCTGGCACGCGCGGGGCGTCTTCGTACACAACAGTCAGCAACACCACTTGTTCATGCAGCACCTGGTTGTGCAGCAAATTATGCAACAGCGCATGGGGCACGGCGTCCGCACGCGCCGTGAGAAACACGGCCGTACCCTGAACGCGATGGGGCGGCTGCACGCGAATGCTGCTGATGAAGATTGGCAGCGGCAAACCGCCTTCGTCGATGCGGTCTACCAACAACTGCTTGCCGCGCTTCCACGTAGTCATGAGGATGAACAGCACGATGCCCGCCAGAAACGGGAAAGCCCCGCCTTGCAACACTTTCGGCACGTTGGCGGCGAAAAACATACCGTCCACGAACAGACAGCCTACCAAAATCGGCACTGCGATCAGCGGCGGCCATTTCCACGCCAGCAACATAACCGACGCCACCAGAATCGTCGTGCAGAGCATCGTGCCGGTCACTGCCACGCCGTACGCCGAGGCCAGTGCCCCCGAGGACTCGAAGCCCAGAACGAGCAGGATGACCCCGACCATCAACGCCCAGTTCACCGCGCCGATGTAGATCTGCCCTTGGGCGTCGCTGGAGGTGTGCTGGATGTACATGCGCGGGATATAACCGAGCTGAATCGCCTGCAGCGTCATCGAGAACGCCCCGGAGATCACCGCCTGCGAAGCAATAATGGTCGCCAGTGTCGACAGCGCGATCAAAGGCAACAGCGCCCAGCTCGGCGCCAGCAGGTAGAACGGGTTGCGCACCGCTTCCGGATCCTGGATCACCAGGGCGCCCTGGCCGAAGTAGTTCAGCACCAGCGCCGGCAAGACCAGCGCGAACCACGCGCGGGAGATCGGCTTGCGACCGAAGTGGCCCATGTCCGCATACAGGGCCTCGGCACCGGTCAGTGCGAGCACCACAGCGCCCAGGACCGAAACGCCGATGCCGGGATGGTCAATAAAGAAGCGAACCGCCAACACCGGATTGATGGCATGCAGCACTTCCGGCTGCTGGAGAATGCCGTGAACACCCAGCACGCCGAGGGTCACGAACCACAGCACCATGATCGGACCAAACATCACGCCGATCCGCGCGGTGCCATGACGTTGAATCAGGAACAGCGCCACCAACACGACCAACGCGATCGGTACGACCCAGTGCTCAAGCCCGTCAAAGGCCAGCTCCATGCCCTCGACCGCGGACAGCACTGAGATCGCCGGGGTGATCATGCTGTCGCCGTAAAACAGCGCCGCGCCGAACAGGCCAAAGACGATCATGCTCGCCTGCAGCTTCGGGTACTTGGCGGAAGCCCTTCGCGCCAGCGCGGTGAGGGCCATGATGCCGCCTTCGCCGTCGTTGTCAGCCCGCAGCACCAAGGCCATGTACTTGAAGGATACCACCCAGATCAATGACCAGAAGATCAGCGACAGAATGCCCAGCACGGCATCGTGGCCGGCCTGCACGCCATAGCCGCCGACAAAGACCTCTTTAATGGTGTAAAGCGGGCTGGTGCCAATGTCGCCATAGGCGACACCCACCGCACCCACCAGCAGACTCAACGGTTTTGCCGAAGAATGCCCGGCCTCTGCCTGATTCGTTGCGTGACCCATGTACCACTCCTGAAACCGTGACTCGAGCACCGCGATCCGGTGTTGTCGGATTGACTCACACCGCACCGGTAAATTCCGATGCGCCCGGCCAATCTGGGGTGCCGGGCGTAACGCCGCGAAGCATAGCGCAGCACTCGTCGTAATTCTCTGTATAACACTGGTCAATCGTTCGACGCGCCGCTAGAATTGCGCACTTTTTGATCAGAGGCGCCCCAAGCGCCCAGTCAATGCTTCGGCTATTCGCCGGGCATCCTACGCCGAGGTTAGTCAATGTCCACCGTCACCACGTCTGCCGCCCCCAAGGTCGGCTTTGTCAGCCTCGGTTGCCCGAAGGCTCTGGTCGATTCCGAGCGCATCCTGACCCAGCTGCGCATGGAAGGCTATCAGGTCGTTCCGACCTACCAGGACGCTGACGTGGTCGTGGTCAACACCTGCGGTTTCATCGACAGCGCCAAGGCTGAATCCCTCGAAACCATTGGCGAGGCGCTGGCCGAAAACGGCAAAGTGATCGTCACCGGTTGCATGGGTGTGGACGAAAGCGTGATTCGCAACGTGCACCCCAGCGTGCTGGCCGTCACCGGTCCGCAGCAATACGAGCAAGTGGTCAACGCCGTCCATGACGCCGCGCCGCCCAAGCTCGATCACAATCCGCTGATCGATCTGGTGCCGCCGCAAGGGGTCAAGCTGACGCCGCGTCATTACGCGTACCTGAAGATATCCGAAGGCTGCAACCACAGCTGCAGTTTCTGCATCATACCGTCCATGCGCGGCAAGCTGGTCAGCCGCCCGATTGGCGATGTGCTGGACGAAGCCCTGCGTCTGGTCAAAGCCGGCGTGAAAGAGCTGCTGGTGATTTCCCAGGACACCAGCGCCTACGGCGTCGACATCAAGTACCGCACCGGGTTCTGGAACGGTCAGCCTGTGCGCACGCGCATGACCGAGTTGTGCCAGGCGCTGAGTTCGCTGGGTGTGTGGGTACGCCTGCACTACGTTTACCCGTACCCGCACGTCGACGAAATCATTCCGTTGATGGCGGCGGGCAAGATCCTGCCGTACCTGGACATTCCGTTCCAGCACGCCAGCCCGAAGATTCTCAAGCTGATGAAACGCCCGGCCTTCGAAGACAAGACCCTGGCGCGCATCAAGAACTGGCGCGAGCAGTGCCCGGACCTGATCATCCGTTCGACCTTCATCGTCGGCTTCCCGGGCGAGACCGAAGAAGACTTCCAGTACCTGCTGGACTGGCTGACTGAAGCCCAGCTCGATCGCGTCGGTTGCTTCCAGTACTCCCCTGTCGAAGGCGCACCGGCAAATCTGCTGGATGCAGCGATCGTACCGGACGACATCAAGCAGGATCGCTGGGACCGTTTCATGGCGCACCAGCAAGCCATCAGCGCCGCACGCCTGCAGATGAAAATCGGCAAGGAGATCGAAGTGCTGATCGACGAAGTGGACGAGCAGGGTTTCGTGGGTCGTTCGTTCTTCGACGCACCGGAAATCGACGGCAATGTATTTGTCGAAAGCGACCGTGATTACAAGCCAGGCGACAAGGTCATGTGCCGCGTGGTGGATGCCGATGAGTACGACCTGTGGGCTGAGCCAATCTAACGCTCAATCTCCGGCTCGACAGCTGCTTCACCTCCAACAGCCCTGCCCGTAAAACGGCGGGGTTTGTTTTTTCTGGCTATCGTCCCCACATCAGGATCACTACCCAGGGAGCAGCGGCAACATGACCCCGCACTCGGTCATCTATCTGCCCAAACAGCACGACTTCGCCGAACTCACCCGGGTCTGGGAAGCCTCCGTGCGTGCGACCCATGACTTTCTGGCCGAGAATTACATCACGCTGCTGCGGCACCTGCTGGAAACCCAATACCTGGGCGCCGTGAACCTGTTCTGCACCCGCGACTCGCACCTGCGCATCACCGGTTTCGCCGGCACCACGCCGGGCAAGCTCGAAATGCTGTTCATCGCCCCTGACCACCGTGGCATGGGCCTGGGCAAGCAACTGCTGGACTACGCGATCGAGCACTTCCACATCACCGAGCTGGACGTGAACGAGCAGAACGCCCAGGCGTTGGGCTTTTATGAACGGCAGGGGTTTGAGGTGGTGGGCCGGGCGGAGGTCGATGGGCTCGGGCGGCCGCATCCGATGTTGCGGATGCGGGTCAAATCGGGGCCGTGACGTCTGAACCGGGCCAGAGAGAGGTTCGGACTGTAGGAGCCGGCTTGCTGGCGAACCCAATAGGTCGGCAACCCAGCAGCGCCTGACCCAATGCATTCGCCAGCAAGCCGGCGCCTACAGACTGCATGTGCAGTTCAGGCCTTCATCAGCGCTTCAAACTTTCCAGCAGCACCTTGTTGAACTGCTGCGGATCCTGAATCTGCGGCGCATGGCCCAACCCGGCGAACTCCACCAGTGTCGCCTGGGGAATGCGTTTGGCGGCGGCCTTGCCCAGCTCCGGGTAATTGCCCAGCGTCTTGCGCAATGCCTCAGGCGCTGCGTCCTTGGCAATGGCGGTATTGTCCTTCTGCCCGATCAGCAACACGGTGGGCATCTTCAGTTTCTCGAAGTCGTAGAACACCGGCTGATTGAAGATCATCCCGTAGGTCTGCGCTGATGCCCGAGCCACCTCCTCCTTGCCTTTTCCGTTGAACATCCCGGCCTGCATGTTCACCCAGTGATCGAACTCGGGCCGCCACTCATTGGCGTAATACGTGGACTGCTGATACTTGCGAATGCTCTCGGCGCTGGTCTTCAGCTCACGAGCGTACCAGTCATCAAAGCTGCGATCCGGGACGCCCTTGGCTTTCCAGTCTTCCAGACCGATAGGGTTGACCAGCAGCAACTGATCCACTTGCTCGGGGTACATCAGCGCAAAACGGGTCGCCAGCATGCCGCCCATTGAATGCCCGACCACGGTGACGTGATCGATGCCCAGTTGGGTCAGCAGCGCTTTGGTGTTCTGCGCCAGTTGCTCAAACGAGTACTTATAATCCGCCGGTTTGCTGGAGCGACAGAAACCGATCTGATCCGGCGCAACGACCCGATAGCCCGCGCCCGTCAACGCCTTGATGGTCCCTTCCCATGTGGCGCCGCAGAAATTCTTGCCGTGGAGCAGCATTACGCTGCGGCCATTGGCAGGCCCGGCTGGCTTGATGTCCATGTAACCCATCTGCACCGGCGCGCCCTGGGATTCAAACGTGAAATTCTTCGCCTGGAACGGATACTGGAAGCCTTCCAGCTGCGGGCCGTAGGACGGGTTTTGCGCAGCGAGCAGTGGCAAGCTGACTGTCATCAGCAATGCGGGTAGCCATTTGGTCATGAATTCGCTCCAGACAATGTAGGAATAGAGAGCAGACCTGCGTCGGTCCCGGAAAAATCCATGGAGTGGAGGCTTATTCACCAGGCAATTTCAATGTGGCCGCGATTAACGGTGCCTGCGCGGGTACAATAGGCGCCTTTCCATTTTGTTACGGCTTTTCTCATGACTGACCCCATTCGCCTTTCCAAACGCCTAATCGAGCTGGTCGGCTGCTCTCGTCGCGAAGCCGAGCTGTTCATCGAAGGCGGTTGGGTCACGGTGGACGGCGTTGTCGTCGACGAGCCTCAGTTCAAGGTCGAAAACCAGACCGTGGTGCTGAACGCGGAAGCAAAAGCCGACACGCCTGAATCCGTCACCCTTCTGTTCAACGCCCCGGCGGGCATGACCCCTGAGAGCGCCTTGGCGTTGATCACGCCAGGTACGTTGTCCGCCGACCACAGCATCGGTCGACGTCCGCTCAAAGGGCACTTCCTGCGCCTGGAAGCGATTTCCACGCTGCAAGCCAACGCCAGCGGCCTGATGGTGTTTAGCCAGGACTGGAAAATCCTGCGCAAACTCACCGATGACCGCAGCAAGATCGAGCAGGAATACGTCGTCGAAATCTCGGGCGACATGGTTGCCCACGGCCTCAATCGCCTGAACCACGGCATGACCTACAAGGGCAAGGAACTGCCGAAGGTCAAAGCCAGCTGGCAGAACGAAAACCGCCTGCGCTTCGCGATGAAGAACCCGCAGCCCGGCGTCATTGCCCAGCTGTGCGAAGCGGTAGGCTTGAAGGTTGTTTCGGTGCGGCGCATCCGTATCGGCGGCGTGTCCATCGGCAAGGTGCCTGAAGGCCAGTGGCGCTACATGACCGACAAAGAAAAATTCTGAATCCCCTTTCTGAGCGCCGTATCGACTTTCGCGTGCGCTCATCTGCGAATCCCCAGGAAATACACGCACCATGATGAACAACGATGTACTGCGCAGCATCCGTTACATGCTTGATATCAACGACGCCAAAGTGGTCGATATCATCAAGCTCGGCGGGTTCGACGCGACCAAAGCCGATGTCGCGGCCTATATGAAGAAAGACGAAGAAGAAGGCTTTGTGCCGTGCAGCGACGAAGTCATGGCGCACTTCCTCGACGGCCTGGTTTTCTTCAAGCGTGGCAAGGACGAGAGCCGCCCGCCGCTGCCTGTCGAACTGCCGATCACCAACAACATCGTCCTGAAAAAGCTGCGTGTGGCCTTCGAGCTGAAAGAAGACGACATGCACGCGATCCTCAAGGCGTCCGAGTTCCCGGTGTCCAAGCCTGAACTCAGCGCCCTGTTCCGCAAGGCGGGTCACACCAACTACCGCGTCTGCGGCGACCAGCTGCTGCGCAACTTCCTGCGTGGCCTGACCCTGCGCTTGCGCGGCTAAGCGCTGCAGCTCCGTAGATGACCCAGGCCTACAACGTCTCGCCGATCGGCTTCATGCGCTCGTGCTTCAAAGAGAAGTTCGCCATACCCCGGCAGCCGCAACTGGCGCCTGCCGCGCGGGGCGTGCTGGAGTTGGTTGCACCCTTTGATCAGGGTGATGCCGTGCAGGGCCTGGAACAGGTCAGCCATGTCTGGCTGCTGTTTCTGTTTCATCAAGCCCTGGAGGACAAACCGCGGCTCAAGGTGCGCCCTCCTCGCTTGGGCGGCAATCAGTCGATGGGTGTGTTCGCCACCCGCGCGACCCATCGGCCGAACGGCATCGGTCAATCGGTGGTCAAGCTGGACAAGGTCGAAGCCGGGCGCCTGTGGTTGTCAGGCATCGACCTGCTGGACGGCACGCCGGTGCTGGACGTCAAACCCTACGTGCCTTACGCCGATGTGATCGTCGATGCACGCAACAGCATGGCCGCCGCTGCGCCGGCGATGATTCCGGTGCAGTGGGCAGACGCGGCGCTGGCCCAGGCCCGCGAACAGGGGCTGCGCCTCGAAGAACCGCTGATCGAGCTGATCGAGCAGTGCCTGGCTCAAGACCCGCGACCGGCCTACCAGACGCCCACGCCGGAGCGTCGCTACGGTGCGCAGTTCTGGGACCTGGACGTGCGCTGGCACTATCCGCAGCCGGGCGTCATTTGCGTGCTGGAAGTGGTGCCCGCCGCCGGCTCATAAGCAATTTACGCCCGCCCACAAAAAAACCGCCTGGTCCGTGACCTCCAGGCGGTTTTTTTCAGACCCCAAAAACACTGGTGCCTGTACTGACCTATTCGCCGATGACGTCACCCTCGCAATGCTGCGAGGATGATTCATCGGCGATTGGGTCGTATCCGAACGCGTTTACTTCTCGACGAAGGCGCGCTCGATCAGATAATCACCCGGCTCACGCATGCGCGGCGAAACGGTCAGGCCGAAGCTATTCAACACTTCACTGGTCTCGTCGAGCATGCTGGGGCTGCCGCACAGCATGGCGCGGTCGTCCTGCGGATTGATCGGCGGCAGACCGATGTCGCTGAACAGCTTGCCGCTGCGCATCAGGTCGGTCAGGCGGCCTTCGTTCTCGAACGGCTCGCGGGTCACGGTCGGGTAGTAGATCAGCTTGTCGCGCAGCATCTCGCCGAAGAACTCGTTCTGCGGCAAGTGCTCGGTGATGAACTCGCGGTAAGCGACTTCGTTCACGTAACGCACGCCGTGGCAAAGGATGACCTTCTCGAAACGCTCGTAGGTTTCAGGGTCCTGAATCACGCTCATGAACGGCGCCAGACCGGTCCCGGTGCTGAGCAGGTACAGGTGTTTGCCCGGCTTGAGGTCATCGAGCACCAGCGTGCCCGTAGGCTTCTTGCTGATGATGATCTCGTCGCCTTCCTTCAAGTGCTGCAGCTGCGAAGTCAGCGGGCCGTCCGGCACCTTGATGCTGAAGAACTCCAGATGCTCTTCCCAGTTCGGGCTGGCAATGGAGTAGGCACGCATGAGCGGGCGCCCGTTTGGCTGCTGCAGACCGATCATGACGAACTGACCGTTCTCGAAGCGCAGGCCAGGATCACGGGTGCACTTGAAACTGAAGAGGGTGTCGTTCCAGTGATGAACGCTGAGGACACGCTCGTGATTCATGTTGCTCATGGTACGTGGGAGCTCCTGATAAATAACGTGCGCCAGTCAATGCGCCAGTCAATGCGCCATTGCGCGACATTCTAGTGGCAGACACAATATCTGTTAACTGAATTATCAAGATATAGGTTATCGGTTATATAGATATGCGATTTACTCTCCGTCAGCTCCAGGTTTTCGTCGCCGTTGCCCAGCAGGAAAGCGTTTCCCGCGCAGCGGTGCTGCTGTCCTTGTCGCAATCGGCGGCCAGCACGTCCATCACTGAACTGGAACGCCAGTCCAGCTGCCAGCTGTTCGACCGCGCCGGTAAACGACTGAGCCTCAATGCGACCGGCCGACAGCTCTTGCCCCAGGCCGTTGCGCTGCTCGATCAGGCCAAGGAGATCGAAGACCTGCTCAACGGCAAGTCCGGCTTCGGCTCGCTGGCAGTCGGCGCCACCCTCACCATCGGCAACTACCTGGCAACCCTGTTGATCGGCAGCTTCATGCAGCGCCACCCCGAGAGCCAGGTGAAGCTGCACGTGCAGAACACGGCAAACATCGTTCAGCAGGTCGCCCACTACGAGATTGATCTGGGCCTGATCGAAGGCGACTGCAGCCACCCTGACATCGAAGTGCAAACCTGGGTCGAGGATGAGCTGGTGGTGTTTTGCGCCCCTCAGCATCCGCTGGCCAAAAAGGGCCGGGCGTCGCTGGAGGAACTGACGCGGGAGGCGTGGATTCTGCGGGAACAGGGTTCGGGGACGCGCCTGACCTTCGATCAGGCCATGCGTCATCACTTGAACAGCCTGAACGTGAGGCTGGAGCTGGAACACACCGAGGCGATCAAACGCGCTGTGGAGTCAGGGCTGGGGATCGGCTGCATCTCGCGTCTGGCCCTGCGTGACGCCTTTCGCCGGGGCAGCCTCGTGGCGGTTGAAACGCCGGAGCTGGATCTGGTGCGGCAGTTCTATTTCATCTGGCACAAACAGAAATATCAGACCTCGGCTATCCGCGAATTCCTCGACCTCTGTCGTTCCTTCACCGCAGGTGTTAACCGCAGCGACGAAATTGTCCTGCCGAGCATTGCCTGACGCGCCGCCCGGCTGAGGACGATTGTCAGCCCAGCAGGATCAGGCCCCAGACCACAGCGATCATGCTAAGCGCCACGAACTGGGCGGCGCTGCCCATGTCTTTGGCGTTCTTCGACAGCGGGTGGCGGTCGAGGGAAATCCGGTCAATCGCCGCTTCGATGGCCGAGTTCAGCAGTTCGACGATCAGCGCCAACAGGCACACCGCGATCAGGATCGCGCGCTCGCCACGGCTGACATGGAACACGAACGACAGAGGGATCAACACAACGTTGAGCAGCACCAGTTGACGGAACGCGGCTTCGCCTTTGAATGCTGCGGTCAGGCCGTCGAAGGAATAGCCCGACGCGTTGAGGATACGTTTCAGACCAGTCTGGCCTTTGAATGGGGACGTCATAGGAAAACTACTGATGAATGAAAGCGGTGGAGGCTAGTGCGGCGACGGTCAAAAAAGTGTGAAGGTCGGCCGCGTAAAGCCCGGGGTTTAGCCTGATTCGCGGGAATCAGCTCTGCGGAATGGATTCCAATTGTTGCAGCAGCAAGGCTGCCTGGGTCCGGGTGCGCACATTGAGCTTGCGAAAGATCGCCGTCACATGGGCCTTGATCGTCGCTTCCGACACGCTCAGTTCGTAGGCGATCTGCTTGTTCAGCAACCCCTCGCAGACCATCGTCAACACGCGGAACTGCTGGGGCGTCAGGCTGGCAAGGCCTTCGCTGGCGGCCTTGGCTTCAGGGGACACGCTGATGCTTTCGTTGACCTGGGGAGGCCACCAGACATCGCCATCCAGCACGGTTCGCACGGCCTTTTGAATGGTTTCAAGTGAACTGGATTTCGGGATGAAACCGCTCGCGCCGAATTCACGGGATTTGACCACCACCGCGGCCTCTTCCTGAGCGGAGACCATGACCACCGGTACTTGCGGGTACTGACCCCGCAACAGCACCAGCCCGGAAAAACCATAAGCGCCGGGCATGTTCAGGTCCAGCAGGACCAGATCCCAATCGGACTTCTCGGTCAGTCGCGCTTCCAGGTCAGCGATGCTCTCGGCCTCTACCAGCCTTGCATCCGGCCCGAGCCCCAGGCTAAGCGCCTGATGCAATGCGCTGCGAAACAGGGGATGGTCGTCGGCAATCAGGATTTCGTATGGCATTTCATGATCCTTTAAGTGACTCAGCGCCGACGAATTCAACACCCAATGAGGCCACCCGCGACATCTTGACACAGGGACCGTACGTGAGCGGCGCCAAGAATGCCCAGCGAAGCCGGGGTGGTCAAGCCTGACGCTTTGCGGCAAAGTCTGCGCCCCCGATCTGACGAGTGCCATCATGCCAAACCATGCCCTGCGAGCCGACCTGCTCATGCTCCTGACCGCATTGATCTGGGGCACCGGCTTTGTCGCCCAGACCGCCGGGATGGATCACATCGGCCCCTATCTGTTCTCGGGTCTGCGTTTCGCGCTGGGCTCCCTCTGCCTGATGCCGCTGATTCTGCGCAACGCCAAAACGGCGCGCGTGCCGGAGCCCTTGCTCAATCGCGGCATGCTACGCGCCGGCATCATCATGGGCCTGGCGCTGGCATTGGGCATCAATCTGCAACAGGTCGGCCTGCTGTTTACCAGCGTGACCAACTCCGGCTTCATCACCGGTCTGTACGTGATTGTAGTTCCGCTGCTGGGCTTGCTGCTCGGTCATAAAACCGGGTTGGGCACCTGGCTGGGCTGCCTGCTGGCGGTGGTCGGCATGTGCCTGCTCAGTATTGGCGATAACTTTCACGTCGCCTCGGGGGATTGGCTGCAGTTGATCGGGGCGTTCGTGTGGGGCGGACACGTGGTGTTGGTCAGTTTGTTTGCCAGCCGTCACGACCCGATCCGTCTGGCCTTTTTACAGTTCGCCACCTGTTCGGTAGTGAGTCTGTTGCTGGCAGTCCTCTTCGAACCGATTGCCCTCGACGCGATCATTGCTGCGGGCCCTGCCCTGCTCTACGGCGGCATCGTCGCGGTCGGCGTCGGCTACACGCTGCAAGTAGTCGCGCAGAAACATGCCATTGCCTCCCATGCGGCGATCATCCTCTCCCTCGAGGCCGTGTTCGCCGCCATCGCTGGCGCCTGGATCCTCGGGGAGGCGTTGCAACTGCGCGGCTATATCGGTTGCGGACTGATGCTGGCCGGGATGCTGCTGGCGCAGCTGTGGCCGAAGAAAACCCTCGCCTGAGGATAAGCTTCTATGGCGAGCCGCCTTGACGGGGCTCGCGGGCGACGGCGTGACTGATGACTACTCGAGGTAATTCTTCAACTCTTGATGGGCGTCGCTCAGCAAATCCAGGGGCAACTGATTTTTAGCACCAAGATAGTGCTGACTGAACACATCGAAGTAGCAGCTTAAAGCGGAGCCTGCTTCAGTGTCGCCGGCCAGATCGAAGCACAGTGCGGCCACTTCGGCAGTACAAAGGTGTTCGCTGCGCGTGGAACGTCTCAGCTTGTACCGTGAAAGCTTTTCGGGGATGAGGCTCAAAATGGGGATGGCGTCAAAGTAAGCGCTTTTGCGGAAGATTTTCCGCGCTTCAGTCCATGTCGCGTCAATCAGCACAAACAGGGGTCTCTTGTCCGGGTTGATCGTCACGGTGTTGGTGACGCGCTCGGCCGCTACGTATTCACCCGGAAAAACCAGATAGGGCTGCCACTGTGGATCATTGAGCAGTGCAATCAGCTTTTCGTCGACCTCGGTCCGTGACCATACAAACGCATGGTTATCCTGAATAACGTCTGCAATCAGCCAGCCCGTGTTGCTGGGTTTGAATACCTCTTTTTTGGTCATGATGAGACAAACCCCTGATCGCGCCTCAACCTTGGGACGCCATCTGCAAAGGCAGTGACTTTCGATCACTCGGCAGTAGTGGCACCTTGGAGCACGTGATCCGCGAGCCAGGTAAGGCTTGGTGCTCTCCTCCTCACGCTCATCTCTCAGACATGCGACAGCATTCTTGTGAAAAACAGTCTGGGTCATTGACGGGTAAGAAGGCAGTGACAAGAGGGGTATCCGGCAGGTCGAAAAGTCGCCGCATTCTATCAGACACAGGCCGACGCGCCGTGCTCTCTGGTGTCCGCCGAGGCTCCTCCCCTATACTGCCCGGCCTTGAGAGCACTCACCCTCGCAGTGAACGCCTTGGGATGTCGCCGGTCCAACGGCCTGCCTCTGCACCACCCGTCCATGCACCAGGAGAATTCAATGCTGCGCCTCATCGCCCCCACTCTCACGCTTTTGCTCGTCGCTCCACTGTGCGCCAACGCGGCGTCCAAGCAGGATTACGAACTGAGCCAGATGCTTGATAAAGTTGCGAAGGAAAGCAGTGTCGGCACGCCACGGGCCATCAACGAAGACATCCTCGACGAAGGCTATACCGTTGAAGGCAAGATGCTGATCAACCACCTGAGCGTGCAGTCCGGCCAGGCGGCTCAGATGCGCGAAAATCCTGACGACGTCCGCGGTCAACTGGGCGGCAGCGTGTGCCGCAACGCCGGTTACCGCCAGCTGATGGCCAAGGGCGCGATCCTGCGTTACCAGTTCACCGAATACAAAACCAACAAGCTCATCACGACTCAGGAGATCAAAGCGGCGGACTGCGCTGCCAAACCTCCTGCCCACAAGAAGTGATGTAACGAGCTTTACGGTCTGCGCGTTTCGAGATCCCTTCAACGCGCAGTCTTGCCCTCCCCCTTCCCCCGCTACATGCGCCATTCCAGTCCCTGATCACTCAGCATTTTTCGCACGCTTTTGATCGCGGATCAGGTGACCTGCGCGTCGTTTCACCGTGCCCGTTACGCCTCATCACATTTTGTTCCCCTGAAAGGGGTTGCCAGTCGCGCGGGTTGCCATCAATGTTTTCTCTTTCCAACCATGGATTAGTCCAGAATCGGGCGCCGCGCAGATGTGATGTCTCTCTGTCTTTGGGATTCGCTGCGCACGCCGACGCATGAAGCGTCGCGATCCCGCCCTCTGGCGCCGATCAATGATTCTGTAGAAGGAGAAAGCGTGAATGCCGTACGTACCCAGTGACGCGTTGTCTCAGCACTTTCAGAGCAACGGAAACGACCTCACCCGCAAGGTCGAAGAACTCCTCGGTTCGGTCGCACCGGACAGCCCCAATCTTCCGCTCTACCGCGACATGACCCTGACCGTCCTGCGCATGGCCCAGGACGACCTGAATCGCTGGAATGCCAAAATCACCTTGCAGGCGTTGCGCGAACTGGAGAATGCCTTCCGGGTGCTCGAACGATTCAAGGGCCGCCGCAAGGTCACCGTGTTCGGCTCCGCACGCACGCCCCTTGAACATCCTGTTTATGCGCTGGCCCGTGAACTGGGCAAGCAACTGGCAGCCTCCGACCTGATGGTCATCACCGGCGCCGGTGGCGGGATCATGGCCGCAGCACACGAAGGCGCCGGTCTTGATCACAGCCTGGGCTTCAATATCACTCTGCCGTTCGAGCAGCACGCCAATGCGACCGTGGATGGCACCGGCAACCTGCTGCCGTTCCACTTCTTCTTCACGCGCAAGCTGTTTTTCGTCAAAGAGGCCGATGCGCTGGTGCTCTGCCCCGGTGGTTTTGGCACCCTTGATGAGGCGCTGGAAGTGCTGACGCTGATCCAGACCGGTAAAAGTCCGCTGGTTCCCATCGTGCTGCTGGATGCCCCGGGCGGTACCTTCTGGGAAGGAGCGCTCAGCTTCATCAGAAATGAGCTGGAGACGAACAAGTACATTTTGCCCACAGACATGAACCTGATGAAGCTGGTGTACAGCGCCGATGAGGCCGTCGCCGAGATCAATCGCTTCTACAGCAACTTCCACTCCGGCCGCTGGCTGAAGAATACCTTCGTCATCCGCATGCACCACGCCTTGAGTGAACACGCGCTAAACGCCCTGCAGGACAGGTTTGTCGACCTTCGGCTAAGCGGCGATTTCCAGCAATACGGGCATCAGGACGAATATGACGAAGCGCAGTTCAGCCATCTCACGCGTCTGGCATTCGCTTTCAACGGCCGCAATCATGGCCGCTTGCGAGAACTGGTGGACTGCATAAACCTGGAGGAGAACTGGGCGAAACCTGCACATTCTCAGCAGACTGAGCCTGTGAAATCGATGTGATGATGAATGCGTGAGGGCGCGTCTGCGCGCCTTCACTCAGACCAGCACTAGTCGTCGTTGCCCTTGCCACTCAGCAAACGGCCGATAAGCTCTGGTGGGTATCCGCGATAACTCAGAAAGCGCATCTGCTGCCCACGTTCGCGGGCATCCCTGGGCAGCTGACCACTGAACTTGCGCTGCCACAGCGCTTCCAGCTTTTCCCACCAGTCCACGCCGCACTCGCGCAGCGCCTGTTCGATGTCCGCACGCAGCAAGCCGCGTTGCCCCAGCTCTTCGCGGATACGCAAAGGGCCGTGGCCAGAGCGCGCACGGTAGGAAACAAAGCTTTCGAGGTATCGGGATTCAGACAGCAGACCCTCTTCCGTCAGACGGTCGAGCGCTGCATCAATCAATTCGGGAGGGGCGCCGCGCTGACGCAGTTTGCGCGTCAGCTCGACACGACCGTGCTCGCGTCGCGCGAGCAGGTCCATTGCAGTCCGCCTGACAGCGACGGGGGTATCAAGCACAGCCGGCATGGCGGGGATCAGATGTCCGCATCAGCTTCGACTTCAGCCACATCGTCTGCCGCTACGCGGGACGACTGGGCCTTAACATCAGGCGCAGCAGTGAGCAGCTTCTCGCGAATCTGCCTTTCGAGGGTGGTGCCGATTTCCGGATTGTCCGCCAGGAACTTCGCGGAGTTGGCTTTACCCTGACCGATCTTGCTGCCCTGGTAGCTGTACCAGGCACCGGATTTCTCCAGCAGACCGTGCAGCACGCCGAGGTCGATGATCTCGCCGTTACGGTAGATGCCCTTGCCGTAGAGAATCTGGAACTCAGCCTGACGGAACGGTGGGGCCACCTTGTTCTTGACGACTTTGACGCGGGTTTCGCTACCGACAACTTCGTCGCCTTCCTTGACCGCGCCTGTACGGCGGATGTCCAGACGGACCGACGCATAAAACTTCAGCGCGTTACCACCGGTGGTGGTTTCCGGGCTGCCGAACATTACGCCGATCTTCATACGGATCTGGTTAATGAAGATAACCAGGCAGTTGGCAGTCTTGATGTTACCGGTGATCTTGCGCAGCGCCTGGGACATCAGTCGGGCTTGCAGGCCGACGTGCATGTCGCCCATTTCGCCTTCGATTTCAGCCTTTGGCACCAGAGCGGCAACGGAGTCGACGACGATGACGTCGATCGCGTTCGAACGCACCAGCATGTCGGTGATTTCGAGGGCCTGTTCGCCGGTGTCTGGCTGGGAGACCAGCAGGTCATCGACGTTGACGCCCAGCTTGCCGGCGTACTCTGGATCGAGCGCGTGCTCGGCGTCGACGAATGCGCAGGTTGCGCCCATTTTCTGGGCTTCTGCGATGACGGACAGAGTGAGGGTGGTTTTACCCGAAGACTCCGGGCCGTAGATTTCAACGATCCGGCCTTTTGGCAGGCCACCGATACCGAGGGCGATATCGAGACCCAGCGAGCCGGTGGAGATAGCAGGAATAGCCTGGCGGTCATGGTCACCCATGCGCATTACGGCACCTTTGCCGAACTGACGCTCGATCTGACCCAAGGCCGCAGCCAAGGCTTTCTTCTTGTTGTCGTCCATTGAATCCTCTCGTAATAGGTTAGGCCTTGACGGCCGATATAACTGTATAAGTAGCCAGTATTATTCCACAGGGTCCGACGCGCGCCTACCCCTGATTTGGTATTTCTCCGCGAGAGAGCCGGACAAGCCCCTCTAGCGCGGCGATCACCGTTTGTCGGCGGACGGCATCGCGGTCACCTGCAAATAGAAACCGCTCGGCGATCAATCGTTCCGCCACACCCCAGCAGACCCACACCGTGCCCACGGGTTTCTCCAGCGAGCCCCCGTCGGGCCCGGCCACGCCGCTGACCGCGACCGAAAACTGCGCGCCGCTGTTGGCCTGCGCGCCCCTTGCCATGGCTTCAACCACTTCGCGGCTGACAGCGCCGACCTGGCCGAACAACGCTTCCGGCACCGCCAGTTGACGGGTCTTCTGCCGGTTGGAGTAGGTGACATACCCGGCCTCGAACCAGGCGGAACTCCCGGGGATTCGGGTGATGGCTTCAGCGATGCCACCTCCGGTGCAGGATTCGGCGGTGCTGACCTGCGCGCCTGCTGCCAACAGATGCTGACCCAGGGTTGCTGCCAGGTGAGTGATGTCGTCCAAAGGGGTTCTCCGTATCGGTCGAGGCAAAGCAGACACGCTACACCAGCCGGGTTGATGTGCAATACAGGACTCGATCCGAATCCGGATCATGCCTGCACGACACTTATTTGCCCTCCGGTTTTTCGGGGCAGGGTTTCTTGACGGTTTCCACGATGGTTTCCCGTGGACGTCGCTTGGCCTCCTCCAGAGGGATGAAACGGCCGTTGGTTGAATCTCGTCCTCGCTTGCGTTGCATGGCGCAATCCTTGTCGATAATGCCGCCTCCAATCGGGCGGTGCTCGACATCCTAGCCAGCTCGAAGCGTCTCGTGTCGGTTCGGAAACGCGCCGTGACGAATCAGCCGGACCTGCGGCCCGCGAACGTGCGTGGTAACCTTGCCGCCATCGCAAAAGCAATCGGATATGACGTCGACCCACGTAGGTGGAATCCACGTCGTCGCCCGAAACTTGCCTCAATCTCCTACAGAATTTGCCTAAATAACTGATGAATAAAGCAATTTCCGACCTCTCCTCGCACACCCCGATGATGCAGCAATACTGGCGGCTGAAAAATCAGCATCCCGACCAGTTGATGTTCTATCGCATGGGTGACTTCTACGAGATCTTCTACGAAGACGCCAAGAAGGCGGCCAAGCTGCTCGACATCACGTTGACCGCCCGGGGCCAGTCAGCGGGGCAAAGCATTCCCATGTGCGGCATCCCCTACCACGCAGCGGAAGGCTATCTGGCCAAGCTGGTGAAGCTGGGCGAGTCGGTGGTGATCTGTGAACAGATCGGCGATCCGGCGACCAGCAAAGGCCCGGTTGATCGTCAGGTGGTGCGCATCATCACGCCGGGCACCGTCAGCGACGAAGCGTTGCTGGACGAGCGTCGGGATAACCTGATCGCCGCCGTACTGGGTGACGAACGCCTGTTCGGGCTCGCCGTGCTGGACATCACCAGCGGCAATTTCACCGTGCTGGAAATCAAAGGCTGGGAAAACCTGCTGGCCGAACTTGAGCGGATCAATCCGGTGGAGCTGCTGATTCCCGATGACTGGCCGCAAGGTCTCCCAGCGGAAAAACGCCGCGGTGCCCGTCGTCGTGCGCCGTGGGACTTCGAGCGCGATTCGGCGCACAAAAGTTTGTGCCAGCAGTTTTCCACTCAGGACCTGAAAGGCTTCGGCTGCGAGAACCTGACCCTGGCGATCGGCGCGGCGGGCTGCCTGCTGGGTTACGCCAAGGAAACCCAGCGCACGGCCTTGCCTCACTTGCGCAGCCTCCGGCATGAGCGCCTGGACGACACGGTGATTCTGGACGGCGCCAGCCGCCGCAATCTGGAACTCGACACTAACCTGGCGGGCGGCCGCGACAACACGCTGCAGTCGGTGATGGATCGCTGCCAGACCGCCATGGCGACGCGCCTGCTGACCCGGTGGCTGAACCGGCCGTTGCGCGATCTGCAGATCCTTCAGGCCCGGCAAGAGTCGATCGGCTGCTTCCTTGAACGCTATCGCTTCGAGAACCTGCAGCCGCAACTGAAAGAGATCGGCGACATCGAGCGCATTCTAGCGCGTATCGGCCTGCGCAATGCCCGTCCCCGTGACCTGGCGCGGCTGCGTGATGCCCTGAGTGCGTTGCCCGAACTGCAATTGGCGCTGGCGGAGCTTGAAGCGCCGCACATTCAGCAATTGGCGAAAACCGCGAGCACCTACCCGGAGCTTGCCGACCTGCTGCAACGGGCGATCATCGACAATCCACCTGCCGTGATTCGCGACGGCGGCGTGCTAAAGACCGGTTACGACGCCGAGCTCGATGAATTGCTGTCCCTGAGCGAGAACGCCGGGCAGTTCCTTATCGATCTGGAAACTCGGGAGAAGGCGCGCACCGGGCTGGCCAACCTCAAGGTCGGCTACAACCGCGTGCACGGCTATTTCATCGAGCTGCCGAGCAAGCAGGCGGAGCAAGCGCCGGCTGACTACATCCGTCGCCAGACGCTCAAGGGCGCCGAGCGTTTTATCACCCCTGAGCTCAAGGAATTCGAAGACAAGGCGTTGTCGGCCAAGAGCCGTGCACTGGCTCGGGAAAAGATGCTTTATGAAACGCTGCTGGAAGACCTGATCAGTCACCTGGCGCCGCTGCAGGACACCGCCGCCGCGCTGGCCGAGCTGGATGTGCTGAGCAACCTGGCCGAGCGCGCGCTGAATCTGGACCTCAACCGTCCGCGTTTCACCGATGAGCCGTGCATGCGCATCGAGCAAGGTCGTCATCCCGTGGTGGAGCAGGTTCTGTCGTCGCCGTTCGTGGCCAACGACCTGGACCTGAACGACAACACGCGCATGCTGGTGATCACCGGTCCTAACATGGGCGGTAAATCCACCTACATGCGCCAGACCGCTTTGATCGTGCTGCTGGCGCATATCGGCAGCTTCGTGCCGGCAGCTAGCTGCGAGCTCTCGCTGGTGGACCGTATCTTCACGCGTATCGGTTCAAGCGATGACCTGGCCGGCGGACGCTCGACCTTCATGGTGGAGATGAGTGAGACGGCGAACATTCTGCACAACGCTACCGACAAAAGCCTGGTGCTGATGGATGAAGTCGGACGCGGCACCAGCACCTTCGACGGGCTTTCCCTGGCGTGGGCTGCGGCGGAATGCCTCGCGCAGCTGCGTGCATACACGCTGTTCGCGACGCATTACTTCGAGCTGACCGTGTTGCCGGAGAGCGAGCCGCTGGTGGCTAACGTGCATCTGAATGCCACCGAGCACAACGAGCGCATAGTCTTCCTGCACCGCGTGCTGCCGGGCCCGGCGAGCCAGAGCTATGGTCTGGCCGTGGCGCAACTGGCCGGCGTACCGGGGCGCGTCATTACCCGGGCCAAGGAGCATCTGTTGCGTCTGGAGACCACCAGCCTGCCCCACGAGCAACCCAGGGCCAAGCCGGGCAAACCCCCGTTGCCGATGCAGAGCGACATGTTTGCAAGCCTGCCGCACCCTGTGCTGGACGAGTTGTCGAACCTGAAGATCGACGACCTGACGCCGCGTCAGGCGCTTGAGTTGTTGTATTCGATGAAGACGCGCATCTAACGTGATTCGTAACAAGCTGTTAGAATCCCGCGCGGTTCGGGACGCTGTGAGCTTTTAGCCTGGCTTTACAGCGCACCTGGCCGCGTTTGAACGCAGCGAACCAAGGTCGGACATCGCCGCGCAGGACACATTTCCTGCCGCGTTGCTCGAGAAGCTGAGTTTTACGGCCGGGGGACGTCCCGTACCTGGCAAGCCGGACTGAACGGCCTTGCTGCCGCCGCCTGAGGAGAGAATTAGAAATGACCTTCGTCGTCACCGACAACTGCATCAAGTGCAAGTACACCGACTGCGTAGAAGTCTGTCCGGTGGACTGCTTTTACGAAGGCCCGAACTTCCTGGTGATTCACCCGGACGAGTGCATCGACTGCGCCCTGTGCGAGCCTGAGTGCCCTGCGAATGCGATCTTCTCGGAAGACGAGATTCCGGCCGGCATGGAGAATTTCATTCAGCTGAACGCAGAGCTGGCTGACGTCTGGCCCAACATCACGGAACGCAAAGACGCGCTGCCGGATGCGGCGCAGTGGGACGGCAAGACCGGCAAGATCGCCGATCTGGAGCGCTAAGCGCTTGCTGATAAAAAAGGCCCTTCGGGGCCTTTTTTCATGGGGCTCTGCCACAGCCTCACTTTTCTGCAGACGAAAAAAGGGGCGGTATGACCCGCCCACATTTTTTCCATAATCCCTTCAATCCTTGTTCATCATCCTGATGAATCGCATCCTGCGATGTCCTTGAGCAGTCTTCCTTGACCGCCTGTACCAATCCGTCGGTACAGGACTGATATTAGTGATTTAAACGGTCAGGGCAAGGGCCGAGAGTTTTCAGGAAAATTCAGGCGCGGGTCAGCGCTGGTTTTAAATTAATAATTAAATCAATGGGATAACCATCGACTTTCAACTGACGGGGACATCATCCGCCAAAGAAGAGACGATAACTCACATAACGTGTAAGAAACGGCTTACAGCCTGAGTAAGCATCACTTACCTAATTGTGAAAATGATCATTTCCCTATCAAGAAGCTGTCATGGGACATCCGTCAAAAGTACATTCAAACGACATAAAAAAGCCCCGACGTGTCGGGGCTCTCATATTGCTTGATGTCACTAACGCCAAACCTCTGCGACTTATTGAAAGAGTGACTCGCTGGATAAACCATTCTTCTCGAGAATCTCGCGAAGGCGCTTCAGCCCTTCCACTTGAATCTGCCGAACACGCTCACGGGTCAGGCCGATTTCCAGACCGACATCTTCAAGGGTGCTGCTCTCGTGCCCGCGCAGGCCGAAACGACGAACAACGACTTCACGCTGTTTGTCGGTCAGCTCGGAGAGCCATTGATCGATGCTCTGAGACAGATCATCGTCCTGAAGCAGCTCGCATGGATCGGTAGGACGATCATCCGTCAGCGTGTCGAGCAGCGTCTTGTCCGAATCCGGGCCCAGCGACACATCCACCGACGACACGCGCTCGTTGAGGCCCAGCATGCGCTTGACCTCACCGACCGGTTTCTCCAGCAGGTTGGCGATTTCTTCGGGAGAGGGTTCGTGATCCAGCTTTTGCGTCAGCTCCCGCGCGGCGCGCAGGTAGACGTTGAGCTCTTTGACGACATGGATCGGCAGACGAATCGTGCGCGTCTGATTCATGATCGCGCGTTCGATGGTCTGACGAATCCACCAGGTGGCGTAGGTTGAGAACCGGAATCCGCGCTCCGGATCGAATTTTTCGACCGCTCGAATCAGGCCCAGATTGCCCTCCTCGATCAGGTCCAGCAATGACAGACCACGATTGACGTAGCGCCTGGCGATTTTCACGACCAGCCGCAGATTGCTCTCAATCATGCGTTTGCGCCCAGCCGGATCGCCGCTTTGCGACAGTCGCGCAAAGTGGACTTCTTCTTCCGGGGAGAGCAGGGGGGAAAAGCCGATTTCATTGAGGTACAGCTGCGTAGCATCCAGTGCCCGCGTGTAATCAATGTATTTATGCTGTTTGAGTGCTGCAGAGTTTTTCGGTTTTGCACGAACAGAAGGTGTAGCTGGCTTCTCATCCGTTGCAGAATCCAGGACGATTACGGGCTCCATCAGGAGGACCTCGTCGTCTATGTCAAACTCCGGCACTTCTTTGCTGAGAGCCATTGTTATAGTCCTTTGGTGAGTTCGACCTCAAGCTCCAGTGACGCCTTCTTCCGTGGCAGCACTTGAGCCTGTCCCCTCTACGCAGGAACAGGCTGACAACCGATCAGCGACGTGGCAAGAATTCCAGTGGATCTACAGGTTTACCCTGGCGGCGAATCTCGAAATGCAGTTTCACCCGGTCAGTTCCCGTTGAGCCCATCTCGGCAATACTTTGCCCTGCCTTGACCTGTTGCCCCTCCCGAACCAAGAGCCGACGGTTATGTCCGTATGCGCTGACGTAGGTATCGCTGTGTTTGATGATGACCAACTCGCCGTAGCCCCTTAGTCCACTCCCGGCGTATACCACGGTCCCATCAGACGCGGCCAAAACAGGCTGTCCCAAATCACCAGCGATATCAATTCCTTTATTCAAACTACCGTTTGAAGAGAACTTGCTGATCAAAACGCCGCTTGTCGGCCAAGTCCAGCCGCTCGGGGAGCGGGCGCCAGTGACCACCGTTGTGTTGACTGGCGTGGTCGTCGAGTTGCTTGTCGGCGGCGGCGTCGTCGCAGCGACAGCGCCTACCGGCCTTGAAATGACGGTGGTTTTCAGCGACCCGGAAGGCGATGACGAACTGCTCGTCGTGGTCTGCGGAACGCTGGCGGAGCCAGAAGCCACTGCCGTGGACGGCGAGCTGGCGCGCCCGTCAAAGCGGATCGTCTGACCGACATGAATGGTGAACGGCTCTGGAATGCTGTTGCGTGCGGCCAGCGCCTTCCAGTCCCAGCCGTAACGGAATGCAATGGAAAAGAGCGTGTCGCCGCGCTTCACGACGTACTGACCGGTGGTGACCGGCTGACGCGTCGGCACCGTCGATTTGCCGTTGCGGTCGACAACGCGCACGCCCCCTGATGGCGTGCTGGAGCAGCCGACCAGAAGGATACTCAGGGCAACTCCAATCACCAGACGCCGAAAACTTGTTGAAGAACTACGCTGCCGAATGACTGTGAGACTCACCCGCCACTCCCTTTACCGGTGACTGAAGAAGAAACTGCCCTGGGTCGTAAAAACCAGGCAGCCATGAAAATATGGTGTGAAACGGCGCTGCGACAGTTGACCGAAGCAGCGTTGCAAAACGCCAGCCTGTAGACCGGCTGCGTCTTGTGGAATTCATTGCCGCCGCAAAATAGCGCTTATGCCAGCGGTCCGTTGAGCAGCGGGACGAAACGAACAGCGCCCAGCACATGCCGGGAGAAGCCGTTTTCCTCGCGGATGATCAGCATCAGTTGCTGCACTTCACCCGAACCCACCGGAATCACCAGACGCCCGCCGGGGGCGAGTTGGTCCAGCAACGCCTGGGGTACATCGGTGGCCACTGCGGTGACGATGATGCCGTTGTAGGGCGCGAGCGCCGGCCAGCCTTCCCAGCCATCGCCCCAACGAAACACCATGTTGCGCAGGTTCAACTCGACGAGGCGTTCCTTGGCGCGGTCCTGCAGCACCTTGATGCGCTCGACGGAGAACACACGCTCCACCAGTTGCGCCAGCACGGCGGTCTGATAGCCCGAGCCGGTGCCAATTTCCAGCACCTTGTCCAGCGGACCCGCCGCCAACAGCAGCTCGCTCATGCGGGCCACCATGTAAGGCTGCGAGATCGTCTGATTGTTGCCGATCGGCAGCGCGGTGTCTTCGTAAGCGCGGTGCGCCAGGGCTTCATCGACGAACAGGTGACGGGGGGTCTTGCGAATGACGTCCAGCACCTGAGTGTTGGCGATGCCTTCTTCGCACAACCGTTGAATCAGACGCTCGCGGGTACGCTGGGAAGTCATCCCTACGCCACGTCGTAACAGATCATCTTGCTCACGCGACATCAGGCCATTCCCTCCAGCCATGCGTTCAGGCTGTTGAAACCGTCCTGATAGGTACGATCCAGCTGCAACGGGGTAATCGACACGTAACCCTGCATGACAGCGTGGAAATCGGTGCCCGGCCCGCCGTCTTCGGCATCTCCGGCAGCAGCAATCCAGTAACCGGCCTTTCCGCGCGGGTCGACCACGCGCACAGGCGCCGCCGCACGGGTGCGATGGCCAAGACGGGTCAGCTGGATACCGCGCACGTGTGCCAGCGGCAGGTTAGGGATATTCACATTCAATACGGTACGGGGTGGAAGGTCGAGGCGCTCGTGGGCTTCGACCAAAAGCCGGGCAAAGTGCGCGGCGGTTGCCAGGTTATCGACCTGACGTGACAAAAATGAAAAGGCAAATGAAGGACGTTGCAGAAAACGACCTTCCAGCGCAGCGGCGACGGTGCCGGAATAGAGCACATCGTCGCCCAGATTGGCGCCCAGATTGATGCCCGAAACGACCATGTCCGGCTGATCGGGCAGCAAGCCGTTGAGTCCGAGGTGGACGCAATCGGTGGGCGTGCCGTTGAGGCTGATGAAGCCGTTGTCCAGGGTATGCGGGTGCAACGGCCGGTCCAGCGTCAGCGAACTGCTCGCGCCGCTCTTGTCTTGATCGGGCGCAATCACCACGCATTCGGCATACCCGGCCAGCGCGCCATGCAGCGCAGCAAGCCCGGGCGCCATAACGCCGTCATCATTTGAAATCAGAATACGCATGAGCTGTCCGTCTGCCCTGCCGGCGCGAGATCGACGAGTTCACGCACCAATGCGGTGGCGAAGCATCCGGCCGGCAGGACGAATTCCAGTTGCAGAATGTCAGGCTCGGGATAATGCCACGTCAACCGCCCGATGGGCAGCCGCAGGATGCGCCGTTCATGCTCCATTCCCGCTTTTATCAACCAGTTACAGAGCGACGCCTCGCGCGCGGCAACGCTGTTTTCAAGCTCGGCGGTGGCGCCAGAAGCCGGGGAACCGCCCTGCCCCCACTGCGGCCCGGTCGGGTGCAGATCGAGGATGGCCAGTCGCGGGTCGCTGCACTCGGCTTCGCCTGCCGGGAAAAAACTGCGGCTGTCGGTGAAGGCCAGCAGATCGCCCACTTGCGCCTTTTGCCAGCTGCCATCAGCGACCCGCGCGGCCAGGACCTGATTGAACAGGTAGCTGCGCGCGGTGGAAAGCAACCGGGAGCGCACGTTGCGCTGCTCGGGCAAGGCCTGACGCTCGGCATAGTGGCGGGCTTCACCGAGGTTGCCGCCCTCATAGCCAAAACGCTGGGCGCCAAAATAATTGGGGATGCCGTGTTGCTTGATCGACCCAAGACGCGCATCGAGCGCGGCTTTGTCGGCCTGCAATTGCGTCAGACGCAGCGTGAAGCCATTGGCGGCGTGGGCGCCCCGCTGCAACTTGCGCTTGTGGCGTTTGCTGTCGAGAATTTTCAGGGAATCGTTTTCGGCCCCTGACATGTCCGGATCGGCCTTGCCCGGCAGCTGAATGCTGAACCACTGACGGGTCAACGCCTGACGATCCTTCAAACCGGCGTAGGCGACGGTTCGCAACGGCACGCCGGCCGCCTTGGCCAGACGCCGGGCGGCTTCTTCAGTGTTCAGCCCGCGTTTTTCGACCCACAACCACAGGTGCTCGCCATCCCCGGACAGCGGGATGTTGAGGACTTCATCGACCTGAAAGTCTTCGGCGGTGGCCTTCAGCACAGCAGTACCCAACGCGTCGCCGTAGGCGCTCGGGCCCAGAAGTTCGAGCTCGGTCATGCGTTGATCAACAACGCGACGGCGTGCACGGCAATGCCTTCTTCACGGCCGGTGAAGCCCAGCTTTTCAGTGGTGGTGGCCTTGACGTTGACCTGGTCGATATCGACCTGGAGGTCTTCGGCGATCAAGGCGCGCATGCGTTCGATGTGCGGGGCCATCTTCGGCGCCTGGGCAACGATGGTGGCGTCGACGTTGCCGACCTTCCAGCCCTTGCCCTGCACTTGCTTGAGTACGTGACGAAGCAGAACCCGGCTGTCGGCGCCCTTGAATTGCGGATCAGTGTCCGGGAAATGCTTGCCGATGTCGCCCAGCGCGGCAGCACCCAGCAGCGCATCGCTCAACGCATGCAGCACTACATCGCCATCGGAATGGGCGAGCAAACCCGACGTGTGTGCAATCCGCACGCCGCCCAAGGTAATGAAATCGCCTTCAGCGAAACGGTGCACATCGTAGCCGTGGCCAATACGCATAAAAAAACGCCCTGAAAAAGTCAGGGCGTGATTCTACCTACTTTGACCGACATTAGGGCCTGCCCACGCTCAATTGCCCGTGACGCTGCAATTGAAGGCAAGGACTTCAGCCAGCCAGGGCTCGGGCGTGGTGGCGCAGGTGATCTTCGATGAAGCTGGCGATGAAGTAATAGCTGTGGTCGTACCCCGGTTGCATACGCAATTCCAGAGGATGACCGGCCGCCTTCGCCGCCTGAACCAGTGATTCCGGCTTGAGCTGATTGCCGAGGAAGTCGTCGCGATCGCCTTGTTCCACCAGCAACGGCAAGCGCTCGGTGGCCTCGGCGATGAGCACGCTGGCGTCCCATTCACGCCAGCGCGAACGGTCTTCGCCCAGGTACCGGGAAAAGGCTTTTTGCCCCCACGGGCAATCCATCGGATTGCAGATGGGCGAGAACGCCGACACCGATTTATAGCGGCCCGGGTTGCGCAACGCGCCGACCAGTGCGCCATGGCCACCCATGGAGTGCCCGCTGATGCTGCGTTTGTCCGATGCCGGAAAGTGCGCCTCGATCAACGCAGGCAGCTCGCTGATCACGTAATCGTACATGCGGTAATGCCGCGCCCACGGTTGCTCGGTGGCGTTCAGATAAAAGCCGGCGCCCAGGCCGAAGTCGTAGGCGTTGTCCGGATCATCCGGCACGTCGGCGCCGCGTGGACTGGTGTCCGGCGCCACGATGATCAGCCCCAGTTCCGCCGCCACGCGCAGCGCACCGGCCTTCTGCATGAAGTTTTCATCGGTGCAGGTCAGTCCGGACAGCCAATAGACCACGGGCAACTTGCCGCCCTGCTCCGCTTGCGGCGGCAGATACACCGCGAACACCATGTCGCAGCCGAGCACGTCGGAGTGATGTTTGTAACGCTTGTGCCAGCCGCCAAAGCTTTTCTGGCACGAAATGTTTTCCAGACTCATGGGGATCTCCGGGCGGCAAGCTTCAAGCGGTAAGCAGCAAGGGGTCCTGACTCACCTCCACTTGCGGCTTGAAGCTTGTCGCTTACCGCTGCTTTTCAGAAATGAATGACCGTACGAATGCTTTTGCCTTCGTGCATCAGGTCAAAGGCTTCATTGATACGGTCCAGGCCCATGGTGTGAGTGATGAAGGTGTCCAGCGGGATCTCGCCGGTCTGCGCTTTCTCAACGTAGCTCGGCAGTTCGGTACGGCCTTTGACGCCGCCGAAGGCCGAACCGCGCCAGACGCGACCGGTCACGAGCTGGAACGGACGGGTGGAGATTTCCTGACCTGCACCGGCGACGCCGATGATCACCGATTCGCCCCAGCCCTTGTGGCACGATTCCAGTGCTGCGCGCATCAGGTTCACATTGCCTACGCACTCAAAGCTGTAATCGACACCGCCGTCGGTCATTTCGACGATCACTTCCTGAATCGGCTTGTCGTGATCCTTCGGATTGACGAATTCTGTCGCACCCAGTTCACGGGCCACGTCGAATTTGGACGGGTTGATGTCGACCGCGATGATCCGCGAGGCCTTGGCCATTTTTGCGCCGATGATCGCCGCCAGGCCGATGCCGCCCAGACCGAAGACCGCAACGGTGGCGCCCTCCTCGACCTTGGCCGTGTTCAGGACCGCGCCGATGCCGGTGGTCACGCCACAACCGAGCAGGCAGACCTTTTCCAGAGGCGCTTCCTTGGGGATTTTCGCCAGAGCGATTTCCGGGACAACGGTGTATTCGGAGAATGTCGAACAGCCCATGTAGTGATAGATCGGCTGGCCGTTGTAGCTGAAACGGGTGGTGCCGTCGGGCATCAGGCCTTTGCCCTGGGTAGCACGGACTTTCTGGCAGAGGTTGGTCTTGCCGGATTTGCAGAATTTGCACTCGCGGCATTCGGCGGTGTACAGCGGAATGACGTGGTCGCCCACGGCGAGTGAGGTTACGCCTTCGCCAATGGCTTCAACGACGCCGCCACCTTCGTGCCCGAGGATGCACGGGAACACGCCTTCGGAATCGGCGCCGGACAAGGTGTAGGCATCGGTGTGGCAAACGCCGGATGCCACGGTACGAATCAACACTTCGCCGGCTTTAGGGGCCTCAACGTCCACTTCGACGATCTGCAGTGGTTCATTGGGCGCGAAAGCAACGGCAGCACGTGACTTGATCATCATGATCTCCAGCTAAATAAAAACGAGCCACGAGTGTAATGCAGTGCTGGCTGAGGAATAATCCGTGTGAAAGCAAAACATTAATGCTGTACAGGGACAATCGATGCAGATCAATCGTTGGGAAGGTCTGGATGAATTCGTTGCCGTCGCGGAATGTGGGCAGTTCACCGCCGCTGCTGAGCGGCTGGGAGTTTCGTCGTCGCACGTCAGTCGCCAGATCGCCCGGCTCGAAGAACGCTTGCAGACGCGCCTGCTGTATCGCAGTACTCGCAAAGTCGCGCTGACCGAGGCGGGTCAGACGTTTCTGCATCATTGCCAGCGCCTGCAGGACGGCCGCGAGGAGGCGCTGCGGGCGGTGACCGACCTGACCAGCGAGCCGAAGGGGCTGCTGCGGATGACCTGCGCCGTCGCTTACGGCGAGCGGTTCATCGCCCCGCTGGTGACACGCTTCATGGAGGACTACCCGCAACTGCGCGTGGACATCGAGCTGACCAACAACACGCTGGATCTGGTGCATGAAGGGCTGGACCTGGCGATCCGGCTGGGTCGCTTGCAGGAGTCACGATTGGTGGCCGCCCGGCTGGCCCCGCGCAAGATGTACCTGTGCGCCTCTCCCGCTTATCTCGAACGGTACGGCCGGCCCCACAGCGTGTCGGAACTGGCGCGACACAACTGCCTGATCGGCAGCACGGACAGTTGGCTGTTGCAGCAAAACGGGCGGGAATTTTCCCAGCGGGTCCAAGGCAACTGGCGCTGCAACAGTGGGCAGGCAGTGCTGGATGCGGCATTGCGCGGGGTCGGGCTGTGTCAGCTTCCGGATTACTACGTGCTGGAACATCTCAAGCGCGGTGCGCTGGTGTCGCTGCTGGATGCCCATCAGCCGCCGAACACCGCCGTCTGGGCGCTGTACCCGCAGCAGCGGCATCTGTCGCCCAAGGTGAGAAAGCTGGTGGATTATCTGAAGGCGGGATTGGCGTCGCGGGATGAGTACAGTAATCATGCCGATCCTTTGTAGGAGCGCGCTTGCCCGCGAATGCGGAGTGTCAGGCTGCAACGACGGTGCAGACATATTGCGTTCGCGGGCAAGCGCGCTCCTATACCCGCAAAAGCAGCGAATCTACTCGCCTTCATTGCAAACAGATCAGCCGTTGAATTCCACACGCCGCTGGCGCAGCCACTCCAGGTCTTCCGGGCGGGTGACCTTGATGTTGTCCGCGCGCCCTTCAATCAGACGCGGCGATTGCCCGGCCCACTCAATGGCCGAGGCTTCATCGGTGATCGCCACATTCGACACCAGACTGTCCGCCAGCGCGCGATGCAGCGCACCCAGACGAAACATCTGCGGCGTATAGGCCTGCCAGATCAGGCTGCGGTCCACGGTTTCGGTCACGCGGCCATTGGCGTCAGCGCGCTTGAGGGTGTCTTTTGCCGGCACCGCCAGCAGGCCGCCGACCGGATCATCCGCCAGCTCGCTGAGCAGATTGTCGAGGTCCGAACGCGCCAGATTCGGGCGTGCCGCGTCGTGCACCAGCACCCAGTCATTGTCCTCAGCGCCGTTGGCGTGCAGGTGCAGCAGCGCATTGAGCACCGAATCCGCACGCTCTTTGCCGCCCGCGACCTGCTGGATGCGGGAATCCAGCGCGCAAGGCAACGTAGGCCAATAAGGGTCATCCACAGCCAGACTGACCACCAGGCCCTTGAGCCGTGGGTGATCGAGAAAGCAAAGCAGGCTGTGTTCAAGAATCGTGAGGCCGCCCAGTTGCAGGTACTGCTTGGGGCGGTCTGCCGCCATGCGCGCGCCAACGCCCGCTGCGGGAATCACTGCCCAGAAGGCAGGAAGGGATTGAGTCATTACGCCAACGTCACTGTGCCAACTGATAAAGGGTCTCGCCGTCCTTGACCATGCCCAATTCATGACGGGCACGCTCTTCAACGGTTTCGAGGCCTTTTTTCAGCTCCAGCACTTCCGCGTCGAGGACCCGGTTGCGCTCCAGCAGAGCATCGTTTTCGGCGTGTTGATCGGCGATTTGCTGAGTCAGACTGGCCACCTGCGCGAGACTGCCATTACCTACCCATAGGCGATACTGCAAGCCAGCGAGCATCAAAAGCAGAACGAGGAACAACCAGTTAGGACTGCGCATTGTGAATATCTGTTACCCGGCGAATAAAGACAGCAAAACCGACCATTTCAAATGCCCATAAGCCCGGTGGTCACCGGGCTTATGGATCAGGACGACAAGAGAAGTCACGCTTCAGTGACTTCTCCTACAACGCCTGCTGCCTTTTTACCATCTTTGCAATCAGCCGCGAAACTCGCCGCGACCACGGTATACCGCTTTGGCGCCCAGTTGCTCTTCGATACGCAGCAGCTGGTTGTACTTGGCGATACGGTCGGAACGACTCAACGAACCGGTCTTGATCTGGCCGGCAGCGGTACCCACGGCCAGGTCGGCGATGGTGGAGTCTTCGGTTTCACCGGAACGGTGGGAGATCACGGCGGTGTAACCCGCAGCCTTGGCCATCTGAATGGCTTCCAGCGTTTCGGTGAGCGTGCCGATCTGGTTGAACTTGATCAGGATCGAGTTACCGATCTTCTTGTCGATGCCTTCTTTCAGAATCTTGGTGTTGGTCACGAACAAGTCGTCGCCCACCAGCTGAATCTTGTCGCCGATCTTGTCGGTAAGGACTTTCCAGCCATCCCAGTCCGACTCGTCCAGACCGTCTTCGATGGAGATGATCGGGTGCTTGCTGACCAGATCGGCCAGGTAGTCGGCGAAACCGGCAGAGTCGTACTCGCCCTCTTCGCTCAGCACGTACTTGCCGTTCTTGTAGAACTCGCTCGCTGCGCAGTCCAGCGCCAGGGTCACGTCGGTGCCCAGCTTGTAGCCAGCGTTGGCAACGGCTTCGGCGATGGCGTCCAGCGCGTCGCCGTTGGAGTTCAGGTTCGGCGCGAAGCCACCTTCGTCACCCACGGCAGTGTTCAGGCCACGTGCTTTCAACACCGCTTTGAGGTGGTGGAAAATCTCGGTGCCCCAGCGAAGGCCTTCGGAGAAGGTCTTCGCGCCCACTGGCTGAATCATGAATTCCTGGATGTCGATGTTGTTATCAGCGTGCTCGCCACCGTTGATGATGTTCATCATCGGGACCGGCATCGAGTAAACACCCGGCGTGCCGTTCAGGTTGGCGATGTGCGCGTACAACGGCAGATCCTGGTCCTGAGCGGCGGCTTTGGCAGCAGCCAGGGACACAGCGAGGATCGCATTGGCGCCCAGGCTGGCTTTGTTCTCGGTGCCGTCCAGCTCAATCATCGCGTGATCGAGGGCTTTCTGGTCAACCGGGTCTTTGCCCAGCAGCAGGTCGCGGATCGGGCCATTGATGTTGGCCACAGCCTTCAGAACACCCTTGCCCATGTAACGGCTCTTGTCGCCATCACGCAGCTCGAGCGCTTCACGCGAGCCGGTGGAAGCACCGGACGGCGCGCAGGCGCTGCCGATGATGCCGTTGTCGAGGAGCACGTCTGCTTCCACGGTGGGATTGCCACGGGAGTCGAGAACTTCACGACCTTTGATGTCGACGATTTTTGCCATTGTTGTTAACACTCCAAGATTGACGAAAACGACGCAGCTGGGAAAACGATTCGGCGTCTCAGGGCTCTAGGACAACGGGCAGGCCCTGAAACGACAATTTTCCCGACCCTTTGGTCGGGAAAACAACGAACGGCACTCTACCGGAGGGCTCGGCGCCGGAGAAGCGGGTTTTACGCCGTTTCGATCGTCGGGAAGCTTTTAACGAGCTCGTCGAGCGCCTTGAGCTGGGCCAGAAACGGCTCCAGCTTGTCCAGACGCAGGGCGCAGGGACCGTCGCATTTGGCGTTGTCCGGATCCGGATGGGCTTCCAGGAACAGACCGGCCAGGCCCTGACTCATCCCGGCCTTGGCCAGATCGGTCACCTGGGCGCGACGGCCACCGGCGGAATCCGAGCGACCGCCGGGCATCTGCAAGGCGTGGGTCACGTCGAAGAACACCGGGTATTCGAACGATTTCATGATGCCGAAACCGAGCATGTCGACGACCAGGTTGTTGTAGCCGAAGCTCGAACCACGCTCGCACAGGATCAACTGATCGTTGCCCGCTTCCACGCACTTGGCGAGGATGTGCTTCATCTCGTGGGGTGCGAGGAACTGGGCTTTCTTGATGTTGATCACAGCGCCGGTCTTGGCCATGGCCACGACCAGGTCGGTCTGACGGGACAGGAAAGCCGGCAACTGAATGATGTCGCACACTTCCGCCACGGTAGCGGCCTGATCAGGCTCGTGCACGTCGGTGATGATCGGCACGCCAAACGCTTGCTTGATGTCCTGGAAAATCCGCATGCCTTCTTCAAGGCCCGGGCCACGGTACGAAGTCACGGAGGAACGGTTGGCCTTGTCGAAGCTGGCCTTGAACACGTACGGAATGCCGAGTTTCTCGGTCACTCGCACGTATTCTTCACAGACCTGCATCGCCATGTCGCGGGACTCTAGGACGTTCATGCCGCCGAACAGAACCATAGGCTTGTCGTTGGCGATGTCGATGGAGCCGACGCGGATGATTTTCTGTGCCATGTGATGAATTCCCTATCAGCCGTTCTTCTGGTGTTGAGCAAGCGCTGCCTTGACGAAACCACTGAACAACGGGTGGCCATCGCGAGGCGTTGAGGTGAACTCGGGGTGGAACTGGCAGGCCACGAACCATGGATGGTCAGGGGACTCCACCACTTCAACCAGTGCGCCATCACCGGAGCGACCGGAGATTTTCAGGCCGGCTTCGACCAGTTGCGGCAGCAGCTTGTTGTTCACTTCATAACGGTGACGATGGCGCTCGACGATGACGTCGTTTGCGTAGCAATCGTGTACCAGAGAGCCCGGCTCAAGCAGGCAGTCCTGCGCACCCAGACGCATGGTGCCGCCCAGGTCCGAGGTTTCGGTACGGGTTTCGACAGCACCGGTGGCGTCTTCCCACTCGGTGATCAGACCGACAACAGGGTGCTGGCTGGTGCGATCGAACTCGGTGGAGTTGGCGTCTTTCCAGCCCAGCACGTTACGTGCGAACTCGATAACTGCCACCTGCATGCCCAGGCAGATGCCCAGATACGGGACCTTGTTTTCACGAGCGAACTGCACGGCCGTGATCTTGCCCTCGACGCCACGCAGACCGAAGCCGCCCGGCACGAGAATCGCGTCAACGCCTTCGAGCAGACCAGTGCCCTGATTCTCGATGTCTTCGGAATCGATGTACCGCAGGTTGACCTTGGTGCGGTTGCTGATGCCGGCGTGACTCATCGCTTCGATCAGCGACTTGTACGCATCCAGCAGCTCCATGTACTTGCCCACCATCGCAATGGTGACTTCGTGTTCCGGATTGAGCTTGGCGTCGACGACCTTTTCCCACTCGGACAGGTCGGCGCTGCCGCACTGCAGGCCGAAGCGCTCGACGACGAAGTCGTCAAGGCCCTGGGAATGCAGGATGCCCGGGATCTTGTAGATGGTGTCGGCGTCTTCGAGGGCGATGACCGCGCGCTCTTCAACGTTGGTGAACTGCGCGATCTTGCGGCGCGACGAGATGTCGATCGGGTGGTCGGAACGGCAGACCAGCACGTCTGGCTGCAGGCCGATCGAACGGAGTTCTTTCACCGAATGCTGAGTCGGCTTGGTCTTCGTCTCGCCAGCGGTGGCGATGTACGGAACCAGTGTCAGGTGCATGAGCATGGCGCGCTTGGCGCCCACTTCGAAACGCAGCTGACGGATCGCTTCGAGGAACGGTTGCGACTCGATGTCGCCCACGGTGCCACCGATTTCGACCATGGCGACGTCGGCATCGCCGGCGCCCTTGATGATGCGACGCTTGATTTCGTCGGTGATGTGCGGGATCACCTGAATGGTCGCGCCCAGATAATCACCACGGCGCTCTTTGCGCAGGACGTGTTCGTACACACGGCCGGTGGTGAAGTTGTTGTTCTGGGTCATGGTGGTGCGAATGAAACGCTCGTAGTGACCCAGGTCCAGGTCAGTTTCAGCGCCGTCGTGGGTGACGAACACCTCACCGTGCTGGAACGGACTCATGGTGCCGGGGTCGACGTTGATGTAGGGGTCCAGCTTGAGCATGGTGACCTTAAGTCCCCTCGCCTCCAGGATGGCCGCCAATGAAGCCGAGGCGATGCCTTTCCCCAATGAAGAAACAACACCGCCCGTGACGAAGATGTAGCGCGTCATGAAAAACCCTAGAAGTCTGCGTTAAAGCGGTCAGAGCCGCCGGGGAAAGCGAAGGAAGGCCGAAGCCCCCGACAACCTGCATGTTTCACTGTGAATTTTCGAATCTGTCGCGCCCAAGTCAACGACCGACCTTGAAAAGGTCTGTCCATGGCTCGCCACATTTTTGAGAATCGCCCAGTAAAGACTGGCTGGTAATCGGCAACTTGCATCGTTCCGGAAGGATCGACATAAGCTGTATCAAGAAGGGAGCGTAGTCTACCGGAAAGGCCCTTTCAGCTCAAACTTTGGTCATTCGTCGGTGGCAACCAGTGCAATCGCCAGTCACCACGGGGGCTGGCGTCCAGTCCCGGGAGGTTCGCCACGGCCAATAACTGCTCGCCGCGGTACAACAGCGGCAATCGGCCGCGCAGAAACACCGGCACGCCCTTCTCATTGAGAAGCCGTTTGAGGTCTCGTCGGCCTCGGTCCGGCACATCGAAGGTTTCACCGCCCTGACGGTAATGCACATGCAGACCACCCGCGGGCGCAGCGCCGAGAATCTGCAGCATGCCGTTGCCCGGCAGCGTGAGGGGTTGCGAGGCCAGGGACCAGTGTTGCGAGCCGGCGACATTTTTCAGCCAGATCCCCGACAGCCACCAGATGCGCCCCTCGGCACGGTGCATCTGACCCTCGGCCAGCCGCCAGATGGGCCTACCGTCGGGACCGGCATCGCGCAACGAATCCCAGCCTGCCCAGTGATCGGTATCAGGCAATCGCGTAAGCGGCGCCAGCCAGTGGCGCAAGGCGTTACGTTGCCGGGCGGGTGACAGCGCTTCGAGGGGCGCAAGCTCAAGGGAGGGCATGTCCAGCCAGGGCCAGGGGCACGACGTAGCGGCGAGGGCGAGGTCCTGCACCGCCAGCTCGTCCAGCAACTGTTGGGCTTCGGCCAGATGCGCGGCGCTGCGGGCCATGCTCGCGATCGCTTGGGGCCAGCGCGTGGTCACCAGCGGCAATACATGGCTGCGCAGGTAGTTGCGCGAAAAGCGGCTGTCCTTGTTGCTAGGGTCCTCGATCCAGCTCAAACCCTGCTCCCGGGCATAGGCCTCCAGGGTTGCGCGGGATTCGTCCAGCAGCGGCCGAAATAACTGCCCTGCGCCCAAAGGACGCTGCGCCGGCATGGCGGCCAGCCCGCGCACCCCGGCGCCACGCAGCAGTCGGAACAGCAGCGTTTCAGCCTGATCGTCACGGTGCTGGGCGGTGAGCAGTACCTCGCCTGCCCCGAGGGTCGAGTTGAACGCGGCGTAGCGAGCCTCGCGTGCAGCTTGCTCAAGGCTCGCGCCGGGGCGCACCTGGACGTCGATGACTTCCATCGGCACACCCAGAATCTGACACATCTGCCGGCAATGCACCGGCCACGACGCAGCCACAGCCTGAAGGCCATGGTTGACGTGAACAGCGGTCAGAGGAGGAAAGGCGTGCGCCCGGGCCAGTTCGGCCAGCAGGTGAAGCAGAACAGTGGAGTCGAGCCCACCGGAGAATGCGACACGCCAGCCGACAGCAGCGCGCCAGGGTTCGAGGCGCGACAGCAGACGTCTGGAGAGTGCGAGTTTGATGCTGTCCGGTTTGCTCATGCTGGTTAACCCTGCTTAAAGCTCGCCGGACCGGGTGACGTCACCGGGTTCGGTGACGCTCTTCGTGCAGAACGGTCCGGTTAAAGGCCATAGCTCATCAGGCGGTCGTAACGGCGGGCCAACAGCGCGTCGTTATCGAACTTCTGGAGCATGCTCAGTTGGCTGCTCAATTCTTCGCGGATCAAGGCTGCGGCAGCGGCCGGATCACGGTGCGCGCCACCCAGTGGCTCATTGATCACCTTGTCAACGATGCCCAGGCCTTTCAAGCGTTCGGCAGTGATGCCCATCGCTTCGGCAGCGTCCGGCGCTTTCTCTGCGGTTTTCCACAGGATAGACGCGCAACCTTCCGGCGAGATTACCGCGTAGGTCGAGTACTGCAGCATGTTCAGTTGATCGCACACGCCAATGGCCAGTGCACCGCCCGAACCGCCTTCGCCGATGACTGTGGCAATGATCGGCGTCTTGAGGCGCGCCATCACGCGCAGGTTCCAGGCGATGGCTTCGCTCTGGTTACGCTCTTCGGCGTCGATGCCAGGATAAGCGCCCGGCGTGTCGATGAAGGTCAGGATCGGCATCTTGAAGCGCTCGGCCATTTCCATCAGGCGGCAGGCCTTGCGGTAGCCTTCAGGACGCGGCATGCCGAAGTTGCGGCGAACCTTCTCGCGCACTTCGCGGCCCTTCTGATGACCGATCACCATCACCGGCTGGTCGTTCAAGCGGGCAATGCCGCCGACGATGGCGGCGTCGTCGGAGAAATGGCGATCGCCATGCAGCTCGTCGAACTCGGTGAAGATGTGTTGAATGTAGTCCAGCGTGTACGGACGACGCGGATGACGCGCCATGCGCGCGATCTGCCAACTGGTCAGGTTGCCGAAAATGCTTTCGGTGAGCGTATTGCTCTTCTCTTGCAGTCGAGAGATTTCATCGCCGATGTTCAGCGAGTTGTCATTGCCTACCAGACGCAGCTCTTCAATCTTGGCTTGCAGGTCAGCAATCGGCTGTTCGAAATCCAGAAAATTCGGGTTCATAGGCATCCGTCTTGGGTCGACGGCCAAGAGGCCGGCCGGTTGATCCGATAAGCGCCATACCTTAATGGAGCAGGCGCCTTTCGGTCGAGTTTAAAGTGTCGAGTCATCAATATTGAGCTGATCGGTGTCAGCGATACTGCAGGAAGACGTTCTCTCGTCCGAACTGGTCACGCAGCGCCTGGATCAGGCTGTCTGCGGGATCGATTCGCCACGCTTCGCCGAACTGCAGCAGTGCCTTGGCTTCCTGCCCGGTGTAGTCGAGGGTGATCGGGCAAGCGCCGCGGTGTTTCTTGCACAGTTCGCCCAGCCAGCGCAGCCGGTCGCCCTTGAGCGCTTCGGCACGCACGTTAAGACGCAGGCTCTCCGCCAGCCCGGTACGCGCTTCTTCCAGGCTCATCACCCGTTTGGCACGTAACCGCAGGCCGCCGGAGAAATCATCGGTGCTGACCTCCCCTTCCACCACCACCATCGCGTCGGTTTGCAGCAGCGACTGGGCTGCCTGGAACGAATCGGCAAAGAGCGAGGCTTCGATACGCCCCGAACGATCGTCCAGGGTGATGAAGCCCATCTTGTCGCCCTTTTTGTTCTTCATCACCCGCAGGGCGATGATCAGGCCGGCGATGGTCTGGGTTTCCCGCGAGGGCTTGAGATCAACGATACGCTGGCGCGCGAAGCGGCGTATCTCGCCTTCGTATTCATCGATCGGGTGCCCGGTCAGGTAAAGACCCAGGGTTTCTTTCTCGCCACGCAGACGCTCTTTGAGAGTGACCTCTTTGGCGCTGCGATGGTTCGCGTAAACGTCGGCGTCGGCTTCGACGAACAGGCCGCCGAAGAGATCGGCATGGCCGCTGTCGTGGCTGCGCGCGGTCTGCTCGGCGGCCTGAATGGCTTCTTCGAGTGCGGCCAGCAGGACGCCGCGGTTACGGTCGATATTGGCTTGATACTGTTTTGGCTCGTCATAGAAGAACGGGCCGAGACGGTCCAGGGCACCACTGCGAATCAGGCCATCGAGCGTGCGCTTGTTCACGCGCTTGAGGTCGATGCGGGCGCAGAAATCGAACAGGTCGGCGAACGGGCCTTCCTGACGCGCTTCGGTGATCGCTTCCACCGGGCCTTCGCCGACCCCTTTGATCGCGCCGAGACCATAGACGATACGGCCGTCGTCGTTCACGGTGAACTTGAACTCGGAGTTGTTCACGTCCGGCGCATCCAGACGCAGCTTCATGATCCGCACTTCTTCGATCAAGGTCACAACCTTGTCGGTGTTGTGCATGTCAGCTGAAAGCACCGCCGCCATGAACGGCGCAGGGTAGTGACGCTTGAGCCAGGCGGTCTGGTACGACACCAGCCCGTAGGCCGCCGAGTGCGACTTGTTGAAACCGTAACCGGCGAACTTCTCTACCAGGTCGAAAATGTTACCGGCCAGGTCCGGGTCGATGTTGTTGGTCTTGCAACCCTCGATGAAACCGCCGCGCTGCTTGGCCATTTCCTCGGGCTTCTTTTTACCCATTGCACGACGCAGCATGTCAGCGCCGCCGAGGGTGTAGCCGGCCATGACCTGGGCAATCTGCATCACCTGTTCCTGGTACAGGATGATGCCGTACGTCGGCGCAAGCACCGGCTTGAGGCCTTCGTACTGGTAGTCGACGTGGGGGTACGACAGCTCCGCACGGCCGTGTTTACGGTTGATGAAGTCGTCGACCATGCCCGATTGCAAAGGACCCGGACGGAACAGCGCAACCAGTGCGATCAAGTCTTCCAGGCAGTCAGGCTTGAGCTTTTTGATCAGCTCTTTCATGCCGCGGGATTCAAGCTGGAACACGGCCGTGGTTTCGGCGCGCTGCAGCAGCTCGTAGGTCGGCATGTCGTCCAGCGGGATGAACGCGATGTCGAGGGGCTCTTCATCAACCTTGGCGCGTTCGCGGTTAATCGTTTTCAGTGCCCAGTCGATGATGGTCAGGGTGCGCAGACCCAGGAAGTCGAACTTCACCAGACCGGCCGACTCGACGTCGTCCTTGTCGAACTGGGTAACCAGGCCGCCGCCCTCTTCATCGCAATAGATCGCGGAGAAGTCGGTCAGCTTGGTAGGCGCGATGACCACGCCGCCGGCGTGCTTGCCAACGTTACGCACAACGCCTTCCAGCTTGCGCGCCATTTCCCAGATTTCGGCCGCTTCCTCATCCACCTTGAGGAAGTCACGCAGAATCTCTTCCTGCTCGTAGGCTTTTTCCAGGGTCATGCCGACTTCGAAGGGAATCATCTTGGACAGACGATCAGCCAATCCGTAGGACTTGCCCTGCACCCGCGCCACGTCCCGTACCACCGCCTTCGCGGCCATGGAACCAAACGTGATGATCTGGCTGACCGCGTTGCGCCCGTATTTCTCGGCCACGTACTCGATGACCCGATCGCGACCGTCCATGCAGAAGTCGACGTCGAAGTCGGGCATGGAGACCCGCTCGGGGTTAAGGAAACGTTCGAACAGCAGGTCGTATTCCAGCGGGTCGAGGTCAGTGATCTTCTGCACATAGGCCACCAGCGAACCGGCACCCGAACCCCGGCCCGGACCCACCGGCACGCCGTTGCTCTTGGCCCACTGGATGAAGTCCATAACGATCAGGAAGTAACCGGGGAACCCCATCTGGATGATGATATCCAGCTCGAAATTCAGGCGGTCGACGTAGACCTGCCGCTTGGCCTCGTAGTCCGGCGTGGTTTCCTTCGGCCAGAGCACGGCGAGGCGCTCTTCCAGCCCCTCAAAGGACACCTTGCGGAAATACTCATCGATGGTCATGCCATCGGGGATCGGGAAGTTGGGCAAGAAGTGCTTGCCAAGCTGGACGTCGATGTTGCAGCGCTTGGCGATCTCGACGGTGTTGGCGAGGGCGTCCGGCAGATCGCTGAACAGCTCGGCCATCTCCTCCGCGCTCTTCAGGTACTGCTGATCGCTGTAGTTGTGCGAGCGGCGCGGGTCGTCCAGCGCGCGGCCTTCACCAATGCACACACGGGTTTCGTGGGCTTCGAAATCTTCCTGCTTGATGAAGCGCACGTCGTTGCTGGCAACCAGCGGCACGCCATGGCGCTCGGCCAGAGCGACGGCCGCGTGCAGGTGTTCTTCATCATTGATGCGGTTGGTACGCTGGACTTCGATGTAGAAGCGATCCTGGAAGACCGTCAGCCACTCCTTCAGCAGCTCGTCGGCTTCGGCCGGATTGCCGCCGAGCAGGGCCATGCCGATCTCGCCTTCCTTCGCCGCAGACAGGGCAATCAACCCTTCGCTGGCTTCGGCCACCCACTCGCGCTCGATCACTACCAGACCATTGCGCTGGCCGTGCATGAAGCCCCGGGAAATCAGTTCGGTGAGGTTGAGGTAGCCTTTGGGGTTCATCACCAGCAGGCTGAGACGGCTCAGCGGTGCATCGCGGTCGCGTCCGGCCAGCCAGATGTCGGCGCCGCAGATCGGCTTGATGCCTGCACCCATGGCGGCTTTATAGAATTTCACCAACGAACACATGTTGTGCTGGTCGGTCACCGCTACGGCCGGCATGTTCATGGCCGTGAGCGCTTTGACCAAGGGTTTTACTCGGACCAGACCATCAACGAGGGAGTATTCGGTGTGCAGGCGTAGATGAACGAAAGAAGCCGGCATGGGTGATCCTATGGTGCACAAAAAACGAAGGCCGGATTGTACCGGCCATTCAGAAAAACATCAGCCCGCGATCAACTGAGTGGCAGCGACATGAAGCCGGTGGAGACCATCATGTCCCGCGCCGCCCAGGCTTGACGGACCGGGCCAAAGGAACGCCGGTGAATGGGCGTAGGACCCAGGCGCGCCAGTGCTTCAAGGTGCACGGCCGTGGGATAACCTTTATGGCCGCCGATGCCGTAGCCCGGATAAAGCAGCTCCATGCGCGCCATTTCCCGATCGCGACTGACCTTGGCCAGAATCGACGCGGCGGCAATGGCCGGCACGTGGGCATCGCCCTGAATGACCGGCGCGCTGGGCACCGACAGCTGCGGGCAGCGATTGCCGTCGATCAGCGCCAGTTTCGGCGTGATGATCAAACCTTCTACGGCGCGCTTCATCGCCAGCATGGTGGCGTGAAGAATATTCAGCTCATCGATCTCTTCGACTTCAGCCCGCGCGATGTGCCAGCACAGTGCTTTCTCGCAAATCTCGTCGAACAGTCTTTCGCGCTTGGCTTCGGTGAGCTTCTTCGAATCGTTCAGCCCCAGAATCGGGCGCTTGGGATCAAGAATGACCGCCGCAGTGACAACGGCGCCACACAGTGGGCCACGGCCGACTTCGTCGACACCGGCGACCAGATCCTCGACGAGATTGAAGTCCAGACCCATTTGCATTGATTGCCTGCTCATTGTGAAGGCGTTGCGCCAATCAGGTTCAACACCGCTTCGGCGGCCTGATTGGACGCATCGCGACGCAAGGTTCGGTGAATCGCGTCGAAGCCGGCTGTCTGTGCGTCGCCGTTGTCCAGCAACGGCAACAGCGTCTGCGCCAGAGCCTCGGCGGTCGCCGCGTCCTGCAGAAGCTCCGGGACCAGCATGCGCTGGGCCAGCAGGTTCGGCAGCGACACGTACGGACTTTTCACCATCCGCTTGAGTATCCAGTAGGTCAGTGGCGCCAGGCGATAGGCTACCACCATCGGTCGTTTGTACAGCAGTGCTTCAAGGGTCGCGGTCCCGGAAGCGATCAGCACGGCATTACACGCTGCCAACGCCACGTGGGACTGACCGTCGAGCAGCGTCAGGGGCAGTTCGCGCCCTTGCAGCAGTTGCTCGATCTGTTCACGGCGTTGAGGGCTGGCACACGGCAACACGAAACGGATGTCGGGACGCGCAGCCATCAGGCGCTCGGCCGCGTCGAAAAACAGCGCACCGAGACGCCCGACTTCGCCGCCGCGACTGCCCGGCATCAACGCCACCACAGGGCCTTCGCCAAACCCGAGTTCAGCGCGCGCGGCCACTTGATCCGCCTGCAGCGCAATGGTGTCGGCCAACGGATGCCCGACAAAGCGCACCGGCACGCCTTGCTCTTCGTAAAAACGAGCTTCGAACGGCAGCAAGGTCAGCATCAGGTCGCAGCCTTCGCGGATCTTCAGGACACGCTTCTGCCGCCACGCCCACACGGACGGGCTGACGTAATGAACGGTCTTGATGCCGGCCTGACGCAGCTTGAGCTCGATGTTGAGGGTGAAGTCCGGCGCGTCGATACCGATGAACACGTCCGGCTTTTCGTCGATGAGGGTCTGAATCAGCAGCTTGCGACGGGCGAGCAGTTCTTTGAGGCGACCCAGCACTTCCACGAGGCCCATGACCGACAAGCGCTCCATCGGAAAATACGACGTCATGCCCTGTGCTTCCATGAGCGGTCCGCCAACACCGATGAATTCGGCGTCCGGATGCCGTGACTTGATCGCACGCATCAAGCCGGAGCCGAGAATGTCGCCGGAGGCCTCTCCGGCCACCAGCGCAATACGCAACCGAGCCATGGTCAGCGGGTGATGCCGCGAGTCGAGGACTGGATGGACTTGAGGAACAGCTCGACTTCAGGGAACTGCGCAGCGGGTTCGCTCAGCTCGACGATCGCCTGCTCCACTGTCAGGCCCTGACGGTAGACGGTTTTGTACGCGCGGCGCAGCGCATGAATCGATTCTTCGGAGAAGCCCCGACGGCGCATCCCTTCGAAGTTCATGCTGCGGGCTTCGGCCGGGTTGCCGAACACGGTGACGAACGCGGGAACGTCCTTGCCGATGGCAGTGCCCATGCCGGAAAAGCTGTGCGCGCCGATGTGGCAGTACTGATGCACCAGGGTAAACCCGGACAGAATGGCCCAGTCATCCACGTGCACATGGCCAGCCAACGCCGTGTTGTTGACCAGAATGCAGTGGTTGCCGATGACGCTGTCATGACCGATGTGAGCGTACGCCATGATCAGGTTGTGATCACCGAGGGTGGTTTCCGCACGGTCCTGAATGGTGCCACGGTGGATCGTCACGCCTTCGCGGATGACGTTGTGGTCACCGATCACGAGACGCGTCGCTTCCCCTTTGTATTTCAGATCAGGCGTGTCCTCACCCACCGAAGAAAACTGGTAGATGTGGTTGTGTTTACCGATCTTGGTCGGGCCGCGCAGAATCACATGCGGACCGATCACTGTACCCTCGCCGATTTCCACACCAGGTCCGACGATCGACCACGGGCCGACCTCCACATTGTCGGCCAGCACGGCCGTCGGATCGATGATTGCGCGAGAGTCAACCAAACTCATAGTTTGCGTTCCGCACAGATGATTTCAGCCGAGCATACCGGCTTGCCATCAACCGATGCCTGGCACTCGAACTTCCAGATCTGCCGCTTGCAGCTCAGGAACTTCGCTTCGAGGATCAACTGATCGCCCGGTAGCACTGGCTGGCGGAAGCGCAGTTTGTCGGAGCCGACGAAGTAATACAGGGTGCCATCGGCAGGCTTCACATCGAGCATCTTGAAGCCCAGGATGCCGGCAGCTTGAGCCATGGCCTCGATAATCAGCACGCCCGGCATGATCGGGTGCTGAGGAAAGTGACCGTTGAAGAAAGGCTCGTTGATGCTGACATTCTTGTAGGCACGAATGCTCTTGGTCTCGACATCCAGCTCCACCACACGGTCCACAAGCAGGAACGGGTAACGGTGCGGCAGATATTCGCGGATTTCGTTGATGTCCATCATTTCGAAAGGAAGCCTGTAGTAAAGAGTGGGAGGGCGCGACTAACGCGCGTCACTCCTCTAGCAAATCAAGGAGGCAGTTTATCGGCTGTGCACGCTTGATAAGAAAAAGGTATCAGCCATCAGATGAAGCTTTACCGCCTGAGGTCACTGCCTCGACAATCTTTTCCAGGTGCTGCAGGCGTCGCGCCATGTCGTCGAGATGACGCATGCGTGCCGCGCTCTTGCGCCACTCCGCAGCCGGCTGCATCGCCGTCCCCGAAGAATACGAGCCAGGCTCGGTGATCGACCGGGTGACCATGGTCATGCCGGTGACGAAAACCCCGTCGCAAATCTCGATATGCCCCACCAGCCCGACACCGCCCGCAAGCATGCAATGCTTGCCGATCTTGGCGCTGCCCGAAATGCCGACGCACGCGGCCATGGCCGTGTGATCTCCGATCTGGACGTTGTGAGCGATCTGAATCTGGTTATCCAGCTTCACGCCATTGCCGATCCGGGTGTCATCCATGGCGCCGCGGTCGATGGCGGTGTTCACGCCAATCTCGACATCGTCACCGATGGTCACGCCGCCAATCTGCGCGATCTTCTGCCAGACGCCTTTCTCGTTGGCGAAGCCGAAACCTTCACCGCCCAACACTGCACCGGACTGGATCACCACACGCTGCCCGATACGGACGTCGTGGTACAGCGTGACACGGGGGGCAAGCCAGCCGCCCTCGCCGATCACGCTGCGCGCACCGATGAAGCACTGCGCACCAATGGTCACGCCCGCCGCAATCCGTGCGCCGCTCTCGATCACCGCATAGGCACCCACACTGGCAGCCGGGTCGACGAACGCGTCCGCCGCCACCACCGCAGTCGGGTGTACGCCGACAGGAGCCTTGGGCTTGGGATCGAACAGATGGGAAATACGGGCGTATGCAAGGTAAGGATCAGGCACCAGCAATGCGTCGGCGGCGTACCCTTCAGCATCCGCCGGCTTGAGCAACACGGCAGCGGCCTGGGTGGTCGCGAGGAATTTTCGGTACTGAGGATTGGCCAGAAAACTGACCTGATCAGGACCGGCTTCCTGCAAGGTTGCCAGTCCTGTGATTTGCTTGTCCGCCGGGCCACGCAGGGTGGCGCCGAGGAACTCGGCCAATTGGCCGAGTGTGATGGTCGCGGTCATTAACTTACTTCAGCTGATTCATGCGCTCGATAACCTGGCGAGTGACGTCATATTGCGGCTTGACGTCAATCACGGCACCGCGCTCGAACACCAGGTCAAAGCCGCCTTTCTTGATGACTTCTTCTACGGCCTGGTCCAGCTTGGGCTTGAGTTGCTTGAGCATGTCGCGGTCAGCGACTGCCTTGGCTTCGTTCAGCTCTTTGGACTGGAACTGGAAGTCACGGGCCTTTTGCTTGAAGTCCAGCTCCAGACGCTCGCGCTCAGGCTGGGCCATTTTGTCGCCACCGGCGACCAGACGATCCTGAATACCTTTGGCGCTGCTTTCCAGAGCCTTCAGTTTGGTCAACTGAGGACCGAATTTTTTCTCTGCATCTACCGCGTACCGTTTGGCCGCGTCGGATTCGAGCAGGGCCATTTGGTAGTTCAGTACAGCGATCTTCATGTCAGCAAATGCCGGGCCTGCGATCAGAACCGTTGCCAGCAATGCCAATTGGGTCAACTTACGCACGATGTAACTCCTACAGAATCCGTTGTCGTTAGCAGTGATCAGACCCTTAGAAGGTCTGACCGAGAGAGAATTGGAAGACCTGGGTTTCGGTGCTGTCGTCCGGTTTCTTGACCGGCATCGCCAGTGCAAAACTCAACGGACCCAATGCTGTGACCCACGTCACGCCCACACCGACCGAACTGGCCAGACCCGACAACTCTGGGCCGTTGCACTCGACCTTCTGACCATCGGTCGTGGTCTTCTGCGAGCCGCAGTTGGTGTTGAAAACGTTACCCACGTCCCAGAACAGCGAGGTACGCAGCGAACGCTGGTCCTTGATGAACGGCAGCGGGAACAGGATTTCCGCACCGCCAGTGATGAGGACGTTACCACCGAACGGCAGCGGATCCTGGTCCGGGTCGGCAAGGGTGCCACTGCCTGCACGGCCACTACTTGGTGTACTGCGCGGGCCCAGCGTACTGTCCTTGAAGCCACGTACCGAGTTGAAGCCACCCGCGTAGTAGTTCTCGTAGAACGGCAGACCGGACGTCGAGCCATAACCGTCGCCGTAACCCAGCTCCGAGTGCAGGCGCAGGGTGTAGTTGTTGGTGATCGGGTGGAACAACTGGCCGCGATAATCAAGCTTGTAGAACGACAGGTCGCTGCCCGGAATGGTGGTTTCCAGGGTCAGGCTCTGGGAGCTACCACGGGTTGGCAGTGTGCCTTTGTTCAGGGTGGACTCGGACCAGCCTACCGACGCCTTGAAGTTGGTGAAGCTGTCGCCTTCTCTGTTGATGAAGTCGAAGATCTCGTCAACGGTGTACCTGCCGGTGCTCAGCTCATCCTTCTGTACCGACAGGCCGAAGTTCAGGCGAGAGGTTTCGCTGATCGGGTAGCCCATGTTGATACCGGCACCCAGGCTGTCTACCGAGTAGCTCGCCACGTCGACGTCGAGGTCGTCGTAGTTGGTCTTGCGGTAGAACGCGCTGTAGCCGAGGCTCACCCCATCCGGCGTGAAGTACGGATCGACGTAGCTGAAGTTGTAACGGGTCTGGTATTCACTTTTGGTCAGGCCGATGCTGACCTTGTTACCGGTACCCAGGAAGTTGTTCTGGCTGATGGAACCACCCAGGATAAGGCCCGCGCTCTGCGCAAAGCCGACACTGGCGGTGATCGAACCGGACGCCTGCTCTTCAACGGCGTAGTTCACATCAACCTGATCGTCGGTGCCAGGCACCGCAGGGGTTTCAACGTTCACTTCCTTGAAGAAGCCCAGACGGTCAAGACGGGTCTTGGACTGGTCGATCAGGTAAGTGGATGCCCAGCCGCCTTCCATCTGGCGCATTTCGCGACGCAGCACTTCGTCCGCTGTCTTGGTGTTGCCGCGGAAGTTGATGCGGTTCACGTAAGCACGTTTGCCCGGATCGACAACGAAGGTGATATCGACCGTGTGGTCTTCATCGTTCGGCGTCGGCACACCGTTAACGTTGGCGAAGGTGTAACCCTCGTTACCCAAACGACGGGTTATCAGTTCGGACGTGGTGGTCATGACCTTACGGGAGAACACCTGACCCGGCTTGACCAGCAGCAGCGACTTGACCTGATCTTCAGGCACCTTGAGGTCGCCGCTCAGCTTGACCGACTTAACGCTGTACTTCTCGCCCTCATGAATGTTGACGGTGATGTACACGCTTTTCTTGTCGGGCGTGATGGATACCTGGGTCGAGGCGATATCCATGTTGATATAGCCGCGGTCGAGGTAGTACGAACGCAGACGTTCCAGGTCGCCGGAGAGTTTCTCACGGGCGTACTTGTCGTCGTTCTTGAAGAAGGAAAGCCAGTTGGTGGTTTTCAGTTCGAACAGGTCAACCAGATCGTCTTCAGGGAAGACCGAGTTGCCCACCACGTTTATGTGCTGGATGGCCGCGACCGCGCCTTCATTGATGTTGATCTTCAGACCCACGCGGTTACGCGGCTGCGGCACGACTTCGGTGGCGACTTCTGCAGAGTAGCGGCCTTGCGCAACGTACTGACGTTGCAGCTCGTTGCGAACGCCTTCCAGCGTTGCACGCTGGAAGATCTCGCCTTCGGCCAGACCCGACTGCTTCAGACCCTTCATCAGGTCCTCAGTGGTGATCGCTTTGTTGCCTTCGATCTCGATACTCGAAACCGACGGACGCTCGACAACTGTGATGACCAGGACGTTACCGTCGCGGCCCAGCTGGATGTCCTGGAAAAATCCGGTTTTGAACAGCGCGCGAGTTGCGTCAACGAGACGCCCATCATCGGCCTGTTCACCCACGTTCAACGGCAGCGCACCAAACACGCTGCCGGCGGAAACCCGCTGCAGACCGTTGACACGGATATCGGAGATAGTGAAGGACTCGGCGTGAACTTCGGCGATCATCAGTACGGCAAGAACCGCAGTTAGCAGCAGACGTTTCATGAAGTCCTTTCTTATTCCAACTGGCAATAAACAAACTGCCGCAAAATGCGGCAGATTCACAATTCGGCGTAGCTTTTACAGTCGTCCCAGATCGTTGACCAGTGCGAGCAACATCACTCCAACCACCAGACTGATACCGATCTGAACCCCCCAGCCCTGCACCTTCTCTGACAGTGGTCGACCACGCGCCCACTCGATCAGATAAAACAGCAAGTGCCCCCCATCCAGCACGGGTATGGGCAGCAAATTGAGAACACCCAGGCTTATGCTCAGATAAGCGAGGAAATTCAGGAAGTCACCTATGCCTGACTGGGCCGAAGCGCCCGCCACTTTAGCAATGGTTATCGGTCCGCTCAAGTTTTTTACCGAGAGCTCGCCGAACAACATTTTCTTCAGCGAATCGAGCGTCAGCACGCTCATGGTCCAGGTACGCCGCGCGCCTTCTGCGACGGCGGCTACAGGCCCGTAGCTGACCTCGCGCAACATCTCCGGCGGCCAATCCACGCCTTTCACGCCGGCACCAAGGTACCCGGTCGCCGCAGGGCCTTCGCCACGTGTAACCAGATCGACGGGCACCTCCAACTGCGCGCCGTCACGCTCGACTCGCACCGAAATCCGCGTATCGGGGTGGACACGAACCCAGTCCACGACCTTCTGCCATTCGTCGACTGGCTCGTCGTTGAGGGCCAGCAGGCGGTCGCCGGTTTTGAGACCTGCGGTTTGTGCGGGACCTTTGGGATCAAGCTCTGCCAGAACCGGCGGCAGGGCCGGACGCCACGGACGAATACCCAGCGAACGAATCGGGTCCGGCTCGGCTGCGCCCTTGAGCCAGTCGTTCAGCGCCAGCGAACGCGGGGTTTCCACATCAGAACCCTGTTCGCGAACCTTCAACGCGATGCTGCCGCTCTCACCCAGACGACGTACCAGTTGCAGGTTCACGCCTGCCCATCCGGTAACAGCCTCACCATCAACCGAGACAATTTCCTGACCGGAACTCAGCCCGGCCTTTTCCGCAATACTGCCTGGTTCGACGCCGCCCACGACGGGCCGGACCTGCTGGCTACCCAGCATTGCGAGTACCCAGAAAAATACAATCGCCAGCAGAAAGTTGGCGACCGGGCCCGCAATCACGATAGCGATGCGCTGATAAACCGACTTGCGGTTAAAAGATTGATCAGCCAGCTCGGGGGGCACGTCACCCTCCCGTTCATCGAGCATTTTCACGTAGCCGCCGAGGGGAATCGCCGCCACGACGTATTCGGTGCCCTGACGATCACTCCAGCGCAACAACGGCATGCCAAAGCCCACCGAGAAACGCAGAACCTTGACACCACAGCGACGCGCCACCCAGAAGTGACCGAATTCGTGAAACGTCACCAGCACGCCCAGCGCAACCAGGGTGCCGACAATCATGTATAGCGCGCTCATCGCTGCTCTCCGGGTACCGATCTAACGGTGCGTTTAAGCCCACATTGCGTGCGAATCATTGAAAACATTGCCGCCTTGAACGACTGCCTAGCGCCCATTACGGTCCAGCCATTGCCCGGCCAGCGAGCGGGCACGTGCATCGATCTCGAAAACCGTTTCCAGGTCAGATACGGCGACCACAGGCTCAAGGTTTAAAACCTCGTCGATCATACTCGCGATTTCCGGGTAGCGAATGCGCTGGTCCAGAAACGCAGCGACCGCGATTTCATTGGCAGCATTCAGCACCGCAGGCGCACTGTCGCCCGCCTCAGCAGCTTGCCGCGCCAGACGCAGGCATGGGAAGCGCACTTCGTCCGGTGCTTCAAAGTCCAGCCGCGCAATACTGAACAGATCCAGCGGCGCAACGCCCGAATCGATTCGTTCCGGCCATGCAAGCGCGTGGGCAATCGGCGTGCGCATGTCGGGATTGCCCAACTGCGCCAGCACCGAGCCGTCGACGTAATCGACCATCGAATGGATCACGCTCTGCGGGTGAATCACCACCTCGATCCGCGCGGGCGTCGTGTCGAACAGCCAGCAGGCTTCGATCAGCTCAAGGCCCTTGTTCATCATGCTGGCGGAGTCGACGGAGATCTTGCGACCCATGGACCAGTTGGGATGGGCACAGGCCTGATCCGGAGAGACGTGCTCCAGATCGGCGAGTGGTGTCTGACGGAACGGGCCACCGGATGCGGTCAGCAGAATGCGTCTGACGCCGACCTTCTCCAGACCGCTCTCGTAATCACGCGGCAGGCACTGGAAGATCGCGTTGTGCTCGCTGTCGAGCGGCAGCAGTACCGTGCCACTGCGGCGAACAGCCTGCATGAACAAGGCGCCGGACATGACCAGCGCTTCCTTGTTGGCCAGCAGGACTTTCTTGCCCGCTTCGACAGCGGCAAGGGTCGGGCGCAAACCGGCCGCACCGACGATCGCGGCCAGCACCGTATCAACCAGAGGGTGAGCAGACACTTCGCAGAGCCCGCCCTCCCCCACCAGCACGCGCGTATCGAGACCGGCCGCGCGCAGGTCGTCCTGCAGTTGCCTGGCAGCAGCCGTCGTCGGAACCACGGCGAACTGCGGTGTATGACGGACGCACAACGCCAACAGCTCGGCCAGACGGGTGTAACCCGTCAGAGCAAATACCTGGTAACGCGCCGGATGCCGCGCGATGACGTCCAGCGTACTCAGACCCACAGAGCCCGTTGCGCCAAGCACGGTAATGAGCTGAGGCATACTCACATCACGCCCCAGTCCCGGGCAGCCCAGAGCAGCAAGGCGAATACCGGAATGGCGGCGGTCAGGCTGTCGATGCGATCGAGCACGCCGCCGTGGCCCGGCAGCAGGTTGCTGCTGTCCTTTACCCCGGATTTGCGCTTGAACATGCTCTCGGTGAGATCACCAACGACCGAAATCAGCACGACAATGGCGGCACACACCAACGCGAAGATGATTTCGCCCAGTGACCAGCCGCGGTAGACACCCACTACCGCAGTAATCAGCAGGCACGTTGCCAGACCACCATAAAGGCCTTCCCAGCTTTTACCCGGGCTGACCTTCGGCGCCAGCTTGCGCTTGCCGAACGCCTTGCCGGAGAAGTAGGCGCCGATGTCGGCACCCCACACCAGAATCATCACCGACAGGATCAGCCAGTTGCCCAGCGGCATTTGCTTGATCAGCACCAGCCCCTGCCATGCCGGCAGCAGTATCAGCAAACCGATCAGCAGCTTGCAGATGGCGCTTGACCAATGCTCGCTGGTCTCGGGGAAAGTGAGCACCAGCCAGGTTGCCACCAGCCACCAGATCAGCGCTGCCACCAGCAGCCACGGCGCAAGGTCGGGCAGCAGGTACAACAGAAAAAGCAGCACAGCGACCACCACTGCGTACAGAACGCGCGCCGATTGCGCTTCGAAGCCGGAAAGCCGCGCCCATTCCCAGGCGCCAAGCACGACGACCGCGCCGATGAACAATGCGAAGCTACCGCCTGTCAGAAGAAAAAAACCGCACAGGGCCAGCGGCGCAAGGATCAGCGCAGTGATGATTCGTTGTTTAAGCATTAAGCGCGGGCTCCAGCTTCTACCTGCTCGCTGGTTTTCCCGAAGCGGCGTTGGCGAGAAGCGAAATCGGCCAGCGCAGTGCGCATGGCATCGTGTTTGAAGTCCGGCCAGAACAGGTCGGAGAAATACAGCTCGGCATAGGCCAGCTGCCAGAGCAGGAAATTGCTGATGCGGTGCTCGCCACCCGTACGGATGCAGAGGTCGGGCAACGGCAGGTCGCCGGTGGCCAGGCACGTCTGCAGCAGCTCCGGTGTGATGTCTTCCGGTCGCAAGTGGCCGGCCTGAACCTCACGGGCCAGCCGCTGGGCAGCCTGAGCAATATCCCACTGACCGCCGTAATTGGCGGCGATCTGCAGAACGAAGCGGCTGTTTTCAGCCGTGCGCTGCTCGGCTTCGCGTATGGCGGCCTGAAGCTCGGGGTGAAACCGCGAACGGTCACCAATGATCCGCAGGCTGATGCCGTTCTCGTTCAAGCGCTTGGTTTCGCGACGCAGCGCCGTGAAGAACAACTCCATCAGCGCGCCGACTTCTTCCGCCGGGCGCTGCCAGTTCTCGCTGGAGAACGCGAACAAGGTCAGCACCTCGACCTTGGCCTCGGCGCAGACCTCAATCACCGCACGAACAGCGTCCACGCCGGCCTTGTGGCCTGCTACACCGGGCAGCAGACGCTTCTTGGCCCAGCGATTGTTCCCGTCCATGATGATCGCGACATGACGCGGCACCGATGCCGGCGCAGCCAGCTTTGTCTTATCCATGAAAGCTTCCCGGCCCTTATACGGCCATCAGGTCCGCTTCTTTGGACTTGGTCGCGGCGTCGATGTCAGCCTCAGCCTTGTCCGTCAGCTTCTGGATGTCGGCAGCAGCGCGGCGCTCTTCGTCTTCGCTGATTTCCTTGTCCTTGACCAGCTTCTTCAGCTCACCCAAAGCGTCACGGCGGATATTACGCACGGCAACGCGGGCGTCTTCTGCGGCGCTGCGTGCCTGCTTGGTGAAACCCTTGCGGGTCTCTTCCGTCAGGGCAGGCATGGAGATCAACAGCATCTCGCCCAGGTTCGTCGGGTTGAGGTTCAGACCGGCGCTCTGAATGGCCTTGTCGACCGCGGAGAGCATGTTGCGCTCGAATGCCACCACCTGCAGCGTGCGGGAGTCCTTCACGGTGACGTTGGCGACGCCGCTCAACGGGGTGTCGGAACCGTAGTACGGCACCATCACGCTGCCGAGAATACTCGGGTGCGCCTTGCCGGTACGGATCTGGCCGAATGCATGGGCCAGGGACTCAAGGGATTTCTTCATCCGCTCTTGAGCATCTTTCTTGATTTCGTTGATCATTGTTCGCCTTCCTCGATCAAAGTACCTTCCGCGCCGCCATGCACAATGTTCAGCAGGGCGCCGGGCTTGTTCATATTGAAGACACGCAGTGGCATCTTGTGGTCACGACACAGACAGATGGCTGTCAGATCCATTACACCCAGCTTGCGATCCAGCACTTCGTCATAGGTCAGACGATCGAACTTCTCGGCATGCGGGTCCTTGAATGGATCGGCAGTGTACACACCATCGACCTTGGTTGCTTTCAGCACGACATCAGCGTCGATCTCGATCGCACGCAGGCACGCTGCGGAATCCGTGGTGAAGAACGGATTGCCGGTACCGGCCGCGAAAATCACGACTTCCTTGGCGTTCAGGTGACGCATGGCTTTGCGACGATCGTAGTGATCGGTTACGCCCACCATGGAAATGGCGGACATCACGATGGCCGAGATATTGGCCCGTTCCAGCGCATCACGCATGGCCAAGGCGTTCATCACGGTGGCCAGCATGCCCATGTGGTCGCCTGTGACCCGATCCATACCGGCCGCGCTCAGCGCTGCGCCGCGGAACAGGTTACCGCCACCGATGACCAGACCGACCTGAACGCCGATGCCCACCAGTTGACCGACCTCCAGTGCCATGCGATCCAGCACCTTGGGATCGATGCCGAACTCTTCCGACCCCATCAGGGCCTCGCCGCTGAGCTTGAGTAGAATGCGTTTATAGCGAGCTTGATAGCCACTGCCCTGCTGAGCCATTGCGAATCTCTCCTGCGGCGTTTGAAAAAAATCGTTCGAGTAGCGGGCCGTTTTCGGCCTGCGCTCACTCTAGGTCACTGCTTCAGGGAAGTGCAGCCTCTTGGGCCCAAACCCCGAAAAAACAAATTCCGTGCAGCAATAGCAATTCCGCGTAGCGCTTTGACAAAGAGGCTGCGCGCGTTAGCGGGCAGCCTCTTCGGGGCGACAGTTGGGAAACCGTCTTATTGCTTGCTTGCAGCTACTTGAGCAGCGACTTCTTCAGCGAAGTTGTCGACTGGCTTCTCGATGCCTTCGCCTACCTTGAAGTAGGTGAAGGAAACGATTTCAGCGCCGGCTTTCTTGGCCAGCTCACCGACCTTGATTTCAGGGTTCTTGACGAACGCCTGCTCAACCAGGCTGGCTTCAGCCAGGAACTTGCTGATACGGCCGCCAACCATTTTCTCGGCGATTTCAGCAGGCTTGCCTTTCAGCTTGTCTTCGTTCAACTGCATGAAGACATTCTTCTCGCGCTCGATCGCTTCTGGCGAAACGTCCGAAGGCAGCAGGAACTCAGGGTTGGTCGCCGCTACGTGCATGGCGATGTCTTTCGCCAGCTCTGCATCGCCGCCCTTGAGGACGACAACCACGCCGATCTTGTTGCCGTGCAGGTACGAACCCAGCACGTCGCCTTCGATGCGGGCCAGACGACGGATATTGACGTTCTCACCAACCTTGCCGACCAGAACCAGACGATCAGCTTCCATCGCTTCAACCAGAGGCTCAACGGTGGTCAGCTTGTCAGCGAATGCTTTCTCGACGCTCTTGGCGACGAATGCCTTGAAGTCGTCCTGCAGAGCCAGGAAGTCGGTCTGGGAGTTGACTTCGATCAGGACTGCGGCTTTGCCGTCGTCCTTGATGGCGATGGCGCCTTCAGCAGCAACGTTGCCTGCTTTTTTGGCTGCCTTGATTGCGCCCGAAGCACGCATATCGTCGATGGCTTTTTCGATGTCGCCGCCAGCCTTGGTCAAGGCCTTTTTGCAATCCATCATGCCTTCGCCGGTACGCTCGCGCAGTTCTTTGACCAACGCTGCAGTAATCTCTGCCATTTCAAAATCCTCTTGGATAGGTCTTCAACCATTCCACCCGCAAGACGGGCGTTCAAATTCTTGAAAATCCATGGTGACTGCTGCACATGACAATAAGATCGATGGCAACGTCAGATGGTTTTCGAGGTGGCAAAAAGGGGGCCAAGCCCCCTTTTTGCGTACTGAGTCAACGCCAGGCGTTTGTTACTCAGCCTTCAACAGTTGCCGCTGGAGCTTCTTCAGCGTAAACGTCGGTGCCGCCAGCATTGTTGTTGCGACCACGGATCACAGCGTCAGCCATCGAACCCATGTACAACTGGATGGCGCGGATTGCGTCATCGTTGCCCGGGATGATGTAGTCAACGCCTTCAGGGCTGCTGTTGGTGTCGACAACGCCGATGACCGGGATACCCAGCTTGTTGGCTTCGGTGATCGCGATGCGCTCGTGATCAACGTCGATAACGAACAGAGCGTCTGGCAGACCGCCCATGTCCTTGATACCGCCCAGGCTACGATCCAGTTTTTCCAGATCGCGAGTGCGCATCAGCGCCTCTTTCTTGGTCAGCTTGGTGAACGTGCCGTCTTCTGCCTGGACTTCGAGATCACGCAGACGCTTGATGGAAGCGCGGATGGTCTTGAAGTTGGTCAGCATGCCGCCCAACCAGCGGTGATCGACGTACGGCGAACCGCAACGTGCTGCTTCTTCAGCAACGATCTTGCCAGCGGAACGCTTGGTGCCGACGAACAGAATCTTGTTTTTGCCCTGAGCCAGGCGCTCAACGAAAGTCAGCGCTTCGTTGAACATAGGCAGGGTTTTTTCAAGGTTGATGATGTGAATCTTGTTGCGCGCGCCGAAAATGTATTTACCCATTTTCGGGTTCCAGTAACGGGTCTGGTGACCGAAGTGCACACCGGCCTTCAGCATATCGCGCATGTTGACTTGGGACATGATAGTTCCTTGATAAGTCGGGTTAGGCCTCCACGTATCCCAATGACCAACCAGCGGCTTGAGCCGAAGGCACCCAGGTCATCGTGTCGACACGTGTGTGGGTTAGAGCTTTCGGGGCAGACCCCGTAAAGCGGCGCATTTTATATCACAAAAGACTGGATAACGGAACTCGAAATAAGAGGCTGTTTTTCCAACGCTTTTGTCCCCCTTGTGCGAGCGACGGGAGACCCTGCCCGCACCAATGGAGGACGGGATGATAACCCGCCTGACGGCGGTCTGGTAGAATCGCGTTTTTTCCGTATCAAGCCGTGGCTGCGCCGCGCCGAGAGAGCCTGTTTAATGACCGTGACACTGAAGACCCCCGAAGACATCGAGAAGATGCGCATTGCCGGCCGCCTGGCTGCGGACGTGCTGGAAATGATCGGTGACTATGTAAAGCCTGGCGTGACCACCGAAGAGCTGGACCGCATCTGCCACGACTACATCGTCAACGAGCAGAAGGCCATTCCGGCGCCGTTGAATTACAAGGGTTTCCCGAAATCCATCTGCACCTCGATCAACCACGTGGTTTGCCACGGCATCCCGAACGAGAAGCCGCTCAAGAATGGCGACGTGCTGAACATCGACGTCACCGTCATCAAGGACGGCTACCACGGCGACACCAGCAAGATGTTCCATGTGGGCAAAGTGCCTGAGTGGGCGGAGCGTCTGTCCCGCGTCACCCAAGAGTGCCTCTATAAAGGCATCGAAGTGGTCAAGCCGGGCGCGCACCTGGGCGACATCGGCGAAGTGATCCAGAAGCATGCCGAAAAGAACGGCTTCTCGGTCGTCCGCGAATACTGCGGCCACGGCATCGGCAGGGTGTTCCATGAAGAGCCGCAAGTGCTGCACTACGGCGAGGCCGGCGACGGCATGGAGCTGAAGGAAGGCATGACCTTCACCATCGAACCGATGATCAACCAGGGCAAAGCCGACACGCGTCTGCTGGGCGACGGCTGGACAGCCATCACCAAGGACCGCAAGCTTTCCGCGCAGTGGGAGCACACCATCCTGGTGACCGCGACCGGCTACGAAATCTTCACTCTGCGCAGCGATGACACCATCGCCCGCACCTCGGTCTGATCGCTACGTCACTCGCCATTGTGGTAGGTACAGCCAGCACGGTCGGTTTAGCACGGTCGGTATAGATAGAAGGAAAGCAGTTCGATGCCGCAGGTGGACCCAGATTTGTTCGATCGCGGCCAGTTTCAGGCCGAGCTGGCACTGAAGGCCAGCCCCATACCCGCCTTCAAGAAAGCCATTCGTCAGGCGCGCGAAGTCCTGGACGGCCGCTTCAAGTCGGGCCGGGAAATACGCCGACTGATCGAGGACCGTGCCTGGTTCGTCGATAACATCCTGCAACAGGCGTGGGATCAGTTCGACTGGAGCGAAGACGCCGACATCGCCTTGCTGGCAGTCGGCGGCTACGGTCGCGGCGAACTGCATCCCTATTCCGATATCGATCTGCTGATCCTGCTGGACAGCGCCGACCATGAGGTTTTCCGGGATTCCATCGAGCGTTTTCTGACGCTGCTGTGGGACATCGGTCTGGAAGTCGGTCAGAGCGTGCGCTCGGTGGACGAATGTGTCACCGAGGCTCGCGCGGATCTGACCGTCATCACGAATCTAATGGAGAGCCGCACGATTGCGGGTCCCGAGCGACTGCGTCAACGCATGCTCGCCGTGACCAGCACCCGCGAAATGTGGCCGAGCAAGGAGTTCTTCCTGGCCAAGCGCGCCGAGCAGAAGAACCGCCATCACAAGTATTTCGACACCGAATACAACCTCGAGCCCAACGTCAAAGGTTCGCCTGGCGGGCTGCGCGATATTCAGACCATCCTCTGGGTTGCACGTCGCCAGTACGGCACGCTGAATCTGCACGCACTGGCCGACGAGGGCTTTCTGCTGGAAAGCGAAAACGCGCTGCTGGCGTCCTCCCAGGAATTTCTCTGGAAGGTCCGTTATGCGCTGCACATGCTGGCCGGTCGTTCCGAAGACCGTCTGCTGTTCGACTACCAGACCAGCATCGCGCGCCTGCTGGGTTACGAAGACAGCGACGCCAAGCTGGCCATCGAGCGCTTCATGCAGAAGTACTATCGCGAGGTCATGAGCATTGCGCAGCTCAGCGACCTGATCATCCAGCACTTCGAAGAAGTGATTCTCGCGGACGACGACGGCACGGTCACAGAGACGATCAACTCGCGCTTCCAGCTGCATGATGGTTATATCGAGGCGACCCATCCGAACGTCTTCAAGCGCACGCCGTTCGCGATGCTCGAGATCTTCGTGCTGATGGCGCAGCGCCCGGAAATAAAGGGCGTGCGCGCCGACACCATCCGGCTGCTGCGGGAACACCGCTACCTGATCAACGACGATTTCCGCAACGATATCCGCAACACCAGCCTGTTCATCGAGCTGTTCAAATGCGAGATCGGTATCCACCGCAACCTGCGGCGGATGAACCGTTACGGCATTCTGGGCCTGTACCTGCCGGAGTTCGGCCACATCGTCGGGCAGATGCAGCACGACCTGTTCCACATCTATACGGTCGATGCCCACACCCTGAACCTGATCAAGCACCTGCGTAAGCTGCAGTACACGCAGGTGTCAGAGAAATTCCCGCTGGCCAGCAAGCTCATGGCCAGACTGCCCAAGCCCGAGCTCATTTATCTGGCCGGGTTTTACCATGACATCGGCAAGGGCCGCGGCGGCGATCACTCGGAACTGGGCGCGGTCGATGCAGAAGCCTTCGGCATTCGGCATCACCTGCCCCACTGGGACACCCAACTGATTGTCTGGCTGGTCCAGAACCACCTGGTGATGTCGACCACCGCCCAGCGCAAGGACTTGTCCGACCCGCAGGTGATTCACGACTTCGCCCAGTTCGTCGGCGATGAAGTGCATCTGGACTACCTGTACGTGCTGACCATCGCCGACATCAACGCGACCAATCCGACACTATGGAACTCGTGGCGTGCCAGCCTGTTGCGCCAGCTTTACACCGAGACCAAACGCGCGCTCAAGCGTGGGCTGGAGAACCCGGTCGACCGCGAGGAGCAGATCCGTCGCACGCAAACCGCCGCCCTGGATATTCTGGTGCGCAGCGGCACCGATCCCGATGACGTCGAGCAATTATGGTCGCAGTTGGGCGATGACTACTTTTTGCGTCACACCGCAGGCGACGTGGCCTGGCACAGCGACGCGATATTGCAGCAACCAGCTGACGGCGGCCCGTTGGTGCTGATCAAGGAAACCACCCAGCGCGAGTTCGAAGGCGGCACGCAGATCTTCATTTATGCGCCCGACCAGCATGACTTCTTCGCCGTGACCGTGGCGGCGATGGACCAGCTGAACCTGAACATCCACGACGCCCGGGTCATCACCTCAACCAGCCAGTTCACCCTCGACACCTACATCGTGCTCGACAGTGAAGGCGGTTCGATCGGTGAAAACCCGGAGCGTATCAAGGCCATTCGCGAAGGCCTGACCGAGGCGCTGCGCAACCCCGACGATTACCCGACCATCATCAAGCGCCGGGTGCCGCGCCAGCTCAAGCACTTTGCATTTGCCCCCGTGGTGACGATTTCCAACGACGCGCAAAGGCCGGTCACAGTGCTGGAGCTCAGCGCGCCGGATCGCCCCGGGCTGCTGGCGCGACTGGGCAAGATCTTCCTGGAGTTCGATCTGTCACTGCAGAACGCCAAGATCGCCACGTTGGGCGAGCGCGTGGAAGACGTGTTCTTCCTGACCGATGAAAACCACCAGCCGCTGTCCGATCCGCAACTGTGCCGACGCCTGCAGGATGAAATTGTCGAGCAACTCAGTGTCAATCCCGAGCCCGGCAGCGAGTTGCGCATCAGCATTTGAACCCGCCAGGACGGCATGACTTAAAGACTTGATTCAACGGCGCCCAGCCACATCGTGAACACGAGTGCGGGCGCCCAGCCTTGAGAACGATCGACATGAATAACGCCCTGCAGCAGCTTCAGCCCTACCCTTTCGAGAAACTTCGCGCGTTGCTCGGTGCCGTCACGCCGAATCCGGACAAGCGTCCGATCGCCTTGTCGATCGGCGAACCCAAGCACAAATCGCCGGCGTTCGTCGCCAAGGCGCTGGCCGACAACCTCGATCAGATGGCGGTCTACCCGACCACGGCCGGAATTCCCGCGTTGCGTGAGGCCATCGCCAAATGGTGCGAGCGCCGTTTCAGCGTGCCTGCCGGCTGGCTGGATGCCACCAAACACGTGCTGCCGGTCAACGGCACCCGTGAGGCGCTGTTTGCCTTTACCCAGACGGTCGTCAATCGCAACGACAACGGTCTGGTGGTCAGCCCCAACCCGTTCTACCAAATCTATGAGGGCGCGGCGTTCCTGGCCGGCGCCACCCCGCATTATCTTCCGTGCCTGGCCGAACATGGTTTCAACCCGGATTTCGACGCGGTCAGCGCTGACGTCTGGGACCGCTGCCAGATTCTGTTTCTGTGCTCGCCCGGCAACCCGACCGGTGCGCTGATCCCGTTGGAAACCCTGAAGAAGCTCATCGCTCTGGCCGACAAACACGATTTCGTGATTGCCGCCGACGAGTGCTACAGCGAGCTATATTTCGACGAAGCCACCCCACCGGCCGGCCTGCTCAGCGCCTGCGCCGAACTGGGCCGCCAGGATTTCAAGCGCTGCGTGGTGTTCCACAGCCTGTCCAAGCGTTCGAACCTGCCGGGCCTGCGCTCGGGTTTCGTCGCCGGCGATGCCGAGATTCTCAAAGCGTTCCTGCTCTATCGCACCTACCACGGCTGCGCGATGCCGGTGCAAACGCAACTGGCGAGCATCGCGGCCTGGAGCGACGAAGAACACGTGCGTGCCAACCGTACGCTGTACCGGGAAAAGTTTGACGCCGTGCTGGAAATCCTCAGCCCGGTCATGGACGTGCAACACCCGGACGGCGGCTTCTATCTATGGCCCAGCGTCGGGACTGATGACGCGAAATTCTGCCGGGATCTGTTCGTCACCGAACACGTGACCGTGGTGCCGGGCTCGTACCTGTCCCGGGACGTCGACGGCTTCAACCCCGGCGCGGGCCGAGTGCGCATGGCACTGGTTGCGCCGCTGGCCGAGTGCATCGAAGCCGCACAGCGCATCCGGGATTTCGTCACAAGCCGCTGATATCCGTCTGGCTGAGGCGTTACTCGAGCCTCAGTGCGCCAGACCCAGATTGGCTTCATTGAGGTCCAGCTCCGCCAGCACCATGCGCAGCACGTCATCGCCGATCTGGCGATGACGGTGCAGGTTGTACAGTTCCAGGCGCTGGGCACGCAGGGCGTTGAGGCGCATGCGTTTCTCCAGTTGATCCATCTGGAACGCCAGGGCCTGTGCTTCCGCGGTGTCGTTGAAGATCTCCAGACGCTGGCGGTATTCGGACATGATCCGCGCTTTCACTTCCATGGCGAGCACTGCCTGCGCCGCGTCGGGTGAATCCGTCGCCGCCGGGATCGCTTCGTTCTCCAGTGTCTGAATCGCCGCTTGAGCCGTGCGTTTCCAGGCATCCCGCACTTCGCGCTTCATGCGCATATCAGGCTCACTGACCTGCCCACGCAAGAGCAACGGCAGGCCAATGCTCGCCGACACCAGCGACAGCAGGATCACCCCGGCAGCAATGAAAATCAGCAAGTCACGCTCGGGAAAGTCGACGCCTGCGCTGATCAGCAGCGGCACCGACAATGTGCCTGCCAGCGTGACGGCACCGCGCACCCCGCCTACGGTCAGCAGCAATGACGAGCGAGTCGACAGATCCAGGGTGCCGTCGCCCCTGCCGCGCCAGCGCCGAATCTGGATCATCAGCCGCCAGACGCTTTGCACCCAGATGTAACGCAACACCGCGAGCACCACGAAGATCGCCAGCACCTCCAGGCAACGCCACAACAGGGTCGGCCACAGGGTCGCTTCGTGGTGGGTAACGGCGGTGATGATGTCCGGCAATTGCAAGCCCAGCAGCAGGAAGATCAGGCCGTTGAAGGCAAACTCCAGCAGGGTCCACACGCTGCGATTGAGCAGTCGGGTGCTGGTCTGGCGGGGCAGCAGATCGACCCAGCTTTGCATCATCCCCGCGGCCACTGCCGAGAGGATTCCGGACAGTTCAAGCCGCTCGGCCAGGACGTAAGCGGCGAACGGCAGCAGCAACATGAACACCACGTGGGTAGCGGGATCATCCCAGCCTCGGGTAATCATCCGGCTGCGCAGTCGCCCCACCACCCAGCTGAGCGCAACGCCTACGGCCAGACCGCCACAGGCGACCAGTACGAAATTCAGGCTGGCATCGGTCAGGGAAAACACCCCGGTGATAGCAGCTGCCAGCGCAAACTTGAAAGTCACCAGGCCGGTCGCATCGTTCATCAACGCCTCGCCCTGGAGCATGCGCATGATCGGCGCGGGCAGCCGGTCCTGGGCGATGGCCGAGACCGCCACGGCGTCGGTCGGCGACAGCACCGCCGCCAAGGCAAAGGCGACCGGCAAGGGAATGGAGGGCAGCAGCCAGTGGATGAAGTAACCGGCGCCTATCACGGTGAAAATCACCAGGCCTATCGCGAGGGTGAGAATTGCCCCGCGATAGCGCCAAAGATCACGCTTGGGCATCCGCCAGCCATCGGAAAACAACAGCGGCGGCAGGAACAAAAACAGAAACAGCTCAGGGTCGAGCGCCACGTGCAGGCCCAGGGTCGGCCAGGCCAGCAAGGCGCCCGCGGCGATCTGCACCAGCGGCAACGGCAGCGGAATCACCCGGGCCAGCAATCGCGAGACACCTACCAGCGTCAACAAGATAAGGACGGTATAGGCTGTTTGCATTGCGTGTTTCCCCAAGCGTGTGACACATGACTGACATCGGCAACAGACACGATGCGTCCGGCAAAGTGCCCCTCTTAGCGCCAGCCAGGGTCATGGGATTTTGATCCATGAGTCGTGGTCAGCCATTTTCGGCACAGGTCACGGGCCACAATCCTTGGTCAAATAGACAAAGCGTCGGCCCGCCGCGCTTACCCGGCGTGTACGTGGCATAATCCTCCACCGTTTTTTTCAACCGTCCCGAAAGGAGCAGGCCCATGGCCAAGGAAACCCACACGTTGCACCTGTTTGGGATCAAGGCGTGCGACACGATGAAGAAGGCACGCACCTGGCTCGACGAAAAATCGGTGAATTACGATTTCCACGACTACAAGACCCAGGGCATTGATCGCGACCACCTGACCCGTTGGTGCAACGAGCACGGCTGGCAGACGGTCCTCAACCGCGCCGGCACGACCTTTCGCAAACTGGACGAGGCGCAGAAAGCCGACCTCGACCAGGAAAAGGCCATTGAGCTGATGCTCGCTCAGCCCTCGATGATCAAGCGCCCGGTGCTGGATCTTGGCGAAAAAACCCTGATTGGCTTCAAACCCGAACTGTACGCTGCGGCTATCGCCTGATTGAGATAGCCCTAAATAACGAGGTATCTGCATGTCCACTTCTCTGTTCAGCCTGGCCTTTGGCGTTGGCACACAAAACCGTAAAGGCACCTGGCTGGAAGTTTTCTACGCCCTGCCGCTGCTCAACCCGTCGGCTGAAATCGTCGCCGCCGTCGCACCGATCCTGGGCTACACCGGTGGCAATCAGGCCATCGCATTCAACACCGATCTGTCCTCGCGTCTGGCCAATGCCCTCAAGGGTATCGACGACACCCAGGCCGCACTGCTGACCCGACTCGCCGAAAGCCACAACCCGCTGGTTGCCACGCTGCTGGCTGAAGACACCGCGCTGACCTCCACCCCCGAGGCTTACCTCAAGCTGCATCTGCTGTCCCATCGTCTGGTCAAGCCCCATGGTTTGAGCCTGGCCGGCGTGTTCCCCCTGCTGCCGAACGTCGCGTGGACCAGCCAGGGCGCCATCGACCTGGGTGAACTGGCCGAGCGTCAGTTGGAAGCCCGCCTGAAAGGCCACTTTCTGGAGGTCTTCTCGGTGGACAAATTCCCGAAAATGACCGACTACGTCGTGCCGGCCGGTGTGCGCATCGCTGACACCGCGCGCGTGCGTCTGGGCGCCTACATCGGCGAAGGCACCACCGTGATGCACGAAGGTTTCGTCAACTTCAACGGCGGCACCGAAGGCCCGGGCATGATCGAAGGTCGCGTGTCGGCTGGCGTGTTCGTCGGCAAGGGTTCGGACCTGGGTGGCGGCTGCTCGACCATGGGCACGCTCTCGGGCGGCGGCAACATGGTGATCAAGGTCGGCGAAGGCTGCCTGATCGGCGCGAACGCCGGTATCGGCATTCCGCTGGGCGACCGCAACACCGTTGAAGCCGGTCTGTATGTCACCGCTGGCACTAAAGTGGCGCTGCTGGATGACAAGAACGAGCTGGTCAAGGTCGTCAAGGCTCGTGAACTGGCCGGTCAACCGGACCTGCTGTTCCGTCGCAACTCGCAAACCGGCGCGGTGGAATGCAAATCCCACAAGTCGGCCATCGAGCTGAACGAAGCGCTGCACGCTCACAACTGATCGATGCTGCGTGCGGGTTCGGGTTCCCTCGGGGCACCGAACCCGCCTCAACGAGCGTGACTGATATGCCCCTCATTTCTCCCTGGCGCGCTGACTTTCCGGCCATCGACGCCCTGCAACGGCAAGGCCAGACTTATCTGGACAGCGCCGCCACCGCACAAAAACCCCACGCCCTGATCGACGCCACGGTGCATTACTACGCCAATGGGGCGGCGAACGTGCATCGCGCTCAGCATCTACCGGGCGCCATGGCGACCCAGGCCTTCGAGGACACGCGGCGCAAGGCCGGCGAGTGGCTGAATGCCGGAGCGTCCGGGCAGATCATTTTCACCCACGGCGCCACATCCGCCTTCAACCTGCTCGCCTATGGCCTGGAGCACGTGTTTCAAGCCGGCGACGAGATTGTCATTAGCGCGCTGGAGCATCACGCCAATCTGTTGCCCTGGCAGCAACTGGCCCTTCGTCGCGACCTGAAACTGGTGGTGCTGCCCGTCACCGAGGCCGGCGTGATTGATGTTGAGGCCGCCGCCGAACTGATCACGCCACGCACCCGATTGCTGGCGGTCAGCCAGCTGTCAAACGTGCTCGGCACCTGGCAGCCGGTCCGGCAACTCGTCGTGCTGGCCCAGGCGCAGGGCGCACTGACGGTGATTGATGGCGCCCAGGGTGTGGTCCATGGCCGACACGATGTGCAGGACATCGGCTGCGACTTCTATGTGTTCTCCAGCCATAAGCTCTACGGCCCGGATGGCGTGGGCGTGCTGTTCGGGCGACATCAGGCGCTGGCACAGCTGCAGCATTGGCAGTTCGGCGGCGAAATGGTCCTGCAGACCGGTTACCAGACGGCTACATTTCGTCCTGCACCGCTGGGCTTCGAAGCGGGCACGCCACCCATCAGCGCGGTGATCGGTCTCGGCGCGACCCTGGATTACCTCAATGGCCTCAACCAGTCCGCCGTCGCCGAATACGAAGCGCGTCTGCATGAGCGGCTTCGCGCCGGGTTGATGCTGCGCGACGATGTGCAGCTGTTGGGCGATCCCCACGTGGCGCTGGTGAGTTTCGTTGTCGAGGGCGTGCACAACGCCGATCTCGCGCACCTGCTGACCGAGCAAGGTGTGGCGGTGCGCGCCGGTCACCACTGCGCCATCCCGTTGATCAGTGGGCTGGGCCTCTCCGGCGCGATTCGCGTGTCGCTGGGGCTGTACAACGACTCCGAGGATCTGGAGCGGTTTTTCATCGCACTGGATCAGGCCCTGGAGTTGTTGCGATGAGCCTGCCGACCGATGCGCACACGGCGCTGGAAACCTTCAACGGGTCATTGAGCTGGGAGCAGCGCGCACGACTGCTGATGCAATGGGGCGACAGGCTGCCACCCATGAGAGACGACGAAAAGACCGACGAGCATTCGGTAGACGGCTGCGAGAGCAAGGTCTGGCTGCTGGGCGATGTGATCGACGGGCACTGGCATTTCCGCGCCGCCAGTGACGCGCGGTTGATTCGGGGTCTGGTGGCGTTGCTGCTGGCCCGGGTCAATGGCCTGTCTTCGCAAGCGCTGCAGGACGTGGATCTGGTGGCGTGGTTCACGCAGCTGGGATTGAGTCGTCAGCTGTCGGCATCCCGCAGCAACGGGCTGAATGCGGTATTGCAGAAGATGCGGCAGATCGCATCGTAGGATTTCTCCGTCGTCCAGACGCCGCGTTGTCGCGCAGCTAATGTGAGACCAGTGGGAGCGACCGGGTGGCGCTCTACCTTGCTCGCGAAGGCGATGTGTCAGTCGACATCTTCTTTTCAGATCCAACGCGTTCGCCAGCAAGCCGGCTCCTACGGATTCTGTGTAGCCCGAAGACTGTGTGCGTTGCCGAGAGACAGTGTAGGAGCGACTTGCTCGCGAAGGCGTCGAGTCAGAAACATCGATGGCGACTGACGCACCGCAATCGCGGGCAAGCGCGCTCCTACAGTTGATCGTGGTTCACCGAAAATCCGCGTTGGACGCAAGACCTGTGGGAGCGCGCTTGCCCGCGAAGAGGCCGGCACATTCACTCAATATCCGGCCGTTAAAGGCGGCCTTCGTGAGCAAGTGCGCTCCCACATCCTCTGCCGTCAGTCCGTTGGCTTTGCTTTCGCCCGCTCCGACGGCCGTCGCACGCCGGCGACGATTTTGTCCACAGCCTTGGTCGCCGCAACCATCCCGAACGTGGCCGTCACCATCATCACCGCGCCAAAACCACCGGCGCAGTCCAGCTTCACGCCATCGCCGACGAAGCTTTTCTGCAGGCAAATGCTGCCGTCCGGCTTGGGGTAGCGCAGTTGCTCGGTGGAGAACACGCACGGCACGCTGTAATGGCGAGTGACCGTGCGGGAAAAGCCGTAGTCGCGGCGCAGGGTCGAACGCACCTTGGACGCCAGCGGGTCGTTGAAGGTGCGGTTGAGGTCGCAGACCTGAATCAGGGTCGGGTCGATCTGCCCGCCTGCGCCGCCGGTGGTGATGATCTGGATCTTGCGGCGTTTGCACCATGCGATCAGCGCGGCCTTGGCGTTGACGCTGTCGATGCAATCGAGCACGCAGTCGATGTCAGGCGTGATGTATTGGGCCATGGTGTCGCGGGTGACGAAGTCGGCGACGGCATGAACGACGCAATCGGGATTGATCTCCCGCAGACGGTCGGCCATGACCTCGACCTTGGCGCGGCCAACGGTGCTGCTCAGGGCATGCAACTGGCGGTTGCTGTTGCTGACGCAGACGTCGTCCAGATCAAACAGGGAAATCTCGCCCACGCCACAGCGCGCCATGGCTTCCGCCGCCCAGGAACCCACGCCGCCGATGCCGACCACCGCCACATGGGCCGCGCGCAGACGTTCCAGCCCCTCGATGCCGTACAGGCGGGCGACGCCAGCGAAACGCGGATCTTCTGTGCTCATGACCAATACCCCAAAAAACCGGCGCGCATTATAGGCCCTCACGGCGATTCGCAAAGCGCTGAGTTGCAGGCGTTTGGTCTGGAAGTCACCTCTTTCCCGGCCTGCCCGCAGCGCACAGTCAACGCCCTACACCGCCGGTCGAACAGAACGTCAAAAAGTGTCGGTTGCCAAAGTTTCGGCCCGCTGTACCCTGTCACTCCTCCCCGTTCCCCTATTGGAACCTGAAGCACCTATGTCATCGCGTAAATTTGGACTCAACCTCGTTGTCGTCGTGGCGATTGCCGCGCTGTTCACCGGCTTCTGGGCGCTGATCAACCGCCCCGTGACCGCCCCCAACTGGCCTGAACAGATCTCCGGCTTTTCCTATTCGCCTTTCCGGCTGGGACAGAATCCGCAGAAGGATCTCTACCCGTCCGACGAAGAAATGCGTCAGGACCTGGAGCTGATGAGCAAGCAGACGGACAACATCCGTATCTACTCGGTGGACGGCACGCTCAAGGACATCCCCAAGCTGGCCGAGGAGTTCGGCCTGCGGGTGACCCTCGGTATCTGGATCAGCCCGGACCTTGAGCGCAACGAGCGCGAAATCACCACGGCGATCGAGCTGGCGAACACGACGCGCAGTGTGGTTCGCGTGGTAGTCGGCAACGAAGCGCTGTATCGCGAAGAGATCAAACCCAAGGACCTGATGGCCGCCCTCGACCGTGTGCGCGCCGCCGTGAAAGTACCGGTGACCACGTCCGAGCAGTGGCATATCTGGGAGAAGTACCCGGAACTGGCCAAGCACGTTGACCTGGTCGCCGCGCACATCCTGCCGTACTGGGAATACATCCCGATGGATAAAGCCGGGCAGTACGTGCTCGACCGCGCCCGCGAACTGAAACGCATGTTCCCGAAAAAACCACTGCTGCTCTCCGAGGTCGGCTGGCCGAGCAATGGCCACATGCGCGGCGGTGCGGACGCTACTCAGTCGGACCAGGCGGTTTACCTGCGCACGCTGGTCAACAAGCTCAACCGTCAAGGCTTCAACTACTTCGTGATCGAGGCCTTCGATCAGCCGTGGAAAGCCAGCGACGAAGGCTCGGTCGGCGCGTATTGGGGCGTTTATAACGCTGCCCGCCAGCAGAAATTTAATTTCGAAGGCCCGATCGTGGCGATCCCGCAGTGGCGTGTATTGGCGATCGGCTCGGCAGTATTGGCGATGCTCGCCCTCGCCTTGTTGTTGATTGACGGCTCGGCGCTGCGTCAACGTGGCCGGACATTCCTGACCTTCATCGCCTTCCTCTGCGGGTCGGTTCTGGTCTGGATCGGCTACGACTACAGCCAGCAATACAGCACCTGGTTCAGTCTGCTTGTAGGATTTTTACTGGCGCTGGGCGCGTTCGGCGTCTTTATCGTACTGTTGACCGAAGCCCACGAATTGGCCGAAGCGGTGTGGACGCACAAGCGCCGCCGCGAATTCCTGCCCGTTGAAGGGGATTCGGCCTACAGACCGAAAGTGTCGATTCACGTCCCCTGCTACAACGAGCCGCCGGAGATGGTCAAACAGACCCTCAACGCACTGGCCGCGCTGGATTACCCTGATTTTGAAGTGTTGCTGATCGACAACAACACCAAGGATCCCGCCGTGTGGGAGCCGGTCAAGGCCCACTGCGAAATGCTCGGCCCGCGCTTCAAGTTTTTCCACGTCGCCCCCCTGGCCGGCTTCAAGGGCGGCGCCCTGAACTATCTGATCCCGCACACCGCGCCGGACGCCGAAGTGATTGCCGTGATCGACTCGGACTACTGCGTCGACCGCAACTGGCTCAAGCACATGGTTCCGCACTTTGCCGATCCGAAGATCGCCGTGGTGCAGTCGCCGCAGGACTACCGCGACCAGCACGAAAGCGCGTTCAAGAAGCTCTGCTACTCCGAATACAAAGGCTTCTTCTACATCGGCATGGTGACCCGAAACGACCGCGACGCGATCATTCAGCACGGCACCATGACCATGACCCGTCGCTCGGTGCTTGAAGAGCTTGGCTGGGCGGACTGGTGCATCTGCGAGGACGCGGAGCTGGGCCTGCGCGTGTTCGAAAAAGGCTATTCGGCAGCCTACGCCCACAACAGCTTCGGCAAGGGCCTGATGCCCGACACCTTCATCGACTTCAAAAAGCAGCGTTTCCGCTGGGCTTATGGCGCAATTCAGATCATCAAGCGTCACGCCGCCAGCCTGCTGCGCGGCAAGGACACCGAACTGACCCGCGGCCAGCGTTATCACTTCCTCGCGGGCTGGCTGCCGTGGGTGGCCGATGGCATGAACATCTTCTTCACGGTCGGCGCACTGCTCTGGTCGTCGGCGATGATCATCGTGCCCAACCGGGTTGACCCGCCGCTGCTGATTTTCGCGATTCCGCCGCTGGCGCTGTTCTTCTTCAAGGTCGGCAAGATCATCTTCCTGTACCGCCGCGCCGTTGGCGTGAACCTCACGGACGCGTTCTATGCGGCGCTCGCGGGGCTGGCACTGTCTCACACGATCGCCAAAGCGGTGCTGTACGGCTTCTTTACAACCAGCATTCCGTTCTTCCGCACCCCGAAAAACGCCGAAAGCCATGGCTTGCTGGTAGCGATTTCCGAGGCCCGCGAAGAGCTGTTCATCATGCTGATGCTGTGGGGCGCCGCGCTGGGCATCTGTCTGGTACAGGGTCTGCCGAGCAACGACATGCGCTTCTGGGTGACGATGCTGCTGGTGCAATCGCTGCCATATCTGGCGGCGCTGATCATGGCGTTTCTGTCGTCGCAGCCGAAACCGAAACCGACGGAAGAACCCGCTACCGCCTGAAACAATGGGGCGCTGTACTAAACGGCGGCCTTCGGGTCGCCGTTTTGCTTTAAGCTATTCGCCGGTTTATCGCCTTGCCTTCACTCAATATCTCGGACTTTTCATGACAGCCCCAGCCGACCTCTCGCCCACGCTGCAACTCGCCTGCGACCTGATCCGTCGCCCATCCGTCACGCCACTGGACGCCGACTGCCAGGCCGTGATGATGAAACGCCTGAGCGATGCCGGTTTTGCCCTGGAGCCCATGCGCATTCAGGACGTGGATAATTTCTGGGCGACCCATGGCAATCAGGACGGTCCGGTGCTGTGTTTCGCCGGTCACACCGACGTGGTGCCGACCGGCCCGGTTCAGGCCTGGCAGAACGATCCGTTCAGCGCGCTGATCGACGAAGACGGCATGCTCTGCGGCCGTGGCGCGGCGGACATGAAAGGCAGCCTGGCCTCGATGATCGTGGCCACCGAGCGCTTCGTCGCCGATCACCCGAACCATAAGGGCAAGATCGCCTACCTGATCACCAGCGACGAAGAAGGCCCGGCCCACCACGGCACCAAAGCGGTGGTCGAGCGTCTGGCGGCGCGCAAGGAGCGTCTCGACTGGTGCATCGTTGGCGAACCGTCGAGCACGACGCTGGTCGGCGATGTGGTCAAGAACGGCCGTCGTGGCTCACTGGGCGCAACCCTCACCGTCAAAGGCATCCAGGGCCACGTCGCCTACCCGCATCTGGCGAAGAACCCTATTCACCTGGCAGCGCCTGCGCTGGCCGAACTGGCCGCCGAGCACTGGGACAACGGCAATGATTTCTTCCCGCCGACCAGCTTCCAGATTTCCAACCTGAATTCAGGCACCGGCGCCACCAACGTGATCCCGGGGGATCTGGTGGCGGTGTTCAACTTCCGCTTCTCCACCGAATCCACCGTCGAAGGCCTCAAGCAACGTGTGGCCGCTATTCTCGACAAGCATGACCTGGACTGGCACGTGGAATGGGCGCTGTCCGGCCTGCCGTTCCTCACCGAACCGGGCGCATTACTGGACGCTGTATCCGCGAGCATCAAACACGTCACCGGTCGCGACACCCGTGCGTCGACCAGCGGCGGCACGTCGGACGGTCGCTTCATCGCCACCCTCGGCACCCAGGTGGTCGAACTGGGGCCGGTCAATGCGACGATTCATCAGGTCAACGAACGCATCCTCGCCAGCGATCTCGACGTACTGACCGAGATCTACTACCAGACCCTGGTCAAGTTGCTCGCCTGATGCTGACCTGCCCGATCTGCTCCGCCCCGCTCGATTCAGCGGATAACGGCGTCGTGTGCCCCGCCGGGCACCGCTTCGACCGCGCCCGTCAGGGCTACTTGAACCTGCTGCCCGTGCAGCACAAAAACAGCCGCGACCCTGGCGACAATCAGGCGATGGTCGAGGCCCGCCGCGACTTCCTCAACGCCGGACATTACGCGCCGGTTGCCAAGCGTCTCGCCGAACTGGCTGCCGAGCGCGCGCCGTCGCACTGGGTCGACATCGGTTGCGGCGAGGGTTATTACACCGCGCAGATCGCCCAAGGCCTGCCCGACGCTGACGGCTATGCGCTGGACATCTCCCGCGAAGCGGTGAAGCGCGCCTGCAAACGCGACCCCAAGATCACCTGGTTGATCGCCAGCATGGCGCGCGTGCCACTGCCGGATGCGAGCATGCAGTTCATCGCCAGTGTGTTCAGTCCGCTGGACTGGGCCGAGGCCAAGCGCCTGCTGTCGCCGGGTGGCGGCCTGATGCGTGTAGGACCGACCAACGACCACCTGATGGAATTGCGTCAGCGCCTGTACGACGAAGTCCGCGACTACAGTGATGACAAGCACTTGGCGCTGGTGCCGGAAGGCATGAGCCTGCAGCACAGCGAAACCCTGCGCTTCACCCTGACACTGGCGGACGGCCAGGCCCGCGCCAATCTGCTGGCCATGACGCCCCACGGCTGGCGCGCCAGTGCCGAACGACGCGCGAACGTGATTGATCAGGCCGAGCCGTTCGAGGTCACGGTGTCCATGCGCTACGATTATTTCGTCCTGAATTGACGGCTTGAAGCACCTGAACAGACTGAATCCGCGAGTGGATTTTTCCAGCACAACCAAGAGGCATCCATGCGCCAACCCGATATCGAGATTTACCTGAAAGACGCTGACGTCGACCACAAGGCGATCACGGCCTGGCTGACCGCAGACATCGGCCCTTGCTCTGAGTGGACACAGAAAGGCCAGACCTGGAAATGCCGCGCAGGCGACGTGCCCGTGACCTGGATTCCCAAGGCGGTCGGCAAGTGGAACAGCCTGTGCCTGGACAGCGACAAGACCCCGTGGGAAGACGATATCGCCTGCGCCCGTGCCGCCTTCGCTGCGCTAAAAGTCGAAGTGCGTTGCGCGCCGGGGACGTGGGTCGAGGAAGAGAGTGACGCCGAAGCCGATCAATGGATTCGCATCAGCGTTGATGGTGAAGAAGAAATCACCTGGCATACGTCCTGATACATCATCCCGCCGGGCACCCGCGCCGCTTTGCCCATCCCCACCAGATGCGGCAAACTGGCGGCCTCGCGGGCGTCGCCCCTCTCAGCAGAACTCTATGACCCGTTCCCCGTTTCGACGTCTTGTATTCGGCACCGTGCGCCGCCTGCTTTACCTGTGGGTGCGCTCGGAGACGATCAACCAGTCGTCCTTCACCCTCAATCTCGACCGCAGCCGCCCGGTTTTCTATGCGCTGCAAAACCCTTCGATAAGCGACCTCGCGGTCCTTGATACCGAGTGCCGCAAGGCCGGTCTGCCGCGCCCAGTCCTGTCCGTCGCCGTGGGCAATCTGACCGAGCCGGCCGCGTTTTTCTACCTGACGCCCGAGCCTGACTGGCTGGGGCGCCACGACAAACGCGGCGCACCGCCGACCCTTGAACGTCTGGTCGGAGCGGTCACACAGAACGCTACCGAAGACGCGCAAGTCATTCCGGTCAGCGTGTTCTGGGGCCAGTCACCGGACAAGGAAGACAGCCCGTGGAAACTGCTGTTTGCCGATAGCTGGAAGGTGACCGGGCGCCTGCGTCGCTTCGTGACCATCCTGATCCTGGGCCGCAAGACTCGCGTGCAGTTCTCGGCGCCGGTTCATCTGCGCGAGCTGGTCGATCAGAACAAGGGTTACGAGCGCACGGTGCGCATGGCGCAACGCCTGCTGCGCGTGCATTTCCGCAACCTGAAGACCTCCGTGATCGGCCCGGACCTTTCTCACCGTCGTCATCTGGTTAAAGGGCTGGTCGCGGATCCGCTGGTCAGGCAGGCCATTCTCGACGAGGCCGCCCGAGAGAAAATCACCGAAGCCAAGGCCCGTGAAAAAGCCCTGCACTACGGCAACGAGATCGCTTCGGACTACACCTACACCGCCATCCGTTTTCTGGAAGTGGTGCTGAGCTGGTTCTGGAACAAGATTTACGACGGCATCAAGGTCAGTCACCTGGAGGGCGTGCAAAACGTCGCCCAGGGCAACGAGATCATTTATGTGCCGTGCCACCGTAGCCACATCGACTATCTGCTGCTGTCGTACCTGCTGTTTCGCAACGGCCTGACCCCGCCGCACATTGCCGCCGGCATCAACCTGAACATGCCGGTGATCGGCGGCCTGTTGCGCCGCGGTGGCGCGTTTTTCATGCGCCGCACGTTCAAAGGCAATCCGCTGTACACCGCGGTATTCAATGAATACCTGCACACCCTGTTCACCAAAGGTTTCCCGGTGGAGTACTTCGTCGAAGGCGGACGTTCGCGGACCGGGCGCATGTTGCAGCCGAAGACCGGAATGCTGGCGATTACCCTGCGCAGTTTCCTGCGCAACTCGCGCATGCCCATCGTGTTCGTGCCGGTGTACATCGGTTACGAACGCGTACTGGAGGGCCGGACCTACCTGGGCGAACTGCGCGGTGCGGCGAAGAAGAAAGAGTCGATCTTCGACATCTTTAAAGTCATCGGCGCGCTGAAGCAGCGCTTCGGCCAGGTCTCGGTCAACTTCGGTGAGCCGATCAAGCTGACCGAGTTTCTCGACCATGAGCAGCCGGACTGGCGTACTCAGGAACTGGGACCGGTGTTCAAACCGGCGTGGCTCAACGAGACCACACACCGTCTGGGCGAACGCGTCGCCCGCCACCTGAACGAAGCGGCTGCGATCAACCCAGTGAATCTGGTGGCGCTGGCGTTGCTGTCGACGGCGAAACACGCGCTGGACGATCAAGCCCTGGCGCGGGTGCTCGATCTGTACCTGACGCTGTTGCGCACCGTGCCCTACTCGCCCCATACCACGCTGCCCGACGGCGATGGACGGGCGCTGATCGAACACGTCAAGGGCATGAATCTGCTCTCGGAACTCAGCGATGCGCTGGGCAAGATTCTGTATCTGGACGAGCAGAATGCCGTCCTGATGACGTACTACCGCAACAACGTGCTGCACATTTTCGCGCTGCCTTCGTTGCTGGCCTGCTTCTTCCAGAGCTCGTCGCGCATGAGCCGCGAGCAGATTCTGCGCTATACGCGGGCGCTGTATCCGTACCTGCAATCGGAGCTGTTCATCCGCTGGTCGCTGGAGGACCTGGATGAGGTCATCGATCAGTGGCTGGCGGCGTTTGTCGAACAGGGCTTGTTGCGATTCGAGAACGGCGTGTACCTGCGCCCGGCGCCGAGCTCACGCGCTTTTGTGATGCTGACGGTGCTGTCGCGGGCGATTGCCCAGACTTTGCAGCGTTTCTACATGGCGATTTCCCTGCTGCTCAACAGCGGTCAGCACACGCTCAGCGCCGAAGGGCTTGAGGAGTTGTGCACGACGATGGCCCAGCGGCTGTCGATCCTGCACGGCCTGAACGCGCCGGAGTTTTTCGACAAGAGCCTGTTCCGGCATTTCATTCAGACGCTGCTGGATCAGGGCGTCCTGCGCACCGACGCCGCCGGCAAACTGAGCTATCACGATATGTTGGGGGATCTGGCGGAAGGCGCCGCCAAGCGCGTATTGCCAGCGGAAATCCGGCTGTCGATCCGCCAGGTGGCGTTGCACCGCAGTGATGAAGTCGTCGGGGCCGCACCGATCGCCTGAGCGACGGCGAAGCCCTTCAAATGTTTCACCTGACAAGGAGCATCACATGAAACATATCCTGCTCACCCTCATGACCACCGTGCTGGCCGCTTGCGCTCACGCGCCGGACAACCTGCCGGGCTCGGTGGATGGCGAGGTGTTTTATCTGCAGCGCATGGCGCTTCCGCCGGCCGCTACGCTGAAGGTCACGCTGCAGGACGTGACGCTGGCCGATGCGCCCGCGCAGATCCTCGCCAGCCAGAACGGCCCGATCAAAGGCCAGGTGCCGCTGCCGTTTCACCTGACCTACGATCAGAAGCAGGTCCAGCCGGGTCACACTTACTCGGTCAGCGCACGCATCGAAGTGGACGGCAAGTTGCTGATGATCAGCACCGAGCGCTACACGGTGGACCTGGCGCTGGACGAAAAACCGCCCGTCAAAATTCGCTTGAGCCCGGCCCGTTAATCGGGCGTGCATCACAGACCGCTGAAAAGGACATTACCCATGCTGCGTCGCTCAATCTCGTTCACTGGTATATGCGCCGGCCTGCTGTTATCGGCCAGTGCCTTCGCGTTGTCGCTCAATGATCTGTCGCAATCGGACGCCACCGGCGGATTGAAGGATGCCCTCACCCAAAGCGCCCAGGTCGCCGTCAAGCAACTGGGCGTACCAGGTGGGTTCAGCAACAACAAGGATGTGCGCATCGAACTGCCCGGCAATCTGGGCAAGGTCGCCAAGAAGATGAAGCAGTTCGGCATGGGCGCGCAGGTCGATCAGCTGGAGACCAGCATGAACCAGGCGGCTGAGGCGGCGATGCCCCAGGCGCAGACATTGCTGGTCGATGCCGTGAAAAAGATGAGCGTGTCGGATGCCAAAGCCATCCTCGGCGGCGGCAAGGACTCCGCCACCCAGTACCTGAGCACCTCCAGCCGCGAACAGATCCGCGCCAAATTCCTGCCCATCATCAAACAGGCCACTGACAAAGTCGGCCTGGCACAGAAATACAACGCCTTCGCCGGTCAGGCCGCAACGCTGGGCGTGCTGGATGCCAAGAGCTCGAACATCGAAGGCTACGTCACCGAGAAGGCCTTGAATGGCCTCTTCGAAATGATCGCCAAACAGGAAGAAACCATCCGCGCCAACCCGGCAGCGGCAGCGACCGGTCTGGCGAAAAAAGTGTTCGGCGCGTTGTGAAGTCAACCTCCCTCGCCGGCCCCGGCCGTCCCAAGGATCTGGCCAAGCGACAGGCCATCCTTGACGCCGCAAAGAGCCTGTTCATCCGCAACGGCTATATCCAGACCAGCATGGACGCCGTGGCCGCTGAAGCCGGAGTCTCCAAGCTCACGGTCTACAGTCATTTCGTTGACAAGGAGACGCTGTTTTCGTGCGCGGTGGTGGCGCGCTGCGAGGAGGAGGTGCCCGAGTTGTTCGTGGATGTCCCGATGGACGCACCTGTGGAAAAGGTGCTGCTGGGAATTGCGAGGGGGTTTCAGACGCTGATCAACAGCCCTGAGTCCATCGACCTGAACCGTTTGATAATCACCCTGGGACCTCAGGCATCATCGCTGACTCAGGTGTTCTTCGAAGCAGGACCGCAACGCGTCCTGCACGAGCTGGAGCGATTCCTGGGCAAGCTGAGCGGTAAAAACGGCCTGCATTTTGAATCGCCGCTTAATGCGGCGGGGCACTTCTTGAGTTTGATCAAAGGCGTGCACCATTTCAGGCTTCTCATCGGCACCGGGGAAATAGCGGACGAGCAGACTGCCGACCATCATGCCCGGGAAGTGGTAACGCTGTTCTTGAAGGCGTATCGGGTTTAGGGCTTTAGAAATGATGGTGATCACACCGGCCCCTTCCCGGCTGAAGCCGGTCCCACTGAAAGCATCGCGTGCATCCATAGAGACTGGCGCCGGCCTACATTGTGGGACCGGCTTTAGCCGGGAAGGCGTCGGGCGTGACACCACACATCTGATGGTGCGCACGCGGCCCCCTTCCCGGCTGAAGCCGGTCCTACAACACCGCGTGCATCCATGGATACTGGCGCCGGACTATATTGTGGGACCGGCTTTAGCCGGGAAGGCGTCAGGCCACACACCACAAATCTGATGTTGACCACACCGGCCCCTTCCCGGCTGAAGCCGGTCCTACAACACCGCGCGTACCCCTTAGGACTGGCTTGCGATTGATCAGCGAGGCTCGTGCATCGGGCAGCCGTTGTGGCTGGCGCGAAAGCCTGAAGACAGCTCATAGGACGGCTTGCGCACCCGCATGACGCCGCCCAGTGGACGGTGTTCAACCACGCCGTGCCAGGGGCTGAAAGCCATAGCCTCGTCGATTTCCTGCTGGCGTTCGTCTGACCAGCTGTCCTGGAGCGGCACTTCGATACGGGCAACCGTCACGAACGGGCTCAGCTCTTCGGACCATTCCACCGAAGCGTCTTCAATCGGCATTTTTTCAAGATCGGTCGCCAGTTGGATACGCACGTCCCAAACGCCCCCCTTGCTCGCGAAGTGACTGCGCACCGCTTCCCGCAAGCCGTCGGGATGGCCATTCAGGTCCACCTTCTGGTCGGTCAACACGGTGAGTTCGGGAGACACGGGCACCACGCTCAGCTTGGCGTAGTAGCGGCCATAGAGAAACGGCACGACGCTGTTATAGGTCTCACCCAGCAAATGGGTCATCGGATGCCCGCCCAGTGATCTGAGCGTGCCGCTCTCCCCGCCCACGGCTTCAACCACCGACTCCAGACCACGGAAAAAGGCCGACAGCGCTTTCTTCATGTTGGGCACTTTGTCGGTGGTTTTGGCGAGCAGCTTCAGGGTCTTGAGGAAATCCTTGGGCGTTGCGGCCGTGAACGCCTTGGCGTTCTGCATCACGAAGTCCTGAGTGACCTGCCCTTCACTGCCTGGAAGGCGTGCGCCCTGTACACCGACCAGCTTGATGGCCAGACCGCGCGGCGTTGACACCTTGTCGTCGAGCAGATCACCTGGATTGGTGGAAAAGCGCATCTTCACGTCGAGCGTGCCGGCATGGGCGAAGACACCCTGGGCCAGTTCGGGCGGCAGATTATCCAGAATGCGGATTTGCCCATGCAGCAAGCCGTGGGCCTTGGCATGCACGCTGCGGATGGCATGGCCGCCATCTTCGTAAGTAGTTTCCAGAATGCTCTGCATGGCCTCGGCGAGTTCTTTGCTCGTCTGAGCCTCGTCATCGGGTATCTGCTCGAAGTGCGGCTCGAACGGCAAAGGCGTCACGGACAACGGGAAGGTGCTCATCGGTTATCTCCGGCTACAGCTCTGGTCAGGGCATATCGCCGATGAGCGCACACCTGAAACGGTGGCTTGTCAGGCATCGGCACAGCAGATGACTGCGCCGACAATTGCCGGGTTCAGGTTTACCGGACGAGTGTCACGCCCCCGTGCCTTTCAACGCTTTTTTCGGGTAAATATCGTAGCGGCTGGATTTGCCGTCGAGCGCGTAGGAAGGCTTGGCCCCTTCGATGCACGGCGCCTTGCGCGGGCGCTTGACGACAACGCGATGGCTGGCCAGCGCCAGCGCGGCTTCCAACAGTGCCGGGGCGTCCATGTCGTCGCCCACAAGTGGACGGAACAAGCGCATCTCCTTCTTCACCAGCGCGGTCTTTTCCCGGTGGGGAAACATCGGATCGAGGTAAATGACCTGGGGCGGCTCGCCTTCCCATTGGCGAATCAGCTCGATGGAGTTGCCGGTCAACAGGCGCATCTGCGCGATGATTCCGCCCACGTCCAGATCCCTTGCACCGCGCGCCAAACCGTCTTCGAGCAGCGCGGCGATGATTGGCTGTCGCTCGATCAGGCTTACTTCGCACCCCAGACTCGCCAGCACAAAGGCGTCCTTGCCCAGCCCCGCCGTCGCATCCAGCACCCGCGGGCGCACGCCCGGCTGAATGCCTACGGCCTTGGCGATCATCTGCCCGCTGCCGCCGCCAAACAGACGCCGATGGGCCGCCTTGCCTTCGATGAAATCCACGCGCACCGGGCCGGGCGCGTCGTCACCCAGTTGCTGCAATTGCAGCCCGTCCTCGGCCACTTGCAGGGCGAAATCCGCGTTGGCGTCGGCCAGCGGCAAACCCAGTCGTTGCGCCCACTGCGCTGCGTTTTCCTGCCCGTCGGGGGTCAGGCTGTCGACCCGAATGCGGCTGCCCGCGTGCTGCTCAGTCATTGTCTCTACGCACTCAAATATTCTTAATGATTGGCAGTGTCTGCCGATAACAAAAGTATCCGGCATTTTGCCAGACCCACGGGCTGTACTGAGCGCTTATGTCAGACATTCAGCAAACCTCCTCGATAGGCTATTTGACGTACGCAGGCGACTACAGCGTACGCAATACCCAAACCCTGAGCGGCGTCACGCAGCTCTGGCAGGATGCGTTTGCCCGTGCGATGGCCCAACAGGTCGATGACAACGCAGGCAAAACCCCGGAATACAGCGCCGTCGCCACGACGGACAACCTGACCGGCGAGCCTATTGCCGGCGCCACTGCGCTGGGCAAGATCGTCGAGCAGCGTGAATGCCCGGTTCAGGACAAGGAAATCGCGCCGCCGGAGCCTTTGTTCCTGCCGATCGCCGAGTTCGAATGGGAGCTGGCCGACAAGCCCGCCAAGCCGTTCACCGCGATGGAAATGATAGAGCAACAACGCAACCTCGAATTCGATGACAACTGGGTTCGCCCTACCGTGCTCAACCCCTACGATGACAGCGTTGAACACGGCCCGGGCCCTCAGCCTCGCCCACTGTTCCTGCCGATTGCCGAATTTGAATGGGACCTGGCCGACAAGCCCGCCACACCCTTCAGCGCTGAAGAGATGACCGAGCAGCAGCGTCATCTGGCCTTTGATAACGGCTGGGCGCGTCCGATTGTGCTGCAGAACCTTCGTATCGCTGCCTGACGCCAGGCCGTAACCCAGCGCAGCACAACCTCGCTCGCCTCCCCTAGCGACACACCCGCCAGCGTCCCATGTCCAGGTGAAAGTGGTTTCGGTGTGCGGCGTTATAATCCGGGCTCAGCACCGTATTGAACTGCTGGCAGGCGCCATCCCTTACCAATCGCAGAAAACGCGCCTCGTCGCCCTCGTCTTTCCAGTCCTTGAGCACCGATATTCTGCGCCCGTCTGCCAGTCGAAACCCGGCGATGTCCAGCGCATTCGCGGTGGCGTGCTGACTCAGGCGGCCCTCGCTGCGGTTGTAGATGTTGCGACAGGCGAAGCTGCCAAGGTGATCGACCTGCGTGACCTTCTGCCCAAACACCGACTGGGCCGCCGGCTGTAACTGATGAATATCGAACAGCGCATACGCCACCGCCAGGCGACAACTGGACAGAAAACTGCTGCTCAGCGCGACGTCGCCGCCCTGGATACGCAGGGTGTTGGTGAGCGGGCATTTGGCGTCGGCAGCGCTGTCGGCCTGGTGCGTGTAGCGCAGGGTCGAGGTTTGCAGTGCGGCCTCGCACAACGTCGGATCCTCCTGCAATCGCCAGAGCTTGAAAGGCGTAATGAGGTTGGGCTCGTCCCGCACATTCAGCGGGGCCCACGGATTCCAGCGCTCAGCGACAGGCAGCCAGCCACGCCAGATCGACACCGCAACGGCTGCGCTGATCAAAACCAGGAGAAGAAAGAAGGTAGAGCCGCGCATGCAGGAAGGTTCTCGTCTGACGGAGGGATGAGTCCACTCTATCTCGACCTCAGAGCAGCCCGAGTTGCTCCACCTGCCGACCGCGATCCAGTTCCGGTAGATCGGGCAACCCCGGCAGCAAGGTCATCAACTGATGGTGAAAACGTCGGGCCAGTTGGGGCGAGGCGATGTTGTCAGGCGTGTGCAGGAATACCGAAGGAGTGCGCCCCTCCTCGATCCAGCGGGCCACCTTTTCCGCCCACTGCAAGATGAAGCCTTCGTTGATCTCCTCATCCGGCCCGCCAATGAAGCGCACTTGAGGAAAGGACGTGAGCGCGGCCGGACGCGGTGGGACTTTGGGCTTCTTCGATTGCGCATGAAGCACGGCAGGGTCAGTGGAGACGGAACTGAACAACGGCCGGGAATCCAGACAGATGCGCTCGACACCCCGGTCGAGCAACAGTCGGTTGAGCTGACGCTCGTCCTCGCCCTTGGTGAAAAACGCCATGTTGCGCACTTCCACCGCCAACGGCCGGCCTTCCAGTGCATCAATGAACGCGGCCAGCTCATTCAACCGATGGGGACCGAAACTGGCCGACAGCTGTAGCCACAGGGGTTCGAGTCTCGACCCCAGCGGCGCAAGCAGTTGCAGGAAATCCTCTACCGCGCCCAAGTGCTCGCGCAGGTCGCCGGCATGGCTGATGTCACGGGGGATTTTTGCAGAGAAGCGAAAGTGCTCCGGCAAGGCGTCCGCCCAGCGCTGAACGATCTCAGGCTTGGGACGCGCGTAAAACGTGGTATTGCCCTCGACGGCGTTGAAGACCTGCGCGTACAAACCGAGCAAATCCAGGTCCGGGGCATCAGGCGGGTACAGTGACTCACGCCAGGCCTTTTCGCTCCAGGACGGGCAACCGATGTAATAAGGTGGATGAGCGAGGTTCAAACGTGAAGATCGAGCCCGGCGACTTCAAGATCCCACTCGACGAAGGTCGAGGTCATCAGATAGCTGCTCAGCGCGTGGGCGACACGGGTGCTCATGGCACGGGGGAAAATGATGTCTTGCTGACGCGCGGGCACGTTTGCGGTGGTACCGGTCTGGCGACGGGCCACTTGCGGATTCACCTCGATCTCCTCGTTCACTTCCTCGAACGAACCTTCCAGCGCCGCAGAATCCTTGCGAGGCTTGCGCTTGATCGGGTAGGTGCGTGGTGAAGGACCGGTGATTCGCATCATGCTTACTCGGCGTCTAATAATGGCAATTTAATCTCACAGTAAGCCGTTAAGCAAACATGCGAACGATAACTAGACCACACTTATTGCGAATTGTTTAAACCCGCCTGAATTTTATGCGGATTTATCGCTGAACGGTCGTGAACAGTGTGACCTGCTTCGCAGATCGGGCGTGCCATGGCGTATTCACCGGCCTGATCGATACCGGCAGCATGAGCCGGCTTGCTGGCGAACTCAATTCAACCCGGCACTGCAGCAGTGCCGGATGACGCAGGTTCGCCAGCAAGCCGGCTCCTACAGATTTGCGAAGGGCCGGAATATAGGGTTGATCCTCAACGCGCCTTGGGTGTGGCGACTTTATCCCGAAGGTAAACCGGTTGGGCGTCGTCGGCAACGATGGCTTCACCACGCTGCCAGGCGAAAGTGCCGAGGGTCAGCAGGTCCTGCGCGTGGGGCAAAAGCGTGGCGTCCCGGGCACCGACACCGGCGACAATGCGCTCGGCATAACCCCAGCCTGTGCCCGCGCCGAACCAGTCGCCCGTCGCAGCGCTCGGCAAGGCTGCCAGCTCCGGCGGCATGACCGCCTCTTCGCCCGCCAGCTTCATCTCCCCCGCCACTTCGCGGTAGCAACCCCAATAGACTTCGTCCATCCGCGCGTCGATGGCGGCCGCGACCTGAGTGGCGCCCTGCTCACGCAAGGCCCGTTGCGCCAGGGCCGCGAGATTGGAGACCGGCAGCACCGGGCGATCCAGGCCGAAGGCCAGCCCCTGAACCACACCGATGGCGATACGCACGCCGGTGAAAGCGCCCGGCCCACGCCCAAAGGCAATGGCGTCCAGCGCCGACAGGCAGATGCCCGCCTCGGCCAGCAGGTCCTTGATCATCGGCAGGAGTTTTTGCGCGTGCAGGCGCGGGATCACCTCGTAGTGAGTCAGCACTTTGCCGTCATGCAGCAAAGCGACTGAGCAGGCTTCAGTGGCGGTGTCCAGGGCCAGCAAGGTGGTCATCGGGGTTTCCATCGTTGTGCGAAAAAAGTGCCGCATTATAAACAACAACGACCCGCAAGCGGGCCGTTGTTCAATGCGGTGAGACGCGAATCAGCTCAGGGCTTCAAGCACCTTGGCGGTGATCTGCTCCACCGAGCCGACGCCTTCGATGTGACTGCACTTCGGCGTGCCGTCCTGGGCCTGCAACTTGGTGTAGAACTCCACCAGCGGCTTGGTCTGGGAATGGTAGACCGACAGGCGATGACGAACAGTGGCTTCGACGTCGTCCTTGCGCTGAACCAGTGGCTCGCCGGTGACATCATCCACGCCCTCAACCTTTGGCGGGTTGTAAAGGGTGTGGTAGACGCGACCGGAGCCTTCGTGAACGCGGCGACCGGAGATGCGCTTGACGATCTCTTCGTCATCGACCTTGATCTCGATGACGTGATCGATGGCCAAACCGGCTTTCTTCAGGGCTTCTGCCTGAGGAATGGTGCGCGGGAAACCATCGAAAAGGCATCCGCCAGCGCAATCAGGCTCGGACAGGCGATCCTTGATCAGGCCGATGATCAGGTCATCGGAGACCAGACCTCCGCTGTCCATGACGCTTTTGGCTTGCAGGCCCAGTTCAGTGCCGGCCTTGACCGCAGCGCGCAGCATGTCGCCGGTGGAAATCTGCGGAATGTTGAATTTCTCAGTGATGAACTTTGCCTGAGTACCTTTGCCGGCCCCGGGAGCTCCCAGCAGAATCACGCGCATTGTTGTGCTCCTCAAATTTTTATAGAGATATCGTCGGATTCGCCTAAATGGGGCCAATCGCAAAATTTTACTGACCCAACGGCCAAAGGCTGATCAAGATACACAGCCGATTCATGCCGCACAAGACGGCGAAAGTCGCAGTAACCCGCGAAAAACCAGTAGCTTGGCATCGATCCGCGCACGGGTCAGACCTCGTGCAGCCGGGTGACGCCATACCGGCCACGACGCTCAAGCGTGCGGCCGAATGAAAGGGGTGGTGTTCATTCGGCCGGCTTGCCTGTCCGTCAGCCAGTGTTGCGCAATCCGGCGGCGATGCCTGCGACAGACACCAGCAGCGCCTGCACCAGCGGACTGTCCAGACTCGCGTCCTGGTGACGGGAGCGCGCCAGCAACTCCGCCTGCAATAAATGAAGAGGGTCGAGGTAAGTGTTGCGCAGGCTGATGAACTTCAGCGTTTCAGGACTGTGGGCCAACAGCCTGGACTGGCCCGTCAGGCCGAGCACCACGTCACACGCCTGCGACAATAGGCCGCGCAAATGCGTCCCCAAATGCAGCAGTTTCGGCTCCACCAGACGTTCGTCGTAGAGCTGGGCGATGTCGCTGTCGGCCTTGGCCAGCACCATTTCGAGCATGTCGATGCGGGTGCGGAAGAACGGCCACTGCTCACGCATCTCGGCGAGCAGATCACCCTGACCGCGCTCCAGCGCCTTGCTCAATGCGTTTTCCCAGCCCAGCCAGGCGGGCAGCATGAGGCGAGTCTGGGTCCAGGCGAAAATCCACGGAATCGCACGCAGGCTTTCCACCCCGCCTTCGCGGCGCTTGGCCGGACGGCTGCCCAATGGCAAGCGGCCCAGTTCCTGCTCCGGCGTGGCCTGACGAAAGTATTCGACGAACTCCGGGTCTTCCCGAACCACGGCTCGGTAGGCTTTCACGCCGTCTTCGGCCAGTTCGTCCATCACCTGACGCCAGGCCGGTTGCGGCATCGGCGGCGGTTGCAACGTGGCTTCCAGCACTGCAGCCAGATAAAGGTTGAGGTTCTGCTCGGCAATGTCCGGCAGGCCGAACTTGAAGCGGATCATCTCGCCCTGCTCAGTCGTGCGGAAACGCCCCGCCACCGAGCCCGGCGGCTGCGACAGAATGGCCGCATGTGCAGGGCCGCCGCCACGACCGACCGTGCCGCCGCGACCGTGGAATAACAGCAGCTCAACTTCCTGCGCGCGGCAGATCTCAACCAGTTTTTCCTGCGCCCGGTACTGCGCCCACGCCGCAGCGGTGGTGCCGGCGTCTTTGGCCGAATCCGAGTAGCCGATCATGACTTCCTGCGGACCTTCCAGGCTTCGGCGATAGGCAGGAATGCTCAAGAGCTGCTCGATGACCGGGCCGGCGTTGTCCAGGTCGGCGAGGGTTTCGAACAACGGCACCACGCGCATGGATCTTTGCAGCCCGGCTTCTTTTAACAAGAGTTGAACGGTGAGCACATCCGAGGCCGCGCCGGCCATGGAAATCACGTAGGAACCCAGCGATGCCGCCGGCGCAGCCGCGACCTCACGGCAGGTCGCCAACACTTCGGCGGTGTCCGCTTCAGGGCTGAAATGCGCAGGCAGCAGCGGCCGTTTGTTGTCCAGTTCACGCAGCAGGAAGTCGACGCGTGTCGGCTCATCCCACTCGTCGTAGCGGCCGAGCCCGAGGTATTCGGTGATCTCGCTCATGGCCGAACTGTGCCGTGTGGAATCCTGGCGCACGTCGAGCTTCACCAGAAACAGGCCGAAGGTCACCGCACGACGCAAACAGTCGAGCAGTGGGCCATCGGCGATCACGCCCATACCGCATTGGTGCAGCGAGTCGTAACACAGTTGCAACGGCTCAAGCAGCTCGCGGTTTTCGTGCAATACGTCTTCCGGCGCGACCTGGGTGACACTCAGTGAGGCGTGGGCCCAGTTGCGTGTGGCCCGAAGCCGCTCACGCAGTTGCTTGAGGACACTGCGGTAAGGCTCGGCGCTGTCACCCGCCGCTTCCATCAGCGCAGGGCTGGCCTGCTGCATCGACAGTTCGGCGGCCAGTTGATCGACATCACGCAGGTACAAGTCGGCGGCCATCCAGCGCGCCAGGAGCAGCACCTCGCGCGTGACAGCAGCGGTGACATTGGGGTTGCCGTCGCGGTCGCCGCCCATCCAGGAAGCGAAGCGGATCGGCGCCGACTCCAGCGGCAGGTGCAGACCGGTCGCAGCGTGTAGCGCCTGATCGGCCTTGCGCAGGTAATTGGGGATCGCTTGCCACAGGGAATTTTCGATGACCGCAAACCCCCACTTCGCCTCGTCGACGGGCGTGGGGCGGACGCGGCGGATTTCTTCGGTGTGCCACGCTTCGGCAATCAGTCGTTGCAGACGCGCGGTGATCTGCTCACGCTCGTGGCGGTTCAAATCACGATGATCGAGCGCAGCCAGCTGCGCAGCGATGGCGTCGTACTTCTGGATCAGCGTGCGCCGCGCGACTTCGGTCGGGTGCGCGGTCAGCACCAGTTCGATTTGCAGCGTGGTCAACTGGTGCGCCAACGCTTCGGGTGTCTGCCCGGCCTGCTTGAGACGTTCCAGCAGTTCGGGCAACACGCGGGATTCAAAAGGCTGCGGCTTGCCGTCATCGCGACGGTGAATCAGCTGATATTGCTCGGCGATGTTCGCCAGATTGAGGAACTGATTGAACGCACGTGCCACCGGCAGCAATTCGTCCTCGCCCAGGTCTTCAAGACTGGAGCTAAGCTGCTCGGTGCCTTGGGTCGATGCGTGGCGATCAGCCTTCGCGCTTTTGCGGATGCGCTCGATCTTCTCGAGGAAATCAGCGCCGTGCTGATCGCGAATGGTGTTGCCCAACAGCTCACCCAACAGATGAACGTTCTCGCGCAATCGTGCATCGATATCAGCCATCCAGCCCTCTCCTTCAGCTTTTTTGTTTTTACCGGCGAGTCCTTGCGGGGGTCCATTCGCTGCTGCCGAACGGAACGCCCTGCGGGGTTTCGTTTCTATTGGTGTGTATAGAGCGACAAATTGATGTCCATACGCAACCCTCGACGCAATTTCACCGCCGGGGAAGCCCGTCTCAGTCACGCTTCACCGTGGCTCTCCACGTCCAATACCCGCCCTCGCGCGGCAACCGATGAGGTATGTATGAAGATCCGAGAACTCGCCGAACAGTGGGAACAGAACGCCAAAGGCCGTCTGACCGAGACCGCTTACGCCATTCATTTGGACGTGGAGGCTGCCGCGCGGCTTGCGGCGATCGCCGAGATGTACCCCAAACGCACGCCTGAAGAGTTGCTGGGCGAGCTGATCGGCGCCGCGCTGGAAGAACTGGAGGCGAGCTTTCCTTACGTGCGCGGTCAGCAGGTGGTCGCCACGGATGAGGAAGGCAACCCGCTCTACGAAGATGTTGGCCCGACGCCCCGGTTTCTCGAGCTTTCGAGGCAGCATCTCCAGAAAATCTCCGATCGGGAAGGCCTGTGACGGTTGCATCCGCGACGTCGCTTTTAGCTCTGAAAAAATGCCCTGTAGGCCGTATCGGTCCGATAATCGCGTGGGCAAAAAGCTGTCATTTTTCGAGCGCCAATTTTACAACACGTAACAAAAGCTGACCGGAAGTTAAAAAAAATGTCTGAACTATTCAAAAAACGCGGCGGTCCGAGCAATTAGCCATTCCAGTAAAGCCGTCAGATGACAGCGGAAGCGACGCAACACCATCCATCCGCGTGGGCTGCTGCTGAAATGGAACAACCAGTTTTCAGGAGTTAAGCAATGGAGTTGACCACCATGAACACCAGCACTGCCAAACCAACGTTCAATCGCCTGCGCGGGCTGAAGATGGCTGCACTGGCGCTGGGTACCAGCGTTCTTCTGGCTGGTTGCGCGGGCAATCCTCCGAGCGAGCAGTACGCCGTGACCCAGTCGGCCGTCAACGCCGCTGTCACCGCTGGCGCGACCGAGTACGCTGCCGTTGAAATGAAGTCCGCTCAGGACAAGTTCAAGCAAGCCGAACTGGCGATGCAGGAAAAGAAATACGACGAAGCTCGCAAGTACGCCGAGCAAGCCGAGTGGGATGCACGTGTAGCCGAGCGTAAAGCTCAGGCCGCGAAGGCACAGAAAGCGGTGCAGGATGCTCGTCAGGGCGTCAATGAGTTGCGTGAAGAAGGCATGCGTCAGGTTCAGCCTGTCACACAGTAACGCCTCGCAGTTCAAGCATTGGCCATTGAGTTAAAGGACGAAAATATTATGCGTAAACAAGTACTTATTCCTGCCCTGCTGGCTCTGAGCGTTGGTCTTGCGGCGTGTTCGTCGCAGCCGAACGTGAATCTCGAACAAGCCCGCACCAACTACTCCGCGCTGCAAAGCAACCCTAAAGCCAGTCAGCTGGCTGCGCTGGAAACCAAAGACGCCAGCGAGTGGCTGGACAAGGCTGACGCCGCGTACCGCAACAATGATGACCAGAAGAAGGTCGATCAGCTGGCGTATCTGACCAACCAGCGCGTTGAGCTGGCCAAGCAGACCATCAATCTGAAGACCGCTGAAAACGATCTGAAAGGCGCTGCGGCCCAACGTGCACAAGCGCGTCTGGATGCCCGTGATGCTCAGATCAAGGCCCTGCAGAACAGCCTGAATGCCAAGCAGACCGAACGCGGTACGCTGGTGACCTTCGGCGACGTACTGTTTGACCTGAACAAGGCTGAGCTGAAGTCGTCCGGTCTGGTCAACGTCAACAAGCTGGCCCAGTTCCTGTCGGAAAACCCTGATCGCAAGGTCATCGTTGAAGGCTACACCGACAGCACCGGTTCGGCTGCCTACAACGACTCGCTGTCCGAGCGCCGCGCGAACTCCGTGCGCATGGCTCTGATCAAGATGGGCGTAGGCCCGGAGCGTATCGTGGCCCAGGGTTACGGCAAGGAATACCCGGTTGCTGACAACACCAGCGCCTCGGGCCGTGCCATGAACCGTCGCGTGGAAGTCACCATTTCCAACGACAACCAGCCAGTAGCACCGCGCTCTTCGATGAAGTAATGCGGTTGTAGCGGCAATAAAAAGCCCCGCCTGTTGAGAGACAGGCGGGGCTTTTTTGTGGCCCGCGTGTTTCTCCTGACGGGGTTGGAATGAGGGTGCTTTCAGGAGGAACTGAATGCGCCCCGTGTTTTTGGGGACTGCGCAAGAAGTTGCGCACTTGATTGTGTGTTTCAGGGGGCTTTCTGCGCTGTAAGCCACGTCTTCTGTGGCCTGCAGACGAGTGCGCAAGAAGTTGCGCAGGGGTGCGCAACTTCTTGCGCACTTTTACTTTGTTCTTAGGGTTGGCAATCGCTAAAACCCGTCATTTTTCCTCTTAAGTTATTGATTTTGCTTGGCTAATTAATAACTGGCACAAGCCTTGATATCTCCGTGGCCCCCTGATTGGCATTCACGCCTTTTCGGATGGTTTTTTGAGCACGGAGAGCATCCTTGGCGACCCCCCTAAACCTGCCCGTTGGTGGAGAGAAACGCGAACCTCAAGTGGCGATCGTTCCGCTTGATCAGATCCAGCTTGAGGACGTCGGGCTGGGTGCGGCCAATGTCGACGCCTGGCTGCAGGAGATCAGCGGCGGTGTCGTCACGCTTGATCGAATCAAGGCCGAGGCAGGCGGACTGTTAGTAGTAGGCAACATCATGGCGCTCGTTGATGCGCTCAATGACATTGCAAGGCTATGGAGCAGCGAGAAGCGCGATCCCTGGGACTGGGTCATTCTTGGCATTAATCTGATCGGAATGCTGCCACGCCCGCCCGGAATGGCAGCGGCACGGATGAGCCTGCGACCGATGCTGTTTCTGGTGCGCCAGGAGATACGTCGGACCGGGAAGTTGGTGTTGAGTGACGTGCTGATCGAGATTTTGATCGGGCACCTCAACGCCACCATTGTCGGGACCCTTGATGACTTTGTGCCACAGGCGCAAGCCAGGCTCCCCGGGATTCTTGACGATGCGGGGAAGCTCGGTGAAGAAGTGCTTCTTCAGATCGCTGCAGGCCTGGAGAAGCTGGTCGACCCAAAGCTGAACGCCAACGCTGATTTGCTGGAAGCGGAACAGTTGATCCAGGCCGCTGGGGATCTTTGGGCCTACGATCATCAGGCGGCGATTGGCAACATTTTTGCGGCCGCTGCGGATGTTTGCATGGCTGCGGGCAAGGGCGCTGTTAACGGTGCTGCCGAATATTTCGTGCCCGAAGCGCTGAAAGAGCAGGTGCTCCGACATGCAGGTTCGTTGCGCGCAATGGGCCCAGAGCTTCGGGATCAGATTAATCGTCTGGCGGATCCTGGGCTTCAGAACTCGATTGGGTCGTTGCTGGAGACATTGGCAGGTGCGGTAGTCACATGGCGCTCGCGCAGTGGGCATGGCCAGTCGTTCAACATTAAGCCAGGGCTGGTTAATAAGGCCAAACGTCTGGCGGGTGAAGGCAAGCTAGAGGCTGTTCAGTTCGAGAAACCTGCGAAGGGCCTGCCCAATGAGCAGAAAAACTGTGCCTGTGCTGCTACGGGCAACAGCATCAGTTTTGCGATGGGCTCTGAGTCGGTCAGCCACACCGACTTCAGTCTGCCGGGGCCGTTTCCGATTGAGTGGACGCGGACCTATTGTTCGAGTCTGGATGCCTACGATCAGGACGTTATCGGCGCGCGTTGGATCACGCCGTTTACTACGCGCTTCGATCTCGTCGGCGATGGTTTGGTGTTTCATGACTCCGACGGCCGCAGCCATGATTTTCCTCTGCCCAAGGTCAAGCTGTTCCACTTCAACGCCATCGAAAATCTGACCGTCGTTCGCCTCAGCAAAGATCGGTTATTGCTGATGCGAGGGCTTGAGCATAGGGAGACCTATGTTCGGCGGGGCAAGCGCTTTGTTCTGATCAACAAAATGCTGCCCAACGGCGCCGGGGTCATGCTGCATCACGAGCATCGGCATGATGGGCGTTTGGTGCTATCCGAGTTGGTCACTTACCGGGAAAAGGACGCCAGTAAAGTCCACTTGCGCTTGGGCACTTTAATTGATGATCAGGGCCGTCTGACCGGGCTGTGGGAAGTTCGTGATGGCGAGGTTAAACGCCAACTTTGTGCGTATAAGTACGATGATTCCGGCGATCTTGTTCTGGCCCAAGACGAGAACGGCTCGGCCTGGCGTTATCAGTATCAAAACCATCTGATTACGCGCTACACCGACCGCACCAATCGTGGTTTGAACCTTCAATGGCAGGGCTCCGGTCCCGACGCCAAGGCCGTACGCGAGTGGGCCGACGACGGCAGTTTTGATACTCGTTTAGCGTGGGATGAAAACATTCGTCTCACCTACGTCACCGATGCGCTCGGTCACCAAACCCGGCATTACTACGACAGCCTCGGCTACACGTACCGAATCTGCCACGCCGACGGCCGTTCCGAATGGTTCTTCCGTGATGCGGCGAAGAACATCATCCGCCACGTCCACACCGACGGCAGCACCGACCGGTATCGCTACGACAAGCTCAGCAATCTGACCGAACACACCCGCGCTGATCACAGCGTGATGAACTACGCGTATGACGATAAAAGCCACCTGATCAAGATCAGCGATGGCGAGGGCGGGTTGTGGAAACGGGATTACGACCTTCGCGGAAATCTGATCGAGGCGATCGACCCGCTAGAGAACGTTACCGAATACGCCTACAACGGCTTCGGTCTTCCTACAGCGATAAAGGACGCTAACGGCAATACAAAGGCGTTGGCCTACAACGAAGCCGGACAGCTCGTTAAGTACACCGACTGTTCTGGCAAGGTCAGTAGCTGGGAGTACGACGAACGCGGCCAGATGGTTCGCTTCACCGATCCTGCTGGCCACAGCACCACGTATGAATACAAAGCCGGTCAGCTTGTCCTGATCAAGCACCCGGACAAGACCGAAGAACGCTTTAGCCGCGACGCCGAAGGTCGTTTGCTCGCCCATTCCGATGGCCTTGAACGCTGCACCACCTGGCGCTACACCGCTGCGGGATTTATCGCCGAACGCGTCGACGCCGCCGAACAAACCCTGCGTTATCGATGGGACAAACTCGGCCGCCTCGTCGCGCTGGAAAACGAAAACGAACGCCGCGCCCACTTTCACTACGACCCTGTGGGCCGGCTGCTGGAAGAACGAGGCTTCGACAATCGCTCGACTCGCTATCAGTACGATCCGGAAACCGGCCGGCTTGCCGAAACTATTAACGGCCAGCGCACGATCGCGCTGACGTTCGATCCAGTAGGCCGCCTCACCGAACGCCGCGCCACCCTCGGCGACAAGTCCCAAAGCGAAACCTTTGCCTACGACGGCAATGGCCATCTGATCATGGCGACCAACGCCGTCAGCAAGCTGCAATGGTTTCACGACCCGGCCGGCAATCTGCTGCGCGAGCACCAGCATTACTCGAATCTGGACAAGCCACTGGTTGCCGTTTGGCAGCACGAGTACGACGCGCTGAACAACCGCATCGCGACTATCAGACCGGACGGCCATCGCGTCAGCTGGCTCACCTATGGCAGCGGTCATCTGATCGGTCTGAAGCTCGACGAGCACGAATTGCTGAGTTACGAGCGCGATGACCTACATCGCGAAGTCGCCCGCCATCAAGGCAACCAACTCCTGCAAACCCAAGGCTGGGATCCTACGGGACGCCTCCAAGAACAACTACTGGGCCGAGCAGACGATAAAACCACGCTCATCAAACGCGCATACAGCTACGACGCCGCAGGCCAACTTACCGATATCAATGACAGCCGTCGCGGTCCGCTCTCATATCGCTACGACCCGGTCAGTCGTCTGCTCACCGCCACCAGTCGTTTGGGTATGGAAACCTTCGCCTTCGACCCTGCAAGCAACCTGCTCAACGAAACCGCCGCGCCGGTCCGCCGGCCTTTAGATCCTGAGCCAGTCCGCCACAAGCTGATCGACAACCTGCTGCGCGACTACGCCGGCGGCCACTACGAATACGACGAACGCGGTAACCAGACCGAGCGCTGGACCAACGGCCTGCGCAGCGAACTGCACTGGGACCTCTTCGATCGTCTGGTGCACTTCTGCGATCCGCGCCTTACCGCAGACTTCGGTTACGACCCACTCGGACGGCGCCTCTACAAACTCTCAAAAGCCCATTACCGACCTCGTCCAGAAGCCGGTACTGGCTGGAACGAAAACGAACACGCCCGTAAAGAGCGCGAGCTTGGCTGCGGCTTCACCCTGTACGGCTGGGACGGCGACAACCTTGCGTGGGAAAGCAGCCCGCCGCCGTACGCCGGAGCTCTCGGCCGCACGGTGCATTACATCCACGAGCCCGGCACTTTCGTCCCGGTGGCCCAGGCCATTCGCCACGAAACGATTCGTCTCGTAAGCCAGCCAACTTACACCGGTCGCTACAACTTCAAAGCAGACCCGCTCTGGAACTACAAACCCGTCGCGCTACCAATTGATGCGTTGGCCTGGTACCAATGCGACCACCTCGGCACGCCCCCAGGAAATCACCGACCAAAACGGCAACACCGCCTGGAGCGCGCAATACAAAGCGTGGGGGGAGGCAACTGAACAGCGCTCCGAATTCGCTCACCAGATCGGCCTGACCAACCCAATCCGCTTCCAAGGCCAATACCACGACCACGAAACCGACCTGCACTACAACCGGCATCGATACTATGATCCAAGGGTCGGGCGCTTCATCAGTAAGGATCCGATTGGGTATTTGGGCGGCCTGAATCTTTTCGAATATGCCCAAAATCCGACGACATGGACTGATCCACTGGGACTGTCGTCAGCAGAATCCGTGGCGGATGCTGCTTTCAACAACGGGAAGATCAAGGGTGCAGCTTCGGAATTGCATGTTGGCAATCGAGTATTCGTCGCTGTAAGTGGCTCCGGGCGCCCTATACATCCCACAGTGCAGGAGGCATTAGACGCAGTACCGATTAAGAAACGAGCGCCATGGCACGGAGAATGCGCAGAAATCTCCTGCCTAAGTCAAGCCTACGACGCAGGTATAAATCCCGCTGGCGGAACGAGCAGGGCAATCAATATCGGCGAATCAGGCAAAGGACACGGCACTCCCAAAAAAGCCTGCAGAACGTGCAGCCCTGTACTCGATAGTCTAGGTGTCAATTATGATCAGTAGCATTAACGCCGTGCGATATTTCAAAATTTCAGCCGAGCACACGGCTGCGGATGAATTCCCTCGCAACATGATGAGATTTCTATGCAACTGCTTCGAGTTGATCGCCGGTAAAGTGGAACAGCACCCTGTCGTTACGGCTGGATTTTCAATAGCGAATAACTATTGGAATATGGGAGTGGGTGATGCGGATGCTGTTGTCGAAGCCAGAATAGACTGCTGGAATTTTTTAGAAAGCGAGGAGAAGGGTTCTCACGTTAATCAGAGGTCTAATGCCACCATCCGAGCTTTGCTGTGCATCATGTATCCTGAACAGGTAGGAGATGACGACTTTGTGATGGAACTGTTTGACTGGTTCTTTGAAATGGCAGATGTGGTCGGCGATTTTAATCAAAGCTTTGATGCGCTCTTTCAAGGGCTAAAAGGGCTCACCCCCTCTCAGTCGTAGGGTGCGGTTCGCGTTGATTTTTAACTCACCAGTGCTGGGGTAGTCAAAGGGTTAAAGGATGACGAAAGGTTGATGTAGACGGACCCTTTAATTAATAGTTAAAGGGGACGGACCCCTTTAACTCTTAATACGCGCCTAACCCAGTGCTATGGGTAGATCCGCTTGGTTTATCGTACGCAGAAGATGCTGCAGATGCAGCGTTTGCCGCAGGTAAGGAGTCGGGGGCGGCGAGTGAGTTACTCATCGGTGGAAAGGTTTTCACAGGTGTGAGTGGAGACGTGGTTCCACATAATACAAATGTAACCGGCGCCCTAATGGGCACTCCCGCTTCCGCTCGTGAGGAATGGCATGGAGAGTGCGCTGAGGTAGTCTGTCTCGATAAGGCTTTAAACGCTGGAGTGGATCCTGCGGGAGGAACTAGTCGAGCAGTGAACATTGGAGTGTCTGGAGATGGACACAAAACGCCCAAAAAAGCGTGTGGCTCGTGTCGCGACCTTTTGGGTTATTTCGGAGTTGGTGAATGAGTCTATCAATTAATTCTATTATTTGGCCCAAAGATAATTTGGCTGCACAAAGGCACTACGTTTCTTACATGATTAAAGTCCTGAGTTCTTTAGAAATCGAGTATGCCGGATGGGAAAGAAACCCGGTGCACTTTGTTGAAGGCTATATCGCTGGAAGGTGCACAAGCGAGCAGTGTAGAGCTGAAGCCATCGCGTGGTGGAGCTACATCGACTCTCGAGGAGAAAGTAGGGAGCTGAGGGATCCCCAAGTATTAATGGCCAGACTGGCAATTTGCTTGCTATCAATTGATGAAGACAAAGTTGGTAGTCTAGGGGAATCATTATCATGGTTCATCGAAGTGCTCGGGTTCATGGGTAAAAACACTAGAACTGCCATAACTATAATGGCGGAGCACTTCGAGTTTCAGCAGCGATAGCTTGCCTGAGGAACCAAAGGGAAAACCCTCTTCGAGTTAAGCTGGCAATACCGCTGGGGCACGCACTAAAACGTGTCACGAAGATCAACCCCGATTTCGAGTTGCAGATGCAGCGTGAAATCGAGCGCGCCGAGCCTGCGAAGATCGCGTTGAAACCCGCTCAGCTCTGATCGATTTTTGATCAAAAGAAAAGGCGTTGCCCTCGCGGGCAACGCCTTTTTTGTTACTGCTAGCCCTGCAAATTACGCAGGAATCGCTTTCGCTTTCGGCTCACGAGCCCAGACGCGGTGCTGCCGGATCGCATCGAAGAATGCCTTGAAGGAGGCTTTGTCCGAAGCGGCCAGCAAGCCGGCATCGGCTTCCAGACGCAGCAGATCGATCAGTTTCTGTGCATCACCGCCGTAGGCAATGGCTTTGAGGTGCTTGTACGCCTCAAGCACGTAGTGCAGTGCCACGCCGTCGCCGCTCAGGGCCTTGATCGAAGCTTCGCCGCCCGGGATGAATACAGCGTCGAACGCGACCGATGGCAAACCTTCCATCGAAGCATCCACTGCCAGGGACGCGCCGCTCGCAGTTTTGACCGGCGCGGAGGTAGGACCCAGCACCTTGGCATGTGCGCCTTCGGCTTCCAACGCCGCTTTCATCGCCTCTACAGCTTTGTCGTCAACACCGTTCGCGACGAGGATGGCAACTTTGCGCGAAGCAATGTCAGCAGGCAGCAGGTTCGCCTGGCTCAGCAGGGGCGAGCTGTCGACGCTCAACTTGCCGTTCCCTTGCGCCTTGACGGTAGCCGCTTTCGGGGCGGGTAAGCCAAGATTTTCAGCCACACGCGCAGCCAGTGTGAGGTCGATATTCGCGAGAATCTCGTTCACCTGACGTGCGCGGATGTGCTCACGCTCAACCTTGCCCAGCTCGAAGCTGTATGCCGCGATGATGTGCTCTTTCTCGTGCTCGCTCATGCTGTTGAAGAACAGCGTGGCTTGGGAGAAGTGATCGCCAAACGACGGGCTACGTTCACGCACCTTGTGAGCTTCGACGCGCTCTGGATAAGTCTCGAAGCCGCCATCCTCCGGACCTGCAGGAGTTTCTTTCGGCCAGCCGCCGTCGATGGAGTTCGGCTCGTAGGAAGCGCGACCCTTGTCGATGGTAGTGCGATGCTGAGCATCACGCTGGTTGTTGTGGTTCGGCGAGACCGGACGGTTAATCGGAATCTCGTGGAAGTTCGGCCCACCCAGTCGGCTGATCTGCGTATCGGTGTAGGAGAACAGACGACCCTGCAGCAGTGGATCGTTGGAGAAGTCGATACCCGGCACGACGTGGCCTGGACAGAACGCAACCTGCTCGGTCTCGGCGAAGTAGTTGTCCGGGTTACGGTTGAGCACCATCTTGCCCAGCGGTGTTACCGGCACCAGCTCTTCCGGGATGATTTTGGTCGGGTCAAGGATGTCAAAGTCGAACTTGTGCTCGTCTTCCTCGGCAACGATCTGCACGCCCAGTTCCCATTCCGGGTAGTCGCCCATCTCGATGGACTCCCACAGGTCGCGGCGGTGGAAATCGGTGTCCTTACCCGCAAGCTTCTGCGCTTCGTCCCACACCAGAGAGCACGTACCGTATTTAGGCTTCCAGTGGAATTTGACGAAGGAGGATTTGCCCTCGGTGTTGATCATGCGGAACGTGTGAATGCCGAAACCCTGCATAGAGCGCAGGCTTTTCGGAATCGCACGGTCGGACATGGTCCACAGCACCATGTGCGCGGACTCCGGCACCAGGGAAACGAAGTCCCAGAAGGTGTCGTGGGCCGAGCCGCCCGTAGGGATTTCGTTATGAGGCTCTGGCTTCACCGCGTGTACGAAATCGGGAAACTTGATGGCGTCCTGAATGAAGAACACCGGCATGTTGTTGCCGACCAGGTCGTAGTTGCCTTCGCCGGTATAGAACTTGACCGCGAAACCGCGTACGTCACGGACAGTGTCGCCGGAGCCGCGAGGGCCCTGGACGGTGGAGAAACGCGTGAAGACGGGGGTTTTCTTGCCAGGGTCGCGCAGGAATTCAGCTTTTGACAGCGCCGAGTGGTTCTCGTAGGTCTGGAAGTAACCGTGAGCCGCCGTGCCGCGCGCGTGGACGATACGCTCCGGAATGCGTTCATGGTCAAAGTGAGTGATTTTCTCGCGCATGATGAAGTCTTCGAGCAGCGACGGGCCGCGCGAGCCGACTTTCAGCGTGTTCTGGTTGTCGGAGATCTTTACGCCCTGATTGGTGCGTAAAGCCTCGCCGGTGGCGTCGGAGCGGAAGGTTTCAAGGCTTTCGATCTTGGCGTTGGTATTGCCACGATCCAGCGTGTCAGTGCCAGCCAGTTCACTGTTGGCGTTGGCGCTAACAGGTGGATTGGTGTTCTTACTCATCAGACAAAACTCCTCGGTTCGAGCGGCTCCCTGTTCGGCATTCCATGGTGTGGAGGCAGCAGGAGCTCGTAGGCAGAAATGCCTGACACGAAGTCAGGCATTATTCAGGCGCTAAGTAAGTGACTGACGATGAAATCAGCCGTTCCGTTTGTTTTTCCAATTCCTTGATTTCCACCGTCAGCCCGACAGTCGGCCATCCATATGACCGTTCGGCAGGTGCAGTGCGAAATAAATGCTAAGAAGGCTGGGCCCAATCCGGATTCGACAGGCTAAAATGCGCGCCCGGTTTACCCAGCCGAAGCCGAAATGGCATCGCTCAGCAGCGTGATGAAGGCATGAGTCTCCACGCTGATTTTTCAACGCGCCCCACAAGGTTCGCTCCGTGATCGAGTTTCAAAACGTCCACAAAACCTATCGGGTCGCCGATCGGGAAATTCCCGCGCTGCACCCCACCAGCCTGCGCATCGAAAACGGCCAGGTGTTTGGTCTGATCGGCCACTCCGGCGCCGGCAAGAGCACCATGCTGCGCCTGATCAACCGCCTTGAAGCGCCGAGCGGCGGCAAGATCCTGGTCGATGACGTCGATGTCACTGCGCTGGACGCCGACGGACTGCGCGGTTTCCGCCGCCAGGTCGGCATGATTTTCCAGCACTTCAATCTGCTGTCGTCCAAAACCGTGGCCGACAACGTCGCCATGCCGCTGACGCTGGCCGGGGACATGTCCCGCGCTCAGATCGATCAGCGCGTGGCCGAGCTGCTTGCCCGCGTGGGTCTTTCCGATCACGCCAAAAAGTACCCGGCGCAATTGTCCGGCGGCCAGAAGCAACGCGTCGGCATCGCCCGCGCGCTGGCAACCAAGCCGAAAATTCTGCTGTGCGACGAGGCCACCAGCGCCCTCGACCCACAAACCACGGCATCGGTGTTGCAGCTGCTGGCCGAGATCAATCGCGAGCTGAAGCTGACCATCGTGCTGATCACCCACGAAATGGACGTGATCCGTCGCGTCTGCGATCAGGTGGCGGTCATGGATGCGGGTGTCATCGTTGAGCAGGGCGCTGTGGCCGATGTGTTTCTGCACCCCAAGCACCCGACCACTCGCCGCTTTGTGCAGGAAGACGAAGAGGTCGACGAAAACCAGCTGAACAGCGATTTCGCCCATGTTCAGGGCCGCATCGTGCGCCTGACGTTTCAGGGCGAAGCGACCTACGCGCCATTGCTGGGCACGGTCGCGCGGGAAACCGGCGTGGACTACAGCATTCTGGCCGGTCGTATCGACCGCATCAAAGACACGCCTTACGGGCAACTGACGCTGGCCATCACCGGTGGTGACATGGACGCCGCGTTTGCTCGCTTCACCGCAGCCGACGTTCACATGGAGGTCCTGCGCTGATGGACGCCTTTCTCAATCTGTTTTCCAACGTCGACTGGTACGAAATCTGGCTGGCCACCGGCGACACCCTGATCATGCTTGGCGTCTCGCTGGCGTTCACCATCCTGCTGGGCCTGCCGCTTGGCGTGCTGATGTTCCTGACCTCTCCGCGTCAGTTGCTTGAGAACAAGCCGGTTTACACCACCGTGGGCTTGATCGTGAACATGCTGCGGGCGCTGCCGTTCATCATCCTGCTGATCGTGATGATGCCGCTCACGGAAATCATCACTGGCACTTCACTGGGCATTCTTGGCACGCTGCCACCGTTGATCGCAGGCGCAACGCCGTTCTTCGCGCGCCTGGTGGAAACCGCGTTGCGGGAAGTGGATCGCGGGATCATCGAGGCCACTCAGGCGATGGGCGCCACAACCCGGCAGATCGTGATCAAGGCGCTGTTGCCTGAAGCACGCCCGGGCATCCTCGCCGCAATCACCGTGACCGCGATTGCGTTGGTGTCGTTCACGGCGATGGCCGGTGCGGTCGGTGCCGGTGGCCTGGGCGATCTGGCGATTCGTTACGGTTACCAACGTTTCCAGAACGATGTGATGTTTGTCACGGTCGTATTGCTGCTGGTGCTGGTGCAGATCCTGCAAACCGTTGGCGACAGACTGGTCGCGCACTTTTCACACCGTTAACCGAATTCGCCGGTCACTGACCGGCAGATGCATGCGACTGCGCGTGCATTTCAGGAGCAATAGAAATGAAAAAGTTGTTGGCTGTATTCGCTGCTGTGGCGGCCCTGTCTGCCCATGCCGATGAGACCTTGACCGTCGCGGCCTCCGCTGTGCCCCACGCCGAGATTCTCGAGTTCGTGAAGCCGATGCTGGCGAAGGAAGGCGTGACGCTAAACGTGAAGGTGTTCAACGATTACATTCAGCCGAACGTACAGGTCGACCAGAGCCGCATGGATGCCAACTTCTTCCAGCATCAGCCGTATCTGGATGAGTTCAACAAGGGCAAGGGTACGCATCTGGTAAGTGTGGCCAAGGTTCACATCGAGCCGTTTGGCGCTTACTCGGACAAGCTCAAGAGTCTGGCCGAGCTGCCGGATGGCGCTAACGTGGCCATCCCGAATGACGCCACCAACGAGGGCCGTGCCCTGCTGCTGCTGGTTAAAGCCGGTTTGATTACCCTGAAAGATCCGACCAGCATCACCGCCAAGCCAAGCGACGTGCAGCAGAACCCGAAGAACCTGAAATTCCGTGAGCTGGAAGCGGCGACGCTGCCACGGGTACTGACGCAGGTGGACCTGGCGCTGATCAACACCAACTACGCCCTGACCGCCAAGCTGGATCCGACCAAGGACGCGCTGGTCATCGAAGGGGCGGAGTCGCCATACGCGAACATCCTCGTGACCCGCGAAGACAACAAGGATGCGCCGGCCATCCAGAAACTGGTCGCCGCGCTGCACAGCCCGGAAACCAAGGCGTTCATCGTTGAGAAGTACAAAGGCGCCGTGGTCCCGGCGTTCTGATCGCCACACGCCCATGATCTCGGCGCAACGCCGAGATCAGCAGTCCTTATTTTCTCTCAACCAGCCCCGGCAACTGCGCTACCAGCTTCTGGCTGTTCAGCGGCGCGCGGATGAACCCGCGCTGGGTGCCGTCGGGGCCGAGGAGGGCGAGGTTGCCGCTGTGGTCGACGGTGTAATTCGGCTTGCTGGCGTCCGCCGGGATGTACGGGATGCTCACGGCATTCGCCAGCTTCTTGAGCGTGTCGACCGGCGCCCTCAGGCCGACGAACTCCTTGTCGAAATAACTCAGGTATTGCTTGAGCTGTTGCGGAGTATCGCGATCGGGATCGACGCTGACCAGCACAATGCGCAGCTTGTCGACGGCCTCACGGGGCAGCTCGCTTTTGATCTGACGCAGCTGGGCGAGGGTGGTCGGGCAGATGTCCGGGCAGAAGGTGTAGCCGAAGAACAATACCGTCCATTTGCCCTTCAATTGGCTCAATGAAAGGGGTTGGCCGTCCTGATCGGTGAGCGAGAGATCCGGCACAGCGCGGCTCTGCGGGAGAAGGATAATCCCTGCATCGATATGGGCGGCCTGGTCGCCCTGGTCCGTTCCGGACAGCACACGGTAGACGGTCAGGCCAAGCACCAGTGCCACGATGGCCACAAGGATGAAGACAGCTTTCTGGGTTCGGGTCATGGGTTCAACACATCAGTGATCCAGGAGCGCGCGATTATGCACATAAGCGTGAACCTGTTATGACAATTACGTCTTAGCCTCATTCGTGAGCAGGCTAAGGTATGACTTCCCTATAATGACCGCCTGGTTTCATTGCCTATGGAGCATCCATGAACACCGCCGCATTGCGCGAGCAGATCACCCGAGCCCAGGAACACGAAAACCAATCCGGTCAGCTATCGCGCCAGTTGGAATCGCAACTTCCTCATCTTCACCCGTCCATTCACCTGCCTGACGTAGACGCCAGAGGCGTACTGACGCGTTTCGTCATTGCCTACATCGGTCAGGTTCCGGACTTGCTGGATGCCGCCCATGACGTAGCACTGCAGGCGGGCATCGAAAGCCAGATCGAGCCGGTTCTGAAAATCGCCGAGCAATTCTTCACCGCGCCGCCCGCCATCATGGCGGGCCACGAAGGGCTGGATGGATTGTTGGATGAAGCGTATCTGGCCCACCGCCTGGTGGAAGAAGTGAATGATCTGTACATCAAGCATTTCGGCCAGCCTCTGATACCGGTGAACACCACCGTGGCCAGCGTCATCGCCCACCAACTGATCGGCGAGTCGTTTGCCAATCAGCTCGACGAAGTGGTCCATCACGCAATCGACGAGATGCTCGATGACGACAGCTTCTCGCTGGAGTCGGTGGAAGCCTACCGCGAACGCCTCGCCAGCCCGGACACCGATGCGGCGTGGAGACGCTGGCCCAGCCTGTCGCGTCAGCTGGGCGTTGGGCTGGAGCTGGAGTGCGGGAAAGACTGACCCCGCACTCCACCCACGCGGACCTTAATGCAGCGCAGCGCCTCCGATCGACGTGCGAATCCTTCCTTCCACGCGACGCTTGAGCAGCCGTTGCTCCAGCAGTAAACGCGAGCCCTGCGCGGCGTTGGCGCGACCCCATTCCTCCAGCAGCTCCAGGCAGGAATGGTCGATGTACCTCAGGTTGCCAAGCGGGACATGCAGCGTGGTGCCGGGCGGCACGGTTTCCAGCGTCTGCGTCAGAGCCGGCACCTTGAGGAACGTGGCCGAACCGTTGAGGCGCAGCTCCATTTCCCCTTCGGCCGGCAGGTCGACGAGATTGATCTTCAAGCGCGATGCACTCAGCGCCAGCTTCACCAGTGTCAGGCCAAAGCCTATCAATACACCCGTCAGCAGGTCGGTCAGGACAATCGCGCTGGCGGTCGCGCCGTAGATGAACATCGGCATGCGGCCGTAGCGTCCCAGCCCCTTGAGCGCCTGAACATTCACTAGCTTCACGCCGGTGTAGACCAGCACGCCGGCAAGGCTCGCCACGGGAATGCTTTGCAGCACACTGGACAGCAACAGCACGAATGCCAGCAGCCACAAACCGTGGAACATCGCCGACAGCCGCGTCTTGGCACCGGCCTGAACGTTGGCCGAACTGCGCACGATCACGCCGGTCATCGGCAAAGCGCCGACCAGACCGCAGAGCATGTTACCCACGCCCTGGGCACTGAGCTCCTTGTCGAAGTCCGAACGCTGGCCGTCGTGCATCCTATCCACTGCCGCTGCCGACAACAGAGTTTCTGCGCTGGCAATAAAGGCGACGGCAATCGCCGCGATCAGGATGGCAGGGTCAGCCAGGTTCAGCAGGTCTGCAGGGCGCAGCCAGTCGATGGCCTCGGCCAGGTTGGCCGGAACCTCGACGCGCTTGACCTGCAAGCTCATCACCAGACTCACCACCGTCGCAAGGCCGACGCCGAGCAACGCGCCCGGTACGAACCGAAGTGCATGAGGCCGACGCTTTTCCCATAGCCACATTACTGCGATGGTCCCCAGCCCGAGCAGACCAGCCTGCATGGCGCTGCCCATCCCCATCGCACCCATGACGGTCTGCGGGAACGCCACGAGGTTATCGAGCCCGGAAGGCTTGGGCCCGCTGTCGAACATGACGTGAACCTGAGAGAGCACGATCAGCACGCCGATGCCCGCGAGCATGCCGTACACCACCGCCGGCGCCGTGACGCGAAACCAGCAGCCGAGCTTCAAGCGTCCAGCCAGCAATTGCAGCGCACCGGCGAGCAGCAGAATCGGCCCTAGCATGGCCATGCCGTGCTCACGAACCAGCTCGAACACCAGCACTGCCAGACCTGCCGCCGGGCCGCTGACCTGCAGCGGCGAACCGGCCAGCCAGCCCACCACCAGACCGCCGATGATGCCGGTGATCAGACCCTTGGAGGGCGGCATGCCGGAAGCGATGGCGATCCCCATGCACAGCGGCAGGGCCACCAGAAAAACCACCACGGAAGCCAGCAGCTCCCGTGGTAACAGCGCTTTCAGATCAGTAGTAGCCATGACGACTCTCCGGAATTCAGACGTGACAACGCCCGGCGGCACACGCTATGCGCGGCCGCTACGAGCTTGTATGAGGGTGGAACCGTCAGGGCCGACGCCGCTGCACTCTGGCGCAGCGGGTCAGCCGGCGATCAATATCGCCCGCGGGGGATCGACGCCATCGGCACTGGATGGTCGCCATCCAAGGGCAGGAAGCAGTCCTGCTCGGCATCGTAGGCGCGGATTTCGCTGGTCTCGATGTTGTAAACCCAGCCGTGGATGAACAGCTGACCGCTGGCCAGCTTGGACGCCACGGAAGGGTGAGTGCGCAGATGCTGCAGCTGCGCGATGACGTTTTCTTCGGTGAGCACGTGCATGGTTTCATGCTCGCTGGTGCAGTTGCAGTTGTCCTGCACAACGGTCTTGGCAACCTCGGCGTGACGCAGCCAGGCTTTGACCGTCGGCATTTTCTCCAGGGTGTCGGGGTTGAGAACGGCGCGCATGGCCCCGCAATCGGAGTGGCCACAGACAATGATGTGCTGCACGCCCAAGGCCAGGACAGCGTATTCAATAGCCGTCGAGACGCCGCCATTCATGGGGCCATAAGGCGGGACGACGTTACCCACGTTACGGGTGACGAACAGATCGCCTGGCGAGCTTTGGGTAATGAGTTCCGGGACGATGCGCGAGTCGGCGCAGGTGATGAACATGGCCCGGGGATGTTGGGCGGTGGCGAGTTTCTTGAACAATTCTTCCTGCTGAGGGAATACGTCATGGCGGAATTGCTTGAAGCCATCAACGAGTTGCTTCAGTGCCATTTCGGCGGTTTCCACCTGAGGCGTTACGCCTGTCGTCGCAGCCTGAGGCTGCTTATCCTGGTCACTCATGTTTCATCCTCTCTGACGGATTTAAGTGAATTTTCCGGCGAATCCTGTGGATGACCCACTTTTTTCTGGCCTTCGTACGACTCTTTTCCTACAAGACCAATCGGTCACTTCCGACTCACCTTAACGACGCAAACTTAATTGAAACTGAATGCATGGCTCTAGATCACGGGTCTTGCGTTAGAAAATCTAAACCGCAAGCTCGCGCTCCTGCAATGGCAACCCGGTTCAAGCCGCAAGATCAGCGATCTCGCCCTGTAAGACGCCACTCGAGTCACAACAGCGACATCTGACCACCGGGCGGGCAAAACGCGCTGCAATCCAGCTGAAAACTTTCCCGCCGGTTCAACCCGTGCTTCTTGATGGCGAGGCTGTAACGCTGCGCCAGCAGTTCGGCGAACACCCCCTCACCGCGCATTCGCGAGCCAAAGCGGCTGTCGTACACCTCACCGCCACGGCTCTGTCGCACCAGGCTCATCACATGCTCGGCCCTCTGCGGATAATGCGCCTGGAGCCACTCTTCGAACAACGGGGCAACCTCCAGGGGCAGACGCAGCATCACGTAGCTCGCACTCAATGCGCCGGCGGCCTTGGCCTCGGCCATCAGCTTCTCCAGCTCCATGTCATTGATCATCGGAATCATCGGCGCCAGCAAAACGCCCACCGGCACACCGGCATCGCGCAAGACCCGTATCGCCCGCAACCTGGCTTTAGGCGCGGCAGCACGGGGTTCAAGGATGCGCTTGAGCTCATCGTCCAGCGTCGTAAGACTGATGAACACCGACACAAGCCGCAGCTTTGCCAGCTCGGACAGCAGATCCAGATCCCGGAGAATAAGCGAGCCCTTGGTGATGATCGTCACCGGATGGCGATAGCGCAGCAGCACTTCCAGCGTCGCTCTGCTCAATGCGTATTCGCGCTCGATGGGCTGATACGGATCAGTGTTCGCGCCCAGGGTGATCGGCGCAACGCTATAGCCTGGCTTGGACAGCTGCTGCTCCAGCAGAGCGGCAGCGTTGGTTTTGGCGATCAATCTGGTTTCAAAGTCCAGCCCTGGCGACATGTCCCAATAAGCGTGGCTCGGTCTGGCGTAGCAATAAATGCAGCCATGCTCGCATCCCCGGTAAGGATTGATCGAACGGTCGAAAGGAATGTCGGGCGACGAGTTGCGCGCGATGATGCTCTTGGCCGTTTCCAGCGTGACGGTGGTGCCTTGGGTCAGCGGCACTTCCTGGTACCAGCCGTCGTCTTCGACCACGGATCGGTTGGGCGCAAAGCGGTTATGCGGGTTGGTCGCGGTGCCGCGCCCGCGCGGGGGCAAGTGAATGGACATGACGGCTCCTCGATAACTGGTTATGCATACAGTATCGTGAAACGCTCATGCCCTTCACGCGCAAACCCGGAAAAAAACCCTGGCACCGATCAACGGCTTTCACCAACTTTTGACACGCGCCTCACAGCGCCTTGACCCAATCCAGCGAAGACTTGCCGCATCGATAAATGGCTGGTTTTCCACGGTACGTCTTCCATGCGCCTTCGCCCGCTCGTTGCTCAACTCATCCTAATGCTGGCCGTGTCATCTGCCTCTCTCGCTAAAGCCGAGGATGTTTCACCGGCGCAATTGTCACGCCCGTCGCAGTGGGCGCAGCTGGTGGATGCGCACTACAACCTCTACCAGATCACGCCAACGCTTTACCGCAGTCGCCAGCCTGACGCTGCCGCACAGCCACTTCTGCAACAGCTTGGCGTACACACGGTGATCAACTTCCTCAAGGAAAGTGACAGCAAATGGCTGTCCGACGCCTCCGTGGCGCAGGTCCAGATTCCGTTACAAGTGGTTCACATTGACGATGCCGATGTGATCGAAAGCCTGCGCGCCATACAGACCGCGCAACAAAACGGGCCAGTGCTCATTCACTGCAAGCACGGCTTGGACCGAACCGGTCTGGTGGCAGCGATGTACCGCATCGTCGCCCAGGGCTGGAGCAAACAGGCGGCGCTGGATGAGATGGAGCACGGCGGTTATGGCGACGAAGACAGCCTCAAGCGCGGGATTGCCTACATCAATAATGTCGATGTGGCGGCGCTGAAGTCGGCAATGGATAGCGGTGCGTGCAGCACCAGCGTGTTTGCCCTTTGTGCGATTAAAGGCTGGTCGCACAAAGTAGGCATGATCAATTAAGGGGATCGGTTTCATCGTTGCCTTGCCAATCGATCCAGTCCCCTTGCTCGAAAATCACTCGCATTTTGCAACATAGCCTTCTGGCGGCAGGGTGGCGCTGACACAAAACACAACTACTACTAAGCACATGCCGATATTGGCATGGATGCGTTTAACGCCTACCGGAAACACCCTATCGAAAAGGATTTCGACAATGACGTTCAATTACACACGGATTGCCCTGGCGGCAATTTTTGGCATAGCCACACTCAAGGCACACGCGACTATGCTCGATTCGCGGAATAACCCATTCAATGAGTACAGTTGGGTCACCACCCATAATTCCTATGAAAAGATCAATCAAAACCTGAAGGAGATGCCGAGCCAACTCAACGATGGCGTCAGAGGTTTCATGCTTGATCTTTATGTAGAAAACACAAATCCTCGCCCCGAAGAACGCATCAAAGTGTGCCATAAGCAATTGGCCTGCTACGGGCCGTTATCCAATCACTTGAAAACAGAATTTCTGCCTTTCCTGCAAAGGAATCCAAGTGAGGTCGTCACGCTGTTCCTCGAAACCTACGTCAACCGGGAACACCTGCAGGAGGTATTCAATACCCTGCCGGAGCTGGCGAGCGTTTCATTCGACCCGGCAAACTTCGCTGCGGATCGGTGGCCGACGCTCAACCAGATGGCGGCACGTAATAACCGTCTGATCCTGTTGGCGGACAAACGTGAGGTCGCAGGCGACTACTGGGTCCAGGGCAAAAAGATCACGGTCATGTTTGATCAGGATTGGATTGTGCAGAACAAGTGGGACACCTTGGGGAACGTTGCCAGCAGCATTGAAAGTACTCACGACTGGTCTTGCCCCACGCGCTGGGGTGGGTTGCCGCTCAACACTGAAAAGGTAGCCGCCTCGACGGGTAAGCAGTGGAAACGGTTGTTCCTCATGAATCAGTTTCACCCGGGCACATCTACCGTCTTCGACTCGGCCAGCTACGACAACAACCTGACTTACCTCAAGCGCCGCCAGGACAACTGTGGTGTTGTCCCCAACTACGTTGGTATCAACAATTACAGGAGCGGTGAGGCAGAGCGTTATACCGCTGCGCTCAACAACGGCGGCATCTTTCTGCATGAAGGTCGAAATGCAAGCCGGTCCCAAGACATTGTCTGCGTGATCCCTGTCAGCACCGGGGTGGTCAATCGCAAGGCCAACGGTTGTGAAAACGATGAGGCGAGGTCGATGTCCTTGTCGGGGGTTGCCAGTGGAACCCGCATTCAGTTGTTCGACAGTGGCAGTGGCAATACCCAGGACGACCACATCACCATCGACGTGAAGCGCAACATTGGCATTGGCGAGCGTGTAGTCATTCCGAGTTTCGAGTCCGATGCGAGCACCAGCGATTACCAGGCCGTTTATAACCGCAACAACGGGCTTGATGGAAAGACGTCGCGCATTGTCATCAGCCGGACACCCACCGACTTTTCCGATGCATCGGTGGCGTTCTACGAGGGCACCCATGCCAGTCAGAACCTGGATTGCGTGATTCCTTTCAGCTCCAGTTACAACATGAAGATGAAGAGCAATAGCTTTGGCTGTTCCAACGACGAAATTCAGTCTGCCAGAATCCTCAAGGCTAAAGCCGGCACGTCTTTCACGCTCACGGGCCATCCCCAAGGTGATTTCAGCGAGGGGCGGACGACTGTGGAGGTTCTGCGCGACATTACCCTTCCCGTCGTCATCCCGAGCTTCAACAGCAGCTATTCAAACAGTGACGTTAAAGTGACGAATTACACCAGGGCCGTCGGAGGCAAGATCTCTTTCGCCTATATCAACGGCGCACGGTAATCCGCAAACGATACAAAAAAAGGGATACCCACGGCGGGCATCCCTTTTTTTATCCGAGATCACGTCAACTCGGATCCACCGGCTTCTTCAGCTTCGGATTCGGGAAGAACTGCACGCCCTGCACCTTGGGATCAGCCGGCTTCACCACAGGCTTGTTCACTCGCGTGCCAAGTTCTGTCGGGATCGATTGCCCCTGGGCATTGAGGGTGTCGGAATAACCGCAGTGCACGCAATGACGGTGCGGCACGTCGTCTTCGCTCCACATCATCAACTTGTCAGGCTCGCTGCATGCCGGGCAGACCGCCCCGGCGATGAAGCGCTTCTTGGTAATCACCTGCGGTGTTTCGGTCATGCTGCCGCTTCCTCACTCAAGCCTGAATGGCGCAAGAGTGCGTCAATCGACGGCTCGCGTCCGCGGAAGTCGACGAACAGCACCATCGGCGCCTGGGACCCGCCCCGCGCCAAAATGGCCTCACGGAACGCCCGGCCGGTCTGCTCGTTGAATACGCCTTCTTCCTCGAACTTCGAGAACGCATCGGCAGAGAGCACTTCGGCCCACTTGTAACTGTAGTAGCCCGCTGCATAACCGCCGGCAAAGATATGCGCAAAGCTGTTCGGGAAACGGTTGTACGCAGGTGGGCGCATCACCGACACCTCGTCACGCACGCCCTCGAGCACTTGCAGCGTGGTGCGGCCGTCGCCGTGGGTGGCGTGCAATTCGAAGTCGAACAGGGAGAATTCCAGCTGGCGGACCATCATCAGGCCGGACTGGAAATTCTTGGCCGCCAGCATTTTCTCAAGGAGGTCCTGAGGCAGCGGCTCGCCGGTTTCGTAATGACCTGAGATCAGCGCCAGGCCGTCCGGCTCCCAGCACCAGTTTTCCATGAACTGGCTTGGCAGCTCGACCGCATCCCACGCCACGCCATTGATGCCCGACGCGCCCGCGTGTTCGACGCGGGTCAGCAGGTGGTGCAGGCCGTGGCCGAATTCGTGGAACAGGGTGGTGACTTCATCGTGGGTGAGCAGCGCAGGCTTGCCGCTGACTGCCGGGGTGAAGTTACAGACCAGATTGGCCACAGGGCTTTGCAGTGTGCCTTCAGCGGTGCGGCGACGGTCGCGGGCGCCGTCCATCCATGCGCCGCCACGCTTGTTGGCGCGAGCGTAGAGATCAAAGAAGAAGCGGCCGACGTGCTGGCCGTTTTCCTTGATTTCGAACAGGCGAACGTCCGGGTGCCAGGTATCGAAGCCCTTCTGCTCGGCGATTTCAATGCCGTACAGTTTTTGTACGATCGCGAACAGGCCGGTCAGAACCTTGTCGACCGGGAAGTAGGCGCGCAGGGCTTCCTGGGAAACGCTGTAGCGTTGTTCGCGCAGCTTCTCGCCGTAGAAACCGCTGTCCCAGCTTTGCAGATCCTGGCAGCCTTGTTCGGCGGCATAGGCTTTCAACTGCTGCAGATCCTGAACGGCAAACGGCTTGCTGCGCTTGGCCAGATCACGGAGGAAGCTAAGAACGTGATCGCTGGACTCGGCCATTTTGGTGGCCAGGCTCAGCTCGGAGAAGCTGGCGAAACCCAGCAGTTTGGCCAGTTCCTGACGCAGATCGAGAATCTGTTCCATGATCGGGCCGTTGTCGTTCTTCCCAGCGTTCGGACCCTGGTCCGACGCGCGGGTGCAATACGCCGCGTAGACTTCCTCACGCAGTGCGCGGTCTTCGGCGTAAGTCATTACGGCGTAGTAGCTCGGGAACTCAAGCGTAATCAGGTAGCCTTCCAGGTCTTTCGCCTGGGCAGCGGCCGCCATCTGCGCCTTGGCCGAATCGGTCAGGCCGGCGAGGGCGGCCTCATCTGTGACGTGCTTGCTCCAGGCCTGAGTCGCGTCGAGCAACTGGTTGGAGAACTGACTGCCCAGTTCGGACAGCTTGCTCTGCACTTCGGCGTAGCGTTTTTGCTGTTCCGGCGGCAGATCAATGCCCGACAGGCGGAAGTCACGCAGCGATTGCTCGAGAATGGTTTTCTGGGCGACGTCGAAATTCGCCGCTTCCGGGCTGTTCGCCAAGGCTTCGAAGGCCTGGAACAGCTCGCGATTCTGGCCCATTTCGGTCGAGTAAGCGCTCAGGGCTGGCAGGCAAGACTCGTAGGCCTCGCGCAGTTCCGCGCTGTTGCACACAGCGTTCAGGTGACTGACCGGACTCCAGGCGGCGCCCAGGCGGTCATTGAGTTCGTCCATCGCCAGTACCAGGCCAGCCCATGTAGGCTGAGAACCTTGCTTGGCGAGGATCTCGGCAATCGCGGCGCGGTTGTCGGCGAGAATCTGTTCAATGGCAGGTTTTACATGCTCGGCGCGAATCGCCGAGAAAGGTGGCAGGTCGTAGGATTGCAACAGAGGGTTGTTCGCGCTCACGGTTTGGCACCTTGGCTAAAAGAAACACCCACGCATCTTAATTACAATCGGCGCCGACCGCAGCTATCGGCGCCAGAGAAGGAGCCTATCGTGGCCATTCGCACGTTCCAGAACCACACCCCGGCCCTTGGCGAGCGGGCGTTTGTCGATCATTCGGCGATTGTGATCGGCGACGTCGAAATCGGCGCCGACAGTTCGGTCTGGCCGCTGACGGTCATCCGAGGCGACATGCACCGCATCCGCATCGGCGCGCGCACCAGCGTGCAGGACGGCAGTGTGCTGCACATCACCCACGCCGGGCCGTTCAACCCCGACGGTTTTCCGCTGTTGATCGGCGATGAGGTCACTATCGGCCACAAGGTCATGCTGCACGGCTGCGCCGTCGGCAATCGAATTCTGATCGGCATGGGCACCACGATCATGGATGGCGCAGTGGTGGAGGACGAGGTGATCATCGGCGCGGGCAGCCTGGTGCCACCCGGCAAACGTCTCGAGAGCGGGTTTCTTTACGTCGGGCGTCCGGTGAAGCAGATGCGCCCGCTGACCGAAAAAGAGATCGCTTTCTTCCCCTACAGCGCGACCAATTACGTGAAGTTGAAAGACCAGCACCTGGCCGAAGGCTTCGACAAACCCTGCTGAGAGCACACATGCATTACCAGAATATTCTGTTCGACCTGGACGGCACCCTGACCGATCCGCGCGAAGGCATCACCCGGTCCATCCAGTTTGCATTGAGCAAACTGGGCATCGACGAACCCGACATCACCCGGCTCGAGCACTTCATCGGGCCGCCGCTGCTGCAGCAATTCATGCGCGCCTACGACTTCGACGAAGCGAAGGCCTGGGAAGCGGTGGGCTTTTACCGCGAGCGCTTCAAGGTCACGGGCCTTTACGAGAATCTGGTGTTCGACGGGATTTTCGAGCTGCTGGACATGCTCTCGGATCAGGGCCGTACGCTGTTCATCGCGACATCCAAGCCCTGGGTGTTCGCCCATGAAATCGCCCGGCATTTCGACTTCGCGCGCCATTTCAAGCTGATCTACGGCAGCGAGCTGGACGGCACCCGTACTGACAAGGTCGAGCTGATTCGGCACTTGCTGGATGTGGAGCAGCTCGACCCGAAACAGACGCTGATGATAGGGGACCGTAAACACGATCTGATTGGCGGCAAGCGCAACGGCTTGGACGTGGCGGCGGTGGGGTACGGATTCGGCAGTCGCGAGGAGTTGCAGGCCGAGGCGCCGACGTATCATTTTGATTCGGTGAGCGCGCTGCATCGGGCGTTTATCAAAAGCTGATGGCTCTCGGTGGCGGCATTATGTGATCGTTCCCACGCTCCGCGTGGTAATGAATCCCGGGACGCTCCGCGTCACCTCACGGCTGGACGCAGAGCGTCCGGGCGGCATTCCCACGCGGAGCGGGGGAACGATCATTCCGCTGAAGTTTTCTGGCCGAGCCGCTCCAACGCCGCCTTGCGTTCTTCCTTGGGCAACCCGCCCAGCTTTTCCACCGCCGAATAGAACGCGGGCCAATCGCCGTTCACCTGCCTGAACAACGCTTCAAACGCCGGTACCCACTGATCGTACAGACCAATGGGCAGCAGGCGTGCGTTGTTCATCGGTGCGTACACCCAGCCGTCGAAACGCTTGTCGCCGCCCCACTGGCTGTCGCGCAACTGCCGATACTCGCTGCGAAAACGCTCGAATTCAGCCGCCTTGCGTTCGCGCATGACCTGCGGACTCAGCGGCTCGGCGTACAGCGCTTTCAGCCGATCCCGGGTGTCGAGGGCCAGTTGGGTGAGTTGATCGCGTCGCCGCGCTTCCGAAGAGCCACCTTCGGCAGGCAATCCCCGCGCCGCGCGCCACTGACGCGTGCCTTCCTGCTCCACGAAACTGGCGTAGGACTCGTTGAATTCACTGTCGTCCTTCACGTAAAACCGCTGGTGCGCCAGCTCGTGGAAGATCAGCGTGGCCAGTCGCTCATCGCCCCAGTTCATCATCGAGCTCATGATCGGGTCATCGAACCAGCCGAGCGTCGAATACGCCTCAACGCCGCTGACATACACGTCCTTGCCCGCAAGCTTCTGAACGGCCGCATCCCCGCGCGCTGCGCCTTGGGTGTAATAGCCGCGATAGGCCACGCACCCGGCGATGGGGAAGCAATGGGTGACAGGATCAAGGGAAAATTCGCCGGTCGCGAAGACGTTCCAGACGACATACGCGCGATGGATGTCGGCGTAAAGACGATAGCTGCGGTTATCCGGCAGATGCAGATGCTCGGTCGCAAACGCACGGGCCTGCTGAGATGTGCGCAGATGATCGCGCAGTTTGGGGTCGCGACTGGGGTCTGCGATGACGTCAGCAACCGGCTCGCGCGCCCGCAACAGGGCCATTTGGCCGCTGGCCAGTTGTGAGTAATAGGAAAGACTGGAGCAGCCCCCGAGGAGTAAAGTCGCCAGCACCGGGAGACCGTATTGCAGCCAGGCCTTTTTTGATCGAATCATGCAGCAGCCTTAACCTCGATATTCATGAAGTGCAAACATCAGCGTTATGCCGGACAGCCCGCCTCTGACGCAACCATCATAGCCATTTGCCCTACTGCGGAGTTCATCATGCGCTTGCCTCTGTCCCTCGTTGCCCTGAGTCTTCTGGCCGGATGCGCGGGACCGCTGCCTGCGGTTGATCCCCAGCAGGCGTGGGTCGACCTGCATACGTTCACCGGCAAAACCCTGATGGCCGACAAGCTCGACGGCGTGCGCACCTACGACGGTCGCTTCTTTCAGGTGACGCCCGGCAAGCACACGCTCGAAGTGCGGTATGACTACGATTACGCGCCCGGCGCGATGGGCTTGTCGATGGACATTTACAACGAGCGGACCTGCTACGTCACGATCAACTACGACCGCTTCGAGGCCGGCCATCGCTACCGCCTCGATGTGCGCAACATCACTAACAGTATCGACGCGCAGTTGCGGGACGAGCAACGCAATGTGCTCGCGGAGGAGGGGGACATCTTCTGTATTCCCTGACGCGAGGATGCGACGTACGCACGCGCACGAGCTCGCTTACAAGGCTCACGAAAAATTTACGCTCGCACCCAGGCTACCGATCATTGTTCTGATAAATGATCTTCTTGGTGCCGTTTTCGCAGGTGCCGACGACCATGTTCTGATCATGCACATCTTCGTTGGTCACGACTTCCAGCGTGTAAGAGCTAACATTCTGGGCCTGGATCTTGGCTTCGATTTCGTCCTTGAGCTCTTCACAGGGCTTGGGAGCAGCTAAGGCGCTGGTGGTCAGCGCACAGAGAATCAGCATTGCGGCAATACGTTTCATGATCGACTCCTTCGACACCGTGCGATACGCATCGGCGTTGCATGTGACCGTGGGGCCGCATGCCGGTTCTCGCGCGGCCATAACGAAGATGACCCGCAATTGCGGGCCATCGAGTGCAACAGTAACGCGAATCAGCTCACGAGCGTGGCATCGAGCGTGATCTTGGCGTTCAGCACCTTGGAAACCGGGCAGCCTTCCTTCGCATCGTTGGTCAGCTTCTCGAACTGTTCCTGGGTTGCGCCGGGAATCTTGGCTTTCAGTGTCAGGTGCACTGCGGTGATTGCGAACCCGCCATCGACTTGATCCAGGGTGACGTCAGCAGTGGTGTCGATGCTGTCGGCCTTCAGATTGGCGTTGCCGAGGATCATCGACAGGGCCATCGAGAAGCAGCCAGCGTGGGCTGCGCCGATCAGTTCTTCCGGGTTGGTACCCTTGCCGCCTTCGAAGCGGGCCTTGAAGCCGTACGGCGCTTCACGCAGAACGCCGGTTTCAGTAGAGATGCTGCCGATACCCGACTTCAGGTCACCTTCCCAGTGGGCGGATGCTTTCTTGACGATGCTCATGGTGTCTCCTCATGAAAAAGTGCGATTTCGCTCGCACGCGGACCAAAGTTCTGAGGAGTGTAGGCGGGACTTAGTTCAACGCTTATGCCGCCTGTGCTTTTTTGCGGCGGGATACAACTTTAATTCCGACCAAATTAGTAGGAAATTTCGCCTTACCCATTGCAACTATGAAATCCGCCCTTATTCTATGGCTTAACGCAAATATTTAGTCTTAATGCCGGTTTGCTCGCGTGATGTCCCCGACGGATGCGCCGACTCAAGCCCAAGAGGATCAACAACGGCCTATGAAACGATTAGCTGATGTGAAGATTTCGACGCTCGATCTGGTACCCGTCCGCGAAGACAAAGGCCCGGCGGAATCGCTGCGTAATGCGCTGGACCTGGCGCAACACGTCGAGAAATGGGGCTACAACCGTTTCTGGGTAGCCGAACACCACAACATGGACGGCATCGCCAGTTCGGCTACCTCTGTTCTGCTGGCCTATCTGGCCGGTGGCACCTCAACCATTCGGGTTGGGTCGGGCGGGATCATGCTGCCGAACCACGCGCCGCTGGTGATCGCCGAGCAGTTCGGCACGCTGGAAAGCTTGTTCCCCGGGCGTATCGACCTGGGCCTCGGCCGCGCGCCGGGTTCTGATCAGATGACCGCCCGCGCCCTGCGCCGCGAGCGCTCCGGCAGTTCCGATGATTTCCCGGATGATGTGACTGAACTGGTCAACTACCTCGGGCCGCGTCAGCCTCATCAGCGAGTTCTTGCTGTGCCCGGCACGAATACCAATGTGCCAATCTGGCTGCTGGGTTCGAGCCTGTTCAGTGCTCAGCTGGCCGGTGAGCGGGGCCTGCCGTATGCATTCGCGTCGCACTTCGCGCCACGTTTCATGCACGAAGCGATTCGCGTCTACCGCAGCCACTTCAAGCCTTCTGAGGTGCTCGACAAGCCCTACGTGATGCTCGGCGTCCCGCTGGCCGCTGCAGAGACCGACGAACAAGCCGAGTATCTGGTGACGTCGGTGTATCAACGCATCCTGAGCCTGATGCGTGGGCAGAGTCTGATGCAGAAACCACCCGTCGAGAGCATGAATGGAGTGTGGCTGCCCCATGAGCGCGACGCAGTGATGGATTTCCTGGGACTGGCAGTCGTCGGTGGTCCCGAGAAGATTCGCGCGAAGCTGGACGTGCTGCTTGAACAGACCGACGCGGACGAGCTGATCTTCACGTGCGACATGTACGAACACGCCGATCGGCTTCGCTCTTACGAGATACTGGCGCAAGCCGCGAAGGGCTGATTCAGGGTCGCGCGCTGAGCCTATCCGCCGCAAACAAAAAAACCGACGCCAGATGCGTCGGTTTTTTTGTATCGACGGGCCGTTATCAGCCGCGCTTGTAAACGATTTCCTTGCTGCCGCCTTCGCAGGTGCCGACGACTTTGGCGTCTGCCGAGCTGCCTTTTTCAACAGCTTCCAGCGTGTAGGAAGAAACGCCTTTGGCTTTGATCTTCGCGTCGATGTCGGCTTTGACGTCATCGCACGATTTTCCAGCGGCCATCGTAGTGCCCGCAATGCTCAACAAGCCTATGGCCAACAGAACTTTTTTCATCGGTACATCCCCTCGTCAGGCGCAATTTTCGGATCAAAAAGGCCGCTCCAATAGGGCGGCCTGACTACATGAACCTGCGTCATGAACCTTGGAAAAAGTCACGACTGCGCGGTATGTATAGCGAAGGTTGTGGCACTCGGCCACTTCAAAAGTTCAGCGACTCAGCTGTTGTCGATGCGAAAACCGACTTTGATGGTGACCTGGAAGTGGCCGACTTTGCCGTCTTCGATGTGGCCACGGGTTTCCAGCACTTCGAACCACTCCATGAGTTTCACGGATTTGGCCGCCTGGGCAATCGCGTTCTGAATAGCGTCGTCGGTGCCCACGGTGGACGAGCCGACCAGCTCCAGCATTTTGTAGGTGTGATGATCAGACATGGCAGTTCTCCTGAAAGGTGTTGCGCGGTGGCAGGGCCGCATTGATTGTGTTCACTACCTCTGTGCCGAAATGCGGCCTAAAAGTTCAGAAGAAACGGTACTTCGCATTACGCACTGCACTTTCTCGAAACCCTGGAGTCGGAAACAACACACGCCACTCATCACAGCAGGAGAGTCAAACCATGGCATTCACGTCATCCCGTAAAGCGTCGTTGCAAAGCATGGAAGCCGAGATCGAGAGTCTGCTCAAGTCGCTGGAAGGCTTGAAGTCCGATGCTTCCGACGAGTCGCGCAAGACCCTGAAAAATCTGAAAGCCAACGCTGAAAGCGCGCTGAGCCATTCGCGCAGCCTGCTGAGCGATGTCTACGAAGACGTCAAAGTCAAAACACGTGAAACCAGCGTTGCGACGCGTGACTACGCACAAGAGCATCCTTGGACCACCGCAGGCGTCGCTGTTGGCGCTATCGGCCTGCTGGCAGCTTATCTGCTGTGCAAGCGCGGCTGATCAAGCCCGCCCCGATCGCTCGAGCTCCTGCTTGAGCCATCGAGCCAGGTGCTGAGCACGCCCATCTGCGGCGCGTTTTGGCACCCACAACGCTAGCTGCGCCGGGGTTTCACTGAAGCCCCATGGCGCAGCCAGGCGTCCGGCTTTCAAGTCATCAGCCACCAACGGCTCTGGCGCGATTGCCAACCCCAGGCCAGCGACGGCCGCCTCCAGTAAATAATACAAATGCTCGAAATCTTGCCCGAAGTTCAATGCGTCGGGATCGATGCCATTTTGCGTAGCCCATGCCGGCCATGCTTGCAGGCGTGAAGTGGTCTGCAGCAACGGCTCTCCCAAAAGCGCCTGAACAGGTGCGTGTCGCAGCTCTTCAAACCTTGCGAATCGCGGACTTAAGACAGGACCAATACGCTCGCTGGCAAGCTCGAACACCTGCATGTCTGCCGGCCAGGGCGGCTCGGCAAATATCAGCAGAGCGTCAAGACCCGGGCGCCGTGGGTCGAGGTCTCCTTCTCCCGCAGACAAGTGCAAGCGCAAGTCGGGAAGGTCCGCATTCAAGCGCCCCAGTCGCGGGATGAACCAGCGTGCGAGCAGGCTTCCAGAGCATCCCAGGACGAACGGCGCATCCGCACTGCCCTGGCTAAGCTCGGCACACACGCTGCGCAGACGATCAAATGCTTCAGCACTCGCATCGCGCAGCCGAATCCCGGCATCTGTGAGTTTAAGGCCTCGCCCGTCCTTGCTGAACAGGCCAACCCCCAAGTGCTCTTCAAGCACTTTCAACTGACGGCTCACGGCACCATGGGTAACGTGCAATTGCTCAGCCGCCTGACTGACACTATTCAACCGGGCCGTGGCTTCAAAAGCACGCAACGCGTTGAGGGGCGGAAGGTCTCGGCTCATGAGATATGTGAGTTTTCCTGACAGGTTGCGCAGATCTTATCGGTTTTCAACGTCGCTGGCGCTGGTTAGAGTGTGATCACTGCCTGACGGCTCATCTTATTCGTCACCTCCGGAGGTCCACATGACCCAGACCCAGACACAGAATGATTACAGCAGCGGCCCGGACGACCGCGGCATGTTCGGCGGGTTCGGCGGCCGTTATGTCGCTGAAACACTGATGCCGCTGATTCTTGATCTGAACCGCGAGTACGAGATCGCGAAGACAGATCCATCATTCCTGAACGATATCGCCTACTTCCAGCGGGATTACGTGGGCCGTCCCAACCCGCTTTATTTCGCCGAACGCCTGACCGAGTACTGTGGCGGCGCAAAGATTTACCTGAAGCGCGAAGAGCTCAACCATACAGGCGCGCACAAGATCAACAACTGCATCGGCCAGATCCTGCTGGCGCGGCGCATGGGCAAAAAACGCATCATTGCCGAGACCGGCGCTGGCATGCACGGCGTTGCAACGGCCACAGTCGCCGCGCGCTTTGGGCTGGAATGCGTCATCTACATGGGCACCACTGACATCGAACGTCAGCAGGCCAACGTATTTCGCATGAAGCTGCTGGGCGCCACGATCATTCCGGTGGTCTCCGGCACCGGCACACTGAAAGACGCCATGAACGAGGCGCTGCGTGACTGGGTCACCAACGTCGACAGCACCTTCTATTTGATCGGCACCGTCGCCGGCCCGCATCCTTACCCGGCTATGGTCCGCGATTTCCAGGCCGTCATCGGCAAGGAAACACGTGTACAGATGCAGGAACACGAAGGTCGTCTGCCGGACAGTCTGGTGGCGTGTGTTGGTGGTGGCTCCAATGCCATGGGCCTGTTCTACCCGTTTCTGGATGACAAGAGCGTGCGCATCATCGGCGTGGAAGCCGCAGGTCACGGTATCGAAACCGGCAAGCATGCCGCCAGCCTGAATGGCGGCGTCCCCGGCGTGCTGCACGGCAACCGTACCTTCCTGCTGCAGGACGACGATGGCCAGATCACCGACGCGCACTCGATTTCAGCCGGCCTCGATTATCCAGGCATTGGTCCTGAGCACGCCTGGTTGCACGACGTTGGCCGGGTCGAATACACCTCCGTCACTGACGACGAAGCGCTGGCTGCCTTCCACAGATGCTGCCGCCTTGAGGGCATCATCCCGGCGCTGGAAACCGCTCACGCCCTGGCTGAAGTCTTCAAACGCGCACCGTCGCTGCCAAAGGATCACCTGATGGTGGTCAACCTGTCCGGTCGTGGCGACAAAGACATGCAAACCGTGATGCACCACCTTGATCTGTCCCAGCAGGAGAAACACTGATGAGCCGCCTGCAAACACGTTTTGCCGAACTGAAAGAACAAAATCGCGCAGCCCTGGTGACCTTCGTCACGGCAGGCGACCCGGGCTACGACACCTCGCTGTCTATTCTCAAGGGCTTGCCTAAGGCAGGCGCCGATGTGATCGAACTGGGCATGCCATTCACTGACCCAATGGCCGACGGCCCGGTCATTCAACTGGCCAACATTCGCGCACTCAACGCCAGGCAAAACCTGGCGAAAACGCTGCAGATGGTGCGTGAGTTTCGCGAAGAGGACAGCGCGACGCCACTGGTACTGATGGGCTACTACAACCCTATTCATAATTACGGGATTGAGCGCTTCATCTCCGAGGCCCAAGCCTCGGGCGTTGATGGCCTGATTGTTGTGGACCTGCCGCCGGAGCACAACGCCGAGCTGTGCGACCCTGCGCAGAACGCCGGTCTGGACTTCATCCGCCTGACCACACCGACCACCGACGACGTTCGTTTGCCTACCGTGCTTAACGGCAGCTCCGGGTTTGTTTACTACGTATCCGTAGCAGGCGTGACGGGCGCAGGCTCGGCAACCATTGATCACGTCAAGGATGCTGTGCAACGCCTGCGCCGCCATACCGATCTGCCAATCAGTGTCGGCTTCGGGATTCGCACGGCTGAGCAAGCAGCAGCCATTGCGCGCGTGGCCGACGGTGTTGTTGTCGGCTCGGCATTGATCGACCAGATCGCCAATGCGTCTTCGCCAGAACAAGCAGTCAGCGGCGTGCTGGAGCTGTGCGCGCAGTTGTCGCAAGGCGTGCGTAAAGCCCGCGTAGCCGAAGGTAAAGTTTCTGATACAGAGGAATCTCGGTCCTTGGCAGCACACTAAGCCGTACAGCGAAGGGGTTCAGGACCACGTCCTGAACCCCTTTTTGCTGCCCGTATTGGCTCAGGAGCGCGCTACATGAAAGTCTCGAATCGTTTGATCGCCGGGTTGGGCGTGTTGATGCTCAGCGCCAGCGCGCTGGTTCAGGCTGCACCACCGGATCAACGCGGCGGCGATGACAATGGGCCCGGCCAGCATCAGGACCACGGTCAGCCGGGCGGGCCCCAGGGCGATCGCGGCAATGGCAACGGGAATAACAACGGCAACGACCATCGCAACGACCCGCGTGCCGATAACCGTGGCAATGGTCCACGGGGCGGGCCTCCTCCTGCTGACTTCGGCGACGTGCGCCGGACCATCAGCGAACACCGTGAAGTCATCGGTCGCGGTCAGCCTCTGCCCCCTGGCGTCCACATCGTCAAAGGCCACCCGCTGCCACGCGGTTATGGCCGTCGACTGGACCAACGCTCGCTGCAATACCTGCCGCAATACGATGGCTACGAATGGCGCCGCCTGGGCCCGGACGTTGTGCTGATCGCAATCGGCAGCGGCATCGTCTATGAAATCCTGGATGGCGTGCTGAACTAAGGGTGTTTAGAAATGGCGTCCACTCACGTCATGTGGGACGGACGCTAATCCTGTAGGAGCGCGCCTGCCCGCGATGCGTTGTGTCAGCCACCGTATGTTAGTCAGAACGACTGCATTTCGCGGGCAAGCGCGCTCCTACACAGTGCCGTACAGTGCTCGTGCCAGTCGCTAAACCGCAATCGACGGCAGCGATTTGCCCTTCAAAAGATCCCCGCTCAACGCCTGTTCACTTCGTAACCAGTCCACGAACCGCTGTACGATCTGCACCCGGCGCTTGCGTTGCGGCAGGACGATGTAATAACCGTATCCCGAGACAGCGCTGGGTTCGATCGGGCGGCACAGCAAACCCTGCTCCAGCAAATCATCTACCAGATGTCGCCAGCCGATGGCCACGCCCTGTCCGCCGATCGCCGCCTGAATCATCAATGTGTAATTGTCGAACCGCAGCTGCCCCGGCGCGGGTGCCTGGGGAATATTCAGGGCGCGAAACACGCCACCCCAGTCAAACCAGTTGTTGCCGCCTTCACCGCGAAGGTGCAGCAGCGCGAAGTCTTTCAGCGCGTCGGTGGGCAAGGGCAGGTCGCGCCCCTTCACTAACTGCGGACTGCAGACCGGGAACACTTCCTCGCTGAACAACCAGTGGCTTTCCCCCTGCTTGAACCGCCCGTCACCGAACAATACCGCCACGTCAACATCCGCACGAAGCATGCTGTAGCTGCGTTCGCTGGTAACCAGGCTGACGTCGACGTCGGGATTGTCCTTGTGGAAACGGTGCAGGCGCGGCATCAGCCAATAGGCTGCGAAGGCGAAGTCCGTCGCCACTTGCAGCACCTCGTGCTGATGCTGCTCGGTGATTGCGGTGAGCCCGGCGTCCATCGACTGGAGCCCGGTCTGTACGTGATTGAACAGGATCAGCCCGGCGTCCGTCAGCTCGATGCCGCGGTAGATACGATCAAAGAGCCGCGTCGCCAGTTGCTCCTCCAGCCGCTTGATTTGCTGGCTGATAGCCGGCTGAGTGGTGCCAAGCTCGATGGCGGCAGCGGTAAAACTGCGCAACCGTGCGGCGGCTTCGAAGCCACGAAGTAAATCCAGCGACATGACACCAAGGGCTTCAAACATAAGCTGTACTTATCCTAGGCATTGCCGCTCATGGGCTTTACCTTGGACGGCATGGACACCATCCTCGGTCGGAGCACTTTCGCATAAATAATGACTATGGGATGCCACGAATACATGAAGCGCAAAAACATTCTTTTCATCATGGCCGATCAGATGGCCGCGCCCATGTTGCCGATGTACGCCTCTTCTCCCATCAAGATGCCCCATTTGAGTCGTCTCGCCGCTGAGGGTGTGGTGTTCGACGCCGCCTACTGCAACAGTCCGCTGTGCGCACCGTCGCGTTTCACGCTGGTCAGCGGTCAGTTGCCGAGCAAGATCGGCGCTTACGACAATGCCGCTGATTTCCCCGCAGACGTGCCGACCTACGCTCACTACCTGCGTCGTCTCGGCTATCGCACGGCGCTGTCCGGCAAGATGCATTTCTGCGGCCCCGATCAATTGCACGGCTACGAAGAGCGCCTGACCAGCGACATTTATCCTGCCGATTACGGTTGGGCCGTGAACTGGGACGAGCCAGATGTGCGCCCGACCTGGTACCACAACATGTCCTCGGTGCTGCAAGCCGGACCTTGCGTACGCACCAATCAGCTCGATTTCGACGAAGAAGTGGTGTTCAAGGCTCAGCAGTATCTGTTCGACCATGTGCGCGAAGACGGCGATCAGCCGTTTTGTCTGACGGTGTCGATGACCCATCCCCACGACCCGTACACCATCCCCAAGTCGTACTGGAATCTGTACAGCGACGAAGACATCCCGATGCCCCACTCGCCGTTGGCTCAGTCCGAACTGGACCCTCATTCCCAGCGCCTGCTAAAGGTCTATGACCTGTGGGACAAGCCGCTGCCCGAGCAAAAGATTCGCGATGCACGCCGCGCCTATTTCGGCGCCTGCAGCTACATTGACGACAACGTCGGCAAACTGCTGAAAACCCTTGAGGAAACCGGCCTGGCTGATGACACCATCATCGTGTTCTCCGGCGACCATGGCGACATGCTGGGTGAGCGCGGGCTCTGGTACAAAATGCACTGGTTCGAGATGTCGGCACGTGTGCCACTGCTGGTCTACGCTCCGGGGCAGTTCAAGGCCGGTCGCGTGCAGGCCGCAGTATCTACCGCCGATCTGTTGCCGACCTTTGTGGCGCTGGCTGAAGGTCAGCTGGACGCCGGTTTGCCGCTTGATGGCCGCTCACTGCTGCCGCACCTGCAGGGCGAGGGCGGTCACGACGAGGTGTTTGGTGAGTACATGGCCGAGGGCACCAACAGTCCGCTGATGATGATTCGTCGCGGCGCGTACAAATTCATTTATTCGGAACGGGACCCATGTCTGTTGTACGACGTGCATAACGATCCGAACGAGCAGGAAGAGCTGAGTCGATCCGAGGCTCATCACGACCTGTTCGCTGCGTTCCTGGCCGAAGCAAAGGCCAAGTGGGACATTCCGGCGATACACCAACAGGTGCTCGCCAGTCAGCGGCGCCGGCGTTTCGTCGCCGAGTCGCTGGCCATCGGCAAGCTGAAGAGTTGGGATCACCAGCCGCTGGTCGACGCCAGTCAGCAGTACATGCGCAACCATATCGATCTCGACGACCTGGAGCGCAAGGCCCGTTATCCGCAACCTTGAACCCTGCCAACACTTAGAAAACCAAAAAAGGGGCACACCATGAATAAGCTGTTCACCACGCTGACGGTTGGGGTCTTGAGTTTGAGCAGTGTCGTGGCCTACGCCGCCGACGCCAGTTGCAGCATCGTGCGCATGGCCGATCCGGGCTGGAGCGATATCGCTGCGACCAACGCCACTGCAGGCTTATTGCTTGATGGCATGGGTTACAAAACCAAGATCGACACCCTGGCGGTGCCGATCGCCTATGGCGGCCTGAAGGACGGACAACTCGACGTCTTTCTGGGCAACTGGATGCCGGCGCAGCAGGGTTTCTACGACAAGTTCATCGCCACGGGTGACGTGACGCAATACGCGAAAAATCTGGAAGGCACCGAGTTCACCCTCGCCGTCCCTGATTACGTGTATGACGCAGGCGTCCACAACTTCGGCGACTTGAACAAATTCGCCGACAAATTCCACAAGAAGATCTACGGCATCGGCTCGGGCGCTCCGGCCAACGCGTCGATTCAGGAGATCATCAAAAAGAACGAGTTCGAACTGGGTGACTGGAAGTTGGTGGAATCCAGCGAACAGGCGATGCTGGCTGAAGTGCAGCGCAACGTGAAGAAGAAGGAATTCGTGGTGTTCCTCGGCTGGACGCCGCACCCGATGAACGTGCAGATCAAAGGCATGCACTACCTCAAAGGCGGCGAGAAGTACTTCGGCGATACCGGCAGCGTCTACACCGTGACCCGCAAAGGTTACGCCGACGCCTGCCCGAACGTGGCCAAGCTGCTTTCCAATCTGGTGTTCACTCAGGATATGGAAAACTCGATCATGCAGACCGTGGTGGACAAGAAAGTCAGCAACACCGAGGCGGTGAAAGCGTGGTTGAAAGCTAATCCGGCGGTGCTGGACAAATGGCTCGACGGCGTGAAAACCGTTGACGACAAGGACGCGCTGCCAGCGGTGAAAGCCAAGTTGTAAGCGCCGACAAGAAGCATCGCGAGCAAGCTCACGCCTACAGGGCCAATATCAGTCTGTAGGAGTGAGCTTGCTCGCGATGAGGTCGGTACATTCGCTAGATCTGCGCCATCAGCCGTCGCAGTTCCTCCAGCACCGGCGCTGATTCCGGTCGAACGCCACGCCACAGGTAGAACGCCTCGGCGGCCTGCTCGACCAACATCCCCAAACCATCCACTGCTTGCCCGGCATGGTGTTCAGTGGCCCAGCGGCAGAATGCGGTCGGTTCTTTGGCGTACATCATGTCGTAGCAGAAGGTCACGCCCGGCTGAATCAGGCTGGGCGAAATGGGAGGTACTTCCCCTGAAAGGCTGGCGGACGTGGCATTGATGATGACGTCTACCGGCTCCTCCAGCCAGTCATAGCCTGCGGGCAGCACCGGGCCGATATCGGCGAATTCCTGGGCCAGTCGTTCAGCCTTTTCTACCGTCCGATTGGCAACCACCAGCACGTAAGGATCTTCCGCCAGTAAGGGCTCAAGCGCGCCGCGCACCGCACCGCCAGCCCCTAGTACGAGAATGCGTTTGTCCTTGAGCGTGACGCCATGATTGACCTTCAGATCGCGAACCAGGCCTGCGCCGTCGGTGTTGTCGCCCAGCAGGCTGCCATCCGCTTGGAGGACCAAGGTATTGACCGCCCCGGCACGACGGCCTCGCTCGGTCAACTGATCGGCCATCCGGTACGCTTCTTCCTTGAAGGGCACGGTGACGTTGGCACCGCGGCCGGTCTCTAAAAACGCCTTGGCGAAAGCGGTGAAGCCGTCCAGCGGCGCGAGCGAGGTCTGGTAGTCGAGCGCCTGACCGGTCTGCTCGGCGAACAGGCGATGAATCAGCGGGGATTTGCTGTGGCCGATCGGGTTGCCGAAGACAACGTACTGATCAGCCATCACTGGGCCGCCTCAGCCAGCCAGTCGCGATCCTGCAGAAAATACTCGGTCAGGCGTGCTTCTTCACTGCCAGGCTCGGCCTTGAAGTCATAGCCCCAGCGCACTTGCGGCGGCAGCGACATGAGGATCGATTCAGTACGGCCGCCCGATTGCAGCCCGAACAAGGTGCCCCGGTCATACACCAGATTGAATTCAACGTAACGCCCACGGCGGAACTCCTGAAATTCACGCTGGTGCGGCGTGTACGGCGTGTCTTTTCGGCGCTGGACGATGGGCAGATACGCCTGGACGAACGCATCACCGATGGCGCGGATGAACGCGAAACTGGTGTCGAAATCCCACTCGTTGAGGTCATCGAAAAACAGTCCGCCCACGCCGCGCGGCTCATTGCGGTGCTTGATATGAAAGTAGCGATCGCACCACGCCTTGTAGCGGGGATAGACGTCAGCGCCGAACGGCGCGCAGGCCTGTTCGGCGACGCGGTGCCAGTGCACGCAGTCTTCCTCGACGCCGTAATAGGGCGTCAGGTCAAAGCCGCCGCCGAACCACCATACCGGTTCTTCACCTTCTTTCTCTGCGATGAAAAACCGTACGTTGGCGTGGGCAGTCGGCACATGGGGGTTATGCGGGTGCATTACCAGTGACACACCGAGCGCTTCGAAACCACGTCCTGCCAGCTCCGGTCGGTGAGCACTGGCGGATGGGGGGAGGCCGGCGCCGAAGACGTGGGAAAAATTGACCCCGCCCTTTTCGAGGATGTGGCCGTTCTCGATAACGCGGGTGCGTCCGCCACCGCCCGCAGGCCGTTCCCAGGCGTCTTCGACGAAACGGGCGCTGCCATCTTCGGTTTCCAGCGCGGCGCAAATGCGATCCTGAAGGTCGAGCAAGTAGGCTTTGACGGCATCGGTGCGAAAGGACATGTCGGTACCTGCATAACTGAAAACGTGCGTCGGGAGCGGGATTCGACCGGTCTTGGCGTTGATGGCACGCCTCGCTGAGCAAATCCCGTCGGCGAAATTCGGCCCGTAGCATATCACCGGCTTGGCGGATGCCGCAGTTGACGAAGCGACGACGAAGGAGTCCGATAGAGCCCTTTCGCATCGACAGTCATACTCTGCAAGTCCGATCCATGACGGAGAAAGCAAATGGCAAAACGTATCCAGTTCAAGGCTTATGGCGGTCCCGAAGTGCTTGAGTACGTGGACTTCGAACCCCCGGCGCCAGGCCCGAAAGACGTGCTCGTGCGTAACAAGGCGATTGGCGTCAACTTCATCGAGACCTACTTTCGCAGCGGCCTGTACCCGGCGCCTTCGTTCCCATCGGGGTTGGGTAACGAAGGCGCGGGCCTGGTTGAAGCGGTCGGCAGCGAAGTCACTCACGTCAAAGTCGGCGACCGGGTGGTGTACGGCACAGGCCCGCTGGGTGCATACGGGGACGTCCACCTGACGCCGGCCGCGAACATTGCCAAATTGCCTGATGGCATCAGCTTCGAGCAGGGCGCTGCCGTCATGCTCAAGGGCCTGACCGTGCAGTACCTGTTTCGCCAGACCTACGAGATCCGCCCTGAAGAAACCATTTTGTTCCATGCCGCTGCCGGCGGCGTCGGATCGATCGCCTGCCAGTGGGCCAACGCCTTGGGCGTCAAACTGATCGGAACGGTCAGCTCGGCAGAAAAGGCTGCGCACGCCAAGGCGCACGGCGCCTGGGAAGTGATCGATTACAGCAAGGAAGACGTCGTTCAGCGTGTACTGGAATTGACCGATGGCAAGAAGGTCCCGGTGGTCTATGACGGCGTGGGCAAAGACACGTGGGAAACCTCTTTGAATTGTCTGGAATTGCGAGGCCTGCTGGTCAGTTTCGGCAATGCATCAGGCGCGGTGACCGGCGTGAACCTGGGGGTCCTCGCTCAGAAAGGCTCGCTCTACGTCACGCGCCCGACATTGGGCTCCTACGCAAACACCCCGGAAGCCTTGCAGGCAATGGCGGATGAAGTGTTTGAAATGGTTGCCACCGGCAAAGTGAAGGTCGACGACATCCAGAAATTCGCCCTCAAGGATGCCGCGAAGGCGCATACCGAACTGTCAGGCCGCAGAACAGTCGGGTCGATCATCCTGGTGCCTTGATCCCGCATTTGACGTTGTAGGAGCACGCTTGCCCGCGAATGCGTTGTGTCAGTCGCTCAAGGCGTAACAGATATATCTCATTCGCGGGCAAGCGCGCTCCTACACGTTCCACCGCTTAGGCAAGTCGCGGTCAGACCAAAACCATTCAAAAGCAGGCAGGAGAATGCTTAGCCCGCCCTTACCACCTCAGCCGTGACCAGATCCCTGATCACACTCGGATTGCGGCGCCCGCCGAGACTTCCCCCCAGAACCAAGTCCAACTGCTCGTGGAAATACTGCTCAACGCGCAATCGTGAGCGGGCGGCGGGGCGGCCGGTGGGGTTCGCGGAAGTCGACACCAGTGGGCCGGTCAACGCGCACAGCTCCCGGACGATGGGGTGATCGCTGACGCGAAGGGCGACGGTGTCGTGCTTTCCGGTGATCCAGTCCGGCAACAGGCCTTGATGGGGAACCAGCCACGTATTCGGTCCCGGCCAGGTGCTCGCCATGCGATCAATCCACAGCTCAGGGAAATCCTCGAAGAGGAAATCAAACTGACGGATGTTGTCTGCGATCAGGATCAAGCCCTTATCAACAGGCCGCGCCTTGATTGCCAGCAGGCGATAGACCGCCTCCGCATCCCAAGGGTCACAGCCCAACCCCCACACCGCTTCGGTTGGATAGGCAATCACCGCCCCGGCCCGAATTTCTCGTGCGGCTTGCTGCACTTGCCAACTGCTGACCATCGTCTGTTCTCCCAAATTACGCTGGCGGGCAGTTTAACCTCAGCGCGCCCGGGCAAACCATCGCCCGCCTTCACAGGCCACGCTGCTGTCGAGTTCAAGCTCGGTCAGCGCCGCCAGGACTTTTGGCAAAGGCCAACCGCTGTTGTGGGCAAGCGCCTCGCCGGTTTGAGGCGCCGCATGCAAAAGAGCCAGGAGCGGGTGCAGCGACGTCGACGGCTTATCAACGACGTCAGGACTCGGCGCGACGTTTTTCCAGCCCTGCAGCGCTTCGAGAATGTGGTCGATGGTTTCCACCAGCACTGCCCCCTCACGGATCAGCTGGTGACAACCCCTGGCGCCCGGATGATGGATCGAGCCGGGGATGGCATAGACCTCACGGCCCTGCTCGGCAGCAAGACGTGCCGTAATCAGCGATCCGCTGGCGACACTCGCCTCGACCACCAGCACGCCCAAGGACAAACCGCTGATGATTCGATTGCGCCGGGGAAAGTTGCTGGCGTGGGGTCCTGCGTCCAGTGGCAGCTCGGAAATCACTGCCCCGCCGTCGGCCACCATGCGTGCTGCAAGTTGGCGATGCCGCTGTGGATAAAGTTTTTCAATGCCAGTGCCCAACACGCCAATTGTCCCGCCTTTTACGTCCAGAGCACCTTGATGCGCGGCGCCGTCGATACCCAGCGCCAACCCGCTGGTGATGACAAAACCGGCACCTGCCAGGCTCCGCGCGAACGCTGCAGCGGTGTCGAGTCCAGGCTTGGAAGCGCGTCGACTGCCCACCATTCCCAACTGCGGGCGATCGAGCAAAGCGCAGTTTCCGGCGATGAAAAGCAGGGGCGGTGGGTCAGGGATTTCCGCCAGCAGTGCGGGGTAGTCCGGATCGTCCCACATCAGCAAATGCTGGCCCGGGCGCTCTAACCAAGCCAGTGCAGCGCTGGCGCCGTCGCGTACTTCAGCACTGCGACGGGCTTCGGCACTCGCCGCCGGCAGCCGTAAAGATCGCCATGCTGAAGCCGGCGCGCTCAACGCGGCAGAGGCGCTGCCGAACGCATCAATGAGGGTGTGAAAACGTTTTGGGCCGACTTCCGGCAGCCGATGCAAACGCAAGCGTGCTTCCAGTTCGGCCGGCGACTGACCGGCCTTTTCGAACAACGGCATGTGATCTTCCTTGATCCGTGGTCCACCTTAACCAATGGACCAACCTGTGGATAAGTCTGTTAACAACAATTTGATAAGTGAAGCATGCCGGTGGAGAAAAGTGATTTACAGCTGATACATAGCATTACGGATTGCGGACTTTGTCCTGCACCGCCAGAGATCGGGTTGCGTGCAGCACCATGGCGTAACTCAGTCGCTCGTACGTGCGAAAGACCATTAGCAGCCCTGAACGCTCGTCGGGAATTTTGACCTGATCACCATTGACCCGATCGCGCACCGTCTCACCGGTCTTGTAGATCGCCAACACGTTACCTTCAGCCAGGCCATCTAGGCGGCCACGATCAATGGTGACCACGTCGAACTCACCGATCTGGGTCACGCCCCGCGGTACGTCGATGATGGTGCCGTCGACGGGTTGCTGAGGCTCACTGGGGACAAAAGTAGAATTGATTCGGCGCTCTTCACTGACAAAAAGTCGGTCGCCAAGGCGCACTTCCTGGGTCGAGCGCTGCATTTGCAACGTCGCCACATCACCTTCCGTGGCGATGACTTCGCCGCTGCCGATGTCATCGGCATTGATGCCCAGCACCACGCCGGTGACCGGATCGACGTAGGTCTTGCCCTTGCGATAGATGCCGTACGCCACATGGCTCGGCTCGAACTGTCCGCGTGCATAGATGCGATCACCCGCGCCACTGAGCACCCGCTCGCCAGGGCCTGCCACGACATGAGGCGCGGCTTCAAACTGACCGGCGTTATCGATGATTCGGTTGTTCAGCAAAAAGGCATTGATTGCGCCCAGCGGAATGGTCGGGATCGCCTCGGCAATCGGCGTACTGCGCACACGCGGGGACAGTTTGATGGTGCCACGGGACGCGCCGCGATTGACCACGATGCGTGGCTGACCATCGACGTAAATCAGGTTGAGCGTGTCGCCAGGGTAGATCAGATCAGGGTCGTGAACCTGTGGATTGGCGCGCCAGAGCTGCGGCCACTTCCAGGGCTGGTTAAGAAATTTTCCGGAAATGTCCCAAAGTGTGTCACCGGCGACAACGGTGTAACTCTGTGGATGGCCATCCCTGAGCTGTACTTGCGCCTGGACAAGGCCTGTCGCGGCCAACAGCAGCAGGGCGAGTAGTGATTTCCTCATGCGGTGAATCCCTTTATCATGTTGGCTTCGCGTGAAACGCTGAGTCTTGCGAGACTTCCGGTTTTACTAGGGCTGCAGCTTGTGACGTCCCAAGCCTAGCAGCCGATTTTGACTTTACCCTACAGTGCATCCCTTACGCATATGGCCATTCTAAACATCCTCGAATTTCCCGATTCGCGCCTGCGCACCATCGCCAAGCCGGTGGCCGAAGTGGACGACAGCATTCGCCAGTTGGTCGACGACATGTTTGAAACCATGTACGAAGCACCTGGCATCGGCCTGGCCGCGTCGCAGGTTAACGTACACAAGCGCGTGGTGGTGATGGATCTCTCCGAAGATCGCAGCGAGCCGCGGGTGTTCATCAACCCCGAAATCGAGCCGCTGACCGACGAGATGGACCAGTACCAGGAAGGCTGTCTGTCTGTTCCGGGTTTCTACGAGAACGTGGATCGCCCGCAACGGGTCAAGGTGAAGGCGCTGAACCGTGACGGCCAGCCCTATGAATTCATCGCCGAGGGCCTGCTCGCCGTGTGCATCCAGCACGAATGCGATCACCTGAACGGCAAGCTGTTCGTTGATTACCTGTCCAATCTCAAGCGCGACCGGATCAAGAAAAAGCTGGAAAAACTCCACAAGCAAAACGCCTGATCCTGCCATCCTCCTTTCTACTGTAGGAGTGCGATTGCCCGCGACTGGGACCTGTCCCCTGATGCATCCGTCGGCTGACACAATGCTATCCGCGGGCATGCGCGCTTCTATCGTCATACCTCACAGAGAAACCCATGACTGAGCCACTGCGCATCGTGTTCGCCGGCACCCCGGAATTCGCCGCGGAGCATTTGAAAGCCCTGCTCGACAGTCCCCACGACGTTATTGCGGTGTACACACAGCCAGATCGCCCGGCCGGTCGTGGTCAGAAGCTGATGCCGAGCCCGGTCAAGCAGCTTGCCCTCCAGCACAACATTCCTGTCATGCAGCCGCCTACCTTGCGCACACCCGAAGCCCAGGCCGAGCTGGCCGCATTGCACCCGGACCTGTTGGTTGTCGTTGCCTATGGCCTGATCCTGCCGCAGACCGTGCTGGACACTCCGCGTCTGGGTTGCATCAACAGTCACGCTTCGTTGCTGCCACGCTGGCGCGGTGCTGCGCCGATTCAGCGCGCGGTGCAGGCAGGCGATGCCGAAAGCGGCGTGACGGTCATGCGCATGGAAGCGGGCCTGGACACCGGCCCGATGCTGCTCAAGGTGACGACCCCTATTACGGGCGAAGACACCGGAGGCACGCTGCATGATCGTCTCGCTGAGCTCGGCCCGACTGCGGTGATTCAAGCCATCGCCGGACTGGCTGACGGCACACTGATAGGCGAAGTGCAGGACGACAGTCTCGCCACTTACGCGCACAAGCTGAATAAAGACGAAGCGCGCATCGACTGGAGTCGCCCGGCGGTTGAGCTGGAGCGACTGGTACGCGCCTTTAACCCATGGCCGATTTGCCACACCACGCTCAACGGCGAAGCGCTGAAGGTGCTGGCCGCGCAGTTCGCCGACGGGGAGGGCGCGCCCGGCAGCATCATCGACGCCAGTAAAGAAGGTCTGCTGGTCGCGTGCGGGAGCGGAGCACTGCGTCTGACCCGTCTGCAACTGCCAGGCGGCAAGCCTCTGGGCTTCGCTGACCTGTTCAACAGCCGCCGCGAGAAGTTCGCCGTCGGCACCGTCCTCGGCCAAGCGGTGGATGCGCAATGAACCCGCGTCTGGCCGCAGCCAAGGCGCTGGCTGCCGTACTGAGTGGCAAGGCATCGCTAAACAGCTCTTTGCCCACCCAACTGGACAAGGTTGAAGACCGCGACCGTGGCCTCACTCAGGACCTTGCATTTGGCACCGCGCGTTGGGAGCCAAGGCTGTCCGCGCTGGCGGCCAAGCTGCTGCAGAAACCTTTCAAAACCGCTGATAACGACGTGCAAGCTTTGTTGCTGGTAGGTCTGTATCAACTCTTCTATTCGCGTATCCCCGCTCACGCCGCTATCGGCGAAACAGTAGGCTGCGCCGACAAGCTGAAAAAACCGTGGGCAAAAGCGTTGCTCAATGCTGTGCTGCGTCGAGCCCAACGGGAAGGCGAGGCATTGCTGACGGAGCTGGAACACGATCCGGTGGTGCGCACCGCTCATCCACGCTGGCTGCAAAAAGCGCTGAAAGCTGCGTGGCCCGAGCATTGGGAAGCTATTTGTGCGGCGAACAACGCCCACCCGCCGATGATTTTGCGGGTCAACCGCCGGCACAAAACCCGCGAGCAGTACCTTCAACTGTTGCTGGACGCAGGCATTGCCGCAACGCCGAGCACGTTCAGCCAGGACGGCATCGTGCTCACCGAACCGGGCGATGTTCGTTCGCTCCCGGGTTTCGCCGCTGGCTGGATCAGCGTTCAGGATGAGGCCGCGCAACTGGCCGCCGACTTGCTGGAGTTGGCGCCGGGTCAACGTGTGCTGGACGCCTGTTGCGCGCCCGGAGGCAAGACCTGCCATCTGCTGGAAGTAGAACCGGGCCTCGCGGGCGTGGTCGCAGTGGATCTTGAAGCCAAGCGCATGGTGCGGGTCAAAGAGAACCTCGATCGCCTGGGCCTGAGTGCCGAACTCATCGCCGCCGACGCCCGCGCCACCGATCTATGGTGGGACGGCAAACCGTTCCAGCGCATTCTGCTCGACGCGCCTTGCTCGGCGACTGGCGTGATTCGCCGCCACCCCGACATCAAGCTGACCCGCCAGGCAGATGACATTCCGGCGCTCGCAACGCTGCAGGGCGAATTGCTTGACGCGCTGTGGCCGACGCTGCAGGTCGGCGGGATGTTGCTGTACGCCACGTGCTCGACGCTGCCGACTGAAAACACCGAGGTCATCGCTGCATTCCTGGCGCGTACGTCGGGTGCCCGGGAGCTGGACATTGCCGGTCAGCAAGGCAATCCACCGCCCGGTCTGAAACAGCCCCACGGCCGTCAGTTGCTGGCCCAGGAAGGCGGGCATGACGGGTTTTACTACGCCAAACTGATCAAGATTGCGGCGGCGTGAAGACGATTGCCCGGTATGACTGAATCATCATTTCAAGGAGAGACTGATTGAAGATCATCATCCTCGGCGCAGGGCAGGTTGGCGGTACGCTGGCTGAGCACCTGGCGAGCGAAGCCAACGACATCACCGTCGTGGACACCGATCAGGATCGTCTGCGGGCGTTGGGTGATCGCCTCGATATCCGTACCGTACATGGTCGCGGCTCGTTCCCGACCGTGCTGCGTCAGGCCGGTGCCGACGACGCCGACATGCTGGTGGCCGTGACCAGCAGCGACGAGACCAACATGGTCGCCTGCCAAGTCGCGTACACGCTGTTCCAGACCCCGACGAAGATTGCCCGTGTTCGCGAATCGGCGTACCTGACTCGCTCAGGGCTTTTCGCCAACGGTGCCATTCCCGTGGACGTGCTGATCAGCCCTGAGCAAGTCGTCACCCATTACATCAAACGGCTCATCGAATACCCCAGCGCCCTGCAAGTGATCGACTTCGCCGGTGGCAAAGTCCAGATGGTGGCGGTCAAGGCTTACTACGGTGGGCCTCTGGTGGGGCAGCAACTGCGCCAGTTGCGCACGCACATGCCCAATGTCGACACGCGGGTCGCTGCCATTTTCCGTCGCGACCGTCCGATCATTCCTCAGGGCGATACGGTTATCGAGGCTGACGACGAGGTCTTTTTCATCGCTGCCAAGGCGGACATTCGCGCCGTCATGGGAGAGATGCGTCGCCTGGATGTGAGCTACAAGCGCATCGTGATTGCAGGCGGCGGCCAGATTGGCGAGCGGCTGGCGGAGGCCATCGAGAACCGCTATCAGGTCAAGATCATCGAGATGAATGCCGCTCGATGCCGTCACCTCTCCGACACGCTCAACAACACGGTGATCCTGCAAGGCAGCTCCTCCGATCGCGACCTGCTCGTGGAAGAGAACATCGACAACGCCGACTTGTTTCTGGCACTGACCAACGACGACGAGGCGAACATCATGTCGTCGTTGCTGGCCAAACGTCTCGGCGCGAAGAAGGTGATGACGATCATCAACAACCCGGCGTATGTCGATCTGGTGCAAGGCGGGGAGATTGATGTCGCCGTCAGCCCACAGCTTGCCACCATCGGTACGTTGCTGGCGCACGTGCGGCGCGGCGATATTGTCAGCGTGCACTCATTGCGTCGGGGCGCCGCTGAAGCCATCGAGATCGTCGCCCATGGCGATGCCAGATCCAGCAAAGTGGTTGGCAAAGCCATCATGCACATCAACCTGCCGCCCGGCACGACCATCGGCGCCATCACCCGCGCCGATCAAGTCATCATCGCCCATGACAGCACGGTGATCGAATCAGGCGATCACGTGGTCATGTTCCTTGTGGATAAAAAGTACATCCGCGACGTGGAGCGACTGTTTCAGGTGGGATTGAGCTTTTTCTGACTCTGGGCAGACGCCTTTTACGTAGGAGCGCGCTGGCCCGCGAAAAATGGTAGGCCTGACATAGCTGTGTCGGATGTACCTACTTTTCGCGGGCAAGCGCGCTCCTACAGGTGATCGCTGGCCTGCTGGGCTCAGCGTCTGATCAATACCAGCGCTTCTCGCCCTCGGGGCGTTTCTTGAAGCGCTTCATGGTCCACATGTATTGGCTTGGATAGGCCCGCACGTACTTTTCAACCACCTTGCTCATGGCCGCTGCCGACGTTGCGGTGTCGGTGCTGTACATGTCGTCCGGCGCGGCTTCGAGTACGACCTTGTAGCCAGAGCCATCCTCCAGACGCATCGCGTGGAGGAACACCCCTACTGCTTTGCCGCCCGCCAGCATGTTCGGCACGAACTTGCTGGTCAGCGCCATTGTTCCGCAGAAGGGTACGAATATGCCTGCTGACTCAGCGGGTTCCGGATCCGCAGGGATGCCGACCGAGCCACCTTTGCGCACTTCCTTGATGACGCTGAGAATGCCTTCCTTGGTGGACGCTGCGACACGGTTGCCCAATTGCACGCGCTGCTTGCGCAGCAGATCATCCACGGCCTTGAGCTTGGGTGGCCGGTAGAAAATGATCGGTTTGCACTGGCTGCAATAGAAGTGGTTGAGCACTTCCCAGTTGCCCAGATGGCTGGTGATACCGACGACACCCTTGCCCGATGCCAGGGCGTCTTTCAACACCTGAAGCCCTTCGACTTCGCGAACCAGATTGATTGACTTCTGCGCCGGCCAGATCCACGCACAGGCGCTTTCGGTCAGGGTCTTGCCGATGTCCATCAGGCTGCGACCAACCAGTGCTTCGAGTTCTGCAGGGCTCAGCTCGGGGAAGCATTTGGACAGGTTGATGCGTGCGACATCGCGGGACCGGTTAGGCAACTTCCACATCAGCCAGCCAATGCAGGTGCCGACCCATTGCACTGCGCGCCACGGCAACAGGGCAAACAGCCGCAATGCGCCAACCATCAAGGCGCCTTTGAACTTATCCACAGATCACTCCCGAATACATGAGGCGGCCATTGTAACCATTCATGGGAGCCGATTATCCACATCACCCGCCAGCTCGGCGTATCGATCGCAGTCAACCGTATGGTCCATCACCATTCCGGTGGCCTGCATGTACGCATAGCAGATGGTCGGGCCAACGAAGGTGAAGCCGGCTTTCTTCAGCGCTTTGCTCATCTCTTCGGCCTCTGGCGTAATGGCCGGGACTTCGCTGCGGTCCTTGAAGTGATTGACCTTCGGCTTGCCGCCGACGAAGGACCAGACAAACGCAACCGGATCCTCCAGCCGCAACCAGGCCAGGGCGTTTTTGCGCGCGGCGTTGAGTTTGAGGCGGTTGCGGACAATGCCGGGCTCCAGCATCAGCGCTTCGATTTCAGCATCGGTCATCGCGGCAATGCGCTGGACGTCGAAGCCGAACATCACTTCGCGGTAACGCTCACGCTTTTTCAGGATGGTGATCCACGACAGTCCAGCCTGGAACCCTTCGAGCAACAGGAACTCGAACAGCATCTGCGCATCGCGCAACGGCACACCCCACTCTTGATCGTGGTAGTCCATGTAAAGCGGATCTTCGTTGCACCAAAAGCAGCGTGGCATAGGGCTCCCAAGGGTGGAGGCGCGGCCGAATCGGGTATACTCCCGCTCTTTAAATCGCAGCCCCCCAGTACAGGTGAATTTCGTGAGCCAGCCTACGCCAGCCGTGCGTACCTTCCAAGACTTGATCCTCGCCCTCCAGCAATACTGGGCTGAGCAAGGTTGTGTGGTACTTCAGCCCTACGATATGGAAGTGGGCGCCGGCACTTTCCACACCGCTACGTTTCTGCGCGCCATCGGCCCGGAAACCTGGAACGCCGCCTACGTACAACCGAGCCGTCGTCCTACCGATGGCCGTTATGGCGAGAACCCGAACCGCCTGCAGCATTACTACCAATTTCAGGTTGTTCTGAAGCCCAACCCTGACAACTTCCAGGAGCTGTACCTTGGCTCGCTGAAGCACGTGGGTCTTGACCCGCTCGTGCACGACGTCCGCTTTGTCGAAGACAACTGGGAATCCCCAACCCTCGGCGCCTGGGGCCTGGGTTGGGAGATCTGGCTGAACGGCATGGAAGTGTCGCAATTCACCTATTTCCAACAAGTCGGCGGTATCGAGTGCTACCCGGTTACCGGCGAAATCACCTATGGCCTCGAACGTCTGGCGATGTACCTGCAAGGCGTCGAGTCGGTCTACGACCTGGTCTGGACTGACGGCCCGTTCGGCAAAGTCACCTACGGCGACGTGTTCCATCAGAACGAAGTGGAGCAATCGACCTACAACTTCGAGCACGCCAACGTCGACAAACTGTTCGAGCTGTTCGATTTCTATGAAAGCGAAGCCGTGCGCCTGATCGAGGTCGAGCTGCCATTGCCGAGCTACGAAATGGTCCTCAAGGCCTCCCACACCTTTAACTTGCTGGATGCCCGTCGCGCGATTTCCGTGACGGCGCGTCAGCAGTACATTCTGCGCGTCCGCACCCTGGCTCGCTCCGTGGCCCAGGCTTACCTGATGGCCCGGGCCAAGCTCGGCTTCCCGATGGCCGCGCCCGATATTCGTGATGAAGTGTTGGCCAAGCTGGAGGCTGCGCAATGAGTGCTCAAGATTTTCTGGTTGAACTGGGCACCGAAGAACTGCCACCCAAAGCATTGAATACCCTGGCCGATGCGTTCATGGCCGGTATCGAAAAAGGCCTGCAGGCTGCCGGTCTGACCTACAGTGCCAAACAGGTTTATGCCGCGCCACGCCGCCTCGCAGTTTTGATCACTCAGCTCGCCACCGAGCAGCCGGATCGCAGCGTCAACCTGGATGGCCCGCCACGCCAGGCGGCGTTCGATGCCGAGGGCAATCCGACCCAGGCTGCCTTGGGTTTCGCCAAGAAATGCGGCGTGGACCTGAGCGAAATCGATCAGAGCGGCCCAAAGCTGCGCTACAGCCAGAGCATCCCTGGCAAGCCGACGTTAAGTCTGCTGCCGACCATCATCGAAGATTCGCTGAACGACCTGCCGATCCCGAAGCGCATGCGCTGGGGTGCTCGCAAGGAAGAGTTCGTGCGTCCCACTCAGTGGCTGGTGATGCTGTTTGGCGATCAGGTCGTTGACTGCACCATTCTTGCCCAGACGTCCGGCCGTGAGTCCCGGGGCCATCGCTTCCATCACCCGGAAAGCGTGCGCATTTCTTCGCCGGCCAACTACGCCAGCGACCTGCGCGCGGCCCACGTGCTTGCGGATTTCAACGAGCGTCGTCAGTTGATCAGCAAGCGCGTCGAAGAGCTCGCCACGCAACACGAAGGCACCGCCATCGTGCCGCCGGCATTGCTCGATGAAGTGACTGCGCTGGTCGAGTGGCCAGTGCCGCTGGTGTGCTCGTTCGAGGAACGTTTCCTTGAAGTGCCGCAGGAAGCCCTCATCACCACGATGCAGGACAACCAGAAGTATTTCTGTCTGCTGGATGCCGAAGGCAAGCTGTTGCCGCGCTTCATTACCGTCGCGAACATCGACAGCAAGGACCCATCCCAGATTGTCCACGGTAACGAGAAAGTCGTTCGTCCACGTCTGACCGACGCCGAGTTCTTCTTCAAGCAGGACAAGAAGCAGAAGCTGGAGACGTTCAACCAGCGCCTGCAGAACGTGGTGTTCCAGGCGCAACTGGGCACGGTGTTCGACAAGGCCGAGCGCGTTTCCAAGCTCGCCGCGTTCATCGCGCCACGCATTGGAGGCGATGCGCAGCGCGCCGCACGTGCAGGATTGCTGTCCAAGTGCGACCTGGCGACCGAGATGGTTGGCGAGTTCCCCGAGATGCAGGGCGTTGCAGGCTACTACTACGCGCTGGCTGACGGCGAACCCGAAGACGTCGCACTGGCATTGAACGAACAATACATGCCACGCGGTGCTGGCGCTGAATTGCCAGGCACGTTGACCGGCGCCGCAGTCGCCATCGCCGACAAGCTCGACACACTCGTGGGCATCTTCGGCATCGGCATGCTGCCGACCGGCAGCAAAGACCCGTACGCACTGCGCCGGGCCGCGCTCGGCATCCTGCGCATCCTGATCGAGAAGAAGCTGGATCTCGACCTGGTCAAAACCGTGCAGTTCGCCGTCGCTCAGTTTGGTGTGAAGATCAAACCTGCCGGTCTGCCAGAGCAAGTGCTCGAATTCATCTTTGATCGTCTGCGCGCGCGCTATGAAGACGAAGGCGTCGACGTTTCTGTCTACCTGTCGGTGCGCGCCCTGCAGCCGGCTTCGGCTCTGGACTTCGATCAACGTGTTCAGGCGGTTCAGGCCTTCCGCAAATTGCCTGAGGCTGCAGCACTGGCCGCCGTGAACAAGCGGGTTTCGAATCTGCTGAGCAAGGCGGACGGCAACATCGCCCAGACCGTCGAGCCGAAGTACTTCGATAACGCCAACGAGTTCTCGCTGTACTCGGCGATTCAGCAAGCAGATCAGGCGGTAGCGCCGATGTCCGCCAGCCGTCAGTACAACGAAGCGCTGACGCGTCTCGCAGCACTTCGCGAGCCGGTGGATGCGTTTTTTGAAGCAGTGATGGTCAACGCGGAAGACGCCAGCGTGCGTGCCAACCGTTATGCCTTGCTTGCCCGTCTGCGCAATCTGTTCCTCGGCGTTGCCGACATCTCTTTGTTGAGCTGACAGCGGAGCGCATGACAGTGAAGTTGCTGATTCTCGACAGGGACGGGGTGATCAACCAGGACTCCGATGCCTACATCAAGTCGGTGGACGAGTGGGTTCCGATTCCAGGTTCCATCGAGGCCATTGCGCAACTGAGCAAGGCCGGCTGGACGGTGGCAGTGGCCACCAACCAGTCCGGCATCGCTCGCGGTTACTATGATCTCGCGACCCTCGATGCCATGCACGCACGCTTGCGTGAACTCGTGGCGGAGGAGGGTGGTGAGCTCGGACTGGTCGTTTATTGTCCCCATGGCCCGGACGCCGGCTGCGATTGCCGCAAGCCAAGACCGGGCATGCTGAAGACAATTGCCAGCCATTACGCCGTCGATTTGGGTGACGTGTGGTTTGTAGGCGACAGCAAGGGTGACCTGGAGGCGGCGGTGGCCGTCGACTCACAACCTGTTCTGGTCCTGACCGGCAAAGGTCAGAAGACGCGAAGCGGTGCTCTACCCGCAGGCACGTTGGTTTTCGATGATCTGGCGGCGGTTGCCGCAGAACTTATTCACAACAGCGCCCCGTTGAACGGCTAACGGCTATTCAACGGCTCGCTCAATTCGGGCAATTGCCCCGTAACGGTAAAAGCAGCTATGTCGATTGTGCAGGCCATCAGGATTTTCTTCTTTTACCTGCTGCTGGGCACTACTGCCCTGCTGTGGTGTTCGCTGAGTTTCTTTATTGCACCTTTCCTGCCGTTCCGTCTTCGCTATCGCTTCATCAATGTCTACTGGTGCCGCTGCGCCTTATGGCTGACCCGCGTGTTCCTCAACATCAAGGTCAACGTCACCGGACATGAGAACATCCCAGAGACGCCGTGCGTGATCGTCTCCAATCACCAGAGTACGTGGGAAACGTTTTTTCTCTCGGCCCACTTTCAGCCTTTAAGCCAAGTACTGAAGCGTGAGTTGCTATACGTCCCGTTCTTCGGTTGGGCCATGGCGATGCTGCGTCCCATCGCCATCGACCGCAACAATCCCAAAGCGGCGCTGAAGGTTGTGGCTAAGAAGGGCGATGAGTTGCTCAAAGATAGGGTCTGGGTGCTGATCTTTCCTGAGGGCACACGCGTGCCTTACGGCCAGATCGGAAAATTCTCGCGCAGCGGTTCGGCACTGGCGGTTAACGCGGACTTGCCCGTCCTGCCTATCTCACACAATGCTGGCCGCTATTGGCCTAAAGAAGGTTGGGGTAAAAAGCCGGGCACCATCGAAGTCGTGATTGGCAAACCGATGTACGCGGAAGGCGCTGGCCCTCGCGCAATCGCTGCGCTGAACGATCGCGTCTCGGCGTGGAACGAGCAAATCCAACGTGACCTGGGATCGCCCGCAGTGCCTGCGCCCGCCCCCGAGAAATCACCGGCGTGAATTGTGGATAACCTGTGCACGAATAAATTGAAATTCCATAAATTAGCGTCTAACTCGTTAATTTGATTACTTATTTCTTACGACGCTTACCGCGTCCAAAACGTGCATAAGTTTTTTCCAACGACAGCCAATGGGCTGAAAATACCGGTCTTGAGCCTGTGCAGCCAAGACCGATGTTCCAGTCAAGCCGTTCTGGCCGGCGCTGATCCCCACAGACTGCATAACGCCCCCATACCGACCAGTACAATCCCTCCACTCGCGGCCGCTACAAATCCCATCGCGGGAGAAACGCTGTCGATCGCGAATCCCACCATTGGTGCGGACAGCGTCTGGCCTATTCGGTAAGCCGAATCGTGCAGCCCCATCACTTCACCTCTCACGCTGGAAGGCGCCAGCTTGGCAACCGCTTCCGAACCTGCAGCCAACGTCGGCGTGCACAGTAAGTTGGTGGGCAATAGCGCGAGCATCAGCCACCACCAGACGTCGTCAAAGAACACCACGGGCAGCAGCAGCAGGCTCATCGCCAAGGCAAGTTTCATTTGTGACCACGACCTGTGGACAACACCGTGGACATACCCGCCCACGATCGACGCTACGGACATGGCGGCGATGACATACCCGGTAAAGGCAAGTTGATCGCTTGCGCGCAGTACGGCGATCAGTGCCAGCTCGGTGCCGTACAGCACGAACAACGCACCCGCGCTGACAAACATCACGGCCATCAGAGGGCGGCTCATCCATGTGCGGAGCTTAGGTCGCACGCGATCCGGATTTTCAGCGACTTCGTCCACATTGCGCGTAGGCCAGTTCAACACGTAGAGCACAACATAGGAGAGCGCTCGCCAGAGACCGATTCCTGCCAGCGTTGCAGTAGCCGAATAGGTAGTGATCAACAGAATACCGCTGGCGGGCCCGATGACGAATGAAAGCTCCATGAGCATCATGTTGAGCGAGTAAGCAGGTCGGCGCTGATCTTCCGGCACCAGGCTGGCGACGAACTGCCGGGCAAGCGATCCCGTCGGCACGGTAAACAGCCCGGCCACGAAAGCCAGAAGCACATAAAGCCAATAGCTCACCATGGGAAGCAGTATCCAGGCGAGGGTCGACAGCGTGCCGCACACGGCCACCACCGGGCGTAGTCCATGACGGTCAATCATTCGGCCGAGCAGGGGAGAGCCCACCGCGAATCCAAGGGCGGTCGCTGTCCCCACCACGCCGGCATCAAAATAGCTGCCGCCCATTTCGTTGAGAACGTGCAGGCTCAGCGTGAGCCCCATGATGGTCAGCGGCAGACCCGCAACGAACATGAACAACGTTGCAGGCAGCACTCGAGGGATGGCCAGTACTTTCTGGTATTTGCGAATCGACATATGACTCAGGCTCCTTGGTCTTCCATCTGTCCTGATGAAACGGTTCACTCGGCGGGTATCTAGGTTCCCTCCACTGCAGGTGGCCTATCAAGGCCTACCGACACGTCCGCCTCTCAAAAACTATCGTTCATGTTTAAGGGCCAAATTATTGGCTGACAAGGCATGCAGCTTATCCGCAGCCCCATTAGGGATGCCAATTAGACGCGCAGCCTACCCAGTGTATCGTTCAAGCTCAAAACCATTTAGAACCCTCTCGATATCGCGCGTCCCCGACCGCGTGAGCGTCACAGCGGTGAATGGATCGATCCGACATGACCCTGATTTCGCGCGGAGGCAGTATGAGTACGTTGGGTGACCTGGCGTCCAGACGAAACAACAATTTCAACCTGATCAGAATGCTTGCCGCCACTGCGGTACTGATTTCCCACGGTTACCCGCTCGCACTCGGCCATGATGCGGTCGAGCCGCTCTCTGACTGGCTCGGCCTCTCCCTTGGTGATGTGGCGGTGATCACATTCTTCTGCGTCTCCGGCTTTTTTATCTCGCTTAGCCGCGATCGCGCGGACAGCACGATGGATTTCCTCACCGCTCGGTTTCTGCGTATCTACCCTGGACTGACACTTGTGCTGCTGCTGAGCGTGTTCCTCATCGGGCCCATGTTTACGACACTGAGTGCGTCGGAATATTTCCGCTCAGGTGAAACATACGGTTATGCGACCCACAACTTGACGCTGCTCAGCATGAAGTTCCACCTGCCTGGTGTGTTCGAGAACAACCCGTGGCCCGGTATCAACGGGTCACTTTGGACGCTCTTTTATGAGGTGGCGTTCTACATGCTGGTCAGTGCGCTTGGCGCATCCGCCTTCTACAGTGAAGGCCGTAAATTCGCCGGCTTTCTAATGTTCTATGCGGCACTGTATGTAGCCTTCAAAGCCCTGATATTGAACAACGCGCTGTTCAATGACTTCTACGGCGTCGAGTCTTTCTTCACGTGGAGCTTGCCATTTGTGCTGGGCATGTCCTTCTACCGATATCGTCAGCACATCCAGCATCGACTCATTGGCTTCCTGCCTTTCGCCGTACTAGCCGTCTGCACATGGCGCACACCCTATTTCTTTGAATGCTTTGTTCTGGTTTGGACGTATCTGATTTTCTACCTAGGGTTCGCAACGCACCCCACGATCGACCGTTATAACCAGCTGGGTGATTACTCGTACGGCGCCTATATCTACGGCTTCCCGATTCAGGAAATTCTGGCCGATCTGTTCAAAGGCATCGGCCCTCTCAGCATGATGCTGCTCGCCTTTCCACTTGTGATACTGGCCGCCATATTCTCTTGGCACTTCATCGAGAGGCCAGCCATGGCACGGCGCCGTGAGCTTGCCTGGTTTTTGAGCAGCTGCCTGGACACCGTGAAAACCCTTTGGCCTAAAGCCGGAAAGGGTAGCGCAAGATGACCTGCGCACAGAGGGGGGATCTAAACGCATTCAGTATGGATTCGACAGGGAGTTCGAGATGAAGAGATTTCAAGTGCTGGACGGTTTTAGGGGCATCTGCGCACTAAGCGTTGCGGTTTATCACATCCATATTTCGCAAAGCTTCGGGGAGTGGGCGTTCTTCAGAAATGCTCATTACCTGGTGAGCTTTTTCTTCGTCCTTAGCGGCTTTGTCATGTTTCACACCTATGCCCAGCGCCTGGCCACCGCGGACCAGTTCAGGCAGTTCTTCATCACACGTAGCTTCCGACTGTACCCGTTGCACGTCTTTGTCCTCGTATTCGCTATCGCACTGGAGGTACTGAAGCTGGGCGCGGAGCATGCCGGCATAGCGTTCAATCAGCCCAGCTTCACCGGGCAGCGCGCGCCCCAGGAAATCATTCCCAACCTGCTGCTGTTGCAATCCTGGTGGCCAGGATTCAATCCCCAGTCGTTCAACTTTCCCGCCTGGAGCATCAGTGTCGAGTACTACATCTACATGATCTTCGCGGGGATCCTCTTGTGTACCCCACGCTTCGCCACGCTGATATTTTCGATGATTTCGTTGATGGCTACGGTGTGCCTGGCCTTGGGACTTGCCTATCTGATGGAGCCCGCACTGCAGGGTCTGTCTTGTTTCTTTGCAGGCGTGCTGACTTACCACCTCTACCGGGTTATCCACAACATGAGCCTGCCGCGCTGGCTGCACACGGCTCTGGAAGTCGCAGGGATCTGCCTGATAGTCAGCTTGCTGGTGAGTAACATTGATCACAAGCAGATCATTCTGACGTTGGGCTTCTGCGTGCTCATGTTGATCTTCTCCTTTGAGGGAGGGGTGATCTCGACCTTGCTGAAGGCTCGCCCGTTCGAGAAGCTGGGCGCGCTGTCCTACTCGATCTACATGACCCATGCGATGGTTCTATTCGCCTTTACCCTCGCCATGCTGCTTGTAGGGAAACTCACTGGTTACGCCATCGTCACTTATCCTGCAGGAGCGCCAAGTCCAACGCTGTCCTTGAACAACGTAGTGGCTGACAACGCTCTGCTCCTCGCTCTGTTGATCATTATCGTGGGCGTATCTGTGGTCAGCCACCGCCTCATTGAACAGCGCGGGATTGAATGGGGCAAACGGTTGACCAAGAGAGGAAGAACCACGTCGGCAGTTAACCCCATCAAAATCGTGAGCTGAACCCTCAAACAAAACAGCCCCAACGATTCGCATCGTTGGGGCTGTTTTGTCAGCGGGTGAACCTTAGAAATCCAGGTTCGACACCGCCAGTGCGTTGGCTTCAATGAAGTCCCGACGCGGTTCAACAGCATCACCCATCAAGGTGTTGAAGATCTGATCAGCGCCAATGGCGTCTTCGATCGTCACCTTGAGCATGCGTCGAACGCTCGGGTCCATCGTGGTTTCCCACAGTTGATCCGGGTTCATTTCACCCAGACCTTTGTAGCGCTGAATCGTGTGACGCTTTGTGCTCTCTGCCATCAACCAGGCCAGCGCTTCCTTGAACTCGGTGACCGCCTTCTTGCGTTCGCCACGTTGAACGTAAGCGCCTTCTTCGAGCAGCGTGCTGATCTGAGCACCCAGCGCAGTGACTGTTTTATAGTCATTGCTGCCGAAGAAATCGCGGTTGAACGTTACGTAGTTAGACAAACCATGGGAGATCAGCTCGACCTCTGGCAACCACACGTTACGCTCACGGTCTTCACGCAAGCTGGCCTTGTAGACCAAGCCGGACTTCTCACCCACGCGCAGGCGCTCATCAAACTTCGCCAGCCACTCTTGCATGGCCGCATGATCCGACAACTGCTCCATAGGTACAGCCGGCAGGTAGACGAAGTGCTCGGTTAGCTCTTGCGGGTACAGGCGAGACAGACGTTTCAGAGTCTTCATGACCATGCGGAAGTCGTGAACCAGTTTCTCCAGCGCTGCACCGGAGATGCCAGGCGCCGACTCATTCAAGTGCAGGCTCGCATCTTCAAGGGCCGACTGGGTCATGTACTCTTCCATGGCGTCGTCGTCTTTGATGTACTGCTCTTGCTTGCCTTTCTTCACTTTGTACAAAGGCGGTTGAGCAATGTAGATGTAGCCACGCTCAACCAGTTCCGGCAATTGACGGAAGAAGAAGGTCAGCAACAAGGTACGGATGTGCGAGCCGTCGACGTCCGCATCGGTCATGATGATGATGTTGTGGTAACGCAGCTTTTCGATGTTGTATTCGTCACGGCCAATACCGCAGCCCAGTGCCGTGATCAACGTGCCCACTTCCTGGGACGAAATCATCTTGTCGAAGCGTGCCTTTTCCACGTTCAGAATCTTGCCCTTGAGTGGCAGGATGGCCTGAGTCTTACGGTTACGTCCCTGCTTGGCGGAGCCGCCAGCAGAGTCACCTTCCACGAGATACAGTTCGGAAAGGGCAGGGTCCTTCTCTTGGCAGTCAGCCAGTTTGCCGGGCAGGCCTGCGATATCCAGCGCACCTTTGCGACGAGTCATCTCACGTGCTTTACGCGCCGCTTCACGAGCACGCGCTGCATCGATCATCTTGCCGACAACGGCTTTCGCTTCGTTCGGGTTCTCAAGCAGGAAGTCAGAGAAGTACTTGCCCATCTCCTGCTCAACCGCCGTCTTCACTTCTGAAGACACTAGCTTGTCTTTCGTCTGCGAGCTGAACTTCGGATCGGGTACCTTGACGGAGATGATCGCTGTCAGGCCTTCACGCGCATCGTCACCGGTGGTAGCGACCTTGTGCTTCTTAGCCAGACCTTCCTGCTCGATGTAGTTGTTCAAGTTGCGTGTCAGAGCAGAACGGAAGCCAACGAGGTGCGTACCACCGTCACGCTGTGGAATGTTGTTGGTAAAGCACAACAGGTTCTCGTTGAAGCTGTCATTCCACTGCAGGGCAATCTCAACGCCTATGCCATCTTCACGCTGGATGTTGAAGTGGAAAACCTGATTCACAGGTGTCTTGTTGGTGTTCAAGTACTCAACGAATGCGCGCAAGCCGCCTTCATACTTGAACAGCTCTTCTTTGCCGCTGCGCTCGTCTTTAAGAACAATACCCACACCGGAGTTGAGAAACGACAGCTCACGAATGCGCTTGGCCAGGATGTCCCAGCTAAAGTGGATGTTCTTGAAAGTTTCAGAGGAGGGCTTGAAGTGAATCTCGGTACCCGTGGTATCACTTTCACCAACGATTTGCATCGGCTCTTGTGGAACACCATGGACGTACGTTTGCTCCCATACTTTTCCACTGCGGCGGACAGTGAGGTTCAAAACCTCGGACAGCGCGTTGACCACTGAAACGCCCACACCGTGCAGACCGCCGGATACTTTGTAGGAGTTGTCGTCGAACTTACCACCGGCGTGCAGCACAGTCATGATGACTTCGGCTGCGGAAACGCCTTCTTCTTTATGCACATCGACCGGAATGCCACGACCGTTATCGCGAACAGTGATCGATTCATCCGGGTGAATGATGATGCTGATGTCGTCACAGTGACCGGCCAACGCCTCGTCAATCGAGTTGTCCACAACCTCAAACACCATATGGTGGAGGCCGCTGCCATCGTCTGTGTCGCCGATATACATACCAGGACGCTTGCGTACGGCATCGAGCCCTTTCAGCACTTTGATGCTGGTCGAGTCGTACGTTTGGTTTTCGCTCATGCCTTCACTCCCGGTGGTCGTGGGTCTGGGTGATATTGCCGTGTTCCACGTGGAACAAAGCAACTGGCGTTTCCGTCTGCCAGCCTTCCCTCAACAATTCATGATCTACGCAGGTGATAAATACCTGGCAGCGTAATTCTTCCAGCAGGCGACATAGCGCACCGCGGTGATTCTCATCGAGCTCCGATGGCAGATCGTCGACGAGGTATATACATTGGCCACGACGGGCCGTGCTGACTAAATGTCCCTGAGCAATGCGCAGGGCGCAGACCACAAGTTTCTGCTGCCCACGAGAAAGGATATCCGCCGCATTGTGCCCACCCAATCGCAGGCGTAAGTCTGCACGTTGCGGTCCCGCCTGCGTGTGACCCATCTGCTGATCGCGGTAAAGCGAAGATGCCAGTACGTCACTCAGATTTTTTTCCTTGTCCCATCCTCGATAGTAACTAAGCGTCAGCCCATCGATCTGAACAAGCTCACTCAAGGTTTGCTCGAATACTGGCTTCAACGCCTTGATATAGGCGCGCCGAAACTCGTCAATTTCATCGCTGGCAAGGCACAGTTCACGGTCCCATGCCGCCTGCGAAGCGGCGTCAAGTGTACCATGCCGAAGCCACGAGTTACGCTGCCTGAGGGCCTTCTGGAGCCGCTGCCAGGTCGACATGAAACGAGGTTCCACGTGGAACACTCCCCAATCCAAAAACTGACGCCGGATCTTGGGTGCGCCTTCAAGGAGCCTAAAGCTGTCCGGGTTAATCAGCTGCAGCGGCAATGTCTCTGCAAGCTGCGCGGCGCTTTTGGCGTTCTGGCCATCGATACGGATCTGAAAATCTCCCTGACGATCACGGGAAATGCCCAGACTGCTATGGCCACCCTCGGCAAGTTCCACCTGGCCAAAGACAGTGCAAGCAGGTTGCTCGTATTGGATAACCGGCTGCAGCCGTACGCTGCGGAACGAGCGCGCCAAGCCCAGGAGATAGATGGCTTCAAGGACACTGGTTTTACCACTGCCGTTGGCGCCATACAGGATGTTGATGCGGGGAGAAGGAGAGAAGGTCACCGGTTGCAGATTGCGCACCCCGGTGACCGAGACGCGGCTAAGAGACATTGATCAACTGCTGTTACAGGCGCATCGGCATGACGACGTAGGCCGAGTCGTCATTACCTGATTCCTGCACCAAAGCGCTGCTGTTCGAATCAGAGAGAATCAGACGGACTTGCTCCGTGGTCATGACACCCAGTACGTCGAGCAGATAACTCACGTTGAATCCGATCTCGAGAGAGCTGCCGTTGTAGTCAACGCTGATTTCTTCCTCGGCCTCTTCTTGCTCCGGGTTATTCGCTTGAATCTTCAGCTGACCGTTGGCCAATTGAAGACGAATGCCTCGATACTTCTCGTTGGAGAGAATCGCAGTGCGGCTGAACGCTTCTCGAAGCGCTTGACGATCACCTACAACAAGCTTGTCGCCGCCCTTTGGAAGCACTCGCTCGTAGTCCGGGAATTTGCCGTCGACCAATTTGGATGTGAACGTAAATTCGCCCGTAGTCGCACGAATGTGATGCTGACCCAGCACGATACTGACCAGCCCATCTTGCTCGGTTAGCAGCCGCGCCAGTTCCAGAATGCCCTTACGCGGCACGATCACCTGGTGACGGTCAGCCTGCTCGATCTCCGCAGCCATGGAGCACATCGCAAGACGATGCCCATCAGTGGCCACCGCGCGCAGAATGCCCGACTGAACCTCCAGCAGCATGCCATTGAGATAATAGCGAACGTCCTGCTGGGCCATGGCAAAGCTGGTGCGCTCAATCAAACGGCGCAATTTACTTTGAACAAGGCTGAACGTCAGCGAACCAGGACCTTCCTCGACAGTAGGGAAGTCGTTGGCAGGCAAAGTGGAAAGCGTGAATCGGCTGCGGCCAGCTTTGACGATCAGCTTTTGCTCGTCGAGCTTGATGTCGATGAGCGCGTCATTTGGGATGCTTTTGCAGATGTCCATCAGCTTGCGCGCAGGCACGGTGATCTCGCCCGGCTCTGCAGGCTCTTCCAACTGTACGCGGCCGACCAGCTCGACTTCGAGGTCAGTACCGGTCAAAGACAACTGCTGGCCCTCAACGACCAGTAGTACGTTCGAAAGAACCGGCAAGGTCTGACGGCGTTCAACGACGCCCGCGACCAGTTGCAGGGGTTTCAACAGGGCTTCGCGTTGAATGGTGAAATGCATGGTCTAGTCCCTTGCCTTGATAAGCTGCGTCGGTATCACGTTGTCAAAGTCCGCAGCAGGTTCTTGTAGTCCTCGCGGATGTCCGCATCGGATTCTTTAAGCTCATTGATCTTCCGGCACGCGTGCAAGACCGTTGTGTGATCGCGGCCGCCAAACACATCGCCAATTTCGGGAAGGCTGTGATTGGTCAGTTCCTTTGACAAGGCCATTGCCACTTGCCGCGGTCTTGCGACGGACCTGGAACGGCGTTTGGACAGCAGGTCGGAGATCTTTATCTTGTAGTACTCGGCAACAGTCCGCTGAATGTTATCCACACTCACCAGCTTGTCCTGCAACGCGAGCAAATCCTTCAATGACTCGCGGATCAGCTCGATCGTGATGTCCCGGCCCATGAAGTGCGAGTGAGCGATGACGCGCTTGAGCGCACCCTCGAGCTCACGCACATTGGAACGGATTCGCTGCGCAATAAAAAACGCAGCGTCGTGAGGGAGATCGACTTTCGCCTGATCCGCCTTCTTCATCAAAATCGCGACCCGCGTTTCCAGCTCCGGGGGCTCAACGGCAACCGTAAGGCCCCAACCGAAACGTGACTTGAGGCGCTCTTCAAGACCTTCGATTTCTTTGGGGTAGCGGTCGCTCGTGAGAATGACCTGCTGACCACCTTCGAGAAGCGCGTTGAAGGTGTGGAAAAACTCTTCCTGGGAACGCTCCTTACGCGCGAAGAATTGAATGTCATCAATCAGCAGTGCGTCGACGGAACGGTAGAAGCGTTTGAACTCATTGATGGCATTGAGCTGTAGCGCTTTGACCATGTCCGCCACAAATCGCTCGGAGTGCAAATACACCACTTTGGCATTCGGGTTCTTCTTGAGCAGGTGGTTACCCACAGCATGCATCAAGTGAGTTTTACCCAGGCCTACACCACCATAAAGGAAGAGCGGGTTGTAGCCATGCTTGGGATTGTCGGCAACCTGCCAGGCGGCAGCCCGCGCCAGTTGGTTGGACTTGCCCTCAACAAAGTTTTCGAATGTGAAGGTCCTGTTGAGATAGCTGGTGTGCTTCAGCGCGCCCTCAACCTGAACATTACGCTGCTCCGCGCGCGCAGGCGCTTGCTGGGAGCTGGCGCCAGCCATCGGATCGAAGCTCGCCCTGGAAGGCTCATCCTCGACATTCAGAGAGGTCTGAATCATCGGAGCGGGCGTAGCGACGGATTGCGGAGCTCGCGCTGCAACCGGCGCTTCGCTGGTGGCTGCAATCTCAGCCGCCTGAGATGCGGCTACCGCCGCAGCTAGCGGTGCGTTCGGGGCGGCACGTGGGGCAGAGCTGCGCTTGCTGCCTATTAATAAGGACAGTGCCGGCGCAATTCCCTGACCGTGCTCGCCCAGCAACTCGAGCAACCTACCCAAGTACTTCTCATTAACCCAGTCCAGGACAAATCGATTGGGCGCATACACGCGCAGTTCATCGCCTTCGGCTTCAACCTGTAAAGGACGGATCCAGGTGTTGAATTGCTGGGCAGGCAGCTCATCGCGCAAAAGCTCAACGCATTGCTGCCAAAGTTCCACTGACACAAATATCCCCTAGATTCTGAAGCCGGCGCGGCAAAAACAAGCCGCCATTGTAACCACCCGTAGCTGACTTATCCACACGAAGGTAGGGCGCGAACGCACTAAACCCACCGTAAAGCACTGAAAAAGATGACGGCCGGTGGATAGTTAAGGTCTGTGGATAACCACGCTTCAGCTCTCTGCATAACACTGCCCTGAAATCTGTGGATAAAGCACTTGTGGATAACTAACTGGTTTACGCACAGCTTATGTTCAGCTGTCGCACAGCAGGAGCACTGCTTGTGGACAGAGTTTCATTCCTCTGTACATCAGGCAAATAAAGGCCTTCAGGCTTTTATCCACAGAAAACCTGTCCTTAAGCTTTTATAAGCTTTACAAAAAAGCTTTAAATACCTTCCTTCTTTATTTCTATATCTACGCTCCAAGGATGCCTCGACGGATTGGCCGCTGTCGTCGAATTGCACTCAGGAACTAAATGCAAGAAACGTTGGTTGGAAATTGACCTGCGAGCCCGCTTTCTCTAGAATCCCCGGTCTCTTAAAACGGGGGCCATTCCGGCCCGTTGTGGACGAACCAGGTAACACGCCATGAAACGTACTTTCCAACCCAGCACTATCAAGCGCGCTCGCACCCACGGTTTCCGTGCTCGTATGGCCACCAAAAACGGTCGCGCAGTTCTGTCGCGTCGTCGCGCCAAAGGCCGTAAGCGCCTGGCAGTTTGATTAATCGGCACAGGTGGTGAGTCAGGACTTCAGTCGGGAAAAGCGCTTGCTGACACCCCGGCATTTCAAGGCAGTCTTTGACTCCCCCACCGGCAAGGTTCCGGGGAAAAATCTCCTGCTCCTTGTGCGCAACAACGACCTTGATCATCCCCGTCTCGGGCTGGTGATCGGAAAGAAGAGCGTGAAGCTCTCCGTCGAGCGCAACCGTTTGAAACGCCTGATGCGTGAGTCGTTTCGCCTTCACCAGGACAATCTGGTCGGATGGGATATCGTCGTCGTCGCACGCAAAGGCTTGGGTGATATTGAAAACCCCGAATTGATTCAGCATTTCGGCAAGCTCTGGAAACGTCTGGCGCGTAGCCGGCCTAATCCCGAACTTAAAACCGAAACTGCGGGGGTAGACAGTCCTGATGCGTAAACTGGCGCTCGTTCCGATCCAGTTTTACCGCTATGCCATCAGTCCTCTGATGGCCAGTCACTGTCGTTTCTACCCCAGTTGCTCCTGCTACGCGTACGAGGCCATTGAAAATTATGGTCTGGTGCGTGGTGGCTGGCTGACCTTACGTCGCTTAGGTCGGTGTCATCCGTGGAATCCCGGTGGTTATGACCCGGTTCCACCTGCTCCCACCTCCCGTTCCTCTTCGATGGCCGAGTAATCATGGATATTAAACGCACAATCCTGATCGTCGCCCTGGCAATCGTGACCTATGTCGGTGTCCTGAAATGGAACCAGGACTATGGTCAGGCTGCCTTGCCGACTCAGAATGTTGCTGCCAACACCAATACATCCGCTATTCCTGATGCTCCGCAAGGTTCAGCGACTGCCAATGCAGACGTTCCTAGCGCCACCGGAGAAGTGGCTGCTCCGGCTGAAATCCCGGTGGCCGCCAGCAAAGATCTTATTCAGGTGAAGACAGACGTCCTCAATCTGGAAATTGATCCGGTAGGTGGCGACGTGGTGCAACTTCGTTTGCCGCTCTATCCACGCCGTCAGGATCACCCCGAAATTCCTTTCCAGCTGTTCGATAACGGCGGTGAGCGGATTTTCCTCGCTCAGAGCGGGCTGACTGGCGCCAATGGTCCTGATGCCCGATCCACTGGTCGTCCTGTTTACTCGGCCACGCAAAAAAGCTACCAGCTGGCTGATGGACAGAACGACTTGGTCGTTGACCTGAAATTCAGCGATGGCGGCATTAGCTACATCAAGCGCTTCACGTTCAAACGCGGGCTGTATGACCTGACCGTCTCTTACGTGATTGACAACCAGAGCGCGCAGCCTTGGAACGGTAACCTGTTCGCCCAGCTGAAACGCGATGCGAGCGCTGATCCATCTTCGACTACCGCTACTGGCACCGCCACCTACCTGGGTGCTGCGATGTGGACATCTTCGGAACCCTATAAAAAGGTTTCCATGAAGGACATCGACAAAGGGTCGGTCAAGGATACTGTCCAGGGTGGATGGGTCGCCTGGCTACAGCACTACTTCGTGACCGCCTGGATCCCGAACAAGGCTGACAGCAACACCGTCACAACCCGTAAAGACAGTGCAGGTAATTACATTATCGGTTTCACCGGTCCGGCAATGACGGTCGCACCTGGCGCAAAAGCCGAGACGACTACAACGCTTTATGCCGGTCCGAAGAGTCAGGCAGTACTGAAAGAGTTGTCCCCAGGTCTGGAACTGACAGTCGATTACGGCATTCTGTGGTTCATTGCCCAGCCTATTTTCTGGCTGCTGCAACATATCCACAGCATCGTCGGTAACTGGGGCTGGTCGATCATCTTCCTGACCATGTTGATCAAAGGGCTTTTCTTCCCTCTGTCGGCGGCCAGTTACAAGTCCATGGCACGCATGCGTGCAGTCGCTCCACGCCTTGCCGCGTTGAAAGAGCAACATGGTGACGATCGTCAGAAGCTGTCTCAGTCGATGATGGAGCTGTACAAGAAAGAGAAGATCAACCCGTTGGGTGGATGCTTGCCGATTCTGGTACAGATGCCGGTTTTCCTGTCGCTGTACTGGGTACTGCTTGAAAGCGTCGAGATGCGCCAGGCGCCTTGGCTGCTGTGGATAACCGACCTGTCGATCAAGGATCCGTTCTTTATCCTGCCGATCATCATGGGCGCTACCATGTTCATCCAGCAGCGTTTGAACCCGACACCTCCGGACCCGATGCAGGCCAAGGTCATGAAGCTGATGCCAATCATCTTCACGTTCTTCTTCCTGTGGTTCCCGGCTGGTCTGGTGCTGTACTGGGTTGTGAACAACACCTTGTCCATCACCCAGCAGTGGTACATCACCCGCAGCATCGAAGCGAAAGCCAAGAAAGCTGATGCCTGATCTACCCTGTTAACAAGTATTCAAAACGCCCCCTCGTGGGGCGTTTTGCTATCCGTCAGTTGCCCAGGAGTCGGCCCATGAACGTTCTTTTTGAAACCATCGCGGCCATTGCGACTGCTCCCGGACGAGGAGGTGTCGGCATCGTCCGTATTTCCGGCCCCCAGGCCAGCAAATGTGCCGAGGCAATTCTTGGCAAACTGCCACAACCTCGTTATGCACATTACGGCGCCTTTAAAGAAGCAAACGGTGCAGTAATCGACGAGGGCATCGGTCTCTACTTTTCAGGCCCTAACTCGTTCACCGGGGAAGATGTGCTCGAGCTTCAAGGGCATGGCGGGCCGGTTGTTCTGGACATGTTGCTGCAACGTTGCGTGCAACTGGGGTGCCGCCTGGCGCGGCCGGGTGAATTCAGCGAACGCGCGTTTCTCAATGACAAGCTTGATCTTGCCCAAGCCGAGGCGATCGCTGACCTAATTGAAGCAAGTTCTGCTCAGGCCGCGCGGAACGCCTTGAGGTCGCTGCAGGGTGCATTTTCCCAACGAGTCCATGAACTCACGGAGAAACTGATCAGCTTGCGCATTTACGTTGAAGCGGCCATCGACTTTCCGGAGGAGGAAATCGACTTTCTCGCGGATGGCCACGTGCTGAGCATGTTGGATAATGTGCGCAACCAGTTATCCACAGTGCTGCACGAAGCCAATCAGGGCGCGTTGCTCAGGGATGGCATGAATGTGGTTATTGCAGGCAGGCCCAATGCCGGCAAATCCAGCCTGTTGAATGCACTCGCGGGCAAAGAAGCGGCGATCGTGACTGAGATTGCCGGCACAACCCGGGATGTCCTGCGCGAACATATTCACATTGATGGCATGCCGCTCCACGTCGTGGACACCGCAGGTCTGCGCAATACCGACGATCAGGTGGAAAAAATAGGCGTTCAACGCGCGCTTCAGGCGATAGGCCAGGCAGACCGCATTTTGCTGGTAGTGGATGCGACAGCACCCGAGGCAGGCGATCCGTTCGCGTTGTGGCCAGAGTTCCTCGATCAACGACCTGACCCGGCCCATGTCACGCTGATTCGTAACAAGGTGGACCTGAGTGACGAACCGGTGGAACTGGTGAAAAGCGTCGATGGCCACGTGACCATCAATCTCAGCGCCAAGGCGGGTGGTGGAGGCGTGGAGCTTTTGCGCGAGCATCTGAAGTCGTGCATGGGGTATCAGCAAACAGCTGAAGGAAGCTTCAGTGCGCGACGACGCCACCTTGAGGCGTTGCACAAGGCAAGCGCCTCTCTTGAGCATGGTCGCTCACAGTTGACCTTGGCCGGCGCTGGTGAGCTGCTTGCAGAGGATCTGCGCCAAGCTCAGCAGTCCTTGGGTGAAATCACCGGCGCCTTCAGCTCTGACGATTTGTTGGGAAGAATTTTCTCCAGCTTTTGCATTGGCAAATAGCGCTACGCTCCATCCCCAGGCAGGTCAATCTCTCCGGATCTGCCACACCTCATTCACTCATCCGACTTTGCCTGATTCCCGATCAGTGCAACGGGGGATGCCTGCGCGTCGAATTTGACCGCTCGGCGGATCATTCTCCGATTAAGCCCTGTGCATAACCGTGGCTAAGCTCGGTTGATAAACACGCACCTGAGCTGAGGATAATTGTGCCTGTGGACAACTGATCATTTAATCCACAGGCTTAGACAGGTTATCCAAGGGCCTCCTGCCCACATGGACACAGACTTTTGATGGTCTGTACATCACGTAATAAAAGGGCTTCAGAGGTTTATCCACAGAAAGTGTCCTCAGTAAATATAAACATAAAAACAAAGATCTTATAAATTTCTTTCTTTTTAATTTCTATAACCGCCATTCATCCACAGCTGGTTAGATTTTGCGCAACGGGTTTCTTAAGGGGGGGTAAGTGCCTATACTTGCCGCCATTCCTATTCCCCCCAATCAACAGGCACGAGGTGCGTGGTGGATTTCCCTTCCCGTTTTCAAGTGATCGTCATCGGCGGCGGTCATGCCGGTACCGAGGCAGCACTGGCGTCCGCGCGTATGGGTGCTACCACCCTGCTGCTTACGCACAACGTGGAAACCCTCGGCCAAATGAGTTGCAACCCGGCCATTGGTGGCATCGGCAAAAGTCATCTGGTCAAAGAGATCGATGCACTTGGTGGTGCGATGGCAACGGCCACTGACAAAAGTGGTATCCAGTTTCGCGTGCTAAACAGCCGCAAGGGCCCAGCTGTCCGGGCGACGCGTGCCCAAGCTGACCGCGTGCTGTACAAGGCAGCGGTCAGAGAGATCATCGAAAACCAGCCTAACCTGTGGATATTCCAGCAAGCATGCGACGACCTGATCGTCGAGCAGGACCAGGTGCGGGGCGTAGTGACTCAGATGGGGTTGCGATTTCTCGCCGACTCAGTAGTTCTCACCACAGGTACCTTTCTCGGCGGGCTTATCCACATTGGTCTGCAGAACTACTCGGGCGGTCGCGCCGGTGATCCGCCGTCAATTGCGCTTGCGCGCAGGCTCCGTGAGTTGCCGTTGAGAGTGGGTCGCCTGAAAACGGGCACCCCCCCGCGCATTGACGGACGATCTGTAGATTTCTCGGTGATGACCGAACAGCCGGGCGATACGCCGATCCCGGTGATGTCGTTTATGGGCTCCAAGGCTCAGCACCCGAGCCAGGTCAGTTGCTGGATTACCCACACCAACGCTCGAACCCACGAAATCATCGCCGCGAATCTGGATAGGTCGCCGATGTATTCTGCTGCCGGGGAGATCGAAGGTGTCGGCCCTCGCTATTGCCCGTCGATCGAAGACAAGATCCATCGTTTTGCCGACAAGGAAAGCCATCAGGTGTTTATCGAACCGGAAGGTTTGACGACCCATGAGCTTTATCCGAACGGTATATCGACATCGCTGCCGTTCGACGTACAGCTGCAGATTGTTCGCTCTATTCGCGGGATGGAAAATGCCCATATCGTGCGGCCTGGCTATGCCATCGAGTACGACTATTTCGATCCGCGTGACCTGAAGTACAGCCTGGAAACCAAGGTTATCGGTGGGTTGTTTTTCGCCGGACAGATCAACGGCACGACCGGTTACGAAGAGGCCGGTGCGCAAGGTTTACTCGCCGGTGCAAATGCGGCCCTTCGGGCTCAAGGCAAGGACAGCTGGTGTCCGCGTCGGGATGAGGCCTACATCGGCGTGCTTGTGGATGACCTGATTACGCTGGGCACCCAAGAGCCGTACCGGATGTTCACCTCGCGCGCCGAGTACCGCTTGATTCTGCGTGAAGACAACGCGGACTTGCGCTTGACCGAACAGGGTCGGGCGCTCGGGTTGGTCGACGATGCCCGCTGGGCGGCGTTCTGTGCCAAGCGTGAAGGCATCGAACTCGAGGAACGGCGCCTGAAGTCCACCTGGATTCGTCCGGGTACCGAGCAGGGCGATGCGGTCTCGGCGCACTTCGGCACGCCGTTGACCCACGAATACAATCTGCTGAATCTGCTGAGCCGTCCCGAAGTGGACTACGCCAGCCTTGTTGCGCTGACCGGTAACGGCTCGCCTGACCCGCAGGTTGCTGAACAGGTCGAGATCAAAACCAAGTACGCCGGTTACATCGACCGTCAGCAGGATGAGATCGCTCGTTTGCGTGCCAGCGAAAACACACGACTCCCTGAAGATATCGATTACACCGGGATTTCCGGTCTTTCCAAAGAAATCCAGAGCAAGCTGGGGATAACTCGTCCGGAGACACTCGGCCAGGCCTCAAGGATTCCGGGCGTCACACCAGCGGCGATCTCTCTGTTGATGATTCATTTGAAAAAACGCGGCGCGGGCCGTCAGTTGGAGCAAAGCGCTTGAGTTCGATGGTGACCCCGCAGCATGCAGAAGAACTGACCCTTGGCGCTCGAGAGCTCGGCGTCGAGTTAAGCGAGAGTCAACACAGCCAGTTGCTGGCGTACCTGGCCTTGCTGATCAAGTGGAACATGGCGTACAACCTGACCGCTGTTCGTGATCCTGATGAGATGGTGTCTCGACATCTGCTGGATAGTTTGAGCGTGGTGCGTTTCATCGAAGGTGAGCGTCAGCTGGACGTCGGTAGCGGCGGCGGGATGCCTGGCATACCGCTTGCCATCCTGTTCCCGGACATGAAAGTCACGGTGCTCGACAGCAACGGCAAGAAGACCCGGTTTCTGACCCAGGTAAAACTGGAGCTCGCGCTCGCCAACCTGCAAGTTATCCACAGCCGCGCCGAAGCTTTCCAGCCTGCGCTGCCGTTCAACGGCATCATCTCCCGCGCCTTCAGCAGTCTGGAAGACTTTACCCAGTGGACTCGGCATATGGGCGACGCTGAAACGCGCTGGTTGGCAATGAAGGGTCTTCATCCAGTGGATGAACTGGTAGCATTGCCCGCAGATTTTCATCTGGAAAGCGCGCAAGCCTTGGCCGTACCCGGTTGCCAAGGTCAACGGCATCTGCTGATACTGCGCCGCTCGGCATGACAGGGAACACACGCAAGAATGGCTAAGGTATTCGCGATAGCGAACCAAAAAGGCGGGGTGGGTAAAACCACAACCTGCATCAACCTCGCGGCGTCGCTGGTGGCTACCAAGCGTCGGGTGCTGCTTATCGATCTCGACCCACAAGGCAATGCCACCATGGGCAGTGGTGTGGATAAGCACGCGCTTGAGCATTCGGTCTACGATTTGCTGATTGGCGAGTGCGATCTGAATCAGGCCATCCACTTTTCCGAACACGGCGGATATCAGCTGCTACCGGCAAACCGCGATCTGACGGCTGCCGAGGTAGTCCTGCTGGAAATGCAGATGAAGGAATCCCGCCTGCGTTCAGCGCTGGCGCCCATCCGCGAAAATTACGATTACATACTCATTGACTGCCCTCCGTCGCTTTCAATGTTGACGCTCAACGCGTTGGTTGCGGCCGATGGCGTTATTATCCCCATGCAGTGTGAGTACTTCGCGCTCGAAGGTTTGAGCGACCTTGTGGATAACATCAAGCGCATCGGTGAATTGCTCAATCCCCAACTCAAAATCGAAGGTTTGCTGCGGACCATGTATGACCCGCGGCTCAGCCTGATCAACGATGTTTCGGCACAGCTCAAAGAGCACTTCGGCGAGCAGCTGTACGACACCGTTATTCCGCGCAATATTCGTCTGGCCGAGGCGCCAAGCTTCGGTATGCCGGCACTGGCGTACGACAAGACTTCTCGCGGCGCGCTGGCTTACCTGGCGCTTGCGGGCGAGATGGTCCGTCGCCAACGTCGCGGCAGTCGCACCGCGGCTCAGCCCACTTAAGGAAATTCCATGGCCGTCAAGAAACGTGGACTCGGACGTGGGCTGGACGCACTGCTGAGCAGCCCCACCGTCAGCGCATTGGAAGAACAGGCGGTGAAGGCCAGTGAGCGCGAGCTTCAGCACATTCCGCTGGACCTGATTCAACGAGGCAAATATCAGCCGCGTCGTGACATGGATCCTCAAGCGCTGGAAGAACTGGCGAACTCGATCAAGGCGCAAGGGGTAATGCAGCCGATCGTGGTCCGCCCCATTGCTGACAACCGCTTCGAGATCATTGCTGGTGAACGCCGCTGGCGCGCCAGCCAGCAGGCTGGGATCGAAACGATTCCCGCCATGGTGCGTGACGTGCCGGATGAAGCGGCCATCGCGATGGCGTTGATCGAGAACATCCAGCGCGAAGACTTGAATCCGATCGAGGAAGCGATTGCCCTGCAGCGTTTGCAGCAGGAATTTCAGCTGACCCAACAGCAGGTGGCCGAAGCGGTCGGCAAGTCGCGAGTCAGCGTAGCGAATCTGCTGCGACTGATCGCATTGCCGGAAGTCATCAAGACCATGCTCTCCCATGGTGATCTGGAGATGGGCCACGCCCGTGCGCTGCTGGGTCTGCCCGAAGATCAGCAGGTTGAAGGGGCGCGACACGTTGTCGCACGCGGTTTGACCGTGCGCCAGACTGAGGCACTGGTTCGCCAGTGGCTCAGCGGAAAACAGGAGGCTGCAGAGCCGGTGAAGGCTGATCCTGACATTACACGTCTGGAGCAGCGCCTTGCCGAGCGGCTGGGCTCCGCAGTGCAAATCCGCCATGGACAGAAGGGCAAAGGTCAGTTGGTCATCCGTTACAACTCGCTGGATGAGCTACAGGGTGTGCTCGCTCACATTCGCTGAAACAAATCATGCGTAGCGGGTAGTCGGAAATCACTACCTGGCAGTTGAATAGGGGCTGAACCGCCCCTATACTCTGCGCGCATTTTGTCGGCACAATTTATGCCAAGTTGTTGATTTTGGCGGCCGGCTTACGAGGAGCCCATGTGATGGAGACACGCACGCCAAACCGCTTGCCATTCCATCGCCTGGCTGTTTTCCCGATCTTGCTGGCTCAGTTGATAGTCCTTCTGGGGACTGCGCTGGCGCTTTGGCAGTGGCACGGTGTCGTAGCCGGGTATTCGGGTCTTTGCGGAGGCCTGATAGCCTGGCTGCCGAATTTGTATTTTGCTCATAAGGCATTCCGGTACTCCGGGGCCAGGGCAGCGCAGGCCATCGTTCGGTCGTTTTACGCCGGCGAGGCAGGCAAGCTGATTTTTACGGCGGTGCTCTTTGCACTGACGTTTGCAGGAGTAAAGCCGCTGGCTCCGCTGGCAGTTTTCGGCGTGTTCATACTGACCCAACTGGTCAGTTGGTTTGCGCCCCTGCTACTGAGAACAAGACTTTCGAGACCTTAGGGCGTTTGAGGCAACCATGGCAGAGCAAACAGCTTCGGGCTATATCCAGCACCACTTGCAGAACTTGACCTTTGGTCATTTGCCTGACGGCAGTTGGGGCTTCGCGCATTCAGCGGCTGAAGCAAAAGAAATGGGCTTTTGGGCTTTCCACGTCGACACCCTCGGCTGGTCGGTCGCACTGGGTCTGATCTTCGTCCTCATTTTCCGCATGGCCGCTAAAAAGGCGACTTCGGGTCAGCCGGGCGCTCTGCAGAACTTCGTTGAAGTGCTCGTCGAGTTCGTTGACGGCAGCGTCCGGGACAGCTTCCATGGCCGCAGCGCCGTGATCGCCCCTCTGGCATTGACCATTTTCGCCTGGGTGTTCCTCATGAACGCCGTCGATTTGATTCCTGTCGACTGGATCCCGCAACTGGCGATCATGATCACCGGTGATCATCACATTCCTTTCCGCGCCGTATCGACAACCGATCCGAACGCTACGCTGGGCATGGCTCTGTCCGTATTTGCTCTGATCATTTTCTACAGCATCAAGATCAAGGGTATCGGCGGCTTCATCGGCGAATTGACCCTGCACCCGTTCGGCAGCAAGAACATTTTCGTTCAGGCGCTGTTGATTCCGGTGAACTTCCTGCTTGAATTCGTGACTCTGGTGGCCAAGCCGATCTCCCTGGCGCTGCGACTGTTCGGCAACATGTACGCGGGTGAACTGGTGTTCATTCTTATCGCGGTCATGTTCGGCAGCGGTCTGCTGTGGCTCAGCGGTCTGGGCGTGGTCCTGCAATGGGCGTGGGCTGTGTTCCACATCCTGATCATCACCCTGCAAGCGTTCATCTTCATGATGCTGACCATCGTCTACCTTTCGATGGCTCACGAAGATAACCATTGAGACCCGCCTGGCGAGTCTGATGATCCCCTCACTTCGGTGAGGGGGTGCCCGCGAGGGCTTGATGTAAGAGACGATTTTGCTTTACCGCTTTAATCTAAGAAAACCTAACCAATACGACGTAAAAGTCGGGAGGAAAGATGGAAACTGTAGTTGGTCTAACTGCTATCGCTGTTGCACTGCTGATCGGCCTTGGCGCACTGGGTACTGCAATCGGTTTCGGCCTGCTGGGCGGTAAATTCCTGGAAGGCGCTGCGCGTCAACCGGAAATGGTTCCAATGCTGCAAGTTAAAATGTTCATCGTGGCTGGTCTGCTCGACGCCGTGACCATGATCGGTGTTGGTATCGCTCTGTTCTTCACTTTTGCGAACCCCTTCGTTGGTCAACTCGCTGGCTGATCACTCGAATTTTCGAGTTGATTGGTGTGATGGACAACGAACGAGCGAGGTGTTGGCGTGAACATTAATGCAACCCTGATTGGCCAGTCCGTTGCGTTCTTCATTTTTGTGCTGTTCTGCATGAAGTTCGTGTGGCCTCCGGTCATCGCGGCTTTGCACGAACGTCAGAAGAAGATTGCGGATGGACTGGACGCTGCTACACGAGCAGCTCGCGACCTGGAGCTGGCCCAAGATAAAGTGGGTCAGCAACTGCGCGAAGCTAAGGCTCAGGCAGCTGAGATCATTGAGCAAGCCAAGAAACGCGGTACCCAGATTGTCGACGAAGCCCGTGAACAGGCTCGCGTTGAAGCTGACCGCATCAAGGCTCAGGCTCAGGCCGAGATCGAACAGGAACTGAACGGCGTCAAAGACGCGCTGCGCGCCCAATTGGGTAGCCTGGCAGTCAACGGCGCAGAGAAGATCCTGGGTGCCACAATCGATCAAAACGCGCACGCGGAGCTGGTAAACAAACTGGCTGCTGAAATTTAAGCGAGGGCGATCATGGCAGAACTGACCACGTTGGCCCGACCTTACGCTAAGGCAGCCTTCGAGCATGCACAGGCGCACCAGCAACTGGCCAATTGGTCAGCCATGCTCGGCCTGGCTGCTGCAGTGTCGCAAGACGACACGATGCAGCGCATGCTCAAGGCCCCGCGACTGACGAGCGCAGACAAGGCAGCCACTTTTATTGAAGTGTGCGGCGACAAGTTCGATGCCAAGGCACAGAATTTCATCCAGGTCGTTGCAGAAAACGACCGCCTCCCGCTTTTGCCGGAGATCTCCGAGCTGTTCGACCTGTACAAGGCCGAGCAGGAAAAGTCGGTAGATGTGGATGTGACCAGTGCTTTTGCATTGAACCAAGAACAGCAAGACAAACTCGCCAAGGTTCTCAGTGCACGGCTCGGCCGGGAAGTGCGCCTGCACGCTGCGGAGGATGCCACCCTGATCGGTGGTGTCGTTATCCGCGCTGGCGACCTGGTTATCGATGGCTCAGTTCGCGGCAAACTCGCGCAACTAGCCGAAGCATTGAAATCTTGAGTTTGAAGGGGCAGCAGAGCAATGCAGCAACTCAATCCTTCCGAAATAAGTGAAATCATCAAGGGTCGCATCGACAAGCTCGATGTGTCCTCCCAAGCCCGTAACGAAGGCACTGTCGTCAGCGTATCTGACGGCATTGTGCGGATTCACGGTCTCGCCGACGTAATGTACGGCGAAATGATCGAGTTTCCGGGCGGCGTCTTCGGTATGGCTCTCAACCTGGAGCAAGACTCCGTAGGTGCCGTTGTACTGGGCTCCTACCAGTCTCTGGCCGAAGGCATGAGCGCCAAGTGCACTGGCCGTATCCTCGAGGTTCCGGTTGGTAAGGAACTGCTGGGTCGCGTTGTCGACGCACTGGGTAACCCTGTCGACGGCAAAGGTCCGCTGAACAACACCGAGACCGACGCGGTCGAGAAAGTTGCTCCGGGCGTGATCTGGCGTAAGTCGGTAGACCAGCCTGTACAGACTGGCTACAAGGCTGTCGATGCAATGATTCCTGTCGGCCGTGGCCAGCGCGAGCTGATCATCGGTGACCGTCAGATCGGTAAAACCGCTCTGGCGATCGACGCGATCATCAATCAGAAAGACAGCGGAATCTTCTGCGTCTACGTAGCAATCGGTCAGAAGCAATCGACCATCGCCAACGTGGTTCGCAAACTGGAAGAGAACGGCGCTCTGGCCAACACGATCATCGTGGCTGCCAGTGCTTCCGAATCCCCAGCACTGCAATTCCTGGCACCGTATTCCGGTTGCACCATGGGCGAATACTTCCGCGACCGCGGTGAAGATGCACTGATCGTTTATGACGATCTGTCCAAGCAGGCTGTGGCTTATCGCCAGATCTCCCTGCTGCTGCGTCGTCCACCAGGCCGTGAAGCTTACCCAGGCGATGTGTTCTATCTCCACTCTCGTCTGCTGGAGCGTGCATCCCGCGTTTCGGAAGAGTACGTAGAGAAGTTCACCAATGGCGCAGTGACCGGCAAAACCGGCTCCCTGACCGCATTGCCGATCATCGAAACCCAGGCTGGCGACGTTTCCGCGTTCGTTCCGACCAACGTGATTTCCATCACTGACGGTCAGATCTTCCTGGAATCGGCCATGTTCAACTCCGGCATCCGTCCGGCAGTGAACGCCGGTGTTTCGGTATCCCGTGTGGGTGGTGCCGCTCAGACCAAGATCATCAAGAAGCTCTCCGGTGGTATCCGTACCGCTCTGGCTCAGTACCGTGAACTGGCAGCATTTGCCCAGTTCGCCTCTGATCTGGACGAAGCGACCCGTAAGCAACTTGAGCATGGTCAGCGCGTTACCGAGCTGATGAAGCAGAAGCAATATGCGCCAATGTCGATTGCTGACATGTCGCTGTCGCTGTATGCCGCTGAGCGTGGGTTCCTGACTGACGTTGAAATCGCCAAGGTTGGCAGCTTTGAACAAGCGCTGATTGCTTACTTCAACCGAGATCACGCCGATTTGATGGCGAAGATCAACGTGAAGGGTGACTTCAATGACGAAATCGATTCTGGCCTGAAAGCCGGTATCGAGAAGTTCAAGGCCACCCAAACCTGGTAAGCCGCAGCGGGAGCCGCGAGGCTCCCGCTTGCTAACCTGATAGGTGTTACATGGCAGGCGCAAAAGAGATTCGCAGCAAGATTGCGAGCATCAAAAGCACGCAAAAGATCACCAGCGCCATGGAAAAAGTGGCGGTCAGTAAAATGCGCAAGGCTCAAATGCGCATGGCTGCTAGCCGTCCTTACGCGGAGCGCATCCGCCAGGTGATTGGTCATCTCGCCAACGCTAACCCGGAATACCGTCATCCCTTCATGATCGAACGCGAAGTAAAGCGCGTCGGTTACGTCGTGGTGAGCAGTGACCGTGGTCTGTGTGGTGGCTTGAATACCAACCTGTTCAAGGCTTTGGTCAAGGACATGGCGAAGAACCGTGAAAACGGCGTAGAGATCGATCTGTGCGTGGTCGGCAGCAAAGGTGCGGCGTTTTTCCGCAACTTCGGCGGTAACGTCGTCGCTGCGATCAGCCACTTGGGCGAAGAGCCGTCGATCAACGATTTGATCGGCAGCGTCAAGGTGATGCTGGATGCCTACCTGGAGGGCCGTATTGATCGCCTGTCCGTGGTGTCCAACAAGTTCATCAACACCATGACTCAGCAACCAACGGTCGAGCAGTTGATTCCGTTGGTCGCGACCCAGGATCAAGAACTCAAGCACCACTGGGATTACCTGTACGAACCCGACGCCAAAGAGCTGCTGGACGGCTTGATGGTCCGTTACGTGGAGTCGCAGGTCTATCAGGCGGTGGTCGAGAACAACGCGGCTGAACAGGCTGCGCGGATGATCGCGATGAAGAACGCCACTGACAACGCCGGTGATTTGATCAGCGATTTGCAGCTGATCTACAACAAGGCGCGTCAGGCAGCGATCACCCAAGAGATCTCGGAAATCGTCGGCGGCGCTGCCGCGGTTTAACGGTTCAAATATTCAGAGGATCCAGCTAATGAGTAGCGGACGTATCGTTCAAATCATCGGCGCCGTGATCGACGTGGAATTTCCACGCGACAGCGTACCGAGCATCTATAACGCGCTGAAAGTACAAGGCGCGGAAACTACTCTGGAAGTTCAGCAGCAGCTGGGCGACGGCGTAGTTCGTACCATTGCGATGGGTTCCACCGAAGGCTTGAAGCGCGGTCTGGACGTTATCGACAGCGGCGCAGCCATCTCCGTACCGGTCGGTAAAGCGACACTGGGCCGGATCATGGACGTACTGGGCAACCCGATCGACGAAGCGGGCCCGATCGAAACCGAAGAGCGCTGGGGCATTCACCGTCCTGCGCCTTCATTCGCTGATCAGGCTGGCGGCAACGACCTCCTGGAAACCGGTATCAAGGTCATCGACCTGGTTTGCCCGTTTGCCAAGGGCGGTAAAGTCGGTCTGTTCGGTGGTGCCGGTGTCGGCAAGACCGTAAACATGATGGAACTGATCCGTAACATCGCCATCGAGCACAGCGGTTATTCCGTGTTCGCTGGTGTGGGCGAGCGTACCCGTGAGGGTAACGACTTCTACCACGAGATGAAGGACTCCAACGTTCTGGACAAAGTAGCGCTGGTCTACGGTCAAATGAACGAGCCGCCGGGTAACCGTCTGCGCGTTGCACTGACTGGCCTGACCATGGCTGAGAAGTTCCGTGACGAAGGTAACGACGTTCTGTTGTTCGTCGACAACATCTATCGTTACACACTGGCCGGTACTGAAGTATCCGCACTGCTGGGCCGTATGCCGTCTGCAGTAGGTTACCAGCCGACGCTGGCTGAAGAGATGGGCGTACTGCAAGAGCGCATCACTTCGACCAAGGAAGGCTCGATCACTTCCATCCAGGCGGTATACGTACCGGCGGATGACTTGACCGACCCATCGCCAGCCACAACGTTTGCTCACCTGGACGCCACCGTCGTTCTGTCCCGTGACATCGCTTCCCTGGGTATCTACCCAGCGGTCGATCCACTGGACTCGACTTCGCGCCAGCTGGACCCGAACGTAATCGGTCAGGACCACTACGACACCGCTCGCGGCGTTCAGTATGTTCTGCAGCGTTACAAAGAGCTGAAAGACATCATCGCGATCCTGGGTATGGACGAGCTGTCGGAAACCGACAAGCAGTTGGTATCCCGCGCTCGTAAGATTCAGCGCTTCCTGTCGCAGCCGTTCTTCGTGGCTGAAGTCTTCACCGGTGCCTCGGGTAAATACGTTTCCCTGAAAGACACCATTGCTGGCTTCAAAGGCATCCTCGCTGGTGACTACGACCATCTGCCTGAACAGGCGTTCTACATGGTCGGCGGCATCGAAGAAGCGATCGAGAAAGCCAAGAAACTGTAATCCAGGCGCCCGGCAACGGGCGCTAATCAGGTTGAGGCAGGCAAATGGCTATGACAGTCCATTGCGATATCGTCAGCGCGGAAGGAGAGATTTTCTCCGGTCTGGTCGAGATGGTGATTGCACACGGTAACCTGGGTGATATCGGTATTGCTCCAGGTCACGCACCGTTGATCACCGATCTGAAGCCGGGTCCGATCCGCCTGATCAAGCAGGGTGGCGAAGCCGAGGTGTTTTACATCTCCGGCGGTTTCCTTGAGGTTCAACCGAACATGGTCAAAGTGCTTGCCGATACCGTGCAACGTGCTGCTGATCTGGACGAAGCCTCAGCTCAGGAAGCCGTCAAGGCTGCCGAGCGTGCTCTGAATGAAAAAGGCGCAGATTTCGATTACGGATCTGCTGCTGCACGTCTGGCGGAGGCCGCAGCTCAGCTGCGCACCGTTCAGCAAATTCGCAAGAAGTTCGGCGGCTAACACCGACGGCTCGTTGCGCGATTGAGTAAAAGGGTAGCCTCGGCTACCCTTTTTCTTTTTTCGGCTATCTCGCCTGAATTATCAGCCCGGCCAATGTGGCCTGCTCGTCTGGAATCCCTTCATGTCTCTCGATATCGTCATTCTCGCCGCGGGTCAGGGCACTCGCATGCGTTCCGCTCTGCCCAAGGTCTTGCATCCGGTGGCCGGGAAATCGATGCTCGGCCACGTCATCCACAGTGCACGCCAGCTTTCCCCAAAAGGCATTCATGTGGTTATTGGCCATGGCGCCGAGCGAGTCCGCGAGCAACTGGCCAGCGATGATCTGAGTTTTGTTCTGCAGGACAAACAGTTGGGGACAGGCCATGCAGTGGCGCAAGCGCTGCCGGTGTTGACCGCTGAAACAGTGCTGATTCTTTACGGCGATGTCCCGCTTATAAAAGTGGAGACCCTGCACCGATTGCTTGCCTTGGCAAACGATCAACAACTGGGCCTGCTGACAGTCACGCTGGATGACCCGACCGGCTATGGTCGGATCGTTCGTGATACGCACCACCGCGTCAGCGCTATCGTCGAGCACAAGGATGCAACCGAAGCGCAGAAGGCGATCAAGGAAGGAAACACCGGTATTCTCGCCGTACCCGGCAAGCGACTGGCAGACTGGCTGGGCCGCCTCTCCAACAACAATGTTCAGGGTGAGTATTACCTGACTGACGTGATTGCCATGGCCGTCAACGACGGCCTGGTGGTCGCAACTGCCCAGCCTGATGATGCGATGGAAGTGCAGGGCGCCAATGATCGTAAACAGCTTGCCGAGCTCGAGCGTCATTACCAGCAACGCGAAGCCCGCCGACTCATGGCGTTGGGCGTCACGCTGCGCGACCCGGCGCGTTTTGACGTTCGTGGCGACGTCACCACGGGCCGCGACGTGATGATCGATGTGAACGTCATCCTTGAAGGGCGAGTGGTCATCGAGGACGACGTCTCGATCGGGCCGAACTGCGTGATCAAGGACAGCACCTTGCGCAAAGGCGCGATCATCAAGGCGAACAGTCATCTTGAAGGCGCGATCGTTGGCGAAGGTGCGGATGCTGGGCCCTTCGCCCGTCTACGCCCGGGCAGCGTGCTCGATGCCCGCGCTCATGTGGGTAACTTCGTCGAATTGAAGAATGCCCATCTGGGGGAGGGTGCCAAGGCAGGTCATCTGACCTACTTGGGTGATGCAGTCATCGGCGCGCGCACCAACGTTGGCGCCGGCACCATCACGTGCAACTACGATGGCGCCAACAAGCACAAGACGATAATGGGCGAGGACGTGTTCATCGGCTCGAATAACTCGCTGGTTGCCCCTGTGCACATCGCGTCGGGCGCTACCACTGCCGCCGGCTCCACGATCAATCAGGACGTACCTGCCGAACAGCTTGCGGTCGCCCGTGCGCGTCAACGCAACATCGAAGGCTGGAAGCGCCCGGTGAAAACCAAGAAAGATTGAGTTATCCCCAGGTTACATCGGCTGCTGCCAAGCAGGCAGCCGATGCTGGTCTGTGAGCGGAAATCGTTCAAACACATCCTATTTCATCCTCCCCTATACCCATTCCCCCTTGACGTATATCTTTCGATGAGCTTTCATTGCGTTCGTTAACTTTCGAATCGAAACTTAAGATCACTATGTCGAAACGTAATACGCCGCAGCGCCGCCACAACATCCTTGCTTTGCTCAATGAGCGGGGCGAGGTGAGTGTGGATGAGTTGGCCAAGCGGTTTGAAACCTCCGAGGTGACCGTCAGGAAGGATCTGGCCGCACTTGAAAGTAACGGGCTGCTGCTGCGTCGTTACGGCGGCGCCATCACCATGCCCCAGGAATTGATCGGCGAACCCGGCCAGCCGGTTTCCAGGTTCAAACAAGCCATCGCCCGCGCGGCTGTTGCCCGCATTCGGGAACACGCACGGATCATTATCGACAGCGGCAGTACCACGGCTGCGATGATTCCGGAGCTGGGCCTACAGCCGGGCCTCGTGGTGATGACCAATTCCCTGCACGTCGCCAACGCGCTGGGTGAACTGGAGCACGAGCCGGTCCTGTTAATGACCGGCGGGACGTGGGACCCGCATTCAGAGTCGTTTCAGGGCCAGGTAGCTGAACAGGTGCTGCGTTCCTACGACTTCGATCAGCTGTTCATCGGCGCCGACGGCATTGATCTGACCCGCGGTACAACCACATTCAACGAACTGCTCGGCCTCAGCCGGGTGATGGCCGAGGTCGCCCGGGAAGTGATCGTGATGGTCGAGGCCGACAAGGTCGGTCGCAAGATTCCAAATCTGGAGCTGCCCTGGAGCAGCGTCCATACCCTTATTACCGATGACCGCCTGCCTCAAGAGGCGCGCGAACAAATTCAGGCTCGCGGCGTAACCTTGATTTGCGCTGCTGTTTCCTAGGAGAAGACCATGTGTGGAATTGTCGGCGCTGTTGCTGAACGGAATGTTACTGCGATCCTGCTGGAGGGCCTCAAGCGCCTGGAATACCGGGGCTACGACAGCGCTGGCGTAGCGTTATTCAACAACGCCGGCGTGCTCGAGCGTCGCCGCCGGGTTGGCAAGGTCAACGAACTGGAGCGGGCACTCGCCGGTGAGCCGGTCGCAGGCCGCCTCGGCATTGCTCACACCCGTTGGGCAACGCACGGGGCGCCGTTGGAGCGTAACGCTCACCCACATTTTTCGAACGAGCAACTGGCGGTGGTGCATAACGGCATTATCGAAAACCATGAGCCGCTTCGCGAGCGTCTGAAGGGTCTTGGTTACGTGTTCACGTCTGACACGGACACCGAAGTCATCGTCCACCTGCTGCACCATAAACTCCAGGACACGCCCGATCTGGCCGCTGCTCTGAAGGCTACGGTGAAGGAACTGCACGGCGCTTATGGCCTTGCGGTCATCAGCGCACAGCAACCGGATCGCCTGATTGCCGCTCGCAGTGGCAGTCCGCTGGTGGTCGGTCTGGGCCTTGGGGAAAACTTCCTCGCCTCCGATCAGCTGGCGTTGCGTCAGGTTACGGACCGTTTCATGTACCTGGAAGAGGGCGACATCGCCGAGATCCGTCGCGACAGCGTGCAGATCTGGGACGCATCCGGCCTGCCTGTCGAGCGTGAGATCGTCCAGTATCACGAGGGCGCAGAAGCGGCGGACAAAGGTGAGTACCGCCACTTCATGCTCAAGGAAATCCACGAGCAGCCAAAAGTCGTGCAGCGGACCCTGGAAGGCCGCCTCGGTCAGCAGCAGGTGCTGGTGCAGGCGTTCGGGCCGCAAGCGGCGGAGCTGTTCGCCAAAGTACGCAACGTGCAAATCGTCGCCTGCGGCACCAGCTATCACGCCGGCATGGTCGCGCGTTACTGGCTCGAAGGTCTCGCCGGCATTCCCTGCCAGGTCGAAGTCGCCAGCGAATTCCGCTACCGCAAAGTCGTGGTCCAGCCGGACACGCTGTTCGTTTCGATCTCCCAGTCCGGCGAGACCGCCGATACCCTGGCCGCGCTGCGCAATGCCAAGGAACTGGGTTTCCTTGCCAGCCTGGCGATCTGCAATGTGGGCATCAGTTCGCTGGTGCGTGAATCCGATCTGACCCTGCTCACTCAGGCCGGCCCGGAAATCGGCGTCGCCTCTACCAAGGCGTTCACCACCCAGTTGGTCGCGCTGATGCTGCTGACGCTGTCACTGGGTCAGGTCAAAGGCACTCTGGGCGCTGGCGTGGAAGCAGAACTGGTCGAAGAACTGCGCCGCCTGCCGACCCGCCTGGGTGAAGCACTGGCAATGGACACGACCGTGGAGAAAATCGCCGAACTGTTCGCCGAGAAGAATCACACCCTGTTCCTGGGCCGTGGCGCGCAATTCCCGGTGGCGATGGAAGGGGCGTTGAAGCTCAAGGAGATTTCCTACATTCACGCCGAAGCTTATCCGGCCGGCGAACTGAAACACGGCCCGTTGGCACTGGTGGACAGCGACATGCCTGTTGTCACCGTGGCACCTAACAACGAGCTGCTGGAGAAGCTGAAGTCCAACCTGCAGGAAGTGCGTGCGCGGGGCGGCGAGCTGATTGTCTTCGCTGACGAACAGGCCGGCATGGTCAACGGGGAGGGCACCCATGTGGTTTCCATGCCCCACATCCTCGACGCCCTGACGCCGATTCTGTACACCATCCCGCTGCAACTGCTCTCGTACTACGTGGCAGTGCTGAAGGGTACGGATGTGGATCAGCCGCGCAATCTGGCGAAGTCTGTGACGGTGGAATAAGTTGTCCACAGCATACTGTTCTCGAGCTTCAGAGCATTCGCAGGATGTTGATGTGTAGGCAAAGGAGGGCCTACACGCTGGACTGAATGCTTGATCTCTACCGGCCATCATTATGATGGCCATGCTGCTCAAGGTTTCGCTCGCTGCGTCGATAGCTTCTCAAGTCAATGCGAGCGGCCCTCATGTTCAATACCCGGTTGAAAAATAGAATCCAGCAATTGGAAAAACAGCTGGGAGCCCTGGAGCAGGTAAAGGCAACTCTGGATCTCGAAACCGTGTCCGTCACTCTGGATGCGGGAGGCGTCATCCTGGAGGTGAATGCTCAGTTCGAGAAAGAGTTGGGATTCAAACAGGCTGAATTGGTCGGTCGAACCCTGCGTGAATTCAGTCCTTCTGAACTGCAGGGCGATGTCCATCAGCGTCGCGCATTGGATGCAATCGCCGAAGGCAAGCATTACAGCGGTACCTTGCGCCTGTGCAGCCACGACGGTCGACACGTCTGGCTACGGGCAATGGTTATACCTTTCGCGGGTGAGAGTGGGCGAGTCGAACGAATCGTCATGTATTCAAGCGTGCTGACGAGAACCATTGAAGCTTCCAGGGAGAACGAAGCACTGGTGGGGGCGTTGATGCGCTCCACGGCCGTTATCGAGTTTTCTCTGGATGGGTTAGTGCTGACAGCCAATCAGAATTTTCTCGAGGCTATGGGCTATACGCTTCCCCAAATCCTGGGCAAGCACCACCGAATCTTTTGCGTGCCATCCGACGCTCAGTCAGAGGAATACGATCGGTTTTGGCAGACCCTTAGACAGGCATCCTATGTCGCGGGAAGGTTTTGCCGAGTCGATAAACATGGCAACGAGGTATGGCTGGAGGCTTCCTACAATCCAATCGTGGATGCCAATGGCAAGCTGTACAAGATTGCCAAAATAGCCACCGTTATTACCGACCAGGTCACCCGCGAGCGCGCCGTATCCGAAGCAGCCGGCATGGCCCACGGCACGTCGGTTCGAACCAATGCCAGCGCCCAGCAAGGCCGCGAAGTCATTCAGAACACCGTCACGACCCTCAATACGCTTTCTGCCTTGATGGAAGATGCTGCCCATGGCATTGAAGCACTGGATGCCCAGAGCCAGGAAATCGGCACCATCGTCAAAACCATCGGCAGCATCGCGGACCAGACCAATCTGTTGGCCCTGAACGCAGCAATCGAAGCGGCACGTGCCGGGGAACAGGGCAGGGGGTTTGCGGTGGTCGCCGACGAGGTCAGAAATCTGGCCCTTCGAACCACTAAAGCGACGGCGGAAATCTTTGATGTCGTGAAAAACAATCAGGTTCTGGCGTCCAGCGCTGTGACCTTGATCGGAAAAAGCAGACAGCAGGCCGGCGCTGCGCTGGATTTGGCGAGTGAGGCGGACGAGGTGATCAAGGACATTCAGCAAGGTGCCAACAGTGTTGTGGTCGCCGTTGAGCAGTTCTCAGGTCAAGCCGGACAGTAATGAATGTTGCAATGCTTCATGTCTGCACTTCGCAGTGACCCCAGGGAAAGCGCGATCCAGGTGATCCATATGCTCGATACTCTCAAGCAATCCATAAACGATCTGCATAAGGTCGACCGGCCCAGACTGGAAGATGAGTGTGACGCGCTGCTCGCTCGGATCGAGCAGGCACGAACAGAAGGGACTCTGACTGCCGAGCAGGCCACACAGCTGTTCTATGATGTCCGTAACGAACGTTCACGGTGCTTTCGCAGCGGAAGTCAGCGCCGCATGGGCAATCCCGCGGCTACCGTCCGGTCGCGCGACTCAGTGGGCATGAGCCGCATGCTTATTTGAAAGATGTGTTCAAAGGGTTGATCTAACTGAATCAAGCCACTTGGCCCGCGCTCTCAATCTCCCGCGCATGCCCCTTCGCAGTCTTGCCCGCCTGCTGCACAGCCCAACCCATGAACTCCGCAATCGCCCATTCTTCGCGCCGTTCTTTCGCGCAGTACACGAAATAGTCGAACTTGAGCTCCGCGGTGGCATTGGTGACCTGCACCAGGCGTTTGCTTTGCAGGGCCTCGGAAGCGAAGACGCTGTTGACCAGTGCAATGCCTTGACCCGCACAGGCCGCACTGATCAACAGGGACTCGTCGCCATAGCTGGAACCCTGAATCATCTTGCGGTTGCTCATGCCGAACGCGTTCATCCAGACCTTCCAGTAATTGCGCTCGGTGTCCTGTAGCAGCGGGAATGTCAGGCAATCTTGCGGGCTCTGAATGTTGCGCTGGGTGCTGAGCAGATGCGGGCTGCACACGGGAATCAAATACGACGACCATAAATGCGTGGCGTGGTTATCACAACTGGCTGCCATTTCGCGCTGAATGCAGATATCCACATGGCCGTGTTTGAGCTCCGAAAGACCGTTACAGATCTGGATCGATATCTCGACGTTGGGGCATCGCTCCTTGAAGCCGCTCAGTGCCGGGATCAGCCAGGAGCTGGCAATCGTAGACGTCGTGCTGATCACCAGGCGCGTCGGACGTGGCGGCTTGAGCGCAGCGCCCGACCAGGCTTTTTCGATGACGTCGAAAGTGCCGGCGAGCTCGTCATACAGGCTGCGTCCGCAAGGGGTGAGCTGGATGCCCTTGGCGTCTCGCTCGAAGAGGCGCCTGCCGATCTGGTCTTCCAGCCCTTTGATCTGCTGACTGATGGCCGCCGGTGACACGCACAGCTGATCCGCTGCACGTTTCATGCTCCCGGCCTTGCACACCTCAACGAACGTGCGGAGGGCTATCAACGGGATCGCTCTGCTCATCCTGCATACCTCGCTGTGAGATTGCTGCCGGTGTGCCAAGTGACGGAGAAGCGTCCAGGGGTTGCCATCGGATGAATCCCAAAAGGGTGTTTATCACCCGGCATCGGATTTTTCAGGTACAGCCGGTCCGGGCCGCGAGCTGACTCGGGACTGAACATCTGTTGTGGATAACTTTTTTATGAGGTTGTTGCGGCGCGGTCCTGGGGGGCAGGCGCCGGTTTCGGCTTGCTTTGGCTTAATACGAACCAGACGGCCAGGCAGATGAGGCCGCCGCCGTACAGGTGTCCGGCAGACACCTTTTCACCCAGGAACATCACTCCCCACAGGACACCGAATGGCGGGATGAGGAAGGTCACGGTCAGCGAGCGCACCGGGCCGATGTCGGCGATCAGGCGGAAGTACAGAATGTAAGCGCACGCCGTGCACACGAAACCAACGGCTGCCAAGGACAGCCACACGGACGAATCGCCCCAGGTGGCCGGCGGATTAACGGTGGCGGAGACGGCGAAAAAGGGCAGCAGAAACAGCGTCGCGCCGATCTGGCTGCCGAACGCTACCAGCTTGGCGTCCAATCCTCCCCGGTCGCCGATCCACTGACGGGTCAAAAATCCTGCGGCGCCATAGCAACTGGTCGCGACCAGGCAAGCGAGTGCGCCCATGACCACCGACGTGGTAAAGGTCACCGGGCCGGTTGTGGTCAGCAGCGTTATGCCTAGCAAACCGAGAAACACGCCGACGGCTTTTTTGGGTGTCAGAGAATCATTGAAAAATATCGAGCCTATCAATACGCCCATCAATGGTGTGGTTGCATTCAAGATGGCGGAATAACCCGCGGGTAATAACAGGGCCGCCATGCTGTACATCAAAAAGGGAATGCCGGAATTGATGACGCCGAGGACCAAAGTGGATTTGAACTTGCCGTTGAACTCATGCCGGGTTCTTAACATGGCCAGAATAACCATTAAGCCAATGGCGCCGAGCAACACGCGAAAGAAGGCGGTAGGCAATGCGCCTAATACCGGGGCAGCAACGCGCATGAACAGAAAGCTGGCTCCCCAGATGGCGGCCAGAACAATTAATCGAACATAGTCGGACACTTTCATTGCGCTTCCTTTCTTGATCCGTATCGCCGATCCGCTGACCGAAAAGTTGTTGATTGACGCTCGTCGAGTCGGGGTGTGATGATTTGAGCAGTGTCTGGGGCGGTGCTCAAGCGAGCTTTTCTTAAGCACATTAGATTTTCTTAACCGAGGTCAGGCATGAAATTTCCGCCCCTCCACGCGCTGTTGTGTTTTGAAGCGACGGGGCGCCACGCCAGCATGAAAGGCGCGGCCGGCGAGCTGTTCGTGACCCCTGCGGCCATTAGCCAACAGATCGCCAAGCTCGAAAAAGCCGTTGGCGTCACGCTGTTCATCCGTAATACCAAGCGCCTGGAACTGACCGCCGAGGGCAAGATTTACCTGCGAGCCATTCGTCCCGCGCTCGGACAGATCTCCGACGCTACTCAGCGACTGATGAGCGATAACGGTCCCAATACAATCACTGTCAGCTGCACCAGCGGCTTTGCCATGCAATGGCTGCTGCCCCGGCTGCCTGATTTTCAGGCCATCTGCCCCGGCATCGAGGTGCTGATCAGTACCACCAACCGGCTGGTTGATTTGCTTGGCGACGGTGTCGACTTTGCCGTGCGCCACGGCCTTGGGCGCTATCCCGGTCTGGAAGTGGAGATGCTGATCAACGACCGGCTGCAGCCGGTCTGCAGCCCTTCATTGCTGCCGGATTCCCGGTATCTGTCGTCGCCCATCGACCTGAAAAGCTACAACCTCTTGCACGACGAACACCGCGAAGACTGGGCGTTGTGGCTCCGTGCAGTGGGTATCGAAGACGGCGAGGCCGCCGTTCACAAGGGCTCGGTTTTTGTCGATTCCAACGGGGTCATCGAGGCTGCGCTGGCGGGAATGGGCATTGCGCTGGTGCGACGTTCGCTGATTCGAGAAGAGCTGGCGTCCGGCCGTCTGGTCGTGCCGTTTCGCGCGGCCATCGACACGCCAATTGCCTATTACCTGGTTTATGACGAAACGGCCATTCTCCCCAAATCCAGCAAACAGTTTCGTGACTGGCTGGTGTCTCAGGCCATCGCCAGTCAGCGTGAATTCACCACACGATAGTTCGCGTTTGCACACCGCCGAGTCTGCGTTGTTGCCACCGACGTTTTCCCGGCTAAAGCCGGTCCCACAGTGTGTACGCGTTGTGTCAGTAGGACTGGCTTTAGCCGGGAAAAGGCCAGTGCGTACTCCCTCAATTTCTGCGGTGTCATAAAGTGTTGGTCAGTTGTCAGGCAGTTAAGTCCTGCTTCAGTGTCCGTAGGTGATACACCTATACCGGTGAAACCCATCAACTTGTTGATTCTTCAAGCAATTAAGCCGACATCCGTTAAGTCAAACTTAACCGCTGATTGCGGATTTCTAGTTTGCCCCGTCGCTCACTTTTCTTCAGTTTATCCCTTAACTGGCATGCGCCCGTCAGCCCAGTCTGACGCCGATAAAACAGCGAGCAGGATGCTCCGGCTGAAGGAAAACCTCATGACTGATTTCGATATTTTTCGCCCCATGGCGTGGGACAAGCTGGTTCATGAATATGACTTGGATGGCGCAAGGTTACTGCCATGGAATGGCTATCCGACGCCCATCGGCGGCGGCTGGTGCGTCGTGCGGCCTCACACTAAATCGTTGTCCCATACCCAGATAGACCAGGAATTCTTTATCGGCATCAAAGGCACCGCACAGTTGATCGTCGGCGGTCAGACATACCCGTTCACCATGGGTGACATCGCCGCCATTCCCAAGCACACCGATCACTATGTGTTCAACGACACTGACGAAGACTTCCACTTCTACGTCGTGTGGTGGGATCGCGATTCCGCCAACCGCTTTCTCGATGAAGACGCCCGGCAGTCAGTCGCCGCCAATGAGTTCGCCCTCCAGAGGGCAACGGTTCATGACGTGTCCGATCAGAGGGCGTCGTGATGGGCAAGCTACTCGTGACGATCACGCCGCCGACGCCTAACGGTGATTTGCACGTTGGTCATATGGCGGGGCCTTTTCTGGCAGCGGATATCTACACCCGCGCTCAGCGTCAACGCGGCCACGATTGCACCCTCGTCTCCTACTCCGACGACTATCAGTCCTACATGCTGCGTCGAGGTATTGAACTGGACCGTGCCCCTCAAGCATTGGCGCTGGAGAACACCGACAAGATCAACGACACGCTTGAGAAGATGGGCATCCAGGTCGACTTCTGGATGCGGCCGTACGGGAACAGCTACTTCAAGAACGCCGTGGAGGAGATGTACGAGTACGCGGTGAAGGCGGGGGCCATTTACAAAAAGGTCAGCCAGGAACCGTATTGCGAACACTGTGATAAGTGGGGCTACGAAGCCTTCGGCCGGGGTAATTGCGATCATTGTGGCTCGGACTCGGATGCCAGCCAGTGCGAAGAGTGCGCCCATACACCCAATGCCTCGAAGATGAGCGACTTCCGCTGCAAGCTATGTGCAGCGCCGATGATCTGGCGACCGATAGAGCGCGAATTTCTCGCGTTGTCGAACTTCCGTAACCACCTGAAAAGTACGTTTGAACATGCGCCGCTGCGGCCTTTCATTCGCCGTTTTCTGGAGGAGGAATTCGATATCGGTCCGATGGACTGGGGCATCACCCGGCCCCACGACGGCGGGCTGGACCTCAAGCCGGATGGCAGCCGGCGCATACACACTTGGGTCATGGGGCTGTCCGGTTACCTGGCGGCCTTCCGCGAATACCTCAACGAACACAAGCTTGCGCCATGGGAGTACGACGAATACTGCCGCTCGGGCAAAGGCCGGCTGGTGCATTTTCTGGGATACGACTGCGCCTTTAGCCACATGATGGTTTACCCCTCGCTGCTGCAGACCATGCACAGCTATCGCATGCGCCAGACTTTCTACACCAACCAGTTCCTGACTTTGAACGGCAAGAACCTTTCCACCAGCCGAAACTATGCGATCTGGGCGCGGGATCTGGTGGCAGAGGCCTGCACAGACAGCGCGCGCTTCTATCTGGCGCTGATCGCGCCGGAGCAGGACACCGATGATTTCGATGTCGAGAAGTTCTCCGCCTGGCGTGAGCAAACCTTCAACGAGGTGCTGGTCAAGCTGGCCGCCCAGGCCGAGCGCGAACGGGTGGACGGCGACAGCCTGAAAGTCAGTGCGGCGGACGCGGCGGCCCTCAAGACTTTGGTCGCGCGCTGGTTCGAAGCGACGTCGGTGGACCACTTCAGCATAAAGGGCCTCGCGGTGCTGCTGTCCGACATCATCAACGCCGCCCGTGATCGTCAGACGCTCGGAAAGCGGATTCTGCCGTACATGGCGCTGGTCGGTGCCATCGGCGCGCCAGTGTTCCCGGATCTGGCGAAACAGATCCTGCGCTATTGCCGTTTTACTGAAAACGAAGTCCTGCAGCAGCTGGTGTATGTCAGTGCGGTCGAGTACGAAATCTGACCGAGAGGCGCACAACGACGATGAAAACTTCATTTGATGTGATCGTGATCGGAGCCGGCATCATGGGCGCTTCGATCGCCGCGGCGCTGGTTGAAAGCGGCCTCGATGTGGCGCTGATGGAGAAAGGTATCGCTGGCGCCCAGGGTGCAACGCGGGACACGGGCGGCATTGTCCGCGGTCTGGAGCTGGACGCCACGTTGCGTCCCTTGACTCGCCGCGGCTCCCTTTATGGCAATCCCGGGATTGTCCATGCCCTTTACGAGAGTGCACTCAACCATAGTGGTGTCGCCTACATCGCCAGCGCCGAAGTGTGCGGGCAATATCTGGAAGCAGTGGACAGCGAAGGCGCCGAGGGCATTGAGCTGCACGCTTCTGTCGACGCGCTGGATAACGGGCGGTTCTCGCCGTTTTGTGTCGGCGAATGCCTGCTCATCGAACGCAGCGGTGGCACGGTCGATGCTCGCGTTGCGGTGTCGAACCTATGTCGCTACGTCAGTGAGAAAGCGACGTACCTCGATCACCTGGCCGTAGACCACTGCGTCGAACTGGATGGCCATGTTCAGGTTCATGCCGGGAAACTGTGTCTGGAGGCGACATGGGTCGTCGATGCCTGTGGCGCCAGTGGCCCGATGCCCCGGCCGCACAACGCCGTGCACGCGCGGACGATTCCGTTCACGCGCTTCGGCTGCGACCAGGCCCCGAGCATGCCGATCATTGCTCACCACCTGAATACCTACCTGCTCCCGCTGGGCCGCAATCTCGTGCAAGTGGGCGGCCAGCGACGTCAGCGCGCGGAACATGCGGATCAGCTGAACCTAGCCCCGCTGGATAACGAGCAAGACGTCATGGACCGCATCTCTCGTCTCGGCTACGACCGGCATCACAGTTTGCCGGTGGTCACACAGGTTGGCTGGGACGCGTATACCGAAGACGGCCGCCCGCTGATCGGCCGTTCCAGCGCCAAGAGCCACATGCTCCTGGCTACCGGGTTTTGCGGCATCGGCTTCAAAATGGCACCGAATGTTGCCGAGCTGCTGGCTTTCGAGTTGAGCAGCTTGATGTCCGGCGTGTCGATGGACGAGGCTTACCGATCGGTCATGGAAGCGTTCCGCCCTTCGCGGTTCGCCGAGGTGGCGTTGTCATGATGCGCCTGGGTATCTGCGCGGCGCTCGACGTCGGCACCACGCTGCATGCGCGCGGTTTTTTGCGCAGCGTGTACCTGTCCAGCCATCTGTATCCCCACGTGCGCCGCGCGCGCCATTTTTACTTTGATGACGGCGCGAGCGCGGCGGGAGGCGTTGCGGCGGCGAGGCACTTCATTGATGCGAAGGTGGATGCAGTGATCGGTCACTTCGCTTCCGACTCCGCCGCCGCAGCGGTGGAAAGTTATGCACAGGCTGGAATTCCGCTGATCCTGCCCGCATCCACTTGCGCAGCCTTGACCCGCTCCGGGAATACCACATTCCGGATTTGCGCCTCTGACCGACTTCTGGCCACGCGCCTGATTGAGTTTGCCGAATCTGAAGGCCTGCGACGGCTCGCTTTGTTCACCGACCCGAGCCTGCATGGCTGCCAGCAGGGGCATGAACTGCAAGAGGCCTTGCAGTTATCCACAGTCGAGTTGGTAGTCGATGTGAATAATGCCGACGCCGTTGTTTTTTGCGGGCGCTTGAAAGCCAGCCGCCAGTTCCTTGTGGATAACCGCGCTGCGGGCTGTGAATTGCCGATCTTCTTCACCGACGACGCCGCGTCTCCTGCGCTGGTGGAAGGCATTGCGCAAACCGGCACGGTGTACGTCATCAGCTTCCCCATCGCGGGAGATCTGGTTGAGGCGCAGTCATTCGATGCGGTTTATCAGCAGATCTACGCCGAACAGGCACCGGTTTACGCCGTCGAGACCCTTGCGGCATTTGCTCTGGTTGACCGAGCAGCCGCCGGGCAGCGCGGACTGCTGGACGCGCTGCGATTTGATCAATTTGCGACCCCCGCCGGCCCCGTCAGCTTCAGCAACGGGGAGAACGGTCACGCCCGGGTTTCGCTGTGGGTCTACACCGACGAGCACGTCCACGAACGACGTCTGCTGTGTTGAAGCGGCCTGCCCAACAGCGCGCCACCTCTTTTACAACTTTCAGGAAGAATGACCATGACTCAGTATGAAATCGAAGGTGTGCGTGAAACCCTGGACGTCATCTCGGTAGGCTTCGGCCCGGCGGGTATCGCACTGGCCTGTGCGATGGAAGACGAAGCGGAAGGCAACTGTCGAAAGCCTTTCCAGCGCGTGCGCTTCTTCGAAAAAGGGCGTGACTCGACGTGGCATGGCGCGTTTCTACTGGCGGGCACCGACATCAACCACCACGTCTTTCGAGACCTGGTGACGCCGCGCAATCCACGCAGCCGCTTCTCCTTCGCCATGTACCTGAAAGAGAAGGGTCGTCTGCACACGTTTGGCCTGTTGGGCCGTCCGGCCAGCCGGGTGGAATGGTCCGACTACATCGCCTGGGTCGCTGCGCAACTCAAGGATTACGTCGCCTACGACGAAGGCGTCCTCGACGTATTGCCGGTGACGGAAAAAGGCATCTTGAAGGGCGTTGATGTCGTCACGGCCAACGGCAGTTATCGCACCAAGCGTCTGGTGCTTTCCCACGGCAGCCTGCCCCGGATACCGGCCGCGTTCATCCCGCACCTCGGCGGCCGGGTCTTCCACACCTCCCAGTACCTGAAAAACATCCACCTGGGCGGCGGTCCGATCGCGCAGCGCTGGCTGGTGCTGGGCTCGGGTCAAAGCGCGGGGGAGGCGGTGACGCACCTGCTCGGCGCCGCCCCCACCACGCAAGTCCATTCAGTGCACCGCGGCGTGGGTTTCAAGGTTGGACAGCTGGGGCAGTTTCCCAACATGGCCTTCCTGCCAGAGCACATCGATTATTTCCACGACCTTGAGCCCGGCAGACGGAGCCGGGTATTCGAGGAGATCCGCGCGACCAATTACGCAGGCATCGACGTCGACGAGAGTCAGGCGCTTTACTCCTTCCTGTACGAAGGCGAGGTTACCGGGCACCGGCGTCTGAACCTGCATGCCTGGTCCGAAGTGGCTTCAGTGGAAAAGGTGGGCGATGCCTATTCGGTGGTGCTGCGTGACAGCAATACCGGCGTTGAAACCGTGCTGTACGTCGACGGGATTGTTTTGGGCACCGGCTACGAGCAGCTTGCAGTGCCACCACTGCTGACCCTGCTGCAACCCTGGCTGGTCCGCGACGAGGACGGCACGCTTGCGGTTGACCGGCATTACCGGGTCGCCCTGCAGCACAGTGAAGGCGTGCAGATCCTGGCGAACGGAATGTCGGAAAAGACCCACGGCATCAGCGACGCTCAGTCGTTTTCAATGGTTGCCGTACGGGCGCAGCACCTGACCGATGCGCTGCTGGCGACCCAGCCCCGGGAGCGTGCGTCGGTGGCGACCATGCCGAGCCATTCCCGGCGCACACGCGTCGAGGCACGACCATGAATTTCATTTCCCACATCGTCGGCGATTCGAACTTCGTCAGGGTAAAAGGCCTGGGTTTTGAAAACCTGCATCTGAAGCTTGAGTCATGCAACCCCGCAGGCTCGATCAAGATGAAGACGGCCATCGGCCTGATCGACTCCTATGCAGAGCGCCGACTTATCCACAAGGACACCGTGTTGATCGAGTCGTCGTCCGGCAATCTTGGGGTGGCGTTGTCGATGATTTGTGCCGAGCGTGGCTATAAGTTCTGCTGTGTGGTTGATCCCAACACCAACCTGCACAACATCAAGATGATGGAAGCCTTCGGCGCGCAGATCATCATCGTCACCGAGCGCGACGACAATGACGGCTATCTGGGCACCCGCATTCGTTACATTCGCGATGCCGTCGCCCGCGATCCCCGTCACCTGTGGCTTAACCAGTACAGCAATCCGGCCAACGCCAAGACCCATGAGCACACCACAGCGCGCTCGATTCATATCGCCTTCCCGGCGCTGGACTATCTGGTGGTCGGCGCCGGCACGACCGGCACTTTGATGGGCTGCGTGCAGTATTTCCGCAAACATTCGCCGCGCACCAAGATCATCGCGGTGGACAGCGCCGGTTCGGTGACTTTCGGTCAGCCCCCCGGGCCGCGTTTCATTCCGGGACTCGGCTCCAGCCAGATGCCGCCGATCTTCCGCGCCCATCACTTGCATAAGCAGCAGGTGGTGGATGAGCGCGCCACCGTGGCCATGTGTCGCTGGCTGGCGAAATCCAATGGCGTACTGGCGGGCGGCTCCACCGGGACCGTGGTGGCCGGGTTGGCAGCGCCCTCGCTGGGGATTCCCAAAGACGCCGTAGTCGTGGCGATCTCGCCGGACGCCGGCGAGCGTTACCTTGAGACAATCTACAACGATGAGTGGGTGATGCAGAAGTTCGGACGCGCCGAGCTGACGGCGCTCAGCTCACAGCCGATTGCCCGGTATGTGAAGCAGTACGTGCACACCTTCGAGGGAGAGGCGCTGAATGTCTGACTTCCATGTGATCCCCGGCGCTGTGATCAAAGACATTCTCGACAGCCACGCCCACGACATGGTGCGGCGCATCGAGCAGGTGTATCTGCAGCACCATGACGGCCAGACGCTCAACCCGGACAGCTACTTTCTTCGTTTCCCTCAACAACCCGCCAACCGGATCATCGCGTTGCCGGCGGCGCTGGAGGGAGAAGACGCCGTGGCGGGAATCAAGTGGATTTCGAGCTTCCCCGGCAACGTCGCTCAGCAGAAGCCGAGGGCGTCAGCCGTCGTTATCCTTAATGACCGAGAGACTGGCTATCCCTACGCCTGCCTTGAAGGCGCGCAGATCAGCGCGGTGCGAACAGCCGCATCGGCGGTGTCAGGCGCTTACTGGCTCAACGGTCAGTCACGTAAGGTTGCGTCAGTAGGATTTATCGGCGCAGGGGTGATTGCCCGCAACATCGCGCGGATGCTCAGCGTTGAAGGATGGGATATCAGTCACGGGGTTGTGCACGATTTCGACGCGGCGTCTGCGGACGCTCTGACAGGCTTTATCGAAAATGCCGACTTATGCACAGCCCGGACCGGAACGCTGCAGCAAACGCTGTCGGCAGATCTGGTGATCTTCGCCACCACGGCCGGCGAGCCGTACGTCAAACAGCCAATGGGGTTTCGCGCCGGCCAAGTCGTGCTGAACATCTCGTTGCGGGACATCGCCCCGCAGCTGCTGTTGGAAGCCAACAACCTTTGTGACGACATTGAGCACTGCATGAAGGCCAATACGTCGCCGCACCTCGCCGAGCAATTAACCGGCAGCCGCGCTTTCATGAACGGGACGCTGGCCGGCCTTATCCGTGGCGAGGTCGGGCTTGACCCCGCGAAGCCCTCGATCTTCTCGCCGTTCGGCTTGGGCGTACTGGACCTGGCGCTGAGTAAATTCATCGTCGACACCGCGCTGGCAGAATCCCGTGGCGTCGGTATCGAATCGTTCTTTGGAGAGACCTTGAGATGGAACTGAGCGCAGCGCTGGCGGGCGAAAAGTTATCCCCAGGCCTGGAAAAAGCCGCTATCAGCATCGGTATTGTCGGGTGTGGCTCACGCGGGTTAACGGTGCTGGAGCGTATCTGTGCGCTGGCGGTCAACACAGCCCGGCACATCGAAGTGAACGTATTTGACCCCCAGCCCCCGGGGCCAGGCTTGCATGCCGTCGACCAGCCTGAATACCTGATGCTCAACACCGTCGCTTCGCAGATTTCGATGTTTCCGGACGCCGCGGCCCTCGACGGACACACGGGACGGCAAGGGCCGAACTTTTACGAATGGTGTCTGCGTCATAAATCTGCAGAACGCAGCGTACAACCCAATGGGTTCCTGCCGCGCAGCTGGCTGGGAGAGTATCTGGCATGGACTTACCAACAGGTGATTTCTGGTCTGCCCGCAAACGTGCGTGTCATTCATCAACCTCATGCTGTGGATAACATTGAGCACACAGATATGGGCCAGTTTGTTCTGTCCACAGATGAATTGAGTTGTGCAGTGGATTGGCTGGCGATCACTGTTGGTCACGCGCAATGGATGAAGGGTTCGAAAGAGGAGCGGCCCGGATCGTCCGCAGCTTATACACCCCTCGGATCGCTCGACTCAGTGTTATCCACAGAAGCGGTCGGTATTGAAGGGCTGGGCCTTACTGCGATGGATGTTGTCGCGGGTCTAACGGTCGGGCGCGGAGGCCAATTTCGCAATCTGCCGGATGGCTTGCGCTATGAGCCTGGCGGCGGGGAGCCGTCTATCTATCTGTTCTCCCGTAGCGGTCTGCCGTACCGCACCCGGCCGGACATAGTGCCTCATCGGACCTCAAATGCTGCGTTGATTTTCACCTTGTCAGCTGTGGCGCGTCTGCGAGCGGAAAACCCCGACGGCCTGGATTTCGAGCTGCAGGTACTGCCTTTGATCAAAGCTGAAATGCTCGCAGAATACTTCGGGATGATTGCGCACCAAAAAGGCGAGTCGGCGTTAAAGATCAAAGCGGAGATTGTGCGCGCGTATTACCTGGACCGGCTTGACACCGTCTCGGCGGAAATGGCCGCGCGCTTCCAGGCGCTGCCGCTGGATGAGGCTGTGTATAACCCGCGCGTGTCATTTATGGATTCGACGGATTTTCCCCAATCCATGCGCGCATTCATCGAGCGCGACACTGCGGAGAGTTCACTGGGCCTAGGTTCGAGTCCAATCAAGGCTGCGATCGAAGTGTGGAGAAGTTGTCGTGAGCAGCTCCGTCGGGTTGTGGATAACCGAGGACTCACAACTGATTCACGTCTAGTCTTCTTCGGAGAATACGCGCCCCACGTCAATCGAATGGTCGCCGGGCCGCAGAAGGAGCGTCATCAGGAACTGCTGGCCTTGGCCGATGCGGGAATTGTCAAATGGGTGCACGTTTCCCAAGTTATCCACAGTGCGGATCGACACCTCACCAGCGTGGTTCTCGCAGAGAATCTGATCATCCCCTTACAACGTGTCATCAGCGCACATGTCAGCGGCGCCCGTGACAGTTCGTCGCTGCCAAAAGTTATCCGCTTATTAAAGGAAATTGGAGTTATCAACAGCCTGACTGAAGACGGAGAGGGCGTGTTCGTAGACAGCGAAGGTAGAGCACAACCCAACTTGTGGATAACCGGCCCTCTCGTCGAAGGCTCCACTTATTACAACCACTACGTCCCGTCTTCGGGCAGCTATTCCCGCGCCTTCGTCGATGCCGACCGAATCGCCCGCGAGATGCTGGGGTTGAATGTTGAGGTCAAATTGACGGTTTAGAGGCTATTTTCAGCGCTCTCCCGCATTCGCGAATGAGACGCCTAGAAAGGTTTGGTAGCGATGACCTCTAGAGCATGCTGCTGCTTCAGCATCCACGAGGCGGATGCTCTGCACCGTCCCTCTACCAGTCCGATGATGATGCAGAAGTCGGCTTGGAGATCTCGACTGAAAATAGGTTCGTGGTGGGCAATGCGGTTTCTGAGCAGTCGCACTTTGTTTAGGTTTTCAAATAATTTCTTGCGGTTTTCTGCGGTCGTATTGGCGGGCTCCAGGTTGGGGAAGACTTGGATAAGGCACGAGTTCCAGATTCGATCGTCATGCCTGCTGGTAAACATTTTCTCCCAGAACACGAATTTCAGTTCGGCGACAATCTGGTCTGTAGTGCTGCGCTTCGACTTAAGCCGCTGCAGGTCTGTTAGCGGGTTATAGCCGGGTCCTGCGCACCGAGGAAGGCTGCGCTCGAAGCCAGAATTCCATGGCCAGGAGGGGCCGTGAATTAGTTCTATTGCGTCAGCAACGGCGTTGCGAACAACGACTTCACATATATGCAGGGGTGTAAGTAGTGCACCCGATACGCGAGCGTTCCAAGCGTAAAGCGCCAAAGCCTCTTCAGCACCGAACCCGGCCGCGGTCGCCGCACTTCGATATGTTGCCATCCGAACCGATGACAGGGCGGTCGAGACCGCGCAGGTTTTTTGCATTGACTTGAGAAACCTATGTCCATATAGTTTTTTCACTAGCCACGGGATTCGCGGGTGCATGCACCTCCCCCCGAGGACAGACGAAGTAACAAAAACCCCACCTCTCGGTGGGGTTTTTTTTGAGGTTGGCATTGTACTTTTCAGGTCCGGGATGCGCGCGGCCTCCTGTTCCGCAGTTACAAAATTACTGACTAATGAACGGCCTGTCGTCACTTCGCCACCTGCGCCCCCGGCAAATACTGGCGTCGAATGCACTCCAGCTCGCCCGTCTTGTTCAGGCTGTCGATCGCGCTGTTGATACGCGGCAACCACGAGGCGTATTGCGGCTGGAGCTTGAACACCAGCGGCGCTTCGCTGAGTCGTGCGCCCTGGACGAACTGGCCGGGATCAAGCGCATTGCTTGAGACCAGCTCATCAAAGTTGTCGTCGACCATGGCGATGGCGTCGACGCGCTTGCTCTGGAGCAGCTTGATCAGCGCTTCGTCCCTGGAGGTTTCCAGCCGGGTCAGGCGGTGCTTCTCGATCGCCGGGTCCAGGGCCCAGTAGTTGTAGCCCCGGACCATGCCAATCGTTAGGTGCGCCAGTTGCGCGATGGTCTGGCCCCGCGCAGGGTGGTCCGCCAGAAAGTACAGGTGCTCTTTGACCGTGGAATAGGGCTTGGAGAACACGTATCGACGTTGCTCCTCAGGGCTGTTCCAGATCAGCGCGTCAGCGTAGTTGATATCGATCTCGCCCTTGCGCAGCATCGACTGCAGGCGGTTGACCGGGTAGATGACGAAGGTAACGTCAAGGTTTGCCAGTTTCATCACGCGTCGCGCGATGTCGACGGAGATCCCTTCCAGGTGACCGTCCTTGTCTTCGTAGGCATAGGGCTTCGACTGAGCTCCGCCTGCGACGTATGGCTCCCCGACAACTGGCAGCATGAACAGCCCGAGCAAGCAGCCAACGATGAATCTTCCTCGAAGCCCCATACGTTCCCCCGGCAGCCTATCTGCCCTAGGCCGTAAGGTAGCAGCAACACATGTCCAGTAAATGTCGTATTGCCACTATTTGCATCTGCAGCGCATAAAAAACCCGCGCTGACAGGGGCAGGCGGGTTTCATAAGTAAAGACGTAAGGACGTCAGGCGTCGGGACTCAAGCGAATTATTTTTGGAAACTCCGTGAGTGTGAGCCGGGCGGAGCAGCGCTGGGCATCGCACACCCACTGCTGCGCAGAGTCGGTCATGCCTTTGTCCGGCGTTTGCGTATCGAGTATGCGCACCGGTCTGTTTTTCATGGCCGTAGCGCTAATGCTGACTTCGTGCTCGCGACCGCTTACCCACGCCACCAGAATCCGCTCGCGGCCATTGCTCAGGGCCAGTTGGAAGACTCCGTCGGACTGGAGGCTGTTGGCCGGCTCGTAGGTGAAGTCAGGCAGGTAAGGGCTGATGGCCTTGAGCACCGAATAAGCCGGTTTCGCGCGCAGATCGTCATCAAGCAGGCCGAAGTTGTGCTCCTGGTCGGTGTGGTTGGTGCCATCGTTGATCAGGTCATACCACCACATGCCTTTGACGTTCGGCAGCGTGCGGATAAGGAAGTACGCGCGCGCCAGGTATGCAGACTGGCGCTCGGCGCTAACTCCGCAATTGCCATTGTGGCTTGGCCAGCTCATCTCGGTCAGATACAGAGGCACCGGCCTCCCAACCTTGGCGCTGATTCGACGGTCCAGATCACGCATCCAGCCGATCCAGCTTTCCGGCGTATTGCGGTAGCTGCCTTCGCAGTGCACATAGGGGTGCAGCGAGAGGCCATCGGCGTACTTCATCACCCCTGCAGCCAGGATGCGGTCGACGAATCCACTCTTGATCCCCAGGTTCGTCACGGCGCCGGCGAGCACGAGTGCCTGGGGATTGTTCTTGCGAATGATCGGTGCCGCGTCACGGACCAGCGTGACGTAGTCGTTACTCAGACGCGGATCGGCCGCGCCGTCCAGATCCCACTCGTTCCAGACTTCATAAAACCTGACCGGATTACCCAACTGGCGAGTGAGGTAGTCGACGTATTTCAGGTACGGAATCTTGACCTCAGGCTTGCGCGGCTTCGCGCCGCCCTGATATGAGCTGCCGTAGCCGAGAATGACCATCGGGGCGAGGTTCAGTCCCTTGGCAGTGCTCAGCCAGGCGCGCCACGGCGCAATGATCTGCATCTGGCCTCGAACAGGTTCGGCCGTAGACCAGAAGGCGTCATCGCGAATGGACGTGACGCCAGCCTCGCGCGCCATCTGAAGGCTGCGCAGCGGTTGCCCGGTGTTGTTCATCGAGTGGGTGGCAACACCGACGATAAAAGGCTCGGCCCCGGCGACATTCGCAGCGCACAGGGCGGCCATCAGTGCCAGGCCGCTCAGGCCAATGCTTCGAACGCTCATAGGATTGCCTCGGTCAACTCAGGCCCGGCAGGCCGTTCCACGTGGGCTCATGGGGCTTTGGGGCCCGCACTCTGCCTCGCGATTTCATGACCAGCGCGTGCCCGATGGCCATGCCCAGGAACATGTTGGCGAGGGTGACCTCCAGCGTATCGGTCGTCCAGCTGACGATGCAGATGCAAAAGCTCGTCACCAGCAACGCCTTGCCGTAACGGGTGACGCTGTCCGCCAGGATGAAAAACAACGGGATGTGCAGCGCGTAGAGAAATAGCCCGGCCAAGCCAAACGTCGCCCACAGGTAAACCACGGTGCTATCGGAAACCATGAAGATGCTGGCCCCGGGAACCGGGAAGGCGGCCACGGCACTGCCAACCAGCCCGAAGCCCACACCGGTGAGCGTTCGATCCTCGTCCATCAGCGTCCGAATGACGTTGGGCCAGGTGTTGATCAGCCGGTCATAGATGGATGCGAGCGAGCTGGTGGACGAGATTTTGTTGGCATCGAAGTCGGTCATCATCGCCACGAAGGGCAGCGACATACCGAGGACGACCGCGACAACGATGGTCGCCCGTACCGTCCAGCGAAAGCGCATCATCACCAGCAGACCGGCACCGCCGATGAACGCCAATGCTGGCGCCTTGCTGGTGGTCAATATCACGCCGGCTAGACCGATCACGCAGACCACCAATCCCAGCAACTTCGAGCGCAGGGTCGCCATCAGGTACAGGCTGAAAATCGAGATGATGCTGGCCACTGCGCTGGACATCCGCGCGAAGCCTGCCGGGCGGTCTATGTCTTCGGAGGTCCACGCGGTGTTGGCGCTCAACTCGGTGCCGCCGACGGTGTAGCTGTAGCCCTTCCACGGCAGACTGACAGACCGGTCGAGGGCAATGCCGACCAGCGAAGCCAGCAGGCAGAAGGCAATCACCCACATGAACAGGCGCTTGTGGCGAATGATCTGGTCACCGCAGGCGATCCCGAAGAGCAGCGGGCTGATCCCGTACAGCGCGAATGCAAAATTCCCGGCCTGGGCGCCGTTCAGTGCTCCCCATCCCGCCGACAGGAACAGCACGAGCAGGCTCAACCAGACACCCGGCCCGGCTTTGAAGCTGCGCAGCTCAAGTGCGAAGAACAGCAGGCAAGCGACCTTCGGGGCGTAGAGCAGTACGGAAATCCCGGCCTGGTCCAGATAGAAACGCAGAGCCCCGTTGAAGGTCTCGACGACCATCAGGCTGATCGCAACCAGCACGATCGCCATGGATTTCTCGAATGAAAGCAAAGAAGGTTTTTCTGCGTAAACGGGGGAAGTCGACATCATGTGCAGCCCCTCGGGAGCATTTGTACGTGTGATAAACGTCAGCGTGCGAGCAGCCGCCGAGCGCCAATGGCGGTCGATGGCGTGCAATCGCGATGATTTGGTTGGTCGCAGCGGGGGAGGAGGAGGGCGTTTCGGTCCCCTCGCGAGCGGCGCGGCAGGGATATATCAGCCGCAGATCGGGGGGCTGTCAATCAAATAGTCAAATTTACGGATATATTTAGTCATGGCTAAATATCGTAAATCGTAACTCATTGATTCTAATGACGGATAGAAAATTGACGCTATAAAAAGGAGGGGAAATACAGACCTGTCGGTGGCTTTCTATGACTCATTTCCGTTACAGGTTCCGAGTGCTGGCCGCTCTCTTGAGATGTGTGTACTCGAGTGGCGACAGGACTCATTGTGAGCGTTGGCTTGCTCGCGAAGATGGCAGCACAACCGTTGAATATTCAGCGGCTGATACGCCATTTCACGAGCAAGCTTGAATCCCGCGATACGGTCAGCTGATCAGACTCAGGTGTAGCGACGCTTGTCCGGTGCGGGCGGGAAGTACTGGTACAGCCAGGTCTCACTCAGCGTGCGGTCACCGGTTTTGATGAACATGCGCATTTCCACCGGCTCCACGGAGTCGCTGGTCGGGTACCAATCGAACGTCACGCGGAACCCTTTGATGTCCGGCAGCACCAGCACATTGAAGTCCTGGATTTTGCCGTGGGACACGGTGACCATCGGCTCGATGCCCGAACCTTCCGGCAATCGGTCCAGCCCGCCGCCGTTGAAGTCCACGGCAAAACGCCGCGCCCAGACTTCCGGGTAGTGCTCGCCCGGAGCCCAGCCCTCGATGAAACCGCCCATGCCTGAACGCGTCGCGTGCACTTGAGCCAGTGGCGTGCTGACCGGAGGCAGCGGGCTCCAGTAGAGCTTGTAGCCATAATTCATCGACATGCCGGCCTTGACCGGCACTTTCGGGTTCCAGAAAGCGACGATGTTATCCAGGGTTTCTCCCGTGGTCGGCAGCTCCAGCAAATCGATTGAGCCCTCGCCCCATGCCGTCGTCGGCTCGACCCACAGGCTCGGCCTGCGGTGGTACCAGTCCACGGTGTCCTGGTAGGTCTTGAAGTCGTGGTCGGTCTGCACGAGACCGAAGCCTTTCGGGTCTTTGTCGGCAAACGCGTTGAACTGGATCTTGGCCGGGTTGTTGAGCGGGCGGCAGATCCATTCGCCATTGCCACGCCACATGGCCAACCGGTCAGAGTCGTGGATTTCCGGGTGAAGGGTGTCGCACATGCGGCGTTCATGGGTGCCGCAGCTGAACATGCTGGTCATGGTCGCAATGCCCAACTGCTCGATGTCGGCCCGCGCGTTGATGTGCGCGTCGATGTCCATCACCACGCGGTCAGCCTGGCAATCGATGTCGAAGCGATACGCGCCCGTCGCACTGGGGGAGTCCAGCAGCGCGTAGACCACAAAGCGTGTGGCGTCTTTGGTCGGCTTCTCGAACCAGAACTGCGTGAAGTCGGGGAATTCCTCAGGGCTATGGGCGTAGGTGTCGATCGCCAGACCCCGGGCGGAAAGACCGTATTGCTTGTTGCTGTCGATGGCGCGGAAGTAGCTGGCGCCCAGAAAAGACAGCACGTCGTTGATGGCGATCTCGGGAGCCTTGAACAGCTTGAACCCGGCGAAGCCCAGGTCGCCTTTGAGCTGGCTCTTGTCGATGCGGCTGGCTTCGTAGTTGAACAGCTCAGGGCGGAAATGTACCTCACGCGCCTGCTGGGTCGCCGGGTCGACGCTGTACATGCGAACCGGCGTCTTGAACCCTGCGCCGACGTGGAAGAAATGCACGTCCAGTTGGCCTTTCACGTCGTTCCACAGGGAGTGACCGGCGTCATACTTGATCGCGTTGAACTGCTGAGGCGTCATGTTCGCCAAGGTTGGCGGCAGGTTCTGCTTGGTGCTGACGTAAGGCTTGCCGGCCATCTGTTTGGCGCTGTCCTGCAAGGTCTTGAAGTCAAAGTGTTCGATGTCTCCATCGGCCGCCGCAGCCAGCGCGCGTGCCGCATAAAGACCTGACGCGGGCAGCGCGCTATAGGCTGCCAGCGCCATGGACGCTTTCAAGAGATTTCTGCGATTCATATGGTGAAGCCTCTGAAGATGCTGTGCCTTCCTGCACAAAATAGTGCGCTTTCCCAATCCTTGCCGAACGCAAATTACCAACAAACAGATAACAATCTCGGCATCTTGTTCGCACAAAGGGGAAAAAAAACGTTTCAGGGCGCAACCGATTTCGCTTCAACGTGTTGCTCAATCGGCCGATTTGGCAGCGCACTTCAAGCCTGCGTGGTATGCCCTCCGACGCCCATCGCCGCCTGGCGCAGCGCTTCGGATCGCGTCGGATGGGGATGGCTGGTCAGCGCGATGTCTTCGGCGGAGGCGGCGAACTCCATCGCCACGCAGTACTCCGCGATCATCTCGCTGACGCTTGGGCCGACGAGGTGTACCCCAAGGATCTCATCGGTTCGCTCATCCGCCAGCACCTTCGCGAAACCGTCCGTTTCGTGATTGACCTTGGCGCGACTGTTGGCGCTGAACGGGAATTTGCCCACTTTGTAAGCGCGACCTTCCGCTTTCAATTGCTCTTCAGTTTTGCCGACGCTGGCCAGCTCGGGCTGGGTATAGATGACGTTAGGGATCAGGTTGTAATTCAGCTCACCCTTCTTGCCGACGATGCGCTCGACACACACGGCGGCTTCGTCCTCTGCTTTGTGCGCGAGCATCGGGCCGGACGTGACGTCGCCAATCACCCAGATACCCTCCACCGCAGTGCGATGCCCGTTGTTGGGCAGGACGCCGCGCTTGTCCACTTCCAGGCCGACGGTTTCCAGGCCCAGCCCTTTCGTCACCGGGCGGCGGCCGATGGACACCAGCACATAGTCTGCTTCGATCTGCTCGGCTTCGCCCCCGGCGGCGGGTTCGACGGTCAGGGTGACGCCGGTTTCCGCAGCGACGGCAGAGGTGACCTTCGAGCTGAGTTTGAACGCCATGCCCTGACGCGACAGCGAGCGATGCAGCGTCTTGCCCGCCTCAAGGTCCGTGCCGTGGGCGACATGGTCGAGAAACTCGACCACCGTCACCTTCGCCCCAAGCCGGCGCCAGACCGAGCCCAGCTCAAGACCGATGACCCCCGCGCCGATCACCACGAGATGCCTGGGCACTTCGCTTAACGACAGCGCGCCGGTGGAGTCGAGAATACGGTTGTTGTCGATGGTCACGCCTGGCAGCGGCGTCGGCTCAGAGCCGGTGGCGATGATGATGTCCTTGGCGTTCAGCTCGGTCTCGGCACCTGCAGCGTCGGTGACGATGACCTTGCCGTGCCCTGCGAGGCGGCCACAGCCCTTGATCCAGTCGGCCTTGTATTTGCGAAACAGAAACTCGATGCCTTTGGTCAGGCCGGTCACGCTTTCGGTCTTTTGCGCCATCATCTGGGTCAAGTTCAGCGTCGGCGTGACATCGATGCCGAGCTTCTTGAATTCCTCGCCCGTCGCTGCCTCATACAGCTCCGAGGCGTGGAGCAACGATTTCGAGGGAATGCAGCCCACGTTCAGGCATGTGCCGCCCAACGTTTCACGGCCCTCGATGCACGCCACTTTCAGGCCTTTCTGGCCCGCATGGATCGCCGCGTTGTAGCCGCCGGGGCCGCCACCAATGATGACAACGTCGTAGTGACTCATGAACGTACTCCTCGTGGAATCCAACAATGGAGGGAAGCGTAGCCGTGTCTGGAGAAATGTGGCGGTTGTTCGGCTGATTAAATGATGGCCGTAATGTTTTCTCCCTGGCACTTTAAAGTCAAGCGAGCGTGTTCAATCACGGCACCGCGCCAGGTGTGTACGACTGGCTTTAGCCGGGAAGGCGCTTCCCCGTCTGTTCAGTGATTCCAGCCATACCACGGGAGATGATGTTTACCTGTCTGCTGCCTGTCCGCACCCGCATTGAGGGCTGCGCAAACGAATAATCAGACGAAAATTTCACGATTTCTGTTATATCGTAACGCCCTGTTTCGGCGTGGTTGGAAGCAGTGTCACGCAGCGCCAGCGGGCGAGCGGGAAGGGTGATGATTACAGCGTTAAACGGGCTTTGGAGTTGCAATGCGGGTTGATCTGGATGATGAGGGCGCTGTACCGGCGAGCCTGCCACGATTTCAGCGGGCGGTTGTTCAATCGCGGCGTCTTTCACGGCTGACGTATTTGACAGGAGCGATGGGCGTCATCGGCCTGGTGGTGTCACTTTTCGTTGACCTCTTTTCTCCCAACTCTCTGTGGACGGCGGTGCTGACCAACAGCGCCGCGAGTCTGCTCTTGCTGGCGGCGGCATTGCAGTCGGCTCACGTGGTCAGCCAGTGGCGCGCGGGCATCATCGCACCCGCTTCCGATGAAGCTGCCTCTGATGATGAAGCGCTGCTTCACGTCGAGGAGCAGGGCTGGTACGACCGCGTCCTTGGCCGCATCAGCGGCGTCGGCACCTCAATGGTGGGGCAGGTCGGATTGCCAGTGTTCTGGCTGGCAGGCTGGACGTTGCTGTCGCTGGTCAGCATTGGCCTGATCTGGAACCTTGCTTTGGCAGGCAGCAATGTCGGGCTTGTCGGCAACATGGTCGGCGGCCTGCTGCTGTTGATCGGGTTTGCGCTGCTGGTGCTGGAGCGGCAATTCGGCAATGAGTTCGAGGCCAGTTGGCCTGAAGCCGAGCAGTTGGCGCAGATCACCAAGGTCGCCATCGCTACGCTACTGGTCACGGCGTTCTGCCTGTTTTTCTCCTCAGTTGATCGCGTATGGCCCGCCCGCCTCGCGGTATTGATTGGCCTGTTGCCTGGGCTGGTCGCCGTCGAGTTACTCGTCCGCGCGCTCCTGTCTGTCTTCAGCCCCCGTAACGAACGCCTCGAACCGCGCCTGATTGCCAACAGCTTCGTTGCCGGCCTGTTGCGCTGGCCGCCGCGCCCGCTGCTGGCGCTGCAAAACGAGCTGCACAACCGCTTCGGCATCGACCTGCGCCAGATCTGGGCGTTTACCTACATGCGCCGTGCCTTTCTGCCGGTGCTGGCAGTCATCGTCGGCCTCGGCTGGTTGCTGAGTGGTGTTCACGAAATCCCCATGCAGGGCCGTGGCATTTACGAGCGGTTTGGCAAACCGGTTGAAGTCCTGGAGCCGGGTCTGCATGCCGGTTTGCCCTGGCCTTTCGGAACGGTGCTGGCGGTGGAAAATGGTGTGGTCCACGAGCTGGCGACCAGCGTCGCGGAGGGGGCGGGCGCCGAGCAGACCCTTGACCCTGCCGAAGGCCCGCCGCCTGCCATTGCCAACCGGTTATGGGACGCCACGCACATCAATGACAAGTCGCAAGTGATCGCCAGCGGCTCCGGTGCCAAGCAGAGCTTCCAGATCGTCAACATGGACGTGCGCTTTGTGTATCGCATCGGTCTGACTGACGAGGCCGCACTCGCCGCGACCTATAACAGCGCCGACATCCCCAGTCTGATTCGCAGCACCGCCAGCCGCGTGCTGGTGCACGATTTCGCCTCGCGCACCCTCGACGAATTGCTCGGTGAGCAGCGCAATGATCTGGCGGCTGACATCGGCGACGCCGTACAGCGCGATCTGAAAAAACTCGACAGCGGTGTGGAAATTCTTGCGACCGTGGTTGAGTCGATTCATCCACCGGCGGGCGCGGCCAACGCCTATCACGCGGTCCAGGCCGCGCAGATCAGCGCCCAGGCACTGATCGCCCGGGAGCGTGGCGCTGCGGCAGATCAGGCCAACGTGGCTCAACTGCACGCCAGCATGGCCCACGATCAGGCGGCGGCCACCTCGCGGGAAGTCATGGCCACGGCGCAAGGCGCGGATTTGCGTTTCAGCGCCGAGCAACAGGGCTACGCCAAAGCGGGCCGGGCGTTTCTGCTGGAGCAGTATTTCAGTCAGCTGACTCAGGGGCTGACCCACGCCAAGTTGCTGGTGCTGGATCATCGGCTCGGCGGCACCAGCGCGCCGACCATCGATCTGCGTTCTTTTACCCTCCCGGTCGACCCTGCAGCGTCGACTCAATCAGCTGACCAGCCCTCGGCTGAATAAGGAGTCTTCCTTTGAGTCTGTTTCATTCCCACGATCATCACGACCATTCCGGTCACGACCACAGCGGTCACGGTCATGGCGGCCACCATCACGGCCATCACCATGGCGAAGCCTCCGGCCCGGCCGTGTTTCCGTGGCGCCGTGCGGCGTTGGCTGCGGTGCTGATTGCTTTCGCGATCGCGGCGGCGAGCCTGGTCCAGGTGCGCTCCGGCGAGGCGACGGTCATCACGCGCTTCGGAAACCCCGCCCGCGTACTGCTCGATCCGGGCCTGAGCTGGCGCTGGCCGGCGCCGTTCGAAGCAGCGATCCCCGTGGACCTGCGTTTGCGCACCACCTCAAGCGGATTGCAGGACGTCGGTACCCGTGACGGCCTGCGCATCATCGTTCAGGCGTACGTGGCCTGGCAGGTGCAGGGCGATCCGGACAACGTGAAGCGCTTCATGCGCGCCGTGCAAAACCAGCCGGACGAAGCGGCCAGACAGATCCGCACCTTCGTCGGCTCTGCACTGGAAACCACCGCAGCGAGCTTCGATCTGTCGAGCCTGATCAACACCGACGCCAAGCAGGTGCGCATTGCCGATTTCGAAAACCAGCTGCGTCAGCAGATCGATAAGCAACTGCTGACCACCTATGGCGTACGCGTTCTGCAAGTAGGTGTCGAACGTCTTACGTTGCCGTCGGTAACTCTCAACGCGACAGTCGACCGCATGCGCGCCGAGCGCGAAACCATCGCTACAGAGCGCACCGCCATCGGCAAACGTGAGGCGGCGCAGATCCGTTCTGCCGCCGAACGCGACGCGCGGATTGTCGAGGCCGACGCCACCGTGAAAGCTGCCGACATCGAGGCGCAATCCCGCGTTGAAGCGGCGCAGATTTACGGCCGCGCCTACGCCGGTTCGCCGCAGCTGTACAACTTGCTGCGCTCGCTGGACACCCTCGGCACCGTGGTGGGGCCGAGCACCAAACTGATTCTGCGTACCGATGCCGCGCCGTTCCGAGTGCTTGTAGACGGCCCGCCGACCCTGGATGGCAAGGCTGGAACGCAGCCATGACTGAGCAAGACGCGGCGCACATCGAGCGGCCGGTGGTGAACAGTCCCTGGCTGCAGGCCAGCCGGCTGGCGTTTCTGGGGCTGTATGTCGTGACCCTGCTGGCTGCGCTCGGTTGGGCTGTCTCCAATGTGCGGGAAATCGACCCACAGAACCGCGCCGTGGTGTTTCGCTTCGGCGAGCTGGACCGCGTACAGAACGCAGGCTTGTTGCTGGCCTGGCCGCAACCGTTCGAGCAAGTGGTGCTTTTGCCGTCCGCTGACCGCGTGATCGAGCGGCATGTCGAAACGCTGTTGCGTTCCCCCACTGCGTTGGCAGCCGACAAGATCACCAGTTTTGCGACGCCGATGAGCGACGCACTGGCAGGCTCGGGCTATTTGCTGACGGGGGACGCCGGTGTCGTACAACTCGATGTGACGGCGTACTACAAAGTGACGGAGCCGCGAGCGTTCGTGCTGCAAGGCGAGCACGTGCTGCCGGCGCTGGATCGTCTGGTCAATCGCAGCGCCGTCAGCCTCACAGCGGCGCGGGATCTGGACACCATTCTGGTGGCGCGTCCCGAGCTGGTGGGTTCCGACAGCCAGTCTGCCGAGCGTCGCGAACGTCTGCGCGGCGATCTGGTGCAGGGTATCAACACGCAGCTTGGCGAGCTGACGGCCACTGGCGTCGGTCTGGGCGTCGAAGTCGTGCGTGTCGACGTGCAGTCCAGTCTGCCGGCCGCGGCAGTGAATGCGTTCAACGCGGTGCTGACTGCCAGTCAGCAAGCCGATCAGGCTGTGGCGAACGCGCGCACTGACGCAGAGAAACTCAACCAGACCGCTAATCAGCAGGCCGACCGCACGCTGCAGGTCGCCCATGCCCAGGCGTCCGAACGACTGGCCAAGGCGCAGACCGACACCGCCGCAGTGACCGGCCTGGCGATGTCGATGCAGAACAAGAGCGATCCCGGATTGCTATTGCGGATCTACCGCGAGCGGGTGCCTGCCATCCTGAAACAGGCGGGCTCAGTGACCACGGTCGACCCCCGCGACGATTCCCGCCTGATCATTCAGGGAGCTGACAAATGAGTGGCGAAGCCGTACATAACCATTCCCACGACCCTTCTCACAAGCATGCCGAGCCCGCTGCGCCCGGCAGTATGCTCACCAGCCGCGAGCAGCGCAGCGCGGCCCGCCAGTTGACGCTGGCGATGCTTGCCCTGGGCCTGCTTGCTCTGGGGCTGGTCTGGCGATTCTTCTCGCCCGAGCAAGTCGGCGTCAGCCAGCTGCTGTTGGGCGCCGCCTCGCTGTTGGTGGCCATCCCGGTGGTCAGCGCCGGCTGGCACAGCCTGCGTTATCCCAGCCTGCACGGCATTACCGATCAACTGATCGCACTGGCCATGCTGGGCGCGTGGGCGACGGGCGATCTGATGACCGCCGCGTTGCTGCCCATCATCATGATCTTCGGCCATGTGCTGGAGGAGCGCAGCGTGATTGGCTCCCAGGAAGCCATTCAGGCACTGGGCCGTCTGACCCGCAGCCATGCCCGGCTGATCGATAAGGATGGCGCGATCCGCGAAGTCGACAACGGCACGCTGGTGGCCGGTGATCGCGTCGAAGTGCGCGCCGGTGACCGCGTACCGGCTGACGGTTTGGTGATTTCAGGCCAGGCCAGCCTCGATACCGCACCCATTACCGGCGAGTCCGTCCCGCTTGAAGCGCGTGCAGGGATGGAAGTCTTCGGCGGCGCGATCAACCTCGATGGCCTGCTGCGTATCGAAGTGACGCGCATCGGCAACGAGTCGACCCTGGGCAAGGTCATCGCGCTCATGCAAAGCGCCGAACGCTCCAAACCGCCCATCACTCGCCTGTTGGAAAAGTACGCCGGCAGCTACATGGTTCTCGTGCTGCTGATCGCGGCCGTGACCTGGTTCATCACCAATAACGCGCAGGCCATGTTGGCGGTGTTGGTCGCTGCCTGCCCTTGCGCGTTGGTGCTGTCAGCGCCCGCGACAGCCATTGCCGGTATTGCGGTCGCCGCGCGCCACGGCATTCTGATCCGCAGTTCGGCTTTTCTTGAAGAACTGGCCGATCTGACTTCCTTGGTCGTCGACAAGACCGGCACGCTGACCTACGGCAGTCTGCGTCTGCAATCGGTGCAGGCCGAGGAGGGCGCTGGCGACAACATCATCGAGCTGGCAGCAAGCCTGGGTTCTGCGAGTAGCCACCCGGTCAGTCGCGCGCTGGCCAGTTTGGTCGACAAGGATCATCTGCTCCCTCTTGGCGACATTCGTGAGCGCCAGGGGCTGGGCGTCGTCGCGCAGACCGCACGGGGTGAAGCCGCGTTGGGGCGGCCTGAGCTGTTCGCGCAGCTGGGCATCGTTACCTCGCCGGTTCCTGACCACGATGGCCCGATTGCCGGGCTCGCGGTGGATGGCCATTTTCTGGCCTGGCTGCTGCTGGCCGACAGCCTCAAGCCCGAGGCCCGTCAGGCGCTGAGTGAGCTGCGCGAGCTGGGCCTGGGTCGGCAGTTGCTGCTAACGGGCGATCGGCAAAGCGTCGCCGACAGCTTGGGTCACGAGGTCGGCATCAGCGATATCCACGCCCAGGCGTTGCCCGAAGACAAGCTCAATCGGGTCATGAGCGAAATCAAAAAAGGCTTTCGTCCGATGGTCGTTGGCGATGGTATCAACGACTCGCTGGCGCTGAAGGCCGGGGTGGTGGGTGTTGCGATGGGGGCGGGCGGGTCGGACATCGCGTTGGCCTCCGCCGACATCGTGTTGATCGGCAGTGACCTGCGCCGGCTGGGCACCTGCGTGAGGCTGAGCCGTCAGTGCCGCCATACCTTGCAAGTGAACGTGATCATCGGACTTGGCTGGACGCTGGCCATTGTCGCCATGGCGGCGTTCGGCGTGCTGGGCGCGGCAGGCGCGATGATCGCGGCGATCCTGCATAACCTCAGCACGCTGCTGGTGCTTGGCAACGCCGGTCGACTGCTACGTTTCCACGAGCCCATCCCGAAGTTTCACAATCCCTCCTAAGCCACATTCCCCGGCGCCTTCACCGAAAGCGCCGGGTTACGGGGATCCACTAAGCATTAAAATCCGCTTGAGCTTTGAAGAACTCTGTTACAAATTAACTTGAGTCTTTTCGGGGTGCTCCATCTGCAGGCGTCACATTGGCTCGAATTCTGGGGCACAAAGTCCTACCCGTTGTAGATTCGTCGTCGTTCATAAAAGCCGATCGCCTGACGGCTCCTGATCCGGGAGTCGGTTATGGACTACCCTTTCCGTGTAGCTGGATCAGGGGGATTTCATATGCTCGCGCAACTTCCACCGGCGTTGCAGAACCTTCATCTGCCACTGCGTCTCAAGCTCTGGGACGGCAACGAGCTCGACCTGGGGAGTGATCCCCGCGTCACGATCGTGGTGAACGACCCGTCGCTTGTTTCCGATTTCACGCACCCGAGTCTGGACCTTCTGGGCCGCGCCTTTGTTGAGGGCCGGCTCGAACTGGAAGGATCAATCAGCGAAGTGATCCGGGTGTGCGACGAGCTGACCAAAGCGCTGGTGGACGAGGACGACGACAATCTCCCTGTGCGCACCGAGCACGACAAGGCCACCGACGCCGCGTCGATCTCCTACCACTACGACCTCTCCAACGACTTCTACCGCTTGTGGCTGGACCGGGAGATGGTCTACTCCTGCGCGTACTTCAAGACCGGCAACGAGACCCTCGACCAGGCGCAACAAGACAAGTTTCACCACCTGTGCCGCAAGCTGCGCCTCAAGCCGGGGGAATACCTGCTCGACGTCGGCTGTGGCTGGGGAGGGCTTTCCCGCTTTGCCGCAAGTGAATACGGCGTCAAAGTGTTCGGCATCACGTTAAGCCGTGAGCAACTGGCGCTGGCCCGGGAGCGGGTGCGCGCGGACGGTCTGCAGGAGCGTGTCGAGCTGCAGCTGCTCGACTACCGGGATCTGCCCAGGGACGGTCGGTTCGACAAGGTCGTCAGCGTCGGCATGTTCGAGCATGTCGGCCACGCCAACCTTGAGCTGTACGCAAAGTGTTTATTCGATGCGGTGAAGGAGGGCGGTCTGGTGATGAACCACGGCATCACGTCCAGGCACACCGACGGACGTCCTGTGGGGCGCGGTGCAGGGGAATTTATCGATCGCTACGTGTTTCCCAACGGTGAACTGCCGCACCTGTCGATGATCACCGGGTTCATCAGCGAGGCGGGTCTGGAAGTGGTCGACGTGGAAAGCCTGCGCCTGCACTACGCCAGGACACTCGAACACTGGAGTTCCCGGCTGGAAGAGAAGCTCGATCTCGCCGCGGCCATGGTGCCGGAGCAGGCGCTGAGGATCTTTCGGTTGTATCTGGCTGGCTGCGCGTATGCGTTTTCCAGGGGATGGATCAACCTCCACCAGATCCTCGCGGTAAAGTCTTATCCGGACGGTAGTCATAATCTGCCGTTGACCAGAGACGATATCTACGCGTAATTGCTTCAACTGGTGGGAGCGAGCTTGCTCGCGAAGATGTCGGTACATCCCCCGAATCATCGGCGTTTGAACTACCGTCTTCGTGAGCAAGCTCACTCCCACACTTGGCGTACTGCTCAATCACATCTACAGAATCGGCGAAATCAATCTTGCGACCCGCATTCCCAATTGCTGCAGGTGATGGGTTTCTTTGCTCTCTTCACTGGAGATTTCGTGGGAGAGGGCGAAGTCGTCGATCAACATGGTTTCGACCTCGCGTGCGAAATCCTCATCCACGGTCAAGAGCATGAGTTCAAAGTTGAGCCGGAACGAACGATTGTCCAGGTTGGCGCTGCCGATCGCCGAGATCGCGTTATCCACCAGCACCACCTTCTGGTGCAGGAAGCCGGGTTTGTAGCGAAAGATACGAACGCCTGCTCGGACGGCTTCAAACGCAAACAAGCTGGAGGCGGCATAGACCGTGTAGTGATCTGGACGCGACGGCAGCAGCAGGCGCACATCCACGCCACGCAGGACCGCCAGTCTCAGCGCCGCCGACACGGCTTCATCGGGAATGAAATAGGGTGTGGTGATCCACACCCGTTCGGTCGCCGCGTGAATGGCTTCAACGAAGAACAGCGAGCAGGTTTCCTGGGCATCAGCCGGGCCGCTGGCGAGTAACTGGCACAGCACGCCGTCCTCCGGGTAGCTGTCGGGCAGGATCAACGGCGGGATTTCACGAGTCGCCCAGAACCAGTCTTCGGCGAACGATTCCTGCAGACAGGCCACGACAGGTCCGACAACGCTAACGTGGGTATCGCGCCACGGCGCCAGCGGCGGCTTGAGGCCCAAGTACTCATCGCCCACGTTGTGCCCGCCAACGAAGCCTTTGATGCCATCCACCACGACGATCTTGCGGTGGTTACGGAAGTTGATCTGGAAGCGTGTCAGCCAACCGCCCCGTGTGGCAAAGGCCTTGATCTGAACACCACCGGCACGCAGTTTGTCGATGTAGCGCGCCGGTAAGGCATGGCTGCCGATGCGGTCGTAGAGCACATGAATCGCTACGCCTTCGGCGGCTTTTTCCAGCAACAGCCCTTGCAGTCGGCGACCGAGATCATCGTCATGGATGATGAAAAACTGCACGAACACCACTTCCCGGGCGCTTTTGATTGCTTCGAATATCGCGCCAAACGTTTCATCGCCGTTGATCAGCAGCTTTACTTCGTTGTTCGCCAGGCACGGCATGCGTCCCAGCTTTGGCATTGCGCGCAGGGATCGATAAGCGTCCGAGCGACGCGCTGCCACCGCCTCTTCAATCCATGGCTTCCAGTTGAAGTCGGCGATCGCCGTGCGCATCTCGGTGTTCGCCTGACGCCGCGCTTTGATGTAGGCGTCGAACGTACTTCTACCGAAGACCAGATACGGGAGGAGTGCGATATAGGGGATGAAGATGAGGGGCATCGCCCAGGCAATCGAGCCCTGAGCCGTACGCACAGTGAGTAAGGCGTGGATTGCTGCGACAATGCCCAGCAGGTGAGTGAAACCGAGCAAATAGCCAAAGAAATACGGGCTGTGGTAATCCATGCGCAACCTTGTGCTAGAAGCTTATTGGTGTCTAACAGACCACACCGCACCGGGATTGTCGCTATTTTATTGCGGGTGCAACTGGCCACCCGATCTGCCGTCTAACCCTCATCGTTCAGTGGCTTGCAAGCAGGCCGCATCCAGATGCCCAAGAGTAAAAAAGGAAAACCGATTCATGAAAAAGCGCGTACTGGCGTTGATGGTTTGTCTGGCTGCGCCCTTCGCCCAGGCACAGGTGTTGCAGCCGGGACTGTGGGAGCTGAGTTCAAGCAACATGCAGGTGGACGGCCAGCAGATGCCGGACCTGCAGGTGATGCTGTCCCAACTGCAAATGATGGCGCCGCAGCAGCGCGCAGCCATGGAGCAAATGCTTGAAAAACAAGGCGTTACTCTTGGCGGGAAGGGCGTACGTATTTGCCTGACCCAAGAGCAGGTCAAGAATGAGCAGATCCCGCTGACCGATCCGAAGTCGGGCTGTACCCAGCAGATCACCGAACGTACCGGCGCCACCTGGAAATTCAAGTTCAGTTGCCCTCGCGCTCAAGGTACTGGCACTGCACAGTTCCTGAGTGACCGTGAGTTCAACACCCACGTCATTGGCTCGTTCAACGCGACAGGCCAGCAGCAGAACGGCAGCATGGACACGCGCGCTGTTTGGCTGGGTCAGCAGTGTGGCACCGTAAAACCGAGAACCTGATTCTTCCTGCTTATCAAGCGCCCTGATTATTCAGGGCGTTTTCATTTGTGCAAACATTACATCGTGTTCCACGTGGAACATGTTCTTGTTTCACATGAGCTTTTCAACCTTAGGCGTTGAACAGACTGATTAAAACCCCGCCCATTCTTATAAAAAGCTTCATCTTCGCCAGATATCCCGACTGTTATATTGTAACCATGACCCTCTATCTCTGAGCCGGGATGCTCTTCGCCTTCGGAACGTGCCATGCACCGACGTCAAATGCTGCTCAACATGCTTTTGGCCAGCGCCGCCTTTGCGCTTCCATTTTCAGTCCATGCGACGCAGATCCGGAGTGCTCGCTTGTGGCGTTCCGATAGCAAGCTACGTCTCGTGTTCGACCTGAGTGGCCCGGTGCAGTACAAGACTTTCACGCTTAGCGCGCCCGAGCGGATCATCATCGACGTCAGCGGCGCCCGGCTTGAGGGCAACTTCAGTCAGCTGGCGCTGGAAAACACGCCGATCAAGTCGATTCGCTCCGGCCACTTCGGTCAGAGCGATACGCGCATCGTCCTCGATCTGACATCCCCCGTGCAGATCAACAGTTTCCTGCTGGGTCCCGAGGGCGCTCAGGGCAACCGGCTGGTTCTCGATCTGGGGCATGACGTGCTTTCCCGTCCGCCGGTGCAGTTGGCCGCAGCCGCACCGCTGGCGAAAGAGCCAGCCGCGCAGTCCACGGGAAGAGACCGTTCCAAGCGCGACATCATGGTGGTCGTCGACGCAGGCCATGGTGGTAAAGACCCTGGCGCCGTTGGCTCGAAGGGTGAGCGCGAGAAAGACGTCGTGCTGTCCATTGCGCAGTTGCTCGCCAAGCGTTTGAAGCGCGAAAAGGGCTTTGATGTGCGCCTGGTTCGCAACGACGACTTCTTCGTGCCGCTGCGCAAGCGCGTGGACTTCGCGCGCAAATACAACGCTGACATGTTCATCTCGGTCCACGCCGACGCAGCGCCTCGGTTGACGGCTTCCGGCGCGTCGGTGTTCGCGCTGTCGGAGAACGGCGCGACATCTGCGACGGCGCGCTTCATGGCCCAGCGTGAAAACGGCGCCGACCTGATCGGCGCGACCAGCCTTTTGAACCTGAAAGACAAGGACCCAATGCTGGCCGGCGTGATTCTCGATATGTCGATGAACGCGACGATCGCCGCGAGTCTGGATCTGGGGCACACCGTACTGGGCAGCCTGGAAGGGATCACGACGCTGCATCAGAAACGCGTGGAACAGGCCGGTTTCGCGGTGCTGAAGTCACCGGACGTACCGTCGATTCTGGTCGAGACCGGCTTCATCTCCAACAGCCGCGACAGTCAGCGTCTCGTCACCGCGCGCCATCAGCAGGCCGTGGCCGATGGTTTGTTTGATGGCATGAAGCGCTACTTCGAGCGCAATCCGCCGGCCGGCTCGTACGTGGCCTGGCGCCAGGAGCAAAAGGCGAATGAGGCGCTGGCCTGAGGATTGAGGTGCCGAACGGCGGAGAGAGCAGACTGGCTCTCTCCGGAAACGGGCCAGCTTTGCCGCTCACCGACAACCCATCACTCGATCACAGGTGATTTTGGTCCGGCTCCCGCTCGAACTTGACACCCGACTGATCGTCGTCCAGCCCACTTTCCGGGTATACCCCACCCAGGTTTCGCCATCCGATGCCAGCCCGGTGAAGAAGGTCAGTGAGCCGTAACGGCTATTGGTCTGCGCCCAGCGTCGCTTGCCAACGCTTTCAAAGCCGCGCACGAACATCGTTTTCCCTGCTACCGCCACGCTGTACGTGTTGTCGTCGGCATCAATGCAGGCCAACAGCGTTGCAGTGCGCGTGCACAACGCCTTGTCCAGCCTGGGCGAGGGCGGCAGGGCAAACGCCTGTGTGCTCAGCAACAGCGAACAGCCTGCCAACAACCAAAACAACCGAGTCATGAAGCTGCCTTAAAAAAGATTAGCGCCTGCGTATCGTTATACTATAACGTAAAAAGCGATCGCATCCGCACTCTGGTGAAACCTTCATGAACCGTCTTCCCGTTACCGTTCTTTCCGGCTTCCTTGGCGCAGGAAAAAGCACGCTGTTGAACCACATCCTGCGCAATCGCGACAATCTGCGCGTCGCCGTGATCGTCAACGACATGAGCGAGATCAACATCGACGGCAGTGAAGTACAGCGGGACGTCAGCCTCAATCGCGCGGAAGAAAAACTGGTGGAGATGAGCAACGGCTGCATCTGCTGCACCCTGCGCGAAGACTTGCTGGAAGAGGTCAGTCGGCTGGCCCATGAAGGCCGTTTCGACTACCTGCTGATTGAGTCCACGGGTATTTCCGAGCCGCTTCCCGTGGCTGAGACATTTACCTTTCGCGATGAACAGGGCCGGAGTCTGGCCGATGTCGCCCGTCTCGACACGATGGTGACGGTAGTCGATGGCCTGAACTTTCTGCAGGATTTCAACGCTGCGGAGAGCCTGGCCTCACGCGGAGAGACCTTGGGCGAGGATGACGAGCGCGCGATCACTGATCTGCTGATTGAGCAGGTTGAGTTCGCCGACGTGATACTGATCAGCAAGATCGACCTCATCAGTTCAGCCGATCGCCGGGAGCTGATGGCAATTTTGCGTCGCCTCAACAGTCAGGCGGAAATTCTGCCCATGGTCATGGGCGCCGTGCCCCTCAGCAAGATTCTCGACACGAACCGTTTCGACTTCGAACGAGCGGCGCAGGCACCGGGCTGGCTCAAGGAGTTGCGTGGCGAGCACGCGCCGGAGACCGAAGAATATGGCATCGCGTCCACGGCGTATCGGGCGCGTCGGCCTTTTCATCCCCAACGCTTTTTCGACTTCTTGAATGCGCCGTGGGAAAACGGACGACTGCTGCGCTCGAAGGGCTTTTTCTGGCTCGCCAGTAAGCACGAGGACGCTGGCAGTTGGTCCCAGGCCGGCGGCTTGATGCGTCATGGTTTCGCCGGCCGTTGGTGGCGCTTCGTGCCTAAGGCGCAGTGGCCGCAGGACGACGAAAGCACGCAGGTGATCATGCGCAGTTGGGAAGCGGAGACCGGCGATTGCCGTCAGGAACTGGTGTTCATTGGTCAGAACATCGACTTCGGGCGGCTGGCTGCCGAGTTGGATGAATGCCTGCTGACGGACGCCGAGATGGCGGCCGGCATTGCAGACTGGCGCTCAATGCCCGATCCGTTTGGCGACTGGTACGGCGATGCGGCCTAAAACCCGTCCGACTTACTGGGTTTTCCAGATGCCTTTGCTCTGCTGCTCGCAGAACGGTTTGAGGAACGCAGCGTCGCTGGCCACGCCGTAATAGTGAATGTTCTGCCGATAAGGCATATTGGCCACCTGCGCGTTGCTGCACTGGCCAAATGACCCGGCAGGGCACTGTTCCGCGTACGTGACGTCGGTTTTCTGGTCCTTGAGCTGGGGTTTGCAAAAACCGTCGTGGAACAGGTCTGGCGGGATGTTCAGATTCTCCTGACAGACTTTGACGTCCACTCGCTCGCCTTGGCTGTGCACGACGCACGACTCGGCCCAGACCTGCGCCGACGTCATGGCCAACAGCGCCCACGCCAGCCCCATGGGCAGCCACCTTGCTCGCATCAATTACCTCCGTCAGCGCTCATTTCAGGAGCGATCTCAAGAATGGCCGACATGCTGCAGAACATCCCCACTCATGTCATTGCAGGCCCGTTAGGTGCCGGCAAGACGAGCCTGATCAGGCATCTTCTCAAGCAGAAACCTGCGCACGAGCGCTGGGCTGTGCTGATCAATGAGTTCGGCCAGATCGGCCTGGACGCTGCGCTGCTGACGACCGGCGACGATGGTATCGCACTTGGCGAAGTGGCTGGAGGTTGCCTGTGCTGCGTCAATGGCGCGCCTTTTCAGATTGGCCTCGGCCGGTTGTTGCGCAAGGCCAGACCGGACCGCTTGCTCATCGAGCCCTCCGGGCTGGGGCATCCGGTTCAGTTGATCCAGCAATTACACGAGGCACCCTGGTTCGGCGTGCTGTCGATTCAGCCCAGTGTCATGGTGCTCGACGCCCAGGCGCTCGCTCAGGGCAAAGCGCTGCCTGACACCCAGCGGGACGCCCTTGCGCAGACGGGCCTGTTGGTACTGAACAAGTCTGAACGGCTGGACGCAGCGACGCGGAAGGCAATCGCCGATGCGCTGCCTGCTCGCCTGCTGCGCTGGACCGACCACGGCGTATTGTCTCTGGATGCGTTACCCGGCATCGACGCCAGCGCTCAGGCTGGCTCCGACAATCCGGCTATCCCCCGTTCATTGGTGCAACTCCCCGCCGCGTGGACAGACCCGATGGCGCCGTTCTGCGTGAGCCAGCAACAGGCAGAAGGCTGGAGCATCGGCTGGCGCTGGCACCCAGAGCGGGTTTTCGATGCGACAAAGGTGCAAGCCTGGCTGCAGGCCTTTGACTGGCGGCGCGCCAAGCTGGTTATCCACAGCGAAAAGGGGTGGGTTTCAGGCAACGCGCTGAATGGCAGCTCGCTGGAATGGGCGTCGAGTGAATGGCGCAGGGACTCGCGCCTTGAGCTGATCTTCGAAGGGCCTCAGGACGAGGCCGCTTTGCAGGCAGAGTTGGCGGCCTGTCTGCTCTAGAGTCAGTTATCCACAGAGGATCACTGCTTCCACTTGTTGTGTTCCTGACGCCACTGACTCAGCTGAATGATCTCGGCGGTGGGCTTCGGGTCTTTGATCTCGAACGGGTAGGGCGCCAGCTCGATCTGCGCCGCATGGGCACCGAACATGGTGATCGTGCCGGGATGCCGGTGCTCACCGGTGACTGTGAATTCGAAGTTATACACACGCGCCAGGCGCTTGCGGCCTTCATTGTCGCGTTTGAAGGCGAGTCGCTTCAGCGCCACGTTGCCGTCGAGCAATTCAAGCTCAAGCTTGGCGCAGTGCTGTTTGACGCGTTCGAGCGCCCGCTCACGCAGGCCATGGGCGTGCCACAGCCAGGCGCCGGCAGTCGCCAGCAGCATGAGGACGAAAATGTTGCCCAGGGTCAGCATGGAAAAGGCACTCCAACAGAAGGCTTGCAGCTTAACTGCGTCGGGTGACAGACAGCCATAGCCCGAAAGCTTAATTTCGCTTCACTTCGTCCGGCATCGCCACTACTGTGCCTTCCCGGTCTCAGGAACCTGTCATGAAACGTACGCCCCATCTACTCGCCATCCAGTCCCATGTCGTGTTTGGTCACGCCGGCAACAGCGCAGCTGTGTTCCCTATGCAGCGTATCGGCATCAATGTCTGGCCGTTGAATACCGTTCAGTTTTCCAACCACACTCAGTATGGACACTGGGCGGGGGAAGTCCTGGCGCCGCAGCAGATTCCAGCGTTGGTCGAGGGGATTGCCGCGATAGGCGAGTTGGGGAATTGCGACGCGGTGCTGTCGGGTTATCTGGGGAGCGCAGCGCAGGGGCGGGCGATTCTGAGCGCCGTTGCGCAGATCAAACGCGCCAATCCTCGCGCGCTGTATTTGTGTGATCCGGTGATGGGGCACCCGGAGAAGGGCTGCATCGTGCCGCAGGAGGTCAGCGATTTTCTGCTGGACGAAGCCGCTGCGGTGGCCGACTTTCTTTGCCCCAATCAGCTGGAGCTGGACAGCTTCTCCGGCCGCAAACCCGAATCGCTGCCTGACTGCGTAGCCATGGCGCGCACATTGCTGGCCCGAGGCCCCAAGGCGGTGGTCGTCAAGCACCTGGCCTATCCGGGAAAACCTGCGGACAGATTTGAAATGCTGCTGGTGACCGAACACGAAACCTGGCACCTGCGCCGACCGCTCCTGGCATTCCCTCGACAGCCCGTTGGTGTCGGCGACCTGACGTCCGGGCTTTTCCTGTCGCGGATTTTGCTGGGTGACGAGCTGCGCCGCGCGTTCGAATTCGCGGCGTCAGCGGTGCATGAAGTGCTGCTGGAGACCCAGGCCTGCGGCAGCTATGAGCTGGAACTGGTGCGCGCGCAGGACCGAATCGCCCATCCGCGCGTCAGGTTCGAAGCCGTCCGGTTGTAAAGCGAATCCCGGCGCTGGCTTAAACCGGCTCATCCTTGATTTCACGATAACGCTTCTCCAGTTCCTGACGGATCTGGCGGCGTTGTTGTGCCTGCACGTAACGGCGCTTGTCTTCGCTGTTGGCTGGTGTGAGCGGCGGCACGCCGGCAGGTTTGCGTTGGTCGTCCACCGCCACCATGGTGAAGAAGCAGCTGTTAGTGTGACGAACCGAGCGTTCGCGGATGTTCTCAGTCACTACCTTGATGCCCACTTCCATGGACGTATTGCCGGTGTAGTTGACCGATGCCAGGAACGTGACCAGCTCGCCGACGTGAATCGGCTCACGGAAAATCACCTGATCCACCGACAGCGTCACGACATAGCGTCCTGCGTAACGGCTCGCGCATGCGTAGGCGACTTCGTCGAGGTACTTCAGCAGCGTCCCGCCGTGGACGTTGCCGGAGAAGTTGGCCATGTCCGGGGTCATCAATACAGTCATCGACAGCTGGGCGTTTCCGGGTTCCATAGCGTGCTCACGGTCTAAAAGGGTCAGAAGGCACCTTGCTCAGGTGCTCGAATGCAGATTGGCTACAAAACCATCGATACCGGGACGCCAACGGCCGCTCCGCCGTCACGCCCTGCATCCATCTGTTTCCATATATTGCACTGGCTTTTCGCGCTTTTGTGCGGTGTTAACCTGCTGAAGCCCTTGGATGGGGTAAATCCTGCGTCTCGGTCAGAATATTCAGGCTTCGTTGGCGAGTTTTCGTACAGCAGTCGTCTCTCATTCAGGCGGACACGCGCATTTCACCGATTGCCAGCAGGAGCTGCGCCCATGCATGCCATCAGTTTCATTCAAGACCTGGCGGTGATCATGCTCGTCGCTGGCGTCGTAACGGTGGTGTTCCATAGGCTCAAGCAACCCGTGGTGCTGGGCTATATCGTTGCCGGCTTTATCATCGGCCCGCACACCCCGCCTTTTGGCCTCATCCACGACGAAGACACCATCAAGACCCTCGCCGAACTCGGCGTGATCTTCCTGATGTTCTGCCTCGGCCTGGAATTCAGCCTGCGCAAACTGTTCAAGGTAGGCGCGACCGCGTTCATTGCCGCGTTTCTTGAAATCATGCTGATGATCTGGATCGGTTACGAAATCGGCCAGTTCTTCGCCTGGAACACCATGGACTCGCTGTTCCTGGGTGCCATTCTCGCGATCTCGTCCACTACCATCATCGTCAAAGCGCTCAACGACCTGAAAATGAAAAACCAGCGTTTTGCCCAGCTGATCTTTGGCGTGCTTATCGTTGAAGACATCCTCGGCATTGGCATCATCGCGCTGCTATCGGGCATCGCCGTGAGCGGCACGGTCAGTTCCGGCGAGGTGTTTTCCACGGTCGGCAAGCTGTCGCTGTTCATGATCGTCGCGCTGGTCATCGGCATTCTGGTCGTGCCGCGGTTGCTGGCTTATGTGGCGAAGTTCGAAAGCAATGAAATGCTGTTGATCACTGTGCTGGGCCTGTGTTTCGGCTTTTGCCTGCTGGTGGTCAAACTTGAATACAGCATGGTGCTGGGGGCGTTTCTCATCGGCGCGATCATGGCCGAATCCCGGCAACTGGCGAAGATCGAACACTTGGTCGAGCCTATCCGCGACATGTTCAGCGCGATCTTTTTCGTCGCGATCGGCTTGATGATCGACCCGAACATTCTGCTCGATTACGCCTGGCCCATCGCGGTGATCACCGTCGCCGTGGTACTGGGCAAGATGATTTCCTGCGGGTTGGGCGCTTTTATCGCCGGCAACGACGGCAAGACCTCGCTGCGTGTGGGGATGGGGCTTTCACAGATTGGCGAATTTTCCTTCATCATCGCAGCGCTGGGGATGACGCTGCAGGTCACCAGCGATTTTCTCTACCCGGTCGCGGTGGCGGTCTCCGCCATCACTACGCTGTTGACGCCTTACCTCATCCGCGCAGCAGATCCGCTGTCGCACACCTTGGCCTCCATTGTTCCGGCACGTATGGCGCGGGTGTTTGGCCTGTACGGGGAGTGGCTGCGCAGCATTCAGCCGCAGGGAGAAGGCGCAGTGCTGGCGGCGCTGATCCGCAAGATTCTGCTGCAGGTCGGCATCAACCTGGCGCTGGTCATCGCTATCTTCTTCACCGGGGCATTCTTCGCGGAGCGGATTGGCGTGTATTTCAGCGACTGGGTCAGTGATGTCGGACAGCAGAAAGCCTGGATCTGGGGCGCTTCATTGCTACTGTCGCTGCCGTTCCTGATCGCTGCTTATCGCAAGCTCAAGGCGCTGTCGATGTTGCTGGCGGAGATGAGCGTGAAGCCGGAGATGGCGGGAAGGCACACAGCGCGCGTCCGTCGGGTGATCGCTGAAGTGATACCGCTGCTGTCATTGGTGGTGATTTTTCTGCTCATCGCATTGCTGTCATCCAGCATGCTGCCGACGCGCGAATGGCTGGTGCTGATCGTCGTGGTGGCGGCCGTGGTAGCAGCCGTGTTGTGGCGGTGGTTCATCCGGGTGCACACGCGCATGCAGATTGCGCTGCTCGAAACCCTCGGCAATCACGCTGAGCCATGAGCCATGAGCCATGAGCCATGAGCCATGAGTCGGCCTTGAGACGCGTGCTCAAGGCTGATTCAGGAGAGGAGTTGTGATTCTCAGCTTTCCAGCCAGACGTCCCGCGCCCAGTGCCAGACGGATTCCCAGTTTTCCTCGGTGACGAGTTCTTCTTCGCCAGACCACAGCACCACAGTACCGTCTTCCTCGACGCAGTAGTAATCCTCGCCGTCCTGACAGATCGGGATCAGCTCGCGCGGCACGCCGATGTCCCAGGCGGTCGCCGCCACTTCCGGCAGATACGTATGCGAGCCCGGATCAGTGACGGTGACGGGCTCAAGGCTGCCGTAAACCACGTCGCTTACGGTGAGCAAGAACTCCTTGAAGACGAACGGGATATTGATGAACAGCTGCTCCTCAACTTCGACCAACTGATCTTCATCAGGCAGCTCAAGCGGGACAGGGACCGGTTCATTGGCTTCACGGAGTTGTTCGATGACTTCTTCCACGACGTGGATCCTCTAACGATTTGCGCGGGTTATACAGTAGCTCAAAGGCATCGCCAAATTAACTTGGCTTCTCTAAAAACAGAACCCCGGAACAAGTCCGGGGTTCATTTGCAGCAGCTCAGCGGTATTAGCCGTTCTGGCGGATGCCTGCCACCAGCCAAGGCTGGTTGTCGCCTTGGGCGCGTTCCATGTTCCAGCTTTCACTGAACACTTCGCCCTGATCGAAGCGCGACGTCTTCGACACACCGTTGAACGTCAGCGTAGCGATGGTCTTGTCGGCGCGATCATCCAGACCATCAAGTTGCACGTTGAGGTTGTCGATGAAGGTGGACTGGAAGCCGTCGCCCAGATCGGCGCGTTCTTTCTTCAGGAACTGCAGCATTTGCGGGGTCACGAACTCGGAGATCTTGTCCATCTCGTTCGCGTCCCAGTGCTGTTGCAGCGACTGGAAGTGACTGCGGGCAGCTTCAATAAAACGTTCTTCGTTGAACCAGGCCGGCGCGTTGATTACCGGACGGGCAGCCGCTGCAGGAGCGGAACCGCCGAAGATCGAATTCTGTGCCGGTTGCGGCTGTTCGAAGGTTTCACGCTGATAAGGAGCACCAGCGGGGGCCATCTGTGGCTGCTGTTTGCGTCGACGCGCCGCGATGAAGCGGAAGATCACGAAGGCGATGATCGCCATGATCAGGATGTCGAAGAACTGCATGCCTTCGAAGCCACCGCCCATGAACATGGAGGCCAGAAGGCCACCGGCGGCGAGACCGGCCAATGGACCCAGCCATTTGGAAGCACCGCCCGCAGCAGGCGCAGGACGGCCGGCGGCGTTAGGTGCTGCGGCAGGAGTGGAAGGAGCTGTTTGACGCGCCTGGTGACTTGGCGCCGAGCCCATGCTCTTGCCACCACCGAAACGCGCAGCGTTGACATCGAGGCTCATGGTGAGCCCGATAATCATTGCCAGAGCGATGCTAAGAAAACGTTGCATAAGGGAATTCCCGTTTGTGGATTGCACGCGCGCCATGTTGCACAGGACAAATGGGGATGACCAGCGGCCATATGTTTCCGGCTTTTGCGTGAATCTTCACCTGCCTGCTCTACTTGGGTTGTAGGCAGGTGAAGAAAGTTCTGTAGGAAAGATGGGGGGTGGATGTGGGAATACAAGGGGTGCATCAACGCATCGTCAGTTGCCGATCAAACCGGCTCGAGCTTCGCGTACCCCAGCATCAGCCACTTGCTGCCTTCCGAGAAATTTACCTGGACCCGCGCCTGAGCGCCTGAACCCTCGAAGTTGAGGATCACGCCTTCACCAAACACTGCGTGCTGCACGTGCTGACCCAGGGAGAACTGACTTTGCGGAATGGCTTCGCCATCGAACAGGCGACTCGGGGCCATGGTTTTGGAACCGCCGAACGGCCTCGTCACGCTGTTGGACAACCGCACTTCCTGAATCAGATTGGGCGGCACCTCCCGTACGAAGCGCGAGACCTTGTTGTAGGTTTCGCTTCCGTACAGGCGTCGGGTTTCTGCGTAGGTCATCACCAGATGCTGCATGGCGCGGGTGATGCCCACATAAGCCAGACGACGCTCTTCTTCCAGGCGGCCCGGCTCTTCCAAGCTCATCTTGTGCGGAAACAGGCCTTCTTCCATGCCCACCAGGAACACGTACGGGAACTCCAGACCTTTGGCGCTGTGCAGCGTCATCAATTGAATGCTGTCTTCGTGCTCGTCCGCCTGGGTATCGCCTGCCTCCAGAGAGGCATGGCCTAGGAAGGCCGCCAGCGGTGTCAGGTCTTCCTCTTCGTCGCTGTTCTCGAAGGCGCGCGCAGCGCTGACCAGTTCCTCAAGGTTTTCCACCCGAGCCTGGCCTTTCTCGCCTTTCTCTTCCTTGTGGTAAGTGATCAGGCCGGACTGCTCGATAACCGTTTGGGTCATCAGATGCAGCGGCATGTCCGCGGCCTTGGCGGCGAGGTTTTCGATCAGTTCGATGAATGCGCCCAGCGCGCCCGCAGCACGACCGGCCAGGCCTTTGTTGGCGACCAGCAGGCGCATGGCTTCCCACATCGAAACGTCGGCGTGGCGCGCATGCTCGCGAATCGCTTCGACGGTTTTCTCGCCAATGCCGCGCGGGGGGACGTTGATGACCCGCTCCAGCGCCGAATCATTACCGCGCCCGTCCAGCAAGCGCATATACGCCATGGCGTTCTTGATTTCGGCGCGCTCGAAGAATCGCTGGCCACCGTAGATGCGGTACGGGATGCGCTCGCGGAGCAAGGCTTCTTCAAGGACCCGCGACTGGGCGTTGGAGCGGTAGAGAATGGCGATGTCGCTTCGCGCAAGGCCGGTCTTGATCGCGCTTTCTATGGTCTCGACCACGTAGCGCGCTTCGTCGTGTTCGTTGAACGCGGCATACAGATTGATCAGCTCGCCGTCGCCGACGTCAGTCCACAGCTCTTTACCCAGCCGCCCTGTGTTGTTGACGATCAAGCCGTTGGCGGCCTTGAGGATGCTCGCGGTGGAGCGATAGTTCTGCTCCAGGCGAATGGTCTCGGTATCGGGGAAGTCTTCGGAATACTGATGAATATTCTCGATCTTCGCGCCGCGCCAGCCATAGATGGACTGATCGTCGTCGCCGACCACCATCAGGCTGTCGCCACCCTGGGCAAGCAGGCGCAACCAGGCGTACTGAACGGCGTTGGTGTCCTGGAATTCGTCCACCAGCACGTGACGGAAACGGCGCTGATAGTGAGCAAGCAGGCTCGGGTTATCGCGCCACAGGTCCAGCGCGCGAAGCAGCAGCTCGGAGAAATCGATAACGCCGGCGCGCTGACAGGCCGCCTCATAGGCTTCATAGACCGACTTCATGGTCGTCAGAAAGAGATCGCCCGAGGCCTGAATGTGTTTAGGACGCAGCCCTTCGTCCTTCTGCCCGTTTATGAACCACTGCGCCTGCCGTGCCGGCCAGCGCTGCTCATCCAGATTCAGCTCGCGCATGACGCGCTTGACCAGTCGCTGCTGGTCATCGCTGTCGAGGATCTGGAAGCTCTGGTTCAGACCCGCTTCCTGCCAGTGCGCCCGCAACAGGCGGTGCGCCAGACCGTGAAAGGTACCCACCCACATGCCGGCCGGGTTAATGCCCATCAACTGCTCGATGCGATGGCGCATCTCGGCAGCGGCCTTGTTGGTGAACGTCACCGACAAGATCGAGTGCGGCGAGGCGTTCTCGACCTGGATCAACCAGGCGATACGGTGTACCAGCACACGGGTTTTGCCGGAACCAGCGCCGGCCAGGACCAACTGACGACCCACGGAGGCAGCTACGGCCTGGCGTTGGGCATCGTTGAGGGAGTTAAGCAGAAGGGAGAGGTCATCGCGCATCGGGGCATTCTAGGGTGCCGTGAGGGCATGGGCAAACCCTAACGCTGGCCGGTCGTGATGTTGTCGGTCCTATTTTGCCGTCTGTAGATTTTAATTTATGACTGTTTGGTCTCGACGGTCCCTTGTGTATCCTCCGCGAACGTTCAAGGCCACCAATTATAAGAAATGCCATGACCTTCAGCTCCGAAGCCCCGGCAGACTCCGTGGCGACACGCCGTGTCATCTGCAAGCAGTTCGCGACCCAGCTTGCCGCCGAGCGTACCCGCCTTCTTTATCAGGGATCGCTACTGCCGACCCTGTTCATGTTCATCAATGGTTTGCTCTGCGCGTGGCTGCTCTGGAGCCCTGAGCGTTACGTGCTGGTTGGCGTCTGGCTGGGTTGGCTGTCAGCGTTGGTGTGTCTGCGTGTGCTGCAAGTCGCAGCGTTCAGGTCGGCATCACTCGATCGTCGTTCACAGCCGATCTGGAATCGCATGTTTCTGGCCGGCGCCTGCGTCAGCGGGTTCACCCTGTCCAGCGCCGCGCTGGTGCTGATGCCGGCGCAAAGCCTCGCTCAGCAGGCCTGGGCGTTCGGCCTCATCGGCGCTGCGACGCTGTCTGCCAGTGTGGCCTATGCCGTGAGCATTCCGGCGTTCCTCACCTTCACGCTGCCGTGCCTGCTGCCGCCCATCCTCTATCTGTTTTGGACTGGCGATCCACAATGCCATGGCTGGGGCTGGCTCGGACTGATTCTGCTGCTGGCGCTGATCGTGGTGGCCGCGCAGGTCAACCGTTTGATCGAGAGGGGCCTGATCCGGCGATTTCAGAACGTGGCGCTCATCGAGCACCTTCAACAGGCCCAGGCCGAAAGTGACGAGCTTAACCGCGAGCTGACGCGCCAGTACGAAGAGCGTACGCGTTATCTGACCCATTACGATGAGCTGACCGGCCTTGCCAATCGGGCGTTGTTCAACGAGCGGCTGCGCGAGGCCAATCAGCGTGCGCGTCACGGTGGGCGCACGCTGGCCATGCTGCATATCAATCTCGATCGCTTCAAATTGCTCAACGACAGCCTGGGTCACGACATCGCTGACCAATTGCTGCGCCTTGTCGCGCGCCGGCTGAATGCCCACGTGGCAGACGCCGATACCGTCGCGCGTTTGTCGGCGGACGAGTTTGCCGTGCTGTTTGACAGCCACGGCAACCTGACCACGATGGCGCGAATCACGACGCGCCTGCTGGCGAAGCTGCGTTCGCCGATATCAGTTTCCGGCCATGAGCTGGTGATCAGCGCTTCGATCGGCATCGCGTTGCTGCCCGGTTCTGCCCGGGACATTGCCGCGCTGGTCAGCCAGGCGAATATGGCCATGCAACACGCCAAACACCTGGGTGGCGACAATTTTCAGTTCTACACCGAAAGCCTTGAGGCGGGTACGCCAGGTCGTTTGCAGCTGGAAATCCAGCTGCGTCGCGCGATTGCAGAAGGGCAACTGGAGGTTTTTTATCAGCCTAAGCTGGAGCTTAAAAGCGGGCGTCTCAATTCCGCGGAGGCACTGGTGCGCTGGCGTCATCCCGAGCGCGGTCTGATTTCGCCCGGCGAGTTCATCGGGTTGGCGGAGGAGACCGGCCTGATCGCCAACATAGGGGAGTTTGTGCTGCGCAAAGCCTGCCACCAGGCCTGCGAATGGCAGCGGGAGGGCCTCGCTCCGATCAGGGTTTCAGTCAATCTTTCGGTGCATCAAATGCGTCAAGGCAAGCTGGTCAGCCTTGTGCGGCAAGTGCTCGAAGAGACCGGGCTCGATCCGGAATACCTGGAGCTTGAGCTCACTGAGAGCCAGCTGCTGGAGAGCGTCGAGCACATCATCACCACGTTCCAGCAACTGCGCGCACTTGGGGTGAAATTAGCCATCGACGACTTCGGTACGGGCTATTCATCGTTGAGCTACCTGAAACGTTTTCCGGTGCACTGCGTGAAGATCGACCAAGCCTTTATTCGTGGTTTGAACGAAGGGGCAGAGGACGCGGCGATCACCCGGGCGATCATCGCGATGGCCCACAGTCTTGAACTCAGGGTAGTGGCCGAGGGCGTGGAAGATTGCGAGCAACTGGAGTTTCTCAGGGCTCATGGTTGCGACGAGGTGCAAGGCTACTTGATCAGTCGGCCGGTAGAGGCCAGCGTCATGGGCGGCATCCTGCGCAGTTGTCTGGCCGAAGCCTGGAGCCCTGTGCGAAAAGCCCTACACTACAAAGCGACCTGAGCCTCAACACCGATCGGTTGACCGCGGGAAGATCGTTTAACTGTGCGGTTTGCAGGTCATGTAGTATAACTACAAGAAAGCTACAGCCCGGCCCATCCTTCACTTGAGTCCTGTCCTTTGAATCTGTTGCAGCACATCGCCCAGTCACGCCATCTCTTGCGCAAGTCGGAGTTGAAAGTAGCCGATCACGTGCTGCTCGATCCGGCGGCCGTGATGCACAGCTCCATGGCCGATCTGGCGCATGCGGTCGGTATCAGTGAGCCGACCATCGTGCGTTTCTGCCGCGCCATTGGCTGCACCGGTTTTCAGGATCTGAAACTCAAATTGGCGCAAAGCCTCGCCGCCGGCGCGAGCTTCGGGCAGTTTGCCATCCACGAAGACGATTCCGTCGCCGATTACAGCCTGAAGATTTTCGACACCACGCTGCACACGCTGATAGAAGTGCGTGAAAAGCTCGATCCCCATGCCTTGCAGGCAGCGGTGACGGTTATGGCGGCCGCGCATCGGGTTGAGTTCTACGGTTTCGGCGCCTCGGGTGCAGTCGCGGCTGACGCCCAGCACAAGTTCTTCCGACTACTGCTGACGGCGGCGTCTTACTCTGATCCGCACATGCAGGCGATGTCGGCTGTAACGCTCAAGCCCACCGACGTTGCGGTGTGTATCTCGCAGTCAGGTCGCTCAAAGGACCTGCTGATCACCGCCAATCTGGTGCGCGAGAGCGGCGCCAACCTGATTACGCTGTGCCCGAGCCAGACGCCATTGGCCGAGTTGTCCACGGTCAACCTCGCCATCGACGTGCACGAGGACACCGAGATCTACACGCCGCTGACCTCACGCATCGCGCACCTAGTGGTCATTGATGTCCTGGCGATGGGCGTCGCGATGGCGCGCGGCCCGAGCCTGGTCAATCACCTGAAGAGCGTGAAGCGCAGCTTGCGCAGCCTGCGGTTGTCGCCGAAGTCGATCAAATCGTCCGAAGATTGAGCTGAACCTGCGCAGTGCTGAAACCTTCACCAACCTGTAACGCTTCCGACGTCTGATCGTCACCGCGCCCCGCCACTCTGTACTCCCGCACACGAATGGGAGACAGGATATGCCTCGGCACTACGATGACTCGCAGCAGCACAGCACCTCCAGCACCAAAACCCGCCGTCAGCAGGAAGACCAGCGCCGCATGGCGTTCCGGCGTGCAATCGAAAGCCATTCAGAAGAGCGCCGCCTGAACCAGGAACTCTCGAACTACCTGGATGGCGCCACCGCGCACTTCTGGCAGAGCGCTAGCGCTTCGGAAGGTGGCCATCAAAGCGCGCGACCAGCTCGCTGATCTGTGTGCGCTCCGTCCGGATGAATGACAGGAACGCGTGAGCCACCGGCGACAGACGTTTGTCCCGTGCCTGTACGACGCACCAGCTTCGGTACAGCGGCAATTCGGCCACTGGCAGCTCAATCAGCGTGCCAGTGGCAAGCTCCAGGCTCAGCGCATGACGCGTCAGCAGTGCAACGCCAAGCCCCGCCACCACGCATTCACGCTGCGCTTCAGCCGAGGACACCTCCAGCGTGTGCTCGAAGTGAACGCGCTTCTCCTTGAAATACTCCTCACACGCCTTGCGCGTCCCCGAGCCCTGTTCGCGGACCACCAGTGTTGCCGACTCCAGATCCTTCAACGTCGGATTGGGCAGCAGCGTCAACGGATGATCCGGCTGCGCGACGGCGACGATCGGGTTATTTAGAAAGGGCAAGAACTCCAGGCCCATGTCCTGCGGGACCATCGACATCACCACCAGGTCATCGCGGTTATCCGAGAGTCGCCGAATCACTTGCGCCCGGTTGACGACCGTCAGGTTGAGCATGACTTCCGGATATTTACGCTTGAAGGCCGCGAACAGGTGGGGGACGAAATACTTGGCACTGGATTCGATCGCCAGTTTGAGCTGCCCCTGCAGCGAGCCCTGCATGTCGGACAGTTGCATGTCGAGGTTCTCCAGCCGACCGAAGATGTCGCGACTGGCGAGCTGCAGCGCCTCGGCGGCTTCCGTGAGATAAAGCTTCTTGCCCACGTATTCGAATAAAGGCTGCCCGACCAGCTCTTCCAGCTGACGAATCTGCAGGCTGACGGCAGGCTGGGTCAGCGACATTTCTTCAGCCGCCCGACTGTAAGAGCGCAAGTCACAGACCTCATTGAAGATCCGCAATTGACGCAATGTCATTCGCATCAATGACTTACGCATTTTTATATCCCTGGCTGTCTAGCTGATATTGGCAACTATAAGGTTTTGCTTATGGTTCACCCAATATTTACTCATTTTTGTTAATTGCTGATTCGTCATAGGGTGCCCTCACCTGCGAGCAACATGCAGTTACGGAATGTCGCGCGGTATTGGCCAGCTATCTGGTCCGTCTGCTAATCGGTCGAGGAAATACCAGTGATAAAAAAAATCCTGATCGCCAACCGTGGGGAAATCGCTGTCCGAATCGTGCGCGCATGCGCCGAAATGGGCATCCGCTCGGTGGCGATCTATTCCGACGCGGACCGTCACGCGCTCCACGTGAAGCGTGCCGACGAGGCCTACGGTATTGGCTCGGAGCCCCTCGAAGGCTATTTGAACCCGCGCAAGCTGGTGAATCTTGCCGTTGAAACCGGCTGCGACGCGTTGCACCCCGGCTATGGGTTTTTGTCGGAAAACGCAGAGTTGGCTGATATCTGCGCAGAACGAGGTATCAAGTTCATCGGTCCGTCCGCTGAAGTGATCCGCCGCATGGGCGATAAGACCGAAGCTCGCCGCAGCATGATCAAGGCCGGCGTGCCGGTGACGCCCGGGACGGAAGGCAACGTGGCCGACATTGCCGAAGCACTGGTTGAAGGCGATCGCATCGGTTACCCCGTCATGCTCAAGGCCACTTCGGGCGGCGGCGGTCGCGGCATTCGTCGCTGCAACAGCCGGGAAGAGCTGGAGCAGGCCTTTCCTCGGGTCATTTCCGAGGCGACCAAGGCGTTCGGCAAGGCCGAAGTCTTTCTCGAAAAGTGCATCGTCAATCCCAAGCACATCGAAGCGCAGATCCTCGGCGACAGCTTTGGCAATGTCGTGCACTTGTTTGAGCGCGATTGCTCGATCCAGCGCCGCAACCAGAAGCTCATCGAAATCGCCCCGAGTCCGCAACTGACCCCGGAGCAGCGCGCCTACATCGGCGACCTGTCCGTGCGTGCTGCCAAGGCCGTGGGCTACGAGAACGCCGGCACCGTGGAGTTCTTGCTGGCCGAGGGCGAGGTGTATTTCATGGAGATGAATACCCGCGTACAGGTCGAGCACACGATCACCGAGGAAATCACCGGGATCGACATCGTTCGCGAACAGATCCGCATTGCGTCGGGGCTGCCACTGTCGGTCAAGCAGGAAGACATCATCCATCGCGGTTTCGCGTTGCAGTTCCGCATCAACGCGGAAGACCCGAAAAACAACTTCCTGCCGAGCTTCGGCAAAATCACCCGTTATTACGCGCCCGGCGGTCCCGGCGTGCGCACCGATACGGCGATCTACACCGGCTACACCATTCCGCCGTATTACGACTCCATGTGCCTGAAGCTGATCGTCTGGGCGCTGACCTGGGAAGAGGCAATGGACCGCGGTCTGCGTGCGCTGGATGACATGCGTCTGCAGGGGGTAAAGACCACGGCCGCGTATTACCAGGAGATCCTGCGCAACCCGGAATTCCGCAGCGGTCAGTTCAATACCAGCTTCGTTGAGAGCCATCCCGAGCTGACCAATTACTCGATCAAGCGCAAACCCGAAGAGCTGGCCCTGGCCATCGCCGCCGCCATCGCCGCACACGCTGGCCTATGAACACGTTAGCTGCAAGCCACAAGCGGCAAGCTGTAAGCAAGAGCGCGATCGGCCTTTGCTTGAGGCTTGCAGCTTGGCGCTTGCAGCTCTGAGGAGATAAAAATGACCAAGAAGATCCATGTCACCGACACCATTTTGCGCGACGCCCACCAGTCCCTGCTGGCGACCCGCATGCGCACCGAGGACATGCTGCCGATCTGCGACAGGCTCGACAAAGTCGGCTATTGGTCGCTGGAAGTGTGGGGCGGTGCGACCTTCGACGCCTGCGTGCGCTTCCTGAAGGAAGATCCGTGGGAGCGCCTGCGCCAATTGCGCGCGGCGCTGCCCAACACGCGTCTGCAAATGCTGCTTCGCGGTCAGAACCTGCTGGGGTATCGCCACTACAGCGATGACGTGGTCAAAGCCTTCGTCGCCAAGGCGGCGGATAACGGTATCGACGTGTTCCGCATCTTCGATGCCATGAACGACGTGCGCAACCTGCGCGTAGCGGTCGAAGCGGTAAAGGCTTCCGGTAAACATGCCCAAGGCACGATTGCGTATACCACCAGCCCGGTGCACACCATTGGCGCGTTTGTCGCGCAGGCCAAAGAGATGGAAGCGATGGGCTGCGATTCTGTTGCGATCAAGGACATGGCCGGCCTGCTGACCCCTTATGCCACGGGCGAGCTGGTCAAGGCGCTGAAAGCCGAGCAATCGCTGCCGGTGTTCATTCACTCCCACGACACCGCGGGCCTGGCTGCGATGTGCCAGCTGAAGGCTATCGAAAATGGTGCCGACCATATCGATACCGCGATCTCCAGCTTTGCCTGGGGCACCAGCCACCCGGGTACCGAGTCGATGGTTGCGGCACTTAAAGGCAGTGAATTCGACACCGGCCTGGACCTGGAACTGCTGCAGGAAATCGGCCTGTATTTCTACGCCGTGCGTAAGAAGTATCACCAGTTCGAAAGCGAATTCACGGCGGTCGATACCCGCGTGCAGGTTAACCAAGTGCCGGGCGGCATGATCTCCAACCTCGCCAACCAGCTCAAAGAGCAGGGCGCGTTGAACCGCATGGGCGAAGTGCTGGCCGAGATTCCGCGGGTGCGCAAAGACTTGGGCTATCCGCCGTTGGTGACCCCGACTTCCCAGATCGTCGGCACCCAGGCATTTTTCAACGTGCTGGCCGGCGAGCGTTACAAAACCATCACCAACGAAGTGAAGCTCTACCTGGCTGGCGGTTACGGCAAAGCGCCGGGGCAGGTGGACGAGACACTGCGCCGTCAGGCCATCGGCAATGAAGAGCTGATCGATGTGCGTCCGGCCGACCTGCTGAAGCCTGAAATGACCAAGCTGCGCGGCGAAATCGGCGCGTTGGCCACCACCGAAGAGGACGTGCTCACGTACGCGATGTTCCCGGACATCGGCCGCAAGTTTCTCGAAGAGCGTGCGGCGGGCACTCTGGCGCCAGAGCCTCTGCTGCCGATTCCAGAGCCGGGCGCAGTGGCGAAAGCAGGCGGCGAAGGCGTCCCGACCGAATTCGTGATCGATGTTCACGGCGAAAGCTACCGCGTCGATATCACCGGCGTAGGCGTCAAGGCCGAGGGCAAGCGCCACTTCTATCTGTCCATCGACGGCATGCCGGAAGAAGTCGTGTTCGAGCCGCTTAACGAGTTCGTCGGCAGCGGCATCGGCAAGCGTGCGCAGGCCAGCAAGCCGGGCCATGTCAGCACTTCGATGCCGGGCAATATCGTCGACGTGTTGGTGAAGGAGGGCGATGCCGTCCGCGCCGGTCAGGCAGTGCTGATCACCGAAGCGATGAAGATGGAGACCGAAGTCCAGGCTGCAATCGCTGGCAAGGTTGTGGCCATCCATGTCGCGAAAGGCGATCGCGTAAACCCGGGCGAGATATTGGTCGAAATCGAGGGCTGACACAGCTGCGGTACAGTTAACGGCCTGCCGCGCACAGACGCGGCAGGCTTGACGGTTACCTCTGGGGGAGCTCTCGTGGCTCCTCTTTTTTTTGTCCTGAACCCAGGCTGGGTGAATGGGCGCTCAGCGATTCTTGTAGTGCTTCTGGAAGACATGCAGGACGTCTTTGAACGACGCTTTACCCGTGCCGACAAGCACCATTTTATCTTCCTGCAAATAGCTGAATTTCACGTAAAGCACATTGCCTTTGGCCTTCTGCGCAGCATCCACGCCGTTGATGGCTTTTTTGAGGCTGGCTAACTGATCGGGAGCCGCAAGAATTCCCGACCAGTCGGGTGCTGGAATCAGCCCACCCAGGAAACCAGCGACACTGCTCAGCAACTCATTGGCAGGAAATACCCCTGAGAATCGCTCGTTCGGTTTGTAAGTGGTGATGCCCATGTAGAGATGCGGAAGGCTTTTGATCTGCGATTCAATGCCGCGCAGTTGATGGTCAAGCAAGAACTCGGTGACCTGGACCGCTGTACCGACGATCACCAGAGACTGCACGCCGACGCCTGTTTCGCTGAACAGATAATGATTGTTGGACCCGGCCACTGCCTTTTTTAGCGAACCACGATCAATGATCACGCTGCCATATTTGCCGTTGTGGAGAATGGGAGCGGGCACTCGCCACGGATTTTCGGGGGCCGCTTTTGTTTGAGTCAGATTTTGCATGTGAGTCTTCCTTGAATGAGATAGGGCGTCCACTTCCTGTGGACGTCCTTCAGGCTAGCCCGGGATTTTCCAGCCGTGATGATCTCGCGGCTTTTTCAGATAATTCCTACTCAACCGTGCGATTAGTTGCGTATCTCCTCCAGCGTTCTGATTTGCTGACCGTCTTTGAAGTTATCCACAGCCAGCCATGCTTCGAACGCTTGCTCTACAGCCGGCCATTCACTGTCGATGATCGAATACCAAGCGGTGTCGCGGTTCTGCCCCTTGCACACCGAATGCTGGCGGAATGTGCCTTCGAAGTTGAACCCAAAGCGTTCGGCCGCACGCTTGGAGCGGGCGTTGTTGGCGTTGCATTTCCATTCCAGGCGGCGATTGCCCAGCGCAAAGGATTCCTTGGCCAGCAGGTAAACCGCCTCGGTCGCTTTGGGGGTGCGTTGCATCGAGGCGCCGAAGGTGACATGACCAATCTCGATGCGGCCCGCGCTCGGGAAAATGGACATCAAGCCCAGAAAGCCGTCGATGGCGCCGGTCTGTTGGTCGATGACGGTGTAGAACCACGGGTCGGTCGAGCCTTCCAGCCCTGCGAGATAGTCATCGAATGCGCCGCGCTCGGGGAAGGGACCCACGAACAGATAATCCCACAATTTGGGGTCAGCGGCAGGACCTTCCAGCGCCTCCCACAACCCATCTCCATGGGGTGCGGCGTCGAGTTTTTCCAGACGAATGAAGCGTCCTTGCAGCGTGCGCGTGTCCGGCAGCTTTGCCGGTTGCCAGTGTGTGAGGTCCGACATATCGAGAGTTCCTGGTCTTACAACGGTTTGCGAAACTGAATATAGCCCGGCCGCTCAGCGATGCGCTCGTAGAGCTGAATGGCGGTTGCGTTGGTCTCATGGGTGAGCCAATGGACTTTGTCGGCGCCGTCTTCTTTGGCGGTCGCGTAGACGTACTCGATCAGCTTGCGGCCAACGCCCGTGCCGCGCTGTTCCGGCACCACCAGCAAGTCCTGCAGGTAGCAGGCATTGCTGATGCTCCAATTGGAGCGGTGATAAATGAAATGCACCATGCCCACTGCTTTGCCGTCCTGCCAGGCGAGGGCGGCGTTGGTGGACTCGTTGGTGTCCAGAAACCGCTGCCAGGTGCTCTGTGTGACCGCATCGGCGAGCGTGGTTTTGTAGAAGGTCAGATAGGCGTGCCACAACGGCAGCCAGGCATCGTGATCTTCAGCAGTGACGGGGCGGATGTGGAGGTCAGACACGCGGTGCTCCCTGGCTCATCAATTGAGCGATTTTCCGATCGGATGGGTCTTGGCTGAGTGCCAGGCCCTGGCTGACGCCGGCAATGTCTTCGGCGCTGCGGTTCTGGTTGAGCTTGCGCTTGCCTTCAAGCCGCTCGATGGGAATCGCAAAACCGACGATGCCGTTGAGCATTTTTTCGATGTAATCAGCGGGCGCGTCGCTGACAGCCCAAGGCTCGGCGCGGCTGGCTTCGTGCTTGTTGGTCAGGCCGGTGACAACCTGCAGCAGCCGCTCGGGGTCAGTGAACACATCAGCACGGCCATACACGTGCACCGCCAGATAATTCCACGTGGGCACCACTTTGCCGTGCTCAGCCTTGGCGGCATAAAAAGACGGGCTGATGTAGGCGTCCGCACCCTGGAAAATCAGCAGTGCTTCGGCGCCCGTCTTGAGGGCTTTCCACTGCGGATTGGCTTTGGCCAGATGCCCATACAGCGTCCCTTGCGGACCTTGAGTGGGTTCGAGCAGCAAGGGGATATGACTCGCTTGCAAACCGCTCTCGTCAAAAGTGACCAGGGTCGCCAGGCGGGTGGCTTCTATCTGCCCGTGCAGGCTGGCGAGGTCTTCGTCTTTGAAATAGCTGGGCGTGTACATGAGATTTTCCTTGGCGGCTGAGCCAATCCTAGGCAGCCTAATGGTCCGTTGTAAGAGCCATTAATGATCAATCTCATAGGGCCAATCCGATGCGCGTACCCATGCCAGCACTGACCTTCGATTTCGCCGGCATCGAGCTGAACCGCCGCCATGGTCTTAGCCGCCAGCTCTATCAGACGCTGCGCGAGCGCATCCTCGACGGCCGCGTGTCTGGAGGCACGCGCTTGCCGGCAAGCCGGGATCTGGCGTCGTCCCTCGGCATCTCCCGCAACAGTGTAGTGCGCGCCTATGACCAGCTCTACGCCGAAGGCTTCACTGAAAGCCGTGTAGGCGACGGCACTTATGTCGCACTGTTGAAGGAGAAACCACGGGCGGCAAAAAAACTATCCACACACCTGTCCACAGGGTTATCACCAGGCTTATCAACAGGTTTATCCACAAAACCTCCGAAAATTGCGGTAGAACTGTCGAACAATGTTATCCACAGCAGTGCGATTCAGACACTGGAGCAGCATCATCTGTGGCCGACTAAAAGCGGCTTGCCGAAGGCGTTTCGAACAGGTGTTCCGGCATTCGACCTATTCCCTTTCGACACGTGGGGCAAGCTGCACGCGGCTTTCTGGCGTAAACCGGGCCTGCAACATCTGGGCTACGGCGACCCGGCTGGCGAATGGCGGCTGCGGGAGCTGATCGCGGCTTATTTGAGGACTTCTCGCGACCTGCGCTGTGCACCTGAGCAAATTGTGATCACCAATGGCGCGCAGCAGGCAATCACCCTTTGTGCACAGCTGCTACTTGAGCGGGGCGATGTGGTGGCGATCGAAAATCCGGGGTATCGCGCTGCCGGTCATGCCTTCGGGGTGGCTGGCGCCAGGTTGCAGGGCATGGCGGTTGACGCGCAGGGCATGCGCAGTCCGGCGCGGGATGACTCAGGCTGCAAGTTGGCCTACGTGACGCCCTCCCATCAATACCCGCTGGGCGTGACGATGAGCCTGGCGCGGCGGCTGGAACTGCTCGCATGGGCCGAGCGCAATAAGGGCTGGATCGTCGAAGACGACTACGACGGCGAATACCGATACAGCGGCGCCCCGCTGGCGCCGTTGGCAGCGCTGGATCGGAGCGGTCGCGTGCTGTACGTCGGGACATTCGGCAAGGTGGCATTTCCGGCGCTGCGTCTGGGTTATCTGGTGTTGCCGCGCAACCTGGTAGAACCATTCAGCCGGCGCCGGGCCGTGGACATGCGTCATTCCGAGGTGGGTACACAAATGGTCATGGCCGAGTTCATCGCAGCGGGCCACTTTCAACGGCACATTCGCCGCATGCGCCGGGCTGCCTTGAGTCGACGCGATGCATTGCTGGCTGGCTGGCCCGAGGCGCTTGAGGGTTGCAGCCCGATGATCAAGCCGGTTGCAGGGCTGCATGTCACCGTCGCGGTGGACACTTTAGCGCGTGAAACGGAACTGGTGACCAAAGCGGAAAGTGTCGGCGTCGAGGTCGCGCCGTTGAGTGAGTACTGGCTGCCGGAGTCAGAGACGCCGGTGAATGATCGGGCGGGCCTGGTACTGGGGTTTGCAGCGGTTCCCGAGGCCGATATCGCCTCTGCGCTGACGCGCTTGCGAGGTGCATGGCGGGTTTGATTGTGATCAAACCGATGGGGGCGTTGGCGCGTCATCCAGCAGGCACCGGCGTATACTCGCGCCCATCGCAATCCTTCTCCGAGATACGCCCATGAGTCTTCCTCTCTCTGTGGCGCCGCAGCGCAAGCTCGGCGCGCCGCTGATCGCCTTCCTCTTGTTGGTGGTCGGCGCTCTGTTTCTCCAATCGGCCGTAGGCGGCCGGCAAGTGCTGTTGCTGATCGTGGGCGCTGCGCTGGGCCTCACGCTGTATCACGCCGCTTTCGGTTTCACCTCGGCCTGGCGGATATTCATCAACGAGCGACGCGGTGCCGGTTTGCGCGCGCAGATGGTGATGCTGGCCGTCGCGGTGGTGCTGTTCTTCCCCGCGCTGGGTGCCGGTACCCTGTTCGGCACGCCGGTCACCGGCCTCGTGGCCCCGGCCGGTGTGTCCGTAGTCTTCGGCGCCTTCATCTTCGGCATCGGCATGCAAATGGGCGGCGGCTGTGCGTCCGGCACGCTGTTCACCGTTGGCGGCGGCAATGCACGGATGCTCGTGACCTTGCTGTTCTTCATCATTGGCTCGCTGATCGCCACGCATCACGTCGATTGGTGGTTTTCCCTGCCGTCGTTCCCCGCCACCTCCATTGTCAAAACCTTCGGTGTGATCCCCGCGCTGCTCATGAGCCTGGCGCTGTTCGCGATTATTGCCGTTGTGACCGTCAGACTGGAAAAGCGTCGGCACGGGGAGCTGGAGGCGGCTGTCAGCAGCGAACATATCGGCTTGCGCCGCTTCCTCCGCGGTCCCTGGCCGCTGGTGTGGGGTGCCGTAGGGTTGGCATTGCTTAACTACGCCACCTTGGCATTGGCGGGTCGGCCTTGGGGCATCACATCGGCCTTCGCACTGTGGGGTGCGAAAGTCGCCGGTGGTCTGGGTGTGGATGTGGGCAGCTGGCCGTTCTGGCAGATGCCGGCGAACGCCAAGGCTCTGGCCGCGCCGGTGTGGGAAGACATCACCACCGTCATGGACATCGGCATTATGTTGGGTGCGGCAGTGGCGGCGGGCCTTGCAGGACGGTTCGCCCCGAGCCTGAAAATTCCGACACGCTCGCTAATCGCTGCAGTGATCGGTGGGCTGTTGCTGGGTTATGGTTCGCGCCTGGCGTACGGCTGCAACATCGGCGCGTACTTCAGCGGCATCGCCTCAGGCAGCTTGCACGGCTGGCTTTGGCTGGTCGCTGCCTTCGCGGGCAACGCCGTGGGCGTGCGCATTCGGCCGTTATTCTTCGAGGGCGAGCGTCGGCCCGCTGTGTTGACCGGATGCTGATCGAGTGATCTGAAGGAAGGAGAGCGCTTACCCGCGATTCCGGGCAAGCGCTCTTACACAGGATTTAACCGGCGATCTGCTCTTTCGCCAGCTTGGCGATATTCTCCGCCGTAAATCCGTACTTGGCCTGCAGCTTGTCGATGGGGGCCGACGCGCCGAAGGTATTCATCACGATCTTCGCGCCGGTCTGACCGACATACCGATCCCAGCCTACCGGCCCCGCCTGCTCCACCACCACCCGTGCTTTAACGTCCGGCGGCAACACGCCGTCGCGATAGGCCTTATCCTGGTCCTCGAACAATTCCCAGCTCGGCATCGACACCACTCGCGCCGCAATGCCTTGGGCTTTGAGCGTCTCGAACGCCTCGACGGTCATGCCGACCTCGCTGCCGGTGGCGATCAGGATGACGTCCACTTTGCCTTCCACCGCATCGGCCAGCACATAGGCGCCTTTTGTCAGGCCCTCGGCGCTGGCGTATTTCGAGCGATCAAGGGTTGGCAGCGGCTGACGCGACAGCACCAGACATGAAGGCCTGCTGGTTTGCGCCAGCGCGATTTTCCAGGCCTGCGCTGTCTCGTTGGCGTCACCCGGACGAATCGTCAGCAAGCCCGGCGTTGCTCGCAGCTGAGTCAATTGTTCGATGGGCTGGTGCGTCGGGCCGTCTTCGCCGACGCCGATTGAGTCGTGGGTAAAGACGAACACGACCGGCAATTCCATGATCGACGCCAGACGAATCGGCGGTTTCATGTAATCGCTGAACACCAGAAACGTCGAGGTGTACGGGCGGATGTAGGACAGGGCCAGGCCGTTGGCAATCGAGCCCATGGCATGTTCGCGCACGCCGAAATGCAGGTTTCGACCGCCGTAATTGCCCGCTTCGAAGCTGCCTGCACCCTCAAATGTGAGGTTGGTTTTGGTCGACGGCGAAAGGTCGGCCGAGCCGCCAATGAGCCACGGGATCTGCTCGGCGAAGGCGTTCAGCACCTTGCCACCGGAAGCGCGCGAGGCAATGCCTTTGGCGTCCGCTTCAAAATTCATCTGCTTGTCTTGCCAGCCGTCGGGCATTTCACCGGCACGCATGCGCTTGAGCTGATCGGCGAGTTCCGGCTGATCCTTTTCAAACTGGTTGAAGGTCGCAAGCCAAGCGTCGTAATCGCTGCCGCTACGCTCCAGCAGTGCATCACGCAGGTAATTGCGGGCATCTTCCGGCACCAGGAAGCTGCTGTTCTCATCCCAGCCGTAGGCCTTTTTAGTCAGCTTGATTTCGTCATCGCCCAGCGGTTCGCCGTGGGCGGCAGAGGTGTTGTGTTTGTTGGGCGAACCGAAGCCAATGATGCTGTCGACCACGATCAGGGTCGGTGCATCGCTGGTGTGCCGAAAGGTCTGCAGCGCCTTTGCCAGCGCGTTGGCGTCATTGGCGTCTTTGACGTGCAGGGTTTTCCAGCCGTAGCCCTCGAAACGCTTCTGCACATCGTCGCTGTAAGCCAGCTCGGTATGACCTTCGATGCTGATGGTGTTGTTGTCGTAGATCCAGCACAGGTTCGACAGCTTGAGGTGCCCGGCGATCGACGCCGCCTCGGCGGTCACGCCTTCCATCATGTCGCCATCGCCACACAGCACGTAAACGCTGTAATCGAACAGCGTAGCGCCGGGCTTGTTGAAGTGCTCGCCCAGCCAGCGCTCGCCCATCGCCATGCCGACGCTGTTGGCGCAGCCTTGACCCAGCGGACCGGTGGTGGTCTCCACGCCGGTGGTCATGCGGTATTCAGGGTGGCCCGGGGTTTTGGAGTCCATTTGGCGAAATTGCTTGATGTCCTCAAGGCTCACCGCGGGTTTGCCCGATGGTTTGCCATGCTCGTCGATCTCGACCACACCCGCCAGGTGCAGCAGTGAATAAAGCAGCATCGAAGCATGACCGACCGATAGCACGAAGCGGTCGCGGTTTGGCCAGTCAGGGTGTTGCGGGTGATAGCGCAGGAAATCTTTCCACAGCGTGTAGCCGACAGGTGCCAGCGCCATCGGCGTGCCGGGGTGGCCGGAATTGGCTTTCTGCACGGCATCCATGGCCAGGGTGCGGATGGTATTGATGGTCAGTTGGTCGCGGTCGGTGTGCGGCGTGAACGTGCGCGCGGCGCCGGATCGTTCGGTGGAGGGAGTATTGGCAGATGAGCTCATTAACGTTCTCCTCGTGACGGGTAGCTGAAACATCCAGATAGGTGTTGAGCCCCGGAAGGCGCTGATCGTTCCATGAACAGTCTGTCAGCCGGCTAGGAGAAGAACCGATTCAGCTTTCCGAGAGCATTTGGTTACATATAGCCTGTGGTCGTAACGAACGAACTTGCCCGCAGGTATTCGAAGCTGTGGGTCGAGCCTTTGCCGACTGATTCAACGTATTGCGACGGGGGTGGCTTTTGCAGGAATTTATCGTCAAGAAGTACCGGACCATGATCCGGACGTTTACCTACATCGGTTGGTCCTTGTTCTGGCTTCTGATATGGGACGTTGTCGTCACCGCCGACTTCATGCTGTTTCTCGATCGCAAGATCACCCTGCCATCGATGCCCCTGACCCTGTTGGGTTCCGCGCTGGTGGTACTGACCAGTTTCCGCAACACCAGCGCCTACAACCGCTGGTGGGAGGCGCGTACCTTATGGGGCGCACTGGTCAATAACTCTCGCAGCTTCGCCCGGCAGGTGCTGACGTTCATCGATGACGAAGACGGCCTGAACCCGGTCAAGGCCACCCTGTTGCGCCGGCATGTGGCCTATGTTGAATGCCTGTCGGCTCATTTGAAGGGCAGCGATTGCGGCGAGCAGGTCACCGCTATGATTTCCCGGGAAGAGTATGAGCGCCGCACGCGCACCAACAACTTCCCCAATGCGATTCTCAATGAGTCCGCTGCGATCATCGCTCAGGAATACAAAGCCGGCCGTCTGGACAGCATTCGTCTTGAACGGCTCGAAGCGACGCTGGTGGAAATCTCCAACAATCAGGGCGGAATGGAGCGCATCGCCAACACGCCGTTGCCCTACCCATACGTCACGTTCCCGCGCCTTTTTATCACGCTGTTCTGCATCATCGTGCCGATCGGTCTTGTTGACACGCTGGGATGGTTCACGCCGCTGGCGTCCACCGTGGTCGGCTTCATGCTGCTGGCAATCGAGAAAATCGGCACCGACCTGCAAAGCCCGTTCAAGGTTTCCGAGCACGAGATCCAGATGAAAGCGCTGTGCGAAAACATCTCCGGCAATCTGAACTCGATGCTGCAGGATGCGATGGATAAGCGGCCGGCTGAGGTTGCTTATTCGTAGCAGACCTAAGCTTGTTCCCGGCAATTCGACCTTCGCGAGGTCGAATTGAACGCCTTTTATAGCGGGCGTCGGTGTGAGTTGCCTAATCGCTCGCTCATTCCCTTATGTCCCCGTAGGGCACGGTTTATCGCGAAAGGAACTGAGCACTGTCATTACTGACAGTTATTCCGTGTGCCCCGAAGTCTTATTGTTATCTCTCGGTATTCGATAGTCATTGAGGGATGAGTGATGAGCAACGAACGGAAGCCAGGGGATCAAGATCCGGATTTTGGAGAGAACGGCGTTATTTCAGTGGGTCTTAATCAAAGCACCGGCGGTCATATCAAGCGTTTAAGCGACGGATATCTGATCATTGGTACCTATGTTGCTGGAGCGACAGCCCGTTCGCTTGCACAGCCCGCCACGAGCGTCATTACTCATGCAACCCCCAAGGGTTTGCATTATCGCGCTGGCGAGAAAGTCGGCGTGGTTACGGTAAGGCTCGATACGAATGGCAAATTGGTTGAGTCCTATGGCACCGGTGGGTATGCGTTTCTGGAACTCTTCGAGCATCGCGTACGCGTGACTGGCTCGTTGGTGGTACCCAATGAAGGTGTTTTACTTACATTGGGCCTGTACGACCTCGCCGGGGGCGAGTCCGATTCTCTTATTGTCATTAAGGTAGGAGATAACGGAGAAATGGATACCAGCTTCGGTATTAACGGTATTCATCGTCCGGCGCTTAAGTACCCTAATAGCATCGCAGGGGGGATGGCCCTTCAAGAAAATTGCAAGATTCTAATCACTGCTGAAACGATTAAAACATACGGCGATTTTGACAGCACAGTGATGCGAATCCGCAAAGATGGTGTTACCGACCTGTCGTTTGGTAAAGACGGATTCGTATATTCAACCGCTAAGGCACAAGAAAGTTATTCAAGGATTCGGCTCGACAGCCAACAACGGATCTACGTTGCTGGCAATCTTGGGGACAAGATGGCGATTTCCCGGTTTTTCGATAACGGCAGTGTCGATGAAAGTTTTGCAGAAGGGGGCAAGTTTACGTAGGGCGATGGCAGCGCCGGTGGATTTGTGGCAAACCTTGCGATTCGAGGCGATGGAATATTTGTGGTGGGCGCTTTAGGGGCAATCGGAAAGCAAATCGCAGTGTATACAAAGCTAAGTCTGGATGGTAAGCCGGATCAGAGTTTCAACGGCGGTGAGCCGTTAAGTATCCCATTGGGAGAGGGTAATATCGGTAGCTACGTCATACCGCTGGAATCGGGGCTGTCTATTGGCATCGGGACAACCTTCGGTGATACGAGTGCGCTTACTCTGAGCCGGATTAACCCTGACGGGACGCTGGATACAACTTTTGGTGAGCAGGGATCAGTACTGACCAAGGTTCCAGGGTACCTGTTCACTTCCTTTGCTGAAGAGATAAAGGATGACGAAGGAGCAGAGAGTAAGCTGCTCATAGGAGGATGGGTGGTTAACCCAAGGCCGGGTGAGAACACCAGTTTCTGGATTTCCCGGTACCTTACTTAAGTTCATGCAGCTGCATGCCTTACTTCGTAGGTTCCGTTTTCGCGAAGTAGGGCCCCGTTTGAAGCTACTGATTTCAGAGTAGCTTTAACGCAACTCGCCGCAAACATCCAGCTCAACCAGCCGTCGTACTTCCTCCCCCTCCAGACCAGCCCCCAGCAGTGCATGCAGCTTGCCGAATGCGGCTTCGCGGGTCATGCCTCCGCCGGACAGCACGCCGGCATCGCGCAGACGACTGCCAGCCTCATATACGTCCAGTTCGACGCCGCCTTCGTGGCATTGGGTAATCGCCACGACCACGACGCCTTGCTGATACGCACGCTGCAGGCTGGCAAGGAATCCTGCGTTATCGCTGGGGCCAGTGCCGCTGCCGAAGCATTCCAGCACAAGACCTTGAATGCCGCTGTCGATCAAACCGTCGAGCTGTGCAGCGCCAATGCCGGGAAACAGGGGCAGCACGGCGACATTCGCCAGTTTCTTAGGCTGGCGGTAATCCAGCGCCGTCGGCAACGCCGATACAGCCTCACCACCCCGGGCGCGATTAAGCGCCGCGAAAGGGTTACGGCCGAAGCTGCGAACCTTCGCGCACCGTGTCGGCTCAAGCAGCTCGCCATGGAAGTACAAATGCACCCCCGAGGCGAGCCCTTGACCCAAGGCCTGCAAGGCGCCGTTGACGTTTTCCCAGGCATCGCTGTCGGGAACACCGGCTGGCAACATGGAACCGGTGAACGCAACCGGGGCATTCAGGCCCAACAGTTGAAAGCTCATGGCCGCTGCGCTGTAGGCCAGGGTGTCGGTGCCGTGCAGGATCAGCACAGCATCGCAACCTTGCGCTTCAATTGCATCGACCACCGCCTCTCGCAAGCGCTGCCAGTAGGCAGGGGTCATGTTGGCGCTGTCGATCAGGGGAGACATTTCGCGGAACGACCACTGCGGCACCACCATTTCGGGTAGTGCGGCCAGTTGCTCAGCCATGCGTGCTTCAAAGCCGGAAGCGGGTGCCAGCCCGTTTTCGCTGGCCTGCATGCCGATGGTTCCACCGGTGTACAGCACCATTACCTGGCGGGCCGATGGGTGAATTTCGCGATTCATGCCTGTCTCCCTGGATTGACGTTCAAGTGATTAACGCGCGTCCGCGACGGGTTTGCTGCTGATCGCTTCCGTGTGCGCCGAAGGGTGAGCGGCATCAGGCTTTGGCCAGGCTTTCAGGTCCAGGTCCAGATCGGGGAACTGGCTGGAGTCGAAAACCGGCGTCTTGATTCCGGCTTTACGCTGGTCATCGTAGTCTTTCAGCACCCGCAGCGCGATTTTGAACAGCATCGCCAGCGCAATCAGGTTGACGAAGGCCAGCAGCGTCATGGTGATGTCTGCGAAGGCGAACACCGTGCCCAGATCCTCGACTGCGCCCCACAGAATCAGCGCAAGGACCAACACGCGATAAAAGAAGATCGCCTTGCGGTTCTCACCCAGCAGGAAGCGCAGGCTGTTTTCGCCCAAGTAATAGTTGTAGAGAATCGATGTGAACACGAACAGCGCCAGCGCCACGCTGATGAACAGCCTGCCCCAGTCACCGACGACCGCAGCGAGGGAGTTCTGCGTCAGCGCGATACCATCGCCTTCGAAGCCCGGGGTGTAGAAACCGGACAGCAGGATCAGCAACGCGGTGCAGGTGCAGATGACGAAGGTGTCGAGGAACACGCTGAACGCCTGAACCACACCTTGTGCAACCGGGTGCTCGACCTGAGCGACCGCTGCCACGTTGGGTGCGCTGCCCAGGCCGGCTTCGTTGGCGAAGACGCCACGTTTGACGCCCATGACAATGGCGCTGCCGATCAGGCCACCGAACACTTCATCCATGCCGAACGCGCTTTTGACGATGGTCATCAGCATGTGCGGAACGTGTTCGAACTGCACGCCAATGACGTACAGCGTGACGGCGATGTAGACCAGCGTCTTGATCGGCACCAGCAGGTCGGCGACCTTGGCGATGCGCTTGATCCCGCCGACGAACACCAGGCCCAGCAGAATCGCCAGACCGACGCCGGCGTAGCCTGGCGAGACCTTGAACGCGTCATTGAGCGAGTGAGTCACGGCGTGGGATTGCAGGCCGTTGAAGGCGAAACCGAAGGTCACCAGCAGCAACACCGCCATGATCATGCCCAGCCAGCGTTTACCCAGACCGTGCTGAATGTAATACGACGGACCCCCGCGGTATTGGCCTTCGGCGTCGCAGCGTTTGTACAGCTGGCCGAGGGAGCATTCGAAAAAGCTGCTCGCCATGCCGACAAGGGCTGTAACCCACATCCAGAACACCGCACCGGGTCCGCCCAGGGTTACGGCGATGCCGACGCCTGCGATGTTACCTGCGCCGACGCGGCCAGCGAGGCTGAGCATCAGGGCCTGAAATGAACTCAACTGGCCGGCGCTGCTGCGCAGACTGTCGCGAAACACCGCGAACATGTGAAAGAAGTGACGGAACTGAACGAAACGCGAGCGAATCGTGAAATATCCACCGAGCCCTACAATGAGCACGATCAGTACTTTTCCCGAGAGGAAGTCGTTGATGACTTCAAGCATTGGTGTTTCCTCGCTTTCTTAGAGGGTGCGCACTATACCGGCGCGCGTTATTGGAGTCTTTATCCGGTTTGTTTCAAGCCCGAATGGCGCTGGGCAAAAAAAAGGGCCTGGAAGCGTATGCTCCCGGCCCTCAAAAGGGTGAGGGGTGTCTAGACCCTCAGCCTGGTGATCGTGTTGCAAGTGCTGCAGAGCCGGACGATCAAGCCTTCAAGGGCACGAGTCGCGGCGCAATCATGTTCTCGGGGCGCAGGATATCCGCCAGCATGACGTCATCGAGCAAGCCCTCTTCACGGACCAACTCCAGCACGCCACGGCCTGTTTCCAGTGCAACGCGAGCGATACGGGTGGCATTTTCGTAGCCGATGTACGGGTTCAGCGCAGTGACGAGGCCGATCGAGTGCTCGACCAGCTCGCGGCAGCGCGCTTCGTTGGCGGTGATGCCGACGATGCAGTGCTCGCGCAGCATGTCCATGGCGCGCTGAAGCAGGCGAATCGAGTCGAAGATCTTGTAGGCGATCAACGGTTCCATCACGTTCAGCTGCAACTGGCCGCCTTCGGCAGCAATGGTCAGCGCCAGGTCGTTGCCCATGATCTCAAAGGCGCACATGTTCACCGCCTCCGGAATCACCGGATTGACCTTGCCCGGCATGATCGAGCTGCCTGGTTGACGGGCAGGGAGGTTGATTTCGTTGATACCGGTGCGCGGGCCGCTGGAGAGCAGGCGCAGGTCGTTGCAGATCTTCGACAGCTTGACCGCGGTGCGCTTGAGCATGCCGGAGAACAGCACGAAAGCACCCATGTCGGAAGTCGCTTCGATCAGGTCAGCAGCCGGCACCAGCGGCTGGCCGCTGATGGTCGCCAGACGCTGAACGGCCAGGTGCTGATAACCAGGGTCGGCGTTGATGCCGGTACCAATGGCGGTGCCGCCCAGATTGACTTCAGTCAGCAGCTCAGGCGCCAGGCTGCGCAGGCGGTTGAGGTCTTCAGTCAAGGTGGTGGCAAAGGCGCGGAATTCCTGACCCAGGGTCATGGGCACCGCGTCTTGCAGTTGGGTACGGCCCATTTTCAACACGTGGTTGAACTCGTGACCTTTGGCCGCGAACGCCTGAATCAGGCTGTCGAGGCTGGCGAGCAGTGCGTCGTGTCCCAACAGCAAACCCAGGCGAATAGCCGTCGGGTAGGCGTCGTTGGTGGACTGCGCCATGTTCACGTCATTGTTCGGGTGCAGGTATTTGTATTCGCCCTTCGCATGGCCCATCGCTTCGAGCGCGATGTTGGCGATGACTTCGTTGGCGTTCATGTTGGTGGAGGTGCCGGCGCCGCCCTGAATCATGTCGACGACGAACTGATCGTGGAAATCACCGCGGATCAGTCGTGCGCAGGCTTCGCTGATGCCCGCATGCTTCTCGGGGCTCAGATGGCCCAGCTCATGGTTTGCATCCGCCGCTGCCTGCTTGACCATCGCCAGCGCTACGACCAGCTTCGGGTAGTGCGAAAGCGGCACGCCGGAGAGGCGGAAGTTGTGCACTGCGCGCAGGGTCTGGATGCCGTAATACGCTTCAGCGGGTACTTCGAGAACGCCAAGCAAGTCTTTTTCGATGCGAAATGATGCAGCGGAGGACATGATAGAGAAAGTCTCAAGATGGGCACGGACTAAGCCGGAACGCCCTTGATACTAGGCCTGTGCGCTATTCCGGACCAATGCTGTAAAACGCTGCCCTATGCACAATCGGCATAATGCCGCAGTGACGCGGGGATTGTTACGGGCGTGTGAATCAGTGTATGAGGCTCTCGTCCGCACCCGCGAATGCGCAACTTCTAAGGCTGGAGAAACGATGAACCTGGAAAGCAAATGGCTGGAAGATTTCAGTGCGCTGGCCGCGACCCGCAGTTTTTCCCAGGCAGCGGAGCGTCGGTTCGTCACGCAACCGGCCTTCAGTCGGCGCATTCGCAGCCTTGAAGCTGCGCTTGGGCTGACGCTGGTCAATCGCTCGCGCACGCCGGTCGAGCTGACGGCGGCGGGGCAGTTATTCCTCGTCACCGCCCGAACGGTGGTCGACCAGCTCGGCGAGGTGCTGCGTCATTTGCACCATCTGGAAAGCGGGCAGGGCGAGGTCATGCAGATCGCGGCAGCGCACTCGCTGGCGCTGAGCTTCTTCCCGCGCTGGATCGCGCAACTGCGCAACGAAGGGCTGAACATCGCCACGCGCCTGGTCGCCACCAACGTCGGCGACGCGGTGCACGCGCTGCGTGAAGGCGGCTGCGATCTGATGCTGGCGTTTTACGACCCCGATGCCGCGCTGCAGATGGACGCCGAGATCTTCCCGTCGCTGCACTTGGGCGTGACCGAAATGCTACCGGTCTGCTCGACGGATGAGGAGGGCCGGCCGTTGTTCGACCTTGAAGGGGAGCAGAGCGTGCCGCTGCTGGCGTACAGCGCGGGTGCATTTCTGGGTCGCTCGGTGAACCTGCTGTTGCGCCAGCGCAGCGTACGCTTCACGACGATTTACGAAACGGCGATGGCTGACAGTCTCAAAGGCATGGCGTTGCAAGGGCTGGGGATCGCATGGGTGCCACGGCTGAGCGTGACGGCGGAGCTTGAACGAGGCGAGCTGGTGATCTGCGGAGGGCCCCAATGGCATGTTCCGCTGGAGATCCGGCTGTACCGCTGCGCGTTGGTTCGCAAGGCCAATGTCCGGCTGCTGTGGCGCAAGCTGGAAGCCGGCGGCACCTCACCGGCTGCCTGACCTTGGGGTCAGTAAATCCGGGCTTCCACGGGCCGGTTTGGCGGGCTGACGGGAGGTCGCCGGCAGCCTGTCAAACGAGAATCTTTGCGGTATACTCCGCGGCCTTCGGCCGGTTCGACTGGTCATAATTTGTACGACAAGCCACGCCGGTCCTCCCGCGTGGCTTGTTGTTTTTAGTCGCGCCTGCGGGCGCCCGATGAGAGGCACGACGATGAGCGCACTGGTTGGCGTGATCATGGGCTCCAAGTCCGATTGGTCCACCCTTAGCCACACCGCCGACATGCTTGAAAAGCTCGGCATTCCGTACGAAGTCAAAGTGGTTTCGGCGCACCGCACGCCCGATCTGCTGTTCAAGTACGCCGAAGAAGCCGAAGGCCGTGGTATCGAGGTGATCATCGCCGGCGCCGGTGGCGCTGCTCATCTGCCGGGCATGTGCGCTGCCAAAACTCATCTGCCCGTTCTGGGTGTCCCGGTTCAGTCTTCCATGCTGTCGGGCGTTGATTCATTGCTCTCCATCGTGCAGATGCCTGCCGGCATTCCGGTCGCGACCCTGGCCATTGGCAAGGCGGGCGCGATCAACGCTGCGCTGTTGTCGGCCAGTATCCTGGGCGCCAAGCACCCACACTTCCACGCAGTGCTGAAGAAATTCCGCGCTGAGCAGACAGACAGCGTTCTGGACAATCCAGACCCACGCGAGGCCTGAGGTTTTCATGAAGATCGGCGTAATCGGTGGCGGCCAGTTGGGTCGCATGTTGGCACTGGCGGGCACCCCGCTGGGGATGAACTTCGCCTTCCTTGACCCTGCACCGGACGCCTGCGCCGCTGCCCTTGGCGAGCACCTGCTCGCCGATTATGGCGATCAGGAGCACCTGCGCCAGTTGGCCAATGATGTCGATCTGGTCACCTTCGAATTCGAAAGCGTGCCGGCTGAAACCGTTGCCTTCCTGTCGCAGTTCGTGCCGGTTTACCCGAGTGCAGAAGCGCTGCGCATCGCCCGCGATCGCTGGTTTGAAAAAAGCATGTTCAAGGACCTCGGCATACCGACGCCGGCGTTCGCTGATATCCAGTCCCAGGTCGATCTGGACGCTGCGGTAGCCAGCATTGGTCTGCCGGCCGTGCTGAAAACCCGCACGCTGGGTTATGACGGCAAGGGTCAGAAAGTCCTGCGCACCCCTGAAGAGGTGAGCGGCACATTCGCCGAACTAGGCAGCGTGCCGTGCCTGCTTGAGGGTTTCGTGCCGTTCACTGGCGAAGTCTCGCTGATCGCCGTGCGTGCCCGTGACGGTGAAACCCGCTTCTATCCGCTGGTTCACAACACCCATGACAGCGGCATCCTGCGCCTGTCCATCGCCAGCACCGACCACCCGTTGCAGGCATTGGCCGAAGACTACGCCGGTCGTGTGCTCAAGCAGTTGGATTACGTGGGTGTGCTGGCCTTTGAGTTCTTCGAAGTCGATGGCGGCCTCAAAGCCAACGAAATTGCCCCGCGCGTACACAACTCGGGCCACTGGACCACCGAAGGCGCCGAGTGCAGCCAGTTCGAGAACCATCTGCGCGCCGTTGCCGGGCTGCCGTTGGGTTCGACGGCCAAGGTCGGCGAAAGCGCTATGCTCAACTTCATCGGTGAAGTGCCGGCAGTGGATCAGGTCATCGCTGTCGAAGATTGCCATCTGCATCACTACGGCAAAGCCTTCAAGGCCGGGCGCAAGGTCGGCCACGCCACGGTGCGCAGCAAAGACCGCGCAACACTGGATCGTCAGGTGAAGCAGGTCGAGGCACTGATCAGAAACTGATCACTGCGCTGGCCAGTCTTGATCGCCTCTGTAGGAGTGAGATTGCTCGCGATAGCATTTGTCCGCGACATCCTTGCTGTCTGACCCAGCGCCATCGCGGGCAAGCGCGCTCCTACAAAGACCGGTGTACTTTCCTGTTGAACCATTCGCCGGGCCACCCCTCTCATAGCGTGTTGCCAAGAGCCAGCTAGGCTTTTGGCATATTCATTCAAACAGAGGGACATGGCATGGGAATCATCGGAACCATCTTCATCGGCTTGATCGTAGGTCTGCTGGCGCGCTTTCTGAAGCCAGGCGACGACAGCATGGGCTGGATCATGACCATCCTGCTCGGCATCTGCGGCTCGCTGGCCGCCACTTATGGTGGTCAGGCGCTGGGTATCTACCGCGCAGGCGAGGGTGCAGGTTTCCTCGGTGCGCTCGTCGGCGCGATCATCCTGCTGGTGATCTACGGCATGATTAAAAAGCGTTAAGCACGCCTGGCCCTCTGCGCTATTGCAGCGCAGAGGGCTAGAATGCCCGGCATTCAACTCCTCTCGCCGAGCATCTCCAATGCGTCATCTCCTCTTCGTTTCACTGCTGCTGGTCTGCGGACTGGTACGCGCCACTGAATTACCCGAAACCGACTGGCTTGAACTGATGCCGAAGTCGGATCAGAAAGCCCTCGAAGCCATGCCCGAAATCGACCACAACTCGCCGGAAGGCCAGGGCACGTTCGACAGCAAGGGCGGTTTGAAGCAGAGCAAGGGCTTGCCTGCCGTCATGTACTCCACCAAAACCGTCGCGTCGATGAACGACAAAACCATCCGCCTGGGTGGCTATCCGGTGCCGCTTGAGACTGACGCGAAGGGTCGCAGCACGCTGTTCTTCCTCGTCCCGTACCCGGGCGCCTGCATCCACGTGCCGCCGCCGCCGCCGAATCAGCTGGTGTTGGTGCGTTATCCGAAAGGCCTTAAGATCTCCGACATCTACACACCGTTGTGGGTCATCGGCACGTTGAAGGTGGAGAAGGTGAACAATGATCTCGCCGACGCCGCCTATGCGCTGGACGCATCGAAAGTGCGTGTGGTGGTTGAGGCGGATTTGTAGTTCGCTGACATAGCACGATCACGGTGGGACCGGCTTCAGCCGGGAAAGCGCCAGGTGCCACACCGCAAAATTCAAGGTGTTAATGCAGGCCCCTTCCCGGCTGAAGCCGGTCCCACTAGTAGTGCGCGTCCACCCAGTTGGACTGGCTTGGCTTTTACTTCGTGGCTTCTGCCAACGGCTCGGCCCAAATGCTGACGCTCAGCGCGTGCATATCACCCGGCTTGAGCGTCACGACGTCGGTCATGACGTTAGCCGTCTCAACGCACACCATGCTCTTCCAGCCATCAGCCTGCATGTCGTCGAAAGTCTTGGTCTTGTCGATCCACGGGTTCCAGACGATGGCCGAGTGCGAACCCGTCGTTTGAATCTGAATCCGGCGCTTCCATTCCGGGTCGACTACTGAAATCAGGTCAGGCGTGTCCTGGTAAATACGGTCCGTCTCGCCGGTGAACGTGATGTCACCCACCTGCACGTTCTGGGTGTCCCAGCTTTCCAGCGTGTTCAGGTACTCGACGCCATCCAGCCCTTCGATGCTGATCTGGCTCACATCGCTCACCGCGAAATAACTGTGCAGCGCCTGACTGAGCGTGACGTCTTCAGCGCCGGCGTTGAAGCTCACCAGACTGACATTCAGCGCGGCATCCAGGCGGATGTGCAGTTTCAGGCCGACGGTATGCGGCCAGCCCGGCAACTGTCCTTCGGCCTGAGGCTGAATGAATTCGACGATCAGTGCGTCGCCGTCCTCACCCACGCCCATCAATTCCCAGTCGATCGCCCGGACTTCACCGTGGGCCTTTGCCGGCTCGTTGCTCGCGCGCATGGCCTGCACGCTCGACGGGTTACGCTGAAAATTGCCAAACCACGGCCAGCAGATCGGCATCCCGCCGCGAATAGGCTTGCCCGATTTGAACAGCGCGCCCGGGTTCGACCAGATCAGCGGCTCATCGCCGTCGACCTGGTAGCTGATGATGTGCGCGCCCTGTTGGGCGATCACCAGTTCGGCCTGGCCGTGGCGGATGCGCCAGCAATTGAGCTCACCGAGCTGGAAGGATTCGACGTTTGACGTAGGCATAGGGGTTCTCACTCGAAGGACAGTGACTGAATCAGACTGCGCCAAGCTTGATGAGTTTGTTGCGCAAAGCCAAGGGCGGCACATCGGCCCACCCTGGCTTAATGATCAGCGTCGAGCCGGGACTGAGCGGGTGCGGCCGCTGCCGTCGATGGCGACGAAAACGAACACCGCTTCTGTCACCTTGCGCCATTCGCTGGACAGCGGATCATCGCTCCACACCTCGACCATCATTTGAATCGAGCTGCGACCGATTTCCAGGGTTTGGGTATAAAACGACAACTGCGCCCCCACCGCGACCGGCACCAGGAACGCCATGCGGTCGATGGCAACAGTCGCCACACGTCCACCGGCCACCTTGCTCGCCATGGCAGTCCCGGCAAGGTCCATCTGTGAAACCAGCCAGCCGCCGAAAATATCGCCAAAGCCGTTGGTTTCGCGGGGTAGGGCGGTAATCTGCAGGGCCAGATCGCCCTGCGGTATTGGATCTTCTTGTTCGAGCTCAATCATTTTTGGGTCCCTCTGACCCATGACTCTACTAAGTCTTCATTTTGTTTAAAGGGAAACTCTGCGAAAACGACTTGGGCAAATGGTTTCGCACAACTTCCCTGAAGAGCCCGGTTGAGTCGCGGCCGGCAAGTATATCGAGCGCGCCGTCTTGAAACGACCGCAGGTTTTCCATGATGCCTTCGTGTCATTGCAATCCATGTGCATTTGTACGCAATTTGCTATCGTGCCGGACCGACCTGGCGCACTACGCCATTTTTGGCACGCAATTTTGATGCCCGATTAACTTTTCGAGTCGAGAAATCGCGTGTGAAGCCGTTACCCACGGTTGAGTCACCGTTGATTTTCGCCCAAAGAGAGCCTCAAAAGAGAAGCCATTGTTATGTCCTCTGTGCCTTTAAGCGCCACACAGCCTTCGCGCCCGCTGAACCGCAACGATTACAAAACCCTTTCACTGTCTGCACTGGGCGGAGCGTTGGAGTTCTACGACTTCATCATTTTCGTGTTCTTCGCAGCAGTGGTAGGCAAGCTGTTTTTCCCCGTAGACATGCCCGAATGGCTGCGTTTGATGCAAACGTTTGGCATTTTTGCCGCCGGTTATCTGGCTCGGCCGCTGGGCGGCATCGTCATGGCGCATTTTGGCGATCTGCTGGGCCGCAAGAAAATGTTCACCCTGAGCATTTTCCTGATGGCCGTGCCGACGCTGATCATGGGTCTGCTGCCCACCTACGCGCAGATCGGCATCTGGGCGCCGCTCTTGCTGCTGCTGATGCGCGTCATTCAAGGCGCCGCGATCGGTGGCGAAGTGCCGGGCGCGTGGGTATTCGTTTCCGAACACGTTCCCGCCCGTAACGTCGGTTACGCCTGCGGTACCCTCACGTCCGGTCTGACTGCCGGGATTTTGCTCGGCTCGCTGGTCGCCACCTGGATCAACAGCGTGTACTCGCCCGTTGAAGTCTCGGACTACGCCTGGCGGATTCCCTTCCTGCTCGGTGGCGTCTTCGGTCTGATGTCGGTTTACCTGCGTCGCTGGCTGCACGAAACCCCGGTGTTCGCCGAGCTTCAATTGCGCAAGCAACTGGCTGAAGAAGTGCCGCTAAAAGCGGTACTGCGTGATCACCGCGGTGCCGTAGTGTTGTCGATGTTGCTGACCTGGCTGCTTTCCGCCGGCGTGGTCGTGGTTATTCTGATGACCCCGACCCTGTTGCAAACCAACTTTGGCTTCGCACCAGCGGTCACCTTGAAAGCCAACAGCCTTGCTATTGTCTTTCTAAGCCTGGGCTGTATCGGCGCGGGCGCACTGGCCGATCGCATTGGCGCTGGCCTGGTGTTCCTGTTCGGCTCGCTTGGGCTCTTGGTCACCTCGTGGATCTTCTATCACACCGTTGGCGATCATCCAGACTTGCTGTATCCGCTCTATGCACTGACCGGCCTGTTCGTTGGCACCATTGGCGCGGTGCCATTCGTAATGGTCAAAGCCTTCCCACCGGTGGTGCGCTTTTCCGGACTGTCCTTTTCCTACAATCTGGCCTATGCAATCTTCGGCGGGCTGACCCCAATGGTGGTGCAGGGGCTGAACAAAGTGAACCCGATGGCGCCCGCGTGGTATGTGGCGATTTTGTGTGCATTGGGAATGGTGATCGGCGTGTATCTGCTGCGCAGCCGGCGGATCAATTGATGTAAAAGGTTGGCGCCCGCGGCATGATCAAGCCGCGAGCGCTTCGCTTGCACCGTTAGACTTTGACAGCAAGTATCGTCGGTTTTCCATTGGACTCACCTGCGACCAGTATCTGGTCTGGCCTGGGATGGACAAATCCGGTCGACGCGTTGGGTAAAAAGTCCGCGTCGATCAGTGTCCCGAACTTTGCCGGATTTGGCACAAAGGTCTCGTCGACACTGCCGTCCATGTTGAAACGCCCGATTACAGGTCCACGCGGCGACGCAGGGAGATCCCAGCTCCCCACTGCAATCACTTTTTCGGGCGTCTGCGCTGCTATGCTCGCCTGATGCCACCTATCCAGGTAGGGCGGGTCAATGAAGGCGTGAACAGCTGGCTTGCCCCCGTTAAAACTCTCTTCCGGCGAGCCATTGGTACCGTATAGCCCGACCAGACTTCTCCGTGCATATTGAAGTGACGTGCCTGCTACAAGCATGAAGGGAGGGGCTTCGCAGACAGAGTGAAACTCATAAAACTGACCTGCTATCTCGGTTTCGCTGAACCCGTTTGTGCCAAAACTTTTATCAAGATTGCCCTCAGTGTCGAACTTCATAATAAGCCCGCCCAGTCCAAAACCATCGGGCAAGTGAGTCGTCCCGCATGCGAGAATACCGCCGTCCTGACTTGGGGCAAGGCTCCATATCCTGATCATTTTTTTGGGGTAATCAGGATGTCTAGGAGTCAATATCCCATCTTTTTGAAATGCGGTATCCAGTGCGCCTTCTTGCGTTAAGCGTGCAATATGAAAGTCAGGAGGAGACTTATTATATTCAGCAGTACCAACAAATATACCCGATGAACACACAATGCAGGCGTTGCCATCAAAGAGTTGTGCATCAGGAGCCGCAAATGTGTCGATATCCACTTTGCCTTCAATGCCGAAGCTTGAATCTGGCGCACCATCGCTCAATCTTTTTGTAAGTGCATAAGCGTGTTGGATTATCTGATTGTCTACCCACAAAGCGTGTCCCCAATTGAATATATCGCCAGTCGTTGTTTCGTGAAGGCCTCTGAGTACGGATATCTTCCCGGGATCCTTCGTGAAATGTGCTTTGATAGACCCTGTTCCAAGGTTCCCAAATGAAGCGTCGATGTTTCCGGCGGCGTCGAACCGCACCACAAAGGCGTCGTATTGTCGTGGCGGAGCGTCGACGTTGAGGATATCGTAATAGGTTGCGAGGAAATAACCTGGTTTGGCGACACTGGGTATTATGCATGTAGCCCAGCCATTGTCATTCCCGAGCCTTAATTTGCCTGCAGCCCCGAATGTTTGATCGTACTCGAGCGTTCCCAGTGATCGAGGAGAAGTCTGACGATCACCGGTATTGCCATAGAGATAAGATTTCGATATCTCCTCACGAAGTTTATTGTCCATGATGTATTGCCTCGGTATGAAGGTGCGCTTCCCTGGCACGTATTCGCTATCTGAGAAAAAGTGCGGATAGGGATATATATAACAACTTTAGGCGAATATCTTGGATGGGTGATCGCCATACAGTGAGTCTGGATCAGCGCGAGCGATTACGGTAGATTGAATCGCGATTTCAGATTTTTCTCTTATCGCGCTTTCAATACACCGGTTCCGACTAGTAAGCACTTCACCTGACAATTACGAATCGGTGCGCGCGGTAAAAAATACGCTGACCTGATAGTGGACTTGCCATGTGGGCGCACTCAAGCGTGTGCAGACACGCTGATTAATGACCTGCCACTGACTCTGGAAAGGAGTGCATGTTTTTCTGGATTTCACGGATCTGTCACAATTCAGACATAGAGTAGTCACATGGCCATCACTCTCCCCCCGGGCCGGCACCCTAATCTCGCCAGGAGCAAGGCATGACACTCAAGCGTTTGATGACTGCACTGACTTTTGTGGTTGCGGGCTTAACCACTGCGGCTGCGGTTGCCGCCGTCGATCCGGCAATCAAGCCCTACATCAAAACCAGCGGTGTCTCCGGGAATCTGTCCAGCGTGGGCTCCGACACCCTCGCCAACCTGATGACGATGTGGGCCGAGGCCTACAAGAAAGAATACCCAAGCGTGAACATCCAGATTCAGGCCGCCGGCTCCTCGACAGCGCCGCCCGCATTGACGGAGGGCACTGCGACGCTGGGGCCCATGAGTCGCAGGATGAAAGACGGCGAATTGTCGGCGTTCGAGCAGAAGCATGGCTACAAACCGACGGCGATTCCCGTGGCCGTCGATGCCCTGGCAGTGTTCGTTCACAAGGACAACCCGATCAAGGGGTTGACGTTGCAGCAGGTCGACGCGATCTTCTCCGCAACCCGGCTGTGCGGTGCCAGAGCCGACGCGAAAACCTGGGGCGATGCAGGTGTTACGGGGGATCTGGCCGGCAAGGCCATCCAGCTGTTCGGGCGTAATTCGGTTTCCGGCACCTACGGTTTCTTCAAGGAAGAGGCCCTGTGCAAAGGCGACTTCAAACCCAATGTCAACGAACAGCCCGGCTCCGCTTCGGTGGTCAGCTCGATCAGCAACTCGCTGAACGGTATTGGTTACTCGGGCATTGGTTATAAAACCTCCAGCGTGCGCACCGTACCCCTCGCGAAAAAAGAGGGCGGCGAGTTTGTCGAAGACAACGAAGCCAACGCGCTGAATGGCACCTACCCGCTGGCGCGCTTCCTTTATGTGTACGTCAACAAGGCGCCTAACACGCCCCTGAATCCGCTCGAAGCCGAGTTCGTCAGATTGATCCTGTCAAAACAAGGTCAGGAAGTTGTCATGAAAGACGGGTACATTCCGTTACCAGCCAAGGTCGTCAGCAAAGCCTTGGCTGATCTGGGACTACAAGAACGGTAGCGAGCGCGCTGCCCAGACAACCCTGATGCGGGGTGACAGGTTCGTCCCGCCCTACACGAAAAGGCCTTATGGAACGAGGCTCGCAGAACACTGAACAGTCCGTTGCCCCGATTCAGGGGCGGCGGGCTTTTTTGCGTCACCTCGCTGTAACGTATTTGTCATACACAGCGACTACGGTGTGCGCATGAATGATTTGGCCAATTCATCAATGACCGAAAAACCCCGTCCCGAGCGCATCGATTTCAATGCGCCCGAGCTGCAACGCAAGCGCAGGATCCGTGCGCTCAAAGACCGCCTGACGCGTTGGTACGTGTTAGTGGGCGGTCTTGCCGTGTTGGCCGCCATCACCCTGATCTTCTTCTACTTGGCTTACGTCGTCGCGCCGTTGTTTCAGGGTGCGAAACTGACACGCAGCGATGCCCAAACACCTGCCTGGCTGCAGGATGGCGGCAAACCAATGGTGCTGGTCATCGAAGAGCAGAACCAGGTCGCCATGCGTGTGTCCGACAAGGGCGAAGCATTGTTTTTCCACCTCAAGGACGGCGACGAGATTTCTCGCGTGGCCTTGCCGATCCCTGCTGGCGCGAAGGTGACGGCGGTGGCGCAGGATCAGCCCGGCAAGCCCTTGATCGCGGTTGGCCTGTCCAACGGCCAAGTGCTGGTGTTCAAGCACGCGTACCCGATCAGCTATCCCGACAGCAAAAAAACCATCACCCCCACGATTACCTATCCCTACGGCGAGACGCCGCTGGCACTGGACGAGGAAGGGCGGGCGCTCGAGCACGTCAGTCTGAACGCCAGCGACACGACGCTGATTCTGGCCGGTGCAACCGGTACCCAGCTGCATGTGTTGTCGCTGACCCAGTCCGAAAACCTGATGACGGGCGAGACCAACCGCGAGCAAAGTCGCATCGACTTGCCGCAGCTGTCAGCGGCCGTCAAAGCCATCTATATCGATCCGCGTCAGCAATGGCTGTACGTGATTAATGGTCGTGCGCTGGCGGATGTATTCGACCTGCGCGATCGCACGTTGAACGGTCGCTACAAGCTGCTCGAGGACGCCAACGCCGAAACCACCGCCAGTACGCAACTGGTGGGTGGCATCTCGCTGGTGATCGGCAGCTCCCGAGGCAATATTGCGCAGTGGTTCATGGCGCGGGACGTCGATGGCGAGATGCGTCTGCAGCACATTCGTGACTTCAAAATGAGTGGCGCGCCGATCTCCCAGATCACCAGCGAGCAGCGCCGCAAAGGCTTCATCGCCATGGACACCTCCGGCAAGCTCGGCGTGTTCCACAGCACCGCTCACCGCACGCTGTTGATCGACCCGATTGCCAGCGGCCCGGCCGTAATGGGTTTGTCGCCGCGGGCAGATCGCATCATCGTTGAAGACGACGGCAAGCTGCTGCCCTTGAGCCTGAAAAATCCGCACCCGGAGATCTCCTGGAGCGCGCTGTGGGATAAGGTCTGGTACGAGAACTACGACGAACCCAAATACGTCTGGCAATCCACCGCTTCAAACAGTGATTTCGAGCCCAAGCTCAGCCTTGCGCCGCTCACCTACGGCACGCTCAAGGCCGCGTTCTACGCCATGCTGCTGGCTGCGCCGATTGCCGTCGCCGCTGCTATATACACCGCTTACTTCATGGCGCCGCGCATGCGTCGCAAGGTCAAGCCGATCATCGAACTGATGGAGGCGATGCCCACGGTCATTCTCGGCTTCTTCGCCGGGCTGTTCCTGGCGCCGTATCTGGAAGGGCACCTGCCAGGCATCTTCAGCCTGCTGATCTTCACCCCCATCGGCATCTTGCTGGCGGGGTTTGGCTGGACGCGCTTGCCCGACTCGATTCGCCTGCGGGTGCCCGAGGGTTGGGAAAGCGCGATTCTGATTCCGGTCATTCTGCTGATCGGCTGGGCCTCACTGAGCATGAGCCCGCACCTGGAGAACTGGTTCTTCGGCGGCGACATGCGCTCGTGGATCACCAACGACCTGGGCATCACTTACGATCAGCGCAACGCACTGGTGGTGGGAATCGCCATGGGTTTTGCGGTCATTCCCAACATCTATTCGATCGCCGAGGACGCCGTGTTCAGCGTGCCGCGGGGTCTGACGCTCGGCTCACTGGCCCTTGGCGCTACGCCGTGGCAGACGCTGGTTCGCGTGGTGATTCTCACCGCCAGCCCGGGGATTTTCTCGGCGCTGATGATCGGCATGGGACGTGCTGTGGGCGAGACCATGATCGTGCTCATGGCCACCGGCAATACGCCGATCATGAACATGAACCTGTTCGAAGGCATGCGCACCCTGGCGGCCAACGTAGCGGTGGAGATGCCCGAGTCGGAAGTGGGCGGCAGTCATTATCGCGTGCTGTTCCTAGCCGCCCTAGTGCTGCTGATGTTCACATTTGTCATGAATACCTTGGCAGAGCTGATCCGTCAGCGCCTGCGCAAGCAGTATTCGTCTCTCTAGGGCAGGTTGAAACCGATGAAACAGACCTCCCTCAAACGATGGTTCAACAGTGGCGGCCCCGGCGTCTGGCTGAGCGCGGGTGCGGTATCTATCGCAGTGATCATGACCATCGGCCTGCTGGCGGTGATCGCCGTGCGCGGGCTGGGACACTTCTGGCCCGCCGATGTCATTTCCGCCCGGTACGACGTTCCCGGGCAGGAAAACCACGTACTGGTGGGCGAACTGGTTCAGTCTGAACAAGTGCCGCGCGCCAGGCTGAAGGCCGCCGGGTTGCCAGTCCCTGATCAGGGGCCCGAGTTCATGACCCGCGATCTGTTCAAGGTCGGCAACCGGGATATCAGCCCCAGCGATTTCAACTGGGTCATTGGCGAGTGGCTCAAGGACCAGCGCAAGCCTTCGGAGTTGATGACCCTCGAGCGCCGCGAGTGGGGCAACTTCTACGGCTATCTGGTCAACGTCAAGGAAGACGGTAAAGTCGTCGCGGAAGGCGAAGCTGCATGGCCGCAGCTGCAGGCGCGTATCGAGCGGGTGCAGGGCATTTCCGATCAGCTGGACGACCTGGAGAAGGGCGAGATCGGCGCGATCAACCACGGCATCGAGCGGCTGCGTCTGCACGCGCGAAAGCTTGAGCTCAACGGCGAACTCGATGCCGCCGCCCAGGCCGACATGGCCACTGAGCGCGCCGAATACGACGCGCGCTACAAGGAAGTCGAGTCGCGGCTGGGCGCTTTGCACGCCGAATACAATCGCGACAGCCTGACGGCCCGTGACGCCAACGGCAAAGAGATCGAGATCAGTATCGGCAAGGTGGTTCACGCGTATCAGCCCAACGCGATGGGCACGATGACCAAGCTGGGTTTCTACTTTCAGAAGCTCTGGGAGTTCCTCAGCGACGACCCGCGCGAGGCCAACACCGAAGGCGGGATTTTCCCGGCGATCTTCGGCACCGTGATGATGACGCTGATCATGGCCGTCATTGTGACGCCCTTTGGCGTGCTCGCGGCTGTGTATCTGCGTGAGTACGCACGCCAGGGCGTAATGACGCGCTTGATCCGCATCGCCGTGAACAACCTCGCGGGCGTTCCAGCGATCGTCTATGGGGTGTTCGGGCTGGGCTTTTTTGTTTACGTGCTGGGCGGTTCTCTGGATCAACTGTTCTTCCCCGAGGCCCTGCCGGCGCCGACGTTCGGCACGCCAGGCTTGCTGTGGGCGTCACTCACCCTCGCACTGCTCGCCGTGCCGGTGGTGATCGTCGCTACCGAGGAAGGTCTGGCGCGTATCCCGCTGACGTTGCGCGAGGGCTCGCTGGCCTTGGGCGCAACCAAGGCCGAAACGCTGTGGAAGATCGTTCTACCGATGGCCAGCCCGGCCATGATGACCGGCCTGATTTTGGCCGTGGCACGGGCAGCGGGTGAAGTGGCGCCGCTGATGCTGGTGGGCGTGGTCAAGATGGCGCCGTCGCTGCCGCTGGACGGCAATTACCCGTACCTGCACCTCGACCAGAAGATCATGCACCTGGGTTTCCATATTTACGACGTCGGCTTTCAAAGCCCCAATGTCGAGGCCGCGCGCCCGCTGGTGTACGCCACGGCGCTGCTGCTGGTGCTGGTAATCGCGCTGCTGAACCTGTCGGCGGTAACGATTCGCAACCGCCTGCGCGACAAGTACAAGGCGTTTGAAGACTAAAGTCAGCGACAAGCTCCAAGCTTCAAGCGGCGAGCTGAAAAGCCGCATACCGTATCAGCACCACATTTGCAGCTTGCGGCTAAAGGCTTGCAGCTACGAACGGAGAGAGACCATGCGACACGAACCCCACGCCCACGGCATCAATATGTCGGCCCTGGGTCGCAAGCGCCAGGTGCTGGATCTGGCGAACGAAGCCGTTGCCCTGGAAGTGCCGGGGCTGGATCTCTTCTATGGCGAGAAGCAGGCGCTGTTCGACATTCGCATGAACATCCCGAAACAACGCGTCACCTCGTTCATCGGGCCGTCCGGGTGCGGGAAGTCCACCTTGCTGCGCACGTTCAACCGCATGAACGATCTAGTGGATGGCTGTCGCGTACAGGGCGAGATCAAGCTCTATGGCCACGACATCTACACTAAAGGCGAGGACGTCGCTGAGCTGCGTCGTCGGGTCGGCATGGTCTTCCAGAAGCCCAACCCGTTCCCCAAGACCGTTTATGAAAACGTGGTCTACGGGCTGCGTATTCAAGGCGTGAACAAGAAGCGTGTCCTCGATGAAGCCGTCGAGTGGGCGTTGCGTGGCGCTGCATTGTGGGACGAGGTCAAGGACCGCCTGCATGAGTCGGCGCTCGGGCTTTCCGGTGGTCAGCAGCAACGTCTGGTGATCGCTCGCACTATCGCCGTCGAACCTGAAGTGCTGCTGCTTGATGAGCCGTGCTCCGCGCTCGACCCGATTTCGACCCTGAAAGTCGAAGAGCTGATCTACGAACTGAAATCCAAATACACCATTGTGATCGTTACCCACAACATGCAGCAGGCGGCGCGCGTGTCGGATTACACCGCGTTTCTGCACATGGGCAAGGTGGTCGAATACGGGGACACCGATACGTTGTTCACCAATCCGACCAAAAAACAGACTGAAGACTACATAACCGGTCGTTACGGCTAGCACGTGTTTCGTCAGCCTTGAACCACCGCAATCAATTGGACGGACACTCATGATCAAAGACAGCCATACACATCACATCTCCCAGCAGTTCAACGCTGAACTGGAAGAAGTTCGCAGCCACCTGCTGGAAATGGGTGGTCTGGTCGAGAAGCAGGTCAACGACGCGGTCACTGCGTTGATCGAAGCCGACTCGGGCCTGGCCCAGCGAGTGCGTGAGGTGGACGACCGCATCAACCAGATGGAGCGCAACATTGACGAAGAGTGCCTGCGCATCCTGGCCCGTCGTCAGCCTGCTGCCTCCGACCTGCGTCTGATCATCAGCATCTCCAAGTCGGTCATCGACCTTGAGCGCATCGGCGATGAGTCCACCAAGATCGCCCGACGTGCGATTCAGCTGTGCGAAGAGGGTGAGTCGCCCCGCGGTTACGTCGAAGTGCGCCATATCAGCGATCAGGTAAGCAAGATGGTACGCGATGCACTGGACTCGTTTGCCCGCTTCGATGCCGATCTGGCGTTGTCGGTTGCGCAGTACGACAAGAACATCGACCGCGAGTACAAGACGGCGCTGCGTGAGCTGGTCACCTACATGATGGAAGATCCGCGCTCGATCTCCCGCGTGCTCAATGTGATCTGGGTACTGCGTTCGCTGGAGCGCATCGGTGACCACGCGCGGAACATCTCCGAACTGGTCATCTACCTCGTGCGCGGTACCGACGTCCGCCACCTGGGCCTCAAACGCATGCAGGAAGAGGTCAAAGGCCTGACCGCCGAAAGGATTAATGTTCTGGACGCGCCTGACGATAAATAAGATTGCCTGAGAAAAAACGCCTGGCGACCGCCGGGCGTTTTTATTTCTCCGGTCTGCCCGTATTTTTCAAGTCACCCGCGAGTAAAAGTCCCGGTGTCGTCAAACAGTTTGGCAGCTGGTCATCCGCCAGCGAATGCTCGCCATTTACGGTGAACACGCCATCAGGAGCGTCGATGAGTAAAGTCAGTGTATTGGTGGTGGATGACGCACCGTTCATCCGTGATCTGGTCAAGAAAGGCCTGCGCAACGCGTTTCCAGGAATCGCGCTGGAAGACGCAGTTAACGGCCGCAAAGCGCAAGTGCTGTTGAGCCGTGAAGTATTCGATCTGGTGTTGTGCGATTGGGAAATGCCCGAGATGTCCGGGCTGGAATTGCTGACCTGGTGCCGTCAGCAGGACAGCCTGAAGACCATGCCTTTCATCATGGTCACCAGCCGTGGCGACAAGGAAAACGTGATTCAGGCGATCCAGGCCGGCGTATCGGACTTCATCGGCAAGCCGTTCACCAACGAGCAACTGCTGACCAAGGTCAAAAAAGCGCTGCACAAGGTCGGCAAGCTCGACGCGTTGATGTCCAGTGGTCCGGCCCGCGTCAATGCGGCGTTTGCCAATGATTCGCTCAGCGCCTTGACGGGTAATCGCCCTGAAGTCGTCAACACGGCACCCGCTGCTTCGGCGGCATCGCAAGCGGCTCGGCCTCCGGTCCAGCCTATGGCCAAGGCGGCACCAGCTGCGGCACCTGCAGGTCGTGGCCAGGGCCAGTTGCGTCTTCCGAGCGGGAACCAGCCCTGCGTGATCAAAGCGCTGACGCTCAAGGAAGCGTCGCTGCTGGTCCGCCGTGGCGAGGTGCTGCCGCAGATCCTCGAAAGCGCCGTGCTCGATCTGGAGCAGGGTGATAACGCCGAGGTCGCGCGTCTCAATGGCTATCTTCACGCGATTGCCGCATTCGAGCAGAAGCCGGACAGTGACTGGCTGCAGGTCACCTTCCGATTCGTCGACAAGGACACCCAGAAGCTTGATTACCTCTCGCGCCTGATTGCCCGTGGTACAGCGCAGAAGCACTTCGTACCGGGTGCCTGATTGGCCAGCCAGTTCGCTGCGCGCCAGCGCAGCGTCTGGACGACGGGTCATATTCAACCGAGGCGGGTAGCGGCCTGACGAAACGCACGCCTGGCCTGCATAGAAATTGCAATTCCGATCGCGCACCGTGCTGACGCGATTTCCTTGACGCTCCGTCTATTACCGATTGATTCGGATGAGTCCAATTGCGTTGGCATCACTGTTAGGCTGGGCGCTAATCGTCCACTCACCAGGTCTATCCCGATGTTAGAGCGCGTGCTGGTTGTCTGTGCCTTGCTGCTGGCCACGCAGACCGCCGGGGCAGTCACGATTTACCGGTTCACTGATGCCAATGGCGTGGTGTCGTTTACCGACCAGCCGGTGCGTGGCGCCCAGGTGATGAAGCTTCGCGAGCGGATGGTCGAGCGCATCGATAGCCAGGTCCGCCTGAACGTCAAGAAAGCCAATGGCAGCGACAGTCTTTACGTGCGAAACGACCTTTACGCTCCCGTGGAAGTCGAGCTGCGTCTGGCCGGGGTGAAGAACGTGGTGGGCGTGTCGGACCAAGTCATTCGCCGCACCATTGCGGCGCGCAGCAATGAACGCCTCATCGCCCTCAGCCCGCAAGTCGCCAGCAAGGCCATGACCTACAAGCCCAGCCTGCGATCTATCGTGGGCGACCCGCAGCGGGGCGTCTCGGCGAGTGGATTTGCCTATCGCTATCCGTTGCCGTGGGTGGGCGGGCCGTTTCGCATCAGTCAGGGTGCCAATGGGTCCTACAGCCACATCGGGGCCAAGAGCCGCTATGCGATCGACATCGCCATGCCCGAAGGCACGCAGATCATCGCTGCCCGGGGCGGTACCGTGATCAAGACCGAGAATGCGCAATCAGGCCGAGGCGCAAACCCATCGGGCAACTTCGTGCGCATCCTGCACGACGACGGCACGATGGGCGTGTATCTGCATCTGCAGCAAGGATCAGTGAGCGTCAAGGAAGGGCAGCATGTGGCAGTGGGCGCGCCGCTCGGACGGTCTGGCAATACCGGCAACAGCACCGGCCCGCATTTGCACTTCGTGGTGCAGCGCAATGTCGGGCTGGCACTGGAGTCTATCCCGTACGAATTCTCGCAACCGGTCCAGCGCCTGCCCAACTTCGCGATTGGCGGGAATTGATCATCTACCGCTGACCTGTAGGAGCGTGGCTTGTCCCGCGATCTGGCGCGCAGCGGCAGCAAAATGGCACAACCGAGACCCGGCCAGCGGCGAGATCAATCCAGCTTCAAAACCTTCGCCAGCACGATCTTCGGGCCTTTCATCTTTTTGATGATGATGCGCAGACCTTCGACTTCCATGACTTCTTCTTCCTCGGGCACGCGCTTGAGGCTGTCGTAGATCAGGCCTGCCAGGGTTTCGGCTTCAACGTGGTCCAGATCGATGCCCAGCAGGCGCTCGACCTTGAACAGCGGCGTGTCCCCACGTACCAAAAGCTTGCCCGGCTGATAGGCCAGTATCCCGCGCTCGGCCTTGCGGTGTTCGTCCTGAATGTCGCCAACCAGCACTTCCAGCACGTCTTCCATCGTCAGGTAGCCGATGACCTTGCCGTCGGCTTCCTCGACCAGCGCAAAGTGCGCGCCGCCCTGACGGAACTGCTCCAGTAGACGGGACAACGGCATGTGCTTGGACACACGCTCCAGTGGACGCGTGAGCTCGGCGAGGTTGAAGGATTCGGGAAGGTGGTCCAGCGCCGCCAGTTCCAGCAGCAGGTCCTTGATGTGCAACAGACCCACAAACTCGTTGCGGTCCGAGTCGTACACCGGGTACCGGCTGAACTTGTGCCGGCGGAACATCGCAAGGATTTCCTTGAGCGGGGCGTTGAATTCCAGCGAAACCATGTCTTCGCGGGAGTTCGCCCAGTCCACCACTTCAAGCTCGCCCATTTCCACAGCCGACGCCAGCACGCGCATGCCTTGGTCACTCGGGTCCTGACCGCGGCTTGAGTGCAGGATCAGCTTGAGCTCTTCACGGCTGTAATGATGCTCGTGATGCGGGCCGGGCTCGCCCTGGCCGGCGATGCGCAGAATGCCGTTGGCACTGGCGTTGAGCAGGTAGATGGCCGGATACATTGCCCAGTAGAAGAGGTACAGCGGCACCGCCGTCCACAGCGACAACAGCTCGGGCTTGCGAATGGCCCAGGATTTCGGGGCCAGTTCACCCACCACGATGTGCAGGTAAGAGATCATGAAAAAGGCGCTGAAGAACGACACGCCTTTGACGACTTCAGGCGACTCCACGCCTACCGTCTCGAGCAAAGGGGCCAGCAAGTGCGCGAACGCCGGCTCACCGACCCAGCCCAGACCCAGCGACGCCAGCGTAATACCCAGCTGGCACGCCGACAGATAAGCATCCAGCTGGCTGTGAACGGTGCGCAGAATGCGTCCGCGCCAGCCATTGTTGTCGGCGATGGACTCGACGCGGGTGGAGCGCAGTTTGACCATGGCGAATTCCGCTGCAACGAAGAATCCGTTGAGCAGAACCAACACCATTGCGAAAAGAATCATGCCGAAATCGGCGAAGAGTGAAGCCAGGCTGATACCAGGGGAAGGGTCCATGATGGGGTTTTGCAGGTTCCGTTTTGAAGTGTGAAATGAAACAAGCCCTCACAATTGGAGGGCACAAGGGACGCAATTTAGCGGCTATCTACAGGCTTGCCTAGGCTTTGGTCATCTGGGCCGGTGCAAAGTTGCAGATAAACACACTGCCTTTGCCGGGGACGCTGTTGATTTCCAGTGCTGCGCGATGGCGCAGCAGCACGTGCTTGACGATCGCCAGGCCCAGGCCTGTCCCGCCAGTGTTTGACGCGCGGCTGGAGTCGACGCGGTAGAAGCGCTCGGTCAGGCGCGGAATGTGCTTGCTGTCGATGCCGATGCCGGAGTCCTGCACGCTCAGGTGCGCGCCACGGCCGTCACTCCACCAGCGGACGCGGATCTTGCCCTCGGCCGGCGTGTATTTGACGGCATTGAAGATCAGGTTCGAGAACGCGCTGCGCAGCTCCGCCTCGCTGCCCTTGAGGCTGGCATCGCTTTCCAGCTCCAGGGTGATTTGCTGGTTCTTGTCTCCTGACAGGGCCTGAGCATCATTGGTGATGCTTTGCAGCAGCGACGACACGGCCACGGGCTGGTTGTCGGAGGGGTAATCGGTGGCTTCCAGCTTGGCCAGCAGCAGGAGATCGTTGAGCAGCGTCTGCATGCGTCCGCCTTGCTGATGCATTTGCTGCAACGCACGGACCCAGCGCGGGTTCACTTCCTCAACGTTATCCAGCAGCGTCTCCAGATACCCGCAGATGACCGTCAACGGTGTACGCAGCTCGTGGGACACGTTGGCGACGAAGTCTTTGCGCATCTGCTCCAGCTGATGCATGCGCGTCACGTCGCGCACCAGCATCAGATGCTCGTTGTTGCCGTAGCGGGTGATCAGCATCTGAATGCGCAGGCGATCATTGACCGGCGAAGGGATCTCCAGCGGCTCGGCGTAGTTGGCGTGCTCGAAGTATTCCTTGAACCGCGGGTGGCGTACCAGATTGGTCACCGGCTGACCGCTGTCCTGTGGGGTCTTCAGGCCCAGCAAGGTTTCTGCGGCGCGGTTCCACCATTCGAGGTTGCCGTCGCTGTCGAGCATGATCACGGCATCTTTCAGCGCGGCGGTGGATTCCTGGACACGGTCGATAACCGCTTGCAGGCGGCCACGCACGCGCTGGTCGCGCCGTTGGAGATGGTAAATGCTGTCGAATACTTCACCCCACAAGCCATAGCCATCGGGTGGCGGCTCGTCGGGTTTGTGATGGCGAAGCCAGTCATGCAGGCGCAGCAGCTGCTTGAGGGTCCAGGCCAGATAAAGCCCCAGACCGATTGCCAGACACCCACCGTAATGCCCGCTGATCAAACCGGCCAGCAACGAGGCTGTGACCAACATCAGCAAGTGCCGGATCAGGGTGCCATGCCAGTTGTGATTCAATTAACGCGTCCTTGTCTTCAGCGGTCTGAATCGCTGCCAAAAGCTTTTTCAGCTTTTGGTGGAGAAACGGTAGCCAGTACCGCGGACGGTTTGTACCAGATTTTCATAAGCCTCGCCGAGGGCTTTGCGCAGACGCCGGATATGGACATCCACGGTGCGCTCTTCCACGTAGACGTTTCCGCCCCAAACCTGATCGAGCAACTGCCCACGGGTGTAGGCACGTTCCTGATGGGTCATGAAAAATTGCAGCAGGCGGTATTCGGTCGGTCCCATCTCGGCAGGTGTGCCGTCGATGGTCACGCGATGGCTGATCGGGTCCAGCAGCAGACCACCCACTTCGATCGGCGATTCGCCGTCGTTGGGGGCAGCTCGCCGCAGCACGGCCTTGAGCCGGGCGACCAGCTCGCGGGGAGAGAAGGGCTTGGTGATGTAATCGTCGGCGCCGACTTCAAGACCCTGGATCTTGTTGTCCTCTTCGCCTTTGGCCGTGAGCATGATGATCGGGATGTCACCGGTCAGCTCGTCACGCTTCAAACGACGGGCCAGCTCGATGCCGGATGTGCCGGGCAGCATCCAGTCCAGCAGGATGAGGTCCGGCTTGCGGTCGACGATAACGGCGTGGGCCTGTTGCGAATTCTCAGCCTCAATGCAGTCATAGCCGGCCATTTCCAGTGCGACGGCAATCATTTCGCGAATGGGTGCTTCGTCGTCGACGATCAGAATGCTTCTGCCAGCCATGCCTCGAACCTCATGTCATTTAACTGTCTTGGGGCGCATTAGATAACGGAATTATTGCAGTCGTGTGACAGGTTAGTTCGGGCTAGGCGTATTTGCCGGTCTAGGGCTAAGCTGGGGACTTGTCCTACAAGAAATGTCCATACAACGACAAACAAGAAGAGGATTCATCCATGGCTAAAATTTCTTCCGCTCTGATGCGCCTTTTGGCGGCAGCAGCGATGGCATCTTCCGGCATGGCATTCGCTGCGGCGCCCGCGATGACCAGTGACGGCATGCTCACTGATCATAAAAGCATGACCCTCTACACCTACGACAAAGACACGTCGGCGGGCAAATCCGTCTGCAACGACCAATGCGCAACCAACTGGCCGCCGCTGATTGCCACAGCAAGCGACAAGCCTATGGGCGACTGGACCATCATCAAGCGCGATGACGGTGCTTCGCAGTGGGTTTACAAGGGCAAGCCGCTGTACACCTTCAAAAATGACAAAGCCGCGGGTGATAAAACCGGCGACGGCAAGGGCGATGTCTGGCACATCGCCAAGCCGTGAACTGAGGCTTTGAGCGCTGCGTTGGTCCGAATCGGTCAGCGCAGCGCGTAGTCCATTACGATACCGACGAAGATCGCCAGTCCTGCCCAATGGTTGTGCAGAAAGGCCCTGAAGCAGGCTTGCGGGTCTTTGTCCCGCGTCGACCAGAACTCCGAGGCGAAGCATCCCGCCGCAACCAGTAGGCCGATGAAGAAATACAGGCCCAGCTCGAAGCGCGTACCCGCCAGCATCAGGCAGAACAACGCCAGGCATTGCAGCGTCAGGATAATCACCCGATCCGCGTCGCCGAACAGCACAGCGGTCGATTTCACACCGATCTTCAAGTCGTCCTCGCGATCCGTCATCGCGTAATACGTGTCGTATCCCACTGTCCACAGCAGATTGGCGATATACAGCAGCCACGCGGCAGCGGGCAGCTCGCCGGTCTCGGCGGTGAACGCCATCGGCATGCCCCACGAAAACGCCGCACCGAGCACCACTTGCGGGTAGTAGGTGTAGCGCTTCATGAAGGGGTAACACGCTGCCAGGGCCAGCCCGCCGAAAGACAGCCAGATCGTCGTCGCGTTGGTGAACAACACCAGCACAAAGCTCAGCGTCACCAGCACTGCAAACAGAACCAGCGCTTCTTTTGACGTCACCCTGCCACTGACCAAAGGCCGCTGCTCGGTGCGTTTGACGTGGCCGTCCACTTTGCGGTCGGCAAAGTCGTTGATCACGCAACCCGCCGCGCGCATCAGGAACACGCCAACGACGAAAATCAGCAGCGTGCTCAGAGACGGCGAGCCTTTGCCGGCAATCCACACGGCCCACAAGGTTGGCCACAACAATAGATAGATGCCGATGGGCTTGTCGATACGCGTGAGCTGAATGAAGTCCCAGGCGCGCGGGTTCAGACGGTTCAGGGATTTGAGCAGCGACAGGTACATCAGCGGCCCTCCTGGGCGAGCAGTGGCGGGTTGGCTTCGATAGCGCGCCATGCAGTGGGCAGAAACACTTCCGCTACCAGAATGCTCAAGGCTCCCCGGCTGAAACAGGAGCGGCGCCCCCACAAGCCCTGCTGTGCGTCAGTCTCGGGCAGCCATTGCGCAGGATAGCGGCAGACCTGCAGCGGGCCGCGGGCGAAGGCTTTATCGCTGAACAGTAATTCGCCCAGCGAACGGGTGCCGAGCTCGTCCATGTGCAGGCCGTCGTGCTCCAGTGCGCTGCGGGCGGCGACACTGCGGGCAAACACCCATCTTTCATCGCGGCCCAGCAGATAGGCTTCACGCACCCAGCCTTCGCTGCCCTCTGGCAAGTGCAGCGCGGCGCATTCATCTTCACGCAGGCGCTGCCAGCCTTCGAACTGCGGCTTGACGCAAAAGCGGTCGTCAGAGAGCCAGGTCAGGCGCCGGGTCAGGGAATCTTCGTGGAACAGCCACTCAAGAGCGAGAGGCGAGGGTGCTTCGATCAACTGATCGCGCAGTAGCCACTCGGGCGCTGGAAATGAAGGGGTTTGCTGGATCACGGGAGACAAACACAGGCGGCAATCGAGGCGGCGAGCTTAGCATGATTGCGATTTTTGGCCGACGACCGGAGCCCCCGCCATTTAAGCGTTGGGGCCCCCGACGCCTCCCCGGCTGAAGCCGCTCCCGCAGGGGATATGCGGTGCGTCAGTGGGACCGGCTTCAGCCTGGAAGAGGTCGGTGTGTGCGCCATCAATTTTGCGGTGCGACCGCTGACGTCTTCCCGGCTAAAGCCAGTCCTGCTGTCGACACGCGGTGTTAGTAGGACCGGCTTCAGCCGGGAAAGGGCCGGTGTGATCGCCATCAATTTTGCGCTGTGGCCACTGCCGCCTTCCCGGCTAAAGCCAGTCCTACTGGCGACATGCGGTGTTAGTGGGACCGGCTTCAGCCGGGAAGAGGTCAGTGCGAGCGCCATCAATTTTGCGGTGTGGCCACTGGCGCCTTCCCGGCTAAAGCCAGTCCTACTGGATATGCGGTGTTAGTGGGACCGGCTTCAGCCGGGAAAGGGCCGGTGTGATCGCCATCAATTTTGCGGTGTGGCCACTGGCGCCTTCCCGGCTAAAGCCAGTCCCACTAGAAAGTACACGCGTTGAACATCAATGAAACTTGCGTCATCGCGCTGTGATCAGTAAAAGGCCTGACCCATTCGCTAAACTTCGCGACGACAGCGGAGCGTCTGGGATGTCTAGCCTGAAACCAAGAGAACCGAGCGATGAAAAAGTGGCAATGCGTAGTCTGTGGCCTGATTTACAACGAAGCCGACGGTTGGCCGGATGACGGCATCGCGCCGGGCACGCTGTGGCAGGATGTGCCGGAAGACTGGCTGTGCCCTGATTGCGGCGTCGGCAAAATGGATTTTGAAATGATCGAAATCGGCTGATCCGCCGACTTCCACGATCCCTCTGGAGAAATGAATGAACGCACCTGTCGTGATCATCGGTACCGGGCTGGCGGGCTATAACCTCGCCCGCGAATTTCGCAAGCTGGATGGCGAGACGCCGCTGTTGCTGATCACCGCCGATGACGGCCGTTCGTACTCCAAACCCATGCTCTCCACCGGCTTTGGCAAAAACAAGGAAGCCGACGGACTGAGCATGGCCGAGCCTGGCGCCATGGCCGATCAACTCAAGGCTGAAGTGCGCACGCACACCCGCGTCAGCGGCATCGATCCGGGTCACAAGCGTCTGTGGATAGGGGAGGAAGCGGTGCCTTATCGCGACCTGATTCTGGCCTGGGGCGCGGAAACGGTGCGCGTGCCGGTGGCGGGTGACGCTGCCGACGCCATATTCCCGATCAACGATCTTGAAGACTATGCGCGTTTCCGCGCCGCAGCTTCTGGCAAGAAGCGCGTGCTAATCCTCGGCGCGGGCCTGATCGGCTGCGAGTTCGCCAATGATCTGATTCTCGGCGGCCACCAGATCGACCTGGTTGCGCCGTGCGAGCAGGTGATGCCGACCTTGTTGCACCCTGCGGCTGCCGCGGCACTGCAGGCCGGGCTGGAAAGCCTGGGCGCACGTTTTCACCTCGGCCCCTTGCTGACTCGCCTTGATCGTGCCGACAACGGGCTCGAGGCGCATCTATCCGATGGCGAGGTGCTGCACTGCGATCTCGTGGTGTCGGCCATTGGCCTGCGTCCCCGCACTGATCTCGCCGCAGCGGCGGGCCTGGAAATCGGGCGTGGCGTTGTGGTCGACCGGCATTTGCAGACGTCCCACGCAAACATCTATGCGCTGGGCGACTGCGCTGAAGTGGATGGGCTGAGCCTGCTTTACGTCATGCCGCTGATGAACTGCGCCCGAGCATTGGCGCAGACGCTCGCCGGCACACCCACGCCCGTCAAATATGGCCCGATGCCGGTCACGGTAAAAACGCCGGTTTGCCCGCTGGTAGTGTCCCCGCCACCCAAGGGCTCGGAAGGTGTCTGGACCGTGGAGGGTGAGGGTGCCGACATCAAGGCACTGTGCCGCGACGGCGACGGCAATCTGCTGGGTTACGCGCTGACGGGCGCTGCCGTGATGGATAAGCTCGCTCTGAACAAGGCTTTGCCACCGCTGCTGGCATGATTAACAGTCGTTCTGTCGGATAAGCCATCTTTTAGTTGAAACAAACGTGGCCCACGTACTGGCGCGGGTCCCGGTGGCGTGCCATTCTCATTCCGGTCTGCCGCAACGTAGAGCTGTTGCGGCACCTGCTCGCTGTCCGCAAGGGCTGCACGGGACATAAAAACAAAAAACCGTAAAAGAGGCTTCATATGCGTAAACCAGAACTCGCAGCGGCTATTGCCGAGAAAGCAGATCTCACCAAAGAACAAGCTAACCGCGTCCTCAACGCCGTGCTCGACGAAATCACCAACGCGCTGCACAAGAAGGACAGCGTCACGCTGGTTGGCTTCGGTACTTTCTTGCAACGCCATCGTGGCGCCCGTACCGGTAAAAACCCTCAGACCGGCGAGCCCGTCAAGATCAAGGCCAGCAACACGGTGGCATTCAAGCCGGGCAAGTTTCTCAAAGACAGCGTTAATCCGGACGCGGCCAAGCCAGCGAAACCAGCCAAGCCGGCTGCAGCCGCGAAAGAGGCCAAGCCAGCCAAGGCGGCAGCCGCCAAGGCACCCGCAGCAAAGAAAAAGTAATTCGCTGAGCGCCCTGCGGAGGGCGAGCAGCACGAAGATGGGCATGCCGATCAGTCGGCATGTCCATTTTTTTATGCGCGATGAATCAAGCCCCGCTGACCTGCGCGTTTCCGTCTAGCCCGCCACTTTGCGACCGACCGGTTCTGCTTGCTCACCGGCCAATCAAGCTCGCTACACTGCGGCTGGTCACCCTGACCGCCGCTGATCCTGTGAGGCCCACGCATGAAGTTTCGTTTTCTACTCTGGATGTTGGGCCTGTTGATGGCCCGTGCCAGTCGCAATAATCCTGCGTTTCAGCAGCAACTCGCGGGGAAGGATCTGGCTTTCCAGTTGCAGACGGCTGACGGCAAGATCGCCCGGCATTTCATCGTGCGCGATCAACGCATCAAGAGCCGCGCCGGCACCTTTGCGGCGCCGGCTTTCGTGATTTCTTTCAAGGATGCCGATTACGGCTTCGCCACAATGCAGGCCCGGAACAAGCAGCTCGCGTTCATGCAGGGCATTCAGGACAAGAACATCCTCGTTACCGGCAACGCGGGTCTGGTGATGTGGTTTCAGGGCCTGACAAAGTATTTGAAGCCGAGGAAGAAGAGGTAGTCCTCCCCGGACACTTCTGGATTAACTGAACTGCGCGGCAAGTTCGCGCAACAGCACTTCGGCCTCCAGCACTTTCTTCACGACATCCTGAGCTTTCTCGCGGGACAGCTTCAGGCGCTCGAGCAGCTCGTCTGGAATGCTTTCCATAGGGCCTGAGCCGATGCCTTCCTTGCGAAGCAGTCTCACCGCCAGGCACACCAGGTTTGCATACTTGTAATGCTCACCTGCGTAGTGCGGGTCGTGCTGGAAGCGCAGGGCAATGACCAACTCCTCCGGCATGTCCCAGTTGCGCATCAGCCAGGAGCCGATCTGCTCGCGGCTGATGCCCAGCAGGTGCTGCTCGACGTAGCTGTGATGCAGATGCGGATTGACTTCAATCTGGCGGCAGATCAGCGAAAAGTGCGGCGGAAACACATGCGCCAGCAACAGATAGCCGAAGTTGTGCAGCAAGCCGGCGAGGTACGTCAGGCCACTTTCCGGGCGCTCGGCACGGGGCATGGCGCGGGTCAGGCCTTCGATGATCGCAGCTGTGTAGATCGACTGCTGCCAGTAAGGGGTCGCCTGCTGCGGATGATCCTTCGGCAGCGCCAGGGTTTTGCCCAGCGCGAGGCCCAGCGCCAGATTGATCACCAGATCAAAACCCAGCACGCGGACGATCGCATCTTCTACTGAGCGGATTTTGCCGGCCGAACCGTAGTACGGCGAAGCCGCCCAGCTCACTACCTGTGCCGCCAGTGCCGGGTCGGTTTCAACCACGCCGGTGATGTCGTCGATGGTTGCGTCGGGGTCGACACGCAGCTTGATAATCTTCTGCGCCGTGTCGGCCAGTGGCGGGATTTCCACCGTGGATTCCAGACGCTGCTGGATGCGCCGGGCAGTGAAATTCTGTACGGCCTTGGTGATCTCCTCGCGGTCGTCATGGGGACGCGTGAGGTTGGGCGTGACGGACGTCACTGGTTCGCCGAAGCGGGCAGCGCTGGCCTTGGTCAACAGCGTCCTGAAGTCCTCGCTGCTGATTTCCAGCAAGAGGCCGGGCTCACCGGAATCGATCAGCACAGTAGTGCCGGACAGAATCCGCTCTTCATACAGGCAAGGCGAGCTGGTCAGCGAGGGCAGACCGGGCAACGTGCCCAGTTTGTGTTTTTGCAGCATGAGTTCGAGCGACTCTTTCGGAACCGCTTTCAACTTGCGGCCGGTCAACTCGGTAATGCGATTGAGGTCGAGCAAATGGTTCTGCGGGAACAGGATGAACAGCGCGCCGACTGAGTCGTCGACCAGAATGGCCTGCACTTTCCGATCAAGCGGAAGAGACTCGTCGTCAGTCACTTCACGGAAGTTGATGGCAGCTTTGCCCAGCAACTGCCGAATGATAGAAGGGCAGTGTGGGGTTGCGTCGATGTGGGCAACTTCTGTCATGGCCTGAATCCAGATTCCTACAATCGCTGAAGTATAACCAGCTTAGTTGTTATAGAGGTGAGACACCCTGTTATTGCGTTGACTGCTTCACACTTGGCCATATTGCTGGCCATGGCGCAGCCAGCGCTCCAGCAGAGGACTGACATGTTGCGGCCAGTGCTCAAGCAGCGCCTGCGCCGCGTCCCTGACTGCCGGCAGCAGATCTGCATCGCGCATCAGGTCAGCAACCTTGAATTGGAGCAGCCCTGTCTGGCGCGTGCCAAGCATCTCGCCCGGCCCACGCAGTTCCAGATCTTTTTCGGCGATCACGAAGCCGTCGTTGGTTTCACGCATGATGCCCAGGCGCTGACGACCGATCTGCGAAAGCGGCGGGTGATACAGCAGCACGCAATGACTGGCCGCGCTGCCCCGGCCGACCCGACCGCGTAATTGATGAAGCTGCGCCAGGCCCAGACGTTCCGGGTTTTCAATGATCATCAAGCTGGCATTGGGGACGTCCACGCCGACCTCGATCACCGTCGTGGCAATCAACAGATTCAGGTTGCCTTGCTTGAATTCGGCCATGACGGCTGCTTTTTCGGCGGGCTTCATGCGTCCGTGAATCAAGCCGACCTTGAGCTCGCCCAGCGCGCTGGTCAGCTCCTCGAACGTGGTTTCAGCGGCCTGACACGTCAGCTCCTCAGACTCCTCGATCAGCGTGCAGACCCAGTACGCCTGCCGGCCTTCCGCGCATGCATTGCGTACGCGCTCGACGACTTCGATGCGTCGGCTGTCGACCACCAGCACGGTATTCACCGGCGTACGCCCGGGAGGGAGTTCGTCGAGAATCGACGTGTCGAGGTCGGCGTAGGCGCTCATCGCCAGGGTGCGAGGGATGGGGGTGGCGGTCATGATCAACTGATGCGGACACATCGAGCCGCCGACGCCCTTCTTGCGCAGCGCCAGACGTTGCTGAACGCCGAAACGGTGCTGTTCATCGATGATGACCAGCGCGAGATTCTTGAACTGCACCTCGTCCTGAAACAACGCGTGGGTGCCGACCACCATTGGCGTGCCACCGGCGATCTGCGCCAGTGAGGCCGCCCGCGCCTTGCCTTTGAGTTTGCCCGCGAGCCACGCCGTCTCAATGCCGAGAGGCTCCAGCCAGCGGGTGAAATTGATGAAATGCTGTTCAGCGAGGATCTCGGTGGGCGCCATCAGTGCGACCTGATAGCCCGCTTCGAGGGCCTGCAAGGCCGCGAGGGCTGCGACGACCGTCTTGCCAGCGCCTACGTCGCCCTGAATCAGCCGCAGCATCGGCTCGTGTTGACTGAGGTCGTAAGCGATCTCGTTGCCGACCCGCTGCTGCGCACCCGTGGGCGGGAAACCAAGGTTGGCGAGGAATTTCTTCGGCAGGCGTTTCGCCGGTGGCAGTGCGGGTGCGCGTTGCGAGCGCAGGCTTTCACGCAGGCGTTGCTGGGAAAGCTGATGCGTCAGCAGCTCTTCAAATGCCAGTCGGTGCTGCGCCCAATGATGGCCCAGGGCGAGCTCTTCGACGTCAGCATCGGCAGGCGGGTTATGCAGGTAATGAATGGCGTCAGCCAAGGGCGCGAGTTGATAGTCGCGCGCCAGCTCATCCGGCAGCCAGTCAGGCAGGCTCTTGGGGCCGAGCATCGACAGGCTCTGATGGCACAATTGCCGAAGGCGCTGCTGGGTGAGGCCTTCAGTTGTGGGGTAGATCGGCGTCAGCGTCTGCTCTACAGCCACCGGCTCATCGCCGGTGATCGCACGGTATTCCGGGTGGTAGATCTCAAGCCCCGAAGCGCCGGGCCGGGCTTCGCCATAACAGCGCACGTGGGTACCGCGCTTGAGACCGTCCTTTTGTGCATTGCTGAAGTGGTAAAAACGCAGGCTCAACACACCGGTGCCGTCGCCAATCCTGACCAGCAAGCTGCGGCGCTTGCCCATGACCACGTCGGCGCCGCTGACCACTCCTTCGACTACGGCGTCCTGGCCCGGGCGCAGCTCGCCGATGGGCACGACGCGAGTGCGGTCCTGATAACGCAACGGCAGGTGAAACAGTACGTCCTGAATATTCTCAAGACCGACTTTCGCCAGCTTTTCAGCCATTGCCTCACCGACGCCCTTTAGCGCCGTGACCGAGACATGAGACAGCTCCGTCATACCGTCCCTTAACTCGCTTCAGCCTGAGCTTTAGGGCGAGCGACGGAACACAGACGAATCGAGTCAGCGAGGATTTCGATGGCTTTCGGACGTGGAAAGCTGGCACGCCACGCGATTGCCACGGTGCGGAACGGCACCGGAGGCGACAGTGGACGGACTTCGATCACGCCCGGCGCGTAGTGATGGCTGTCGACGGCGGACATCGGCAGGATGGAAATACCCAGCCCCGACGCAACCATGTGCCGAATGGTTTCCAGCGAGCTGGATTCCACTGTGGTGTGCTTGGCAGCGTCGCCGCCCTTGACCAGCGTCGGACAGGCTTCGAGCACCTGATCGCGGAAGCAGTGACCTTCACCCAGGAGCAACAGGCTCTTGTCGTTCAGCGCCGAAGCATCGATGGTCTTTTTCTGGGTCCATGGATGATCGGCCGGCATCAGCACGTAGAACGGCTCGTCGTAAAGCGACAGCGTCAGGACATCGGCTTCGTTGAACGGCAGCGCGATGATGATCGCGTCAAGCTCGCCATTGCGCAGCTTGTCGCGCAGCACGTGGGTGAAGTTTTCCTCGATGTACAACGGCATCTGCGGGGCGACCCGGTGCAGTTGGGGAATCAGGTGAGGAAACAGGTACGGGCCGACGGTGTAGATCGCGCCGACTTTGAGCGGCGCGGTCAGTTGGTTCTTGCCGGTCTGGGCCAGTTCACGAATGCCCTGGGCCTGTTCGAGGACTTTCTGCGCCTGGGCCACGATGCCCTCGCCAACCGGTGTCAGCCGCACAGCACTCTTGCTGCGCTCGAAAATCAGCACGCCGAGTTCATCTTCCAGCTTTTTGACGCCCACCGACAGGGTCGGCTGGCTGACGTGACAACGTTCAGCGGCATGGCCGAAGTGCTGCTCTTGAGCGAGGGTAACGATGTAGCGCAATTCTGTGAGGGTCATAACGTGCGTCCATGAAGTTGCGGCCCCAGCATAGCGGGTGCAATCGATAGACGCACGTTATCAACCCGTCGCGGCTGACAAAATTCTGGTTTCAGCGTTTATCCAGGGAATAAACAAAGGGAGCGACCACTTCCAGTGACCCGTTCTTCAGCAATTCCGGCGGCGGCTTGGGCAATGGCTGAGCGCGGCGGATCATTTCCAGCGTCGCTCGATCCAGTGAGGCGCTTCCTGAACCTCCGGCCAGCTCATAGGACAACACGCGGCCTTCGCCATCGACCACGAAGCGCAGACGACTGGTGCCCTGCATGCCCCGACGTCGGGCGTCTTCCGGATAACGCTTGAACTTGCTCAGGTGACTCAGCAATTCACCCTGCCACGTCGGTAATGCATTGCTTGGCGGCGTGGGCGGAGCCGGCTGGGGTGACGCTGACTTCTCTGGCTTTGCGTTGGACGGCGGTGCGTCCAGCGGCTTGTCGTCGGCTGGCTTTTCTTCCTTCGGTGGCTCGACCTTCTTCACAGGTTTCGGCGGCTGTGGTTTGGGCTTTGGCTTGACCGGCTTGGGCACAGCGATTTCGGCCTTGGGCGCCTCGGCGACTGGCGGAATAGGCAGTTGCTCTTCAGGCGCAGGCGGCTGCGGCGGCTGCACGACTTTTGGCGGAGGCGGCGGGGCAGGCTCGGGAACGGGCGCCAGCTCGACCATCATCGCTGCCGGGGGCAGCTCAATGGCCTGGGAGGAGGGCCAGCGCAATGCGACGACAATCGCCACGGCATGGACCGCCAGCACCAACAACAGACTACCGCTATAGCGCGTCAGCTTTTGGCGCGTATTGATCATTTCTTGCCGACCGTCTCGAGACCCACCAGGCCCACCTTCAGGTAGCCGGCGCCGCGCAGGGCATTCATGACCTCCATCAGGTCGCCGTAGTCGACCCCCTTGTCAGCCTGAAAGAAGATCGTGGTGTCTTTCTTGCCCTTGGTTTTGGCATCCAGCACCTGACCGATCTGTTCGCGGGCCACTTTCTCATCGCCCAGGTACAGGCTCTCGTCGGCTTTCACGCTCAGGAAAATCGGTTTCTCGGGGCGAGGCGCCGGTTTGGCGGTAGAAGCGGGCAGGTCAACCTTGATGTCCACGGTTGCCAACGGGGCGGCAACCATGAAGATGATCAGCAGTACCAGCATGACGTCGATGAACGGCGTCACGTTGATTTCGTGGTTCTCGGCGAGATCGTCATCGCCTTCTTTCAAATGCAGGCCCATGGTTTACCCCATCTTTACCATGTGCGGCGGTTGGCTGCGCTCGGCCGCAGGCTGGTGATCCAGATCGCGGCTGACCAGCAGCAGAACCTGCGCCGAAGCGTCGGACACTTGCGCCTTGTAGCCGGCGATGGAGCGGGCGAAGACGTTATAGATGACCACGGCTGGAATCGCCGCAACCAGGCCCAGTGCCGTGGCCAGCAAGGCCTCGGCGATGCCCGGTGCCACAACGGCAAGGTTGGTGGTTTGAGTTTTGGCGATGCCGATGAAGCTGTTCATGATCCCCCAGACGGTGCCGAACAGACCTACGAACGGCGCAGTAGAGCCAATGGTGGCCAGCACGCCGGTGCCCATGCTCATGTTGCGGCCGCAAGCGGCGACCAGGCGTTCAAGGCGGAAAGCAACGCGCTCCTTGATGCCTTCACGCTCGCGGGTGTTGACCGACAGGCGCATTTCTTCGAGTGCGTCGTGCACCAGCAAATGGGAAAGGGTGCCTTCTTTCCTGGCACCTGCGCTGGCTTCGTCCAGATTGCGTGCGCGTTTCAGCGCAGCGATCTCGCTTCGCAGACGACGCTTGGCGCCCAACAGTTCGAAGCCCTTGGCGATCCAGATGGTCCAGGTGATGACCGATGCAATGGCCAGACCGATCATTACGGCTTTGACGATGATGTCCGCGTTCTTGTACATGCCCCAAGGCGAGAGATCGTGAGACATGCCCAGGCTGTTATCTTCCGCGGCGGCGGCGTCGAGCGAATCAGTCGGAGCAGATGCCGGGGTCAGCTCTTGAACGCCTGGCGCTGTAGAAGGGTCAACCGGTGTGGTGGCTGGCGCCTCTGCTTGTACGGCAGGTTTCTGTACAGGCGCGTTGGAGTCGGCAAGCGCTACAGGTGTCAACATCAGGCTGAAAAGCAGCGCGGCAACGGCGCGTCCTGCGCGTGGCAGACCTCGGTTGGCGAGTGACGAAGCGGGGGTTTGAATAGATGTCATGCTGGCCCGACCTGATATGAAAATAGGTGTTCGTTCTGAGAGCGTCACGCTGGCGCTAGGCGAGCGGAGGAGAACAAAGGGTCGCCATTATTGCAAGTAATTCTTGTTAACAAAAGTAAGAGCGTCTCTTTTTCCTAAGAATGCTTCCCAATGGTCGGTTTTATGGTCCGTTTCACGGGCTGATATTCAATGAGTGATGTGGAGATTGGACATGTCAGCGCCATCCGTTTTGATTGCTGGATGTGGCGACATCGGGAGCCGACTGGCTTCCCAACTGTTGCCCGACGACTGGACGGTGTACGGGTTGCGCCGCTCCGTCGAGAAATTGCCCGCCGGTGTGCTCGGCGTCAGCGGCGACTTGTTCGACGCCCGCATTCCTGCGCACTGGCCGGAAGGCCGGCTGGATTACCTGGTTTACTGCGCTACACCCACTGACCGGGATGAGGCGGGTTACCGCGCGGCTTATGTAGAAGGCCTCCGGCACGTACTGGGCTGGAGCGAGCGCAGCGGACAGAGGCCGAAGCGGATATTTTTCGTGTCCAGCAGCAGCGTTTATGGTCAGCAGCACGGCGAGTGGGTCGATGAAACGTCGCCTGTCGAAGCCACCGGGTACTCCGGCCAGATCATGCGCGAGGCGGAGCAAGTGGCGTTGGACAGCGGGGTGCCAGCGACAATCGTCAGGTTGACCGGGCTCTATGGTCCGGGGCGCAGTGATCTGATGAATCGGGTGCGCCAGGGCTACAGCGTCGCGATCGATCCGCCGCTGTACGGCAACCGCATTTATGCTGATGACGCAGCAGGCCTGCTGGCGTTTTTGCTGCGAGCGGCATCGGACGATGTGGCGCTGGAAGATTGCTATATCGGCGTCGACGATGCGCCCGCGCCGCTGTCTGAAGTGGTCGACTGGATGCGTCAGCGTCTGGGCGTTACAGAGTGGTCGGATGAGAACAACGTGCGCCGGGCCGGCAGCAAGCGCTGCAGCAACGCCCGCGCCAAGTCGCTAGGCTGGACGCCGCGTTATGTGACGTATAAAGAAGGGTATGAGGCGATGTTGGCAGACCAGCCGAAGTAGGTCGCTCTGCCGCCGATTCGTAGGACCGGCTTTAGCCGGGAAGGCGTCAGTCTTACAGCCAGGAAATTGAGGTTTTAGGTACTGGCCTCTTCCCGGCTGAAGCCGGTCCTACCATGCGTACGCGAGAGTCAGTTCTTCTCAAGCACCCAGCGCTTTTCACCCGGGCGCAGGTCTGGCATTTCGGTTGCCTGGGCGTTGTTCACCGCCTGGAACAGCTCCAGCTGCTTGCCGTTGCGTACGAAGATCCACGGATTGCCGCGCTCGTTCTTCTCCAGCCACATGCTGTCGTATTCACCGCTCATGGCCGCGCAGTCGCCAGCGAGGCACAGCGCATAGCGATCATTGCCCGGCAGGCCGCTGACGCTACCGTCCGGCAGGAACTCAACCGCGCTGCCCTGGCCTTCGCCACTGACGATGGTCCACTTGCCGCCAAGGTAGGCGGTGTAAAGCGCACGCTCGAAGCTGGTGCCGGGTTGGGCGCCGGTCGGAGGTGCTTCTTTCGGCGAGCGGAAATGCTGCTCGGGCCCGGTGTCGCTGGCATGCTGCACCAGCTCGTCGCCCTTGATGGTCAACTCATCAGACGCATTGCCGTAGAAGTCGACCCGCAGCTTGCCGTCGGCATTGCTGGCGATCTTGCCTTCACTCAGCTCGAAGCCGTTGGAGGCAGTGGCCTGTCCGGCCTTGGTGTTGATGTTCCATTCCAGATTCGGGCCGTAGGCCAGCAGCGCCTGACGCAGATTGCCGCCCTGGGCTGCTGCATCAATGGCGGCCTGGTTGATCCAGGTGCCGTCCGGGCTTTTGTCGGAGTGGCTGGCGCAGCCGCTGAGCAGTGCGACCAGCAGCGAGAGGGCAAACGCAACGCGCATGGGTGGAGTCCTTCCTTTTCTGAGGAGGCGGAGCGTGCTTTGAGCTCCGCACCGGGATTTACTCGACGACCAGAATGGCGTCCATTTCGACCTGCGCGCCACGCGGCAGCGCAGCAACGCCAATAGCGGCACGGGCCGGGTACGGCTGCTCGAAATACTTGCCCATGATCTCGTTGACCTTGGCGAAGTGGCTGAGGTCGGTCAGGAAGATATTCAGTTTGACGATGTCCTTGAACGAACCGCCTGCGGCTTCAGCCACCGCTTTCAGGTTCTCGAAGACCTGTACGGTCTGTGCTTCGAAGCCTTCGACCAGCTCCATGGTCTTCGGGTCCAGCGGAATCTGGCCGGACATGTAGACAGTGTTGCCGGCCTTGATTGCCTGGGAATAAGTGCCGATGGCGGCTGGGGCTTTGTCGCTGGAGATGACGGTCTTGCTCATGAAAAACTCCTGTTTGCGGTTTGACTACGCGCGCATACGGGTGATGCGGATCACGCCGGCCAGGGCACGCAGTTTCTTGATCACACGGGCCAGGTGCACGCGATCGTGCACGCTGACCACCAGTTGGACCACGCTGATACGACCATCGCGTTCATCCATACTGATTTTTTCGATGTTGCCGTCTGCGGCATTGACGCTGCTGGCGAGCAGGGCGATCAGGCCGCGCTGGTGTTCCAGTTCGACGCGCAGCTCGACATTGAATTCGCCAGTGACGTCTTTGGCCCAGGACAGCTGAATGCACTTCTCGGGGTTGTGACGGATTTCCGCGATATTCCGACAGTTGTCCAAGTGCACGACCATGCCTTTACCTGCGGACAGATGCCCGACGATCGGGTCGCCCGGGATCGGCGTGCAGCACTTGGCATAACTGAGAACGAGGCCTTCGGTACCGCGAATAGCCAGAGGACCTTCTGCGTTCGGGAGTTGATCGCCTTCACTGGCCAGCAAGCGGCGAGCGACCACGTAAGCCATGCGGTTACCCAGGCCGATGTCTTCGAGCAGATCTTCGATGACCTCGACCCGGTACTCGGCAAGGATCAGGCGCACGCGTTCGGTCGGAATCTTGTCCAACGTGCTGTCGAAGCCATTGAGTACTTTGTTCAGCAGGCGCTCGCCGAGATTGATCGACTCCGACCGGCGCTGCAGCTTGAGCGCATGACGGATGTGCGTGCGGGCCTTGCCGGTGACGACAAAGTTGAGCCATGCCGGATTCGGACGCGCCCCGGGCGCACTGACGATCTCGACGGTTGAGCCGCTTTGCAGGGGTTCGGAGAGCGGTGCCAGCCGGCGATTGATGCGGCAGGCGATGCAGCTGTTGCCGACATCGGTGTGTACGGCATAAGCAAAATCGACGGCCGTGGAGCCTTTCGGCAGCTCCATGATCCGGCCCTTGGGCGTGAACACGTAGACCTCGTCCGGGAACAGGTCAATCTTCACACTCTCGATGAATTCCAGCGAATTGCCCGCGCGCTGCTGCATTTCCAGCACGCCCTTGACCCACTGACGGGCCCGCGCATGGGTGCTTTTCGGCTGTTCATCGCCAGATGACTTGTACAGCCAGTGTGCGGCGATGCCGTTGTTTGCCATCTCTTCCATTTCGCGGGTACGAATCTGGATCTCGATGGGCACGCCATGCATACCGAACAGGGTGGTATGCAGCGATTGATAGCCGTTGGCCTTGGGAATCGCGATGTAATCCTTGAAGCGGCCGGGCAGCGGCTTGTACAAATTATGTACAGCGCCGAGCACGCGATAGCAGGTGTCGACCTTGTCGACGATGATCCTGAACGCGTAGACGTCCATGATCTCGTTGAAGGCCCGACGCTTGCCGCGCATCTTTTTGTAGATGCCATACAAATGCTTCTGACGGCCGCTGACTTCGCCTTCGATGCCATCAACCGCAAGGCAGTGGCTCAGCGACTCTTCGATCTTGTTGACCAGTTCCTTGCGGTTACCGCGCGCGCGCTTGACTGCCTGGCCGATGCGCGAAGAGCGCATCGGGTACATCGCCTTGAAGCCCAGGTCTTCGAATTCGATACGCACGCTGTGCATGCCAAGGCGGTTGGCGATAGGTGCGTAGATTTCGAGGGTTTCTTTGGCGATGCGACGGCGTTTCTCTCCGGAAAGGACTTCCAGGGTGCGCATGTTATGCAGGCGGTCGGCGAGCTTGACCAGAATCACGCGGATGTCCCGCGCCATGGCCATCGCCATCTTCTGGAAGTTCTCGGCCTGAGCTTCGGCCTTGGTCTCGAAGTTCATCTGGGTCAGTTTGCTGACCCCATCGACGAGTTCGGCTACCGTTTCGCCAAACTGCGCACAGAGCGCTTCTTTGGCGATGCCGGTGTCTTCGATCACGTCATGCAGCATGGCGGCCATCAGGCTCTGATGGTCCATGTGCATGTCGGCAAGAATATTGGCCACTGCCAGCGGATGCGTGACGTAGGCTTCGCCGCTACGACGGCGTTGGCCGTCGTGGGCTTGTTCGGCGTAGAAGTACGCCCGGCGGACCAGATTGACCTGGTCTGCGCCGAGGTAGGTCGACAGGCGATCGGCGAGGGCGTCTATGCTCGGCAAGATAAAACTCCTTGCCGAAGGCTTCGACCCTGCGCCTTGCTACGTCGACCAGGCATAGGCTTAGACGGCCTCGCTGGACTCGTCCTCGAATGCGGCGAACAGTGGTTCATCTTCAACGATTTCGGCTTCTGCGATAACAGCGTAATCCATCAGGCCTGCAGCGATTTCACGCAGGGCCACTACGGTAGGCTTGTCGTTTTCCCATGCCAGCTTTGGCTCTTTGCCACCGGTCGCCAGTTGACGCGAGCGCTTGGTGGCGAGCATGACCAGCTCAAAACGGTTATCTACATGTTCCAGGCAGTCTTCAACGGTCACGCGAGCCATGGGTATTCCTCGTAGCAAATGCGATATGCGCGGTGCCCGAATGGGCGAGCGGACTCGACAGTCTAAAAAATCACCAGCGTTTAGGGAAGCGCTGATTTCGAATGGATAGGTTTTGCCGTGTAAGAACCGGTCAGGCCAGCAGTTGAGCCAACAGCTCGGTGTGGCGCTGTTGTTGATGTTCCTGGCTCAGCAAATTGGCGCGGAAGATCGCTTTCAGGTCTTCCAGCGCCGTGGCGAAATCGTCGTTGATCACAATGTAATCGTATTCGGCGTAGTGACTCATCTCGCTGACGGCTTCGCGCATGCGGCCTTCGATGATCTCGTCGCTGTCCTGGCCGCGATTGGTCAGGCGCTGGCGCAGCGCCTGCTGCGTCGGCGGCAGAATGAAGATCGAGCGCGCATGGGGCATCAGTTTGCGAACCTGCTCCGCACCCTGCCAGTCGATCTCCAGAATCAGGTCATGGCCTTCGTCCAGCGTTTGCTGCAAACGACTCTGTGAAGTCCCGTACATGTTGCCGAAGACTTCCGCCTGTTCGAGAAAGTCACCGTGCTCGATCATGCGCACGAATTCGGCGCGATCGACGAAGTGGTAGTTCACGCCGTCCACTTCGCCCGGACGCATGGCCCGGGTGGTGTGGGACACCGACACGCGGATTTGCGGCTGAGCGTTGATCAAGGCGTTGACCAGGCTGGTCTTGCCCGCGCCCGATGGGGCGGAAATGATGTACAGGGTGCCGGTGCTGTGGGTCATGTCGGAGGTGGCCTTACTCAATGTTCTGCACTTGTTCGCGCATCTGCTCGATCAACACTTTGAGGTTGACGGCGGCTTGCGTGCTTCGAGGATCAAAGGCTTTGGAGCCCAGTGTGTTGGCTTCGCGGTTGAGCTCTTGCATCAGGAAATCCAGCCGGCGCCCGGCTTGTCCGCCGGCCTTGAGTACGCGGCGCACTTCGGTGACGTGAGTGCTCAGGCGGTCGAGCTCTTCAGCGACGTCGCTTTTTTGCGCCAGCAGGACCATTTCCTGTTCCAGACGCTGCGGATCGAGTTCGGCCTTCATGTCGGCAAAACGATCGAGCACCTTCTGGCGCTGGGCGGCGAGCATCTGCGGCACGAGGGTACGCAAGGTCGCGACTTCAGTCTTGATTGAGGTGAGCCGTTCGTCGAGAAGCCTGGCAAGATCGGCGCCTTCGCGGGCGCGACCGGCCTTGAGTTCTTCGAGCGCCTCGTTGAACAGCGCCAGTGCGTCGTTGTTCAGCGCTTGCGGATCGGCAGCGTCGGCAACCAGAACACCGGGCCAGGCCAGCACTTCAAGCGGGTTGAGCGCAGCAGGTTGCTTGATCAGGCTTGCCACGATTTCCGCTGCCGCGACCAGTTGCCCGGCGCGTTCGCGGTCAACCTGCAGTGGTTTGCCTGCGGTTTCTTCGGTAAAACGCAGGGTGCATTCGATTTTGCCCCGGGAAAGTCCCTGGCGCAGCGCCTCACGCACGGCGCCTTCGAGGTCGCGAAATGATTCCGGCAGGCGCAGATGGGGTTCGAGGTAACGGTGATTGACCGAGCGCATTTCCCAGCTCAGCGTGCCTTGTGGGCCGGCTCGTTCAGCGCGGGCAAAAGCCGTCATGCTGTGCACCATGGGAAGTACCTCTATAAATTCAGGCATTTGCGGATAGCCGGTCCGGGACGCATGCCCGGCGAAGTGTCGTGGGGAAACGACTGGCTATAAAGGCGCAGGATTGTAGCTCAGTGCAAGGCATGCGCCCAAATGTGGCATTGTCGCAAGCGATGCGCGGTGCGGTGATCCTGCGTCCTGGCAGTGTGAATCTGCGGCGCCCGCCGTGAGCAATGTGTCATTAGATGTCCCAAACCGTGCCTGCACCTCTATAATGCACGCCAGTTTTCCGTCTCCCAGTACAGGTATTCCAGATGAAACGTCCAAGTGGCCGCGCTGCCGATGAGCTTCGCCTGATCAATATCACGCGCAATTACACCAAGCACGCTGAGGGTTCTGTGCTGGTTGAGTTCGGTGATACCAAGGTGATCTGCACCGTCAGCGTTGAAAACGGCGTTCCGCGTTTTCTCAAGGGGCAGGGCCAGGGCTGGTTGACGGCTGAATACGGCATGCTGCCTCGCGCAACCGGCGAGCGTAACCAGCGCGAAGCCAGCCGTGGCAAACAGGGCGGCCGTACCCTCGAAATCCAGCGCCTGATCGGTCGTTCTCTGCGCGCGGCACTGGACATGTCCAAGCTGGGTGAAATCACCTTGTACGTCGACTGCGATGTCATCCAGGCGGACGGCGGGACGCGCACGGCGTCGATCACCGGTTCCATGGTCGCGCTGATCGATGCTCTCAAGTCCATCAAAAAACGTGGCGGCCTCAAGGGCGGCGATCCGCTGAAGCAGATGATCGCTGCAGTCTCGGTGGGCATGTATCAGGGCGAGCCGGTCCTGGACCTGGATTACCTGGAAGACTCTGCGGCCGAGACCGACCTCAACGTGGTCATGACCAACGCGGGCGGTTTCATCGAAGTGCAGGGTACTGCCGAGGGCGCGCCATTCCAGCCTGAAGACCTGAACGCGATGCTGGCACTAGCTCAAAAAGGCATGAACGAAATCTTCGAACTGCAACAGGCGGCACTGGCCGACTGAGCGGTTTCCATTACCTCAGAGCACTACATCAAAACAGGGAAAGCATGATGATCGAGAGTCAGTCGCCGTTGCCAACGCCGAGCAAGGAAGTCCGTCAGTGGGCAATGCTATGCCACTTCGCGGCGTTTTTCGGCCTGATCTTTCCGTTCGGCAATTTGCTTGGGCCGCTGATCGTCTGGCAGCTCAAGAAAGAAGTCGACCCGTACATCGATGCCCAGGGCAAGGAAGCCCTCAATTTTCAGATCACGGTGGCCATTGCCGCGATGATCTGTTTTTTGCTGATGGTGGTGATCATTGGCTTTCCGCTGTTGATGCTGGTGGGCGTCGGCGCGCTGGTGCTGACGATCATCGCGGGCGTCAAGGTCAATGACGGTGTCGCCTACCGCTATCCGTTCACTTGGCGGTTGCTGAAGTAAGCGCTTCCAGAGATCGGGCGATGGCCTGATCTGCGGACAAACAAAAGCCGACTTCACGTCGGCTTTTTTTTGAGCAACTGAACGTCAGATGGTGAGCGTCCAGTCGTAGTCCACGATCAGTGGCGCGTGTTGCGAAAAGCGCGGCTGGCGTGGAAGACGTGCACTGCGTACGAAACGGCGCAGGCCCGGGGTCAGCAGCTGATAATCGAAGCGCCAGCCCAGATTGAGCATCTCGGCCTGTTCGTTATCCGGCCACCAGCTGTACTGATCGCCTTCGCGGCTGACTTCGCGCAGGGCATCGACATAACCCATATTGCCAACGATCTCGTCCATCCATGCACGCTCTGGTGCGAGGAAGCCCGGAGATTGCTGACTGTCGCGCCAGTTTTTGATGTCCAGCTTCTGTTGCGCCACGTACAGCGAGCCACAGTAAATGTACTCGCGACGTTTGCGTCGCTGCTTGTCGAGGTACTTGCCGAAATCGTCCATGAGCTTGAATTTCTGATTCAAGTCTTCATCGCCGTTCATCCCGGAGGGGAGCAGCAAGGTTGCGATACTGACTTTGTCGAAATCTGCCTGCAGGTAACGCCCGTAACGGTCGGCCGTCTCGAAACCAAGACCGTTGATGACCGCCTTCGGTTGCAGCCGCGAGTAAAGCGCCACGCCACCCTGGGCAGGCACTTCGGCTTCGCAGGCATATAGGAAGTAGCCGTCCAGTTGGAAGGCTGGGTCGTCCAGTTCAAAGGCGGAGGCGCGGGTGTCCTGAAGGCAGATGACGTCGGCATTCTGGGCTTGCAGCCAACTGAGCAAACCACGCTCGACTGCAGCCTGAATACCATTAACGTTCACACTGATGATCCGCATAAATGGCCCCAAAAATCACGTGCGTGTATGATACCCGAGCTCTACCTAATTAGCTAAATCCGTGGTATTCGGGGCTTTTTTCATGCAAGCGTATCAACGCGATTTCATTCGTTTTGCCATCGATCGCGGAGTTTTGCGCTTCGGTGAGTTCACTTTGAAGTCTGGGCGCACCAGCCCTTACTTCTTCAATGCCGGTCTTTTCAACAGTGGTTCGGCCCTTGCCCAGCTGGGTAAGTTCTACGCCGCCGCCGTTGTTGAAAGCGGTATCTCCTTCGATGTTCTGTTCGGCCCGGCCTACAAGGGTATCCCCCTTGCAGCGGCGACGGCCGTAGCGCTTGCCGAGCATCACAGTCTCGACCTCCCTTGGTGCTTTAACCGCAAAGAGGCGAAGGCCCATGGCGAAGGCGGCAGCCTGGTGGGCGCGCCGTTGACCGGCAACGTGCTGATCATCGATGACGTCATCACCGCAGGCACCGCTATTCGCGAAGTCATGCAGATCATTCAGGCCCAGGGCGCGAACGCTGCCGGCGTGCTGATTGCGCTGAACCGCCAGGAGCGTGGCAACGGCGAGCTGTCTGCCATTCAGGAAGTCGAGCGTGATTTCGGCATCCCGGTGGTGAGCATCGTTTCGTTGAATCAGGTGCTGGAATTCCTCGCCGACGATCCGCAGCTCAAGCAGCATTTGCCCGCCGTCGAAGCGTACCGGGCCCAATACGGAATCTGAGCCTCCAAAAGGATGCGGTTTATGCTCAAGCTGGGCACGTTGGGTTTTAGTCTGTGGCTGGGTTTGGGTTGCATTGCGAGCGTTCATGCGGACGAGACCCCAGGCATCGTGCTTTATCGCTACGTCGACAGTCGCGGCGTGACCGTGCTCGATCGCCAGGGCGTGCCTCCGGAGTACGTCGGCAAGGGTTATGAAGTGCTCAATCAGCGCGGTCGCGTGGTGCAGACGGTCCCGCCCGCACCGTCCGCCGATGAGTTGCGCGACGCTCAGGCCGCCAAGCTTCAGTCTGACGCCGACGCGCATCTGCTGCGGTTTTACAGCAGCGTTGAGGACGTCGACCGGGCGAAGAATCGTCGGCTCGCCGAACTCGACGGCCTGATCGTCGTGGCGCAAGGCAATATCCAGAACCTCGTTACCCAGCAAGGCACGCTCCAGACACAGGCGGCTGATCAGGAGCGGGCGGGGCTCCCGGTGCCGAAGACTTTGCTTGATCAGATGGATGATCTGCGTGATCAGCAGCAAAACCTGAAAGTCGACATCCTGCGGTACCAGACGGCGCGAACCCAGGCTGAGGCCGAGTTTGCGCAAGATCGGGCGCGGTTGCAGAAGCTTCTCGGTCGGTAATAACCGCCCACGGGTGTTGCTCAGACCCGGCCACAAAAAAGCCCCGCCTGGCACTGAGCCGAGCGGGGCTTTTTACAGCATCAATCAGTGACGCTTGCGGTTGCTGATCAGCGTGCCGACGCCGGTATCGGTGAAGATCTCCAGCAGCACGGCATTCGGTACACGGCCGTCGATGATGTGCGAGGTGTTCACTCCGCCCTGAACCGCTTCCAGTGCGCAGCGGATCTTCGGCAGCATCCCGCCGTAGATAGTGCCGTCGGCGATCAGGCTGTTCACCTGCTCGGTGGTCAGGCCGGTCAGCACCTTGCCTTCCTTGTCCATCAGGCCGGCGATGTTGGTCAGCAGCATCAGCTTTTCAGCTTTCAGGGCTTCAGCGACTTTGCCTGCCACCAGATCGGCGTTGATGTTGTAGGACTCGCCATCTGCACCCACGCCAATCGGCGCAATCACCGGAATGAAATCGCCCTTCACCAGCATGTTCAGCAGGTCGGTGTTGATGCCGACGACTTCACCCACATGGCCGATGTCGATGATTTCCGGCTTGAGCATGTCCGGGGTCTGGCGCGTGACGTTCATCTTTTTCGCGCGAATCAGCTGCGCGTCTTTACCGGTCAGGCCGATCGCGCTGCCGCCGTGGCGGTTGATCAGGTTGACGATGTCCTTGTTAACCTGGCCGCCGAGCACCATTTCCACCACGTCCATGGTTTCTGCGTCGGTCACGCGCATGCCGTCGACGAAGTGGCTTTCGATGGACAGACGCTTGAGCAGGTCTCCAATCTGAGGGCCGCCGCCGTGAACCACGACCGGGTTGATACCCACCGCCTTCATTAGCACGATGTCGCGGGCGAAGCCGGTTTTCAGCTCGTCACTCTCCATGGCGTTGCCGCCGTATTTGATAACAAGCGTCTTGCCGACAAAGCGTCGGATGTAGGGCAACGCTTCGGAGAGGACCTTGGCGGCATTGGCTGCGGCATCACGTTCGAGGGTCATTTGGGCTCCACTCAAAATAGGGTCAAAAAGGAAGTTCTAGATCCGGTGCTACGTGTTTCAACTGGGTGTGAAAGACGTCCTTGATCCGTTGCAGCTCGAGCTCTGTCTCGGCCTCGAAGCGCAATACCAGCACCGGGGTGGTATTGGACGCGCGAACCAGGCCCCAGCCTTTCGGATAATCAACCCGCACACCATCGATGCTGGTGAGGTTGGCGTTGCCCCACTGCGCGTCGCGCTCCAGCGCTTCCATGATGCTGAACTTGCGGGTCTCGGTGACTTTGATGTTGATCTCGGGCGTTGATAGATCGTTTGGAAAGGTCTGGAAAAGCTCCTCGGCGCTGAGTTTTTCCTGGCTGAGGATTTCCAGCAGCCGTGCTGCGCTGTAGATGCCGTCGTCGAAACCGAACCATCGCTCCTTGAAGAAGATGTGTCCGCTCATCTCGCCTGCCAGCAGCGCGCCGTTTTCTTTCATCTTCTTCTTCATCAGCGAATGCCCAGTTTTCCACATAACCGGGCGGCCGCCGTATTCCTGGATCAACGGTATCAGGCGGCGTGTGCATTTGACGTCGAAAATCACGTCGGCCCCGGGATTGCGCTTGACCACATCGCGGGCGAACAGCATCAGCAAGCGGTCAGGGTAGATGATGGTGCCGGTATTGGTGACGACACCGACACGATCGGCATCACCGTCGAACGCCAGGCCCAGATCGGCACGGGTTTCCCGGACCTTGGCGATCAGATCCTGAAGATTCTCCGGCTTGCCCGGGTCAGGGTGATGATTGGGGAAATTGCCGTCGACCTCGCAGTAGAGCGGGATGACTTCGCAATTCAGCGCTTCGATCAATTGCGGGGCGATGACGCCGCCTACACCGTTGCCGCAGTCCACCACCACCTTCATGCGCCGCGCGAGCACGACATCGCCAATGATCTGGCTGGCATAACGGTCGAGAATATTGACCTTGATGATGCTGCCTTTGGCGGATGGCAGGTCATTGGCCTTGATGCGTTCGTGCAGCGCTTGAATCTGCTCGTCTGCCAGCGTGTCGCCGGCGATGACGATCTTGAAACCGTTGTAATCCTTTGGGTTGTGGCTGCCCGTGAGCATCACACCTGTTTTGCCCGCCAGCACGTGGGTGGCGTAATACAGCGCGGGAGTGGGCACCATGCCGATGTCGCTGACGTGGCAGCCGCTGTCGTGCAGACCCTTGATCAGGTGCGCGACCAGTTCGGGGCCTGACAGCCGACCGTCACGGCCTACCGAAACATGCGGCTCGCCCTGCGCAAGACTTTCCGCGCCGACGGCTCGGCCGATCCAGTAGGCGGTCTCGGCGCTCAGCGTATCGCCAACAATGCCGCGAATGTCATAGGCGCGAAATATCGTCTCGGGAAAGGACGGGGCGCTGGAAGTGCTGCTGCTCATGGCGTGGGACGCCGCCGGCTGCGTGATTTCCTGGGGATCATCGATCAAGTCGAGGTCAAGAATATCGGTGTCCTGGAACAGCGGATCGGTCAGGTGGTCTTCTTCCGACACGACCGGAAGGCCCGGTGCAGGACCATGCAGCGGTGCCCCGGTTGTCGATGGGTGATCAGCCGACGCAGCGCCTGTGGGGCTATTGCGCAGCGAGAACCGCGCCAGGCTTTGGGCAAGCCCGTTCAACGCGGGCAGGCTCAAACTGAAGGCTTTGACGGCCTTGCCTCCGGAGAGTTCTTGCAGCAGCTGCTCAAGCTGCCGCGCGTCCGCCGCGACCCGGCGCTTGAGCCCACTCTCGTTCAGATACAACCCCAACAGCATTGCGCCGGCGGCGACCATCAAGGCGACCAGCAGCATCAGCCAGGGCGTCGAGCCTTGCAGCGCGGGACCGGCGGCAAACGTCAGTTTCCAGTTGGGGTAGCCCGTGGAGAATTCCTGCGCACGGCTACCATCGTCCTCGCCACGGGTGAGAAAAGTCTGCGCAGTGGCGGTACCAAACTGTTGAGCGAGCACTACCTGACCGACATCGGCGGGTGTCTCGGGGAGTGCGTTGATCAGGCGCTGCGGATTGAACGCCAGCAGCAATGTGCCGGTGATCGGCGCATCTGGCGCCGTGCGCAGGGGCGCGGCGCTATAGATCAGCCATTTCTCGCCGACCTTGCGTGCTTCGGGCGCAGGCGTTTCACCCTTGCCGGCCTTGGCCAGCATGTCCAGCGTGGCGAAGCTGATCGGCAGCGTGGTTTGGGTGTCTACGTTGTTGAACCCCACCGGATTGAGCCGTGCGCCCACCACACCGTCTCGGTAACGCAGCTGATTCTGCGCGTTTTCGATGAGCGACGGATCGTTACTCAGCAGAGCCTGGCTTAGCCCGACGTCCATGGCAGCGGCCTGGGTGTCGGCGTTGATCTGGCGCAGCGCCTTGTTGACGGCCCCTGCCTGCGCGCTTCCCCATGCCTGAACCAGTTGCTCCTGTTGCTGCGGCTGGCTTTGAATGGCAAGCCACACCAGCACCATTGCCGCGATCAGGCCGATGAGCGCAGGAATGAGACCAGGGCTCGCCAGGCTCAGATTGGCGTCTTTGCCAGCAGGGACAGTTGTTTCCGTGTTGGGGGTCGCTTTGGCTGTGCGTTTGATGCCTTTCAAACTAACTCTCCCTGCTGGGTCGTCCTGACGCGTTCTTGTTGTTTTCGCACCGCTCAAAGCCCGTCAGGCCAAAAGCGATGCGCTAGCCAAAGTGAGTGTTCGCTGCAGGATCAGTTGCTGCCGGAGTGACCGAAGCCGCCAGCGCCGCGCTGACTTTCATCGAATTCTTCGACGATTTCAAAGTGCGCCTGCACCACAGGCACCAGTACGAGCTGGGCCATACGCTCGCCGATGGAAATTTTGAAGGCGCTCTGGCCGCGGTTCCAGCAGGAGACCATCAGCTCGCCTTGATAATCGGAGTCGATCAGGCCCACCAGGTTGCCCAGCACGATGCCGTGCTTATGGCCCAGGCCAGAGCGCGGCAGAATCAGCGCAGCCAGGCCAGGGTCTGCGATGTATATCGACAGCCCGGTGGGGATCAAGAGGGTCTGACCGGGTTCGAGCAGAGTGTCTTCTTTCAGCATGGCGCGCAGGTCCAGGCCGGCCGAGCCTGAAGTGGCATAAGCGGGAAGCGGGAATTCGCTGCCAATGCGAGGGTCGAGGATCTTGGCTTGTAGAGCGTGCATTCGTGATTAAACCTGGTTCATGCGATCGGCGATAAAAGTCACCAGCTGCCGCGCGATCTTGGCTTTGCTGGTCTGGGCGAAGAGCGTCGCTTGCAACGCTCGGTCGATTACGCTGCAGGCGTTTTCTTCGCTGTTGAAGCCAATGCTGGGATTGGCGACGTCATTGGCGACGATCAGATCAAGGTTCTTGTCCTTGAGCTTGCGAGCGGCGTAGTCGAGCAGGTGTTCGGTTTCGGCCGCGAAGCCGACGCTGAACGGGCGATCCGGGCGCTGGGCGATGGTGGCGAGAATGTCCGGATTGCGGACCATCTGCAGCAGAAGACCATCACCGGTCGTGGGATCTTTCTTCAATTTCTGCGTGGCGACGACTTCCGGCCGGTAGTCCGCAACGGCTGCCGAGGCGATGAAAAGATCGCAAGGCATGGCGTCTTCGCAGGCGGCGAGCATGTCACGGGCACTGACGACGTCGACGCGGGATACCCGATCAGGCGTCTGCAGGTTCACCGGGCCGGTGATCAGGGTGACGCGCGCACCCGCTTCGGCAGCGGCTTCGGCCAGGGCGAAGCCCATTTTTCCGGAGCTGTGGTTGGTGATGTAGCGAACCGGATCGATGTTTTCCTGGGTAGGGCCGGCAGTGATCAGCACGTGCTTGCCGGTCAGTGTCAGGCGCTGGAAGCAATCGGCGGCAGACTGCGCCAGATCATTGGGTTCGAGCATGCGCCCGTAGCCCACGTCGCCACAGGCCTGGCTGCCGCTGGCCGGGCCGAACATGCGCAGACCGCGCTGTTCGAGCAGTTGCAGATTGGCCTGCACGGAGGGGTCGCGCCACATCGCCTGATTCATCGCGGGCGCGACGGCGACGATGGCGTCGGTCGCCAGCACCACGGTGGTCAGCAAATCGTTGGCAATGCCTTGGGCCAGACGCGCCATGAGGTCGGCGGTGCCCGGCGCGATGAGGATCATGTCGGCCCACTTGGCCAGCTCGATATGGCCCATGGCGGCTTCGGCTGCGGGGTCGAGCAAATCAAGGTGAACCGGATGGCCGGACAAGGCCTGCATGGTCAGCGGGGTAATGAACTCGGCGCCGCCTTTGGTCATGACGACGCGGACTTCTGCACCGTGGTCGCGCAAACGGCGGACCAGTTCCGCGCTCTTGTAGGCCGCGATGCCACCGCCGACGCCGAGAACGATGCGTTTTCGATACAGCCGCTGCATAGGCCTGCCTTTTGGTCGGTTAACACGCGGCAATCATTACGCCTCCCCAGGCCTGACTGTCGCGCAAAAAAGAGCGGCTAAGATAGCACAGCGACCGCACGGGAACAGCGGCGCCACAGACAGGGAGCTCCTATGAGTATTCGCGATTGGCCGGCGGCAGAGCGTCCGCGGGAGAAGCTGCTGGAACGGGGGGCGTCGAGCTTGTCAGACGCTGAATTGCTGGCAATTTTCTTGCGCACGGGCGTCTCGGGCAGAAGTGCCGTGGACCTGGCCCGGCACCTTTTGAATCAGTTCGGCAGCCTTCGCGCTTTGCTGGAAGCCAACCTGACGGCGTTCAGCAGCGAACTGGGCCTTGGGCCCGCCAAATTCGCGCAGTTGCAGGCGGTCATGGAAATGGCCCGGCGCAACATGGGCGAGGATTTGAAGCGCGATTCTGTGTTGGAAAACCCGACTCAGGTGCGTCGCTACCTCAAGGCGCTGTTACGGCACGAGCCCCATGAAGTCTTTGGCTGCCTGTTTCTGGACAGCAAGAACCGGGTCCAGACGTTTGAAGTGCTGTTTCACGGCACGATCAACACGGCGCATGTTCACGCGCGGCAGGTCGTCAAACGGGCACTGGCCCACAACTCGGCAGGATTGATCCTCTGTCACAACCACCCTTCCGGGGTCAAAGACGCCAGCGAAGCCGACATCGACCTGACCCGACATCTGAAGCAGGCGCTGGCGCTGGTGGACGTGGTGGTGCTGGATCACTTGATCATCGGTGACGGCGATCCGTTGTCGATGGTTGAGTATGGGTTGATGTAGCGCCCGCGACGGCGGGTTGTCGCCGCATGTGGACTGGCCATGCCCCGACTTGTGGGACCGGCTTCAGCGGGAAGGCGTGAGCAGTCACACCACAGAGTTGGCGGTGTACACGCTGGCCTCTTCCCGGCTAAAGCCGGTCCCACTAAAAGCCTCGTGTACATCCAGCAGCATCGGCTGTGACCTCGACAGTGGGACTGGCTTCAGCCGGGAAGGCGTCGGCAGTCACGCCGCACTCCTGTGGTTTTTGCGAATTACTTCACGGTCACCTTTGAGAAGTCCTGCCGACCAAACGGGCTCACGCTGTAACCCTCAACACTTTTGCGAGTCAGCGCGTAGGCTGTTGGATGCGCGAGCGGCAACCACAATGCCTGCTTCTGGATCTGCTCCTGAGCCTGGTGATACAGCTTGCTGCGCTGGGCCTGATCAGTCACGGCCTTGCCTTGGCTGATCAGCTTGTCCAGCCCTTCATCGCAGTAGCGCGCGAAGTTGGTGCCGGATTTGACCGCAGCGCAAGAAAACTGCGGCGTCAGGAAGTTATCCGGATCGCCGTTATCACCCGCCCAGCCCATGAACAGCAGGTCGTGTTCGCCGGTTTTGGCTCGACGAATCAGCTCGCCCCATTCGATGACTTTGATCTCCGCCTTGATACCTACCGCCGCCAGGTCGCTCTGCAGCAACTGCGCCCCGGCGTTCGGATTAGGGTTGAGCAAGCTTCCTGACGGGCGAGTCCAGATGGTCGTCTTGAACCCGTCTTTCAGGCCGGCCTTGGCCAGCAGTTCCCTGGCCTTCGCCACGTCATGTTTGTAGCCGGGCAAGTCGCTGGCGTAACCCCATGTTGTAGGCGGGTAAGGACCGTTGGCCGGGCTCGCCGAGCCTTCGAACACCGCTTTCAGGTAAGTGTCTTTGTCGAATGCCAGGTTGATTGCCTGACGCACTTGCGGCTTGTCCAACGGTGGATGCTGGCTGTTGATCGCCAGGAAAGCGGTCATGAAGGCAGGCGTTTTTTCGACTGTCAGGTTCGAGTCTTTCTCGGCTTCAGCGACATCCAGCGGCTTGGGTGACAGGGCAACCTGGCACTCATTGCGGCGAATACGTTGCAGGCGCACGTTGGCGTCTGGGGTAATCGCATAGACCAGCGTATCGACGGCGGGCTTGCCGGCGAAGTAATCCGGATTGCCCTCGTAGCGCACCACCGAGTCTTTCTGGAAACGCTTGAAGACGAACGGACCGGTGCCGATTGGTTGGCTGTTGAGTTTCTCCGGAGTGCCGGCCTTCAACAACTGCGCGGTGTACTCGGCGGAATAAATAGAAGCGAAGCCCATGCTGAGCGTCGCCAGAAATGTCGCGTCCGGGTGGTCGAGGGTGATGCGCACTGTGCTGGCGTCGGTCGCTTCGACTTTCTTGATAAGCGACGGCCATTGCATCGACTGCGCGTGGGGGAAGCCCTGCGCAGCGACCTTGTTCCAGGGATTAGCCGGATCGAGCATGCGCTGGAAACTGAACACCACGTCGTCAGCGTTGAGTTCGCGCGTCGGGGTGAAGTAATCGGTGTGATGGAATTTCACGCCGGCGCGCAGTTTGAAGTCATAGGTCAGCCCGTCAGGCGACACACTCCAGCTCTGCGCCAGGCTCGGCGTCAGCTTTGCGTCCTTGGCGTCATAATCCACCAGGCGATTCATCAGTACGTCGGCCGAAGCATTGGTGGTGGTCAGCGAGTTGTACTGCACCACGTCAAAGCCTTCAGGGCTGGCTTCCGTGCAGACGCTCAGCGTCGTTGCCGCGTGGGCCAGCAATGGCGTGGACAGGGACGCGAGCAACAGGGGTAGAACGGCTAGGCGCATGGCGATTTTCCTTTCAGAGAGAGCCCATCTGCCGGCGCAGTCTGGAGAGTCAATAACCCTAGACCATCGATTGGTGCAGAACAATCGCTGCGGCGCGACGAGTGGTATATTTCCCGCCGCGCCTAACGCCGCTGGCCTTGCAAGGTTGAAAGCCCCGGCTTTCTGGCAGGCAATTCGTGGTTTGTGTTGTTGCACCGGGGGCTTTCTGGTATAAAGCAGCGCTCTTTTCTAGGGGCCCGCTGCCTTCACCGCAGGTGTGGCCGGTAAGACCCCTGAAGAAACGCGGCGCCTGGCGCCAAATGACTGAGAGATTAAGCGGCCAACCCATGCCGGGTTGGGCATGTGGTTTTAGAGGGCTGAGGCATGTCGAGAGTATGTCAAGTTACCGGTAAGGGTCCGGTAACCGGGAATAACATTTCCCACGCAAACAACAAAACCCGTCGTCGTTTCCTGCCAAACCTGCAGCATCACCGCTTCTGGGTTGAAGAAGAGAAACGCTTCGTACGTCTGCGCGTATCTGCTAAAGGCATGCGTATCATCGACAAGCGTGGTATCACGGTTGTTCTGGCCGAAATCCGCCGTGCTGGCGCGAAGGTCTAAGGGAGAAAATCATGCGTGAATTGATCCGTTTGGTGTCGACCGCTAACACCGGCCACTTCTACACCACCGACAAGAACAAGCGCACGACTCCGGACAAAATCGAAATTAAAAAATTCGATCCGGTTGTTCGTAAGCACGTGATCTACAAAGAAGCCAAAATCAAGTAATTGATTTTTGCGTCTTACAAAAAAGCCCGCAGTGATGCGGGCTTTTTTGTGGGTGCAATAAAGTCGGTCACCTGACCCTCAGGCCTTCTGTTCGAACACCACATAGATCTTGCGGCATGCCTCCAGCACCTCCCACGTACCCTTAAAACCTGCGGGAATCACGAACCGGTCACCGGCACGCAGGGTTTTAGCCTTGCCCTCTTCGTCACGAAGGACTGAGACGCCCTGCACGATTTCACAGTATTCATGCTCGGTGTAATTCACTTTCCACTGACCGACTTCCCCTTCCCAGACACCTGCATTCAGCTGCCCGCACGGGCTGTTGTAATGGTTGTAAACCGTCTGGTTCGGCTCGCCCTTGAGAATCTTTTCAGCAGCTGGCGTGAAACGTTCGGCTGCAGTAGTGGCTTCGCTAAAGTCGACGATGCTTTCGATGCTCATATTTGATTCCTGAAAGTGGGCGCTGCGTGATTGTTGCTCGCCGAGGGCCGGATGGAAAGCGCATGCGAGCCCGGGCGACTGTTGAATAAAATGCACGATCCGGCCAGATTTCGCCCGCTTATGTCCAATATATTGGAAATCCGCCCAGTGCTGGTTTAGGGTGGCGAATGCCTTCGGCCGATCCGATGACGCGTCAGGCCCTGTCCTGAAGCCAGATTCGAGTGCGAAGACGCGCCTATTTCATAAGAGGAGGACGTTTCATGACCACCCTGACTCATGCTGACTGGGAAAAACGCGCCCAGGATTTGAAAATCGAAGGCCGTGCTTTCATCAACGGTGAATACACAGACGCCGCATCCGGCTCGACGTTCGACTGCATCAGTCCGGTCGATGGCCGCTTCCTCGCCCACGTAGCCAGTTGTGACGTTGCCGATGCGCAACGCGCCGTCGAAAACGCCCGGGCTACGTTCAATTCCGGCGTCTGGTCGCGTTTGGCGCCGGCCAAGCGCAAGGCCGCCATGCTTCGTCTGGCTGCGCTGATCAACGAGAACGTCGAGGAGCTGGCGTTGCTCGAAACCCTCGACATGGGCAAGCCTATCAGCGACTCCTACGGCATCGACATTCCCGGCTCCGCCCAAGCGTTGAGCTGGAGCGGCGAGGCCATCGACAAGCTGTACGACGAAGTGGCGCCGACCCCGCATGATCAATTGGGCCTGGTGACTCGCGAGCCGATTGGCGTGGTGGCGGCCATTGTGCCGTGGAATTTCCCGCTGTTGATGGCTTCCTGGAAACTGGGTCCTGCGCTGTCGAGTGGCAACTCGGTAATCCTCAAGCCGTCGGAAAAGTCCCCGCTGACCGCCATCCGCGTCGCTCAGCTAGCCATTGAGGCCGGTATTCCGGCTGGCGTGCTGAACGTGCTTCCGGGTTACGGCCACACGGTGGGTAAAGCACTGGCGCTGCACATGGACGTCGACACGGCGGTATTCACCGGTTCGACGAAGATTGCCAAGCAATTGCTGATCTACTCGGGCGAATCGAACATGAAGCGCGTCTGGCTGGAAGCCGGCGGCAAGAGCCCGAACATCGTCTTCGCCGACGCGCCGGATCTGCAGGCTGCGGCCGAATCTGCGGCCAGCGCCATTGCTTTCAACCAGGGCGAAGTCTGCACGGCCGGCTCTCGTCTTTTGGTCGAGCGCTCGATCAAGGATAAATTCCTGCCGATGGTGATCGACGCGCTGAAAGCGTGGAAGCCGGGCAACCCGCTTGATCCGGCAACGACCGTTGGCGCGCTGGTCGACACGCAGCAGATGAACACTGTGCTGTCGTACATCGAATCCGGCCACACCGATGGCGCCAAGCTGGTCGTCGGTGGCAAGCGCATTCTCCAGGAAACCGGCGGCACCTACGTTGAGCCGACGATTTTCGACGGCGTGACCAACGCGATGAAGATCGCGCAGGAAGAGATCTTCGGCCCGGTGCTTTCTGTACTGACCTTCGATACCGCTGAAGAAGCCATTCAGATCGCCAACGACACGCCTTATGGCCTGGCCGCGGCGGTGTGGACGGCTGACTTGTCAAGGGCGCACCTGACCGCGAAGGCGTTGCGCGCGGGCAGCGTGTGGGTCAATCAGTACGATGGCGGCGACATGACCGCGCCGTTTGGTGGCTTTAAACAGTCCGGCAACGGGCGTGACAAGTCGCTGCATGCGTTCGATAAATACACCGAGCTGAAGGCGACCTGGATCAAGCTGTAAAAAGGCCGCGCGCTTCAACACTCAGTCGCTGTAAAAAACCAACGCAGCCGGGCTTTCCTCAAAGCCCGGCTGTTTTGTTTCGTCCTTTTGAGCCACAGGAGCGTGGTGATGCGTTGGGGTACTTATTTCGCTGTGCTGGCGTCGGTATTGAGCGTCGGCCTGGCGCTGGGCGTGAGCATGCCGCTGGTGTCGCTGCGGCTGGAAGCCTGGGGTTACGGCGCGTTTGCCATCGGCGTCATGGCTGCGATGCCTGCGATCGGCGTGTTGCTGGGTGCCAGCCTTGCCAGCCGACTCGCTTCAAGACTCGGCACCGCCAACCTGATGCGGCTGTGCCTGTGGGCCGGCTCGGTGTCCGTCGGATTGCTGGCATTACTGCCCAATTACTGGATCTGGCTGGTCCTGCGCCTGATGCTCGGGACTATCCTCACGATTGTGTTCGTGCTCGGCGAAAGCTGGATCAACCAGTTGGTGATCGAAAGGCTGCGCGGCAAGTTGGTGGCGCTGTACGGCAGTTCATATGCGCTGAGTCAGCTGGGCGGGCCCGTGCTGCTGGGCTTCATTGGCACGGAAGCAGATTACGGGTTCTGGGTCGGGACCCTGTTGCTGGCGGTATCGCCGTTTCTATTGCTGCGCAGAACAGGTGCGCCGAGCGCGGAATCCAGCCATGTAACGCTGCGCGATCTCGGCGGGTTCTGTCGGAGTTTGCCGGCCATTGCATGGGCCATCGCGTTATTCGCCGGGTTTGAAGCGATGATTCTGACCTTGCTACCGGTGTATTGCCTGCAGCAGGGTTTCACGCCTGAAATCGCCCTGGCGATGGTCAGTACCGTGGTGGTGGGTGATGCGCTTCTGCAGCTGCCGATTGGCGCGCTGGCTGACAGGGTGTCCCGTCGGCGGCTGTTCTCCGGGTGTGCGCTGGTGCTGATGGCCTCGAGCCTGGCGATCCCGGTGCTGGTCGACACATTCGCCATCTGGCCGCTGTGGGTTCTGTTTGGCGCCAGCGCGGGCGGACTGTTCACACTGTCGCTGATCCTGATTGGCGAGCGCTACCGTGATGACGCCCTGGTGCGCGCCAATGCCCATGTCGCTCAGCTGTGGGGGATCGGTTGCCTTCTCGGGCCCTTGGCGGCAGGCGCTGGCAGCCAATGGGTCAGCGGTCAGGCGCTGCCGTTATTGATGGCAGCGGGCGCGCTGGGGTTAGTAATCCTGTCCCAGCGTCCCAAAGCATTTGGCACGCAGACGGTAGCGGCTTAGAGCATCTTTTCCAGGCCGACTGCCGTGCTGAACCAGGCGTTCATCCGGCGCCACCAGTCGCCAGGCTCTTTGGACAGCGTGTGGATTTTGCCGTTGTCCTCGGTCACCCACACCAGTCGGTCGTTCTCCAGCTTGACCTGATAACTGATGGCCGGCGCCATACCCTGAAGCGCCAGCTCACGCAGGTACTCGGTCAGCTCGGGGCTGTCGACCAGCACGCCGACTTCAGTGTTCCACAGCACTGAACGTGGGTCGAAATTGAACGAACCCACGAACATCTTCTGCCGGTCAAAGATCATCGCCTTGCTGTGCAGGCTTGATTCCGAGCCGCCCTTGATCAGGTTTGTGTGCAGAAATGCAGGTCCGCTACCCTTGGCGTTGCTCGGGTCGCCTGGCTGGCGGCGCAGTTCGAACAGCTTCACGCCGTGCTCCAGCAGCGCACGGCGGTAAGGCGCGTAACCTCCATGCACCGCCGGCACATCGGTTGCCTCCAGCGAGTTCGTCAACAGGTTCACTGACACACCTTTATCCGAGAGCCCGGTCAGGTAGACCAGACCTTCCTGCCCGGGCACGAAGTAGGCCGAGATCAGCATCAGTTCCTTATGCACGCTGCCGAGGTCAGGGCTCAGTTGGGTTGCCAGCAGCAGGTGCGGGTCAGGCTCGCCGCGTGACAGCACTTTGGTGGGCGCGTCCCACAGGGCCTGGTTGTGCGCCCATATCAGCTCATTGAGCCAGGTCTTCATGCGCGGGTGAGTCCGATAGTCCATCAGCCGTTCATACAGGGCCTTTTTGTCCACGTGCGCCTGATCCAGCGACTCGGCCAGACTCACCCGCGCCTTGGCCAGATCCTTGCGGTCGGGCGGCCAGTAGAGGAAATCGTTGATCGGCTTGCTGAGCGTGCTGTTCCAGTACTGATCGAAACTGTGACCCAGCTGTTCGGCGACCGGGCCCACGCTCAGCATGTCGATATCGGTGAAGTTCAGATTGGGTTCGGCGTCGAAATACTCGTCGCCCAGATTGCGCCCGCCAACGATGGCCACGGCGCCGTCGGCCAGCCACAGCTTGTTGTGCATGCGTCGATGCTGTTGGGAGAGATTGAACAGTCGGCCCAGATTACGGGTGGCGCCCATGCTGCGGCCCAGATTGAGCGGATTGAACAGGCGGATCTGAATGTTCGGGTGCGCCGCGAGTGTGGCGATGACTTCATCCAGCCCGTCGCTGGTGGTGTCGTCCAGCAGGATGCGCACGCGGACGCCGCGATCTGCGGCTTTGAGCAACTCGTCAACCAGTGCCCGGGTGCTGAGACCGTCGTGAACGATGTAGTACTGCAGGTCCAGGCTGGTTTTCGCATTGCGAATCAGCTCGGCGCGGGCCATGAAGGCTTCGGTGCTGTTGGGCAGCAGGCGGAAACCCGAGCGACCTTCGTGGGGTGCAGCCTGGGCCATGATCGAGCGCCCGAACGAAGATTGCGCCGCCGGCAGTGCCTGACTCGGACCTTCGGGTGCGGGCGTGTGTGCGCAACCGCTGAGGCCGAGGGCGAGAGCCAGAAGGAGGGGCACCGCCCGTAAATTCGTCAACGCGATCATCCGAAAGTCAGTCATGGCGATATGACCGCCTTTTCTTCAAAAGGTTAAAAAGCTGAAAAAGGTTATGCAGGGTCCGCGCGCTGCATGAGCAGCGCCGTGGCCGCGCCCACCTTGCGCACCGCGTCTTCGATTTGCGTGGTCGGTTTGGCGGCAAAGTTCATGCGCAGGCAATTTCTGTATTTGCCCGACGCTGAAAAGATGCTGCCAACGGCAATCTGTACGCCTTGTCCCTGCAACGCGCGGTTCAGGCGCAAGGAGTCGAAATCTTCCGGCAGCTCAATCCACAGCATGAATCCGCCCTGGGGACGACTCACGCGGGTACCTTCCGGGAAGTAGCGCGTCACCCAGCCGGTCATCAGGTCGCGACTGCGCTGGTACTGGCCGCGCATTCGGCGCATGTGCGGCTCGTAGTGCCCGGCCTTGAGAAAATCGGAAATCGCCAACTGCGGCTGGGTCGCGGTCGAACCGGTGCTGATGTATTTCATGTGCAGGGCGCGATCAAGGTATCGACCGGGCGCGACCCAACCGACGCGCAAGCCCGGCGCCAGTGTCTTGGAAAACGAGCTGCAGAGCAGGACGCGGCCGTCTTCGTCGAAGGATTTGATCGTGCGCGGGCGAGGGTAGGTGTAGGCCAGGTCGCCATACACATCGTCTTCGATGATCGCCACGTCGAAGCGTTGCGCCAGGGTCAGCAGTGCGCGTTTGCGGTCCTCCGGCATGATGTAGCCCAGGGGGTTGTTGCAGCTCGGCGTCAGCTGTATGGCTTTTATCGGCCACTGTTCCAGGGCCAGTTCCAGGGCGTCGAGGCTGATGCCGGTAAGCGGGTCGGTGGGGATTTCCAGGGCTTTCATGCCCAGCCCCTTCAGCGCCTGCATGGCGCCGTGAAAGCTGGGCGAGTCGACTGCGACGATGTCGCCCGGCTCGCAGACAGAACGGATGCAGATGGCGAGTGCTTCCTGGGCGCCGGTGGTGATCACCAGATCGTCCGGATCTATATTGGTGCCGGAATCCAGCAGCAGCCGGGCGACTTGTTCCCTCAGGCAGCGCCGACCGTGGATGTTGTCGTAATACAGCCCGGGCATGTCCGAGCGGCGGCTGATCCTGCCCAGCGCCTGGGTCAGTGGGCGCAGTGTCGGGCTGGTGACGTCGGGCATGCCGCGACCCAGCTGAACGACGTCAGGGCTGGGGGCGGCTCGGGCCAGTTCCAGCACCTGATCCCACTGGGAGATTTCCACCGGACGCTGCGCCGGGCGGCCTATCGCAGGCAGGGCGGGCGTCTTGCGGCCAGCAGGTACGAAATAACCGGACTTGGGCCGAGGCTGCGCGAGGCCGTTGTCTTCCAGCAATCGATACGCCTGCTGCACCGTGCTCAGGCTGACGCCATGCTCAAGACTCAACGCACGCACCGAGGGTAGCCGGTCGCCGGGGCGATAAAAGCCGTTTTCGATGCGCGTGCCGAGTAATTCGGCAAGGTTGACGTAGAGGGTCATGGCGTACTCCCACAAGGTGATGCGATCGGCAAACCGTTACAGATGTTGGGAAAATACAGCATTCAGCGCGAGAGGAAACCGATCTGTATGCAAAGAATAATAATTCTTTGGATCTGTAACGGTTTCCCATACAGATACATCATGAACTCACTCGAAACCCACCATGGGGTGTCTGGAAATGAGCGGAATAAGTGATGTTCGGTTGACTCTGTATGCAGGGGAGCTGGTCCGTGAGCATGAAGCGGGCTCGCGCATCAGTGCGCCGGAAGGGCTAGGGATGTGGGCGCTTTTTCAGCATCGCCGAGCCAGTCGGCGCGCGTTGCTGAAACTGACTGACGAGCAGCTGAAGGATATTGGCTTGAGCGATGAGCAGGCGCGCTACGAAGGGCTCAAGCCTTTCTGGCGCGAATGAGGGCTGTGACAGTCGGCCTCACAGGGCGAGTCCGGTTACACCAGCTCTTTGAAGCGGTGCCACAGCATCCCCAGCGCCAGTAGCGGCGAGCGTAAATGTTTGCCGCCCGGGAAGGTGATGTGAGGGACTTTGGCAAAGAGCTCGAACCCGCCGCTGTGTTGGCCGCTGATGGCCTCAGCCAATAGTTTGCCGGCCAGATGCGTTGCGTTCAGCCCGTGCCCCGCATACGCCTGGGCGTAAAACACGTTTGGATGCGTGTGCAGCCTCCCGATCTGCGGCAAGCGGTTGGCGCCGATGCCGATCATTCCGCCCCACTGAAAATCGATCTTCACGTCTTTGAGCTGAGGGAATACCTTGAGCATCTTCGGCTGCATGTACGCAGCAATGTCACTCGGGTCCCGGCCTGAGTAGTGACAAGCGCCGCCGAACAGCAGGCGTCGATCAGCCGACAGCCTGAAATAGTCGACCGCCACCCGCTGATCGCACATCGCGGTGTTGCGCGGAATCAGTTGGCTGGCGAGTGCTTCGCTCAGCGGCTCGGTGGCAATGACGTAACTGCCAGCGGGCAAAACCTTGCCGCTCAACTCCTTATCGAGATCATTGAGATAAGCATTACAGCCCAGCACCAGCGTGCTGGCGCGCACCCGTCCGTGGGCTGTATGAATGTTGACCTCTGCGCCGTATTCCAGCCGCGTCGCTGCCGAGTGTTCGAACACCTGCACGCCCAGCGACCGGGCGATGGCGGCTTCTGCCAGCGCGAGATTCAGCGGGTGCAGATGGCCCGAGCCCATATCCAGCATGGCGCCGGCATAGTTGGGTGAGCCGATGACGCTGCCGAGGTTGCCCGCTTCAATCAATTCAAGGGGGTGTCGGTAACCCAGGCTGCGCAGCTCTTCGGCGTCTCTGGCAAAACCCTCGAACTCCTTGGGCTTGTTCGCCAGATCGCAGTAACCCCACGTCAGGTCGCAGTCAATCTGGTATTTGCTGACGCGCTCACGGACGATTTCCACCGCTTCGAGGCCCATCAGCTTGAGCTGACGAACGCCGTCCTCGCCGATGACAGTGCTGAACTGGTCCACATCATGGCCGACGCCGCGGATCAGTTGCCCGCCGTTGCGCCCGCTCGCGCCCCAGCCGATCTTGTGCGCCTCCAGCAGCACCACCTTCAAGCCGCGCTCAGCCAGCTCGATCGCCGTGTTCAGCCCGGAAAACCCGCCGCCGATGATGCAGACATCGGTTTTGACCTCGCCGTGCAGGGCAGGGGAGTCAGGCTGGGGATGGCGGGTGGCGGCGTAGTAAGAGGCCGCGTGATCAGACAATCCGGGCTGGGGAGGCCGAGCATTCATGTTGAATATCCCGAGAGCACTGTTTGGAAAATTTTACGGAGGGTAGCGGGGTCAGGGTGCCCGGGCAAGAAAATGCCGGTGGATGATCATCCGGGTGTCAGTCGCCGAGGCGCTGGGGCACAATCAGTACCTTTCACAGGAGAAACTGCCGCCATGGGATGTAACAGCGAGAAAATCCGCGATCTGCGGCGGCAGATTCCGTCGTTCGAATGCGTGCCGGGGTGCCACGATTGCTGTGGGCCGGTGACCACGTCGTCCGAAGAAATGTCGCGTTTACCGCGCAAGACGCCGGCCGAGCAGGAAGCGGCGCTCAATGAGTTGAACTGCGTACACCTGGGGCCCAATGGCTGCACCGTCTACGACGAGCGTCCGCTGATCTGCCGTCTGTTTGGCACCACCAAAACCCTGCCATGCCCCAACGGTCGCCGCCCTGATGTCCTGATTCACCCTCGCGCCGAGAAGCAGGTGCATGAGTTCATCGCCTCGACGCGGCAGGTGTTGGTTTAGCCGAAGCCATTCGCGGTGAGCCGGTTTCGGGTTCTTATTCCGGAATCGGCAGGCACAGGCTCTCCTTCACCTCTTCCATCACGATGTAGCTCTTGGACTCTCGCACATGGGGCAGCTTGAGCAGGATGTCGCCCAGCAGTTTTCGGTACGACGCCATCTCGGAAATCCGCGCTTTCACCAGATAGTCGAAGTCCCCTGACACCAGATGGCACTCCAGCACGTGGGGCAGTTTGAGCACCGCGCGGCGGAATTCTTCAAACGTGTCGCCGGACTTGTAGTCCAGGCTGATCTCGACGAACACCAACAAGCTTGCCTTGAGGTTCTGCGGATTGAGGCGGGCGTTGTAGCCCATGATGATGCCTTCACGCTCCAGGCGCCGGACCCGTTCTGTGCATGGCGTAGTAGACAACCCGACCCGTTCGCCCAGCTCGGTGAAAGAGATCCGGCCGTCGTTTTGCAGGATGCGCAGGATGTTGCGGTCGATCTTGTCCAGCTCTCGTTTGGACTGGTGCTGGGTGCGCATTAATAAGCCCTCTGCCAAAGCGTCGGTTGCCGAGAATAAACGCCGAATATAGGCGTTTATATAGTTAAAAGCACTGCTCGGGCCTTCTTATACTGCGCACATCCTTGCTTAAAACTTGAAAACGTCAGCGGATATCCGCGATGAGGGAATCAACATGCGCGTTCTGGTCCTTGGAAGTGGCGTAATCGGTACCACCAGTGCGTATTACCTGGCGCGTGCGGGCTTCGAGGTGACTGTCGTGGACCGTCAACCGGCCGCTGCCATGGAAACCAGTTTCGCCAACGCCGGGCAGGTCTCGCCCGGCTATGCCTCGCCATGGGCCGCACCGGGTGTGCCGCTCAAGGCCCTTAAATGGTTGCTGCAGCGCCATGCGCCGCTTGCCATCAAGGCGACGGGCGATATCGATCAGTACCTGTGGATGGCGCAGATGCTGCGCAACTGCACCCAGAATCGCTATGCGGTGAACAAAGAGCGCATGGTTCGCCTCTCCGAATACAGCCGCGACTGCCTCGATGAGCTGCGTGCCGAGACCGGCATTGCTTACGAAGGCCGCAGTTTGGGCACGACCCAGTTGTTCCGCACTCAGGAGCAGTTGGATAACGCCGCCAAGGACATCGCGGTGCTCGAGCAGGCTGGCGTGCCGTATGAAGTGCTGGACCGTGAAGGCATTGCCCGGGTCGAGCCGGCCCTGGCCCGTGTCAGCAATATCCTCAGTGGCGCGCTGCGCCTTCCAAACGATCAGACCGGCGACTGCCAGCTGTTCACCACGCGTCTGGCCGAGATGTGCGTGAAGCTGGGCGTGGAATTTCGCTTCGGCCAGTCCATCGAATCCATCGATTTTGCCGGTGACACCATCAATGGCGTGCGCATCAACGGCAAGCTCGAGACCGCCGACCGCTACGTGCTGGCGCTCGGCAGCTACTCGCCGCAACTGCTCAAGCCGCTTGGCATCAAGGCGCCGGTTTATCCGCTCAAGGGCTACTCGCTGACGGTACCGATCACCAACCCGGCGATGGCGCCGACGTCGACCATTCTCGACGAGACCTACAAGGTCGCTATTACCCGCTTCGACAACCGCATTCGTGTGGGCGGCATGGCCGAGATCGCTGGCTTCGACCTGTCGCTCAATCCCCGTCGCCGCGAGACCCTGGAGATGATCGTCAACGACCTCTATCCTCACGGCGGCGACCTGCAACAGGCCAGCTTCTGGACCGGTCTGCGCCCGACGACGCCGGACGGGACGCCCATCGTGGGTGCAACGCCGTATCGCAATCTGTTCCTCAACACCGGCCACGGCACGTTGGGTTGGACGATGGCCTGCGGTTCAGGCAGATTGCTGGCTGACCTTATCGCTCGCAAAACGCCACAGATCAGTGCTGAAGGCCTCGATATTTCTCGTTATGGCAGTTCCAGGGAGATCGCAAAACATGTCCATTCAGCGCCAGCTCACCAATGAGCGCATGAGCCAGTTGGTCGTCCATAACGGCACCGTTTACCTTGCCGGGCAAGTGGCCGACGACATGGCAGCGGGGATCGAGCAACAGACCCGCGAGACGCTTCACAACATCGAGCGACTGCTGGACCTTGCCGGTACGGACAAGAGCCGCATTCTGTCGGTGACGATCTACCTGAAAGACATCGATGCGCACTTTGCCGGCATGAACAGCGTCTGGGACACGTGGCTGCCGAAAGGCCTCGCCCCCGCCCGAGCGACGGTTGAAGCCAAGCTGTGCGAGCCGGAGATTCTGGTTGAACTGTCGGTGATTGCGGCGCTGCCGTAGCTCACTTATACGTTGCACGCCCGTGTGCCGCCAAAGCCTTAAGCAACATCTTCTTGTAGGGGCGCGCTTGCCCGCGAAAAATGGGTTAGCTGCATCCACCTCGCCTGACACACCGCCATCGCGGGCAAGCGCGCTCCTACAGATTCCGAAACCCTGACCAAGAAGCCCCAGCATGCGTCCAGCCCGCGCCCTTATTGATCTTCAAGCCTTGCGCCACAACTACCAACTGGCGCGCGAAACCGCTGGCGCCAAAGCGCTTGCCGTCATCAAGGCGGACGCCTACGGCCACGGCGCGGTGCAGGTTGCGCAGGCGCTTGAATCCCAGGCCGACGGCTTTGCCGTGGCGTGCATCGAAGAAGCGCTGGAGCTGCGTCAGGCCGGGATCAACGCCCCGATTCTGCTGCTGGAAGGTTTTTTCGAGGCCGACGAACTGGCGCTGATCGTCGAGCATGATTTCTGGTGCGTGGTGCATTCCCTCTGGCAACTCGACGTCATCGAGCAAACCGCCCTCGGCAAGCCGCTGAACGTATGGCTGAAGATGGATTCGGGCATGCACCGCGTCGGCATTCATCCCGCGGATTTTCAGGCGGCGCATCAGCGGCTGCTGAACAGCGGCAAGGCCGCGAAGATCGTCCTGATGACCCACTTCGCCCGCGCTGACGAACTCGACAGCGTGCGCACTGAAGAGCAAGTGGCGATTTTTCAGTCGGCACGTAACGGCTTGGCCGCTGAAGTCAGCCTGCGCAATTCCCCCGGCGTCATGGGCTGGCCCAGCGTGCCGAGTGACTGGGTGCGTCCCGGCATCATGCTCTATGGCGCGACGCCGTTCGAGAAGCCGCAAACGATCGCCGATCGTTTGCAGCCGGTCATGACCCTCGAGTCCCGGGTGATCTGCGTGCGCGACCTGCCCGTCGGCGAGCCAGTGGGTTACGGCGGTACATTCGTTGCCGAGCGCAACATGCGCATCGGTGTGGTCGCGATGGGTTACGCCGACGGCTATCCGCGTCAGGCGCCCACCGGCACCCCCGTAATGGTCGACGGTCATCGCAGCCAGTTGCTCGGGCGTGTGTCGATGGACATGCTCTGCGTCGACCTCACCGACGTGCCGGGCGCAGGGCTGGGCAGCCGCGTCGAGCTGTGGGGCAAGCACATCCTCATCAGTGACGTTGCGTCGAGCGCGGGCATGATTCCGTACCAGATTCTGTGCAATCTAAAGCGCGTGCCAAGGCTCTATAACGGGGCCTGATCTCCGCTCGCCAACCCTTGCAAACCATCCCTTCGCGGCCAGTCACGGCCGCCAGTCCCTTTGCTGATCCGGCCATGGGCTCAAGTGTTGTAAATACTGAACGCTGTTGCCATGATGGCGGCCACTTGACCCAACTTGATCATCAGGAGGACTCCCGCATTGGACGTCGGTGAACGACTGCAATCCATTCGTAAACTCAAAGGTCTGTCCCAGCGTGAACTCGCTAAACGAGCGGGCGTGACCAACAGCACCATCTCCATGATCGAGAAGAACAGCGTCAGCCCCTCGATCAGCTCGTTGCGCAAGGTGCTGGGCGGCATACCGATGTCCATGGTGGAGTTCTTTTCCGAAGAGCTCGAACCCGAAAACCCGACCCAAGTGGTCTACAAAGCCAGTGAACTGATCGATATCTCGGACGGTGCGGTGACCATGAAACTGGTCGGCAAATCCCATCCGAGCCGCTCCATTGCGTTTCTTTCCGAGGTCTACCCGCCGGGTGCCGACACAGGCATCGAGATGCTCGTGCACGAGGGCGAGGAGACCGGGATTCTGGTCGAGGGCCGTCTTGAACTGGTGGTCGGTCTTGATACCTATGTGCTCGAAGAGGGCGACAGTTACTACTTCGAAAGCTCCCGACCCCATCGCTTTCGCAACCCGTTCGACGTTCCTGCGCGACTCATCAGCGCGGCCACGCCGGCGAATTTCTGATCAGCGATATGATTAACCGAACACTGATCTTACTCGGGCTGGCCATCTTGCTCTTCGCCAATACTGCTGAGGCGACGATGCGCTGCGGCACGGCGCTTATCAGTCTGGGCGACACCGCCGACGTGGTCCGCCAGAAGTGCGGGGCGCCTGACAGCAGCGTTGATCAGATGCCTGCGCTCAGAAGCAACGGGGTTCCGAAGCTCGGCACAGCGAAGGTTAGTTTGTGGGTGTACGGCCCCCGCAACGGTGCAAAACTACACTTACGGTTTATCGAGGACAAGCTGGTAGAGATCGAGACGAAGCGGGATTGAGTCGCCGAGTGGCAGTCGTGTTTATGGGCGCAAGCGGCGCAATGCAGCAAATCCCCTGAAGGCCTGGTCCAACCGCTATCAAATAACAAAATCAGGAGAGGCCGGATGCCGCATTCCTGCTCGATCGAGCAAGCTGTCGATCACGTGTTGGCTGAATTGCCGGCACACATCCACATGGGTATGCCGCTGGGGTTGGGCAAGCCCAATCGCTTTGCCAACGCGTTATACGCCCGAATCAAATCGCTGCCCGATCGACATCTGACCATCTACACCGCGCTGTGCCTCGGGCGACCGGATGGCGGCGACGGTTTGCAGGGACGTTTTCTCGAGCCCTTTCTGGAGCGCGTCTTCGACGATTACCCGGAGCTTGATTTCCTCACCGATCTGCGACGGGACGACCTCCCGCCCAACATTCACGTTCAGCAGTTCTTCATGCAGCCCGGTAGCCTGCTGGGCAGCGTCGAAGCGCAGCAGGACTATGTCAGCAGCAACTACAGCCACGCCGCGCGGGACATCAACGCCAACGGCCTGAATCTGATTGCGCAACTGATCGCCCGCGACCCGCAACGGCCCGGTCACCTCAGCCTGAGCTGCAACCCCGACATCACCCTCGACCTGCTGCCCATGGTGGAAAAACGCCGCGCGGCGGGCGAGCGCATTCTGATGCTTGGCCATGTCCACTCGGATCTGCCGTATATGCAGGGAGGCGCCGAGGTTGGCGTCGACACCTTCGACCTGCTGATCGAGCACGAAGAGCGCAGCACGCTGTTCTCGACGCCAAACATGCCGGTCGGTGTCCAGGATCACTTCATTGGCTTGTACGCGAGTACGCTGGTGCGCGACGGCGGCACGCTGCAGATCGGCATCGGTTCGATGGGCGACGCCTTGACCGCCGCCTTGCTTGCACGCCAGGCCGATAACGAAACCTACCGCGCGTGCCTGGCCGAGCTGGACGGTATCTCTACCTGGAAGCCGCTGATTGAGGCGCAAGGCGGGGTAATGCCCTTCGCCACGGGGCTTTATGGCTGCAGCGAAATGTTGGTCAACGGCCTGCTGGTGCTGCTGGACGCGGGGATTATCCGTCGCAAGGTGTACGCCGACATCGAGCTGCAGCAAATGGCCAATGACGGGGTTCTGGACGAGTCGATTTACAGCGACGGCGTATTGATTCACGGCGGTTTCTTTCTCGGGCCGCGCAGCTTCTACGAGCGGCTGCGGGAATTCACGCCGGCGCAGATCGCGCAGATCAACATGACCGCGATCAGCTACATCAACGAGCTTTACGGCAACGAGACGCTCAAGCGCCTTCAACGGCGGGATGCGCGATTCATCAACAGCTGTTTCACTGTCACCTTGCTGGGCGCAGCGGTTTCAGATCAGTTGGCCGATGGCCGGGTGGTCAGCGGTGTCGGCGGGCAGTACAACTTTGTCGCTCAGGGCCACGCGCTGGAGGGCGCTCGTTCAGTGCTGATCCTGCGCAGCTGGCGTGAATCAGGCGGGGAGGTCAGTTCCAACATTGTTTGGGACTATGCGCACGCGACGATACCGAGGCATTTGCGTGACATCGTCGTCACCGAATACGGCATCGCCGATCTGCGCGGCAAGACCGACTCTGCGGTGATCGAGGCGCTGCTCAACATCAGCGATTCACGATTCCAGCCGGGCCTGATCGATCAGGCGCAAAAGGCCGGCAAGCTGCCGAAGGATTTCCGCCTCGATCCGCTGTTCAGCCAGAACACGCCCGAGCGGCTGAAGGATATCCGCGACCAGTTCCCGTCGCTGTTCGTCGAGTACCCGCTGGGCAGCGATTTCACGGCTGAAGAGCGCGATTTGCTGCGCGCGCTGAACTGGCTAAAGAGCAAGTTCAAGCTCACGGAAATCATCGAGCTGGGCAAGGCCACGCTGGAAGCCCCTGACGCGAGCGCGTATCCGGAGCACTTGCAGCGCATGGGCCTGGATCATCCACAGGGACTGCGAGAAGAGCTGTATCAGCGGCTGGTGTTGGCGGGGTTGCAGGCAACTGCCTAGGTCCGATCCTTCTTGGGAATGTAGGAGTGACCGGGGTGGCGCTCCACCTTGCCCGCGATTGCGGTGTGTCAGGCAACATTCATGTCACAGCCCCGCCGCCTTCGCGACCGTCGTAACCTCCGATTGCTCCTACAGTGGATTTGCGTCCGACGCAGATATGGGCTACGCCACAAACTGTAGGAGCGCGCTTGCCCGCGAATGCGGTTTGTCAGCCAGCATCGATGTCACAGACCCACCGCGTTCGCGACCGTCGTAACCTCCGATTGCTCCTACAGTGGATTTGCGTCCGACGCAGATGTTGGGTGTGGGGCAAAACTGTAGGAGTGACCGGGGTGGCGCTCCACCTTGCCCGCGATTGCGGTATGTCAGCCGACATTCATGTTACAGACCCACCGCCTTCGCGACCGTCGTAACCTCCGATTGCTCCTACAGTGGATTTGCGTCCGACGCAGATATGGGCAACGCCACAAACTGTAGGAGCGCGCTTGCCCGCGAATGCATTGGGTCAGGCAACACTGATGCGACAGACCCACCGCCTTCGTGCTGCACCCGCTCAGCCGAGGGTTTTGATCACCAGCAGCACGGCGGCCAAAAAACCGCTAACGGCGAACAACTGCTGCAATCTCGGGCCGGCGAGGTAGCGGCTTAACTGTCTGCCAGCCATCAGTCCGGCGACGGCCCCGACGGCGAACGGCAGCCCCACTGACCAGTGCATCGCGCCGCTGACGCTGGCGGTGATCACGCTGCCGGTGGAGACCAGTGCGATCACCGCCAGCGACGTGGCGACGATGCTCTTCATCTCAAGGTCGGTGTAACGGGTCAGTGCCGGCACGATGACAAAACCACCTCCCACACCGAGCAAACCCGATAGCAGCCCGGCCAGTGCACCGGTTGCCGCCAGTGAGCGGGCGCACGGCAGGGTCCATCGGAGGCGACCCACCAACGGATTGACCACGCAAGGTCTGAATGCCCCTCGATCCGGCGGCTTACCGTGACGCAGCTCGTGAGCGGCTTTGCGGTAGATCCGCCCGCACACATAAAACAGAATCAGCGCGAACCCCACCGCCAGTGGTGCATTGGGCAGTTGATGCGCTAGCCACAGGCCTACCGGCGACAATGCGATGCCAATGATCGCGATGAAAATGGCGGCGCGGTAACGGACGATGCCCTGGCGCAGCCCAAGCGCTGCACCGACCGCCGAAGCCAGTCCGACTGCCAGAAGGCCCACCGGCGCAGCTTCAATCATCGTCAGGCCCAGCCCGAAAACCAGCAGCGGCACAGCAAGAATGCCGCCACCCGCGCCTGTCAGTCCCAACACCGCGCCAATGATCGTACCGAGGCCGGCTCCGATCAGTTCGTGTTCATTCATGTTAAGTGAGCAAGTCCCGTGGGTCTGTCAGGAGGTGGCTGTTCAGTGTGTGAGCGCGCTGGATCGGCGCGCCTGGCAGAATTTACAGCGCGTTGATCGGAACCTTCAGGTAGCGCACGCCGTTGTCTTCCGCCTCCGGCAGATTGCCGCCACGCATGTTGATCTGCACCGAAGGCAGGATCAGCATGGGCATGTCGAGGGTGGCATCACGCTTCTCGCGCATCTCGACGAAAGCGTCTTCGTCGATGCCTTCGCGCACGTGGATATTGCTGGCGCGTTGCTCGGCGACGGTGGTCATGAACATCAGCTCACGGCCGTTCGGCAGGTAGTCATGGCACATGAACAGACGCGTCTGCGGCGGCAGGCTGAGGATTCGGCCAACCGAGCGATACAGCGTGCGCGCATCGGCGCCGGGGAAGTCGCAACGGGCGGTGCCGTAGTCGGGCATGAACAGCGTATCGCCGACAAACGCCACGGCTTCGTCACCCGCTTCAATCACGTAAGTCATGCACGCCGGTGTATGGCCGGGGGTGTGCATGGCTCTGGCCTGCAGCGTGCCAATCTGAAAGTGCGTGTCATCTTCCAGCAGCCGGTCGAACTGGCTGCCATCGCGGGCAAAGTCGCCTTTGGCGTTGAACAGCGTGCCGAAGACTTTCTGCACGCGAGTGATGTGGCTGCCGATCGCGACGGTGCCGCCGAGTTGTTCTTTCAGGTAGGCCGCTGCCGAAACGTGATCGGCGTGGACGTGTGTTTCCAGAATCCACTGCACCGACACGCCCAGCTCGCGGACCCTGCCGATCAGCTTGTCTGCGGACTGCGTGCTGGTGCGCCCGGATTTCGGGTCGTAATCCAGCACGCTGTCGATCAGCGCGGCTTGAAGCGTAGAGCGGTCAATGACCAGGTAACTGATGGTCGAGGTCTGCGGATCGAAGAACGCCTCTACGCTCAGCTTTTCGCCAATGATCATGGTGCTCTCCTTTGTTGCCGATGCAGGAATGCTGCGGTGTGTCTGTGATGCGGAGGTCGACGGTTACGGCGTCTTCGCGGGCAAGCGCGCTCCTACAGGACGTGCGGCGTGTCAAATGCAGGCCTTGGGTATCAAACGAACGTCACAACGCCATCTTTCAACGACTGCACGCGCGCCAGTGACTCTACACGATAGCCCTGACCGTCCAGCTCGGCGCGGCCGCCCTGGAACGACTTCTCGATCACGATACCCAGGCCGGCGACGGTTGCGCCCGCTTGCTTGATGATCGAGATCAGCGCCTGGGACGCCTTACCGTTGGCCAGGAAATCGTCGATGATCAGTACCCGATCACTGCTGTTCAGGTGACGGGTCGAAATGGCGATGGTGCTTTCGGTCTGCTTGGTGAACGAGTAAACCGATGCGGAAAACATGTTTTCAGTGAGGGTCAGCGACTGATGCTTGCGCGCGAAGATCACCGGAACGCCCATCTTCAAACCGGTCATGACCGCAGGGGCGATACCCGACGCCTCAATGGTGACGATTTTTGTGATGCCCGAGTCGGCAAACAGCGTGGCGAATTCGTCGCCGATCTGCTGCATCAACACCGGGTCGATCTGATGGTTGAGAAACGCGTCGACCTTCAATACCTGATCGGAAAGCACGATGCCTTCGTCGCGAATTTTCTTGTGCAGTGCTTCCACGTGTGTGGTCCTCAGAGCGCGATGTGCGCGAAATGAACGTTATCTTTTCAGCATGGCGCGTATGTCCGCCAAGGCTGTGTTGCCGCGTACGGCTTTGACTTCAACGGGCGTGTCATCGTTGCCTTCCCAGGCGAGATCGTCCGGTGGCAGTTCGTCGAGGAACCGGCTCGGCAGGCAATCAATGATTTCGCCGTACTGCTTGCGTTTGGCGGCGAAGGTGAACGCCAGCGTCTGCCGCGCGCGGGTGATGCCCACGTAGGCCAGGCGACGTTCTTCTTCGATGGTATCGGCCTCGATGCTGGAGCGGTGCGGGAGGATTTCCTCTTCCATGCCCATGATGAACACGTACGGAAACTCCAGGCCCTTGGAGGCGTGCAGCGTCATCATCTGCACGCCTTCGGCGCCGTCTTCCTCTTCCTGCTGACGTTCGAGCATGTCGCGCAGGACCAGTTTGCCGATGGCTTCCTCGATCGTCATGCCGCCTTCTTCGTCCTTCTCCAGCGTGTTTTTCAGCGCCTCGATCAGGAACCACACGTTGCCCATGCGGTAGTCGGCGGCTTTGTCGCTGGAACTGTTCTGACGAATCCAGTTTTCGTAATCGATGTCCATGACCATGCTGCGCAAAGCGGCAATCGGGTCTTGCGTCGCGCATTGCTGGCGCACGCCGTCCATCCAGTGCTTGAAGCGTCTGAGGCGGTCGGTGAAGCGGGCGTCCAGATGTTCACCCAGGCCAATCTCGTCGGTGGCGGCGTACATCGACACCTTGCGCTCGGTCGAGTAGTTGCCCAGCTTTTCAAGGGTGGTGGAGCCGATTTCCCGGCGCGGGACGTTGATCACGCGCAAGAAGGCGTTGTCGTCGTCGGGGTTCACCAGCAGGCGGAAGTAAGCCATCAGGTCTTTCACTTCCTGGCGTCCGAAGAAGCTGTTGCCCCCGGACAGCCGATACGGAATCTGGTGGTGCTGCAGCTTCAGCTCGATCAGCTTGGCCTGATAGTTACCGCGATAGAGGATCGCGAAATCGCTGTACGGCCGGTCGGTGCGCAGGTGCAGGCTGAGGATTTCGATGGCCACGCGCTCGGCTTCGGCGTCTTCGTTCTTGCAGCGAATCACACGGATTTCATCGCCGTGACCCATCTCGCTCCAGAGTTGCTTCTCGAACGCGTGGGGGTTGTTGGCGATCAGCACGTTGGCGCAGCGCAAAATACGGCTGGTGGAGCGATAGTTCTGCTCCAGCATCACCACTTTCAATGACGGGTAATCGTCCTTGAGCAGCATCAGGTTTTCCGGCCGTGCGCCGCGCCAGGCGTAGATCGACTGATCGTCGTCACCCACAACGGTGAACTGGCAGCGCGTGCCGATGAGCATCTTCACCAGCAGATACTGGCTGGCGTTGGTGTCCTGATACTCGTCGACGAGCAGGTAGCGCACCTTGTGCTGCCACTTTTCCAGAATGTCGGCGTGCTCTTCGAACAGCTTCACCGGCAGCAGAATGAGGTCGTCGAAATCCACCGCGTTGTATGCCTTCAGCGTGCGCTGATAATGGCTGTAGACGATGGCGGCGGTCTGCTCCTTTGGGTTTCGCGAGTTGGCGAGGGCCTCGGGCGGCAGGATCAGTTCGTTTTTCCAGGCGCCGATCATGTTCTTGATCTCGTCGACGCCGTCGTCGCCCGAGTATTCCTTCTGCATGATGTCCGTCATCAGCGCCTTGACGTCGGTTTCGTCGAAGATCGAGAACCCGGGCTTGTAGCCCAGACGGGCGTGTTCCTTGCGGATGATGTTCAAGCCCAGGTTGTGGAACGTCGAAACCGTCAGGCCGCGCCCTTCGCCAGCGCGCAAAAGGGTCCCGACGCGCTCCTTCATCTCGCGCGCTGCCTTGTTGGTAAAGGTCATGGCGACGATGTACTGGGCACGGATGCCGCAGTTCTGGATGAGGTGGGCAATCTTGCGTGTGATCACGCTGGTCTTGCCGGAGCCAGCGCCGGCGAGCACCAAAAGAGGGCCGCCGACGTAGTTCACGGCTTCCTGTTGCCGGGGATTGAGTCGGGACATGGGGAAAAATGGGGTCGCTTTGAAAAGGGCGGGCATTTTAACAGGGTCAGCGGATTGTGCAGCCACCGTCCGACACTGTGATGCGCCGCGCTATCTATATTTCGCCGTTTTGTTACATTTGCGTATTGCGGATGATTCTCGCGTTTGACGACCCTCATTCGGGGGTGCGCCAAGGTCTTTACGTTTGTGTGGGGAGTTAGCTTGTCTACGCCTGTCGAACCCTTGCGCTTGCTGATTCTGGCGGACTCGCCCGAATGGCCGGCATCGTTGCGCGAGTGCCTGGCACCGATCGGAGACGCCGCCGTCCTTGACTGCGCGCCCAGCTGGGCTGCCGCTGGCGATCAAACAGACCTCGCCGTCCCCGGAATCCTTTTCACCACCGAAGCCCTTCAGCCCGCCGCCGGCCAATGCCGCTGGCCCACCGTATTGCTTTTCGAGACAGAACCGGACGAAGAGCCTGTCGGCGTCAGCGATTGGCTGGTGCGCGACGCACTTACCCCGCAAGCCTTGCGCCGCTGTCTACGTCATGTGCGCGAACGGGGCGTGCTGGAAACCACGCTCAATCGCCTCGCCGAGCAGGATCCTCTCACCGGCATCGCCAATCGACAGGGCTTTCAAACGCTGTTGGCCGCCCGGCTGGCCGAGTTCGATGGTCGTGGTCTGGCGCTGGGGCATCTGGACCTGGACAACTTCCGGCGCGCCAACGACGCGCTGGGTCATCAGGCAGGTGATCGACTGATTCTGCAAGTGGTCGCCCGGCTGAAAGGTCAACTGGAGGCGTGCGATCAACTGGCGCGATTGGGTAGCGACGAATTCGCCCTCCTGATCGACACTCGACGGGCACCTGAGCGCGCGGAGTCCATTGCCGAGCGCATCACCGAAGCCTTGTCCGAACCGTATTGGATCGATGGCGAAAGCCTGTTGATCGGTTGCAGCCTGGGCATCGCATATGCCCGTCTCAACGGCGGCGCCGATCCACTGATGTGGCATGCGCACATCGCCATGCAGCAGGCCAAGGGCACGCAGGGCTGTACCTTTCACGTCTTCAACGAACGCATCAACCGCAATGCCCGCAGTCTCGCCGACCTGGAAAGTGAGCTACGCCGGGCCTTGCGTCGCGACGAGCTGGAGCTGCATTACCAGCCGCGCCTATGCCTGAACACCGGGCACATTCTGGGGCTGGAGGCATTGGTGCGCTGGCGCCACGCTGAGCGCGGCTTGCTACCGCCGAGCGAGTTTGTGCCGCTGGCCGAGCAAAGCGGGCTGATTGTCCCGCTGGGATACTGGGTCATCGCCCGTGCGCTGCGCGACATGCAGGCCCTGCGCGAGAAGGGCGTGCCGCCGCTGCACATGGCAATCAACCTTTCATTCCGTCAATTCCAGGATAACCAGTTGCTGGCGACGCTCAGCCGCTTGATCGCCGATCGCGGTATTGACGCGCAATGGCTGGAATTCGAACTCACTGAAACAGCCGTCATGCGCCGCAGTGACCTGGTCAAGCAGACCATGGACGCGCTGGGCCGGCTGGGTGTGCGCTTCTCGCTGGACGATTTCGGCACCGGCTTTTCATCCTTCGTGCACCTCAACAGCCTGCCGATCACGCTGCTGAAGATCGACAAGAGCTTTGTCGGTGAAATGGAGCAGCGCGAGGAAAACCGCAAGCTGGTCCACGCCATGATCAACCTGGCCCACAACCTCAGCCTCGAAGTGGTGGCCGAAGGCGTCGAAACCCCTGAGCAACTGGCATTGCTGCGCAGTTTCAACTGCGATCAGGCTCAAGGGTTTCTCATCAGCCACCCGCTGGCATTGCCGGAGCTGATGAATTATCTCGCGATGGATCAGAGCAAAGGGACTGCGCTGCAGAGCCAGTGAGGGGCGGCGCAATTTTTCGACACGCCTCGGACAGATTCTGTAGGAGCGCGCTTGCCCGCGAACGCGGTGGGTCAGGCAACACGGATGTTCCAGACCCATCGCCTTCGCGACCGTCGTAACCTCCGATTGCTCCTACAGTGGATCTGCGTCCGCCCTGAATTGTGAGTACGCCCTCCTACAGATTGCAGAGGCCTATCCCATCACAACAACGCCCGTCGCTTCTTTGCGCAGCAGCCGCGCGGTCTTGCGCTCGAATGCCCACGTCAGTGCAACCGCTGAGCAGAGCAGGCCGATCGCCAATCCCCACCACACGCCGACTGCGCCCTGGTTCGCGAGAAACCCCAGGCCCCATGCCAACGGCGCGCCGACGACCCAATAGCTCGCGAGTCCGATCAGGAATGTGGTCTTGGCGTCCTTGAATCCCCGAATGGCGCCCATGGCGATGGTCTGCGTGCCGTCGAGAATCTCGAACCAGGCTGCGATCGCCAGCAGCTTCACCGCCAGCTCGACCACACCCTGGTATTTCGCATCGTTGACGTCCACGAACAAACCGATCACGGCGTGGGGCGCCACCCAGAACAGAATGCCGAACGACAGCATCAGCAGCCCGCCGAAGCCAATCCCCATGCGTCCGGCAGTCCGCGCCAGCAGCAGGTTTCCGGCGCCGTAATGCAAGCCGATGCGCATGGTCACCGCGTAGGAAATCCCGACAGGAACCATGAACGCCATCGACACCGACTGCAGGGCGATCTGGTGCGCGGCCATCTGGGTGCTGCCCATGGCGCCCATGCAGAACGCCGCGAAGGTGAACAGCCCGACTTCCACCGCATACGTGCCACCGATGGGCAGGCCCAGACGCCACAGCTCTTTCAGGCAGCTGCGCGAGAGTTTCAGCAGTTCTTTGTGAAGGGGATACGCCGCATAGGCGCTGTGATAACGAATGTGCAGGGCGAGGGCCAGGGCCATGGCGTTGGTGACAATGGCCGTGACCAAGCCAATGCCCATCAGGCCCCAGTGCGGCAGGCCGAACAGCCCGTTGATAAACGCGTAGTTGAGCCCGAAGTTCAGTGCCACCCCGACCAGACTGATCACCATCACGGGTGTAGCACGCCCCAGCGCGCTGGTGAATCCGCGCAACGCCATGAAACTCAGCAGGCCGGGCAGCGCCAATGGCAGCGTGACCAGAAACTCACTGGCCATGTGAACGTTGGCTTCATCTTGACCAAACTGCAGCAGGATCGGCTCGAGGTTCCACAGAATCAGCGCGGCAATCAGCGCCATGCCCCACGCCAGCCACAAACCAGCCTGGGTCAGGCGAGTCACACCGGCATGATCATTCGCTCCTTTGCGGATCGCCACCAATGTACCGACCGCTGCCATGACACCCACGCAAAAGAACGACACGAAGTTGTAGCTCGCGGCGCCCAGCCCGCCCCCGGCGAGGGATTCCGGGCCCAGCTTGCCCATCATCACGGTGTCGGTGAACACCATCAGCATGTGCGCCATCTGCGAAGCAATCAGCGGCCCGGCCAGACGCAGGATGATCCACAGTTCTTTGAAGGCGTGCTGGTGCATGGTCTTTGCGCTCGGGTTTGCGGGTGTTGGCAGGCTGGCCATTGTGGGGATTCAGCCAGGGATGCACAAAGGGATAAATCCGATAACTCGCATGAGTAAAACTCATCCTGGTATTTCTGCAGTAGAGTGACCGGAGTCGCCTGACTGCCTGAGGAATCTACGCCGATGTCTCGCACCCTCCCGCCTCTGTATGCCCTGCGCGCGTTTGAAGCCGCTGCGCGACACAGTTCGTTCACGCGTGCCGCTGAAGAGCTGTCGATCACCCAGAGCGCGGTCAGTCGGCATATCCGCACGCTTGAAGAGCATTTCGCCTGCCGCCTGTTTCGCCGCAACGGTCGTAATCTGCAACTCACCGAGGCCGCCCGCGAATTGCTGCCGGGCGTGCGGGAAGGCTTTTCAGCCCTGGAGCGAGCGTGCAGCGCGTTGATGGCGGAGGAGGGCATCTTGCGCATGAAGGCCCCATCGACCCTGACCATGCGCTGGTTGCTGGCGCGGCTGAGTCGCTTTCGCCATCTGCAGGTGGGCAACGAAGTCCAGCTGACCAGCGCGTGGATGGACATCGACAGCGTGGACTTCACCCAGGAGCCGTTCGATTGCGCAGTGTTGCTCAGCCATGGGCACTTTCCGCCGGAGTGGGAGGCGACCTACCTGTTCCCGGAATGGCTGATTCCCGTGGGTGCGCCGACGCTGCTTGATGATGCGCCGTGGGATGCCGAGCGCCTGGCCAGCGCCGAACTGTTGCACCCCACGCCCGACCGTCGCGACTGGCGCCGATGGCTGGAGCGCATGGATTTGTCTGACCGGGTTTCCCTCAAGGGAGGGCAGGTCTTCGACACGCTGGAGTTGGGCATGATTGCAGCGGCTCGGGGTTACGGTGTTTCCATGGGCGATCTGCTGATGGTGGCGGAGGATGTCGCCCAGGGCCGACTCAGCCTGCCGTGGCGCACGGCAGTGGTCAGCGGTGAAAACTACTACCTCGTCTGGCCCAAGACTCGTCCGGGCGGCGAGCGGATGCGGCGACTGAGTGACTTTTTGCAGGGCGAAGTGCAGGCAATGGCATTACCGGACGTCACTATTCTGGAGTAAGTCTTGGAGTGCTCCCCGGCCGAAAGCGGCCTCATGACCGCCAAAAAGGGAATTAATTCCGTCCTGAAGCGGCGTAGGACTAAAGTATTTCGTTTGTAGGCCGAAGGTGTATTGCAAAGCCGGTTCACCTCAATCGGTTTATCGATTCCCTCTATTAGAGTTCGTCCGAATGGTGTCCTGAAATCCAGGGCGGCCCAGTCGTTCGGCAAGGAGCCCCAATGCCTCAGCCTCGTGCCCGAATTGCTTCGCAACTCGGCATCGCCCTGGCCGTTATTCTGGCCGTCGTCATCAGCGGCAGCACGCTGTTCGCCTTGCGCTCACTGGACTCGGCTAACCTGGTCATTCGCGAAGAGCACATGAGCAGCGAAGCCCGGTTGCTGGCCGACCAGTTGAACACGTTCCACAGCACCCTGCGTGACAGCACCCAGCGTTTAAGCGGTCTGTTTGAAAAGCGCTTTTCGGGCGGTTTGAGCGTCCAGGCCGATCAACAGATCGCGGTTGCAGGCGTGCAGACCCCTGCGTTACTGCTCAACGGTACGGCATTGAACAACGACTTCACGGAAGTCGATGATTTCAAGAAAATGACGGCCGGCGTGGCGACGGTCTTTGTGCGCAGCGGCGACGACTTCGTGCGCGTCAGCACTTCGCTGAGCAAACAGGACGGCTCGCGCGCCCTCGGTACTTCGCTGGATCACAAACATCCCGCCTACGACAAGCTGCTCGCCGGTCAGGGATACGTCGGTCGCGCGCTGTTGTTCGATCGTCTGTACATGACGCAGTACAGCCCGGTGCGTGACGCCAGCGGCAAGGTCATCGCCGTGCTGTTCGTCGGCTTCGACTACACCGACGCGCAGAAGGCGCAGTTCGACAACCTGAAGAACTTCCGCATCGGTTCCACCGGCTCGCTGGCCCTGCTCGATGAGCAGAACAAATGGCTGGTGCCGCCTGCGGGCGTGAAGGACCTGGATCAGGCGAGCACCACGCTGGCCGAGTTCGCCAAGACGCCGAGCGTTGGCCGTTTCTGGCAGGACGCCGGTGAAGATTTCTACACCGTCGGCGAGAAGTTTGCCGGCGGCCCGTGGACGGTTCTGGCGACGATGCCCAAGGATGAAATCAGCGCAGTGACCTGGAGCGTCGGCACGCAACTGGCTATCGGCAGCCTGCTGGCAATGCTGATTGCTGTCGGCGCCGCGATCTGGCTGTTACGCAGCAAGCTGCGGCCGCTGTCGGCGTTGGTCAGTCAGGCAGAAGCCCTCGGCGCAGGTGATCTGAGCGTGCGTCTGAACATTTCCAGCCATGATGAAATTGGTCAGTTGGCAGGCAGTTTCAACAAGATGGGCCAGGCGCTGGAAACCATGGTGTCCCACATCCGCACGGCCGCGCTGGAAGTGAGTAGCCGTGCGAACGCACTTTCCGGCTTGTCGGGCGGCGCTTATGACGGGATGGAGCAGCAATCCGGCGAAATCACCAGCATGGCCGGTGCAGTGGAGGAGTTCAGCGCCACGGCCCTGACCATCGCCGACAACATGGGCACCACACAGCGCATGGCGCAGGGCAATGCCCAGCAGACGCGCATCGGCCGTACGTCGATGGAGGAGGCGTCGGCCTCGCTGGAGCAAATCGCAGGCTCGCTGAGCAGCACTGCGACGGTGATCGATACCTTGGGCCAACGCTCGCAAGAGATCGGCGGGATCGTCAGCGTTATCACCTCGATCGCCGAGCAGACCAACCTCCTGGCGCTCAACGCAGCGATCGAAGCCGCACGCGCCGGCGAGCAAGGCCGTGGTTTTGCGGTGGTAGCAGATGAAGTCCGGAGTCTGGCATCACGTACGCGCCAAGCCACCGATGAAATTTCCGGCATGATCAGCAGCATCCAGCAAGAGACCAGCAATGCCATCAACACCATGCAGCAAGGCAACGCGCTGATGCAGGAAGGCCTGTCGCGCAACGCCAAAGTCGCGGCAGCGCTGGCCCAGATCGACGAACAGAGCCGCTCGGCCGGCGAGCAATTCACGTCGATCACCACCGCGACCCAAGAGCAGAGCAACACCGCAACGCTGCTCAGCGCCAACCTGCAAAGCATCGCCCTGGCGAACAGCGAGCAACGCGAAGTCGTGTCCAACCTGGCGATTACGGCTCAAGAGCTGAACTCGGTAGCGTCTGACTTGCAGAAAGAAGTGGATCGGTTTCGGTGAGGGCGGAGCGCTGGTGGTGCTTGAGGGCGTACCGAACTGGGCACTAGGTCTCAGGCCTTCGGGGCCACTGTTGTGCAGCATGTAAAACGCGAAGAATGAGAAGGGTTGTGGAGGTTTCGGCATACACCACCAAGTAGTTCGGAGCCACTACGATCTCCCTGGTTCCCGCTTCCCGACCGGCTTTATAAAGCCTTGGATGGCGAGGGAGGTGGCCGATACGAACATCGATCTCCTCCTTCAAGCGCCACGCTGCTTTGGCGTCATGGCCGGCGATGTATTCAAGGATCGCCAGCAAATCGTCCTTGGCATACTTGCTCCATTCAATTGTCAGCACCGCGCTTCCTTTCAAGTAATTCGGTAGCGGCAGCCATGACATCCTCGTGCGAGTGCGTCGGCCCCGAGTCGTCCATGGCTTCACGCACCTTGCCCCTGAACCACTGATCGTAAGCGTCCGGGTGTGCGCCGAGGCCAGCGGGTAGACCGCCTTCGCGGACTACCCGAGTGAGCAAAATACGCACTGCATCGGAAATGGTGAGGCCAAAGTTGGCCAAGGTCTCCGATGCCTGGTTTTTAAGTGCCTGATCAATCCTCACATGCAGCATTGAAGTCTGGGTTGTCATGAGGGCTACTCCTGAAAAAGATCACTATGTATCTCATTTGAGATACGCACAACGAAGATCTTTAGTTCGACGAAGGCCGATACTGCAAAGCCTCAGCAATGTGGCATCGGGCGATTGCGTCCACCTTCTCCAGATCGGCCAGCGTGCGCGCCACTTTCAGCAATCGGTGTGCAGCGCGCAGAGAGAGGTTCAGACGTTCACAAGCATTCTCGAGCCAGGCTTCGTCTTCCGGCAACAGCGCGCAGTGCTGACGCAGTGCGGGCAGATCGAGGAATGCATTGGCGCAGCCCTGGCGTCGTTGTTGGCGCTGTCGGGCTTCGGATACCACCTCCGCTGCGCTGGCGCTTTCGCCCTTGCAATCGGGCGTTGCCGCTAAAGACGTGGTTTCGCGGGCGACCGTCAGATGCAGGTCAATCCGGTCGAGCAGCGGCCCGGACAGCTTGTTGCGGTAACGCTGAATCTGATCAGTTGAGCAGCGACAGCGCCCGGTCGGCTCGCCGTGATAACCGCACGGGCAGGGGTTCATCGCCGCCACCAGCTGAAAGCGCGCCGGAAAGCGCACCCGATCCCGCGCGCGGGAAATCACGATGTGGCCCGATTCGAGCGGTTCGCGAAGCACCTCCAGCACGCGCCGGTCAAATTCCGGGAGTTCGTCTAGAAACAACACACCGTGGTGCGCGAGGGTGATCTCGCCAGGTTGCGGGCGACTGCCGCCACCGACCAAGGCAGGGCCCGATGCCGAATGATGGGGTTGCCGAAAAGGGCGCTGGGGCCAGCTGGTCAGCGGAGCGTGACTGGCAACCGACTGAATCGCCGCCACCTCCAGCGCTTCGAGCTCATCCAGCGGCGGCAATAGCCCGGGCAAACGGCTCGCGAGCAGCGTTTTACCGGTGCCGGGAGGGCCGCTGAAAAGCAGGTTATGGGCACCAGCGGCGGCTACCAATAGAGCGCGTTTGGCGGCAGTCTGGCCTTGCACCTCACTCAAGTCGGGATAAGGCTGGGTCTGCAGAATCAGGCCATTGGATTTATAGGGCGGGATGACCGTATGGCCGTTCAGGTGCGACACCAGCTCCAGCAGATGACTGACCGCGATTACCTTCAGGCCTGACGCCAGACACGCTTCCTCGGCATTCACCGCCGGTACGATCAGCGTGTGTCCCGCTTCCCGCGCAGCGAGCGCCGCCGGGAGCACGCCCTGCACAGGCCGAATCGCACCGGACAACGCCAGCTCCCCCAGGCACTCAATGCCCTCCAGCGCAAGCGTCGGCACCTGCGCGCTGGCGGCGAGCAAGCCAAGCGCGATGGCAAGATCGAAGCGTCCGCCGTCCTTGGGTAAATCGGCAGGCGCCAGATTCAAGGTGATACGTCGCGCAGGAAATTCCAGCCGACAGTTAAGGATCGCACTGCGCACCCGATCCTTGCTTTCCTTCACCGCACCTTCCGGCAGACCCACCAGCGTCAGGCTGGGCAGCCCGTTGGCGAGATGGGTTTCGACGGTCACGGCAGGCGCTTCAACGCCAACTTGGGCACGGCTCAGAACGATCGCGAGGGACATGTCTTTCCTTGAAGGCAGCACCGCTTCCTGCGGCGAGCTTAAGGATAGTCATTGCTCCAACGCGTGCCCCCATGCATGTTCTACGGCATGTGTATGAATGGAAGGAGGGAGGAGTGATGACCAGTAATGGAGAGGGGCCCGTGCATCCAGGGGAAATTCCAAGCGAGGAGTTTCTCGAACCGTTGGCCACTAAGGTGACCTTCGCCGGGGCCCGAGCCTGTGACTTCGAGGCGCTTGTTGCCATCCGGATCGACGCCATGCGTGAGAGCCTTGAGCGGATTGGACGCTTCGATCCCGTGCGCGCCCGAGAGCGTTTTCGCGAAGGCTTTTCCCCCGAATTTACCCGCCACGTTTTGGTTGCCGGAAAGCGGGTGGGTTTTGTCGTGGTCAAACCGCGCGTTGACGGTTTGTTGCTCGATCACCTCTACATCAAGCCAGACGCGCAAGGATCAGGAATAGGTTCGATTGTTCTTCGTCAGATCTTTACGGAAACAGATGCGGCGGCACTGACGTTATACGTTGGGGCTCTGAAGGAAAGCGCTTCAAATCGGTTCTACAATCGTCATGGTTTTCAGTTCGTCGAAGCTGGCGAGTTCGATAATTACTATGTTCGGCACGCTGCTCAAGGCTGCCCGCCATTGGGTGGCTGAACAAAGCCTTCATAGACAGCGCCCACATCGCGCTACGGCTGGCGGCGTGCATCTAAACCACCCCGGAATTCTGGCTGAACTTGCAACTCACCTACGACCTGCGCAAAGCAGAGATCGAGCGAGGGCAGGCCATCAAGGCCCAGGTTCAGCGCATTGCGCACTGCGCCTGAGCACCGTCAGGATTCAACGCTCAATCGTGTTGCTCAGCCCCTGACGCTTTTGGTTGCGTGGCCAACTGCGCTTCCATTTCTGCCATCTTCGCTTCCAGTGCCTCAAGTCGGGCACGGGTGCGGGCGAGGACGATCATCTGGCTGTCGAATTCTTCCCGGCTGACCAGGTCCAGCTTGCTGAAGCCGCTTTGCAGCAGCGCCTTGAACTGGGTTTCGAATTCGCTGCGGGGAACCGGGGTTTCGCCGTTGAACAGGCGGGAAGCGTGGCCGCTCAGGGCGTCGAGAAAGGCTTTGGGGGCGAGCATGATGAAACTCCAGAATCAGAGGGGGCGAGTGTAGCACGCAGCTTTCGACCCTCCGCCGCACGCAACGCTCTGCACGGTTTTCGCGCATGGCATCGGGCGCGGGCGCACCGTTGTTGTGCGGTGATGACAATCAATGACTACGCTAAGGCGTGAATTAACGGTCGAACTGCCGAAATTCATGCATCTCGATGAGATGGCAAGCTTTCTGCTTAGTGGCTTGTAACCCATGCACTGATGCAGTCGCTGTGACGAATGCAGTGCGGCAGGCGGAGCGGGGAATGTTTCGTCAGAAGCGGTTTTCTGGAGCTGGTCAGGTCTGTTACGGACACGACGCGTTACAAAGCCAGACACTGCGCTTAGACTTGAGTCGGGTTTGTTTTCCTGGGGCAAGTCCACCAATTCGGGAGAAAGTTTCATGAAGCTAGTCACTGCCATCATCAAGCCGTTCAAGCTGGACGACGTACGCGAGTCGCTGTCCGAAATCGGCGTGCAGGGCATCACAGTCACTGAAGTCAAAGGTTTCGGACGTCAGAAAGGCCACACCGAGCTCTATCGCGGTGCGGAGTATGTAGTCGACTTCCTCCCCAAGGTGAAGATCGATGTTGCGATCGACGACAAGGATCTGGACCGCGTTATCGAAGCGATAACCAAAGCGGCCAACACCGGCAAGATCGGTGACGGAAAGATCTTCGTGGTCAATCTGGAACAGGCCATCCGCATCCGTACCGGCGAAACCGATACCGACGCAATCTAAGCCGCCAAACCCCAACGCCCCAGGAGAAAACAATATGACTCTGCGTCAATTCGCAGGGCTAGGAGCCCTGTTGTCCCTCGTAACCCCTGGCTTGGCCATGGCGGCAGACGAAGTGGCAGCCCCTGTACTCAATTCCGGCGATACCGCCTGGATGCTGACCTCCACCGCGCTGGTGCTGTTCATGACCATCCCCGGTCTGGCGCTGTTCTACGGCGGCATGGTCCGCTCGAAAAACATTCTTTCCGTGATGATGCAGTGCTTCGCCATTACCGGCCTGATCAGCATCCTGTGGGTCGTTTACGGCTACAGCATGGCGTTCGACACCACCGGTATGGAAGCCAACGTCGTCAACTTCAACTCCTTCGTCGGCGGTCTGTCGAAGGCATTCCTGGCAGGCATTACCCCAGCGAGTATTACCGGTCCTGCGGCACTGTTCCCGGAAGCGGTCTTCGTGACCTTCCAGATGACCTTCGCCATCATCACCCCGGCGCTGATTGTCGGCGCTTTCGCAGAACGCATGAAGTTCTCCGCGATGCTGATCTTCATGGCGATCTGGTTCACTCTGGTTTATGCGCCAATTGCGCACATGGTCTGGAGCGGCGTCGGTGGTCTGTTGTGGGACTGGGGCGTTCTCGACTTCGCGGGCGGCACCGTCGTTCACATCAACGCCGGTGTGGCTGGCCTGGTAGCGTGCCTGGTGCTCGGCAAGCGTAAAGGTTTCCCGACCACCCCAATGGCTCCGCACAATCTGGGTTACACCCTGATAGGCGCGGCCATGCTCTGGGTCGGCTGGTTCGGCTTCAACGCAGGTTCCGCGGCTGCGGCCAACGGCACCGCCGGTATGGCCATGCTGGTCACCCAGATCGCTACCGCTGCTGCAGCGCTGGGCTGGATGTTCGCCGAATGGCTGACCCACGGTAAGCCAAGCGCTCTGGGCATCGCTTCGGGTGTGGTTGCCGGTCTGGTTGCTGTGACTCCAGCTGCCGGCACGGTCGGCCCGATGGGCGGCCTGATCATCGGTCTGGCGGCAGGCGTGGTCTGCTTCTTCTGCGCCACCAGCCTCAAACGCAAGCTGGGCTACGACGACTCCCTGGATGCCTTCGGCGTTCACGGTATCGGCGGTATCCTCGGCGCGATCCTGACCGGTGTGTTCGCAGCGCCTTCGCTGGGCGGCTTCGGCACCGTGACCGACATCGCGGCACAAGTCTGGATTCAGTGCAAAGGCGTTGGCTTCACGGTCATCTACACCGCGATCGTGACCTTCATCATTCTCAAGGTGCTCGACATGGTCATGGGCCTGCGTGTGACCGAAGAAGAAGAAGCGGTCGGCCTGGATCTGGCGCAACACAACGAACGTGGTTACAACTTGTAATCCACCCATGAAAAAATGCCCGGGTCTCCGGGCATTTTTTTGTCTGGCGTTTGTCGATAGGGATGTCCGCACAGGGGGCAGGCGTTCCAGCCAGGAACATCCGCTGCAATGTTCGGCCAAACCTGACGATTCTGTACGCTTGAGAGGGCATAAACGCCCTTGTTCAGCGCTCCTGAAAATCGTCGCTCATTACGCACTTTGTTTTTTTTTCCAGCGCGTTAGAATGCGCGCCGAAGGGCGGAGAACGGTATGTGGCAACAGACCTTGATCACGCTGCGGGCAAGGCCTCGCGGTTTCCATCTGGTGACTGACGAGATCGTCGCGGGGCTAAGCGATTTACGCGAATGCCGCATCGGCCTGTTGCATGTCTGGTTGCAACACACTTCGGCCTCGTTGACCGTCAACGAGAACGCTGACCCGGCGGTACGTCGCGATTTCGAGCGTTTCTTCAACCGTCTGGTGCCTCAGGGGCGCGACGGCTACGAGCATGACGACGAAGGGCCCGATGATCTGCCTGCGCACTTCAAAGCCAGTCTGCTTGGCTGCCAGCTTACATTGCCGGTTACAAATGGACGGCTGGCGTTGGGCACATGGCAAGGTATTTATCTGGGCGAGCACCGCGATGCAGGCGGTGCCCGTAATGTGCTCGTCACGCTTCAGGGTGAGGGCACGACCGCTAAAATTACGCGGTAGTTGAATTTTTTCCGGCTGTCCAAGAAATCAAGCCCGGCTGGGCTATAACTAATCTGCTTTCGCAAGTCATGAGGTAGAACATGAGCGACGACGACATCGAAGAAGGTCTGGAAGACGATCTGGAAGAAGGGGAGGACGGTGAGGGGCTTGCAGCGGCTTCCGATGAAGATGCAGTGGAGGTCGATGACAGCGCTGAAGTCTCTGCGACTCCGGCCAAAGGCAAGGCCAAGGCCGCCGTGTCGGTTGACGAATTGCCCAGCGTGGAAGCCAAGAACAAAGAGCGTGATGCTCTGGCTCGCGCGATGGAAGAGTTCCTCGCACGCGGTGGAAAGGTCGTGGAAGTGGAGGCCAACGTGGTCGCCGATCCGCCCAAGAAGCCCGACAACAAGTACGGCAGCCGCCCTATCTAAGGGACTGGCTCTGCGCTTGATGAAAAACCCGCTGTCGCTGCGGGTTTTTTATTGCCTGCGATTCGGGTGGTTTAGTTGCCAGGTACTGGCATCGGGCAATGTTGTAGGAGCGGCGTGCACGAAGCGGGACTTAGTGATCAGGCCCAGCGCGCCAGCACCTCTGGCAACTGCGTCAGGCTGCTGATCTCGCCATCCGGCGCTTTTTCAGCTTCCCAGACTTTGCCGCCGGGGTTGTACCAGATCGCCCGCATGCCGGCCTGCTGAGCACCGGCGATGTCGTCACCGGGGTGGTCGCCGACATGCACGGCCTGACTGGCATCGGCATTGCCGCGTTTCAGCGCTTCAACGAAGGGAGCAGGGTCTGGTTTGCCGATACCCAGGTCCTCGGCGCACAGCGCGAAGGCGAAATAATCGGCCAGGCCCAGGCGGCGGACGTCGGCATTGCCGTTGGTCACCACTCCCAGCGTGTAAGACTTGGTCAGGATCTCCAGCGTCGGCACCACTTCAGGGAAGATGTCCAACTGGTGCCGCCCGTGAAGGAACACTTCAAAGCTCTGGTCCGCCAGCTCATGGGCTTCGGTATGACCATACCCGGCGTCCTCAAGGGCGTGAAACAGCACCGTGCGGCGTAACGCACTGATCCGGTGCTTGAACGTCGGGTCTTCTCCGATGAGTCGCGAGCGGATTTCCCACAGATGCTCCACCGTAACCACACCGAGCTTTGGCGCGTTGGCAGCCAGCCATTCGCGCAGCTTGGCTTCGGCACTGACAATCGCTGGTGCGGTTTCCCACAGCGTGTCGTCCAGATCGAAGGTGATCAGCTTAATGCTCATTATCGGCGTTACCTTTGCGCTTGGCCCGTGGATGGGCGCTGTCATACACCGTGGCCAGATGCTGGAAATCCAGGTGGGTGTAGATCTGAGTGGTGGCGATGTCGGCGTGGCCCAGCAGCTCTTGCACGGCGCGCAGGTCTTGGGACGACTCCAGCAAATGACTGGCGAATGAATGGCGAAGCATGTGCGGGTGCAGGTTCTGGCCCAGCTCGCGCTCGCCGGCAGCCTTGACCCGCAGTTGGATCGAGCGCGGCCCCAGGCGGCGGCCTTGCTGTCCGACGAACACCGCATCGTCCTGCGGATTGGCGAGCGCCCGCTGCTTGAGCCATTCCTCCAGCGCTTCCCGGGCTTTTCTGCCGACGGGTAAAACGCGGGTCTTGCTGCCTTTTCCGAGTACCTGCACAAGGCCGTCCGCCAGATCCAGGTCTGCACAGTTCAGCCCGGTCAGCTCGGACAGGCGCAGGCCTGACGAATAGAACAGCTCCAGGATGGCCTGATCGCGCCGGGCCAGAAAATCGTCTTCAACCCCGCCTTCAAGCAGTTGCAGGGCGCGGTCGGCATCAAGGGTTTTCGGCAAGCGACGCTCGCCCTTGGGCGGTGACAGGCCATTGGCCGGATCGTGATCGCAAAGGCCTTCGCGGTTGAGATAGTGATAAAAGCCGCGAACCGCTGACAGCAATCTGGCCAGGCTGCGCGACGACTGACCTTGCTGGTGAAGGCGAGCGACCAGGCTGCGCATGGCCTGAATATCCAGCGCTTTCCAGCTGTCGATGTGCTGCTTTTCGCAGAACCCCAGGACCTTGTTCAGGTCACGGCGATAGGCTTCAAGCGTATGGCTCGACACTTGGCGCTCACTGCGCAGGTGCGTGCAGTAAGCCTCCAGTTGCCGCTCCATGACTAGCGAACCGACCGCAGCGAATTGGTAAAGCGTGGCAGCAAGCGGCTGAGCACGTCGGCGATGTAACTGAGAAACAGCGTGCCGACCGAGCTTTTGTAATGCTGGGGATCACGGCTGCCGATCGCCAGAACACCATGCAGGCCTTGGTGGTTGAGGGCAGCCAGGGCGGTTGAGCCCACTTCCCTGCTTTGCTCGCTGCCGAACAGAAACTCGAGTTCATGCTCCCGCAGTGCGCCACACAGGGTCTTGCCGCCGGACATCAGCCCGCCAATGGCCTTCTGCGCGTCGGCGGCGCTTACCCAGCGGCCGACGGTCATCGGGTTGTCGCTGAACAGGATAAGGCTGACGAAGGGCACCTGAAATTCCTGGCGCAGGCTGTCTTCCACGCAGATGACAATGTCTTCCAGGCTGGTCGCGTCCATCAGATCGAGAATCAGCCGGCGGGTTTTTTCAAACAGCCGGTCGTTGTCTCGGGCCACGTCCATCAGTTGCGAAAGCCGGTGACGCATCTCGATGTTGCGCTCGCGCAGCAGTTTGAGCTGGCGCTCGACCAGCGAGACGGTGTCGCCCCGTTGGTGCGGGACGCGCATCATCGCCAGCAGTTCGTCGTGCTCGGCGAAAAAGTCAGGGTGCTGTTGCAGCCAGGCCGAAACCGCCTCGGCTTCAAGGGCAGGCACTGCGTTCTCGGCAGGGGACTGGCCGGGCGTGTCGTTTGAAGTCTGAGGCTGGTCGGTCATCGGATACACTCGCTCATAGACGTACTTGGCCTTCGTAAACCCGGACGGCCGGGCCAGTCATCATCACCGGATGGCCGGGGCCTGCCCACTCGATGGACAAACGTCCGCCCGGCAGGTCGATCAGCATCGGCGAATCCATCCAGCCCTGAGTAATGGCCGCGACCGCTGCCGCGCACGCACCGGTGCCGCAGGCCTGGGTTTCCCCGGCGCCACGTTCCCACACCCGCAGTTGCGCGCGCTGACGATCGACGACGTGGAGGAAGCCCACGTTCACGCGGGCCGGAAAGCGCGGATGGTTCTCGATCTTCGGTCCCAATACATGCACAGGTGCGTTGTTGATGTCGTAGACGCGCAGCACGGCGTGGGGGTTGCCCATGGACACGGCCGCAAGCTCGACGGACTCGCCATCGACATCAAGGGAATAACTGGCGGCCTGCTCTGGCGCATCGAACGGTATGTCCGCCGGAACGAGACGCGGCGCGCCCATATCCACGCTGATCTGGCCGTCGTTGCGGATGTCCAGCTCGATGATGCCGCTCTTGGTCTCGACGCGGATCTGCTTCTTGGCGGTCAGCCGCTTGTCCAGCACGAAACGGGCGAAGCAGCGCGCACCGTTGCCGCATTGCTCAACTTCGGAGCCGTCGGAATTGAAAATCCGGTAGCGGAAGTCCACGTCCGGATTGTTCGGCGCCTCGACCAGCAGCAACTGATCGAAACCGATACCGGTATGGCGATCGCCCCATTGCTTGGCGTGCTTGGGCAAAATGTGCGCGTGTTGGCTCACAAGGTCCAGCACCATGAAATCATTGCCCAGGCCATGCATCTTGGTAAAACGCAGCAGCATGGGATTACTCCGGCAGCAGGCTTTCGCCGGCAAACAGCTCAGTCACGGTTTCACGGCGACGCACTTCGAAGGCTTGCTCACCATCCACAAGCACCTCGGCCGTACGTCCGCGGGTGTTGTAGTTGGAGCTCATCACGAAGCCATAGGCACCGGCCGAATGCACTGCCAGCAGATCGCCTTCAGCCAGTGCGAGTTCGCGCTCCTTGGCCAGGAAATCACCGGTTTCGCAAATCGGGCCGACAACGTCGTAAGTGCGTTTGGCGCCGTCGCGGGGTTTGACCGCTGTTACGTCCATCCACGCCTGGTACAGCGCCGGACGAATGAGGTCGTTCATGGCGGCATCGACGATGGCGAAGTCTTTGTGCTCGGTGTGCTTGAGGTACTCGACGCGGGTCAGCAGCACGCCAGCATTCGCGACGATGAAACGGCCCGGCTCGAACATCAGCGCCAGATCGCGGCCATCGAGGCGTTCACGCACGGCTTCAATGTATTCGCCTGCGAGTGGCGGCTCTTCGTCGCGATAACGCACACCCAGACCGCCGCCCAGATCGATATGCTTCAGCAGAATGCCGCAGTCGCCCAGCCGGTCGACCAGATCGAGCAAGCGATCCAGTGCATCAACGAAAGGCGAGAGCGTGGTCAGCTGGGATCCGATGTGGCAGTCGACGCCGATAACGTCGAGGTTCGGCAGCTGCGCGGCGCGGATGTAAACGTCTTCGGCGTCCGCGATGGCGATGCCGAACTTGTTTTCCTTGAGGCCGGTGGAGATGTAGGGGTGGGTGCCGGCATCGACGTCCGGGTTGACGCGCAACGACACCGGAGCGCGCACGCCCATTTCGGCGGCGACGACTTGCAGGCGTTCGAGTTCGTCGGTGGACTCGACGTTGAAGCAATGCACGCCGACTTCGAGCGCACGACGCATGTCATCGCGGGTCTTGCCGACGCCGGAGAAGACGATCTTGTCAGCCTGTCCGCCCGCTGCCAGTACGCGCTCGAGTTCGCCACGGGAAACGATGTCGAAACCGGCGCCCAGGCGCGCCAGGACATTGAGAACGCCCAGGTTGGAGTTCGCTTTGACCGCAAAGCAGACCAGATGCGGCATGCCGCTCAGGGCATCAGCGTAGGCGCGATACTGCGCCTCGATGTGCGCGCGGGAATAGACGTATGTCGGCGTGCCGAAACGTTCGGCGATGGCAGACAACGCCACTCCTTCCGCGAACAGCTCACCGTCGCGGTAGTTGAAGGCGTCCATGACTGATTCCTAGTAGGTCGAAGTCTGATGCTTGTGCGATTGCGACTTGGTCTGGCTGGTGCCGTCGGCGGACGAGTCGTCGTCGGGCAGATACAGTGGACCTTTCTGACCGCAGGCAGAGACCAGACACGCAACTGCAAGCAGCGCGGCCAGGGAGGAAATCAGGCGCTTCATGGCGAAATCCTTTGTATAAGCATTAATTGCGCCCGAGTATACCGACCACCCGACAGATTGCCTATGCGCTGGGGTTCCCGTCCGGCGGGGGTTTGACGCCGCCGCGCAATTAGACAGTGCAGCGCATGCGGATTTCTGACGCAGCCTGCGGTGGAGCCGGACGTTACTGCCTTCCCGGCCGAAGCCACTCCCACATCTGCACTTGGGCGGGTAGGCTTTGCATTTGCCGGGGAGCGACCGTATCGTGCGTCGCTGCGCCATCCGCTGACACTTTTGAGGTTCATGCAATGAGTTTGACCGAAGCCCGTTTTCACGATCTGGTCGATGCCACCCAGGAAAAGCTCCAGGACATCTTCGACGAGAGCGGTCTGGATCTGGACCTTGAGAGTTCGGCCGGTGTGCTGACCGTCAAGTTCGAAAACAGCTCGCAGTTCATCTTCAGTCGCCAAGAGCCACTGCGTCAGCTATGGCTGGCGGCTGCGTCAGGTGGTTTCCACTTTGATTACGACGAAGAAGCGAAGCACTGGATCTGCGACAAGAGCGAAGAGCTGTTGAGCGAGATGCTCCACCGTCTGGCTAAACAGCAGGCCGGGGAAGACATCGACTTCGACGCCCTCGACGGCAGCGACGGCAACCGCCAGTGACTGTTAGCGCAACGCCGGTCAGACCGCCGAAACCGCTGTTCAGCAACGTCAGCACGGCTGTGCCATCGCCGTGCATCAGCATCTGCCGGCTCGACGAAGACAAAGTCTGCACGGGGTGTCATCGCCACGTTGAAGACATCCGCGAGTGGCGGGCGGCGACCGATGAGCGCCGGCGCGAGATCGTGCGGCAGGCGGATCAGCGTCGCAGTGCAAATTCCGATCACATGTAGGTCACGGCCCCTCTTGGAAAAGTTGAATCATAGGAGCCGGCTTGCTGGCGAACAGGATTTGGCGTTTACCCTTGCAGCGTCTGACTTAACGTCTTCGCAAGCAAGCCGGCTCCCACAAAGGCCGGTCCTGTCGCGATGCCGGGCCTGATGTCTGGCCGCAGCTGGCATCAAGCCTCATCCATCGCGGCATTCAGTGACTTTTCCAGTTTGGCCTTGTAGCGCAGGAACAGGATCGTTTGCCCGCGCGTGTCCCCCAGTATCCCGGACAGGTCCAGATCAGTGATGTAGCAGCGGTAACGTTGTGGCTCGCGACGTTGCTCGAGAATCCGTCGCGCCACGACGCTGAACAGCTGATCGCCATACTCCAACTCGGAAAACTCCATCCCGTCGCAATACAGCGTCACGCTGACCTGTCCGGGCGACGCCTCCTCGATGATCGCCTGCACATCAAAAAACGATGGGTCGTTGAGCACTGTTGGTGTCGGGCGATGCTCAACGCGGCGGGCCCGGCCTGATCCATCGGGGTTTATGCGGTAATACAAAGCCTCCAGCGACGTTGATTCCAGCGGGTTGTCCAGCGGCAGCAGCGTCACGCGCCGATACATCAACGATTGAAAAAAGCGCTGCAGCGGCACCAGCAGGCTGGATTCACTGTGATAAGGCACCTGCTGATGCCACAACGCATTGCGCTCATCGAGCACGTACAGGTCGGCGTTCGGTTCGTTGATCCGGTAAAACACCTGAATGCACTCGGGCTGGCCGTGCGGGATAAACAGCGACAAGTCCGAGTCGTCCAGTGCCTGGGGGTCCAGATGAAGCGGGCTGTAGGCGGAAAGCTCTGCGCCCAGATAGTCAAAGAGCGCCGGCAGGTTGTCGAGCGTGACATGACTGACCTGGCCGGGGATCATTTTCAGCACGTGATACCGCTGTTCGACCTGGATGAGATAGCGATGATTCAGGCGCCGGTCCAGCAACAGTTGCGCCGTGCCGATGAGCTCCTCCACGCGCTGGGCTATGGCCTGCGCGCGGTTGTGGCAAAAGCAGCGCACGCGGATGACAGGCCTCGCGGCGTTCTCCGGCGGGCCGTTGAGCAAGTCTGTCAGGCAGTCCATCAGCGCAGAGGGGCCGTCGAAGCGACTGACCAGCACTTCGTTCCAGCTGTTAAGCGTGATCTGATCGAAGGTCAGCACCAGATTTTCGCGTACCCCGGCATAGCTCAGCGAGTCCGTTCGTTCGGTGGTCATCAGAATGTTCAGGTCCTTATGGTGCCTGAGCGGATCGACGCCGACATTGACCAGCAGCAGAATCTCACGGGGCACGCTTGGGCTGAGCAGCACCTCTTCCTCGACCATGCCGGCCGGCAGCGCAATGCTCTGCTGTAATGCGCCTTGCACATTGAACAGTTCGAACTCGGTCAGATCGCTGATGCCAGGATGCAGCGCCAGGCGCGTACTGCTGTCGATGACGTTGTTGCGATGGCACCACGTGAGCAGTTCCAGCAACTCGCGACTGCGCTTGATCGGCGCAAACGTTTCCAGCTCGTGGGCACTCAGGCTGCCGTTGTAGAGACACCACTGATACCTGCCGGGCTCGCGCTTGTTCGGCAGTTGCGCGAGCGTCAGCGTGTCTTCCGCCAGATCCGGCGTGATGCCCGGATTGAGAAACTCCACTTTGCCGGCTTTGCGTTCAAAGGCTGCATACAAACGCCGGCCGAGCACATTCAAGTCGCGTTTGTTGATCGAATTGACTGCCTTTTGCGCACGGGCGAATTGGGTCAGGAAGCGATAACTGAAGTTGAGCTCGCCGACCAGTGCACGGCGCTCGCTGGCGACCTGACGCACTTTCCACTGGCTGCGGCTGTCGAGCAGCGCCAACTGACGCTCGTCCCAGTTCCACTCATTGACCAGCCGCTCCAGCAGCAGGCGCTGCCAACCGTTGCTGCGGTGGCGAGTGGCGCCCGTGAGTTTCTTGTTCACCTTCAGGTACAAACTGCGGCGTACCAGTTCCAGCCGCTCGGGCTCGCCCCTCGCGAGCAAGTATTCCTCGATGCGCCGGTAGACCATCACGTAGGGGTCCAGCTCGTCGAGGTCGGCACGGTTGGCAAACACCGCTTTCTTGAAGCGCATGCTCAGGCACTGCACCTGCGGGTGTTCGCTGGCATAGACCTCAGTCAGCAGCAGCTTGAGCACCGATTTGTAGGGCGATTCGATACCTTTGAACAGTTGCCACAGCCCTGCGCCGATGAACTCGCCCGGCGGGATGTGCGACATATTGCCGAGGTCCAGCACCTCGTCAGCGCGAATAAAGCGTTTCGACAGCAGGGTATGGGTGTATTCGGCGTAGCGCGTTTCCTCGTAGACCGGCACCAGCCACCACATCGGGGTGCGCCCGGCCAGCCAGATGGCGGTGCGATAAAACTCGTCGAGCAGCAAATAGTGCTGCGTCGTGCCGCAGTCTTCGCCACTCAGCTGTGCATCCCGCTCGCCGACGACAAAGCGCTCCGGATCAACGAGAAAGAAGTGCGCCTCGGCGCCCATGCTTGCTGCCCAGCTTTCAAGCGACTGGCATTTCTTGCGCAGTTCCTGGATTTCGTCTGCCGACAGTAGCGGGTCGTGGCAGATCCACACGTCCATGTCGCTCTGGTCGGCCTGGGCGAGGGTGCCAAGGCTGCCCATCAGGAAGATGCCGTGAATCGGCTGCGGTGGATTCACCCGGCGTGGTTTGTAGGAGAACGATCGCGTCAGGCGTTGCGCTTCAGCAAGGGCCTGGGCGTCAGGCTCGTAATGGGAAACGCCAGCAGGGGTCGACCCCGACACATAGCCCGGCAACAGAGGATGATTGACATGGAAAAACAGTGGCAGCAGCGAAAGCACGCTTTGCTGGCGTGTCGACAGGCCTTCGTACGCGCGCGCCAGTCGACTCTCGCTCAGGGCCAGGAAGCGGCTGCGTAACTGGGCAAGGACCTTGCGATCAATGCCCTCATCCAGATCCGGGCGAATTTCGAAACTACGCGTCATCGCGACTCGAAGCCGTCGGGCGGCACTGCATGAAGTGAGGGTATAGCGATAATCAAGACAGCTTGGCGTCAGGCCGGTAAGGCTCGGCTGCGCGTCTTTTTTATGGCGCCATTATTTTATCGGCGCAGCATCGTCGAAATGGAGGATTCGCGAAACCTTTATTTGATGCGTCCAGGCAAAGGTTTCGCGAGGGACGAAGTCAGGCAGCTTCCTGGCTTGTGGCAAGAATGATCAACAGTGATTGAGCGTGGTCGGCGGCATCCAGCCCCAGGCTGGTCAAGTAGCCTCCGTCGTGTTGCGTGGTGAGGCCTTTGTCGAAGAGTCGTTGGGCGGCAGCGATGGCTGTGGGAGCCGCAGAATGGTGGTGGACCTTCAGTCCCTCTTTGGTGTTGCTCAGATTGAACAGCGACAGGATTTCCAGCTCGGCAACCAATTCAGGGGTAAACGACATAGGTGCTCCAGACTTTTTCCAGTGGATACACCGCGATCAGAATCGCAGGCGTGACGGCCCCGTCGCCATGCAGCAGCGAGGCTGTTGGAGTGTAGTCAGGTCTGGGAATTTTGCTGGAAGTATCTGGCCGGTCGTCAGGTCGGGTGAGCGACCGGCATTTTTCGCGGGTTTTACTCGTCTTCAGCCAGCTTTACACCGGGCGGCATGTCGGGCAACGCCCGCAGCGCCGCTTCATACCAGACGGTATTGAACGGACGGTCATCTTCCAGGATCCCGTCAATCTCTACCGCAAGCACATGGGCCATCATCACCAGAATCTCTTCTCGCTCGTAGCCCACCAGCGTCAGCTTGTTGAACGTGGCCTTGGCCGCTGGCGGGTTATCGCTTTCGATCTGATTTTCAATGGCCTGAATCAGCGTCGTTTCAGCGAATTCTTCTTCGTCGTTTTCGATGTTGTCGCTCATGTCGTTCTCGATGTCTTGCCAATTAGATGGAATCGCCCCCACGGGGCGACCCCTTTGATGCGCTCAGCGGCTGGCGAGCAAGTGCTGGCCACGCACGACCGCTGCCTTGACCTGCTCAGGCGCCGTGCCGCCGATGTGGTTGCGGGCATTGACCGAACCTTCGAGCGTCAGCACCGCGAAGACATCCTGTTCGATCTGGTCGCTGAACTGACGCAGCTCGTCCAGCGTCATCTCGGCCAGGTCTTTGCCGGTCTCAACGCCATGCTTCACCGCGTGGCCGACGATCTCGTGACAGTCGCGGAACGGAAGGCCGCGGCGGACCAGATAGTCGGCGAGGTCGGTGGCGGTGGAGAAACCACGCAGCGCGGCCTCGCGCATCATGGCGTGCTTCGGCTTGATCGCCGGGATCATGTCGGCGAAGGCACGCAGCGAATCGCGCAAGGTGTCGGCGGCGTCGAACAGTGGCTCCTTGTCTTCCTGATTGTCCTTGTTGTATGCCAGCGGCTGGCCCTTCATCAAGGTCAACAGGCCCATCAACGCGCCAAACACACGTCCGCTCTTGCCACGGACCAGCTCGGGCACATCAGGGTTTTTCTTTTGCGGCATGATCGAGCTGCCGGTGCAGAAGCGATCAGGCAGGTCGATGAACTGAAATTGCGCGCTCGTCCAGAGCACCAGCTCTTCGGAGAAGCGCGACAAATGCATCATCGCGATGCTCGCGGCGGAGCAGAATTCGATGGCGAAGTCGCGATCGGAGACGCTGTCCAGCGAGTTGCCGCCTACTGCTTCGAAACCCAGCAGCTGGCAGGTCAGTTCGCGGTCGATCGGGTACGTGGTGCCGGCCAGCGCGGCGCTGCCCAGTGGCATGCGGTTGGTGCGTTTGCGGCAATCGACCAGGCGCTCGTAATCGCGGCTGAGCATTTCGAACCATGCGAGCATGTGGTGGCCGAATGTCACCGGTTGCGCGGTCTGCAGGTGAGTGAAGCCCGGCATGATGGTCTCGGCTTCGCGCTCGGCCAGCCCCAGCAGACCTTCTTGCAGGCGAGTGATCTCAGCCAGAATAAGGTCGATTTCGTCACGCAGCCACAGGCGGATGTCGGTGGCGACCTGATCGTTGCGGCTGCGCCCGGTGTGCAGTTTTTTACCGGTGACGCCGATGCGGTCGGTCAGGCGCGCTTCGATGTTCATGTGTACGTCTTCGAGGTCCACGCGCCAGTCGAACGTGCCGGCTTCGATCTCGCCCTGAATGCCCTTCAGCCCGTCGATGATGGTGTCGCGCTCGGCGTCGGTGAGCACACCGACCTTGGCCAGCATCGTGGCGTGGGCAATGGAGCCCATGATGTCGTGGCGATAAAGACGTTGATCGAAGGTAACGGAGGCGGTGAAGCGTGCGACGAAGGCGTCGACGGGTTCACTGAAGCGGCCGCCCCAGGACTGGTTGGTCTTGTCGGTGCTCATGATTCGCTCGCTGCTGTGCTGGTGGCTGAAACTGATGAAAAACCGGCGCCGGCCGATTCTAAAGACGCGGGCGATGATAACAGCATTGCCGTTTATTTATCCCCGACGGCTTGCCCGCAACGGTATCAGCGAAGAGACTGTCGGCCATGCAGAACGAGCGCAAACATCCGGGCCAGAGCAGTGCGCCCGGTAAAGAGTTTTTCCTCCCGGAACTGTGTCTGCCCCAGGCGTTGCTGATGCTGGTAGTGCTGGCAGAGTTGCTGGTCTTCGTGCTTGTGCTCATCGAACCCATGCGGCCGGATTTCGACTGGGTGCGGCTGGCGCTGATTTCTCTTTTCGTGCAGTGGATCGTGCTGCTGTCCGCCGCGCTACTGTGCGGCTTGCGCCCCTGGCTGGCGCGCCTGCGTGCTGGCGTGGCCGGCTGCATAGGTTGTCTGCTGGTGGTGGCGGTGACGCTGATGTGCACTGCCGTGACTGACTATTACCAGGTGAATCCCCCGACCTCGTTCGATGGGGTTGTCGAGCGGTACCTGCGCTACGCGCTGATCGCCTTGATCATGTCCGCGCTGATGCTGCGCTACTTCTACCTTCAGAGTCAGTGGCGCAAGCAACAGCAGGCCGAGCTTCAGGCCAGGATCGAGTCGCTGCAAGCGCGTATCCGTCCGCACTTTCTGTTTAATACACTCAACAGCATCGCCAGCCTGGTGACCAGCGACCCGGTCAAAGCGGAGCAGGCGGTGCTTGATCTGTCCGACCTGTTCAGGGCCAGTCTGGGCAAGCCCGGCAGCCTGACAACATGGCGCGAAGAGCTCGAATTGGCGAAACGCTATTTATCGATTGAGCAATATCGACTTGGCGAGCGTCTACAGTTGGACTGGGCCGTAAGTGCAATTCCCGACGACTTGCCAATTCCCCAGCTAACCTTGCAGCCATTACTGGAAAACGCGTTGATTTACGGTATCGCGCCCCGTGTTGAAGGCGGCGTGGTCAGAGTTGAGGCGGACTACGAACGGGGAGTATTCATATTGCGCGTCAGTAATCCTTACGATGAGGTCGTCTTACGGCAAAACCCAAGCGGCACTCAGCAGGCCTTGGCAAACATCGGCGCTCGAATCACGGCACTTTTCGGCCCCCTCGCCAGTCTGAGCGTGGAGCGCCGAGACGGTCGTCACTTCACCTGTCTACGCTATCCTTGTGCGAGACTCACGCAGGAAGCCAGAGCTATATGAATGTCCTGATCGTTGATGACGAACCCCTAGCCCGAGACCGCCTGAGCCGTATGGTAAGTGAGCTCGAGGGTTACAAGGTTCTGGAACCCAGCGCCACAAATGGCGAAGAAGCATTGCAGCTGATTGAAAATTTGAAGCCTGACGTGGTGTTGCTGGATATCCGCATGCCTGGCCTGGATGGACTTCAGGTTGCGGCAAAACTGTGCGAGCGCGACACCCCGCCAGCCGTCGTATTCTGCACGGCCCACGATGAATTCGCGCTTGAGGCCTTCCAGGTCAGTGCCGTGGGTTATCTGGTCAAACCGGTTCGTCCCGAGCACTTGCTTGAGGCGTTGCGCAAGGCCGAGCGGCCGAATCGTGTGCAACTGGCGGCGATGACCCGGCCTGCTGCTGAAAGTGGTACCGGCCCGCGCAGCCACATTAGCGCGCGTACCCGAAAGGGCATTGAGCTGATTCCGCTGGCCGAGGTGATCTACTTCATCGCGGATCACAAGTACGTGACCCTGCGCCACGAAGGTGGCGAAGTGCTGCTGGATGAACCGCTTAAAGCCCTTGAAGACGAGTTCGGCGACCGGTTCGTACGCATCCACCGAAACGCGCTGGTCGCCCGGGAGCGCATCGAGCGCCTGCAGCGCACGCCATTGGGCCACTTCCAGTTGTTCCTGAAGGGGCTCAACGGCGATGCGTTGATCGTCAGCCGCCGGCACGTTGCCGGTGTGCGCAAGATGATGCAGCAGTTGTAAGGGAGTGCCGCGAGGAGCATGCCGTCATGCGGGCGACACGCCGTCGCATGGCGTACGCAGGTTGATTGAGATCATGATGCGCGCAGATTGAATACAGCCATTCGGCCCGATCCGGCCGAGCTGTTATTATTCGCCGCATTCACTCAGCACGGACCGGTTCATGTCTTCTCGCGAAATCCGCATCGCCACCCGCAAAAGCGCTCTGGCCCTCTGGCAAGCCGAATACGTCAAGGCGCGTCTGGAGCAGGCTCATCCCGGTCTGATCGTGACGCTGGTGCCGATGGTCAGTCGCGGCGACAAGCTGCTGGACTCGCCGCTGTCGAAAATCGGTGGCAAAGGCCTGTTCGTCAAGGAGCTGGAAACAGCCCTGATGGAGCACAACGCCGATATCGCCGTTCACTCGATGAAAGACGTCCCGATGGACTTCCCTCAGGGCCTCGGCCTGTTCTGCATCTGCGAACGCGAAGACCCCCGCGACGCCTTCGTTTCCAATACCTACGCCAGTCTCGATGACCTGCCCGCCGGCGCTGTGGTGGGCACGTCGAGCCTGCGTCGGCAGGCTCAGTTGCTGGCGCGTCGGCCAGACCTGCAAATCCGGTTTCTGCGCGGCAACGTCAATACGCGTCTCGCCAAGCTGGATGCAGGCGAGTACGACGCGATCATCCTTGCCGCTGCCGGCCTGATCCGCCTGGGTTTCGAAGAGCGCATTACCGCGCCCATCAGCATCGACCACAGCTTGCCGGCTGGCGGGCAGGGCGCGGTGGGCATCGAATGCCGCAGCGTCGATATCGAAGTGCATGCCTTGCTGGCCCCGTTGCACCATGACGACACCGCCGTGAGGGTTACCGCTGAGCGTGCGCTCAACAAGCACCTCAACGGCGGATGCCAAGTGCCGATCGCCTGTTATGCCGTGCTGGAAGGCGAACAACTCTGGTTGCGCGGTCTGGTGGGCGATCCCTCCGGCACGGTGCTGCTGCATGCCGAAGCGCGTGCGCCACAAGTGGACGCTCAAGCGTTGGGCGTACAAGTGGCAGAAGCGCTGCTGGCTCAAGGTGCCGCAAAGATTCTCAAAGCGGTCTACGGCGAGGCAGGCGACGAGTGACGACCTGGCGTTTGCTGCTCACGCGTCCTGCTGAAGAATCGCGGGCCCTGGCGCAGACGCTGGCTGAGGTCGGCGTGCACAGCGCCAGCCTGCCGTTGCTGGAGATTGAGCCGCTGCCGGTTTCAGAAGCCAACCGTTCGATCATTTACGACCTAGCGGCCTACTGCGCCGTCATCGTTGTCAGCAAACCGGCCGCGCGCCTTGGGCTGGCAATGCTTGACGAAGTCTGGCCGCAGCCGCCGATGCAGAAGTGGTTCACCGTCGGCGCTGCAACCGCGCAAATCCTCGATGACTATGGCCTGCACGTGTTCTTCCCCGAGCAGGGTGACGACAGCGAAGCGTTGCTCGACCTGCCGCAGTTTCAACAAGCCGTCTCGGGATACGACCCCAAAGTGCTGATCATGCGCGGCGAAGAAGGACGCGAGCTGCTGGCCGAGCGGTTGCGTGAGCGTGGTGTGGTGGTCGACTACCTGCCGTTGTATCGTCGCCACCTGCCGCAATACCCGGCTTTCGTGCTGCCCGACACGGTTAAAGCGGAACGCTTGAATGGGCTGGTGGTCAGCAGTGGACAGGGTTTCGAGCATCTGCGCGAGTTGGCGGGTGATGCCTGGCCTGCGCTTGCACAAATGCCTTTGTTTGTACCGAGCCCCCGGGTCGCCGAAATGGCGCGTGCCGCCGGGGCTCTTATCGTAGTGGACTGCCGTGGCGCCAGCGCCCCGGCCTTGCTGGCAGCATTGCGCGAACACACCGCGCCTGCCTCACAGGCGTAATGGTCGATCAGTCGGATTACGCAACGCCCAAAATGCAAAGGATGGACACGTGAGCGAAACAGTCTTGCCAAAAGATGACGTTGAACCGGTACTGGCCAAATCTGAGCCGCTGCCGGATCCAGCGTACAAAGAACCGTCGAATCGCCGAAGCAGCAACGGGCTCGCCATACTGGCGCTGTTGCTGGGCGCAGCGGGCGTTGCCGTTGGCGGCTGGAGCGTCTGGCAACTGCGCGCCATGCAGGCCGGCCATCAGGAACAGTCGGGGCAGTTGCAGGACATCGGCTCTCAGACTCAAGCCCTCAAGCAGAGCGAGCAGCAAATCGCTGCACGGCTGGCGCAACTGCCACCCGCTCAAGAGCTGGAAGATCGCCGTCGCCTCGTCACGCAGTTACAGGGTGATCAGCAGCGCCTGAGCCAGCGTGTAGAGACTGTGCTCGGTGCCAGTCGCAAGGATTGGCGTCTCGCCGAGGCCGAGCATCTGCTGCGCCTGGCGAGCCTGAGGCTGTCAGCGCTGCAAGATATCAACAGCGCTGCAGCGCTGGTGCAGGGCGCTGACGAGATTCTGCGCGAGCAGGACGATCCCGGCGCGTTCGCGGCCCGCGAGCAATTGGCAAAAAGCCTGACCGCGCTGCGCAGCGTCGATCAACCGGATCGCACTGGTTTGTTCCTGCAGCTGGCGGCAGTCCGTGAGCAAGTCGCGCAGTTGAATGAGCTGGCGCCTGAATACGTGGACAAGGGCGATTCGCTGTTCGGTTTGACCGATGGCAGCGAGGACAGCTATTGGGCCAAGTGGTGGGACAAGATCTCCCAGTTCGTGCGTATTGATTTTCACGCTGACAAAAATATCCGACCGTTGCTGGCAGGCCAGAGCCTGACCCAGGTTCGTCTGGCATTGAGTCTGGCGATCGAGCAGGCGCAATGGGCGGCGCTCAACGGCCAGGCCCCGGTTTACGAGAAGGCCATGGCAGAAGCTAAGAGCGTTCTGGACAGCAACTTCAATCGTAATAGCCAGCAGAGCAAAGCGCTCGGTCAGCGTCTGGAGGAGCTCGGCAAACAGCCGGTTTCCGTGGCGACCCCTGACCTGACACAAAGCCTGGCGTCGGTTCAGGCCTACCTCGAACAGCGTCATACGCCTGTTGGCGGTGCGCTGGAGAAACGCACTGACGAGGCGCAGCCTGGGAAACAGCCATGAAGCGCGCTTACGTCATCCTCTTCGTGCTGGTCGTTGCTGCGGCGCTGATAGGCGTCGCGATCTCCCGCCATGCGGGTTACGTGCTTATTTCCTACGACACCTTCCGCTACGAATCGAGTATCTGGGCAGCGCTAGCGTTGCTCGCCGCCGTTCTGTTCATGCTGTGGCTGGTGCGGGTGGTTATCGCGTTGCTGACGACGTCCGGTGGGGTCGTCAATCCGTGGTCTCGTCGCAACCGCAGCCGTCGCGTGCAGAACGCGATAGAGCAAGGGCAGATGGACCTCGCCGAAGGGCGCTGGGCCAGCGCTGAACGCAACTTGCATCGCGCCGCCGAGGCGGAGCGTCAGCCATTGCTCTATTACCTCGGCGCCGCCCGGGCAGCGAATGAGCAGGGCCGTTACGAGGAAAGCGACAATCTGCTTGAGCGCGCGCTTGAGCGTCAGCCGCACGCGGAGCTCGCCATTGCGTTGAGCCACGCCCAGTTGCAGGTGGACCGCGGTGATCTCGACGGTGCGCTGGTTACCTTGCAGGCCATGCAGGAGCGCCATCCGCATAACCCGCAGGTATTGCGTCAATTGCAACGCCTGTATCGCGAACGCGGTGAGTGGGCGGAGTTGGTTCGTCTGATGCCGGAGTTGCGAAAAGACAAGGTGCTTCCGGCGCAAGAGCTGGCTGAACTGGAGAGACGTGCCTGGGGCGAAAATCTCTCGCTGGCGGCCCACCGTGAATCCGGCAGCGATACCGTAGCCACGGGCCTGCCGTCGCTGGAAAGCGCCTGGCAACAACTGACTTCGGCTCAGCGCCAGGAGCCCGCGCTGGTGTTGGCGTACGCCGAACAACTGCGTCGGCTGGGCGCCGATGTGCAGGCCGAGGAAGTCCTGCGCACGGCCATGAAGCGCGACTACAACACCCACCTTGCGCGGTTGTATGGACTGGTGCGCGGCGCCGATCCTGCCAAACAACTGCAGACTGCTGAGGGCTGGCTGAAAAGTCATACCGATGACCCAGGCTTGCTGTTGACGCTGGGTCGTCTGTGCCTGCAAAGCAGCTTGTGGGGTAAAGCGCGTGATTACCTCGAGTCGAGCTTGAGGTTGCAGCGCAACCCGGAAGCGTGTGCCGAACTGGCTCGTCTGCTTGCGCAGCTGGGCGAGACTGATCGCAGCAATCAGCTGTTTCAGGAAGGTCTGGGTTTGCTGGATGAGCGTTTGCTCGCCCGTCCTTTGCCAGCACTGACACGCGTATAGCCGGGCGTCAGACTTGAACGTGAAGAGGCCCGATTACGGGCCTCTTCAGTGTCTGAGTCTTTTATTTGTGTAGGGCATTTCCGTGCTTCTTGTGGCTTGTTGAGAGGATCTTTGGGCCACCGGTATAACGTCTTAAACACGGCGTCGGGATTTACCTACATCAACAAAGAAATATCCTCCGTTGAGCGCCTTGAAAGCGACTCGCGCTTTCCTCTACCGTAGCCGCCTTCGTCTTTTGTTACGGATTTTCCATGCAGCTGGCTCGTACGCGCTCCTTGTTCTCTCTGGCGTTTCTGGCCTGCGCATCGATTGTGGGAGCGACGGTTTATCTCGGCCCTGTAGTTGATGCAGCGCCATGCCCGATGTGTCTGCTTCAGCGTGTGCTCATGGCGGTATCTTCGGCTGTGTGTTTGCTCGCCGCGCTGCACGCGCCGGGCAAAGCTGGCTGGCGTATCTACGCGGGCTGTCTTTTACTGTTTTCCGCTTTGGGGGCGAGCGTCGCGGCACGTCAGGTCTGGTTGCAGGCTTCGCCGCCCGAGAACATGGCGGCGTGCATTGAAAACCTTCACTACCTGATGGAAACGCAAACCTACTTAAAAGTCATGGTGATGGTGCTGGCGGGAAGTGCAGGGTGCTCCGAGATCAACTGGTCGCTGTTCGGCATCAGCTTGCCGGAGTGGAGCCTGCTGGCATTTTCCGGCTTGTGCCTGTTCGCGCTGTACTACCTTTTTATCGAGTTCCGCCGCTTCAGATCAATGGATGTGGGGACTCCGGATTAAACACTTGTATGAACTTTCTGTCCTGCGTACCTTGATGGGCTAGTCATGCGGGCATAATCTGGGCCGCACGCATCATCGGATCAATGCTGCTGTCGACGCTTCTCCTGGCTGGTACCGACAAGTCTCGGGCCGAATCGAAAAGCGCCTGAAGCAGCATGCCCCTGAAGGGAAGAGAGAACATCATGCTGGAAAGTTGTCAGAACGCTCAGGAACGCTGGGGTGGGGTTCACAAGCTGATTGACCGCTGGTTGCTGGCGCGCAACGAGTTGATCACAGCTTATTACGCCTTGAGTGCAGAGCCGGGAGCGCTGTCCGAAAAAAGCGTGCCGTTGCAGGAATTCTGCGGCTCGCTGGTCGATTACGTGTCGGCTGGTCATTTCGAAATTTACGAGCAGCTCACCAACGAGGCCAAGGCTTTCAAGAATCAGCGCGGCCTTGACCTGGCTGACACGATCTATCCTCGGATCGACGTCATCACCGAGAAGCTGCTGGCGTTCAACGATCTCTGTGACGAAGGCAAATGCGTCGCCGAGAAATTCAAGGAATTGGGCGGCTTGCTGCACGAGCGCTTTGAACTGGAAGACTGCCTGATCGAAGTGCTGCACAACGCGCACAAGGAACAGGTCGAGGAAGAGGTCTGAGAAGGCCACTGATGTAAAAAGCTGATGTAAAAAAGGGTGCCCTGGGCACCCTTTTTTTATGCTCTGTCGCCGCCAGCCTCGGCCGCTGTCGGCGTTACTGTGACACTCCGAGCAGCTCAATTTCGAATACCAGTGGCGTGTACGGATCGATCAGATCGCCCGCGCCTTCTGCGCCATACGCCTGAGCCGAAGGGATCACCAGCCGCCATTTGGCACCCACCGGCATGTCGGCGAGGGCGGTGGTCCACCCGGCAATGACGCTGTCCAGGCGGAACCATTGTGGCTGCTGGCTTTGATCGAAGATCGTGCCGTCAGGCAGCCGGCCCACGTACTTCACTTGTACACGGCCATTGATGTCGGGTTTGGGGCCATTGCCCGGCGTCAGCTCGGTCATCAGGATGCCGTCCGCGAGCTGGCGAACGCCCGGTTTGGCCTTCTCGGCCTCCATGAACTTGCGCTCATCCTTCAGCGCCGCTTCGGTCTGCGGTTCGGTCTGACCGGAGCTTTCAGCCTGGGCGAGGGCGGCATCGTGGTCGCTGAGAATCTGCTCCATGCGATCCTGCTTGATCGCCAGCGGCTTGCCTTGATAAGCCGACTGCAGGCCTTCGAGCAGCGCGGGCAACTGCAGATCGGGTGCTTCCTGACGCAGGCGCTCACCCAGGCTTGCGCCGAGGCTATAGGAAAGGTCGTGGGTATTATCGGACGCCGGAGCATCGGTCGCGTGAGCAAGGGGTACCAAGAGGAACAACGACATAAACAGGTAGCGCGACATGAATGCTCTCCGGCCTGGGAAGTGAGCGATTATGCCAGCGCTGAGGCCCGAGCGTGACGGGTATTGCCGGGTTTTTCGGCGTCCTGCAACAGAGCGCGGATTGTAGTGTCAAGATGCCCTAGCGGCGGTGCTGGCGGAGGTCTAGTATGGCCGCACTCAAATCAGCCAGGAGGTAAGTCATGTCGGCCACCAAGAAGCCAGTAAACACTCCGTTGCATTTGCTTCAACAGCTGTCGGGCAGCCTGCTCGAACATCTCGAAAATGCCTGCTCTCAAGCATTGGCTGACGCTGAAAAACTGCTCGCCAAACTCGAGAAGCAACGTGGCAAGGCGCAGGAAAAACTGCACAAGTCGCGTACCAAGTTGCAGGACGCTGCCGCCGCCGGTAAAGCCAAGGCGCAAGGCAAGGCCAAGGACAGCGTGGCCGAGCTCGAGTCGTTGCTCGACGCTTTGAAAGATCGTCAGACCGAAACCCGCAGCTACATCCTCAACCTCAAGCGTGATGCCCAGGAAAGCCTGAAGCTGGCCCAAGGCATTGGCCGCGTGAAGGAAGCCGTTGGCAAAGCGCTGAACGATCGCGCTGCAAAAGACCCGGCTCGACCTGCCACCAAGCCTGTCGCGGCGAAGCCGCCTGTGAAAATGCCTCCAAAACCGGCAAAACCTGCACCTAAGGCGGGTCCGGCAAAGCCTGCTGCTAAAACCGCAGTCAAAGCCGTCGCAGAAAAAACCGTCGCCAAAGTGACTGCGAAAACTGTGGCCGCCAAGCCAGCTGCGAGCAAGGCACCTGTTGCCAAACCAGCTGCCAGTGCTGCGAGCAAGCCAGCCGCTAAAACGGCTGTTGCCGCGAAATCGGCCGCCAAGCCCGCTGCCAAGACCACCGCTGCCAAACCGGCTGCCGCGAAGGCCGCTGTCAAACCTGCCACGGCTAAAGCCCCTGCTGCAAAACCAGCCACCAGTGCCGCCGCCAAGCCTGCTGTGAGCAAAGTCGCAGCCAAGCCCGCAGCATCCAAGCCTGCTGCTGCCAAGCCAGTCGCAGCGAAGACTGCAGCAAAACCGGCCACCAAGCCCGCTGTCTCGGCAACAGCCAAGCCAGCGGCCGCAGCGCCTGCTGCTCCGGTAGCGTCACCTGCGCCAGTTGCTGATTCGACGCCCAACAGCGCGTCCTAAGCGATATCGGTCCCGGCGCGAAGCAGAATCTGCAACGCGTCGGGACTGCCTTGAGCAGCACCACCCGCCAGCGCTTCCAGCCACACTCCTGTAGGTTCAGCCTTTCGCTCAGGCCACTCGCTGGTCAGCCGTTGCAGCCGCACCAGCAGCTCACGCTCGGCATCCAGCTCAAGGGTTTTCAGCCTGTCGCGTAATGCCTTCAGTTCTTCGTCATCTATCGCGTCGGCCTTCCAGCGTGTCCGAACATCCCTCAATGGCCCCACCACCGTCTCGTGCCACGGGTCGGCCAATTGTCCGATTTGTCGCGCCCGCTCCGGGTCGAACTGCACACCACGCCGGTCCATCCAGACGCCGCACAGCAACGCGCAGACATTGGCGCCATCGGCTTGCAGCTTCAGGCACGCCTGCTCGACGCCTGGGCGAGCATAAAAATCTAGGGTGAAACTCCATAGGTCCGAGAGCATCGTCATCTACCTGTTTTGGGCGAAGCTGGTAGACTCCGCCGCCATTATGATCAGACTTCAAAGCCTTACCTTACAGCGTGGTCCGCAACGTCTGCTAGAAGACGCCGAGCTGACTCTGCACGCCGGCCAGAAAGCCGGCCTGATCGGCGCGAACGGCGCCGGTAAATCCAGCCTGTTCGCGCTGCTTCGGGGTGAGTTGACCCCCGACAATGGCGATTGCCTGCTGCCCGCCGATTGGCGCATCGCCCACATGCGACAGGAGGTCGACACCCTTGATCGTCTGGCGGTGGACTACGTCCTCGACGGCGATCTGCGCCTGCGTCAGGTGCAGCATGATCTCGCCGCTGCCGAGGCCGCCCAGGACGGCGCCGCGCAGGCGCGTCTGCATTCGGAGCTCGACAGCGCCGATGGCTACACCGCTGATGCGCGGGCGCGCAAGCTGCTCGCGGGTTTGGGCTTTACCAACGAGCAGATGGAGCGCCAGGTCAGCGACTTCTCTGGCGGCTGGCGGATGCGTCTCAACCTGGCGCAGGCTTTGATGTGTCCCTCGGACCTGTTGCTGCTCGATGAACCGACCAACCACTTGGATCTCGACGCCATTCTCTGGCTTGAAGACTGGCTCAAGAGCTATCAGGGCACGCTGCTGCTGATCTCCCACGACCGCGATTTTCTGGATGCGGTGGTCGATCACGTCGCCCATGTCGAGCAGAAAAAGATCACGCTTTATCGCGGCGGCTACAGCGCTTTCGAACGCGCCCGTGCCGAACGCCTGGCCCAGCAACAGCAGGCCTACGACAAGCAACAGGCCCAGCGCGCGCACATGGAGAAATTCATTACGCGCTTCAAGGCCCAGGCCACCAAGGCCAAACAGGCTCAGAGCCGGATCAAGGCGCTTGAGCGAATGGAAGAGCTGTCGGCGGCCCACGTCGATTCTCCGTTCGACTTCACCTTCCGCGAATCGACCAAGATCTCCAGCCCACTGATGGATCTGTCTGACGCGCGACTGGGCTATGGCGACAAAGCCATCCTGCAAAAGGTGAAGCTGCAACTGACGCCGGGCGCACGCATCGGCCTGCTGGGCCCGAACGGCGCCGGTAAATCCACGCTGATCAAAAACCTGGCGGGCGAGCTCGAGCCGTTGAGCGGACGCATGGTGCGTGGCGAAAACACCGTGGTCGGCTACTTCGCCCAGCATCAGCTCGATTCACTGGACGCCAAGGCCAGTCCGCTGCTGCACCTTCAGCGTATCGCGCCCACCGAGCGCGAACAGGCCTTGCGGGATTTCCTGGGCGGTTTTGACTTCCGCGGTGCGCGCCTCGACGAGCCGGTGCTGAATTTCTCCGGTGGCGAGAAGGCTCGGCTGGCGTTGGCCCTGATTGCATGGGACAAACCCAACCTGCTGCTGCTCGATGAACCGACCAACCACCTGGATCTGGAAATGCGCCTGGCCTTGACCATGGCGCTTCAGGAGTTCAGTGGCGCGGTGCTGGTGGTCTCCCACGATCGGCATTTGCTCAAGAGCACGACTGACAACTTCCTCCTTGTTGCCGATGGCCTGGTTCAGGAGTTCGATGGCGATCTGGATGACTATGCGCGTTGGCTGGTGGACTACCGCCTGCGCAATGCACCGGCCAGCAATACGCCGGTCAATGTCGACAAGACCGACAAGAAAGCCCAGCGTCAGCAGGCCGCCGCGTTGCGCCAGCAACTCGCGCCGCACAAGCGCGAAGCCGACAAGCTTGAAAAAGAGCTCGGCACGTTGCACGAGAAACTGGCAAAGATTGAAGTGGCCCTGGGTGACAGCGGCATCTACGAGGCCGCTAACAAAGATAAATTGCGCGACCTGCTGGCCGATCAGGCCAAGCTCAAATCCCGTGAATCCGAGCTTGAAGAAGCGTGGATGGAAGCACTGGAATTGCTGGAGTCGATGCAGGCCGAGCTGGAAGCGTTGTCCTGATGGCGTCACCTGCGTTAGCCGTATGACGCACCCGACCGGAACAGCTGTCTGACAAGTCACCGCAACAGTCAGAAATGACTGGCCTTTAAAGGCCCGTAAACACTAGGTTAGGCGAAGATTTCGTTACCTGAGGTGCGTGATGTCGCTCGAAACATGGTTGGCGTTTTTTGCCGCTTGCTGGGTTATCAGTCTGTCTCCGGGTGCGGGCGCCATTGCCTCGATGTCCAGCGGTCTGCAATACGGGTTCTGGCGCGGCTACTGGAATGCCCTTGGCCTGCAGGTCGCCCTCGTGGTGCAGATCGCCGTGGTCGCCGCCGGGCTTGGCGCGGTGCTGGCCACTTCGGCGCTGGCGTTCAGTCTGATCAAATGGTTTGGCGTTGCCTATCTGGTCTATCTGGGTATCAAGCAATGGCGCGCGCTGCCTGGCGATCTGGCAGATGAGTCAGCTGTTCGCCCGGTGGGCAAGCCGCTTGTGCTAATGGCTCGCGGTTTTCTGGTGAACATCAGCAACCCCAAGGCGATGGTATTCATTCTGGCGATCCTGCCGCAGTTCATCGACACGCACCTGCCGCTCCTGCCGCAATACCTGATCATCGCCGCGACCATGGTCTGCGTGGATCTGATCGTCATGGCGGGCTACACCGGCCTGGCCTCGAAAGTGCTCCGCGCCCTCAAAACCCCCAAGCAGCAACGCCGGATGAACCGCACCTTTGCCGGATTGTTCGTCAGCGCCGCGGCGTTCCTCGCCACCTTGCATCGCGCCTGATTCGGCAAAAGCCCGCTCCACAGTTGAGTAACAGCCGATCTAATTGGATGCGTGCGGTGTTTTGTAGGACCGGCTTCAGCCGGGAAGAGGCCGGTTTAAACACCCTCATATCTGCGGCGTAACGGACGACGCCTTCCCGGCTAAAAGCATCGCGCTCGTCCAATGGAAATGGCAGTGCTTGCTCGGGAATGCATTGTGTCAGTCACCGTCATGTCACAGACCCATCGCGTTCGCGACCGTCGTAACCTCCGATTGCTCCTACAGGTGATTCGCGTGCAACGCGGATGTCGGGCGCGCACACGAAGTTGTAGGAGTGAGCTTGCTCGCGAAAGCGGTGTTTCAGCCACGGCGATCTTACAGGCCCACCGCGTTCGCGACCGTCGTAACCTCCGATTGCTCCTACAGGGGATTTGCGTCAAGCGCGGATGTCGCGCGCGAACACGAAATTGCAGGAGTGAGCTTGCTCGCGAAAGCGGTGTGTTGGACGACAGGGTTAAAAGGGTTAGTGACGTCTTCCCGGCTGAAGCCAGTCCCTCAATTGAGTCACGGTTATCAATGCAGCGCTTGAGTCCTCAGCGCCTAACATGAACAATGGCAACCCTTCGCATTCCTATTTGAGATCCACCCCCATGTTCCGCTCCCGCTTATTGCCCTGCCTGAGCCTCGTGCTGTTGAGCCTGTTCAGCTTAGGTGCCTGCGCAGCGCCTGCCGAGGACGCGGCTCAGGCTTTGCATTTACTCGATTACATCGGGGCGGACTACCCGGCGACGGTCGCGAACGGCAAGGTCGTGGATGACGCCGAATACCGCGAGCAGGTGGAATTTCTCGCGTCGCTGCAGGGCACGATCGCCGCGTTGCCGGCAAAGCCAGAGCGCGCAGAGCTGGAACAGGGCATCTCAGCGCTGTTGAATGCGGTCAACCAGAAGCAGGACGGGGCGCAGGTGGCTCGTCAGGCGCGTCAGTTGGGCGCGAAACTGGCAGTGGCGTACGAGGTCAGCCAGGCGCCGGTGATTACCCCGGATCGCGCACGTGGTGCGCCCTTGTATGCGCAGTATTGTTCGGTGTGCCACGGCGATGCAGGCGCGGGGGACGGTCCGGCCGGTATCGGTCTTTCGCCGCCTCCAGCCAATTTGCGGGACGCAGCGCGGCTCGACCGCCTGAGTCTCTACGACATCTACAACACCCTTGGGCTGGGCATTGAAGGCACTGAAATGCCAGCGTTCGCGGACCAGCTGGATGACCGTCAACGTTGGGACGTCGCCACTTACATCGCAGGCTTCAGCGCGGACTCCGCTGTGAAGCAAGACAAACCCTACAACCTCGCTGATCTCGCGCGGCAGACGCCTGCTGAGATAGGTGCCAGCGAAGGGCCGCAAGCCGCAGCAAGTTTCCGTGCCCAGCGCGCGCAGCCGCCTCAGGTTCAACGCGGCCCGGCGCAGCTGCTCGATTACACCAGCGCAACCCTCGACAAGAGTTTGGCCGCGTACCAGTCCGGTGATCGCGAGCAGGCGTATGACCTTTCAGTCGCGGCCTATCTGGAGGGCTTTGAGCTGGTGGAAAGCTCGCTCGACAACGTCGATGCGGCCGTGCGCAAGGACACCGAAAAAGCGCTCATGGCTTATCGGCAGTCGCTTCAGGATGGCCTGCCGGCAGCCCAGGCGGCGCAGAAGCTCGCTGAGGCCAAGGTCAAGCTCAAGAAATCGGCCGACCTGCTCGGCAGCGATGGCCTCAGCACCTCATTGAGCTTCATCTCCGGTCTGCTGATCCTGCTTCGCGAAGGCCTGGAGGCGATTCTCGTGCTCGCGGCCATTCTCGCGTTCCTGCGCAACACCGGTCAGCAATCGGCGGTGCGCAGCGTCAACGTCGGTTGGGGACTGGCGTTGCTGGCGGGCCTGGGCACGTGGGCGCTGGCAGCCTACGTCATCGATGTCAGTGGCTCGCAGCGCGAGCTGCTGGAAGGCGCGACGGCGCTGTTCGCCAGCGTCATGGTGCTGTGGCTGGGTGTGTGGATGCACGACCGACGTCATGCCGCCGCCTGGCAGGACTACATCAAGAGCAGCCTGGTGGGCAGTGGCGGGCGTTTCGGTTTCGCGGTGTTGGCGTTCTTCTCGGTCTACCGCGAGCTGTTCGAAGTCATTCTGTTCTACGAAACCCTGTGGCTGCAGGCAGGGCCCGCTGGCCACAATGCCGTTTTGGCTGGGGGCGCTACAGCGCTGGTGCTGCTGGTCGGCTTGGCGTGGGTGATCCTGCGGGGTTCGGCGAAGTTGCCGCTGACGCTGTTCTTCGGCATCAATGCCGCGCTGCTGTGCGCGCTGTCGGTGGTGTTCGCCGGCCATGGCGTGAAGGCGCTGCAGGAGGCCGGGATTTTTGGGACGCGTCCGGTGCCGTTCTTCGAATTCGACTGGCTTGGCATTCACGCCGACGCCTATTCCCTCGGCGCGCAAGCCATAGCGCTGTTGGCGATTGTGGTGCTGTATGGCCGCAGTTGGCTAGCGGAGAAGCGCCGCGCGGCCATTGTCTAAATTCACTTTCTGAAATCGGAGTCGCGTATGCGCGTCTGGATCGATGCCGACGCCTGCCCCAAGGCCGCAAAAGACCTCGTCATCAAGTTCGCCCTCAAGCGCAAGTTCGAGGTCGTGCTGGTGGCGGGGCAGAGCCAGATCAAGCCGAGCCTGACCTTGGTGAAGTTGATTGTCGTGCCCAGCGGGCCGGATGCGGCTGATGATTATCTGGTCGAGCACGCCGTGCCGGGCGAGCTGGTGATCTGCAGCGATGTGCCATTGGCGGACCGGCTGGTGAAGAAGGGTGTTGCGGCGCTCGACCCACGGGGCAAGGAGTTCGATGCGCAGAACATGGGGCAACGCCTGGCGATGCGCAACCTCTTCACCGATCTGCGGGAGCAAGGTCAAGCGAGTGGCGGACAGGGCACCTATGGCGAGCGGGAGAAACAGGCGTTTGCCAACTGCCTGGACCGGATCCTGACCCGGCTGGCGCGAGAATATCCCGCGCCGCCAGCAAGCGAGAACCCTTAAAGCTGCACGTCGCTGAGCGGCAGATGCGTCAGCACCCGATCTTCAAAAGATCAGTCGTCAAGGCGGTCTTCGTTTTCCTGTACCAGCTCCAGCACCCGATCCACCAGCTTGTTGATCCCGGATGCCGCCTCACCAATGGACGTTGCAACCATGTAAGCCGGTGTGCTCACCAGTTTGCGATCCTTGTCCTCGACGATCTCCGTCACCTCACAGTCCTGATGGGTCCCGCCCATGCGGGTAATCGCTGCGGCAGTATCGGCGTCGTTGCCGATCGTGCAGGTGACGCCTGGCCCATAGATTTTGGCGGCCAGCGCCGGCGAGACGCAGATGAGCCCGATGGGCTTGCCGGCTGCTGCGAACGCTTCGGCCATCGCCAGCACTTCAGCCTGGACCTTGCAGCCAGCGCCCTGGGTAGAGAAGTTCGACAGGTTTTTTGCGGCACCGAAGCCACCGGGGATGATCAATGCATCGAATTCAGTGACGTCGGCTTCGCGGATGTCTTCGACGGCCCCACGGGCGATGCGGGCAGATTCGACCAGCACGTTGCGCGACTCGGGCATCTCTTCGCCGGACAGATGATTGATGACGTGGTGCTGAGGGATATTGGGTGCAAAGCACTTCACTGCGGCGCCGCGCTGATCAAGGCGCAGCAACGTCAGCACGCTTTCGTGAATTTCCGCGCCGTCGTAAACGCCACAGCCAGAAAGAATAACGGCCACTTTTTTGGTCATTCGCGTGTTCCTCTCTCGGGCGCTCCGGCCCATAGCCGGTTACGCAGGTCAGCATTGCGCTGATTGTCGCAAGCCATGAGCCTAGGACAACGCCGTCAGCGAATGTCTCCAGCTCCGTAGGCATGCGCCGAGGATTTACTCGTCAGGGGTGTTCTTGGCGTCCACATGGACTTGGGCGTTGGCCGCGACGGCCAGCTTTTCTTCGCGAGCGATGCGTGCGTTTTTAATGCGCCGGCGAACCCACAGCAGCACACCGATCACCAGCAATGCGCCCAACACCCACAGCTCGTACTTCTTGACGTTGCCCAGCAGGCCTTCGAGCACGGAGCCGAACTTGTACGCCGCCGCGCCCAGCGCCGCTGCCCATACCGCTGCGCCGATGCCGTTGAGCAACAGGTAGCGCCCCGGTGGATAGCCGGACAGCCCAATAGCGACCGGCATGACCGTACGCAAGCCATAGACAAAGCGGAAGCTCAGCACCCAGATGTCGGGGTGGCGCCGGATATGCTCCAGCGCGCGATCGCCCATCAACTGCCAGCGAGGCTTGCGCGCCAGAAGCTTGCGGCCATGCTTGCGTCCCATGAAATACCAGAGCTGGTCGCCTGCGTAGCTGCCGAAGAAGGCAACCACCACGACCAGATTGATATCCATGTATCCGCGGAACGCAAGAAAGCCGGCAAGCACCAGAATGGTCTCGCCTTCAAAAAAGGTCCCGAGGAAAAGGGCGAAGTAGCCAAATTCTTGTAAAAAATGCTGGAGCATCATTTGGGTGCTGGCGAAATGAACGCGCAGCCTAACGCGCCCAAGGCATTCAGGAAAGTATGCAAATGTGTCACCGCGTTAAAGTTTCCTACGTTCGGGAGCGATTGTTCGCGCGAAGAGCGGGTTTGTGTCGTACACGTTACGTCGCAATTACGCCTGTCACGTGAGTGTCATAATCGCCGCTTATAAATGTCACGCTTGCCCGCCTGGATGGGCGCGGATCCCTTCCTTGCACGTTGCCCTCTACCTGGCGCCACGCGAATGTTTGCAGTTCAGGGCTTGCACCGTACGGAGAAATCCGTAGCGTGGAGAGTCAAACCGCTCACAGCATTGAGCCTGACGCCGGTCGCCACGCCCCGCGATATCGACCCAGGCTGCAACTATCGTCAGAACCGCTGCCCCCTGGGCGTGACCGTTGTTCCACGCGGTACGTCACCACTGTTGTGGCGCAAGCGGCATTCCGAGATCGGCCGTATGCGCGGCCCAACTGTTACAAGGCCAATTGCCTTACAGGATTATTCATGAGCACCGAAGGATCTACCGAAGCCGCAGTCGGGCTTGACCCTCAGCCCGTCAATCAGGAAGTCACTCCTTTGGTCGAGCCGACCATTGAAGTGGTCCCCGCGCTGGAACCGCCTCATCCGGCCCCGCATGCCATCGCGGTGCCCAATCTGGATGACAGCAGTCTTTATATTCATCGCGAGCTGTCGCAGCTGCAATTCAATATTCGCGTGTTGGAACAGGCGCTGGACGAGTCCTACCCGTTGCTTGAGCGGCTCAAGTTCTTGCTGATTTTCTCCAGCAACCTCGACGAATTCTTCGAAATTCGCGTTGCCGGGCTCAAGAAGCAGATCACCTTCGCCCGCGAACAGGCCGGTGCCGACGGTCTGCAGCCTCATCAGGCGCTGGCGCGCATCAGCGAACTGGTGCACGGCCACGTGGATCGCCAGTACGCCATTCTCAACGACATCCTGTTGCCGGAGCTGGAAAAGCATCAGGTGCGCTTCATTCGCCGTCGCAACTGGAACGCCAAGATCAAGGCCTGGGTGCGCCGTTATTTCCGGGACGAGATCGCGCCGATCATCACGCCGATCGGTCTGGACCCGACGCACCCGTTCCCGCTGCTGGTGAACAAGTCGCTGAACTTCATCGTTGAGCTGGAAGGCATCGACGCCTTCGGCCGTGACTCGGGTCTGGCGATCATCCCGGCACCGCGCCTGTTGCCGCGCATCATCAAAGTGTCGGAAGACGTGGGCGGCCCGGGGGACAACTATGTCTTCCTGTCGTCGATGATCCATGCCCACGCCGATGACCTTTTCCAGGGCATGAAGGTCAAGGGCTGCTATCAGTTTCGTCTGACCCGAAACGCCGACCTGGCCCTCGACTCCGAGGACGTAGAAGACCTTGCCCGCGCGCTGCGTGGCGAGCTGTTCTCCCGTCGTTACGGCGATGCGGTGCGTCTGGAAGTGGCGGACACTTGCCCGAAACTGCTGTCGGACTACCTGCTCAAGCAGTTCAATCTGAGCGAGACCGAGCTGTATCAGGTCAACGGCCCGGTGAACCTGACGCGACTGTTCAGCATCACTGGCCTGGACAGTCATCCCGAGCTGCAGTACATGCCGTTTACCCCGGCGATTCCGAAGCTGCTGCAGAACAGCGAAAACATTTTCAACGTGATCAGCAAGCAGGACATTCTGCTGCTGCACCCGTTCGAGTCCTTCACACCGGTCGTCGATCTGCTGCGCCAGGCGGCGAAAGACCCTCACGTGCTGGCCGTGCGGCAGACGCTGTACCGCAGCGGTGCCAACTCGGAAATCGTCGATGCACTGGTCGACGCCGCGCGTAACGGCAAGGAAGTCACCGCCGTCATTGAGCTGCGTGCGCGTTTTGACGAAGAGTCGAACCTGCAACTGGCAAGCCGCCTGCAAGCGGCCGGTGCCGTGGTGATCTACGGCGTGGTCGGTTACAAGACCCACGCCAAGATGATGCTGATCCTGCGCCGTGAAGCCGGTGAGATCGTGCGCTATGCCCATTTGGGTACGGGCAACTATCACGCCGGCAATGCGCGTCTCTATACCGACTACAGCTTGCTGACCTCGGACGATGCGTTGTGCGAAGACGTCGGCAAGCTGTTCAGTCAGTTGATCGGCATGGGTAAGACGCTGCGCATGAAGAAGCTGCTGCACGCGCCGTTCACCCTGAAGAAAGGCATGCTGGACATGATTGCCCGGGAGACGCAGCTCGCGTCCGAGGGCAAGCCTGCGCACATCATCGCCAAGTTCAACTCGCTGACCGACCCGAAGATCATTCGCGCTCTGTACAAGGCCAGTCAGACCGGGGTCAAGATCGACCTCGTCGTGCGCGGCATGTGCTGCCTGCGGCCTGGCGTGCCGGGCGTGTCCCACAATATTCAGGTGCGCTCGATCATCGGTCGCTTCCTTGAGCACACGCGGGTGTTCTACTTCCTGAATGGCGGTGACGAGCAGATGTTCCTGTCCAGTGCTGACTGGATGGAGCGCAACCTCGACAAGCGCGTCGAGACCTGCTTCCCGGTGGAAGGCAAGAAGCTGATCCTGCGTGTGAAGAAAGAGCTGGAAGGGTACCTGACCGACAACACCCATAGCTGGCTGCTGCAGCCGGACGGGCGCTACATTCGCAGCACCCCGACCGGCAACCAGAACGCCCGCAACGTGCAGGCGAGTCTGTTGGAAAAACTCAGCAACCCGGTCCTCAGCGTACGTTGAGGATGATGCCGACTCGGGTCAGCCACTCCGCTTCGAGCGCGAAGTCGGCCTGAGTCAGCTGGTTGTTTTCCAGCCAGCCATCCGGGAACACGATGTCCAGGTGGTTATCGTTGGCAGTCAGCACAGGCTGCGGCATCTCTTGGGTGCCGCGAATGTGGTGGAACAGAATCGCGAAGCGCAGCAGCACGCACAGTCGGATCAGCTTCACGCCTTCGTTGCCGAACTCGGCAAACTTATCCTTGGGAATATTGCGACGATGACCGCGTACCAGCAGCGCGAGCATTTGCTGGTCTTCGCGTGAGAAACCGGCGAGATCGGAGTGCTCGATCAGGTACGCGCCATGCTTGTGGTAGTGATAGTGGGCGATGTCCAGCCCCACTTCATGGACCTTGGCGGCCCAGCTCAGTAACTCGCGATACGCATTGTCCTCAAGCTCCCACGCCTTTGCCACTTGCTCCAGCGCCGACAGGGCCTTGCGCTCCACACGGGCGGCTTGTTCCAGATCAACGTGGTAGCGCTCCATCAGCGAGCTGAGGGTGCGTTCGCGCACGTCTTCGTGGTGATGACGGCCGAGCAGGTCGTAGAGCACGCCTTCACGCAGCGCGCCTTCACAGTGGTCCATGCGCTTGAGGTCGAGGGCGTCGAAGATCGCTTCGAGGATCGCCAGCCCCGCCGGGAAGATCGCCCGACGATCAGGCTTGAGGCCTTCGAAATCGATTTTGTCCACTTCGCCCAGCTTCATCAGCTTGCGCTTGAGCCAGGCCAGGCCTTCGGCGTTGACCTCGCCATTGCCGTGGCCGCCGGCCTTCAGCGCCAGGCCGATGGCGCGAATGGTGCCGGAAGATCCGATGGCCTCATCCCACGTCAGGCGATGCAGTGCGTGCTCGATGCTCATGATTTCCAGCCGCGCTGCGGTGTAAGCCTGGGCGTAGCGCGCCGGGGTGATCTTGCCGTCCTTGAAATAACGCTGAGTGAAGCTGACACAGCCCATCTGCAGGCTTTCGCGCAACAGTGGCTCGAAGCGCTGGCCGATGATGAACTCGGTGCTGCCGCCGCCAATGTCGGCGACCAGGCGTTTGCCGGGCGTGTCGGCCAGGGTATGGGAAACGCCCAGGTAGATCAGTCGCGCTTCTTCACGTCCGGAGATGACTTCCACCGGATGGCCGAGGATTTCTTCGGCGCGATGGATGAATTCGTTGCGATTGCGGGCTTCGCGCAGGGCGTTGGTGCCGACGATGCGCACGGCGCCGGGCGGCATACCGTTGATCAGTTGGGAGAAGCGCTTGAGGCAGTCGAGCCCGCGCTGCATGGATTCTTCGCTGAGGCGGCGGTCGTCATCGATCCCCGCGGCCAGCTGCACTTTCTCACCGAGCCGCTCAAGGATGCGAATTTCGCCCTGATTGGCTTTGGCGACAACCATATGGAAGCTGTTGGAGCCCAGGTCGATCGCGGCGATCAGCGAGAGGTTTTTGGCTGTGGATAGCGGCATGGTCAAAAGGTCTCGGTCGATAACTCCGACATCGTGCCACGATCCATCACTGTCGCCAAACCGGCAACGTATTTGCGCGGTATTAGTAGGACTGGCTTCAGCCGGGAAGGGGCCAGTGTGTGCGCCGTCAATGTTGCGGTGTGACACCTGACGCCTTCCCGGCTAAAGCCGGTCCCACAGAGCGCGCGCGGGATTTAGTAGGACCGGCTTCAGCTGGGAAGGGGCCGTTGTGTGCGCCATCAATGTTGCGGTGTGACACCTGACGCCTTCCCGGCTGAAGCCGGTCCTACAATTTGAGCCAAAGCCGGCCCTGCACCCGGACTCACCCCTGCTCAACCGACCCGATGAAATTCGCCAGCTCGGGCGTCTTGGGATTGGCCATCAATTCTTTCGGGTCACCGACTTCATGCACCTTGCCCTGATGCATGAACACCAGTTTGTCGCCCACCTCCCGGGCGAAGCGCATTTCGTGGGTGACCATGATCAGCGTCATCCCGTCTTTGGCCAGCTCGCGAACGACCGCGAGGACTTCGTTGACCAGTTCAGGGTCGAGCGCCGAGGTGATTTCATCGCACAGCAGCACTTTGGGCGACATCGCCAGCGCACGCGCAATCGCCACGCGCTGCTGCTGACCACCGGATAGTCGGTCAGGGAAGGCGTCGAATTTCTCCCCCAGGCCCACCCGGTCGAGCATCTCTTTCGCCAGCTTTTTCGCTTCGGCTTTGGAAACCTTCTTCACCACCTGCGGCGCGAGCATTACGTTCTCGCCCACCGTCAGGTGCGGAAACAGGTTGAACTGCTGGAAGACCATGCCGACTTTCTGTCTCAGGCTGCGCAGGTCAGCCCGGGCGGCGTCGAGGTATTCGCCGTCGACCTCAATCACGCCGTCATTGATCGACTCCAGCCCGTTCAGGGTGCGCAGCAACGTGCTTTTGCCCGAACCGCTGCGCCCGATGATCGCCACAACCTGACCTTCCTCGACGCTGAGGTCGATGCCCTTGAGCACGTGGTGATCGCCGTAATACTTGTGCAGGGCGGAAATTCTAAGCAGAGGCATGAAGTCTCCTTTCCAGGTAGCGCGCGCTGAGCGACAACGGATAGCAAAGCAGGAAGTAGCCCAAGGCAACGAAGCCGTAGACCATGAAGGGCTGGAACGTAGCGTTGGCGAGCATGCCGCCGGTTTTGGTCAGTTCGGTGAAGCCGATGATCGACGTAACCGCCGTGCCTTTGACCACCTGCACCGAGAACCCCACCGTCGGCGCCACGGCGATGCGCAATGCCTGGGGCAGAATCACATAGCGCAGTTGCTCGAACGGCGTCAGCGCCAGGCTCGCGGAAGCTTCCCACTGGCCGTTGGAAATCGACTCCACGCAGCCCCGCCATATCTCAGCCAGGTACGCACTGGTGAACAACGTCAGCGCCAGCGCCGCGGCGAACCAGGGCGAAATGTCGATGCCCATCAGCGCCACGCCGAAGAACACCAGAAAAAGCTGCATCAACAACGGTGTGCCTTGAAATAGCTCGATGTAACAGCGCGCAAGCCTGCGCGGGACTGGCTTCTCGGAGATGCGCAGGGTCATCACCAGCAACCCGATCACGCCGCCGCCGATGAACGCCACCAGCGACAGTGCCAGTGTCCATTGCAGGCCGGTCAACAAGTTGCGCACGATGTCCCAAAGGGTGAAATCCATCAGCGGCTCCTCGCGATGTAGCGTCGACCGATCCATGCCAGTAACTGACGCACCAGCAGCGCCATGCACAGGTAGATCAGCGTGGTAATGATGTACGTCTCAAACGAGCGGAAATTGCGCGATTGAATGAAGTTCGCGGCGAAGCTCAGTTCCTCGGTGGCGATCTGCGAGCAGACCGCCGAGCCGAGCATGACGATGATGATCTGGCTGCTCAGCGCCGGCCAGACCTTGCCCAGTGCCGGGACCAGTACCACGTGGCGGAAGGTCTCGAAGCGGGTCATCGCCAGCGCGGCAGACGCCTCGATCTGACCGCGCGGAATCGCCTGCACGCCCGCACGGATGATTTCCGTGGAATAGGCGCCGAGGTTGATGACCATCGCCAGCACGGCGGCCTGCCACTCCGATATCTGCAGGCCCAGCGACGGCAATCCGAAGAAGATGAAAAACAACTGCACCAGAAACGGCGTGTTGCGGATCAGCTCGACATAGACACCGAAAATGGCCGAGAACGGCTGGATTTTCCACGCCCTGACAATCGCCCCGACGATGCCAAGACTGACGCCGAGCAGGGTGCCGATCGCGGTCAGTTCCAGCGTGAACAGTGCGCCGCGCAGGAGCAGGTCAGTGTTTTGCAGGACCGGAATAAAGTCGAACTGGTAAGCCATTTAAGCGCCTCGGCAGTCGATGATCAGAGGTCGGCAGGCAATGGCTGCTTGAGCCAGGTCTGCGCGTTCTTCTCCAGCGCGCCGTCTTTCTTCGCCGCTTCGAGGATCTCGTTCACTTTGGCGAGCAACTCGGGCTGACCTTTGTTCACGCCCACATAGACTGGCGAGTCCTTGAGCTTCACTTTCAGCTCAGGAATGCGCTTGGGGTTCTTCTCGCTGATGGCGACCATCACCACGTTGCCGCTGGCGATCAGGTCGGTCTGCTTGGCCAGGTAGGCCGCTATGGTCGAGTTGTTGTCTTCGAAGCGTTTGATCGTTGCTTCCTTCGGTGCGACGGCGGTCAGCTCGATGTCCTCGATGGCACCACGGGTCACGCTGATTGTCTTGCCCTTCAGGTCGTCCACGGTTTTAACCGCGTCTTCAGGCGGGCCGAACACCGCGAGGTAGAACGGCGCGTAAGCGCGAGAGAAGTCGATGACCTTTTCGCGGTCCGGGTTTTTACCGAGGCTAGAAATGACCAGGTCGACCTTGCCAGTGGTCAGGTACGGGATGCGGTTGGTGCTGTTGACCGGGGTCAGCTCAAGTTTGACCTTCAACTGGTTGGCGATGAGCTGTGCGGTGTCGATATCCAGGCCGCGCGGCTTCATGTCGGGGCCGACCGAGCCGAAGGGCGGGAAGTCTTGCGGAACCGCGACTTTCAACGTGCCACGGGCGGTCACATCCTCCAGACCATTAGCGTGGGCAGGGGCCTGGCCGAGCATGAGGCTGGCAAACAGTGCGACGAGCAGGGCGCTGTAACGCTGGGTCATGTGGTGTCTCCGAATCGATCAATGTGCAGGCGAAGCCCGGGTGATGGCCAAGCACTGGTGCACAGCCCATGCCAGACGCTGGTTTGCGACCGTGGAATGCGGGCCGCAGGCGTGATCCGGTCTAACTGGTCTGAACAGTGAATAGGCGAGCCGCCCCGCTTTGGCGCGCCCGAAAGGCCCGGCGCCCCTCCCTTGGGCGTCACTTGCCGGATGTCTCCGATGGGGATACAAGGGATTTTTCCTACGGTTTACGCACCTTAATTGCCATGCATCCGAGCCCTGTCGCTGTGCCTGAAGCCGCCTTCCAGGCGATCCGCAAATTGATCGCTGAACAGGGCTATGTGCCCGGCGACAGCCTGCCATCTCAGCGGGATCTAGCGATTCGTCTGGGCGTAAGTCGCGCTTCGTTGCGTGAGGCGTTGTCGTCATTGAGCGCCCTGGGGCTGGTCAGTGTGCAGCCCGGCAAAGGCGTCTTCGTACAGGCGGTTTCTGAACCACAACGGAGCACGGACGGATTTTCCTGGCCCTATGCGGCGCACGCATCACCTGCTGAGACTTTTCAGTTGCGCTATGCGTTGGAGGGTTTCGCCGCCGGGCTCGCAGCGGTCACGCTGACGGCCGACGAGCGCGATGTACTGGAAGATAACGTCGAAGCCATGCGCCTTGAGCTCAAGGCAGGGGATTTTGAATGCGCGGCCCGGCTGGACTTTGATTTCCACCGGCGCATCCTCGTCGCCAGTGGCAATCAGGCGATTCTGGGGATCATCACCACCAGCGCCGACATTTTTCTGGAGAGCCAGAAGCTGCCTTTTATTCGGGCGGGCAGGGCCATGGAAACCTGGCAGGAGCATCGCAAGATCCTGCGGGCGTTGGCGCGGAACGCGTCTGGCCCGGCGCAGAAAGCCATGCAGGAGCATATCCGTGGCGCGGCGTTACGCACCGGCATCGTGTTCGTCGCGCCCTCGGGTTGAGACCGTTGATTGACGCAACCATATCGAGTCATAGCTAGAGACAATTAACCCCGGCTTCCTGTCACCGCGTGACACAGTTATGATGGCCCACGTTTTTTTGCCTATGACCTCGGAGAAATCTCATGAGTAACGACCTGATCAAACACGTCAGCGACGCGAGCTTCGACGCCGATGTCCTGAAGGCTACCGGCCCTGTACTGGTGGATTACTGGGCTGAATGGTGTGGCCCATGCAAGATGATTGCACCGGTTCTGGATGACCTCGCTACCCACTACGAGGGCAAGCTGACCATCGCCAAGCTGAACATCGACGACAATCAGGAAACCCCGGCCAAGCACGGCGTTCGTGGTATCCCGACCCTGATGCTGTTCAAGGACGGCGAAGTTGCGGCGACCAAGGTCGGCGCACTGTCCAAGTCCCAGCTGCAAGCGTTCCTCGACGCCAACATCTGATGACGATATAGCCCCGCAAATCGCGGGGTTTATTTCTGGCGTCGTACTAGACGCTTAGAAAATCAAGTGGTACATTCGGCCCCGCAACGGCTTCTCCGTTGCCCCCTGCTAGCCGTCGCCGACGCTCTCCTTTCGATTTGTACGCGATCCTGTCGCCTTCTCTGCGGCGCGGCCTCATTAAGCCAAAAGCTTAATTTCCCCCTCCATACATGATTACGTCATTCCTATATGAACCTGACTGAACTCAAGCAAAAGCCTATTACCGATCTGCTCGAAATGGCCGAACAGATGGGCATAGAAAATATGGCCCGTTCGCGCAAGCAGGACGTGATTTTCTCCCTGCTGAAGAAGCACGCGAAAAGCGGCGAGGAAATCTCGGGTGACGGCGTGCTGGAGATCCTCCAGGATGGCTTCGGCTTCCTCCGTTCTGCAGACGCCTCCTACCTTGCCGGCCCAGACGACATTTACGTCTCGCCCAGCCAGATCCGCCGTTTCAACCTGCGCACGGGCGACACCATTGTCGGCAAGATCCGTCCGCCGAAGGAAGGCGAGCGTTACTTCGCACTGCTCAAGGTCGACACCATCAACTTCGACCGTCCAGAAAACGCGAAGAACAAGATTCTGTTCGAAAACCTGACGCCGCTGTTCCCGACCATTCGCATGAAGATGGAAGCCGGTAATGGTTCCACCGAAGACCTCACCGGTCGCGTCATCGATCTGTGTGCCCCGATCGGTAAAGGTCAGCGCGGTCTGATCGTTGCTCCGCCAAAAGCGGGCAAGACCATCATGCTGCAGAACATCGCGTCGAACATCACGCGCAACAATCCTGAAGTCCATCTGATCGTTCTGCTGATCGATGAGCGTCCGGAAGAAGTCACCGAAATGCAGCGCACCGTGCGCGGCGAAGTGGTTGCTTCCACCTTTGACGAGCCACCTACCCGTCACGTGCAGGTCGCCGAAATGGTGATCGAAAAGGCCAAGCGCCTCGTTGAGCACAAGAAAGACGTGGTCATCCTGCTCGACTCCATCACCCGTCTGGCTCGCGCCTACAACACCGTCATTCCGAGCTCCGGCAAGGTCCTGACCGGTGGTGTCGATGCACACGCCCTCGAGAAGCCAAAGCGTTTCTTCGGTGCGGCACGTAACATCGAAGAAGGCGGCTCGCTGACCATCATCGCCACGGCACTGGTTGAAACCGGCTCGAAGATGGACGAAGTGATCTACGAAGAATTCAAAGGCACCGGCAACATGGAGCTGCCTCTGGATCGCAAGATCGCAGAGAAGCGCGTCTTCCCGGCCATCAACATCAACCGCTCCGGCACACGCCGCGAAGAGTTGCTGACGGCCGACGACGAGTTGCAGCGCATGTGGATCCTGCGCAAGCTGCTGCATCCTATGGATGAAGTCGCAGCCATCGAGTTCTTGATCGACAAGCTGAAACAGACCAAGACCAACGATGAGTTCTTCCTGTCGATGAAGCGCAAGTAACACCGCGCTGAACCGAATGTAGAAAGATGGTGTCCTTTTGGACACCATTTTTTTTGTCTCGAATTTGAGGCTTGGAGCGTCATGCATACGTTTGGCAATCGTCGCGATATCGATGGACTGCGGGCGCTGGCCGTTATTCCGGTCGTACTCTTCCACTTTGGTATCGGCCCGTTCAGCGGCGGCTTCGTCGGCGTTGATGTGTTCTTCGTCATCTCCGGGTTTCTGATTACTGGGATTCTCTATCGCGAAATCAGCGCCGGCCGCTTCAGCTTTGTGGATTTCTGGGCACGGCGTGCGCGACGAATCCTGCCGGCGTTGAGCGTGGTTTTGCTAGCCACGTTGGCGTTGGGCTGGCTGCTTTTTACCGACAAAGACTTCTCCGAACTCGGAAGAACGGTTCGTTACCAATCGTTGTTCATTTCAAACATTTTATTCATGCACGAAGACGGTTATTTTCAGCCTGCTTCGGAACTGAAGCCCCTTCTTCATACGTGGTCCCTTGCGGTAGAAGAGCAGTACTACGTTTTCTTCCCGTTGTTGATGGCCGTGATGATGCGCCACATTCGCCACTGGCGCTGGATGCTGTTTGCGGTGCTGCTCGTTTCTTTCGGATTGAATATTTTCTATATCGAGCGCAAGTCCGACTTTGCATTCTTCTCCCTGCCAACGCGTGCATGGGAACTGTTGTGCGGTGCGATGCTCGCGGTCTTGCCAGCATCCAGAAAACTGAAACCATGGGTATATCAAGTCACTGGGATAGCCGGACTGGCCGCCGTCCTGTTGGCCGTCTTTACGTTCGACAGAACCACGGTGTTTCCCGGATGGTCCGCAGTGCTGCCAGTACTCGGCGCTGCAGCGCTCATCTGGTCCGCCGCCCAAGGTCCGACCTGGACAGGGCGACTGCTCAGTACGCGGATATTGGTGTGGGTAGGGCTGCTTTCCTATTCCCTCTATTTGTGGCACTGGCCGGTTTACGTCTATGCCAATGCGATTTCAAGCAACGGCATCCAGCCAATGCAAGCGGCGGGGTGGATGCTGCTGTCACTGGTTCTCGCGTGGTTGAGCTTGCGGTTTATCGAACTTCCGTTCCGTGAAAAGCGTTTGTTCGATGGACCGACGTCTGTGCTGACAGCTGGCTTGCTGGCCATGGGTATATTCGCCGTGGTGGGCTCCGTCGTGCGTTCGGCTGATGGTTTTCCACAGCGCCTGACTGGTAAAGAACTGGCTTATGCGCAAGCCCGCTTATGGCGCGCCGGGCAGCTTGAGTGCATGTACGTCACATCAGACAAAATGCTGGACCGTGCCTGTTTATTAGGTGAGAAACCAGGTGTCCCGGCGAGCCGAATGGTGTGGGGCGACAGCCATGCCGCGGCGTTAATGCCGGCGATAAAAATCGCGGCGACGCGCGAGGGCCGGCCAGTCTGGCTTTACAGCATGAGCGCTTGCCCGCCGATACTCAGTGATGATCCCCGCCAGCGCTGCAAGGACTTCAACGAGCGAACCATGGAGCAGGTCCGCCGGTTGCAGATCAAGGATGTCGTACTCGCCGGCAACTGGACGCTGTATGTCTACGGGCGCGAGGATGGCGACAGAACAGTGCTGCTTAATCAGTATGACAATACCCCCCAGGCCGAGGCTCGCATGGAGCGGGCGCTGAAGGCGCGGGTCAAGCAGATACGCGAGGCTGGCGCGCAAGTCTGGCTTTTCAAGGAGGTGCCGCAGCAGCGCAAGGGAACGGTCAGCCGGCTGACGAGCCTTGCGCGAATCGGCCGCTCGACCGAGGCGCTGGGACGCCCGACGAGTGAGTATCTGGGGCGTGAAGGCTTCCTGAATGAGCTATTCGACGCGATGAGCGAGGCTGATCCGGGCGTTCATGTCATCGACCCCATTCCGATGATGTGTGGCACTGATATTTGTAATGTCGAGATCGACCACCAGTCGCTTTACAAGGACGACGGACATTTATCCGACGTGGGAGGGGCGCGGTTAAGCCCGTTGTTTATCCCCATGCTGCGCAACAGAGCTGAAAATTGATCGCTCTGCACGCACATGATGATGTTCGACGGTCATAGCAGGTAGGATGTGCATCTATTTGGTGAGTGGCCGGGTTAATGAAATTCAAGGATCTACGGGATTTCGTGCAGCAGCTTGAGCAGCGCGGAGAGTTGAAACGCATTCAGGTACCCATTTCCCCTGTACTGGAAATGACCGAAATCTGCGACCGGACCTTGCGAAACAAGGGGCCGGCGTTGCTCTTCGAAAAGCCAACGGGCTTTGACATCCCGGTGCTCGGCAATCTGTTCGGCACGCCCGAGCGGGTTGCCATGGGCATGGGCGCCGAGTCGGTGTCCGAGCTGCGGGAAATCGGCAAGCTTCTGGCCTTCCTCAAAGAGCCTGAGCCGCCCAAGGGCTTGAAAGACGCCTGGTCCAAGCTGCCCATCTTCAGAAAAGTCATCGCCATGGCGCCGAAAGTCGTCAAGGATGCCCCATGTCAGGAGATCGTGATCGAGGGTGACGACGTCGACCTCGGCATGCTGCCCGTGCAGACCTGCTGGCCTGGCGATGTAGGCCCGCTGATCACGTGGGGCCTGACGGTCACTCGCGGGCCCAATAAGGAACGGCAAAATCTTGGCATCTACCGCCAGCAGGTGATCGGCCGCAACAAGGTGATCATGCGCTGGCTCAGCCACCGCGGCGGCGCGCTGGATTTCAGAGATTGGTGCAACAAACACCCGGGTCAGCCATTCCCGGTGTCCGTGGCGTTGGGCGCTGACCCCGCCACCATTCTTGGCGCCGTGACGCCAGTGCCCGACAGCCTGTCCGAATACGCATTCGCCGGCCTGCTGCGTGGCAACCGTACCGAACTGATCAAATGCCGTGGCAATGATCTTCAAGTGCCGGCCAGCGCGGAAATGGTCCTTGAAGGCGTGATTCATCCCGGCGAAGTGGCAGATGAGGGTCCGTATGGCGACCACACCGGCTATTACAACGAGGTCGACAGCTTCCCGGTCTTCACGGTCGAGCGCATCACCCACCGCATCAAGCCGATTTACCACAGCACCTACACGGGCCGGCCACCTGATGAGCCCGCCATTTTGGGCGTGGCGCTCAATGAAGTGTTCGTGCCGATCCTGCAGAAGCAGTTCCCCGAGATCGTCGACTTCTACCTGCCGCCCGAGGGTTGCTCGTACCGCATGGCGGTCGTGACGATCAAGAAGCAGTATCCCGGCCATGCCAAGCGCGTGATGCTGGGCGTCTGGTCGTTTTTGCGACAGTTCATGTACACCAAGTTCGTTATCGTCACCGACGACGACATCAATGCCCGTGACTGGAATGACGTCATCTGGGCAATCACCACGCGCATGGACCCCAAGCGCGACACGGTGATGATCGACAACACGCCAATCGACTACCTCGATTTCGCCTCGCCGGTCTCCGGTCTGGGTTCGAAAATGGGGCTCGATGCCACCCATAAATGGCCGGGCGAAACCACCCGTGAATGGGGTCGCGCTATCGTCAAGGACGAAGCGGTGACCCGCCGGATCGATGAAATCTGGACTCAGCTGGGAATTGATTGATGCGTGTAACCTTGCAGCCATCGGGCGCAGTCATCGAGACATTGCCGGGCGAGCGGATCCTCGACGCTGCCCAGCGGCTGGGCTACGAATGCCCTCAGAGCTGTCGCAACGGCAATTGCCACATCTGTTCCGCGCTGCTGGTTGAAGGCAGCGTTGAACAGGCGGGAGAAATCCGCAACCACGGCGAAATTTACACCTGCCTGGCGGTGCCGCAGCAAGACTGCGTCGTACTGTGGGACAGCGTGCTGCCCCTTGGGGAGCTGCCGGTGGGTACGTTCGCCTGCCAGGTCAGTGAGTGTGTGGAAGTCGGCGGCGATGTATGGCGCGTGATGCTCCGCGCGCCTGCGGGCAAACCACCGCGTTATCACGCCGGTCAGTACCTGATGATCCATCGGGACGACGGGGAGAAATCTGCATTTTCCATGGCCTCAGCGCCGGAGAGCGGGCGAGATCTGGAATTTCACGTGCTCGCCCGCGAGGCGAGTGCGCAAAATCTGATCAAGCAGTTGCAGCGCGATGGCATGGCGCGAGTTGACCTGCCCTTCGGTGATACTCACTTGGGTGAATTGCCCGATGGCCCGCTGGTATTGATCGCGGCAGGCACCGGTATGGGGCAGATGCACAGCCTGATCGAGCATTGCCGCTCAAAAGGCTTTCCGTATCCGGTGCATGTGTATTGGGGAATGCGCCGTCCGGAAGATTTTTATCAGCTCAAGCATTGGGATGAGTGGCAGACGCTGCCCAACCTGTTCCTGCACAAGGTCGTCAGTGATCTGTGCGGTTGGCAAGGGCGCTGCGGCATGCTGCACGAGGCGGTCTGCGAGGACTTCAGCGATCTGAAGTCGCTTTATGTATACGCCAGCGGTTCACCGGCGATGGTCTATTCGACCCTTGATGCGCTGGTGCTGGCCGGCATGGATGCGCATCAGATGCGTGCCGATGTTTTCGCGTACGCCCCGAGGCCCTGAAGCGCAGCCACTCGTCGACACAGGATGTGGACAGCGTATTGCATGACTGTTTGTCAGATAACGGTTTTTCCGGCGTGACCCATGCGCCGGTGGCCGAGTCACAACGTCAAACTGCCTGCGATGCCGTCTGATTGTTCATTCGTTGTTGCCAGACCCGTTTCATGAGTGTTCAGCGTTGCACCGGCGTCAGCCTTGCCGGTGGGAGGAACCAGATGGGGAATCAAATCAATATCCTGGCGGAAGCCGTCCATGACGGCCTGGGGCTGTCCTACCCGCCGGTCATCGATCTCGGGCCGAAACTGAGCCGCGAACAGTTGCTTGCCTCCATCCACGCCACGATGAGCCGCCATCAGGGCGGTCCGATCTGGTTATTCGCGTACGGATCATTGATCTGGCGGCCCGAGTGCAGCGCCGTCGAGCGTCAGCGCGGTCGGGTCCACGGCTATCACCGCGGTCTCTATCTTTGGTCCCACGAACACCGCGGCACCCCCGAACAGCCAGGGCTGGTGTTCGGTCTGGATCGCGGCGGCTCCTGCAGCGGATTCGCCTACCGATTGCCTGAAGACAATATCGGCGAATCCTTGCTGGCGTTGTGGCAAAGGGAAATGCCTTTCCCGTCCTACCGCCCGCACTGGCTCAACTGCCGACTGGAAGACGGCACCAAGGTGCAGGCGCTGGGATTTGTACTGGAGCGGCATCTGCCCAGTTACGCCGGCAACCTGCCCGACAGTGTGCTCACCCAAGTGCTGGCCAACGCCAGCGGGCGATTCGGGACCACCTGGGAATACGTCGAACAAACCATCCGCGCACTGCGCACCCACGCCATGCCGGACTTGAGCCTGGAAGCGCGGTTCAAGCGGTGCAGGCCGGTGTTGTTGGCGATATAGCCGCCTGACTCGCTCACGTTGGCTCTGCCTGATGGGCACGCCTCAGCGCTTTACCTGTAGGAGCGCGCTTGCTCGCGAATGCTTTGTGTCAGTCAGCTAATCCATCTCAGACAGATCGCAATCGCGGGCAAGCGCGCTCCTACATTCTCGCTAAGAAAGATGCTAAGCCATTTCCTCTCGCGACTGGCTCGCCACCCGCGTATGCCGCAGCGTTGGTATCAGGAACGCTATTGCGAGGATGCAAGCGGACACCAGCAGCACGAAGCCGCCGTCCCAGCCAAAGTGGTCGACTGTGTAGCCCATCAGCGCGCTGGCGGCGACCGAGCCACCGAGGTACCCGAACAGACCTGTGAATCCTGCTGCCGTACCGGCTGCTTTCTTCGGTGCCAGTTCAAGGGCCTGCAAGCCGACCAGCATGACCGGGCCGTAGATCAGGAAGCCGATCGAGACCAGAGCAATCATGTCGACAGTGGGGTTGCCTGGTGGGTTGAGCCAGTAGACCAGTGTCGCAACGGTCACCATCGCCATGAACACAATCCCGGTCAGGCCACGGTTGCCACGGAATATCTTGTCGGACATCCAGCCGCACAGCAGCGTGCCCGGAATGCCTGCCCACTCATAGAAGAAGTAGGCCCAGGACGTCTTGTCGACGTCGAAGTGCTTGGCTTCTTTCAAGTACGTTGGCGCCCAATCCAGCACGCCGTAGCGCAGCAGGTAGACGAACACGTTGGCCAGCGCGATGTACCAGAGCATTTTGTTGCGCAGGACGTATTTGACGAAGATCTCTTTGGCGGTGAATTCCTCTTCGTGGCTCGCGTCGTAGCCTTCCGGGTAGTCGTTCTTGTAGTCCTCGACCGGCGGCAAGCCCACGGACTGCGGAGTATCACGCATGGTGACAAAGGCAAACAGAGCGACAAACAGGGCAACCGCCGCAGGCACATAAAACGCGGCGTGCCAGTCGTTGGTCCAGCCGAGTCCGAGCAGGAACAGCGGGCCGATCAAGCCGCCGCCGACGTTGTGCGCCACGTTCCAGACCGACACTACGCCGCCACGTTCCTTCTGCGACCACCAGTGCACCATCGTGCGTCCACTCGGCGGCCAGCCCATACCTTGGGCCCAGCCGTTGATGAATAGCAGAATGAACATGATCGTCACGCTGGACGTCGCCCAGGGTGCGAATCCGAACACGAACATCACCAGCGCAGAGATCACCAGCCCGAATGGCAGGAAGTAACGCGGATTGGAGCGATCTGACACCAGCCCCATGAGGAATTTTGACAGGCCGTACGCAATGGCAATCGCCGAGATCGCGAGGCCCAGTTGGCCACGGGTATATCCCTCATCGATCAGGTAGGGCATGGCCAGCGAGAAATTCTTGCGCAGCAAATAGTAGCCGGCGTAACCGAAGAAGATGCCGGCGAAAATCTGCCAGCGAAGGCGGCGGTAGGTAGAGTCGATACGCTCCTCAGGCAGCGGGGCCTGATGTGCGGCAGGACGGAAAAAGGCAAGCATCGGGACACTCCATTTATTTTATTGTTATGCGAATCCGAATATTACATTTTCGTTACAGAAAATAGGAAGGCTTCCCATCGGATAAAAAGCCGTAAACGTTGGTGAAAGGTAATTCCTTTGCGAACATCGCATCGGGGATGTCGGGAGGCAGTCAGTGATTGACGTTTGCGCAGAAGCGTTCATTAGCGGGATGTTCGCCCGAAGAAGTTGCTCACCGGTACAGCATGGCCAGCTGGGCGAACGAGGTGTTCAGTTCGCCATCGGCCAGCCCGCATCGGTGACCCGTTACCAAATCTTAAGCGTTCGGCAGGGTTGCTTTGGCGCTCGGCGATACTTTGCGCAGGAACGGATGCTCGATGCACCAGTACGTCGCGACGCTGATACTGCTGGTCAGCAGGATGATCAGCGGTAAGTACAGTGCGTAGCTGAGCGGATCTGGTGTGGTGAAGTCGTACACGCCCAGCAGGCTGAACATGCTGTAGATGACGATGCCGTGCAGCAGGTAAATGCTGAAGCTGGCCTCGCCCAGAATCTTCAACCCTCGAATCTCCAGTACCCCGTGCAAACTGTTGCCGAGCACAAACAGCGCAAACGGAATGCCGAGGATCAGCATCTGCAGCGTCGAGTAGGATTTGAGCTTCATGCAGATCAGCAGTATCGCAACTGCAACCAACGTGCAGCGCACGCCCGTGAAGTCGATTTTCCACTGGCGCATCCGGTCTTCAAAGACCGCCACCGCGATGCCGACAGCGAACAGTTTGATGAACCGGTTGTGAAAGTGATGGTGGTATTCGCCCCACAGGCACGCCAGCGCAATCAGCCCGACCACGACGGCCATGCCGGGGAGCTTGCGCCGAAGCAGGCAATACAGCACCGGCAGCGACAGGTAGAAGACCGCTTCATAGAGCAGCGTCCACTGCACCGAGGCGTTGATACGCACGGTATCCGGAAAACCATTGATGGGGCTGCCGATTAAAATCAGCCATCGACCGAGCGACTTGATGGTGTCCATGATCGGTGCGCTGATGTCAGCGGATTGATACAGCGCGATGGCCGTAATCAGCGCGACGCTGAAGAGGTACATCGGGAAGATCCGCCGTAACCGTGAAGACAGGATCTGCCGCCATTTCGGCTCGCTTCGGTAGATCTTCGCGGTAAACAGGTAACCCGTGATCATGAAAAACAGCGACACCGGTACTGTGCCCATGTTGTTCAGCACGCGGCTGTCAGTGGTTTCCCAGACTCCGTTGACGTGCCAGTAATAACTGACGATGAAGTGATGAACGATGACTGCGGTGGCGAGCACGCCGCGCAGTCCGTCCAGCGACGAAACGCGATGGAGGGCGTCTCGGGAGAGGATCGGCAGGCGCCGGGTGGCAAGGCAAAATATCGCGATCGACAGCGCGTACAGCGTAATCAAAATCAGAGTGACGGTCATCAATACTGGGTCCGCAGTTCGTATGGGAGTCGATACCGAATGACTCGTGTTCGGTATGTATCGGCCGTGAAATATACGGAACACATCAAGTGCCGTCGCGGGTTGTTTAGCGACGTGTTGATTTTGGGAGCGGTCCTACGCAGCTCTGGGAAGTCATGAGCTATTGCCGCCGCGGGCCAGTGCACAAAATGCGCGCCAGCTTTCTGCACCCACGCAGGAGGCACATGGGAAAAGTGTGCAGGTGACAGCAGTGATGAGCAGATGGGTTTTATGCGTGATGTGTGCGATTTGTATCGAGGCAAGCGCGGAAGAGAGCGATGTGGAGTATGACTATCGCAGGGCGCCCGCCTGGCCGTATTCGCTGCTGAAATCGGGCGTATCCGGCTGGGTCGTCTACGACCTGAAGGCGCACCACGACGGAAGGGTTTCCGCGCCTGAGGTGCTGGACAGCTCGCATGCTCTGTTTTCCCGCTCCGTCGTAAACGTGGTGCCGACGTGGCGCGTTAAACCCTGGGTCGTCAGTGAGCAGCGTCCGGCAGTCATTTCGCTGCGTCAGGAGCATTACTTTGTCCACCCGCGTGAAGGAAATGCTCACGTGCCTTGGCTGCATCGGAGTCTACGCCACCTGTCCTGCGCGAAATTCAACAATCGCTTCGACGACTTCCAGCAGAACTCGTCTGATCTTGAACAGGTGGAGATGAGCGTGTTCCGGCACACCTACAGCGTACTCGCGAGGGTGGCGACTTACAGAAGGCTGCCCGACGAGCAAAGGTTCGCGCTGGGGGATGCGCTGGCAGATGCAGTTCCGGAGGTGATTCAGCGATGCCGGGCGAATCCGGAACTGCGTTACAAGGACGTGTTGCCTGATCAAGTCAGGATGATGCTGTAAGTGCGTGCAGAGAACTCCGCGAAGTGAGCTGCGTTTCTTCAGAGCGGGGTCGGTCGCGATGCACGTTACCTGACGCTCACCACGACTTTGCCAACCGCTTTTCTCTGCGCCAACGATTCAATGGCTTCCCCCGCCTGCTCCAGCGGGTAAACCTTCGACACCAACGGCTTCAGCTTGCCCTCGCTGAACCAGGCGAACAGTTGCTGGAAATTCGCCGCGTTGTCTTGGGGCTGGCGTTGGGCAAATGAGCCCCAGAACACACCTACAACCGAGGCACCTTTCAACAGTGCGAGATTGACTGGCAGTTCGGGGATACGACCACTGGCGAAGCCGACCACCAGCAGTCGACCGTTCCAGGCGAGGCCGCGAACAGCCTGATCAAAAAGGTCGCCGCCCACCGGGTCATAGATCACATCGACACCGTTACCGTTGGTGAGGCGTTTGATTTCATCCTTCAGATTGCTTTCGCTGTAGTTGATCAACTCGTCGGCGCCTGAGGTTTTGGCGACCTCCAGCTTTTCCGCGCTGCTGGCGGCGGCAATCACGCGAGCGCCCATGGCTTTGCCGATCTCAACGGCGGCGAGGCCCACGCCCCCGGAGGCGCCGAGGACGAGAAGGGTTTCGCCGGCCTGCAGATTGGCCCGCTGTTTGAGGGCGTGCATGGACGTGCCGTAGGTCATGCTGAAGGCGGCGGCAGTGGTAAAGTCCATTGCCTCCGGAATGGGCAGGACGTTGTAACCGGCCACGGCAATCTGTTCAGCGAAGCTGCCCCAGCCGGTCAGCGCCATTACCCGGTCACCGACTCGAACATGGCTGACCTTTTCGCCGACAGCGGTCACAACGCCCGACGCTTCACCTCCGGGCGAGAACGGAAAAGGCGGCTTGAACTGGTATTTGCCTTCGATGATCAGCGTGTCCGGGAAGTTGACCCCGGCAGCGTGCACGTTCAGAAGAATCTCGTTCTTCTTCGGCTCCGGGCTGGGGATGTCCTCCAGCACCAGATCTGCAGCGGGACCGATGGCTTTACAAAGCACGGCTTTCATCGAGGGCTATTCCTTTTTCGGCGATGGCCGATAAGTACAGGTAGCGAGGTTGTGGGGTCAATGAGCATGGCCCGGCCTGATAGGTATGCATAAGCTGAAGTAAGCTATGCGGCGAAGCGGATTGAGGAGCGGACTGTGAAAGCGTGGATTGTTATGTTGATGGCATTGTCGATGCCTGTTGCGGCGCTGGCCGAAGAGGGCGGCGAGAAAGAAGATCCAAACAAGGTTTCCTACGTGGCGTTGACGCCACCCTTCGTAGGCAACTACTCACTGGATGGCAGCCCGAAACTGCACGTCTATAAGGCTGACGTCGCCTTGCGCGTGACTGGCGCCGAAGCGCAGAAACTGGTGAAGCAGAACGAGCCGCTGATTCGCAACCAGCTGGTGGCGCTGTTCACTCAGCAAACGGTCGACAGCATGGGCAACGTCGATGCCAAGGAAAAACTGCGTCAGGAAGCACTGAAACAGACCCAGCAAGTGCTGACCCAGGAAACCGGCAAGCCCGTGGTTGATGATCTGCTGTTCAACAACTTTATCGCCCAGTAACACGCGGCATTCTGAACTCAGCGCAAGCCCAGTACGGCAGCCCATTGTTCGTCCGTCACCGGCATCACAGACAAGCGGCTGCCTTTCTGCACCAGAGGCATCTGCTCCAGCGCGGCTTGTTGCTTCAGATAACCCAGCCCGAGCACGTTTGAAAACGCTTCGACGAATGCCACATCAAGAGCGCTCCAGGGGTTTTTCTCCTCGGTGGCTTTGGCGTCGAAATAGTGGCTTTTTTCGTCCAGCGCGGTGGGATCCGGATACGCGGCCTTGACGATTTCTCCGATGCCGGCGATTCCCGGCTCCGGGCAGCTGGAATGGTAGAAAAAGAACTGATCGCCCACGGCCATCGCTCGCAGAAAGTTGCGGGCCTGGTAGTTACGGACACCGTCCCAGCGTGTCTGCCCGAGCTTTTCAAGCCCGCTGATCGAGAGCTCGTCGGGCTCGGATTTCATCAGCCAATAAGCCATTTCTAAGGTTCCTGAACAGGTCTTGGGAAAGTTGTCCTACGCTTTGATGACAAACCGACAGTCGGCTGGCGTCAGTATTTGCGTGTTGCGTCACGTTGCCGCAGAATGCCGGCATTTTAAGGGCTGCACTATCTGGCAGCCTTGTTTAAACGCTATCGATTTCAGATTCTGATTCGTTACAAAGGGGACGATCAATGCGACGCAAGCCGGATGTACTGTGGGTTTTGGCAATTTTGTTCGGCTTGGGCATCGTCACCACCGGTTACGCGCAAAGTTTGTGGGCCGCCAAGGCAGATGCGCCGGTCGAAATCACTCAGCAACAACAGCCACAGCTCCGCCGCTAACCCGCGTTTTCGCAGCGCGCTTTTCTTGCAGAAGCGCGCATCGCTGACGATTCATTCCGCCATATACCAACGCTTATCTGTCACCGTTCCTGCCAACGGAACATCCCAACTGGCGACCGCCAGCTTCCCTACTTTCTGACACTCGTGGGCCAGTCCCAGCAGCACCGGCTTGCGCCAGGTTTTACGACGCGCGAGATAAGCCAGACTGCGGTCGTAAAAGCCGCCACCCATGCCAAGACGTCCGCCTTCCGGATCGAATCCCACCAGAGGCATCAGCACCAGGTCCAGCGTCCAGATCTTGCGCTGTCGCCTGGCATTGATACGTGGCTCCGGGATACGGAACCGGTTCGGCTTGAAGTTCTCCCCGGGGCGCACACGCTGAAACACCATTTTCGTTCGAGGCCAGGCACTGAGCACCGGCAGGTACGTGGTCTTGCCACGTTTTTGAGCGGCACGAAGCAGCAGGCGCGGGTCGATTTCACCGTCCATCGGAAGGTAGAGAGAAACGTGCCGGGCGCGGCGAAAGAGTGGGTTTTGCGCAAGTTGACGGTACAAGCCCTGTGCCGCCTGTCGCTGTTCTGCCGGGCTGAGCGCGCGACGATTATGGCGAAGCAGTCGACGTAACTGAGGCCGGGAGAGACTTGAAGAATCTGGGAGGGGAGCGGCGCCGGATGAGGTCATGCTGGCGGGTCCGTGAGGCTTTGAGAAGTGATGTCGTGGAATCAGGCAGATTCACGATGCCCACCGCCAGACGGGGCGCCTGGCGATGGGTAGAAGGTTCGAGACTCCCCGACGAACCGCTGTCGGTGTAGCCCTTGAACCCGAAAGTTCAAGGTGGAGATTGCAGGAGGTTTTAAGGCTTTCCGTCGAGCGGACATGCACACCAACCCCAACGTGCAACCCCCGTGGTTGTGCGTATCGGCTCAGGGACATGACCGACTGGCAAGCACTCCAGGGAGCGGTCGCAAGTATACCGAATCATGTCCGAACAATCAGCCTTGTGCTTTATCCGAATCCGTGGCAAGGACCAGGTCTACGCGGTCCAGTAAATCGCGAACCTGCTCACTGTTGGCACCATTGGCCTGAGCCTTTGCCGGTGGCAGTTCCTGTTTGTGCAGAAGGTCATGGGTAATATTCAGTGCGGCCATCACCGCAATACGGTCGGCGCCGATGACTTTGCCGCTGCTGCGGATCTCGCGCATTTTGCCGTCTAGATAACGCGCGGCGCTGACCAGATTGGTGCGCTCCTCTTGCGGGCAGATGATCGAATATTCTTTGTCGAGGATTTGCACGGTGATGCTGTTGCCATTACTCATGAGTCTTGCTCCAGGGCCTTGAGGCGCGAAATCATGGACTCGACCTTTTGCCGGGCGATTTCGTTTTTTTCAATGAGTTGAGCGCGTTCCTCGCGCCAGGATTTTTCCTGAGCTAATAGGAGTCCGTTTTGACTTTTTAGTTGCTCGACACGATTGATCAATAACTCCAGTCGGGCCATCAGCGCTTGCAGGTCGTTGTCTTCCATTGTTTTCCACTGATTACTTTCAGATGAGTGGTGCAGGCGCTGGCGTCTGGATTCGCCCCGGACATCGCCTGATAGCTTGGGCGCGTCTGCCGGTGCTACGATACAAGGCCTTCATTCTAGACATTGCGCCGCTTGGCGCCTAGTTGCCCATGCCTATTCAGAATTCCCCGTACAACGGCTTCGCCACCCTGCTCACCAGCAGTGGTCATCATGTATCTCCTGCCGAATTGCACGGCCTCTTGCTTGGCCGCAGTTGCGCCGGCGCAGGCTTCGATGCGGAAGAGTGGCTGGCCGACGCTCACCTGCTGCTGGAAACAGAGCCTGACGACAAAGTGCGCCAGGCTCTGATCGGCCTGCAGGCAATGGTCAAAAGCGAACTGACCGGCGACGACATGACCGTCGTGTTGCTTTTGCCCGGCGATGATGAGCCTCTCGCTGCCCGCACCGCCGCCATGGCCCAGTGGTGCCAGGGTTTCCTCAGCGGCTTCGCCCGCGTTGGTGGTCAGTCACTGAGTGATGATGCCAGAGACGTGCTGCAAGACTTGGCCGCCATCGCTCAGGTTCATGATGCGCTTGACGAGTCCGAAGACGGCGAGAGCGACTACATGGAAGTCATGGAGTACCTGCGCGTTGCGCCGTTGCTGCTGTTCACCGAGTTCAACCAGAAAACCGACGCTGAAGACGAAGCCAAACCGTCTTTGCACTGACCGCGCCTCATTGCTGCTTCGGCCACGCCGCCTTTGCGCGGCGGTGGCCGAAGCGCACCTCCCGGAGAACCGCACTTGCCGATGATTCATATCCCGAAAGCCGAATATGCCCGCCGCCGCAAAGCGTTGATGGAGCAGATGGAGCCCAACAGTATCGCCATTCTGCCCGCGGCGGCTGTGGCGATTCGAAATCGGGACGTTGAGCATGTGTACCGCCAGGACAGCGACTTTCAATACCTGAGCGGTTTCCCCGAACCTGAAGCGGTGATCGTGCTGATCCCCGGCCGCGAGTACGGTGAGTACGTCCTGTTCTGTCGCGAGCGCAATCCCGAGCGCGAGCTGTGGGACGGCCTGCGCGCAGGTCAGGACGGCGCGATGCGCGAGTACGGCGCCGACGATGCCTTCCCGATCACCGACATCGACGACATCCTGCCCGGCCTCATCGAGGGGCGCGATCGGGTGTATTCGTCCATGGGCAGCAATCCCGAATTCGACCGCCATGTGATGGAGTGGATCAACGTCATCCGCTCCAAGGCGCATCTGGGTGCGCAGCCGCCGAAAGAGTTCGTGGCCCTGGATCACCTGCTGCACGACATGCGCCTGTATAAATCCGCGGCTGAAGTGAAGGTCATGCGCGAGGCCGCGCAAATCTCGGCCCGTGCCCACGTGCGGGCGATGCAGGCCAGTCGCGCGGGGCTGTACGAGTTCAGCCTTGAGGCGGAGCTGGATTACGAATTCCGCAAGGGCGGCGCGAAGATGCCGGCCTATGGTTCCATCGTTGCGTCGGGGCGCAATGCCTGCATCCTGCATTACCAGGAAAACGACGCGGCGCTCAAAGACGGCGACCTGGTTCTGATCGATGCCGGTTGCGAGATCGACTGTTACGCCAGTGACATCACCCGTACCTTCCCGGTAAGCGGCAAATTCTCCGCTGAACAAAAAGCGATTTACGAGGTGGTGCTCAAATCCCAGGAAGCGGCGTTTGCGGCGATCAAACCCGGCAATCACTGGAATCAGGCCCACGAGGCGACGGTTCGGGTCATCACCGAAGGCCTGGTTGAACTTGGGCTGCTGCGAGGCGCGGTGGATGAACTGATTGCCGCTGAAGCGTACAAAGCTTTTTACATGCACCGCGCCGGGCACTGGCTGGGCATGGACGTGCACGACGTCGGCGAATACAAGGTCGGCGGCGAATGGCGCGTGCTGGAGGCCGGGATGGCGCTGACGGTCGAGCCCGGTATTTATGTGTCCCCTGACAATCAGACCGTCGCCAAAAAATGGCGCGGGATTGGCGTTCGAATCGAGGATGACGTCGTGGTGACCAAAAAAGGCTGTGAAATCCTGACGGGCGATGTGCCAAAGACCGTTGCCGATATCGAGGCCTTGATGGCCGCCGCACGAACCCAAGCCGCATGAGCCGCTTTAATCTGGCCATCGTCGGTGGCGGACTGGTCGGCGCAAGCCTGGCGCTCGCCTTGCAAGCCGGTGCGAAAGCGCGCGGCTGGAAAATTGTGCTGATTGAGCCGTTTGCACCCGGTGACACCTATCAGCCCAGCTACGACGCTCGCTCATCAGCGTTGTCGTTCGGCGCGCGGCAGATTTACGAACGCCTGGGCCTGTGGCAGCAGATCAGCCGCCGCGCCGAGCCGATTCTCAAGATTCACGTTTCCGACAAAGGCCGGTTTGGCGCAGCGCACCTGTCTTCGATGGAGGAAGGCGTTCCGGCCCTGGGCTATGTGGTTGAAAATGCCTGGCTGGGCCAATGCCTGTGGCAGGCGCTGGACAAGGACGTGATCAGTTGGCGGGTGCCGGCCGAGGTCACGCACATGCAGGCGCTGCCCGACGGCTACCAACTGACCCTCAATGACGAAACTCAGCTCACCTGCGACCTGGCGGTACTGGCCGATGGTGGCCGTTCCAGCCTGCGCGAGCAGTTGGGCATTGCCGTGCGACACACGCCGTATGATCAGAGCGCGCTGATCGCCAACATCACGCCGGGAGACGCACACGGGGGTGAGGCCTTCGAGCGGTTTACCGAAAATGGCCCGATGGCGTTGCTGCCACTTCCGGATAACCGTTGCGCATTGGTGTGGACGCGCACCGGCGATGACGTTCAACGGCTGATGGCGCTGGACGACCGAAGCTTCCTGGAAGAACTGCAGGGCGTCTTCGGCTACCGGCTGGGCGCGTTGAAGCAAGTGGGTGCGCGCCATAGCTATCCGCTGGCGCTGATCGAAGCCGAAGAGCAGATCCGCTCTCATCTGGTGGTGCTCGGCAATGCCGCCCACAGTCTGCATCCCATTGCGGGACAGGGCTTCAACCTGTCCCTGCGTGATGCTGCCTCCCTGGCCGAGGCGCTGCTGGCCAGTGATGCATCGCTCGGCGAGCTGTCGACGTTGCAGGCCTATCGCGAGCGCCAGCGGGTTGATCAAAAACTGACCGTCGGCTTTTCCGATCAAGTCACCCGGCTGTTCAGCAGTCAGCAGTCAGTTGTAACTGCGGGCCGTAATCTAGGCCTCCTGGGCCTGGATCTGTTGCCTTCGGCCAAGAACTGGTTCGCCCGTCAGGCCATGGGCCTGGGAACACGAAGCGATGTCTGAACACTCCATTCATTCGTGGCCTTTGCCACAACCGAGAACGATTTAAAGCATGGAAACGCGCGCAGATCTGCTGATTGTCGGGGCCGGAATGGTGGGGAGTGCGCTCGCGCTGGCGCTGCGACACAGTGGGCTGAACATCCTTGTGGTGGATGGCGGTCCCCTGACGGTCAAACCGTTCGTGGCCGACGCGCCATTCGAGGCTCGGGTCAGTGCGCTGTCCATCGCGAGTCAGCGCATTCTCGAGCGGCTTGGCGTTTGGGAGGGCATCGTTGCGCGGCGCGTCAGCCCCTACAGCGACATGCACGTGTGGGACGGCAGCGGCACGGGCAAGGTGCATTTTTCAGCTTCCAGTGTTCACGCCGAAGTGCTTGGGCACATCGTTGAAAACCGCGTGGTGCAGGATGCATTGGTCGAGCGTCTGCATGACAGCGGCATTGGCTTGTTGGCAGACGTGCGTCTGGAGCAGATGCGGCACTCCGGCGATGACTGGCTTCTGACGCTCTCCGACGGCCGTACGTTGCGCGCGCCGCTGGTGGTCGCGGCCGATGGCGCCAACTCGACCGTGCGGCGCATGACGGGCACCGCGACGCGGGAGTGGGACTACCTGCATCACGCCATTGTGACGAGCGTGCGCACGGCGCATTCCCATCGTAAAACCGCGTGGCAACGTTTCACTGACGACGGCCCGCTGGCCTTTTTGCCGCTGGATCGAGAGGGTGAGCATTGGTGCTCCATCGTCTGGTCGGTGACGCCGGAGCAATCCGAGCGCTTGATGAAGCTCGACGACGAACTTTTTTGCCGTGAGCTGGAGAACGCGTTCGAAGGCTGTCTCGGGCAGGTGATTTCTGCCGATTCGCGGCTTTGCGTACCGCTGCGTCAACGCCATGCCAAGCGCTATGTGGCGCCCGGCCTCGCGCTGATCGGCGATGCCGCGCACACCATCCATCCGTTGGCGGGGCAGGGCGTCAACCTGGGCTTTCTGGACGCAGCGGTGCTGGCCGAAGTGCTGCGTAGTGCGTTCGAGCGCGGCGAACGTCTGGCCGATGAGCGTGTGTTGAGCCGTTACGAGCGTCGGCGCATGCCGCATAACCTGACGTTGATGGCGGCGATGGAAGGTTTCGAACGACTGTTCCAGTCCGACGCGCTGCCGGTTCGCCTGTTGCGTAACGCCGGGCTGAAGATGGTCGATCGTTCGGCAGAAGCCAAAGCGTTGTTTGTACGCCAGGCCTTGGGCCTGACCGGGGATTTGCCAGCACTTGCAAAGCTCTGACGGCACAGCACTTGCCCGCGCTTTACCGTGGGACCGGCTTTAGCCGGGAAAGCGCCTTTCGTTACGCCGGAAATCTGATGGCGTTCATGCTGGCCTCTTCCCGGCTGAAGCCGGTCCCACTGAAATGCGCGCGTATCCAGTGAGTGTGGGTGTGGCACCGCTGGTACTCCGCAACATCCGGTAACGGCTCAATCCTGACTTCGGTTGAGATGGCAGATGCGATTCACTACCATTTCGCCTCGTTTTTCCCCTCTCTCGAATCAGGAGAACCTGCATGCAGGCGAGCAAGCGTCTTTTGGCTGCCCTGGCATTAACCGTGCTCGGCAGCACCGCCCAGGCCGCAGATGAAGTGGTGGTGTATTCCTCCCGAATCGATGAGCTGATCAAACCGGTGTTCGATGCCTATACCGCCAAAACCGGCGTGAAGGTCAAGTTCATCACCGACAAGGAAGCGCCGCTGATGCAGCGCATCAAGGCCGAGGGCCAGAACGCAACGGCTGACCTGCTGCTCACCGTCGACGCAGGCAACCTTTGGCAAGCTGAGCAAATGGGCATCCTGCAGCCGTTCACTTCGCCGGTCATCGACGCCAACATTCCGTCGCAATACCGTTCTTCCACCCACAGCTGGACAGGTCTGAGCCTGCGCGCGCGGACCATTGCCTACTCCACCGATCGCGTCAAACCTGAAGAACTCACCACCTACGAAGCGCTGGCTGACAAACAGTGGGAAGGGCGTCTGTGCCTGCGTACCGCCAAGAAGGTCTACAACCAGTCGCTGACCGCCACGCTGATCGAAACCCACGGCGCCGACGCATCGGAGAAGATCCTCAAGGGCTGGGTGAACAACCTGTCGACCGACGTGTTTTCCGATGACATCGCAGTGCTGGAAGCCATCAATGCCGGCCAATGCGACGTCGGCATCGTCAACACCTACTACTACGGTCGTTTGCACAAGGATAATCCGGACCTTGCTGTGCGCCTGTTCTGGCCCAATCAGTCGGATCGTGGCGTGCACGTCAACCTTTCCGGGATTGGTCTGACCCAGTACGCGCCCCACCCAGACGCCGCCAAAGCACTGGTGGAATGGATGACGGGCCCCGAAGCCCAGGCGATATTCGCCGGCACCAACCAGGAATTCCCGGCCAACCCGAAAGTCGCACCGTCTGAAGAAGTGGCGAGCTGGGGTGCGTTCAAGGCCGACACGATCCCGGTTGAAGTGGCGGGTCGGCGGCAGGCCGAGGCGATTCGCATGATGGACCGTGCGGGCTGGAACTGACCGCATCCAGGCAGCACCCGTCTGTAGGAGCGCGCTTGCCCGCGAAGGGTATGTGTCTGTGACCTGAAAGGTGTCCGACACAATGTCATCGCGGGGCACGCGCCTACAGCCGATCTCTCACTCTATGAGTATTCTCCTTGGCCCACTCCCCCCAGCATCGCTGGTACCCCCTGGTGTTCAGCATTGCCGCGCTGGTGTTGCTGCCGTTAAGCGTGCTGCTTTTCTCCTGGCAGACCATTGATCAGCAGATCTGGTCGCACCTTTGGGAAACCCAGATGCCACGGTTGCTGGGCAACACCCTCACCCTGGTGATTGGCGTAGGGCTGGGCGTTACGCTGCTGGGCGTGAGTCTGGCGTGGCTGACGGCGCTGTGTGAGTTTCCGGGGCGGCGTTGGCTGGACTGGGCGCTGATGCTGCCGTTCGCCATCCCGGCGTATGTGCTCGCGTTCGTGTTTGTGGGTTTGCTGGACTTTGCAGGGCCGGTGCAGACGCTGTTGCGCGAGTGGTTCGGTTCCGGCCTGCGTCTGCCTCGGGTGCGTTCGACTGGCGGCGTCATCATCGTCTTGGTGCTGGTGTTTTATCCCTACGTGTACCTGTTGGCGCGTACGGCATTTCTGGCCCAGGGCAAAGGGCTGATGGAGGCCGCCCGCATTTTGGGCCAGTCGCCGTGGCAAGCGTTCTGGCGCGTGGCACTGCCCATGGCGAGGCCGGCGATCGGTGCCGGTGTCGCCTTGGCGTTGATGGAAACCCTGGCGGATTTCGGCGCGGTGTCGGTGTTCAACTTCGACACCTTCACCACCGCAATTTACAAAACCTGGTACGGCTTCTTCAGCTTGTCGAGCGCCGCGCAACTGGCGAGCCTGCTCCTGCTGGCCGTCATGGTTCTGCTGTATGGCGAGCACCGCGCTCGGGGGGCAAGCCGGCCGAGCAACGAGCGCCCGAGGGTCAAGGCGCTGTATCACCTGCACGGATTAAAAGCTGCCGCCGCCAGCACGTGGTGTGGACTGGTGTTCGCCTGCGCGTTTGTGGTGCCGCTGTTGCAGTTGATTGTCTGGGTCTGGCAACGCGGGCGCTTCGACCTCGACGAGCGCTACGCCGGGTTGATTCTGCACACGCTTTATCTGGGCGGCATCGCTGCGCTGGTCACGGTGTGCGTCGCGATGATCCTCGTGTTTGCCCGGCGTCTCGCCCCCACACGCGCCATTCGCTCAGGCGTCAGCTTGGCCAATATTGGCTATGCGCTGCCCGGCTCCGTGCTGGCGGTGTCGATCATGTTGGCGTTCAGTTATCTGGACCGGGAGCTGGTCGTGCCGTTATCCAGCTGGCTGGGCGGCGCTGGCAGGCCTTTGCTGCTGGGCAGCCTGGGGGCGCTCGTGCTTGCGTACCTGGTGCGCTTCATCGCAGTCGCTTACGGGCCGCTCGAAAACAGCCTGTCGCGCATTCGCCCTTCACTGCCTGAAGCCGCGCGCAGTCTGGGGGTCAGTGGACCACGATTGTTTTTCAGGATTTATCTGCCGCTGCTCATACCCGGTACGTTGAGCGCTGCGTTGCTGGTCTTCGTCGATGTGCTCAAGGAAATGCCCGCCACGCTGCTCATGCGCCCGTTTGGCTGGGACACGCTGGCCGTGCGCATCTTCGAAATGACCAGCGAAGGTGAGTGGGCGCGTGCGGCTTTGCCTGCGCTGACGTTGGTGCTGGTGGGGCTGCTTCCGGTCATCGGTTTGATCAGACGTTCGGCCAAGCCGATTGGTTAGGTGCGGGGTCCTAACCTTGCGGCTACAATGCGCCGCAATCGACTCGGTCTGTCAGACAATTCCACAAATTAGCAAAGGTTTCAGACCCCAATTCACGGGGGATTTGCGGGATTGCCAGTGACTGTGTCTTCGCCACGCCCGGAAGGAGAAACCCATGGGACAGCGTACGCCCCTCTTTGACCTGCACCTCGCGCTTGGCGCGAAGCTGGTCGATTTTGGTGGTTGGGACATGCCCTTGCACTACGGCTCCCAGGTCGAGGAACACCATCAGGTGCGCCGGGACTGCGGGATTTTCGACGTGTCGCACATGCATGTGCTCGATGTATCCGGCAGCCAGGCCAAACCCTGGCTGCAACATCTGCTGGCGAACGACGTCGGTAGATTGCAACAGACCGGGCAGGCGCTTTACAGCGCGATGCTCGACACCCTTGGCGGCATCGTCGACGACATGATCGTTTACCAGACCGACGAGGGTTATCGACTGGTGGTCAACGCAGCCACCGGCGACAAGGACCTGGCCTGGATGAACGCCAACCTGGCCGGGTACGACGTGCGCATCAAGCACCGCTCAGAGCTGGCCATGCTCGCCATTCAGGGCCCTAACGCCCGGCAGAAGATCGGCGAGCTGGTCAATCAGGAACGCACCGCGCTTATCCACACCCTCAGACCCTTCGAAGGTCAGCAAGAGGGCGAGTGGTTCATTGCCCGCACGGGCTATACCGGTGAAGACGGCCTGGAAATCATCTTGCCAGCCACCGAAGCCTGTGCCTTTTTTAATGACATGGTCGGCGCCGGCATTTCACCGATTGGATTGGGCGCCCGCGATACGCTGCGCCTGGAAGCGGGCATGAATCTGTACGGTCAGGAAATCGACGAGCAGGTTTCTCCGCTGACCTCCAATATGGCCTGGACGGTCGCGTGGATGCCTGAAGACCGCACGTTCATCGGCCGCGCTGCACTCGAAGCAGAGCGCGTGCGAGGGATTCCCTCGAAGCTTGTAGGGCTGGTCCTTGAAGAGCGTGGCGTTTTGCGCGCCCATCAGGTCGTTCGGATAGCGGAAGTTGGCGAAGGAGAGATCACCAGTGGTAGTTTCTCTCCTACGCTAAGCAAGTCGATCGCGCTGGCGCGAGTGCCGATGGCCACCGCTGACCGTGCCGAGGTGGAAATCCGGGGCAAGTGGTACCCGGTCCGAGTGGTTCGACCCGCATTCGTGCGTCACGGCAAGGCCCTGATATAACCCTGATTTGAAAGCCATCCCTGGCGGGTTTTTCCGCTGACCTGATGAAGTAGAGAGGATAAGAACATGAGCACTATTCCCGCCGAACTGCGTTTTGCCGAGAGCCACGAATGGGCCAGGCAAGAGGGTGATCTGATCGTTGTCGGTATTTCCGATCATGCGCAGGAAGCGCTGGGTGACGTGGTGTTCGTCGAGCTGCCTGAGGTGGGTAAAGTGTTCGCGGCCGCAGGTGATCAGGCAGGTGTCGTTGAGTCGGTGAAAGCTGCGTCTGACATCTACTCGCCAGTGGCGGGCGAAGTCGTCGAAGTCAACGAGGCGCTGGCCGATGGGCCAGAGGCATTGAACGAGGCGCCATACGACTCATGGATCTTCAAGGTCAAGCCGGCCAATGCCGCAGACCTGGGCAAACTGCTCGACGCAGCCGGCTACAAAGCGCTGATCGGCGAATAAGCCCGTCGGCCACAAAAAAGCCGCTCAAGTGAGCGGCTTTTTATTGGGAGCGAGATTGGCGTTATGCCGCCCACCCATTTCGACGGTTCTGACTTATTGCTCGGCAACCAGATTCTTGGCCAGGATGGCGTTCGCCAGGTCCATGTCCGATGCCTTGATGGCCGGATTGTCTTTGCGCACTTGATCCATGGCTGCTTCCAGGTATGGGCCACGGATTTCGCCGTTGCTGGCGACGAAGCTGCCAGCGTCGTCTTGTGCAGCAACGATCAGCTTGTGGTGACGAAAGGTGAGATAGGTGGAACCGGTTGTGGCGCCAGACGAAAGCACATCCCGCAGAAAACCGTCGGCCATTGCTGAACCGACCGGCAGGGAAAGCAAGGCTAACGTGGCTACAGCAAGTTTGAGACGCATGAGAGGTACTCCGATGTTTGTTTGTTCTGAAACGATTTGATACGCCATCCCCCGCTCTAGTTCCCCACCCGCAGTGCGTCATGGCGTTCCGCCTTACAAAATCTCCCGGTTAGGGGGTTCATCAACGTTCATGGCGTCACCATTGATGACGGTGGGAAGTCGCTCAGGCAGAGTAAGGTGACTGCAATCTGCGCGGCGAACCTTTTGTATTGGCGGGAAGAACAGCTGACGCAGCCAACCAAGGCTCAAGCCGCAAAAAACAATAGGAGGGCTTCATGGCTGTTCTGGAAAGTTTTCGTCTCGACGGCAGGGTGGCGCTGATCACCGGATCCAGCGCAGGCATTGGCCTGGCGATCGCCCGGGGCTTGGCCGAAGCGGGCGCGACCGTCGTGCTCAACGGCCGTAATGCCGATACGCTGCAATCGGCTGCCCAGGCCCTTGCGGCCGAGGGGCATGCGGTTCACACACAGCGTTTCGACGTGACGGACAGCACGGCGGTCGCCGCTGCGGTTCAGGACATCGAAGAGCGCGTCGGACCGCTGGATATCCTGGTCAACAACGCCGGCATACAACGCCGTGGTCCGCTGGCGGAGTTCGCCGAGGCGGACTGGCACGAGCTGATGCGCACTAACCTGGACAGCGCGTTCTTCGTCGGCCAGGCGGTCGCGCGTTGCATGATCCCCCGTGGGCGTGGGCGCATCATCAACATCTGTTCGGTGCAGAGCGAGCTGGGCCGCCCGGGTATCGCGCCGTATACGGCAAGCAAGGGCGCGCTGAAGATGTTGACCAAGGGCATGGCGATCGACTGGGGCCCGTTCGGCCTCAACGTCAACGGCATCGGCCCGGGCTACTTCAAAACCGAGCTGAACGCTGCGCTGGTGGCCAACGCCGAATTCAGCGACTGGCTTGTGCAGCGCACGCCGAGCCGTCGCTGGGGCGAAGTGTCTGAGCTGGCGGGCGCGGCGGTGTTTCTGGCCTCGGACGCGGCCAGCTTCGTCAACGGCCACATCCTTTACGTCGACGGTGCCATCACGGCATCGCTGTAATCCGGAGAATGACCATGCAAGCGATTGTCTGCCATGCCGCGAAAGACCTGCGTGTCGAGCCCGGCAACGAAGCGTTGCCGCTGTCCGCCGGCCAGTTGCGCGTACGCGTTGCTCGCGGCGGTATCTGCGGCTCGGATCTTCACTATTACCAGCACGGCGGCTTCGGTGCCGTTCGGCTGAAAGAGCCGATGGTCCTCGGCCATGAGATCTCGGCGGTCATCGAGGAAGTCAGCGACGCGCAGAGCGCTTTCAGTGTCGGACAACGAATTTCCGTATCGCCGTCACGGCCGTGCGGAGACTGCAAATACTGTCACGAAGGCCTGCCCAACCATTGCCTGAAAATGCGTTTTTACGGCAGCGCGATGCCGTTTCCGCACATTCAGGGTGCGTTCCGCGAGCATCTGGTGATCGAGTCTGGCCAGGCGCATCTGTTGGCCCCGACCACTAGCCTGGCTGAAGGCGCACTGGCCGAGCCCTTGTCGGTTGGCCTTCATGCAATCCAGCGTGCCGGCGGCGTGTTCGGCAAGCGCGTGCTGGTGACCGGCTGCGGCCCGATTGGCAACCTGTTGATCGGCAGCCTGCGCGCGGCGGGTGCGTTGCAGATTGTTGCCGCAGACCTTAGCGACAGCGCCTTGGCGTGCGCGCGCCGCATGGGCGCCAGCGAAACCCACAATCTGCGCGACGAGCCCGAAGCACTGGCGCGCTATACCGCCGACAAGGGTTATTTCGACGTGATGTTCGAGGCTTCCGGCAGCGCCCACGCCTTGCGCGATGGCCTGACGTGCATGCGCCCGCGCGGGATTGTGGTGACGGTCGGGCTCGGCGGCGATGTGGCGATTCCGCTGAATCTGGTAGTGGGCAAGGAAATCGACCTGCGCGGGACTTTTCGCTTCCACCCCGAATTCGCCCAGGCGGTGGACTTGCTCAATCGCAAGGTGATCGACGTGACGCCGGTGATCTCCCACACCATTGCATTTCAGGAAGCGGTCCAGGCGTTCGAACTGGCGGGGGACAAGCAGCAGGCGATGAAAGTGGTGCTGGATTTCGGGGTGCCAGACCAGTGAAAGTAGGGCGTTTATGAAGGTCTGACCGGGGATTGCCGGCGCGTAAACCTGTAGGAGCGCGCTTGCCCGCGAAGGCGTCAGATCCTCCAACACACAGGTAAGTTGACCCACCCGAATCAGGAGCCGGCTTGCTGGCGTAGGCGTTACGTCAGCTACGAATGCATCGACTGACACGCCTCATTCGCCAGCAAGCCGGCTCCTACAGCGATTGCGGTGTGTCCGTTAACTCGGTGATGAGTCATCTGACGCTTTCGCGGGCAAGCGCGCTCCTACATTCGGCGGGGCTAGCGCTGCTCGCTCTGGGGTGTCACGCGCAGCACCTCTTCAACCGTCGTCAGGCCCGCCGCGACCTTTTGCGCGCCGGACAAGCGCAGGCTGCGCATGCCGTCCTTGAAGCCTTGGCGACGCAACGCCGTCAGGTCCAGGTCCGCCGTGATCAGCGACTTCACGGCGTCCGACATCAGCATGATCTCGTACACCCCCGCACGCCCGCGATAACCCGTGTCGCGACACTCCGCGCAACCCACCGCCCGGTGCGCGCCGCTTGGCACGGGTGCCTGCCATGGCCGCGTCAGGGTCTGCCAGTCAACCTCATCCATTTCGATCGGCGCCTTGCAGTGCGGGCACAGCGTACGCACCAGACGCTGGGCCATTACGCCGAGGATCGTCGCTTTGAGCAGATAATGCGGCACGCCCAACTCCAGCAGACGGCTGATGGCGCTTGGCGCGTCGTTGGTGTGCAGCGTCGACAGCACCAGGTGACCGGTCAACGCCGCCTGAATCGCCATTTCTGCGGTTTCCAGGTCGCGAATCTCGCCGATCATGATGATGTCCGGGTCTTGCCGCATCAGCGCGCGCACGCCGCTGGCGAAGGTCAGGTCGATGTTGTGCTGCACCTGCATCTGGTTGAACGCCGGCTCAACCATCTCGATCGGGTCCTCGATGGTGCAGAGGTTCACCTCCGAAGTCGCCAGCATCTTCAGCGTCGTGTACAGCGTGGTGGTCTTGCCGGAACCGGTCGGGCCGGTCACCAGAATGATGCCGTTGGGCTGTCGGGTCATACCCTCCCAGCGGCGCAGGTCATCGCCAGAGAACCCAAGCTGGTCGAAGTCCTTGAGCAGCACTTCCGGGTCGAAGATACGCATCACCATCTTCTCGCCGAAGGCCGTGGGCAGCGTCGATAACCGCAGCTCCACTTCGCCACCGTCCGGCGTCTTGGTCTTCACCCGGCCGTCCTGGGGCTTGCGCTTCTCGGCCACGTTCATGCGGCCAAGGCTTTTCAAGCGGCTGGTGACGGCCATCGCGACCTGCGGCGGGAATTGATAAACGTTGTGCAGCACGCCATCGATGCGGAAGCGGACGGTACCGGCCTCACGGCGGGGCTCGATGTGAATATCGCTCGCCCGCTGCTGGTAGGCATACTGGAACAGCCAGTCGACGATATTGACGATATGCGCGTCGTTGGCGTCCGGCTCCTGATCGCTGGCACCGAGCTTGAGCAACTGTTCAAAGTTGCCCATGTTGCTGACTTTCTGGTCGCTGGCACTCGCGCCGCTGACTGATTTCGCCAGCCGGTAAAACTCGACGGCCAGTTTCTGCACGTCGACGGGATTGGCGACGACGCGCTTGATCGGCATCTTCAGCACGTGGGTCAGGTCGGCTTCCCACGCATTCACGTACGGTTGCGCGCTGGCGATGGTCACTGCGTCGCGATCGACGTCCACCGCAAGAATCTTGTGGCGCTGGGCGAAGGCGTAGGACATCAAGGGCGTTACGGCGGCGACGTTAATCTTCAGCGGGTCGATGCGCAGGTACGGCTGGCCGGATTGCTCAGCCAGCCAGGCGGTCAGGGTTTCGAGGTCGAGTTTCTTGCCGGGCCGCTTGTGGTTATCGAACTGCTGGGTGGCGATGAGTTCGAGCGGGTGGGCGTGGAGATTCTGCGCGGCTCGGCGCAGCGTGAGCGCATATTCGGCGTTGTCCTGATCGAGGTATCCCTGCGCGACGAGGTCACGTAATACTTCGTTCAGATCCAGCCAGCGGTCCTGAGATGATGAGGCGAGGACGGACATGCGGGCTCCTTCGGACGAGACGGCTTACTTCGGTGATGAGCAAGAGTAGTCCCAAGCGTGCCAGTTGTTGCGCCCTGTCGGTAGCGAAGCGTTGCCAATATTTTCGGAGCACTCAACTGGCGGCGAGTGAGACGGCCTCGGTTACGACGTGGAAATCGCCCATGGGTTCAAGTTCGACCGAGCAAACGCTGACAAGGTTGCGCATTTTTTCGCCAATGACCTGAGCGCGGTGCCACGTCAAGCCGCCCACCTCTACATTCACCATTAGCATGCCGTCCTGCTGCAGCACGCCGACCTGTTGGGGGATCAGGTACTGCATCGCGAACAGGTTGAGCAGTCGGCAGAGTACGTCAGCTTCTGCCTCGGCAAGGATTTGATAGCGCGACAGGCAATGAGCGTTGCCGACGGACCAGGCATCATGGCGAAGAGGTGCAGAGCTGGCGGGTTCGAAATGCGGCATGGAGTCTCTCCTGGGCTCGTCGTTGGAATGACGTCTGATGGGAGAAATTTTTACACGCTGAAAAAGAAATTTCTGATCGAAGATGCGCTGTATTAGGCTGTATGAGACTTGTTTATGTGCAGCAGCCAGCTTATAGGAATTGATTATGCAGATAGAGCTGGATGCCTACGATCGGAAGATTCTGGCGCTCCTGCAGGAGGATGCGTCGCTGTCCAGCGCGCAGATCGCCGAGCAGGTCGGCCTGTCGCAATCACCTTGTTGGCGGCGGATTCAAAGGCTCAAGGAGGAGGGCGTGATCCGGCGACAGGTGACACTGCTGGATCGCAAGAAGATTGGCCTGAATACGCAGATTTTTGCTGAGGTAAAACTCAACGCCCACGGTCGGTCCAACTTCACTGAGTTCACCGAAGCGATCCGCGGCTTTCCCGAAGTGCTGGAGTGTTACGTGCTGATGGGGTCGGTGGATTTTTTGCTGCGCATCGTCACGCCGGACATCGAAGCGTACGAGCGATTCTTCTTCGAAAAGCTCTCGCTGGTGCCGGGGACTCAGGAAGTGAATTCAACGGTCGCGCTGTCGGAGATCAAATCGACGACAAGCTTGCCGATTGGCAGATAGGGAGCCAATTCCGGGCTAAAGCCGGTCCCACTGACACACCGCGTGCCTTTCGTAGGACCGGCTTTAGCCGGGAAGGCGTCGGTAGGCACACTGCAAAATTGAGGGTGCTGTCACTGGCCCATTCCCGGCTAAAGCCGGTCCCACTGACACACCGCGTGCCTTTCGTAGGACCGGCTTCAGCCGGGAAAGCATCGGTAGGCACACTGCAAAATTGAGGGTGCTCAGGCTGCCCTCTTCCCGGCTATAGCCGGTCCTACTGACACACCGCGTGCCTTTCGTAGGACCGGCTTTAGCCGGGAAGGCGTCGGTAGGCACACCACAAAACTTAAGGTGCTGCCACTGGCCTCTTCCGGCTAAAGCCGGTCCCACTGACACACCGCATGCACTTAGTGGGACCGGCTTCAGCCGGGAAAGCGTCGGTAGGCACACTGCAAAATTGAGGGTGCTGCCACTGGCCAGTTCCCGGCTAAAGCCGGTCCCACTGACACACCGCATGCACTTAGTGGGACCGGCTTCAGCCGGGAAGGCGTCGGTAGATACACCGCAAAACTGAGGGTGCTGCCGCTGGCCACTTCCCGGCTAAAGCCGGTCCCACTGACACACCGCATGCACTTAGAGGGACCGGCTTCAGCCGGGAAGGCGTCGGTAGGCACACTGCAAAACTGAGGGTGCTGTAACTGGCCCATTCCCGGCTAAAGCGGGTCCTACTGACACACCGCGTGCCTTTCGTAGGACAGGCTTTAGCCGGGAAGGCGTCGGTAGGCACACTGCAAAATTGAGGGTGCTCAGGCTGGCCTCTTCCCGGCTGAAGCCGGTCCCACTGACACACCGCATGCACTTAGTGGGACCGGCTTCAGCCGGGAAGGCGTCGGTAGGCACACTGCAAAATTGAGGGTGCTCAGGCTGGCCTCTTCCCGGCTAAAGCCGGTCCTACCAAAAAAGCGTCAGCCGGTCCTACTGACAGCGTCTTACAACTTCAACAATGTCTTCCACGCCCGGCTTTGCAGCACGGTGATGGTTTGCTGCATACGGGCATCGAGGAGCTCATCGGTGATGTCCAGGTGCGCCAGTTGCTCAAGCTTGTTCAACTCGCCGTACAAGCGATCCAGCTCAGGCAGGTCGAGGGCCTGGCGGGCGTAATGCAACCAGACCTGAATACGTTCGATGCGCGGCAATTGCTCGGCCAGATCTTCCGGCTGCTGCTGGTAGCGCGGCAGATTCAGCGCGGTGGCTTCATCGCCCAGGAAGCGCGGCACCCAGCTGCTGAGCATCGCGTGGCCCTGACGATTGCCACGGTTGTTGCGCTCGACCGTCCAGCTGCGCGCCATCAACCAGCGCGAGGTGGTCAGCGAGAACAGGCCCCAGCGGGTGTCCTGCAGCTCTTCGATGAACTGCTCATGGGCAGCGGCGCGTACATCGCCATCTTCCTGACCGGCGAGCACCAGCGTGCGCCAGTCTTCCAGCAAGGCGTCCAGCGCGGCGCGCAGGTCATGGGTCGTTGCGCGCGGAGCGGCCTGACCGAGGCTGCCGGCCAAGGCGCGCAGTTCAGCGAGCACTTCGACCCATTCCTGCAACAAGCTCCAGTGACCGTTGAAACGGTATTGCTCGGCCAGACGCTGGCTGCTGCCGAGCAGGAACCAGGCGATGGCGCTGAAGGCGTCGTCTACCGAGAGTTCGCCATGCAGCTCAGGCGTCGGCAGTTTGATCGAATAGCTGCTGGCGTCGAACAGACGATAGCCACGTTCAGCCTTGCTGATATCGCAGGGCATCAGCGGCAGCTTCTCGGCCAGCTCTGCGGCCAGCTCCAGCAGCGCGGCAGGGTCGCCTTCGCGCAGCTCAAGCTCCAGCTCACAAATTTCTTCCTGCTGCTTGCCCGCAACAACCTTGCCCAGGTCCAGCGCCGCTTCGATCACCACCTTGGTCTTGCCACGACCCCAGGCGATTTCCGCTTTCTCGCGGACGAAGTCAGTGGTGAACACCGGCTTGATGGTTTTCTTGTCCAGATCCGCCAGTTGCTCAGGCCAGCATTCGCCGTCGAGCTTCTTCAGGTCCAGCTTGGCCTTGGGCACATCCCAGTTGTATTCGTTTCGCTCGGACAGGCCTGCGACGCTCTGGCCGCGGGTCTTGAGGGTCTGAATGATTGCGTCGCCATCGCGGCGCAGGCGCAGCGCAACCTTGGCATGGGCCAGCTCGCGCTCGGGGGTGTCGAAGTACTGATTGAACAGCTCCAACCGCTCCCAGCCGCTCTTGTTGCGCTTCTTCAGCAACGGGTGCTCGCGCAGGGCTATGAGGGTTTCGCGGCTGACGCGGAGTTTGATTTCGGTTTCTTTCTGCATGGCCGGAGAATCCAAACGCTCTATCGCTGATAACGGGGTCGCAGCCGGAATCGACACAGCTGCGTGGGCCGTGCAGTGTACAGGACATCAACCGTGACAGTTTATTGATGCGGGCCAATCAACCTATGATGGCTCGCGTGTCGCACCCCATCACCGGAGTCGCCTATGCCGTTGCCGTCCATGAAAGACCAGTTCGCCGCCCTGATCGCCGCGCCATCTGTGAGCTGTACGCAGCCGGCGCTCGACCAGTCCAATCGCGCCGTCATTGATCTGCTGGCAGGCTGGCTGGGCGATCTGGGTTTTGCCTGCGACATCCAGCAGGTGAGCCCCGGCAAGTTCAATCTGCTGGCAACCTATGGCACCGGCCCCGGCGGGCTGGTGCTGGCGGGCCATAGCGATACGGTTCCTTACGACGATGCATTGTGGAAGACCGATCCGCTGAAACTGACCGAAGTCGACGGCAATTGGGTAGGACTGGGCAGTTGCGACATGAAGGGCTTCTTCGCGCTGGCCATTGAGGCGCTTCAGCCGTTGCTCGATCAGCCGTTCAAGCAGCCGCTGATCATCCTCGCGACCTGCGATGAAGAAAGTTCGATGGCTGGTGCCAAGGCATTGGCTGCGGCGGGCGGAGTACTGGGCCGCGCGGCGGTTATTGGCGAGCCGACTCGCCTCAAGCCGGTCCGCCTGCACAAAGGCGTGATGATGGAGCGCATAGAGATTCTCGGCCGCAGCGGTCACTCCTCGGACCCGAGCCTGGGGCGGAGCGCCCTTGAAGCCATGTACGACGCCATTGGTGAACTCAAAGGCCTGCGCCGAGAGTGGCAGGAGCAATACCGCAATCCGCAGTTCAGTGTGCCGCAACCGACCCTGAACTTCGGCTGCATCCATGGCGGCGACAACCCGAACCGGATCTGCGGGCAATGCTCGCTGGAGTTCGACCTGCGCCCGCTGCCGGGCATGGACCCTGAAGTGCTGCGCGCGGCGATTCGGCAGAAGCTGCAACCCCTCGCCGAACTCCATCAGGTGCAGATCGATTACGCACCGCTGTTTTCGGAAGTGTCCCCGTTTGAAGAAAGCGCCGATGCGGAACTGGTGCGAATCGCAGAGCGTCTGACCGGTCATACGGCCGAAGCAGTGGCATTTGGCACCGAAGCGCCTTATCTTCAGCGCCTTGGTTGCGAAACCATCGTGATGGGGCCTGGTGATATCGCCTGTGCGCACCAGCCCGGTGAGTATCTTGAAATGTCACGTTTGCAGCCTACAGTGCGTCTGTTGCGTCAATTGATCGAACATTACTGCCTGGCTACCCCTTGAGTGCGCCCACGTGCTGCTTGAGTCAGGGCCTGTTTCAGAATTAACCAAAAAGGAGAGTACGCGTGTTGCGATGCCTGTTCCGACGATAAAGCTCATGCCGTCTTGAGTGTTTCCACCCTTCGTCCATCCACTACAGGCTCCTTTCGGATATGCCCGATTACGTCAATTGGCTCCGCCACGCGTCTCCCTACATCAATGCCCACCGGGATTGCACCTTCGTCGTCATGCTTCCAGGCGACGGCGTCGCGCACCCGAACTTCGGCAATATCGTCCACGACCTCGTGCTGCTGCACAGCCTCGGCGTGCGCCTGGTGCTGGTTTACGGCTCCCGCCCGCAGATCGAAAGCCGCTTGCAGGCCCGTGGCCTGACGCCGCATTTCCATCACGACATGCGCGTGACTGATTTCGCCACGCTTGAATGCGTGATCGACGCCGTCGGCGCCCTGCGAATTGCCATCGAGGCGCGTTTGTCGATGGACATGGCTGCCTCGCCGATGCAGGGCTCGCGGCTACGCGTCACGGGTGGCAACTTCGTCACGGCGCGGCCGATCGGCGTCCTTGAAGGCGTCGATTTCCAGCACACCGGTGAAGTACGCCGCATCGACCGCAAGGGCATCAGTCGGCTGCTCGACGAACGCTCCATTGTGCTGCTGTCACCGCTGGGGTATTCGCCCACCGGCGAAATCTTCAACCTGGCCTGCGAAGACGTTGCGACGCGCGCGGCGATTGATCTGGGCGCGGAAAAGCTGCTGTTGTTTGGCGCCGAGTCAGGCTTGCTGGACGAGCAGGGCCGATTGGTCCGTGAGCTGCGTCCACAACAGGTCCCTGCGCACCTTCAGCGCCTGGGCAGCAACTACCAGGCGGAACTGCTGGATGCCGCGGCCCAGGCCTGTCGCGGGGGTGTGGCGCGCAGTCATATCGTCAGCTATGCCGAAGACGGCGCGCTGCTCTCCGAGCTGTTCACCCGCGCGGGCGGCGGCACACTGGTGGCCCAGGAGCAATTCGAGCTGGTGCGCGAAGCGTCGATCGGCGATGTCGGTGGGCTCATTGACCTCATCACACCGCTGGAAGAGCAGGGCATCCTGGTGCGTCGGTCGCGGGAAGTGCTGGAGCGGGAAATCGAGCAGTTCAGCGTGGTCGAGCGCGAAGGCCTGATCATCGCTTGCGCCGCGCTGTATCCGATTGCCGATTCCGAAACGGGTGAGTTGGCGTGTCTGGCGGTGAATCCCGAGTACCGCCACGGCGGGCGAGGTGACGAACTGCTTGAGCGCATCGAAGAACGCGCACGGGCCTTGGGTCTGAAAACCCTGTTCGTGCTTACAACACGCACTGCGCACTGGTTTCAGGAACGCGGTTTCGAGGCCAGCAGCGTTGATCGCCTGCCCAGCGCACGTGCGTCGCTGTACAACTATCAGCGTAATTCGAAGATTTTCGAAAAGGCGATCTAAGGCGTCATGCCGGATTTCAACACCGGCATCGACTCGACCCCCTGTAGGAGCGCGCTTGCCCGCGAACGCATTTCGGCTGCGACGGATCGGTTGATTGACACTCCGCCTTCGCGGGCAAGCGCTCCCACAGCGGGTCGTAGTGCACCTGTGATCAGCGTTGGATGCAAAACCTGTAGGAGTGAGCTTGCTCGCGAAGACGGTGGGTCAGCTGCTCAGGTGCTGAACGACCGAAATCCAGTGTAGGAAGGGCGTGGTACTCCCACAGGGTTGATCGGGTCGTGTCAGTGATGACACGACCCACTCTGATCAGTTGCTGATCGCCAGAATGCTCGCCTGATAGGCGCCCACAAACGTGTCGAAATCCACTTTTTCTTCGGTCTGTTCCAGCTCCGCTTGCTGAGCCAGGGACTCGCGCGCCTTGCTTTCGAACTGGGTCTGGTCTTCGGCACTCAGCGGATTGCTGCGGAAATGCTCAGCGTGAACCTGTGACTGGCGCAGCGAGAAGGCGGTGAAACCTTCCTTGTTCTCAGTCATCGCGGCCAGCACTTGTGCCGAAGGCGTCAGCGAGGCGTCCGCCACTTTCGCCCGCTGAACGTCCAGCGATTTGACGTGCTGATCCGTGCCCTGACTGGCATCGAGCAGTTCACAGATCGGCTTGATCGTGTCCAGCATCTCGTTGGCCCAGACTTTCAGGTCGATAGTCGTGTCGTTGCGGTTCAGTTGCAGGCCGGGACGGCGACCTTCCTTGACCACGGTCAGGAAGTTCGTGCTGGCGTTGCCACACTCATTGTTCGCCAGCTGCGGGCTGTCGTGCAGCGCGCAATACAGAATGAATGCATCAATGAAACGCGACTGCTGAAGGTCGATTCCGACCGGCAGGAACGGGTTGATGTCCAGGCAGCGGACTTCCACGTACTGCACGCCGCGCGCGACCAGCGCCTGAATCGGACGTTCGCCGGAGTAGGTAACGCGTTTCGGGCGGATCGTCGAGTAATACTCGTTCTCGATCTGCAGCACGTTGGTGTTGAGCTGAATCCACTCGCCATCCTTGTGCGTGCCGATTTCGACGTAAGGCGCGTAGGGCGTTGCCACCGCACGGCGCAGGCTGTCGGTGTACGTCAGCAGGTCGTTGTAGCAAGGCGTCAGGTCCGCCTGGGCATTGCTCTGGTAACCCAGATCGCTCATGCGCAGGCTGGTGGCGTAAGGCAGATACAGCGTTTCGGCGTCGAACTGCTCAAGCTGATGAGAGCGGCCGCGCAGGAAACTGGCGTCCAGCGCCGGCGATGCGCCGAACAGGTACATTAGCAGCCAGCTGTACCGACGGAAGTTGCGAATCAGGCCAATGTAGCTCTCGGACTGGAAATCGCGGTCATCGCCTTCGAATTTCGCGTCTTGCTTGAGCACGGGCCAGATGGCTTCGGGCAACGAGAAGTTGTAATGAATCCCGGCGATGCACTGCATGGTTTTGCCGTAACGCAAGGCAAGGCCTTGACGGTAAACATACTTGAGCTTGCCGATGTTGGAGGTGCCGTAATAGGCGATCGGAATATCCGCTTCGGCCGGCAGCGGGCACGGCATCGAAGGGCTCCAGATGTATTCGCTGCCCAGTTTGCTGTACGCGAAGCGGTGGATCTTATCCAGGCTTTCCAGCGTATCCGCAGGGTTGGCGAGGGCAGGAGTGATGAACTCCAGCAGCGACTCGGAGTAATCAGTGGTGATTTGTTCGTTGGTCAGTGCCGCGCCGAGGGCTTCCGGGTGCGGGGTTTGCGCCAGACGGCCTTCGCCCGTAACGCGCAGGCATTCACGCTCGATGCCGTGCAAGCACTTCTCCAGAAGGGAGAGGTTGGAGTGCTCGCCAAGCAGAGTCAGGCGGCGGTTGAGAAGTTCGCTCAAGTTGGAATCCTTCACGCGTCAGTCGGCCCTATATGGGGGCGATATGGCGGTCTACAAGGGTGAAGAAAGGAACTGGCGTTTTCGCCTCGTCGATGGCCCTAACGCCGATGCCCGTCGCTGATCGTTCCTGCAAGGAAATCAGAAAATTTCGACACTGCTTAACAGTGCCGAAATTAACTCATAACGCTATCGGACAGCTAGACGATCGCAAACGTGCCCTGCGCTTTGGCAACCAGCTTGTCGTTCTGGCGAACGTCGGCTTCGACAACCAGCGTTCGGCGTCCAGCATGGAGTACCGTGCTGGTGCAGATGACTTCGCCTTCGGCCACGGCGCGCATGTAATTGATTTTGCATTCCACCGTGACGCTTTGCTTGTCGAAGCCGTGGGCGCTGGAGCAGGCCAACCCCATCGTGATGTCGACCAGACTGAACAGCGCGCCGCCATGCATCACATTGCCGCGATTGCGCAGGTGCGGCTCCAGCGGCAAGGCCACGATGGCGACACCTTCGTTCAGTTGCACCACTCTGCATCCGAGGGTCTTGAAGTAAGCGCTCTGAGTCAGTTCGTCAGGGATATCCATCAGCGCTTCTTCAATTGCTTGGCGTTGGCGAACAGCGACGCCATCGGATTGTTGCTTGGCGCCGGGGCGGCAGCTTCCTTGCGAGGGGCATTGCTTTGCTGCTGTCGCGGCGCTGCTCCCGGACGGGCACCGCGAGCGCCGTCGACTTTTTCGCCCGGCGTGTCGCTCATGCGCATCGACAGGCCGACGCGCTTACGCGGGATGTCCACTTCCATTACCTTGACCTTCACCACATCGCCGGCTTTTACCGCTTCGCGAGGGTCCTTGATGAACTTCTCCGAAAGCGCAGAGATATGCACCAAACCGTCCTGATGCACGCCGATGTCAACGAACGCACCAAAGTTGGTGACGTTGGTGACCACGCCTTCGAGGATCATGCCCGGCTGAAGATCCTTCAAGTCTTCGACGCCGTCCTGGAATTCAGCGGTCTTGAAGCCCGGACGGGGATCGCGGCCCGGTTTTTCCAGCTCTTGAAGGATGTCGGTGACGGTAGGCAGGCCGAAGGTTTCGTCGGTGAATTTCTTCGGGTCCAGACGCTTCAGGAAGCCTGCGTCGCCGATCAGCGAACGAATATCACGATCGGTCTGGGCGGCAATGCGCTGCACCAGCGGATACGCCTCAGGGTGAACGGCTGACGAATCCAGCGGGTTGTCACCGTTCATGACACGCAGAAAGCCTGCGGCCTGTTCGAAGGTTTTCTCGCCCAGACGCGGGACTTTCTTCAGCGCCGCACGGGTCTTGAACGCGCCGTTCTGGTCGCGGTGGGAAACAATGTTCTGCGCCAACGTGGTGTTCAGGCCGGAAATCCGCGCCAGCAGGGCCACGGAGGCGGTGTTCACATCCACACCCACGGCGTTCACGCAGTCTTCCACGACGGCGTCGAGGCCGCGGGCCAGCTTGAGCTGCGAGACGTCGTGCTGGTACTGGCCAACGCCGATGGATTTCGGGTCGATTTTTACCAGTTCGGCGAGGGGGTCCTGCAAGCGGCGGGCAATGGACACGGCGCCACGGATCGAAACGTCGAGGTCCGGGAATTCCTTGGCGGCGAGTTCCGACGCCGAGTACACCGAGGCGCCGGCTTCAGAGACCATGACTTTGGTCATCTTCAGGCCTGGATACTTTTTGATCAGATCGCCGGCCAGCTTGTCAGTCTCGCGACTGGCAGTGCCGTTACCGATCGCGATCAGGTCAACGGAATGCTTGGCGCAAAGGGCTGCCAGCACGGCGATGGTCTGATCCCACTGGTTTTTCGGCACATGGGGGTAAACCGTGGCGTAGTCCAGCAGCTTGCCGGTGCTGTCGACGACGGCGACCTTGCAGCCCGTGCGCAGGCCCGGGTCAAGACCCAGCGTGGCGCGTGGCCCCGCCGGTGCGGCCAGCAACAGGTCGTGAAGGTTATGAGCGAATACGTTGATCGCTTCGGTTTCGGCACCTTCGCGCAGCTCGCCGAGCAGGTCGGTTTCGAGGCTGGAGTACAGCTTGACCTTCCAGGTCCAGCGCACGACTTCGGCCAGCCACTTGTCTGCAGGGCGGTTCTGGTTCTGCAGGCCGAAGCGCTCGCTGATCATCATTTCGCAGGGGTGCAGGGTGCCGGGCAATTCTTCCCCGACTTTCAGGGCCGAGCTCAGCACGCCCTCGTTGCGACCCCGAAAGATCGCCAGCGCGCGGTGGGACGGCATGCTCTTGAGCGGCTCGTCGTGTTCGAAGTAATCGCGGAATTTGGCGCCTTCTTCCTCTTTGCCCGGCACTACACGGGCACTGATCACGGCCTCGTGCTTGAGGAAGCTGCGCAGCTTCTCCAGCAGCGTCGCGTCTTCGGCAAAGCGCTCCATCAAAATGTATTTGGCGCCTTCGAGCACGGCCTTGACGTCGGCGAAGCCTTTTTCGGCATCGACGAAGCGCGCGGCTTCGGCTTCAGGGGTAAGCGTGGGGTCGTTGAAAATCCCGTCGGCCAGCTCGCCCAGGCCGGCTTCCAGCGCGATCTGGCCTTTGGTGCGGCGCTTCTGCTTATACGGCAGGTACAAGTCTTCAAGGCGGGTCTTGGTGTCGGCGAGCTTGATGTCGCGCGCCAGTTCAGGGGTCAGCTTGCCTTGCTCTTCGATGCTGGCAAGGATGCTGATGCGGCGCTCGTCGAGTTCGCGCAGGTAGCGCAGGCGCTCTTCCAGATGACGCAGTTGCGTGTCATCGAGGCTGCCAGTGACTTCCTTGCGGTAGCGAGCGATGAAAGGCACCGTTGAGCCTTCATCCAGTAGCGCGACGGCCGCTTCGACCTGTTGCGGGCGGACGCCGAGTTCCTCGGCGATGCGGCTGTTGATACTGTCCATAAAACCACCTGGCAAATGTGTGTGCATTAAATCAGCGGCTGGCGAACCGCCTTGAACGAGCGTTGCCTGACCTTGAAGGCGGCGCATTATACCCAGTGAGCCCTGAATAGGGGATTGCCCGGTCGATACGCTACTTTCAGCCCGCGCAGATGCTGTGAATTGCCCTCAGGTGAGTCGACGAGAGCACCCATGTGGATTCAGGAAAAATCTGCTAACAATGCACACGGTGCGCATAACTGCAGCTACGCCATAATGCGCGCCGAGATCAAAGGAGCTTCCAATGAGCAGCACTGCACAAACGGCTGAAGGCGAGAAAATCCTCATCGTTGACGATGACCCGGGCTTGAGCAGCCTGCTAGAACGCTTTTTCAACAGCAAGGGCTACCGCGCCCGGGCTGTGCCCAACGTGGAGCAAATGGATCGGCTGCTGGCGCGCGAAGTGTTTCACCTCGTGGTGCTTGACCTGATGCTGCCGGGCGAAGACGGCCTGTCCGCCTGCCGCCGCCTGCGCGCCGCGAACAATCAAGTCCCCATCATCATGCTCACCGCCAAGGGCGACGAGCTCAGCCGCATCAAGGGCCTCGAGCTCGGTGCTGATGACTACCTCGCAAAACCTTTCAACCCTGACGAATTGATGGCCCGCGTTCGCGCCGTGCTGCGTCGTCAATCCGCACCCGTACCTGGCGCGCCGGCCACGGAAGACGAAACCGTCACCTTTGGCGATTACGCGCTGTCGCTCGCCACCCGCGAGCTCAAGCGTGGCGATGAAGTGCACATGCTCACTACCGGTGAATTCGCCGTGTTGAAAGCGCTGGTCATGCACGCCCGTGAGCCGCTGACGCGGGACAAACTGATGAACCTTGCCCGTGGCCGTGAGTGGGACGCGCTGGAGCGCTCCATCGACGTCCAGATCTCCCGCCTGCGTCGTCTAATTGAAGTGGACGCTGCCAAGCCGCGTTACATTCAGACGGTCTGGGGAGTGGGTTATGTTTTCGTGCCAGACGGTGCCAACAAGCAGTAACAGCAAGTTCGACGGTAATCTGCCGGGCCTGTCTCACGCCCGCCTACGTTAGCCAGTCACCTCGATGTTCGCGAAAGCGGCCATTGGCGTGACTGGTTTTTGCTGTGTCATGTGTTCCGCAAATTCGCGAGCCCGGCTCGCTTCCGCAAAGTGTGTAGCTGCTGTTATGAAGACACCGCTCTGGTTCCCGCAAAGTTTTTTCTCTCGCACCCTGTGGCTGGTGCTCATTGTTGTGCTGTTTTCGAAGGCGCTGACCCTCGTCTACCTGCTGATGAACGAGGATGTTCTGGTCGATCGCCAATACAGCCACGGCGTTGCGCTCACTTTGCGGGCTTACTGGGCGGCCGATGAGAGTGACCGGCAGACCATCGCTGACGCCGCCGGACTGATCCGCGTGGTGGGCGGCGGCGTACCGGAAGGCGAACAGCACTGGCCATACTCCGAAATCTACCAACGGCAGATGCAGGATGAGCTGGGCGCCGACACCGAAGTGCGACTGCGTGTTCACGCGCCCCCCGCGCTGTGGGTGAGGGCGCCGAGTCTCGGTGATGGCTGGCTGAAAGTGCCGCTGTACCCGCATCCGTTGCGAGGGCAGAAAATCTGGAGCGTGTTGGGCTGGTTCCTGGCAATCGGATTGCTCTCTACGGCGTCGGCATGGATCTTCGTCAGCCAGCTCAATCAGCCGCTGAAACGGCTGGTTTTTGCCGCCCGCCAGTTAGGCCAGGGCCGCAGCGTGCGGTTGCCGGTGGGCGACACGCCCAGCGAGATAACCGAGGTCTACCGCGCGTTCAACCAGATGGCCGAAGACGTGGAGCAGGCCGGGCAGGAGCGCGAACTGATGCTGGCCGGGGTGTCTCACGATTTGCGGACGCCTCTGACCCGGCTGCGTCTGTCCCTTGAACTGATGCCGACCAACAACGAGTTCATGGAAGGCATGGTTCGCGACATCGAAGACATGGATGCCATCCTCGATCAATTCCTGGCATTCATCCGGGACGGGCGTGATGAAGAAGTCGAAGAAGTCGATCTGGTTGAGCTGGTCCACGAAGTTGTCGCGCCTTACAACAACCCGGTAGAGCAGGTCCGCCTGTGCCTGGAGTCCATTCCGCCTTTCCCGCTGCGGCGGGTTTCCATGAAACGGCTGCTCAATAATCTCATCGGCAATGCGATGCACCATGCCGGCGACGGGGTTGAAGTGGCAGCCTACGTTTCCGGCGACAGCGGTGCGCCCTACGTGGTGCTGAGCGTGCTGGATCGAGGTATGGGGATCGACCCGTCGGAGCTGGAGGGCATTTTCAACCCCTTCATCCGTGGCGACCGCGCCAGAAGCGGCAAGGGGACAGGGCTTGGTTTGGCGATCGTCAAGCGGATCGCCGCCATGCACGGTGGCAATGTCGAGTTGCGTAATCGTTCGGGAGGCGGGCTGGAGGCCAGAGTTCGGCTGCCGTTGGGGTTATTGCTGCCGCGGGATGCCGATTGATCCGTTTGTGATTCTGCTTGGAGGCCGTGGGCGTGTGGCGCGCTCGCAACCAAAGCCTCCGTGCAAAAACAGGCTTGGGCGTTAGCCCTTGCCCTTGGTGCGTGTCATGTGCGGCCCGCCGTTTTTCTCGATGTACTCGATGATTATCCCCGCGACATCCTTGCCGGTTGTGGTTTCAATGCCTTCAAGACCTGGCGACGAGTTCACTTCCATCACCAACGGCCCGTGGTTGGAGCGCAGAATATCAACGCCCGCGACACTCAGGCCCATGACCTTGGCCGCGCGAATGGCCGTCATACGCTCTTCGGGGGTGATCTTGATCAGGCTGGCGGTGCCGCCGCGATGCAGGTTGGAGCGGAACTCCCCGGGCTTCGCCTGACGCTTCATCGACGCAATGACCTTGTCACCCACCACGAAGCAGCGGATATCGGCGCCACCGGCCTCCTTGATGTACTCCTGCACCATGATGTCCTGCTTCAGCCCCATGAAGGCCTCGATCACCGACTCGGCCGCGGTCGCGGTTTCGCACAGCACCACGCCGATACCTTGCGTCCCTTCGAGCACCTTGATCACCAAGGGTGCGCCGTTGACCATCTGAATCAGGTCAGGGATGTCATCCGGTGAGTGGGCGAAGCCGGTGACGGGCAAGCCAATGCCTCGACGTGACAACAACTGCAGCGAGCGCAGCTTGTCGCGGGAGCGCGCGATGGCAACGGATTCGTTGAGCGGGAACACGCCCATCATTTCAAACTGACGCAGCACGGCACAGCCGTAGAAGGTCACGGAGGCACCGATGCGGGGTATTACCGCATCAAAACCTTCCAGGGGTTTTCCTCGGTAGTGGATCTGCGGCTTATGACTGGCAATGTTCATATAGGCGCGCAGGGTATCGACCACCACGACCTCGTGGCCGCGCTGGATTCCAGCTTCGACCAGACGACGAGTTGAATACAGACGCGGGTTTCGCGAAAGCACAGCGATCTTCATGCAGCACCTGTGGCAGAGAGATTTGAAGCCGGGAACACCGGCTTGTCCTGAATATATGTAACACCCGGATTGACCACCAATTGGCCGTCAATCAGGGCTTTGGAACCCAGCAGCAAGCGGTAGCGCATGGCCTTGCGGCAGGCCAGCGTGAACTCCACCGGCCAGACCCGATCCCCCAGCGCCAGCGTCGTACGAATGACGTAGCGAACCTGAGCGTGGCCGTTGGAGCTTTTGATGGTTTTCATCGCCACCAGTTGAGCCTCGCAGCGACGATGACGCAGCTGCACCACCGTCCCCAGGTGCGCGTTGAAGCGCACCCATTTCTCGCCGTCCCGTTCGAACGGTTCTATTTCTGTTGCGTGCAGGCTGGAAGTGCTGGCACCCGTGTCGATTTTAGCGCGCAGCCCGGCCACGCCCAGATGGGGCAAAGCCACCCATTCACGGAGGCCGATGACTGTCAGATGGTCAAATGTTTTCAAAGCGGTTCCGTTCGTTTACACGTTCTGCCAGGCGTCGGCATTGATGTGCGCCAGCGCCTGGAATGCAGGCTTGGCGAACCAAAAGCCTTGCATGAGGTAAATGCCGCATTCGGCGAGGAAGTCTCGTTCGGCTGCGTCTTCGATGCCTTCGGCGATCACTGTAACGTTCAGGTCCGTACACATTGTGACAATGGCGCGCACGATGGCTTGTCGAGCGGGATCCAGATGGACGTTGCGCACCAGCGCCATGTCGAGCTTGATCAAGTCAGGCTGAAAGTCAGCCAGCAGGGTCAGTCCCGAGTGCCCGGCGCCGAAGTCGTCGATTGCGGTTTTGAAACCAAACTGGCGGTATTCGCGAAGAATGTTGGTCAGGTGGCTGTTGCTGCACACGTGCTCGGTTTCAACGGTTTCGAAGATCAGCCGGTCCAGCGGAAAGTTGTGGGTTCGAGCCGCTTCAAGGGTGCTGCGAATGCACAATTCTGGGCGATACACCGCGTTGGGCAGGAAGTTGATCGACAGGCATTCATCCATTCCCAGCCGGGCGGCAGTTGAAATCGCACGGGTTCGGCACAATTGATCAAAACGGTAACGGTTGGTGTCGTCAACCCGGTTCAGTACAGAGGGGGCACCCTCGCCGTTGACGCCACGCACCAACGCCTCGTGAGCGAATACCGAACGGTCGCGGACGTCCACGATAGGCTGATAGGCGAATTCAAATTCGAAATCCAGCGCGGAGCTTTCTCTGCAGCCCTGGCACCCACCAGTCAATGACGTTGGGAAGTCTGTCACGTCGTTCTCCTGAAGCCGGCGCTTTAGTCTTGGTGGGCAGTGTAAACGAGGGTGGCGGTTACTGCGTCCCCGGCGTGACGTAGTACGATTCTGACCATTGCACGATTGAGGAATTCAGATGACACAGAAGTCAGACGAGGACGACAAAGTCCGTCTGGACAAATGGCTTTGGGCGGCGCGCTTCTTCAAGACGCGTGCGCTGGCAAAAGCCGCCATTGAAAGCGGCAAGGTTCATTGCCGGGGCGAGCGTTGCAAGCCGGGAAAAGAGCCGCGCGTAGGGGATGAGTTCCAGATCAGAGCGGGCTTCGATGAGCGGACTGTGGTGGTCCAAGCGTTGTCGATCATCCGCCGAGGCGCCCCCGAGGCTCAGTTGCTGTACAGCGAAACCCCGGAGAGCCTCGCCAAACGTGAGCAAGCCGCCGAGATGCGCAAGGCCGGAAGCCTGGGCGTGACCACTGACGGCAGGCCGACCAAGAAGCAGCGCCGGCAATTGTTTCATTTTCGTTCGGGTGACGACTGACGGTCTCGCAGCATTCCGGGATCGCGAATTCATCGACCCCGGATGGCTCGGTAGCGACAGGCAGCTTACAAATGTGAGCCCTGCCTGTTGATGCTCAGGCATTTGAGCAGCGGCAGGCGGCCCATCAAGTTGAAGACGGGTGCAGTCAGGCGAAACACAAACCCGGTAGCGATGGCCACGAACGGGGTGTAGCAGCTCCATCCCAGCGCGAGTAATGCGATCATCACGCCGCCGATGTAATCGTCCTGACCCCAATGAGCGCCGGCAACCAGGCGCGGCATCATGAAAAGGAACGCCAGCGCCCAGATGACGACACGCTGGCCGACCGTGCGGCTATAGACGCTCATGAACATCGCCCAGATCAGCAGCACCGAGGCATGGTCACCCGGGAAGCTCTGGCTGGAACGGTCCTTGAGCTGCCACTTGTCTTCCAGCTCCGGGAATATTTCGCTGAGCTTGATGGCATCAGGAATAATCTCCGACGCGCTGTCATGTTGCAGCGCGCTGTGGTCGATGATCTTGGAAAACACCGTGCGGATGATCAGCAGCAGGATCAGCGTCAGCACAAAGCCGATCAGTGCTGCACGGGTTTGCAAGGATTTGAACACCCACTCGCCCTTTATAAGCAGCGTGAGCAGAATCAGGCCGACGACGATGTCGAAGGGTCGCATGCTGGCGACTGTCCAGGTCCACAGCCACGCTTTGTTTTGCTCAAGCGGGCGGTTCAGCAGGTGAAACAGGCCCTCGTCGAAGTGCGTGAAAGCGGCGTGTCCCGTGGGCCAGACCCACAGCAGTAGCAGTGCCAGCGCCACCAGATTACACAGCAGGAATTTTTTGGCGTTCCAGTTGGGTTGGAACAATGCGGGATAGTCCATAAAATGCCCCCATCGGCATGACAGTGCACCAAGCGGTGCGAAACCGCGCTTTATAGGCGCTTGTCATCATTTTGTCATCCATTCAGATACCTTCTCTTATGTCAGATTTTGCGGATACCGATTACACCCAGCGCTTCATTTTCGACGAGAGCGACGTGCGCGGCGAGCTCGTCGCCCTTGAGCGCAGCTACGCCGAGGTCCTTGCCAAGCACCCGTATCCCGAGCCCGTCGCCCAGTTGCTCGGCGAAATGCTCGCCGCCGCTGCGCTGCTGGTGGGCACGCTGAAGTTCGACGGTCTCCTGGTTTTGCAGGCCCGTTCGCTTGGTCCGGTGTCGCTGCTGATGGTCGAGTGCTCCAGCGAGCGTGAACTGCGCGGCATTGCGCGCTACGACGAAACCCTGGTCAAGCCTGATGCCACGCTGCTCGACCTGATGCCCAATGGCGACCTGACCATGACCATCGACCCGCGTCAGGGCAAACGCTATCAGGGCATCGTGGGCCTGGACGGTGTCGACCTGTCGGCGTGCCTGTCTGAATATTTTGTGATGTCGGAGCAACTGCCAACACGCTTCTGGATCAAGGCTGACGGCAAGCGGGCACGTGGGCTGCTGCTGCAACAGCTGCCGGCTGAGAAGCTGAAAGATCAGGATGAGCGTGAGGCCAGCTGGCAGCATGTCAATGTGCTGGTTGACACCCTGACCGCCGAAGAATTGCTCAGCCTGACCAACGAAACCGTGTTGAAACGGCTGTTCCACGAGGACGTCGTGCGCATGTTCGACGTCCAGCCTCTGGTGTTCCGTTGCAGCTGCTCGCGCGAACGTTCTGGCAATGCGTTGGTCAGTCTTGGTCTGGAAGATGCACAGCAGTTGGTGATCGAGCATCACGGTGCGGTTGAGATCGACTGCCAGTTCTGCAATCAGCGCTATCTGTTCGATGCAACAGATGTAGCGCAGCTGTTTGCAGGGGGTGGGGTAGATACCCCCTCCGATACCCGCCATTAATGTAGTGCGGGTCCTGCGCTGAAAGCTTTCCGCCCGGCCCGCTTGACTCTTCTTCATGTAGTTCTGACAGGAGGGCCCTACCTTTTTTGGGCTTTTCTGGCATAATCCGGCCACTTTTTAGCTGTAGTAGTGTTGGTTTTTCTACTACAAAACGTTTGGAGCACTCGGCCATCGAGCCGACGGGGAATCTCATGACGCAAGCCAATAACGCCGTTCACACCGATCTCAGTGTCGACGATCTGGTTAAAGAAGCCCTCAAACGCGAAGAAGGCGTGCTGTCCGATACTGGCGCACTCGTCGTGGAAACAGGCCACCGTACAGGCCGCTCGCCTGTCGACCGCTTCATCGTAGACGAACCCTCCACTCAGGCCGCGATCGCCTGGGGTCCGATCAACCGCAAGTTCCCGGCGGACAAGTTCGACGCCCTGTGGGCGCGTGTCGAGGCGTTCAACAATGCTCAGGAACACTTCGTTTCCCACGTGCACGTAGGCGCAGCCGAAGATCACTACCTTGCGGTCAAGATGACCACGCAGACTGCCTGGCAGAACCTGTTCGGTCGCTGCCTGTTCATCAATCCGGCCCAGTACAACCCGGCCGGTCGTGAAGAGTGGCAAGTGCTCAACGTCGCCAACTTCGAGTGCGTGCCTGAGCGTGACGGCACCAACTCCGACGGTTGCGTCATCATCAACTTCGCCCAGAAGAAGGTCCTCATTGCCGGTATGCGTTACGCCGGTGAAATGAAGAAAGCCATGTTCTCGGTGCAGAACTTCCTGCTGCCGGCTTCCGATGTGCTGCCAATGCACTGCGCGGCCAACATCGGTGAAGACGGCGACGTGACGCTGTTCTTCGGTCTGTCCGGCACCGGTAAAACCACGCTGTCCGCCGACGAGACCCGTTACCTGATCGGTGACGACGAGCACGGCTGGGGCGAAGGCGTCGTCTTCAACATAGAGGGCGGTTGCTATGCCAAGTGCATCGACCTCTCCGAGAAGAACGAGCCGGTCATCTGGAAGGCCATCAAGCACGGCGCCGTGCTGGAAAACGTGGTGCTGGACGCAGCCGGTCATGCCGACTACGCCGACAGCAGCCTGACCCAGAACAGCCGCGCCGCTTACCCGCTCGAGCACGTTGAAAAGCGTTCCGAGAAGAACCTGGGCGGCGAGCCAAACGCGGTGATCTTCCTGACCTGCGACCTGACCGGCGTGCTGCCACCGGTGTCGATCCTCAGCGAAGAACAAGCCGCCTACCACTTCCTGTCGGGTTACACCGCACTGGTTGGCTCCACTGAAATGGGTTCTGGCGCCGGCATCAAGTCGACGTTCTCTACCTGCTTCGGCGCACCGTTCTTCCCGCGTCCGGCGGGCGAATACGCAGAGCTGCTGATCAAGCGCATCCGCGGTTTCGGCTCCAAGGTCTACCTGGTCAACACCGGCTGGACCGGCGGCGGCTACGGTGTCGGCAAACGCTTCAACATTCCGACTACCCGCGGCGTTATCGCGGCCATTCAGAGCGGCGCGTTGATCGGTGCAGCAACCGAGCACCTCGACACCGTCAACCTGGACGTCCCGACCTCGGTGCCGGGCGTCGAAACCGGCCTGCTCAACCCGCGCAACACCTGGGCTGATAAAGCCGCGTACGACGAAGCAGCCAAAGCACTGGCTGGCCTATTCATCGAGAACTTCAAGAAGTTCGAAGTGAGCGACGCGATCAAGGCAGCGGGTCCGAAGCTGTAAGATCGGAACCAGCCAAAAAGAAACCGCCCTTCGGGGCGGTTTTTTTATACCTGCGCGATAGCTAGCCGTCAGCCTTCGTCGTCACCGGAAAGTCCTGGGTGATGTCGAAGCTGCCCTTCGCCACAACGCTCTTCGCATTACACAGCTTCGCGTCGAACCCCGGATGGCGTTCGCCGTGCTCGGCCGCGTAGGCAGCGGCTTCCCGTGTGCATTCGTCGGTGGGTTGCTCAGGGGACAGCGCTGCGTTGAACTGAAACGTACCAATCAACCGATAGCGGTCGAGCAGTTTGTTGGGAGAGGTGAGTTTCTCGATTTTGCTGAAGACGAGCTGGACGTTGCTGTTGTTGCCGCCCTTGTCCGCATCGAAATACTGATAGTACGAACCGGTGTCGTAGGATGCGCTGTTTTCATCGTGGGCAACTTCGACGCGGCCACCCTGAAACATGATCGCTTTCTTCTCCTGATCAGGGTTGTCGAAAGAGAACCCGAGGATCGGCCCGATGCTCACCTCATTACGGTCGCCTTCGGCTTCCTGGTCCGCGCTCAGCGTCAGCCAGTTGGAGCCGGGCAGTTTCCCGGGCAAGAAGCCAAGGCCGACCTGATCCCCCGTCGCCTGATAGTGCAGATTGAGCGCGCCGCTCACGTCCACCGTCATTGACTTCGACAAGCCACGCGCGTCGGCAGTGGCCGGAGCGGGTTTGTCGGCGTCGTTGTCGCCGCACCCCGCAAGGGTGGCAATCGTGGCAGCGAGCAAGAACGGGAGGTAACGGGTGTGAATCATGGGGTCTTCCTGAAGTGATCGGCGTGAAAGCCTCTGCTTGGCGAAAGGTATGACCATGAATTCGGAGGGAGGATCGCAACGTCGCGTAAAAAGTTGCTAGCCCATCGGGTTGAAGCCGCTCGCTGCGCTGCAATAGCGCTGATGGGAAGCGTCATCGCCGCCTTTGCGGCACTCATCCCGGAACCAGATTTTCGCGCCTTTGCGGCACTCCCGGAACTCGATCGAGCCGCGCCGCAGGTTTGCGCAGACGCTGGTGCTGTCGATCTGATTATCCACAACCAGCCATTGCGCGGTGTACCAGGCTTTGCCGTCCCACTGCTGGACAAGCCTGGTTTCGCTGAACTGCTGGTGCTGTCTGGCGACCCGCTGTTGCCCCGCTTTGAACTGTGCCAGGTACGCCGCAGAAACCATGCCCTGGGCTTGCGGGTCATCGCGGGGTTCAGGGTGTTGGCCGAAGCGGCAACGCACGACGGACTCGTCAATGACGTTGCCGTCCTTGATGCAGTCCGCCAGGGGCTGCGGGATGGCAGCCCGCGCTTGCGGGGTGGTGCGGGACGGTTCGGCAGGTGTTTGCCTGACCTCAAGATCGCGGGGGACCGGAGGCGCAGTCTGTTCGGGACGGCGCTCATGCAGAAAGAGGTACGCGCAGCCGGCAAAAACGGCCATCAGCAGGAAAACATTGCGGTACAGCGTCGAGCTTGCAACGACGCGACTCCGGGGCCAGAGATCGTCAGCCCTCAAGGGCTCGCCGCGCATCCAGTCGTCCGGATCATGCTTCATCCGGTCTGGCCCTTCCAGCGAGAAGACATGAAATCAAGGCTGATACGTCCGAGCGGCTTCGCAATACTGCTCTTGCGCCAGTTTGTTCTTGTCAGTCTTGTCTTTGGCGACGCGTTTGCTCCAGTCGCTGCACATGTCTTTGAAGTACGGCGCAGCGGCGCGGCGGCATTCGCGGTGCTCCACGCTGTCGGCGAGGAAGTTCATGCACACGCTGCTGACCTCGACGTGGTTGTTGTAGATGCGATAGCGGGCCTCGTAGCGATTGCGGCCGTCAATTTCACGGATGAACACACCTGCCACTTCATAGCGTCGCGCGGTCTCGGGTTTGGGCTTGGCGGCGACGGTCTTGTAGTTGGCGAGGTAGCGGTCTGAAACCATGCCTTGGGGGCGAGCGGTATGGCCGTCGTTGGCCTGTGCCTCGCCGAAGCGGCAGTTGATGACCTCCCGGTCAATGACGTTGCCGTCTTTCAGGCAGGTGTCGAGCGGACGCGGTGTGGCGGGCTGCGAGACATCAGCCTTGGGGGCGATATAAACGACTTGTTCGACGTTCCGCACTTGGGCAGCAGGTTGTATCGGATCGGGCTCGCTGACGACTTCCGCGATTGGCGGGGCGGGAATGACCGTCGCTACCGGCTTGGGTGTGCGAAACATCTGGGCGATCAGAAAGATAATTGCGATCAGCAGCGCGAGGCAGATCAGAACGCTACTCAACGGCCAGTTGCCATTCCCGGATCCAGCAGTGCGCCGGGCGGGATGGGAGCCGAGGACAACGTCGAACTGACCGGGCGCCAGCCGCTGCATGGTGAGCCCGTCATCCTCGGGCTGTGGCGTGGATTGCATTGCCTCTCCTTGGCGAATCTTGTGTTGTCGAACGGTTTGCTGTCGACCGGGGCGTCTGACGTGCAGCGCTTGAATACGCGTCGCGCGAGATTAATCCTCGGCATGACGTTTTGCCAGCATTGCGCGCGGTGTTCGTGTCCGGGATGTATCCTGTCCGATATTTCTGTAATGGTTTAGGTGTATTGCGCCCGGACCCACCGCGCTATGGTTCATGCCCTTGCGACGGTCAAAGGAGTGGCAGCACATGCATCAAACCCTCGAGCAGGTTTTCGGTTATCGGCAGTTTCGCGCCGGGCAAGAGGCCGCCATCAGTGCGGTGTTGGCGGGTCGCTCCGCCGCAGCGATATTTCCCACAGGTTCCGGTAAGTCCCTCTGCTATCAGCTGCCGGCACTGCTGCTGCCGCATCTGACGCTGGTGGTGTCACCGTTGTTGGCGCTGATTCAGGACCAGCTGGCTTTCCTTCAGCGTCATGGCATTTCGGCGGCGAGCATCGACTCGGCGCAGAGCCGCGATGACGTCGCCGATGTCATGGCCAGGGCGCGCTCAGGTGAGCTGAAAATCCTGATGATTTCCGTCGAGCGCCTGAAGAACGAGCGCTTCCGGCACTTCATCACGCAGGTGCCGATTTCTCTGCTGGTCGTCGACGAGGCGCACTGCATCTCCGAGTGGGGCCACAACTTCCGCCCCGATTACCTCAAGCTCCCTGACTATCAGCGCGAGTTCAATATCCCCCAGGCGCTGCTGCTGACGGCGACCGCGACGCCTCAAGTCATCGATGACATGCAGAGCAAGTTCGGCATCGCGCCGGACGATGTGGTGACGACCGGCTTCTACCGACCCAACCTCACGCTGCGAGTTGAGCCCGTTGCAGGCCGTGACAAGCGCAGGCGTCTGGTGGAGTGGCTCGGGGAGCGGGCCGGGCAGCCGAGCATTGTCTACGTCACGCTGCAGAAGACCGCCGAGTTCGTGGCGGCTCATTTGTCTCAAAACGGCATCCCGGCGTACGCCTACCATGCGGGTCTGCCTCACGATAAGCGCGAGTCGATCCAGCGCCAGTTCATGGACGGGCGTCTGAACTGCATCGTCGCCACGATCGCTTTCGGGATGGGCATCGACAAGAGCGACATCCGCAACGTCGTGCATTTCGATTTGCCCAAATCCATCGAGAACTACAGCCAGGAGATCGGGCGTGCGGGCCGGGACGGGGCGACGTCTGATTGTCTGGTGCTGGCCAATCGCGACAGCCTGAACGTCCTGGAGAACTTCGTGTACGGCGACACACCGGAGCAGGAAGGCATCCGGTTGGTGCTGGAAGATCTGCAAGGCGCGCGTAATGACAGTCAGTGGGAGTTTCTGCTGGCGCCCTTGTCGGACCTCAGCAACATCCGCCAACTGCCGCTCAAGACGCTGCTCGTGCAGCTGGAACTGCGCGGGATCATTGCGCCGCGTTATTCGTATTTCGCGGAATACCGGTTCAAATACCTGATCGAGCCGCAAGTGCTGGTGCAGCGCTTTCAGGGCGAACGACGGGAATTCGTGCAGGCGCTGACCGAGACCTCAAGCCGGGCGCGCACTTGGGCAACCGTCAACTTCGACGCGATGTATCAGCAGTATCAGGCCGAGCGCGGGCGCGTTGTGACGGCGCTGGATTTCTTTCAGGAGAAGGGCTGGATCGAACTTGAAAGCAAGCAGATGACCGAGGTCTACAGCCTGATCGCCGCCGACTTCGATGCACAGGCGCTGAGCGAAGAGCTGCATGATTACTTCGTCCATCACGAAAAGACCGAAGTCGCGCGCATCCACGCGATGCTGGAGCTGTTCGCCAGCGAGCAGTGCCTCAGTCATCGTCTGGCCCAGTACTTTGGCGATGAGCGTGCGCCCGAGCATTGTGGCCATTGCTCGGTGTGCGAGGGGCATGTGGCGGTGCTCCCCGAGCCGCCAGCCCTGACACCGTTGAGCGAGCAGGACTTCGCGGACCTGTGCAGCGAGTTCGTCGGCAAGCACCTTGAGGTTCGAGGGCATGAGCCGGGCGCTGAGTGCCTGACGCGGTTTCTCTGCGGGATCAGCGTGCCAATGTTTACCCGGCTCAAGGCCCGCAACATCGGCGGGTTTGCGGCGCTGGAGGCGTATCCGTACGCCCAGGTGCGTGAATGGATTCAGGGCCAGATTCAATAGCAGTCACGGATTTCGTGAGCGGAAAAAACGACAGACAACCGGAGGGAGCCACATGAACGACACCCCGCAGCGCGCCGACTACCGCCACTTCCAGCCGATCGTGACGCGCTGGCACGACAACGATGTGTACGGCCATATCAACAATGTCACCTACTACAGCTTCTTCGACAGCGCCGTGAATACCTACCTGATCGAACAGGGCGGGCTGGATATCCATGACGGTGAGGTGGTGGGCTTTGTGGTGAGTTCGTCGTGCGATTATTTTGCGTCGATTGCTTATCCGGAGCGGGTCGAGGTCGGGCTGCGGGTCGGCAAGCTGGGCAACAGCTCTGTGCAATATGAGCTGGCGGTGTTCAAGGCGGGGGAAGACGAGGCGCGCGCGGCAGGTCGCTTCGTGCATGTGTTCGTGGATCGGGCGTCCAATCAGCCGGTGCCGATCCCGCCGGGATTGCGGCAGGCCCTTGAGCGGTTGGTGGTCTGAAAATGAAACCGGCCGCATCATGGGCGGCCGGTGGTCACAGGGTCAGGTGCGCGAGTCGGACTCGACGGTATCAGTCACGATGGTGCTTGCGGTGACCGTACGCGTGACCGCGGCCATGTTTGTAGTCGCGGCGATCGCCACGGTAGCCACGGCCTCGGTCGTCGTCACGGCGGCTTTCGTCGCCCATGTAGTTACCAAGTGCGCCGCCCGCGCCGCCGCCTGCTGCTGCGCCGATCAAACTGCCGGTGCTACCACCGACGCTGCGACCGATCACGTTACCGCCAGCGGCACCCAGGCCGCCGCCGATGGCGGCTTCGGTACGGTTCCGGCGGTTGGCGCCCACTGCGCCACCGGCCGCGCCGCCAAGGCCGGCACCGATTGCCGAACCTGTGCTGCCGCCGACCTGCTGGCCAACGACGGAGCCGAGTACCCCACCCAATGCGCCGCCCACGCCGGCCGTCACGTTATCGCCTGCTGAGGCAAAACCGCTGACCAGTGAGAACGACAACAACAGAATCGAGGAATACTTCATGTATGTATGCTCATAGGGATGACGCCGCGATCCTGCGATCATGAAGAAAATGTCACAATCTAAATCCGACGAATAGCACGACCTGTATACAAAACGCTAACTTATTGTTTTGGCTCGGGAACCTAAGCCAGGGTAATGAGTCATACGCTACTTGATAAAGGCCCGAATCTCGCGATTCGGGCCTTTTTTTGTAGCTGCGAGGAGCGTGAGCTTTCTTGCGATGAGGGTCGGGACATCCGCTGACTATCCAGCGGTTGATAGATCCCCTTCGCGAGCAAGCTCACTCCTGCAGGACATGCGCAGATCAAATAATCCGCGCGGTCTCCGCATGCCTTTCCAGCTTGATCGCGACGAACTTGGACGTTGGCGTGCTGCTGCCGTCGCCCACGCTTTCCAGCGGTACCAGCGGGTTCACTTCCGGGTAGTACGCCGCAGCCTGGCCGGCCGGGATGTCGAACGGCAGCAGCGTGAAGCCCTTCACGCGGCGCTCGATGGCATCGCCCCAGATCGACACGATGTCTACTTTCTGACCGGGTACGAAGCCCAGACGGATGATGTCGGCCTCGTTTACGAACATCACGTCACGCTGACCTTTTACGCCGCGATAACGGTCGTCCAGGCCATAGATGGTGGTGTTGTACTGATCGTGAGAACGCATCGACTGCATGATCAGGTCCGGCACGATGCCTGTCCCGCGGATGCTTTCGTGCACCAGGTCGCTTGGCAGTATGTTCGCCTTGAAGTTGGCGCGCGCACTTGGCGTATTCCAGCGACGGGAGCCTGCGGCGTTGCCCAGATAGAAGCCACCCGGGTTCTTGATCTTCTCGTTGAAGTTCTGGAACGACGGAATGGTGTCGGCGATTAGGTCGCGAATGCGGCTGTAGTCCGCCACGAGCCACAGCCAGTCCACCGGCTGCTTGCCCAGCGTTGCGTTGGCGATACCCGCCAGGATCGAAGGCTCGGAACGCATCTGCGGCGAAAGCGGTTTGAGCTGACCGTTGGACGCGTGAACCATGCTGAACGAGTCTTCAACCGTTACCGCTTGTGGGCCTTCGGCCTGGATGTCGATGTCGGTACGGCCGAAGCACGGCAGAATCAGCGCTTCCTTGCCGTGGGCCAAATGGCTGCGGTTGAGCTTGGTGCTGATCTGCACGGTCAGGTCGCAGTTGCTCAGGGCTTCGAAAGTGCGCGGGCTGTCCGGGGTGGCTTGGGCGAAGTTGCCGCCCAGACCGATAAAGACTTTCGCGCGGCCTTCGAGCATCGCGTGAATCGCTTCGACGACGTTGTGGCCGTTTTCACGCGGCACTTTGAACTGGAAACGTTTCTCCAGCGCATCAAGGAAGAACGCCGGTGGACGCTCGTTGATGCCCATCGTGCGGTCGCCCTGCACGTTGCTGTGACCGCGCACGGGGCACAGACCGGCACCCGGCCGACCGATGTTGCCGCGCAGCAGCATCAGGTTGGAGACTTCCTGGATGGTCGGCACCGAATGGCGATGCTGAGTAATGCCCATCGCCCAGCACATGATCACGTTCTTGCCTTTGGCGTACATCCGCGCGGCGAGTTCGATGTCGCTCAGTGGCAGCCCGGATTGCTCGACGATGAATTCCCACGAGGTGTCGTCGATGGCGGCCAGGTATTCCAGCACGCCATTGGTGTGTTCGTTGAGGAAGGTATGGTCAAACACCGACGCTTCGTTGTTCGCCTGGGCTTCACGTTCCCATTGCAGCAGGAACTTGGCCATGCCGCGCAGCAGGGCCATGTCGCCGCCCAGTGCCGGACGGAAATACGCCGTGTTGGTCGGCTCGGAGCCGTTGCTGAGCATTTCCAGCGGGTGCTGAGGGTGCTGGAAACGTTCCAGACCACGCTCTTTCAACGGATTGACGCACACCACTTGGGCGCCACGTTTGACCGCTTCACGCAGCGGTTCCAGCATGCGCGGGTGGTTGGTGCCCGGGTTCTGGCCGAGGACGAAAATCGCGTCCGCGTGCTCGAAGTCCTCGAAGGTCACCGTGCCTTTGCCGACGCCCACGCTTTGCGACAAAGCAACGCCGCTGGCCTCGTGGCACATGTTCGAGCAGTCAGGGAAGTTGTTGGTGCCGAAGGCACGGACGAACAGCTGATACAGATACGCCGCTTCGTTACTGGCACGGCCTGAGGTATAGAACTCGGCCATGTTGGGGCTTGGCAGGTTGTTCAGGTGCTTGGCGATCAGCGCGAAGGCGTCATCCCAGGCGATCGGCTTGTAACGGTCGCTCTGGGCGTCGTAGACCATTGGCTCGGTCAAACGGCCCTGGTATTCCAGCCAGTAATCACTTTGTTCGAGCAGCGAGCTGACGCTGTAACGAGCGAAGAAGGACGCGTCGACGCGGCGCTTGGTGGCTTCCCAGTTCACCGCCTTGGCGCCGTTCTCGCAGAACTTGACCATGCCGCTTTCCGGCGAATCGCCCCACGCGCAGCCCGGGCAGTCGAAGCCGCCGTTCTGGTTGGTCTTGAGCATCGTGCGGATGTTCTTCAGGGCGTTGTCGCTGGTCAGCCAGAAGTGGGCGACGCTGATCAATGCGCCCCATCCGCCGGCCGGCCCTTTGTAGGGCTTGTAGCGAGGGGTCGATACTTTGTCGGCTTCTTTATGCATGCTCACGCTTGATTCTCCAACGCAGGACTGTAAACCCGCGGCGCACTGTGTTTAGGCAGATGAATGAGGTTGAGGTTGTGGCGTCGGGCCCATTGCAGCGCCAGGCCGGTGGGCGATGACAGGCTGACAAGGGTCTGAATGCCGGCACGTAATACCTTTTGAATGAGTTCCAGACTGCAGCGGCTGGTGACGATTGCCAGACCGCCCGTGGTCGGGATGTCCTGGCGAATCAGTGCGCCGATCAGCTTGTCTAGAGCGTTATGTCGGCCGATGTCTTCACGACCTAAGAGAATTTCGCCGCGAGCGTCCATGAACATCGCTGCATGGACGGCGCCGCAGTGTTCACCCAGTGGCTGAAACTCACCCATGCGCCCTCGCAGGCCTTTCAACCACTCGGCGGGGGGAAGAGGCGCGCCGGGCAGCACGTTGAGCTCGGGCAATGCCTGCTCGACGGCTTCAACACCACACAGGCCGCAACCGCTGGTGCCAGCCAGTTGCCGACGCTGGGTCTTCAGGTTCCAGAAGGCGCGGCTGGCGATTTCGACTTCCGCAGTCTGCGCAGAGCCGCAGCCACCGAGCTTGATGTCGTAGATCTCGTCGGGTGATTCGATGAGGCCGCTACCAATGCTGAAGCCGACGATAAAGTCTTCGAGGTCAGTGGGCGTGACCAGCATGACGGCCTGACTGATGCCGTTATAGGCAATCGCCAACGCGACTTCCTCGGCAAGCACATTGGGCTCGCTGACGTCGTGTTCGAGGTTTGAATAGCTGTAGGACTGGCTTGCGGCGGGCGCGGGCAGTTGTTGTGCGGGCGCCGTGATATCCATGTGCTTGGCGTGCATCGGGAGTGACCGGCAGATTAATTAGGCTTAAGCCTAGGCCTCCGGTCGGATTACGTCTAATCGCTAGTACTGATGCACCGATAGATGACGTCGATCAAGATCCTTCCATCATGGTGTGGTACAGCGCCAGGCAGGCTTCAGCCAGGGCCGAACGCGGTGCCGAGCGACGCATGATCAAGCCGAGCCGGGCCAGGGTCTGCGCTTCTTCAATAGGCTGCAGCCGCAGGTGCTCGGTGAGGGATTCAAGACCACCGTCCAACGGCATGATCGCGCAGCAGAAACCGCCATGAACCGCCTGCAGCAGTTGATGCACCGCGTCCGTCTGGATGATTGGCTGCGGATGAAGGCCGCGACTGTGAAAGTTGTGATCGATGGATTGCCGAAAGTGCATGCCGCTGGTGAGCAGGCCCAAGGGCAGTTCGGTCAGGCTTTCCCAGCTTGAAGTAGCTTCGGCAAAACTGAAGTAACGCTTGTCGTACATCACGCCCATGCGGGTTTCGGCCAGCTGCAATGAGTCAAAACGCTCGGAGTCCAGTCGGTCCAGGTACGAAACTCCAAGGTCCAGGCGGTTGCTGGCGAGCTGATCGAGAATCTGCTCGGAGCTTAGCGATGAAAGCTCGAAGCGCATGTTCGGGTGCAGGGAATGCAGGCGTTGCAGTAAGGGCAGCGGATCGAAGTTGGACAGCGGCACCACGCCCAGCCGTAATGTGCCGACCAGATTCCCTCGACAGGCGGCCGCTTCAGCCTGCAAACCGTCGTAGGCCGCCAGCACCGTGCGCGCCCATGCCAGAACGCGTTCGCCTGGTGCGGTGAATCCCTCGAAGCGTTGGCCGCGATTGACCAGCGGCAGATCCAGCTCTTCTTCCAGGCTGCGCAGCCGCATCGACAGTGTCGGCTGCGTGATATGGCAGCGCGCAGCCGCCTGCCCGAAGTGGCGGGTTTCGTCGAGGGCGATCAGAAATTTCAGCTGTTTAATGTCCATCTTCATTCCTTGAGGCACAGGCTGGCCCGGCGAAGTCTATCGCGACCGAACGTCGAATGGCTTGAAACCTTGAGACGCAGCATCGGGTCGGAGCTTTGTCGGGCAATGTCAGCGGAATAGATGTTGCGCGGGAAACCACAACGACACTACGACGACACCAAGGAGTAACCCATGAGTCTGTTCAGTTTTGTGAAGGAAGCCGGCGAGAAGCTTATCGACCTGCTCACCCCAGGAAACGCCAACGCCAGCGATGAGCTTAAAAAGCACATCGAGTCTGTCGGGTTGGGCAATCCCAACGTTCATGCAACGGTCGACGGCGACAAGATCACCTTGACGGGCGAAGTCTCCAGTCAGGAAGAGAAAGAGAAGGTCGTACTGGCTGCCGGCAACATTTCCGGCGTTGGTAGCGTCGATGATCAGCTGACTGTTGCCGCTGGCGCACCTGCCGTTGCCGCTGCGAAGTTCGTCACCGTTGAGAAGGGTGACACGCTTAGCGCGATCTCCAAGCGTGTATATGGTGATGCCAACAAGTATCAGAAAATCTTCGACGCCAACAAGCCGATGCTGAAAGACGTTAACAAGATCTACCCAGGTCAGGTTCTGCGTATTCCTGAGTAATCCTGTTGTATTGACCGTACGGCGTTCGGTAATTTTATTGGCTGTACGGTGATTGATTGTAGGAGTGCGCTTGCCCGCGAAAAATCGTACATCCGGCTGATCTGCATCGTGTGTACGAATCTTTCGCGGGCAAGCGCGCTCCTACAGTTGTTTTGCAGTGTTCATAAACCTTGTATCAACGTCCGATAGTCTTCAACTGCTTCGAATTCTTCGGTGTCCTTCGGGCCTTTGCGGCTGTCGGGCTCACGCACTGCCAGCAAATGGCCGATCCCGTATCGTCCTGCGCTGCGCAAGATCGGCAAGGTGTCGTCGATGAACAGACTGCGCGCCGGATCGAACTTGATGTCGTTTTGCAGCGCGTCCCAAAACTGCGGGTTTTCCTTGGGGTAGCCATAGTCGTGGGAGCTGATCAAGCGCTCGAAGTAAGGCGCCAGTTCCAGTCTTTCCATCTTCAGCGACAGCGAGTCGCGGTGAGCGTTGGTGATCATGATCACCCGTTTGCCAGCCTGCTTGAGGGCGGCCAGAAACGTCTCGGCGTCGGGGCGCAAGGCGATGAGGTGGGCGATTTCGACTTTCAGGTCTTTCACCGGGAGGTTCAGCTCCGAACTCCAGAAATCGGTGCAGTACCAGTTGAGGGTGCCTGCATTTTTTTCGAAGAGCGGCATCAGCTCCATGTGCGCCATCGCCACGCTGACCCCGTGTACCTCGGCATAGCGCCTGGGCAGATGCTCCAGCCAGAAGTGATTGTCGAAATGCAGGTCGAGCAGCGTGCCGTCCATATCCAGCAGAACGGTGTCGATATCGCGCCAGGGCAAAGAAGGCATACAGGTCTCTCGGCGTTGGATGAGTCGCGTGGGTTTGCGGCGAAGACATCCGCAAAAGCCACGGTATAGTACCCCGTCTACGCCAAGGAGCTCGTCATGCAGCAGAAACCTACCGTCCTCTCTCGCGAAATCGTCGCGAGCAGCCGTCTGTTCCGCGTTGAAGAAGTGCAATTGCGCTTCTCCAACGGCGTCGAGCGTACCTACGAGCGGCTGGTCGGCAGCGGCAGTGGTCACGGCGCGGTGATGATCGTGGCCATGCTCGATGCGGATCACGCCGTGCTGATCGAGGAATACTGCGGCGGCACTGACCAGTACGAGCTTTCGCTGCCCAAGGGCTTGATCGAACCAGGCGAAGACGTGCTGGCCGCCGCCAATCGCGAGCTCAAGGAAGAAGCCGGTTATGGCGCGCGTACTTTGGTGCACCTGACGGAGCTGTCGCTTTCCCCCGGCTATATGAGCCAGAAAATTCAGGTCGTGCTGGCCACTGATTTGTATGAAGAAACGCTGCCCGGCGACGAGCCTGAGCCGATGCGTGTGGACAAGGTCAATCTGCGCGAGCTTTCCGCTCTGGTTCAGAACCCGCAGTTCACTGAGGGGCGCGCGCTGGCTGCGTTATACCTTGCCCGCGACCTGCTGGCCGAGCGTGGGGATTTCCTGCCATGAGCCCGACATTTTCCCAATTGCCACACCCTCTGCTTGCCCCCGTGATCGAGCTTTGCCGCCAGGCAGGGGAAGTCATTCTGCCGTTCTGGCGCTCCGGCGTGGAGGTCGCGGTCAAGTCGGACGACTCACCTGTCACGGCCGCTGACCTGGCCGCCCATGAGCTGTTGGTGGCGGGCCTCAAGGCGCTGGATCCGACCATTCACATCCTCTCCGAAGAGGATGCGAACATCCCGTTGAGCGAACGCAGTCAGTGGCAACGCTGGTGGTTGGTGGACCCTCTGGATGGCACCAAGGAATTCATTGCCGGCAGTGAAGAGTTCACCGTCAACGTGGCGCTGATCGAGAACGGTCGCGTGGTGTTTGGCGTGGTATCGATGCCGACCAACAACCGCTGCTATTTCGGTGGCGCCGGCCTGGGTGCGTGGCGCAGTAACGACTCTCAGCATCTGGCGCCGATCAGCGTGCGCAATGAGCCAGGCGTTGGGGAAGCATTCACGGTAGTCGCCAGCCGTCGTCACTCCAGCCCCGAGCAACAGAAGTTGCTGGCCGGTTTGTCGGAAGTGGTAGGTGAATTGGAACTGACCAGTATTGGCAGCTCGCTGAAGTTTTGCCTGCTCGCCGAAGGGGCCGCCGATTGCTACCCGCGTCTGGCACCCACTTCTCAGTGGGACACCGCCGCAGCCCAAGGTGTGGTGGAAGGCGCGGGCGGCGTGGTGTTGAACCTGGACGGCACGACGTTTGATTATCCGGCGCGCGAGACGCTGCTGAATTCGTACTTCCTGGCGCTACCGGGGGAAGCCACGTGGCGCGACGCGTTGCTGGCGCTGGCGCTGACCTGAAGCTTTCGGTTCCCTCGTAGGAGCGTGGCTTGTCCCGTGATCGGCGAGGCAGTCGTCGCAGATGCAGCGCTGGGTTTTCCAGAGCGAATTGCACCGATCGGATTTGCGACCGCTTCGCGATCGATCGCGGGACAAGCCACGCTCCTACAGGTGGAAGGATGTGTTCAGCGATGCAGCACGAACTGCCCGACGAATTCCACTGCCGTCTCTTCTGACCCTTCAGCCACGATCCGGGTGTGCAGCGCCAGTCGTGCGCGGCCGCGGCGTTGGTAGAGCTTGAGGAATTTCTCCCAGCTCGCTTCATCCGGTGCGTCGCAAATGGCGACGCCATCACGGGTCACTGGCAGGGGATAGCTGATCTGGCCGTCCTGAATCACGATGTGCCCGTCTTCGATCCCGGCTTCATTGAGTCGCAAATACAGCCAGCCCCAGCCCGCCAGTACCGCGCCGCAATACAGGCTGCCGCCGAACAGGGTGTTCTTGTGATTGACGTTCGGGGCCAATGGCAGATGCAGACGAAGCTGGTGGTCTCGCCAGCCCAGCACCTTGATGCCCATCTCCCGGGTGAGCGGAATGTCCCGGTGCAGCACCGCTTCCAGGTCTTCAGCGGACAAGCGTTGCAGGTCAGTCATTGTCGTCTGACCCCGCGCCGTTGAAGGTCAGTCCGTGCTTGCGTAGCTTGTCGTGCAAGGTTTTGCGTGGCAGACCCAACGCCTCGGCGAGGCTGCGGACCGAGCTGTGCGGGCGGGTCAGTTCGGCGGCGATCAATGCCCGCTCGAACGCCTCGACCTGCTCGCTCAGCCCGCCGTTGGATGCCACCAGATCCGGCTGCGCGGCGCCTTCCAGTTCCAGCTCAAGGCCCAAGGCGAAACGCTCGGCGGCATTCTGCAGTTCACGCACGTTGCCCGGCCAGGTGTGGCGCAGCAGCAGCGCCCGATGCCCCGGCTGCAGTTCATGGCGTGGCAGGCCGTGGCGCAAACTGGCGGTGTCAGCGAAATGCTGGAACAGCACCAGCGCATCTTCGCCACGCTCGCGCAGCGGCGGAATGCGCAACGGCGCGACGTTGAGGCGGTAATACAAGTCGGGCCGGAAACGCCCTTGATCCGCCGCCTGACGCAGGTCCTCCTTGGTGGCCGCGATCACCCGGATGTCCAGCGGGATCTGCTGATTGCCGCCCAGGCGCTCGACCACGCGCTCTTGCAGCAAGCGCAGCAGCTTGACCTGAACGTCCATGCTCATGCTTTCGATTTCATCCAGAAACAGCGTGCCGCCATTGGCGAATTCGAACTTGCCGATGCGACGCTTTTGCGCGCCGGTAAAAGCCCCCGATTCGTGGCCGAACAGCTCGCTTTCCACCACCGACTCGGCCAGCGCCCCTGCGTTGATGGCCACAAACGGACCGTTTCTGCGATTGGACAAATCGTGAAGGGCGCGGGCGACCACTTCCTTGCCGGCACCGGTTTCACCGAGAATCAACACGTCGGCCTTGGTGGCGGCCAGCGCGCCGATCTGATCGCGCAGGCGCTGAATGGGGGCGGACAACCCCACCAGTCGCGTACTCAGTTGCTGACGATCGCTGAGCTCAAGGCGCAGGCTGCGGTTGTCCAGCACCAGCCTGCGCAGCGCCAATGCGCGCCGCACGCTGTCGAGCAGTGCGTCGCTGGCGAAGGGCTTTTCCAGAAAATCGTAGGCGCCCGCCCGCATGGCCTGCACCGCCAGCGGCACGTCGCCGTGTCCGGTGATCAGCAGCACCGGCAACTCCGGATCCTGAGCGTGCAGCTGATTGAGCAATTCGAGGCCATCGATGCCGGGCATGCGAATGTCACTGACGATGACGCCCGGCCAGTCCCGTTCGATGCGCGCTTGCAGGCCTTTGGCATCGCTCAGCGGCAGGATTTTCAGGCCGGCAAGATCCAGCGTCTGGCTCAGCGCCTGGCGCAGGTGCGGATCGTCGTCGATCAGCACCACCTGAATCTGGCTGTCGATGGCGTCGGTGCTCATGCAGATAAGTCCTCAGACGGTTGAAGGTTGACGCCCGAGGCGCCGGTGCGCATCCGCAACGTGAGCAGCGCGCCGCCTTCCGGGTGATTGGCGAACAGCAGCTCGCCGCCGAGTGCGCGCATCAGCGTATCGCAGATCGCCAGGCCCAGGCCTAGGCCTTGGGTTCGCGTCTTGGTGGTGAAAAACGGCTCACGGGCGTGCTCCAGCGCCTCTTTGGAAAACCCCGGGCCGTTGTCGCGGATGAACAGATCGACACCCTCGGCGTTGTACTCGGCACTGATCCACAATTTGCGCGGCGGGCCCTTCTCGGTCAGTGCATCCAGCGCATTCGCCAGCAGATTGCCCAGCACCTGACGCAGGCGCGTCTCGCCGGCCTGGACCCACAAGGTCGCGGCGGGCAGGTCACGAATCAGCTCCACCTCCATTCCGCGTCGACGCTTGGCGAGCAGGGCCAGCGCATCGTCCAGCGCCGGCTGCAACGCCACGCTTTCAGGTGCATGCCGGTCGCGCCGGGCGAAGGCGCGCAGGTGCGCAATGATCGACGCCATGCGTCCGGTGAGTTCGCTGATCAGCTTGAGATTGCCGCGTGCGTCTTCGGTGCGCTGATGATCGAGCAGCACCTCGGCGTTCTCGGCGTAACTGCGAATCGCCGCCAGCGGTTGGTTGAGTTCATGGCTGATGCTCGCCGACATCGTGCCCAGCGCCGACAGCTTGCCGGCCTGAACCAGTTCGTCCTGGGCGCGAAACAGTTCTTGCTGCGCCTGCTCGCGCTCGAGGACTTCCTGGCGAAGTCGCTGATTGACGCCTTCAAGGTCACAGGTCCGCTCGGCGACTCGCACTTCCAGTTCACGGCGCGCCTTGGCCTCGAAATTGATGCGATCCAGATAATGCCGCCGGCGCTGCATCATCAGACCCAGCAGCAACATCAACACCAGCAACGCCGCGCCGCCAATCGCCACGACCGTTCGCACCGGCCTCGAGAGGAGCACCTTGGGTGCAAGGATGCTGACGCTCCAGCCGGTTTCGTCGATCTGCTGGGTCTGCGTCAGCCAACCGTTTTCATCCAACTGCAGCGGGCGCGGGTCGCGGGTCGGGTAGGGCTGGATGGCGACGATGGCCTGTTTTTCTTCCTCGCTGAGCGGCCGCGTGGCGCGGAAACGCCAGTTGGGGTTGGAGGTCAGGATCACCACGCCGTTGTGGTCGGTGACGAGCAACTGCTCCGGCGTTTTGCCCCACAGCGTTTCGGTAAGGTCCAGGTCGACTTTGACCACCAGCACACCGATCACCGCGTCGCCATCGCGCACGGCGGCAGCGAAGAAGTAGCCGCGTTTGGCCGACGTCGTGCCCAAGCCGAAAAAGCGGCCTAGGTTGCCGGCCATGGCGTTGCTGAAATACGGGCGGAAGGCGAAGTTGCGACCTATGAAACTGTCGCGTTTGTCCCAGTTCGACGCCGCGAGGGTGTCGCCATTGGGCGCCATCAGGTAAATCACCTCGGCGCCGGTCTGCCTGGCGGTGTTCATCAGCAGCACGTTCGCCTGGGCCTGGGCGTGTTTGTCCTGCGGGTTCGCCAGCATGGCGCGCAGGCCGGGCAGGTCCCCAAGAATCTGCGGCAGCACTTCATAGCGGTGCAACGTACCCAGCAGGTTGGCGACGTACAGGTCGAGGGTCTGGCGATTCTGGCTCAGCAGCTCATTGCGGTAGTAGTGCTCGGCCAGGCGTTCGAGCGGCCACAACAGCGGGGCGAGGATCAGCGCCAGCAGGGCAAGGCTGCGCCAGCGGGGACGGCGGGGAAGGGCGTTAGTGCTGATCATGGGATCGCCGGTGGGTTCGTTGCGATGCGGGGCGGCTGCGGATGAATCAGTATTGCGCAGCCGCTCAACATCGAGTCGCCCATTATGCCTACCGCTGCTGCGCTAAGCACTCCAGCAACGCATCGTGCCAGTCGGGCTGGCTGACGCCCCACTCGCACTGCAACCGGCTGCAATCCAGACGCGAATTGAGCGGGCGTGCGACCGGCGTCGGGTAAGCGCTGGAAGCAATCGGCTCCAGCACTGCGCAGGGCTTGCCGCTGTTGATCAATTGCTGACCAATCGCTTCCGCGAAACCGAACCACGATGTTTCTCCGCGGGCGGTCAGGTGATAAACACCCCAGGCGCCCGAAGCCCCGTCACGCCAGCGTTCAATCAGCGCGCCAGTGCTGGCGGCGATAGTGCCTGCCCAAGTGGGTGCGCCGATCTGGTCCGCCACGATCGACAGCTTCTCGCGCTCTTGCAACAAGCGCTGCATGGTCAGCAGGAAGTTGCGCCCGGTCAGGGAATAAACCCAGCTGGTGCGCAAAATCAGGTGCTGGCCGCCCGCTGCGGCGATGGCTCGCTCGCCTGCCAGCTTGCTGCTGCCGTAGACGCCCAGCGGATTCGGCGCGTCGGACTCAATCCAGGCGCCAGCCTTGCTGCCGTCGAACACGTAATCCGTGGAGTAATGAATCAGAGGAATGCCCAGTGCGGCAGCTTCTTCAGCGAACACCCCGGGGGACGTCGCGTTGATGGCGAAGGCCAGCTCCGGCTCGCTTTCGGCCTGATCCACTGCCGTATGCGCGGCGGCGTTGATGATCAGGTCCGGCTTGATGTCGCGAACCACTGGACGGATGGATTCCGGCTGACTCAAGTCCAGCTGATCGCGGCCCAGCACGATCAGCTCGCCCATGTTCTGCAAGTGTTGTTGCAGCACCTGGGATACCTGCCCCTGTTGCCCGCTGATCAGAATCCGCAGCGGCGCATTCACGGGAACAGGTCCGCTTCTTTCAGGAGCTTGCCGACCTGATCCTTGGCCGACAGTTGAGGTGCTTCGCTCAAGCCCCAGTCGATGGCCAGCTCAGGATCGTCCCAGCGAATGCAACGCTCGGCCGATGGCGTGTAGTAGTCGGTGGTTTTGTAGAGGAATTCTGCGTAGTCACTCAGCACCACGAAGCCGTGGGCGAAACCTTTGGGAATCCACAGCTGACGAGCGTTCTCGGCAGACAGCTCCACACCGAACCACTGGCCGAACTGAGGCGAGCTGAGACGTATGTCGACGGCGATGTCCAGCACGCGGCCAGCGGTCACGCGGACCAGTTTGCCCTGCGGGTTTTCGATCTGGTAATGCAGCCCGCGCAAGACGCCTTTTTGCGAGCGCGAGTGATTGTCCTGCACGAACTGATCGGCTACGCCAGTGGCCTCGGCAAAGGCCCGGGCGTTGAAACTTTCGTAGAAGAAGCCACGCTCATCGCCGAACACCTTGGGTTCGATGATGAGGACTTCAGGCAACTTGCTGGCAACTACTTTCACTGACTTTCCCCTGCGATCTTGAACAGGTACTGACCGTAGCCGGTCTTGCCGAAATAGTCAGCCCGATTCAACAGGTGGGCGCGGTCGATCCAGCCGTTCTGGTAAGCGATTTCTTCCAGGCACGCGACTTTCAGGCCCTGACGGTGCTCGATGGTTTGCACGTATTGTGACGCGTCCAGCAGGCTGTCATGGGTACCCGTGTCGAGCCAGGCGAAGCCGCGGCCAAAGCGCTCGACGCGCAGGTCGCCGCGCTTGAGGTAGGCGTTGTTGACGTCGGTGATCTCCAGCTCGCCGCGTGGTGACGGCTTGACGTCCTTGGCGATCTGAATGACTTCGTTGTCGTAGAAATACAGGCCGGTCACGGCGTAGCTGGACTTCGGCGCCTTGGGCTTCTCTTCGATGGACAGCGCGTGGCCGTGCTCATCGAAATCGATTACGCCGAAACGCTCTGGATCTTTCACCCAATAGCCGAACACGGTCGCGCCGGAGGTGTTATCAGCCGCGCGCTTGAGCTGTTCGCTGAAGTGCTGACCGTGGAAGATGTTGTCGCCGAGAATCAGGCACACCGAGTCATCGCCGATGAACTCCTCGCCAATCAGGAATGCCTGGGCGAGGCCGTCCGGCTTGGGCTGCTCCTCGTAATGGAAGTGCACGCCGAACTGACTGCCGTCACCCAGCAGCGCCTTGTATTGCGGCAGGTCCAGCGGCGTCGAGATGACCAGGATGTCTTTGATCCCGGCCAGCATCAGCACCGAGATCGGGTAATAGATCATCGGCTTGTCGTAGATCGGCAGCAGCTGTTTGGAGACCCCGAGGGTGATCGGGTGCAGGCGCGTGCCAGAGCCGCCGGCCAGAACAATTCCTTTAGTCATGCGATCAGTTCCTTCACGTTGGTGCCCAGGCGTTCGCCCTGATAACTGCCGTCCTGCACGTTGCGGCACCATTCAAGGTTGTCGAGATACCACTGCACGGTTTTGCGCAGGCCGGATTCGAATGTCTCTTCCGGCGTCCAGCCCAGTTCGTGCTCGATTTTGCTGGCGTCGATGGCGTAACGCATGTCATGGCCGGGGCGGTCGGTCACGTAGGTGATCAGGTCCGCGTAGTGGGCCACGCCTTTGCGCTGTTCCGGCGCCAGCTCTTCGAGCAGCGCGCAGATGCCGCGCACGACGTCGATATTCTTCTGTTCGTTGTGGCCGCCAATGTTGTAGGTCTCGCCGACCTTGCCCTCGGTCACCACTTTGAGCAGTGCGCGGGCGTGATCTTCGACGAACAGCCAGTCACGTACCTGCAAGCCATTGCCGTACACCGGCAGCGGCTTCCCGGCCAGGGCGTTAAGAATCACCAGCGGGATGAGCTTCTCGGGGAAGTGGAACGGGCCGTAGTTGTTCGAGCAGTTGGTGACGACCACCGGCAGTCCATAGGTGCGCTGCCAGGCACGAACCAGATGATCCGACGCCGCTTTGCTGGCCGAATACGGCGAGCTTGGCGCGTAGGGCGTGGTTTCGGTGAACAGGTCGTCCACGCCGTGCAGGTCGCCATACACTTCATCAGTGGAGATGTGGTGAAAGCGGAAGGCGGCGCGCTCGGCTTCAGGCAAGGTCAGCCAGTAGCTGCGGGTCGCTTCCAGCAGGCTGTACGTGCCGACGATGTTGGTCTGAATAAACTCCGACGGGCCGTCAATCGAACGGTCAACGTGGGATTCAGCTGCCAGGTGCATGATCGCATCAGGCTTGAAACGCGCCAGGACTTTACTCACGGCGGCCTGGTCAACGATGTCCTCTTGCACGAACTCATACCGAGTGTTCGTGGCGATGCCCCGCAGCGATTCAAGATTACCGGCGTAGGTCAGCTTGTCGAAGTTGAGGACGTCGTGATCGGTGTTGTTGATCAGATGACGGATCAGCGCGGAGCCGATGAAGCCGGCGCCACCGGTAACAAGTATTCGCATGGATAAACCTTCTTCCCTGGAAAGACGTAAGACGATGGAGCATAGCTTGTGGGGCCTTGCTGACTGGCGCAAGGCGCAATCCACCGACGAGCGATGATATTAATTGATGGCCCATCGCGATTAGCGCCATTAAACCGCCGCAGCTGTTGCACCGGCTTAACGCCTGACCTATCTGTCGGTCCTTTAACGCATTTCTTTATCGGCAAATCGTGCCAGCTGGAGCTGGCAGCCGAGGAAACGACCACTTGTGCGATCGTCTCCGTGAACATGGGGATTTTCATGCGACCTACACGGAATCATCTGAATATCTTCAGGATCAAACCGCCGATGGTGATCAGCCGCCGGAGCGTGGACTTCCGTGCCGACAGCGTGTCGAAGGAGGTGAGTGAGGTGGAGCACTGAGTAGCTTCTTATCGCTCAGGACTGGGCTCTATTCCGATATATATCGGCATTGTCCGTCTGGATATCCCCCGAATACCTGATTAGTGTTTTTAAATCCGATTTTTATCGTTTATAACGTCTGTCTTATTTTGCCGCAGACGCCCTCGTCGCCTCATGGAGCTCTGATTACTGTGACCACTCTCAACAGCACCCCCCGCGCCGATGGCTTCTACATGCCTGCCGAGTGGGCGCCGCAGACGCAAACCTGGATGATCTGGCCCGAGCGCCCTGACAACTGGCGTCTGGGCGGCAAGCCGGTGCAGAACGATCACGTTGCTGTGGCCAAAGCCATTGCCCGTTTCGAGCCTGTCACCGTCGGCGTCTCCGCTGCACAGTACGACAATGCCCGCGCACGACTGAATGTGCCCAACATTCGCGTTGTTGAGATCAGCAGCAATGACGCCTGGGTGCGTGATAGCGGGCCGACGTTCGTCATCAACGACGCGGGCGAGGTTCGTGGTGTGAACTGGGGCTTCAATGCCTGGGGCGGTTTCGACGGTGGGCTTTACGCGCCGTGGAACCTGGATGAACAGGTTGCCAGCAAAGTATTGGAAATCGAGCGCTGCCCGCGCTACGTCACCGAAGGGTTTGTGCTGGAAGGCGGTTCGATTCACGTCGACGGCGAGGGCACGCTGATGACCACGGAAGAATGCCTGCTCAATCGCAACCGCAACCCGCACCTGTCCCGCGAAGAAATCGAGGCCGTGCTGCGTGATCACCTGTCGGTCGAGAAGATCATCTGGCTGCCGGACGGTCTGTTCAACGACGAGACCGACGGGCATGTGGATAACTTCTGCTGCTACGTGCGTCCAGGTGAAGTGTTACTCGCCTGGACAGATGATCCGAAAGACCCCAATTTCCCCCGTTGTCAGGCGGCCATGGCGGTGCTGGAAAATGCCCGCGACGCCAAGGGACGTCCGTTCGTCGTGCACAAGATGCCGATTCCGGGTCCACTGTTTGCCACCGAAGAAGAATGCGCCGGTGTGGATCAGGTGCACGGCAGTCAGGAGCGCAACCCATCGGTGCGTCTGGCCGGTTCGTATGTGAACTTTCTGATCGTCAACGGCGGCATCATCGCTCCGTGTTTCGACGATCCGATGGATGACACGGCCCGCAAAATCCTCCAGCAACTGTTCCCGGAACACGAGGTGGTCATGGTCCCGGGCCGCGAAATGTTGCTGGGCGGAGGCAATATCCACTGCCTCACGCAGCAGCAACCGGCCCCCCACCGCAGCTGAGTTGGTTCGCTTCTTGCTGTTATCAAGCCCATCAGACGATGGGCTTTTTTATGGGCGGGCGGTTTCCAGCCAGTCGTCGGAAGATGGGATCCTAACCCTGCGTTCATGCTTCGCGGGTTAGTCCGACTGTAACAAAAGCTCCGTAGATTCCGCAGTCCACGACATAAGAGGTTGTCCTTATGAACGCAGGTCATGAGTTGCGAGTGGCTCGAGGTTTTTCTGCGAGCAGTGAAGCACGGCAGATGATGGCTGACTGGTTACGGACGACCCGGATTCCGATAGTGCGCATGCAAGAAGTACAGGCGCTGAAACAACGCGGTGATTTTCGCAAGATGCTGTCGAAGCGGTATCCCAGCGGGCTGATCAACGATGCTGAGATCGAGGCTATGCTGGGCCTGCTTCACAGCTGACGAAGGTGCTGCAACAGGCATTGCAGAGCCTCCGTATGACTCCCATCAAATTGACACTCTCGTCAGACGGGGGATAGCATTCGCGCCTCCACCGCCTGTGGCTTGGCGTCATGTACGTGCATCAGTCGTCCACTGCGATGATTTCGTGCGGGCTTCCGGGACTTTTTCAGTGCCGGAAGACGCAATTGCCCACCCGGGTATTTGCCACAGCGCGCGATTAATCCGCTCACAAGGACAACAAGATGAAACAGCGTATCGGCCTGCTCGCTCTGGGCATTTTCGCCGCCACCCACGCCATGGCGGACGGTCAGGCAGATTCCAAAGGATTTGTTGAAGACAGCAGTTTGAAGATCAACCTGCGTAACGCCTACATCAATCGCGACTATAAAAACGGACCGCAGGACCGCTCGGAATGGGGTCAGGCGTTCATGGCCGGCTACACATCCGGTTTCACCCAAGGCGTGGTGGGCGTGGGCGTTGACGCTTTTGGTCTGTACGCGGCGCGTCTGGACGGTGGCAAGGGTAAGAGCGGCGCAGGCGGTATCGACTTCTTCAAGCAGGGCGACAGCGGCAACGCGGCGGACGACCTGTCGCGCTTTGGCGGCGCGGTCAAACTCCGGATTTCCAATACCGAGCTGAAATACGGCGACATGATGCCGGAGCTGCCAGTGCTGACGTACGACGGCTCGCGCCTGCTGCCTGAGTCCTACACCGGCACCATGATCACCTCCAAAGAGATCAAGGGCCTCACGCTGGTGGCCGGCCGCTTCACCGCCGAAGCCCGCAAGAGCGCCGAGGGCCGTGACAGTGGCGATCTGAAGAGCATCAACGTGTACGGCGGCAGCTACAAATTCACCGATGCCCTCAGCGCCGCGTTTTACGCCTCCGACGACGAAGACGTGCTGAAGAAGCAGTACGTGAACCTGAACTACGTCTGGGCGATGCCGAAAGATCAGTCGCTGACCTTCGACTTCAATGGCTACAAGACCAAGCTGGACAAGGACTTCGCCGTCGACGACGCCCGCGACAACAAGATCTGGAGCCTGGCGGCGACCTGGGCTGTGGGTATCCACTCGTTCACACTGGCGCATCAGCGCAGCACCGGCGAAACCGGTTACACCTACGGGGGCTATCGCAACGCAGGGGGCACCGGCGATGGCGGCAACACCATCTACCTGGCCAACTCCTACTGGTCCGACTTCAACGGTAAGGACGAGCGTTCGTGGCAAGTGGGCTACGGCGTGAACCTGGGAACAGTTGTCACTCCAGGCCTTAGCTACCGCGTGGCCTACGTGCGCGGCGACAACATCGACGACGGCAGTGGTCGTGGTCGTGGCGAAGAGCGTGAACTGTTCAGCCAGTTGACCTACGTGGTCCAGAGCGGCCCGGTCAAAGACCTCTCGGTGCGCCTGCGTAACTCGTTCCTGCGCGTCTCCAACGATGTGGACCAGTACAACGTTGGCGGCAACGAAACGCGGATCTTCGTCGATTACCCGATCAACGTGTTTTGATGCGTTTGACGTCTTCTAGCTGACATTAGGCAAGGAGCCGGCTTGCTGGCGAACCGTGCACGTCATTCACCTCTACGGTGGCTGAACAAATGCGTTCGCCAGCAAGCCGGCTCCTACGGATTTGCACACAACCCAGACGTCGGGTTTGATGCCGACCCACTGTAGGAGCGCGCTTGCCCGCGAATGCGTCGGCTCAGACAACGCGGCTGTCGCTGACCCACTGCCTTCGCCAGCAAGCCGGCTCCTACGGACTTCGCCAGTCTCACCATCGACAGAAACGGTCCATGATCCACTGCACTGGCGATCCATCCCGCTCTCCCGCTACCATCGCTGCATCCCACTCCAGCCGGTTTCGCCATGGCAATTGCCGCGCCTCCTGACCTCACCGATACCGCCGTCCCCGTACAGCCTCTGTCACGGACGTATCCCCGCGGCTTGTACATCGAGCCCCACGAGCATGAGTGGGGGCAGGTGCTGTATGCGATGTCGGGCGTGATGTGGGTCGAGACGCCCAACGAAGCGCTGGTCGTGCCGCCGCAGCGCGCGGTCTGGTTGCCGCCCGGCGTGCCCCATGGCATTCGCGTGGTGTCGGATCTGGAAATGCGCAACATCTACCTGCGCCCGGCGCTCGCCCGAACCCTCGACGCCACCGTTCAGGTGCTGGAAGTCGGCCGCCTCTTGCGCGAGCTGATCGTCGGGCTGGTGGCCGAGCCGGACAAGGAGTCGGACTACTACGACGCGGTGGTGACGCTGGCCTTGCTCGAACTCAAACGCGCTCGGCGTTCGCTGCTGAAAGTGCCGATGCCCGATGACAGCGACCGCAGGCTGATGAACGTCTGTCAGGCGGTGATGATCGAGCCGTCCATCGATGTGTCCTTCGAACAGCACGCGGAAAACGCCGGCGCCAGTGTGCGAACGTTGTCGCGGCTGTTTCAGTCGGTGCTCGGGATGGGCTTCGCCGAATGGCGGCGGCAGGTGCAACTGGCGACCTCGGTGGCGGAGATCATTCAGGGCGTGCCGGTCAACGCCATCGCCCGATCAATGGGGTATTCGCCCAGCAGCTTCACCGACATGTTTCGCCGCGAACTGGGCATGGCGCCTTCTCAGTACCCGGTGGTTGATCCTGCCAGCTAACGCGTGCGCCGACTCTGTCCGAAATTCAGAAGCTCTTGGCCGGTAGCCCTTGCCGTCTCTCCTTACACTCTGGTCATCGCTTAACGCAGCCGCGCCGCCATTGAGCCGCGCGTCCCACGCACCGGAGTTGTCATGAGCTACGTCATTTCCCTTGCCATCGGTATCGCCGTCGGTTTGCTGTACGGCCTGCTGGATTTCCGTTCACCCGCACCGCCTCTGGTCGCACTGGCTGGCCTGCTCGGCATGCAAGCCGGTGAATGGCTATGGCCGGTGGGCAAGCAGTTCTTGTCCAATCTGGCCTCCTGAATCGAAGATTTCCCTTTCCCCACTCTGGATGACTCCATCATGAAAGCACTGCAATTCTCCCGCACCGGCGACCTGGCTGCGCTCGAAGTCGTCGATCTGCCCACGCCGATCCCGGCGGCCGGCGAAGTTCTGGTGCAGATAAAAGCCGCAGGCCTGAACCCCAGCGACGTCAAAAACGTCCTGGGCCGTTTCCCCTACACCACGATGCCGCGCATTCCGGGTCGTGACTTTGCGGGCGTGGTCGTCGAAGGCCCGCAGGAACTGATCGGCAAAGAAGTGTGGGGCACCGGCAAAGAAATCGGCTTTGTCCGCGACGGCTCCCACGCGGGCTACATCACCCTGTCGGCCAGAGGCGTAGCGATCAAACCTGCATCGCTGAGCTTTACTCAGGCCGCCAGTCTGGGCGTTCCGTACACCACCGCCTGGGACGCGCTTGAGCGCAGCCTCGTGCAGGCCGGCACCCGGTTGCTGGTCATCGGTGCCAACGGCGCAGTCGGAAGCGCCGCCATCGCACTGGCGAAAGTGCGTGGCGCCCAAGTGCTGGCAGCGGTGCGTAAACCGGACCAGCTGAAAGCGCTGCAGGAGCAAGGCTTCAACGCGATCCAGCTCGAAACGCCAGAAGACCTCGGTGCTCAAGTGAACGCTGTATTTCCAGGCGGCGCCGACGTGATCTTCGACACCACCGGCTTTTGGCTGCCGGCTTCTGTGGCAGCATTGGCCCAGTTCGGACGCATCGCAATCATCGCCGCGCCGGTGGACGGCCACGTGCAATTGCCGGCGCTGGCGCTGTACCGCAAAGGTGGTTCGGTGGTGGGGATCAACTCGCTGCTGTACGGCGTGGAGGCCTGCGCGCGGATGCTGGAGCAGTTCGGCAAACAGTTCGACGACGGCACCTTGCCGATGCCAACCGGGCTGATCGAGTCACCGCTGGAAGAAGGCCTGGCACGCTACGCCGAAGTAGATCAGGGCGGCGCCGACAAGGTCATTCTGCTGCCGTGACCGGCAAGCACGAGCCTTGGAGCAGGGCTGCCCTACTGGACCGGTAACCCTTTCAGGTAGTCGTGCTGGGCGCGTTTGATTGCGCCGTTTGACTGCAGCGTATCGATCGCGGTCTTCAGCTTCTCGACCATCTGAGGGTCGCAGTCCCTCGAGCAGGCCAGATAAAGGTCAGCAGTCATCAATGCCCCGCTCATTAACAACGGGCGGTCGCTGATCTGCTTCCAGATATAAAGGGTTTCCGGTACGCCGTTGAACCACGCATCCACCCGGCCCTTGAGCAACATCAGCGCCGGGTTCTCGCCAATCTTCAGCGGATAAATCTGAGCGGCGGAAAAACCTTCCTCACGTAGACGCGTTTCCTGCGCCGAGCCACTGCCGACGGCGATCATCTTGAAGGTCCTGCGCGCCTCTTCAAAACTCTCGACGTGACGATCGAGGCTGAAAAACGCCCGGTCCATCGTCATCAGCGGAGCGATCCAGGTGAAGTTGTTTTCCCGGCTTTGAGTGCGAGTCAGCGGCGCGATGAGCTTGTTCGACCCAAGCGCCACATCGCGTTGGGCGCGGGGCCAGGGAGGCGAGAGCAGGTGGGGGGAATATCCGGCCATCGCCATGGCCTGAAGGCTGATGTCGCCCGCGATCCCGTGCTGGTCGCCTTGACTGACCATGGTCAGCGGCGGCGCTTCGGCGAAGAACACGTCAACGACAGGGAGCGCATACGCCATCGACGAGCAGGCGAGAAGCGCGCCTGCCGCGCAGCGGATACAACAGGAAATCCATTTCATGACAGCAATGCTCTAAGGAAATAGGGCGCCAAGACGGTCCTTGTGCCAAGTGTTATTCAGTCTGGCACTGGTTTGTCATCTCTGCCGGGCGTAGTGCGCATCCTGCGCCAATTCCCGAGGAAATCCTGGTGGCGGCGAATCAGGTCTTGTTGTGCTCATTGGTGTAACGACCGCTCAGCACCCAGCCACACTCCAGCAATGTCTCGATCCAGTCCTCGTACGAGTCATCCACATCCAGCAAGTTCATGAATTGATCTTCGATATGGCAGCGAAAGGTCTGCTCCTCGACATTCCACTCAACATCCCGAATACGCCAGACGCGCTGCATCGGCAACTGAATGTTCAAGCCATGGAAAGGGACGAACGGCAGCTCCACTTCGTAGAGCAGCTTGGACCATTCAGACGAAATCTCCGGGGTCTGGTGAGTCCAGACGTACTTGATCAATCGGACTTTGTGCACGGTTGGGCCTTCTATCGTGATTCTGATGGCGGGTCGCTGTCCTGACGCAGACGCGAGGGCCCGTTGGATGGGTATACGTTACTCGATGGGGGCGGGATGGGGGAGGGGGCGCTTTGAATCTAAGGGTGCCATTTGAACCTGATGGTTTGGTTGTCTCCGGGTGGCAGCCGTTTAGGAGTGATCCTGGTGCATGACCACGTTGAGCCCTTCTTCCTTATCTGGGGCTACGAAGTAGCTGGTGATCAAATCGAACTCTGCGTCAGTCGCTGCGAAGTCATGCTCACCGCGCTTGTTTCTACTGTGCAGCCGGGCTCGGCAGGTTTCGTCGTCGACGTCGAGGAAGTGAAGGCTGTGAGAGGCCTGGGCGGTATCCGCCAGACTGCGTAACCAGTGGCGGTCTGCGGGCGTGTTGGCGGGGAAATCAAGAACCACATTGGTCCCGGCCTTCAGCATGTCGATGACCAAGGGACCTACGACATCCCGGAGTCCTCTTGAGAGTGTTACGTAGTCTGCGACCGAGTGGATCTGGTCTGGATAGAGTCTTGAGAGCCAATGGTCTTCGGTCAGCAGGATCGCTGCGTGTTCGGCCCTTAGGGACTTCGCTAGAGTGGATTTCCCGGATGCGATCTTGCCGCATAGGAGGTGTAGGGTGGGGTTGGCCATCTCCTCGTCTGCAATCACGATATTTTACCTACGCTGCTCAGCCGCGCCCCGACGTTGGCTGCTTCGGACAATGAGCGTGCCTGCGCCGCGAGCGCAAATTTGTCCTGAGGAAGCTGATCCGCCAGGGATGTACCGAACTTATGGGCCGCCAATATGAAAGGCAGGACGGATGGAGTCGTCGACCACAGCTGGTACTCCTCCCATCGCATGCCCAAGTACTCGTGCAACGCCAGGTCAGCACCTTCACGGCCTTCGTGCCATGCCTCGACAAACTGGTCGACTTCTTCTTCCCGCGCTTCACCCTTGAGGCAAAGCTCTACAAAAGTCATATCCACCTCTCAGTTCGGTTTGATTCGTCGTCCGCGGACTGGAGGCTTCAACACGAGCCCGGTTGCAGGGCACACCGAAACGAGATGAAACCCCCTCCGGTCAAGGACTTCAAATTCGCCGTGGAACGAGTCCCATGAGTGACACCGCTGCTCAACCGCGTCGAAATAATGTTTACGCCCGCCATCAACATTAGCAACCCTGAACCCACTGACTATAGAGGGGTCAGGCCTCAGCTTGCCACCATCCGCTGTTCCTTATCTGACCCGAGGACGCCTTGCTCGGGAGAGGCGGCACTGTATCTGGGTTGATTTGGGCTTGATGGCGGCACTCGGCGCTCAGTTTTATCAGAGCCTGCTGAAAATACTGTGGGGAGGTTTTCGGCGACGCTGAACATAAAAAAACCGCCAGAAGGCGGGTTTTTCGAAAGTTTCATAGACGTTAAAGCCTCCTCTGGAACCCTGTTTGATGTGGCGCTAGGAGTCGAAAGGTAGCGTAACTATCTATGTTTATTAGTAATTTATAGTTAGCGTATGTGGCTCTATACCTAAATGTCCTGATACCAACCCATTCGGGTTCCAAACGTATGTGAGGGGCTGGTTACATCGCATCTCGCCGGTTGCCTTCGACCCCGTGACGCTGAATCCTACCAGTAGGCCAGCCACTTTCAGCCATCTACATCTATAAAACAACATATCGGTTAACTGCAGATGCAGTACAAGCCATTAATTTTTTTGAATTTTTTCAAATTCTTGGGGGCGGCTCGGGAGAGCCCAGACCGCTAACGGTAGGGGGGGCTCTATCGTGGCTTTGGTGCGTGTTTTTTGACAGACGGTACGTGAAGAGCTGATAATTTAGGATGATTGGAAGGGGATGTGTGTGAAAATGGAGGGCTTTGTAGATGCTGGTAAACTTTGCAGGCAAGGGTTGGCTGCTCAATCTAGCATCGGATTTCTTAAGCTGAGAGGCCTAATGACAAATCATGACATATACTCAAAAAAGTCTCTTTCCGAGGTGAATTATGATTACCGTCCATCGCTTGCTTCGACTTTTGAATTATGACACATAAATTGTTTGACAGTATCGCAATGTGGCCGGCGGCCACAGAGGACCCTGATACCATTTACTATTGGATTAACTCAGTAGTAAATGACGATGTCATGTCTCTTATTTTACAATCCAAAGCTTTCAAAAGACTATATGATATATCCTTTCTTGGTGCGCTAGATTACACACATCCAGGCACTGAAAAAATTTCGAAAAAAAATAGAAGTCGTGCTGAACACTCTTTGCATGTGGCGGCACTCGCTGCCTATGTTGCAGAGAAGCGCAATTATGCACCGGAGTTAAAGAGACATTTGATAATTGCGGCGCTTTTACATGATGTAGGGCATGCGCCACTCTCACATAGCGCTGAGCCACTAATAAAAAAGGAAATAGGATATGGACACCACGAAGCCGGCGAGCAAATAATCGATGGCAAACAGCAGCTTGGCAAAGAACTTAGCCTGAATCTTAAGAAACACTGCGACCTGAGCTTTATTCATTCATTGTTGAATATGAAAGCCTCCCAAGAAGATGGAGGTGATCTTTTTTATAGCCCTATAAATATAGATACAATTGACGGAATTACTCGTTCGCATACTTATTTTACCGGGTTTTCCTCAGCTCATTCAACGCTAGCTATTGCGCGTGCTTCATTTATCAGCGCTCCGTCGAAAGATCACAGAATTTTAGACGACTTCTGGATGATGAAAGAGCGGGTTTATTCAGGTTTGATTAATGATGAAATTGGCCTTGTGTCCGACAAGACGAGCGAGTTTTTCTTTATGGAGTCGTCAGTTTGCTTGAGTGAAAGCGACCTTTACAAAAGCGAGAAAAGTTGGCAGCAGACACACAAGCCTTTATTTGCTCGCTTGAACAGTATCTTGAAAAAGAAATCTGCGCCAAGTTGGTTTTCAAACGCTCAAGTAAGCTTTGTTCATAGAAAGTATTTTGTGTTGCCTGATCGAGATGATACTACTCGCTATGGTTGCAAGAAAGAGAAGAAGATCAAAAGTTTTAATATAAAAATCGAGCCTGATAGCAGGCAACACTCAATAAAGTTAAATGGAATTATCAATGAGCATTGAGCGGTTTTCGGAGTTTAAGTCGATAGATGCAGCGTACAAGCACTCTGCAGATGTAATTGGGGCTTTGAGGAAGGATCTTGAATCGGCACTATCAGGAAGCGGATTCAAAGATAGGTTGACTATAGTTACAACGGGCTCTTTTGGTCGAGGTGAGGCGTCAGCAGAGTCAGATCTTGATCTGTTCATATTCTTTGATTCTGATAAGTCTGAAGATAGCTTGTATGAGGAAAAGCAATCCATTCAGGGTGTAGTCGATAAGTATATAAAAAAATCTGCCGGAGATACTGGGACATTCGGCTCGGAAGCAGTCGTGAATTTTAGTGAGATGTTGCAGAATCTTGGTGGGGACAAAGATTCCAACATTTTGCTGACTCGGCGAATGTTGTTTTTGCTTGAAGGTACTTGGTTGTATGGAGAGGAGCGATTTAAATCGTACAGAACAGATCTGTTAAATAAGTATATCAAGGCGGGAGACCCAGAAAAGCAAATATCCAGATTTCTCCTCAATGATATAATTCGTTATTATAGAACGATTGCTACTGATTTCGAATTTAAAGTTTCTGAAAATAGTAAATCGTGGGGGCTTCGGAACGTTAAACTCCGTTTTTCGCGCAAGCTTTTATATTTTGGTGGTGTGATCTCCGTGGCCGAGACAGCTTTTGTCGCGCAGGCAAGTAAAAATCAATTGATCGCAGATATTTTGGATAAAACTGTACTCGAGCGAGTTCAGGATTTAGGCGCAAAAAATGCGCATACTCCTGAGATTCTCAATATATACCAAGATTTCTTGGCGACAATTGGATGCCCCAAAAACAGAGAGGCTCTGGAGGCGGTGACGAAGGGTAATCGTACGGATTCCGAATTATTCTTACAGATGCGAGAGAAAAGTAAAGAATTCTCTAAGTTCTTAGATAATTGGCTAAAATCACAATATCCGGATGGTGAAAGTGGCCCTCACCCTATTCATAATGCTTTGATTTTTTAATGCAGGGTATCAGCTGTGATTTTGTACGTTCGACATGGTCAAACGGATTACAATAGTAGTAATTTATGGATGGGGAGCATTGACTCACCTCTTAATGAAAAAGGTCGTATACAAGCTGAAAGTTTGGCTACGGAGCTTTCAGATGTTTGTATAGATAAGATCTATAGCAGTCCATTGATTAGAGCATACGAAACTGCTAGCTTTATAGCTGAGAAGCAAAAAAAATCACCTGAGATTGTAATTTTGCCTGGTTTGAGAGAGCGCTGTTTTGGGGCGCTCGAAGGAACAGTAAAAGATGAGATGGATAGAAAAAATTTAGCTTTATACTCTGATGTGGAGAGTGAAGGAGAGTTTGCTGAACGTATTGAATATAGTATGTCATCAATTGACAAAAATGGGCTCATCTTGATTGTGTCTCACTCGGCCGTATTTCGCTGCCTGATAGAAAAACTTGGCTATTCGACCACTCCGCCGCTGGATGTGATTATGAATTGCCAGGTCGTGCAGTTGAATATTTAACGTTGATGGTGTTAACTTCTTAGTATCCGCGGATTTTATTTAATGTTGATGGCAGTATTCGCTAGCGGTAGTGATTCAAATAGCTAGCCTCGGATCAGATTCTATTTTAAATATTTATATCTTTCTTAAACTGATCTGCTGTCACGGATGTATCTTGACATTTGAGTGAATGAAGAGTTTATATGCTCTGTCAGTTCACTGAATGATTGGGGCTACTACCTTGCGAGGTTTAGGTTTTGGTATTATCAGTCTTAAGTGTCAAGTATTTGGATGCCAATTAATGCTTGAATATCTATGACTTTTTCAACCGTAGCGATATTAGTCGTGCAGTTAAAAAGCAGTAATAGCGCGTTGCGTCGCTATTACTGCTTAGGCGATGATCGAGAAACCAAACAACGTGCTTTCTCTGCCAAGCCAGGGGTCTCCCGCTGCCAGCACTCTGCGATTCTTGATGCAAATGGCGTCGCCGAGTTGCGTGCGACCCGGTCAGCACGCCAGCCAAGAACAGCTCTATGTCGAATGGCTTACTGATTTCCGCCCCCCAATATAGGCAGCGACCACGTCGATTCGACTGTGACCAAGCTCGTAACTAATTTACCTTAGGGCCTCACGATCAAGGTTTCTATCTACTTGGCAACATTGGCCGCCGTTGATAGGCGTGCGGTGTTGGGTGATTTGCTCATAACGCTCACATGTGTACGCCGCTCGTAGCTCATGGAAGCCTTTGATCTTATGGTCATGCGGTATGTCCCGCAGGTTGGATGACTTCTTGCATAAGATGTAGGAAGCTTTCGTGTGGCGCAATTAGGTTGCGGCTACCCGCAGGTGACGCCTTCCTTGCAAACCTCAGTGCATCACGAATATGGTAATCCACCGTAATCCAACGGGGTGTAGAGGCGCCGGCGCGGCCGCCTTTGGTACCGTCCTGGATGTTGACCTGGCCTAGGTGTTCAGCTCGCAACTTAACCGCGGCAGATCCGCCAAGATGGCCTCACGAAAGCGCATGCCGGTAGCGCGCGCCAGCAGCGCAAGCGCGGCGGCCCGTAACTGATGACATCTGTAAAGCGCATGGACGATATGTTTAACCTGTTCGCGATGTTGGCCCTGCGGCACCGATTGTCGAACTCCTGTGCGCTGTATACCCAACGCCTTGATCGGATTTTGCAACCTCACCTACCTATCACCGCGAAGCGCTGCCATGGTCCTGTTAACGCTGGATAGCCGATTTTGTGCGGTGCTCCCCGCCCCACGTGATCCCGCCAAGATGCTAAGTGTTATCAGGGATCAGGGCCCCTGCGACCTGTGGGGAATGTCCACTACTCGGGACTGGCGGCTCCTTTACGTCTGGGAGCAAGGGCATCTCATGATCTGGCCTCCTCAACACCGTTACCGGTGGGCGGGTGGAGGCAGCGCTGGCTGACGAGACCAAGGCCTGAAGATCCTGAGCCGGGTGAGCGCAGCAATGCTATGACCGGGGCATGTCTGATTGTCAGTCAGCTGAAGTCCATTCCTTGGGCTGCGGCACCATCATCTGCATCGCTGTTGCTGGTGACTTCGGTGTTTGTCACGCCGATTGTCACTAGGGGGAATGCCGCAAAGCCTTGTACGAGTTGGGCTGCAGCAGCGGTAGGAGCGCCCGTCTCTTGCCGGGAGAAAGAGACGGGCGCAGATTGGCGCAAGGAAATGCCTACGCGAATAGATCGCAGCAGGGCAGCTACAAAGACGAACCGCCCACCTTGGTGATCGACACCTCAATCAACGCCCGCGCCGCATCAAGCTGATGCACCACCGAGCGCGCCAACGGGCGGAATTCCAGCGTGCAGTTATCTGCGACTTCGTAGGCGGTGGCTGCGGCGCAGGCGAGGTATTCGGAGGCGGTGAGCAATGCGTCCTCAGCTCTGACGCCGGGCTTGACCGAGAACAGGCTCAGGTTGCCGAGGTTGGCGTTGGTGCAGGTTGATTGTGGGGCGGGTGTTTCGGGTGGGTGAGGGGTGGATCTAATCATGGTGTCTCTCCTGACTTGGATGAGACCGACACCGTTCGCGACTAAACGAATAGGTGGCGGCTGTACGCGGGTTAGTCGACCGGGAAGTCAGGCACCCGGCGCACCCGAAGGTGCCCCTCGTACAGCCACCATAAAAGGACAGAACCGATGTCGATGACAGCGGCTCAGGTTATGGGGCGTTACGCGCCTGACGTGTTCGGGCGACTAAACCCGGTCGTTGTTTGCAACGACACGCGGGAAGGTAGTCGCCGGATCAGATACGTTCAAGCGGTCGGGAGGATATCGCTTAATTTCAGAAGCGTCCTACGGGATTTGGGACTTTTTGTGTGGGTTGGGCGGGGAGGTAGGACGGTAGTGCGGCGAAGGGCGCTTTCGCGGGCAAGCGCGCTCCTACAGGGTTTGGCGGTGTGGCATTCGGCACAAACAAAAAAGGCCCACCTTTCGGTGAGCCTTTTTGCTAATTCTGGTGCCGGCACCAGGAGTCGAACCCGGGACCTACTGATTACAAGTCAGTTGCTCTACCAACTGAGCTATACCGGCGTTGTGGGCGCTGATTATAGGGATTTGATCTGGCGAGTAAAGCCCTAATTTCAGTTTTTTCGCGGCCCTTATGTCGGAAGGTGATTACCGTTATTCACAATCCGCACAAACCGAAGGCGACGATCGGTCAGATTCAGGAACCATTCTCAATCGTTCGCAAGCTACTGTTTTAGCGCCAATTTTACGCTGGCCAAAAAATGAACAAATGGTTACATCCCTTCCAAAGCAGGATTTCCGGGCGTTCGCTGGAATTTCATCAACAGACTTATCCACAGGCGCGCGCGTCAAAAAACGCTCATGGCCGCTCTGCAAGAATGAGCAGATTCCGCGGGGTGACTTTGCTGTCGCAGAAGGTGCCAATGTGCACCTCGTACCCGGACTCAGTCAGATAAAGCGCGCGGTCGACGATGAGCCACATTTCCAGGGGGCGGCGGAAGAGGTTGCGCAGCAATTCGAGGTTGCGCACTTCGGCCAGACGCGCCCAGCCCGCCGCTTCAAGGGCCGTCCAGTCCTGAGTGCCGGGGGAGGGCAGTTGCTTGAGTTCGGCGAGGTCGCGGCAGTAGTCGGCGAAGGGTTTATCGAGCCAGGTGCTGGGCAGCGACGGCGTTGGCAGGTAGTCGTCGATGCCGCGCAGCTGTCGCTGCAGCAGGTCGAAGCCGAGGCGTCGGGCCATGGAGGTGTCGCGCTGGCGGCGTACGCGGGCGCCGGCGGTGACGGTTTCGCTGAGGGGCAGGCCGAGGTCGTCGATTGAGAGCGTAAGCGCGGAGGCTTGGCCCTGCTGGGAGATCGGCAGGTAGTGCTCGCCGGTGATGCGGTTGTAGCAGCAGGGCGCGATGGCTAGTTGTTGGCAGCGGGCGTCGCTGGCGAGGTGCATGAGGCGCACATGAAGGTCGCCGCAGGCGTGGAGGGCGACTGGCGTGTGATGCGCTTCGAGGCGCGCGCCGGCATCGGCGGCCATGACGTCTTGATGCAGATGGTCCGCGGTGATGCCCAGTTTGTCGCTGAGCTGCCGTCCTGCTTCAACCAGTTGCGCGTCGTATTCCAGGCAGGTGAGCGCTTGGCCGCCGTGGGCGAGGCGTCGACCGAGATGGCCTTTGCCCGAGCACCAGTCCAGCCAGTGGGTTGGCTGTCGCTGAAAACTCAAGCTGCTGGCGAAGGCTTCGATCTGTTGCCACTTGCGGCCGGGTACGTCGACGCTCATGCGCGCTGACACGGTCTCCAGGCTGATGGCCGGCAGCGGTTCGATCTCGCTTAATGCCTTCGACTGTAAAGCCAGATGCGTAAACGGCTGCGGCGCATCGAGCTGTTCGGGATGGTTGTGTGCCGCTTCCGCCTCTTCGAGCGAACGTTGTCGCAGCCAGCTCGCCAGCTCCGGGTGCTGCGATTCCCACGGCAGATGGCGATGGGTGAAGGGTCGCGGGCGCCACAGGTCCTGATGCTCTAGCAGGAAGGCATCGAGCGCGGTGAATCGGGATTGGAGTTGCGCGGGTGTGAGTGGCATTTGATTAGGGCAGTCGGGATATGCGTTGCAGCATACGGTGAATCAGTGCCTGAGCGCGTTTATCAGGCACAGCGATCTTTGGTGGCTGAGGTGACGCTTTCGCGAGCAACCTCACTCCTACAGGGACCGTATTCTCTGCGGGAGTGCGCAGCAGGCTCACCGCCCTTGGCTGGCGTCCACCCGCAAATAGCGCTCAAGCAGTTTGAAGCCTTGCACCAGCACGAACGACATCACCAGATAGATCAACCCGGCGATGAGGAAGGTCTGCTCCGGCATGTAGGTGCGCGCGTTGATGGTGCGGGCCATGCCGGTGATGTCGAGCAGGGTCACGGTGCTCGCCAGCGCGCTGGCCTTGAGCATCAGAATGACTTCGTTGCTGTATGCCGGCAGGCCGATGCGTGCGGCACGGGGCAGGATGATGTACAGCAGCGCTTTGCCTCTGGACATGCCCAGTGCGCGAGCCGCTTCGATTTCGCCGGGCGGCACGGCCTGAATGGCGCCGCGCAGGATCTCCGCGATGTAGGCGGTGGTGTGCAGCGTCATGGTCAGCGCGGCGCAGAAAAACGGGTCGCGCAGGTAAGGCCACAGCGGCCCTTTGGTGACGGCGTCGAACTGCGCCAGGCCGTAATAGACCAGAAACAGCTGCACCAGCAGCGGCGTGCCGCGGAAAAAGAAGATGTAGGCGTAAGGCAGCGCCCGAACATAGGCGTTACGCGACGCGCGGGCGATGCCCAGCGGTATGGCGAGAATGAGGCCCGCAATCACCGCGACGGCGACCAGTTCCAGCGTCACAGTGGCGCCGTGCAGCAGTTTTGGTAGCCACTTGAGGACGAATTCCCAACTCATGACGCACTCCTCGCAAAACCCACAGACGCGCGTTTCTCCAGCCATGCCAGGCCGATCATCGACAGCGCGGTCATGCACAGGTACATCAGCGCCGCGACCATATAGAAGGTGAAAGGCTGCTTGGTGGACGTGACGGCGATCTGCGCGTGACGCATGACCTCTTCAAGGCCGATGACCGAGACCAGCGCGGTGTCCTTCATCAGGATCATGAACAGATTGCCCAGTCCCGGCAGCGCAATGCGCCACATCTGCGGCATCACCAGTTTGAAGAAGATGCGTGAGCGGGACATGCCCAGCGCCAGCCCCGCCTCGCGATGGCCCTTCGGGATCGACAGCATGGCGCCGCGAAACACCTCGGTCGCGTAAGCGCCGAAGCACAGGCCCAGGGCAATGACGCCGGCCGCGAAAGCACTCAGCGACAGATTCGGAATGTCGAACAGCTTGCCGATCGCCCGCATCGAGCTGACCGTGCCGAAGTAGATCAGCAACACCCACAGCAATTCGGGGATGCCGCGCACCAGCGTGGAATAGGTGCCGCCCAGCCACTGCAAGGCACGACTCGGCGAAGTCTTCGCCAGCGCCCCGAGCAGGCCGAGGACCAGCCCCAGGCAGAGGGCCGACAGCGCAAGTTGGAAGGTCATCAGCATGCCGGCGGCCAGGGCCGGGCCGAATCCATAGAGATCGAAGTTCATGGCGTTGTTTGTCTAGAGGGCAGACGCCGCCGTCTGCAGGGGCAAACGGCGGCGATGGTCAGGCAGGTCAGAGGATGCTGAACGGGAAGTACTTGTCGTTGATCTTCTTGTAAGTGCCGTCGGCGATGATTTCTTTCAGGGCTTCGCTCAGCTTGTCGCGCAGCGGGTCGTCTTTGCGCACCGCGATGCCGATCTTGTCGTCAACCGGAAGCGCGTCACCTTTGAACTCGAAGCTCTGGCCTTCCTTGCCTTTGAGCCACTCGTAGCTCGCGTATTTGTCGCCGAGCAGTGCGTCGAGACGGCCCGACGCCAGGTCGAGAAAGGCGTTTTCCTGGGAGTCGTACAGCTTGACGGTCACGTCATCGCCCCAGTTGTCTTCCAGCCACGTGCCGGACAGGGTCGCGCGTTGGGCGCCGATGGTCTTGCCCTTCAACGTTTCCTTGATGGCGGCCAGGTCGCCGCTCAGATTCGTGGTTTTTGGCGCGACGAACTGCAGCTTGTTGGAGTAGTACGGAATGGTGAAGTCGACGGCCTGCATGCGTTCTTCGGTGATCGACATCGACGAAATCAGGAAATCGAACTTCTGCGCGTTCAGCGCCGGAATGATGCCGTCCCAATCGGAAGTGACGGTTTCGCAGGTCACTTTCATCTTGGCGCACAGTGCGTTGCCAATCTCCACGTCAAAGCCCACCACCTGACCGCTGGCGTCCTTGTTGTTGAACGGCGGGTAGGCGCCCTCGATGCCCATTTTCAGGGTGTCGGCAGCAAGGGCGCTGGAGGCCATGGCCAGGGTGGCGGCAGCGGCCAACAGAATGTTTCTCAGGGTCTGCATCGATGTTGCTCCGTTAGCGATTGCTGGACATGAATTGTTTGCAGCGCGCCGACCGTGGGTCGTCGAAGACCTGGTCTGGCGATCCTTGTTCTTCTATCAGCCCTTGGTGCAGGAAGATTACTTCGCTGGACACCTGGCGGGCGAAATTCATTTCGTGGGTCACCATCAGCATGGTCCGGCCTTCTTCGGCCAGGCCACGAATAACACTAAGCACTTCCTGCACCATCTCGGGATCGAGGGCAGATGTAGGCTCATCGAACAGAATGACCTTGGGCTGCATCGCCAGCGTGCGCGCAATGGCGGCACGTTGCTGCTGACCGCCCGACAACTGTGCAGGATAGGCATGACGCTTGTCGGCGATTCCCACTTTGGCCAGCAACGCTTCGGCAACGTCGGTGGCCTCGGCCTTGCTCTGCCCCAGCACGCGGCGCGGCGCCTCGGTGATGTTATCGAGGACGGTCATGTGCGGCCAGAGGTTGAAATTCTGAAAGACAAACCCGATCTCGCTGCGCAGGCGGTTGATCTGACGGTTGTCGGCGGCGATCAGTTCACCTTTGCGGGTGGCTTTGAGCTTCAGCTCTTCACCTGCCACGAGAATCTGCCCCTGATGCGGGTTCTCCAGCAGATTGATGCAGCGCAGCAGCGTCGACTTGCCTGAACCAGACGAACCCAGAATCGAGATCACATCGCCATCGCGGGCACTCAGCGAAATGCCCTTGAGCACGTCGAGTTCGCCGTAGCGCTTGTGCAGATTGCGGATTTCCAGGGCGGGCGTGGCCTCGGCCATGTTCAGTCCTCGTATGTATGCGGTGGGCTCATCCGGTTGGCCAGTTGGACGCCGCGTGGGGGGCGCAACAGGCGCAGAGCGCGAAGGCTTATCAAAGATGAGCTTCATGGGCGCCGGCTCAGTGCCGTTGCGCAAAAAGGGCGCGATGGTGCCAGCTTTAACCGCCGTGGGGAAGGGTGTTTCGGCCACGGGAGGGATCGCCGGCCATTCTGGTGCGCTTATTTGGTGCCGTTTCGTCCTAAGTGTGTATTTTCGGTGCGGCCAATCGTCTCCCTCCTGTTGCGCTCGGTAACGTTTCCTACGCGGCTGGCGAATTGCTATTGCATTCATGGACTTGCGGAAAGCGTCTGGAACCGCCGTATCCCGCCGCGACGTCGTATCTGAAACATTCTGGCGCAATTCTTGCGTAAAAAATAAATAACAGACTGTTGTGTTCTCTTTACGAAGAGCCGACACGCGTCCTGATCCGTACAAAAATCCTTCTAAGGTTGGTTCCATGAGCAGTACACCCAACGCTTCAAACCTTGAACAAGGGCTCAAACCGCGGCACATCACGATGCTCTCTATCGCTGGCGTAATCGGCGCCGGTCTCTTCGTTGGCTCCGGCCATGCAATTGCCGAAGCCGGGCCGGCCGTGCTTCTGGCTTACGGCGCCGCAGGTACGCTGGTGGTGCTGGTGATGCGCATGCTGGCGGAAATGGCCGTCGCTTCGCCAGACACCGGTTCTTTTTCGACCTACGCCGACCGCGCGATCGGGCACTGGGCCGGCTTCACCATCGGCTGGTTGTACTGGTGGTTCTGGGTGCTGGTCATTCCGCTGGAAGCCAACGCCGCCGCGACCATCCTGCACGCGTGGTTCCCGAACGTTGCGATCTGGGCATTCACGCTGGTGATCACCCTGCTGCTCACCGCGACCAACCTGTTCAGCGTGAAGAACTACGGAGAGTTCGAGTTCTGGTTCGCTCTGATTAAGGTCATCGCGATCATTGGCTTTGTGCTGCTGGGCATTGCGGCGGTGTTGGGTCTGTTGCCGAACAGCCAGGTCAGCGGCGTGGGTCACCTGTACGACACGCAGGGTTTCCTGCCTAACGGCATGGGCGCCGTACTGGCGGCGATGCTGACGACCATGTTCTCGTTCATGGGCACGGAGATTGTCACCATCGCGGCGGCGGAATCGAAGAATCCCGGCCAACAAATCACCAAGGCCACCAACTCGGTGATCTGGCGGATCTGCCTGTTCTACCTGCTCTCGATCTTCCTCGTCGTCTCACTGGTGCCGTGGAACGACAGCCGTCTGGCTGAAGTGGGGTCGTACCAGACCGTGCTCGACCTGATGGGCATTCCGAATGCCAAGCTGATCGTCGACATCGTTGTGCTGGTCGCAGTGACCAGCTGCCTGAACTCGGCGCTGTACACGGCTTCGCGCATGCTGTTTTCCCTCGGCAAACGTGGCGACGCTCCTGCTGTTTCCCAGCGCACCACCAAAGCCGGCACGCCTTACTGGGCCGTGTTGCTGTCGACCGGCGCTGCGTTTGCCGCCGTGTTCGCCAACTACGTCGCACCTGCGGCGGTGTTCGACTTCCTGCTTGCAAGCTCGGGCGCAATCGCGCTGCTGGTGTATCTGGTCATCGCCGTGTCCCAACTGCGTATGCGCCGCAAGCGTGAAGCAGCAGGCCAGGCCATCGACTTCCGCATGTGGCTGTTCCCCGGCCTGACGTGGGTGGTCATCGTATTCATCGTCGCCGTGCTGACCATCATGCTGTTCCAGGAAGGCCACCGCATGGAAATCATTGCCACCGGGCTGCTGAGCATCCTGGTCGTGGCGGCCGGTTTGATCGTGTCGAACCGTCGCAAGGCGGGGAAGGCAGGCAAGGTTGTGATGAATTGATGGGGGAGTGAGTCGGTTGTGATCGACCGCTGTTGAGAAGCCGCTATCAGGGATGATGGCGGCTTTTTTTGTGCTGATGATTGGGTCCTGAGGAGCGCGGGGATTGCTCGCGATAGTGGCCTCGCAGGCCCATCTCTATTGAATTTGGATAAGTCATCGCGGGCAAGCGCGCTCCTACACTGTTCCGCGCATTCTCCCTAACACCGACTTGCCCCGCACCTGATGCAGCACCACCGCCGCCAGATGCAGCGCCACCAACCCTGCCAAAACCGCACACAAGGCGTGATGGACCTGATGCAGCTCCAGCAGCGCGATCTTCGAGTGAATGAGCTGTGGCAGCGGCACCAGCGCCAGGAGCATCACAGGGTGGCTCATCATCAGCACCCCGGTAATCAAAACGCCGGCCACCGTCCCATAGATCGCCTTGTGCGCAGCGCTCGCCAGTCGCGCCTGAACGTTTTTAGCGTTGGAAAATGAGGGCGCCTTGATCGCCAGCCACAACCGCCAGACAAAGAACGGAATGAAGAGGCTGGTCAGCTGCGGGTTGAACCACTCGACCCATTGCCGAATAGGGTCGCTCTGAGCGAGCAAAGCCACGCCGAATCCACTGAACGTCGCCCACAGGATGACGGTGGCAGACAGCCAATGCAGGAAAATTCGGGTTCGGGAGTAAGCGCTCGTTCCGCCTGAAGACTGTTCAGGCGAAACGGTGTTTGGAGGTGTCAAAACGGCAGGCCTTTAGTTGAGAAGGAGTTGCATTCTCGTAATGGCGCAAAGCTACCGTTTTGACCGGGGTCATGTAAATCAAAAAACGCTTTTAAGAACGCCCACCTGCACCTTTCGCATTCTTTTTCTGCAGGATCACGGACGCTTCGTTGTAGGCAGTCTGGAAGGCGTCGCTACCAATCCATTCAACAGCCGAGTCTTCATCTTCCTCATGGAAGAGCCCGCGGTAAGTAATCAGCAGGCCCATCATGAAGTCGGTCGCCGGCTCTTCGTCTTCTTCGGCGATCACCAACTCCAGCACCGGGTACTGCAGGAAGACCACGCACAGCGCCAGTAAGCTTATGGATTCGGCCTGCTTCATTGCTTCGAACAGGTCGTCGAAATCAGCAGGGTCGAAACCGTTTTCTTCGATGTCTTTGAAATCGAACGTGCTCAGGTCGATCTCTACGTCATCGAAGGGCTCGTTGACGAACGCATGGTTGAGCACCGGGTGAATGACGCTCGGCCGGGCCTTGCCGGAACGGTTCTGCTTGGCCTTGGCCTTGGCACGCTGGGCGCGTTTTTGCTGTTTGTCGGGGGAGGCCATGACGGCGGTTCCTTGTGCGGTGCAGCCATTCGCATGGCCCAGGATCATCGGGCGCGTATTGTATTCAGTCTTGAGCCGGTTCGTCGTGCTTGTTGCGGTCGACCCCCAGCATCTCCAGTGTGGATTCCATCTCGATCTCGTCGAGAACCGCGCGGAAGGCCTCGTAGAAATCATCGTCGTGTATGCGCGCACGAACGGCCGCCTCGTCCAGTCCGTGGGCCCACATCCAGTAGGCGCCAAGCGTGTTCACCAGGATGTCGAGGTAGTCGTCGAAGTTGATGTCGTAGAAAGCGTGGGCAGCTATGGGACCTCTGGCAAAGGCGTCAAGCAGGTCCAGGGGCCCTTGCTGCTCGGCAAGCTTGAGCACTTCGTAATGGGCGAGTCGCTGCTCTTGAGACGGCAGTGGGGCAGGGGACTGGTAAACCTCCATCAACAGCATTTCGTCTTCAGTGAGCGACATCTCGATGTCCTCGCCCCTGATCACCGCCGCCATCGCCTCCCGCGCTTCTTCGTCCATGGTTTCGAGGATGTCGGGCTCTACGAAATTCTTTAGCAGGGTATCGTCGTCCAACAGCGCTGCTTCGTCGTCCGACAAGAAGTCAGGCATGAAGTAATCTGGCACGATCGGGTTGACGGTCTGCGGATGCTGGCGGGCGACACGCTGCGCCTTGGCTTTGGTCTTGGCGCGCTTCGCGCGTTTCTGTTGCTTGCTGACAGATGCCATAACGGGCTCCTTGGTCGGCTCGGGTCAACGATGTTAATAAATCGCGCCCAATAAAAAACCCCTGAATCTTTCGATGCAGGGGTTTTTCGGTATTTATGGTGCCCAGAGACGGAATCGCAATGGGCAAGTCTGATGCGAGGCTACATTTTCAATTGCTCAAACTTCCCGGGTGCTGAAAATCTCCAGGCAACCTTGAATGCCGCACCGCCCGATATCAGTTCCGCCTGCCGAATAATGGCAGGCCACCAGCGGACAAGATTTTCAGCCTTACTCCAGTAGGTTGTCTGGCCCCATTGCTTGGCAAGACAGAAAACCGGCAGGCCGCATTCTCTGAAGGCTTGCCGCTCGACGTTTCCTTTGGAGAACTTGTCTTGTGACACCACAGCCCAACCGCGTTCGGCAGTGAGCTCGGTAATCCAGTGAATGTCACTTGTGTCGGCGGGGAATCTGCCCCTGAGCGGGATTACGACATGGCCTTCGCCTCTGCACAGCTCGTGCAAGGCTCTGGCAATGGACGGTGGAAGATTGTTATCGATCAGAAAATTCAAGCAGCAATCCTGTGCTCATAGGTCACCGCAGCGTCCACTGCCGCGGTCGGAATTTCGAAAATCACAGACACACGTTTTGCGTCCTGGCCTTCCGCCAGATAAGCCTGATAAATCGACGCCGTATCGACACCAGCGGAGGAGAGCACCGGTTTTCCAAAGTTACGCTTCGGGTCGAGCACAATTGCCTTGCTGCGCTTGACCGGATACCAACGCTGCGCCTTTCCCTCGCACGTGTAGTCAATGCCCTCATACAGCGAAGGCGCGATGACCTGCCTGAATGCGTACTGACGTTTCGCCAGATCCAGGATCGCCTCGTCGCCAGTCTCGTCAAACACGGTGGCGAATATGCTCCTGCCGTCAGTCTGGAATCTTCTGCAGGTGAACGGATAGTGCTGGTTAAAAATTTCCTTGGCTTGTCTTGATGCCGCGCGAATAGCTTGAAGGCTTACTCCGTGCTTTCGAAAGGCATGGACAAATCTGATCTCAAGCAGATCGTGGAAGCCAAGCAGCTTCTCATCCCCGACACCCACTTCAGGTAGCCACAGACCGGAGTGCTCCACACCATCCGCCTTATAGCCGAACAGCCATCTGCGAATGTCCTTGGCGGGTATGCCTGTGTAGAGGGCTGCTTCTGAGGGCGTGTACACGCCGACCCCAATGAGGCGGCTCGACGTTTCGACAGTCTTCATGCACACCTCCCGTGTCCGCGGTTGCTTAAAAAAATGCATTCTGAGGTTGAACAGAGTCTCGTTCAACTGATCTTGGGCGACTGCTCAGTGGAAAATTGTAAAAAGGTGAGGGCGTGGAGGGGGGGAGCCTGATCATCGCGTTCTGCGTGCAGGGCTGCGACGCTGCCCAGGCGCTGTAGTTAATGGATTTGGCACCCAGTGAATCTTTGGGGGAGCGCTGCAATACCGGGCCTACGACGCCGAGCGTTTAAATATGGCTATCAGCGAGATTGCGGTGGCGGTAGGTGCGCTGCAGGTGTGATGGGTGAGGGAAGGTTGCCATAAAGCCTCCGATAGCTCGGTAGCGAATAGGAATACCTTGTGCCTGTCCATCCCGGCGCTGGCCACCCGCCAGGAGGTCTACCCTATCAAGCTTTATCCACGGCAGCCGATGTGTGGGTATGAGCATACCGTTGGACATACTCTGAGTTGAATCTCCCTAGCCCCGTCCAGCACCGCCGTTTTAGTCCTGCTCGATGTTCCTCCGAGGGACTACTTCACCCACTTGAGATTGAATCCATGCGAATAACTATACCGGTACTGCTTTTAGGAATGCTTGGCGCTCAATGCGCGCTGGCGGCTGGGGATGGAACGTCTGCAGTGGGCGGAGGCATAGGCGGCGCGCTCGGGAATGTCATTGGACAGCAAATGGGCGGAAGCACCGGCGCGGCGGTGGGTGCTGGTGTAGGTGGAGCCGCTGGCGGAGCTTTAGGCGCCAAAAGGGGAAGCAAGACCCAAGCGGCTATCGGCGGGGGGCTTGGATCAGCGGGTGGGTCTGTCATTGGTAACCAGTTGGGTGGCTCAACAGGGTCAACCATAGGTGCCGGCTTGGGCGGCGCTGCCGGAGGCGCAGTGGGTAGCAACTTGGCAGATGACGGCGGCAACAATCGATCTCACGGCAAGCGACATGGGCACAAGAAAAACAAACATGATCGATAGCCCGGCGATCTGCTCCCATATCTCCAATCGAGCGATTTGAGCGACGACACAGGTGCGTTTGTCGGAGACGCCGGCCAGCACCTGGGCGTCTTCACGCATACCCGGCGCTGAGCTCAAGAATCCATTCACATCTATCGGGGCTAACAGGGGAGCGGTGGGGAACCATTGAAAGCAAAAAGCCCGCACGAGGCGGGCTTCTTGTGTGTTTTCAGATGTGCTTGGCATCACCTGAAAACGGAAGGTGGTGCCCAGAGACGGAATCGAACCGCCGACACGGGGATTTTCAATCCCCTGCTCTACCGACTGAGCTATCTGGGCAACGGGGCGCATTAAACGTGTTTTTCAGGAGGTCGTCAAGCATGGTGTCGAAAAAAATCTGAATTATTTCCTCCGCTTACGACGAACACTGTCTGCGATGGGTTATTCGGCAGGGGGAACGTAGCCGTCGGCCTTGGCGTATTCCTCGCCGGACAGGTATTTGTCCATCTCGGTCTGCAGGAATTTGCGATCTTCGGCGTTCATCATGTTCAGACGACGCTCGTTGATCAGCAGGGTCTGGTGCTTCTGCCAGTCGCCCCAGGCTTTCTGCGAGACATGGTGGTAGATGTCTTCACCTTTGGCGCCCGGATAAGGCGGACGGTCCAGGCCAGGCAATTCTTCTTTGTATTTGCGGCACATCACGGTGCGGGTCATGAGGACTCTCCTGCATTCAATACGTCGGCTGCGTGTTTCAGCAGTTTCTTCACCGGGGCGGCAAGGCCCAGGCGCGGCGGGGTGGCGAGGTTATACCAGAGCCAGTCGTCCTCGGCCACGTGGTGGGCGGACGCGCGGACTCGGACCAGCCAGGGTTCGATGCTCAGCTGAAAGTGGCTGAACGTGTGGATCAGGGCCGGCAAGGCTTGATGTTCGCCCATCTTCAGGGCGTGCTGACTGGCCAGGTGCTGCATGTCGTTGAAGTCGTCCAGTTCCGGCAGGCTCCACAGCCCGCCCCACAGCCCGGTCGAAGGCCGGCGATACAGCAGAATCGCGCCTTCGTCGTTGGCAAAGATCGGCATCAAGGTGCGCTTTTGCGGTACGACCTTGCGCGGTTTAGGGATGGGATAGCGGGTTTCCTGCCCGAGCATGTGCGCCTCGCAGCCGCGCTCAAGGGGGCAGAGCAGGCAGCTGGGCTTGGTCCTGGTGCAGAGCGTGGCACCCAGATCCATCATCGCCTGGGTGTAGTGATTGACCCGGCTGTGCGGTGTGTAGCGCTCAGCCGTGGCCCACATCTGCTTCGCCACTTTGGGCTCGCCGGGATAGCCTTCCTGGGCGGTGAAGCGGGCGAGCACGCGCTTGACGTTGCCATCGAGGATCGGCGCGCGCAGGCCCATGCTGATGCTGGCAATCGCGCCTGCCGTAGAAAGGCCGATACCGGGCAGCTCTACGAGCTTTTCCACGTCGCGGGGGAATTCACCGCCGTGCTCGGCCACCACGATTTTCGCGGCCTTCTGCAGGTTGCGCGCGCGGGTGTAGTACCCCAGACCGGTCCACAGATGCAGGACCTCATCTTCCGGCGCTTCGGCCAAAGCCTGCACGGTGGGCAGCGCTTCCATGAATTTATCGAAATAGCCCAGCACCGTGCTGACCTGGGTTTGCTGCAGCATGATTTCCGACACCCACACGCGGTACGGGGTGATGTCGTGTTGCCAGGGGAGATCGTGACGGCCGTGATGGTCGTACCAGTCGAGAACGGCGGAGGAAAACTGCTCGGGTTGCATCAAGGGTTCCGCTGATCAAGAAAGTGGGGTTGCATCGCTTACTTCAAAGGGCGCTTGCCAGCAAATGGGTTGGGTCAGCGACACAAATGGTCTCTGACCTGAAGCCTTCGCGGGCAAGCGCGCCCTACAGTTCGTTCAGCAGCCTGTTGAATGGGCTTAACGCTTGAACAATCCCTTGATCGCGTCCTTGAGCTCGGGACTGACCTTGTCCCCCAGCTTTTCATCAATCTTGTCGCCAATCCGGTCGCCTGCCAGTTTCGCAGCGACCTTGCCAAGACCGTCGTTATCCAGACGACAGGCCTTGGCGCCCATCTCCAGCGGGCCACGGCAGAGCACCGGCCATTCGATGCCGACAAAGCGCGGGTTCACTTCGCAGGCCGGGTCCGGCATGTCGCTCTTGTCACCTTCGATGATCACGCCGACGCGGTAGTTCATGCCCATGACGCGCAGGTCGATGTCGCCATCGCCGTTGACGGTCAGGCCCGGGGTGCGGACTTTCAGATCCGGGTTGCTGGCCACGCCGTTGCGGAACACCAGATTCCCGTTGAGCTGCTGGAAGGGCGTGTCCTTGCCGCGCGGTTCGCCGCTCAAGGTCTTGCGGTTAAGCGTCGATATGCCACGGCAGAGCTGCTGCTCAAGGTTCGCGTTAACCAGCACGCCGTCGTTCAGCGCAAAACTGGCGGTACCGTTGAGACTCTCGACCAGCGCCTTCTCGCTGTTGCCCTTGGCGGTCACGTCGCTGGTGAGGTTGAGCAGGCCGCGCAGAGGCGGCGTGGTGCCCTGGCTCTGAATGAAGTGCTCCACCGGCACCTTGGCGATGCGGGTCTGAACGCTCGCCAGCGGCACCTCGGGACGCGCGTCGAGATTTCCTTTGACCTCGAAGTTACCGTTGTACAGATCGCCGCGCAGGCTGTTGACCGTGATCACGCCGTCGAGCGCCGAGGTTTTCAGCGCCGCATTCTGGATCGGCAGTTTCTCCAGGGTCAGCTTGCCGAAGCTCAGATCGGCATCGACGTCCAGTTTGCGCAGGCGCTCGATCGGCAGCAGCTTCGCGTCACTCCAGGCGCCTTGGGTTGGCTGATTCGGCAAAGGGGAGGTGCCCGATGCAACCATGGCTTCGGCCTCGGCGCCCTGAACTTCGGCTTTGCGAGCGGCGCCTGCGCCCTTGGATTGTTCACTCTCGGGCATGCGATAGCGGTCGGCGTTGAACGTGTCGGCCTTGAGTTGAAGACGAAGGGACTGCTTGGCGAAATCCTCCACAGCGATGTGACCGCTGATGGTGCTGTCGTCGAGTTTCACCGTGAGGTCATCCAGCGCCACGCTGTTGGGCGTTGCCGCGATGCGGGTGACCAGTTCCAGTTTGTTCAGGCTGCCGTCGCCAAGGGTTGGCGCAGGCTGACCGATGTTGTCGAGGAAGTCGCGCAGGTTGAACTGGGCAATCGAAATGCCCCCGGTGAGCTGCGGGGTCTTGTCCAGATCACGCACATGCAACTCGCCGAGGGCGCGCAGCTGGTTGGCGGACAGCTTCAGGTTGGTCCATTCCGCGACGTTGGCGGACATGTCTGCCAGCAACTGGCCCTGGGCAGAGAACGTCAGGGTCTTGCCCTGCAGCGGATCGCCCGTCACATCGCCGGAGAAACGCATGTCGTCGAGCTGGTAACGCTTGAGCGCGCGATCGAAGCGCAGCTTGCCGGTCAGTTCGGTTTTGGTGCGCACGACGGGTTGATTGGTGCTGAGGAAGGCGGTCAGTTTCAGCGGGATATCGGTCGCGTTGTGAATCGGGCCGGTACTCAGCTGAATGCTCTCGGCGGTGAACTGCCGGGCCTTGGGGATATCGTTGAAGTCGATCCGCGCGTTGTTCACGGTCAGGCTGTCGATGTCCAGCTTGAGCGGCTGCCATGGCTTGTCGGGCTTGGCCGACGCGGTATCGGCCGGCGCATCAGGCGCGGCCGGCGGCTGGGCAGGATTGGCCACGGTGGCGGGTACCTTGCCGATGTCTTCCCAGTTGCCGTGGCCGTTTTCATCGCGGGTCAGCGTCAGATTCAGGCCCTCGACGCGCACGTCGCTCATCTGCACTTCCTTGCGCAGCAGCGGCAGCACGCGCACGGACAGCCCGAGCATCTGCAGGTCGGCGAAGGGCTTGGACGGCTCGCTCAAGGTGGCGACGCTGGCGTCGTGCAGCTCCAGGCCAAGCCACGGAAAAAGACTCCAGCCGATATCGCCATTGAGCGTCAGCTCGACATGGGCGCGATCGCGAACCAGTTTTCGAATCTCGTCTTTGTAGTCGTTGGGATCAAAAAAGTGGGTCAGGGCAAAGCCGAGAGCCACGATGATCAGCAACAGCCCGAGAAGAGTGAGCCCCAGGATTTTGCCGAACGCTTTCATGGGCGAGTCCTTGTGTCGAGTCGTTCAAAATTTAGCCCGCGAGTATAGCGTCCTCACGCCGGCACCGGGTTCTGGATCGCCACAGACGCCGCCCATCGAGTTGTCAGGCGACCTGCACAGTGACAGACGGCACTAAAAAGGTAGTAGCAGAATGCTTTCTTTTAGGCCGCAAATGGTAATCTCGCGCCATTCGCCAGCTTTGCTGCGTCGAATTGTCACGTAAAGAGATGTGCTGCCGATAAACCACCAAGGCCTGTGTGCTTTAAGAGTGGTGGCGGAGCTATATCGCTGTTCTTGCGGGATAAAACTATAAATTGGGGGCAACAATAAGATGACCACGAGCACTGCTCTGGGCGGCACTGCCGCTCAGCCTGCGTTCTTGTCCAAAGAGCGCATTATCGCCAAGCGCGGTTTCAACCGTTGGCTGGTTCCGCCAGCTGCATTGGCAATCCACCTGTGTATCGGCATGGCCTACGGCTTCTCGGTGTTCTGGCTGCCGCTGTCCAAGGCAATCGGCATCAAAACCGCTGTCGCCTGCCCGGCTGACATGGGTTTCTTCGAGCAAGTCATTTCGTCCAGCTGTGATTGGCCGATCTCCATGCTCGGCTGGATCTACACCCTGTTCTTCATTTTCCTGGGTTGCTCCGCAGCCATCTGGGGCGGCTGGCTGGAACACGCAGGCCCGCGCAAAGCCGGTGTCGTATCGGCACTGTGCTGGTGTGGTGGTCTGCTGATCTCGGCGCTGGGCGTTTATACGCACCAGATCTGGCTGATGTGGATCGGCTCGGGCGTGATCGGCGGTATCGGTCTGGGCCTGGGTTATATCTCGCCGGTCTCGACGCTGATCAAGTGGTTCCCGGACAAGCGCGGCATGGCGACCGGTATGGCGATCATGGGTTTCGGCGGTGGCGCGATGGTTGGCGCTCCGCTGGCAACCGCTTTGATGAGCCACTTCGCCACGCCTGACAGCGTCGGTGTCTGGCAGAGCTTCGCGGTGATGGCGGTGATTTACTTCATCTTCATGATCGGCGGCGCACTGTCGTACCGCGTTCCGCCTACCGGCTGGAAACCTGAAGGCTGGACCGCTCCGGCGAAGAAAGCCAACAGCGCGATGATCACCAATCGCCACGTGCACGTCAGCGTTGCGTGGAAAACCCCGCAATTCCGTCTGGTCTGGCTGGTGCTGTGCCTGAACGTTTCGGCGGGTATCGGTATCCTCGGCATGGCTTCGCCACTGCTGCAGGAAGTGTTCGGCGGCAAGCTGCTGGGCACCGATCAGCCGTTCGGGCAGCTGGATGCTTCGCAACTGGCGGCCATCGCGGCCATCGCGGCGGGCTTCACCGGTCTGCTGAGCCTGTTCAACATCGGCGGTCGTTTCTTCTGGGCATCCTTCTCGGACTACATCGGCCGTAAAGCCACCTACTTCGTGTTCTTCGCGCTGGGCTTTTTGCTCTACGCGTCGGTACCGACACTGGGTCACCTGGGCAGCGTTGCGCTGTTCGTGGCGGCGTTCTGCGTCGTGCTGTCGATGTACGGCGGCGGTTTTGCAACCGTTCCGGCTTACCTGGCCGACCTGTTCGGTACGCAAATGGTCGGTGCGATCCACGGTCGTTTGCTGACCGCATGGGCTGCCGCTGGCGTGCTCGGCCCTGTGCTGGTGAACTACCTGCGTGAGTATCAGCTGAGCCACGGCGTTGCACGTGCCGACGCTTACGACATCACCCTGTACATCCTGGCGGGGCTGCTGGTGCTGGGCTTCATCTGCAACCTGCTGGTGCGTCCGGTGGCCGACAAGTACTTCATGACTGACGAGCAGCTGAAGGCTGAGCAAGCTTTCGGTCACGATGTCGGCGCCGATCACAGCACTTCGCTGGAATGGAAAGCCGATCCAAGCACCAAGCCACTGGCGATTCTGGCCTGGCTGGCAGTGGGCATTCCGTTGGCGTGGGGCGTGTGGATCACTCTGCAGAAGACTGCGGTGTTGTTTCACTAAGGCCCTGGCGGTGTCGGCCTGAAGATTCAGGCTTACCCCGCACCCTGTAGGAGCCGGCTTGCTGGCGAGCCGTGATGTGTCAGACAATTTATTTGAACTGACGCACCGCGTTCGCCACCAAGCCGGCTCCTTGTCCATTTGTACAGACATGTACATCCTCGTCAGTGCCATTCCCCTCGGTCCGGCATTGCTCGCTTCATGTTTCTGTTTCCCCGCCACACGCCTATAATGGCCGCCTTTTCGCCCAATGATTTTGCGGAGTTGGTGATGGCCGAACGTATGGTGTTCGTCGAGCGCGACACCCTGGAAACCCAGATCAAAGCCTCGATCAACCTGGATGGCACCGGAAAGTCCCGATTCGATATCGGCGTTCCTTTCCTTGAGCACATGCTCGACCAGATCGCCCGTCACGGGCTTATCGATCTGGACATCGAATGCAAAGGCGACCTGCATATCGACGATCACCACACTGTGGAAGATGTCGGCATCACGCTGGGTCAAGCGTTCAGCAAAGCCATTGGCGACAAAAAAGGCATCCGTCGCTACGGCCACGCCTACGTCCCGCTGGATGAAGCGCTGTCGCGCGTGGTCATCGACTTCTCCGGTCGGCCCGGCCTGCAGATGCACGTCCCTTACACCCGCGCTACCGTCGGCGGCTTCGATGTTGACCTGTTCCAGGAATTCTTCCAGGGCTTCGTCAACCACGCCAACGTCACGCTGCACATCGACAACCTGCGCGGCCACAACACCCACCACCAGATCGAAACTGTCTTCAAGGCGTTCGGCCGTGCGTTGCGCATGGCGGTAGAGCTCGACGACCGCATGGCTGGCCAGATGCCGTCGACCAAAGGCGTGCTGTAATGCAGACCGTTGCCGTTATCGACTATGGCATGGGCAATCTGCACTCGGTTGCCAAGGCGCTGGAGCACGTCGGCGCCGGTCGCGTGCTGATCACCAGCGATGCCGACGTGATCCGTGAAGCTGACCGCATCGTGTTTCCCGGTGTCGGCGCGATTCGTGACTGCATGGCGGAAATTCGTCGCCTGGGCTTCGATGCCCTGGTGCGTGAAGTCAGTCAGGACCGGCCATTTCTCGGCATCTGCGTGGGCATGCAGGCGTTGATGGAGCGCAGCGAGGAGAGTGGCGGCGTCGATTGCATCGGCGTTTTGCCCGGCCAGGTGCGCTTCTTCGGGAAGGATCTTCACGAAGACGGCGAGCACCTGAAAGTCCCGCACATGGGCTGGAACGAAGTGGCGCAGGCCGTCGACCACCCGTTGTGGGCCAACATTCCGGACATGGCGCGGTTCTATTTCGTACACAGCTACTACATCGAATCGCCGAACGCGCAGCAGATCGTCGGTCGTGGCCATTACGGTCATGACTTCGCCGCTGCATTGGCCGATGGCTCACGCTTCGCCGTGCAATTCCACCCCGAGAAGAGCCACACCCATGGCCTGCAGTTGCTGCAGAACTTCGCGGCATGGGACGGCCGCAGGTAATGAGCAAGAAGAGCAAACCGCCGATTCTGACCCTCACTCCCGAGCAGGAGAGCGAGGCGTGCCACACGATCAAGCGGTTCATGGAAGACCGTTTCGAGCTGGACCTGGGTTCGTTCGAAGCGGCTGAAATTCTGGAATTGTTCACCCGCGAGATCGCGCCGCATTACTACAACCGGGCGATCTTCGATGTTCAGACGCACCTCAAGGAGCGTTTCGAAAGCATCGAAAGCGACCTGTGGGCGTTGGAGAAGAGCAGCTAGAAACGCCAGGTTTCGAGCTGCAAGAATTGATAGATGCGCAGTCTTGCAGCGTAAAGCGCGCGGCTCGCAGCTCTTTTGACGAAGGAAAAAGAATGCTCATTATTCCCGCGATCGACCTAAAAGACGGTGCCTGTGTACGACTGCGCCAGGGTCGGATGGAAGATTCCACGGTGTTCTCCGATGATCCGGTGAGCATGGCTGCCAAATGGGTAGAGGGCGGTTGCCGTCGCTTGCACCTGGTCGACCTGAACGGTGCGTTCGAAGGCCAGCCGGTCAATGGCGACGTCGTGACGGCGATTGCGCGTCGTTACCCGAACCTGCCGATCCAGATCGGCGGCGGGATTCGTTCGCTGGAAACCATCGAGCACTACGTCAAAGCCGGCGTGAGTTACGTGATCATCGGCACCAAAGCGGTCAAGGACCCTGACTTCGTCGCCGAAGCCTGCCGGGCGTTCCCGGGCAAAGTGATCGTGGGCCTGGATGCCAAAGACGGCTTCGTCGCCACCGACGGCTGGGCTGAAGTCAGCACCGTGCAGGTGATCGATCTGGCCAAGCGTTTCGAAGCCGACGGCGTCTCGGCCATCGTTTATACCGATATCGCCAAAGACGGCATGATGCAGGGCTGCAACGTCCCGTTCACCGCCGCGCTGGCCGCCGCGACCCGCATTCCGGTAATCGCCTCGGGCGGCATTCATAACCTGGGCGACATCAAGGCGCTGCTCGACGCCAAGGCACCGGGCATCATCGGCGCAATCACCGGCCGTGCGATCTATGAAGGCACGCTGGATGTGGCTGAGGCCCAGGCGTTTTGTGATTCGTACAAAGGCTGACTGGCACGCTCCCCTGTAGGAGTGAGCTTGCTCGCGATGCCCCGTGTCAGTCAGCAAACGTAAGCCTGACAGACTGCTATCGCGAGCAAGCTCACTCCTACAAAAGCGGGCTCCAAATTCAGAAGCTGTGATGTTGGGCAGATTCCCAACCGTTTTCGGAGAACCGCCCCATGGCCCTCGCCAAACGCATCATCCCTTGCCTCGACGTCGACAACGGCCGTGTGGTCAAGGGCGTGAAGTTCGAGAACATCCGCGACGCCGGTGATCCGGTCGAGATTGCCCGGCGCTATGACGAGCAGGGTGCCGACGAAATTACCTTCCTCGACATCACCGCCAGCGTCGATGGCCGCGACACCACGCTGCACACCGTCGAGCGCATGGCCAGTCAGGTGTTCATCCCGCTGACCGTGGGCGGCGGCGTGCGCACCGTGCAGGACATTCGAAACCTGTTGAACGCCGGTGCGGACAAGGTTTCGATCAACACCGCGGCGGTGTTCAACCCCGAGTTCGTCGGTGAAGCCGCTGCCCGCTTCGGCTCGCAGTGCATCGTGGTAGCCATCGATGCCAAGAAGGTCTCGCTTCCCGGCGAAACTCCACGCTGGGAAATCTTCACCCACGGCGGTCGCAAGCCGACCGGTCTGGACGCTGTCATGTGGGCGAAGAAGATGGAAGACCTGGGCGCAGGCGAAATCCTGCTCACCAGCATGGACCAGGACGGTATGAAGAACGGCTTCGACCTGGGTGTGACCCGTGCCATCAGCGATGCCCTTGGCATCCCGGTCATTGCTTCCGGCGGCGTCGGCAATCTGCAGCATCTGGCAGATGGCGTGCTGGAAGGTCATGCCAGCGCGGTGCTGGCGGCGAGTATCTTTCACTTCGGCGAATACACCGTGCCGGAAGCCAAGGCGTTCATGGCGGCGCAAGGGATCGTGGTTCGCTGAATGGCTGCGTGGTTCAGAGCGACGAGGCACGTTCGCTCTGAAACCAACCACGCCCGCCGCCGAACTGGACTTTGCAGGCCGTTAGCGGCACTCTTTTGCCGTCGTCAGGATCAGGTGCCAGGGATATGTTCAAAGGTGTTTTTCTCGCACTGATCAGCGTCGCGACGTTGCTGTCAGGAGCCGTCCGGGCCGACGATACGCCTGCCTATTCAATGGTCCTGCTGACCGAAAACTTCCCTCCTTACAACATGGCCACCGACGGCAAGAATTTCGCCCAGGAAGCCAACATCAAGGGCATCGCCGTCGAGGTGGTGCGCGAAACCTTCAAGCGCGCCGGCATCGGCTACAACCTGACCCTGCGCTTTCCCTGGGATCGCATCTACAAACTGGCGATGGAAAATCCCGGTTACGGCGTGTTCGTGACCGCGCGATTGCCCGAGCGCGAAAAGCTCTTCAAGTGGGTCGGACCGATCGGCCCCGACGACTGGATTCTGCTGGCGCGCGCTGACAGCACGATCCAGCTGAGCACGCTTGAGGCAGCGCGGCCTTACCGCATCGGCGCCTATAAAGGCGACGCCATTGCGATGGAGCTTGCGCGTCAGGGCATGAAGCCGATCACGGTGCTCAGCGACAAGGACAACGCCAGAAAACTGGTCGACGGTCAGCTCGACTTATGGGCCACCGGCGATCCGGCGGGGCGATACCTGGCGCGGCAAGAAGGCATCACGGGATTGAAAACCGTGCTGCGTTTCAACAGTGCTGAACTGTTTCTGGCCCTGAACAAAGAAACCCCGGATGCAGTGGTCCAGCGGCTGCAGCGTGCGCTGGATCAGCTGCGCAAGGAAGGCGTGGTCGATTCGATTTTCGCCAAGTACCTCTAATGACTTCCAGCACCTCCGGCGAAGCGCCTTCGGCCTAGCGATAACGCCCGTTCTTGCCATGGCCGGCCATCGCCTCATTTCCGCGCTCAGTGACCATGTGGCGGATCTCGATCAGCTCTATCCCTTGGGATTTAAGCGTGGGCAGCTCGCGCTCAAGCACATCCAGTGTTACCGGATAGGGATGGCCGATCATCACCGCCGAGCCTTGCTTATGCGCCAGTTTAATTGCCGTCTGAAGCTGGCCGCTAATGGCCTCTGCGGTGCGCTCGTCGTCCAGGAAGACGTCGCGGGACACGCTCGCCAGACCGATTTTCTGCGCCTCGGCGGCGGCAACGGTTTTGGCGCTGGTGCGGCTATCCACCAGAAACAGGTGGCGGCGTTGCAACTCGCCCACCAGCCAGCCCATGGCTACCGGCTCCGCCGTCATACGGCTGCCCATGTGGTTGTTGATGCCGGCGGCGTAGGGGACTTTCAACAGCGCGGCGTTCAGACGCGATTCGAGTTCGGGCAGCGGCAGTTCGGGATGCCAGGCGTACGGCCCGGTTGCCGGGTCCATGGGCATGTGCAGCATGACCGTCTTGCCAGCCTTGTGCGCCTGACGGGCAAATTCGGTGGCATGGGGCGTGTCGGGCATGATCGCCAGCGTGACGGGGCCGGGAAGGGCCAGCGCGCGGCTGTCCCGTTCAGGGTTTTGTCCGAGATCGTCGATGATCAAGCTGAGATAAGCGACCTTCGGCGCTTTGCCGCCGGTCGCTGAGGATTCGGCGGGCGCTGCGTGTGCAGCACCCGTCGTCACGGCAAGGGCGCAGATGAGCCCGGTTAACCAGACGCGCACCTCAATTGCCGCGCGTGACACTCAAGCCCTTGAGCAAGCTGAGCGCCTGGTTCATCTGGTAGTCATCGTCCTGCGGACGCGCCTTGCCAGCCTTGGCTTTGGTGGTCGGCTTGTCCGCGCCGCCGTTGCCGTTGCCCAGGTGGCCGAGCAGATCGGCCTCTTTGTAGTTGTCGCCATCGGCTTCGGCGGTGAGCTTGGCGCGTTTGACCTCGATGTCCGGGTTGATCCCCTGGGCCTGAATCGAGCGACCGTTAGGCGTGTAGTACAACGCCGTGGTGATCTTCAGTGCGCGGTCGTTGGCCAGCGGCAGAACGGTTTGCACCGAGCCTTTGCCGAATGTATCGGTGCCCATCAGGATGCCGCGCTTCTGGTCTTGCAGGGCGCCGGCGACGATTTCCGACGCCGAGGCGCTGCCACCGTTGATCAGCACGACGAGCGGCACGCCTTCGCTGGCGTCGGCCGGGTCTGCCGAGAAGCGCAGTTCCGAGTTGGCGATGCGGCCTTTGGTGTAAACGATCAGGCCCTTGGTCAGGAAGTGGTCAGCCACTTCAACCGCCGCCTGCAAGACACCGCCCGGGTTGTTACGCAGGTCGAGGATCAGGCCGCTCATCTTCTTGCCGTTGTCCTTGCGCAGCTTGGCCAGTGCCTTGCCGACTTCTTCACCGGTCTTGACCTGGAACTGGGTGATGCGGATGTAGCCGTAACCCGGCTCCAGCATTTGCGCCTTCACGCTTTTGACCTGAATGGTCGCGCGCGCCAGCGTCACATCGAACGGGGTACCGCCGTCGCGCACCAGCGTAAGGGTAATCTTCTCGCCGAGCTTGCCGCGCATCTTGTCCACGGCTTCCTGCATCGTCTGACCCTGGGTCGGCGTGCCGTTGATCTTCACGATCAAGTCACCTGCCTCAATGCCGGCCTTGGACGCAGGGGTGTCATCAATAGGGGAGACCACTTTGACGAAGCCGTCTTCGACGCCCACTTCGATACCCAACCCGCCGAACTCGCCGCTGGTGCTTTCCTGCAACTCCTGGAAATCTTCCGGGCCCAGGTAAGCGGAGTGAGGGTCGAGGTTGCTGAGCATGCCCTTGATGGCATTTTCCAGCAGGGTCTTGTCATCCACGGGTTCGACGTACGCCGCTTTGATCCGGTCCATGACCTCGGCGAAGGTGCGCAGCTCGTCGAGCGGCAGCGGCGCCTTGATGTTCGCGGCGTTGGCGGGCGCAGTGGCGGCGGGCGCAGGAGCAGGGGCGGCACCGGCAGCCTGGGCCAGAGGAGCGCCGATAACCACGGCGATAGTCAGGGCCAGCGAGGTGAGGCGGGACGAAAACAGCATGTCTTACGAACTCCTGAGTGAGGTGTCGACTTATCCTTGAGTGCGACACCATTGGGCCGGATCACTAGGGCGACCCTGCTGACGAATAGCGAAATACAACGCCGGAGTGTCCTGACCACCACCACTGTTACCGACAGTGGAGATCGCTTCTCCGGCTTTTACGACGTCACCGGCCTCTTTCAACAGGCTCTGGTTGTGACCGTACAGACTCAAATAACCATTGCCGTGGTCGAGGATGACCAGAAGCCCGGCGCCACGCAACCAGTCGGCGAAGACCACCCGACCACCGTGCACCGCGCGGACCTGGCTGCCTGCAGCAGCACTGATCATCACGCCATCCCACTTGGTGCGTTCGTCATCGCCACGGCTTTCGCCGAATCGCGCCAACAATCGACCATCGACAGGCCAAGGAAGTTTTCCCTTCGCTTGCTCAAAAGCGCCGCCGTAGGACTGACCGGCACTGGAAACCATCGCGCCGGGCGCCTTGGCGGGACGACGAGGCGCTTCATCGCGGTCGTCCTTCCCATCGTCTTTAGCCCGGTTTTTCGCCAGCGCTTCCTGCTCGCGCTGGCGTTTTTCGGCTTCCTGCTGCGCAAGCAACGCCTTCTGGCGCGCCTCTTCGGCTTCGCGGGCCTGACGGGCGAGGGTTTCTTCGATGGTTTTGAGGACTTTGGTCAGATCGGTTTGATCCTGCTGCCGCGATTGCAGCTTCTGGTCGCGAGCTTTGTAATCCTGATTCAGCTTGGCCAGCGCGACCTGACGTTCCTGGCGGACGGTATCGAGCTGGGCCTTCTGGTCATCCAGCGAACTCTTCTGCACCAGAAGCTGCGCTTGCTGCAGGTCGATGTTTTTCTCGACATCGGCCAGCTGGCGCAGGGTTTCGTTGAAGCTGCGCAACTGCTCCAGGCGGGCCTTGCTCAGGTAATCGTAATAGGTGAGGGTGCGGGCGAATTTTTCGGGGTTCTGCTGATTGAGCAGCAGTTTGAGGTATTCCTGGCGGCCGCTCTGATAAGCAGCGCGGGCCTGGATGGCGATCAATCGTTGTTGTTCAACGCGTGCGCTCTGGAGTTTTTTTTTCTCCTGGTCGAGCCGTTGCAGCTCGCTTTCACTCTTTTTTAGTTCCTTTTGCAGGGCCTCCACCTGCTTTTCCAGCTTGCCCATTTCGGTTTCAGTGGAGCGCAGGTCCTTCTGGACACCGGACTTTTCTTCCTGCAACTGGCTCAGCGCTTTCTTCAGTTCGGTGATGTCCTGACGTGTGGCATCCAGCTGTTTCTGCGTTTGTGCGCGATCGTCGTCGGCGAAGGCCGGATTGAGCAGACAAATCAAGGCGAGGGTGATCAGGGCGCGAAGCATGAGGTTGGGCGATACCAGGAGTAAAGACGGGCCTAGTATGCCCGGCGGTGGCTGCAAAAAAAACGCTCGGACGACGTGGCCGTCAGACATTTCATACAAAACCGGCCCGCCAGCGACTGGCGGGCCGGTTTGAGGGGCTTACTTGGCGACCAGAATCGGCGTGCCGGTCATTTCTTGCGGGATTTCCATGCCAAGCAGCATCAGCATGGTCGGCGCCACGTCTGCCAATACACCGCCTTCACGTACCTTCAGGTCACGCTTGCCTACATAAACGAAAGGCACCGGCTCGGTGGTGTGAGCAGTGTGAGGCTGGTGGGTCTCCTCGTTGGTCATCTGTTCGACGTTGCCGTGGTCAGCGGTGATCAGCGCTTCGCCGCCGACTTTTTCCAGCGCCTGGGTGATGCGGCCAACGCAGACGTCCAGGCACTCAACGGCTTTGACCGCCGCTTCCATGATCCCGCTGTGGCCGACCATGTCGCCGTTGGCGTAGTTGACGACGATCACGTCGTAACGCTGATGCTCGATCGCGTCGACGATTCTGTCGGTGACTTCAGGCGCGCTCATTTCCGGCTGCAGGTCGTAGGTCGCGACTTTAGGGGACGGGATCAGGATGCGTTCTTCGCCGGGGAACGGTTCTTCACGGCCGCCCGAGAAGAAGAACGTCACGTGGGCGTACTTCTCGGTCTCGGCGATGCGCAGCTGCGTCTTGCCGTTGTTCGAGAGGTATTCACCCAGCACGTTGTGCAGGCCGGCTTTTTCGAACGCCGCAGGCGCGTCGATGTTGGCGGCGTACTTGGTCAGCGTGACGAAACCGGCCAGTCTGGCCTGACGACGACGGGCGAAGTCTGCGAAATCGTCTTCGACGAACACGCGGGTCAGTTCGCGGGCACGGTCGGAGCGGAAGTTCATGAACACCACCGCGTCGCCGTCTTCCACTGTCACCGGCGCACCGATGCTGGTGGCTTTGACAAATTCGTCGTTTTCGCCACGCTCATAAGCGGCGTCCAGCGCGGCCTTGGCGTTGTCGGCGTGGAATTCCGAGGTGCCGTCGACGATCAGGTTGTAGGCGGATTCGACACGGTCCCAGCGATTGTCGCGGTCCATGGCGAAGTAACGGCCGATGATCGTGGCGGTGCGACCTTTGCCCAGGCGCGCGTAGGCGGCTTCCATGGTGGCGAGGTATTGATGCGCGCTGCGCGGTGGCGTGTCGCGGCCATCAAGGAAGGCGTGCAAGTAGATCTTGTCGGCGCCGCGCTGGGCAGCCAGCTCAACCATCGCCACCAAGTGATCTTCATGGCTGTGAACGCCGCCGTCGGACAGCAGGCCGAGGATGTGGACGGCCTTGCCAGCACCAACGGCCTGATCGACGGCTTTGCAGATGGCGGGGTTTTCGAAGAACTCGCCGTCGCGGATTGCTTTGGTCACGCGAGTGAAGTCCTGATACACCACGCGGCCGGCGCCCAGGTTCATGTGGCCGACTTCGGAGTTGCCCATCTGCCCGTCAGGCAGACCGACATCCATGCCGGACCCGGAGATCAAACCGTTCGGCATTGTCTGGTACAGGCGATCAAAGACCGGCATCTTCGCTGCGTAGACCGCATTGCCGTGGTGGCTGTCGCTGTGACCGAAGCCGTCCAGGATGATCAAAACCAAAGGTTTAGGCGTGGTAGTCATGAATCCCACTCTTGGCTAATAGGTGAAGTAGAAAAAAGATCGACAGTTTAGGGACAAGTTCAAATCAGCGACAAGCTAAACGGAGTGACTGCCGTACGGGCTTTGGCCGACCTTGGGGGCTGTGTATACTGGCCGACATTTTAACGCCCTGGAACCTGATGATGGTTGCTCACCTGATTGAATTTGCCACGAATCACTATTTGCTGACGGGTGCTTTCGTCATCCTGCTGGGCCTGCTGATCGCAACGGAGCTTAGCAAAGGTGGCCGCAGCCTGAGCACCGGCGAATTGACCGCGATGGTCAACCGCGATGAAGCCGTTGTCATCGACGTTCGCGCCAAGAAAGACTTCACTGCCGGCCACATCGTCGGCGCCGTGAATTTCCCCCAGGACAAAATCCTGACCCGCACAGCGGAACTGGAGAAGTTCAAGCCTAAAACCCTGATCATCGTCGACGCCGCTGGCCAGCACGCCGGCCATACCGCTCGTGAACTGCTGAAAGCGGGCTTCAACGCCGCCAAGCTGTCCGGTGGTGTTTCATCATGGCGCGGCGACAATCTGCCGTTGGTGAAGTGACATGACAGACGTCGTCGTCTACTCCAGCGATTACTGCCCTTATTGCTCCCGCGCGAAGTCGCTGCTGGCGGGCAAGGGCGTTGGCTTCCAAGAGATCAAGGTCGACGGCAAGCCACAGGTTCGCGCTGAAATGACCAAGAAAGCCGGGCGTACCTCGGTTCCGCAGATCTGGATCGGCTCGGTCCATGTTGGCGGTTGCGATGACCTGTTCGCCCTGGAGCGCGCCGGCAAGCTGGATAAGCTGCTGAGCGCCTGAATTCGAGCCGGGATGTGGAAGCAATGGTTTGTTGCACAGCCCGGAAGCCTACAAGACCTCAATGCAAGGATTTGAGATGACTGATCAACCGAATAACGGCGCCATTTCCAACGAAGAAGAAGCACCGCAGTTTTCCCTGCAACGCATCTATGTTCGCGACTTGTCGTTCGAAGCGCCAAAAAGCCCGGCGATCTTCCGTCAGGAATGGACCCCTAGCGTCAGCCTGGACCTGAACACCCGCCAGAAGCAGCTGGAAAATGACTTCTACGAAGTCGTGCTGACCCTGTCCGTTGAAGTGAAGAACGGCGACGAAATCGCCTTCATCGCTGAAGTTCAGCAAGCCGGTATCTTCCTGATCAAGGGCCTGGATGCCAGCTCGATGAGCCACACCCTCGGCGCGTTCTGCCCGAACATCCTCTTCCCGTACGCTCGCGAAACCATCGACAGCCTGGTTGTTCGTGGTTCGTTCCCTGCGCTGATGCTGGCCCCGGTGAACTTCGACGCCCTGTACGCGCAAGAACTGCAACGCATGCAGGAAAGCGGCGAAACGCCAACGCCTACCGTCCAGTAAGCGTTGTCGCTGCAATAAAAAAGCGCCTGTGATGGGCGCTTTTTTGTGGGCGGCGTATGAGGTACGGGCCGTGGCTGTTACTTGAACCCCAGCTGCCGCCAGCCTTCATACACGGCAACCGCCACAGTATTCGACAGGTTCAGACTGCGGCAGCCTTCGCGCATCGGCAGGCGCAGGCGTTGGTCGCTCGACAGTGGATCCAGCACCTCCGGCGGCAGGCCCCGGCTTTCCGGGCCGAAGAGGAAGGCATCGCCCTCCTGGAATTGCGCATCGTGGAAAACCCGCGAGCCCTTTGTGGTAAAAGCAAACAGCCGCGGGTGGCCAATGCTTTCAAGGCAGCTCGGCAGGTCGGCGTGACGATGCAGCGTGGCGTATTCGTGGTAATCAAGGCCGGCTCGACGCAGGCGCTTGTCATCCAGCTCGAAGCCCAGCGGCTCGATCAAATGCAGGCTGCAGCCGCTGTTGGCGCAGAGCCTGATGATGTTGCCGGTATTCGGCGGAATTTCTGGTTGAAAAAGGATCACGTGAAACATGCACGGCTCCGAACGAAAGGACGGGATGCATTCTACCCCTGAAGAAGACCCCAGGCCGAAGCTGTGGCCCAAGTTTCTGGGCTCGGTGGCGATCGTCGGTGTGATGGTAGGTCTGATGATCGGCCGCGTGACGACCCCGGACCCCATCCAGCTGCAAACCATTGAAGTGCTGCCGGGCGGCGTTGCCGTGTGGTTCAACCGCGAGCCGCAGCTCCATGGCGAACACATCGACGGCGCGGTGGCATTGCTGTTCAACGCCCAAGGTCAGGCGCAGAAAGGCGAACTGAAGCTCAACGGCAAAGACGTGCGCTGGAGGGTGCAACGAAGTGATAAGGGGTTGTTGCTGAACCTGCTGGCGGCCCGTCCTCTGCATGGCGACTGGCGCGGTGCAACCCAGGACGGGCGCTGGAGACTGGAGGTCAGTCTCCGAGAGGAATAAAAGAGGGGAATCCCCGGCCTGCCTGTACCAAGGTCCCCAAAACTGGTGATGTATAACCTATTGCAGCGTGCGTGCCAGTTTTGAGAAAAGTCTGTAGGAATATTCGTAATGTCCTGCAGGTGTCCGGTTTAGCGCCTTGTAGACCGTGGTTTTTCAATGCCTGCATGGAGCTTAGGTGCGAGTCGGCTTTCGGAGTTGGGCGTTTGGTGAGCGTTTTTGCACGCTATTCGCGCATTTTCCGCACCTAAGTGACCAAAGTGATGCACCCAGGAAGGCGCCCTCGGTAAGCGCACCTTAATCATTGACCATGGGAAGTTGACTGGCGTGGTTCGCATACGCAACGGCCCACGCAGCCGCTCCATCGAAAGAGCGTGTTCCCCGCTGGCGTTTCATCGAAACGTCACAATTTGTAAATACGATCGCGACGCCCGCTTAGAGATGATCTGGCCGAATCGTAGGCTGCCCTGCGGGCAGATCTGGAGGGCGGCAGGTGGAAAGCGGCGAATGTGAGGTTCGATTCGAGCGCGGAAGACATTTTTCGGGACGTTTGCAAAAAACAGACGGACTGCAGGGTGACAACTGCAATATTCCCGACTACACAAGCCGAAAAATCATTGCTTTCAATCGCTTAGAGCCGCATTTCTCAACCGATTTCGCACGCGGACCGTGACTTGCCGGTCAAGTTCCAGTTGTACGACGCCTCCAAACGTACCGATCTGACGAACGGCACTGAAATATGATTTGGGAATTACGGATTAGGGCCGATACACTCCGCAACGGACGGCTGAAACGGCTTGTGACATATAACTGCCTGGCATAAAGGCAGGTCTGAAAAGTCGTTTTGGGTTTAAAGGATTTACCTTACCTTGCAGCCAGTTGTAACGCGGTCTAGTCATTTAGTCTTGGGGCCATTGACTCGCCGAGTCAGGTCCGGCGCTAATCGCGCATCCTCGGTTTTGAGCCTTAGGCTCGGGCCCGGGAACTACAAAAATTAGATTCATGAGGAGCGATACACAATGAAGAAGTCCACCCTGGCCTTGGCCGTATACGCAGGTGTCTTGGCTACTCAGGCCGGTGCAGCTGGTTTCCTGGATGACAGCAAAGCGACACTCAGTTCTCGTACTTTGTATTTCGAACAAGATCCGCGTGAAAACCGTAACGCTAGCGGTACTCTCAAAGGTCAGGATCAGCGCCAGACCACCCAGGGCTTTCTGTTCAACTTCATTTCCGGCTACACCCCGGGTACCGTTGGCTTTGGTCTCGACGTGCAAGGCATGTACGGCATCAACTTGAGCGGTGGTATCGACAACCGCGTTCCAACGACCGCCAACACCGTGTCTCCAACCAGCTCCGACGGTTCGCCAGTTGCGGACTGGGCACGTGCCGGCGCCAACGCCAAGGTAAAACTGTCCAAGACCGAGCTGAAGATCGGTAACGCTCTGCAGCCAAACCTGCCGATCCTGGTATCCAACGACGGTCGTCTGCTGCCGCAAACCTTTGAAGGTGGCATCGTCACTTCCAAGGAAATCGACAACCTGACGCTGACCGCCGGTAAGCTGACCCAGGCTGCGGGTCGTGCGTCCAGCAACTACGCTGATATGTCTCTGAACGGTGGTACCGAAGGCTCCAACAACTTCCAGTTCGCTGGCGGCGATTACAAAGTTACGAAAGATCTGACCGTTCAGTACTACTACGCCAACCTGGAAGATTATTACAAGCAGCACTTCCTGGGCCTGGTACACGTTCTGCCGATCGCTGAAGACCAGTCGTTCAAGACCGACCTGCGTTACTTCCATAGCACCTCCGACGGCAAGAACGGACAAACTGTCAACACCGGTTACAAGTTCAACAACGGCTACAGTGACAACGGCGAAGTCGACAACAACACCTGGACGGCGATGTTCACCTACACCCTGGGTGGTAACGCATTTCTGTTGGGCTACCAGTCTGTCAGCGACAGCGGCGGCATGCCAATCATGAACAACGGTAGCGTCACCCGCAACGGCCTCTCCAACGGTCGTAACGAAGGTGAAGGCGGTAACAGCGTTTACCTGTTCACCGACAGCATGATCACCAACTTCACCCGCGCAGGTGAGAAGACTCGCTTCGGCCAATACTCGTACGACTTCGCGCGTTTGGGCGTTCCTGGCCTGAAAGCCGCTGTTGCCTACTTGCACGGCGATCAGATCCGTACCAGCGCTACTGCTGAACGTTCTTCCGAGTGGGAACGTGACATGCGTCTGGACTATGTGTTCCAAGACGGTTTCATGAAGGGTTTCGGCGTTACCCTGCGCCGCGCCAACCTGCGTACCGACCTGCCAGTCGGTACCCAGGCTGACACCGACCAGACCCGTCTGGTCCTCAACTACACCTACGCCTTCAAATAAGCGTGATGTGTTGAAAAGAGCCCCGCTTCGGCGGGGCTTTTTTATGCCTGAAACCCTGCCATTCAGCACGAATCGTTCCTTTTGTTTTCAGATGCCGGGATGCACAGTGATTGATAACTCATTATCCAAGGAGCACGACTAAATGGGCCTTAAACTCGGCGACATCGCACCCGACTTCGAACAGAACTCCAGCGAAGGACCGATCAGGTTTCACGAGTGGCTGGGCGGCAAATGGGCGGTATTGTTTTCGCACCCCGCTGACTTCACCCCCGTCTGCACCACCGAGCTGGGCTTCACCGCAAAACTGAAAGACGAATTCGACAAGCGCAACGTCAAGGCGATTGCCCTGTCCGTTGACTCGGCCGAATCCCACACCAAGTGGATCGGCGACATCAACACCACGCAGAACACCATCGTGAACTTTCCGATCCTGGCGGACGAGGATCGCAAGGTCTCCGAGCTTTACGACCTGATTCACCCCAATGCCAGCGAAACCCTGACTGTGCGTTCGCTGTTCGTGATCGACCCGAACAAGAAGATCCGCCTGACCATCACCTACCCGGCCAGCACCGGCCGCAACTTCCACGAGATCCTGCGGGTAATCGACTCGTTGCAGTTGACCGACAACTATAAAGTCGCGACGCCGGCGAACTGGAAAGATGGCGAAGACGTTGTGATCGTGCCGTCGATCAAGGACGAAGCAGAGATCAAAGAGCGCTTCCCCAAAGGCTATAAAGCCGTTACGCCTTACCTGCGTCTGACGCCACAGCCGAACCGCTGACACACACGTTTCAACCACGACATGAGGGCCGACTTGTCGGCCCTTTTTCATGAGTACTGTGTTCGATCAACTGCGTTCAATTAAAGAAGCCGCGTGATGCTCTCACCTGTAGGAGCGCGCTTGCCCGCGATTGCGGTCTTCCTGTGACATGAGCATCGTCTGGAAAGATGCGTTCGCGGGCAAGCGCGCTCCTACAAGGTAAAGGCGTCTAATCACGACAATTCTTATATTCATTTTGGTGCTAACCAAATGAATAAATATGATTTTATAGAATAACCATCCCCTGTTATGGTCTTTCCGTCCTGGCGAGATCGCCGGCCATGAATCCCTTTCTGCCTTACTGGTCCGCCATCGGACGAGCAGGTGCCACCTCTTAGCTACACACCAAAGGAGCGTGCCATGGGCACCGTTATTTTGCGTCGAGGCCTGGTCGCTCTGTTTGCTGCGGCGGTTTCCTTCGGCGTCCTTGCTCAGGCGCAGGCAGACACCTTGCGCATCGGTTATCAGAAATACGGCACGCTGGTGCTACTCAAGGCCAAAGGTTCGCTCGAGAAAAAACTCGCCGATCAAGGCGTGCAGGTCCAGTGGACCGAGTTTCCCGGTGGGCCGCAGCTGCTTGAAGGCCTGAACGTGGGCTCGATCGACTTCGGCGTAACTGGCGAAACCCCGCCCGTGTTTGCCCAGGCTGCCGGCGCTGATCTGCTGTATGTCGCCGCCGAACCGCCAGCGCCCACCAGCGAAGCGATCCTGGTGCCCAAGGATTCGCCGATCACTTCGGTCAAAGACCTCAAAGGCAAGAAAGTCGTCCTCAACAAAGGCTCCAACGTGCACTACCTGTTGGTGCGCGCCTTGGAAGAAGCCGGCTTGCAGTACACCGATATCCAGACCGTTTTCCTGCCGCCCGCCGATGCCCGTGCAGCCTTCGAACGCGGTAGCGTCGATGCCTGGGTGATCTGGGATCCTTACCAGGCCGCCGCCGAGCAGCAACTTCAGGCCAAGACCCTGCGCGACGGCAAAGGCATTGTCGACAACAACCAGTTCTACCTGGCGACCAAACCCTATGCGCAGCAGCATCCCAAGGTGATCCAGACCCTGGTTGAGGAAGTGCGCGCCGTTGGCGAATGGTCCAAGGCCAACCCAGAGGAGGTCACCAAGCAGGTCGCGCCGCTGCTCGGCCTGCCGGAAGACATCACGCGCACGGCGGTGAAGCGTCAGGGTTACGGTGCCGTGTTCATCACACCCGAGACGGTCGCGGCGCAACAGAAAATCGCCGACACCTTCTACCAGCTCAAGCTGATCCCTAAACCTTTGCGCATTGCTGATGTGATCTGGACGCCACCCGCTGCTGTCGCGAAAGCGCAGTAAGCCCGGCAATTGGAAGGAGACAACTCCATGAGCGTTGAAAGAGTCACCCACAGACTGGCGCCTTGGTTGCTACCGGCGCTGTTGCTGGCGATCTGGCAGCTGGCGGTCAGCGCGGGCTGGTTGTCGACCCGCATTCTGCCGGCGCCGAGCGCTGTGATCGAGGCCGGCGTCACGCTGGTGCGCAGCGGCGAAATCTGGACCCATCTGGCGATCAGTGGCTGGCGTGCAGGGATTGGCTTTGCCATCGGCGGCGCGATCGGTCTGGCGCTCGGCTTCATTACCGGGCTGTCGAAATGGGGCGAAAGGCTGCTCGACAGCTCGGTGCAGATGATCCGCAACGTGCCCCACCTGGCGCTGATTCCGCTGGTCATCCTGTGGTTCGGCATCGACGAGACCGCGAAGATATTTCTGGTGGCGCTGGGCACGCTGTTCCCGATTTACCTGAACACGTACCACGGTATTCGCAATATCGACCCGGCGCTGGTGGAGATGTCCCGTAGCTACGGTTTGAGCGGCTTCGGACTGTTCCGCCACGTGATTCTGCCGGGCGCCATGCCTTCGATTCTGGTCGGCGTACGGTTTGCGCTGGGCTTCATGTGGCTGACCCTGATCGTCGCGGAAACCATCTCGGCCAGCTCCGGCATCGGGTATCTGGCGATGAATGCTCGGGAGTTTCTGCAGACCGACGTGGTGGTACTGGCGATCGTCCTCTACGCCGTACTCGGCAAACTGGCAGACCTCGCGGCGCGTGGTCTGGAACGGGTCTGCCTGCGTTGGCACCCGGCGTATCAAGTGGCTAAAGGTGGCGCGCAATGAGCAATCTCCAACAACCGGCGAACCTGTTGCGCGGAATTCCCTTGCAGGTCCGCAAGCTGAAGAAGACCTTCGGCTCGCGGGAAGTCTTGAAAGATATCGATCTGCACATCCCGGCCGGCCAGTTCGTGGCGGTCGTGGGCCGAAGCGGCTGCGGAAAGAGCACGTTACTGCGCCTGCTGGCGGGCCTTGATCAACCGTCGAGCGGCCAACTGCTCGCCGGTAACGGCTCGCTGGCGGATGCGAGGGATGACACGCGACTGATGTTCCAGGAAGCGCGTTTGCTGCCCTGGAAAAAGATCATCGACAACGTCGGTCTTGGCCTCAGCGGCGACTGGCGTGGCAAAGCGCTAGAAGCGCTGGAGGCAGTGGGTCTGGCCGAGCGCGCCAATGAATGGCCGGCGGCGTTATCAGGTGGTCAGAAACAACGCGTGGCGCTGGCCCGTGCGCTGATTCACCAGCCGCGCTTGTTGCTGCTCGACGAGCCCCTTGGCGCGCTGGATGCTCTGACCCGAATCGAGATGCAGCAGTTGATCGAAAACCTGTGGAAGAAGCACGGCTTCACCGTCTTGCTGGTCACCCACGACGTCAGCGAAGCCGTCGCCATTGCCGACCGGGTCTTGCTGATCGAAGAGGGCCGCATCGGTCTTGATTTGCAGGTTGATCTGGCCCGTCCGAGGGCGCGCGGCTCCTACTCACTGGCCGCGCTGGAAACCGAAGTGCTCAACCGCGTGTTGTCGCTGCCAGGCAACCCGCCCGACCCCGAACCGACTTCACCGCTGCCCACGCAACTGCGTTGGGCCAACTAACTCCAGAGGCAATCTTGCCCTCGGAACTGATCTCACAAAGGAAGCCTTACCATGACTATCAAAGCCATCAACGTGCGTAACCAGTTCAAAGGCACCATCAAGGAAATCGTCACCGGCGACGTGCTGTCCGAGATCGACGTGCAGACCGCGTCGGGTGTCGTTACCTCTGTCATCACCACCCGCTCGGTGAAAGAGCTGGAGCTGGTAGTCGGCAGCGAAGTGATCGCGTTCGTGAAATCCACCGAGGTGTCGATCGCCAAGTTGTGATCAATGCTGGATCGTAAGCGACGTCCCTGCGTTTAGGAGCGCGCTTGCCCGCGAATGTGGGGTGTCAGTGACTGGATATTTAGCTGACCCACCGCATTCGCGGGCAAGCGCGCTCCTACAGTGGATCTTGGCCACGCACGCAATCGTCGGCGCACACAGGAATTCGTAGGAGCCGGCTTGCTGGCGAACGCGGTGGCTTTGAGACGAAGATGTCGACAGACCCACCGCAATCGCGAGCAAGCTCATTCCTACAGTGGATCTCGGCCACGCACGCAATCGTCGGCGCCTAGCGGATCGGTGAGTCCACAGCCTCTGTGTGGTCTAACCAGATTCAGATTTGCCGGGGGCTACGGGTTTGGTGAGCGCTTTGGCAAATACGGTGGCAGGTACAACCCCAGATACGCATCAAACACCCGCAATCCTTCCTCGGCCATGCGCTGGGTGATCGCGTTGTGCAATTGCACCGAACGCGCATACACCCGATCCGCAAGTTCCAGCGCCAGGGCAAACACCTCAACATCATCGGGCAACGTCGGCAGTTGAAAATGCCGGGCGAACAACTCATGCATGAGGTTGCCCAGCTCAATGTCGTGCTGACGATCCGCCTGCGTGACTTCGGTCAGGCCGTGCTGGGCGAGGATCAACTGCCGTGCGGCGGCGTCGTCGCTGTAAATCGCGAGCATGCGCGACTCCACCACGTGGGAAAGGTCACGCCACTGGTTCAACTGATCATGATCGATGGGCTGCTGCAGGCTTTCGCGAAACGCTTCGTGGACATCGGCCGTGAGCGCTTCGAGCAGCGCCGGTACGCTGGCGAAGAAGTGATACACGGAAGAGGGCGGGATCTCGGCCCGTTCGGCGACGCTGTAGATGGAAAGGCTCGCCACGCCGTCCGAGGCCAGCAGCGCACGTGCGGCATCGAGGATCGAGTCAATCCGCGCCTGACTGCGTGCACGAGGTTTGCGGGGTGGGGCGAGGCGGGTCATCAGTGCTCTCTCGGTCTGGGCCGCCGGCATTCTACAGTGGCAGCCGGGGGATTGCCTTCCCGGCTGAAGCCGGTCCCACAGGATGTCCGCGCAGCTCATGAATGAAAAACGCCACCGATTCTCTCGAAAAGGTGGCGTTTTCTTGACCGTGCAGCCATCAAACCGTATGCAGATACCAGTTGTACTCAAGGTCGGAGATGGAGTGCTCGAACTCCTCCAGCTCACTTTCCTTACACGCAACGAAGATATCGATGTACTTCGGATCGATGTACTTGGCCATGACTTCGCTGTCGTCCAGCTCGCGCAGTGCATCACGCAGGTTGTTCGGCAAGCTCTGCTCGTTCTGCTCGTAGGAGTTGCCTTCTACGGGCGGACCGGGCTCGATCTGATTGGTCAGGCCATGGTGAATGCCTGCCAGCACCGAAGCCATCAGCAGATACGGGTTGGCATCCGCACCGGCAACCCGGTGTTCGATGCGTACCGAGTCGGCCGTTCCGGTAGGTACGCGCACGGCCACGGTCCGGTTATCCAGACCCCAGCACGGCGAGTTTGGAACGTAGAACTGAGCACCAAACCGGCGATACGAATTGACGTTCGGGCAAAGGAACGCCATCTGCGCGGGTAGGGTCTCGAGCACACCGCCGATCGCATGACGCAATGCGGCGTTCTGCTCGGGATCCTCGCTGGTGAAGATGTTTTTGCCATCGCGATCGAGGATCGAAATGTGCACGTGCAGACCGTTACCCGCCTGGCCTGGATAAGGCTTGGCCATGAAGGTGGTGTCCATCTCATGGTCGTAGGCGATATTCTTGATCAGGCGTTTGAGCAGTACCGCGTAATCGCAGGCTTTCAGCGCGTCGGCGGTGTGGTGCAGGTTCACTTCGAACTGCGCCGGAGCACTTTCCTTGACGATTGCGTCGGCTGGAATGCCTTGCTCTTTCGCACCTTCCAGAATGTCCTGGAGGCAGTCGACGTACTCGTCCAGGTCATCGATCAGGTAAACCTGCGTCGAGTGTGGACGTTTGCCGGAGATCGGCGAGCGCGGCGGTTGCGGACGGCCGTTCACGTTTTCCTGATCGATCAGGTAGAACTCAAGCTCGAATGCAGCGCAGATGGTCAGGCCCATCTCGTCGAACTTGCTGACAACCTGGCGCAGCACTTCGCGCGGATCCGCGAAGAAGGGCGTGCCTTCCAGCTCGTGCATGGTCATCAGGAGTTGTGCGGTAGGACGCTTCTGCCAAGGCTCATTGCAGAGAGTGTCGGGGATTGGATAGCAGATTCGGTCAGCGTCACCGATGTCCAGACCCAGACCGGTGCTTTCCACCGTCGAGCCGTTGATATCCAGTGCGAATAGGGAAGCTGGGAGGTTGATGCCTTTCTCGTAAACCTTATGAAGGCTGGTGCGTTCGATGCGCTTGCCGCGCACCACTCCATTCATATCTGCAATCAGAAGGTCAACGTATAGAACCTCAGGATGTTCCTTAAGGAACGCGTTCGCTTCGTTGAGCTGAACGGCACGCGGGGGTACCGACATGATGCAACACCTTTGTTGTTGAAAATATCAATCATCGAGCATTACGGGTTTCAGTCAATCCGAAAGGCCAGACGAAGTCAAGGGAGCCCTGATTTGCCCTAAAAGGGCGCCGGGACGCCACTTTCGCCGCACTTTAGGGCAGGTTTTGTGCGCTGAGCGTCATGGAAACTGCGGGCTTGAGCAGGGCGTTTTTTATTTTTTACGGGCGTGTTGTGGAAAAAAATGAACAACGCTAAGCTCGATTGCAACCCATAACAGCAATAATACCGGGGGTCCCATGCTTCGCCTTCCGCTGATCGGCCTTACCGCCTGCACTCAGCCATTCGGGCGCCTGTTTTTCACATCACACGCTTTCAGTGTAGCGGTCCAGCAGGCTCGCCGGGCATTGCGAATGCCTCTGCGTGGCACCTCGACACCTTACTCTTTATCCACGCACCCATTCCACCGGGCGCGCCTTTTGCTTCGGCTGACTAACCCGGCCCGAGCTCTCTGCGGCATCCGCGGCCGCGCGTTTTGCACAGGCACGACTATCTTTGAGTCTTCCAGGCAGTGGGCGATTGCAGGACCGGCTTCAGCCGGGAAGGGGCCGGTAACTTAGACGATGCCTGCTGAAAACCAGCAGCACCGCCAGCGCTTCAAAGAACGCCTGACCGCCATGACGGCGACCAGGAATTAAAACCCTGAGGTATTTATGAGTACCAACCTCGACCAGCTCACCGATTGGTTGAAAGAACACAGGATTACCGAAGTCGAATGCATGATCGCCGACCTCACCGGTATCACACGGGGCAAGATTTCACCGACCAACAAGTTCATTGCTGAAAAGGGCATGCGCTTGCCGGAAAGCGTACTGCTCCAGACCGTGACGGGCGATTACGTCGAAGACGACATCTACTACGAATTGCTGGACCCTGCAGACATCGACATGTTCTGCCGTCCTGACCAGAGCGCGGTGTTTCTGGTGCCCTGGGCCATCGAGCCGACTGCGCAGGTGATTCACGACACCTACGACAAGCAAGGCAACCCCATCGAGCTGTCCCCGCGCAACGTCCTCAAGAAAGTCCTCAAGCTCTATGCTGACCAGGGCTGGCAGCCCATTGTGGCGCCGGAGATGGAGTTCTACCTGACCAAGCGAAGCGACGACCCCGACTACCCGCTGCAGCCGCCGGTTGGGCGCTCGGGTCGTCCGGAAACGGGTCGTCAGTCGTTCTCCATCGAAGCCGCCAACGAATTCGACCCCCTGTTCGAAGACGTCTACGACTGGTGCGAACTGCAAAACCTCGACCTGGACACGCTGATTCACGAAGACGGCACCGCGCAGATGGAGATCAACTTCCGTCACGGCGACGCATTGTCTCTGGCGGACCAGATTCTGGTGTTCAAGCGCACCATGCGCGAAGCCGCCCTCAAGCACGATGTGGCCGCGACGTTCATGGCCAAGCCCATGACCGGCGAGCCCGGCAGCGCCATGCACCTGCACCAGAGCATCATCGACATCGAGACGGGCAAGAACATCTTCTCCAATGAAGATGGCACGATGAGTCAGCTGTTCCTGCAACACATCGGCGGGCTGCAAAAGCTGATCCCCGAGCTGTTGCCGCTGTTCGCGCCCAACGTCAACTCGTTCCGTCGCTTCCTGCCGGACACCTCCGCGCCCGTGAACGTTGAGTGGGGCGAAGAAAACCGCACCGTTGGCCTGCGCGTTCCCGACGCCGGCCCGCAGAACCGCCGTGTGGAAAACCGTCTGCCCGGTGCCGATGCCAATCCGTATCTGGCCATCGCCGCCAGCCTGTTGTGCGGTTTCATCGGCATGGTCGAGGGCCTGAACCCCAGCGCCCCAGTGGTCGGCCGTGGTTACGAGCGCCGTAACCTGCGCTTGCCGTTGACCATCGAAGACGCGCTGGAGCGCATGGAAAACAGCAAGACGGTCGAAAAGTACCTCGGCAAGAAATTCATCACCGGCTACGTCGCGGTCAAGCGCGCCGAGCACGAAAACTTCAAGCGTGTGATCAGTTCGTGGGAGCGGGAATTCCTGCTCTTTGCCGTCTGACGTCCCGGGGCGTCGCTGGATCCGAATGAATCCCGAGCGGATCGACGGCGCCCCACACGCGATACCAAAATGGAGTGATTCATGAGTTCCAACAACCCGCAAACCCGCGAATGGCAAGCCCTCAGCAGTGATCATCACCTGGCGCCGTTCAGCGACTTCAAGCAGCTGAAAGAGAAAGGCCCGCGCATCATCACCAAGGCCAAGGGCGTTTACCTCTGGGACAGCGAAGGCAACAAGATCCTCGACGGCATGGCCGGGCTCTGGTGTGTTGCTATCGGGTACGGTCGCGAAGAACTGGCCGATGCCGCCAGCAAGCAGATGCGCGAGCTGCCTTACTACAACCTGTTCTTCCAGACCGCTCACCCGCCGGCACTGCAACTGGCCAAGGCCATTTCCGACATCGCCCCCGAGGGCATGAACCACGTGTTCTTCACCGGCTCTGGCTCCGAGGGCAACGACACGGTGCTGCGCCTGGTTCGCCACTACTGGGCGATCAAGGGCCAGCCAAGCAAGAAAGTCATCATCAGCCGCGTCAACGGTTACCACGGTTCGACCGTCGCCGGCGCGAGCCTGGGCGGCATGACCTACATGCACGAGCAGGGCGACTTGCCGATTCCGGGCATCGTGCACATTCCGCAGCCTTACTGGTTTGGTGAAGGCGGCGACATGACCCCCGACGAGTTCGGCGTCTGGGCGGCCGAACAGCTGGAGAAGAAGATTCTCGAACTGGGCGTGGACAATGTCGGCGCGTTCATCGCCGAGCCGATTCAGGGGGCTGGCGGCGTTATCGTTCCGCCCGACACCTACTGGCCGAAGATCAAAGAGATCCTCGCCAAATACGACATCCTCTTCGTGGCCGATGAAGTGATCTGTGGCTTTGGTCGCACCGGCGAATGGTTCGGCAGTGACTTCTACGACCTCAAACCTGACCTGATGACCATTGCCAAGGGCCTGACCTCCGGCTACATCCCCATGGGTGGCGTCATCGTGCGCGACGAAGTGGTCAAGGTGCTGAACGACGGCGGCGACTTCAACCACGGCTTCACCTACTCGGGTCACCCGGTGGCAGCAGCAGTGGGGCTGGAGAACATTCGCATTCTGAGTGAAGAAAAGATCGTCGAACGGGTCAAGTCTGAAACGGCACCCTATTTGCAAAAGCGTCTGCGCGAGCTGCGCGATCACCCGCTGGTGGGTGAAGTGCGGGGCGTCGGCATGCTGGGCGCCATCGAACTGGTGAAAGACAAGGCCACTCGGCAGCGTTATGCCGGCAAAGGCGCAGGCATGATTTGCCGCACTTTTTGCTTCAACAATGGCCTGATCATGCGGGCCGTGGGCGACACCATGATCATCTCGCCGCCGCTGGTGATTACCTTCGCCGAGATCGATGAGCTGATCGAAAAGGCGCGCAAGTGCCTGGACCTGACGTTTGAGTCATTGCAGGGCTGAATTTTTACCGGGAAATTGCCAGACTAGCCGCCGTCTAGACGCCGCTTACATAAAAACACTGGAGCCGTACGAATGAAGAAATTTGGCAAAACCCTCCTGGCCTTGTCCCTCATGGGCGCAGTGGCCGCCGCTGCACACGCCGATGACAAAGTCCTGCACGTCTATAACTGGTCCGATTACATCGCACCGAACACCATCGCCGACTTCGAAAAAGAGTCGGGCATCAAAGTGGTGTACGACGTGTTCGACAGCAACGAGACACTGGAAGCCAAGCTGCTGGCCGGTAAATCGGGTTACGACATTGTTGTTCCGTCGAACAACTTCCTGGCCAAGCAGATCAAGGCCGGCGTCTATCAGGAGCTGGACAAGTCCAAGCTGCCAAATTACAAAAACCTCGACCCTGCGCTGTTGAAAGCCGTGTCGATCAGCGACCCGGATAACAAGCACGCATTCCCGTACATGTGGGGCTCGATCGGTATCGGCTACAACGCTGAAAAGGTCAAAGCTGCCTTGGGCGCTGATGCACCGGTCAACTCGTGGGACCTGCTGTTCAAGCCTGAGAACGCCGCCAAGCTGAAAGGCTGCGGTATCAGCTTCCTCGACTCGCCAACCGAAATGCTGCCAGTGGCACTGCATTACCTGGGCCTGCCGACCGACAGCCAGAAGAAGGAAGACATCCAGAAGGCCGAGGATCTGTTTAAGAAGATTCGTCCTTCGATCACTTACTTCCACTCGTCCAAATACATCTCGGACTTGGCTAACGGCAACATCTGCGTAGCCGTGGGTTACTCGGGTGATATCTACCAGGCCAAGGCGCGCGCTGAAGAAGCGGGCGGCAAGGTCAAAGTCAGCTACAACATTCCGAAAGAAGGTGCAGGCAGCTTCTACGACATGGTCGCCATCCCGAAAGATGCCGAAAACGTCGAAGGCGCCTACAAGTTCATGAACTTCATCCTGCAACCGAAGGTGATGGCCGAAATCACGAACTCCGTTCACTTCCCGAACGGCAACAAGGCGGCCACCGAGTTCGTCGACAAGGACATCACGTCTGACCCGGGCGTTTACCCACCAGCCGACGTTCTGGCCAAGTTGTACGCGATCGCCGACTTGCCTGCGGCGACTCAGCGTTTGATGACCCGCAGCTGGACCAACATCAAATCGGGTAAATAAGCCTGACCGGGTGGGGCAAATGCCCCACCCAAACTGTGGGAGTGAGCTTGCTCGCGATGACGGCAGCGCATACGACGTTGATGTCCGCTGACACCCCCTCATCGCGAGCAAGCTCACTCCTACAGGTTTTGCGTCAGCCGTCATGCCACCCGCGTCACAAAAAGTTTTTTTGCGAGAAGGGTTTATCGAAGGTAAGTTGCGCGCCGGATGTGTCACAGGCAGTCGTCACTGTCATCGGTACGGGCAACAGGCCCACCTACTAAAAAAGGACTGCACACGTGTCTATTTCTTTATTTTCAAAAGGCTTGCTACTCGGGGCCGGGCTTACGCTCGCTGCCGGTGCCTACGCGGATTCCACCGTTCGCATTTATAACTGGTCCGATTACATCGGCACCACAACGCTGGAGGACTTCACGTCCGCCACCGGAATCAAAACCAAGTACGACGTTTTCGACTCCAACGAAACCCTGGAAGGCAAGCTGCTGGCCGGCCACACCGGGTATGACGTGGTCGTGCCGTCCAATCACTTCCTCGGCAAACAGATCAAGGCCGGGGCGTTTCAGAAGCTCGACAAATCCCAGCTGCCCAACTACTCCAACCTTGATCCCGAACTGCTCAAGCGCCTGGAAAAGAACGACCCGGGCAACCAGTACGCCGTGCCGTATCTGTGGGGCACCAACGGCATCGGCTACAACGTCGACAAGATCAAGGAAGTGCTGGGCGTCGACACCATCGATTCCTGGGCCACGCTGTTCGAGCCCGAGAACATCAAGAAGCTGCAAAAGTGTGGCGTCGCGTTCCTCGACTCCGCTGACGAGATGCTGCCCGCCGTCCTCAACTACATGGGGCTGAATCCGAACAGCACCGACGAGAAAGACTACAAGGCCGCCGAGGCCAAGCTGCTCAAGGTCCGCCCGTACGTGACCTATTTCAACTCGTCCAAATACATCACTGACCTGGCCAACGGCGACATCTGCATCGCTGCCGGTTTCTCCGGTGACGTCTTCCAGGCCAAGGCCCGTGCCGCAGAGGCCGGCAAGGGCGTCAAGATTGCTTACTCGATTCCGAAAGAGGGCGGCAACCTGTGGTTCGACATGCTCGCCATCCCTTCGGATGCGCCGGACGTGAAGGCCGCTCACGCGTTCATCAACTACATCCTCAAGCCCGACGTGATCGCCAAGGTCAGTGACCAGGTGGGTTACGCCAACCCGAACCCGGCTTCAGGCGCGTTGATGGATCAGGCCATTCGTAACGACGGGGCGGTTTATCCTTCGAAGGAGATACAGGCGCGCCTGTACGTCAACTCCGAGCTGCCGCCCAAGATCCAGCGCGTCATGACGCGCAGCTGGACGAAGATCAAAACCGGTAAATAAAGACCTTGGCGCCCGGCCCCATTGGCCGGGCGCAAAAACAGTTGGGAGTTTCACCCATGGCAGTTGCCTCCGGCGCCTACAAGAAATCCCTTGAGGGTGGTCAGCAACCGAAACAGGTGCTGGTCAAAATCGATCGGGTCACGAAGAAGTTCGATGAGACGATTGCTGTGGACGACGTGTCTCTGCAGATCAACAAGGGTGAAATCTTCGCCCTGCTTGGCGGCTCCGGCTCGGGGAAATCTACCCTGCTGCGCATGCTTGCCGGCTTTGAACGCCCGACCGAAGGCCGCATTTACCTCGACGGCGTCGACATCACCGACATGCCGCCGTACGAACGTCCGATCAACATGATGTTCCAGTCCTACGCGCTGTTTCCGCATATGACCGTGGCGGACAACATCGCCTTCGGCCTCAAGCAGGACAAGCTGCCCAAGGCCGAAGTCGAGGCCCGCGTGGCCGAGATGCTAAAGCTGGTGCAGATGACCCAGTACGCCAAGCGCAAGCCGCATCAGTTGTCCGGCGGACAGCGTCAGCGCGTGGCACTGGCTCGTTCACTGGCGAAAAAGCCGAAGCTTCTGCTGCTCGACGAGCCAATGGGCGCACTGGACAAAAAACTGCGTTCGCAGATGCAACTGGAATTGGTGGAAATCATCGAGCGCGTCGGCGTGACCTGCGTGATGGTGACCCACGACCAGGAAGAGGCCATGACCATGGCCGAGCGCATCGCGATCATGCACCTGGGCTGGATCGCCCAGATCGGCAGCCCGATCGATATTTATGAAACACCCACCAGCCGCCTGGTGTGCGAGTTCATCGGCAACGTCAACCTGTTCGACGGTGAAGTCATCGAAGACATGGAAGGCCACGCGCTGATCAGCAGTCCTGAGCTTGAACGCAAAATCTACGTCGGCCACGGCGTCACCACGTCAGTGGAAGACAAGCGCATTACCTACGCGCTGCGTCCCGAAAAGCTGCTGGTGACCACCGAGCAGCCGTCGTTCGAACACAACTGGTCCCGGGGCAAGGTTCATGACATCGCCTACCTGGGCGGTCACTCGGTGTTCTACGTGAAGCTGCCGTCGGGCAAGCTGGTGCAGTCGTTTGTTGCCAACGCCGAGCGTCAGGGCACGCGACCCACCTGGGACGACGAAGTCTTCGTCTGGTGGGAAGACGACAGCGGCGTGGTGTTGCGCTCATGAAAATCCGAAAAATAAAACGGGCTTTCAATCGAATAAAACCCACCGGGCGCCAGGCCGTTATCGGCGTGCCGTTCCTGTGGCTGTTCCTGTTTTTCGCGCTGCCGTTTCTGATCGTTATCAAGATCAGTTTCGCTGAAGCCGATGTAGCGATTCCGCCGTACACCGAGATCTTCACCTACGTCGAGCAGAAGCTCGACATCGTGCTCAACTTCGCCAACTACGCGCTGCTGACCAGTGACGACCTGTACATCTCGGCGTACCTGGGTTCGTTGAAGATGGCCTTCATCAGCACCGTGCTGTGTCTGCTGATCGGCTATCCGATGGCGTACGGCATCTCCATCGCCCGCAAAGAAATACAGACGGTGTTGCTGCTGTTGATCATGATGCCGACGTGGACCGCGATCCTGATCCGCGTCTACGCGTGGATGGGCATCCTCAGCAACAACGGCCTGCTTAACGCCTTTCTGATGTGGCTGGGCGTGATCAGTGAGCCGTTGCAGATTCTCAACACCAACCTCGCGGTGTACATCGGCGTGGTCTATTCGTACCTGCCGTTCATGATCCTGCCGCTGTACGCGAATCTGGTGAAGCACGATCAAAGCCTGCTGGAAGCCGCATCGGACCTGGGTTCGAGCACCTTCAACAGCTTCTGGAAAATCACTGTGCCGCTGTCCAAGAACGGCATCATCGCGGGCTGCATGTTGGTGTTCATTCCGGTGGTGGGCGAATTCGTCATCCCTGAATTGCTGGGCGGCCCCGAGACGCTGATGATCGGTAAAGTGCTCTGGCAGGAATTCTTCAACAACCGTGACTGGCCGGTAGCGTCGGCGCTGGCGGTGGTGATGCTGTTGATCCTCATCGTGCCGATCATTCTGTTCAACCGCAGTCAGGCCAAAGAACTGGAGGGCAAGGCATGAGAGGCTTCCGATTCTCGAACCTGATGTTGGTACTGGGCCTGATCTTCATCTACGCGCCCATGGTCATTCTGGTGATCTACTCGTTCAACGCCTCCAAGCTGGTGACGGTCTGGGGTGGCTGGTCGGTGAAGTGGTACGTCGGGCTACTCGACAACACCCAACTGATGAGCGCGGTCATGCGCTCGCTGGAAATCGCGCTGTACACGTCGATCGCTGCAGTGGCGCTGGGCACCATGGCGGCCTTCGTGCTGACACGCATCACCCGCTTCAAGGGCAAGACGTTCTTTGGCGGTCTGGTCACGGCGCCTTTGGTGATGCCCGAAGTGATCACGGGTCTGTCGCTGTTGCTGCTGTTCGTGGCGATGGCGCAGTTGCTCGGCTGGCCCGAGGAGCGCGGCGTTGTCACCATCTGGATCGCTCACACGACGTTCTGTGCGGCGTATGTGGCGGTGGTGGTGTCGGCGCGTCTGCGTGAGCTGGACATGTCCATCGAAGAAGCGGCAATGGACCTTGGCGCACGGCCGTGGAAGGTGTTCTTTTTGATCACCATCCCGATGATCGCGCCATCGCTGGCGGCGGGGGCGATGATGTCCTTCGCGCTGTCGCTGGACGACTTGGTACTGGCGAGCTTCGTCTCCGGCCCGGGCTCGACGACCCTGCCGATGGAAGTGTTCTCGGCGGTGCGCCTGGGTGTAAAGCCGGAGATCAACGCGATTGCCAGTTTGATTCTGCTGGCCGTGTCGATCGCGACCTTCCTGGTCTGGTTCTTTAGCCGCCGCGCGGAAAACAACCGCAAACGCGCGATCCAGCAAGCCATCGAAGAAGCTGCGGCAGACGGCTGGAAACAGCCGGACATCCGCCGTGCGAAGGCGGTCGAGTCGGTTTAATCCCGATCACTGCTCCAGTGAGATGTTCCCACTGAATGCACGCGATGCTTTTAGTGGGACTCCAGCCAGTCTCACGGGATGCACGCGATGCTATTAGTGGGACCGGCTTCAGCCGGGAAGAGGCCGGTGAGTGCGCTGTAGATGCTGCGGTGTAACGCCTGACGCCTTCCCGGCTAAAGCCGGTCCCACAAGTTGGCGTTCCAGCCAAATCCCACTGCATGCACGCGATGCTGTTAGTGGGACCGGCTTCAGCCGGGAAGAGGCCGGTGAGTACGCTGTAGATGCTGCGGTGTAACGCCTGACGCCTTCCCGGCTAAAGCCGGTCCCACAAGTTGGCGTTCCAGCCAAATCCCACTGAATGCACGCGATGCTTTTAGTGGGACCGGCTTCAGCCGGGAAGAGGCCGGTGAGTACGCTGTAGATGCTGAGGCGTAGCACCTGAGGCCTTCCCGGCTAAAGCCGGTCCCACAAGTTGGGACTCCAGCCAGTCTCACTGGATGCACGCGATGCTTTCAGTGGGACCGGCTTCAGCCGGGAAGAGGCCGGTGAGTACGCTGTAGATGCTGAGGTGTAGCACCTGACGCCTTCCCGGCTAAAGCCGGTCCGACAGTCGAGTTCACTCTCACTGATTGATCTCACCGGACTGATACCGGCCGTTGATCGTTCCCACGCTCTGCGTGGGAATGCATCTCCTGACGCTCCGCGTCACAGCGATGGACGCGGAGCGTCCCGGGCGGCATCCCCACGCGGAGCGTGGGGACGATCATCACTCACACAGGGTTATCGCCCCGGCACCAGCTTCAACACTTCTTTGCTGTTCCCCGCCACATCCCCTTCACTGAACCGCTCCGGCACGTACTCGCCGTTAATGTAGCGCTGCGCCTGGTCGGCGTAGTGCTTGTCGAACAGCACGCCGCTTTGGCCCACCGGGTTGATGCCCAACGCATGGGCCGGGTCTGCGAAGTCGATGAGGCGGCGCGTCGATGGCCCGTAAGTAACCGGCCATGGCGCGGGGCCCATGCTCGCTGACAGATTGTTCGGGACCTCATGGGTACCCGGCGCCGCGAACGGTCCGACATTGAACAGCATGTCCAGCGGCGGCTGTTTGCCCAGAGGATGTTCATGGGTCAGCGTGTGCGCCTTCCCCCACGTCCACTCATCCGGATTCTGCCCGTACAGCGATTTCAAATGAGAGACCGCTGCATGCCAGGCGACCTTCACCGTGTTGTCGCGGCTCTCGGGCTCTCGAGAATGGCGATTGTTCCACCACGGCGAATCCGCGTCGGTCGCCAGTCGCGGCAGGGCCATGTCAATAAGGCGGGTCGACAGCAGCGTGGTGAGCAGACCATCGCTCAGCTCGTCATGGAACACCTCATCGGTCAGGTTGAACAGGAACTGATTGAACAGCGTGGCCCCCACCGAATCCACGGAGTACTCACCGTTCCACGCCGCCAGGCGCTCAAGCAGATCGTGCTCCTCCGGCTCACTGACCACGCGGCGCAGCACTGGAATCAGCGGGGTGAGAATCTGCGCGGCGTAGTCCGTCCTGGTGCCGAGTTGCAGCGCCTTGCTGTTCTCAAGATTCCATTTCACCGTGTCGTCGCTCAGCTGGCGATTCAACCGGCGACCGCGCTCGGCGAGGTTGTAATAGCCCGGAATCTCCATGCCCGTAGGCGACACCGGCTGGAAGTTCGCCGAAACGATATAACCCCGTGTCGGGTTTTCTTCCTGCGGGTTTGCGCTGAAAGGGTAGAAGCCATTCTTGTCGGCCTGTTCAGAGCTGCCATCAAGGATGAACGTTGGATTGACCCCCACAGGCCGCTTGGGCAACTGCGCCGCAGCCCACCAACCGATATCGCCTTGGGCGTTGGCGTAAACGACGTTCAGGCCCGGCGACTGAATCTTCTCGGCGGCGCTGCGCATCTTCTCCAGCGTGTCGGCGCGGTTGGCTTCGTAAAAGCCCTGCAGGATCGGGTTGTCTGACTCCAGAAACGACCACCACATCGCAATCGGGGTATCGCTCGGCTGTTGCGCCCCGTTGGCGCCCAGCGCGTCATTGACGATCGGACCATGGGGTGACTGCCGCAGGGTAAGCGTGACGGGGGATTCACCCTTGACCGCGATCTGCTCGGTGCGGGACGTCATGTCCACCCAGGCGCCGTGGTACCAGACTTGATCGGGATTGTCGGGATTGGTCTTTTCGGCGATCAGGTCCAGATCATCGTTCTGGAACATCGTCAGGCTCCAGCCGAAATCCAGATTGTGGCCGAGCAGGGCGAAGGGATTGAGGGCCTGAAAATGCCCGTACAACTCAAAGCCCGGCGCGGTCAGCTGCGCTTCGTACCAGACCGCCGGCACCGAGAAACGAATGTGCGGATCGCCCGCCAGCAGCGGTTTGCCACTCTGGGTGCGGCTGCCGGACACTGCCCACGCATTGCTGCCCTCGAACTGCGGCAGGCCGGCTTTCTCCAGCGCCTGCTGGCTGAGCAGTGCCAGGTCATTGAGGCCTTTCCAGTCGTTGCCGGTCAGCGCAGGGGTTTGACTGACCCCTGAAGATTGTCCGAGCGCGCCTTTTGGCTGCCAGCCCGGATCGAAGACTTTCAGGTACTCCGGGCCCAGTTGATCCCGCACATAGGTCATCAGCGGCTCACTGCGAAACGCGGCCGCGAAGCTGTACGCCAGATACCCGCCGACGCTGAGGGTGTCCTGCGCCGTGAACGGTCGCTCGCGAATGCCCAGCACGTCGAACTCGATCGGTTTGGGATGCGTCGCCTGATATTGATTGATGCCGTCCAGATACGCTTGAAGCGCCTTCCACGCCGGCGTGTTCTTGTCCTGACGCGCGACATAGGCATCGGCGTGCTCGCGGATGCGCAGGCTGCGGAACAGCTTGTCGGTGTTGACCAGCTTGGGGCCAAGAACCTCAGCCAGCTCGCCGCGCGCCAGCCTGCGCAGGATTTCCATCTGAAACAGACGGTCCTGAGCGTGGACGTAGCCCAGGGCGCGGTACAGATCGTCTTGGTTGTCGGCACGTATATGCGGCACGCCGCGCTCGTCGTAAGCCACGGTGACCGGGGCCTGCAGCCCGGCGAGGCTCATTTCGCCATCGCGGAACGGCTGCTTGCCGTGGATGTACCAGGCACCCGCGCCCCCGATGAGCACCAACAGTGCGATGACGACGTAAAGGCTGCGTTTCATGCAGTGGCTCAAATGAGAATCGGAAAGTTTTGCAGGCTACAGATTTGTCTCGCGACTGGGTAGACGGACCGCCCATGGATTTAGGCCGCGTAACTTGCCACGCCGCAGCGGACAGATGACACTTCCGTGCGGCCGCTTCCTACACACTCTCATCTGGAATTCCGATGTCCGACACGTTTGACCCTGACCACCTGCGTGCTGAGCTATTGCCGCTGAGCGCGTCGCAAGCGCCGTCTGAAGAGGCCCGGGCTTATCAGCGTTTCTATGGTTTGAACGCGCTCGGCCCGGATGGCTCGATCAGCAGCCGGATCGGGCGCGTTGAAGTGGGTGGCTATGACATCGTCACGCAGTGGTGGATGCCGGACCAGCCAGTCGGCACGCTGGTGCTGATGCATGGCTTTTACGATCACGTCGGGCTGTATCGTCACGTCATCGACTGGGCGCTGGGCCTTGGGCTGTCGGTGATTGCCTGCGACTTGCCGGGCCATGGACTGTCCAGTGGGGCGCGGGCAAGCATTACTGACTTCGCGGAATATCAGGCAGTGCTTGATCGGCTTTTTATGGAAGCCGAGAGCCTCAACCTGCCGCAGCCGTGGCACCTGTGCGGGCAAAGCACCGGCGGCGCGATTGTCATCGACCACGTGCTGCATCATGGCGACGCCAGCCCGGCGCAGGGCCAGATCATCCTGCTGGCGCCGCTTGTGCGGCCGCGTGGCTGGGCCCTGTCGAAACTCAGCTATCACCTGCTGCGTGGCTTCGTAAAAGCCATTGACCGACGCTTCAGCGAAAACTCAAACGCCCCGACTTTTCTCCCCTTTCTACTGGCGGATCCGTTGCAGCCGCGACGCCTGCCGACGGTATGGGTGGGCGCGCTGGCCAAATGGATCGAGCGTATCGAACGCGCGCCGCGAAGCTGTCGCAGCCCGCTCATCGTGCAGGGCGAGTCGGACATGACCGTGGACTGGAAACACAATCTGCCGGTACTCAAGGACAAGTTCGCCGAGCCGCAGATCTTCATGTTGCACGAAGCGCGTCACCATCTGGTCAACGAGTCACCTGAGTTGCGCGCGCGGTTTTTTGAGTTTCTGACCCAGCGGATGGGGTAGGGGCTATCTAGTCTGTAGGAGCGTTGCTTGTCCCGCTATCTGCCGCGCAGCGGCAGCAGGTGTGGTGATTACGGCATGTCAGGATGATCGGGTTTCCGAACTTACGGCCGGTTCCCGCCCGATCGCGGGACAAGCCACGCTCCTACGCTTCCCGCAGCAGCCGATAATAGTTACTTCACAGTCTGCCCGACCGCCAATCCCGCGCGAACAGCGGCCAGCGCTGCCTGGTAATAGGCCTTGCCTTCGTTTGACTCGGCGAAGGTGGCGAACTCGTCCAGTTCTCCATCCGACAGGTCGCGGTAAACATAAAGCAGCGTGTTGTTCACGTCCTTGCCGATCTGCCCCATGAGCCGCTGACGCTGACTGTCGAGCATCGCCTGGGTCGTTCCGCCGCCCATCAGGCCTGGAATCATCGAACTCAGGCTGTCGGCGGCGACGCCAGCAATCGCCATGCTGACCTCGGCGCCAGCTTCCTTGGCGGGGAGCGCGTTGGCCAGGTGGCCGATGATCAGCAGACGATTGTCGTCCGCCTGAATGTGCGGCAGGCCTTGAGCGTTTTTGGCCAGTTGGTCCGGGCGCGTCGCGGTGAGCTCGGCACTGACGATCTTGCGACCTAGCGGCGACTGGAAAAACTGCAGTGCAGGGTTCGGGTCCTGCAGCGTCTGGCGCAGCATTTGCTCCCCGCGCTGGTCCATCGCCTGCGGGGCAAAACGCTGATTGCTGTTGCTCACCAGAGCGTCGAACACAGCCGGTGGAAGGCTGTTGCGGTAACGCTGTTGGGCGGCTTTCAAGGCATCGACAAAATGAGCGCGTTGTTCCGGCCAGCCGGCGAGCTTGTACAGCTGATCGTGGCCGTCTGCCCAGGCGGGCAAAGTGCAGAACATCAACAGCAGGAAAAACAGACGGCGCATTAGAGACTCCTGTCGGCAGGCCGCCATTCTCGGTGGGTCAGCGGGGATTTGTCGAGTTAACACTTGCCAGACCCCGCTAAAAACCTCGGGTTCGATCAGCGGCAGGACAAAACCGCCGGGCGTATTCAAACCCGCAAAAATATTCCTCATTCGCCGGACTGCAGGCTCTGTCGAATTAATCGGGGTATGGATACTATGCGCGCCATGCGCATATCCCCTGATCACCCGCTTCTGTTGCGAATTGTCGACGACCTGGCCGAGCGTGGCTGGTCGCAGCAGAACATCTTCCTGCCCGACACCCTGACCGGTGAACTGGCGCTTGAATGCCGCACGCGTGCCGTTCAGGGAGAGCTCGCGCCTGCAGCAGTGGGGCGAGGGTCGGCGCAGGAGGTTCGCGAGGGGATTCGCGGCGATCACATTCAGTGGCTGGAGGCGGGGCAGGCCGAGCCCTGCGATCGTTATCTGGATCTGATGGAGAGCCTGCGTCAAGCGCTGAACCGGGGCCTGTTTCTGGGCCTTGAGGATTATGAAAGCCACTTTGCGCTCTATCCGCCCGGCGCCTTCTACCTCAAGCATGTCGACCGCTTTCGCGATGACGACAAACGCATGGTTTCGGCGGTCGTCTACCTCAACGACGGCTGGTTGCCGGAGCACGGCGGCCAGTTGCGGATGTACCTCAAAGACGGTGTCGAGTATGACGTGCAACCCACTGGCGGCTGCCTTGTGGTGTTCCTCTCGGGCGACATGCCCCACGAAGTCATGCCCTCGACCCGCGAGCGGCTGTCACTGACCGGCTGGTTCAGGCGGCGCGGGAATGAACCGTTCGAGTTGTAACTGGCTTCCTCTCCGTCTGCATCGGTCCAACATGAAATCTTCTACATCCCGCCACTCAGCGAAATACTTCGCGGCCAACCGCAGCTAAGGTAAAGGCTGTTCCTGAGCGGTTGTCTGTCGGCAACGAGAAGCTTCAATCCCCGAACCCGCCAGCCGCACATCGATAAAAACGGAGAGATCATGAAGACGTTATTTGCGAGAACTGCCCTGACCGGACTGCTGTTGGGGGCGAGCTTGCTGGCCCAGGCCGACGACATGCCACGCACGGCATCACCTGCGGGCGCCGAGGTTTACATCATCTCACCGAAGGATGGCGCGACCGTCAACGGCGCATTCAAGGTGCAGTTCGGCCTCAAGGGCATGGGCGTTGCCCCGGCCGGCGTTGACGTCCCGGACACCGGCCATCATCACCTGCTGATCGACGTCAAGGATCAGCCCGACATGAACGCGCCGCTGCCAACCACTGACAACATCCGCCACTTCGGCAAAGGCCAGACCGAAACCGAGCTGAATCTCACACCGGGTCAGCACACCCTGCAACTGCTGGTCGGCGACAAGAACCATGTCCCGCTGAACCCGCCAGTTGAATCGCAGAAGATCACCATCACCGTCAAGTAACGCCTATTCGCAGATGGCATGGATGGCGTGGACTCCGTCGTCCTACGGATTTAGGGACGCCGCATAGGCGTGTGTCGCCGCAATCCCGGTGTAGGAGCGCGCTTGCCCGCGAATGCGATCTGTCTGTGCCATCCATGTTGGATGACTCACCGCCTCTGCATAATCCGCCCGCGCGGCGCACAAAAAAAGGAGACCCGAAGGTCTCCTTTTTATCACCCCGAAACCAATGTCTTAGAACAAAACGCGGCTACGGATGGTGCCTTTGATGTGCTGCAGTTTCTCTTGCGCCAGATCGGAATACTCGGCGTCGACGTCGATGACCACGTAACCGACCTTCTCGTTGGTCTGCAGGAACTGACCGGAGATGTTGATACCGTTTTCGGCGAAGACCTTGTTGATCTCCATCAGCACGCCCGGGATGTTCTGGTGGATGTGCAGCAGGCGGTGCTTGCCTGGGTGAGCCGGCAGGGCCACTTCCGGGAAGTTGACCGAGGAGACCGACGTACCGTTGTCGCTGTACTTGACCAGTTTCTCTGCCACTTCCAGACCGATGTTGGCTTGGGCCTCAGCGGTCGAGCCGCCGATGTGCGGTGTCAGGATCACGTTGTCCAGGCCACGCAGAGGGCTTTCGAACACGTCGTCGTTGGAGCGTGGCTCGACCGGAAACACGTCGATGGCCGCGCCGATCAGGTGCTGATCCTTGATCGCGTCAGCCAGGGCGTCGAGCTCGACCACCGTGCCGCGTGCCGCGTTGATCAGGATGGCGCCCTTCTTCATCGTGCGAATTTCTTTCTCGCCGATCATCCACTGGGTTTCGTTGGTTTCCGGAACGTGCAGGGTGACGATGTCGGCCATGCCCAGCAGCTCGTTCAGGCTAGACACCTGAGTGGCGTTGCCCAGCGGCAGCTTGGTCAGGGTGTCGTAGAAGTACACCTGCATGCCCAAGCCTTCAGCCAGGACCGACAGCTGAGTGCCGATCGAGCCGTAGCCGATGATGCCGAGCTTCTTGCCGCGAATCTCGAACGAGTTGGCCGCGCTCTTGATCCAGCCGCCACGGTGGCAGGAAGCGTTCTTCTCCGGGATACCGCGCAGCAGCAGGATGGCCTCGGCCAGCACGAGCTCCGCCACCGAACGGGTGTTGGAGTAGGGGGCGTTGAACACAGCGATGCCGCGTTCACGGGCTGCGTTCAGGTCAACCTGGTTGGTACCGATGCAGAAGCAGCCGACCGCGACCAGTTTCTTGGCGCTGTCGAACAGTTCTTCAGTCAGTTGGGTGCGGGAACGAATACCGATGAAATGAGCGTCGGCAATCTTTTCCTTCAGTTCGGCTTCCGGCAGAGACTTGGTGTGGTACTCAATGCTGGTGTAACCGGCGGCCTTCAGGACGTCGACCGCGGACTGGTGGACGCCTTCGAGAAGAAGGAACTTGATCTTGCTCTTGTCGAGGGAAGTCTTGCTCATCTGCGTAAACCTGTGTCCCGGAGAGAAATGGCAGTAAGTGAAGCGCGCGCAAATCGGCCGAAAGCTCGATTGGCGGGGGGCGTATGCTAGCATATGCACCCCGCGAAACACCCCATTCCTGGACGTGAGCCGTTCTCAGGATGACCATGAATTGTTCGAGAGTTCTGTTGATGACCCATCCTGCGCTGATAGATGAGCTGAAGACCCTGGTTGAGCCTGGCAAGGTCCTGACCGACGCCGATTCCCTCGAAACCTACGGCAAGGACTGGACCAAACATTTCGCGCCCGCACCCACTGCCATCGTCTTCCCCAAGACCACCGAACAGGTCCAGGCGATCGTCCGCTGGGCCAATGATCGCAAGGTTGCGCTGGTCCCGTCGGGCGGCCGCACCGGGTTGTCCGCCGCCGCCGTTGCCGCCAACGGTGAGGTGGTCGTCAACTTCGATTACATGAATCAGGTGCTCGAACTCAACCTGACAGACCGCACTGCCATCTGCCAGCCAGGCGTGGTCACCAAGCAGCTGCAGAATCTCGCCGAAGAAAACGGCTTGTATTACCCGGTGGACTTCGCGTCGTCGGGCTCCAGCAACATCGGCGGCAACATCGGCACCAACGCCGGCGGGATCAAAGTGATTCGCTACGGCATGACCCGCAACTGGGTCGCGGGCCTCAAGGTGGTCACCGGCAAGGGCGACCTGCTCGAACTGAACAAAGACCTCATCAAAAACGCCACCGGCTACGACATGCGTCAGCTGTTCATTGGCGCTGAAGGCACGCTGGGCTTCGTGGTCGAGGCGACCATGCGTCTGGACCGTGCGCCGAAAAACCTCACCGCGATGGTTCTCGGGACCACCGATTTCAACGCCATCATGCCGGTGCTGCACGCGTTCCAGAGCAAGCTGGACCTCACCGCATTCGAGTTCTTCTCGGACAAGGCGCTGGCCAAGGTCATGGCTCGCGGTGACGTACCGTCCCCGTTCGAAACCGAATGCCCGTTCTACGCACTGCTGGAATTCGAAGCGACCACCGAAGAAGTGGCGAACCACGCGCTGGAAACCTTCGAGCACTGCGTCGAGCAGGGCTGGGTACTGGATGGCGTGATGAGCCAGAGCGACCAGCAACTGCAGAATCTGTGGAAACTGCGCGAATACATTTCTGAAACCATTTCCCACTTCACGCCGTACAAGAACGACATCTCGGTCACCGTTTCAAAGGTCCCGGCGTTTCTCGCGGAAGTGGACGCGATCGTTGGCCAGCATTACCCGGATTTCGAAATCGTCTGGTTCGGCCATATCGGCGACGGCAACCTGCACCTGAACATCCTCAAGCCGGAAAACCTGAGCAAGGACGAGTTCTTTGCCAAGTGCGCGACGGTGAACAAGTGGGTGTTCGAGATCGTGCAGAAGTACAACGGCTCAATCTCCGCAGAACACGGCGTCGGTATGACCAAGCGTGACTACCTGCACTACAGCCGCTCGCCGGTGGAAATCGAATACATGAAGGCCGTCAAGGCGGTGTTCGACCCGAACGGCATCATGAACCCCGGCAAAATCTTCGCGGTGTAAGCGGTTCCCCCATTACAACAAGCATTTCAGGAGCGCTCATGAGCTATCAGCACAAGTACGTCGACGGCACCAAGGTTCACTTTCCGCTGGGTAAAGTCGTCTGCATCGGCCGCAATTACGCCGAGCACGCCAAGGAACTGGACAACCCGGTACCGACCGAACCATTGCTGTTCATTAAGCCGGGCAGCTGCGTGGTCGGGATCGAGGGTGGCTTCAGCATTCCTCAGGACCGTGGTTCGGTGCACTACGAAGCCGAGATCGTCGTGCTGATCGGCAAGCCGCTGAGCAAGAACCCAAGCCGCGAAGAAGTCCTCGACGCGATCTCCGGCTTCGCACCGGGCCTGGACCTGACGCTGCGCGACGTGCAGTCGAAGCTGAAAGAGAAAGGCCTGCCGTGGGAAATCGCCAAGTCGTTCGACGGCGCGGCGGTCATTGCGCCGTTCGTATCCGCTGACGCCTACCCCGATCTGACCGACATCGCCATTCGCCTGACCATCAACGGCGAAGTCCGTCAGGACGGCAACAGCAGTCACATGCTCAACCCGATCGTGCCGATGATCCAGCACATGGCGTCGCAGTTCTCGCTGCAGGCCGGTGACCTGATCATGACCGGCACGCCCGCAGGCGTAGGACCATTCACTGTTGGCGATGAGATCGTGCTGGAGCTGACAGGCCAGAGCCGTTTCGAAAGCGACGTTCGCGGATGACACAGCGTAAAAGCCGTCTGCGTTTCCGTTGGTGGTGGCTGCTCGTTGCAGCGCTGGTGATCCTGGCTGGTCTGTCGTACGCCTGGCACTGGGACGATCGCGGCATGTTGTGGCTGCGCGAGCGCAACGTCACGCCGGCCGAGCGCGCGGCGGGTATCTGGCTGCCGGATTACAAGGTCGACATCGACGCCAAGCCGCTGGCCGGCATGGAAAAGGACGAGGCCTCGGATCTGTCTTACGACCCGGCGACCAAAACCCTGTACTCGGTGATGGGCAAAAACCCTTTCCTTTCCGAGATCACGCTGACCGGCGATGTGATTCGCAAGATTCCGCTTGAAGGCTGGGGCAACCCTGAAGGTGTTGCCGTTCTGGGCGACGGCCTGATTGCCATCGTCGATGAGCGCCAGCACTTGATGACCATCGTCCACGTCACGCCCGAAACCAAAACGTTGAACATCGCCGACTTCCCCAAGTACGACCTCGGTCGGTCGAGGGATCAGAATAAAGCGTTCGAAGGCGTGGCCTGGGACCCACGGGATCAGCAGTTCCTGTTTGGCGAAGAGCGTCCGCCAGCGCTGTACAGCTGGAAAGCCGATGGCAGCAGCGAAGTGAAAGGCGAGAAGCGCAAGCTGATCAATGACAACCTGATCGTGCGCAATCTGTCGTCCCTGTACGCGGACCAGAAGACCGGACATTTGCTGGTGCTGTCCGCCGAGTCACACATGCTGCTGGAGCTGGACGGCAAGGGTAATCAGGTCAGCTTCATGACGCTGCTGCACGGGTTCAACGGTCTGAGCGACACGATCCCGCGCGCGGAAGGCGTGGCGATGGACGAGAACGGCACGATTTACATGGTCAGCGAGCCCAACCTGTTTTACAGCTTCAAGCGGCAGTGACGCCGGGCCGGTTTCGGCTTGAGCGTCTTCGCGTTCCCGCTTGAACCTGAAAAGGTCGAACGAGATGTCACATCGCTTTCAGTTTGGCTTCAGAATACGGTGCTATTAAATTCGCCCCACTGAAGTCGAGCCCCCTGCATGCGTCGTGTCACCCCGTTCCAGAGCGTCGCGCTCACGTTACTTGTCCTGTTGATACTGACCGCGTCGTTTTTTGTGGCGCGCGAATACCGGGTCATCGAGCGGCTCTGGTTCAACTGGTACGTGCTCTGGCAATCCAGTGACGCTCAAGCGCTGGGCCTCGACGCCTATGAGGTCGAGATTGAGGCGCGGGCCATCGACGGTTTGGAGGCGAACGTCTCGGCCCTCAGCTTTGATCCGCAGCGCAAGACCCTCTTTACCGTCACCAACAAAAACCCCGAGTTGGTCGAGCTGAGCCTGGAAGGGCGGATTCTCAGACGAATTCCCCTGACCGGGTTCGGGGACGCCGAAGCGGTCGAGTACATCAGCCCCGGAATCTACGTTATCAGCGACGAGCACAGTCAGAGGCTGATCAAGGTTCACGTGGATGACGACACGACTTTCCTCGACGCGGCCGATGCCGAGCAGCTGACCCTGGGCATCGACGCCGGCGGCAACAACGGCTTTGAAGGCCTGGCCTACGATAATCAGGGCCGCCGCCTGTTCGTCGCCAAAGAGCGGCGGCCGGTGCAGATCATCGAAGTGCGCGGCTTTCCCGACGCGGGAACCCACTCCCCCAACATCCTTGAAGTGACGTCCAGCAAGCAGCGGGATGCGGGCCTGTTCGTTCGTGACCTTTCCAGTCTGCAGTTCGATGAACGCAGTGGGCATTTGCTGGCGCTGTCGGATGAGTCGCGGCAGATTCTCGAGCTGGACACCGAGGGTAAGCCGGTCGCCAACGTGTCACTGACCAAGGGCAGCATGGGCCTGAGCAAAAGCGTGCCCCAGGCCGAGGGCATCGCCATGGGGGACGACGGCACGTTGTACGTCGTGAGCGAACCGAACCTGTTTTATGTGTTCAAGAAGCGCTGAGGGCAAGGCATCCCCGCTTGGGTTCGCCTTGCCCCGCAACCATTAGCGCTTGAGGGTTTTCACGCCTTCTTGAGTGCCCAGCAGCAGCAGATCCGCCGGGCGCGCGGCGAACAGGCCGTTGGTGACGACACCGACGATGTTATTGATCTGCGCTTCCACTTCCGACGGGTTGGTGATGTTCATGTTGTGCACATCGAGGATGATGTTGCCGTTGTCTGTCAGCACGCCCTCGCGGTAAACCGGGTCGCCGCCTAGCTTCACCAGTTCGCGGGCCACATGGCTGCGAGCCATCGGGATCACTTCGACCGGCAGGGGAAACGCGCCCAGCACCGGCACCAGCTTGCTTGCGTCAGCGATGCAGATGAAGGTTTTCGCCACGGCGGCAACGATCTTCTCGCGGGTCAGGGCTGCACCGCCGCCTTTGATCAGGTTCAAGTGCTCGTCGCTTTCATCGGCGCCGTCGACGTAAAACTCCAGATCGCTGACCGTGTTCAGCTCATACACCGGAATCCCGTGACCCTTGAGGCGTGCAGCCGTTGCGTCGGAGCTCGCGACTGCGCCGTCGAACGCGCCTTTGTGCAGGGCCAGTGCGTCGATGAAGCAATTGGCGGTAGAGCCGGTGCCCACGCCCACGATGCTTTTGTCGTCGAGTTTCGGAAGGATGAAATCGACGGCGGCCTGGGCAACGGCCTGTTTGAGTTGATCCTGGGTCATGCGAGGTGGGCTCCGGTTGAGAATGACGACCTGTAAGCGCGCTTGCCCACGAAGGCGGTGTGTCAGCGACGAATCGGTGACAGCGGGAATGCCATCGCGGTCTAGCGTGCTGTTACAGGGGATAGCGATAGGTCCGAGGGCCGGCAGTATAACGACATGCCGTGGTCAAAGCCTGAGTCTTGATGTGGTCGTGCGCCGGGGCGAGGGGTAGACTTCCGGGTCTTGCCCCTTCGCCAGCGATTCTTCCCCGATGCTCGAGCACTACGTCAAAAAGATCCTCAACTCCCGCGTCTATGACGTTGCCGTGGAAACCCCGCTGCACGCCGCACGCCAGCTTTCCGCGCGCCTGGGCAACAACGTGCTGCTCAAGCGCGAAGACCTGCAGCCGGTGTACTCCTTCAAGATTCGTGGCGCCTACAACAAGCTGGCGCAGCTGAGCCCGGAAGAACTGGCGCGGGGCGTGGTGACGGCATCGGCGGGCAACCACGCCCAGGGCCTGGCGCTGGCGGCGAAGACCCTAGGAGTGGCGGCGACCATCGTGATGCCGAAGACCACCCCAGAGATCAAAGTCGAAGGCGTGCGCTCCCGGGGCGGAAAAGTCGTACTCCATGGCGACTCGTTTCCCGAGGCGCTGGCGTATTCGCTGAAACTGGTTGAGGAACACGGCTACGTCTACGTTCACCCGTACGACGACCCTGACACCATCGCCGGGCAAGGCACGGTGGCGATGGAAATCCTGCGTCAGCATCAGGGGCCGCTGGATGCGATCTTCGTCCCGGTCGGTGGCGGCGGGCTGATCGCCGGCATCGCGGCGTACGTGAAATACCTGCGTCCGGAAATCAAGGTGATCGGCGTCGAGCCGGATGACTCCAATTGCCTGCAACAGGCCATGGCCTACGGCGAGCGCGTGGTGCTGCAACAGGTCGGGCTGTTCGCCGATGGCGTGGCCGTGGCGCAGATCGGTCAGTACACCTTCGAGATCTGCAAGGATTACGTTGATGAGGTGATCACCGTCAGCACTGACGAGATTTGCGCGGCGATCAAGGACATTTACGACGACACCCGCTCAATCACTGAACCCTCCGGCGCCTTGGGCGTGGCCGGGATCAAGAAGTACACCGAACAGTACGAAGTCACCGGGCAGACGTTTGTCGCCATCGACTCCGGCGCCAACGTCAACTTCGACCGCCTGCGCCATGTGGCCGAGCGCGCTGAACTGGGCGAAGGCCGCGAGGCAATCATTGCCGTGACCATTCCGGAACAGGCGGGCAGCTTCAAGGCGTTCTGCGAAGCGATCGGCAAACGGCAGATCACCGAATTCAACTACCGCTACCACACCGACCGCGAGGCGCACATCTTCGTCGGCGTGCAGACACACCCCGACACCGACCCTCGCAAAGCCCTGATCGCGAGTCTGACGGAACAGGGCTTCCCGGTGCTGGACCTGACCGACAACGAACTGGCCAAGCTGCACCTGCGGCACATGGTCGGCGGGCATTCGGAGCGGGTCAGCGATGAGGTGGTGCTGCGCTTTGAATTCCCGGAGCGTCCGGGTGCACTGTTCAATTTCCTGAACAAGCTGGGCGGGAAATGGAATATTTCGATGTTCCACTACCGCAATCACGGCGCGGCGGATGGCCGAGTGGTGGCGGGGTTGGTGGTGCCGGAAGATGAGCGGCATCTAGTGCCGCAGGCGCTGGCGGAGATTGGTTACCCGTATTGGGACGAGACCAAGAACCCGGCGTACAAACTGTTTTTGGGGTGAGCTCCGAAGACTGACACTGCTGACTTCAGCGGTTCATGCCCGGGACTGTAGGAGCTAGGCTTGTCCCGCGATCTGCCGGGAACCGGCAGCAATACCGTGCATGCGGTCTCCGGACTGAAAAAGCAAGGTCGCTCATGGGCTGCCGCTTCGCGCCAGATCGCGGGACAAGCCACGCTCCTACAGGATCAACAGCGGCGGCGACATGCAACCGGCTGCTAATCTTCAAACACCGCCAGACACAGGGACACGAACACAATGGAACACTTCGCTGCACTGAAAATCCTGCACGTCGTCAGCACGGTGCTGCTGTTCATCTGCGCGCTGGGGCTGATCGTCTGGATTGTCCGTGGACGTCGGGCCGGCGATGCGACGGTTCAGAACCGCGCCATGCAACGGCCGTGGGCATTTGTCTGGGTGCTGATGGGCGTGTGCCTGATAACCCTGCCGATCAGCGGTTGGTGGCTGGTGCACTACGCTGGCTGGCCGCTGGGACAGACCTGGCTGCTGGGGGCGAGTGTGCTGTATCTCTTCGGCGCCTTGAGCTGGGCCTGGCTGGCGGTGCGGGTCAATCGCCTGCGCCGGCCGGTGATCGTGGGTAATTCCCGCTTCACACTCGCCCTGGCCATCTTCAGCGTGGTCTGCTTCGTGGCGATTGCCGGTCTGATGGGTGCCAAACCGGTTTAAACCTCATTTCGCAGTGACACCAGAGGCAGACCATGGATTGGGGTTGCCTGACCCATTTTTTCGCGGGCAAGCGCGCTCCTACAGAGGCGCGGTGACTTGTAGAAATGAGCTTGCTCGCGAAGGCTTTTCAGTCGCGCAGTGAAATCACCGGCCAGCCGCGACGGGTGGCCTCGGCGCGCAGCTTTTCATCAGGATCGACCGCGACCGGGTGGGCGACCTGCTCCAGCAGTGGCAAATCGTTCATAGAATCACTGTAGAACCAGCTGTCATCCAGGTTGAAGCCATTCTCTTCGATCCAGCGGTTCAGGCGTGTCACTTTGCCCTCGCGGAAGCACGGCACGTCAGTGGTGCGCCCGGTGTAGCGGCCATCGACGATCTCGCACTCGGTCGCCAGCAACGTGTCGATGCCCAGCCGGGCCACGATCGGTGCGGTGACGAAACGGTTGGTCGCCGTGATCACCACCAGCTTGTCGCCAGCGTCGCGGTGTTTGGCGATGAGGGCCATGGCTTTCGGCAGGATCAGGGGCTCGATGCAGTCGCGCATGAATTCCCGGTGCCATTCGTCGAGCTGCGCCATGTCAGTGCGGCCGAGAATCTCCAGGCTGAAATTCAAGTAGTCGGTCAGGTTCAGCGTGCCGGCCAGATAGTCCTGATAAAAGGCATCGTTGCGTGCCTTGTAGGCAGCGCCGTCCAAGATGCCCCGTTCGCACAGGTAATCGCCCCAGGCATGGTCGCTGTCGCCGCCGAGGAGGGTGTTGTCGAGGTCGAAGAGGGCCAGACGCATGGGCTTTACTCGCTGAAATATCAGAAAAAAGAGCACAAGAATACGAGGTTTGCCTAAGAGATCGCATCTATTAATGCAGTTGTCACGATAAGCTGTCGCAGCCTCGTTGCTGCCTTCACGATCTTTGTGGAACAATGCGGCGACATGCGTTTGCGAGGTTGTAGCCGTGATCGACCCCGATGGTTTTCGCCCTAATGTCGGGATAATTCTGACAAATGATGCTGGTCAGGTCTTATGGGCTCGGCGCATCAATCAAGACGCCTGGCAGTTTCCACAGGGGGGTATCAACCCTCAGGAGACACCGGAAGACGCGCTTTACCGTGAATTGAATGAAGAAGTCGGGCTGGAACGGCATGATGTTGAAATTCTTGCCTGCACCCGGGGTTGGTTGCGCTATCGTCTGCCGCAACGTTTGGTCCGTACCCACAGCCAGCCGCTGTGCATCGGCCAGAAGCAAAAATGGTTTCTCCTGCGCCTGATCTCCAACGAGCAGCGGGTGCGGATGGATTTGACCGGCAAACCGGAGTTCGATGGCTGGCGTTGGGTCAGTTATTGGTACCCGTTGGGCCAGGTGGTGACATTCAAGCGCGAGGTATATCGCCGCGCACTCAAAGAGCTTGCCCCGCGCCTGTTGGCGCGCGACTGACACGGAGTTCGACCCCGAGCCATGCTCAATACGCTGCGCAAGATCGTCCAGGAAGTTAACTCCGCCAAGGATCTCAAGGCGGCGTTGGGCATTATTGTATTGCGCGTAAAAGAGGCCATGAGCAGCCAGGTCTGCTCGGTCTATCTGCTCGATCCTGAAGCGAACCGCTTCGTGCTGATGGCCACCGAAGGCCTGAACAAGCGCTCGATCGGCAAGGTGAGCATGGCCCCGAACGAGGGCCTCGTGGGTCTGGTCGGTACGCGTGAAGAACCGCTGAACCTTGAAAACGCCGCCGATCACCCTCGTTATCGCTACTTTGCCGAAACCGGCGAAGAGCGCTACGCCTCGTTTCTCGGTGCGCCGATCATCCACCACCGCAGGGTAGTGGGCGTCCTGGTCATCCAGCAAAAGGAGCGCCGTCAGTTCGACGAGGGCGAAGAAGCCTTCCTTGTGACGATGAGCGCCCAGCTCGCCGGTGTTATCGCCCATGCGGAAGCTACCGGCTCCATCCGTGGACTGGGCCGGCAGGGCAAGGGCATTCAGGAAGCGCGATTCGTCGGCGTGCCGGGTTCGCCAGGCGCTGCGGTCGGCACCGCGCTGGTCATGCTGCCGCCGGCAGACCTCGAAGTCGTGCCGGACAAAACCGTCACCGACATCACCGCTGAACTGAAACTGTTCCAGACTGCGCTTGAAGGCGTTCGCAATGACATGCGCACCCTTTCGGCGAAGTTGGCGACACAATTACGTCCTGAAGAGCGCGCGTTGTTCGATGTGTACCTGATGATGCTCGACGATGCGTCGCTGGGCAGCGAAGTTACCAACGTCATCAAAACCGGCCAGTGGGCCCAGGGCGCGTTGCGTTCGGTGGTCAACGAGCACGTCAAACGCTTCGAGCTGATGGACGACGCCTATCTGCGTGAACGCGCATCGGACGTCAAAGACCTGGGTCGCCGCCTGCTGGCCTACCTTCAGGAGGCGCGCCAGCAAACACTGGTCTACCCCGACAACACCATTCTGGTCAGCGAAGAGCTCTCGCCCGCGATGCTTGGCGAGGTGCCGGAGGGCAAGTTGGTGGGGCTGATTTCGGTACTCGGCTCGGGCAACTCCCACGTCGCCATTCTGGCCAGGGCCATGGGTATTCCCACGGTCATGGGTGTGGTGGACCTGCCGTACTCGAAAGTCGACGGCATCCAGCTGATCGTCGACGGCTACCATGGCGAAGTCTTCACCAATCCCTCCGAGATCCTGATCAAGCAGTACTCCGTCGTCGTCGAAGAGGAGCGTCAGCTCTCTCAAGGCCTAGACGCGCTGCGTGAATTGCCGTGCGTGACCCTCGACGGTCACCGCATGCCGCTGTGGGTCAATACCGGTCTGCTGGCAGACGTGGCCCGTGCGCAACAGCGAGGCGCGGAAGGCGTGGGCCTGTACCGCACCGAAGTGCCGTTCATGATTCAGCAGCGGTTCCCGAGCGAGAAAGAACAGCTCGCCATTTACCGTGAGCAACTGGCGGCGTTCCACCCGTTACCGGTGACGATGCGAACGCTGGACATCGGCGGCGACAAGTCGCTGTCGTACTTCCCGATCAAGGAAGACAACCCGTTCCTCGGCTGGCGCGGCATTCGCGTGACGCTGGATCACCCGGAAATCTTTCTGGTGCAGACCCGCGCCATGCTCAAGGCCAGCGAAGGCTTGAACAACCTGCGGATTCTGTTGCCGATGATCTCCGGCACCCACGAAACCGAAGAGGCGTTGCACCTGATCCACCGGGCGTGGGGCGAAGTGCGCGATGAAGGCACCGACGTGCCGATGCCACCGGTGGGCGTGATGATTGAAGTCCCGGCGGCGGTCTATCAGACCCGTGAGCTGGCGCGTCAGGTGGATTTCCTGTCCGTCGGCTCCAACGACTTGACCCAGTATTTGCTGGCGGTCGACCGCAACAACCCGCGCGTGGCGGATTTGTACGACTACCTGCACCCGGCGGTGCTTCAAGCTCTGCAGAGTGTAGTGCGCGATGCCCACGCCGAAGGCAAGCCGGTGAGCATCTGCGGCGAAATGGCCGGTGATCCTGCGGCGGCGGTGCTGCTGATGGCGATGGGCTTCGACAGCCTGTCGATGAACGCCACCAACTTGCCGAAAGTGAAGTGGATGCTGCGCCAGATCAACCTGAGCATGGCCAAAGACCTGTTGGCCCAACTGATGAAGAACGACAATCCCCAAGTCATCAGCAGTTCGCTGCAACTGGCGCTGAGGAATCTGGGCCTGTCGCGGATGATCAATCCGGGGTCTGTGAAGGGGCATTGAGGGCTGGCGCTGCGCTGCTCTTAGTGGGACCGGCTTCAGCCGGGAAGAGGCCAGATCAGTCGCCCTCAAATGTGCGGTGTGACACAGGACGCTTTCCCGGCTAAAGCCGGTCCTACAAGGGTAAGCCCGCCGCACCAGCAGACGCGCAGCAGTTTATGTAGGACCGGCTTTAGCCGGGAAGAGGTGCAGTCAAATCCTCAGATCTACCTCTCCCAATCTCCCGCCATACGGCCCAAAGCTGCGCTCGATCAGGCGCCGGCTGCCATCCCCATTAACCAGCAATACCGTGCTCGCCCGCGTGCCGTAATTGGGGCTGGCGATGAACACGCTCGACAGCAATTTCTCCGTCGCGAGCCCAACGCCGGTGCTCGGCAGTTCAGCGTCCGGCGCAGGCGCGTGGTCGGCAAGAAAACCAAACAGCGCTTCGGGATCAGGCGCGTGCAGCTGTTCGGACAGGGCGGCTTTGGCTTTCACCAGCTTCGGCCACGGCGTGTCGAGCCCGGCGTTGGACACCCCGTAAACGCCTGCTTCCAGGCGGCGGGGTGTCGGGTCGTTTGCATTGAGGAAGTGCAACTGGTGAAGATCACCCACCAGCAAGTTGAACCCGCCGTACTCCGCCGAACGCGCGGCGACATCACGCAAATACTCGTCAGTCGCAACTTCATTGTTTAAAAAACCAGCAACCAATTCGCCCCGCGAACGACGGCCAGGTGGCTTGCCCGGCTCGCGGATATTGGTCAGCGCTGCGAATCGTCCGTCAGCATTGATCCCCAGCCACGTCCCGCCCGCTTCAAGATCGCGCCCCGCATACACTTGCGGCGCGTCTTCCCACTGGGCCAGCGGCAGCGTAGGGCGGGCGTAGAACTCGTCACGATTGGCCGCCAGAATCAGCGGCTGAGGGTGCGACGGTCGCCAGGCGAAGACGATAAGGCACATGGATGACTCCTTTTTGCGCCACTTTACCCACCCCGCACGCCGACATCCATCGCACGCTGCTAGAGCGGATCGGCGCGGTCCGGTAACATGCCGCACTGTTTTTGAGAGATGTCCGCGCCAGCCGTGGCGACATCGTCGGCGTGCGGGTTTGCCAACGCGGTCGCTCTTGCACCAAGTTTCATCATTATTGGGTGGCACCACCTGCTACCGCCGCCGCATAGTTCTGCTTCGTCGCTCAATGAGCGCTTCTATTTCAAGGAGTCGCAATGCTGCCTTACCCGCAGATTGACCCGGTAGCCGTGGCCATCGGTCCGCTGCAAATTCACTGGTACGGCCTGATGTATCTGGTCGGTATCGGCAGTGCCTGGTACCTGGCATCCCGTCGCCTGAATCGCTTTGACCCGACGTGGACCAAAGAAAAGCTCTCGGACATGATTTTCTGGGTCGCCATGGGCGTCATCGTCGGCGGGCGTCTCGGCTACGTCCTGTTCTACGATCTGCCCAACTACATCGCCAACCCGCTGCTGATCCTTGAAGTGTGGAAGGGCGGCATGGCGTTCCACGGCGGCTTTATCGGCGTGATGATTGCGACTTACTGGTTCGGCAAGCGCAACGGCAAGTCGTTCTTCCAGCTCATGGACTTCATCGCACCCATGGTGCCGATTGGTCTGGGCGCCGGGCGCATCGGCAACTTCATCAACGCCGAACTGTGGGGCAAGCCGACTGATCTGCCTTGGGCCATGGTTTTCCCCACCGACCCTGCGCAACTGCCGCGCCACCCGTCACAGCTCTACCAGTTCGCGCTGGAAGGCGTGGCCTTGTTCGTCATTCTCTATTTCTTCTCCCGCAAGCCGCGTCCGACCATGGCCGTTTCCGGCATGTTCGCGCTGTTCTACGGCATCTTCCGCTTCGTGGTGGAATTCGTCCGCGTGCCGGATGCCCAGCTCGGTTATCTGGCCTGGGGCTGGGTCACCATGGGGCAGATCCTCAGCCTGCCGATGATCATTGGCGGTCTGGTGCTGATCTGGCTTGCTTACCACCGCGCGCCCGCTGCCAACAACGCTGCAGCGTGACGCGTCGGCTACATTTGCTGAACGCCGGGCCTGTAGGGTTCGGCGGATTCACCGAAACAGAGGGCCTTTGGTCATGAAGCAATACCTTGAACTGCTGCAGGACGTCATCAACAACGGAACCCGCAAGGGCGACCGCACCGGGACCGGCACCACGGCCGTGTTCGGTCGGCAGATTCGCCACAACCTGGCCGATGGCTTCCCGCTGCTGACCACCAAGAAGCTGCACTTCAAGAGCATCGCCAACGAGTTGATCTGGATGCTCAGCGGCAACACCAACACCAAATGGCTGAACGAGAACGGCGTGACCATCTGGGACGAGTGGGCCACCGAAGACGGCGACCTCGGCCCGGTGTACGGCGCACAGTGGACCGGCTGGCCCACCAAGGATGGCGGCAAGATCAACCAGATCGACTATATGGTCGACTGCCTGAAGAACAACCCCAACAGCCGCCGCATCCTGTTCCACGGCTGGAATACCGAATACCTGCCGGACGAGAAGCTGTCGCCGCAGGAGAACGTCAAGGCCGGGCGCCAGGCCCTTGCGGTGTGTCATTTGCTGTACCAAGCCTTTGTGGCCGACGGCAAGCTGTCGATGCAGTTGTACATTCGCAGTTCCGATGTCTTCCTCGGCCTGCCGTACAACATCGCTGCGCTGGCGCTGCTGACCCACATGCTGGCTCAGCAATGCGACCTGATCCCCCACGAGATCATTGTCAGCCTGGGCGACACCCACGCCTATTCCAACCATGAAGAGCAGATCGCGACGCAGCTGACCCGCACGCCGCGACAGCTGCCGCAGCTGAACATCAAGCGCCGCCCGGAGAGCATCTACGATTACCGATTCGAAGATTTCGAGATCGTGGGTTATGACGCGGATCCGAGCATCAAGGCGCCAGTGGCTGTTTAATCGCTGATCCGAAGCCATTCGCTGGGCCTGTCGGAGCGCGCTTGCCCGCGATTGCGATTTGTATGTGTCAGGACATTGCCTGACACACTGCATTATCTGGTCGGCTGTGACCGTGAGTGGCGCGTTCCAGGGACAGCCGGGTTTCAGAGAGCCGCCGCTGTCCATCGAAGGCGTGGAAGCTGACTGGAACCATCGCGTGGATGGCGACTATTACTCGCAGCCGAGCAACCTGTTCCGCCTGATGAACGCCCGGGAGAAACAGTCGCTGTTCGACAACACCGCCCGCTCTCTGCGTGGCGTGTCGGCGCCGATTATCCAGCTGCACATCCACCATTGCTCAATGGCCGACCCCGAGTACGGGATTGGCGTGGCGGCTGCGGCTGAGCGTATTCACAACGCCTGATCCCTGTGGGACAGGCTTTAGCCGGGAAGGGGTCAGGGGCCTCACCGCAAGAGTGATGGTGCTCAGACTGGCCTCTTCCCGGCTAAAGCCGGTCCCACTGACACGCCGCATACCCCTTGTGGGACCGGCTTTAGCCGGGAAGGCGTCGGATGCCACACCGCGAAAGTGATGTTGCCCCCAATGGCCTCTTCCCGGCTAAAGCCGGTCCCACTAAAGCATTCGCGTTCAATGGGATTGGCTGGAACGCCGACTTGTAGGACCGGCTTTAGCCGGGAAGGCGTCGGATGCCACGCCGCAAAAGTGATGGTGCTCGCACTGACCTCTTCCCGGCTGAAGCCGGTCCCACTACAGCATTCGCGTGTATTCAATGGGATTGGCTGGAACGCCGACTTGTAGGACCGGCTTTAGCCGGGAAGGCGTCGGATGCCACGCCACAAAAGTGATGGTGCTCGCACTGACCTCTTCCCGGCTGAAGCCGGTCCCACTAACCAGTCAATGCCCGTGGCTACGGCCTACGTGGGAGTGTTCGACATCCGCGGTCACGACGCTGCCACTGATTTCCAGTCGATCCAGAATTCCACAGTGATCCGGCGCGCCTTCGCTGCAGCGTTGGCGCAGGTCGACCAGTTGCTCCTGCAGCGCTTGCAGGCTCGCGACGCGGGCGTTCACGTGCTGGATGTGTTCGTCGATCAGCGCGTTGACGTTCTCGCACTGATCCCGCGGACTGTCGCGCAGGGCCAGCAGGCTGCGGATTTCGTCCAGCGTCATATCCAGGCTTCGGCAATTGCGGATGAAGGTCAGGCGCTCGACGTGTTCCTGAGTGTACAAACGGTAGTTGCCTTCGCTGCGCGCGGGTTCGCTGAGCAGACCCTCGCGCTCGTAGTACCGAATCGTTTCAACCGGACATTCCGTGAGTTTTGCCAGTTCGCCGATTTTAAATGAAGGGTTCATGCGCAAGATCTCGATAGGACGCTTGACCCTATAGTGGCTACAGGGTGTTCACTTGGCAACACGCACATTTAGAGACTCAATCCATGAGTGACTCTGTACACACCTCTTCCTCGAACAAACCCGCTCACGACGCGCACAACCATGCCGATCACGATCACGCTGGCCATGACCATTCCGCCCATGACCACGCCGATCACGATCACACCGGTCACGACCACGGGCAAGCCAAACTCACGCCCGTGCACAAACACGACCACGCTGCCCACGCCTGCTGCTCCCACGACAGCGCGCCCGCCGTCGTGACCATCGATGGCGCGTCAGACGCCGACGGTCAGCTCAGTAGCTTCCGTATCGAAGCCATGGACTGCCCCACCGAGCAGACGTTGATCCAGAATAAGCTCAGCAAGATGAAGGGCATTCAGAAGCTTGAATTCAACCTGATCAACCGCGTGCTGGGCGTGTGGCATGAGTTGCCGTCCACCGATCCCATCCGTGAAGCCATTGGCTCGCTGGGCATGCAGGCGGACCTGATCGAAGAGGGCGCTGACAAGGAAACCGCGTCGCTGCCGCCCGCCAACAAGCCGTGGTGGCCGTTGGCGTTGTCGGGTGTCGCTGCTTTGGCTGCGGAAGTTATCCATTTCACCAACGCCGCGCCCACTTGGGTGGTCGCCATCGTCGCGCTGGTCGCCATTTTCAGCGGCGGCCTGACCACGTACAAAAAGGGCTGGATCGCCCTGAAAAACTTCAACCTGAATATCAATGCGCTGATGAGCATCGCTGTCACCGGCGCGGTGCTGATCGGCCAGTGGCCGGAAGCGGCGATGGTGATGTTTCTGTTCACCGTCGCCGAGCTGATTGAAGCCAAGTCGCTGGACCGTGCCCGCAACGCCATCGGCGGCCTGATGCAGCTGACGCCGGAAACCGCCACCGTGCAGCAGAACGGCGAGTGGCTTGAGCTTGAGGTCAAGGATATTGCGTTGGGCAGCGTCGTTCGGGTCAAGCCGGGCGAACGCATCGGGCTGGACGGTGAAGTGGTTGCCGGCCAGTCGAGCATTGATCAGGCGCCCATCACCGGCGAAAGCTTGCCGGTCGAGAAAACCGTCGGCGACAAGGTTTTTGCCGGCACGATCAATCAGGCCGGTTCGCTGGAATACAAAGTGACCGCCGCTGCCAACAACTCGACGCTGGCGCGGATCATCCATGCCGTCGAGGCGGCCCAGGGTGCGCGCGCGCCGACTCAGCGGTTCGTGGACAGCTTTTCGAAAATCTACACGCCCGCCGTGTTTGCGCTGGCGCTGGCGATCGCGATCATCCCACCGCTGTTCATGGGCGCGGTGTGGTTCGACTGGATCTACCGCGCGCTGGTGCTGCTGGTGGTCGCGTGCCCGTGTGCGCTGGTGATTTCGACGCCGGTGACGATCGTCAGCGGTCTGGCGGCGGCGGCGCGCAAAGGCATCCTGGTCAAGGGCGGCGTATACCTGGAGATGGGGCATAAGCTCGATTACTTGGCGCTCGACAAGACCGGCACCATCACCCACGGCAAGCCGGTGCAGACCGATTACGTATTGCTCGATACGTCACTGGGTGAGCAGGCTGTGGCGATCTCGGCGAGCCTTGCCGGTCGCTCGGATCACCCGGTGTCTCAAGCCATTGCCAAGGCGGCGCAAGAAGGCGCTCGCTTGCCGGTTGAAGCGTTCGAGGCCCTCGCAGGGCTTGGCGTGAAAGGCGAAGTGCAAGGGCGTTTGTATCACTTGGGCAACCACCGTCTGGTGCATGACGCCGGGTATTGCTCGCCGGAACTGGAAGCGCAACTCGAAGCACTGGAAAGCCAGGGCAAAACCGTGGTCCTGCTGTTCGACGCCTCCGGCCCGCTGGCGTTGTTTGCGGTCGCCGACACGGTCAAGGACAGCAGCCGCGAGGCCATCGAGCAACTGCATGCGCTGGGCGTGAAGACGATGATGCTGACGGGCGACAACCCGCACACGGCCAAGGCCATCGCCGCTCAGGTGGGCATCGATCAGGCGCAGGGCAATCTGATGCCGACCGACAAGCTGCAAGCCATCGAAGCCCTGTACGCGCAGAACCACCGCGTAGGCATGGTCGGGGATGGCATCAACGATGCGCCGGCGCTGGCCCGGGCGGAGATCGGTTTTGCCATGGCGGCGGCGGGGACGGACACCGCCATCGAAACCGCCGACGTGGCGCTGATGGACGATGATCTGCGCAAGATCCCGACGTTTATTCGCCTGTCGCGGGACACGGCTGCTGTGCTCAAGCAGAACATTGCGCTGGCGCTGGTGATCAAGTTGATCTTTCTGGCGGTGACCTTCGCCGGGATGGCGACCATGTGGATGGCAGTGTTTGCCGACATGGGCGTGAGTTTGCTGGTGGTGGCCAATGGATTGCGGTTGTTGAAGAAGTAACGGCCACCACCAGGAGACTAATGGTGCTCAGACAGGCCTCTTCCCGGCTGAAGCCGGTCCCACTAACGGCACGTGCGCATCCGGTGATGATCGTACCCACGCTCTGCGTGGGCACGCGGGTGGCGGACGCTCCGCGTCCTTTGACGCGGAGCGTCAGGGGGATTGGTTCCCACGCAGAGCGTGGGAACCATCAAGAGAATCATCAACCCGAGGCTACTTCCCGTACGTCTCCCGCCCCCAGGCGATCATTTCCTCCAGCAGCCCTTTCAACACCAACTGCGTTGGCTCAGCCAGGTCCGGGCGGTAGTGGAAGGGCACGAACTCGTCCATGTACGTGCTCTGCGCCAGTTCCAGTTGCACCGCGTGGATGTGGTTGGCCGGGTCGCCATAGTGGCGGGTGATATGGCCGCCCTTGAAGCGCCCGTTGAGCACATGGCTGTAGTTCTTCGCGCCGGCGCACGTTGAATCCAGACGCTGAGCCAGCGCTTCATCACAACTCGCGCCATTGAACGTCCCGAGATTGAAGTCCGGCAGCCGACCGTCAAACAGATGCGGGATGTGCCCACGAATGGAATGCGCATCGAACAGCAACGCATAACCGAACTCGGCGCGCAGGCGTTCGAGCTCGTTGCGTAGAGTCTCGTGATACGGCGTCCAGATCTTCTCCAGATAGCTCGCGCGTTCTTCCTGGCTCGGCGCCAAACCCTCTTTGAACAGCGGATCGCCCTCAAACAGCGTCGAGGGGAACAGCCCGGTGGTCGCGCCGGCGTACAGCGGCGTGTCGTCGGAGGGTCGATTGAGGTCGATGACGAAGCGTGAATATTCCGCCGAAAGCACGCTTGCCCCCAGATCAGACGCAAAGTCATACAGACGCGGAATGTGCCAGTCGGTGTCCGGCAGGCTCACCGCCTCGTCCACCAGGCCATCACGCACGGCGGGCGTCAGGTGCAGTCCCGGGTGCGGCATGCTGATCAGCAGCGGTACGCGACCGCGAGTGAAACTCAGAACCTTGTCCACAGTATTCCCCTGATTAGAGAGTGCGTTCCACGCCATGACGCACGACGCGTTTGTCCAGATCGCCGCCCAGCCAATAGGCGAGGTCGGCAGGCCGTTCGATGTGCCAGGCGACGAAATCCGCCGTTTTGCCCACTTCCAGCGAACCATGGGTCTCGGCCATGCCCAGCGCCTGCGCGGCGTGGATGGTTGCGCCGGCCAAGGCTTCTTCCGGGGTCATGCGGAACAGTGTGCAGGCCATGTTCAGCATCAGCCGCAGCGACAGGCCCGGCGATGTGCCCGGATTAAGGTCGGTGGAAATGGCGATCTTCACCCCGTGTTTGCGCAGGGCATCCATCGGCGGCAATTGAGTTTCGCGCAGGAAATAAAACGCCCCCGGCAGCAAAACGGCGACTGTGCCTGAGGCCGCCATCGCGATGGCGTCTTCTTCGGTCATGAACTCAAGATGGTCAGCCGAAAGCGCTTGATAACGCGCCGCCAGACTCGAGCCGTGCAGCGAAGACAACTGCTCGGCATGCAGCTTCACCGGCAGGCCTAACTGGCCGGCGGTGATGAACACCTGTTCGACCTGCGCCGGCGAGAACGCCAGGTATTCGCAGAACGCATCGACCGCATCCACCAGATTTTCAGCCGCCAGCGCGGGCAGCATTTCGCTGCAGATGTGGGCGATGTAGTCGTCGGCGCGGTCTTTGTATTCGGGGGGCAGGGCATGGGCGGCGAGGCAGGTGCTGCGCACGGTGATCGGCAGGTTTTCGCCCAGCTGACGGATGACGCGCAGGATCTTGCGTTCACTGGCGAGGTCCAGGCCGTAGCCGGATTTCATCTCGATGGTGGTCACGCCATCTCTGAGCAGGTGCACCAGACGACGCTCGGCGCTGGCGTAGAGCTCTTCTTCACTGGCAGCCCGGGTAGCCCGCACGGTGCTGGCAATGCCGCCGCCCGCTGCGGCGATCTCGGCGTAGCTGACCCCCTGCAACCGCTGTTCGAACTCACCGCTGCGGTTACCGCCGAACACCGTGTGCGTGTGGCAATCGATCAGGCCGGGCGTCACCCACGCGCCGTTCAGGTCGACGCGCTTGATGTCACCCTGGTCCGGCATGTCTCGGAGAGGACCGATCCAGACGATCTGCGCTGCATCGGTCACGATGGCGGCGTCCTCGATGATCGAGTACGTGCCGTTCGCCATGGTTGCTGCGTGACAGTGGTGCCAGAGCGTTTTCATCAGTACCTCCAGAGAAAAAATCGATCCTGCCGCAGACACGCACAGTAGGCGCCGGCTTGCTGGCGAACCGGCTGCGTCATTCAATGCAACCTGCCCTGATTCAACGCGTTCGCCAGCAGGCCGGCTCTTACAAGTTTTGCCTCAGCTGTTTGATGTGACCTTGATCAGGGTTTGCTTCGGCTTGACCCAGATCCAGTAAGCAACCACCAGCAGACCAATCCACACCGCCCCCACCACGAGCGCCGCCTGGCTGTCCGGGAAATAACCCAGCACGCCAAAGACAAACACCATGAACAACGTGGCAACAATCGGTGCGACGGGCCAGAACGGCACCGGGAATTTCAGCTGGGCGACTTCTTCTGCGCTCATCGAGCGGCGCATGGCGATCTGCGTGACCAGAATCATCAGCCACACCCAGACCGTCGCGAAGGTCGCAATCGAGGCGATAAGCAGGAACACGTTTTCCGGAATCAGGTAATTCAGCACAACGCCGCAGAGCAGCGCCACACCCATCACCAGCACGGTCATCCACGGCACGCCCTGGGCGGACAACTGAGCAAAACCCTTTGGCGCCTGACCTTGTATTGCCAGTCCGTACATCATGCGTCCGGCGCCGAAGATGTCGCTGTTGATTGCCGAAACGGCTGCAGTGATGACCACGATGTTGAGGACGGTGGCGGCGGAGGAAATCCCCAGGTGATCGAAGATCTGGACGAACGGGCTGCCCTGGCTGCCGATCTGCTGCCACGGGTACAGCGACATCAGGACGAACAGCGTGAGCACGTAAAACAGCAAAATTCGCAGCGGGACCGCGTTGATCGCGCGGGGAATCACGCGCTCCGGGTTCCGAGCTTCACCGGCGGTGATGCCGATGATTTCGATGCCGCCAAAGGCGAACATCACCACGGCCAGCGAGGCCACGAGACCGCCGATGCCGTTGGGCATGAAGCCGCCGTAGGCCCACAGATTGCTCACGCTGCTGACGCCGCCGCCCGAGACCGAGCCGAGGCCGAACAGCATGATGCCGAAGCCGGCGAGGATCATCGCGATGATCGCGCCGACCTTGAGCAGCGACAGCCAGAACTCGGTTTCACCGAACACCTTGACGCTGCACAGGTTAAGCGCGCCGATCAGAAAGACGATGCCGAGCACCCAGATCCAGCGTGGCACCTCTGGAAACCAGAAGCCCATGTAAATACCGAAGGCGGTGACGTCGGCCAGGCAGACGATGACCATTTCGAAGGCGTAGGTCCAGCCGAGGACGAACCCTGCTAGCGGACCCAGATAGGTGGTGGCGTACTCGCCGAACGAGCCGGACACTGGATTGCGCACGGCCATCTCGCCCAAGGCGCGCATGACCATGTAAACCGCAGCACCGGCAATGATGTACACCAGCAGAACGGCGGGGCCAGCCAGCTTGATGGCCGACGCGGAACCGTAGAACAACCCGGTGCCAATGGCCGAGCCCAGCGCCATGAAGCGAATGTGGCGAGCGCTGAGCCCGCGTTTCAGATCTGTAGCGTTTTGCGATGTCATTTCACACGTTCCTAGTCTTACTTTTTGCTGCGAAACGAGAGCTGCGCACATCCCTGTAGGAGCGCGCTTGCCCGCGAATGCGGTGTATCAGTCAGCACATCCATAGCTGACACACCGCAATCGCGGGCAAGCGCGCTCCTACAAAATCATTGCGCGTACATCCTCATTTCAACGACAGGCCATCCGGCCTGTCCCGATCAGAAGCTCGGCAGCAGGTCAGCAGAAACCAGGTCGCTCAGGCAGTTGGAAGCCAGCAGCTCGATGGCGGCCTCGATATCAGGGGCGAAGAAGCGGTCTTTCTCGTAGAACGGGACTTTGCCGCGCAGCGTGTTTCGGGCGATTTCCAGTTTTTCCGAGGTCTTCAGACCGTTGCGCAAGTCCAGACCCTGACACGCAGCCAGCCATTCTACAGCCAGCACGCCGCGAGTGTTCTCCGCCATTTCCCACAGACGCTTGCCGGCAGCAGGTGCCATCGACACATGGTCCTCCTGGTTGGCGGACGTCGGCAGGCTGTCGACGCTGTGCGGGTGGGACAGCGCCTTGTTTTCACTGGCCAGCGCTGCGGCCGTGACCTGAGCGATCATGAAACCTGAGTTAACCCCGCCGTTGGCCACCAGGAACGGCGGCAGCTGCGACATGTGCTTGTCCATCATCAGCGAGATGCGGCGTTCGCTCAGCGAGCCGATTTCGGCGATGGCCAGGGCGATATTGTCGGCCGCCATGGCAACGGGTTCGGCGTGGAAGTTACCGCCGGAAATGACTTCGCCTTCGGCTGCGAACACCAGCGGGTTGTCCGACACCGCGTTGGATTCGATCGCCAGCACTTCGGCGGCCTGACGCAGTTGGGTCAGGCAGGCGCCCATGACTTGGGGCTGGCAGCGCAGGGAGTAGGGGTCCTGAACCTTGTCGCAGTCGCGGTGGGAATCGGAAACCTGACTGCCGTCGCCGAGCAGGTCGCGATAGGCCGCAGCCGAATCGATCTGGCCGCGCTGACCGCGTGCCGCATGAATGCGTGCGTCGAACGGCGCGCGGGAGCCGAGCACGGCTTCAACGGTCAGCGCGCCACAGCTCAGGGCACCGGCGAACAGGTCTTCGGCTTCGAACAGGCCGCGCAGCGCGTACGCCGTCGATACTTGCGTGCCGTTAAGCAGCGCCAGGCCTTCTTTGGCCGCGAGTGTCAGCGGCTTAAGCCCGGCAATCGCCAGCGCTTCCCCGGCATTCAGCCAATCACCCTTGTGGCGCGCCTTGCCTTCGCCCAGCAGCACCAGCGACATATGCGCCAATGGTGCGAGGTCGCCGGACGCGCCCACCGAACCCTTGAGCGGGATGTGCGGATAGACCTCGGCGTTGATCAGGGCGATCAGCGCGTCGATGACCTGACGGCGAATCCCGGAGAAGCCCCGGCTCAGGCTGTTGACCTTGAGCACCATGATCAGGCGCACCAGCTCATCGCTGATCGGCCCGCCAACGCCTGCGGCGTGAGACAGCACCAGCGAACGCTGCAGGTTCTCCAGGTCGTCGCTGGCGATGCGCGTCGACGCCAGCAGGCCGAAACCGGTATTGATGCCGTAAGCGGTGCGGTTTTCGGCGAGGATCTGTTCAACGCAGGCCACGCTGTCTTCGATCTGGCGATCGGCGCTGGCGTCGAGGGTCAGCGTTACCGGCCGCTGATAGATCGCGCGCAATTGGGCGAGGCTCAACTGGCCAGGGATCAGATTCAGCGGGGTCGCCTGTTGGGTGTTGGTCACGATGCTGCTACTCCTTGATGGGTATCGGTCGTCTGCGCTGAACCGGCTCCTGCCTGTCCCGCGCGAGGGGCGCTTGCGCTGCGACCGTTGTTGTCGGTGTCGGGGTTAGCGCCTGCCGCGTAGTCGCGGCAGCGCTGGAATACGGTTTCCAATGACTCTTCGTTCTTCAGCAGCGTCACGCTGCTGGCGATGTCCGGGGCCAGCCAGCGGTCTTCGTCGTAGGCCGGCACGCGCTCGCGCAAAAGACGCCACGCGACTTCGGTGCCGACGCCAAAACGCGGGCCCTTGAAAAACTCGAACGCCTGGGCGGCCAGCAGATACTCGATGGCGAGGATCTGCGTCACGTTCTCCAGCACCTTGTGCAGCTTCAAGGCGGCGCTGGTGCCCATGCTCAGATGATCCTCCTGCAGGCCGGACGTCACGTAGTTATCAATGACTGCCGGTTGTGCCAACTGGCGGTTTTCGGCACACAGCGAGGCGGCGACGTATTGGGTGATCATCATCCCGGAATTGACCCCCGGCTGGCTGACCAGAAACGCCGGAAGCCCGCTGACTGTCGGGTTGATCAGCCGGTCCAGCCGTCGCTCGGCAATCGAGCCCAGTTCGGCCATGGCGATCGCCAGCAAGTCAGCGGCCATCGCCACGGACTGGCCGTGGGGGTTGGCCTGGGAAACCACCCGATACGCTTCGGGTGTGCCCAGCAGCAGCGGGTTGTCGGTGGCCGAGTTGAGCTCTATTTCGATCTGCCGCGTCGCGTGGGCCAACTGGTCGCGGGTGGCGCCGTGGACCTGCGGGATCGAGCGGATGCTCAGGGCGTCCTGGGTGCGGATGCCCTGACTGTTGGCGAGCACCTCGCTGCCGGCGAGCAGGCCGCGCAGGTTTTTGCCGACCTGCTGCATGCCGGGGTGCGGCTTGAGCGCAATGATGGTTTCGTCAAAGGCGTCGAGCTGGCCCCGCAGACCTTCGAAGGTCATGGCGCTGATAACGTCGGCCCACTGCATCAGGCGATTCACGTCGGCAATCGCCAAGCAACTGAGGCCGGTCATGCACGGCGTGCCGTTGACCAGACACAGGCCGTCCTTGGCCCCCAGCTCCACCGGCGACAGGCCTTCTTCGCTGAGCGCCTGCAACGCCGACATCACTTGCCCGCGATAACTCACCTGACCGACGCCCAACAGCGCGACGCCGATGTGCGCCATGTGCGTGAGATATCCCACGGACCCCTGGGACGGCACTTGCGGTGTGATGCGGCGATTGAGCAAGGCGAGCAAGGCCTCGACGACCTGACTATGAATCCCGGACTTGCCCTGGCTGTAGTTGATGATCGCGGCGCAGGTGATCGCGCGCGTCTGCTCGTCCGGTAGCGCCGGGCCGACGCCGCAGGCATGGCTGAGCAGGGTGTTGCGCGACAGCCGACCCAGTTGCTCCCCGGCCAGCGAAACATTGCACAGCGCGCCGAGGCCGGTGTTCACGCCATAAGCGCGCTCCCCGCTGGCAACGATGCGCTGCACGATCGCCTGGGCGTTGTCGATGCGCGCCCATGCGCTTTCCGACAACGCCAGCGTTGCGCCATGGCGGGCAACGGCGGTCACCTCCTGCCAGCTGACGGGGCCCTCACCGATGATGATCAGTTCTGCTCGCGACATGACCACAGCGTCCTTAGAGAGTCGCCACGCGCCGCTGCACGAAACGATCAACGTAATCGTCGGCAGGCGAGTAGAGGATTTCTTTCGGCGTCCCGACCTGGATCAACTGACCGTCCTTCAAAATCGCGATGCGGTTGCCGATACGCACGGCTTCGTCGAGGTCGTGGGTGATGAAAACGATGGTCTTCTTCAGGTTCGACTGCAGCTCCAGCAACTGGTCCTGCATCTCGGCGCGGATCAGCGGATCGAGAGCGCTGAACGCTTCGTCCATCAGGATGATATCGGTGTCAGCCGCCAGCGCCCGTGCCAGGCCGACACGCTGCCGCATGCCGCCGGAGAGCTGATGGGGGTACTTTTTCTCGTAGCCCTTCAGGCCCACGGTGGTGATCCAGTGCTGCGCGCGCTCGGCGCATTGCGCTTTGCTTTCGCCACGAACGGTCAGGCCGTAGGCGACGTTGTCGATCACAGTCTTGTGCGGCAGCAGGCCGAAGCTCTGGAACACCATGCTGATCTTGTGCCGACGGAAGTTGCGCAGCGCTTCCATGTCGTAGGTCAGGATGTTCTCGCCATCGACCAGAATCTCGCCGCTGGTGGGATCGATCAGGCGTTTGAAGTGGCGAACCAGGGTCGATTTCCCCGAACCCGACAGGCCCATGATCACGAAGATCTCGCCGCTGGAGATGGACAGCGACAGGTCGTTCACGCCGACCACGCAGCCCGTCTGCGCCAGAACCTGATCTTTGGTCTGGTTGTTCTGAACCATCGCCAGGGCATCCTTGGCGCGGTTGCCGAAGATCTTGTACACGTTCTTGACGACGATTTTGCCGCCCGGGCTCACCGCACTGTCTGGGCCGCCCGAGTTCGCTGGATTAATTATCTCGACGCTCATTTGTTCGCCTCATGCCGTGGACGGCCGTAGGCCTGCGTAATACGGTCGATCACGACCGCCAGAATGACGATGGCCAGACCCGCTTCCAGGCCGCGTCCGACGTTGAGGGTCTGGATGCCGACCAGCACGTCTTCACCCAGACCGCGCGCACCGATCATCGAGGCGATCACCACCATCGACAGCGCCATCATCGTGGTCTGGTTGATCCCGGCCATGATGCTCGGCAGCGCCAGCGGCAGTTGCACGCCAAACAGTTGCTGCCAGCGGTTGGCGCCGAATGCGTTGATCGCTTCCATGACTTCGCCATCGACCTGACGAATGCCCAGATCGGTCAGGCGAATCAGCGGCGGCGCGGCGTAGATGACCGTGGCGAAGATCGCCGGGACCTTGCCCAGACCAAACAGCATCAGCACCGGAATCAGGTACACGAAGCTGGGCATGGTCTGCATGATGTCCAGCAGTGGCATCAGCACCGAACGCAGGCGATTGCTGCGCGCCGACAGAATGCCGAGCGGTATGCCGATGATCACCGAGATCAGCGTGGCGACCAGCATCAGGGCCAGGGTCTGCATCAGCTTGTCCCACAGGCCTACGGCGCCGACCAGAAACAGCAGGCCGACGATGACGACTGTGGTGGTGATCTTGCGGGTCGCGTGCCAGGCGATCAGGCCGACGATGGCCAGCAGCAGCCACCACGGCGCAACGCGCAACAGGCCTTCGAGCTTGACGATGGCCCACAGCAGCGTGTCGGAGATGTGCCGGAAAACGTCGCCGTAGTTGGTGACCAGCTTGTCGACCCAGTCATTGACCCAGTCGGCGATGGAGAACGTGAAGCTTTCGGGGAACATATCGTTATCTCGATTTTTAGAGTGGCGGCCTGGTTCCTGTAGGAGCGTGGCTTGTCCCGCGATCTGTCGCGAAGCGGCAGCAAAATCAAACGTTGCGGTGTGTCTGACATACCGCGTTCGGCTTATCTACGACCGGTTCCCGGCCGCTCGCGGGACAAGCCACGCTCCTACAGACAGCGGTGCCTGTCAGAGAGAGGCATCCACCTTCTTCGCCGCATCCTCGCTCACCCACTGATGCCAGACTTCCGGGTGCTCCTTGAGGAAGATTTTCGCCAGCTTCGGCGACTCGATGCGCTCTTTGGTCATGCGCGCCAGATTCTGGTTGAGCAGGTCGATCGGGATGTTGACCTTCTCCATCACCGACACCAGTTCAGGCGCCTGTTCGTGGAACGCCTTGGACAGGCCGACCTTGATCTCGATGGTCTTGTTCACGCCGGCTTTCTCTTCCAGACGCACCATGTCCACCTGGCCCATCAGCGGGGTCGGCGACCAGTAGTACGCCAGGATCGGCTCGCCACGCTTGTAGCTGGACAGAATCGCCGCATCCAGCGCCGGGCCGGTGCCTGGGCGGAAGTTGGTGTATTTGCTTTCCAGGCCATAGCTCTTCAGCATTTCGCTGTTTTCCAGCTCGCAGGTCCAGCCGGCCGGGCAGTTATAGAAACGGCCTTTTTCCGGCTCTTCGGCGTCCTTGAACAGGGCTGCGTATTTGCCCAGATCGGCGATGGACTTGAGGTCCGGTGCCTTGGCTTCCAGCTTGCGCTTGGCGTCGCCTTCGATCACGTAACGCGGCACGTACCAGCCTTCCACCGCACCCTTCACCGGTGAGCCGACGCCGACCACTTTGCCGGCGGCTTCAGCCTTGTTCCAGACTTCGCTGCGGCCGACCCATTCTTCGGCAAACACTTGAATATCATTGGTGCTCAGGGCGTTTTCCATAGTGATGGAGTTGCCCGGCAGGCTATCCACTTCGCAGCCATAGCCCTTGTTCAGCACAACTTGCAGCACGTCGGTCAGCAGCATTGCGCTTTCCCAGTTCAGACCGGCGAATTTCACCGGCTTGCCGGACTCGCACCATCCCGCCGCTTGACTGGCGCCACTGGCGAGCACGCCCGCGGTGAGCAACGTGGATAGAAGGGCCTTTTTCGTGTTCATTGAGTGACGCTCCGGTCTTTTAGTGGATGACGGCAGTAGCGAAAACAGACGGCTTCCAGCCAAGGGGAGAGGCACTTGTCGGCCTCGTCCCGCTTCTCTCTCCAGCATGCCCCCTGCAACAGACGTGCATGACGAACGGTCAGTTCACCGCGACGTGCGCAGGGGCAACGGTGCGGCTTGCCTGAAGCGCCTCGGAATCCGTCGGCAGGATCAGGCGATCGGCCACGTTGCCCGGCCACTTCTTCGCCGCCACGTAGTACAGCACAGCGGGCACGATGAGGCCGATGATCCACGAAATGTCGGTGTCATCAAGGCTCGCCACCAGCGGGCCGGTATAAAAATGGGTGGAGATGAACGGCATTTGAATCAGCACGCCCAGCACGTAAATTCCGATGCCCATCCCGTTCCAGCGGCCATAGCGACCGTTCGGGTCCGAGAGCGCCGGGATGTCGTAGCGTTCTTTGGTGATGCAGTAGAAATCCACCAGATTGATTGCGCTCCACGGCGTGAAGAACGCCAGCAGAAACAGGATGAAGGCCGAGAAGTCCTTGAGGAACGAGTCCTTGCCCAGCAGCGCCAGGGCGGTTGCGATGCCGACCATGGCGAAGATGTACGTCAGGCGCAGCGCGCTGGAGATCTGCCGATTGCCACGAAAGCCGCTGACAATGGTGGCGATGGACATGAAGCTGCCGTAGGCGTTGAGCGTAGTGATGGTCACCTTGCCGAACGCAATGCTGAAATACAGCGCTGCCGCGACCGCGCCTGTCCCGCCAAGGCCGACGATGAACGAAACCTCGTGATGGGCGAAATTTTTGCCCGCCAGTGCCGCCGCGAACACGCCGGAGACCATGGACGCCTGCGCGCCGATCACCGACCCCAGACCTACCGCCCAGAACGTTTTGCCGGCTGAGGTGCTACGCGGCAGATAGCGCGAGTAGTCCGCGACGTAGGGACCGAAGGCTATCTGCCAGGACGCCGAGAGGGAAATCGCCAGCAGGAAGCTGCTCAGCGAAAAGTGCTTGTTGCCCAGCAACGCGCCAACGTCATTGCCCGCCAGCAGCGCGGCGAACAGGTAGACGAAGGCGATCACGCCGATGAGGCTGGCGACCCGGCCGATCAGGTGGATGACCCGGTAGCCCAGAATCGTCAGTACCACGATGGCCGCCGCGAAGATCACCACGCCTTGCCAGTCCGGCACGTTGATCAGTTGTGCCACCGCTTGACCGGCAAGCAACGAGCCGCTGGCAGAAAAACCGATGTACATCAGGCACACCAGCACCAGCGGAATCACCGCGCCGTAGACGCCGAACTGCACCCGGCTGGAAATCATCTGCGGCAGGCCGAGCTTCGGGCCTTGTGCCGCGTGGAGCGCCATGACGCCGCCGCCGATGAGTTGCCCGATGAAAAGCCCGATCAGCGACCAGTACACATCACCGCCCAGCACCACGGCCAGCGCCCCGGTGACGATCGCGGTGATCTGCAGGTTGGCGCCCAGCCAGAGGGTGAACTGGCTGAACAGACGACCGTGTCGCTCGGCATCAGGGATGTAATCGATCGAACGCCGCTCGATCACGGAAGCAGGTGCAGCACGATCATCTTGAACAGCCATTGCGAAGATCCCCGTAAGTCGAATGTTGGGACGCATAACTGCGGAATGCATCTCTCCGTAGGAGTGGGCTTGCTCGCGATTTCGTAATGTCGGGCGCCATCAATGTTGAATGGTCCGACGCTATCGCGAGCAAGGTGGAGCGCCACCGCGGTCACTCCTATAGGGAAGTGCTTTAGCCGTTAATCATCGGCAGGTTGAGACCCTGCTCTTTGGCGCAGTCGATCGCGATCTGATACCCCGCATCGGCATGACGCATCACACCGGTGGCCGGGTCGTTGTGCAGGACTCGGGCGATACGTTCGGCAGCTTCATCGGTGCCGTCGCAGACGATGACCATGCCCGAGTGCTGCGAGAAGCCCATGCCGACGCCGCCGCCATGGTGCAGCGAGACCCAGGTCGCGCCGCTCGCGGTGTTGAGCAGGGCGTTGAGCAGCGGCCAGTCGGACACCGCGTCAGAGCCGTCCTGCATCGACTCGGTCTCACGGTTGGGGCTGGCCACGGAGCCGGAGTCCAGGTGATCACGACCGATCACCACCGGCGCCGACAGCTCGCCGCTGCGGACCATTTCGTTGAAGGCCAGGCCCAGCTTGGCGCGCTGGCCCAGGCCGACCCAGCAGATACGCGCCGGCAGACCCTGGAAGCTGATGCGCTCGCGGGCCATGTCCAGCCAGTTGTGCAGGTGCGCGTCGTCCGGGATCAGCTCTTTGACTTTGGCGTCGGTCTTGTAGATGTCTTCAGGATTGCCCGACAGCGCGGCCCAGCGGAACGGACCGACGCCACGGCAGAACAGCGGGCGAATGTAAGCAGGCACAAAGCCGGGGAAGTCGAAGGCATGGGTTACGCCGACTTCCTTGGCCATCTGACGGATGTTGTTGCCGTAATCGAACGTCGGCACGCCCATTTTCTGGAACGCCAGCATGGCTTCGACGTGCTCGGCCATGGACTGCTTGGCAGCCTTGACCACTGCGGCAGGCTCGGTAGCCGCGCGCTCGCGGTACTGCTCCCAGGTCCATCCTTTTGGCAGGTAGCCGTTGAGCGGATCGTGGGCGCTGGTCTGGTCGGTGACCATGTCCGGGCGCACGCCACGACGGACCATTTCCGGGAGGATCTCCGCGGCGTTGCCGCACAGGGCGATGGAGATCGCCTTGCCTTCGGCGGTGTATTTGGCGATGCGGGCGAGGGCGTCGTCGAGGTCCGTGGCTTGCTCGTCGACATAGCGGGTTTTCAGGCGAAAATCGATGCGGCTCTGCTGGCACTCGATGTTCAGCGAGCAGGCGCCCGCCATGCCGGCAGCGAGTGGCTGCGCGCCGCCCATGCCGCCAAGGCCTGCGGTCAGTACCCAACGGCCTTTCAGGTTGCCATCGTAATGCTGGCGGCCGGCTTCGACGAAGGTTTCGTAGGTGCCTTGAACGATGCCCTGGCTACCGATGTAGATCCAGCTGCCGGCGGTCATCTGGCCGTACATCGCCAGGCCTTTTGCATCCAGTTCGTTGAAGTGTTCCCAGCTCGCCCAGTGAGGGACCAGATTGGAGTTGGCGATCAGCACGCGGGGCGCGTTGCTGTGGGTCTTGAACACGCCGACCGGTTTGCCGGACTGCACCAACAGGGTTTCGTCGTCATTCAGGTTTATCAGGCTCTCGACGATCTTGTCATAGCATTCCCAGTTACGCGCTGCACGACCGATACCGCCATAGACGACCAGTTCGTTCGGGTTCTCGGCGACTTCCGGGTCGAGGTTGTTCATCAACATCCGCAACGGCGCCTCGGTCATCCAGCTCTTGGCGGTCAGTTGCGTGCCACGGGCTGCGCGGGTTTCCACATCGCGGCGTTTGGTCCATTGCGTAGCAGGGGTGTTGTGGTCAGTAGTCACTTAACAATCCTCGATGATCAATCCGGCCTGGACGCGGGGGCCCGTGACGAACGTGGGAATAAGGTTCTGCATGGGCGCCGTCGTTGTGAACGAACCGGCCTGGCTGCACGCTTTGGCAACTCATGCTTACTTGTACATACAAGCATATGCAACCAAGGGGCCAACGTTGGTTTTGCAAGCGCAAAAATCCCGTCGGCCCGCATTGCGTCGGGCTTGCCAGGGATCCAGTTGTGCGAAGGGTTATGGATGCAAGGAAGGTGAAAAGAAGGAAATTGTTACTTTTCGGTGCGGGTGCCCCAGCACAGTGCGTGGCTGGGGGTAACAGAGAGTCTGCTGTCAGAGCTGGATCAATGCTGAGCCAGCTTGCTGCGCAACAGCCACACCCCGGCAAGCGCCGACGCGATTGAGCCCAGCAACACGCCCACTTTCACTTCATCGATCAGATGCGCTGCACCCGGGAAGGCCAGGTTGCCGATGAACAGGCTCATGGTGAAGCCGATCCCGCAGAGCAGGGCCACGCCATACAGCTGGGGCCAGTTGCTGCCTTCCGGCAGTGTCGCCAGCCCGGACCGGATCGCCAGTACCGCTGCGAGAAATACACCAATCTGCTTGCCGACAAACAGGCCCAGCGCCACACCCAGCGGTACCGGGTCGACCAGGTTGCCGAGAGTAATGCCCGACAGGGACACGCCCGCATTGGCAAAGCCGAAGATCGGTACCACCGCGAACGCCACCCAGTAGTGCATTTTTTCTTCGAGAAACAGCAGCGGCGAGCGGGCTTCTTCTTTACGCGTGCCCAGCGGAATGCACAGGGCCAGTGCCACACCGGCCAACGTTGCGTGCACGCCTGATTGCAGCACGAAGAACCACAACAACAGACCCAGCAGCAGATACGGCAGCAATCGCTGCACGCCCATGCGGTTCATGATCACCAGCACGGCCAGCGTCGCGAAGGAGGCGCCGAGCATCACCATATCCAGGCCGGTGCTGTAGAACAGCGCAATGATGGTGACGGCGCCCAGGTCATCGAGAATCGCCAGTGCGGCCAGAAACACCTTCAACGAAGTCGGCACGCGCTTGCCCAGCAATGACAGCACGCCGAGGGCAAAGGCAATGTCGGTGGCGGCAGGGATCGCCCAGCCACTCATGGTTTCGGCGTTGCCCATGTTGACGCCGATGTAGATCAGCGCCGGCACCAACATGCCACCCGCTGCCGCAAAACCGGGGAGTGCACGCTGGCCCCAGGTGGCAAGACCACCGGCCAATACTTCGCGTTTTATTTCCAGGCCGACCATCAGAAAGAAGATCGCCATCAGCCCGTCGTTGATCCATAGCTCGATCGACAGCCCGCCCCAGACACTGTGCAGTGCGGCGAAGTACGAGGGGGCGAGGGGGGAGTTGGCGACGATGATCGCTGCGAGGGCGGCACCCATCAGCACGAGGCCGCCTGCCGATTCCGATGCTAGAAAACTGGCAAGGATGGCGAGGGCTCGTGGGCTTTCTTTGTTGTCGTTGAGCGTCGTCATGGTCGTCCCTGTGCTGGCGAAAAAAAGACGCAATCTAACACAGGGGTGGCGGGACTCAGACGCGCGACAGCTCGATCACGCACACGCGGCTGGCGCGCGGGGCGTAGAGCACCGTCTCCAGCAGCGTGCCCGGGGCATTGTCCAATTGTAAGCAGTCATGTTTTTCGAGCACTTGCGGCGGGTGCTCGCCGACATTGGCGGCCATCTGCTCGGCGGCGCTGAACACCAGAAACACATCGGCCGAACTGAAAAAACGCTGGGGCTGCATCACATCGATCCACTGCAGGCGCGCGCGGTAGCGGGCTGGCGAGTAGATCAGGTTGAAGTCGCGGATCGGGCCGTCGAGCAGTGTGCACGACACTGCGCTGTCGCCGCTGAACGCGAACGGATCGGACGGCAGCAGTGGCTCGCTGTTCTTGCCATCGATATTCAGCGTCATGCCTGTGCCTTGCAGCACGGTAATGATGCGCTGATAACCGGCGAACACCGAAAAGCCGCCCGACTCGGCGATGTCGGCAATCGACAGCCGCCAGCCGAAACCTTCCAGGCCTTCGCCGGCATCGCGGGTGATTTCCTCGGTGCTGCCGCCACCGTTTTTCCAAGGCATGCGCGGGTAGTCCGCAGCGCGCAGAACAGTCAGTTGAGTCATTTACTGAAGCGTCCTTCCAGGCGGTGGCGTGAGCCGGGGTGAATGAGGCGGGCGGCCGTCACCGGTTGGCGGCCGGACCAGGTGCGTCGACGCACCAGCAGGCACGGCTCGCCCTGCTCGATCTGTAGCAACTTGCATTCGTCGGGCTCGGCGAGAATCGCCTCAACCACGTGCTCACCTTCGGTCAGCGGCGCGACCTGGGATAGGTAGGCGTAGGGCGTTTGTTGAGTGAAATCCTGCTGTAGGTAGTCCGGCGCGACGAGGGCGTTGACGAAACGGTCTTCGATTTGCACGGGAATATCGTTTTCGAAATGCACGATCAGCGAATGAAACACCCGCTGGCCTTCACGCATGTCCAGCGCCAGCGCGCGTTCGGAACCGGCAGCTTCTTCGGTGAGGATGATGACCTGGCAGGTGTGGGCGTGACCGCGGGCGGCGATCTCGTCGGCAATGTTATGCACCTCGAACAGCGCGGATTGAGTCTTGGGCTCGGCGACGAATGTACCGACGCCTTGCATGCGCACCAACATCCCTTCGGCGGTCATCTCGCGCAGGGCACGGTTGATGGTCATGCGGCTGAAGCCCAGTTGCGTCACCAGTTCGCTCTCGGACGGCACGCGGTGGTGCGGCGGCCAAGTGCCGTTCTGAATCTGCTGGGTGATCATGTGCTTCACCCTGGCGTACAGCGGTGCCGGACTGTCACCCATCTGGGAAGCCAGCGGCAAATTGGCAGGTGGAGTCGGCACAGAGAAATCCTTGTTATGGCGTTATTCAGGCGAAAGAGATTACAGCGTCCACGCTAGCGATTAACACGTGTGCCGACAAGCGCGGCGAAGTTTACCGACCGTATAAACGTCTGTATATGTATAGACAATTTCAAGCGAGGGGTGCCGAGTCATGTCCGTTTTCTTTGCCGAACGCGCGTTATTGCCCACCGGCTGGGCCAGCAACGTACGTTTCGAGGTCAGCGCTGATGGGCTGTTGAGTCATGTTCAGGCCGACGCCGATGCCGGTGACGCCGAACGGCTCAACGGGCCTGTCGTGCCGGGTATGCCCAATCTGCACTCCCACGCTTTTCAGCGCGCCATGGCGGGCCTGGCGGAAGTGGCCGGCAATCCCAATGACAGTTTCTGGACCTGGCGCGACCTGATGTATCGCCTCGTCGGGCAGATCAGCCCGCAGCAGCTCGGCGTCATCGCGCGGCAGCTCTACATCGAGATGCTCAAGGGCGGCTTCACCTCGGTTGCGGAATTCCACTACGTCCATCAGGACACCTCCGGCAAGCCCTATGCCGACCCTGCCGAGCTGGCGCTGCAGGTCAGTCAGGCCGCGAGTTCGGTCGGCATCGGCATGACCCTGCTGCCGGTGCTCTACAGCCACTCCGGTTTTGGCGGCCTGACGCCGAACGAGGGCCAGCGCCGGTTCATCAATAGCACCGACAGTTACCTGGATCTGCAGTCCCGCCTGAAGCCCGTCATCGCCGCGGAACCCGCCCAGGCGCTGGGGCTGTGCTTTCACTCGTTGCGCGCCGTGACCCCGCAGCAGATCAGCGATGTGACGGCCGCCAGCGACCGCCATTGCCCGATCCACATCCATATCGCCGAGCAGCAAAAGGAAGTCGACGATTGCCTGAGTTGGAGCGGTCGCCGGCCATTGCAATGGCTGTACGAAAACGTCGAGGTCGATGGGCGCTGGTGCCTGGTTCATGCGACCCATGCCCAGCCGGACGAAGTGGCGTTGATGGCGAAAAGTCGTGCGATCGCGGGACTGTGCCTGACCACCGAAGCGAACCTGGGCGACGGGATTTTTCCGGCGGTGGATTACATCGCCCAGGGCGGGCGTTGGGGCATTGGCTCTGACAGCCATGTGTCGCTGAGCGTGGTGGAAGAGTTGCGTTGGCTGGAATACGGCCAGCGTCTGCGCGATCAACGTCGAAATCGCCTGTACCGGCCGGATCAACCGATGGTCGGACGCACGCTGTACGATGCGGCGTTGTTGGGCGGTGCACAAGCGATGGGGCAACCGGTAGGCGCTTTGGAAGTTGGCAAACGTGCGGACTGGCTGGTGCTGGACGGCAACGATCCGTATCTCGCGACGGCGTCCGGCGATGCCATTCTCAATCGCTGGCTGTTCGCCGGTAGTGATCGTCAGATCAAGGATGTGATGGTCAATGGCCGCTGGGTGATCCGCGACGGCCATCATGCCGATGAAGGCCCTTGCAGCCGTGCGTTCACTCAGGTATTGCGGGAATTGCTGGGCTGATGCATCTGCGGTGAGTGCCCCGAGACACTCGCAAGCAATGTGGAGCGCCACACCGGTCGCTCCCACAGACATATGAACATCCTGTGGGAGCGAGCTTGCTCGCGAAGGGTTAGTCTGCCTTGCCTACTTTTGAATCCGCCACCCGCCAGATCAGCTTGGTGGTGTCGTAACCCTGCTGCTGCGCTCTCATCAGCATGTCGTTACGGACTGAGTCCGACACCTGAGGCGTGCGCGACAGCAGCCACAGGAACTTGCGGCTCGGGCTGCCGACCAGAGCGACTTTGTAATCGGGGCTCACGTACAGCACCCAGTAATCACCCTTCGCCACACCCGGGAAGAGGTTCGAGAACCAGTTATCGAACACGACCCACAGCTTGTCGGTCTTGCCCTGAATCTGCGGCGAAGCCGTCCCGCTTGCCTCCTCCCACTTGTCCTCGATCGTACGGCAGCGGTTGGTGACGGCAATATTCCCATCATCCTTCAGCGTGTAGTGCGCTTCGGACTGCGCGCAGTTGCGCTGGAAGAACATCGGCAGCCTCGCCACTTCGTACCAAGTGCCCTGGTAACGCTTGAGGTCGACGTGATCAACCGTCTTCGGCGCCATGGATTCGCTTTCAGACTTGACCGCACAGCCAGCCAGCCAAACCGCCGCTATCGCCACAGCGCCGAACTTCAATGCCTGACGAATACTCATTCAAGGCCCTGCGCGGAAAACAGCACGACCTTGTCGGCGGCGTACTGGACGCTGATGAACGTCTTCGCATCGCCCCATGTGCAGCTGGACATGCCCAACGCGCCGGAGCACTCGGTCGGGCTGCCGAGCAATTGCTCGACCTGCGCCTTGGGCATGCCGGCCGTGATTTTCGAGTAGTTTTCCTGAGTGACCTTGCTGCAGGCCGCCAGCAGAACGCAGAACGACAACACCGCGAGAGTGCGTAAAGACATGAGATGAAGCTCCTGAATCGAAGGGGGGGGCAGCGTCGCAGCGCCTAACGTCAGTCATTGATGTTGATGACGGACTCAGCGCTCGCCGCGAACCCTGTAGGAGCGCGCTTGCCCGCGATTACGTTTTGTCGGTCACGAATAGGTTGCTGACCCACCGCATTTCGCGGGCAAGCGCGCTCCTACAGAGTGGTGCGGCGGGCATGCCATTCACGTCGTAGGCCAAAAGCGGCCATTCAGAACTTTATTCCTTGTGATACGCCGTGGCGCGTTCGACTTCTTCTTTCGAACCCAGGAACACGGCGACCCGCTGGTGCAGGCCTTCGGGCTGGATGTCGAGGATGCGCTGATGGCCGTCGGTCGACGCGCCGCCGGCCTGTTCAACCAGGAACGACATCGGGTTGGCTTCGTACATCAGGCGCAGCTTGCCCGGCTTGGAAGGCTCGCGGGAGTCGCGCGGGTACATGAACAGACCGCCACGGGTCAGGATGCGGTGGACGTCGCCCACCATCGCCGCGACCCAGCGCATGTTGTAGTTCTTCTTCAGCGGGCCGTCTTCGCCAGCCAGCAGCTCTTCGACGTAGCGCTTGACCGGGGCTTCCCAGTGACGCTGATTGGACATGTTGACCGCGAATTCCTGAGTGGACTCCGGGATCTTGATGTCTTCGTGGCTGAGGACAAAGCTGCCCATCTCGCGGTCCAGGGTGAAGCCTTTGACGCCGTCACCCAGGGTCAGTACCAGCATGGTCTGCGGGCCGTAGATAGCGTAACCGGCGGCGACTTGCTGAGTGCCTGGCTGCAGAAACGCCTTCTCGTTCAGCGCTTCGTTCTGGCTCAGATACTCGTTGGGGCAACGCAGCACCGAGAAGATCGTGCCGACCGGGGCGTTGATGTCGATGTTGGACGAACCGTCCAGTGGGTCGAACACCAGCAGGTAGGCCCCTTTCGGGTATTTGCCGGGGATCTGGTAGGCGTTGTCCATTTCTTCGGAAGCCATGCCGGCCAGGTGACCACCCCATTCGTTGGCTTCGAGCAGAATCTCGTTGGACATCACGTCCAGTTTCTTCTGCACTTCACCCTGCACGTTTTCGGTGCCCATGCTGCCGAGCACGCCGCCCAGAGCACCTTTGGATACCGCGTGGCTGATCTCCTTGCACGCACGCGCCACGACTTCAATCAGAAAGCGCAGATCGGCAGGGGTGTTGTTGGTGCGGGTCTGCTCGATCAGATAACGACTCAAGGTAACGCGGGACATGGAGAGCTCCGAAATGGGGGATAAAAACGCGCACAGTCTAGCGTGAGCGGAGATTTAATACTGCCTGTCAGACCGGGCAGGTAGTGATTCAGTTCACGGGCTACATCCTAGTGGGACCGGCTTTAGCCGGGAAGACGCCAGTGTGAACACTACAAATCTTGCAGCGTGACGACCGACGCCTTCCCGGCTGAAGCCGATCCCACAAGGGATCGCAGTACCCAGTCGCATCGGTTGTACGTTAAGCGTAACGCGGACGGGATGACGAATTGGTGGGCATCGTCTGCAATTTTTTCGATGCCGGAGCGATTCCGCGTCATCACCCCGACACTTATAATTTGGCGCGTTGTTATGCGCGTTACTTGCTACGCGACCCGCGCAGTGTGCCAAGCGCCATCCATGCTAGAAAAATCACCCCGAGTATCAGCACGGCCCACAGACCGATGCGCTTCATGTCGGGACCACTGGCCTCCACGGGCGCTGCCGGAGCAACCGGCGCCACAGGTGTGGCGGCCATGGACGCGCTGCCCAGTGCTGCCAGCTTCTCCGGGCTGACACCGGGAATCAGCGTCGCCAGTGGCAACGCCGCACTTTTCACCGTGGCGTTGCCGACGGCCAGGCTGTAAGGCGGCGCGCCGCGACCGAGGAACACCATTTGCGTGGCGCGCACGGCAAAGCTCAGCGTCGGCGCGTCATTGCCCAGGCCGCCGCCGCGGTCATCGACCTCAAGTTTAAGCTGTTGCACGACATTGCCGGGCAGCTCCATTTCGTCCTGCACAACGTCCTGACCGTTCTGGCTGAGCCGATAAAGCAGGCCGTTGTCGATCATTTGCCAAGGCGCGTTGCTGTCGCGACGCCCATAGAGCGTGGCGGGGGCGAGGCTGTTGGGTTGCGCGATATCGATCCGCATGCGTTCCAGCGGCAGGGCCACCGGCAGTTGCCATACATAAACGCCGGGTTTTTCGACGCGTCCATTGATGGCCGGCGACCAGCTCAACGGCAGCACGCCGGGTTGCGTGCTGATCAGTTGCACGGCGTTCAACGTCGGCGCGGACAGGGGCGATTTCCACAGCAAGCGTAGGTAGCGAGCGCTGCGCCCCGGCAGATTAACAACGCGCTGCTCAACCAACTCTTCCGCGAATGAAAGCCTCGCGACCTGACCTTCGCCCCAGCGCTGCCAATGCTGGAGGTCGTCACTGGCCTCGATGCTGAACCGCTGAAAACCGTCGCGCTCGCTGCTCCAGTCCAGAATCAGTTGATCCAGCGGCGCGTTGATCGCGCTGGTGTCCAGCAACCAGCCGCGCAGGATCTCTTCGCCCGCCTCGATCTCACCCTGAGGCTGAACCTCTACCAGCGTGCCGGTGGGCGTGCGCTCGACGCGGATTTTCGGCTCGGCGTCTTTCGCGGCATCACTGTTGTACAGCGGGAACCACTTCACCGAGACCGGGCTTGCCTCGGCTGCGCGCTGGGGCGGGCTTTGGGTGATTGCGTAGGGTTGGGCCTGGCCGTCAGCATTGAAAACGCGCACGTCGTTGAGAGTGCTTTGGCGCGCGTTCAGCTGCACGCCGAGGGGCAATTCCAGCCGATACCAAGGCCCTTCGCCGCTGACGGTCAGCGGCGCATGGGTGGTGAAATCATCCGGCAGATCCTCCGCCTGGCTGAGCGGCGCCGCGCACAGCAGCGAGCCCAGCAACGGGGCAAGCAGGGCGGCCTTGATGACGAACTGACGACTCAACTGAACACTCCTTACGCGCTTCATTTTGATGCCCGGTCCGCCGCGTCGGCATCGGTCAGGCCCTCTCTTCGGGCCGGATGCCGGGGCGGAAGGGGGGCGAAATATCCCACCACCAGCAACAGAACGCCAACGCCGATAAAGGAAATGATTCGCTCCAGACCGCCACGATTGCTCAGCTCGACGAAGAACAGTTTGGCCACGACGATTCCGATCAGTGCGGCGCCGACGATCCACAGGTCGCGGCGGGCGCGCAGATGGCCGACGATCATCAGCGCCAGCGCGGTCAGCGTCCAGACGATGGAAAGGCCGGCCTGCACGCGCATTGATACAAACAGCGCGTCGGGGTACCAGGCTACGCCGGCCCAGTGATGCGCCGTGCGCAGCACCATGGCGGTGATCAGCGCGAACAGCGATGCGCCGGCAATCACCAGCGCCGCTTTCTGCGCACGCCCCTCGCTGATGCCCAATTGCGGAAGTTGCTGACGGGTCCAGCTGAAGATGCCGGTCAGCGTGATCAGCAAGCCCAGCTCCAGCGGGTTCAGCAATGGCAGATAGGGCAGGGGATCGGCAGCGCCGTCGCTGAACCCGTTCGCCAGCCAGAACCAGGCGAGCATCAATGCAGCCAGCGGCGCCGCAGCCCAGACGCGGTACTCACGCGGATACGCACTGACAGGCCAGGGCCACGTGCGGGATGCCGTCATCGCCAGCAAATACAAGCTTGGCAGCAACGCCCAGCCCAGCCAGCGCCAAGCGTTATACGCCTCCGACAACACCAGCAACCCGTAACGAAGTTGCAGCGAGAGCACGCCGATGATCAGCCAGCAGCCGATCACGTGGGCAGCACTGCGCAGGCGCGGGAGCAGCAGTTTGTCGAGCCGCTTCAAGGACCAGAGGTGAACCGCAAACACCGCAAGCCAGCCCAGCCAGCCCCAATCGGCGGCAGGGTTGTAATAGGAGTTGAAGCTCATCAGCGCGAGCAACACAGCGCTCATCGGCGTCAACAGCGTCGATAGCTGAGCGATTCCCGTCCAGTTCAGGCGCAGGGCAGCCATTGTCCACAGCCCGGCGCTGACCGCACCCAGCACCAGCAACGCCGAGAACACGTTAGTGCCTGCTACAGGGTCAGTCATGATGAACAGCGCGACAGACCACCACAGCGTCCCCCACATCAACAACGCAGGTTGCAATACACGCTCGCTTAGCGACAGACGCAAAGTCCCGATGCGTTCTACGGTGAACGCGCTTACCAAGCCAGCCAGCGCGATGATCAAGGGGGTCCAGAAATCCCCCTGATTGAACGTAGGGACATACCAACGCCCGACCACGCCCATGAACGCGATCCCTGCGCCCAGTTGCAACAGCAGCCCGAAACCTCGAGCCAGCACGCGGTTCTGGCGCATACCCAGCCAGAACACCGCCGCGCCTTCGACCGCCCAGGCGACGGTCGTCCATTGCGCGCTCAGGCCAAGGGGAATCGCCAGCGTCCCGAACACCACGCCCAGCGACAGGCACGTTTCAACCAGCAGCAACGCCCGACCCGGTGCACGCCCGGCCAGGAACCGGGCGATGCCCATGTACAGCAAGCCCAGCGCCAGTGCGCTCAACGCAGCGCCGAATTCCAGATGTTTGACGAGCGCGTACTGCAGGCCGAAACCGACGATTGGCGTGCCGAACAACAGGCTGCCATCGACGTAGTGGGTTTGGCGTGCGGACCAGCGCAGGGTCGCTTCCCGGCTGTCGTCGTCGGGCCCGGCGGCGTGTTCCTGCAGCTTGCGCCGGGCGAACAGCAGACCGATGGCCAGGTACATCAGGAAGAACAGAATCAGGAAGGGTTCGGTGCTCCAGAACAGCTCGGGCGTGTACGCGTCCATGCCCCAGGCGAAGCCGATGCCGAATGTGCCGATGAAGCCGATCAGGTTCAGCGGGCGCCATGCCTTGAACCAGGCGATGGCGAAAATGCCGGCGTTGAGCAGGGCGAAATAACTGAACAACGCAACATGACTCCCCTCGCCGGAGGACGTCAGCAGCGGCGCGGCAAATCCACCCAGGGCGGCGACGCAGGCGAGGGCCAGGGAGTTTTGCGTGACGGCGAGAATGGCCGAAAACACGGTGACCGCAACCAGCAGGCTGAATGCCATGCCCGGCGCCAGCAGGGTGTGAACTTTCATCGCGGCGAACACGGTCAGGTACAGCACCGCGACGCCCGTCCCCTGCAGCATCAGCGCAAAGGATTCATTGCGATGACGCAGCCACCAACCCAGGCCCAGCAGCGCCAGCGCTGCCAAAGCGACGCCGGCATAGCGAGCTTCGATCGGAACGACCATGCCTTCGGTGGCGTAGCGCAGCAGAAACGCCAGGCCGAGAAACAGCAGCACCACGCCGACCCGCAGCACGGTGTTGCCGCCGAGCAGCCAGTTTTTCGCGCGCAGTAAGGCGCTGTCGAAGAGGCTGTGCTGGGGAGGAGCGGGCTGGGTTGAAGCGTGCTGAGAGGCGGGCGCGTAGCTCGGTGCTGTGGGTGATGGCGCCGGTGCAGGGCGACTCCATTCCGAGTCGCCGACATCCGAGGCGGCCGGATCGAGGTCCGGAAGATCCCACAGCAGTTCCGGGCCGTCGTCTGCGATGGGCTGAACATGCAACGGCGCTGACACGGGCGCATCCGGCAACTGGGCGGCGGCGGAATCCAGCTGGCTTAAGCGTTGTTGTACGGCGTCCAGGTCCAGCCGGGTCTTGGCAAGTTCGGCTTTCTGCGCGGCGGTTTCCCGCGTCAATGCGCTCAGCCGGAAGCTCAAACCCGCGGCCAGACCAATGACCGCACCGACAGCGCCGCCCAACAGCGACTCATCAAGAAGCGCACCGAGCACCAGCCCGGCCAGCAGAAGAATCCATTGCACGCGACGACATCCCTTTTCGGCCGATTACCGGCGATGGCGAAAAGTATATCGGGGCTCAGGAAAGGGGAAACATTTTGTGTCGGGGAAGGAGAACTGAGTCGCTGGTGCATCAGGGCGCAAACATATCCGGCGTTCGAATGCTGATCTGTTGATGCTGCTGGCCAAAACGGTGGGTTGAGAGAACGTTGGGAGGAAGGGGACTGATTTATTTACAACGCTTCACCGTAAATTAATCTGTCCCCGCCCAGGCGTTTCTGGTGAATGAAAGTAAGTCCTCGCGAGCAAGCTCCCACAGGATTTGTACTTGCTGCGAGAGCGAGCAGTCACATCAAGGTGATCGTCTCGGTTGAGACAATCACCTCACGCGCCCTTAATCCAGCGCGTTCCAGATTTCGGTCGCGTACTCGCGAATGGTTCGGTCCGAGGAGAACCAGCCCATGCGCGCGGTGTTGAGCACCGCCGAGCGCCACCATTCTTTCGAATCGTGCCAGCGCGCTTCGACCTTGGCCTGTGCGTGCCAGTACGACTCGAAGTCAGCGCAGACGAAGAAGCGGTCGTAGTTGATCAACTGATCGATCAACCCGGCGTAGCGATAAGGATCATCCGGCGAGAACACCCCGCCCCGAATCGCTTGCAGCACGTCATTCAAACGCCCGGATGCGGCGATGTCCTGATGTGCGTTGAACTCACCGGCATGCTTGCGCGCTTCGACTTCCTGCGCGGTCATGCCGAAGATGAACATGTGCTCCAGGCCGACCTGCTCGCTCATCTCCACGTTGGCGCCGTCGAGGGTGCCGATGGTCAGTGCGCCGTTGAGGCCGAACTTCATATTGCTGGTGCCGGACGCTTCCAGGCCCGCCGTGGAAATCTGCTCCGACAAATCCGCCGCCGGAATGATGCTTTCCGCCAGGCTGACGTTGTAGTTGGGCATGAACACCACTTTCAAACGGCCGCGCAGCGTAGGGTCGTTGTTGACCGTGCGCGCGATGTCGTTGGTCAGCTTGATGATCAGCTTGGCCGAGTGATAACTGGCCGCCGCCTTGCCGCCGAAGATCTTCACGCGAGGCACCCAATCGGTGCTCGGGTCGGCACGCATGGCCTGATACAGCGCCACGGTGTGGAACAGGTTCAGCAACTGACGCTTGTATTCGTGGATACGTTTGACCTGGACGTCAAACATCGCCTCAGGGTTAACCACGATGCCCATGCGGTCCTGAATGATCGTCGCCAGGGCCTGTTTGCTTTGCAGGCGTTGGGCAGCGAATTCCTTCTGGAATCGTGCGTCGTCGGCCAGCGGCTCCAGTTTCAGCAGCGCGGTCTCGTGGTTGTCGAGCACTTGCTCGCCCAACTCGTTGACCAGCATGGAAGTCAGTTGCGGGTTGGACTGGAACAACCAGCGGCGGAAGGTGATGCCGTTGGTTTTGTTGTTGATGCGATCCGGGTGAAGCTTGTGCAGGTGGGCGAAAACGGTCTTGCGCATCAGCTGAGTGTGCAGGGCCGACACACCGTTCACGCTGTGCGAACCCAGGAAAGCCAGGTTACCCATGCGCACGCGACGGCCGTTGTCTTCTTCGATCAGCGAGACGGCGCGCAACAGGTCGAACAGCGCAGGATCGTCTTTGAAGTCCAGGCGAACCTTGTCGATGTGCTGGGCGTTGATCATGTAAATGATCTGCATGTGGCGCGGCAACATGCGCTCCATCAGGCCGACGGACCAGGTCTCCAGCGCTTCAGGCAGCAGCGTGTGGTTGGTGTAGGCCAGGGTGCCGACAGTGATGCGCCAGGCCTCGTCCCACTCCACCTCGTGCAGGTCGATCAAGACGCGCATCAGCTCTGCCACGGCGATCGACGGGTGCGTGTCGTTCATCTGGATGGCCACGTGTTCCGGCAGGCTGCCGATGCTATAGCCCATGTTCTTGTGGCGGCGCAGCAAGTCCTGCAGCGACGCCGAGACGAAGAAGAACTCCTGACGCAGGCGCAGTTCCTGGCCGGCTTCGGTGCTGTCGTTTGGATACAGCACGCGGGAAATACTTTCTGCCCGCACCACTTCCGCGACCGCACCGACGTGGTCGCCGGCGTTGAAGCGTTCCAGGTGCAGATCTTCCACTGCACGGGCACGCCACAGGCGCAGCGTGTTGACCGCCTTGCCGCGCCAGCCGACTACCGGCGTGTCGTACGCGATCGCGCGGACGGTTTCGCCTGCGGTCCAGACCTGCCGGGTTTCGCCCGAGGCATCCAGAACCGGTGCGCCGGCTGCATCAAGCTGGGGCTGTACGCTGCCGCCGAAGCCGATTTGGTAAATCACTTCAGGGCGTTCGAATTCCCACGGGTTACCAAAGTCCAGCCAGTTCTCGGTCTGCTCCTGCTGCCAGCCATCAACGATGGCCTGACGGAAGAGACCGTGCTCGTAACGAATGCCATAGCCATGACCGGCAATGCCGAGGGTCGACATGCTTTCCATGAAGCACGCAGCCAAACGGCCAAGGCCGCCATTGCCCAGTGCAGCATCAGGCTCCAGCGAGCGAATCTGCTCCAGGTCGACGTTCAGCCCTTTCAATGCTTCGCGCGCGGTTTCGAGGATGCCCAGGTTGCTCAGGCTGTCGAACATCAGACGGCCGATCAGGAACTCGAGGGAGAGGTAATAGACGCGCTTTTTTTCCTGCCGGTAGACGTAGCGCGTGTGGTTCATCCAGCGCTCCGCCATTTTGTCGCGAGTCGCCAAGGCAATTGCCATGAACCAGTCATGGTCGAAGGCATGGTCGGGGTCTTTACCGACGGCAAACTCGAGTTTGTTCAGCACAGCTTCTCGGAAGGCTGCCACTTCAGCGTCACGAACGTTGGGTTCCGGAGACATCGGGTACGACCTCAAGTTGTTTTGACGATTAAATGGGTGCGTAGACTGTAGGGCGTGTCATTGGTTATTTCCTCCCGGTCGGATGAAAAATACGCGAATGCACGACCCTCGGTTCGACTCGAACAAGCTACCTCGGTTCGCCGTCATTGCACACAGGCGGCGAATCTCTGGCGCTTTCCCATGATCTTGGGACGCCTTGCATTGATCGTTCCACTCTGGCGCTGATCTTGCTCATGCTTGCTGCCAGCGGAGATGTGCCCGCGATACAGGGGATGACAGTTGGTCAGAATCAGGCAGGCATGTTCATTCGCCGATTCAGGTTTATGATGCCCAACGGCAGATAGATCGCAGCCCCTGAACTGGACTTTTGGAGCACCTATGCAGACTTTGTACCCGCAGATCAAACCTTACGCCCGGCACGATCTGGCAGTGGAAGAGCCGCATGTGCTGTACGTCGATGAAAGTGGCTCGCCGGACGGCTTGCCGGTAGTGTTCCTTCACGGCGGGCCGGGTTCGGGATGCGACGCGCAGAGCCGGCGATATTTCGATCCGAACCTCTATCGCATCATCACCTTCGATCAGCGCGGCTGCGGCCGCTCAACGCCACACGCCAGTCTGGAAAACAACACCACCTGGCACCTGGTCGATGACCTCGAGCGCATCCGCACCCATCTGGGCATCGACAAGTGGGTGGTGTTCGGTGGTTCGTGGGGGTCGACGCTTTCCCTCGCCTACGCGCAGAAGCACCCTGACCGGGTTCATGCACTGATTCTGCGCGGCATCTTTCTGAGCCGGCCCCAGGACATCAAGTGGTTCTATCAGGAAGGTGCGAGCCGCCTGTTCCCGGATTACTGGCAGGACTACATGGCGCCGATTCCGCCGGACGAGCGCCACGACGTGCTCGGTGCATTCCACAAACGCCTCACCGGCAACGATCAAATCGCCCAGATGCACGCCGCCAAGGCATGGTCGACGTGGGAAGGGCGCACCGCCACGCTACGTCCGAACCCGCAGGTGGTCGATCGCTTCACCGAGCCCCATCGTGCGCTGTCCATCGCGCGCATCGAATGTCATTACTTCACCAACGGCGCTTTCCTTGAAGAAAATCAGTTGATTCGCGACATGCCGAAAATTGCCCATCTGCCGGGCATCATCGTGCATGGCCGCTACGACATGATCTGCACGCTGGACAACGCCTGGGAGTTGCACCAGGCGTGGCCGAACAGTGAGCTGCAGGTCATCCGCGAAGCCGGTCACTCGGCGTCCGAGCCAGGCATCACCGATGCCCTGGTACGCGCGGCATCAGAAGTGGCGCGCCGCTTGCTGGATCTGCCGCCGGAAGAGGCATAAATGAAAGCCTTGCTTCAGCGCGTTTCCCAGGCGCGCGTCGACGTTGCCGGCCAGACCATTGGCGCGATTGATCAGGGTTTAATGGTCCTGATCGGTATTGAGCCTCAAGACACGCCGGCCAGCGCCGACAAGATGTTGCACAAGCTGCTTAACTACCGGGTATTCAGTGACGCCGACGGGAAGATGAATCTTTCGTTAGTCGACGTTAACGGCGGGTTACTGCTGGTCTCTCAGTTCACACTGGCGGCGGATACCAAAAGCGGGATGCGGCCGAGTTTTTCAAAAGCTGCACCCCCGGCCCTCGGCGCCGAGCTGTTTGGCTACTTGGTGACAAAGGCCAAAACCACTCACGCCACGGTGGAAACGGGCCAGTTTGGTGCAGATATGCAGGTTCACCTGATCAATGATGGCCCTGTGACATTTTTGCTTGAGGCCTGAACAGCCCGGTCTGTTTGATGGCCCCGGATTTACTCGCTCCAAACGCAATAAATAGTTTGCGTCCCCTGATGCGTTGTAACGCGAGCTACTGGATAATCGCGCGCTACAAGGACGGGCCAAGGCCCGTTAAATCGGTAAAACGCAGACTGGTCCGACACCGCTTGGGGAATCATTGGTCCCTTTTGGAGTCGGAACAATGCTCGCCAACCCGGCATTTGATAGCTGGCCGTTGGTTTCTTCATCTGTTTTCGGCGAGGGTTGCTCGTGATTGTTAGTCCATGTAATGCACCAAAGAACCCGGGCGGTCGCTTGCGCAGCGCACTGCTGGCAGGGTCGGCTTTGTTTTGTCTGTTCGGCGCCAGTCAGCTCTGGGCGTTCGATCTCGACGACGTGGCGACAAAGGCCAAAGATCTGGCCGGACAGAAATTCACCGCGCCGAAGAGCAATCTTCCGGCCGAATTCCGCGACATGAAGTTCGCGGATTATCAAAAGATCCGCTTCCTGCAAGACAAGGCCGAATGGGCCAATGACAAGACCCCGTTCAAGGTGTCGTTCTATCATCAGGGAATGCACTTCGACACCCCGGTCAAAATCAACGAAGTCACCGCCAACTCCGTCAACGAGATCAAGTACGACCCGAGTCGTTTCGATTTCGGCGATGTGAAGTTCGATCCCAAGTCGACCGAGAACCTGGGCTACGCCGGTTTCCGCGTCACTTACCCGATCAACAAAGACGACAAGCAAGACGAAATCATGACCATGCTGGGCGCGAGCTACTTCCGCGTCATCGGTAAAGGTCAGGTTTATGGCCTGTCGGCGCGCGGGATGGCGATCGACACAGCCATGCCGTCGGGTGAGGAATTCCCTCGTTTCACCGAGTTCTGGATCGAGAAGCCGGGCCCGGATGACAATCATCTGGTCATCTTCGCCTTGCTCGACTCCCCACGCGCCACTGGAGCGTACAAGCTGACCCTGCGTCCGGGCACCAACTCACTGGTTGATGTCCAGTCGCGCATGTACCTGCGTGACAAGGTCGGCAAACTGGGCGTGGCCCCGCTGACCAGCATGTTCCTGTTCGGTGCAAACCAGCCTTCGAAAGTCCTTAATTACCGTCGCGAGCTGCACGACTCCAGCGGTCTGTCGATTCAGGCAGCCAATGGCGAGTGGATCTGGCGCCCGCTGAACAACCCTAAACACCTCTCGGTCAGCAGCTTCTCTGTAGAGAACCCGCGCGGCTTCGGTCTGCTGCAACGTGGCCGCAACTTCAGCCATTACGAGGACCTGGACGACCGCTACGACAAACGTCCAAGCGCCTGGATCGAGCCGAAGGGCGACTGGGGCAAGGGCACCGTTGATCTGGTCGAGATTCCGACTGCCGACGAAACCAACGACAACATCGTTGCGTTCTGGAAGCCGGAAACCCAGCCAGAGCCGGGTCAGCCGATCGACTTCAACTATCGTCTGCACTGGACCATGGATGAGGATGCCATTCACTCGCCTGACCTGGGTTGGGTCAAGCAGACCCTGCGCTCCACTGGCGACGTGAAGCAATCGAACCTGATTCGTCAACCGGACGGCAGCGTTGCCTACCTGGTCGATTTCGTTGGCCCGACCCTCGCCAAGCTGGGCGAAGATCCGTCGATCCGCAGTCAGGTCATCACCGATGACAACACCGATCTGGTCGAGAACAACCTGCGCTACAACCCGGTGACCAAAGGCTGGCGTCTGACGCTGCGCCTGAAGGTCAAGGATCCGGGCAAGTCGGTTGAAATGCGTGCTTACCTGCTGCGCGAAACCCCTGCCGAACCAGGCAAGGAGCCGGCGGTCATCACTGCTGACAAGTCGGACAAAAAGCCGGCCACCAAGGCTGACGCCAAAGCGGCTGTTGCTGCGGCGCCAGTGGTTGCTGCACCGAAGGATGAGAAAGCCGAAATCGTCAAAACCGACGCCTTGAAGGCCGGTGATGCGAAAGACGCGAAAGATATGAAAGACGCTAAAGGCCCTAAAGCCGACAGCAAAGATGCCGCCAAGGCAGCCGATGCCACCAAGGTTGCCGAAGCCAAGTCGGACGAGGCGTACAAGCCTGAAGCCGCTCTGGGCGACGCTGCCAAGGCCAACAAAGGCATGAAAGATACCCCGCAGCCAGCGGTACAGGCTGCATCCACCCCACAGGGGCCGGCCATGATTCAACAAGTCCTGACCGAAACCTGGAGCTACCAGTTGCCAGCCGATGAGTAATTCACACGCGGTGCCAGAGCCTTTGAATGAGTCTCTCAGCGAGTACCTGGCGCATTTGCCGATGACCGACGCGCAGCGGGCAGAACTTGCCAGCTGCACCTCGTTCGCTGAGCTGCACGAGCGCCTTTCGGCGCAAACCGTCGCTGATTCCGCCGAGGCCGCCCAGGCTTCGGTGGGTCGTCGCCTGACCTTGACGACCGCTGATGAACTGCACGAAGCCGAGATGCTGAGTGTTGACGCCAGCGGCCGCGTTGTCTTGAAAGCGACGCCGCCGATTCGTCGGACCAAAGTCGTGCCGGAGCCGTGGCGGACCAACATCCTGCACCGCGGCTGGCGTCGACTGACCGGCAAGAGCAATCCGCCGCCGCCCAAGGACGATCTGCCACGGGATCTGCCGAAGGCACGCTGGCGCACTGTGGGTTCGATCCGCCGTTACATCCTCCTGATCCTCATGCTCGGTCAGACCATCGTCGCCGGCTTCTACATGAAGGGCATCCTGCCGTACCAGGGCTGGTCGCTGGTGTCGTTCGACGAAATCAGTCATCAGACCCTGTGGCAGACCGCTGTTCAGGTCATGCCGTACGCGCTGCAGACCAGCATCCTATTGCTGTTCGGGATTCTGTTCTGCTGGGTGTCGGCGGGTTTCTGGACCGCGCTGATGGGTTTCCTGGAACTGCTCACCGGCCACGACAAGTACCGTATTTCGGGTGCAAGCGCGGGCAATGAGCCAATCGAAGCCGGTGCGCGCACTGCGCTGGTCATGCCGATCTGCAACGAAGACGTACCTCGCGTATTTGCGGGTCTGCGGGCGACGTTTGAATCGGTCAAGGCCACGGGCGATCTGGATCGCTTCGACTTCTTCATTCTCAGCGACTCCAACGAAACCGACATCTGTGTAGCCGAGCAGCAAGCCTGGCTGGACGTGTGCCGTGAAACCGGTGGTTTCGGCAAGATCTTCTATCGTCGTCGCCGCCGTCGCGTTAAGCGCAAGAGCGGTAACCTTGATGACTTCTGCCGTCGCTGGGGCGGTGAATACCGCTACATGGTCGTGCTTGACGCTGACTCGGTCATGAGTGGCGAATGCCTGACCAGTCTTGTGCGTTTGATGGAAGCGACACCGGACGCCGGTATTATCCAGACTGCGCCGCGTGCCTCGGGCATGGACACGTTGTATGCCCGCATGCAGCAGTTCGCGACTCGCGTGTACGGCCCGTTATTCACGGCCGGCCTGCACTTCTGGCAGCTGGGTGAATCCCACTATTGGGGTCACAACGCGATCATTCGCATGAAGCCTTTTATCGAGCACTGTGCCCTCGCGCCGCTGCCCGGGAAGGGTGCGTTTGCGGGCGCGATTCTGTCCCATGACTTCGTCGAAGCCGCGCTCATGCGCCGTGCCGGCTGGGGCGTTTGGATTGCCTACGACCTGCCGGGCAGTTATGAAGAGCTGCCGCCGAACCTGCTGGATGAGCTCAAGCGTGACCGTCGCTGGTGCCACGGTAACCTGATGAACTTCCGCCTGTTCCTGGTGAAAGGCATGCACCCGGTACACCGCGCGGTGTTCCTGACCGGCGTGATGTCCTATCTGTCGGCGCCGTTGTGGTTCTTCTTCCTGGTGTTGTCCACCGCGTTGTTGGCGGTGAACACGCTGATGGAGCCGACCTACTTCATGGAGCCGCGTCAGCTGTATCCCTTGTGGCCACAGTGGCACCCGGAAAAAGCCGTTGCGTTGTTCTCCACGACGGTGGTGCTGTTGTTCCTGCCGAAGCTGCTCAGCGTGATTCTGATCTGGGCCAAGGGCGCGACCGGCTTTGGTGGTCGCATCAAGGTCACCCTGTCCATGCTGCTGGAAATGCTGTTCTCCATGCTGCTGGCGCCAGTGCGCATGATCTTCCACACCCGCTTTGTACTGGCTGCGTTCCTGGGCTGGGCAGCGACGTGGAACTCGCCGCAGCGTGATGATGACTCGACGCCGTGGAGCGAAGCGGTCAAGCGCCACGGGCCGCAGACGCTGCTGGGCTTTTGCTGGGCGCTGCTGGTGGCCTGGCTGAACCCGAGCTTCCTCTGGTGGCTGGTGCCTATCGTGGGTTCGTTGATGCTGTCGATCCCGGTGTCGGTTATCTCCAGCCGTACGAATCTGGGCTTGAAGGCGCGCGACACCAAGCTGTTCCTGATTCCGGAAGAACACACGCCGCCGCAAGAGCTGGTGTCTACGGACCAGTACACCCATGAAAATCGCTGGCATGCGCTGAACGACGGCTTTGTTCGCGCTGTGGTTGATCCGCAGCAGAACGCTTTGGCCTGCGCCTTGGCAACTTCTCGCCATCGCGAGGCCGAGCCGATCGAGTGGATGCGTGTCGAGCGTGTACGTCATGCGATCAAAGGCGGCCCTGAGCTCCTGAACAACCACGAGCGCTTGCAGTTGCTGAGCGACCCGGTTGCGCTGGCTCGGTTGCACGAGCTGGTCTGGAGCGAAGGCAATTCTGCCTGGCTCAATGCCTGGCGCGCTTCGGTGGAAGCCGATCCCCATGCGCCGCTGCTGCCCTTGCAGCCAGCGACCCATGTGAAAGACGTGACCCCCGTACACGCCTGATTCATGCGCTAAATAAAACGCCGCCGAAGAGCCATCTTCGGCGGCGTTTTTGTTTGGGATCGGTGTCGGCGCTTTCCCTGTAGGACCGGCTTTAGCCGGGAAGAGGCCAGTGCGTGCGCTATTAATTCTGCGGTGTGAATGCAGACGCATTCCCGGCTAAAGCCAGTCCTACAACTCGACGTCGCAGCCCGTTTCGCCTCAACTTACCCGAAACTTCCCGACCATCTCCTGCAACTGCACACCCAGCCGCGCCAGTTCGATGCTGGAAGCGGCGGTCTCTTCGCTGGACGCTGCAGTTTGCTCGGACACATCCCTGACGTTCAGCACGCTGCGGTTGATCTGCTCCGCCACGCTGCTCTGTTCCTCGCCCGCCGCGGCGATCTGCTGGTTCATCGCCTGAATCGTCGACACCGTTCGCGTGATATGTCCCAACGCGCTGCCGGCCTGGCGACTCAGTTCGACGCTGCTGTCGGTCAGGGTTCGGCTGGCATCAAGGGTCATCACCACTTGCTGGGTGCCGCTTTGCAAGGCCGCGATCAGCACTTCGATTTCTTCGGTCGATTCCTGGGTGCGCTGGGCCAGGCCTCGAACCTCATCGGCGACGACCGCAAAACCGCGTCCCGCTTCGCCTGCCCGGGCAGCCTCGATCGCGGCGTTCAGGGCAAGCAGGTTGGTCTGCTGCGACACTGACTTGATGACGTCGAGCACACCGCCGATCTTGTCGCTCTCCAGCTTCAGCTTGCCCATGGCTTCGGTCGAATTATTCACCTCCAGCGCCAGGCGCTCGATCTGCGCGATGGCGTCGTTGACCACCTTGTCGCCGTCCCGCGCCTGTTGATCGGCGTGTCGTGCCGCTTCACTGGCTTCTTCGGCATTGCGGGCGACTTCCATGACGGTCGAGGTCATCTGGTTCATCGCCGTGGCGACGCAGTCCGTTTCGTCTTTCTGGCTGGTGACGCCCACGCTGGTTTGCGCAGTAACGGCGGACAGTTGCTCCGCCGCGCTGGCGATCTGGGTTACGCCGTCGCTGATGCCACTGATGAGCTGGCGCAAGCTCAGTGTCATGTCCTGCATGCTGCGCTGGAGCATGCCCATCTCGTCTCGACGGCCGACTTCGAGGTCCTGACTCAGATCACCCTTGGCGATGCGCGCAGCGGCACTCAAGGTCAGCCGTAGCGGCGTGATGATCTGCTGGGTGATCAGCCACGCCGCGAGCAGGCCGAGGAGCATTGCCAGCCCTGCGACACCGCTGAGTGTCTGCCGCGACTGAGTGGCTTCGGCATCACGGCGCTGACCTTGCAGTGCCGTGATCTCGCCGGTGGAGGTGAGCAGACTCTCGCTCAGCGCCTCCATGGACTCCTGAGCCGCTTCAACCTTGACCTGCAAGTCTTTGAACTGGCCCATGTGCTCACGGTACTTGAGCAGCGTCTTACGGGCATTGAGCAATTCACTGACATTGCCATCGGCCTGATCGGTAGCGATCTGCTCGACTTCCTTCAGCGCTTCATCGATGGCGGTGATGGCGGCAATCTCATAGGACTCTCTGCCGCTGAACACGTACGCCTGGACTTCGTAACGAGCGTTTTGCACCTGTCCGCGCAATTGCTGGATGTTGGTGAACTCCCCGAGGCGCTCGCTGCTGTCCTGCTCCTGACTGACGGCTTTCAAGACCTCGCTTTCCACCTGACCGATGGAGTTGATCGCCTCTTCAGACAGAGCGGCCAGCTGTGCACGGGAGTCTGCTCGCGCACTTAACAGCTTGGCCAGATCGGCAAAGGTGGACTCGAGCGACCTGACAGTGTCGCTCTGCCCATTGAGCAACTTGAGGATGTCGGCAGGCGGGGCGTCCTCGCGCAATACCACCAGATGGGCTTCGATTTCGTTGATGCGGGCAACGACGCGCGAGGCGCTGTCAGCGGTGTTTTCGACCCGGAAGACGATGCGCTCGGCGCGCAGGTCCTTGGTCATCGCGTTGAGCTGGGCGATGGAAGTCAATGACTCCGAGCGCTCAATCATGGTGTCGAGCCCATGCCAGCCGGTCAGGGTAATGGCCAGGGTGAGAAGCAGAACCAGGCCGAAGCCCAGTGAGAGTTTGAGTTTGACGCTGGTGTTGGCCAGCGCCCGATTGATGCCTTGCAGCATGATGCGTCTCCTGCGGATGAGCGATAAACGCGCATCGGCAGGGGAAGCGGAGGCGTGACCTGATCAGGTCGTAGGAGATTTCCGAAGGGCGGGAAGGGGTGACGCGTGTCACAGATTCCGCCCCTGATGGGAGGTTTTCGGCAGGTTCGTTACTGAAACGGGTGCTGATCAGGTGACTGGATCAGACCCGGAAGCGACTCACCAGCGCTTGCAGATGGCTGCCCAGGCGAGCCAGCTCGACGCTCGACGCGGCGGTTTCCTCGCTCGCGGCCGAGGTCTGTTCCGACACGTCGCGCACGTTGAGCACGCTGCGGTTGATCTCTTCGGCCGTAGCGCTCTGCTCCTCGGCGGCCGCGGCAATCTGCTGGTTCATGGATTGAATCGCAGACACGGTGCGGGTGATGTTTTCCAGGGAGGTGCCGGCGCGACGGGTCAACTCAACGCTGCTGACGGTAAGCTCGCGGCTGTTGTCCATGATCGTTGCCACTTGTCGGGTGCCGTTCTGCAGCCCGGAAATCAGCTCTTCGATCTCTTCCGTGGACTTCTGCGTGCGCTGCGCGAGGCTGCGCACTTCGTCTGCGACCACAGCAAATCCGCGACCGGCCTCGCCAGCCCGCGCGGCTTCGATAGCGGCGTTCAAGGCGAGGAGGTTGGTTTGCTGCGCAACCGACTTGATCACATCAAGAACGCTGCCGATCTTGTCGCTCTCGCGCTTGAGTTCAGCCATCGCCTCGGTGGAGTGACCGACTTCGGTCGCGAGAAGCTCGATCTGCGCGATGGCCTCGTTGACGACCTTGTCGCCTTCGCGCGCCTGCAGGTCAGCGGCTACAGCGGCCTCGGACGCCTCTTCGGCATTGCGCGCCACTTCCTGCACGGTGGCGGTCATCTCATGCATCGCGGTTGCCACCTGATCAGTCTCGACCTTCTGGCTGTTGACCCCGGCACTGGTCTGTTCGGTCACCGCCGAAAGTTCTTCGGCGGCGCTGGCGATTTGGGTCACGCCTTCGCCGATGCCGCCGATCAATTCGCGCAGCTCCACGGTCATGCGCTGGATGCTGCCCTGCAACTGGCCAAGTTCGTCGCGCCGGTCGACGCTTAAATTTTGAGTCAGATCACCAGACGCCACGCGCTCGACGGCAACGAGCGTCTGCCCCAGCGGCACCGTGATTTGCCGGGTAATGACCCAGGCGGCGAGGACACCGAGGATCAGGGCCACCAGGGTAGTAATGCCCAGGGTCGACTGGGCCTGACGGGTGTCTGCATCGCGCTTGGCGTTTTGCGAAACGTTCAGTTGTTCGCTGGCGTCCAGCAGCTGTTCCCCCAGCTCGGTCATCTTGGCCAGAGCCTGAACGCTGACCAGTTGGGCTTCACGGTATTGGCCGACGGCGTCGCGGTAGCCTTTGAGCGCCAGGTTGGCCTTTTGCAGCTGCGGGATGTATTGGGAGGAAACGTCGCCCGCCAGCGTGTTGACCCCGACGATGGCTTCGTCGATGGCAGCGGTGGCGTTCTTCTCGAAATCCGGTTTGCCGCTGAAGGTATAACCGCGCACCTGGAAGCGTGCCTGCTGAATCTGTTTGCTGACATCCACCGCGCTGTTGAATTGCAGGATGTTGTCGTGCTGCAGCAACGCCTGTTCGATCTTGTTGACGACATCAACTGCAGCGTCTGCGGAAGCACCCAAGTTGGTCCGGCTGGCTTCGCGGGTCTGGATAGCCTTGGTCATGTCGGCAAAGGCGCGGCGGTATTCGCCGGCGGCCTGCGCCTGAGCGTCCATCAATTTGAGATCGCCAAGGCCTTTGACCATGCTCTGGCCGGTTTTCAGGTCGGCATCGAGCTTGTCCAGCGCGGTCATGACAGCCGTCGCGGCTTCAGCGCTGTATTGAGTTTCATACACCATGCGTGCCGTGCGCAGATCCATCGTCCGCTCACTGATCTGGGAGATCATCCCCAGCTTGTCGCCGCGCTCGATCACCGCCTTCACGCTTGACCAGCCCGTCGCCGTGATGAGCAGCGTCAGCAACAGCACAAGGCCGAAACCGACACCGAGTTTGAGACGGACGCTCATATTTCCAAGGTGTTGGGTAAACCAGCGAGACATTATGATTCCTGCGAATTGTGGTTATGGACGCCTGTGCATCGGCCGATGCGCGTTGAACTGAAGCGTGGGGTGATGAAGGGCTTGGTGGGCAGGCTCAAGACTGCTGCGCAGCCGATCGCAGGCAAGCGCGCTCCTGCGCCTTCGGCAGAAGCGGGTCAGGCGTTGATCGGCAGAGATGGGTTCGGTATTGATTGTCAGGCGGAGTGCCGCTGGTGCGGATGCTTATTGCGTCTGCCGCTGGTACGGATGTCGGCGTTTTGCCTTGGATTCTGCCCGAAGGGCGTAGGAGCGCGCTTGCCCGCGAACTGCCGCGAAGCGGCAGCAAACCAGGCGCCTCGCTCGATGCAGGCTCAACGCAGCATTAAAACAATCGGGCCAGCAGGGCGGTCACGGCGGTTTCGACGCGCAGGATCCGCGCGCCCAACTGGACTGGATTCAGGCCAGAGGCCTGCAGAAGATCGACTTCGTAGGGAATCCAGCCACCTTCAGGGCCGATGGCCAGGGTGACAGGCTGCTCGACCGCGCGCGGGCAGGCGGGGAAATCACCCGGATGGCCGACCAATCCCAGCGTCCCTTCGACCACAGCGGGGAGGCGGTCCTCAACGAATGGCTTGAAGCGCTTCTCGATGACGATCTCCGGCAGCACACTGTCCCGGGCCTGCTCCAGCCCGAGAATCAACTGCTCGCGAATCGCCGCAGGCTCCAGAAAGGGCGTTTGCCAGAAGCTTTTTTCGACGCGGAAACTGTTGACCAGGATGACTCGGGGCACACCCATCGTCGCCACGGTCTGAAACACCCGGCGGAGCATTTTCGGGCGGGGCAGGGCGAGGACCAGGGTCAGCGGCAGTTTGGCCGGCGGGGCGTGCTCGAAGCTCACCGAAAGCTCGGCTTCCCGAGGTTCCAGCCGCAGCAATTGAGCACTGCCCAGCAGCCCGTTAACCCGGCCGACCCGCAGGCTGTCGCCGACTTCGCTGCGATGCACTTCCTGCATGTGCTTGAGGCGGCGGTCACGCAGTACAACCCGGTCCGCCGCGATAAAGTCGGCGTCCTCAAGCAACAGCAGGTTCACGGCTGGGTCGCTGGCGGTTGGCTCTGTTCGTCTTCGGCTTTTTCGTCATCTTCATGATCACCGCGCTTGGTGATCATCGAACTGCACAGCACGCCGATTTCAAACAGCAGCCACATCGGCACGGCCAGCAGGGTCTGCGAAAAGATGTCCGGCGGGGTGAGAATCATGCCGACCACGAAGCAGCCGATCACCACGTACGGGCGAATCTTCTTCAGGTATTTGACGTCGACGATGCCGATCCACACCAGCAGCACAACGGCCACCGGGATCTCGAACGCGACGCCAAACGCCAGGAACAGCGTCATGACGAAGTCCAGGTAACTGGCGATGTCCGTCATCATCGACACGCCTTCCGGCGTGACACTGGCGAAGAAGTGGAAAATCAGCGGGAAGACCAGAAAGTACGCGAACGCCATCCCGGCGTAGAACAGGATGATGCTGGAGATCAACAACGGCACTGCCACGCGCTTTTCATGCTTGTACAGGCCTGGCGCAATGAAGCCCCAGATCTGATACAGGATCACCGGCATCGCCAGGAACAGCGCCACCATCATCGTCAGCTTGAACGGCGTGATGAACGGCGAGGCCACATCGGTCGCGATCATCGTTGCGCCGTCAGGCAGAAACTTGCGCAGCGGGGCAGAAACGAAGGTGTAGATCTTCTGGGTGAAGTAGAACAGCGCGCCGAAGATCACAAAGATCGCCAGCACGCAGCGCAGCAGACGCGAGCGCAGTTCTGTCAGGTGCGAGACCAGCGGCATTTGCTGGTCGTTTTCCGGGATTTCGCTCATGGGGCTCGTGGTGGCAGTGACGAATCGTTGGCAGAAGGCGCACTTTGCACCGCGGTCGCAGAGGTTGTGACCGGCGCAGTTACGGGAACAGATCCCGGCCCGGCAGGCGAAGGTGCCGACGCAGGCGCAGGCGCAGCAGGCTCGACATGAACGGGCGGCGGCGTGACCGACGCGCTCTCAGCTGGAGCAGCCGGGCCAATGTCGGCGCTCTGCACCGGAGAGGCTGCACCCATGACCGGCGCAGTGGATGGCCCTGCCGATGCCGGAGCCGGCGAAACGGGCTTCTCGGCAGTCGGCTCAGCCGGCGCGGGTGTCACGGGCGCAGCAGGCGGTTGTTGCGGCTGCATGATCTTGCGAGCTTCCTCTTCCAGCGAAAGAATGTGCTCGTTGTGCAACTGACGCCGAATCTCGTCAGCGCCGATTTCGCGCTCAACTTCCTGCTTGATCGCATTGAAGCTGCGTTTCAGGCGGCCGATCCAGAGCCCGGCCGTCCGTGCTGCGCCTGGCAGACGCTCGGGGCCCAGGACCAGCAGGGCAACGAGGCCGACCAGCAGCAGTTCAGAAAAGCTGATACCAAACATGCGTCACGACCTAGTCTTTGCGGAGGGGGTCTTCGACTCGTTGCGCTTGCGCGTCGATGGTGTGCGGCTGGTGCAGCGGCTGAGTCGGAGGCACCGGCTGCGCGGTCGGCTGTGGCTGAACCGGCGGCTGCACCGTTGGCTCTTCCGGATGCTTGTCGTCGTCATTCATGGCCTTGCGAAAGCCCTTGATCGACTCACCCACGTCAGTCCCCAGGTTCTTGAGTTTCTTGGTGCCGAACACCAGCACCACAACCACAAGAATGACGATCCAGTGTTTCCAGTCAAAAATGCCCATAACGCGTTCCTCACAAGAAATTTCGGGCCGCAGCCCCTGTGTTTATTCCGCCGAGCGAGACGCTTTCTCGGCGTGGCCGGACAGGCCGAAACGCCGGTCCAGCTCATCGAGCACGGCTTGCGGGTGTTGGCCCAGTTGGGCAAGCATCACCATGCTGTGGAACCACAAATCGGCGGTTTCGTAGACGACATCACTGCAGTCACCGCTGATGGCAGCGTCCTTGGCAGCGATTATGGTTTCGACCGACTCTTCGCCGACCTTCTCCAGAATCTTGTTCAGTCCCTTGTGATAAAGGCTGGCGACGTAAGACGAGTCGGCAGCCGCGCCCTTGCGCGATTCAAGCACCTCGGCAAGGCGTGACAAGGTATCAGTCATGTTCAGTGTCCTGCTTGGTAAATGGCGTCCGGGTTTTTGAGCACCGGGTCCACGGTCTTCCAGCCGGCATCATCGTAGACGCGGTAGAAGCAGCTCTCACGGCCGGTATGGCAAGCGATGCCGCCGATTTGCTCGACCATCAGGATAATAACGTCGGCATCACAGTCCAGACGCAGTTCATGAAGCTTTTGCACGTGGCCCGATTCTTCGCCCTTACGCCACAACTTGCCACGCGAACGTGACCAGTAGATAGCGCGCTGTTCGCTGGCAGTCAGGCTCAAGGCTTCGCGGTTCATCCAGGCCATCATCAGCACGCGACCGGTCTTGTGGTCCTGCGCGATGGCGGGCACCAGACCGTCCTTGTCCCACTTAATCTCGTCCAGCCAGTCTTTCATCATCGGCTCCGGCCGCTCCAGGGGAGGGTTAGTGTGCCAGCGGCTCGCGCCGATGGCTATCGGCGAACGACCAGATAGACCCCTGCCGCCAGCATCAGCAAGGCAGGCCAGGCACTCAATGTGTTCAGCGCCGCGCCGGTCTGGGTATGGGTGATCGCCAACAGCACTCCGCCGGCCAGCAGGCCGGCGCCCAGCAAGCGCAGGGCCCAGTGATCGCCATCACGCCGATAGGGCGGGGGAGGATCGTGGCGATGGGGCTGCGACAGACGCTCGAGCAGGTCTCGGGTCATGTTGGCCAGATGCGGAATCTGTTCGACCTGAGATTGCAAGTTGCCCAGCAGGGTTTTCGGGCTGACGCGTTCGCGCATCCAGCGTTCGAGGAACGGCTGCGCGGTCGCCCAGAGATCCAGCTCCGGGTACAGCTGACGGCCGAGGCCTTCGATGTTGAGCAGCGTCTTTTGCAGCAGCACCAGTTGCGGCTGCACTTCCATGTTGAAGCGGCGAGCGGTCTGGAACAGGCGCATTAGCACCTGCCCGAAGGAAATGTCCTTCAACGGTTTCTCGAAAATCGGCTCGCAGACCGTCCGGATGGCCGCTTCGAATTCATTCAGCTTGGTCTCGGCGGGCACCCAGCCCGAGTCGATGTGCAGCTGTGCAACGCGGCGATAGTCGCGCTTGAAGAAAGCAAACAGGTTGCGCGCCAGATAGTCCTGATCCTCAGGGGTCAGGCTGCCGACGATGCCGCAGTCGATGGCGATGTACTGCGGATCCCACGGCGTGACCGTGCTGACGAAAATGTTGCCAGGGTGCATGTCGGCGTGGAAAAAGCTGTCACGGAAGACCTGGGTGAAGAACAGTTCAACGCCGCGCTCGGCGAGCTTCTTCATGTCGGTGCGCTGATCGGCCAGGGTCGCCAGATCGGTCACTTGCACGCCGTAGATGCGCTCCATGACCAACACCTTCGGCCGGCACCAGTCCCAATAGACCTGCGGCACGTAAAGCATGGTCGAGCCCTCGAAGTTGCGGCGCAGCTGGCTGGAGTTGGCCGCCTCGCGCAACAGGTCGAGTTCGTCGTAGATAGTTTTTTCGTAATCGGCGACGACGGCCACCGGATGCAGCAGTCTCGCGTCTGCGGAAACCCGCTCGGCAATCTTCGCCAGGATGAACAGCCAGGCAAGATCGGAGCCGATGATCGGCTTCAAGCCCGGCCGCACGACCTTCACCACCACTTCTTCGCCAGTCTTCAGGCGCGCGGCATGGACTTGAGCGACAGACGCCGAAGCCAGCGGGGCGACGTCGAAGCGACTGAACACCTCGCTGATCTTAGCGCCCAGCTGCGATTCGATCAGCGCCACGGCCTTGGCAGAGTCGAACGGCGGCACGCGGTCTTGCAGCATCATCAGCTCGTCGGCGACGTCTTCGGGCAGCAGGTCGCGGCGGGTGGACAGCAACTGCCCGAATTTGATGAAAATCGGCCCCAGGTCCTGCAACGCCAGACGCAGACGCGCGCCACGGCTCAGTTCGTTCTTGCGCCGCGGCAGCCAGCGCCATGGCAGCACGAAGCGCACCGCCAGCAGCCACCACGGCAGGGGCAGGGCGAACAACAGGTCATCGAGGCGGTAACGGATTACGACACGCTGGATGCGAAACAGACGGCGGACGGCAAGCAGGCTCATGCGTTATCGCTGGATTTGAGGGAGTGGGCCAGACGCTCGAAGCGGGCTTCGAGGCGTTCCAGGTCTTGTTTGGTCTGATCCAGTTCGGCGAAGCGGGCTTCGGCCTCGCGTTTGCCGACCAGCGTGCGGGATTCTTCGGCCAGGTATTCGGCCAGGTTGTGGCTGAGGCTGGTTGCGCTGTCGCGGGTCCAGCGCGCGCTGTTGCGCAGGTGCCCGCCGATCAAGGGCGCCGCGACGGGACCGAGCCAGCGTTGCAGCTCGTACTCCCAGTCGAGGTCCAGGTCCTGCAGCACGCCCACCAGCTCAAGCAGCACGGCGCTTTCGCCATCCAGCTCGACTTCCGGGCTGTGCAGCACGGCATTTTTGTCTTTGCTCATCGCCAGACGCATCAGGCTCGCAGCGGGCGCGCGCAGGGTTACATCTGCGCCGCCATCCCAGTTCGCCGCCAGCATCAGGCCGTCGTCACTGGGCAGCACGTGCAGATGAAACGCCGGGCTGGTGCATTCGATCGCGATGACCTTGCCGCTCAGCCGGTCAAGGCGCGGCAAGGCGGTGCTGTCCATGCGCAGCACGCGGTTGATGCCGTGCTCGGCACTGGCGAGCAAGCCGTTGATCAGCATCAGGGCTTGATGCCCCGATGCAGCGCGACGATGCCGGAGGTCATGTTGTGGTAAGTCACGCGGTCGAAACCGGCCTGAACCATCATCGACTTCAGGGTTTCCTGATCGGGGTGCATGCGGATCGACTCTGCCAGATAGCGGTAGCTTTCCGAATCGTTGGTGATCAGCTTGCCGGCCAGCGGCATGAAAGCGAACGAGTAGGCGTCGTAGATCTTGGACATGACTTTGCTGGTTGGCTTGGAGAATTCAAGCACCAGCAACCGACCACCCGGCTTGAGCACGCGCAGCATGGAGCGGATGGCGTCTTCTTTGTGCGTCACGTTGCGCAGGCCGAAGGCGATGGTCACGCAGTCGAAGTGGTTGTCAGGGAACGGCAGCTTTTCAGCGTCGGCCTGGACGAACTTGATGTTGCCGGCCACGCCGCGATCCAACAGGCGGTCACGACCCACCTTGAGCATCGAAGCGTTGATGTCGGCCAGTACGACTTCGCCGGTCGGGCCGACAAGATGGGAAAACTTCTTCGCCAGATCACCGGTCCCGCCCGCGATGTCGAGTACGCGGTTGCCGCTGCGAACGCCGGACAGTTCGATGGTGAAGCGCTTCCAGAGGCGATGCATGCCGCCGGACAGGACGTCGTTCATCAGGTCGTATTTGGCCGCGACGGAGTGAAATACCTCGGCGACTTTCTCGGCCTTCTGGCTTTCCGGTACGTTTTTGTAACCGAAGTGGGTGATGGGTTCGGCATCGCTGCCTTTGCGCGGATCATTCATATCGCTGTCACCGGAATAAAGTGGCGCCATTCTAATCGTCAGGGCTGGCTTTGTCTTGACAAGGCGCACGGCCAACAGTTTCTTCGCTCCGGGCCGCTGGTATAGTGCGCCGACGATTTAAGCCGAAGCAGGAGCCCGTCAGTGGCCAGAATTACCGTGGAACGCCAGCACACGCTGGGAAAGGAAAAGGCCCGCGAGAAGGCTGAGATCATGCTGCAGAAACTGTCCGACAAGTACGGCATCGAGCACGAGTGGACAGGCGACACTGTGGCTCTGGAAGGCAAGGGCGCCAAGGGCACTGTCGCGGTCGAAGATGAGTGGGTGCGGGTGAATATCGACCTCAACTTCTTCCTCTCTCCCATGAGCAGCTCTATTCAGACCGAAGTTGAACGGCAGCTCGACAAGGTACTCACTGCCTGAAGCTTGTAGAGACGGCTAGAGCATCAGCTTGATGACTTGCTCGGAAGGGTCGCGGGATTTGCCGGCGGCCTTGAGTTCGGCCAGATACTCCTCCCACAGTTGCGCCTGGCGTTGCGCCAGTTGCTCCAGGTATTCCCAAGTGAACAAGCCGCTGTCATGACCATCGTCGAAGGTCAGCTTCAGCGCATACTGGCCGGCGGGCTCTACCTTGGTGAGCCCGACGCCCAGCTTGCCAAATTGCAGAATCGGATTGCCGTGGCCCTGCACCTCCGCCGAAGGCGAGTGCACCCGCAGAAATTCCGCCGGCAAGCGGTATTCCTCATCCGGCCCGTATTTCAGGCTGAGGACTTTCGAGGCTTTGTGTAGCTGGATGGCGGTGGGGATGCGGGTCATGGAGGTGGTCTCAACGGCGAGCTGTGAGCTACAAGCGGCAAGCTACAAGCCAAGCAGATTTCGGTAGCCAGTGAAATCTGCTTGCCGCTTGAAGCTCACAGCTTGCAGCTGCTATCAAAGAATGTACCGCGACAGATCTTCGTCTTCCGCCAGCTCACCCAAGTGGCTGTTCACGTATTCAGCGTCGATCTGAATCGTCCCGCCATCCTGCGTACCCGCCAAGTCGCCGGCACTGAAAGAAACCTCTTCCAGCAACCGCTCAAGCAGCGTGTGCAAGCGACGCGCACCGATGTTCTCGGTCTTCTCGTTGACCTGCCAGGCAATCTCGGCCAGGCGCTTGATGCCATCCGGCAGGAACGCGATGTTCAGGCCTTCGGTCTTCAACAGCTCACGGTATTGCTCGGTCAGCGACGCATGGGGTTCGGTCAGAATGCGTTCGAAATCCTGCGGGCTCAAGGCTTTCAGCTCGACACGAATCGGCAGACGACCCTGCAGCTCAGGCACCAGATCGCTTGGCTTGCTCAGGTGGAACGCACCGGAGGCGATGAACAGGATGTGATCGGTCTTGACCATGCCCAGCTTGGTGTTGACGGTGCAGCCTTCGATCAGCGGCAGCAAGTCGCGCTGCACGCCTTCGCGGGACACATCGGCGCCACCGACATTGCCGCGCTTGGCCACTTTGTCGATCTCGTCGATGAACACGATGCCGTGCTGCTCAACCGCTTCCAGCGCCTTGGCTTTCAGTTCTTCGTCGTTCACCAGACGGCCCGCTTCTTCATCGCGAACCATTTTCAGCGCGTCTTTGACTTTCAGCTTGCGGCTCTTCTTCTTGCCCTTGCCCATGTTGGCAAACAGGCTTTGCAGCTGGTTGGTCATCTCTTCCATGCCTGGCGGCGCGGAAATATCGACGCCGCCCATCTCGGCGACCTCGATTTCGATTTCCTTGTCGTCCAGCTGACCCTCGCGCAGACGCTTGCGGAACAGCTGACGGGTGTTGGAATCGCTGCCCGACGTGGCGTCTTCGTTGAAGCCCGCGCGTGCCGGTGGCAGCAGGGCGTCGAGAATGCGGTCTTCTGCGGCGTCTTCGGCGCGGTGGCGAACCTTGGTGATTTCCTGCTCGCGCAGCAGCTTCATTGCGGCGTCGGCCAGATCACGGATGATCGACTCGACATCGCGGCCGACATAGCCGACCTCGGTGAACTTGGTCGCTTCGACCTTGATAAACGGCGCGTTGGCGAGCTTGGCCAGACGACGGGCGATTTCGGTTTTACCGACGCCGGTCGGACCGATCATCAGGATGTTCTTGGGGGTGACTTCGACGCGCAGCTCTTCAGGCAGCTGCATCCGGCGCCAGCGGTTACGCAGCGCAATGGCGACGGCGCGTTTGGCATCGTCCTGGCCGATGATATGGCGATTGAGTTCGTGGACGATTTCACGGGGAGTCATGGACATGGTTTTCAACGGTCCTCGGCAGAATGCAAGTCGGGCAGGCCGCGATGAATGGCGGCCATCACCCGAGGCTTACTCGGCGAGGTCCTGCTCCTCAATAGTGATGTTGTGGTTGGTGAAGACGCAGATGTCGCCGGCAATGTGCAGGGCGGTTTCGGCGATTTCACGGGCAGAGAGTTCGGTCTTCAGCAGCAGCGCGCGGGCTGCGGCCTGGGCAAAGGCGCCGCCGGAACCCATGGCGATCAGGCCGTCTTCGGGCTCAACGACGTCGCCGTTGCCGGTAATGATCAGCGAAGCGTCTTTGTTGGCAACGGCCAGCATGGCTTCAAGGCGGCTCAGGGAGCGATCGGTACGCCATTCTTTCGCCAGTTCTACGGCGGCACGCACAAGGTGACCCTGGTGCTTTTCCAGCTGGGCTTCGAAACGCTCGAACAGGGTGAAGGCGTCAGCGGTGGCGCCTGCGAATCCGGCGATGACCTGGCCGTGGTAAAGGCGCCGGACTTTCTTGGCGTTGCCTTTCATGACGGTATTGCCCAGAGAAACCTGGCCGTCACCGGCCATGACGACTTTGCCTTGGCGGCGCACTGAAACGATGGTGGTCAAGGGGAGAGTCTCCACGCTGCGGGGCGAAAATGCCCTGATGGAAACTCATATGGGGGTGGGGGCGGGTATTTCAACCATTGAGTGGGTTGAGAGATGAATGGCGGTGCGTCAGGTTGCTTCAAGTTTGTGTAGGAGTGAGCTTGCTCGCGATTGCGGTGAATCAGGCACCCATTATGTTGGATGTGCCAATGTCATCGCGAGCAAGCTCACTCCTACAACTGATCGTGCCCGCGTGGAGCGGGACCGATCGTTGGTCCTGCGGTGGGCGACAGTGCCCTAGCGAGCCTGGCGCTGTTGCAGCAGCAGGTTGCTGAAGCCGCCGCCCGCCAGTTGCTTCTGCGCTATGGTCAGCTGTTCGCGGTTGCTGAACGGGCCGACCAGTACGCGGTACCAGGTTTCATCCTTCACCGTGCCCGACTCTACCGTCGACGTTTGCCCCAGCAGAATGATCTGCGCGCGCACTTTCTCGGCGTCGGCCTGTTTGCGGAACGAGCCCGCTTGCAGGAAGAACGTCGTCACGGCCGCCGGTTTGGTCACCGGAGGCGCGGGTGGCGGGGTCAGACCGCTGAGCGCGGCCTGGGCCCGAGCCGTGTCGATCTTCGCGGCCACTTCAGGTGTAACCGGCGTGCTTGGCGCCACGACCGGCGGCGTCTTCTCGGGCACCGCTTCGTTCGGCACGATGACTTCCGACTCAGGCAGTAGCGTGTAGAAGTCGTATTTCGGCTTCACAGGCGCGGTCGGGCTGGGCGGCGTCTTGTTCGCTTCGGCGATCTTCGCGGCCTTGGCTTCAGCCCTCACGCGCTTGATGTCGTCGCCGCTGCCGGGTTCGAGCTTCATCAGGAAAACGACGAAAGCGCCGACGGTCAGGCCGATCGCCATCCACACCCAGCCCGGAATCGGTGTCTTTGCAGGAGCCTGATACCGGCTGGCGCCGCGCTTGGGAGCAGGTTTCTTTTTAACGGCCAACTTACATACGCTCCAGAGTGTCCAGACCCAGCAACTGCAGGCCTTGCTTGAGGGTGCGACCGGTCAGGGCGGCGAGGCGCAGACGGCTTTGTTGTTGTTCAGGGTTTTCTGCCGCCAGGATCGGGCAGTTCTCGTAAAAACTGGAGAACAGACCGGCGAGGTCGTACACATAGGCGCAGAGCACATGGGGCGTGCCCTTGTCGGCCACGGTGTTGACGGTCTCGCCGAACTGCGCCAGACGCGCGGCCAGGTCTTGCTCGTGGGGTGCGTCCAGGATGATTTGGCCCTGGCTCGCGTCGAAGGTTTCGCCCTTTTCTTCGAGCTTGCGGAATACGCCGGCCACACGGGTGTAGGCGTACAGCAGATAAGGCGCGGTGTTGCCTTCGAAGCTGAGCATCTGGTCGAAGTTAAAGCTGTAGTCGCTGGCGCGATGCTTGGACAGGTCGGCATATTTCACCGCACTGATGCCCACGACCTTGGCGATCGAGCGCAACTCGTCTTCGGCGACGTCCGGGTTTTTCTCTTTCACCAGGGTGTAGGCGCGTTCTTGCGCTTCGTCGAGCAGGTCGACCAGCTTGACCGTGCCGCCATCGCGGGTCTTGAACGGACGGCCATCGGCGCCGTTCATGGTGCCGAAGCCCATGTGCTCCATCTGCATGCCGTTGGTGACGAAGCCTGCCCGGCGCGCCACTTCGAAGACCTGCTGGAAGTGCAGGGCCTGACGTTGATCCACGAAGTACAGCGAGCGGTCGGCTTTCAGCACGTTGCTGCGGTAGCGAATGGCGGCAAGGTCGGTGGTGGCATACAGATAACCGCCACCGGCCTTTTGCACGATCACCGGCAGCGGCGTGCCTTCAGCGGTTTTGAATTCTTCGAGGAACACGCACTGCGCGCCGTTGCTCTCCACCAGCAGGCCGGCTTTCTTCAGATCGGCGACGACATTGGCGAGGTCGTCGTTGTAGGCGCTTTCGCCCATGACGTCCTTCGGCGTGAGTTTGACGTTCAGGCGTTCGTACACTTCCTGGCAGTGAGACAGGGAGATGTCCTTGAAGCGCGTCCACAGGCTAAGGCACTCGGCATCGCCCGCTTGCAGCTTGACCACCAGCCCACGTGCGCGCTCGGCGAACTCCTCGGACTCGTCGAAACGGCCCTTGGCGGCGCGGTAGAAGTTTTCGAGGTCAGCCAGCTCGTCGCTGGTCGCCGGGGTTTCCTGGAGATAGGCCAGCAGCATGCCGAACTGAGTGCCCCAGTCGCCGACGTGGTTCTGACGGATCACGGTGTCGCCAAGGAACTCAAGAACGCTGGCCACGCCGTCGCCAATGATGGTCGAGCGCAAGTGGCCGACGTGCATCTCTTTGGCCAGATTCGGTGCAGACAGGTCAACCACAACGCGTTGAGCGGGGCCGTTCTTGCGCACGGACAGGGTCGCGTCGGCGAGGGCTTCGTCGAGCCGCGAAGCCAGAGCCTGGGTGTTCTGGAAAAAATTGAGGAAGCCGGGGCCGGCAATGTCGACCCGGGTGATCTGCTCGTCAGCGGGCAGCGCGGCGACGATTTTCTCTGCCAGATCGCGCGGTTTCATGCCTGCAGGCTTGGCCAGCATCATCGCGATATTGCTGGCGAAGTCGCCGTTTTTCTTGTCCTTGGCGTTCTCCACCTGAATCGCCGGCGTCAGCCCTTCCGGCAAGACGCCATCGGTGACGAGTTGGCTCAGAGCTTGTTGAATCAGCTGGCGGATGGTGTCTTTCATGGTGCTCTCTTTCGACCGCAAGCGCGGCCGCGCCTGGATGCGCGGGTGGAAAAACTGGGCATTATCCGTGGCCGGAGCCGCCTTGCCAACCGCGCTGGATGCGCGGTCAACCGATGCGAATCAATAAAGGTCCACCGGATCCACGTCCAGCGACCATCTGACCTGGCGCCCGCTTGGCATGTTTTCCAGCGTCAGCAGCCAGGTCGCGAGCAGCTTGTGCAGCGGCGCGCGGGCGTTTGCCTGAACCAGCAATTGAGCGCGATAGCGTCCGGCGCGTCGTTCCATCGGTGCCGGAACCGGCCCCAACAGCTCGATGCCGCCCAGCGCCATGTCCTTCAGCAATCGCTCGGCTTCGGTGCAGGCTTCGTCAAGAAAGCCTTCTGCCTGACCCGGCTTGTGCGCTTCTGCGCGCAACAGCGCCAGGTGTGAAAACGGCGGCAGCCCGGCGGCGCGACGTTCGCTCAAGGCCTGCTCGGCAAAAGCGAAATAACCCTGCTCGGTGAGTTGAATCAATAAAGGATGGTCGGCCAGATGGGTCTGGATGATTACCCTGCCCGGCTCTTCGGCGCGCCCGGCTCTGCCTGCGACCTGCACAATCAATTGCGCCATGCGCTCGCTGGCGCGGAAGTCACCGGAGAACAGCCCGCCATCGGCGTCGAGAATCGACACCAGCGTCACGCGAGGGAAGTGATGCCCTTTGGCGAGCATCTGGGTGCCCACCAGAATGCACGGCTGGCCTTTCTGGATGGTCGCGAACAGCTGATTCATCGCGTCCTTGCGCGAGGTGCTGTCCCGATCGACGCGCAGCACCGGATAGTCGGGGAACAGAATCGCCAGCCGCTCCTCGGCACGCTCGGTCCCTGCACCGACCGGGCGCAGATCGACCTTGCCGCATGCCGGGCAATTGCGTGGCACGCGCTCGACATGGCCGCAATGATGGCAGCGCAGCTCACCCGAGCGTTGGTGAACGGTCATGCGCGCGTCGCAGCGAGGGCATTCCGACAGCCAGCCACAGTCGTGACACAACAGCGTCGGGGCAAAGCCGCGTCGGTTTAGGAACACCAACACCTGTTGACCCGCCGCCAGGGTCTGGCCGATGGCTTGCTGCATGGGGCCTGAAATGCCGCTGTCGAGGGGGCGGCTTTTCACGTCCAGCCGCAGGAAGCGGGGTTGCTGAGCGCCGCCCGCGCGCTGATTCAGGCGCAGGAGCGCGTATCGACCAGTGTGGGCGTTGTGCAGGCTTTCCAGTGAAGGCGTCGCCGAGCCGAGCACGATCGGGATGTCCTCCTGATGCGCCCTCACCAGCGCCAGGTCCCGTGCGTGGTAGCGCAGGCCTTCCTGCTGTTTATAGGAGCCGTCGTGCTCCTCGTCGATGATGATCAGCCCGGGGTTTTTCATCGGGGTGAACAGCGCCGAACGGGTGCCGATGATGATGTCGGCTTCGCCATCGCGTGCTGCCAGCCAGGCATCGAGCCGATCCCGATCGTTGACTGCCGAGTGCAGCAGCGCGATGCGTGCGTTGAATCGCTGCTCGAAACGCGCAAGGGTCTGTGGGCCCAGGTTGATCTCCGGAATCAGCACCAGCGCCTGCTTGCCCGCTTCCAGCGTTTCGCGGATGAGCTGCAGGTACACCTCGGTCTTGCCGCTGCCGGTGACCCCCGCCAGCAATGAGGCGTGAAAGCTGCCGAACCCCGAACGAATGGCTTCAAAGGCGGCCCGCTGTTCGGTGTTGAGCGGCAGTTCCGGCTGCGCCAGCCAGTGTTCGTGCCGCTCGACCGGCCCATGACCGCGCACCTCGACGGTCACCAGTCCCTTGGCGAGCAGCAGATTCAGGCTGTCCCGGTTAAGCATCAGCTTGCTCAGCAATTGATGAGCCACGCCGTGGGGGTGTTGGGCCAGCGTGCGCAGCGCTTCTTTTTGTTTCGGCGCCCGGGCGATGCGCGGGTCATCGATGCTGGCGTCAGGAGCCGCCTGCCAGAACCGCTCTTGTCGGGCTTCCGCCGGTTCGCCCTGGCGCAGCAGCACCGGTAACGCCCAGCTGAATGTGTCGCCCAGGCTGTGCTGGTAATACTGTGCAGTCCACAGGCACAGCTTGAACAATGCAGGCGGCAATGGCACGTCGGCGTCCAGCACCGCAATCGCCGGCTTGAGCTTGTCGGCCGGCACTTCGCTGTGGTCAACGACCTCCACCAGCACGCCAATCATCTCCCGACGGCCGAACGGCACGCGCAGGCGCATCCCTGGCTGCAAGGCACTGCGCGGCACACCTGCGGGGGCAAGGTAGTCGAACAGGCGGCGCAGCGGCGAGGGCAGGGCGAGGCGCAAGATGGCGTCGGGCACGCGGGGGATATCCTGTTACGGAGTATGACGAAGGGCGCGATCTTAGCAGACGACCGGCGTTAACGTTCCCTTGCGTGATTGGCGTTGTCTGTTAATATGCGCGGCCTAATTCCGTGCGGTATTCAACAATAGTGTTGGGTGGCGGCACGATAGCCTGAGGAAATACCCATGAAAGCTGATATCCATCCAGTTTACGAAGCCATTGACGCAACCTGCAGCTGCGGCAATGTCATCAAAACCCGTTCCACACTGGCCAAGCCTCTGAGCCTGGACGTGTGCAACGAGTGCCACCCGTTCTACACCGGCAAGCAAAAAACTCTGGACGTCGGCGGTCGTGTCGACAAGTTCAAGTCGCGTTTCGGTGCGTTCGGTCCTACCAAAGCTCCTGCTGCTGCAGAGTAAGGTTGGCCGTTCTGGAGTCGCCGATGCGTTTCTCCAGGCTGCTTAAAAAGGCGTCCCTCGCGGGCGCCTTTTTTATGTCCGCGATTTGGCTTTCGGCGGCCCAGGCTTTGTGTCCGGCCCCGGCGTCGCTGCCTGTGGCTCAGGTGCAGCGAGTGGTCGACGGCGACACGGTGCGTCTGATCGATGGTCGCAGCGTTCGCATGGTTGGCTTGAATACGCCAGAAACCGGCAAAAAGGGTCAGTCCGCCCAGCCGTTTGCCGAAGCGGCCAAGCGTCGTTTGCAGGCGTTGGTGGATGCAAGCGACGGGCAGGTCAGGCTGCGCGTCGGTGAAGAGCCGACCGATCACTACGGACGCACGCTCGCTAACGTCTATGGCCGCGATGGCGCCAATCTCGAGGCGCAACTGCTCGCCGAAGGCCTTGGCTATCTCGTCGCAGTCTCTCCGAACGTAGCGCTGGTCAGCTGCCTGCAGGCCGCGGAGAAGTCAGCTCGCCAGGCCGGCCTGGGCCTGTGGCGCATTTCGCCGGTTCAGCCGGCGGAGCAGATCAACACCGGCGGGTTCGCGTTGGTCAGCGGGCGCGTGACCCGCGTGCAGCGCAATGGCGGCGGCCTGTGGATCGAATTCGGCGATGCGCTGGTGCTGCGCATTGCGCCCAAACTGCTCGGTCAGTTTGACACTGCCGCGTTGCAGCGCTTGAAAGGTCAGCGCATCGAAGCCCGTGGCTGGGTGGTTGATCGTTCTCGTCGGGGCGGCCTTGGAGCAGATCAGCCTCGCTGGATGATGCCGATCACTCATCCTGCAATGTTGAATACAATTAATTAATAAATTGTAGACATTTTATTGCGCAAACTGTCTCAGCTGGAGACCTTGTGTCCTACGGCTCTACGCTGAAAGTCGTAGATGCGGCCTCTTGACACAGGTGACCCGCCAGTCTTGTTAGGACTTTATGACTTGCGTATGCTCGGCGGTCCGTCTGTCCAACAGTAAAAAAGCGGAATGCCCCCATGTCAGATTTGAAAACTGCCGCTCTCGAATATCACGCTCATCCCCGTCCAGGGAAACTCAGCGTCGAGCTCACCAAAGCCACTGCAACCGCTCGCGATCTGTCGCTGGCTTACAGCCCTGGTGTGGCTGAGCCGGTCCGCGAAATCGGTCGCGATCCGGAGCTTGCCTACAAGTACACCGGCAAAGGCAACCTGGTAGCGGTCATCTCTGATGGCACCGCGATTCTGGGTCTGGGTAACCTCGGGCCTCTCGCGTCCAAGCCGGTCATGGAAGGCAAGGGCGTGCTGTTCAAGCGCTTTGCCGGTATCGACGTGTTCGATATCGAAGTCGACTCGGAGAGCCCGCAGGCCTTCATCGACACCGTGCGACGCATCTCCATCACGTTCGGTGGCATCAACCTGGAAGACATCAAGGCACCTGAGTGCTTTGAAATCGAAAAGGCGCTGATCGAGCAGTGCGACATTCCGGTTTTCCACGATGACCAGCACGGCACCGCGATCGTTACCGCAGCCGGCATGATCAACGCGCTGGAAATCGCCGGCAAAACCCTGGAAGCGGCGAAGATCGTCTGCCTGGGCGCTGGCGCTGCGGCCATCTCCTGCATGAAGTTGCTGGTGAGCATGGGCGCGAAGATCGAAAACATCTTCATGATCGACCGTAGCGGCGTGGTTCACGACGGGCGTACCGACCTGAATCAATACAAGGCCCAGTTCGCTCACTCCACCCACAAGCGCACGCTGGCCGACGCCCTGGAAGGCGCTGACGTCTTCGTCGGTCTGTCCGGTCCAAACCTGCTGAGCGCTGAAGGTCTGAAGTCGATGGCGGCCAACCCGATCGTGTTCGCTTGCTCGAACCCGGATCCGGAGATCTCGCCAGAACTGGCTCACGCTACCCGCGACGACGTGATCATGGCCACCGGCCGTTCGGACTACCCGAACCAGGTCAACAACGTGCTGGGCTTCCCGTTCATCTTCCGTGGCGCGCTGGACGTTCGCGCCAAGCGCATCAACGAAGAGATGAAGATCGCCGCGGCCAACGCCCTGCGAGAACTGGCCAAGCTGCCGGTGCCTCAGGAAGTCTGCGATGCCTATGGCGGCATCGCCCTGGAATTCGGTCGTGAGTACATCATCCCGAAACCAATGGACGCGCGCCTGCTGGGCCTGATCTCCGATGCAGTTGCCAAGGCAGCCATCGAGAGCGGCGTCGCAACCCTGCCGTATCCGAAGCACTACCCGCTGAAGAGCGTGGATGAAGTGTTCAACGGCTGATACAAGCGCCCATAAAAAACCCAGCCAAGTGCTGGGTTTTTTTTATGGCTGGAGGCTGCCAGCAGTGCAACTGATCGCCGCTGCTTTTACTTGGAGCTTGCCGCTTGAGGCTTGCGGCTGCTCCCCTAGAACAGATCGATCGGCGCTGATTCGTCCGCCGGCAGCGGGCTGCCTGGAGGTGGGCTGCCGCCAAGTTCGTTCACGCTAGGCGGCGTATCTTCGCTCTTGAACAGCTCGAAGAACGCCCCTGGCGTACTCGGCGTGGCGGAGCGGCCGCTGACGGGGTCGATACGCAGGCTGAGGATGCCGTCCGGTTCGGCCTGAACGTGTGGCGGCTTGTCCTTCAGCGCGGCGCTCATGTACTTCATCCAGATCGGCAGCGCGACCGTGCCGCCGAACTCATGGCGACCGAGGCTTTCTGGCTGATCGAAACCGGTCCAGACCGTGGTCACGTAATCGGCGTTGTAACCCGTGAACCACGCATCTTTCGATTCGTTGGTGGTACCGGTTTTGCCTGCGATGTCCGGACGGTTCATCGCCAGGGCGCGGCGACCGGTGCCGCGTTTGATCACGTCCTGCAGCATGCTGTTGAGAATGTAAACCGTGCGACCGTCAACAATCCGCTCCGCGACCACAGGGGCCGGCGCTGCGCCCGAAGTATCCAGCGCGTTCGGCACGACATTGGCAGTCAGCGGCGGGGCTTCTGGCGCTGCATAAGTCGATGCATTGCTGATAGCCGCCTCGCTGACCGCTTTCGGATTAGGGTCATTGGCAGGCACTGTCGGAGGGTTGGCGACAAAAAGGGTTTTCCCCTCACGGTCCTCAATCTTCTGTATCAGGTACGAGCTGACCTTGTAACCGCCGTTGGCAAATGCACTCCAGCCGCTGACGATCTCCATCGGTGTCAGGGTTGCCGTGCCGAGGGCCAGGGACAGGTTGGGCGGCAAGTCCTGCTTGTTGAAGCCAAACCGAGTGATGTAGTTGATCGCGTTGTTCACGCCCAGGCTTTGCAGCAGGCGGATCGACACGAGGTTGCGCGACTTGTACAACGCCTCGCGCAGCCGAATCGGACCGAGGAAGGTGCCCGTGTCGTTCTTCGGGCGCCAGACTTTGTCGATGGTTTCGTCGACGAATACGATCGGCGCGTCATTGACCAGGCTGGCGGCGGTATAGCCGTTATCCAGCGCTGCCGAGTACAGGAACGGCTTGAAGCTGGAGCCCGGCTGACGCTTGGCCTGCATTGCCCGGTTGTAGTTGCTCTGCTCGAACGCGAAGCCGCCGACCAGCGCGCGAATCGCGCCGTTCTGCGGATCCAGCGAAACCAGCGCGCTTTGCGCCACCGGAAGCTGGCTGAACTTGAGCGAGTTGTCCGGCTGACGCTGCAAACGCACCAGATCGCCGACGTGGGCGACATCACCAGGCTGCTTGGGATTGGCGCCGACGCTGTTGGTGTTCAGGAACGCCTTGGCCCACTTCATGCTGTCCCAGGCGACGGTTTCTTCGTTCTCGCCGCTGCGGGTCAGCACGCGGATGCCGGTCTTGTCGACCTGGGTGACGATGGCCGGCTCCAGACCGCTGATCGGACGCTGTTTGCTCAGTTCCTGCACCCAGCCCTCGCGGGTCAGGCCTGGGAATCGGCTCTCAGGCCCGCGATAGCCATGGCGCTGGTCGTATTCGATCAGGCCGTCCTGCACAGCCTTGTTGGCGTCTTCCTGCAGGCCGCTCGGTACGGTAGTGGTGACGCGGAAACCTTCTGTGTAGGCTGCGCTGCCATAACGACCCACCATTTCGGCGCGCGCCATTTCAGCGATATACGGCGCGTTCACTTCAGGGCTCTGAACGTGGTAGCTGGCGTTGATCGGCTCGACAAGAGCGGTCTGGTAGGTGTTCTGGTCGATTTTTCCCAGCTTGAACATGCGGCCCAGAATCCAGTCGCGGCGCTCTTTGGCGCGCACCGGGTTGGCCAGTGGGTTGAATCGTGACGGCGCCTTGGGCAAACCGGCAATCATTGCCATCTGCGCGACGCTCAGGTCGCGGATGGATTTGCCGTAGTAAACCTGCGCTGCGGCCTCGATGCCGTAGGCGCGGTTACCCAGATAGATCTTGTTGACGTACAGCTCGAGAATTTCGTCCTTGGTAAGTTGGCGCTCGATTTGCAAGGCCAAGAGAATCTCGGTGGTTTTGCGCGAAAAACTGCGCTCGCTGGTCAGGAAGTAGTTTTTCGCGACCTGCATGGTGATGGTCGAGCCGCCGGACTGGATATGACCGCTCTTGACCAACTGGCTGGCCGCGCGCATCAGGCTGCTCGGGTCCACGCCATAGTGATTCTCGAAGTTATCGTCTTCGGCAGAGAGCAGGGCGTGAATGAAATTGGGGGGAATGTCGGCGAAACGGATGGGAGAGCGGCGCATTTCGCCAAACTCTGCGATCAGTTTGCCGTCGCTGCTGAACACCCGCAGCGGGATCTGCAGCTGGATGTTACGCAGCGCATCGACCGAGGGCAGGTTCGGAGCCAGGTAGAGAAAGGCGCCGCTCAGGCCGAGCAGCAGCCCGCAGACGACCGCGACGATGGACCACCAGACGAACTTCAGCAGGCGTATCAAGGCTTTTGGATTTCCAGAAAAAAGAATGAGTTAGACGCAGGCATTTACAAATGAACACGCCTTGAAGCTTCGCTACACGAAAAAAACGCTGGGCATTATAAGCATTTTTCGTCGTCGAGCGTTATTTGCGCTACTGTCAAGTCAGCCGACAGTGGCACTGGACTAGAAATCATCCGTAAGTGACGGAAACGCATAGGGAATCGGTTGTGTTCGAACTCTTCAGTAAGAAGGCCAACACCCTTCTAGGGATCGATATTAGCTCCACCTCGGTCAAGCTCCTGGAGCTAAGTCGTTCCGGCAACCGTTACAAGGTCGAGTCTTATGCGGTCGAGCCACTGCCCGCCAACGCAGTGGTCGAAAAGAACATCGCGGAGCTCGAAGGTGTCGGCAGTGCTTTGACGCGTCTGCTGGTAAAAGCCAAGAGTAACGTCAAAATCGCGGCGGTTGCCGTCGCAGGTTCGGCGGTTATTACCAAGACCATCGAGATGGACGCAGGTCTCTCCGACGACGAGATGGAAAACCAGCTCAAGATCGAGGCCGATCAGTACATTCCCTATCCGCTGGAAGAAGTGGCCATCGACTTCGAGGTTCAGGGGTATTCGGCGCGTAATCCCGAGCGCGTCGAAGTATTGCTGGCCGCCTGCCGCAAGGAAAACGTAGAAGTGCGCGAAGCCGCGCTCGCACTGGCCGGGCTCACCGCCCGCGTGGTCGATGTCGAAGCTTATGCCCTGGAGCGCTCGTTCGGTCTGCTGTCTGCCCAGTTGGGTCAGGACCACGAGCAGTTAACCGTCGCCGTCATCGACATCGGCGCGACCATGACCACCCTCAGCGTGCTGCACAATGGCCGCATCATCTATACCCGCGAACAATTATTTGGCGGTCGCCAGTTAACCGAAGAAATCCAGCGCCGTTATGGCTTGTCCGTTAGCGAGGCCGGGCTTGCGAAAAAGCAGGGCGGGCTCCCCGACGACTACGTCATGGAAGTGCTGCAGCCGTTCAAGGACGCTGTGGTGCAGCAGGTGTCCCGTTCGCTGCAGTTTTTCTTCGCGGCCGGCCAGTACAACCGCGTTGACTACATCATGCTGGCCGGTGGCACAGCTTCTATTTCCGGTCTTGATCGGCTGATCCAGGAACGCCTGGGCACGCCGGCGCTGGTGGCTAACCCCTTTGCTGACATGGCGCTGAGCGTCAAGGTCAATGCTGGCGCGCTCGCCAGCGATGCTCCTGCACTGATGATCGCGTGTGGTCTGGCCCTGAGGAGCTTCGACTAATGGCACGGATCAACTTACTTCCCTGGCGCGAGCAGCAACGCGAAGAGCGCAAGAAGCGCTTCATTCTGGCGCTCGTCGGGGTGCTGGTGCTTGGCATCGGCGCCATTCTTCTGGCTGATCAATATTTGAGCAGTGCCATCGCGCATCAGAACAGCCGCAATCAATTCATCAGGACCGAAATCGTTCAGCTCGACGCGCGTATCAAAGAGATCAGCGAGCTCAAGGCGCGTCGCAAGCAATTGCTGGAGCGGATGAAGATCATTCAGGACCTGCAGGGCAACCGGCCGATCATCGGGCGCATCTTCGATCAAATGGCGCGCACCCTTCCCGATGGTGTCTATTTCAACGACGTGAAGATGACCGGGCAGATGATCAGCATTTCCGGCGCTGCCGAATCCAATAATCGGGTCTCGGATCTGCTGCGTAATCTGGATGCGTCTGACTGGCTGGAGTCGCCGAGTCTTACTGAGGTCAAGGCCAACACTGCGGCGGGTGGCGTGGATCAGACCAACACCTTCCAGTTGACTGTGCGTCAGACGCAGCCAGCGGTTGAGGGGGTCAAGCCATGAGCATGAATGATTGGCTCGATAGCCTGAAAAAGATCGACCTCAACGACCTGGACATCAATAACCTGGGTTCATGGCCCGCCGCAGTGAAGACCATTGCCGGCGCGCTACTGTTGGCTCTGGTTCTGGCCGGCGGGTACTTCTTCTATATCCAGGACATGCAGGCTCAGCTGGATCAGGCCCGAGGCGAAGAGACGGCGCTGAAAGAGCAGTTCGCGACCAAGGCTTATCAGGCTGCCAACCTCGCGGCGTACAAGAGCCAGATGGTGGAGATGGAAAACACCTTTGGCGCGTTGCTGCGACAGTTGCCGAGCGACACCGAAGTCCCTGGCCTGCTCGAAGACATCACCCGCACCGGTCTGGGCAGTGGCCTGGAGTTCGAAGAGATCAAGCTGCTCCCTGAAGAGGCCCAGCAGTTTTATATTGAATTGCCGATCCAGATTACCGTGACAGGCAGTTATCACGACCTCGCGACCTTCGCCAGCGGCGTCGCCAGCCTGCCGCGAATCGTGACGCTGCATGACTTCGAGATCAAACCGCTGGACGTCAAGTCCCCCGGAAAGCTGCGCATGAGCATCCTTGCCAAGACCTATCGCTATAACGACAAAGGTCTTCAGAACGTTGATACGAAAGGGCCGGCGAAATGAGGGCGATGCGTTGGTTGTGCGTCGGCGTCACGCTGATGGGGCTCGCGGGTTGCGACAGCTCGAATGAATTTGATGATCTCAAGCAGTTCATGGCCGAGGTACGGGCACGGCCAGTTGGCACCATTGAGCCGATGCCCAAATTCCGGCCGTATGAGGCCTTTACGTATGCGGCGGCCAGTTTGCGCAGTCCGTTTCAGCCGCCGATCAAGATTGATCTGGTCAACCGTCCGAAGGGCTCGCACCTGGTGCAGCCGGATCCGACGCGGGTGAAGCAGTTTCTCGAAGGCTTCAACATCGATTCCTTCGAGATGGTCGGCACGTTGAGCAATGAAACCGGCACGTTCGCGCTGCTTCGCGGGGCGGGTGGCGTGCATCGGGTGAAAGTGGGCGATTACCTGGGGCGTAACGATGGCCGGATTACGGCGATCACCGACTCGGCGGTGCAAGTGATGGAAATCGTTCCGGATGGAGAGGGGGCCTGGCTTGAGCGTCCGCTCAGTATTTCCCTCAAGGAACGCTCATGAAGACGGCAAGCAAGCGAAGCACCTTCGGATCTGCACAGTGGTGGAATGTGAACATGAACAGGATTCTTTCGATTATCGGCCTGTCGCTAGGGATGGCGATGCTTTCACCGGTTGTCCAGGCGGCTAACCTCAAGACGCTGGATGTCGCCGCATTGCCGGGGGATCGAGTCGAACTGAAACTGTCCTTCGACGGTCCGGTGGCGGCCCCGCGCGGTTACACCACCGAGCAACCGGCGCGCATTGCGCTGGACCTGCCGGGGGTGACCAGCCAGCTGGCGATCAAAAGCCGTGATCTGGGTTCAGGTAACGCCCGCAGCGTTGTGGTCGTCGAAGCCAAGGACCGCACGCGGGTGATCATCAACCTCACCACGCTCGCGCCTTACAGCTCGCGTGTCGACGGCAACAACCTGTTCGTGGTCGTGGGCCAGGGCGCCGCTGCGGCCCAGAGCTCGCAACCGAGCACCGCCATGGGCGCGGCGCGAGTGAGCGTGCCAAGCGGACCTGCCGCCCAGTCGAAACCCGTTGCCCGCTCGTATGCGCCAGGCCCACGGTCGGTGAAAAACGTCGACTTCCAGCGCGGCGAGTTGGGTGAAGGCAACGTCATCATCGAGCTGAGCGACACCGGCATTGCCCCGGACATTCAGGAGCAGGGCGGCAAGATCCGCGTCGACTTCGCCAAAACGCAATTGCCTGAGCCGCTGCGCGTGCGTCTGGACGTCAAGGATTTCGCCACCCCGGTGCAGTTCGTCAATTCCAGCGCCACGGGTGACAAGGCCAGTATCTCCATCGAGCCGTCCGGTGCGTTCGACTACTCCGCCTACCAGACCGACAACAAGCTGACCATCAGCGTGCGCCCCCTGACCAACGAAGATCAGGAGCGGCGCAACTCGGAAAAACTGGTCTACACCGGCGAGAAGCTGTCGCTGAACTTCCAGGACATCGATGTGCGTTCGGTGCTGCAACTGATCGCTGATTTCACCAACCTCAATCTGGTGGCCAGCGACACCGTGCAAGGCGGCATCACCCTGCGCCTGCAGAACGTGCCGTGGGATCAGGCACTGGATCTGGTGCTCAAGACCAAGGGCCTGGACAAGCGCAAGATCGGCAACGTCTTGCTGGTCGGTCCGGCTGACGAGATCGCTGCGCGCGAGCGCCAGGAGCTGGAATCCCTCAAGCAGATTTCCGAACTGGCCCCGCTGCGTCGCGAGTTGCTGCAAGTGAACTACGCCAAGGCCGCTGACATCGCCAAGTTGTTTCAGTCGGTGACGAGCGCAGAATCCAAGACCGACGAGCGCGGTTCGATCACCGTCGATGAGCGAACCAACAACATCATTGCCTACCAGACCCAGGATCGTCTGGACGAGCTGCGCCGCATCGTTTCGCAGCTGGACATCCCGGTGCGCCAGGTGATGATCGAGGCACGCATCGTCGAGGCCAACGTCGATTACGACAAGTCTCTCGGCGTGCGCTGGGGCGGTTCGAGCAACAGGGGCAACTTCACCGCCGGCGGCAACGGCACCGTCTCGGGCGCCTCGGCAACCAATGGTCCCTACGTCGACATGGGCGTGACCAATGCTACCTCGTCGATCGGCTTGGGCTTCCTGACCAACAACACCATTCTCGACCTCGAGCTGACGGCGATGGAGAAGAGCGGCAACGGCGAAGTGGTCTCGCAGCCAAAGGTCGTTACGTCGGACAAGGAAACCGCGAAAATCCTGAAAGGTACGGAAGTGCCTTATCAGGAAGCGAGTTCCAGCGGCGCGACGTCGGTGTCGTTCAAAGAGGCCTCGCTGTCCCTGGAAGTGACCCCGCAGATCACGCCTGACAACCGCATCATCATGGAGGTCAAGGTCACCAAAGATGAGCCGGACTACGTGAACACGGTACTGGGTGTGCCGCCGATCAAGAAAAACGAAGTCAACGCCAAGGTGCTGGTGGCCGACGGCGAGACCATCGTAATTGGTGGCGTGTTCTCGAATACGCAGAGTAAAGTCGTCGACAAGGTGCCATTTTTAGGCGATGTGCCGTATGTTGGCCGCCTTTTCCGGCGCGATGTGGTTTCGGAGTCAAAATCCGAGCTGTTGGTGTTTCTCACTCCGCGTATCATGAACAACCAGGCGATTGCTGTGAGTCGTTGATTCTGTGCGAAATTTAATTCTTGTGGGGCCGATGGGGGCTGGCAAAAGCACCATCGGTCGCTTGCTGGCCAAAGAGCTTCGACTGCCGTTCAAGGATTCCGACAAGGAAATCGAGCTGCGAACGGGCGCCAATATTCCCTGGATCTTCGACAAGGAAGGTGAAGCGGGCTTTCGCGACCGCGAACAGGCCATGATCGCCGAGCTCTCCGCACTGGACGGCGTAGTCGTAGCCACCGGCGGGGGCGCAGTCATGCGTGAAGAAAACCGTCGCGCCCTGCACGCCGGCGGTCGGGTGGTGTATCTGCATGCGTCGGTTGAGCAGCAAGTGGGCCGGACCTCGCGGGATCGTAACCGACCGTTGTTGCGCACGGCTGACCCGGCGCGCGTGCTGCGCGAACTGCTGGCGATCCGCGATCCGCTGTACCGCGAGATCGCCGATGTCATCATCGAAACCGATGAGCGGCCCCCGCGAATGGTGGTTATCGACATACTCGCCCTGCTGGCCGAGCTTCCTCCCCGTTAAAGCGCAGACGGAAATGCGCTATCCTCGGCGACCATAAAAAGTGGGGTCGCTACATGGCCTTGCGCCATAGCCGGTGTCGGCGTCTTTCAAGACGCGCACAGGCAACCAATTGTTAACAGCGTGGGGACACATGCAGACACTCAAGGTCGAGCTTGGCGAACGCAGCTACCCGATCCATATCGGCGAAGGCTTGCTGGATCAGCCCGAGTTGCTCAAGCCGTACATTGCCGGTAAACAGGTGGCGATCGTTTCCAACGCCACCGTTGCGCCGCTCTACATGGAACGCCTGACCCGATCCCTCGCCGGTTACAGCGTCTTGCCGATCGTGCTTCCCGACGGTGAAGCCTTCAAGAACTGGGAAACCCTGCAAACCATCTTCGACGCGCTGCTTACTGCACGCCATGATCGCCGCACCACTGTGATTGCGTTGGGCGGCGGCGTTATTGGCGACATGGCCGGCTTTGCCGCTGCCTGTTACCAGCGCGGCGTCGAATTCATTCAAGTGCCGACCACACTGCTCTCCCAGGTCGATTCCTCGGTCGGTGGCAAAACCGGCATCAATCACCCGCTGGGCAAAAACATGGTAGGCGCTTTCTATCAGCCCAATGCGGTGCTGATTGACACGTTATCGCTGAACACCCTGCCTGAACGCGAACTGTCCGCCGGTCTTGCCGAGGTCATCAAATACGGTTTGATCTGTGACGAACCGTTCCTGACGTGGCTCGAAGAGAATGTGGATAAGCTGCGCGGGCTGGATCAGGTCGCGCTGACCACGGCAATCGAGCGCTCGTGCGCCGCCAAGGCGGCGGTCGTCGGTGCCGATGAGCGAGAGTCTGGTGTGCGTGCCACGCTGAACCTCGGCCACACCTTCGGCCACGCCATCGAAACCCACATGGGTTACGGCGTATGGCTGCACGGCGAGGCGGTGGCGGCAGGCACGGTGATGGCGCTGGAAATGTCGGCGCGTCTGGGCTGGATCAGCGAGCAGGAACGTGACCGCGGCGTCCGTATTTTTCAGCGCGCCGGCTTGCCGGTGGTTCCGCCGCAAGACATGACACCCGAGCACTTCCTCGAGCACATGGCGGTGGACAAAAAGGTCATTGACGGTCGTTTGCGCCTGGTGCTGTTGCGTCGCATCGGTGAAGCAGTGGTAACAGACGAATATCCACAAGAAGTACTACAGGCCACACTGGTCGCGGACTACCGCGCCTTGGTGGATCAGCTTAGAGGTTAATGAGAAATCCATGACTAGTTTGCACGCCGATGAGGCCTTCCTCGGTCATTACCAGTTGAGTCATGACCCCTTTGCAACGCGGGTTCCCGGCTTCAAGTTCTTCCCCGCACAGCGCAAGCCCGTGCTGGGCCAGCTGCATCACCTTGCGCGCTACAGCCAGCTGTTGCTGGTCGTGACCGGGCCTCAGGGCAGCGGCAAAACGCTGTTGCGTCAGGCATTGGTGGCGAGTACCAACAAGCAGTCGGTGCAGAGCGTTGTGGTGTCGGCGCGTGGCGCCGGTGATGCGACGGGCGTGCTGCGCCAGGTTGCCCAGGCGCTGAACGTCGCTCAAGCGGAAATGCGCCCGATCCTGGCGCAGGTCGTGCAGTTGGCGCTGACCGGTCAGGAAGTCTACATCCTGGTGGACGATGCCGAACAACTGGGCGAATCCGCACTCGAAGCGTTGTTGGGATTGGCAGCAGGCACCCCGGAAGGGCGTCCGCATGTCTTCCTGTTCGGCGAGGCTTCGATCATTGATCGCCTGGATCAGCTGTGCGCCGAGAGCGGTACCGAGGAAGAACGCTTCCACGTTATCGAGCTGGCACCGTATACCGAAGAAGAAACCCGTGAGTATCTGGCTCAGCGTCTCGATGGCGCAGGGCAGGGCGTTGAGTTGTTCAGCGCCGCGCAGATCACTGATATCCACGAGCAGTCCGGTGGATGGCCAGGCGCGATCAACCAGGTCGCGCGCGATTCGATGATCGAAGCCATGATTGCCAGCCGCTCTGCGGTCAAGCGTCCAAGTATGGGGTTCAAAATGCCTAAGAAACACGTGTTGGCTTTGGGTGGGGTTGTTGTCGCAGCCGTTCTCGCGGCGTGGCTGATTCCAGGCCGCAGCAACGCACCGGCCACTGCGCCAGCCAACTCTCAGGCGCAACTGCCTCTGGGTCAGGGCCAGGCGCCCGCGCAACAATCGAACAACGGTGGCCCGGCCATCGAGTTCGCCGGTAATTCGCAGCCGATGCCGCTGCCGATGAACGGCTCGCAACCGGCGACCCGCGCGCCGCTGGCTGAAGCCGCGGGTTCGGGCGAGGGTGACGGCGAAGATGGCGGCCCTGCGGCTAATCAATCGCTGCAGCCGCCGACCGTGACCACCACTGCACCACCGGCAGGCGCGACGGCAAGTCCTGCTCCGACCATGGCACAGCAACCGGTTCCGGCAACGCGTCCGGCCCCGGCCGCCAAGCCAGCGCCTGCTCCGGCCCCTGCCGCGAAACCTGCCCCAGCGCCGACTCAGGTGGCCACCGCCAAACCTGCCCCGGCGCCGGCGGCCAAACCAGCAGCTGCAGCGTCTGGCGCGGCGGGCAGCGGCTGGTACGCAGGTCAGGCACCCACGCATTACGTGGTGCAGATCCTCGGCACCAGCTCTGAAGCCACCGCTCAGAGCTACGTGAAAGAGCAGGGCGCCGAGTACCGTTACTTCAAGAAAACCCTGCAGGGCAAGCCTCTGTTCGTGGTGACTTACGGCAGCTTCGCTGACCGCAATGCGGCACTGACCGCTATCAAGGCCTTGCCAGAGAAGGTTCAGGCTGGTAAACCTTGGCCTCGTACTGTCGGCAGTATCCAACAGGAACTCGCCGCCGCCCGCTGATGACGCAGGGACCTTATCCAGGTCCCTCGCTTGGCCCTCCCGATATCACGCATGAGCGTGCTGCCAACGAGCAGCGCGCCTTGCGGTGTCTGCGTCTCAGGCGCGCATTGATCTTCGGGCTCTCATTGGTCAGACTCGCAAAAAAGCTCTGGCTAGCACGAGAATCGATATAAAACCTTTCATGAATGCGACATAAATTTGCGACACTTCGTCGTCAAATTTGTGAGGACTTGTGTCGCTGTGTACAATGACCTCCCTTTTGCTCCCGCAAAGCCGGCATACGTTCGGCGTGGATGGTAAATGGTTGAATTGAAAAGAAATTTGCCTCGATAAGGGGCAGCCTGGTGAGAATGTGTCTATGAAAGCAGGTCTGTACCATCCAGAAGAATTCAAGGATAACTGTGGTTTCGGCCTGATCGCCCATATGCAAGGCGAGCCCAGTCATCACCTGTTGCAGACGGCTATCGAAGCCCTGACGTGCATGACCCACCGTGGTGGTATCAACGCCGACGGCAAGACCGGTGACGGTTGCGGGCTGTTGATGCAAAAACCTGACACCTTCCTGCGTGCGGTGGCCACCGAGCACTTCGGCGTCGAGCTTCCGCGCCAGTATTGTGTTGGCATGGTCTTCCTCAATCAGGACGACGCCAGGGCCGAAGCGGCCCGCGAAAACATGAACCGTGAAATCCTGGCGGCCGGCCTGACCCTGATCGGCTGGCGTCAGGTGCCGATCGACACCAGCGTATTGGGCCGTCTGGCCCTTGAGCGTCTGCCGAAGATCGAGCAGGTGTTCATCGGTGGCGAAGGCCTGACCGATCAGGAGTTCGCGATCAAGCTGTTCTGTGCACGTCGTCGCTCCTCGGTGGCCAACGCCGCTGACACCGACCACTACATCTGCAGCTTTTCCCACAAGACCATCATCTACAAAGGCCTGATGATGCCGCGTGACCTCACGGCATTCTTCCCGGACCTCAACGACGAGCGCCTGCAGACCGCGATCTGCGTATTCCACCAGCGCTTCTCGACCAACACCCTGCCGAAATGGCCGCTGGCTCAGCCATTCCGCTTCCTCGCCCACAACGGCGAGATCAACACCATCACCGGTAACCGCAACTGGGCCCAAGCCCGTCGCACCAAGTTCACCAACGACCTGATGGACCTCGACGAGCTGGGCCCGCTGGTCAACCGCGTGGGCTCCGACTCCTCCAGCATGGACAACATGCTCGAGCTGATGGTGACCGGCGGCATCGACCTGTTCCGTGGCGTGCGCATGCTTGTGCCGCCGGCATGGCAGAACGTCGAGACCATGGACCCGGATCTGCGCGCGTTCTACGAATTCAACTCTATGCACATGGAGCCTTGGGACGGCCCGGCCGGCATCGTCATGACCGAAGGTCGCCATGCCGTCTGCCTGCTTGACCGCAACGGCCTGCGCCCTGCGCGCTGGGTCACCACCAAGAACGGCTACATCACCCTCGCGTCGGAAATCGGCGTTTGGAACTACAAGCCTGAAGACGTCATCGCCAAGGGCCGTGTCGGTCCGGGCCAGATCTTCGCCGTGGACACCGAAACCGGCCAGATCCTCGACACCGACGCCATCGACAGCCGTTTGAAGTCGCGCCACCCGTACAAGCAGTGGCTGCGCAAGAACGCCCTGCGTATTCAGGCGACGCTGGAAGATCACGACCACGGTTCGGCGTTCTACAACCCGGATCAGCTCAAGCAGTACATGAAGATGTTCCAGGTCACGTTCGAAGAGCGTGATCAGATCCTGCGCCCGCTGGGTGAGCAGGGTCAGGAAGCGGTCGGCTCCATGGGTGATGACACGCCGATGGCGGTGCTGTCCCGTCGCGTCCGCACGCCGTACGACTATTTCCGTCAGCAGTTCGCGCAGGTCACAAACCCGCCGATCGACCCGCTGCGTGAAGCCATCGTCATGTCGCTGGAAGTCTGCCTCGGGGCCGAGCGAAACATTTTCCAGGAGTCGCCAGAGCACGCTTCCCGCGTGATCCTCAGCTCGCCGGTCATTTCCCCGGCCAAGTGGCGCTCGCTGATGACCCTGGATCGTCCGGGCTTTGATCGTCAGATCATCGACCTGAACTACGACGAAGCCATGGGCCTGGAAGCGGCCGTGCGCAACATCGCGGACCAGGCTGAAGAAGCCGTGCGTTCAGGCAAGACCCAGATCGTCTTGAGCGACCGCCATATCGCGCCGGGCAAACTGCCGATTCACGCATCGCTGGCCACCGGTGCGGTGCATCACCGTCTGACCGAAAAAGGCCTGCGCTGCGACAGCAACATTCTTGTCGAGACAGCAACGGCTCGCGACCCGCACCATTTCGCCGTGTTGATCGGCTTCGGCGCCTCGGCGGTCTACCCGTTCCTGGCCTATGAAGTGCTGGGCGACTTGATCCGTACCGGGGAAGTGCTGGGCGATCTGTACGAAGTCTTCAAGAACTACCGCAAAGGCATCACCAAAGGCCTGCTCAAGATCCTGTCGAAGATGGGCATTTCGACCGTCGCCTCCTACCGTGGGGCGCAGCTTTTCGAAGCCATTGGTCTGTCCGAAGAAGTCTGCGACCTGAGTTTCCGTGGCGTTCCCAGCCGCATCAAGGGCGCGCGTTTCGTCGACATCGAAGCCGAGCAGAAAGCCCTGGCCTTCGAAGCCTGGAGCGCGCGCAAGCCGATCCAGCAGGGCGGGCTGCTGAAGTTCGTCTACGGCGGCGAATACCACGCGTACAACCCTGATGTGGTGGCGACGCTGCAAGCCGCCGTTCAGCAGGGTGATTACGCGAAATTCAAGGAATACACAGCGCTGGTGGACAACCGTCCGGTGTCGATGATTCGTGATCTGCTCAAGGTCAAAGAGCTCGACACGCCGCTGGGCATCGATGAAATCGAGCCGCTGGAAGGCATTCTCAAGCGCTTCGACTCGGCGGGCATCTCGCTGGGCGCGCTCTCGCCGGAAGCACACGAAGCGCTGGCCGAGGCGATGAACCGCCTGGGGGCGCGCTCCAACTCCGGTGAGGGTGGCGAAGACCCGGCGCGGTACGGCACCATCCGTAGCTCCAAGATCAAACAGATCGCAACCGGCCGTTTTGGCGTGACGCCCGAGTACCTGGTCAACGCCGACGTACTGCAGATCAAAGTGGCGCAGGGCGCCAAGCCAGGTGAGGGCGGGCAACTGCCAGGCGGCAAGGTCAACGGCCTGATCGCCAAGCTGCGTTATGCAGTGCCTGGCGTGACGCTGATTTCGCCGCCGCCGCACCATGACATCTATTCCATCGAAGACTTGTCGCAGCTGATCTTTGACCTCAAGCAGGTCAACCCGGCCGCGCTGGTCTCGGTCAAGCTCGTAGCGGAAGCAGGCGTGGGCACGATTGCGGCCGGTGTGGCCAAGGCCTACGCCGACCTGATCACCATTTCCGGCTATGACGGCGGCACCGGTGCGTCGCCGCTGTCATCGATCAAATACGCGGGCTCGCCATGGGAAATCGGCTTGGCCGAAACCCACCAGACCCTGCGCGGCAACGACCTGCGCGGCAAGGTTCGGGTGCAGACCGACGGCGGCCTGAAAACCGGCCTGGACGTGATCAAGGCGGCCATCCTTGGCGCCGAAAGCTTCGGCTTCGGTACCGCGCCGATGATCGCGCTGGGCTGCAAATACCTGCGCATCTGCCACCTGAACAACTGCGCCACCGGCGTCGCCACTCAGAACGAAAAGCTGCGCAAGGACCACTACATCGGCACCGTCGACATGGTGATCAACTTCTTCACCTACGTGGCTGAAGAGACCCGCGAATGGCTGGCCAAGCTGGGCGTGCGTTCGCTGGAAGAACTGATCGGGCGTACCGACCTGCTGGAAATCCTGCCGGGTGAAACCGCCAAGCAGCAGCATTTGGATCTGACGCCGCTACTGGGCAGCGACCACATTCCGGCTGACAAACCGCAGTTCAGCCAGGTCGAGCGCAACCCCCCGTTCGACAAGGGCCTGCTGGCCGAGAAAATGGTCGAACTGGCGATCTCCGCCATTCAGTCCAAGAGCAGCGGCGACTACGAACTGGACATCTGCAACTGCGACCGCTCCATCGGCGCGCGGATTTCGGGCGAAATCGCCAAGCTCCACGGCAACCAGGGCATGAACGATGCGCCGGTGACCTTCCGCTTCAAGGGCACGGCCGGGCAGAGCTTCGGTGTGTGGAATGCCGGCGGCTTGAACATGTACCTGGAAGGCGACGCCAACGACTACGTCGGCAAAGGCATGACCGCCGGCAAGCTGGTGATCGTGCCGCCGAAAGGCAGCCCGTTTAAAACCCAGGACAGCGCCATCATTGGCAACACCTGCCTGTACGGCGCGACCGGCGGCAAGCTGTTCGCAGCGGGCACGGCGGGCGAGCGTTTCGCGGTGCGTAACTCAGGCGCCCACACCGTTGTGGAAGGCACGGGCGACCACTGCTGCGAGTACATGACTGGCGGTTTCGTCTGTGTGCTGGGCAAGACCGGCTACAACTTCGGCTCAGGCATGACCGGCGGTTTCGCCTACGTGCTCGATCAGGACAACACCTTCGTTGACCGGGTCAATCACGAACTGGTCGAGATTCAGCGCATCAGCGGTGAAGCGATGGAAGCCTATCGCAGCCACCTGGAGCGCGTGCTGGCCGAATACGTGACCGAAACCGACAGCGAGTGGGGCCGCAATCTCTGGGAAAACCTCGACGACTACCTGCGCCGCTTCTGGCTGGTGAAGCCGAAGGCCGCGAGCTTGAAGTCGCTGTTGTCCAGCACCCGCGCGAATCCGCAATAACAGCAGCTGCGAGCGGCAAGCTTCAAGCCGCAAGTTAACGGCAGCGCGCGAGTGCCTGCGAACATGATTTTCTTGCAGCTTCAAGCGTGGCGCTTGGGGCTGTAGTCAGGAGTTCTAACACCATGGCTGAACGTCTCAGTAACGACTTCCAGTTCATCGAAGTCGGGCGTAAAGATCCGAAGAAGAAACTGCTGCGTCAGCGCAAGAAAGAGTTCGTGGAAATCTACGAACCTTTCAAGCCCCAGCAGTCCGCCGATCAGGCGCACCGTTGCCTGGGTTGCGGCAATCCGTACTGTGAATGGAAATGCCCTGTGCATAACTTCATTCCCAACTGGCTGAAGCTGGTGTCCGAGGGCAACATCCTCGCGGCGGCCGAGCTGTCGCACCAGACCAACACCCTGCCGGAAGTCTGCGGCCGCGTGTGCCCCCAGGATCGTCTGTGCGAGGGCGCGTGCACCCTCAACGACGGCTTCGGTGCGGTCACCATTGGTTCGGTCGAGAAGTACATCACCGACACGGCCTTCGCCATGGGCTGGCGCCCGGACATGTCCCGCGTCGTGCCCAACGGCAAGCGCGTGGCCATCATCGGCGCAGGCCCGGCCGGCCTGGGCTGCGCCGACGTTCTGGTGCGTGGCGGCGTAAAGCCGGTGGTGTTCGACAAGAACCCGGAAATCGGCGGTCTGCTGACCTTCGGTATCCCCGAGTTCAAGCTTGAAAAGAGCGTGCTGAGCAATCGCCGCGAAGTGTTCACCGGCATGGGCATCGAGTTCCGTCTCAACACCGAGATCGGCAAGGACATCACCGTCGAGCAGTTGCTGGAAGAGTATGACGCGGTGTTCATGGGCATGGGCACGTACACCTACATGAAGGGCGGCTTCCCCGGTGAAGACCTGCCGGGCGTGCATGACGCGCTGGATTTCCTGATCGCCAACGTCAACCGCAACATGGGCTTCGAAAAGTCGCCGGAAGATTTCGTCGACATGAAGGGCAAGAAGGTTGTGGTACTGGGCGGTGGCGATACGGCGATGGACTGCAACCGCACGTCGATCCGCCAGGGCGCCAAGTCAGTGACCTGCGCCTACCGCCGGGACGAGGAAAACATGCCGGGCTCGCGCAAGGAAGTGAAGAACGCCAAGGAAGAGGGCGTAAGGTTCCTCTACAACCGTCAGCCCATCGCCATCGTGGGCGAGGATCGGGTCGAAGGCGTGAAAGTCGTCGAAACGCGCCTGGGCGAGCCGGATGCGCGAGGCCGTCGCAGTCCCGAGCCGATCCCAGGCTCCGAAGAGATCATCCCGGCGGATGCCGTGGTTATCGCGTTCGGTTTCCGTCCGAGCCCGGCGTTGTGGTTCGATCCGCAGGGTATCCAGGTCGACAGCCAGGGCCGTGTCGTGGCGCCGGAGCAGGGCCAGTTCAAGCACCAGACCAGCAACCCGAAGATCTTCGCCGGTGGCGACATGGTGCGCGGGTCTGATCTGGTGGTGACGGCGATCTTTGAAGGCCGCAACGCGGCTGAAGGGATTCTGGATTACCTGGGCGTCTAGTTGACGCCTGCGGCAAGCTCCAAGCCACAAGCTTAAGGCAGACGCTGATCTGCTTTTACTTGAAGCTTGCGGCTTGAAGCTCGCAGATGCATTGATGCGACAAATCGCCCCGATAAATAAAAGGCACGGCACCGACCGTGTCTTTTATGTTGGTGTCTGAGAAAATGCCCGCACTTTTTTTCCGGATGCCGACATGACTGCCCTGAAGAACGACCGTTTCCTTCGCGCCCTGCTCAAGCAGCCTGTTGACGTCACGCCTGTATGGATGATGCGCCAGGCCGGCCGCTACCTGCCGGAGTACCGCGCCAGTCGCGCCAAGGCCGGGGACTTCATGAGCTTGTGCATGAACCCGGCGTTTGCCTGCGAAGTCACCCTGCAGCCCCTTGAGCGCTATCCGCTCGACGCCGCCATTCTATTCTCCGACATCCTCACCGTTCCCGACGCTATGGGCCTGGGCCTGTACTTCGAAACCGGCGAAGGCCCGCGCTTCCGCAAAACCGTCACCACACTGGCTGACATCGAAGCGTTGCCGATCCCTGACGCGCAGAAAGACCTCGGCTACGTAATGGACGCGGTCAGTACCATTCGCCGCGAGCTCAACGGCCGCGTGCCGCTGATCGGCTTCGCTGGTAGCCCGTGGACCCTGGCGACGTATATGGTCGAAGGCGGCTCGTCCAAGGACTTCCGTAAATCCAAGGCCATGCTCTACGACAACCCGCAGGCCATGCACTTGCTGCTCGACAAGCTCGCACAGTCTGTCACGGCGTACCTGAACGGCCAGATTCTCGCAGGCGCCCAGGCGGTGCAGATCTTCGATAGCTGGGGCGGTAGCCTTTCTGCTGCGGCATATCAGGAGTTCTCACTGGCCTACATGCGCAAGATCGTCAACGGCCTGATCCGTGAGCACGACGGGCGCAAAGTGCCGGTCATTCTGTTCACCAAGGGCGGCGGCATGTGGCTGGAAAGCATCGCTGACGCCGGCGCCGATGCGCTGGGCCTGGACTGGACCTGCGACATCGGCGAAGCCCGCCGTCGAGTCGGCAGCAAGGTCGCGCTGCAGGGCAACATGGACCCGACCGTGCTTTACGCCAATCCTCAAGCCATCCGCCAGGAAGTCTCCAACATCCTCGCCAGCTATGGCAGCGGCACCGGCCACGTCTTCAACCTCGGCCACGGCATCACCCCCGAAGTCGATCCGGCCAACGCCGGCGCCTTCATCGAAGCGGTGCACGAAATGTCGGCGAAGTATCACCAGTAAGCGGTTCGCAGACATGAAGACGCCCGGCTAATGCCGGGCGTTTTTGTGTGGGGTTAGGCACGCAAAGAGCACAGATCTATCGACTCTGAGCGTCGGGCGCCGGATAGCTTCTGCCGAAGGCGTAGGAGCGCGCTTGCCCGCGATCTGGCGCGAAGCGGCAGTGGCTGTACCTCTGTGGTAGATCAGCAAGTCCGTCCTCGAAGTTCTTGCGGCCGGTTCCCGCCCGATCGCGGGCAAGCGTGCTCCTACAGTTGCATGTGCGGCTGTTGGCTCAAACCTGCACATTCACCGCCAGCGGTTTTACCTTCGCCAGTTTCAGCGCCGCGGCGAGGGCGATCAGCAGGAGGGTGCCGATGAAGGCGCCGATGCCGTTCCAGCCGGCGTAGTGCCAGAACACGCCGCCGCCGGTGCCGGCAACGCTGGAGCCCACGTAATAGCTGAACAAGTACAGCGACGAGGCCTGGCCTTTGGCTTTGATGGCGCGGCGGCCGATCCAGCTGCTGGCGACGGAGTGGGCGCCGAAGAAGCCGAAGGTGAACATCAGCACGCCAACGATCACCACCACCAGCGGGGTGAACATGGTCAGCGCCACGCCGACGAGCATCAGCACGATTACGGCCCACAACACGTTGCGTCGGCCCAGTTGGTCGGCCAGCGCGCCGATCTTCGCCGAGCTGTAGATGCCGGACAGGTACACCACCGAGAACAAACCGACCACGGCCTGGCTCAAGTTGTACGGGTCGGCCAGCAAGCGGTAGCCGATGTAGTTGAACAGCGTTACGAACGCGCCCATCAGCAAGAAGCCTTCCAAAAACAGCCACGGCAGCCCGGCATCACGGAACTGCAGGACAAAGCCTTCCAGCAGGCTGCGGCCGTTGAGCGGTCGTGCGCGGAAATTGCGCGACGGTGGCAGGATTTTCCAGAACACGCCCGCCGCGCCCAGCGCGATGATGCCCATGATCAACAGTGCCGTGTGCCAGCTGACGTAATCGCTCAAGACCCCGGTGATCACCCGGCCACTCATGCCGCCGATGGCGTTACCACCGATGTACAAGCCCATTGCCAAGCCGATGTGCTGAGGATGAATTTCTTCGCTGAGGTAGGTCATGGCTACGGCGGCGAGTCCGCTCAACGACAACCCTACGAACGCCCGCGTGAGGAGCACGCCCTCCCAGGTCGGCATCAGTGCGCTGGCGATGGTGAAGAGGGCGGCCGAGAACAGTGAGAACACCATCACCGACTTGCGCCCGAGGCGGTCTGAGATGGGGCCGGTGATGAGCAATCCGATCGCCAGCATCGCGGTGGACACCGACAGAATCATGCTGCTCTGGGCAGCGTTGATGGAGAAGTCCCGCGACAGCACCGGCATCATCGGTTGAACGCAGTACAGCAGCGCAAACGTCGCGAAACCGCCAGAGAACAGCGCCAGTACGGTACGAATGAATGCGGGCGTGTCCTTCTCGATGTACGTGTCGCCCAACGGGATAGCCGCAGTGGTGAACTCGGCGGACGCGGAAGGGGGTGCAGCAGTATTCACGGGTGACCTCAGGCGAGAGAGCTGGGAGCAGTCGCAAAAGAATATAGCCGCCTAACGATTGCTTCCAATATATTGTTCGACCTGTTTGATAGGTTTGACGACCTAATGGAATGACCGTGGAATTACGACACCTGCGTTACTTCATTGCTGTCGCTGAAGAGCTGCATTTTGGTCGGGCCGCTCAGGCGCTCGGCATCTCGCAACCGCCGTTGAGCCAGCAGATTCAGGCGCTGGAGCAAGAACTCGGCGCCCGTCTCTTTGAGCGCACCAATCGACATGTGGCGCTGAGCGAGGCAGGCCGGTTATTCCTAGATGAAGCGCGCCTGGTGCTGGCACAGGTCGAGAAGGCTTCTGATGTGGCGCGGCGCGCACAGTTGGGCGAACTGGGGGAGCTTAAGATCGGCTTCACGGCATCCGCGCCGTTCACCTCAAGCATCCCGCAGGCCATATTCGCGTTTCGCCAGCGCTATCCCGCTGTGCACCTGGCGCTTCAGGAAATGAGCAGTCGGGAAGTCGCCGAGCGGCTCGAGAATGAGTCGATGCAAGTGGGCATCATGCGACCGCTCCCGTTGCCGGATTCGTTGGTCGCCGTGGAGCTGCTGCACGAGCCGCTAGTGGCAATCCTGCGCTCGGACCATCCACTGGCGGAAGGCTCGGAACGCGGCATTCATTTGCGCGAACTGGCCAGTGAGCCGTTCGTGTTCTTTCCGCGCAGCTACGGCAGCGGGCTCTACGCGCAGTTGCTGGATCTGGCTCGGGAAGCAGGATTCAGCCCGTTGTTTACCCAGGAGGCGGGTGAGGCGATGACCATCATTGGCCTGGTAGCGGCAGGACTGGGCGTAACGGTGCTGCCGGCGTCCTATCAACGCATGCGCATCGACGGGGTGGTGTACCGGACGCTGCTGGATGCCCAGGCGACGTCAGCGGTGTGGCTGGTGCAACGCAAGGACCAGAAGTCGCCCATGGCCAAGGCGTTTGTCGAGCTGGTGACGCGCAAAGCGGGGTGAAGCGGAGGCGCTGCATAGAAATGCTGGCGTTGTTGCGCGGTTCCAATGCGCAGACGCGTGCAACGGGGAGCGAGCTACCCCGTCATTTGCTCGCCTTGCCCTGGAGTGGACTGACCAAGTACTTCAGCTCGCCGCTTTCCATGCTGATCCGGAAGACACCTTCGGAGGCGTAATCGACGAACCAGCGATCGTCTAGGCTGCGACCGTAGGGACGCAGCTGCACGCCAGGATAGTCAAAGCGCACTTCTTCCAGGGACGTCAGGGCGAAAAGCACGGCCGCGAACAGCTCTCTTGCCTCATGGTTGGGTGGCAGTTGGCTGTCTGCCTTCCAGCGCTCCTCGCGAAGCTGCTGACGTGCCACCGGAGTACCGTGTGAGTCCAGCAACGAGAAGCGCAGGCCGTGGCGTTCCTTCTGGATCGTCATCATCCAATCTTCGCGCTGACCGGCTTGCTCACGCTGGACATGCAGCTGCACGGGAAATTTGATGTGAGGTATTTGCGCAGGCAGCGGCGCATGGCTCGCGCAGCCACTCACCAACAACACGCATAACAGCAAGAAAGCGCGAATCATGAAGCTTTACCTTCCAGGTGAGCCGACAATTTTTTATTCCGGGCTTCGAGTCGTCAAAATGACACCGGCTATAGCGCGGCGCCATCACCGGGTGACGGGCATTATCTCGGTGCCGGCGCACTGAGGCAAACGTTGAAACAAATAGCGTGTTAACTGACGGTCTTTCTTGCGGGTATGGCGGCAGCCTCTGTCACTGTGTTGTAGGCGCGATCGGTCTTTCGATGACGTAGCCCTCATCCTAACAGTCAGATTTTTCCGAGAGGCTCGCCCTACTCATCGCGATTGCCTAGACTCGGACCCTTCACCGGGTCGCAGGCGATCCTTCACGGCTAGACAGCAACAGGGAGTCTTACATGCGGCGTGTGGTGTTCAATCAGAAGGGCGGCGTTGGCAAGTCCAGCATCGCCTGCAATCTGGCGGCTGTCAGTGCTCATGAGGGTTATCGGACGCTGTTGATCGATCTGGACGCTCAGGCCAACTCGACGCAGTACCTCACCGGTCTGACCGGTGAGGAGATTCCCATGGGGATCGCTGATTTCTTCAAGCAAACCTTGTCTTCCGGGCCTGGCGCCAAGAAGAATCAGGTCGACATCTATGAAACGCCCTTCGACAACCTTCATGTCGTGACTGCCACGGCGGAGTTGGCAGATCTGCAGCCCAAGCTGGAAGCCAAGCACAAGATCAACAAGCTCCGGAAACTGCTGGATGAGCTGAGCGAAGATTATGAGCGCATCTATCTGGACACGCCCCCGGCGCTGAATTTTTACGCGGTATCGGCGTTGATCGCGGCGGATCGTGTGCTGATTCCGTTTGACTGCGACAGTTTCTCCCGTCAAGCGCTGTACGGGCTGCTCAAGGAAATCGAAGAGCTCAAGGAAGATCACAACGAGGATCTGGAGGTGGAAGGCATTATCGTCAACCAGTTCCAGGCGCGGGCGAGCCTGCCCCAGCAGATCCTTGATGAACTCATCGCCGAAGGGCTGCCGGTGTTGCCCGTCTACCTCACCAGTTCGATCAAGATGCGTGAATCTCATCAAGCCAATATGCCGCTGATCCATCTGGAGCCGCGGCATAAGCTGACTCAGCAATTTGTCGAGCTGCATCACTTGCTGGAAACGGGTGCGGGTAATCGCTGACGGCTAAGCGAGCGGTGCGTGGCTTTCCCGTCGGGCTCGGGTCATGTGTTTGGCTCGCTTGCGCGCCTTTTCAGCCATGTCCTTGGGAATGTCGATGGTCGCGTCCATGTCCGCTTGAAGCGCGGTCTGGCTGGCGATCAAACGATGGGTGCCTTCCGCGCAGCCGCAGCGCACTGTCTGCCCGTGCGTCGCCACCGCCACGAGTTCGTCGATGAAGGTCGGATTGCCTTGGGCAATGAAGCCGATCTGAGCGCACCGCTCGCACCAGACCGGATCACCCATGCGCGCCAGGCGCCTGTCCTCCCAAGTGTGCAAGCCTGTAGCACTCAAAACCATGCCGCCGGTTGTCGTTGAATCGCCCTCTCTGACCACGTATGTCATTGCTAACCACTCCAGGGTACCGATAGGAGTGGCGAAGCCTAGACCCAGAATTCGACGAATTCGGGACAAAAGAGTGCTTTCAGAACATGCCTACAGCGCTGGCTGTCACGCACTTCAATCTCTGAAGAAACGCCTTTCATACTCCCTGACTGGTCAGCCAGGCCATCAGCTGTTGCAACGGCATCGCGCCACTTTGCCGGGCGACTTCACGGCCGTCCTTAAACAGGATCAGGCTCGGGATCGAGCGAATCCCCAGTTGCGCGGAAAACTGCTGATTGGCCTCACTGTCCAGCTTCGCCAGGCGAACCCGACCGCTCAGCTGAGTGGCCGCTTGCTCGAACGTCGGCGCGAAGGATTTGCACGGGCCGCACCACTCCGCCCAGACGTCCACCAGCAACGGCAGATCGCCCTTGATCTGGCTGGCATAGTCGCCCTGCGTCAGGTTGAACGGCTTGCTCAGCAAAACCGGCTGCTTGCAGCGCCCGCATTTAGGCTGGTCGGTCAGCCGCCCGGCGGGAATGCGATTGAGCCCGTTGCAGTGTGGGCAGGGGATCAGCAGGGAATCGGACATGACAGAGACCTGAATAGGATGATGACTAGTAGGTGGAGTCTGGGGGGTGGGTTATCAAGCTTTGCGGCTGCCCCTTTAGCGACGGGATGTCATCAATGGCGGTCGGCTTTCATTTATCACCTGGAACGCCAGGTGGGAACTACCCCAAATTTCGCCGTTCGCTAAGCATCCCACGTCTGAAAAATCTCGAACCTGAAGACGCAACAAATTCCCCTTTCACCCTTCGTCCCAACCCCCAACTGCGCGCGTTAAGCCCAATCTTCGACCGCTGATTATCCGAAAGCCCCCCCCCGTTTGCCTAACTGTTCGCCCTGCCTGCCTGTCGCTAGTGTCGATGCGAGGGGCTGACTGACGACGATGCGTGTTGGCTCCCGCCATCTCATAGCCAGGGAGTCGCCCATGATCAGCCAGATCCAGGCCGCGGTTGCAGCGGTTGTCTCGAACAAAACACAAGCCCTCGGCACTGTCGTGACCAGCGATCAAAAAGCTGTCGACAAGGCCGCACCGGCGACTGCCGACAAAGCGACGTTCTCGACACTGGCGGCTCAGTTGAACGAGAGCGCAGCGCTAGCCGAGAAGAGGGACGCAGGGATGACCCACGCCGAGCTGCGGCAATACGGGCGTAATCGCATCAATGAGTTTTTGATCGAAGGCCGCACAGTCAATAGCGGCACCCGGGCCATGGAAGTGCCCAAGACAAACGACCCCGAACTGCTGGACCGGGCGCGCGAGGCTAGTGCGTTCGTGACCCGGACGTTGGCAGGTGACAAGAACGCCAAGAGCCCGTTCGAGAACCTCTCACGCGAGCAACTGAACCTGATTGCCTTCGACGACAGCGCAAGCTTCACCCTCAACGAGCGGCGCGCGGCCTGGCAGGGCGTGCAGAAGATGGACGAGAGCTGGCGCAACGTTGCGATAAACGATGGGGTGATCGAGCAAGCCCGGACGGGCAAGGCCTCCCACTTCTATAACGACGCCCTGAGCTACCTCAAGTCGCTGCCTGCGATTGAAAAGGCAGTGAGTTATCCCAAAGGAGCAGAAGCGATCGTGGAAGCGCGGATCAAGAGCGACCTCACGCTGCCCGGTTTACCGGGCACTTTCGGACGCCAGGCGCCAGACCGCAAGCTGACCCTCTACGACATCCTCGCCGGCATCGTTGACACCAGCAAAGACAAGAAAGCTGAACCAAACAACATCGCCTACACAAAGAAGTTCGCGCCTCGAACTTCACCTGAGCCAGCTACGGCGGCTGCGCAGGGGGTTGAAAAGCCAGCGGCTGTGAATGCGGATGCGCGAGTTGAGCAAGCGGGTGCTGCGTCCAGGGATGAGAAGGCAGCGGGATAAAAGAATGCTTCGGCCATCGCAGTGTGTGATGGCCGTATGGTTGGCTAAGCTGGATATTGCACGCACAACGGTAGGGAAATGCACGTCATCACTGAAAAGCGAATCTGGGAGGCAAAGAAGAAATGGCCACAATCGGCAACGGCTCTAGACGCTTGGTACCGCTTAATCAAAGCATCCAGGCTGAAGGACTTTAGTGCGATGAGAGCGATGCTGCCTTCGACAGATAAAGTGGGAAAATTTCATGTTTTTGATATCGGCGGGAACAAGATCCGGTTGATTGCGTCGGTTAACTACTCAGGGCAGCGGCTGTACATAAAGCATGTGTTCGACCATCGTGAATACGACAAAGGTAAATGGAGGGATGAGCAATGAGCGCGCTCATTAAACAGGCTGCGGAGCACTGGCATCACTTGGCGCCATTACTGACTCGGCCTGAAACGGAAGCTGAATATGACCTGCTTGTCAGCGGGCTCGACGAACTGTTGGAGATCATCGGAGAGGATGAGCAGCACCCTCTGAATCGTCTCGCCATATTGGTCAGCGAAATGATTGAAGCCTATGACCATGAGCATCGGCCCATGCCTATGGCCTCAGGCTCCGAGACGCTGCGTTACCTGATGCACGAGCACAACCTTGGCCAAGGCGACTTGCCTGACGTGGGGACGCAGTCCGTCATTTCCGAAATACTCTCAGGAGAGCGCCAGTTGAGCCTCAAGCAGATCCGCAAGATTTCGGAGCGTTTCGGCGTGCCGGTAGAGGTCTTTATGTGACCTCAACTCACCCCCACTCACGACGAACAACTGATCTCCAGATGCTTGCCCCAATCCGGCGGACGCTGTGCATAACTCTCCATTCCGGGCTGTTCATCGAACGGCGTGCACAGCACCTGATGCAGGCGGCGGACTTCGCTGTCGTCGCCTTGTTCGGCCGCTTCGATGGCGCGCTGGGCCAGGTAGTTGCGCAGGATGTACAGCGGATTGACGGCGTGCATGCGCGTGCGTCGATCCTGCTGACTGGATTCAGGCTCGCGGGCGATGCGGGCTTTGTAGGCGTCGGCCCAGGCGTCGAAGCCAAGCATGTCGACGAAGTCGTCGCGCAGTTTTCCCACAGCAACGTCGGCTGACTCCTTGCCCAGATGGCGGAAAAACAGGGTGTAATCGACGCCGCTGTTCTGCATCAATTGCAGCAAGCGCGCGATCAGGTCAGCGTCATCTTCTTCCGCCGTTGTCAGGCCCAGACGTCGACGCATCAGGTCCAGGTAATGCGCCTGATACAGCGGCAGAAACAGGTCCAGCGCCTCACGCAATGCCTCGACACTGATGAAGGGTGTCAGCGCCTGAGCCAAGGCGCTGAGGTTCCACTGGCCGATGGGCACCTGATTGCTGAAGGAGTAGCGGCCTTCGTGATCGGAATGGTTGCAGACGAAATGCTGGTCGAAGTCATCCAGAAACGCGAACGGGCCGAAGTCGAAAGTGATCCCGAGAATCGACATGTTGTCGGTGTTCATCACGCCATGACAGAAGCCATAAGCCTGCCATTTGGCGATCAGCTCGGCCTGCCGCTCGACGATCACGCGAAACATCGCCAGGTACGGCTCGGGCTGTTCCAGGCACTCGGGGTAATGCAGGGACAGCACGTGATCGGCCAGTTGCTTCAGCAGTTCCGGCTGTTTGGTGTAGAAGAAATACTCGAGGCTGCCGAAGCGCACGTGGCTTTGCGCAAGTCGCAGCACCATCGCCCCACGCTCCTGGGTTTCACGCCACACCGGTGTACTGGAGCCGATCACACAGGCCGCACGACTGGTCGGAATGCCCAAGGCATGCAGGGCCTCGGAGGCCAGAAACTCGCGGATTGACGAGCGCAATACAGCACGACCATCGCCCATGCGTGAATACGGTGTCTGCCCCGCGCCCTTCAGGTGCAGGTCCCAGTGTTCGCCAGCGTCGTTGTACACCTCGCCGAGCAGCAAACCGCGGCCATCACCCAGGCGCGGGTTGTACGAACCGAATTGATGCCCTGAATAAACCATCGCCCGCGGGTCGGCCTCGGCCCACAGTTTGTGGCCGCTGAAAATTTCAGCAAACAGAGGGTCCTGTGCCTGAGCGAGGTCCAGATCGAGCAACACGAGTGCCGCCTCGCTGGCCACCACCAGGCGCGGGTCGGCAATGGGCTCGGGCAGCACGGTGGTGGAAAACGCATCGCCCAGACGGGCAAAGCGGTTATCGAACGTCAGCTCGTCGAGGGCTTTCAAGGGATGCCTCCAGCAGAATGTCCGACCATTCTGCTGGGATTTTCCGGGTCAGTCGAGCCTGACTTCCGGTGGCTCCGGTGCATCTTTTGGCGCCGGGGGCACAGCAGCGGGCGGCGTGATGGTTTTCTGCTCGGGTTCAACGGGCACCATCTTGTACTCCTGTCCCTGCATGTTTTTGAGGTAAACCTCCATCTGCCGGAACGAGATATTGATGTGCTGCTTCTTGAATTCCTTATTGATAAACCGGTTGATCTCGTCGAGCACCGGGTTGCGGTCGCCCAGGTCACGCACGTGCATACGCAGCTCGTGGTCGAGGGTGCTCTCGCCAAAATTGAGGAAGTAGACGATCGGCTCGGGCTCTTTCAACACCCGAGGATTTTCCCGAGCCGCCTGGAGTAGCAGGTTGCGCACCAGATCCAGATCCGAGCCGTAATCCACGCCCAGCTTCAGCGTCACGCGGGTGATGGTGTCCGTCAGCGACCAGTTGATCAACTGCCCGGTGATGAACGTCTTGTTCGGGACAATGATGTCCTTGCGGTCGAAGTCGGTGATGGTGGTCGCGCGAATGCGGATCTTGCTGACCGTACCTGACAGGGCGCCGATGGTGATGGTGTCGCCGATCCGCACCGGGCGCTCGAATAGGATCATGATCCCGGAGATGAAGTTGGCGAAGATCTCCTGCATGCCGAAACCCAGGCCCACCGACAGCGCCGCTACCAGCCATTGCAGCTTGTCCCAGCTCACGCCGAGGGCCGAGAGCGTCGAGACAAAACCCACGCCGGCGATGGTGTACGACAGCAACGTGGTGGTTGCGTACGAACTGCCCTGCTTGAGGTTGAGCTTCGACAGCACCAGCACTTCCAGCAGGCCCGGCAAGTTGCCGGCGAGCACGAAGGTAATGCCGATGATCACCAGCGCGCCGATCAAGTCGCCCAGGCTGATCGGCACCATGCTGATGTTGGCGCCGGTACCGCTGGTGTATTCGTACAGCGTGATGTTATCGAGGTACGAGAACACCGAAATCAGGTCGGCCCAGACGAAGTAGAGCGCGCCGATGAAGCCGGCGATCAGGGCCAGTCGAATCAATCGCAACGACTGCTGGTTGACCTGCTCGATGTCCAGCGTCGGCTCCTCGATCAGCGTCTCGCCTTCGCCTGCCTCTTTCGCGGCCTGACGTTTGCTCAGCGCACGTTGATACGCCAGACGGCGCGCGGCGACGCTTAGCCCGCGCACGAAAGCGGCTTCGATGACCAGCCACAGCATCAGCAGATACAGCGTGTCGATCAGGCGATCACTGAGTTTCAGCGCCGTGTAGTAATAGCCAAAGCACACGGCGACGAACAGCGCGACGGGCAGGGCGGTGAAGGCCAGACCCACGGCGCGGCGAAACAGCGATGCACTATGGTGGGTCGGGCTGGTGAGCAACAGGCGCGCAAGCAGCCAGGTCATCAGGGCATAGCACGTCAGCACCACGGCAATGCCGATCACGTCGTCGGCCAGTGCCGAGGGCTCGTGCTCGGCCACAGCCACCACCGTCACCAGCGCCAGCACGACAAGACCCAGACGGCGGATCCAGCCGCGCAGGAACTCAACCTGCGGTTTTTCCCAGCGGAAGTGCAGTTGCGCCACGCCGCCCGGCGCAAGAATCCGGTATGCGGTGTAGAACACCAGCCAGGCCAGGGCCACTTGCAGCAGCGCAGAACCCAGATTGACGTTCTGCCCGCGGGCGTCGATCTGCAGGGCGAACGCACACACCGCGAGGGTCAGCGACAACGGCATCGCCAGCAGCACGTTGATGAAAATCGCCAGCGGCGTCTGCCACTGCCGGTCCCGCTTGAAGTGGCCGATGTCGGCGTGCAGGCGGTTGAGCTTGTCGTAAAGCGCCTTGCGTTTCCACATCAGCGCGCCGATCACCAGAAACAGCGGCAGGAAGATCAGCGGACGTTGGGTCAGCCCGTCATACAGCTCGCTGACGCTGGACGTCCATGGCAGGGTGGTGACCTGTTTGACGAGTCGCGGCTGGACGCGCTCGAACCATTCCAGGTCCAGCGGCTTGTTGCTGGGAATCCAGAACATCTGCTCATCAAGGGTGGCCCGCAGGCTGTTGGCCGTGCTGACCAGCTGTTTCTGATTGAGCTGCAGGGTGATGGATTCGTTGAGCAGCGCACTGAGCTCACGGTTCAGCCGCTCCAGCAGGTCGCTGCGCGTGGTAGCCAGGTCAAGCAGCGTCTTGCGCAGCGCGGGCGTGACGTCTTCCGGCTTCTGCGTCGCCAGCAGCGTGTCGACGTAAGCGCTCGGACTGCTCATCTGTTCGCGCTGCTGATTGACCTCGAATTGGTATAGGCGGATGTCGGCGATTTCGTCGGCCAGACCGCTGTCGAGCTTGAGTTTGGGTAAGGATTGCTTCTGTTTGTAGAGGATTTTCGACAGCAGCAGACTGCCGCTCAATACGTTGATCTGCTCGTCGAGCGCCTGATCGGTTTGCGTGATGGCATCCAGCTGGGTCTTGGTCTTGAGGTTCTGCTGGGTCAGCTCGTTGAGACGGTCGGTGCCACGCAGCAAGTAGTCGGAGAGCTTGAGGTTGGCGGCGCTTTCGGTCGCCAGCAGACTGCTGCCCCCGGCTTTCTGCGCTTCAAGGGACAACTGCGTCACGGTTTCCTGGGACTGGGCGCGACGCTTCTCGTTGATCAGCGTCTGCAGGTCCTGGATTTCCTGATCCTGTCGATTGACCTTTTCCGTGAGCAGGTCGCGCTGGCTGCCGCCCAGGTCCTGCAACTGGCTGTTACCTGCGAGCTCCTGACGACGCAGCGCAATCAATGCGTTCAATGAGGCCTGTTCAGCGTTCAACGCGTTGCGCTGGTCGGCGTTGATGGTTTTGCCGCCATCCTTGCCGGACTTGAGGATGCCGTTGATGGCCTGAATGCGCGTCTGGCTGCTGCTGATCTCGGCCTGGGCACGCTCGGGCCGGGTCTGCGCGGTGATGGTCAGGCTGTTGGCGTCATTAAGGGCTTTTTGCAGATCAGCCTGCTGGGCGCTGCGCTGACTCAGTAATTGCTCAAGCTGCGGCACATCCAGATTGGCGTAACGCTGCGCAATGGGAATGACTTTACTGGCCTTGAGCTTGGTCAGCTCGCGCTGGTTCTCGGTAGTCTGACGGGGTGCGTCGGTGAGCTGCTTTTTCAGGTCTTCCAGCTTCTGCTGGTTGTCCTTCTGGCTGGACAGGAACGTCAACGTCTGTTCAAGCACCTGTTGCAGCGCTTTCTGGTCGTCAGCGCTCAGTTTGCGGTCGGCGATCTTGTCCAGACTGTGCTGGACGGCCTCGCTGGACAGAGGGGGCGTATCGGCGGCGTGGGCCGGTACGGACGACAGGCAAAGCCCAAGCAGGGCCGAGGTGAAAAGGTTACGCAGCGTGGACATAGACACCGGGTCGAGCGAGCAGAAATGGGGGGCAGTTTAAAGGAACAGCCCGGGCCCCGGGCGGCTTCCTTCGGGGAATCTGACGCCCACTTTGAGGATCTTGTTCCCGTCCATAACCGCAACCGTCCAAATAGTTCCATTCCATTCGATCTGGTCGCCCACGATCGGCGCGCCTCGATTCTTCTGAATGATGAACTGACTCAGCGGCATACCCGGATCCAGCCCGTCCAGTTTCAGACCGTAGAGTGCCGCGACAGCCCCCAACTCAGCGTCTCCCTCGAGTACGAAGTCACCGAAGAAGCGCAGATCCAGACCGCGTTGCGGCGCCTGACTGAACAGCTTGCCGAGGGCGGGAAGGTCGTGCTCGTGGCCGATGACGCACAGCAGATCGCCGACTTCCAGCACCGTACTACCCGACGGGTGGAGCAGTTGCTGGCCACGGAAAAGGGCAGCGATCCGCGTGCCTTCGGGCATTTTCAGCTCGCGCAACGCGGCACCGATGCACCACTTTTCGGCACCCAGGCGATACACGAACAGCTCCCACTCGCTGGTGACATGCACTTCCAGCGCCGCGCGGGAGATCGGCGCCGGATCAGGCGGCACCGTCACTTTCAGCCATTTCGCGACCCACGGCAGGCTCGTGCCCTGAACCAAGAGCGACACCAGCACGATGAAGAACGCGAGATTGAAATACAGCTGCGCATGGGGCAGGCCAGCCATCAGCGGGAACACCGCCAGAATGATCGGTACCGCACCGCGCAAACCCACCCAGGCGATAAAGGCTTTTTCGCGACCGTGGAACACCCGGAAAGGCAGCAGGCCCGCCAGCACCGAGAGCGGCCGCGCCACCAGAATCATCCACAGCGCCAGGCCCAGGGCCGGCAGCGCGATCGGCAGCAAATCATGGGGCGTGACCAGCAGGCCCAGCACCAGGAACATGCCGATCTGCGCCAGCCAGGCCATGCCGTCGAGCATGTGCAGAATGCCGTGACGGCTGCGAATAGGCTTGTTGCCCAATACCAGTCCGCACAAATAAACCGCGAGGAAGCCGCTGCCGTGAATGGCGTTGGTCAATGCGAAGACGACGAGACCGCCGGCCACCACCAGAATCGGGTACAGGCCGTTGGCCAGATTAATCCGGTTGACCAGTTGCAGCATGATCCAGCCGCCGCCCAGCCCGACGATGCCGCCGATGCCGAATTCCTGAACCAGATGGCCCAACAGGCTCCAGTGCAGGCCGGTCTGGCCGCTGGACAGCATGTCGATCAACGTGACCGTGAGAAACACCGCCATCGGGTCGTTGCTGCCGGATTCTATTTCAAGGCTGGCGGTCACCCGTTCGTTCAGGCCTTTGCCGCCCAGCAGCGAGAACACGGCGGCGGCGTCGGTGGAGCCAACGATTGCGCCGATCAACAGGCCTTGAATGATGTTCAGGTCAAATAGCCATGCGGCGACCATGCCGGTCAGACCCGTGGTGATCAGCACCCCGACTGTCGCCAGCGACAGGGCGGGCCAGAGAGCAACCCGGAAACTTGCCACCCGCGTGCGCAGGCCGCCGTCGAGGAGGATGACCGCCAGCGCCAGGTTGCCCACCAGATAGGCCGTTGGGTAGTTATCGAAGATGATGCCGCCGCCATCGACGCCGGCCACCATGCCGACCGCCAGGATGATCACCAGAATGGGAATGCCGAGGCGGGAGGACAGCGAGCTGACCAGAATACTTGCACCCACCAGCAACGCGCCGATCAGGAACAGGCTGTTGATGGTCGTGGCATCCAAGGGCTGTACTCCAGAAACGAATTCGAACAAACGAGGGCGCGAACTGACCATGCAGTCCGCGTGCCAAGGGATTTAACCTGTTGAATTGCATGGCTGTCAAAGCGTAATTCAAGGTCCGTTACGCTGAGCCTCGTACACTGCGCTTGTCGAGCCTGCGGTTAGCTACGGAAAATAAGGCATCACATCCACGGTTGATATCAAGGGCCGGCGCCTGTCGCATCTGAGCTTTTTGGTTAATGGCGAAATGGCATAAATTTCATTTAAGTTTCTGCTTCGCCTGACGCTAAAGGACACGGAGTGACGCTGCGGAGTGGTGGCGTCAGGTAGTCAGGCAAAAGGGACGTGTCATGAGTTTTCATTTGAGCAAAATCGCGCTGGCTATCCTGGTTGGGGTCGCAGCGACCAATAGTTATGCGGTGGACTACGCGCTGGGCACCGGGGCGCAAACGTTCACAGGCACCATTGCCGGGCCATTGACCTTAAATGGCCAGCGTGTTCAGGCAGGCAGCACCGACACGGTCGGTGTCCAACTCAAGCACGCCAACGTCCAGGGGCCGCTGCTCAATCAAGGCGATTTCACATTTACTTCTGGAAAGAACGTTATCGGCCTCGGGATTGATCAAGGCTTCGCGATGTTTGGTTCCGGAGGCAGTGTCATCGATGGTGACGTCACCAATAACGGTACGCTCTCAATCAGCAATGCGACCTCTGCGGAAGTCGTTGAAGTTGGCTCCGCAACTATTCATGGCTCGGTCATCAACAACGGCACCATCAGGTTCAGCCAGATGCCGGATACGATCTTCGGCATGGGGGAGGGGATATATCTCCACGGCTCCACCATTGATGGAGATATCGTCAATAACGGCACTATCGACATCACTGCCGCCGACGGTGCGGTGGCGTTGATCATTGATGCCGACGGCGGTCGTTTATTCAACCTGGGCGGGAAGGTCATCAACAACGGCACCTTGCGTGGGACGGGCGATGAGTCGACAGCGCTGGACATCGAAACCGCGACCACCCCGATCGTTGTGGAAAACGCCGGGCTGATGGAAGCCAACGGCACCGAGTCCACGGGTGTAGTGTTTTATGAGCCCGCGCAAATCGACGTCTTCCGGAACACGGGCGTGATTCGCGCCACAGGGACTGACAGCGCCGGGATCAGGGTCAATGGCTCCCCCTTTACCGCTAACCTTCCAAGCGGCGCACGCGGTATCGTCAACACCGGCACCATCGAAGCCGACGACACCGCGATCCGGGTAGACCATGACGCTTGGAGCGATACGTTCGAAATCAATCAGCAAGCAGGCCTGATCAAGGGCGGCATAGCCGCTATAGACGGGTACGGCGCCGCAGTCCTGAATTGGAGCGGCGGTGCGATTGAGGGCGACGTGATCGACGTCAGCGCTATCCATGTGACCGGTCTGGCGCGCTATCGCGGCGCTTTGCTCGACAGTGACGTAGACGTAGCCTCTGGATCACTGGCGCTTCAACAGCAGGGCACCCGGATCAGCGGCAATCTGTCGGTAGCGAGTGGCGGCGCGGTCGACATGTTGCTGTCGGATGCGGTCGTCGCGACCACGCCGTATCTGACGGTCGATGGCACCGCAAGCTTTGCCCCAAACTCGAAAGTCACCTTGAGCGCTAATCCTGGCGATTTCAAGCCGACGGCTGCGGGCACCGAGTATCGACTGGTCAAGGCGCAGAGCCTTACCAACAACGGCCTGACTGTCGCCAGCGCATCGTCGTTGCTGGACGTCAAGAGCTACAGCACTGACGCCCAGTCGGTGAATGCAATAGTCACCCTTAAAACCGACCTGCAAGTTGATAGTGAGCTGACTACCGCAGGTGCCAGCAACTCGACTTCCAGGACCGTCAATGTCCTCAAAAATAATGTCCTTGGTCAGCTGTCCGCCGATGATGCGGTGTTCAAAGCATTCTCCTCGGCATCCGATGCACGAAGCCTTGCGAAATTGAGTGCCAGCTTGTCCCCGGAGGTCAATCGTGGGGGCATTGATGCGGCGGTTTCGAGCCAGAAATTATCCAGCAGCGCCATTCTGGGACGCATGTCAGGTCAGCGCTCGGGCATGTCCTCCGGCGATACGCTGCAAGGCACCGGCGTGTGGGCTCAAGGTCTGAGTGGCAATCTGGATCAGGATGCGCGCCGTGGTGTCGACGGATACTCCGCCAATAGCAGCGGCGTGGCCGTAGGTGCCGATGGCGAGCTCAATGCCAATACCGTCGTCGGTCTGGCTTATTCATACCTCAACAGCAATGTCACCTCCGACAGCGGCAACAAAACCCAGGTGCAAGGCAACGCGCTGTCGCTATATGGCAGCTGGAACTTAGACCGTTGGTTTATCGACGGCGCATTGACCTATGGTCGCAACGACAACGAAGGCAAACGCTCCATCGCCGGTACGCTTGCCAAGGGTGATTACGACAGCGATGTCATGAGCCTGAATGCATTGGCGGGGTATGGCTTTCACCCCACCGAGCATTTGACGCTGGAACCCCGTGTCGGCGCGCGCTACTCCAGCGTGCAGATTGACAGCTATAACGAGCATGGCTCGTCTGCGGCGCTGCACAACGATTCTCAGCGTTTTGAAATTGGCGAGCTGGGTGCAGGTTTTCGTGTAGCGAGTCGTTTTGATCTGAGCAAGGGGACGCTGACGCCGGAAGCCAGCGTAATGGCGTATCACGACTTCATCGGTGATCGGGTAAACCAGACCTCCAGTTTTGTGCTGGGTGGCTCGACGTTCGCTGTGACAGGCGCTTCGCCTGACCGTGACAGCTATGAAGGCAGTGTCGGAGTGAGCTACGAAGTGAACGCTCTGACGCTGGGCGTGAGCTATAACTACCAGGCGAAAAGCGGTTTCGACGCTGATACCCTTGGCTTCAAGGCGAGATACGATTTCTGATCGTTGCGCGGTTTGAATTGAAAGGCCTGCACTGTGCAGGCCTTTTCATTGGTGCGGTGAATCTAATGACGAGGGTAAAAGCCTGCTGCTTCGCGTTGGCGATTCTGATGGTAGCGGGATGCCAAAGCCGGATGGATCTGGCGACACTCAGCCGTAACTCGTCGCTCACACCGCAAACGCTGACAACAGCGCCTTATGCGCTGCAGGCGCTATTGCCCGTCGAAGGGCACTATCCGCGCATGCGTGTGTACATTGAAGGCGATGGACATGCATGGGCCTCCCGCTCACAACCCAGTACCGATCCAACGCCCCTGCAATCGCCGATGATTAATCTGGCGCTTCTGGACGCTCACCCCGTGGCCTATCTGGCGCGCCCCTGTCAGTTCGTCATAGATGTCCATTGCAGCGTCGAAGCGTGGACGGCGGGGCGTTTTGGCACAGCGGTTCTGAAGGCCATGAATGCCGGGCTCGATGAAATCAAACGACGCTATACCGTGGGTCGTTTCGAATTGGTGGGGTATTCGGGGGGAGCTGCCATCGCCTTGGTGCTGGCCGCGACCCGCCAGGACGTCGAGCAAGTGCAGACGCTGGCGGGCAATGTCGATCCGCAGTTCTGGACCGACTTGCAGGGGCTTGAGCCGTTGGAGAGCCCTTTGCTACCGCTTTCCTGGCGAGAGCCATTGAGCGCCATTCCTCAACGTCATTTTGTCGGGCTAGAGGACCGGGTGGTGCCGCCTGCGGTCGTCCAGTCCTACGTTTCCAAACTCAAAGGTCGCTGCGTGGAGGTCGTTACGTCCAATGACAGTCACAGTACCGGCTTCGAAGGCGGTTGGACGCGCTACGCCGACTTGCCTATTCCATGCGATTTATGGAATTCAGGCGAGCCGCTTAAAACCACTCCGGCTGCATCGACAGACACGCATCATCCCGCCTTTCGAGAATCGCCAGTTCGTGATGGCACCCCGGCACTTCCCAAGTAAGGAAGAACCGGGCGGCCTGCAGTTTGCCTTGGTAAAAATCGTGATCAGCGGGGGTGCCGCGATTTAAACCTTCCTGCGCCCGAATCGCCTGTTCCAGCCAGCGCCAGCCAATCACCGCGTGTCCGAACGCCTTCATGTACAGCGCGGAGTTGGCCAGTGTCGCGTTGACCTTGCCTTGGCTCAGGTCGGTCAGCAGGCCGAGGGTGACCGCTTGCAGGCGGGCGACCAGTTGCTCCAGGGGTTGCCGCAATCCCGTCAGCGATTCGTGGGCCTGCGCCCGCTCACAGGTATCAGCGATAAGCCGAATCAGCTGCTTGAGCCCGGCACCCCCGTTCTGCGCCAGTTTCCGGCCCAGCAGGTCCAGCGACTGAATGCCGTGGGTGCCTTCATGAATCGGGTTCAGGCGGTTGTCGCGGTAGTACTGCTCCACCGGGTACTCCCGGGTATAGCCGTGGCCGCCGAGAATCTGGATCGCCAGTTCGTTGGCCTTCAGGCAGAACTCCGAGGGCCAGGACTTGACGATGGGCGTCAGCAGATCGAGCAGCTCGTGGGCGTGTTTTCGCGCCTCCTCGCTCTCGCCCGTTTGGGTGTCGTCGAAAAGGCGAGCGGCGTACAGGCCCAGGTCAAACGAACCCTCGACGTAGGCTTTTTGCGTCAAGAGCATGCGTCTGACGTCAGCATGCTGAATGATGGACACCGGCGAGCCGTCCGGTGATTTGCTGTCAGGCAGTCGGCCTTGGGGGCGTTCGCGGGCGTATTCCAGCGAGTACAGGTAACCGGCGTAACCCAGCATGACTGCGCCCATGCCGACACCGATACGTGCCTCGTTCATCATCTGGAACATGCAGCTCAAGCCCTGATGCGGCTTGCCCACGAGATAGCCGACGCAGTTGCCGTTGTCGCCGAAATTCAGTGCCGTGGAGGTGGTGCCGCGCCAGCCCATCTTGTGAAACAGGCCGGCCAGAATGACGTCATTGCGCTCGCCGAGGCTGCCGTCGTCGTTAACCAGAAACTTGGGGACGATGAACAGGGAAATGCCTTTCACCCCCGCGGGTGCGTCGGGCAGTTTGGCGAGGACCAGATGGACGATGTTTTCGGAGAGTGGGTGATCGCCGCCGGAGATAAAAATCTTGTTGCCACGCAGTCGATAGCTGCCGTCTTCGGCGGGCTCGGCGCGGGTGCGAATGTCTGACAGCGACGAGCCTGCGTGGGGCTCGGTCAAGGCCATGGTGCCGGAGAAACGACCCTCGATCATCGGTTGCAGGAAGCGCCGCTTTTGCTCGTCGGTGCCAAAGTTCTCAATGAGATTCGCCGCGCCCATCGTAAGGAAGGGGTAGGACGCCGTCGCGGCATTGGCGGACTGAAAATGCGCAAAACAGGCCTGGGACAGCAATGTCGGCAGTTGCATGCCGCCGACTTCGAAGTCCCTGGCGGCGTTGAGAAAACCTGCCTCCAGGAAAGCGTCCACGGCGGGTTTCACTTCCGGGATCAGCACCGCTGCGCCGTTCTCGTAGCGCGGCTCGTTCTCGTCGTTTTTGCGGTTGTGGGGTGCGAAGTATTTTTCCGCGATGTTGCGCGCCGTGCTGATCGCTGCGTCGAAGGTTTCCCGGCTGTGCTCGGCGAAACGTTCGCGTTGGGTAAGCGCCTCTGCGTCCAGCACTTCATACAGCTCGAAAGCCAGATTGCGGGAGCTGAGCAACGTCTCGGACATGGCGGCGTACCTTTCTTGGGAATGCCGTCGAGTCTAGGTGGGCGGGGAGGGGGTGAACAGGATGATTGATGCGGGTGATGGAGGTATCAAACGATCAAGGCAGGCTCGCCGAATTCGGTGCAGGAGCGCGCTTGCCCACGAACGCGTCAGGTCAAACACTGCTGTGGTGTCTGACCGAATGCATTCGCGGGCAAGCGCGCTCCTGCAACGGGGCTGGGTTATCCGATCGTCATGAGGCTCGCGTTACCGCCTGCTGCTGCGGTGTTGACGCTCAGCGCACGCTCGATCACCAGGCGCTCCAGCGCAATGTTGGTTTCGCCTTTGGACAAGCCGTGGACGCCGACAATGGCACCGCTGCGTTGAGCGACCTGTTCGCAGATGGCGCGCAGTTGATCGGAATCACCGTGGTGCAATACCGCGTCAATGGCGACCTCGTCCTTCTGCCAGTCGGCAACCAGCTTGATGCGCGACTGAACGTCCTTGGGCACACGGTTACGCAGCGACTTGCCCGGTTCCCCGTCCGGCATGATCGCCGTGCTGCCCACCGCCATCACGGCGGCCAGTTGCGCCAACAGATCCGTCTCGTCTTCGGCCAGGCACAACACGTGTTCACGGGGCAGGATGCTGTAGCTGTTGCGCTCGCCGGTCGGGCCCATGAGCGTGCGGGTCACGCCGCTCTGGGATTCTTCGGCGAACTGGCTGCACAGAGCTTCAAGGTCGCTGAGTTGCTGGCTGCTTGCCCAGGCCTTGAGCGCATTCAGCGGCTTGAGCATGGCCTCTTGCATGCGGGTGTCCGGTGCCTGTAGCGCATCGCGGGCGGCAAAGGATTTCTGCACGGCGTCGGCGGGGCGGGTCGACAGCAAACGGTACAGGTACAGCGGGCCACCGGCTTTCGGACCGGTGCCCGACAAGCCTTCGCCACCGAACGGCTGCACACCCACCACGGCGCCAACGATGTTGCGGTTGACGTACATGTTGCCGGCGTTGACGTTGTCGATCACCTTGGCGATGGTCTCGTCGATGCGCGTATGTACACCTAATGTCAGGCCGTACCCGGATGCATTGATCTGGGTGATCAATTGATCCAGCTCACGGCGCTTGTAGCGCACGACATGCAGTACCGGGCCGAAGATTTCCCGTTGCAACTCGTCGAAGCTGTCCAGCTCGATCAGCGTCGGCATCACGTAGGTGCCGCGTTTGATTTCGTCGCTGTCGGCAATGGCGACCTGATACACATTACGGCCTTTGTCACGCATGGCCTGAATGTGTTTCTCGATGCCGGCTTTGGCTTCCTGATCGATTACCGGGCCGATGTCCACCGACAGGCGCTCCGGGTTGCCGAGGCGGCTCTCAGCCATCGCCCCTTTGAGCATCTCGATGACGCGGTCCGCAGAATCTTCCTGCAAGCACAGCACGCGCAGCGCGGAGCAGCGTTGGCCGGCGCTGTCGAACGCCGAGGACACCACGTCGATGACCACTTGTTCGGTCAGGGCCGAGGAGTCGACGATCATCGCGTTCTGGCCGCCGGTTTCAGCGATCAGCGGAATCGGCCGGCCCTGGGCATCGAGACGACCGGCGACGTTGCGTTGCAGCAAACGGGCAACTTCGGTGGAGCCGGTGAACATGACGCCCTTGACGCGATCGTCGCCCACCAGCCGTGCGCCGACCGTTTCACCCCGGCCCGGCAGCAATTGCACCACGCCTTCGGGAATACCGGCTTCGAGGAGAATGCGGACGGCCTGTGCGGCGATCAGCGGTGTCTGCTCCGCGGGTTTGGCGAGTACCGGGTTGCCGGCCGCCAGCGCTGCCGCGACCTGACCGCTGAAGATGGCCAGCGGGAAGTTCCACGGGCTGATGCACACCACGGGGCCCAGAGGGCGATGAGCGTCGTTGCTGAAATCGTTGCGCGCCTGCACCGCGTAGTAACGCAGGAAATCCACCGCCTCGCGCACTTCGGCAATGGCGTTGGCGAACGTCTTGCCGGCTTCGCGGGCCAGCAGGCCCATCAACGGTTGAATCTCGGCTTCCATCAGGTCGGCGGCACGCTCGAGGATCGCGGCACGTTCGGCGGGCGGTGTTGCTTGCCAGATCGGTCCGGCGCTGAGGGCGCTGAGCAGGGCATTATCGACGTCCTCCAGACTCGCTTCCTGCACGTGACCGACCACGTCACGTAGATCGGACGGGTTCAGGACAGGCACCTCAGTGCCGGCGCTGACCGGGCTGCCCAGCATCGGGCCGGCTTTCCAGTCGTTGTGCGCCGTGGCGAGCAAGGCGGAAGAGAGCGAGGCCAGACGATGTTCGTTGGCCATGTCGATGCCGGCGGAGTTTGCGCGCTCACTGCCGTACAGGTCGCGTGGCAACGGAATGCGCGGATGCGGCAGGCCGAAGCCACCTTCCTGGGTCGCCATGCGCTCGATGCTGGACACTGGATCGGCCACCAATTCCTGTATCGAAATCGACTGGTCGGCAATGCGGTTGACGAAGGAGGTGTTGGCGCCGTTTTCCAGCAGTCGGCGCACCAGATATGCCAGCAGCGTTTCGTGGGTGCCGACCGGTGCGTACACGCGGCACGGCCGGTTCAACTTGCCGTCGGCGACTTTGCCTACGACCTGCTCATACAAGGGCTCGCCCATGCCGTGCAGGCATTGGAATTCGTACTGACCGGGGTAATAGTTCTGACCGGCGATGTGGTAAATGGCCGACAACGTGTGGGCGTTATGGGTCGCGAACTGCGGATAGATGACTTCCGGCACCGACAGCAGTTTGCGTGCGCACGCGATGTAGGAAACGTCGGTGTAAACCTTGCGGGTGTAGACCGGGTAGCCTTCCAGGCCTTCGACCTGAGCGCGCTTGATTTCACTGTCCCAGTACGCGCCTTTCACCAGACGGATCATCAGGCGATGGCGGCTGCGGCGGGCCAGGTCGATGACGTAATCGATCACATAAGGGCAGCGCTTCTGATACGCCTGAATGACAAAACCGATACCGTTCCAGCCGGTCAGTTGCGGCTCGAAGCACAGACGTTCGAGCAGATCCAGCGACAGCTCCAGGCGATCGGCTTCTTCGGCGTCGATGTTCAGGCCGATGTCGTATTGCTTGGCCAGCAAGGTCAGCGACAGCAGGCGCGGGTACAACTCATCCATCACGCGCTCGTATTGCGCCCGGCTGTAACGCGGGTGCAGGGCGGACAACTTGATGGAGATGCCCGGACCTTCATAGATGCCGCGGCCGTGGGACGCTTTGCCGATGGAGTGGATGGCTTGCTCGTAGGACGCCAGGTATTTCTGCGCGTCGTGCTCGGTCAGCGCTGCTTCGCCGAGCATGTCGTAGGAATAACGGAAGCCTTTCGCCTCGAACTTGCTGGCGTTGGCCAGGGCTTCGGCGATGGTTTCGCCGGTGACGAACTGCTCGCCCATCAGGCGCATGGCCATGTCCACGCCCTTGCGGATCATCGGCTCGCCGGACTTGCCGATGATGCGACTGAGCGAGGAGGTCAGGCCGGCCTCATTGTGGGTGCTGACCAGTTTGCCGGTCAGCAGCAGGCCCCACGTGGCGGCGTTGACGAACAGCGACGGGCTATTGCCCAGATGCGGGTGCCAGTTGCCGGTGCTGATCTTGTCGCGGATCAATGCGTCGCGGGTGCCTTTGTCGGGGATACGCAACAGGGCTTCGGCCAGGCACATCAACGCCACGCCTTCCTGGGATGACAGCGAGAATTCCTGCAGCAGGCCCTGGACGATGCCGGCGCGGCCACCTGCGCTCTTCTGGTTACGCAGCTTTTCAGCGATCGACGCCGCAAGCTTGTGGGTGGCATCGGCCATCGGCGCAGGGAGGCGCGCCTGCTCGATGAGCATGGGCACCACTTCAGGCTCGGGGCGGCGGTAGGCAGAGGTGATCGCGGCGCGCAGGACTGACTGCGGAAGGATGCTTTCGGCGAATTCAAGAAATGCCTGATGGACGTTGTCGGCGAGCAAGTCACCCTGATCGTCGGCGTCTTTGCCACCCTGACCACTGAGTTCATTCAGGGTCGCACCGCCCTCGAGCTTCTCGAGATAATTGAAGATCGCCTGCTTGATCAGCCAGTGGGGCGTCCGGTCGATGGAGTGCGCCGCTGCTTTCAAGCGCTCACGGGTGGGGTCGTCGAGTTTGACACCGAGGGTGGTGGTGGCCATTTCTTATCCTCATGACAGCCACGATCATGTGGCTTAGCTGCGGCAAGATTAGCTGCCGGGCTGTAAGGGTGCAACCGGGTGCAACCGCTTTTTTCAAAGTGTTTCAGGAGTGCCCTGTAATGAGTCGATTCAGCGGTAGCCCGCCAGTTTCGGGTGCCGCGCACGGCAGGGCTCTATATGGCAGCTCCCCCTGCAAACAGGGTCTGTAGTGGCCAGTCAGCTAAATTGTAAAAAAGGCGGGGAATGGCGGTTTTCGGGTTGCACCTGCTCCAGGATGTCCTCTAGGATGCGCCGCTTTGGTGCATTCAAGCGGTGTGCAGCGGCGAACTTTTTGCCAGCCCGCGACATACGCGAGCGGCCGTGCGCGAACCTGATGCCTCAGGGGAAATTCGCTCTGCTCGCGCCTATAAAAACAACGCCGGAATCTAACCGATGAGTGTCAGCAACCCTACCTTGATCACCTTCGTGATCTACATCGCTGCAATGGTCCTCATAGGACTCATGGCCTACCGTTCCACCAATAATCTTTCAGACTACATTCTCGGCGGGCGCAGCCTCGGCAGTGTGGTCACGGCGCTTTCGGCCGGTGCATCGGACATGAGCGGCTGGCTGCTCATGGGCTTGCCGGGTGCAATCTACATGTCCGGCCTGTCGGAAAGCTGGATTGCCATCGGGCTCATCATCGGCGCCTACCTGAACTGGCTGTTCGTTGCCGGTCGCCTGCGGGTACAGACCGAACACAATGGCGATGCGCTCACATTGCCGGACTATTTTTCCAGCCGCTTCGAAGACAACAGCGGTTTGCTGCGGGTGATTTCGGCCATCGTGATTCTGGTGTTCTTCACGATCTACTGCGCTTCCGGCATCGTCGCCGGCGCGCGGCTGTTCGAAAGCACCTTCGGCATGTCCTACGAAACTGCCTTGTGGGCCGGCGCTGCGGCGACGATTGCCTACACCTTCATCGGCGGCTTCCTGGCCGTCAGCTGGACAGACACCGTACAAGCGACCCTGATGATCTTCGCGCTGATCCTTACGCCAATCATCGTGCTGTTGGCGACCGGTGGCATCGACACCACGTTCATGGCGATCGAAGCCCAAGACCCGAGCAACTTCGACATGCTCAAGAACACCACTTTCATCGGCGTTATTTCGCTGATGGGCTGGGGTCTGGGCTACTTCGGTCAGCCGCACATCCTGGCGCGCTTCATGGCCGCTGACTCGGTTGGCTCGATCGCCAAGGCGCGTCGCATTTCCATGACCTGGATGATCCTCTGTCTGGGCGGCACCGTTGCCGTGGGCTTCTTCGGCATCGCGTACTTTTCGGCACATCCTGAGCTGGCGGGTCCGGTGACCGAAAACCACGAGCGCGTCTTCATCGAGCTGGCCAAGATCCTGTTCAATCCGTGGATTGCCGGCGTTCTGCTGTCGGCCATCCTTGCGGCGGTCATGAGCACGCTGAGCTGTCAGTTGCTGGTGTGTTCGAGTGCGCTGACCGAAGACTTCTACAAAGCCTTTCTACGCAAAAGCGCGTCCCAGACAGAGCTGGTGTGGGTCGGCCGAGCCATGGTTCTGCTGGTGGCGCTGATCGCCATCGCCCTGGCGGCGAATCCGGAAAACCGCGTGTTGGGTCTCGTCAGCTACGCGTGGGCCGGGTTCGGCGCGGCATTCGGGCCGGTGGTGCTGATCTCGGTGATCTGGAAAGGCATGACCCGCAACGGCGCGCTGGCGGGGATTCTGGTCGGCGCGATCACGGTCGTGGTGTGGAAGCATTTCGAACTGCTGGGTCTGTACGAAATCATCCCCGGCTTCATCTTCGCCAGTATCGCCATCGTGGTCTTCAGCGCGATCGGCAAAGGCCCGACGCCGGGCATGCTGACTCGCTTTGAAGCAGCAGAAAAAGAGTACCAGGCGGCGTAAGGGCTGCCTGCTCAAGAGCCCGGGCGACACTAACGCTCGGGCTCCCTCGCGAGCGCATCAGCTCTTGTTGTGGTCGGCGTCCAGGTTGAAGAACATGGTCTTGCCGCCTTCGCTGGTATAGCCCGTGTGGTCTTGGGTGTAGACCCCGGCCTTGAAGTAAAGCTGCTGTTTGCTCCAGGTGGCGCTGATCCGGTCGTTCCAGCCCATGCCGTGGGCGGTCACGCTGAGTAACCCGGCTTTATTGAGGTGGATGACGTAGTTGAACGTCTCGTTCAGGCTCACGTTTTCCGCAACCGTGATCACTCGCGCCTTCTTGTCGTCGGGGTGATAGCGAACCTTGGCGACGATGTTGCCCATGTGCGTCGCTTCCAGGTACTGATATTCGAGCTTCAGCAGTGGCTGCGTGCTGTCGTAGACATGGATCTGACCGATGACGACCCTGCCGGAAGACGGCACCTGAAGGACCTTGAGCTTGGCATTCAGGTAATTGTCAGCGTCCTGGTAGTACCAGTTGTGCAGCGTGCCGTTGGACCAGGTCTCGCGCAATTCCGTACGTGGGTAGATCGCGTTGGCGGTCTTGCTTCCGGTGACCGGCGCCCAGAATGTGACGTTCGATGAGCCGGATTTGAAATACTTGTCGTCGTAACCTTGAAGCAGTTGTTGTGTCTCGATAGTGGCGGGGGGCGAGCCCACCGGAATGCTCAGATTCCACGTTCCCAAATCAATCATGTCTAGTCGTCCGATATGTCTCATTGCCAGCAAAGTTGCGGGCGAAAGGGGGTTGGGGGCGGCTTTTTATACGGTTACACGACGCGTTTGTTAACGTGAATCTGTCGGATGGTTGACGTCAAAGTGCCGCTATTTGACCCGCAGCGCAGAGTCCTCCTGACATTCAGCGCCGTTACCGTTAGTCGGTTGGATGGCACTTTTCGGATGGCACTACTATCGGCGCCTTCTTTTTTCTCCAATCGAAGCTAGAGTAATGGGCTATCAGACCCTCAGCGGGGGCGTTCCCCGGGCAGTAAAGTGAATGATGAGTAGCAGCATGGAATGCGTGCAGTCCCTGCCCTTAAGTGGCAAATCAGTATTGTTGGTTGTGGATGATTACCCTGAGAATCTGGTGACCATGTGCGCGGTGCTACAGCGCCAGGACCGGGAAATCATCACCGCCGCCTCAGGCATGGAAGCGTTGGGCATTTTGCTGGACAGAGATGTCGATCTGGTGCTTCTCGATGTGCAGATGCCGGACATGGATGGCTTCGAAGTTGCCCGCCTTATGCGTGGCAGTCTGCGAACGCGATTGACGCCGATCATTTTCCTCACCGCCAACGAACAATCCCGCGACTCGGTGCACAAGGGCTATGCCAGCGGCGCAGTCGATTACCTGTTCAAGCCGTTCGATCCCAATATTCTCAGGCCCAAGGTTCAGGCGCTTCTGGAGCAGCAGCACAATCGGCGTGCCCTGCAGAAGCTGAGCCGCGAGCTCGAGTCGGCGCGGGCATTCAACGCATCGGTGCTGGCGAATGTGGCCGAAGGCATTCTTGTGGTCTCCGAAGACGGCGTCATCAGTTTTGCCAATCCGGCGATCTGCCGCTTGCTGGGCATGACCGACGGCGAACTGCGGGGCACCGCGTTGTGCACCTACCTGCACGAGCCCAGCGTCGGCGAATGGGCCGACTCCGGCTTTTATCACCACTATCGCCGTGCCGACACCTACCGCGTCCACGACGCCGTGCTGCGAACGCCCGAGGGGCGGCAGGTCCCGGTCGCCTTGTCGTGCGCGCCGCTGCCCGCCGAGCAACGCGCCATGGTGCTCAGCGTGCTCGACATGTCGGTGGTGCGTGACCTCTATAGTCAACTCGAACATCAGGCCGTGACGGATTCCCTCACCGGCCTGCTCAACCGCCGTGGTTTCTATCAGACGGTCGAAGGGATGCTGCTGCGCAATGAGCACGCGGGCAAATATCTGGTCGTGTTGTATCTGGATCTCGACGGCTTCAAGGATGTGAACGACTCCCTGGGTCACGACGCCGGCGATCAGGTATTGCAGTGGGTCGGCGCGCAATTGAAAGACTGCCTGCGTCCTTATGATGTGCTTGCGCGTATGGGTGGCGACGAGTTTGTCGTGGTTATCGACGGGCTGGACTTCCCCGAACATGCTGCCAAAGTCGCCGAAAAGCTGATCGAGCGTGTGTCCGCCCGGCGGCTGGTGGACGGGGTCGAAGCCACCCTGGGAGCCAGTATCGGCATCGCGGTGTACCCGGACTGCGGCACCAATCTGGATGGCCTGCTGCGTGCGGCGGACATTGCGATGTACGAAGCCAAGCGGGCAGGGCGTCAGCAATACCGCTTTTTCGATCAGTACATGAACGGCCGCGCGCGCTCGCGTCTGATGCTCGAAGAGAGCGTGCGCACGGCAATCGATGGCAAAGACTTTTCCATGGTCTACCAGCCGCAGGTCAACGTCGTCACCGGCAAGACGAGGGGCTTCGAGGCGCTGCTGCGCTGGCATCATCCGGACGCGGGCGACGTGCCCTCTGGCGTTTTCATTCCGCTGCTGGAAGAGACGCGGCTGATCAACAAGCTCGGCAGCTGGATTTTCGAACAGGGTGCGGCGCAACGCCAACGCTGGAGCGACGTGTTCCCGGATGATCTGGTCATGAGCGTCAGCGTGAGCCCGGCGCAATTCAGCCTGCCCAATCTGGCGGCCGAGCTGCAGCGCGCGATGCAGATACACGGCCTGAAACCCCGGCAGCTGGAAGTCGAGATCACCGAGCCATCGCTGGTCCACAATCTGGTGCACAGCCGCAAGCAGCTGCAGAGTCTGCATGACATCGGCGTGCGCGTGTCGCTGGATGATTTCGGTGCGGGGGACAGCTCCCTTGCCCACCTGCGTAACCTCGATCTGGACACCCTGAAGCTTGATCGACACTTCATTGGCGGCATGCTGGGATCGTCCCGGGATCTGGCCGTCGCGCGGAGCATCATTGACCTGTGTCGCATGCTCAATATCGAGGTGATTGCCGAGGGAGTCGAAACCTACGAGCAATATGAGTGGCTGGTCGACAACGGCTGCCAGATCATTCAGGGCTTTCTCATTGCTCATCCGATGCCGCCGCTGGAGGCAGAGCGTTTTGTCGAACCTGTTGAAATGCCGATAGCGTCACAGCTGCTCGGGCAGGACTGACGCGGTAGACTCGCGCTTTTCCCGCGACCTGGTTCGACCATGACTGTCCCCACGCCCATGCCGCTCAAGTACCTGCAAGCCTATCCCGAAGGTCTGCAGGATCAGGTTCGGCAATTGATCTCGCAGAATCGGCTGACGGAGTACCTGCAGCAGCGCTATCCCGATCGGCACGAAATCCAGAGCGACAAAGCGCTGTACGCCTACGCGCTGGCGCTCAAGCAGGAATACCTGCGCAACGCGCCGAACATCGACAAAGTGCTGTTCGACAACCGTCTGGACCTGACCCACCGCGCGCTGGGCCTGCACACCACGGTGTCGCGGGTGCAGGGCGGCAAACTCAAGTCCAAGAAGGAAATCCGCGTGGCGGCGTTGTTCAAGGAGGCGGCGCCGCAGTTTCTGAAGATGATCGTGGTCCACGAACTGGCGCATTTTAAAGAGTCGGACCACAACAAGGCGTTCTATCAGCTGTGCGAACACATGCAGCCGGGTTATCACCAGTTGGAATTCGACCTGCGCATCTACCTGACCTGGCGAGACATGCAGACGGCCGTGCGCTGATCAGCCGCTAACGCTTTTCAAGGAAGTTTTGATGGAAGTCAGCAAGACCAAGAGCAGTTTCTACCGCCGCCTGTATGTGGCGTATCTGATCGACAGCGGCATCGCCAGCAGCGTACCGGCCCTGACCGACGTCACCGGCATGCCCCGCCGCACCGCCCAGGACACCATCGCGGCGCTGGCTGATCTGGATATTGTCTGCGAGTTCGAACAACTCGATGGCGCCCGCAATCATGCCGGCGGTTACCGGATTCGTGACTGGGGCGCGATTGACCGCCGCTGGATCGAGGTCAATCTGCAGACCATCAAGACGGTGCTGGGGTACCCGTGACGTGGTGTCAGGGGCGTTGATACAAGAGCTTCCCGGCTGAAGCCGGTCCTACCAGGACCAATGAAGTTCCCAAGCAGGATCAGTCCAGATCGCGACGCATGCTGATGTGAGGAATGCCGTCCTCGACGTACACCTCGCCCACCGGGTTAAAACCGTAGCGACTGTAGTAACCCTGCAAATGCGCCTGGGCCGAGAGAAATATCGGCTGGTCCGGCCATCGGAGTTCCGCGTGTTTCAGCGCCTGAACCATTAATTCATGGCCCATTCCCTTGTTGCGCATTGACGGTGCAGTCACCACGCGGCCGATGGTCACGTCACCGTTCTGCTGAATCGGGTCCAGCAGGCGCAGGTAAGCGACCAACTGATCATCCTGCCAGGCCATCAGATGGCAGGTATCGCCCAGCAAATCCTGGCCATCGACGTCCAGATACCAGCATTTCTGCTCCACCACGAACACCTGCGCCCTGAGTTGCAGAATGGCGTACAGCTGCTCTTTTCCAAGGTCGGTATGGTGTTTGCAAATCCAGTTGATAGACATGACGCCGGCCTGCGAGAAGAAGTTGATGCCGGATACTAAACGCATATCGGCGCAAGCCCAAATTCGCGGCAAGCCGGGCGAGACGATGGTTCAGTGAACGGTGTTTCATTTTGTTGAACTGCGGCACAAACATCACAGTGTTACGAGTTGTGCAAAGCTCAAAATGAGTCTTCACTGAAGGCCAGTTGCCACAAGGAAGCTGAGCATGTCGCGTTTGCAGTGCGCCGCAGGGCTGTTGGGAATGATGCTGATAGCCCAAGGCGCGGTCGCGCAGACATTGCGTCTCGCCGGCGATGCATGGGCGCCTTATGCCGACGTGTCATTGCTGCACGACGGGCTTTCGACTGACCTGATTCGTACGGCGCTGGGTCGCGCCGGTTACGACACCGAATATGAACAAGTCCCGTGGGCGCGGGCGATTCACGGGCTGAGCGAAGGGCGGTATGACATCGTCATCAACGCCTGGTACAGCGAAGACCGCACGCGTATTGGCGTTTTCTCCGCACCCTACTTGATTAACCGCCTGCGCTTTCTGAAACGCAAAGACGCCTCCATCGAGTTTCAGAACCTGTCGCAGCTGCACGGCTATTCCATTGCCGTCGTGCGCGGTTACGCCTATTCGCCGGAATTCGACGCCGATGCCAACCTCGAAAAGGTGCCGGTGGCGAGTTTCTCGATCGCCGTCAGGATGCTCGCTGCGGGCAGAGTCGGCTTGACGGTGGAAGACGAGTACGCGGCACGGTTTGCCCTCAAGCGCGAGCCTGCAGACGTGCAGGCCGACGTCGAATTCCTGCCCAAATCACTCAGCGAAAACAGCCTGCATATGCTGGTGAGCCTCAAGCGGGCGGATCATCAACAGATCGTTCTGGATTTCGACAAGGCCATCGCTGACATGAAAGCCGACGGCACGTACGACAAGCTCATCAAGCTGCACGGTCTGTGATGTCGGCTTCTTTGACCGGTTCCTTGATCAGGTGCGCTGCCAGGGTGCGCAGTGGCCCTAACTGCCGGCAGATCAGCGCCAGTTGGGTTTGCACCAGCCGTTGGCCTTCATCGATTTCTTCCGGCATCTGTTCCAGGCTCGTCGCCAGCGCTTCCTCGGCATCGCTTTGCACCGCCACCGGCTCACGCATCGCCAGGCTCTGGGCGATTTCATCAATGCTCGCGGCAAGGCTGGCTGCGGCGCCCTCGATCAGTTGCTCACGCACTTCGGGCGGCAGCGGTGCGTCCCGGTGCGCGCCCAGTCCCGACAGGTAACTGAGCAGGGTGTGTGACAGCACCAGGAAGCGGAAACCGACGTCGGCCTCTTTGCGGAAATGCCCCGGCTCCATCAGCATGTTGGCCAGTGTGGTGGACAGCGCCGCGTCAGCGTTATGGGCGTTGCGTCGGGCCAGTCGGTAGGCCAGGTCGTCGCTCTTGCCGTTCGCGTATTGCTGCATGATCTGGCGCAGATAAATGCTGTTGCACGACAGCGTGTTGGCCAGCACCTTGTTCAGTCGACGACCTTGCCAGTCCGGCAGGAACAGGAACACCGCCAGGCCAGCGATCAGGCTGCCCAGCAGCGTGTCCAGCAGACGCGGCAGGAACACACCGTAGCCGTCGCCGACCTGATTGAAGCAGAACAGAATCATCACCGTAATCGCTGCGGTAGACAGCGTATAGCGCGTGGTGCGGTTGACGAAGAACACCACGCCGGCCAGCACCGCGCACATCGATTGCAGGACGGGTGTGGTGATCAGGTCGAACAGAATCCAGCCCGCCGTCAGGCCAATGGCCGTGCCGATGATGCGCTGCCCGAGTTTGCGCCGCGTCGCGCCGTAGCTTGGCTGGCAGACAAACACCGTGGTGAGGATGATCCAGTACCCCTGGGACGGGTGAATCAGGTGAACCATGATGTAGCCGATGACCAGCGCCAACGGCAGGCGAAGGGCGTGACGGAACAACAGCGAGGTCGGCGTCAGTTGCAGGCGCAGGCGCGTCCAGACGTCCTTGAGGTTGTGCGGGGAGCGGTCGAGCAGGCTGCTGTCGGTGGCGTCGGCCAATGCGTCAGGGTTGCTCGCGTCGCTGAGCAGCCGGTCGAGGGTGCCGAGGTTATTGGCCAGCGCTCGCAGCGAACGCAGTAGCCCGCGCCACGCCGGATTGCTTTGAATGCGCAGGTGCTCGAGGGAGGCGCGCAGGTCATTCAGCGCATGGGCGAAGCTGTCGTCATAGATGAACGGCTGGCGCAGCTGGATCGACGCCGACAGGTCACGGCAGGCGCGACCTTGCTGGCGCAGCAGGCGCTGGCAGCGAAACAGCACGTCGCTGTGGAAGAACGCCTCGGCCAGGGAATTGTAGGGATAGTGCGACGAACTGGCGCGTTCGTGGATGTCCTGGGCCAGAAAGTACAGCTTCAGGTAGCGACTGACCTTCGAACCCGGGCGGCCACTGCCGACGCGGTTAAGGATGATTTCCTTGGTCACGTTGAGCGCGCCGACGACCTTGCCGTTCTGCTTGGCAAGCTCCAGGCGCTTTGCTTCGATGTCGAGGGTGCGGATCGGCTCGAACAGCTCGGATTTGAGCTTCAGGTACAGGCCCAGCTCGCGAAACAGTCGGGCGAGCGCCTGCTGCACCGGCTGATTGGAAAACAGCATCTGCCAGAGCACCGAGAGCAGGCCATACCACGCCGCGCCCGCAACCAGCAGCATGGGTTCGTGCCAGAAATCGGTGACTTCGCCACCGCGCTGATCGACGCCGATCATCGTGTAGACCGACAGAATCAGCGTCGCGTAGGCGATGGCGCCATAGCGCTCACCCAGCGCGCCGAGCATCGTCAGGCAGAAGGCGGCGAAGGCAAACGCACAGATGAACACCACGGGGTAGGGGAACAGCAGCTCTACGGACAGCGCCGCGATGCTGAAACACACCAGCGTCACGGCCAGCGCATTGAGGCGGCCTTGCCAGCTGTCATCGGTTTCCGCCAAGGCGCTGGCGATAATCCCGAGGAACAGCGGGATCAGTTGGGACATCTCGTTCTGGTACCAGCACAGCGCCATGCTGCCGGTCAGCGCGATGAAAACCCGCACGCTGTAGGAAAACTTGTCCAGCGCCCAGAGACGGCGGAATGTATTGCGCAACGATGTCGATGCCATGAACGCTGACGGCCTTGTTCGCGATTGATTTTGCTGAGGGATATGTACAGCGCCGGATGCGCGCTGTACATCCGGTTAGCAAAATTTATTCCGGGGCGGATGCGAATACCTCAAGACGCACCTTAACCCAATGGTGCATCTCTCGATTGCGCCACGCACTTGTAGGAGCAATCGGAGGTCACGACGGTCGCGAAGGCGGAAGGTCAGGCACTGAATGTGTATGGCCTGCCCCGGCCTCTTCGCGACCGTCGTAAACTCCGATTGCTCCTACAGAGATCGCGTGCGTCTGTGCCGTTTTGAGCGTGCTTGCAGCGACTGCTCAGACGAACTGCGCTGCCGCATAGGCCGAGGCCCAGGCCCACTGGAAGTTGAAGCCGCCCAGATGCCCGCTGACATCCAGCACCTCGCCAATGAAGTACAGGCCCGGCGATTTAAGGGATTCCATGGTCTTCGACGAGACTTCGCGGGTGTCGATGCCGCCCAGGGTCACTTCCGCCGTGCGATAGCCTTCGGTACCCGCCGGTACCACCTGCCAGCTCGCCAGTTTGGCGGCGACGTCGGCCAGTTCGGCGTGGGTGTACTGCTTCATCGGCTTGGACACAAACCATTGCTCGGCGATCAGGTTGGCCATTTTCTTGGTGAAAATCTCGCCAAGCAGCGTTTTCAGTTCGCTGTTCGGGCGTTCGGCCTGTTGCTCGGTCAGCCAGTTGTGGGCGTCATGGTCGGGCATCAGGTTGATTTCGACCGTATCGCCTGGCTGCCAGAAGGACGAAATCTGCAGGATCGCCGGCCCGCTCAAGCCACGGTGGGTGAACAGGATGTTTTCGCGGAAGCTGACGTCGTTGCAGCTCACCAGGCAATCGACCGACGTGCCGGTCAGCTCGGTGCACAGCTCTTTCAACTGATCGGTGATAGTGAACGGCACCAGGCCCGCCCGAGTGGGCAACAGCGTGTGGCCGAACTGCTTGCCGACCTGATAGCCGAAACCGGTCGCCCCCAGCGTCGGAATCGACAGGCCGCCCGTAGCAATCACCAGTGACTCGCAACGCAGTTCGCCCAGGGTGGTTTTCAGCAGGTAACCGTTTTCGGCTTTCTCGATGCTCTGCACCGAGGTGTCCATGTGCAGGCTCACGCCAGCGGTGTCGCATTCGGCGAGCAGCAGATTAAGGATGTCGATGGACTTGTTGTCGCAGAACAGCTGGCCGAGTTTCTTCTCGTGGTAAGGCACGCCGTGCTTGCCCACCAGTTCGATGAAGTCCCACTGGGTGTAGCGGGCCAGCGCCGATTTGCAGAAATGCGGGTTCTGCGAGAGGAAGTTGGCGGGCTCGGTATACATGTTGGTGAAGTTGCAGCGACCGCCGCCCGACATGAGGATTTTCTTGCCCGGCTTGTTGGCGTGATCGATCAACATGACCTTGCGCCCGCGCTGGGCCGCCGTGAATGCACACATCAAACCTGCGGCGCCGGCGCCGATTATCACAACGTCAGTAACGGGCAAAGCGGTGTCCTCGGAATATCGGGAAGAAGATCGTGCCAACGCTCTGCGCTGGTATGCATACCGTGACGCTCGGCGTCACCCTAGGGCGCAGAGCGCCCGGCCCGGCGTTACCACGCAGAGCGTGGGAACGATCAGCTCACTCCTACAGGGGGTGCGCGGCCTTGTAGGAGTGAGCTTGCTAGCGATCAGGGGGCGACTCGGTACTGGGCGGATTAAAGAATCCGCACGCGCAACGATTTGCCTTTGATCTTGCCGTTGTTCAAACGCTCCAGTGCCTGCTTGGCCATGCTGCGCTCCACGGCGACGTAGGCCTGGAAATCAAAGATCGCGATCTTGCCCACCTGAGTGCCGGGAATGCCTGCTTCGCCGGTCAGCGCGCCCAGAATGTCGCCAGGGCGCAGCTTGTCTTTGCGGCCGGAACCGATGCACAGGGTGGTCATCGGTGGCAGCAGCTTGCCGCCTTCCTTGCGTTCCAGTTGGTCATACTGCTGCCAGTTGAGCGGCGCTTTCTGCAGCTCTTCAACCGCACGGGCGCGCTGACTTTCACCGGGTGCGACGAGGCTGACAGCGATGCCGGTCTCACCCGCACGACCGGTACGGCCGACGCGGTGGATGTGAATTTCCGAATCCCGCGCCAGCTCGACGTTGAGCACCATGTCCAGACCATCGATGTCCAGACCGCGCGCGGCGACGTCGGTGGCCACCAGCACCGAGGTGCTGCGGTTGGCGAACATCGCCAGCACCTGGTCACGGTCGCGCTGTTCCAGATCGCCATGCAGGCCGACGGCAGACATGCCCTTGGCGGTCAGGTGATCGACCACTTCCTGAACCTGCTGCTTGGTGAAACAGAACGCCACGCAGGACTGCGGGCGGAAATGATCGAGCACGCGGACCACCGCTTCGAGTCGTTGCTCTGGGGCAATTTCGTAGAAGATCTGCTCGATCTGGCTGTCGGCGTGGAGCGCTTCAACCTTGACGGTCTGCGGATCGCGCATGAATTTCGAGGACAGCTGCTTGATGCCGACCGGGTATGTGGCCGAGAACAGCAGCGTCTGGCGACGCTTGGGCGTCTGCTCGATGATGTCGGCGATGGCGTCGTAGAACCCCATATCGAGCATGCGGTCAGCTTCGTCCAGCACCAGCGTGTTCAGGCCGTCCAGCACCAGCGAGCCTTTGCGCAGGTGCTGCTGGATGCGACCCGGCGTGCCGACAATGATGTGCGCGCCGTGCTCCAGAGAGCCGATTTGAGGGCCGAAAGACACGCCGCCGCAAAGGGTCAGCACTTTTATGTTGTCTTCGGAACGCGCCAGACGACGGATTTCCTTGGCCACTTGGTCGGCCAGCTCCCGGGTGGGGCAGAGCACCAACGCCTGGCAGCCGAAATAGCGCGGATTGATCGGATTGAGCAGGCCGATGCCGAATGCAGCAGTCTTGCCAGAGCCCGTCTTGGCCTGTGCGATCAGGTCCATCCCCTTGACGATCACCGGCAGGCTCTGCGCCTGAATCGGCGTCATCTCGGCATAACCAAGGGACTCCAGGTTAGCCAGCATGGCGGCGGAAAGGGGCAGTGAGTTAAAAGCGGTGTTAGTCACGGGACGGGCCTGCAAAACAAAATGTCGCGCAGTGTATCAGGTCGCGGCCCCTGCCTTGGGGCCGCGCGCGATAAATGGTGAGTGCATCACGCCTCGATCTCGGGCTCCGGTTGTGGTTTGCGCGCCGGTGCTTCGGGGGCCATGCGCGGCGATAGCTGCAGGAAGATCGACGCCGCCAGCATCGCCAGCACGCCGACGCACAGGAAGGTCAGCTGAAACGCGCCGAGGACATCGCTGACTTCGCCCGTCGCCACGTCGTCGCTGAATCCGCCCAGCAGCGCGGCCGCGCAGGCGACGCCGAGGCTCAGGGACAACTGCGCGACCACCGACAGCAAACTGTTGCCGCTGGCGGCACTGGCGTCATCGAGATCGATCAGCGTCACAGCGTTCATCGCCGAGAACTGCAGCGAGTTGACCCCGCCCAGAAACGCCAGATGAATCAGCAGCAGCCAGTACGGCGTGTCGGCAGTGACCAACGCCATGCTCGCCAGCAAGATACCCAGCAGCAGCGTGTTACCGGTCAGCACGATGCGATAACCCAGTCGCTCGATAGCTTTGGTCGCCAGCGGTTTGGCGAACATCGCCGCGAGGGCCAGGGGAATCATGCTCATGCCGGCGTGTGACGGTGAATAACCCAGAGCGACTTGCAGCATCAGCGGCAGTAGGAAGGGCAGGGCGCCGCTGCCCAGTCGGGCAAACAGATTGCCCATGATGCCTACCGCGAAACTGCGGGTTTTGAACAACTGAGCGGAGAACAGCGGCGCTTCCACATGACTGGCGCGCAACCAGTACGCGGCGAGACATGCCATACCGCCGAACAGCAACATCACCACCCGCAAGTGCGGCAGGTTCAGTTCGCCAAGGCCTTCCATTGCAATCGTGATCAGCACCATCGACGCGCCGAACAATCCGAACCCCACCAGATCAAACCGGGTGCGCCCGCCGCCCTGAAGATCGGGGATGAATTTGCGTACGGCGAAACACCCAAGAATCCCCACCGGGAGGTTGATCAGGAAGATCCAGTGCCAGCTCAGGTATTCCACCAGCCAGCCGCCGACCGTCGGGCCCATCAGCGGGCCGAGCAGGGCGGGCATGGTGATGAAGCTCAAGGTGCGCACCAGTTCGGTTCGGGGGTAGGCGCGCAGCACGATGAGCCGGCCGACCGGCATCATCAACGCACCGCCGAGGCCCTGAATCACCCGCGCGCCTACCAGCATGCCGAGGGAGTTGGACACTGCACACAGCAACGAGCCGAAGCTGAACAACAGGATGGCGCTGAAGAAGATGCGCTTGATGCCGAAACGGTCGGAAATCCAGCCCGACGCCGGAATCAGCAGGGCGATGGTCAACATGTAGGCGATGATCACCGACTGCATGCGCAGCGGGTTTTCCGCCAGCGAGCCGGCCATGGACGGCAGCGCGGTGTTGAGGATCGTGCCGTCCAGGCTTTGCATGAAAAAAGCGATGGCGATGACCCATGGCATCCAGCGCAGGGTGCGGGCGTCCAACTGCGGTGTTGAGGTCGGCATGTGGATCGAGGGTCCTTGTGGTTGCTCGTGCTTGATCGATTGTTGCTATCGCGGGCTGCCTGTCGCGCGGCAGGTCCCGCTTGTGGTCGCATTCCGTAGGAGACGGCTTGCTGGCGAACGCATCACATCAGACACCCTTGAGGTGACTGACCCACCGCTTTCGCCAGCAAGCCGGCTCCCACAGGTAGACGTCGGCGTTACAGCGTCAGCGTCAACCCACTCAGCAATGCGCCGGGCAGCAGATTCGAGGCGGTCTGGCGCTGACTGTAGGTGCTCGTCGACAGCAGGAGTTCCCTTTCTGTGGTCAGTTGTTCCAGTGCCGTGCCCAGCAGCGCGAAGATACTGTCGTCGAAGCGCATGGTGTTGACCGGTGCCTTGATTTGCCCGTCTTCGACCCAGAACGTGGCGAAGCGGGTCATCCCGGTGATGCGCCCGGCGGTGCGGTCCGAGAAATTCAGGTACCACAGGTTGCTGATGTACAGGCCCGTGCCCAGTGCTTTCAACACCTCATCCAGCGCTAGCGAACCACCCGCCATGCTCAGCGCGCTCGGCGACTCGCCCCAGCCCGCGCCGTTGGCGACAAGGCCATACTCGGCCGCACTGCGCGAGTCGATCATGCGATCCCGGGCCACGCCTTCGGCCACCAGCGACAGGTCCATGCGCGGATAGCCCTCGCCGGAGAACGCAGGCGACAGCGAGCCGCTGACCTGCTCGTTCAAACTCACCAGCGGGCTCAGCATGGATTGGCCGTCGTACAGCCGCTGCAAAGGACTGGTCTTGTCAGCCAGCGACTGCGCGGAGAAACCACCCCAGCACAGCATGCCCATGACTTCTTCAAGTGCGGCAGGCGCCAGATAAGCGCGGTATTGCCCGGGCGCGAGGGCGTGTGCCGGGCGGCCAAGAAACGCCAATTGCTCACGGGCCAGCGCAAAGCGCCGTGCAAAGCCTTCATCCGTCCAGGTATGGCCGGCGTAGTTGGCTTTCACCGCCTGGCCGTTCTCGTGGAACAGGCTCCAGTCGAAATTGAAGCTGTTGGCCTGGTGCCAGCCGAGCGCGCCGCTGGAACTGGCAAAGCCGCGATAGATCGGCCCGGCCGCGTAGATGCCCACCAGATCCAGCCCCTCGCCCAGTTGCGCGATCTGCTCGACGACATGGGCGCTGTCCGGCAGCGGCGTCTCCTGCACATTGCTGCTCTGCCAGGCCTCGTCGTTCAGTTGCAGATAAGGATCTTCCGGCAACAGCGTCAGGGTTTCGCGCAGCTGAAGCAGGGCTTCGCTCAGGCGCTGTCGATCGACCTCGCCATCGCCCGACAGCGTGAGGTTCAGGTTGGCGTGGCGGCCTGCGGCAATCAGTTTGAACGTCACACTGGCCTGCTGCACGTGGCCGGCCTGACGCACTTTGGCGTGATTGAAACGGATGAAGTCCGACGCTTCGGCGTCATAGCTGAGGGTGTAACGCTCGTCCGCCGTGACCGCGCTGTGCAGCCACTCGGCCAAGGCTTTGAATTGAGCTTGATGGGACATCATGCGTCACCTCCGAAAACATCAACGCTCGCGAACACGCAAGCGGGCGAGGCATGCCCCACGCGGATCACTTGATTGGGCTCGCCTTTGCCACAGTTGGGTGTGCCGAGGACCTTGAAGGTGCTGGCATCGCCGACCGCGCTGAGGTTGCGCCAGAACTGGGCGGAGATCGCGCGGTAGTTGGGGTTCTTCACTACGCCCTTGAGTTCGCCGTTCTCGATCAGTTGACCCCACTCGCAGCCGAACTGGAATTTGTTGCGCGCATCGTCGATCGACCACGAGCGGTTGGTGCTCATCAAAATGCCTTGCTCGATGCCACCTATGAGCTGCGCCATCGACTGGTCGCCCGGCTCGATGTTGAGGTTGGCCATGCGGTCGATGGGTGCGCGGTTCCAGCTGGACGCGCGGCTGTTGGCGACGCCTTCCATGCCGCTGCGGTATTGCGACAGCGCGCCGCCCAGCGGCCTCACCAGTACGCCGTCCTTGATCAGAAATTGCTTGCTCGCCGGCGTGCCGTCGTCGTCGTGGCCGTAGCTCGCCAGTTGCTCGGGGATTTCAGGATCGAAGGTCACGTTGAGCAGGCTTGAGCCGTATTGCAGGCTGCCGAAGTCGCTGGCTTTGACGAAGCTGGTGCCAGCGTAATTGCGCTCATCGCCGAGGATGCGGTCCAGCTCCAGCGGGTGGCCGATGGATTCGTGGATTTGCAGGGTCATCTGGTCGGGTGTCAGCAACAGATCGCGCGGGCCGGTGGGTGTGTTCGGCGCCATGACCAGTTGCAGGGCCTGATCGGCGACGTTGACGGCCGCGCCAATGATCCCGCACGACGCGATGGCTTCCGCGCCGCCTTGCTGGCCGAAGTTCTCGCGACCGAGGCTGCGCGTCTGGCTGTCCTGGCCGTCGTAAGCCGTGACGGTGAGGCCAGGGAAGACGAAGCGCTGGGCCTGACGGATCTCGGCGCCGGCGTTGTTGAGGTAGATTTGCTCGACGTTCTCGAGCCCCAGGCTCACCTGCCAGTTGACCAGACGCTCGTCCCTGGGCACTGACGCCGACTCGGCATTGAGCAGGGCGTAGCAATCGCTGAGCGATGGAAACGCGCTTTGCAGGTTGGGCGAGAGGTAGTCGGCGCGGGCATTGGCGACAGCATGGTCGCGCAGGTCGAGAAGAGAATGCGGGGCCAGTTGCCGCGCTTGAATTTCAGCCTGCTCCAGCGCCGTTTGAAGCCCGCGCTGGGAGATGTCGTTGGTCGCCGCGTAGGCTTCGACGCCATTGATGCGCACGGTGAGCATCGCGCCCTCGTCGATGCTCAATTGCGGCGGCTCGGCGACGTTCTTGCGCACCGACAGATGCTGGCTGGTCTGTTTGACGTAACGCAGGGAAAAAAACGGGGCGCTGCTCTGCAGGGCGGCGAACCGCTGTTTGAGCTGAGCGGAGAAGTCGAACATGCAGGAAGCTCCTTGACGATTCGGACAGGCAACGGCCCGAATCATAGCGCGGATGGTCACTGCAGCGGGGGGAGGGTTGTACAACGCGGGCATGAGATGTACCCATTGTGGGACCGGCTTTAGCCGGGAATGCGCCATGTGTCACACCGAAAAATCGAGGGTGTACCCACCGGCCTCTTCCCGGCTGAAGCCGGTCCCACTGACACAGCGCTTGACCATTGTGGGACCGGCTTTAGCCGGGAATGCGTCAGGTGTCGCACCGCGAAACTGAGGGTGTGTCCACTGGCCTCTTCCAGGCTGAAGCCGGTCCCACTGACACAGCGCTTGACCATTGTGGGACCGGCTTTAGCCGGGAATGCGTCAGGCGTCACACCGCGAAACTGAGGGTGTATCCACCGGCCCCTTCCCGGCTGAAGCCGGTCCCACTGACACAGCGCACGACCATTGTGGGACCGGCTTTAGCCGGGAAAGCGTCAGGTGTCACACCCCGAAACTGAGGGTGTATCCACCGGCCCCTTCCCGGCTGAAGCCGGTCCCACTGACACAGCGCACGACCATTGTGGGACCGGCTTTAGCCGGGAATGCGTCAGGCGTCACACCCCGAAACTGAGGGTGTACTCACCGGCCTCTTCCCGGCTGAAGCCGGTCCCACTGACACAGCGCGTGGCCATTCTGGGACCGGCTTTAGCCGGGAAAGCGTCAGGTTTCACACCGAAAAAATCGAGGGTGTACCCACCGGCCTCTTCCCGGCTGAAGCCGGTCCCACTGACACAGCGCTTGACCATTGTGGAACCGGCTTTAGCCGGGAATGTGTCAGGTGTCACAACGCAAAATCGAGGGTGTACCCACTGGCCTCTTCCCGGCTGAAGCCGGTCCCACTGACACAGCGCACGACCATTGTGGAACCGGCTTTAGCCGGGAATGCGCCATGTGTCACAACGCAAAATCGAGGGTGTACCCACTGGCCCCTTCCCGGCTGAAGCCGGTCCCACTGACACAGCGCGTGCCCATTGTGGGACCGGCTTCAGCAGGGAATTCGTCAGGTGTCACACCGAAAAATCGAGGGTGTACCCACCGGCCTCTTCCCGGCTGAAGCCGGTCCCACTGAAACAGCGCTTGACCATTGTGGGACCGGCTTTAGCCGGGAATGCGCCATGTGTCACACCGCAAAATCGAGAGTGAACCCACCGGCCTCTTCCCGGCTGAAGCCGGTCCCACTGACTAATGCACGCCGTTAGTGGGACCGGTTTGAGCCGGTCTTGTGATTGGCGTTTATTGCTGCGCCAACGGGCCCACTTCACGCATCGGCTTGCCACGCACTGGCGCGTCGCCGGCGACGTAGTAATCGGCGGTGCTGCGCGGCAGCGGGGCGCGGCCACGGATCTTGTCGGCGATTTTCTCGGCCATCATGATCGTCGGCGCGTTGAGGTTGCCGGTGGTGATCAGCGGCATGATCGACGCATCCACCACGCGCAGCCCTTCCATCCCGTGCACACGGCCCTGGCCGTCGACGACTGCCATCTCATCGGTGCCCATCTTGCACGAGCAGGACGGGTGATACGCGGTCTCGGCGTGCTCACGGATGAAGGTGTCCAGCTGCTCGTCGCTCTGCACGTCGATGCCCGGGCTGATTTCGCGGCCACGGTATTTGTCCAGCGCCGGCTGCTGCATGATCTCGCGGGTCAGGCGAATGCCGTCGCGGAATTCCTGCCAGTCCTGCTCGGATGCCATGTAGTTGAAAAGAATGCTCGGGTACTCGCGGGGATTCTTCGACTTCAACTGCACGCGGCCACGGCTTGGCGAACGCATCGAGCCGACGTGCGCCTGGAAACCGTGCTCTTGCACGCCCTTGCTGCCGTTGTAGTTAATCGCGACCGGCAGAAAGTGGTATTGAATGTTCGGCCACTCGAACTCTTTGCGCGAACGAATGAAACCGCCCGCCTCGAACTGGTTGCTGGCGCCGATGCCTTTGCCGAGGAACATCCACTCTGCACCGATGGCCGGCTGGTTCCACCACAGCAGCGAAGGGTACAGCGAGACCGGCTCTGTGCAGGCGTACTGCAAATACATTTCCAGGTGGTCTTGCAGGTTCTCGCCAACGCCCGGCAGGTCGTGAACGACCGGGATGTCGAGCTTCTTCAGCAGCGGCGCAGGGCCGACGCCGGAACGCTGCAGGATCTGCGGCGAGGCAATTGCGCCACCACACAGCAGGACTTCCTTGCGAGCGCGCGCTTCGATGCGGGTGTCGCTGTCGCCGACCATGTAGGCCACGCCGACGGCGCGCTTGTTATCGAACAGAATACGGTCAGTCAGCGCGTGAGTGACGATGGTCAGGGTCGAGCGCTTCTTCGCTTCGTCCAGATAGCCACGGGCGGTGCTGGCGCGACGGCCGAACGGCGTGACGGTGCGGTCCATCGGGCCGAAACCTTCCTGCTGATAACCGTTGAGGTCGTCGGTGCGCGGATAACCGGCTTGCACGCCTGCTTCAACCATCGCGGCGAACAGCGGGTTATTGCCGGCCTTGGGCGTGGTCACGCTGACCGGGCCTTCGCCACCGTGGTAGTCGTTCGGGCCGATGTCGCGGGTTTCGGCCTTGCGGAAGTACGGCAGGCAATCGAGGTAGGACCAGTCGTCCAGCCCCGGGTTTTTCGCCCAGCCATCGTAGTCCATGGCGTTGCCGCGGATGTAGCACATGCCGTTGATCAGCGACGAGCCACCCAGGCCCTTGCCGCGACCGCATTCCATACGGCGGTTGTTCATGTGTGGCTCTGGCTCGGTCTCGTAGGCCCAGTTGTAGCGACGGCCTTGCAGCGGGAACGCGAGCGCGGCTGGCATCTGCGTGCGGAAGTCGGCGCGATAGTCCGGGCCGCCTGCTTCAAGCAACAGCACGGTGACGCCTGCGTCCTCAGTGAGACGGGCTGCCAGGGTGTTACCGGCCGAGCCGGCGCCGATGATGATGTAATCGAATTCTTGGGACATTGAAATGTTCCCTCTTTGAGATTTGTCTGAAATGAAGCAAATGTGCGCGGTCGAAATCTGTAGGAGCCGGCTTGCTGGCGAATGCGATGAGTCAGGTTCTGCAACGTTGAATGACCTGACCCATTCGCGGGCAAGCGCGCTCCTACAAGGGTCGGTGCGGGATCAGAACACCGACGCGTAATCGCCCAGCTCAACCTGCACAGACTTGATGCGTGTGTACTGCGCCAGCGAACTGATGCCGTTTTCACGGCCCACGCCCGACTGCTTGTAGCCACCGACCGGCATCTTCGCGTCGGACTCGCCCCAGGCGTTGATCCAGCAGATACCGGCTTCCAGTTGATGGATCACGCGGTGCGCGCGGTTCAGGTCCTTGGTCACGATGCCCGCAGCCAGACCCATTTCGGTGTCATTGGCGCGACGGATCACTTCTTCTTCGGTGTCGTAGCTGAGGATGCTCATGACCGGGCCGAAGATTTCCTCTTTGACGATGGTCATCTCATCGGTGCAGTCGGTGAACACGGTCGGTGCGACGAATGCACCGTTGCCCAGCTCACCTTCGGTCAGACGGTCGCCGCCGATCAGCAGGCGGGCGCCTTCTTCCTTGCCCTTGGTGATGTAGCCGAGCACGTTTTCCATATGCGCGAAGCTCACCAGCGGGCCGAAGTTGATGTTGTCGTCCTGCGGGTTGCCGACGCGGATGCGTTTGACGCGCTCAAGGATTTTCGCTTCGAAGTCCGCCTTCAGGGCGCTCGGTACGAACACGCGAGTGCCATTGGTGCAGACCTGACCCGAGCTGTAGAAGTTCGCCATCATCGCGATGTCAGCGGCGCGATTCAGATCGGCGTCGTCGAAAATGATCAGCGGTGATTTGCCGCCCAGCTCCATGGTCACTTCCTTGAGCGACGAGCTCGACGCACTGGCCATGACTTTCTTGCCGGTCTGCACGCCGCCGGTGAACGAGATCTTCTCGATACGCGAGTGCTCGGTCAGCCAGCTGCCCACGTCGCTGCCGGCACCGGTCAGCACGTTGAACACGCCGTCCGGCACGCCGGCTTCGGTGTAGATCTCTGCCAGCTTCAGCGTGGTCAGCGAGGTGACTTCGCTTGGCTTAAAGATCATCGCATTGCCGGCTGCCAGCGCCGGGGCGGACTTCCAAAGGGCGATCTGGATCGGGTAGTTCCACGCGCCGATGCCGACGGTGACACCCAGCGGCTCGCGGCGGGTGTAGACGAACGAAGTGTCACGCAGCGGAATCTGCTCGCCTTCGATCGCGGGCACCAGGCCGGCGTAGTACTCCAGCACGTCAGCGCCGGTGACGATGTCGACGTATTTGGTTTCGGAGATCGCCTTGCCGGTGTCCAGGGTTTCCAGTTCGGCCAGCTCATCGTTGCGTTCACGCAGGATGTCGACGGCACGACGCAGGATGCGCGAGCGCTCCATTGCGGTCATGGCGGCCCAGACTTTCTGGCCCTTTTCAGCGCTGACAACGGCGCGTTCGACGTCTTCCTTGGTGGCGCGCTGCACCTGGGCCAGGACTTCGCCATTGGCCGGGTTGATGGCTTCGAAGGTCGCGTTGCTGCTGGCGTCCACGTAGCCGCCGTCGATGTAGAGTTTTTGCAGTTCGAAACGGGCCATAAAATCCTCGCAGTAGTCTGGTTTGGGTGACGACCGAGTGCGCCGTGCGCTGCCTTGGTCGTGATGCCGGCTGCTTCAGCTCGGCGCTTTTGCCAGTTGAAAGTCCATGTACTCGTAGGCGATCCGTTGCGCTTGTTCGGTGTCGAAGGCGTCGCCCGAAAGCGCGCCGCGCAGCCACAAGCCGTCGATCAATGCCGCCAGCCCCCGGGCTGCGCTGCGTGCTTCGTCCAACGGCAATGCGCGACGGAACTGGCAGCACAGGTTGGAATACAAACGGTGATCGTTGATCCGCTGCAGCCTGTGCAGCGAGGGCGAATGCATGCTGGTCGCCCAAAAGGCGAGCCAGGTTTTCATCGCCGGACCGTTGACCTGACTGGAATCGAAGTTGCCCTCGATGATCACTTTCAGGTGAGCCCGCGGGCTATCGTCGTTCAATGCCCGGCGCCGCTCGGCGACGCTGGCGATCAGCGCATTCATCAGGTGGCGCATCGTCGCTGCGATCAGGCCGTTCTTGTCCTGAAAGTAGTGACTGATGATGCCGTTGGAGACCCCCGCCAGTCTGGCGATCAGCGCAATGCTGGCATCGCCCATCCCGACCTGATCGACCGCCGTCAGGGTGGCCTGGATCAACTGCTGACGCCGAATGGGTTGCATACCGACCTTGGGCATCTGTGGGACTCCTTGATGTGCCGGGTGATCGTGAGTGGCTGGAAACGGCGTCCACTGTAAAGCTTTTTAATTGAACGTTCAATCAACAAAAAGTTGCGGGCGCGCGGAGAAGGCGTGCAATGCCTCGTATAAAGGCGCGAAATCGAAGACATGTAGGAGTGAGCTTGCTCGCGATTGCGGCGCATCAAACGACGCAGATGATGAAGCTGCCGAAGCCATCGCGAGCAAGCTCACTCCTACAGTGGGTTGTTCGTTCGCGCGATGGAGGGTCGACGCGAATCCGTAGGAGCCGGCTTGCTGGCGAACGCGCTTGGCAGGCGCTGCTATCAGCCGTGATTCTTGCCCAGCAATGCGTGGTACAACTCGCTGTCGCCGAGGATGCCGACCAGTTGGTTGTTCTCCTGCAGCACCAGCTTGTTGCCGGTGTGATAGCGGATCTGCAGGGCGTCGCGCATGCCGATGTCGGAGTGGACGACGGTCGGCTTGCGGCCAAGGGTTTCCACCGACTGGCCCGGCTCCCAGCTTTGCAGATCAAGGGTCGCGCCATGCTGGTGGGCGCCGGTGATGGCGTTGCCTTCGGACAGATCAATCCATGTGTCGTCGCTCGGGTCCAGGCAGACCTGAGAACCGTTGATGCGCGTGCACTGGGTGATCGGGCGCATCAGGCTGCGACCGCACAGCACGTTTAGCGGATTGGTGTGGGCAACGAATGTCCGCACGTATTCATCGGCGGGGTTGAGCACGATCTCTTCCGGCACGCTGTACTGAATGATCCGGCCGTCCTTCATGATCGCGATGCGGGTGCCCAGCTTGAGCGCTTCGTCCAGGTCGTGACTCACGAAGACGATGGTCTTGTTCAGCTTCTTCTGCAGCACCAGCAGTTCATCCTGCAGGCCCTGACGGATCAGCGGATCGAGGGCCGAAAACGGCTCGTCCATCAGCAGAATGTCGGCGTCCATCGCCAGCGCACGGGCCAGGCCGACACGCTGCTGCATGCCGCCCGACAGCTCGTCCGGCTTCTTGTTGCGCCACTGGGTTAGGCCGACCAGCTCCAGCTTTTCGTCCACCAGCGCGCGCCGCTCTTTCTCGGGGCGGCCCTGCATTTCCAGACCGAAACTGATGTTCTCACGCACCGTCAGCCACGGCATCAGGGCGAACTTCTGGAACACCATGGCGATGCGCTTGGTGCGCATCATCTTCAGCTCGGCGGGGGTGCAGGCAGCGATATTGATCTGCTGGCCTTCGTGCTCGACGAACAGCGAACCGCGGCTGACCGTGTTCAGGCCGTTGATGCAGCGCAGCAGGCTGGATTTGCCCGAGCCGGACAGGCCCATCAGCACGCAGATCTCGCCTTTGTTGATCTCCAGCGTGGCTTTTTCTACGCCGACGATCTGACCGGTTTTCTTGAGGATTTCTGCCCGCGTAAGGCCCTGGTCCAAGAGCTTGAGTGCCTCACGCGGGTCTTTGGAGAAGACGACGTCAACCTGATCGAATTTGATGATGCTCATGCGTCGGCCCTCACTTTGGCGTCCGGTTGTTTGCAGATCCGGTCGAGCATGATCGCCAGCAATACGATCGCCAGGCCCGCTTCGAAGCCCAGAGCGATATCAGCAGTGTTCAGTGCGTTGACCACAGGTTTGCCCAAACCATCCGCGCCCACCAGCGCGGCAATCACCACCATCGACAGCGACAGCATGATGCATTGGGTGATGCCGGCCGCGATGCTCGGCATTGCATGGGGCAGTTCGATACGGGACAGCAACTGACGACGCGAGCAGCCGAAGGCTTTGCCGGCGTCGAGGAGTTCTTGCGGGACATCACAGATGCCCAGATACGTCAGGCGAATTGGTGCAGCGATCGCGAACACCACCGTCGAAATCAGGCCCGGCACCACGCCGAGGCCGAACAGGGTCAGGGTCGGGATCAGGTAAACGAAAGTAGGAACCGTCTGCATCAGGTCGAGCACGGGGCGCATGCAGGTGTAAAACATCGGCTTGTGCGCGGCAATGATGCCTAGCGGCACGCCGATCACCACACAGACCGCCGTGGCGAACAGCACCTGCGCCAGGGTCTCCATGGTTTCCTGCCAGTACCCCAGATTGAGGATCAGCAGGAAGGAAATGATCACAAATGCGGTCAGGCCCCATTTGCGCTGAATGAAGTGAGCGAGCAGGGCAACCAGGCCGATCAGCACGAAGGGGTTGAACCAGGTCAGCCCGCCGGTCAGGCCGTGAATCATGGTTTCCAGTGAGGAAGCGATGGCGTCGAAGGTGCTGGCGCCGTGTTGCGTCAGCCATTCGACAAAGCCGGCGATGTACTCGCCCAAGGGGATTTTATGATCAGTCAGCATGGTATGGGTTGTCCGCGTGCGGGATGAAAAGAGGACAACAGGCGGGCGTACCCGCCTGCCTGTCGCGTTACTTCGTCAGCTCGGCTTTTGCGGCTTCCAGGCCAGGTTTTCCGTCCACGGTGGTGACACCCGCCAGCCAGGTGTCGAGTACTTGAGGGTTGGCTTTCAGCCACGCTTTGGCGGCTACTTCAGGTTTTTTCTTGTCGTCGAGGATGTTGCCCATCAACGCGCTTTCCATCGGCAGCGTGAAGGACAGGTTCTTTAACAACTGACCGACGTTGCTGCACTCGGTGGTGTAGCCCTTGCGCACGTTGGTGTAGACGGTGGCTTTGCCGAAGTCGGGGCCGAAGAAGTCATCGCCGCCGGTGAGGTATTTGATTTTGAAGCGGGTGTTCATCGGGTGCGGTTCCCAGCCCAGGAACACGACGTCGGTGTTGCGTCGCGAAGCGCGGTCGACCTGGGACAGCATGCCCGCTTCGCTCGACTCGACGACTTTGAAGCCTGCGTCTTTCAGGCCGAAGGCGTTCTTGTCGATCATGCTCTGGATCAGGCGGTTGCCGTCGTTGCCCGGCTCGATGCCGTAGATTTTGCCATCGAGCTCTTTCTTGAATTTGACGATGTCGGCGAAGTCGTGAAGCCCCTTGTCGTACAGGGCCTGGGGAACGGCGAGGGTGTATTTGGCGTTCTCGAGGTTGGCGCGGACGGTTTCAACGGTGCCGGCATCGCGGTAGGCCTTGATGTCGTTTTCCATGGTCGGCATCCAGTTGCCGAGGAAGATGTCCATGTTTTTGCCATCGGCCAGCGACTTGTAGGTCACTGGCACGGAAATCATCGTGGTTTTGGTTTTGTAGCCTAGCGACTGCAGCACGACGCTGGTGACGGCGGTGGTCGCTGTGATGTCGGTCCAGCCCACATCGGAAAAATTGACCATCTGGCAAGCGGCAGGCTCTGCGGCCTGGGCCAGGATCGGGAGACTCAGCGCAACGCCCAGTAACAGCCTTTGTGAACCTTTCATGTTGGACTCCTTTGGTGTTTTTTTCTCGGCATCAACCGCAGTTGATGCGTTTTATGGTGTCGGCGAGTCAAGTTGGGAAAACAGCTCCATCACTGCGTCTGGCGATTGAGTCGACAACGATCATGTAACAGGGAAAAACAAACGCCTACAGGGGGCGTCGTATCCAGTACACAGGGCGTCGTATCCAGTATCAGTGACGTCGCTTACAGGTTTTTTCCCTGCTCGCCGAATGATTCCCGGGACAAAAGCAGAGTGACGATACGGCAAAAAGTGCCCGGATCGGCAGCCGATCGTGCTCAGGCACCGGTTCAAGCAGACGCGACGTTGGTGGGCATGGGTGAGTCGGTGTGAGACGCCGCCCTGCAAAACAAAAGGCTGATGATGCCGCCATCTCGATGGATCGCTGCTTGAGCGTAGCAGCTCCGTCGCCGGCCGCGCGGCGCGCCGGGAGCCCTGTTTACGGAGGTTTGCGGTTAATGGCTATCAGCGTGTTCGACCTGTTCAAGATCGGTATCGGCCCCTCCAGTTCACACACCGTCGGCCCCATGCGCGCGGCAGCATTGTTCGTTCAGGGGCTGCGCGAACGCGATCAAGTGGCGCAGGTGCAACGCCTGGAAGTACGGCTCTACGGCTCGCTGTCGGCAACCGGCGTCGGCCATGGCAGCGACAGCGCGGTGATCATGGGCCTGATGGGCGAGTGGCCCGATGCGATCGATCCTGCGCTGATCGGCCAGCGCATTGCCGAACTGCGTGAAACCGACACCCTAAAGCTCAATGGCGATTGCCCGATCCCTTTCATCTGGCAGCGCGACATGCTGCTCATCGACGAAAACCTGCCGTTCCATCCCAACGCCATGACGCTGGTCGCGTTCAATGAGCAGGGCGAGTTTCATCGCGACACTTATTACTCGGTGGGCGGCGGTTTTGTCGTCGATGAAGCCCAGGCCGCCAGCGGCGTACTTGATCGCGACGAAACCGTGCTGCCTTATGATTTCTCCAGTGCCGATGAACTGCTGATGCTCTGCGAAACCCACGGTTTGCGAGTGTCGCAGCTGATGATGGAAAACGAGAAAGTCTGGCGCAGCGAAGACGAAATCCGCGCCGGGCTCATGCACCTGTGGCGTGCCATGCAGGCCTGTGTCGAGCTGGGCTTGAAGCACGAGGGCATCCTGCCGGGCGGCCTGAACGTGCGTCGTCGTGCGGCGCGTCTGCATCGCAGCCTTCTTGAGCTGAACAAGCCGAACGTGATCGGCTCGACGCTGAGCGCGATGGAGTGGGTCAACCTGTTCGCGCTGGCCGTCAACGAAGAAAACGCCGCAGGAGGGCGCATGGTCACGGCGCCCACCAACGGCGCGGCGGGGATCATTCCGGCGGTGCTGCATTACTTCGTCAAATTCAGCGACGAGGTCAGCGAAGCCAACGTGGTCGATTACCTCTTGGGCGCCGCAGCCATCGGCATTCTGTGCAAAAAGAACGCGTCGATCTCAGGCGCCGAAGTCGGCTGTCAGGGCGAGGTCGGTTCGGCGTGCGCCATGGCGGCGGCCGGTCTGGCTGACATCCTGGGTGCCACCCCGGCGCAGCTGTGCAACGCGGCTGAAATCGGTCTGGAACACAACCTCGGCCTGACCTGCGACCCGGTGGGCGGACTGGTTCAGGTGCCATGCATCGAGCGCAACGCTATCGCTGCGGTGAAAGCCATCAATGCCGCGCAAATGGCGCTGCGCGGCGACGGCCAGCACTTCATCTCACTGGACCGGGTCATTCGCACCATGCGCGACACCGGCGCCGACATGCACGACAAATACAAAGAGACGTCCCGCGGCGGGCTGGCGGTCAGCGCCGTCGAGTGTTGAGTGGGTAACGCCTGTTCATGGGAACTCTCTGGGATAAAAGCAGGGGCGCATTTAGCCGCCTGCTCGCTTTTCGCCCACCGCTCGATGAGGCCGCTACGTTTTGGCGCGTGGTCTCCCTTGAGCTGGCGCGTTGCCATCTGAATCTGCGGCCTGACGCTGTCCACCGATCACCCCGTGCGTCGGGTGACACTCCCCGACCGCCTGCCTATCCGATGGTTCACACAAGTGATACGGAATTGCTCATCCCTCCCGCAGCGTCTACGGCTCAGCCATCACGAGGTCGCGATTTGAATCGTGGTGTCGCTCCCGAATAGACGCTTCGCGACGTCGCTATCGGGAGTTGTTGAATGCTCATTCAAGTTTAGGCATGGCAATTGCGTTGCAATGAATAAGCCCTCCACAGATGAGGGCGATACAACGAAAGCCTCTGCCGAGGCCTTCAACCGTTTTACGCGTGAGGAGAAAGTGTGATGACTACGTTCAACTCCGGGGCTCAACCCCAGAACCGTGCGCCCCAATCCATCGGCTTCCTGCTGCTGGACAACTTCACACTGATATCCCTCGCGTCAGCGGTCGAGCCATTGCGTATGGCGAATCAGCTTTCGGGCCGTGAGCTGTATCGCTGGACCACACTGACCGCGGATGGCGGCCAGGTCTGGGCCAGCGACGGTCTGCAGATCACCCCGGACGCGGCCATGCACAAAGCGCCGGTACTCGACACCGTGATCGTCTGCGGTGGCGTCGGCATTCAGCGTACCGTTACCCGCGAACACGTCAGCTGGCTGCAGAGTCAGGCGCGCCAGTCCCGTCGTCTGGGCGCCGTGTGCACCGGCAGCTGGGCTCTGGCCTGCGCGGGTTTGCTGGACGGGTTCGACTGCAGCGTGCACTGGGAATGTCTGGCCGCGATGCAGGAAGCTTTCCCGCGCGTTGCCATGAGCACGCGTCTGTTCACCCTCGACCGCAACCGTTTCACCAGCTCCGGCGGCACCGCGCCGCTGGACATGATGCTGCACTTGATCAGCCGCGATCATGGCCGCGAACTGTCCGCCGCGATCTCGGAAATGTTCGTCTATGAGCGGATTCGTAACGAGCAGGATCACCAGCGCGTTCCCCTCAAGCACATGCTCGGCACCAACCAGCCAAAGCTGCAGGAAATCGTTGCGCTGATGGAAGCCAACCTGGAGGAGCCGATCGATCTGGACGAACTCGCGGTGTATGTCGCCGTGTCCCGCCGTCAGCTGGAAAGGCTGTTTCAGAAATACCTGCACTGCTCGCCATCGCGCTATTACCTCAAGCTGCGCCTGATACGCGCCCGCCAGCTGCTCAAGCAAACGCCGATGTCGATCATCGAAGTGGCGTCGGTCTGCGGCTTTGTGTCCACGCCGCACTTCTCCAAGTGCTACCGCGAATACTTCGGCATCCCGCCACGGGACGAGCGCGTCGGTTCCAACACCGCCCAACAGGTGGCAATGCTGCCGATCCCGCCGTCGCTTGTTCTCGCGCCGTTGTCCGGGCCGCTGTCAGCGCTGAGTCAGGCGCGTAATGAATCGACGTTTGCGAGTGTGCGGTTGTAAGGCTGAGGCGGTAAGGCAAAGTACTGTTATCAAACCTGCGGGGTCTGTCGGGGGAGCATGCTTCTCCGGCAGAACATTGCTCTGCCGAGCATTGACAGGTCGTTGGACTGACTCGAAATACCCCCTCTCTTAAACAATGGCTCCGAGGTATCCCAGCCTGACGTAGGCAACTCTCTGCGGCACGCGTGTGCCTGAAGAAAACTACCTTGGTGGTACTGTCATTTCTGACAGTTTTCGTGAGTCGGTAGTGCGCGTATAAAACCTCCACATCCTAAAACCTTCGTTGTTCAAGGGAACTGGTTCGTGGCAAGGAGCGCCCCTCATGAAACTTTTCGTCCTGCTTTTATCCATTGCGGTGTTCAGCGGTTGCAGCAGTCAAACACCTCCTCCTCAGAAAAGTAGCGTTAATGCAGTAGATGGCCCAGCGGTGGCGGCGGCCATTCAGGCGAACTATCTGGATACACGCCGCAACTGCGGCAGTGAGTCAATGCCGGCGTTTTTATGTTCCGGGGTATTGTTCAGGGGGACAAATGAGTCGGCGTCCTATCACTCATGGAATCCCGTCCCTGGAAGGACGGGCGTATCGTTTTCTTATCTGCGCAAGGACGCCAATTTCGACCATTTGGCAGTTGGGACTGACAACGGATTCATCCTCTATCCCATCCTCGAATCGCCCACCGGCAAGGATCATTTGCAAGTGCTGTGCTCGTTCCCCATCGACGGTTATACATGGGTTCGTGCGCAACCAGGGTGCGGCGAGAGCACTCAGTATCCCGGTGTGAGCGCTCGCTGCCAGTCGCAGGGCATTTCAACGGCGACCCAATGGAAAGCGCACTTCGATAAAGGCCCGTCAGGTGCCAATCAAAACGATGTCTACGCTTATGTATGTTCTTTCGATGTCAGAGATCAAATGAATCAACTGGCGGCGGAATCGTTTTATCAGTCACTGCAGGCCATGCACTTAGTGCCGGTCAGTTTGCCGCATCATTACAATGAACTGGTGCTCCAGGCGTGGGCGCAGAATATTCCGACACGGCTTCCAATCCAGGCATTCTTTTATACCGACGCCAGTGGCCTGAAAGGTGCCAGACATGATCAGTGGGACTTTTTCAGAAGTACCAGCGGGACTTTTATTCCAATCATTCATATGGCCCTCCCTGCTGCGGTAACGGGAAATGCCAGCTTTACGTATGCTCCGGCAGACCAGTATTGCCAGCCGGGTGCAACGTCTTGTTTGTGACCGGCATAGCCTGGAAAGCTGAGTTGAGCATTAGCAGATGCCCCTGACTAGCGAGGTATGTTTTTGTTGTATATCGCCAGGGCAGGCAATAACTGCTGATCAATGGCTTGGCGTACAGCCGGCAGAATGGTTGCACTGCCGCTCAGCAGCTTTTCCACCAGTTGGCGCAATGCCCGAGCGCGGTCGCCATTCAGGCCGAGCACCGCTTGGGCGCAAGCCTGTTCGGCACTGATGCCGGAGGGCACGTCGAGACCGATCGCCCTGAGTTGGCTGATCAGGTCGTCTTGGTCGATGAGGTCTGCATGCATCATGACGTGCGCTCCTTTTATTGAGATTGATCCGATTCTGGAGCTGTGCGTGTCGGCTCGGCAAGGGCCGGCTCGGTGGATGTCTGGCATGCGTATAACCGTGTCGTTTTCGGCTATGTAACCGTTTAGTTCATTTGGCATAATCGCCCCACTTACATTGCGCAGACTACGGTTTGGTCACCCTCTGGTCCGCGCAACCGCCTCACCCCGGTTTTGTAACGGCTTAACCGGGGATTTTTTTGCCTGTCGTTTGGGCTCCCTCCGTCGGCAGGGCATGAGCGGTCTGCGCAACTTCGGCTGTTTTGATAAACTCCGCAGCCTTCCAGGAGCCGCCATGAATTACCGTCACGCCTTTCACGCCGGCAACCACGCCGACGTCTTCAAGCACATCGTTCTGACTCGCTTGATCGCGCTCATGTCGCGCAAGGAGCAGCCACTCGCTTACCTCGATACCCACGCTGGCATCGGCCTGTATGACTTGCAGGGCGATCAGGCCACGCGCACCGGCGAATGGATCGAAGGCATCGGCCGCTTGTGGGATGCCGATGACGTGCCTGAAATGGCGGCTGGTTACATCGACGCGATCCGCCACATGAACCGCAAGACCGGCGAACTGCGTTACTACCCGGGCTCGCCCGAACTGGCCCGCCGCATCACCCGCGAGCAGGACCGCGTACTGCTCAACGAAAAGCACCCCGAAGACGGCGCGCTGCTCAAAGACAACATGAAATACGATCGGCGTGTCGCCGTGCACCTGGGCGAAGGCTGGCATGTGCCCCGCGCCTTGTTGCCCGTGCATGAAAAGCGCGCGGTGATGCTGATTGATCCGCCGTTCGAGCAACTGGACGAGATGAAGCGCTGCTCCGTCGCTCTCAAGGAAACCATCGCGCGAATGCGCCAGACCGTCGCCGCCATCTGGTACCCGATCAAGGACCAGCGCGCGCTCAAGCGTTTCTATCAGGACCTGGCCGAAACCGGTGCGCCGAAGCTACTGCGGGTTGAGTTGTTCGTGCATCCGCTGGACACGCCGAACAGCCTCAACGGCTCCGGCCTGGCGATCGCCAATCCGCCGTGGGGACTGGAAGAAGAGCTGCGCGAGTTGATGCCATGGTTGGCCAAGAAGCTCGGCCAGACCCAGGGCGACTGGAAGATGGATTGGTTGATTGCGGAGTGAGTTAGTTGTTGCGGTGAAGCGTCTGGCGTTTCCCGGCTAAAGCCAGTCCTACAGGTCCACGCGATCAGTCAGTAGGACCGGCTTCAGCCGGGAAGGGGTCCATGCGGACACCATCACATTTGCAGCGTGACGTCTGACGCCTTTCCGGCTAAAGCCAGTCCTACTCGAGCACCCATTCACAACCCCACAATAGATATTCCTCCCGCTGTCTCACCAGACCTGCCCTTACCGGGTTATTAACAACATAGCGCGCCATCTCGACGAGGTCTTCTTCGGCCCTGACCCCGTGATCGTGGTAACCCTTCTGCCATGTGAGTGTTTTCACGCCGTGAGCCTTGTTCACTGCGAATGCACTTCTGCCCTTCAGCGCCTGCATGAGCGCGGGCAGTGACCCTGACTTGAGCGCGAACAGCCAATGCAGATGGTCGGGCATGACCACCCACGCCATTGAGTGCACAACCTCTGAGTCATGCAGGTGCTGCATTTCCGTGACAACCCTGCGGGCTATCTGAATGTCACTGAATATAGGCAGGCGATTCTTGACCACAGAGGTCACGAGATAGACGTTCCCAGGCTGGGTAGCTCGACCGATACGAAGAGACCGCGCATGTTTGATTTCCTGCATTCCATTGCTCCTCTTTGTGTGAGGGCAAACAATAAAAGCAGAAAGCGGATTTAAGTATGGCTAGTGGTTGTCAGGAGATTTCTAGCGGACGCTGATGTTCAGTAGGACCGGCTTCAGCCGGGAAGAGGCCAGTTGCAACACCCTCAATTTCGCGGCGCGACACCCGACGTCTTCCCGGCTAAAGCCAGTCCTGCAGGTGTACGCGATCGGTCAGTAGGGCCGGCTAAAGCCGGGAAGAGGCCAGTTGCAACACCCTCAATTTCTCGGCGCGAAATCCGACGTCTTCCCGGCTAAAGCCAGTCCTACAGGTCTACGCGATCGGTCAGTAGGACCGGCTAAAGCCGGGAAGAGGCCAGTTGCAACACCCTCAATTTCTCGGCGCGCCATCCGACGTCTTCCCGGCTAAAGCCAGTCCTACAGGTGTACGCGATCGGTCAGTAGGACCGGCTTCAGCCGGGAAGAGGCCAGTTGCAACACCCTCAATTTCGCCGCGCGACATCCGACGTCTTCCCGGCTAAGCCAGTCCCACGAAAAGCGCGCGGTGTGTCAGTGGGACTGCTCAGTTCCCCGCCAGACTCGCCGGCATGCAGACGCCCGTCCCGCCAATACCGCAGTAGCCTTGGGGATTCTTCGCCAGGTATTGCTGGTGATACGCCTCTGCGAAGTACACGGTGGGCGCCTGGTCGATGTCGGTGGTGATTTCTCCCAGACCGGCCTTGGCCAGTTCGGCTTGATACACCTCGGCGCTGGCCTTGGCCGCCTGCAGTTGCTCAGGCGTAGTCGCGTAGATCACCGAGCGGTATTGCGTGCCGATGTCGTTGCCCTGACGCATGCCCTGTGTCGGGTTGTGCAATTCCCAGAACATCGCCAGCAGTTGCTCATAGCTGACCTTCGCAGGCTCATACACCACGAGCACCACTTCAGCGTGGCCTGTCAGCCCCGAGCAGACTTCTTCGTAGGTCGGGTTCGGGGTGAAACCGCCCGCGTAGCCCACGACGGTGCTGACCACGCCTTCTTGCTGCCAGAAGCGACGTTCTGCCCCCCAGAAGCAACCCAAACCAAAGATGGCGAACTCGACTTCATCGAAGAATGGTCCCAGCAGGGGGTTGCCATTGACGAAATGGGTTTCAGGCAAGGCCATGGGTGTTTCGCGCCCAGGCAGTGCTTGCTGGGCGGTAGGGAGAGCGTTTTTATTCACAAGAATTTCCGAGCGCAAGACCATGAGGTACATCCTCTCTGGGGCAGGACAACCGACATGCGTTGTCAGTGAAAACGGTATATGGGGTCAGAATCGGCTGATGCAAATGCAGGGCGGCAAGTGTGCCGCACCCAGATGTTGCGGGGAAGGGGGTGTCAGGCCAGAGGGCCGCGCGGGTAGCGACGCAACTTCTCGATCAGCTCTTCGCCCGGAATCGGTTTGTCGAACAGATAGCCCTGACCAACGTCGCAGCGGTGGCGACGCAAGAAGGCCAGCTGCGCCGCCGTTTCGATGCCTTCGGCGACCACGGTCAGCTTGAGGTTGTGCGCCATGGCGATGACCGCCGAGGTGATTTCCATGTCGTCCTGATCATCGGGAATGTCCCGAATGAAGCTGCGGTCGATCTTGATCACGTCGATGGGGAATTTCTTCAGGTAACTGAACGACGAATAACCCGTACCGAAGTCATCCATCGCGAGGGTCAAGCCGAGGGTCTTAAGCGACTCGAGTTGCAGGCGCGTGTCTTCGGTCGCTTCCAGCAGCAGGCCCTCAGTCAGCTCGAGTTCCAGCAGCGACGGGTCGAGCTGTTCGTCCCGCAGAATACCGGCCAGCGACGAGACCAGCTCCGGATCGGAAAACTGCTTGGGTGACACGTTGATGGCCACATGCAATTTGCCGTATCCGGCAGCGGTCAGTTGTTTGCTCATGCGGCAGGACTGGCGCGCGACCCATTTCCCGATCGGGATGATCAGGCCGGTTTCTTCGGCGACGCTGATGAACTGGTCCGGACGGATCATGCCTTTTTCCGGATGATTCCAGCGCAACAGCGCTTCCATTCCCAGCAAACGGCCACTGCGCAGGCACAGTTTGGGCTGGTAGAAAACTTCCAGTTCGTTCTGTGTCAGGGCGCGGCGCAGGTTGTTCTCGACGAACAGCTTGTAGCTTGCCTCGGCGTTCAGCGCTTCGGTGAACACCTGCACCTGATGCTTACCGTTGGCCTTGGCCTTATGCAGCGCCAGGCCTGCGTTTTTCATCAGCGTCTGCGGGTCGCGGCCATGGATCGGCGCGCAGGCCAGCCCCACCGAGCCGGTTACGCTGATCAACTGATTGTCGACGAACATTGGCTTGTCCAGCGTGCTCAGCACCTGGCTGGCGACGCGTTGGCCTTCCTCTGGAGTGGTGTCGTCGAGCAGTACAGCGAATTCGTTACTGGCAAAGCGCGCCAGAATGCCGGTCGGGTTCAGGCTATTGCGCAGGCGACGGGCAAGGCTGATCAGCAGCTTGTCACCGGTCTGGTGGCCGAGGCTGTCGTTGATGCGCTTGAAGTTGTCGATGTCCACCAGCAAAAGACTGATCGGCGTCTCGACGTCCCGGGCAAAGTGCTCGTCCAGGGTTCGGATGAACGCCGGACGGTTGCCCAGACTGGTCAGATTGTCGGTGTACGCCAGGCGCTCGATCCGCTGCTGGGAGAGCTTGGCCTGGGTGATGTCCTCGTAGATGCCGATGTAATGGGTCAGTTCGCGGTTGTCGCCGTAAACCTTGGAAATCGACAGCTGGCCCCAGTACGGTTCCAGATTTTTGCGTCGGCTCTTGAACTCGCCCTGCCAGCTGTTCCCGTTGACCAGGCTGGAATTCGCGTCGAGCAGCAGCGGGCTGAGATTTTCCAGCGCCGGCAGCTCCGAGAGTTGCTGTCCGTGGACCTCATCGGCCGGGTATTGAGTGATCTCGGTGAAGCTTGGGTTGACGTACTCGACCACGCCGTCGCGGTTGACCAGCAGAAACGCATTGGCGCTTTGCTCCACGGCACGCTGAAACAGGTGCAGGGCGCTGGTGGCGGTGCGGCGGTTGTGATTGTTGATGGCGTGGGCAAACTGATCGGCCAGCTCACCGGCGAAAGCAATCTCATCGGACTGCCATTCCCGTGGCGTGCCGGTCTGCTCAAGGCACAGCACGCCCACCACCTGGCCATCAATGCGCACGCCAGCGTCGAGAATCGCGGTGATGTCCTGGGTGCGCAGTCGCTGAACCAGCTCGCGAGTACGCGGATCCTGCTCGACATCGTTGACGTCAATGGCGCGGCTGGTGTGCAGCACGTCCAGGTAGCTGGGGAATTCGCTGATGTCGATCGCGCCGGTCTTGGGGAACGTGCTGGTATCCCGGCGGTACTCGGCAATCGGCTCAAGGGTCTTGCCGTTGAGATTCCACAGACTGGCGCAAGAGATGTCGTAAATCTCGCAAGCGCTCTTGGTGATCAGCTCAGCGGCTTCCTGCAGTGAGTTGTTCGAGCTGTAGCGATGGCGCGCCAGACGCAAAATCAGGCTCTGCTGCGCGCGAACTCGCTCAAGGTGCAGCAATTGTTCGTGCTGGGCACGTTGGTTGAGTTCCAGTGCGATCTGCAGGCGGGAGTTCTGCACCTCCAGATCGGGGCCCATGACCAGTTCGCCGGGCTCAGCTTGCTCACCGACCACCATCAGATACCCGCGCAGCAGATGCCGATTGTGCTGCTTGTATCCCTCACCGATCTCCACCAGCCCCAATGGGCCGCGCGTCGTGTGCAGGGTGTAGCGAATGATGTAATGGGCGCTGCCCGCCAGTTGCATCTGCACGGCGTCGTGCAATTGATAGCGCGCTTCGGGCTCCATGAGACTGGCGTAAGGCGTACCCACCAGCGCGCAGAGCTCGACGGCGGGCATGCTGAATTGCTTTTCGCAGTTCGGATCCAGGTAGAGCATGGCCCAGCCGGGTTCGTTCAGCCGCTCGAAACGCAGCATGCCGAGCCGCGAGGGCACCGGTAGTTGCGTCACGACCTCGGCCGCCGGTCTTCCGGCAGCATCGGGTTGGCTTTTCATGGAAAGAACTCGCTTTCAGGGTGCTGTCGCGCACGGGCAAAGAGCCCGTCTTTAAATCGCGTGCCGCAAGGTTGCATCATGGCGCACAGGCTGACAAGTCAGCGCGATGGCTTAGTGCTATAAATCTGTCGGCAGACGGTTGATTTACTGGAGGTAATTGGTCGGATTGTCGGGGTGAGGATCAGGCGGCTGGTGTTTGTGCATCATCAGCTATCGGCAGCTCGGCCGAATACTGTAGGAACTTGTTGTCGTGAATGGATGCCTTTTCAAACGGCAAAAAAAGCCCCGCCAGTGGGCGGGGTTGAGGTACGAGCGTGGCAGCTCGAAAAAGCGAAGGCCCGTTTCGCTTGAAACGGGCCTTGTACGGCTTACAGCAGAATGGTGCGGATGTCCGCGAGCAATTCGCTCAGACGCTTGGTAAAGCGTGCAGCAGCGGCGCCATTGATCACGCGGTGATCGTAGGACAGCGACAACGGCAGCATCAGGCGTGGCTGGAAAGCCTTGCCGTCCCAGACCGGTTGCATGGTGGCCTTGGACACGCCAAGGATCGCCACTTCCGGCGCGTTGACGATTGGCGTGAAGCCGGTGCCGCCAATATGACCCAGGCTGGAGATGGTGAAGCAGGCGCCTTGCATGTCGTTGGCCGACAGCTTTTTGGAACGCGCTTTTTCAGCCAGTTCGGCTGCTTCGGCCGCCAGTTGCAGCAGGCTCTTCTGATCGACGTTCTTGATGACCGGGACCAGCAGGCCTTCCGGTGTGTCCACCGCGAAACCGATGTTGAAGTATTTCTTGCGAATGATCGCTTTGCCGCTTGGTGCCAGCGAACTGTTGAAGTCCGGCAGTTCCTTGAGCATATGCGCGCTGGCCTTGAGCAGCAGCGGCAGCACGGTCAGCTTCACGCCAGCTTTTTCAGCCACGGCTTTCTGCGCGATACGGAAAGCTTCCAGGTCGGTGATGTCGGCCTGGTCGAATTGCGTGACGTGCGGAATGTTCAGCCAGCTGCGGTGCAGACCGGTTGCGCCCAGCTGCATCAGACGCGTCATCGGCACTTCTTCGGTTTCGCCGAAACGGCTGAAATCGACTTCCGGAATCGGCGGGATGCCCATGCCGCCCGCAGCGCCGCCAGCAGCAGGCGCGTCCTTGGACTTGGTCATGATGGATTTGACGTAGGCCTGTACATCTTCTTTCAGCACGCGACCGTGTGGGCCAGTTGCCGAAACAGCGTTCAGCTCGACGCCAAACTCGCGAGCCAGCTGACGAACAGCCGGGCCAGCGTGAACCTTGGCGCCATTGTTCGCAGGTGCGGCGGCGGGTGCGGCAGCAGGCGCAGTAGAGCTTTCAGCTTTCGCAGCCGGAGCAGCAGCGGCCGCCGGAGCAGCCGCTTCAGCCTTGGCCGGAGCCGGGGCAGCCGCCTGAGCAGGCGCGGCAGCAGGTGCAGCACCCGCCACTTTCAGTTTCAGAATCAGGTCGCCAGTGCCGACTTCGTCTTCGACCTTGACGCTGATGCTTTCGACAACGCCTGCGGCTGGAGACGGGATCTCCATCGAGGCTTTGTCGGATTCCAGGGTGATCAAGGATTGATCAGCTTCGATGCTGTCGCCCACTTTGACCATCAGCTCGATGATACGAGCCTTGCCCGACGAACCGATGTCCGGGACGTGAATGTCCTGGACAGTTTCCGAAGCAGCAGGTGCAGCCGCTGCGGCAGGCGCAGGTTCGGCTTCGGCTGGCTTCTCGGCAGGCTTTTCAGCAGTAGGGGCAGGCGCGGCAGCGGCAGGTGCAGCAGCAGGCTCGGCCGTCGCTTCGCCTTCCACTTCCAGCTCAAACAATTCGTCGCCTTCTTTCAGGCGGTCGCCCAGCTTCACTTTCATCGCCTTGATGACACCGGCTTTAGGCGCAGGAATTTCCATGCTTGCCTTGTCCGACTCCAGCGTCAGCACGCTCTGGTCAGCCTCGATGCGATCACCGACCTTGACCATCAACTCAATGACTTCACCTTCACCGTTGCCGATGTCGGGTACACGAATTAACTCACTCACAATGTCTCTCCTTAGGAGAACCTGTTCCTCGACTGCGCCGATTCTTCTGCAACGAAACAGCCTGGATGCTCATTTACCGAGGTAAATTCCGCATCGGTGGCTGTTTCGCGCATGTTTCAGCGCTCTATTCGATCGTTACGCAGACCTTAGCAGTCCAGCGGGTTGCGCTTTTCAGGATCAATGCCGAACTTGGCAATGGCTTCCGCCACGACCTTAGGTTCGATATCGCCGCGATCGGCCAAGGCTTCCAGCGCTGCCAGCACCACGAAGTGACGGTCAACTTCGAAGAAGTTGCGCAGCTTCTTGCGGCTGTCGCTACGGCCGAAACCGTCGGTGCCCAGCACTTTGTATTCCTTGGTCGGAACCCACTGACGGATCTGGTCGGCGAACAGTTTCATGTAGTCGGTCGAAGCGATCACCGGACCTTTACGGCCGTTGAGGCATTCTTCAACGTAGCTCAACTGTGGCTTCTGACCCGGCTTCAGACGGTTGCTGCGCTCTACGGCCAGGCCGTCGCGACGCAATTCGTTGAAGCTGGTGACGCTCCAGACGTCCGCGCCAATGTTGAACTGCTCGCGCAGGATCTTCGCCGCCTCGCGTACTTCACGCAGGATGGTGCCCGAACCCAGCAGCTGCACGTGGTGCGCGGCTTCCTTGGTGTCTTCTTCGAGCAGGTACATGCCCTTGATGATGCCTTCCTCGGAACCGGCCGGCATGGCAGGTTGCGTGTAGGACTCGTTCATCACGGTCAGGTAGTAGAAGACGTCCTGTTGTTCTTCGAACATCTTCTTCATGCCGTCCTGAATGATCACCGCCAGCTCGTAGCCGTAGGTTGGATCGAAGGTGCGGCAGTTCGGGATGGTCGAGGCCAGGATGTGGCTGTGACCGTCTTCGTGCTGCAGACCTTCACCGTTCAGGGTGGTACGGCCGGCAGTGCCGCCGATCAGGAAGCCACGGGTGCGGCTGTCGCCTGCGGCCCATGCCAGGTCGCCGATACGCTGGAAACCGAACATCGAGTAGAAGATGTAGAACGGAATCATCGGCTGGTTGTGGCTGCTGTACGAAGTACCTGCCGCGATGAACGACGACATCGCGCCGGCTTCGTTGATGCCTTCCTCGAGGATCTGACCCTTCTTGTCCTCGCGGTAGAACATCACTTGTTCTTTGTCGACTGGCTCGTACAGCTGGCCTACGGAAGAGTAGATGCCCAACTGACGGAACATGCCTTCCATACCGAAAGTACGGGCTTCGTCCGGGATGATCGGGACGATGCGCTGACCCACTTCCTTGTCCTTGACCAGTTGGGTCAGGATGCGCACGAACGCCATAGTGGTGGAAATTTCGCGGTCGCCGGAGCCGTCAAGGATGGCCTTGAGGGTTTCCAGTGGCGGAGTCGGCAGGTTGAAGCTCTGTGCGCGACGCTGTGGTACGAAGCCGCCCAGTGCAGCACGACGCTCGGCCAGGTAACGCGCCTCGGCACTGCCTTCTTCCGGCTTGAAGAACGGCAGGGCTTCGAGCTGATCGTCTTTGATCGGGATGTCGAAGCGGTCACGGAAGTGACGCAGGCTGTCAACGTCGACCTTCTTGGTGTTATGCGCGGTGTTTTTCGCTTCACCGGCGCCGGTGCCATAACCCTTGATGGTCTTGGCCAGAACCACGGTCGGCTGACCCTTGTGGTTCACCGCTGCGTGGTAAGCCGCGTAGACCTTGTACGGGTCGTGGCCGCCACGGTTGAGCTTCCAGATTTCGTCGTCGGACATATCTGCAACCATCGCCTTGAGTTCTGGCGAGTTGAAGAAGTGTTCGCGCACGAAAGCGCCGTCTTTGGCTTTGTAGTTCTGGTATTCGCCGTCGATGACTTCGTCCATACGACGTTGCAGGATGCCGTCGACGTCCTTGGCCAGCAGTGGGTCCCAGAAACGGCCCCAGATGACTTTGGTCACGTTCCACTGAGCACCGCGGAACACGCCTTCCAGTTCCTGAATGATCTTGGCGTTGCCGCGAACCGGACCGTCCAGACGCTGCAGGTTGCAGTTCACGACGAAGATCAGGTTGTCGAGCTTCTCGCGACCGGCCAGGGCGATGGCGCCCAGGGATTCCGGCTCGTCGGTCTCGCCATCGCCCAGGAAGCACCAGACTTTCTGCTTGCCTTCCGGGATGTAACCGCGGTGCTCCAGGTACTTCATGAAGCGCGCCTGGTAGATCGCCTGAATCGGACCCAGCCCCATGGAAACGGTCGGGAACTGCCAGAAATCTTTCATCAGCCACGGGTGCGGATAGGACGACAGACCGTTGCCATCGACTTCCTGACGGAAGTTGTTCATCTGGTCTTCGGTGATGCGGCCTTCCATGAACGCACGGGCGTAGACGCCTGGCGATGCGTGACCCTGGAAGTAGATCAGGTCGCCGCCGTGTTCGTCGGTCGGGGCCTGAAAGAAGTAGTTGAAGCCGATGTCGTACAGGGTTGCGCTGGAGGCGAAGCTGGAGATATGACCGCCCAGATCCGGGTCGCCGATGTTGGTCTTGACCACCATCGCCAAAGCGTTCCAACGTACCAGCGAGCGAATGCGGCGTTCCATGAACAGGTCGCCGGGCATGCGTGCTTCGTGGGTAACGGGGATGGTGTTGCGATACGGCGTGGTGATGGCGTAAGGCAGTTGCGAACCACTTCGTGTGGCCAACTCACCCATACGGGTCATCAGATAATGAGCACGGTCTTCGCCTTCTTTGTCGAGAACCGATTCCAGGGCGTCCAGCCATTCCTGGGTTTCGACGGGATCGAGGTCTTGCATGGCTTGCTCCAGGGCGGAAAGGCTTCCAGAATCGGTTGCCTGAGTTTGTTGCGACTGGCCTTGTGGGCAGACGATATAAAATTCTTGGATGACCGGATGGGTCCCCGGTGTTGTGTAGTTTTACTACAAATCTCGGGCTAATTCAGCTTTTTGACTTGTATATACAGTAGTAAAACTACAGCAGAGCGTGGTTATCGCTCGTAGTGCAGTGTCCGGTAAAGCAGTGTTGTCGGTGCAAAAATCTGACGAGTCGCCTGATTAATAATGCTGGCAGCCAAGAATCGCCAGTCATCAGCAATTTTTAACCTTTGTTCGACAGTCCGTCCGTTGCGTGTACACACCCCGCTGTGGCGGACTGTCATTTGAACGCCGATCAAGGATAGACCATGAGCCTTCCCCTGCTGGCCGAGCTGCCGGCTGTCCTTCTGCCGCTGGTCACTCGCGCCCGTCAATCCTGGCGTACCGCTCTCGATTCCCTGCCAGATGAAGCCGGGCGGTCATTTCAGGCCTGGCCCGAGGCGCGGCTGTTGGCGTTTGATCGTGTCTGCGCGGCCAGTGATTTTGTCGCCGATCAGGTCTCACGCGATCCGCTGATGCTGCTCGACCTCGCTGAATCCGGTGAGCTGGAGCGCAGTTTCGCGCCTGGCGAGATGCTTGAGCACCTTGCCAATGCAGTCATTCAGGCTGCCAGTGACGATGAACTGGGGCGTAATCTACGTCGTCAACGCACGCGCCAGCAAGTGCGAATTATCTGGCGGGACCTCACCCGGCAGGCCGATCTGGTGGAAACCTGCCGCGATCTCTCGGACATGGCAGATGGCTGCATCGATCTGGCTTACAAGTGGCTGTACGAGCGGCATTGCCAGCAATTCGGTACACCGACCGGCCGTCGGACCGGCGAGCCGCAGCAGATGGTCATCCTCGGCATGGGCAAGCTGGGCGCTGTCGAGCTGAACCTGTCCTCCGACATCGATCTCATCTTTGCCTACCCCGAAGGCGGCGAAACCCAGGGCGTCAAGCGCCCGCTGGATAACCAGGAGTTTTTCATCCGCCTGGGTCAGCGATTGATCAAGGCGCTGGATCCGGTCACCGTCGATGGCTTCGTCTTCCGTGTCGACATGCGTCTGCGTCCCTATGGGTCTTCCGGTGCGTTGGTGCTCAGTTTCAATGCGCTGGAGCAGTACTACCAGGATCAGGGCCGTGACTGGGAACGCTACGCCATGATCAAGGCGAGAGTGGTCGGCGGCGATCAGGAGAAGGGCGGCGAGCTGCTCGGCATGCTGCGGCCGTTTGTCTATCGCCGCTATCTGGACTTCTCCGCCATTGAAGCGCTGCGCACCATGAAGCAGCTGATTCAGCAGGAAGTCCGCCGCAAGGGCATGGCCGAGAACATCAAGCTCGGTTCCGGCGGCATCCGCGAAGTGGAGTTCATTGCCCAGGCGTTCCAGCTGATTCACGGCGGTCGCGATTTGAGCCTGCAGCAGCGGCCGTTGCTCAGGGTGTTGAAAACCCTTGAAGGCCAGGGCTATTTGCCCGCAGCGGTCATCGATGAGCTGCGTGAGGGCTATCAGTTTCTGCGCTACACCGAACATGCCATTCAGGCGATTGCCGATCGGCAGACGCAAATGCTCCCCGACGACCCGCAGGATCAGGCGCGCATCGCCTTCATGATGGGCTTTGCCGATTGGACGAGCTTTCATGTGCAGCTGATGTACTGGCGTGGGCGTGTCGCGTGGCACTTTCGTCAGGTCATCGCCGACCCGGATGAGGAAGAAGGCCAAGAGGACCACGGTGAAGAAATCGTCGGTGGCGAGTGGCTGCCGCTGTGGGAAGAATCGCAGAACGAAGAAAGTGCGTGCCTCCAGTTGCACGAGGGCGGATTCGCCGATGCGCAAAAGGCGCTGAAAAATCTGAGCAATCTGCGCAACAGTTCGCAACTGCGCTCAATGCAGCGTCTGGGGCGTGAGCGGCTCGATGCCTTTATTCCGCGCCTGCTCGCCCAAGCGGTTGAGCACGACAATCCCGATCTGGTGCTGGAGCGCGTACTGCCGCTGGTGGAAGCCGTGGCCCGTCGCTCGGCGTATCTGGTGTTGCTCACCGAGAATCCCGGTGCACTGCGTCGATTGCTGACCCTGTGCGCGGCCAGCCCGTGGATTGCCGAGCAGATCGCCCGCTTCCCGTTGTTGCTCGATGAGCTGCTTAACGAAGGTCGCCTGTTCAGCCCGCCTCAGGCGCTTGAGCTGGCTGCCGAGCTGCGCGAGCGTCTGACGCGGATTCCCGAGGACGATCTCGAGCAGCAAATGGAAGCGCTGCGGCATTTCAAACTGGCCCACCGTCTGCGTGTGGCTGCGTCGGAAATCACCGGCAGCCTGCCGCTGATGAAAGTCAGTGATTACCTGACCTGGCTGGCCGAGGCGATTCTTGAGCAAGTGCTGGCGCTCGCCTGGCGCCATACCGTCGCCCGCCATGGTGCGCCGCGCCGTCCGGATGGCACGTTGTGTGATCCCGGCTTTGTCATCGTCGGCTATGGCAAGGTCGGCGGGATTGAGCTGGGGCACGGCTCGGATCTTGACCTGGTGTTCATCCACGATGGCGATCCCCAGGCTGAAACCGACGGTGCCAAGCCGATCGATGGCGCGCAGTTTTTCACGCGGCTCGGCCAGCGGATCATCCACTTGATCACCACCCAGACCAACTCGGGCCAGTTGTACGAAGTCGACATGCGCCTGCGCCCCTCTGGCGCGGCGGGTTTGCTGGTGAGTTCGCTCGGGGCGTTTTCCCGCTATCAGGAGAACGAGGCCTGGACGTGGGAGCATCAGGCCCTGGTGCGCGCACGGGTGCTGGTGGGCAGCAACGATGTTGGCCGGCAGTTCGAGGGCGTGCGCGCGTCGGTACTGGGCCGTGAGCGGGATTTGCCGAAGCTGCGCCAGGAGGTCACCGAGATGCGCGCCAAGATGCGCGACAACCTCGGCACTCGCATAACGGCGGCCGGGAAGGGGGCGAATGCGTTCGAACCGACCGCGCGGTTCGACCTCAAGCAGGACGCCGGAGGTATCGTCGATATTGAATTTATGGTGCAATACGCGGCTCTGGCGTGGTCCAGAGAGCATCCCTCGCTGCTTCGTTACACCGATAACATCCGTATTCTCGAAGGCCTGGAAGAGGCGAGCCTGATGGCCGCCGCCGATGCCGGTCTGCTGCGTGAGGCGTACAAGGCTTACCGCTCGGCCGCTCACCGACAGGCATTGCAGAACGATCCGGGTGTTGTGGCCGGCGACCAGTTCGTCACCGAGCGGCGCGAAGTGATGCGGATCTGGGGGCAGTTGGGGCTGAGTTAATAGATGAAGGATTCTTCATTGAACTCGCTGGCTTCATCGCGGGCAAGCGCGCTCCCACAGTTGAGCGCGGTCTCCTGTAGGAGCGCGCTTGCCCGCGATGGCGTCAGAGGGGGCGCAACCGGATCCGGCGTGTGTTACAGCCATCCGGTTCTATAAAGCTATGACAGGGAGGCGTCAGGCTGCGTGTACAAGCATCACGCAGTTTGATGGGCCTCCCTGCTCGTTTCTGGTCGTTTTTGGATGAGCATGAGAATTCTGATCGTAGGGCCCAGCTGGGTCGGTGACATGGTGATGGCGCAGACGCTGTTCCAGTGCCTGAAGCAGCGTCACCCGCAGTGCGAAATCGATGTGCTGGCGCCCGAATGGAGCCGGCCGATCCTTGAGCGCATGCCGGAAGTGCGCACGGCTTTGAGCTTCCCGCTCGGCCATGGCGCGCTGGAGCTGGCCACGCGCCGGCGCATCGGCAAGTCCCTCAAGGGCCAGTACGATCAGGCGATTCTGCTGCCCAACTCGCTGAAGTCGGCGCTGGTGCCGTTCTTCGCCGGCATTCCCAAGCGCACCGGCTGGCGTGGCGAATTTCGCTATGGCTTGCTCAATGACGTGCGCACCCTCGACAAACAGCGTTACCCGCTGATGATCGAGCGCTTCATGGCGTTGGCCTACGACAAAGGTGCCGAGCTGCCGCGCCCGTATCCCAAACCCAGCCTGCAAATTGAAACGGCCAGTCGTGACGCGGCGTTGACCAAGTTCGGCCTGAGCCTTGATCGGCCTGTGCTCGCGCTGTGCCCGGGCGCCGAGTTCGGTGAATCCAAGCGCTGGCCTTCCGAGCACTACGCCAAGGTCGCCGAAGCGAAGATTCGTGAAGGCTGGCAGGTCTGGCTGTTCGGCTCGAAGAACGACCATGCTGTGGGCGAAAGCATTCGTGAGCGGCTGATTCCCGGCCTGCGCGAAGAATCCATGAACCTCGGCGGCGGCACTTCACTGGCTGAAGCCATTGACCTGCTGTCCTGCGCGGACGCCGTTGTCTCCAACGATTCCGGGCTGATGCACGTTGCCGCCGCACTGAATCGCCCGCTGGTGGCGGTGTACGGCTCCACTTCGCCGGGCTTCACGCCACCGCTGGCCGATGAAGTCGAGATCGTCCGTCTCGGCATCGAGTGCAGCCCGTGCTTCGAACGCACCTGCCGCTTCGGCCATTACAACTGCCTTCGCCTGCTGGAGCCGGACTCGGTGATCCAGGCCCTCGGCCGTATTGGCGCCGCCCCGGTCGAGGTCGCCTGACTTGCGGGTACTGCTGATCAAAACCTCGTCACTGGGTGACGTGATCCACACTTTGCCCGCGCTGACCGACGCCATGAACGCGCTGCCGGGCATCCAGTTCGACTGGGTGGTGGAAGAGGGCTTCGCCGAGATTCCGACCTGGCATCCGGCGGTCGCGAACGTGATTCCGGTGGCGATCCGTCGCTGGCGCAAGAACCTTTGGCAGACCGTCAAAAATGGCGAATGGCGCCGGTTCAAGCGGCGCCTGCGCGACACCCGCTACGATCTGGTGATCGACGCCCAGGGCCTGCTGAAAAGTGCCTGGCTGACCCGCTACGTCAAAGCGCCCGTCGCCGGGCTGGACAAGACTTCTGCGCGCGAGCCCATGGCCGCTCGTTTCTACGATCGTCCCTACGTCGTTGCCCGCGGCCAGCATGCGGTCGAGCGCTTGCGTCAGCTGTTCGCCCAGGCGCTGGGCTATCGGGTGCCTGCGGGGTTGGGCGATTACGGCCTTGATCGCAGCCGCCTGCTCACTGCCACAAACGACGCGCCCTTCGTGCTGTTTCTGCATGGCACTACGTGGGACACCAAACACTGGCCCGAGCTGTACTGGCGACAATTGGCCGAACGCATGATCGGTCAGGGTCTTGAAGTGCGGCTGCCGTGGGGCAATCCGGCCGAGAAGGCACGGGCCGAGCGCATTGCCGATGGCCTTGATAACGCCGTCGTGTTGCCCAAACTCAATCTGGCAGGCGTTGCTCGCGTGCTGGCGAGCGCCCAGGGTTGCGTGGCGGTGGACACCGGTCTTGGTCATCTGGCTGCAGCGCTGGATGTGCCGACCCTGTCGCTGTTCGGCCCGACCAATCCGGGCCTGACCGGCGCGTACGGCCGGTCGCAGGTTCATCTGGCGGCGGAATATCCCGCCTGCGCCCCTTGCCTGCAAAAGAAATGCACCTATCGACCGACCCCTGAAGATCAGCGTCAGGTCGATACCGAACGCGAGTGGCCCATGTGCTTTACTCGCCTGAATCCCGAGCGGGTAGCGAACCAGTTAGGCGCGCTATTGCTGGCAAAGGAACATCCCTGATGCAACTGGCATTCGTGCTTTATAAATACTTCCCCTTCGGTGGCCTGCAGCGCGACTTCATGCGCATCGCCCTGGAGTGTCAGCAGCGCGGCCATCAAATCCGCGTCTACACGCTGATCTGGGAGGGCGATGTACCGCCCGGCTTCGAAGTGCTGGTGGCGCCGGTCAAGGCGATCTTCAATCACCGCCGCAACGAAAAGCTTACCGACTGGATGAATGCCGACTTGGCCAAGCGTCCCGTGGACCGGCTGATCGGGTTCAACAAGATGCCCGGCCTGGACGTGTATTACGCCGCTGACGGCTGCTACGAAGACAAGGCGCAGAACCTGCGCCACGGCCTGTACAAATACTGGGGCCGCTACCGTCACTTCGCCGACTACGAACGTGCAGTGTTCGGCAAAGACGCGAAAACCGAAGTGCTGATGATCTCCGAAGTGCAGCAGCCGCTGTTCATCAAGCACTACAACACGCCGCTTGCGCGCTTTCATCTATTGCCGCCGGGGATCTCTCAGGACCGCCGCGCACCGCCGAATGCCGCCGAAATCCGTGCCGAATTCCGTCGCGAATTCAAGCTGGCCGACGATGACCTGTTGCTCGTGCAGATTGGCTCCGGCTTCAAGACCAAGGGTGTTGATCGCAGCCTCAAGGCGCTGGCGGCGCTGCCTGTTGAACTGAAGAAACGCACGCGGCTGTTTGTAATTGGTCAGGACGACCCCAAGGTATTCCAGCTGCAGAGCACGACGCTGGGCCTGGGCGATCACGTCACCTTCATGAAAGGGCGCAGCGATATTCCGCGTTTTCTGTTGGGCGCCGACCTGTTGATTCATCCGGCGTATAACGAAAACACCGGCACCGTGCTGCTTGAAGCGCTGGTGGCAGGACTTCCGGTGCTGGTCAGCGCGGTGTGCGGCTACGCCCATTACATCGCCGAAGCCGACAGCGGTCTGGTGCTTGATGAGCCGTTCGAACAGAGCCAGCTCAATCAATACCTCGCCCGCATCCTCAAGGACGACGCCGCGCGCAGTACCTGGAGCCGCAACGGGCTGACATTCGCCGACACGGCTGATCTTTACAGCATGCCGCAGCACGCTGCGGATGTGATTCTGGCGGAGCACCACGGATGAAACTGATCCTTGCTGAACCCTTCAAGAGCCTCTGGGCCGGGCGCGATGCGTTCGAGGCTGTCGAGGCGCTTGAGGGCCAGGTCTATCGCGAGCTCGAGAACCGGCGCACGTTGCGCACCGAGGTCGACGGACGCGGTTATTTCGTCAAGATCCATCGCGGCATTGGCTGGGGTGAAGTGGCGAAGAACCTGCTGACCGCCAAATTGCCGGTGCTCGGCGCGGGTCAGGAATGGGACGCCGTCAATCGTCTGCATGAAGTCGGCGTGCCGACCATGACCGCCGTGGCGTACGGCGAGCGCGGCAACAACCCGGCCATGCAGCATTCGTTCATCATCACTGAAGAGCTGGCGCCGACCGAGAGCCTGGAGGACGTCAGCCTCAACTGGCGCACCGAACCGCCCGAGCCACGCATGAAGCGCGCATATATCGCCGAAGTGGCGCGGCTGGTCGGGATGATGCACCGCGCCGGAGTCAATCATCGCGACTGCTACATCTGTCATTTTCTGCTGCACACCGACACGCCGGTCACGCCCGACGATTTCAGGCTCTCGGTGATCGATCTGCATCGCGCCCAGACGCGCCCGGCGATTACCCAGCGTTGGCGCAACAAGGACCTGGCGGCGCTGTATTTCTCGGCGATGGACATTGGCCTGACCCGCCGCGACAAACTGCGCTTTCTCAAGGGCTATTTCCAGCAGCCGCTGCGCCAGATCCTGGCCCAGGAATCGGCGCTGCTGAGCTGGCTTGAAGGCAAGGCCGAGAAGCTTTATCAGCGCAAGTTGCGCTACGGGGACGCGCTCTGATGGCGGGTTGGAATCTGGAGCCTGGCTACTCCGCGCTGACGGCCGACTTCGGTACCCTCGATGCCGTGTTCGCCCTCAAAGGCGAGCGGCTGACCCGGGATCCGTTGTCGGAAGTCATCCGCGTCGAGCGCGATGGCGTGAATTACTACGTCAAGCGCTACGTCGCGGCGGGCAAGGGTTTGCGCCGTTATCTGGGGCGGCCCCGGGTGAAGTCCGAATGGCAAAACCTCAAGCGCTTCGCCAAGTGGGGCATCCCGACGGCAGAAGTCGTGGCCTGGGGCCTTGAGCGCAACGGCGCTGCGTATGATCGTGGCGCGTTGATCACCCGCGAGCTGCCGCGCACCGAGGACTTGTCCGAACTGGCGCGGGCCAACGACACGCGCCTGGACAGCCGTTCATGGGTCAACAGCGTCAGTCAGCAGGTCGCACGCTACACCCGAACCATGCATGACCATCACTTCACCCATAACGACCTGAAGTGGCGCAACTTGCTGGTGGACGATCAGTCGACGGTGTTCCTGATCGACTGCCCGAACGGCGCGTTCTGGGTCAGCTTCATGCTGCGCTACCGCATCACAAAAGACCTCGCGTGCCTGGACAAGGTCGCGAAATATCACCTGTCGGCCACCCAGCGCCTTCGGTTCTATCTGCAATACCGTGGTCGCGAACGCTTGAATGATTCTGACAAGAAGCGCATCCGCCACATCGTCAGTTTTTTTGAGGGCCGTGAATGAGTGTTTTCATTGCTGACGCCGACCGGGGGCTGCTCGAGCGGCACGGTCTGGCGGACTTCGATGCGTTGTGGAACGTCGAACTCGACGCGGTGGATGAGCCCAACACCGGTCGCGGCGGCTGGAGCAGTGTGTTTCGCCTGGAGCTGGAAGGCTCCGGTTATTACCTCAAGCGCCAGAGCAACTACCTGACTTACACCCTGCATCACCCGTTTGGCGAGCCGTCGTTTTCCCGGGAGTTTCGCAACATCAGCCTGTATCAGAAGCTGGGTATTCCGGCGCTGCATGCGGTGTTTTACGCGGACAGAAAAGTCGACGGCGAGCGCCGCGCGATTCTCATGACCCGCGCGCTGGATGGCTGGACCGATCTGGACACGTTGTTGCAGGACTGGCACGAGCGGCCGGCCACCGAGCGGCTGGCGATTCTGCAGGCGTGCGGGCAACTGGCGCGCACGCTGCACAAGGCCGGTCAGGTGCATGGATGTTTCTACCCCAAGCATATTTTCATGCGGGCGCGGGGCGGCGAGTATATGGCGCAGCTGATCGACCTTGAGAAGACGCGCAAGTCGATCTTCGGCCAGCGCGACCGGGTCAAGGACATCGAGCCTTTGCTGCGCCGCGCACCGGTCTGGAACGATACGGAAATCCGCGAACTGCTCGCGGCTTACCTGCACGCCCCGACCGACAGCGGGCTGGTTGATGCCTGGTGGCAGCGCGTCGCCAAACGCGGCACCCACAAGCGCCGGGATCGTTGATTTTTGGTTTTTGATGCACACGAGATTCACTGCCTGTCAGGTCTGCGATCTGGACCGGCTTGATCAAAGAGGGCGCCGATGCGTTTGTCTGAACTGAAAAACGCCGGTCGCACCCCGGCGCTGCCGATGAACATTGCGCTGGAGGATGCGGCCGGTCCTGCCGAGCTGCAGCTGCTCAGCCTGCTGCGCGTCCTGCCCGGTCAACGCTACGTTGGCGCCGGCATCTGGCGCGGGCGCACGGTCCTGGCAAAGTTGCTGGTCGGTGCGAAAGCCCCTCGGCATTTCCAGCGTGAACGTGACGGCGTACAGGCGCTGGCCAAGCAAGGCTTGCCAACACCGTTGCTGCTGGCCGAAGGGCTGCAAGAAGGTGAGGGCGGCTGGCTGCTGTTCGAGTTTCTGGATCAGGCCGAAAGTCTGGGCGATGCCTGGCAATCGGTGGAAGAGCTGCCACCCCTGGCCGATGAACAGCAGTCAGTGCTCGGCGATGCGCTGGCCTCCGTGGGCCAGATGCACGCCAAAGGCCTATGGCAGGAGGACCTGCACCTGGACAACCTGCTGCGTCAGGGCTCGACCTTGTACTTGATCGACGGCGCGGGCATTCGCGTCGAAGAAGCGGGTAAACCGTTGTCCCGGCAGAAAGTGCTGGAAAACCTCGGCGTGTTCTTTGCCCAGTTGCCCAAGTCCCTTGAGCCGTTCACCGAAGAATTACTGGTCTATTACCTGCTGAGCAACGGCGAGCACGGCTTGCCGGTCGAGGCGCTGCAAAAGCAGATCGACAAGGTGCGCAGTTGGCGCTTGCGGGACTACCTGATCAAGATCGGCCGTGAATGCAGCCTGTTCAGCGTCGATGATGGGCCGTCTGCCCTGCGCGCGATTCGTCGCGAGGAAGTCGCGGCAATGCAACCGGTGCTGGAAAAAGCCGACGCGCTGGTCGATGGCGGTCATCTGTACAAGACCGGGGGAGCGGCCAGCGTCGCCAAAGCTGACGTCGCTGGCCGTGAGCTGGTGATCAAGCGCTACAACATCAAGAACCTGGCGCACTGGCTCAAGCGTTTCTGGCGCCCGTCCCGCGCCTGGCACTCATGGCGTGAAGGCAATCGGCTGCGTTTCCTCGGCATTGCAACGCCCAAACCGCTGGCGCTGCTGGAAAAACGCTTTTTATGGCTGCGCCGCGAAGCGTACCTGATCACCGAATTTCTGCCGGGCCCCGACATCATCGAGCGCTTTGCGCCCTACGTTGCGTCCGGGGATGCGCCGGAAGCCGAATTGCAGGCGCTGGATCTGTTGTTTGCGCAGTTGATCCGCGAGCGCATCAGCCACGGCGATCTGAAGGGCCACAACGTGTTCTGGCACAACGATCGCTGGTCGCTCATTGATCTGGACGCCATGTGTCAGCATGGATCCCAAGCCTCGTTCGCGACGGCGTTCGCCAAAGACCGCGCGCGTTTCATGCGCAACTGGCCGGCGGACAGCGCGCTGCACCAAGTGCTGGAGCAGCGCCTTCCGACGGTGTCAAAAACGCCGGACTGACCCGTCAGCTCACTTGATTCAGGTTCATCTCCACCAGAGCGTCGATCAGTGCCTGCACGTTGTCGAACGGCTGGCGATGAACCCGCTGCCATGACTCGCGCTCGACGTAGACTTTGCCTGCAGTATTGAACCGTATCGGCGTGTGCTTGAGGGTGCGGTCCCTCGATCGATGCACGATCGTCGGTCTCAAGGGATCGGATTCGTCGAGCAGGAACATGCCCGGACTGTGCAATCCAGCGCTGGCCGGTGCGGCAAGTTGAGGGCGCTTGGGCAATTCGACCTCCACGAGGAAATCGTTCTTCACCAGCACCGCCTCGTGACCCACCCCCGCAGGAACCTGCTCGCCAGGGTCGATCATGATGCCGCGGCTTTTGCCATGCGCCACGTCCATCACCCGTACACCGATCCCCTGTTCAAGCTCCGCGATGCCAGGCACGCTGTTTTTGAAGGTGTTGACATGGGTCTCACCCGCCAGCGCGATCCACTTGTGCGCTCCCATCACCTCCTGATGTTTGCGTATCGTGCGAGACGCAAAATAGCTGAACACCTGCTGGCGCGTGGTGCTGGATTGGTTTGGCAGATGGCGGATGAAGTAGCTGGCAGCGCAATCAATCGCGCGGATTTCAATGCCATGCCGTTTGGCCTGGACCACCAGCCTTTCAAACGAGTACACGCCTGTCGGGTCGGTCCGAAACGTTTTGTCCATGCGCTTGAGGTCATGCAGCAGACGTTTGCTCATCAGCCCGGTTTCGGCGAAGCGGTCCAGGTCGGCCTGATGGAGATCGGTCAACAGGTGCTCCATGTACAGCGTCCTTACGTTCTGGCGCGCCAGATGCTCCATGTTGTCGAGAATGAAGCGCTTGCTGGCGAGCGCCGAGTGGGACTCCCCAATCACCACCCCCGAGGTGTTTTCGTACAATTCCTCGATAAACATGCTCAACGGAGTGTCGGTCTTCACTTCAGGCAAAAGCACCCGCTCGGGTAAGGCGAGCGTGAGCACCGAGCGCGCGTCTTTCTGCAACGTACTCGCCAGTTCAAAGAATCTCTCACGTACCTCCACCAGATGACTTTCCACGAAGAAATAGTCGGGGTTAAGGCCTCGGTGACGGAAGTGGGCAAGGTCATGAAAGGTGGTCTGCATGTCGGCAGGCACTTGATAGCGGTTGTCGATCAGTGACTGCTGAATGGCGCCCAGCGGGTAGTCGTTGCTCCAGCTCGTGGCATCGGCGCGGGTCCAGTAGCCTGCCGGACTCCATTCAAAACCGTGCTCACCGGTATAAGGGTTCAGCTCGTTCCTGCGATGGGAGACGATGGCGCGGCGGTTAGGGTCAAGGCCCCATGCCATGGGTGAGCGCCGTTCAAGCAACCCATACAGAGCATCGTCCAGCGAGGTCTCGGATGGACTCACAGGCGACGATGCGCCGGCTACATTGTCGATGTTCGGGTTGCCGATCTGTGCCTTGAAATCCGCACGCGACGCAGCGCTGCTGATGACGGCATCGCTGTCCACGGATATCTGGATCGGCGTGCCCAACGGCACGTCTTCGACGCGCAGGCTGAGTACCCCCTGCAGTTCACTGATGCCTGGCCGTTGCTGCCAGGTGTTGGCTGTGCGGTGGTCGAGCAGGGCGATCCAGCGTCGGCCAGGGTGCGCCTGAACGTCGCCACTGATGACCTTGTTACCGAAGAAAACCGCCATCTTTTGCGGCGCGAGGGCGTCGCCGGCAGCGGATGCCACTTCGTTGTCGGCATAGTCGTAACTGACCGATGAGCTGAATGGCCGAACCTCAATGCCGTTTCGGTGTGCGGCTTTGATCAGGTGGTAATAGTCGTATTTGTCGCTGCCGTTTTTGAGCGCGCCCTCGTTCACGGTCTCCAGATAATGCTTGAGCGTGTGGGAGCCACTGCGCGTTTTGCTGCCAAGCGCCTTGTATTTCTGAAGCTTGTGCGTGTGCTGGTCGGTCTGCAGATGTTCGATGTACAGCACCTCGACCTTGCGCTCCGCCAGCAACGGCATGTGGTCGATCAGCAGCTGTTTGCTGGCGATGGACGTCGGCGCTTCGCCAATCACCAGACCGCTCGACTGCTCCAGTGCTGCGTCGAAAAAAGCCTGTGGCGTCACGTCATCTGCCAGGACCGGCAAATCGGGTTTACCCGGCAGGGGCGGATGCTCGAAGAATGCCTTCGCATCGCGGTAGAGGTTGTGGCGCAGGGTCTGGTAGGTCGAACGGCCACCCTGGAAAATGTCCTCGAAAAACTCATGCAGGCCAAAGGGTCCCTCATCAAAGCGCTCAGCCTGCCGCGGGCTCACGATGCCAAAGATGTAAGGTTGCAGCGATTCCGGCATTTCGTAATCGCTCACGTCGCCCACGGCTGTGGCGGGGCCTGCCGGGGTTTCGTCCAGACGGCTGAACGACGGGAAAACGCCGCCGCGCAATCCTGCGGCCTCAAGCATTTGCCACTGCCCATGACTGTTGAGGCGCACCGTTTGCCGGCCGAAGAATGCAAACGGGTTACGCGGGTCAACAATTTGCCAGGCGGCCAGCCGGACGTCGTACTGGACCTGGTATGTCTGGCCCTGCATTGAAATGTAGAAATTGCCGTCAACGACGCTGACACCCTGCCCGTGCGGGCGGCTCAGAGGGACGGCGTCCGCCAGAGATACATCAACGGCGTGAAGCGGATGTGCGAGCGTGTTCGCGCCCCGCACCGGTGCGCTGTCCTGCTGCAGTGCTTTCCATACGCCGGTGACGTCGGTTTGCGCGAAGTGACCCGTGGGCTGAAGCGTTTCGGGGATCAGCGCGTGGGTCCGGTGGAGCGGAACGTGGCGGTTGAGAGATTGCGGCGCGGCCCAGAACAGTTCGTTCTCCACCACGATCGGCTGCAGCGTCTCATCGGTGGTATGGGCAATCGAACGTGCATACCTGCCGGCCGCATTCTGGCTGGTCAGGTCCTTGAGCACATCCCCCAGCCCTTTCATTCCGGAGTGCAGATCGCCCGCAGCGCCCGCCGTGTTCAGCCAGGCGCTGAGCACGTAGAAGCTGGCGGTGGCGTGATCCCGCTCGTCGAGGGCTTTTAATGCGCGATAACCATCCGCGCCCGCGATGATCATGCCGACGGCAAAGCTGGCGGGCGGGAAGGGCAGGGTCACTGCAGTCGCGATCAGCTCCAGGCTGCTCCAGACCTGTCGGCAGAGCATGTCTGCACGACCGGTCTGGGTGTCCGCGACATCCTGGAGCTTGCGCTCGATCACCTGGTTGAAGCACACGTCATACAGGTTGCTGAAAGGCTCGCTCGGCAGCGCGGGTTTGCGACCACCGCCTTTCTTCAGTTCAGCCAGAGCAAAGGCCAGCGGCATCCCGGCCTTCAAGCGGGCGCGGCTGAGGTAGTAATCGCCCATGCCTGCGCCCAGCAGTGTGTTGCTGAACATGGTGAGTGGACGGAAGAGACGACCGTCCGGCGCCTGCGGCGTGTACAACAGAACCTGTTCCAGCGAACTCGCGTCAGGCGGCGCGAGCAGGAAGCAGCCGTGAATAATCTCTGCACGGGAGGCGATAACCATCACGTCCACGTTCAACTGCAGGGGATAGACGGGGTAGCGCAGGCGCTCCGCCGGGCTGCTGTGATGCATATTGAGGATGGAAGTGGTGAGCCAGCCCAGTTGCGAGGCGTCGATGTGGCCTTCGAGGAAACTGCGCAAGGCGTCGGCGCGCATTTGCAGTTGTGTCAGCAGCAGGCTCTGTTGGCGGCGCCAGTCGTAACCCTCGCTTGCAGGTGCCAGCAGCTGTCCACGAATCATCGCGATGTACTGATCGGCGACCCATTGACCGCGAACCGAGCCGGCCACCTTTTCCGGACTCAGCGGCGTGAGGTCGACGCCCTCGGGGCCGGTGAAGGTGGCGGTGGTATCGGCAGCCGGTTTGAGCAGGCCAAGTGTGTCGTCGTAACCGTCGCGCAGCATCTGGGTATATGACAGAGTTTCGCGGGGTGTATGAATGATGATGCGGTCAGGGTCCACCGCTTCGGGCGGCAGGCCCAGCAGCGCGTTGATCTTGCGGCTGGCAGTCTGATGAACGTAGGTGTTGAAGTCGGTCACCTGGGTGTTCGGGGCGGCTTGGTAGGCTTCACCCGCCGCCACGATCGCCTCTTCCAGTGCCACCATTTTCTGACGCTGCTCGGCGGATGCCCGCAGGAACCAGTCCGGTGTGTGCAGCCGTTGCTCGGAGAGCATCACCTCAACGCGGGCCGACACCAGTGCACGCAAACCGCTGTTGTAATCAGGGAGGGGTGCGTAGCTGATCCAGTCCTGGGCAGGCGCAGGCTTTTCGCTCAAATCCTGCAGCTGGTCTTTCAGGGCGTCCCTTCTGCTCGCGGTGATCTGTTCCAGCAGGAACGGGTTCATGTCGGCGGACCGGCTCCAGCTCACGAGCTCGCCGAGCAACTGGCGCTCGTTGTCGAAGCGTTGGAAATGCCGGCCGCGCGGGCTGTCCGGAGTGAACATCAGCAACCCGTCCAACTGTCCCGATGCATCGAGCTTGCGCAACATCAGCATGTTGCTCAGGGTGTCACGGCCATTGAGCTTGATCTGTTGAACGGTAACGGCCGGGTTTGTCGGGGCGGCGGTGTCCGGATTCAGTGACTCGATGAGGGCCAGGTCGGAAGGTTGAATGTGGCCTTGCAACTCTGCCCCACGGGCCTGCGCGATGAGCTGATGATGCATCGCTTCGCTCATCAGGCGCTGTGTGGCTGGCGAGCCGAGCGCCTGGCGCTGGGCGGGTCCGAAACGGCTCCGCAGGTCCAGCTCGGTGATGACGTCGACGAGGTACGCCGGGGTCAGTTCACTGTACTCAGGGTCAAGCGGCAGGCGGTTATAGGTGATTTGGCTATGGGTCTGGAAGGCCGAACCTGCCGCTGTGTCACCGGGGTGCAGGCCGTAAAGCGCCAGGTGCGTCAGCGTTCGGCTGACGGTGTAAGTTTCACCGGTGACGGGCTGCGTTCGTTCGGTGCTGATCAGGACCTCGTTCGGATCAAGGTCAATCCCCAGATCATTGGCCAGTCGTGCGCGCAGACGGCTTCGCGCGAACTGTTGCGGGGACGCGGCGCCGTCCATGATGCTCATCAATGCGCTGCGCGCGTGCTCGTAACTCATCAGGCCCGAGGCGTAACGCTCGCGTTGCTCGGTGCTGGCCAGTTCAAGCCAGTCCGGGCGTGCGCGGCGTGCTTCGCGGTGGGCGCGGCGATCCTCGGCAGCCACAATGGCGCCGTCAGGGCCCCAGGATTTCGGCTGGCGGAGCAGTTCTTCAAGTCTGGCCAGCAGGGTCTGAGGCGACAGGCTGTGGGCGGTCTCGAACAGCGCGTCGATGTCTGCACGCTGCCTGGCGAGCAGATGATCAAAGGCGTGATCGTAGGGTGATCCCTTGATGGACGTTAGGTGAAAGTCTGAAGGGAGGGTGGTTTCCAGAAACACATCGCCCCCGGATGAGACCTCGAGCCATGCATCGCGCGTGCTGTCGCGCATCAGGCGCAGGAGAGGCAGGCGCAGGAGTGGGTGATTGATGCGACGGGCGAGTGCTTGCTGCAGTGCCTGGTTCGAGACAAAGCCTTCAACGCCCTGTCCGGGCAACCAGAGCAGGGTCTGCCCCGGTTGGGCGGTCGCAACGATCGCGCCGGGGAATTCGATGCGACGCTGTGCATCGAGCTGGAGTTCGAGGGCGCTGAAAACGACGTGCTCCCCCGCATCCATACCCGGCAGGCAGCGGGAATAGTCGCGGTGCAGTTCGCCTTCTTCGATGTTCAGCAGCAGGTCATCGCGCAGGGTCAGTTCGAGGCAAGTCACGAACAGCTCGCGCCGCGAAATGTCACGCGCACTGGCCTGCGCCCAAAAGCGCACGCTGGCCGAGTGCAGAAGCGCTGCCTGCTCCAGGGGCGGGAGGCCGGATGATGCGTCAGTGAGATTCTTTGCGTCCGGTAGCTGCTGACATTCGGCGTCGAGAACAGCGGCGAGCGTTGTCAGCCGATCCAGCGCAGGCGGGTTGGTTGAAAATGTATCCATGGCGTTAAGCATTCCTGAGTGAGCTCCGCGCGAAAGGGCAGGCGCGAGCCGGGCGAGAGCCCGATGATTCGTTCAGCCACAAATCAATCAGAACGCCGGTGCGTGTGGTGCTAAATAGTTAACGCACAAGGTGAGGGGTGAAGGTGTAGGACCGGCTTCAGCCGGGAAGACGTCAAGTGCCATGTCACAAAATCAACGGCGTACACCCTGGCCGCCTCCCGGCTAAAGCCGGTCCCGCACGAGCATCGCGCGGCACTTCATTCCCTGCGACCACTTCCAGAGCCATTACGCTATAATCCCGCCCTTTAGCTGTCTGCCGCCGTGGCGCCAGACACACCTTATTTGTCAGGCGCGTGATGCCTGCATGCAGACTTAAGAGGCTAGACCCTAGTGGCATTGACGATTCTTGGCCTGTCCGGCGCCCTTAGCCATGATCCTTCCGCAGCCCTGTACATCGACGGCAAGTTGGTTGCAGCGGCCGAAGAAGAGCGTTTCGTTCGCGACAAGCATGCCAAGAACCGCATGCCCTATGAATCAGCGAAGTTCTGCCTCGAACAAGCAGGCATAAAGCCTTCCGATGTTGACGTCGTCGCCATTCCTTTCGCGCCCATCAGCCTGTTCGGCGAAGCGCGCTGGCACTACGCCAAACGCTACTGGTATGCACCGGACCGCGCACTCGACGCGATTCTGATGGGCAACCGCCGCTACAAGCGCTACCGCAACAAGATCGTCTGGTGCCTGGAACAACTCGGTTTCGATCCGAAAAAAATCAAGATCGAACCGGTTGAGCACCACCTGGCCCACGCCTCCAGCGCGTACCACTGCTCCGGTTTTAAAGAGAAAACCGCGATCCTTGGCATCGACGGCAAAGGTGAGTACGCCACTACGTTCTTCGGCTACGGCGAAAACGGCAAGATCCACAAGATCAAGGAATTCTTCGATCCGGACTCCCTCGGCGGCCTGTATGGCGCGATCACCGAATTCCTCGGTTTCGAGATGCTCGACGGCGAGTTCAAAGTCATGGGCATGGCGCCATACGGCGACGCGACCAAATACGATTTCTCGCGCCTGGCCACGTTCGAAAACGGCGAACTGGTGATCAACACCGAATACGCCAACGTCATCGGCCTGCGTCGCTACAAAGAGAAGGGCAAAGGCTTCTACTTCTCGCCGAAACTGATCGAGTGGCTAGGCCCCAAGCGCGAAGGCGACATCGCCGACGAGCCGTACATCCATTACGCCGCCAGCATGCAGGCGCTGTTCGAGAAGCTGTCGCTGCAGATGATCGACCACTATCTGGGTGACATCCTCAAGGAAACCGGCAAGCTCGCCTTCGCTGGCGGCTGTGCGCTGAACGTCAAGCTGAACCAGAAAATCATCGCGCGCCCCGACGTCAAAGAGCTGTTCGTCCAGCCCGCGTCGGGTGATGCCGGCACAGCCGTTGGTGCCGCTGCCTACGTTTCCCACGCGCGTGGCGTGCCGGTCGAGAAAATGGAACACGTTTACCTCGGCCCGTCCTACAGCAACGAAGACGTGATCGCTGCCTGCGCCCGCCACCCGAGCAAGCCGGCCTGGCGCCAGATCGACAACACCCCCGAGCGCATCGCCAAGATCATGGTCGCGGGCAACCCGGTGGCCTGGTTCCAGGGCCGCATGGAATTTGGCCCGCGCGCTTTGGGTGGTCGTTCGATCATCGGCTGCCCGAGCATTGCCGGCGTCGCCGATCGCATCAACCATCAGATCAAGTTCCGCGAGCGCTGGAGACCTTTCTGCCCGTCGATGCTGGACACCGTTGCCCCGCAGATGATCAAGATCGATCACCCGGCGCCGTTCATGACCTTCACCTTTGAAGTGGCGGAAGAGTGGAAAACCCGTGTGCCGGAAGTCGTCCACGAAGACGGTACCTCCCGCGCTCAGGTGCTCAAGCGCGAGTACAACCCGCGTTACTACGACATGATGAAGGCACTCGAGGACCTGACCGGCAACGGCGTCTCGCTCAACACCTCGCTCAACCGTCGCGGCGAGCCCATGATCTGCTCGCCTACCGATGCGCTGAACATGTTCTTTGGCTCCGATCTGGAGTACCTGATCATGGAAGACATTCTGGTAGTCAAAGACGGCGTGGAAGGATCTGGACTTGACTGAAACACTGATCAGCGTCGTGATTCCCGCATACAACTATGCCCATTCCCTGCGTCGCGCAGTGAAATCGGTATTGGCGCAGATTCATGACGCTTCTGCTGATCTGCTGGTGATAGATGACGGTTCCACCGACAACACATCAGAGGTGCTCGCGAGGCTTTCCGCCGAGAACCCTGGGCGCTTTCGAGTGCTGCATAAGCCCAATGGTGGGTTGTCTTCAGTACGCAACCGCGGCATAGAAGAAACCACAGGTCTGTACCTGGTGTTTCTTGACGCAGATGACGAAATGGCCCCGGGTGCACTGGCGGGGCTCGACAGTCATATCGCACGCCATCCCGACACTCATTTGGTGATCGGCGCGCACTGGTCGATGTTCGCCGATGGCCGACGCAGTTTGCAGGTTGCCAAGCCGCTACCGGCGGCGGCACGACAGAGAGTCAAAGGCTATTTGCTGGACAAGACCTTCTCCATCTCAAACGGTGCCTGTGCCATGCATCGCGACGTGTTTGCGCCGGGTAACTATCCCGAGCATCTGCGCAATGTCGAAGATCTTCCCGTCTTCGCTCAGGTCCTGGCGCGCTTTCCCTGCACGGTGCTGGATCAGCCGCTGGCGTTCATTTACAAACACTCCGACAGCATGCGTCATGACTTGCGCCAGAGCCTGGCGGCGGGCACCGTGCAAGTGGTGTGCGAGGTGTTCTCGGCCCAGCGGATGCCCGTTGAGTTTCATGACCTGCGTCAGGCATTCATGGCGCAGCGTTGCCTCTCATTGTTTCGTGATTGTTATTCCCACGGCGAGTACACACTGGCCAGGAAGTTTTATTTCATGGCGTTGAAGGCGCACTGGCGCACGTTCGCGCGCTGGTCATATACACGCAAAGCCTTGCGTTCGTTGTTTCGATAACCGGTTTCAGTTTTGCGCATGTAGCTGAGGGAAGGTAATGAAAGCGGCAGTTGTTAAAACCGGCGCCCAGGTCTCCGGGTGGGTCCGCGAGCATCCGGTTCGGCTGGCATTCCTGGGCAGCATCCTCCTTTCGCTGATTGCAGTCCTGGGCACGGCAACAGTCGGGCGTGACGCAGCCCTGTACATCGATATCGCGCAACGAGTCGCCGAGCACGGCACGCAAGCTGCCTGGCAATCCTTTGACTGGCCGTGGTTCTCCCTCCTGCTGGCCGGTACCCACCTCGTGCTGCACCTGCCTCTGGAACTGAGCGCCTACCTCTGGTGTGGCCTTTTCTTCGCCGGCGTCAGCGCTTTGATGGTTGATTGCGTTCGTCAGCGTTCGGCAGCGCTCGCCCCTTGGGCCTGCCTGGTGATGCTGGCAATGCCAGCCGTTAACTCGTTTCGCAACGACATCATTCGTGAATGCGGCTTCTGGTTCTTCTGCACGCTGGCGATCTGGCTCGCACTGCGTTGGGATGCCCGTGGCGGCTGGCTGCGCGCAGCTTTTATCCACGTGGCGATCCTCTGCGCCATGTTGTTCCGGCTTGAGGCGCTGCTGCTGATCCCGGCATTGGCGCTCTGGCAATTGCCGGGATTAAGGGATGCTGCCAGCCGCAGGCAGGTGTTTCAGTTTGCACTGCTGCCAGCGCTTGGCTTAATCGCGGTCGTGGTCTCAGGCGCGTTCCTGTCCGGACGCCTGATGATCTATCTGGATATGCTCAATCCCCACACTGTTCTGGCGTCCTTTGATCTGCTGTCGAACCAGTTCGCCAACTCCCTGATCAACAAGTATTCGCAGGACGAAGCCGGACGCATCATTTTCTTCGGCATCCTGGCCTCCATGCTGATCACTTTCGTCAAACTGATGGGCCCCTTCGCGTTGCCGTTCGTGCTGCGCAGGAACTGGGGCGTGTTGGGTGCATACTGGCGCGATTATCGGCCCTTCGCCTGGGCGGCGCTGCTGTACCTGATCGTGCTGGTGCTGTTTTATGTCAAAGAGCAGTTCATGAACAGCCGCTACATGAGCTTTCTGAGTCTGCTTTTTGTGCCGTTAATGGCAATGGGATTGGCATCGTTTGTTGGGCAGTTCCCGCGCCTCGGCAAGGCGCTTGTTGTTGTAGCGCTGCTCGTGATGCTCTCAAACGTGATAACGACCGGTGCCGGGAAGACCCATTACGTGGAGGCCGGCCGCTGGATGTCGACCCACGTCGAGGCGAGCGCTCCTGCCTTCGTTGACGACGGGCGCATCAGTTATTACGCCGGCCGAGGTTATGTGATTCCGGGGTTGACTCGGGAGCAAGCGATGTCTCCGCAGCACGCGGACGAGTATCAATACTTCCTTATCGACGCGAAAGAGAACGAGCCATGGCTCGTAGAGTGGCTTGAAGCACGCCATCTCAGGGTGTTGGCGCACTTTACCAATCGCAAGGGCGCAACCGTTCTGGCTATCGGTCGATAGGGGCGGTCAGCAGCAGTTGCAGGCGCTCGGTCATCGTCGACTGTCTGTCAGTCGGCATACCTTGGGTATAACCCTGCAAAAACGCCGCGCCCTGATCACTGCCAAGCAGCCACTGCTTGTCCTGTTCGTAACGTAATAAGTGGGCGAAGTTGCGCAGGCGCTTGCTGTCACTCAACGCGAGTTTCTGGCAGCGCAGGTCCGCGATGTCGATCAAGCCGAGTTCATTGCCCGGCGTGAGCACAACGTTCCCCAGGTGCAGCGAGCGAAAGTAAACGCCGCGATCGTGCAGGTGAGCGATAAACGTACCCAGGTCAGCACGCAGTGGCGCTCTTTCACCGTGCTGGTTCAGCACCTGGCGGATGGTCAGGCCGGGCAGTGGCGTATAGCGCACGCCGTCGCGGCTGATGCTGGCAATTCGGTAGGTGGCGATGACATCGGGGCAGGGAATGCCGCGCTTTTTGAGGGCGTCGATGTTGTCGGCGAAGCGTTGCGCATAGGGGAACAACAAGGCCGAGCTGATCAGGCGCTTGCGGCGGAACAGTTTGAGAATGGTGCCGTCCTCAAGCAACAGAACCTTGTCCCCGGATCCGTCCGCTTCGAGCACGGTGGCGTTTTCTCGCAAGGCCAGATAGGCGCTGTGTTCCATTGGGTGCATCGGCATACTTACCTGAACAAATGCGGCATGTTACCCGAGTCCGCCCCGCTTGGGTCGCAGCAGGGGTCGACAAATATGGGTTGTGCTACCATGCCCGCCTAATTTTTTCGTGCGGATTCCCATGAGCAGTCCTGATCCTCAAGCTAAAACGACCCTGGCGATTTACTTCCGCCTGTTGACCTATGTGCGGCCGTATATAGGCCTTTTCTGCTTGAGCATTGTCGGCTTTCTTATCTTTGCGTCTACCCAGCCGATGCTGGCCTATATCCTCAAATACTTCGTCGATGGCCTGTCCAATCCCGAAGCCAGTCTGTTCCCCGGCAACCCTTATATTGGCCACCTGCAATTGCTGCAGGCGGTGCCGCTGATGATCGTTCTGATCGCAGCGTGGCAAGGTGCCGGCTCGTATCTGGGCAACTTCTTTTTGGCCCGCGTCTCCCTCGGGCTGGTGCATGACCTGCGGGTCGTGCTGTTCAACAAATTGCTCACCCTGCCCAACCGCTTTTTCGACAACAGCAACTCCGGGCACCTGATCTCGCGCATCACGTTCAACGTGACCATGGTCACCGGCGCTGCCACCGACGCGATCAAAGTCGTGATTCGTGAGGGCATGACGGTCATCTTCCTGTTCGGCGCGCTGCTGTGGATGAACTGGAGACTGACCCTGGTGATGCTGGCAATACTGCCGCTCATCGCCGTCATGGTGAACAGCACCAGCAAGAAGTTTCGCAAGCAGAGCAAGAAGATTCAGGTGGCCATGGGCGACGTGACCCACGTGGCGTCGGAGACTATCCACGGCTATCGCGTGGTCCGCAGCTTTGGCGGTGAAGACTATGAAAAGGCCCGCTTCGAGAAGGCCAGCAGCAGCAACACCAAAAAGCAGCTGGCGATGACCAAGACTGGCGCCGTTTACACGCCAATGCTGCAACTGGTGACCTACAGCGGCATGGCCATCGTGATGTTCCTTGTCCTTTATCTTCGCGGCGATTCGTCGGCGGGCGATCTGGTGGCCTACATCACCATGGCTGGCCTGCTACCCAAGCCGATCCGCCAGTTGTCGGAAGTCAGCTCCACTATCCAGAAAGGCGTCGCCGGTGCTGAGAGCATCTTCGAGCAACTGGATGAGCAGACAGAGCAGGACCTGGGCACCGTAGAGCGCGACAAGGTTTCAGGCCGTCTGGAGGTCAAAAACCTTACGTTTACCTATCCGGGGACGGAAAAGCGCGTGCTGGACGACGTGAGTTTCGTTGCTGAAGCCGGCCAGATGGTCGCGTTGGTGGGCCGCTCCGGCAGCGGCAAATCCACGTTGGCGAGCCTGATCCCGCGTTTCTATGATCACGTGCAGGGCCAGATCCTCCTTGATGGCGTCGAGACCCAGGACTACACCCTGCGCAGCCTGCGCCGTCAGATTGCGCTGGTGAACCAGAACGTCACGCTGTTCAACGACACCATCGCCAACAATATCGCTTATGGCGATCTGGCCGGCGTGCCGCTGGAAGAGATCAAGAAAGCCTCGGCCGATGCCTACTCCGACGAGTTCATCGACAAGTTGCCTCAGCAGTACCAGACCCTCGTCGGCGAGAATGGCGTGCTGCTGTCTGGCGGTCAGCGTCAGCGACTGGCGATTGCTCGCGCGCTGCTGAAAAATGCGCCGCTGCTGATTCTCGACGAAGCGACTTCGGCGCTGGACACCGAATCCGAGCGTCATATCCAGAAGGCGCTGGAGAAAGTCATGCAGGGCCGTACCACCCTGGTGATCGCCCACCGCCTGACCACCATCGAAAAAGCCGACGTCATTCTGGTGATGGACGAAGGCCGAATTGTCGAACGCGGCTCCCATGACGAGCTGCTGGCCAAGAACGGTTACTACACGCGCCTGCACGCCAAACAGTTCGAAGAAGACGAGCCTGCCGAAATCGACCGGGCAGTCGATGCATGCTGAGTCACTTGCGCGCATGGCGTGAGCGAGGCTGGACCCCGATCGATGCAACGACCTACGCCACCGCGTGGCAGCAATTCGGCGGCAGCGTAGCCACGCACCCGCAGGTGATCGAGCGTCTGGCCGGGCTTGCGGATATTCCGGTGGGTTATCTGGGGTGGCTGCAAGATGGCAACGTCGTCGCTGCGGTTGCCTGCTGGGGCCGGGATCTGGCGCTGGCGAAGAAGGTACTCAAGCAGCGTGATCGGCGGGTGTTCGATCTGGGCAACGCAGAAATCATTCTGCCGATCGCCCCGGGTGTGACCGTTCCTGTGCGCCAGCGCATGAGCTACGTATCGGAGCTGAACGCCGGTCAGGTCGACACCCTCAAGCCTCAAGCCGAGAGCCTGGCGATCGCCCGCGCGCCCGAGGACTATTCCAAGAAATTCCGCTACAACCAGCGCCGCGAACAGCGCTTGCTTGAAGAGGCGGGCGGGGTCGTGCAGCCGATGCTGGATTTCACGTCCGAGGAACAAGCGCGCATTTACTCAAGCCTGTTTCATGCGCGCTGGGGCTTCGACGTGCCGGGCAAGGATCACCTGGCCAAGGTGTTCGAGCTGATGCGCGAGTTCATGACCGGCTCGATGATTCTGCTGGAAGGCAAGCCCATTGCCGCTCAGGTCCTCTACAGAGTCGAGTCGCCACATTGGGTTTCGGTGGAATACATCAACGGCGGTGTCGATCCGGCCCATCAGGCGCTGAGCGCCGGCAGCGTGCTCAGCTTCGTCAACACCCAGAACGCCTGGGCTGACGCGAGGGCGGTGAACAAGCCATTGCGCTATTCCTTCGGCCGCTCCGATCGCGAATACAAAGACCGCTGGTGCCAGACGGTGCCTGTCTACAAGGTTGGATGACATGTCCGGGCGCAAGCAGCAGCTTCTGAAACGACATCGGCGCAACAAGCGTCTGGCGCTGATCATCGGTCTGGTACTGCTGATCGGCATTGGCATCTGGGTCGCGTGGTGGCTGGTGCCTTTGCTGATTGTCGCTGCCTGGGTGGCCCACGAGGCCTGGTTCTCCGACCATCTGTTTTATTCGCCCAAGTGCGATTACCATTATCAGTTTCCCGACGCGGCCCAGGCGCAGGCCGTTTCCGTGGTCAATGGCATGCTGCAACTGAGTGAGCCGTTGGCCGAAGGCGAAACGCTGCTGCTGGAGCTTGATCTGCGCAGCAGCTGGCTCGGTCGCTGGCTGGACCCTTACGTGTTGGCAGGCGACGACCGCCAGGATTTCGAACGAGGGTTTGCCGGGCGTCGCTACGTGAACCTCACCGGTCAGCGAGACGTGGTCGAAGACAGCACGTTGCGCCTCAAAGGCGGGTTCTGCCGCATCGCCGATACGGGCCGTTTGTACGTGCTGAGCAACCCGGACTACCGTCAGCAGCGGTTGATGGTACTCGCACCCCACGCTGACGATGCCGAACTGGCAGCCTTTGGCCTGTACAGCCAGGCCGCTGATTGCAGCATCGTTACGGTGACTCAGGGCGAAATCGAGGCCGAACGCTACGAACAACTGGGGCTGAACCGCGCCGATGCCGCGCGGCTCAAGGGTCGTCTGCGTACGTGGGACAGTCTGGCGATTCCGTTGTGGGGCGGTGTGCCGCAGAGCCAGTGCGTGCAACTGGGCTACTACTGCCTGCAACTGCCGGCCATGGCGCAGTCGCCGGATCAGCCGTTTGGCTCTCGCGATTCGGCAGAGACCGACATCCGCAGCGCGCGGCAGCACAATCCGTTGCCGTTGCCAGGGGATCAGGACGGCGCGCCGACCTGGAACAATCTCGTGGCCGACCTCGCTGCGCTGCTGGACGCCTATCGCCCGGACGTCATTGTCATGCCGCATCCGCAACTCGACCCCCACGCCGACCACATCGCCACGACTCAAGCGTTATATGAAGCGGTGAGCAGAAGCGCGCACACGCCCGAGGTGGCGCTGTTCTACGCCAACCACCTGCACGACAACGACCGCTGGCCCATGGGGCTGGCCGGTAAAGGTGTCGCGCTGCCGCCGTTTGTCGAAGCGCCTTCGGTTGATCAATTATGGAGTACGTCGCTCAGTTCGGACGTTCAACTCGATAAGGCCATGGCCCTGGCGATGCAGCATGACCTACAGGGGTCGCCACCCCTGAAGAGGCGCCTGCGCCGGCAGATTCAACGCTGGCTGGCCGGTCGCGAATGGCCGCTGACGGGAGACGACGAATTCTTCCGCAAGGCCGTACGGCGGCATGAGGTGTTTTGGGTCCGGCGCTTTCCGCGCCCGTAACTGCAACAGTCGATGCACCGTTTAAAGCGCCATTAGACGCGCTGTTTGAAGCACTAAGGGATTCGAGGTCAACCGGCCAGCCAGCGCTGATCGCTGTGCTAAGATTCCGTCCTTGTCCATTTCTGCCACGGGTTGTTCGATGAAGTTGTCCATGCCGCGTTTTGATCAGGCTCAAGTGTTAGTTGTCGGCGACGTCATGCTCGACCGCTACTGGCACGGTGGCACTTCCAGAATCTCCCCTGAAGCGCCGGTTCCGGTGGTCAAAGTCGACCAGATCGAAGACCGTCCGGGTGGCGCGGCCAACGTGGCGTTGAACATTGCAGCGCTGGGCGCCAAGGCGTCACTGGTCGGCGTCACCGGCACCGACGAAGCCGCCGACAGCCTGGGCAACAGCCTCAAGGCCGCTGGTGTGATCGCCAGTTTCCAGCGCATCGCTCATCAGCCCACCATCGTCAAATTGCGCGTCATGAGTCGGCACCAGCAGCTGCTGCGTATCGACTTCGAAGAACCCTTTGCCACTGATCCCGAGGCCCTGAGCCGAGACGTTGATGCCTTGCTCGATGGCATCAAAGTTCTGGTCCTGTCCGACTACGGCAAAGGCGCGCTGAAGAATCACCAAGTCCTGATCAAGGCGGCCCGGGACCGGGGCATTCCCGTACTGGCCGACCCGAAGGGCAAAGACTTCGCGATCTATCGCGGTGCCAGCCTGATCACGCCCAACCTCAGTGAATTCGAGTCCATCGTCGGCCATTGCGTCGACGAGGCAGAGCTGGTCGCCAAAGGCGGGGCGCTGATGAAGGACCTCGATCTGGGTGCGTTGCTGGTCACCCGTGGCGAACACGGCATGACCCTGCTGCGTCCGGATCAGCCGACCCTGCATCTTCCGGCCCGCGCGCGTGAAGTCTTCGACGTGACCGGCGCTGGCGATACGGTTATTTCCACGCTGGCAGCGGCCATTGCAGCGGGCGAGGAGCTGCCTCATGCAGTCGCCTTGGCGAACCTTGCGGCGGGCATCGTCGTAGGCAAACTGGGCACCGCCGCGATCAGCGCACCCGAGTTGCGTCGCGCCATCCAGCGCGCCGAAGGTTCCGAGCGCGGCGTGCTGACCCTCGATCAGTTGCTGCTGGCGATTGACGATGCCCGTGCCCACAACGAAACCATCGTGTTCACCAACGGCTGCTTCGACATTCTGCACGCCGGCCACGTCACCTACCTGGAACAGGCCCGCGCGCAGGGGGACCGGCTGATCGTGGCCGTCAACGACGACGCGTCGGTCAGCCGCCTGAAAGGCCCGGGACGCCCGATCAACAGCGTGGATCGACGCATGGCGGTGCTGGCAGGTCTGGGCGCGGTGGATTGGGTGATCAGCTTCCCCGAAGGCACCCCGGAAAACCTCTTGGCCCACGTGCGTCCGGACGTGCTGGTAAAGGGCGGGGACTACTCGGTCGATCAGGTCGTCGGCGCTGACATCGTCGCCTCCTATGGTGGCACCGTGAAAGTGCTGGGTCTTGTCGCCAACAGTTCAACGACAGCCATCGTCGACAAGATCCGCAGTCAGGACTGATCCGATGCTCACAGTGAAGAGTGGCAGTCTGTTGCCGCTGCCATTTATGTATTCGCAGTTCGGTATATGAACAAATGAAAGTCATGTTACTGGTGATGGATGAGCAGCGCGTCATCCTGGACGGCTTGTACGACACCGTGCGGCAGCATTGTGACGACTGCGTCATCTTTCGCCTGAGCAAGCAACAGCAACTGAATCTCGGGACATTTCTGGCCTCGGTCGACTATCAGAACTACGACCGGGTAGTGATCTTCTCCCGGGTCAAACGGCTTGCTCGCCAGCGCGCGGTGCTCAAGTGCATTCCGGGGCTGATTTTTCTTGAGCACGATGCTTATCAGAATTACATGAGCGCCAGCAAATACCACGGCATGTATTCGCGCCTGTACCGGCAGCTGCCGTGGAGTCGCGCGTTGCTGTCGGGTGCGGTGGTGGCGCGGCGCATGCGCGGCGAAGGCCTCGATGCGGTGTTCGTGTCCAAAGGCTACGACCAGGAAATGCTGCGCAACCTCGGTAAGCCTCGGGACATTCCGGTGGGCTTTCTGGGCAGCCTGAAAAGCCGTGAGTATTCACAGCGCAAGCAGTTGGTGGAGAACCTCGCGCAGCGCGCCGGCGTGCTGGTGACGCGCACGGCCTCTGGTGCCGAGTACCTTGAAACCCTCAATCGCATCAAGATTTTCGTCAGTGCCGACATCGGCATGGGCGAGTTCATGATCAAGAATTTTGAAGCCATGGCCTGCGGTTGCGTGCTGCTCGCGTGGAGTCAGGGCGAAGAGGACGATCTGCTGGGTTTCGAGGAGGGGCGCAACGTAATGTTCTACCGCTCCGAAGCCGAAGCCGTCGAGAAGATCCGGCTGCTGCAGAGCGACCCCGATCTTGCTGAGCGCATCGCTGGCGAAGGGCAAAGATTCGCCGAAGAGCGGTATGCCTTTGCCCGCGTTGGGCGCGATCTGGCCGATGAAATTCAGCGGCCAATGCGCCCGTGGCAGCGTCCATCGGCGCTGATCCGTGGCTGGGTCAAATTGCGCCATGGCATGCAGGTGCCCGCCTGATGCCGCCGCCGTCCAACCACGACAGCGCCGCCCCCAGTGAACCCCTTGTATTGCCGGGCGCCGACCAAGACGTATTCGGCGCGCTTCCCCCTGCGCTGCGCCAGTGCCTGGCGAAGGCTGCACGGGTCATTCTCATTGCCAACAACCCTGCCATCTCCCAGGCCGATTTCGATGCCTTGGGCGTGGGCGCCGACGATGTCGTGATCAGCTTCAATCTGTGCATCAAGGCCGCGCTCCTGAAGCCTGAAAGCGTCAACCTGTTCGTCCACGGCTTTAACGCGCCGGACTGCTACTTCTTCGGACTGCCTGCCTCGACGGGCGTCACGCAGCTCGCCGCCCAGCCTGGTGCGCGCAGCTTCACGCTGCTGGTGGGCTGCGCCGTGCCGCTGTGTCCGCTGCCTGACGTTGCGCTGTATTGGGACCGCATTCCTTTGCCGGCACTGGCCGAGCACTATCCGGTCGATCGCCCCAACGGCAAGCGCTTCGTCGGGCCCTCCACAGGGTTCAACGTGCTGGTGCTGCTCGACTGGCTGCGCGCTCATGCCGGTTACCCTTACAGGCTCATGACGCTGGGTTTTTCCAACGAAGCCGGCAAACTCTGGGGTGGGCACGCCTGGGACTATGAGCGCAACTGGCTGCTGGGCGCGGACGTCGAAGTGATCGCCCTCAAGCCCCGCAGTTGGTGGCGCAAGCTGCTATTTAGTAAATGAACAAGCCCGTCCGCCGCTTGAGCGCGCGTGTCCAGGCGCATCGCCATTGATCCCGGAGAGTTTGTCAGTGCTGAACATTGCGGTCGCGTTTTTTGGTATCCCGCGAAACTCGGAGATCTGTTTTCCTTCCATTGAGGAAAACGTCCTCGGCCAGTTGCCGAAGGGCAGCAACGTCAAATGTTTTTACCACCTCTACAAGATCGACGAAGTGCACAACCAGCGCTCGGCGGAGAAGGGTGAGCTGAAGGCTCAGAACTACGACGTTTTCCAACCGATGACAGGGTTTCTGGAGTCCACCGACGGCGTGCTGGATCGCTGGGATTTCGAGCGGGTCAAGGCGATGGGCGATACCTGGGGCGACGAGCACGTTTCCCTGCGCAATCTGATCTATCAGCTCAACTCACTGCACACCGTTACGGGCATGATGGAGTCGTTCGATCCCGACTTTGTGGTGTTCGTGCGCCCGGACAACTTCTTCCATTCGCCGCTGCCGGACTATATTTTTCATTCGCCCCACGCACGACGGCTGAACGCCTACATTCCGGACTGGCAGTGGTGGGGCGGGCTGAATGATCGTTTCGCCATTTGCGGCCGTGACGTCTATCGCGCCTATGGCAAACGGATCGAGCGCATCTTTGAGTTCTGCGAAGCAACAGGGCGCAAGCTGCACTCGGAGCGCTTGCTCAAGTACGTGTTGCTCAAGGCGGATGCCCGGGTGTGTACGCTGCCGACCACTGCCTCCCGTGTGCGCATTACCGGCGCCTTTGCCGAAGAGTCGTTCTCGCCCAAGCGCGGGATGGGCAAACGCGAAAACCGCTATTTTCACTTATTCGCCACGCTGCGCACCTGGCGTGACAAACGCCTCGCCGAGAAGCGCTAAGCGCGGCTTACTTGTGCAGGCCGCTGCGAACCAGTCTGACCAGCCGTCGCGCTTTGATCCGCAGCTTGGTCAGCCCTGACTTGGGCTTCTTCTTGGGCGTCATGCCCTGCTGCACCAGCCAGTCCTTCCAGCGAATCCGCTCCTCGCGCACCACCCAGCCCTCCTGGGGCGCGAAGCTCTCGGCCAGATAAAGCCCACGTGTACCGGCAGGCGAGAGCTTGTCGTTCTTCAGGGTGTACAGCTCGGGCAGCGGCGAGCCGTTTTCAAGCGGCATCAGATACAGATCCGGCTTGCTGCGATTGAGGCGCGCCACCAGCTCGTTGTTCTCCAGGCTCTCATCGACGTGGAAAAGGCTCAACGGACGAGCCTCTTTCGGCACCTCCAGGCGCATGTCATAGATCAACTGCAGTGAAGCGGTCGGCAAATGCACGTAAGCGCGTGGCCGCTCGATCAGGGTCAGGCTGCCGCAGCGTACCGGGAGTGCCGCGCCGGAAAGCGGTGTGAGACGAAAGGGCATCGCTTCGCGGTAATGCAGCGCTGCCGCATAGGGCGCCGGCAGCCAGGTTTCATTGAAGCGCCCGCCGAGCCAGCCTTGGGGCGTCTCGATCAGGCATTCCTCGGCCACTTCCTGCACCGCCGTGTGCAAGGGCAGGTTAAGCTCGTGGGCGGGTACGTAGCCGGAGATCAGCTTGAGCACCACATCGCCACGGTCCTGACGGCGCTGGCGAACCAGCACCCAGTAATCGCGGTTCTGCCACCGCAGCGTCAGGCGTACCGAGACGCCGAGATTGGCGAGCTCGGTGGAAAACCGTTCGCTGTCCTTTACGTCGATCTTGCGACGCCGCGCCAGGGTCTGGGTGAAATTCAGCGGCATCCCGACGCTCTGATAGGTCAGGCCTTCAGGGGTGGCTTCGACAAATAACGGCAGGGTCTTGAAGTTGCTGGGGTTTTTCCGAATCAGGGTTCGCGGCATATCGGCTCCTTCTTGCGTTGGGGTCGGCCGTGCGTCTCAGGGCTGACGACGGATCACGGCAGCGGCGGTTGCCACGTTATGGGCCAGATGCAGCGGGTTGATGGTGCCGACGATAGCACCGGTCACGCCGGGGTGTTCAAACAGCAGCTCGAAACTGGCACGCACAGGATCGACACCGGGACTCAGGCAAACGTGCCCGCTGGCCAGTGCTTTTTTGACCAGCACCCCTTTGCCGTGTGCAGCAGCGTAGTCGAGGACCGGCTTCTCGCCCTGTTCGTTGAGGTTGTACGTGACCATCGCGCAGTCGCCGCCCTGCAGGGCCAGCAACCCGCCTTCGACCGTTTTGCCGGAGAAGCCGAATCCGCGAATCTTGCCCTCGCGCTTGAGCTCGGCCAGGGTCTGATATACGGCGCATTCATTGAGCACGTGCAGGTCGTTGCCGTCGGAATGCACCAGCACCAGATCGATGAAGTCGGTTTCCAGGCGCTGCAGGCTGCGCTCCACCGACAGCCGCGTATGTTCGGCGCTGAAATCGTGCTTTGACTGACCTGCTTCAAATTCCTCGCCGACCTTGCTGATGATCACCCAGTCCTTGCGCTGGCCGCGCAGCAGCGGGCCGAGGCGCTCTTCACTGCGCCCGTAAGCCGGGGCGGTGTCGATCAGGTTGATGCCCAGATCCCGCGCCAGCTTAAGCAGCATCTGCGCCTCTACGTCGTCGGGAATCTTGAAGCCATTGGGGTACTTCACGCCCTGATCGCGGCCCAGCTTCACCGTGCCCAGGCCCAGGGGGGAAACGTTGATGCCGAGGGTGCCGAGCGGTCGATGGAGATCGTGCAGGGTCTTCATGGCAGCAGTTGATCCCAGACAGGAATGGCCAGCGGCGGCTTGGGGAAGTCGGTGTAAGGCGGTTGCGGGGTGGGGTGGATGTCATCCCGGGACAACGAGGCCAGCACGCGGTCGGCGAAGTCGGGGGCCAGCGCCAGCTTGGTAGGCCAGCCGACCAGTAATCGTCCCTGCTCGTCGACAAAGGCGTTATCCGGGCGTACCAGACCGCTTTGCTGCGGTTCGGCGCGGTCCACGCGCAAGGTGGCGAACTGCGCCTCGCTGAGGTCAACCCAGGGCAGCAGATTCGCGAGCTCTTTCTTTGCGGCGGCGATCTGCTCGGCGGGGTTGCGGGCAACGCCTTCGGCTTCGGCAATGTCGCCGCCCAGATACCAGACCCACTGGCCGTCTGCCGCCGGGTGCGTCGTTACCGTGATCCGAGGCTTCGGCCCGCCACCCAGGCAGTGGGCGTAGAGCGGCTTAAGCGTCGGTCCCTTGACCAGCACCATATGCAACGGCCGGCGTTGCATGGCCGGCTGGCTCACGTTCAGCGCCTTGAGCAGATCAGCCATTCCTTCGCCGGCGCTGAGCACCACTCGCTGCGCATGGATCTCGCGGCCGTCGACGCGCAGTCCGACCAGTTCGCCGTCTTGGCGTAGCGGCTCGATGTCCTGGCCCGCCAGCAAGCTGTCGCCTGCCAGTTCTGCCAGTTTTTTCACCAGGCTGGGGATGTCGATGACCAGCTCGGCCAGACGATACACTTTGCCTTTGAAGCGCGGATCCTGAAGCGCAGGCGGCAGGTCGCTGCCCTTGACCTGATCAACGCGGCCGCGCACGGCCTTGCTGGCGAAGAAACTGGTGAGATTGCCGGCGATGGTGCCGGGCGACCACAGGTAGTGAGCTTCCGAAAGCAGGCGTACGCCCGACAGGTTCAGCTCGCCTTTGCCTGCAAGCGCTTCGCGCCACCGACGCGGCATATCGGCGATCGCTTCGGATGCGCCAGAGAGCGCGCCGTGCAGCGCGTATTTGGCGCCGCCGTGGATGATCCCTTGGGATTTGAGTGTCTGGCCGCCACCCAGGCTGGCCTTTTCCACCACCACCGTCGAAAAGCCCTGATGCCGCAGTCGCGCGTTGAGCCAGAGACCGGCAACGCCCGCGCCTACAATCAGGACGTCAGTGGAAATAGCAGATGACATGGGCACCTCAAATGGCGAAACGAATGGCGGCATTATAGGGGAAGGGACTTTTCAGTAACCCCCTTAATGACCCGCCGTCTTCGAGAACAGCTGGATGACCACCACGCCTGCGACGATCAGCCCCATGCCGGCGATGGCTGGCAAATCCAGTTTCTGGCCGTAGATAAACAGTGCGGCGACGCTGACCATGACGATGCCCATGCCCGCCCACACCGCGTATGCCACGCCAACCGGAATGGTGCGCACCACCAGCGTGAGCATCCAGAACGCAATGCCGTAACCGACGATCACCAGCAGCAGCGGGATCGGCGTGCTCAGGCCTTTGACGGCTTTCATGGACACGGTGCCGATGACCTCGGCACAGATGGCGATGGCCAGCAGGTAGTACGCAGACATGGTGGAGCTCCTTTTCAATGGCCGTCATTAAAGCGGCTTACCCGGCACGGAACAACCGGCGCCTTTCGGGCTGGCGGGGTGGCGTCTGGCCAAATGCGCCGGGCATGATATGTGCGAAGCTCGATGGAAATCTGACAGCAATTGGCTGATAAACTCCGCGCCCATGAATAGAACCCTCTACAGCATCCTGTTCCACCTCGGCCTCCCCTTGATCGCCCTGCGCCTGTGGCTGCGTTCGCGCAAGGCCCCGGCCTACGCGCAGCGGGTCGGCGAGCGCTTCGCCATGGGCCTGCCCGCCATGCAGCGCGGGGGCATATGGGTGCATGCAGTGTCGGTGGGCGAGAGCATCGCCGCCGCGCCGATGATACGCGCGTTGCTGGTCCGCTATCCGCAACTGCCGGTCACCATCACCTGCATGACGCCGACCGGCTCGGAGCGCATTCAGTCGCTGTTCTCCAGCGAGCCGCGCGTCCAGCATTGCTACCTGCCCTATGACTTTCCGTGGGCCGCCGGGCGCTTTCTCGATCACATCCAGCCGAAGATCGGCGTGATCATGGAAACCGAACTGTGGCCCAATCACATTCATCAGTGTGCGAAACGCGGGATTCCAACGGTGCTGGCGAATGCGCGGTTGTCAGAGCGTTCCGCCCGTGGCTACGGACGATTCGCCCGCCTGACTCGGCCGATGCTCGCCGAGATGAGCCTGATTGCCGTGCAGACCGAAGCCGAGGCCCAGCGCTTCCGAGACCTGGGCGCTCGACCCCAGTGCGTCACCGTGACGGGCTCGATCAAGTTTGACCTGACCATCGATCCGCAATTGCTTGAGCGGGCTGTCCAGCAGCGTGAGCAGTGGCAGACCCTGCAGCGTCCGGTCTGGATTGCCGCCAGTACCCACGCGGGCGAAGACGAGGTGGTGCTGGCCGCCCATCGCACGCTGCTGCAAGCCTGTCCCGACGCGCTGTTGATCCTCGTGCCCCGTCACCCCGAGCGGTTCACCAGCGTGTTTGAGCTGACCCAGCAGCAGGGATTCACCAGCGTTCGTCGTTCGACGACCGAGCCGGTGACGCCGGAAACCTCGGTTCTGGTGGGCGACACGATGGGCGAGTTGCTTTTTCTGTATGCGCTCGCCGATATCGCCTTCGTCGGCGGCAGCCTGGTGCCCAACGGCGGTCACAACCTGCTGGAACCTGCGGCACTGGAAAAGCCCGTTTTAAGCGGCCCGCACCTGTTCAACTTCCTCGAAATCGCTGCGATGCTGCGTAATGCCGGCGCGTTGGATGAGGTCAGTGACGCGACCGGACTTGCCGCAGCAGTGGGTGGTTTGATCGACCATCCCGAGAAAGCAAAGGCGATGGCCGATGCCGGGCTGGCCGTGATGAAGGCCAATCAGGGGGCGTTGCAGAGGTTGCTGGACGGGATTGGACGGTTGTTGGGCTGATGTTGGCAAGCAAGCGGTCATCTGCAGGGCTTGCGCTTAACGACGGTCGTGCGCTCCGCGCAAATCCAATGCATGAGCGCGCTTGCCCTGGTCCTGGCGGTAAGCGGTAGCAGAGTTGTTGAGCGGGTCATGAAGGTGCTACCGGTAAACCTCCCGACGATTGCCCAGTTCGATGACCAAAATTGTTAGCTCGCCGTTTTGGATATCGCAGATCACTCGTAGATCCCCAATTCGATAGCGCCACAGCCCGCCCTTGGGACCTGTTAGCGCTTTGCCCACGCTGCAAGGGTCGTCTCTGATAGCTACCCGTTCGTCCATGAAGTCAAGCACGCGCCGGGCGGTTTGCTTGTCGAACTTCTTGAGCTGTTTCTTTGCCGTCTCGGTGTACTTAATCGTCCAGGCCAAGCTCTTTCCTGACATCGCTGGATGAATAAGTGGCTTCCTTGCCCTTTCGGACGCGTTCGAGTACGTCCGCTGCCAGGTAATACTCTTCAAGCTCAGGTAAACCTTGCTCGATAATTTCACGCAAATAAAAGGCTTTGGTCCGGCCGGTGCTAGCCGCGAGAACGTCGAGACGTGCTTCAGTCTCGGGGGTGAGGCGAATTGAGGTAGGCATGCGACTTCTCCGCAATACATGTATTCACTGTATCGCGCGGATGCTACTCGGGTCGCCGAAACGTTTCAATCGGCTTGTCACCGCTCCGTTGGCCGCTCGAAATTCTTCGCCGCTTCTCTCGCCAGATCCGGCGGCAGGAAGTCTTTATCGGGGTTGTAATCGGCTTTCAGGAAGCGCGACAGATCCTGCAGATCCCCAGGGCTCAGCGTGCCGGCAGCCTGCTTCAGACGCAGGTTGTCGAGGATGTAGTCGTAGCGGGTGTTGTTGTAATCGCGCACCGATGCGTACAGCTGGCGCTGTGCATCAAGCACGTCGACGATGTTACGGGTGCCGACCTGATAGCCAATTTCCGTCGCTTCCAGCGCGCTCTGGTTGGAGATGATCGACTGTTTGCGCGCCTGCACCTGCTCGACATCGGTGTTCACCGCGCGGTGCAGGTTGCGGGTGTTTTCCACCACTTGGCGGCGCAGACCTTCGCGCTGTTGTTCGCTCTGGCCGAGGCGGGCATAAGCCTCGCGGACTTGAGAACTGGTCAGCCCACCGCTGTAAATCGGGATGTTCACCTGCAGGCCAATGGTGCGTTGCTCGACGCTGCCGTGGAAACTCTGGCCGGTGTAGTTGGGGTTGGTGAAACCCAGTGGATCGTTGTCGCCTTTCTCGTACTGCGCTACCGCATCGACTGTAGGCGCGTGGCCTGCCTTGCGCTGACGCAGCGTTTCTTCAGCGGCGCTGACGGCGTAGTTGCTGGCCAGCAAATTCAAGTTCTGCTGCGTCGCGGTGTCAACCCAGGCTTTCGCGTCGTTGGGCGTTGGAGCGAGCACCGGCAGCGTATGCACGATGCCTTCGATCGAGTTGTAATCGCGGTTGGTCAGGGTGATCAGCGCCTGAAACGCGTCATCGACCTGGCGCTTGGCGACGATCCGCGCAGCGCGGGCGGTGTCGTAGCTGGCTTGCGCCTGGAGCACATCGGTCTTGTCAGAAAGGCCGACGTCGAAGCGTTCATTGGCCTGATCGAGCTGGCGCTTGAGCGCCGCTTCCTCTGCCTTCGTCGAGGCGAGATTGTCCTGCGCGCGGAGCACCGCGAAGTAGTCTTCGGCGCTTTGCATAATCAGGTTCTGCTCGGTGGCCGAGAGCTGCAGGATCGCCTGCTCATTGACGTCCTTCGCCGCCTTGAGCTGAAACCAGCGGTCGGCACGGAAAATCGGCTGACTCAAGGTCGCGCGATAGACCGTTCCGCTGCGGCTGATGACGGCCGAGGGTTGGTCAATCGACGTGCGCGTATCATTGATATCGGCGCCACCAGAAATGTTCGGCAGCAGACCGGCGCGGGCCTGAGGCACGATTTCCTTCTGCGCGTCATAGCTGGCGCGGGCCGCCGCAAGATCGGCGTTATTGTTGACCGCTTCCTGATACACGCTCACCAACCCGGTCCGGGTAGGCAGCGGCATGTCTGCTGCCCCGGCCATCGCACTCGAAGCACACGACACGGCAATGGCCAGTGAAAGTTTGCGCAGCATAGACATTCCCTAGTAATTCAAGCGGTATGAAGACGGTGACGTTGCGTCCGATCCAGATGGCTTTGGCGACGCGTAGCGAGTGTAGTTCCAGCGGGTGGGGACAACAATCGGGCAAATCAGCCATTTAACGCGCGTTTGAATTCCGCGCTTGGCGTTTGGCCCGCGCCGCGACTAGACTGACGCCGTTCTTGTCGGGGTGCCTTGATATGAGGCTGAGATCGGATAATCCGGATCCCGTTGAACCTGATCAGGTTAGCGCCTGCGTAGGGAACAAGATTTCTCGTCTCCCGGCGAGTCCTCTTGAGTGTCGTCCGGGGTCGTCTTTGTTCAATTTCTGAACAGTCCGTGCCTCTTCGATTCTCAGCATCCATGTCGTCTCAGGGTGCATCCGTCCGTGTCCATCAGGCTCAAGCTCCGACAATTCATTCCGCTGCTGGATGATGTCTGGAGAGCCCGTGATGAGTACAACACTAAAAAACGCCAATCTGAGTGAATCCGCCCAAGTCGATTCGGGGTCGGTTCAACCCTTTACCCGCTCGCAGAAAATCTATGTTCAGGGCTCGCGTCCGGACATCCGTGTGCCCATGCGTGAGATCAGCCTGGACGTTACGCCGACCGCCTTCTCTGAAACCAAGAGCTCAGGAACAAACAGCAGCGGCGAAATCAACGCGCCGGCCTGCGTATACGACACCTCCGGCCCTTACACCGACCCCAACGTCATCATCGACGTGCGCAAAGGCCTGGCCGACGTGCGTTCGGCATGGATCGAGTCCCGCGCCGACACCGAGCGCCTCCCAGGGCTGACCTCCAACTTCGGCCAGCAGCGTCTGGCCGATGCCGAGCTTACCCGGCTGCGGTTCGCCCACGTGCGCAATCCGCGTCGGGCAAAGGCGGGGGCTAACGTCAGCCAGATGCACTACGCGCGTCAGGGCATCATCACCGCCGAGATGGAATACGTCGCCATCCGCGAAAACATGAAGCTGCAGGAAGCCCGCGCCGCCGGCCTGCTCACCCAGCAGCACCCAGGCCAGAGCTTCGGTGCGAGCATTCCGAAAGAGATCACGCCTGAGTTCGTGCGCGAGGAAATCGCCCGTGGTCGCGCGATCATTCCCGCCAACATCAACCACGTTGAGCTCGAGCCGATGATCATCGGGCGCAACTTTCTGGTGAAGATCAACGGCAATATCGGCAACAGCGCGCTGGGCTCGTCCATCGAAGAAGAAGTGGCGAAGCTGACGTGGGGCATTCGCTGGGGCTCGGACACGGTCATGGACCTGTCCACCGGTAAACACATTCATGAAACCCGCGAGTGGATCATCCGTAATTCGCCCGTGCCCATCGGCACCGTGCCGATTTATCAAGCGCTGGAAAAAGTCGACGGCGCCGCCGAAGACCTGACCTGGGAGCTGTTCCGCGACACGCTGATCGAGCAGGCGGAGCAGGGCGTCGACTACTTCACCATCCACGCCGGCGTGTTGCTGCGTTACGTGCCGCTGACCGCCAAGCGCGTGACCGGGATCGTCAGCCGTGGCGGTTCGATCATGGCCAAGTGGTGCCTGGCCCATCACCAGGAAAACTTCCTCTACACCCACTTCGACGACATCTGCGAAATCATGAAGGCCTATGACGTCAGCTTCTCCCTGGGTGACGGCCTGCGCCCGGGGTCGATTGCCGACGCCAACGACGAGGCACAGTTCGGTGAGCTGGAGACCCTCGGCGAACTGACCAAGATCGCCTGGAAGCACGACGTGCAATGCATGATCGAGGGGCCGGGCCACGTGCCGATGCAGTTGATCAAGGAGAACATGGACAAGCAGCTCGAGTGCTGCGACGAGGCGCCGTTCTACACCCTTGGCCCACTGACCACCGACATCGCACCGGGTTACGACCACATCACGTCGGGCATCGGCGCGGCCATGATCGGCTGGTTCGGCTGCGCGATGCTCTGCTACGTCACGCCCAAGGAACACTTGGGATTGCCAAACAAGGATGACGTCAAGACCGGGATCATTACCTACAAGATCGCCGCCCACGCAGCGGACCTCGCGAAAGGACATCCCGGTGCGCAGATCCGTGACAACGCACTGAGCAAGGCGCGGTTTGAATTCCGCTGGGAAGACCAGTTCAACCTTGGGCTGGATCCGGACACCGCCCGTGCGTATCACGACGAGACCCTGCCGAAAGACTCGGCCAAGGTCGCGCATTTCTGCTCCATGTGCGGGCCGAAATTCTGCTCGATGAAAATCACCCAGGAAGTGCGCGAGTACGCTGCCAACCAGAAGATTAGCGCGGTGGACGTGTCGGTGGAGGAAGGCATGCGCGAGCAGGCCGAGCGGTTCCGGCAGGAAGGCAGTCAGCTTTATAAAAAGGTTTGATCTGCATGCGCTTAGTCAGCGCCGCGTGATCGTTCCCACGCTCCGCGTGGTAATGCCGCCTCTGACGCTCTGCGTCAATCAGGACGCAGAGCGTCCAGGTATGCGTGCCCACGCAGAGCGTGGGAACGATCAACTATTAGTTTCCTCGGGACAACAAACGTGAACACACCCGGCACCTATTCACCCGACGTCCCCGTACCCGCCGCCAAGCGGGTATTTGGCGGGCGCGATCTGTTCTCTCTGTGGTTTTCCCTCGGCATCGGCCTCATGGTCCTGCAGACCGGCGCATTGCTGGCGCCGGGGCTGGGCATGTCCGGCTCGATGCTGGCGATCCTGCTCGGCACATTGGTCGGCGTATTGCTGCTCGCCGCCGTTGGCGTCATTGGCAGCGACACCGGGCTATCGTCGATGGCGGCGCTCAAGCTCAGCCTCGGCAGCAAGGGCGCAGGCATTCCGGCGATCCTCAATCTGCTGCAACTGGTGGGTTGGGGCTCGTTCGAAATCATCGTCATGCGCGACGCCGCCAGCCTGTTGGGCGCCGGCGCTTTCTCCGAAGGCAGCCTCTGGGCCAGCCCGATGCTCTGGACCATCGTCTTCGGCGCCCTCGCGACCCTGCTGGCGGTGAGTGGCCCTTTGGCCTTCGTCCGGCAAATCCTACGCAAATGGGGCATCTGGCTGCTGTTGGCGGCGTGCGCCTGGCTGACGTTCAACCTGTTCAGCAAGGCCGACTTGAGTGCGTTGTGGTCACGCGCGGGCGACGGTTCGATGCCATTTGCCGTCGGCTTCGACATTGCCATCGCCATGCCGCTGTCGTGGCTGCCGCTGATTGCGGACTATTCCCGATTCGGCAAGCGCGCCACCGGTGTCTTCGGCGGCACCGCGCTGGGCTTCTTTATCGGCAATTTCTGGCTGATGTCCCTTGGCGTGGCGTACACCTTGGCCTTCGCGCCGAGTGGTGAAGCCAATGCGCTGTTGCTGGCGCTCGCGGGTGCAGGGATGGGCATTCCGTTGCTGCTGATCCTGCTGGACGAATCGGAAAACGCGTTCGCCGACATTCACTCCGCTGCCGTGTCGAGCGGCCTTCTGCTGAAGGCCAAAGTCGAGCACCTCGCGCTGGCCATTGGCGTGATCTGCACACTGATCGCCTGCTTTGCGCCGCTGGCGCAGTACCAGAACTTCCTGCTGATGATCGCTTCCGTATTCGCACCGCTGTTCGGCGTGGTGCTAGTGGATCACTTCATCCTGCGTCGCCGCCGTCACGGCATCGCGATGACGGGCTTGCGCTGGATGACGTTACTGGCGTGGGTCGGCGGGATCTGCACCTATCACCTGCTGGCGAACCTGTATCCGGACATCGGCGCAACGCTGCCAGCGCTGGTTGTGGCGGGTGTGTTGCAGTGGGTATTGGCGCGCGGACAGGCGCCTGCATTCGGGGTCGATGTGCGGCATTAACTTAGCGGGCTGGGCCTGGAACTGAATAACCAGGCTCAGTGGCGGCGGCGACTCAAAGCGAGTCGATGTCCGGGAATCCCCAATCCGTCAGCGGTGCGAGCTGGGACAGAAATGTGAGGTGCTCGATTGTCTTGACCTTCTGTAGATGCTTTAGATCGGCGGGGCAACCGAGTGCGAGGGCGGGGACGAAGCCGAACATCTCATCGGGTTGTAGTGGGCCGAGCGTTTTAAGCGCCCTCTGGAAGAACCCGTCAAAATCATTACTCTCTGGCTTTTTCGACGCAAAGAAAGACTGCACGCTAATATCCGGATTGAAAGGAGACGAGCTAGCTTTTCTGAGCCAGTAACGTCCATACACAGAGCAGATCGTCAAACGACTCCCCGTTTTTTCTTGCCATAAGTACAGATCGCCAAAGGCGCTTCTTGCGATCGCGAGAAACGTATCTGGATCCGTGATATCTGAGGCAGCTAGCCAATCGGGGATGAACACATCGTATTCAGCAGGATCAACCGTCCAGAAAATACCGTCACCGTAGCCGCTCCATCCATACTTTTCCCAATGGGAAATTAACAGCGACGGAAGTCTGTCTTTGTATTTATCACGTGTGGAAAGGGGCACCTCTCTTCGGTGCACAGAAGGTCCCATTCTTTTTAAAAAATATTCGAAATACTCTTCCATGTATCCTCTTGCTTTCACTACTTCCGTCGTTTACAGGCAGTGTTAATCCGCTCAGCGAGAACTCGCTAAATATCTTCTAGGCCTATGTGTCTCAGTGGCTCAAGTTGGGAGAGAAATAAAAGGTGCTCAATCATCTTGACCACTTCAAGTGCTCTCTCTTGAGCCAAGCCTCCCAAAGCCAGCGCCGGGACGAATCCATACATCTCATCGTGTTTCAGTCGCCCCAGGCGCTTCCTTGCAGCATCGAAAAACGCTAAAGGATCGCAATGTTCGCGATCAAGAATCGCGAAGAACGTTGAGATGTTCCCATCCTTTGATACCTTTGACCGCGTGTAGGAGTAGCGCGCCCAGCAAGCGTCGATCGTTAACAAAGTCTCAGTGTTTTCCCCCCACAAATGGAGGTCGCCAAACGCATTGCGTGCGATGACATGGTAGCTATCGCCGACGATTGTTGGATTTTGTTTCACCCATTCTGTGACGACGGGCTCAAACTCCTGAGGATTGACGGTCCAGAACAGGCCGTCCGCATAGCCGCTCCATCCGTGCTCCTCCCAGTACGCCAGCAACTGATCAGGAAGCCGTCCCCTGTATCTCGCAATACTCGATATCGGTACCTCTTCTCGGTAGAAGGGGGCACCAAATTCAGTCAGAAATATATTATAAAATTTGTCCATTAGTTTTTTGTAGCGCTAGAAATACGCTGTCCGGCGCGGTGAGCGGAGTTTTGCCGAGATCCAAGCGGTCGCTTCGGTACCCGTATAAAAAGAATGCCTAGGCAAACGCTCAGTCGAGTCGAAATGGATCAGTCGAGGCTGCATCGTTTCGTAACCCTGCGGCGAGCTTCAATCCATTTCTTGTGGGTCAATTAAAGGTTATCAAAATCCGGAAACCCCCAGTCGGTTAGAGGTGCGAGCTGAGACAAGAAGGTTAAGTGCTCGATTGTTTTGACCTTCTGCAGATGCGTCAGATCGGCCGGGCCTCCGAGTGCGAGGGCAGGGACGAAGCCGTACATTTCGTCGACTTGTAGTGGGCCGAGTGTTCTCAGTGCTTTTTCAAAGAGGTCGTCAAGATCATTGGCTTCTCGACTCTGTGTCACAAAAAATACCTCGATCACCTTATCAAAATCATATTTCCCAACGTTTGGCTTGGTCCTATGGAAGCGTGCATATGGGATCGTTAAGTTCAGCCAATTACCCGCTTTCTCATGCCAAAGATAAAGATCGCCGAAAGCACTTCTGGCGATCGTGTGATAGAAGCCGGAATCGGGTATTCCCGAATCATCCAGCCATGCAGTGATCAGTTCCTGGTACTCAGCTGGATTAACGGTCCAGAACAGCCCTTCGGCGTAGCCACTCCATCCGTGGTCCCGCCACTGCTTCAGGAGTTGCTGAGGGAGTTTCTCTGCGTATTTGTCCAACGTTGATAAAGGCACCTCTCTTCTGCCCAGCGCAGGGCCCATCTCTTCAAGGAAATATGCGTAGTACTCTTCCATTCGATCTCTCCTTTGTTACTTGTCCACCACCTGCTCGGATTGCCGTCTCACCAAGTAATGCTTCCTAAGGTTAGTCAGAGCGAGTCGAGGTCCGGGAATCCCCAGTCTGTCAGCGGTGCGAGCTGGGACAGGAAAGTGAGGTGCTCGATGGTTTTGACCTTTTGCAGATGCTTCAGATCGGCTGGCCCGCCGAGCGCGAGGGCAGGGACGAAACCGTACATTTCATCGGGCTGTAGCGGGCCGAGAGTTTTTAACGCTTGTTCGAAAAGGTCTTCCAGATCGTTGGACTCTCGGTCCTGAGTCGCAAAGAAAAGCGCTATTTCGTCATTAAAGCAGTGTCGTCCTAAGGCAGGTTTAGTTGCATGAAACCGCGCATAAGGCGCGCTCAATTCCAGCCAATTCCCCGCGTGTTCATGCCAAAGATACAGTTCGCCAAAAGCACTTCTGGCAACCACATTGTAGAAGTGCGAATCGGGTATTCCTGAATCATCCAGCCACGAGCGGATCATCTCCTGATACTCCGCAGGATTGACTGTCCAGAAAAGCCCTTCGGCGTAGCCACTCCAGCCATATTCACTCCACTGTTTCAATAGCTGTTCGGGGAGTTTATCTGCGTATTTGTTCAGCGAAGAGAGAGGCACCTCTCTGCGCCCCATAGCTGGCCCCAACGTCTCGAGGAAATACTCGTAGTATTCTTCCATATTCATCCCTATCTGCAGCGTTCTAATCTAGCGTTAATTTTGGTCGTGGCGAGGTCCTGCGTAGCGATTCCCTTTGCTAGTTTATCGAGGCCTCCGATCCGTTTACGCCACTGCGCTCCTATGCTGGCGTTTACGGATCTGTCTCCAAAATCAGATATGAGATCCTTGCTTCCGGCGAACAGGTCTGGATTGTGGAGAGCAGCCAGTGTGGCCATTTTCTGGTCTACCAACGGTTTGGCCAGTTTTACAGCTTCACGATAGCTAATTCCTGTTTTTTGAAATTCCCGACTCATCTCTCGGGAAAGTGTCTTAGCGAGTTTTTGCCTAGCCTGCTTCGCCACCCTCGGATCCCTAACCTTATCCCCAGCTTTGAACGCCTCCCGCCCGCGTAAATACTCATCCACCGTCAAATCATTCAGCCCTCTTTCCTGTCCCACCAGTTGTCTGTCGAACTCGGGGATCTTGCTGTAGTGCAGGTTGCTCGCGTTAAAGCATGGCACCTTGTATTCCGGCATGCCCAGCGGTTTTTTTCCGCCCGGTCGATCGGCTTCCCGAGAACTGTCGGACTTAGACGCCGGTGTGGTCGAGCTACCCGTTCGAGCCCCGGCGGGCTGCAAGTCAGGCCGCCCTTTAAGGCCCTCTTCATGCTTGACCATCCACTGTGCCAGCCGCGCGCCTTTGCTGCTGGCGCGCATTTGACCGGCCAGTAGCGCCATGCTGCCGCGGCCTCGGGTCAAGTACTCAACCACGGCGCCGAGCAGCAGGATCACCACTTCCGTGTGCCCGCGGGCGATGTGGTGTGCCGCTTGATCGACAACTCACGGGTCGTCCTGTGAAATCGGGTTTAGCCCATCGTTACCTCGGGTACCGTCCCAAGCGACCTGGATACCGCGCACGTAGTGGTCCAGAAGCGCAGGCAGACCTTGTACGAAAAACTCGGCGACCGACGCCAGCCCAAGCACGCCGAGAATCCAGCTGCTGGCTTGCAACCCGATCGCCATGCCAGCGAATGCGCCGGGCCCCGCGCCTATGCCACCCGCCAGGGCGCCTACCCCCGCACCCATCGCGCCTCCGGCCAGGACGCTCCCCGCAATGATCATGGCCATGTCGCCGACGACGCCCATCAGATCAAAGAGCACGTCGGCTATGTCGATGTCCGCGAATCGCTTTCGCAGTAATGCAGTGGCTTCAAACTCGGCGCGGTAAAAAGCAGTTCTGATGTTGTCGACACGACGCAATACAAGTTCGACCGAAAGCGCGTGTTCATTCAGATAACTTCTGAAGTGACCTTGGCCTCTGCTGTTGATTTCATCTCTTAGCCGGTCTTCAATCTCAAACCATGACGGCAGGATATTCCATAAGCGCATCCCGTCTCCCTGACAGTTCCAAAAAGTTCAGTGCGGAACTTAATGATTAAGTCGGGATAGCGTCAATAAACAAGAGGTTTAATAATGGCGAGGTCGGGAAATGTATCTGTTTAAAGTATTAGTTTGCGGGTGGGAAAGTGTATGTAGGAAGTGGCGAAGTATAAGAGTTATTTAAATGAGGCGTTTGCAAGAAGGGGCGTTACAAGATAAAGCCGGCGCCTTTTCGAGCGCCGGCCCAGGTTCTACCGATCAGCTCCGGCCAGGAAACAGCTCAGGCTTGATGATGCCGTTCAACTGCGGGTACGGAATCTTCAGCTCGATGTGGCCCATGGCGTAGGGGGCGATGGTTGTCACCGGGTACTTGAGGATCACCGCACCGTACGTCAGAGCAATGTTGGAAGTTTGCTTGAAAGGCCACATGTTTTGGAACTCGGTGTCCTTGTCCAGCTTGCTGCTGATCAGCCAGGCCTGATGAGCCAGACGAGCCTTGTCCCAGAATGCAGCTTCCTGACCCGGGATCAGCATGTCCGCCAGGGTCAGCACGCGCTGCTGCTGGCGCGAATAGTTGATGAACGCGCGGCCTGGATTGCCCTGGCCGCTGCCAGAATCAACGTAGCTGGACAGCTCGACGACCACGATTCCGTCATGCTGCTCACGTACTTTGGCCTGCAGGTAGCTGCTGTTGCGCGCTGGTGCGCGGCTCAGGTATTGCTCCTGATAGGCCTTCAGCGTTGGCGGCACCGGACCATCGCTGTCGCTGCGGGTCAGTTGCAGCAGCGTGCGCTGAACGATCTCGTCAAGTTTCGGCTCATCGGGGAAATGCACGGTGTCGATGTTTACCAGCGGGCAATCATCGGTGGTGCAGCCGGGCTTGATCAGCTCGGAGGCGTCGCGCTGAACGGTCAGCGGACTGCGCAGATTGGGTTGGAACAGGCTTTGGCAGGCGCCCAAAATCAGGGCCACGCAGGCCAGTGAAATGATCTTCAGAAAAGACATGTTGATCCTTGGCATCGGCATAAGGGGGCGTCACGTGGAGGTAACGGCAACGTCCTTCGACTGTGGGTGGCGCAATCAGTTCGCCATCGGGCGGATTAGAGTGCTTTCCCCGGCGGTCGTCTACCCCGGGGACCGGTTTTGCGAATTCAAAGGGCTGCATCCCGCACCACAGCGCGTTAGGATGGGCCCGGACACAGTGCTCAAGCAGTGAGAAATCTATGACGGATAGCAACAGATCGACGCCGACGAATTACGAAATTAAACACCGTGAGACCTGCTTTAAAGGGTTTTACCAGCTCGACCGTCTTCAGTTGCGCCACGAATTGTTCGCGGGCGGCATGGGCCCGGAAATCAAGCGCGAACTGTTCGTTCGCCACGATGCGGTCTGCGTGCTGCCCTACGATGCCAAACGCGATGAAGTCGTGCTCATCGAGCAGTTCCGCGTCGGCGTTATCGGCAAGCATGAAAACCCCTGGCTGATTGAAATGGTCGCCGGCCTGATCGATAAAAAAGAGGAGCCCGAGGAGGTTGCTCACCGCGAGGGACAAGAGGAAGCTGGGCTGACGTTCAACGCCCTTTGGCCGATCACCAAATACTTTCCATCGCCGGGCGGCAGCAACGAATTCGTGCATCTGTACCTGGGCAAATGCGACAGCGAGGGAGCGGGTGGGCTGCACGGGCTGGTGGAAGAAGCCGAGGACATCCGGGTTTCGGTCTGGTCATTCGACGACGCGATGCAAGCCGTCAGGGACGGGCGCATCGTCAACGCCGCAACTATTATTGCAATGCAATGGCTGGCGCTCAATCGCGCCGAAGTAAGGGGGCTATGGTCGTGAATCTTCTGCGCGAGCGCTACCGTGTCGACCTCGCCGGGCTGCAAGCCGCCTGCGAGGCGAACTACGCGCGCTTGATGCGTTTGCTGCCCGATATGCGCAATCAACAACGCTCACGCCGCGTCGCCGTAACCCAGGGCGACCAGATGCTGGGCGTGCTGGCGGTCGAGGTCATCCTCGATTGCCCGTACACCACCACGCTGCAAGTGCGTCAGGAACACAGCCTGCCGTGGCTGCCGGTGCCCGTGCTGGAAGTGCAGGTCTACCACGACGCGCGCATGGCCGAAGTCATCGGTGCCGAACATGCACGCCGCTTCCAGGGTATCTATCCCTATCCCAATGCCGACATGCACCAGCCCGATGAAAAGGCCCAGCTCAACGTGTTTCTGGGCGAATGGCTGAGCCATTGCCTGGCGTGCGGGCATGAGTTTGAGGCAGTGCGCTGAGACGGCGCGCCGCTGCGGCTGGACCTTCTGCACGCAGATGAGAACCAAGCCCTCTTTCCAGGTTTGCCGCCGCACCGATCTCACACCATAATCCGGCCACATCCGCCCAAGGAGACGGCCTTTGTCGAGCGCATCCTCTCATCCCTCATCCGTGTTGGTCGTTCAACTGACCGACAGTCACCTGTTCGCCGAAGCGGACGGCGCGCTGCTGGGCATGCCCACGCGCGCCAGTCTCAATGCGGTGGTCGGGCTTGTGCTCGGCGAGCAGCCGGTGATCGATCTGGTGCTGGCGACGGGTGACTTGTCTCAGGACGGCACGGTTGAGTCGTATCAGGCGTTCCGCGAGGCAAGTGAGCGCCTGAATGCCCCCTCGCGCTGGATTCCGGGGAATCACGACGAGCTGAGGGAGATGGCGATTGCCGCGCAGAACAGCGACTTTCTGGAGCCTGTCGTCGACGTCGGTCACTGGCGGATCACAATGCTTGATTCTGCTGTTTCCGGGTCTGTTCCCGGCTATCTGCAAGACGGCCAGCTTCAGTTGCTCGCCCAGGCTTTGAGCGAAGCGCCGGAGCGGCATCAGCTGGTGTGTCTGCATCATCACCCGGTGCCCATCGGGGCCGCGTGGATGGAGCCTATCGGTTTGCGCAATCCCGAGGCGCTGTTTGCGGTGCTGGAGCGTTTTCCCCAGGTGCGTGCAGTGCTGTGGGGGCACGTGCATCAGGCGTTCGATCAGTCCCTGAACGGTGTGCGTCTGCTGGCCTCGCCGTCGACCTGCATTCAGTTCGCGCCGAACAGCGTGGATTTCGGCCTTGATGACCTCGCGCCCGGCTATCGCTGGCTGCGTCTGCACGATGACGGCCGGATCGACACCGGTGTTTCGCGCATCGCCCCTGACCTGTTTGACGTCGACATCAACGGCGCGGGCTACTGAAAGACATTTCCTCAATTTGCCGCGATTCATCGACAAGCAAGTCTTCGCGCACTTGACCCTGTAAACTGCGTGGCTTTGCCCGGATGAGTGCCGACAGGCCAGCCCGTCCGGGATGTATCGATTGCCGTTTGGGAGGCAACTGAGTGAACGAGCATCAATCGACGCTTCTTTATATTCATGGCCTGAACAGCTCGGCCAGGTCGCAGAAGGCCACGCAGCTGACGACGCTGATGGCGCGACTGGGTTTGAGCGATTGTTTGCGCGTGCCGGAGCTGCATCATCATCCGCGTCAGGCGCTGGCGCAGTTGGAGGGCGCGATCGAGGAACTCGGTCGGCCGCTGCTGGTCGGCAGCTCGCTCGGCGGCTACTATGCGACTCACTTGGCTGAGCGCCACGGCCTCAAGGCTGTGCTGATCAACCCGGCGGTCAATCCGCATCAGCTCTTCGATGGTTTTCTCGGCACCCAACAGAACCTTTATACCGGCGAGAGCTGGGAGCTGACGCACGACCACGTGACGGCGCTGGCCGAGCTGGAAGTGCCCGCGCCACAGGATCCGCAGCGGATTCAGGTGTGGCTGCAAACGGGGGACGAGACGCTGGATTACCGCCGTGCCCAGAGCTTCTATCGGGCTTGTGCATTGCGCATCGAAGCGGGCGGCGATCACGGGTTTCAGGGTTTCGCTGCAAAGATGCCAGCGCTGTTGAGCTTCGCCGGGTTCGCGCCCGCATTGCTTCAGGGCGTCGATCTGAGCGGGCTCTGACCCGAGCCATCGCTGCAACAAATGTGTAGAACAGTCTTGTAAAACAGTGCTACTCCGAAATTTCATGAACGACTTGATGACGAGACCCCATGGCCAATCCCAGCGCTAGCTCTTATAACGCAGACGCCATCGAAGTCCTCTCGGGCCTCGACCCGGTCCGCAAACGGCCGGGCATGTACACCGACACCTCACGACCCAACCACCTGGCGCAGGAAGTCATCGACAACAGCGTCGATGAAGCGCTGGCAGGCCACGCCCGATCCGTGCAGGTCATTCTGCACGCCGACAACTCGCTGGAAGTGTCGGACGACGGTCGCGGCATGCCCGTGGACATCCACCCGGAAGAGGGCGTGTCGGGCGTCGAGCTGATCCTCACCAAGCTTCACGCCGGCGGAAAGTTTTCCAACAAGAACTACCAGTTCTCCGGCGGCCTGCACGGCGTCGGGATTTCCGTGGTCAACGCGCTCTCGACCCAGGTACGGGTACGGGTCAAGCGCGATGGCAACGAATACGAAATGACCTTTGCCGATGGCTACAAGGCCAGCGATCTGGCGGTGATTGGCACCGTCGGCAAGCGCAATACCGGCACCAGCGTGTATTTTGCGCCGGACCCCAAATACTTCGACACCCCGAAATTCTCCGTCAGCCGTCTCAAGCACGTGCTCAAGGCCAAGGCCGTTCTGTGCCCGGGCCTGCTGGTAAGCTTCGAGGACAAAGGCACCGGCGAGAAAGTCGAGTGGCACTACGAGGACGGTCTGCGCTCGTACCTGCAGGATTCGGTGTCTGACTTTCTGCGCCTGCCCGACGAGCCGTTTTGCGGCGTGTTCGCGGGCAACAAAGAGGCCGTCGACTGGGCGCTGCTGTGGTTGCCCGAGGGCGGCGACAGCGTTCAGGAAAGTTACGTCAACCTGATTCCGACCGCCCAGGGCGGTACCCACGTCAATGGCCTGCGCCAAGGCCTTTTGGACGCGATGCGTGACTTCTGCGAGTTCCGTAATCTGCTGCCCCGCGGCGTGAAGCTGGCACCTGAAGACGTCTGGGAGCGCATCGCTTTCGTGCTGTCGATGAAGATGCAGGAGCCACAGTTCTCCGGCCAGACCAAAGAGCGGCTGTCGTCCCGTGAGGCGGCAGCGTTCGTCTCCGGTGTGGTCAAGGATGCCTTCAGCCTGTGGCTCAATGCGCACCCTGAAATGGGCATGCAACTGGCCGAACTGGCCATCAGCAACGCCGGCCGTCGTCTCAAGGCCAGCAAAAAGGTCGAGCGCAAACGCATCACGTCAGGTCCGGCACTGCCGGGCAAACTGGCGGATTGCGCGGGTCAGGACCCGATGCGCTCCGAGCTGTTTCTGGTCGAGGGTGACTCGGCGGGCGGCTCCGCCAAACAGGCGCGGGACAAGGAGTTCCAGGCCATCCTGCCGTTGCGCGGAAAGATCCTGAACACCTGGGAAGTCGACGGCGGCGAAGTACTCGCCAGCCAGGAGGTGCATAACATTGCGGTGGCCATCGGGGTTGATCCGGGCGCCGCGGACATGAGCCAGCTGCGCTACGGCAAAATCTGCATCCTCGCCGACGCCGACTCCGACGGCCTGCACATCGCGACGTTGCTGTGCGCCTTGTTCGTTCAGCATTTCCGCCCGCTGGTGGATGCCGGTCACGTCTACGTCGCCATGCCGCCGCTGTACCGTATTGACCTGGGCAAAGACATTTATTACGCGCTGGACGAAGCCGAGCGCGACGGCATTCTCGACCGACTCGTGGCCGAGAAGAAACGCGGCAAGCCACAGGTCACCCGATTCAAAGGCCTGGGTGAAATGAACCCGCCGCAACTGCGCGAAACCACCATGGACCCGAACACCCGCCGACTGGTGCAGCTGACTCTGGATGATTTTGAAGCTACGTCGGAGATGATGGACATGCTGCTGGCCAAGAAACGCGCGGGCGACCGCAAGAGCTGGCTTGAATCCAAAGGCAACCTGGCCGAGGTGCTGGTCTGATGCGGGGCTGGTTTGCAGCGCTGTTATTGATCGCCACGCCCGTTTTCGCCGCGCCGTTGCCCGAGCTCAAGCTGCTGTCGGAGCATGCCGTCGACGACATGATCGGCGGCAACCTGTCCGGACTGGCGTCCTGCAACGGCGTGCTGTGGACCGTTTCGGACCGCGACGACACCCTGCTTTACAGCCTCGACACATCGGCAACGGTCTGGAAAGCCAAGGCGCAGACGCTGGAAATCCCGCCGATTCCGGACAGCGGTCTGTCTGCGACCCTGCGCGGCATGGCCAAGGCCTCGGCGCTGATTCGTGGCGGCGACCTGGATTTCGAAGGCGTGAGCTGCGACGCGGCGGGCAACCGTTACCTCGTCAGCGAAGCCTATGCCGCCGTGCTGAAAGTGCCGGTGGACGGCGCGCCGGCTTGGCTGGCGCTGCCAAAAAAAGTCGTCGAGGAAGCGCAGTCGGCCGGGATGCTGCAGCACTTCAACGCCATCTTCGAAGGCATCGCTGTCAATCCGGCAGGGGATCAACTATGGCTCGCCGCCGAGCGTGACAAGCGCGGCCTGCTGACCGCAAAGCTCGGCAAGGACGGCTGGGCCTGTGATGCCAGCTGCATCCTGCGAGTCGAGTCAGGCAACGATATTTTGCCGCCCGAGCTGGGTGGCAAGGCGGTCTCCAAGGACTTTTCCGACATCTCCCTGTACAAGGGCAAGCTGTTCACCCTGGAGCGCGCGGCGTACAGAATCTGCCGCCGCACGCTGGCGACGGGTCAGCTGGAAACCTGCTGGTCGTTCGCCAAAGAGGCGCTTCAGCCGAACCGGCTGTATGACCAGAAATACGGCCTGACCGAAGCCCTGATCGTCGACGACAAAGGTGCTTGGGTCGGCACGGACAACAATTTCGGTGTCCGCACCGATGGCGAAAAACGCCCCGTCGTCTGGCGCTTTGCCGCGCCCGAGGGCGGCTGGAGCGGCAAGCCTTGACCCAGGCACCTCCCGGCAAGCGCGCCGGGCGGGTGATGCTGATCATCGCCTGGGCGGCGGCGCTGTTTCTGGCGACGCGGTTTTTTGGCGAGTGGGAGCAGCGTCAGGAAAATCCGAATACCATCGTCGCTTCCGAACATGGAGACGGCTATGTCGAGGTGACTCTGGCGAGCAATCGTGACGGCCATTTCGTCATGAGCGGGCAGATAAATACCCGCCCCGTACAGTTCATGCTCGACACCGGCGCGACCAACGTCGCCGTGCCGGAGAGCGTCGCGCAGGCGCTGCGCCTTGAGCGCGGCGAGCGCGTTCAGGTGAGCACGGCCAACGGACGCACCGACGCGTTCCGGACCACGCTGCAACGGTTGCAGATTGGCGACATCGTCCTGAACAACGTGCGCGCCCTGGTGGTGCCCGGTCTGGATGGTGAACAGGTGCTGCTGGGCATGAGCGCCGTGAAACAACTCGAATTCACACAGCGCGGCGGCACATTGCTGCTGCGCCAGACGACAAAATGATGAGGCCCGCATGAGCGACTCCCTTGACCTCAGTCTGGATGGCGTAGAACGCCGATCGCTGGCTGACTTCACCGAACAGGCCTATCTCAACTACTCCATGTACGTGATCATGGACCGGGCGTTGCCGCACATCGGCGATGGCCTGAAGCCCGTGCAGCGACGCATCATCTATGCGATGAGCGAACTGGGCCTGGATGCCGACGCCAAGCACAAGAAATCGGCGCGTACCGTCGGTGACGTGCTCGGCAAGTTTCATCCCCACGGCGACTCGGCCTGCTACGAAGCCATGGTGCTGATGGCGCAACCCTTCAGCTATCGCTACACACTGGTCGACGGCCAGGGCAACTGGGGTGCGCCGGACGATCCCAAGTCGTTCGCCGCCATGCGTTATACCGAAGCGCGTTTGTCCCGTTACTCCGAAGTGCTGCTCAGTGAATTGGGCCAGGGCACAGCGGATTGGGGGCCGAACTTCGACGGCACCCTCGATGAGCCGCTGGTGTTGCCGGCGCGTTTGCCGAACATTCTGCTCAACGGCACCACCGGCATCGCTGTCGGCATGGCCACCGACGTACCGCCGCACAACCTGCGCGAAGTCGCCACAGCCTGCGTGCGGTTGCTCGATGAGCCGAAAGCCACGGTCGAACAGCTCTGTGAGCACATTCAGGGCCCGGACTACCCGACCGAAGCGGAAATCATCACGCCCCGCGCCGACCTGCTGAAAATGTACGAAACCGGCAAAGGCTCGGTGCGTATGCGCGCCGTATACCACATCGAAGACGGCGACATCATCGTCACCGCGCTGCCGCATCAGGTGTCCGGTGCCAAGGTGCTGGAGCAGATCGCGGCGATGATGCAGGCCAAGCCGTCCAAAGCGCCGCAGATCGCTGACCTGCGTGACGAATCCGACCACGAAAACCCGTGCCGGATCGTGATCATCCCGGGCGCCCGCAAGAATTTCGACCACGATGCGCTGATGCAGCACCTGTTCGCGACCACCGAGCTGGAGTCCAGCTACAGGGTCAACATCAACATCATTGGCCTGGACGGCAAGCCGCAGTTGAAAAACCTGCGCGCATTGTTGGTCGAGTGGTTGGCGTTCCGGGTACAGACCGTGCGTCGTCGCCTGCAATTTCGCCTCGACAAGGTTGAGCGTCGCTTGCACCTGTTGGATGGTTTGTTGATCGCTTACCTCAACCTGGATGAAGTGATTCACATCATCCGCACCGAGGAGCACCCGAAAGCCGCGCTGATCGCGCGTTTCGCCCTGAGCGAAATCCAGGCTGATTACATTCTCGACACCCGTTTGCGTCAGTTGGCGCGACTGGAAGAAATGAAATTACGGGCCGAGCAGGATGAATTGCTCAAGGAACAAGCCAAGCTGCAAGCCCTGTTGGGCAGCGAGGCCAAGCTGAAGAAACTGGTACGCACCGAGCTGATCAAGGATGCCGAAACCTATGGCGACGACCGTCGTTCGCCTATCGTCGAGCGTACCGAAGCCAAAGCCCTGACCGAACACGATCTGCTGCCGAACGAGAAAGTGACGGTCGTGCTGTCGGAAAAAGGCTGGGTTCGCTCCGCCAAAGGTCATGAAATCGACGCCACCGGGCTCTCTTATAAGGCCGGGGATGGCTTCAAAGCCCTGGCGCCGGGGCGCTCCAACCAGTTTGCGGTGTTTATCGACTCCACCGGTCGCAGTTATTCGGTGCCATCGCACACCTTGCCATCGGCTCGTGGCCAGGGCGAACCGCTGACCGGTCGTCTGACGCCGCCGCCCGGTGCGACTTTCGAATGCGTGCTGTTGCCCGAAGATGACGCGCTGTACGTGATCGCCTCCGATGCCGGTTACGGTTTTGTGGTCAAGGGTGAAGACCTGCAGGCCAAGAACAAGGCGGGCAAGGCCCTGTTGAGCTTGCCGGCCGGAGCCAAGGTGATCCTGCCGCGTCCGGTGCCGGATCGTGAGCACAACTGGCTCGCCGCCGTGACCACCGAAGGCCGTTTGCTGGTGTTCAAAATCAGCGATCTGCCGCAGTTGGGCAAGGGCAAAGGCAACAAAATCATTGGCATTCCGGGCGACCGCGTTGCCAGTCGTGAAGAGTACGTGACCGACCTGGCCGTTGTCCCGGACGGCGCTACGCTGGTGCTGCAGGCAGGCAAGCGCAATCTGTCGCTCAAGCCTGACGATCTGGAGCACTACAAAGGTGAGCGCGGACGACGGGGCAACAAGCTGCCACGTGGATTCCAGCGCGTCGATGCACTCTTGGTGGAAACCGCTGGCTAAAGCGGTTGGTTCGGCAGTCGCTCTTCGTTTCGTCATGAGAGCGACGCAGAATCGCTGGAGTCAACGCGCATATTCACGGATGATATGACGTCCTCTGGCGCCGCTATGGCGGAATGCCTTCATGTTTTCAAAGTATTTAACAGCGTGAGCGCATTACACGGCGCTCACTTGGACGGGATGATGAATTTTCTACGTGTTCCCTGTGTTCTGTTGTTGACCGGCGTTCTGGGTTTGGCCGGTTGCAGCGTTCATCAGCCCACGTCGCTCTATCAGCTGGACAGCGGCGATCCTGGGCAACCGAAGCACACCGGCGGGGTCGCAGTTCTGCTGGGCCCTGTGGCAATTGCTGACTATCTGCAACGTGAAACATTATTGCAGCGCCAGCCGGACGGCAGCCTCAAGGCGTCCACCGACGGTCGCTGGGCTGGCAGCCTGTCTGCCGATATCGATCAACTGCTTCTGCGCCAACTGGCCTGGAAGCTCGATAGTCAACGCGTGGTCATGGCGCCTGCTGCGGCCAGCTTCACGCCGGATGTCCAGGTGGTGCTGTCCATCACCCGCCTGGACTCAGGCGAGAAGCAGCCGGCGGTTCTGGATGCCCAGTGGCGCTTGCTCGACCGCCGCGGCAATGTGCGCGACAGCAAGCTGGTTCACCTGGAAGAGCCCCATGCAGGTTCTTCAGCTGCCCAGGTCAAGGCTCAGGGAGTTCTGCTGCAGCGCCTGGCGGACAAGCTGAGCGTCGCGGTCAAGCCCATCGCCAGCCAGCCGTATGTGGCGGACGTGCCCAAGAAGGCCGCAGCCCCGGCAAAAACCCGGACTGATCAGGACAAGCCGAAGATCCCGATGGCATCACCGATCCGCACCGATCTGGAAGTGTTCCGCTTCTAAGATTCGCACCCACAAAAAAGCCCGCAGCAATGCGGGCTTTTTTGTGGGTGACGCTTAGACCTTTCGCGCTTCGTGCATGCGCGCCAGTTGACGCTCCAGCATCGACGGATACGGCTCCATCAGACGCTCCACACAGCTGGCACCTTCAGGGCTCGCAATCGGGCGAATACGCGCACGCTGGCGGATGGTCGGGTCTTCGCTGATCTTGCGCTCCACCAGCAACAGATTGCGGCTGTGCTGCGACAGGGCCAGGGCGTCCTGAGCAGTTTCGGTCAGCAGCAGATCGATCTGGTTCATGCCGTGCAAGCCTTCGCCCAGTGTCAGGCCCAGCTGCAGCTGCAGTGTAATGCCGCTATCGGCGACTTCGATCTGCAACGCGTGGCTCAATGCACGCAGCAACTCGCCGCAGCAGATGGCGTTGGTCAGGTAGTCATCGCCGCTGTCCTGGGTGCTGAACACCATCAGCGAACTGCCGTCGTTCAGGGTGTGTAGCTCGCTGTCGTAGAGCGAAGCGGCCTGATCGATGCAGTCACGGTAGCGCTCGAGCAGCTCGGTCAGGCGCGTGCGCGGCAGTCGGCGCAGTTGCTCCTGAGAACCCAGTTGCACAGCCAGCACGGCGCTGTACTGCGGTTGCGATGGCACGACCGGCAGGATCGGGCGAGGCACAGGTTTTGGCGCGGCGGGGGAGTGATCGCGAAGGTCCGCAAAGGGGTCCTCCTCGTCTTCTTCATCTTCTTCGGCGGAGATACGCCGTGCCGGGATCACCGTGGCCCGCGGTTTGGGCGCATCGTCGAAGTCAGGGTCGCTCAGGTCGCTGCTGTCGAACTCGGGGGAGGTATCGTCCTCGTCCTCGACCTGCGCAGGCTCGGGAATGGGGGCCGGTTCCGGTTCTGGCGGCGCGTAGGAAGTCTTCAGCTGACGCGCCAGATCGCCGATCTCGTCCTGACGATCAGTGGCGGGCGTGTACGGATCGATGTAGCGCAGCCACATGCGCAGTTGCAGCATCGGCGTGGAAATATGGCGCCCCAGGCGAAGGCTCAAGGCCAGCGCCAGTGCCAGAAGAATACCGGCCAGAATCGCCATGCTCTGCAGGCTGATGGTCAGCGGCTGCTGGAACTGGGCCATGTCCAGGCTGATGCGCAGAGTGCCTGCGACCACGTCCTGGAAGGTGATCTTGATCTCGTAGAGACCTTCCGCCTCGCCCAGCAAGCCGTTTTTCGGACGCTGTCCGGCTTCGGCAAGGATGCGGTTGTCGGGGCTATAAATAGCCGCGTGGGCCACCAGCGGGTTTTTCACCAGATTGCCCAGCAGCACGTTGAGGCTGAGGATGTCGTTGGACACCAATAGCTCGGTGGCGGACGTGGCGGTCTGCGTTGTCAGGGCTTGCCCCAATGCGTCGGCCTGTTCATGCATGGCTTGCTTGAATTGCAAACCCATGACGCAGGCGTAGATCACCAGAGCCAGCGCGACGAGGATCACGTTGTGGCTGGCGATGCGCAAAGCAATCGGAACACGTCGATGACGCAATGCCCGGAAGATCAGCAAGAAGAAATTATCGGTTTTTACTGGCGTGGGCCGGTTCACTGAGCACGGCTCTCGTGGTGAAGTTGGGGCGCAGTATAGCGAGCGACCCTGTGGCGGCAAAGCGCTGGCTGTGCCCGGCGGTCACTGAAAGTGCGTAGAATGCGGTTTTTTTCCACTGCGGGGGTGCGCCTTGCGCGAAATCGTCCTGATAAACATCACCGGTGAAGACCGTCCGTGTCTCACTGCGGCCATCACGGGTGTGCTGGCCCAAGCCGGCGTGAACATTCTCGACATCGGTCAGGCGGTGATTCATGACGCTTTGTCATTCGGCCTTCTGGTCGACATCCCCGACACCGAAGCAGGCGCGGCCGTGCGCCAGAACGTACAGGCAACAGTCGACCGACTGGGTCAGCAAGTGCGCTTCACCGACGTGTCCGAAGCCGATTATCAGCGCTGGGTCGACGGCCAGGGCAAGGCGCGGCACATCGTGACGCTGCTGACGCGCAAGGTCACCGCCGAGCAACTGCAGACGGTCAGTGCGATCACCGCTAAATACGGCTTGAACATCGACCGCATCGATCGCCTTTCCGGGCGCATGCCGCTGGACATGCCCACCGAGAAGAGCAAAGGCTGTATCGAGTTTTCCGTACGCGGCGAGCCGGTCGATCCTCAGCAGATGCAGGCTGAATTCCTCCACGTTGCCCAAGAGTTGAACGTCGATATCGCGTTCCAGCAGGACTCACTGTTCCGCCGCAACCGTCGTCTGGCGGTGTTCGACATGGATTCGACGCTGATCGAAGCCGAGGTCATTGACGAACTGGCCAAAGCCCACGGCGTCGGTGAGCGCGTATCGGAAATCACCGAGCGCGCCATGCGCGGCGAACTGGACTTTCGCGCCAGTTTCAAAGAGCGACTGGCGCTGCTCAAAGGCCTGGATGTGAAGGTGCTGGACGAGATCGGCGCCTCGTTGCGTTTGACCGAAGGCGCTGAAACCCTGTTCGCCGAACTCAAGCGGCTGGGCTACAAAACCGCGATTTTGTCGGGCGGCTTCACCTACTTCGCTCGCCAGCTGCAGGCCAAACTGGGCATCGACTACATCTTCGCCAACGAGCTGGAGGTGGTAGACGGCAAGTGCACGGGTAACGCGATCGAGCCGATCGTCGACGCCCAGCGCAAGGCCGATCTGTTGCGCGAACTCGCCAGCAAGGAAGGGTTGAGTCTGGAGCAGACCATTGCAGTGGGCGATGGCGCCAATGACTTGCCGATGCTTGCCATCGCGGGCCTGGGTGTGGCGTTCCGCGCCAAACCGCTGGTCAAGCAGTCGGCGAAGCAGGCCATCTCTACGCTGGGGCTGGATGGCGTGCTGTATCTGTTGGGGTTCCGTGACCGGGAAGGGCGCAGCGCTTAACAAGCGTGAACGTTGAGGCATCTGCAACGGATGCCTCGATGGCTCAAAGCACCGTCCACAGCGAGTCGAACTCCTGCTCCGGGCCGCCGGCGTCTGGCGTCGCAGCCTTTTTCGGTCCTTCAAGAATCTGATATTCAAACTGGTTGTAGCTGCCCGTGGTCGCCCGACGGTTACTCAGGCTCGCGCGGCGCTCTTCGCCACTGGTATTGATCAGCACCTTGGAGCCGTCCTCGAACGGCAGGCGCGGCGCGATGACCGTCGCGGGCACGTCGATGGCGCGAACTTCCGGCAGAAGCAGGGCGCGGAGAAACTGGCTGCTCTGTTCGGCGCGGGTCAGCTGCATGCCGCAGGCCTGGGCAAAGGGCGCAATGAGCTCAACCCCCATTTGCATACCGCCACCGCGGACCTGCCGCACCCAGCGCACCACCGCGATGCTCCAGCCGTGACCATGGTCCTGAATGCCGATCATCTCACCGGCCTGCAGCTGATCAGGTACTTCTTTCGGCCAGGCCAGGCAGTAGCCACCCGGACTGTGATTGACGATGTGCAGCGCGTAAGTGGGAAAGCTTTTTTGCCCGTCGGACGCCGCATTGCCTTCAGCGTCATCGCGTTTGTACTCGATTTCCTCGAAAGGCAGCATGCTCTCGGACGTGCCGCTGCGTTGCACGTCCGCCGTCTGCGCCCACGGGTCATGCTTCGCCGGTTTGAGGGGCTGAAGCGTGTATTCGGCGACTCGGGACAGGGTCGACATCTGCAGCAGGTCGCTGAAGGACTGCTGGCCGCCAACGTAATAATGCAGGGCGCTCATGCCCACACAAACGGTCAGGGTGCCTTGCCCCGGGGTGCGTTGAAACGCCCGTTCCGATACATCGCCCCACGCGGCCGCAAGGTGCTGCAGGACATCGATGGACAACCCGGGCGGCACTTTCAGCACTGACTTCGAACGTTCTTCAACGGCCGTTTCGGTGTAGCGCTCCAGCGCGGCCGAGAGAGGACGCGGGTCGATGCCGAGCAAATTCGGTCGCAGATCGTCGTCGTACAGCGCGGCATAGCGCGGCGCTGTGTCCGTGCCTGGCGACACTGCGTAGAGGCTGTTGCTGTCCAGCGGCTGCTGCAGCGTGACCATCGCGCTCCATGCATCCAGCGCCTCGGCCAGTTTGCCAATGTTGTGCTGGCGCATCTGATTGCATCGTGAACAACCCATCAGCAGCGCAACAATGTAAGTCTGCTCAACGCTCATCGTCTGGGCGTTGTGGGCCAGGCTGTCGGCCACCGGCACGTTTTGCAATTGATGCTGGCGGGCGATCTGATAGATCTGGTGCAGTTCAAGCCACAGACCATCCTGCACCGGGCAGTAAAGCTGGTTGGCGCGGATCAGCGGGCCGTTCAGGCAGCTAAGCGCGCGCTGAAGGGCGGTGGTCAGCAGGCCAATGCGGTCTTTGCCGAGCTTGACCGCGACCCGCGCGATGATCTGTTTATAGCCAATGGCAAGGTGGTTTTGCAGGGCCTGGCAGAGGTTGGCGACTTTGCGCGGACGCTCTTCGAGAACGACCGACTGGTTCAGGAAGTGACGCTCCAGATGCTTGCACACGAAAGAGACTTCCGGGCGAAGCAATTCGAGGAGCTGCATGCGGTTGTCGCTGGGGGTAAGCAGCTGATTCAGCTCGCCGAGCCCTTGATAGAGCTGGCGCGCCATTTCGCCGAGATTGGCCTTGGGCAGGGTGGCGATCCAGCGTTTCATGTCTTTGGGGGTCGCGTCACAGAACGACAGGCTCGACTGCGTCGGCACAGGTGCGCGCAACAACAGTGGGAGACTTAAATTACTCATGTGACCGGCAAACTCCAACAACGACAGGACTGAACGGCGGCGTCCAACTCCGGGGAAAGCACCCTCGCCGAGCGAAAAGAGCACGTTTACGTCCATTGAAAGCGAAGTTTCCTACAGCGCTTACAAGGGGACTCTAGCAGCATCCTGCAACCGTCGCAGCCTGGGCCCATTGTCCCGGACCCACCCCGCAATCCCTGGTTATGCGTGATGCAGCGCGACGGCTTTAGGCAATTTGCGCCAGAAAAACAGCATCACGCTCTCAGGGACTAGCTAAGGCAAGAATCAGGCCTGCAATGGCAACGCCAAGGCCTGACCCATCTGCACCGACGAACCGGCCGCCAGCATTTCGGACCATTTCACCTGATTCGGGCCGAACAGCACGATGGCCGTAGAACCCAGTTTGAAGCGTCCCAACTCGGCACCTTTTTCCAGATGGATGGGCGCGCGTGCCGCTTCGTCGTAACGGAAAGTCTTGAGCTCGCGCTTGGGCGGCGTGACCAGGCCCGCCCATACGGTTTCGATCGAGGCAACGATCATGGCCCCGACCAGCACAACTGCCATCGGACCGCGCTCTGTGTCGAACAGGCACACGACGCGCTCGTTGCGGGCGAACAGCTCCGGCACGTTTTCCGCTGTGGTCTGGTTCACCGAGAACAGTCGGCCCGGCACGTAAACCATTTCGCGCAGGGTGCCGGCAAGCGGCATGTGAACGCGGTGATAGTCTTTCGGTGAAAGGTAAACGGTTGCGAACTCGCCACCCATGAACGGCGCGGAGAGGCGCGCGTCACCGCCCAGCAGCTCCAATACGCTGTAGCTGTGGCCTTTGGCCTGGAAAATCCGCCCGTGTTCGATCGGGCCCAGTTGGCTAACCGCGCCGTCGGCAGGGGAAAGGATGGCGCCCGGCGTCGGGTCCAACGGGCGCGCACCCGGTTTGAGGGCACGGGTGAAGAAGTCATTGAAGTGCGGGTACCCGGTGATGTCTTCGACCTGAGCCTGGGACATGTCGACCTGATAGCGGCGCGCAAACCATTGGGTGAAGGCATTTTTGAACCAGCGTACGCGGCATTCGGCCACGCATCCGGCCAGTTGCGACAGCAGATGATGGGGAAGCAAATACTGGAAAAGGATAAACAGACGCTGTTTCATCAAGATTCCTAAAACGTTTGAAAAAGGGAATTCGGATCGACGCCTCGTCGGGAGCCGATTTATTTCTCGACCGGGGTGTCCGGATGGTTGCCCCACTCGCCCCAGGAGCCGGCGTAGCCCTTGACCCTCGGGTAACCCAGCGCCTTGGCCACCAGATAGGTGAAGCCCGAGCGATGATGGGTCTGGCAGTGGGTAATGATTTCTTTCTCCGGGGTGATGCCCAGATCTTCAAGGATCTTCGGCATGTCCTTGCGGATGCGCAGGTGGCGCGCCTGATCCATGCCGGCGGTCCATTCAAAGTTCACGGCGCCGGGAATGTGACCTCCCTTGGCCGCGACGACTTTCTCGCCGGAGTACTCGGTCGGCGCGCGCGCGTCCCAGATCGCCAGGTCAGCGGCGCCCAGACGGCTTTGCAGGTATTCGCGGGTGGCCGTGGGCTCGTCGTGCAAGGTCAGAGAAACCGGGCCGCCGACTGCTTTTGGCACCTCTGTCGACATTGGCAGGCCTTCGGCTTGCCAGGCGAGCAGGCCACCGTCGATATAGTGATACTTTTTGTGTCCGATGACGTCGAGCAGCCAGATGAACCGGCCGGCCCAGCCACCGCCTTCGTCGTCATACACCACGTACACCGCGTCGGGGTTGTGTCCCAGTTCGCCGAACAGCGCTTCCAGATGCCCGTGGGAGGGCAGCAGCCCCGGCGCAGGTGGCAGGCCCAGTTGCGTACGTTTCGGATCGACGAATCGTGCGCCCGGGATGTGCCCGGCCTCATAGCGGGCCGGGCTGGTCAGGTCGACCAGAATGAGCTCTGGCGCGCTGAGTCGTGCTTGCAGGTCTGCGGGCTCGATGACCAGCGGCAAGCTTGAAAAGGCAGACATCTAGCGTCTCCGGATCGCGAAAAGGTTCCGAATTGTAGCTCAGCCGTCAGCCATTGCGATGGCTAAAGGTGGTGAGGGCTTTCTCGATGCACTGGCCTGTTTTTCCGAAAGCCTGGACGGAGACTTCGGAAAACGGCCCGCCGCCCTGATCAGCCACCACCATCATCACCACGCGTCCATTGCTGGCGAGCGAGCGGATCAACAGGTTTTCGCCGCTGAACAGATTGCGCAGTTGCGGCGGCAGCAGCGCCGAAAACTGAGCGTTGTTGGCCGGCGTCAGGCGCAACTGCGTGGGCTGGGCGAGCAGGCGTTGCAGTACGGTGCTGTCTTTGTAGGGCACCAGCAACGCAGCGGCCGACTTTTCTACGCCCGCAATCTGATGCACGCGCAGGCTGTCGGTCTTGCGATCGGTCATCAGCAATACCACTCGCTGCATGCCCGCGGCTACCAGGGCATCCCGGGCGCAGGTGGTCAGGTGTATCGCGTTGATGAACATGCCGGGCTCTTTGAGCAAATCGGCGCAGTGCTTGCGCCACGTCTGCAAGGCGTCGGGTGAGGGGGGCGGGGCAGGCAACAAGCCCTTATGTACTCGTCGTGCATTCCACGGCCACAGCAACGCCTGGGCGGGGTGCCAGATGTCCGGGCTGGAATGCTGACGCGCGCTGGCCGCTGCGTTCTGGTGAACCTGCTGTTGGAGATCATCCAGTGACTGCTGGAGATACAGACTGGTGAGCAGTTGCCAGCGCAGGCTGTGCGGCGTGTCCCAGGCCTGGTGCGCCGACAGCGCGAGACCATTGGCCAGCAAAATTGTATTGGCGGGCTGGTTGAGCCAGCGGCGCAGCGGCAAGTCGGCGTCGAGTTGCTGTTGCTGCTTGACCGGGTCGTTGTTGCTGTGGGCGATGCGCAGGACTCTCACCAGATTGCGTTGCTGGGAGGTCAGTAGCTCGTAGCCCTGGGTCACCCAGATCGGCAGGCGCCAGTGCTGCGCCAGCGCCTGACACAAATGCACCAGTCGCACGCCGAACAGCGTGTTTTCCACAGCCTTTGCGCACTCGCCCTTGTGGATAACCCGCAACTCCCACTCTTCCAGCAGTTTTGGGTGCGCCAGCGCCATCGGCCACAGCGGCGAAAGAAACAGCAGGCTGCCCAGATGGATGTCTTGCCACAGCCGGGCCAGTTGATTGGCGAACAGGCCGTAAGCCTGTTGCATGGCGTGCTGACTGATCAGCTGTATCTGACGCAGAGCCATGGGGATATCCCGTGCATCGACACTGGGCAACCGCGCCAGCAGCGCTTCGGTGCGCGCCAGCCCCAATCGGTTGATGGCAACTTCAAGACTCTCCGCAGGCTGGGCCGTGGCCGGGCTGTCCAGGTTGGCTTCGCGCAAAACATTGAGCACCAACGCCGGGCTGTCCTGCATGAGTTCGGCAATATCGCGCAGTGAGCGACGGCTGTCGGTCAATGCCGCCTGCACGCGCTGATACGCCACCGCCGGCACCGGCAAGGCGATGCCGTCGAGTTGTTTTATCCATTGATCCAGGGTGCGCGGGACAGGTAGCGAAGAAGCTTTATCTGATTGCATTCACAACACCCGTACGGCTGGGAGGTTAGATCGATGTCGGATACTGGCATCATGCCGGCCCTCGTGACGCAACGTCCGTCGCGACGCACCGGTCAGCATTTTCCTGTGATCTGACTATAGTCTGGCGCATTCATGCCGATAAGCAGGACAAGAGTTTCAAGCGCTTCTCGCACAATGACCATGAACCCGACTCAGTAAGTATTTTCTACCTATGGCAAAAATTATCGGCATCATCGTCGTTTTCGCGAGCGTTCTCGGCGGATACGTACTGTCCCACGGTCAGATCGCAGCGTTGATCCAGCCTTTCGAGGTCATGATCATCGGCGGTGCGGCGCTGGGTGCATTCCTGCAAGCCAACCCGGGCTATATGACCATGCTGGTCATCAAGAAGTCCTTGAAGATGTTCAGCACCCGGTTCACCCACGGCTACTACCTCGAAGTGCTGGGCCTGGTCTACGAGATCCTGAACAAGAGCCGTCGCGAAGGCATGATGGCCATCGAAGGCGACATCGAAGAGCCCGAGAACAGCCCGATTTTCGCCAAGTACCCTGGCGTGCTCAAAGACACCCGCATGATCGCCTTCATCTGCGATTACCTGCGCATCATGTCTTCCGGCAACATGGCGCCCCACGAGTTGGAAGGCTTGTTCGACATGGAACTGCTGAGCATGAAAGAAGAGCTCGAGCATCCTTCCCACGCAGTGACCGGTGTCGCCGATGCCATGCCAGGCTTCGGTATCGTTGCTGCGGTACTGGGTATCGTGGTGACCATGGCCTCCCTGGGTTCCGGCGACAAAGCCGCGATCGGCATGCACGTTGGTGCGGCGCTGGTCGGTACGTTCTTCGGTATTCTCGCGGCGTACGGTTTCTTCGGCCCGTTGGCCACTTCCCTGGCCCACGATGCCAAGGAAGAAATGAACGTCTATGAATCGATCAAGGCTTCGCTCGTAGCGTCGGCGTCCGGCGTGCCGCCTTCCCTGGCCGTGGAGTTCGGTCGCAAGGTTCTGTACCCGGCCCATCGCCCCAGCTTCAGCGAGCTGGAACAAGCTGTCCGCGGTCGTTGATCCATGGAAAATAATCAGCCGATTATCATAAAGCGCGTCAAGCGCTACGGCGGAGGGCATCACGGCGGCGCCTGGAAGATCGCATTTGCCGACTTCGCGACGGCGATGATGGCGTTCTTCCTGGTGCTGTGGCTGATGTCGTCGGCCACGCCCGAACAACTGCTCGCCATCGCCGGTTACTTTAAGGATCCGGTCGGTTTTTCCGAAAGCGGCTCGCCGTACGTTATCGACCTGGGCGGTTCGCCGGAAATGTCCCCGGACCAGACGCTGAACCCGGAGGTGCAATCCACGCCTTCGCCGGATCGCTTGCCGGTCGACGCGGATCAGCAGGACGCCGCCGCCGAGCAGGTCGAGCAGGACCGTCTGGAGATGCTGCTGCAAGAGTTGCAGACCAAGATCAACGAGAGTCCGCAACTGGCGAAGTTCAAGGACCAGATTCTGTTCGAGATTACTCAGGACGGCTTGCGTATCCAGATCACGGACGCCGAAAACCGCCCGATGTTCGACATCGGCAGTGCGAAGTTAAAACCGTATTTCGAAGACATCTTGCTGGCCATGGCCGACACCATTAAAGCGGTGCCCAACAAAGTCAGTATCAGTGGTCACACCGACGCGACGCCTTTTGTCGGCAACAACGGCTTCGGCAACTGGGAGCTGTCGTCCGGCCGGGCGAATGCTGCTCGCCGTGCGCTGCTCGCGGGTGGGTATCCGGATCAGCAGGTGGCGCGGGTAGTGGGTTATGCGTCTTCGGCACTGTATGACAAGGAGCACCCGCAAAATCCGATCAACCGTCGCATCGACATTGTGGTGATGACCAAGAAAGCGCAGCAGCGGATCGAAGGTGCGCAGAATTCAGGTGGAGCACCGCAAACCCCGGATGCGCCTGGAGCCGCCGCGCCATTGCCGGCACCTGGCGCTACCGCACCGGCCAATCAGCCGGGGGCGTCGATTTCCACACAGGCAGTTGACCCACAAGCTTATGCCCAGCCCCACGAGATTCGGCAGAAGCTGAATATCTTCGATCAGGGCCAGCTGAAGATCGACGAAACCAAGAACTGATACTTGGGTTGCAGACACAAAAACGCCGCGATGATCGCGGCGTTTTTGGTTGTGCCTTTCGACAGCCGAGTCTCATGCAGATCCCGTGCGCCGCAGAGGGCGTGTGGCGCAATTCAATTGTAGGAGCGCGCTTGCCCGCGAAAGCGCTCTTACTGTGACGAATCGATTGCCTGACACGCCGCCTTCGCGGGCAAGCGCGCTCCTACAAATTCTTCGTCGAGTCTGGATGCCATGGCCGGCGTTGAGTTCTTCGTCGAATTGATGCGCCATGGCTGACTCAGAATTCGTAGGAGCCGGCTTGCTGGCGAAGGCGTCAGTTCTGGCACTGCAGCGTAATTGGCGCACCGCATTTGCCAGCACGTCGGCATCTGCGGTGGATTTCGCACAGGAGCGCCACATCGGGCGGCGCCCGTCAGTAGCTGCTTTCCGGCAAGCTTGCGATGATCGAGCGATAGCTGTTCATGCGCTGTTGCTGCACGCGGCCGTCAGCTAGGCCCTGCAATAAGGCACAACCGGGTTCGCGGTCGTGTTTGCAGTCGCGGAAGCGGCAGCGACCGAGCAGGTCGTTGAACTCGATGAAGCCCGCTTCGACGTCGGCGCGGCTGACGTGGCCCAGGCCGAATTCACGAATACCCGGTGAGTCGATCAAGTCGCCGCCGCGCGGAAAGTGGAACAGGCGCGCGGTGGTCGTGGTGTGCGTGCCTTGGCCCGAATACTCCGACAACGGCCCGACGCGCGTGCCGACTTCCGGCAGCAGGCTGTTGACCAGCGAGGATTTGCCCACGCCGGACTGACCGACGAACACGCTGATGTGGCCATCCAGCTGGTCCTGCAATTGCTGCATGCCGTCGCCGTGGTGGGCTGACACTTCCAGCACCGGATAACCCAGCGTGCGGTACACGGCCAGCAGCGCATTGAGCGCGGGCGCATTCTGATCGTTGATCAAGTCAAACTTGTTCAACAGCAACAGCGGGCGAATACCCGCGTGCTCGGCAGCCACCAAGTAGCGGTCGATCAGGTTGGCGTGGGGTTCGGGCGCCGGTGCGAACACGATGACGATCAGGTCAACGTTGGCGGCGACCGGCTTGAGCTGGCCCCGGCTGTCCGGGCGGCTCAGTTCTGTATCGCGGGGCAGCTGCGCAACGATGACGCCGATGCCCTGATTGCCAGCGCGCCACACGACTCGGTCGCCGGTGACCAGCGCTGGCAGGTTGGCACGCAAGTGACAGCGGAAAACCTGACCCTGCAGCTCGCCGTCCTGCGCTTCGACTTCTACCTGCACGCCAAAGTGCGCGATGACCAGGCCCGTTTGCTCGGGGCCGAGATCGCCGCCTTCCAGCGTTTCGAGAGCGGTTGATTCACGTTTGGCGGCACGCGCTGCGCGTTCGCCCTGAATCTTTTCGATGCGCCAGTTCTGGCGGCGATTGAGTTGGCGTTTGGCCATGGGTGTTCAGTGTTCCGTTTGAAGACGCATAAAGGTGCTGATTTGATAAAGCGCGGGCGAGTCTAGCACGCCCGGGTGGGCTAAACTGCGCGCCAACGCTGAGGAGCCGACATATGCAGAACAAACAGAATCTGATCTGGATCGACCTGGAAATGACCGGTCTGGACCCTGATAACGACGTCATCATCGAGATGGCAACTATCATCACCGACAGCGAACTCAACACCTTGGCCGAAGGCCCGGTCATTGCGGTTCATCAGAGCGATGAGCTTCTGAACGGCATGGACGAATGGAACACCCGCCAGCACGGCGGTTCCGGCCTGACCCAGCGTGTGCGCGAAAGCAAAATCTCCAACGACGAAGCCGAGGCCATGACGCTTGAGTTCATCAAGCAGTGGGTCCCCGAGCGCAGTTCGCCCATCTGTGGCAACAGCATCTGCCAGGACCGACGCTTCCTCTACAAGCGCATGCCGACGCTGGAAAACTACTTTCACTACCGCAACCTCGACGTTTCAACCCTCAAGGAGCTGGCCGCGCGCTGGTCGCCCGACCTCAAGTTCAAGAAGGGCAGCACCCACCTGGCGCTGGATGACATTCGTGAGTCGATCGCCGAGCTGCGCTTTTATCGCGAGCACTTCATCAAGTCGTGATGACAGGGCGCTGAGCCCGGTCGCCACCAGATGGCAAAGAGATCAACGCTCTCTTTTGGTGACCCGACCGAGTGGTTAGACTGCGCCCCTTTCTCGCAGGGACTGCCGCCATGTTGTTGATGCTCTACCTGATCGCCATTACGGCCGAAGCCATGACCGGCGCGCTGTCCGCAGGCCGTCGCGGCATGGACTGGTTCGGTGTGGTGCTGATCGCGTGCATCACTGCCTTGGGCGGCGGTTCGGTTCGCGATGTGCTGTTGGGGTATTACCCGCTGACGTGGGTCAAGCACCCGGAATACCTGATGCTCACCAGTGTCGCGGCGCTGGTGACGATTTTCATCGCTCCGCTGATGCGCCATCTGCGCTCGCTGTTTCTGGTGCTCGATGCGCTGGGATTGGTCGCGTTTACCCTGATCGGCTGCATGACTGCCCTGGACATGGGCTTGAGCATGACCGTCGCTGCCGTGAGCGGGGTGATCACCGGTGTGTTTGGCGGGATCCTGCGGGACATCTTCTGCAACGACATCCCACTGATCTTCCGCCGCGAGCTGTATGCCAGCGTGTCGTTTGCCGCCGCGTGGTGTTTTTTGCTGTGTCAGTACGCTGGACTGCCGGTGGAGCAGGGCACGCTGATTACATTGTTTGGCGGGCTATTGCTGCGGCTGCTCGCAATCAGGTTTCGCTGGGAAATGCCCAAGTTTGTCTACAAGGACGGGCATTGAGCCCGCACGCAATTGAAGGAGCGCGCTTGCCCGCGATTGCGATTCGTCACGCATCAACGCATTCACTGGCCCACCGCGTTAGCGGGCAAGCGTGCACCTACAGGATGCGCGCTGCAGCCCTCGCTTCATGCTGCCCCAGCGCCCATTCCACATGCTCGCGCACCATCTCTGACGGATGCTCCCGCCGTGCTTTAAGCGCTTCGATCACAGGTATGGTGGACGGTGCGTTGCCCAGCCCCACGGCCAGATTTCTCAACCAACGTTCATACCCGGCACGCCGGAGCGGTGAGCCTTCGGTGTTGCTCAGGAAGGTCGTTTCGTCCCACAAAAACAGCGTCGTCAATTCGGCGTTATCAAGACCGTGGCGCGGCTTGAAGTCTGTCTGATCGGTTGGCCGGGCGAAGCGGTTCCAAGGGCAGACAATCTGGCAGTCATCACAGCCGAATACGCGATTGCCGATCATTGAGCGCAAGTCTTCGGGGATCGACGTCTTCAGCTCGATGGTCAGGTAGGAAATGCACTTTCGCGCATCCAGCACGTAGGGCCCGACGAAAGCGTTGGTCGGGCATACGTCCAGGCACGCCGTGCAGCGCCCGCAATGCTCGGTGGCGTGTGGCGCGTCTACCGGCAGCGGCAGGTCGACGAACAGCTCGCTGAGGAAGAAGTAACTGCCGGCCTTGCGATTGAGCACCAAGGTGTTCTTGCCGATCCAGCCCAGCCCGGCCTGCTCGGCAATGGCCTTCTCAAGCACCGGGGCGCTGTCGACGAACGCGCGAAACCCGAATGGCCCGATCGCCTCTTGAATGCGCTCCGCCAGTTGTTGCACGCGCTTGCGGATCAACTTGTGGTAATCACGGCCCAGCGCGTAACGGGAGACGTAGGCTTTCTCGGGCTGCCCCAGCAACTGAGCCATCTGCGTGTCGCCGGGCAGATAGTCCATGCGCAACGACACCACGCGCAGCGTTCCCGGCACCAGCTCGTCCGGATGCGAACGTTTGCTGCCATGCGCTGCCATATAGTCCATCTCGCCGTGATACCCGGCGTCCAGCCATCGCTCCAGGTGCTGCTCGTGCTCAGCCAGGTCCAGCCCCGAGATCCCGACCTGCTGAAAGCCGAGCTCGCGCCCCCAGCCCTTGATCGATTGGGCAAGGTCGGTTAGCCCGGCTGCCGTTAGAGGCGCTGGAGCTGTGGATGGGTCTACAGTTATCGCGGACATGCAAAGAGGACACCGGGGCGCAGGTGCGTATAATTCTGCCAGACATCGGAGCCCAAAGACGCATGTTGCACAGCAAACCCCCATTTCCCGACGCGCTGTACAGCGCTGCGCAGGTGCGCGACCTCGACGCGCGCCTCATTGCCGCCGGCACGCCCGGCTTCGAACTCATGCAGCGCGCGGCCCATGCCGCATGGCGGGCAATACGCCGCCGCTGGCCCGAGGGCAGGCAACTGACCGTGATGGCCGGTCGCGGCAACAACGCCGGCGACGGCTATCTCATTGCCGCGCTGGCCCGGCGTGCCGGTTGGCAAGTTAACGTGCTGGCCGTGGGTGATAGCGATATGTTGGCCGGCGATGCCCGTTCCGCCTATGAAGAAGCGGTTGCCGCCAACGTCGATATTCAGGCCTGGCGACAGCAGGCGCTGGCCGGCGTCATTGTCGACGCGCTGCTTGGCACCGGACTGACCGGTGACGTGCGCGCGCCTTACGTGGCGGCCATTGAAGCCATCAACGACAGTGAGTTGCCCGTGGTCGCCGTCGATCTTCCGTCGGGGCTGTGCGCGGACACGGGGCGAACCCTCGGCTGTGCAGTCCGCGCCGATCTGACCGTCACCTTCATAGGCCTCAAGGTCGGGTTGTTCACTGGCGACGCGCCCGAACTGGTGGGCGAGTTGGTGCTCGATGACTTGCAGGCGGACGCCGAAATCATTCGGCAGATGCCCGTGAGCGTCAAACGGCTGGACACCTTCAATCTGCCCACCCTGGCACCTCGCTCACGCACTGCGCACAAGGGCATGTTCGGTCGCGTAATGGTGGTGGGCGGCGATCGGGGTTTCGGCGGCGCTGCATTGCTCGCCACCGAAAGCACGCTGCGCACCGGCGCCGGCATGGTCACGCTGGCCACGCGGCCGGAACATGTCAGCGCCGCGCTGACGCGATTCCCTGAAGTCATGAGCGCCGGCATCAGCTCGGCCAACCAGCTGCGCGCCTTGATCGAGCCCGCGTCGGTGCTGGTGGTGGGGCCGGGCCTTGGCCAGCACAGCTGGGGAAAAAGTCTGCTGTCCGCGGCTGCCAATGCGTCGTTGCCGCAGGTCTGGGATGCCGATGCGCTGAACGAACTGGCGACCGGCGCGGTGCAATTGCCCGAGGGCTGCGTGATCACCCCGCATCCTGGGGAAGCCGCGCGCCTGCTCGGCACCGACACCAAACAGATTCAGGCCGATCGGCCGGCTGCGGCGCGGGCGCTGGCCAGCAAATTCAATGCTGTATGCGTTTTAAAAGGCAGCGGCAGCCTGATCGCCAACCCGGCAGGTGACCTTGCATTGGCTGATCACGGCCACCCGGCGATGGCGACCGGCGGGCTGGGCGATGTGCTGTCCGGCGTCATCGGTGCGTTGATGGCGCAAAAGATGAGCCCCTACGATGCTGCCTGTCTGGGCGTCTGGCTGCACGCTCTCGCCGGTGAGCAATGCGGCTCCAGCGGGCGAGGGCTGGCTGCCGCTGATCTGATTCCTGTTATTCGCCAGCTTCTGGAGGAGCACCAACCGTGTCTGAGTTAACCCTGGACCTCATGGGTGAAGAGGCCATGACCCACTTCGGGGCACGCATTGCCCAAGTCACTGAAAGCAGTGGCATTATTTTTCTTGAGGGCGATCTGGGGGCGGGCAAGACCACGCTCTCCCGAGGGATAATTCGCGGCCTTGGCCATACGGGCGCGGTAAAAAGTCCGACGTTTACGCTGGTAGAACCTTACGAAATTGGGAGAAACCGCGCGTATCACTTTGATCTCTACCGACTTGTTGATCCAGAAGAGCTAGAATTCCTCGGCATCCGGGACTATTTCGAAGGCGATGCCCTTTGTCTCATCGAATGGCCCAATCTGGGTGCAGGCTTTTTGCCAAAGCCTGACCTGATCATTACCATAAGGCCGCTCGATGAAGGTCGAGCGTTGACGCTGAGCCCGAAAAGCTCGCGTGGCGAGATGTGGTGTGCAGCTTTGGCGCCTTCGTTTAAATAGACATTCAATAGATATGGGGTTTGGTATGCGCATGCGCGCGCTGGTTACTGTGATTGGACTGCTGCTGGCGACACTGGCTGTCGACGCGTTGGCCGCTTCACAGGTACGAAGTGTCCGCTTATGGCGTGCGCCGGATAACACTCGACTGGTTTTCGACCTGTCTGGCCCGGTTCAGCACAGTGTCTTCACGCTGCAGTCCCCTGATCGCCTGGTCATCGACATCAACGGCGCCACCCTGGGCGGCGCCTTGAATGTGCCGACGGCCAACACACCGATCACCAGCATGCGCTCAGCGCAGCGCACGCCCGATGACTTGCGTGTGGTCATCGACCTGAAAAAGGCGGTGACGCCAAAGAGCTTCACCCTGGCGCCGAACCAGCAATATGGCAACCGGCTGGTTGTCGATCTGTACGACAACGCCGCCGATGCCAACCCGCCGCCGTCGGTGGCCGATACTCCGGCCACCGCCGCACCTGCGACGCCCGCAGTGGTGCCGATCAGCCCGTCCAAGCCCGAGATCAAACTGACCCCTGTGCCAAACGGCAAGCGCGATATCGTCGTCGTCATTGATGCCGGCCATGGCGGCGAAGACCCGGGCGCCTCTGGCGGCCGTGGTGAGAAAGAAAAGAACGTCGTACTCGCGATTGCCAAGGAGCTTCAGCGCCAGATCAATGGCGAAAAGGGCTACCGCGCAGAGCTGACCCGCACCGGCGACTACTTCATCCCGCTGCGTAAGCGCACGGAAATTGCCCGCGCCAAAGGTGCTGATCTGTTCGTGTCCATTCACGCCGACGCCGCGCCTTCCTCGGCGGCTTTCGGCGCTTCGGTATTTGCCTTGTCCGAACGCGGTGCGACCTCGGAGACAGCACGGTGGCTGGCGGACAGTGAAAACCGTTCCGACTTGATCGGTGGCGCCGGGGCCGTGAGCCTCGATGACAAAGACCGCATGCTGGCTGGCGTACTGCTCGATTTGTCGATGACCGCATCGCTCACTTCAAGCCTGAACGTTGGCCAGAAGGTCCTGACCAACATCGGCCGGGTTACCTCGCTGCACAAGTCCCGCGTTGAACAGGCCGGCTTCATGGTGCTCAAGTCGCCGGACATTCCGTCGATTCTGGTCGAGACCGGCTTCATCTCCAACTCAGCCGAAGCGAACAAACTGCAAGGCGCAAGCCATCAGCAGGCGTTGGCGCGCTCCATCACGGCGGGTGTGAAGCAGTTCTTCCAGCAGAATCCGCCGCAAGGCACATACATCGCCTGGCTTCGTGATACCGGCAAGCTGGCCATGGGCGCGCGTGAGCACACAGTGCGCCCTGGCGAATCGCTGAGCATGATCGCGGCGCGCTACGACATGACCATGCCAATGCTTCGCACTGCCAATCATCTGAGCTCGGACGAGCTGAAAGTTGGCCAGGAGCTGAGAATCCCCAGCGCAGAATTGGCAGGTGAGCCGTGACTGACCTGTTGCTCGGTGACCAGGAACTGGATGTCAGCGTAAGTCCCGATTTACCTGCGGCAGAAGCTGCGCGTATTCAGCTGCTCAGCCCACGGCTTGCCAACCAGATTGCTGCGGGCGAGGTCGTAGAACGACCGGCTTCGGTGATCAAGGAGCTGCTCGAAAACAGCCTCGATTCAGGCGCGCGTCGTATCGATGTCGACGTTGAGCAGGCCGGCATCAAGCTGCTGCGTGTTCGGGACGACGGCGGCGGCATTTCCTCGGATGACCTGCCCCTTGCGCTGGCCCGACATGCCACCAGCAAGATCCGCGACCTGGAAGACCTTGAGCGAGTCATGAGCCTTGGCTTCCGGGGCGAGGCCTTGGCGTCGATCAGCTCGGTGGCCCGTCTGACCCTCACGTCGCGCACTCGTGATGCCGACCAGGCCTGGCAGGTCGAGACCGAGGGCCGTGACATGGCCTCGCGTGTGCAGCCGGCTGCGCACCCTGTCGGCACCTCCGTCGAAGTGCGCGACCTGTTCTTCAACACCCCTGCGCGGCGCAAGTTTCTCAAGGCCGAGAAAACCGAATTCGATCATCTTCAAGAAGTCATCAAGCGCATGGCGCTGGCGCGTTTCGACGTGGCCTTTCATTTGCGCCATAACGGCAAGACCGTCCTGAGCCTGCACGAAGCGCGTGACGACGTATCCCGCGCGCGGCGGGTTTCGGCCATTTGCGGCCCCGGGTTTCTGGAGCAGGCGCTGCCGATCGAGGTCGAGCGCAATGGGTTGAGGTTGTGGGGCTGGGTCGGGCTGCCGACGTTCTCGCGCAGTCAGGCCGATCTGCAGTATTTCTTCGTCAACGGCCGTGCGGTGCGCGACAAGCTGGTTGCCCACGCCGTGCGTCAGGCTTATCGCGACGTGTTGTTCAACGGCCGGCATCCGACCTTCGTGCTGTTTTTCGAAGTCGATCCGGCGGTCGTCGACGTCAACGTCCATCCGACCAAGCACGAAGTGCGGTTCCGCGACGGGCGCATGGTTCACGATTTCCTCTACGGCACGCTGCATCGGGCACTTGGCGATGTGCGGCCTGAAGATCAGCTAGCTGGCACCACCTCGGTCACCGCACTGGTACGACCAAGCGGGCCGGATGCCGGCGAATTCGGGCCGCAGGGCGAAATGCGCCTGGCCAATAACGTGCTCGAGACGCCACAAGGTCAGGCCTGGAATCCGCCGGCCGGAACCGCCCCCGGCTCTGGCAGTGGCGCGGGTTACCAGTATCAGTACACGCCGCGGCCGTCGTCGGTGCTCCCGGCTGAAGAGGCGCGTGCCGCCTACAGCGAATTCTTTGCCCCGCTGCCCGGCGCGCAGGCTCCGGCGAGCGCAGGCAGTGTCTCGTTGCCCGAGTCCCAGGGCGATGTTCCGCCGCTGGGTTATGCCCTCGCTCAGCTCAAAGGCATTTATATCCTCGCGGAAAACGCCCACGGTTTGGTGCTGGTGGACATGCACGCGGCCCACGAGCGGATCATGTACGAACGCTTGAAGATCGCCATGGCCAGCGAAGGCCTGAGCGGTCAGCCGCTGCTGGTGCCGGAGTCCATCGCGGTCAGTCAGCGCGAGGCCGACTGCGCTGAAGAGCACATGACGACCTTCCAGCAACTGGGCTTCGAATTGCAACGCCTCGGCCCCGAGACCCTCGCGATCCGGCAGATCCCCGCGCTGCTCAAGCAGGCTGAGGCGAATCGGCTGGTGCACGACGTGCTGGGCGATCTGATGGAGTACGGCACCAGCGACCGCGTTCAGGCGCACATGAATGAACTGCTCGGCACCATGGCGTGCCACGGCGCGATTCGCGCCAATCGGCGGCTGGCCATTCCGGAAATGAACGGCCTGCTGCGTGATATGGAAAACACCGAGCGCAGCGGTCAATGCAACCACGGACGGCCCACCTGGACCCAGCTGGGTCTGGATGATCTCGACAAACTATTCCTGCGCGGTCGCTGATGAAAGCCCTTCCTCCAGCCATCTTTCTGATGGGGCCGACCGCCGCCGGCAAAACCGATCTCGCTATCGAACTGACCAAAGTGCTTCCGTGTGAGCTGATCAGCGTGGATTCTGCGCTGGTCTATCGTGGCATGGACATTGGCACCGCCAAGCCTTCAAAAGCGCTGCTGGACACGTATCCACACCGTCTCATCGATATCCTCGATCCGAGCCAGAGCTACTCTGCAGCGGATTTTCGAGCCGATGCCTTGCACGCCATGGCGGAAATTACCGCCCAGGGAAAAATTCCCCTGCTGGTGGGCGGCACGATGTTGTATTTCAAAGCTCTACTGGAAGGCTTGGCCGATATGCCTGCAGCTGATGCCGAGATTCGTGCGCAGATCGAAGCGCAAGCGGCCAGTCAGGGTTGGCAGGCGTTGCATGATGAGCTGGCGAGCATTGATCCGGTGTCGGCAGCGAGGATTCACCCCAACGATCCCCAGCGGCTGGTTCGCGCGCTGGAAGTCTTTCGGGTGAGCGGCGTGAGCATGACCGCGCACCGAGAACAACAAAGTGCGCAAAGTGCTCAAGCGAGCGCTTCGGGGCGTCATCAATTGCCCTATACTGTCGCAAATCTCGCGATCGCACCGACGGATCGCAAGGTGCTCCACGACCGAATTGCTGTGCGTTTCAGGCAAATGCTTGATGAAGGGTTCGTTGAAGAAGTCGTAGCGCTACGTTCGAGGGGTGATCTGCACTCGAATTTACCGTCTATAAGAGCTGTAGGGTATCGCCAGGTCTGGGATCATCTGGACGGCAAGCTGACTCGGGACGAGATGCAGGAGCGCGGCATCATTGCCACGCGCCAGTTGGCCAAGAGGCAGTTCACCTGGTTACGCAGCTGGCAGGATTTGCACTGGTTGGACAGCCTGGCTTGCGACAATCTGCCACGCGCCTTGAAATACCTGGGGTCGGTCTCCATATTGAGCTGAGTCCTTGCAATAGCCGTCTATCCTTGGGGGATAGCCTTCGGGAGGTAGCGGCCCAAGCCAATGTTTTCGAATTTATTCTATTGATCCTTAAAGGAGTGCGGCACATGTCAAAAGGGCATTCGCTACAAGACCCTTACCTGAACACTTTGCGTAAAGAAAAGGTTGGGGTTTCGATCTACCTGGTAAACGGTATCAAGCTGCAAGGCACTATCGAATCCTTTGACCAATTCGTTATTTTGCTGAAGAACACTGTCAGCCAAATGGTCTACAAACACGCCATCTCGACTGTCGTTCCCGTCCGCCCGATTCGTCTGCCTAGCGCTACCGAATCCGAGCAGGCTGACGCCGAGCCAGGTAACGCCTGATAGGAGTCTGCTTTGTTCTTTGAGCGCCACAGTGGTGGTGAGCGGGCGATCCTCGTTCACTTGGATGGTCAGGACCCTGAGGCGCGCGAAGATCCGCAGGAGTTCAGGGAACTGGCGCTGTCGGCCGGCGCCGACATTGTCTCGTTCGTCAACGTGCCAAGGCATCGGCCAACGGCCAAGTATCTGGTAGGCAGCGGCAAGGTCGAGGAATTACGCGACCTGGTCAAAACCGAAAAGTCAGATATCGTCATCTTCAATCATGTCCTTACACCCAGTCAGGAACGTAACCTCGAACGTGTTTTCGAGTGTCGCGTGCTTGACCGTACCGGCCTGATTCTCGACATTTTCGCCCAACGGGCGCGCACCCATGAAGGCAAGCTGCAGGTCGAACTGGCCCAGCTTGAGCACATGAGTACGCGGCTGGTTCGTGGCTGGACTCACCTTGAGCGTCAGGGCGGCGGTATCGGTCTGCGCGGTCCGGGTGAAACCCAGCTCGAAACGGACCGACGTCTGTTGCGCGTGCGCTTGCGTCAGATCAAGGGCCGGCTTGAAAAAGTCCGCAGTCAGCGTGATCAGGCCCGTCGTGGCCGCACCCGCGCCGACATTCCTACGGTTTCTATCGTCGGCTATACCAACGCCGGCAAGTCAACGCTATTCAATGCGGTGACCGACTCTGACGTCTACGCGGCCGATCAACTGTTCGCGACCCTCGACCCGACCCTGCGCCGCCTTGAAGTCAAAGACCTGGGGCCGATTGTGCTGGCTGATACGGTAGGTTTTATCCGCCATTTGCCGCACAAGCTGGTCGAGGCCTTTCGGGCTACGCTTGAAGAGTCGAGCAACTCCGATCTGCTGTTGCATGTGATCGACGCTCACGAGCCCGACCGCCTTGAGCAGATCGAGCAGGTCATGGTGGTGCTGGGCGAGATTGGCGCCCAGGACTTGCCGATGCTTGAGGTGTATAACAAACTCGATCTGCTCGAAGGGGTTGAGCCGCAGATTCAACGCGATGCCGATGGCAAGCCGCAGCGGGTCTGGGTTTCTGCCCGAGATGGACGCGGTCTGGATTTGCTCAAGCAGGCCATCGCCGAAGTGTTGGGCAATGACCTCTTTGTGGGGACGCTGCGCCTCACGCAGGAGTTCGCCCGGTTGCGTGCCCAGTTTTTCAACCTGGGGGCGGTGCAGAGCGAAGAACACGACGAAGAAGGCCAGAGTCTTCTGGCTGTTCGGTTACCCCGAGTTGAATTCAATCGCCTGGTGAGTCGCGAAGGACTGCAGCCGCTGGAATTCATCGAGCAACACACTTTGCAATAAAAGCCCGACAAAGCGGTTGTACCGCTTTGACGGGCATTCTGTAGCATTGGTCGGCGCGCCGTGGGCGCGTCTTTGCTTTATCAGATGGAGAGCGCTATGGCTTGGAATGAGCCGGGTGGCAACTCGAATAATCAGGATCCTTGGGGTGGTAAGCGCAAGGGCGGCGACCGCAAGGGGCCACCAGATCTCGACGAGGCCTTCCGTAAGCTGCAGGAAAGCCTGAATGGGTTGTTCGGTGGTGGTAAGAAACGCAGTGGCGATGGTGGCGGCAGCGGCGGTGGATCGAGCAAGGGCGGTGGCCTCGGCCTGGTCGGCATCGGTCTTGTCGTGCTGCTCGCAATCTGGCTGTACAACGCAATCTATGTGGTGGACGAGCAGGAGCAGGCCGTAGTGCTGCGCTTCGGCAAGTACTACGACACCGTCGGGCCGGGTCTGAACATCTATTTCCCGCCGTTTGATCGCAAGTACCTCGAAAACGTGACGCGTGAGCGTGCTTACAGCAAGCAGGGCCAGATGCTCACCGAAGACGAGAACATCGTCGAAGTGCCACTGACCGTGCAGTACAAGATCACCAATCTGCAGGATTTCGTGCTGAACGTTGATCAGCCTGAAGTCAGCCTGCAGCATGCTACCGAAAGCGCCTTGCGCCATGTGGTCGGTTCGACCGCCATGGATCAGGTGCTGACTGAAGGTCGTGAGTTGATGGCCAGCGAGATCAAGGAGCGGCTGCAACGCTTCCTTGACACCTATCGCACCGGCATCACTGTGACTCAGGTCAACGTGCAGAGTGCTGCGGCGCCGCGCGAAGTCCAGGAAGCCTTCGATGACGTGATCCGCGCCCGTGAAGACGAGCAGCGCTCACGTAACCAGGCTGAAACCTACGCCAACGGCGTGATCCCGGAAGCGCGCGGTCAGGCTCAGCGTATCGTCGAAGATGCCAACGGTTATCGCGATGAAGTGGTGTCTCGGGCCAAGGGTGAAGCGGACCGCTTTACCAAACTGGTTGCCGAGTACCGCAAGGCACCGGAGGTCACGCGTGAGCGTCTGTATCTGGACACCATGCAGGAAGTCTTCAGCAACACCAGCAAGGTACTCGTGACCGGCGACAAAGGTCAGAACAACCTGCTTTATCTGCCGTTGGACAAAATGATCGATAGCAGTCGTAACGGTTCCAACCCGTCTACCGCCGGCGGCGCTGCTGCTGCACCGGCAGATCCGGGCTCACGGGCAGCGGACATGCAACAGCAACGCGACACGCGCACTAGGGAGACTCGCTGATGAGCAATAAATCTCTGGTTGCCCTGATCGCCTGCGTCGTACTGGCCGTGGTCGCCTGGAACAGCTTCTACATTGTCGCTCAGACCGAGCGAGCGGTGCTGTTGCAGTTCGGTCGCGTTGTTCAAGCTGATGTTCAGCCGGGCCTGCACGTGAAGATTCCTTACGTGAACCAGGTGCGCAAGTTCGACGGCCGCCTTATGACGCTTGATGCACCGACTCAGCGTTTTCTGACGCTGGAAAAGAAAGCCGTGATGGTCGATGCCTATGCCAAATGGCGCGTGAAGGACGCGGAGCGTTTCTACACCGCGACATCCGGCCTTAAGCAGATTGCCGATGAGCGTCTCTCTCGTCGTCTCGAATCCGGTCTGCGAGACCAGTTCGGCAAGCGCACCCTGCACGAAGTGGTTTCGGGTGAGCGTGACGCGTTGATGGCTGACATCACTGCGTCGCTCAACACCATGGCTGGCAAAGAGCTGGGCATTGAAGTTGTCGATGTTCGGGTCAAGGCCATCGACCTGCCGAAGGAAGTGAACCGCAGCGTGTTCGAGCGTATGAGCACCGAGCGTGAGCGTGAGGCACGCGAGCACCGCGCCAAGGGTAACGAGCTGGCTGAAGGCATCCGTGCCGACGCTGATCGCCAGCGCCGCGTTCTGTTGGCTGAAGCGTATCGCGAGTCTGAAGAGGCACGCGGTGATGGTGATGCTCAGGCGTCCGCGATTTACTCCAAGGCTTACGGTCAGGATCAGGAGTTCTACGCGTTCTACCGTAGTCTTCGCGCCTACCGTGAAAGCTTCGCGAACAAAAGCGACGTGATGGTGCTGGACCCAAGCAGCGAGTTCTTCCGCTATCTGCAAAAATCCAAGCCGTAATCGCATCAGCACCTGATCACTCCGCCGGGCGGCAAAACTGCCGGTCGGGGTGATCGCGCGACAAAACGTGTGTATGATGCGGCAGCCGGGAAATTCCCGGCTTTTTTGCGTCTGCACGATTGATTGGCCGTGGCGTGTTCCGTGCGCGGCAGTTTTTTCGAGGACGGCGTTCACGATAGGGCGGCGCATCGGGCAGAGGACATTACCTCGCCCTGCGTCCGCAGAATGCTGTCTGCTTCACTCAAGGCTTGCCCAAGGGCCGGCCGCCCGGATCATAGGGGAAAGGCGTAATGGCAACGGTTGACCGCTGGCTGCTGCCGGATGGCATCGAGGAAGTACTGCCGCCGGAAGCTGCGCGTATTGAAGTCGCGCGTCGTCAGGTGCTGGATCTGTTTCAGAGCTGGGGCTACGAGTTTGTCGTGACCCCGCACATCGAATACCTTGAATCACTGCTCACCGGTGCGGGTCAGGATCTGGATCTGCGCACCTTCAAAGTGGTCGACCCGCAATCGGGTCGGCAGATGGGTTTCCGCGCGGACATCACGCCGCAGGTCGCCCGCATCGACGCACACACCCTGCGTCGTGAAGGCCCAAGCCGTCTCTGCTACGCTGGCAGCGTGCTGCATGCCCAGCCGCGTGCATTGTCGTCCTCGCGCAGCCCGATCCAGCTGGGCGCCGAGCTGTACGGCGACGCAAGCCCGAGCAGTGACGTCGAAGTCATCAGCCTCATGCTGGCGATGCTGCAATTGGCTGATGTGCCGGACGTCCATATGGACCTCGGACACGTCGGGATCTACCGCGGTCTTGCCCGCGCTGCCGGGTTGTCCGGCGAAGTCGAACAACAGCTGTTTGATGCGCTGCAGCGCAAGGCCATCGACGAGGTCATTGCGTTGACCGAAGGTCTGCCGGCCGAGCTGGCCAGCATGCTGCGCGCGCTGGTGGATCTGTGTGGCGACCGCACGGTGTTGGCACAGGCGCGCGACCGTCTGGCGAACGCGCCGGCGCCGGTCATTGAAGCGCTGGATGATCTGCAGGAAATCGCCGAACGTCTCTCTGCCCGATTCCCTGAGCTACCGTTCTACTTTGACCTTGGCGAGTTGCGCGGCTACCACTACCACACCGGCGTGGTGTTTGCGGTCTTCGTCCCGGGTGTCGGTCAGTCGATTGCCCAGGGCGGTCGGTACGATGACATTGGTGCTGACTTTGGTCGTGCGCGCCCGGCGACGGGTTTTTCAACCGATTTGAAAACCCTGGTGACACGCGGTCAGGCGCAGATCGAGCTGCCGTCTGGCGGCATCTGGATGCCTGACAGCACCGATGCGACGCTGTGGCAAAAGGTCTGTCAGCTGCGCGCCGAGGGTCAGCGCGTGGTTCAGGCGTTGCCAGGCCAACCGGTTTCAGCGGCGCAAGACGCCGACTGTGATCGGCAATTGATTCAGCAGGGCGAGCGTTGGCAGGTAATGCCGCTGGCCTCTTGAGTTTCCCCGCCGGCCGCTGCCGGCACCAAGTTTGCGCGAATGAGGACAAGTGTTATGGGTAAGAATGTCGTAGTCCTGGGCACCCAATGGGGTGATGAGGGCAAAGGCAAGATCGTTGATCTGCTGACCGAACATGCAACCGCGGTAGTGCGCTATCAAGGTGGCCACAACGCTGGTCACACGCTGGTGATCGACGGCGAAAAAACCGTCCTGCACCTGATTCCGTCCGGCGTCCTGCGCGAAGGCGTGCAGTGCCTGATCGGCAACGGTGTGGTCGTCGCGCCTGATGCACTCATGCGCGAAATCATCAAGCTGGAAGAGAAGGGCATTCCGGTGCGCGAGCGTCTGCGCATCAGCCCGTCCTGCCCGCTGATCCTGTCTTATCACGTGGCCCTTGATCAGGCCCGCGAAAAGGCCCGTGGCGAGCACAAGATCGGCACCACCGGTCGCGGCATTGGCCCGGCATACGAAGACAAGGTTGCGCGTCGTGGTCTGCGCATCGGTGATCTGTTCCACCGCGAACGCTTCGCCGCCAAGCTGGGCGAGCTGCTGGATTACCACAACTTCGTTCTGGTCAACTACTACAAAGAGCCGGCGATCGACTTTCAGAAGACGCTCGACGAGTGCATGGAATACGCCGAGCTGCTCAAGCCGATGATGCTCGACGTGACCGCAACGCTGCACGAAATGCGTCGCGCCGGCAAAGACATCATGTTCGAAGGTGCCCAGGGTTCATTGCTGGACATCGACCACGGTACCTACCCGTACGTCACCAGTTCGAACACTACTGCAGGCGGCATCGCTACCGGTTCGGGCATGGGTCCGATGTACCTGGATTACATCCTGGGCATCACCAAGGCCTACACCACTCGCGTGGGTTCGGGCCCGTTCCCGACTGAACTGTTCGACGACGTTGGTGCGTTCCTGGCCAAGCGTGGCCACGAGTTCGGTGCGACCACAGGTCGTGCGCGTCGCTGTGGCTGGTTCGACGCCGTTATCCTGCGCCGCGCCATCGACGTGAACAGCATCTCGGGCATCTGCCTGACCAAGCTGGACGTGCTTGACGGTCTCGAGACCATCAACATCTGCGTGGGCTACAAGAACGAGAACGGTGCAGTGATCGAAGCGCCGACCGACGCCGATAGCTACATCGGCCTGGAGCCAGTGTACGAAGAAGTGCCGGGCTGGTCCGAGTCGACCCTGGGTGCCAAGACCCTGGAAGAGTTGCCTGCCAACGCTCGCGCTTACATCAAGCGTCTCGAAGAGCTGGTCGGCGCACCGATCGACATTATTTCGACGGGCCCTGACCGTAACGAGACGATCGTTCTGCGTCATCCGTTCGACTGATAAGTCGTTGAAGCACAAACAAAGGGTCGTCTCGGCGGCCCTTTGTTTTGCCTGCTGAAAACGACGCTGCACTGCGGCACGACCCTTGCTGTGATTCCACTTATAAAACGATGCCAGCATTTTGATGGCGTGTGTGGTGAGGGATCTCCTGTGTCGGCCGTTACTTCTCTTATGCGCAGTCGCTTGCTGCGGCCCGTATTCATTGCTCTTGGTATCGCCCTTCTGGTGCAAGTGCTGGTTGCCGTCGCTCTTACTCGGAGCACCGTCATTGCGCTCGAAGCTGAGCTTGCGTCGCGGCTGAGTGTAGATTCGCAACACTTGACCGGCGAACTAGAGCAGGCGAGCCGCGACGTAACGTCCAGTCTCGACAGTCTTTCGCAAAATACACGTCAGCGCTTGAGTGCCGGCCTGTCGACGCGCCTGAAGGATGAACAGAAGCAACTGCGTGCGACGCTGGAGAAAGATCTTCGGGATTCGGCGACGGACATGGCCGAGTTGCTGGCTGCTGTCGCGCCGCGAGCGATGTGGGATGGCGATACGCCGACGCTGTCGGAGTTCGCGCGGCGTGCGCAACGCAATCCGAACGTGCTGTTCGTGGTCTACGACGATGCTCAGGGCGAGCATTTGACGCGTTACCTGAATCGCGAGAACGAATCGGTCAAAGCCTTGCTGGCGAAAGGCGAGGGCGAGCGCGCCATGGACAAGGTCCTGAACGCAGCGCAGAAGGACCCTTCGGTTTACTACGTTGAAGCTTCCATCAGTCCCAACGGCGTGGAGATCGGCAAAGTTCGTATGGGTGTGTCGACCACCTCGGTAGAAGAAAATCTGGCGGCGCTGGACAAGCGCTTCGTTGCGCTGATCGGCAGCGGTGATCAACTGGTTTCGGAAAGTCTTGGCGGCGCGGCCGCCGAGAGTTCTGCCGCGTTGCGCTCGCGTCTGCAGGCGGCGCAATCTTCGGCCGCCGCGATGGCAGGCAATACCAGCTCCGCTGTGCAGGAGGCCGCGACCACGCTGCGCTGGAGAATCGGTGTCGGGCTGTCTCTGGTGGGGCTCGGCGTGCTGGTGCTGCTGGCCATCGTGCTGGGGCGCCGCGTCGTGCTGCGCTTGCAGTTGCTCAGCCGCGCGCTGGATGATCTGGCGGCAGGCGAAGGTGATCTGACCAAACGCGTCAAACTCAACAGCAACGATGAGATAGGCGACATGGCCGCGGCCGTGAACCGCTTTGTCGACAAGTTGCAGCCGATCGTTCGAGAGGCAGGGGATGTGGCGCAGCAGACGGGCGTCGAGATTGGCGCCATGAGCAAGCGCAATGCAGGTGCGGGCGCTGCAGCCGAGTTGCAGCGCGATGAAGTGGCTGCCAGTCTTCAAGCGCTGGCGCAGATGGCTGACGAAGCGCAGGCCGAGAGCCAGGCAATGCAGGCAGCGCTGCGGCAGGTGGTGGACATTCGTCAGGCGACCGATGAAAACACGCGCACCTCCAATCAGGTCGGTAGCTTGATCGAGGCGCTGGCCGGGCAGGTGGAGACCGGTGCCCAGGTCATCGAGCGGCTGGCGCAGCAAAGCCAGCAGATCGAAGTGGTGCTGGAAGTGATCCATGGCATCGCCGAGCAAACCAACCTGCTTGCTCTCAATGCTGCCATTGAGGCTGCGCGCGCCGGCGAGACCGGTCGAGGTTTCGCCGTTGTCGCCGATGAAGTGCGCGCGTTGGCGAGCAAGACGCAAAGCTCAACGGGCGATATCCAGGAGCACATCGCCAAGCTGCAATCCGGGGCGCGCGAAGCAGTGGCAACGATTGGTCTGGCCGGGCGTCAGGCAAAGGAAGGGCTCGCGGTGCTGAAGGACAGCGCTCGGCTGCAGCAATCGGTGCAGGTGTCTGTCGAGCAGGTTCACGCGGCGATTGGCCTGGCGACCCGGGCGGCAGAGCATCAGGCTCAGGGCGCGCAAGCGGTGCGGGGGCGGGTAGAGGTTATTCACGCCCAGGCCGAGAAAGCTGCCCAAGCCGTGGTGGAAACGACCGCCAGCGGCAAGACGCTGGACAGGCTCGCCGCCCAGCTCAAGGCCAGTCTGGGGCAGTTCCGGGCGTAGGGACGGCTGGGGTTTATGGCAGACCCCAGAAAGCACAAAACCGAGCACTCGGCTCGGTTTTGTTTGTTTGGTGCCCAGAAGAAGACTCGAACTTCCACGACCTTGCGGTCACCAGCACCTGAAGCTGGCGTGTCTACCAATTTCACCATCTGGGCATGGCGCTGATTTAATTAGATTTTTCGCAGGAGTGCAACTGAATTTTTGAATTTCTTCGGGAGGCTGTTCAGCGATTCGTTTGCCCCATGGGAGAGGGCAGGGGAAGTGATCTACGCTGAGCGCTGTTTGCCAGACTTGACTTTTCAAACCATAAAATGCACAAAACCGAGCCAAGGCTCGGTTTCGTTGAATTGGTGCCCAGAAGAAGACTCGAACTTCCACGACCTTGCGGTCACCAGCACCTGAAGCTGGCGTGTCTACCAATTTCACCATCTGGGCAGTTCGTTGATTTCATTCGATATTTCGTTTGATTTCAACTACAACTTGGCAGTGCCGTCGTTGTGGGGCGCATCTTACGGAGGAGATTGAAGGCTGTAAAGCCCCCGTGCAAAAATAATTTGAAATAGCGAAAAGTCCCAGCAAACGCTGTCTTCGCGTTTCAATCTGGTATATGCCAAACTAATTACATACAGATAAGGTGAATTCATTCTAATGGCCGATTGGCAGTCCCTCGATCCCGAGGCCGCTCGTGAAGCGGAAAAATACGAAAACCCCATCCCTAGCCGTGAGCTGATTCTGGCGCACCTCTCCGAGCGCGGTTCGCCCGCTGCCCGCGAGCAGTTGGTGGAAGAGTTTGGCCTGACGACTGAAGATCAGATCGAGGCCTTGCGACGTCGGCTCCGTGCCATGGAGCGCGACGCGCAATTGATTTACACCCGTCGCGGCACGTACGCGCCAGTCGACAAGCTGGACCTCATCCTGGGTCGCATCAGCGGCCACCGTGACGGCTTCGGCTTTCTGGTTCCGGATGACGGTTCGGACGACCTGTTCATGAGCCCTGCGCAAATGCGCCTGGTGTTCGATGGTGACCGTGCATTGGCGCGCGTCTCGGGTCTTGACCGTCGCGGTCGCCGCGAAGGCGTGATCGTCGAAGTCATCTCCCGCGCGCACGAAACCGTAGTGGGCCGCTACTTCGAAGAAAGCGGCATCGGTTTCGTCCAGCCGGACAACCCAAAAATCCAGCAAGAAGTGCTGATCACCCCGGGCCGTAACAACGGCGCCAAGGTCGGTCAGTTCGTCGAGGTGAAAATCACCCACTGGCCAACCCCGCGTTTCCAGCCGCAAGGCGACGTGGTTGAAGTGGTGGGTAATTACATGGCGCCCGGCATGGAGATCGATGTCGCGCTGCGTACCTACGACATCCCTCACGTCTGGCCCGAGGCTGTGCTGAAAGAAGCCGCCAAGCTCAAGCCGGAAGTCGAAGAGAAGGACAAGGAAAACCGCGTCGATCTGCGTCACCTTCCATTCGTCACCATCGACGGCGAAGATGCTCGCGACTTCGATGATGCTGTTTTCTGCGAAGCCAAACCCGGCAAGCTGCGCCTGTTCTCCGGCGGCTGGAAGCTCTACGTGGCCATCGCCGACGTATCAAGCTACGTGAAACTCGGTTCGGCGCTGGACGCTGAGTCTCAGGTGCGCGGCAACTCGGTGTATTTCCCCGAGCGCGTGATCCCGATGCTGCCTGAGCAACTGTCCAACGGCCTGTGCTCGCTGAATCCGCTGGTTGATCGTCTGGCGATGGTCTGCGAGATGACGATTTCCAAAACCGGCGAGATGACCGACTACGTTTTCTACGAAGCCGTGATTCACTCCCATGCGCGTCTGACCTACAACAAAGTCAGCTCGATGCTGGAGCATCCGAAAGCCGCCGAAGCCAAGCAGCTGCGCGAGCAGTATGGCGACGTCGTGCCACACCTGAAGCAGCTTTATGCGCTGTACAAAGTCCTGCTGGGTGCCCGGCATGTTCGCGGTGCCATCGATTTTGAAACCCAGGAAACCCGGATCATTTTCGGGACCGAGCGCAAAATCGCCGAGATCCGTCCGACCACTCGCAACGATGCGCACAAGCTGATTGAAGAGTGCATGCTTGCGGCGAACGTGGCGACTGCAGCGTTTCTCAAGAAGCACGAGATTCCTGCGCTGTACCGCGTCCACGACGGTCCGCCGCCAGAGCGCCTGGAAAAGCTGCGTGCTTTCCTCGGCGAATTGGGGCTCTCCCTGCACAAGGGCAAAGACGGCCCGACGCCGAAGGACTATCAGGCGCTGCTCGAAACCATCAAGGATCGTCCGGATTACCACCTGATCCAGACCGTTATGCTGCGTTCGTTGAGTCAGGCGGTATACAGCTCCGATAACCACGGGCACTTCGGCTTGAATTACGAGGCGTACACCCACTTCACCTCGCCGATTCGTCGCTACCCGGACTTGCTGACTCACCGCGCCATCCGCAGTGTGATCCGCTCCAAGCAGGAAACGCCGCACGTTCGCCGTGCCGGTGCTCCTGTCATTCCGAAGGCGCGCATTTACCCATACGACGAGCCGATGCTCGAGCAGTTGGGCGAGCAGTGCTCGATGAGCGAGCGCCGTGCCGATGAGGCGACCCGCGACGTCACGAACTGGCTGAAATGCGAGTTCATGAAAGACCGCGTTGGCGAGTCGTTCCCGGGCGTGATCACAGCTGTCACAGGCTTTGGTCTGTTCGTCGAGCTGACCGATATCTACGTCGAAGGCTTGGTCCACGTCACCGCATTGCCGGGTGACTACTACCACTTCGATCCGGTCCACCATCGTCTGGCTGGCGAGCGCACAGGTCGTAGTTTCCGCCTGGGCGACACCGTTGAAGTCCGCGTCATGCGCGTTGATCTTGACGAGCGCAAGATCGACTTCGAAATGTCCGAAAAGACCACCAGCGCGCCCATTGGCCGTAAGCGTCGAACGTCTGAACCTGCTGCGGCAGATAAGGGCAAGGACTCAAAGGAATCGTCATCTGCTTCCAAGTCTGGTCGCCGCACTGCGAAAGAGCCTGTTGCCGAGGCCTATCGGCCCGGTGACGCGGCTGCCAAGAACGCAGAAGTGCGCAAAAGCCGGGAAATGAAGAAAGCGCTGCTGACCGAAGCCAAGGGTGGTAGCAAGGCATCGTCGGGAAAGTCGACGAGTGATTCCGCTGGCGCATCAGGTAAAACCAGCAAACATCGCAAGGGGGCGTCCAAGTCGGGCTCGACCTCTGCTTCGGGCAGTGGCAGCGTGCGCAAACCTAAGGCCAAGTCATGAGTCAGCTGGAAAAAATCTACGGTGTTCATGCCGTAGAGGCGCTGTTGCGTCATCACCCAAAGCGGGTCAAACAGATCTGGCTGGCTGAAGGGCGCAGCGACCCACGGGTTCAGGTGCTCATCGAGCTCGCCGCGCAGAATCGTGTGTCGGTGGGGCAGGCCGAGCGTCGCGAAATGGACGCCTGGGTAGAAGGTGTTCATCAGGGCGTGGTGGCGGACGTCAGTCCGAGCCAGGTCTGGGGCGAGGCAATGCTCGACGAGCTGCTGGACCGCACCGAAGGTCCGCCGCTGATCCTGGTTCTGGATGGCGTCACCGATCCTCATAATCTCGGTGCCTGCCTGCGGACTGCCGATGCGGCGGGCGCACTGGCAGTGATCGTGCCCAAGGACAAGTCCGCGACATTGACGCCGACCGTTCGGAAAGTGGCATGCGGTGCGGCGGAGGTCATTCCTCTCGTCGCCGTGACCAACCTGGCGCGCACGCTGGAAAAACTCCAGCAGCGCGGCCTTTGGGTCGTCGGCACTGCGGGTGAGGCGGAGCAGGAGTTGTACCAGCAGGACCTGACCGGCCCGACCATTCTGATCATGGGCGCCGAAGGCAAAGGCATGCGACGCCTGACCCGCGAGCATTGCGACTATCTGGTGCGCCTGCCGATGGCGGGCAGCGTCAGCAGCCTCAACGTTTCGGTCGCGACAGGCGTCTGCCTGTTCGAAGCCCTGCGCCAGCGCGCCGCTGCCAAGAAGTAGTTGTCAGTAGCGAGCTGCAAGCTGCAAGCCTCAAGCTCGAGCCAGTCACGCTCCAGCTTGCAGCTTGCAGCTTGCAGCTTGCAGCTCAAAGCCATTGTTCAAATATTCACCAATCTCCTTGCGCCCCTCCGACCCCTTCTCTACAATTGCGCCCCTTGCTGTCATGGCAGGCGCTCATGTGCCTGTCCCTGTGCAAGATAAACCAGTGTTATTCACTCCTTGTCTGACCGCTTTGGCGGCAGGCTACAACCCGTAAGGAGCATTCATGCGTCATTACGAAATCATCTTTCTGGTTCACCCGGACCAGAGCGAGCAAGTCGGCGGCATGGTTGAGCGTTACACCAAGCTGATCGAAGAAGACGGCGGCAAGATCCACCGTCTGGAAGATTGGGGCCGTCGTCAACTGGCCTACGCAATCAACAATGTTCACAAGGCTCACTACGTGATGCTGAACGTTGAGTGCACTGGCAAGGCTCTGGCCGAGCTGGAAGACAACTTCCGTTACAACGATGCCGTGATCCGTAACCTTGTCATCCGTCGCGACGAAGCTGTTACTGGCCAGTCCGAAATGCTCAAGGCTGAAGAAAACCGCAGTGAGCGCCGTGAGCGTCGCGACCGTCCTGAGCACTCCGACGCCGATGGCGCCGATGGTGATGACAGCGACAACAGCGATAACGCTGACGAGTAATCCACGGACCTTTTGAGGAGCCCATTACATGGCACGTTTCTTCCGTCGTCGTAAATTCTGCCGCTTCACAGCTGAAAATGTGAAGGAGATCGATTACAAAGATCTCAACACCCTGAAAGCCTACGTATCTGAAACCGGCAAGATCGTTCCTAGCCGCATTACTGGTACCAAAGCTCGTTATCAGCGTCAGCTGGCTACCGCTATCAAGCGCGCCCGCTTCCTGGCCCTGTTGGCCTACACCGACAGCCACGGCCGCTGAGACCAGGTAGTCGACAAACGCAGTAAGGGATAGATCGCATGCGCGCCATGGCTGAATTCATCATGCGCGGCCGCATGCAGGCCACTCTCGTAGTGGTTGGATGTGCGGCATTGCCGCTGTTGTTCTGGTTGAGTGCTGCCGCAGGTTGCCTTGTGCTCCTGCGACGCGGGATGAGTGACGCCCTCGGCGTCCTTGCCTGGGCTCTGCTGCCGGCGTTGGTCTGGTGGTATTTCGGTGAACCTCGCACCCTGATGGTGTTGCTGGGTTCCTGGGGGCTGGCCGCCGTGTTGCGCGCCAGCGAGTCCTGGGTCCGCGTGCTGCTGGTCAGCGTGGCGGTTGGATTGTTGTATGCAGTGGTTCTGGGCGCGGTCTTTCGCGAGCCCATCGAAGCCATGGCGGGGGAGCTGCAAAAGCTCTTGCCCCACGTCTTCGGTGATGTCTACCAGCAGATGTCGGTAGAAGAGCGAGCGCGTCTGGGGGCACTGATTACACCGGTCCTCAACGGCCTGATTGCAGCATTGTTGCAGATCGTCAGCGTGGTATGCCTGCTCCTTGGGCGGTACTGGCAGGCGTTGTTGTATAACCCGGGCGGTTTCGGGCGCGAATTTCGCAGCCTGAAACTCCCGCGGGCACCGATGCTGGTGCTGCTGGTGTGCATGTTGGTGGGGCCGAACTTCGGTCCTCAACTGGCGATGCTGACACCGTTGTGCAGCGTGCCGCTCATGTTCGCGGGCCTGGCCCTGATTCACGGTCTGGTGGCTGCAAAGCGCCTGACACGGTTCTGGCTGGTGGGGTTGTACGTCACGCTGTTGCTGTTCATGCAGCTGATCTACCCGTTGCTGGTGGTGTTTGCCATTGTCGACAGCCTGATTGATTTTCGCGGCCGTCTGGCGTCGAAAGACGCCGATAACGGTTCTGCGAACGGTGAAGGTTAAAGTTAAGAGGTTTTACCAAATGGAACTCATCCTGCTGGAAAAAGTCGCCAACCTGGGCAACCTGGGCGATAAAGTAAACGTTAAGGCTGGCTACGGTCGTAACTTCCTGCTGCCTTTCGGCAAAGCAACCGCTGCAACCGCTGCCAACGTGGCCGCGTTTGAAGAGCGTCGTGCAGAGCTGGAAAAAGCTGCCGCCGAGAAGAAAGCTTCTGCTGAAACTCGTGCTGCTCAACTGGCTGAGCTGGAAGTGACTATCACTGCCACCGCTGGTGACGAAGGCAAGCTGTTCGGTTCGATCGGTACTCACGACATCGCTGACGCACTGACCGCCTCCGGCGTTGAAGTGGCTAAAGCTGAAGTTCGTCTGCCGAACGGCACCATCCGTAACGTTGGCGAATACGACGTAGCCGTGCACCTGCACAGCGATGTTGAAGCTACCGTTCGCGTTGTTGTTGTAGCTGCTTAAGCAGTATGGTTTCTGCACTTCGGTGCAGAAGTCTGACCGGCTGATGAGTTGCTCCTCGGTCGGTTAGCATTGGGCACGTTCCTGTTCGCAGGTCGTGCCCTTTGTCATTTCTGAGTATCCTGATTCAACCCCCTGATTTCTGTGTGGCCATGAACGACATCTCCGCTCCCGAGCAATATGACCTGCAAACCGCTGCCCTGAAGGTGCCGCCGCATTCCATCGAGGCCGAACAGGCCGTGCTCGGTGGTTTGATGCTGGACAACAACGCCTGGGAGCGCGTGCTTGATCAGGTGTCGGATGGCGACTTCTATCGTCATGACCACCGTCTGATATTCCGCGCTATCGCCAAGCTGGCCGATCAGAACCAGCCGATCGACGTTGTGACCCTGGCCGAACAGCTGGACAAAGAAGGCCAGACTTCGCAAGTCGGTGGCCTGGGCTACCTGTCCGAGCTGGCGAAGAACATTCCGTCTGTTGCGAACATCAAGGCCTATGCCCAGATCGTTCGTCAGCGAGCGACGCTGCGCCAGTTGATCGGCATCAGTACCGAAATCGCCGACAGTGCGTTCAACCCGGAAGGGCGTACCGCTGAAGAGATTCTCGACGAGGCCGAACGGCAGATCTTTCAGATCGCCGAGGCGCGGCCAAAGACAGGCGGTCCGGTCAGCGTCAACGACCTGCTGACCCGTGCCATTGACCGCATCGACACGCTGTTCAACATCGGCGACGGCATTACCGGCCTCTCCACGGGCTACGCCGACCTGGACGAAAAGACCAGTGGTCTGCAGCAGTCTGACCTGATCATCGTCGCAGGCCGTCCGTCGATGGGTAAGACTACCTTCGCGATGAACCTCGTGGAAAACGCGGTGCTGCGCAGCGACAAGGTGGTGCTGGTTTACTCGCTTGAGATGCCAGGCGAATCGCTGATCATGCGTATGCTTTCGTCGCTGGGTCGTATCGACCAGACCAAGGTGCGTTCTGGTCAGCTCGATGACGATGACTGGCCGCGCCTGACATCGGCGGTCAACCTGCTCAACGATCGCAAGCTGTTCATCGACGACACCGCCGGCATCAGCCCGTCGGAGATGCGTGCGCGTACCCGGCGTCTGGTCCGCGAACACGGCGACATCGGCCTGATCATGATCGACTACCTGCAGCTGATGCAGATCCCTGGCTCGAGCGGCGATAACCGGACGAACGAGATTTCCGAGATCTCCCGTTCCCTGAAAGCGCTCGCCAAGGAATTCAATTGCCCGGTCGTCGCGCTGTCCCAGCTCAACCGCTCCCTGGAGCAGCGTCCCAACAAGCGCCCGGTGAACTCCGACTTGCGGGAATCCGGAGCGATCGAGCAGGACGCCGACGTCATCATGTTCGTGTACCGGGATGAGGTGTATCACCCCGAGACCGAACACAAGGGCATCGCTGAAATCATCATCGGCAAGCAGCGGAACGGCCCGATCGGGTTCATCCGGCTGGCTTTCATCGGCAAGTACACCCGCTTCGAAAACCTCGCGCCGGGTAGTTACAACTTTGATGATGATGAATAAGTAGGGCTCTGGATCGCGACTTTGAGGCCCGAAGGGCTCCAGAGTCGAGAGTCATGCCGATCACTTATCCGACTACTGTCGTCGGACTTGATCAAAATTTGTGCTATTCTCCGCGACCGCGAATTTCCACGCGAAATCGCCCCCTGACACGAACACTGGTCATCGATATGCAAGCAGCCAAGCCGTTATTTGACTATCCGAAATACTGGGCCGAATGTTTCGGACCAGCGCCTTTCCTGCCGATGAGCCGGGAAGAAATGGATCAGCTCGGCTGGGATTCCTGCGACATCATCATTGTCACGGGTGATGCCTACGTCGATCACCCTTCATTTGGCATGGCAATCATCGGCCGGCTGCTGGAGTCCCAGGGCTTCCGCGTCGGGATCATTGCGCAGCCTGACTGGAAGTCAAAAGACGACTTCATGAAGCTCGGCGAGCCGAACCTGTTCTTCGGCGTCGCGGCCGGCAACATGGATTCGATGATCAACCGTTACACCGCCGACAAAAAGATTCGCTCCGACGATGCGTACACGCCGGGCGGCATGGCGGGCAAGCGCCCGGACCGTGCGAGTCTGGTCTACAGCCAGCGCTGCAAGGAAGCCTACAAGAACGTGCCGATCGTTCTGGGTGGCATCGAAGCATCGCTGCGCCGCATCGCTCACTACGACTACTGGCAGGACAAGGTTCGCAACTCGATCCTGATTGACGCCTGCGCCGATATCCTGCTGTACGGCAACGCCGAGCGGGCCATCGTCGAAGTGGCCACCCGCCTGTCCTATGGCGAGACGATCGAAAGCATCACCGACGTGCGCGGCACGGCATTCATTCGTCGTGATACGCCGGAAGGCTGGTACGAAGTCGACTCCACGCGCATTGACCGTCCAGGCAAGATCGACAAGATCATCAACCCGTACGTGAATACTCAAGACACCCAGGCCTGCGCCATCGAGCAGGAAAAGGGTGACGTTGAGGATCCGAACGAAGCGAAGGTCGTGCAGATTCTGGCGAGCCCGCGCATGACCCGCGACAAGACGGTCATCCGCCTGCCGTCGATGGAGAAGGTCCGCGGCGACGCGGTTCTTTATGCCCACGCCAACCGCGTGCTGCACCTGGAAACCAACCCGGGCAACGCCCGCGCACTGGTCCAGAAGCACGGCGAAGTGGATGTCTGGTTCAATCCTCCGCCCATTCCGATGACCACCGAAGAAATGGACTACGTGTTCGGCATGCCCTACGCGCGCATTCCGCACCCGGTGTACGGCAAGGAGAAGATCCCGGCCTACGACATGATCCGTTTCTCGGTGAACATCATGCGCGGCTGCTTCGGCGGCTGTACGTTCTGCTCGATCACCGAGCACGAAGGCCGGATCATTCAGAACCGCTCCCACGACTCGATCATTCGCGAGATCGAAGAGATCCGTGACAAGGTTCCTGGTTTTACCGGCGTGATTTCCGACCTCGGCGGGCCGACGGCGAACATGTATCGTATCGCCTGCAAGAGCCCGGAAATCGAATCGGCGTGCCGCAAGCCGTCGTGCGTGTTCCCGGGTATCTGCCCGAACCTGAACACCGATCACTCGGCATTGATTCAGCTGTACCGCAGCGCCCGTGAACTGCCCGGCGTGAAGAAGATTCTGATCGCGTCCGGTCTGCGTTACGACCTGGCCGTTGAATCGCCCGAGTACGTCAAGGAACTGGTGACCCACCACGTCGGCGGTTACCTGAAGATTGCACCTGAGCACACCGAAGAAGGTCCGCTCAACCAGATGATGAAACCGGGCATTGGCAGCTATGACAAATTCAAGCGCATGTTCGAGAAGTACTCCAAGGAAGCAGGCAAAGAGCAGTACCTGATTCCTTACTTCATTGCGGCCCACCCGGGTACGACCGATGAAGACATGATGAACCTGGCGCTGTGGCTCAAGGGCAACGGCTTCCGTGCGGATCAGGTGCAGGCGTTCTATCCGTCGCCGATGGCCAGTGCGACGGCCATGTACCACTCCGGCAAGAACCCGCTGCGCAAGGTCACGTACAAGAGCGATTCGGTCACCATCGTCAAGAGCGAGGAGCAGCGCCGTCTGCACAAGGCGTTCCTGCGCTACCACGATCCGAAGGGCTGGCCGATGCTGCGTGAAGCGCTGGAGCGGATGGGCCGTGCCGATCTTATCGGGCCGGGCAAGCATCAACTGATTCCGCTGCATCAGGTGGAAACCGATAGCTATCAGAGCGCGCGCCGCAAGAACTCGACGCCGGCCGGTAGCCACAAGGTCGCCAAGACCACCAAGATCCTGACGCAGCACACGGGCTTGCCTCAACGTGCAAGCGACGGCAGCAAGCCTTGGGACAAGCGTGAAGAGGCCAAGGCCGCTGCGGCGGCTCGTAACAGGGACGCCGCCAAGGAGCGCGCGGATGCCGCCAAGGGTGGCAAAGGTGGCAAAAGCAAGAAGCCTTCGCGCCAGCCGGTTTTTCCACGGTAAGGGCCCCGCGCAAAGCTTCTTCGCTCCAACAAAACGCCAGCTTTCGAGCTGGCGTTTTGCATTCCGGTGCAAATAACCCCACCTGCCTCATTTCCGTGCGACCCTTGCACCATTCGTTGAGGCTGGCCCGATTTTGGTGCTGTGCCTGGCTGAACAAGCATCCTCCACGCCGGAGGCGCCTGATTTGCCGGGGTGGCATAAGTCTTGCGCAGCTCCGTTACCGTCCAGGCTCGCAGGAGGCACGCCGTGTCGATTCACATTGCCTTGCACCATGTTACGCATTACCGCTACGAACGCGCGGTAGAGCTGGGTCCGCAGATCGTCCGCTTGCGCCCGGCGGCCCACAGCCGCACGCGGGTATTGTCGTATTCGCTGAAAGTCCTCCCCGAAAACCACTTCATCAACTGGCAGCAGGACCCGCAGGGTAATTACCTGGCGCGGTTGGTGTTTCCGGAAAAGACCAACGAGCTGCGCATCGAAGTGGACCTGGTCGCCGAGATGGCGGTCTTCAATCCGTTCGATTTCTTCCTTGAGCCCTACGCCGAGAAGATCCCGTTCACCTATGCCCGCGAAGAGCACCACGAGCTGCAGCCCTATCTGGAAAAGCTGCCGCTGACCCCAAGATTTCAGGCGTATCTGGACAGCATCGACCGCACGCCGATCCCGGCGATCGACTTTCTCGTCGGCCTCAACCAGCGTCTGGCCAATGACATCGGTTACCTGATCCGCATGGAACCGGGAATTCAAACGCCGGAATACACCCTCGAAAACGCGTCTGGCTCCTGCCGTGACTCCGCCTGGTTGCTGGTGCAGTTGCTGCGTCACCTGGGCCTCGCCGCGCGGTTCGTGTCCGGGTATCTGATTCAGCTCAAGGCCGATGTCAAAGCGCTGGATGGCCCGTCGGGCACCGATGTTGATTTCACGGATCTGCACGCCTGGTGCGAGGTGTACCTGCCGGGCGCTGGCTGGGTTGGCCTTGACGCTACGTCCGGCTTGTTTGCCGGTGAGGGGCACATTCCGCTGGCGTGCAGCCCCGAGCCGTCTTCGGCGGCGCCGATCAGTGGCATGGTCGAGCCCTGCAACACCGAGTTCAGCCACGAGATGTCGGTGGAGCGTATCTGGGAGGCGCCCCGCGTCACCAAGCCCTACACCGAAGAGCAGTGGCAGGACATCCAGGCGCTGGGACGTCAGATCGATAACGATCTGGTCGCCCACGACGTACGCCTGACCATGGGCGGCGAGCCGACCTTTGTTTCCATCGACGACCGTGACGGCGATGAATGGAACACCGCCGCACTGGGCCCGAAGAAGCGCTTGCTCTCCGCCGAGTTGTACCAGCGCATGCGCAACCATTACGCGCCCCAGGGCATCGTTCATTTCGGTCAGGGCAAGTGGTACCCCGGTGAGCAGTTGCCGCGCTGGTCGCTGAACTGCTTCTGGCGCCGGGACGGGCAGCCGGTCTGGCGCAACAACGCGCTGGTTGCCGACGAAACCCGGGACTATGGCGCCGACAGCGAGATGGCGGGCAGTTTCCTGCGCAGCGTGGCCGAGCGGCTGAAGCTGCCGACGCGCTACGTTTTCCCGGCTTACGAAGACCGTTTCTATTACCTGTGGCGTGAGGGCGCGCTGCCCAAAAATGTCAGCGCCGAAGCCTCGCGCCTTGAAGACCCCCTCGAACGCGCGCGCCTGCGCAAAGTGTTTTCCCAAGGGCTGGACACGATCATCGGCCACGTTCTGCCGCTGGCGCGGACCGCCGCCGACGATCACTGGCAGAGCGGTCGCTGGTACTTGCGCGACGAGCATTGCCGTCTGGTGCCGGGTGATTCCGCTCTCGGCTATCGCTTGCCGCTGGCTTCGCAGCCGTGGGTCAAGGCGGCGGAATACCCGTACATCCACCCGACCGATCACAACCAGGCATTTGCCGAATTGCCCGACCGCGACGAGGTTCAGTCGCGACTGGACAGCCTGTCGGAGCAGGGCGATCCGAGCGTCGACCACGAACCAGAGATCGACGAGTCAGCCGATTGGTTGACCCGCACTGCACTCAGCGCGGAGGCGCGGAGCGGGCGGTTGTATCTGTTCATGCCGCCGCTGCAATCCCTTGAGGCCTATCTGGAATTGGTCGCCGCCATCGAAGCGACGGCCGAGGACATGCGCTGCTCGGTGTTGCTGGAAGGTTACGAGCCGCCGAGCGATCCGCGTCTGGCGAACTTCCGCATCACCCCGGATCCGGGCGTGATTGAGGTCAACGTGCAGCCGTCGTCGACGTGGGACGAACTGGTCGAACGCACCGAGTTTCTTTACGAACAGGCGCGTCTGACCCGGCTGACCACCGAGAAATTCATGATCGACGGGCGCCACACCGGCACCGGCGGCGGCAACCATTTTGTCCTCGGTGGCGCGACGCCGGGCGACTCGCCCTTCCTGCGCCGGCCGGATCTGCTGCGCAGCCTGTTGAGTTACTGGCATAACCACCCGTCGCTGTCCTACTTGTTCTCCGGATTGTTCATCGGCCCGACCTCGCAGGCACCGCGGGTCGACGAAGCGCGCAATGACTCGCTATACGAGCTGGAAATCGCCTTTTCGCAAATGCCCGCGCCGGGCGAGGAATGCGCGCCCTGGCTGGTGGATCGGCTGCTGCGCAACTTGCTGATCGACGTGACCGGCAACACCCATCGCGCCGAATTCTGCATCGACAAACTTTATTCACCCGACGGCGCCACAGGCCGATTGGGCCTGCTGGAACTGCGCGCCTTCGAGATGCCGCCCCACGCGCGCATGAGCCTGGCGCAACAGTTGTTGCTGCGGTCACTGGTGGCGCGTTTCTGGCGCGAGCCCTATGCACCGGCGAAGCTGGCGCGCTGGGGCACCGAGCTGCATGACCGCTTCATGCTGCCGCACTTCATCGAGCAGGATTTTGCCGACGTCATCGCCGAACTCAACGACGCGGGTTATCCCGTGCGCGCCGAGTGGTTCGCGGCGCATCTGGAGTTTCGCTTTCCGAAGGTCGGCGACTACGCCGTCAGCGGCATCGAACTGGAGCTGCGCCAGGCGCTGGAGCCGTGGCACGTGTTGGGCGAGGAGGGTGCAGCGGGTGGTGCGGTTCGTTATGTGGACTCATCACTCGAGCGCTTGCAGCTGAAGGTCACCGGCCTGCCGCCGCAGCGGTACATGCTCACCTGCAACGGCGTGCCGGTGCCACTGCAACCGACCGGGCGGGTAGGCGAGTTCGTCGCGGGGGTGCGTTACCGCGCCTGGCAGCCAACCAATGCGTTGCAGCCGACGATTCCGGTGCATGCGCCGCTGGTCTTCGACATCCTCGACACCTGGATGCAGCGCTCGCTGGGGGGCTGCGAGTATCATGTGGCCCATCCTGGCGGGCGTAATTACGAGACCCTGCCGGTGAACGCCAATGAAGCGGAAAGCCGGCGTCTGGCGCGGTTCTTCCGGGTCGGCCACAGCCCCGGCAAACGGCCGGTTCCTGCGCTGACCCTCAACGATGAGCTGCCGATGACCCTGGACCTGCGCCTGCATCGATAGTCGCGGCGGCGACCTGACGTGGGGTCAGGTCGCCGTGCTGCAGATCCAAACGTGGAAGCGCACCTGCGTGTCATGTTGTCTGCGCTACTCTGAGCGCAGTTGATTCGAGTCCTTTTGTTGTCTGCCGAGCCTTCCATGCCTGACCTGCTTGACCACTATCCGCTCACTCCGGGTACCTATCACGAGATGCTGGATGCCAGCGGCGCCGTTCGGCCGCATTGGCAGCGTCTGTACGAGCATCTCCAGCGCAGCACGCCTTCGCAGCTCTTCCAGCGTCAGGCGCTGCTCGCCCGGCAGATTCAGGAAAACGGCGTGACCTATAACGTCTACGCCGACCCCAAGGGTGCCGATCGACCCTGGGAACTGGACATGCTGCCCCACGTGATTCCAATGGAAGAGTGGCGGCCCCTGGCGGCCGGTATCGCCCAGCGTGCCCGTCTGCTCAATGCCGTGCTGGCCGATCTCTACGGCCCGCAGGAACTGATCGCCGAAGGTCTGCTGCCGGCGGAGCTGGTGTTCGGCCACAACAATTTTCTCTGGCCATGCCAGGGCGTAAAGCCGCCTGAAGGCACTTTTCTGCATGTGTACGCGGTTGACCTGGCGCGCACGCCCGATGGCCGCTGGTGGGTGACCGCCGACCGGACTCAGGCGCCGTCGGGTGCCGGTTATGCGCTGGAAAACCGTCTGATCGTGTCGCGTGCGTTTCCCGAGTTGTACCGGGATATGCAAGTCCAGCACCTCTCGAATTTCTTTCGGTCGTTGCAGGAAACCCTCGCGCGCCAGGCACCGACCAGCCACGAAGCACCGCTGGTGGTATTGCTGACGCCCGGACGTTTCAACGAGAGCTATTTCGAGCATCTTTATCTGGCCGGTCAGCTGGGCTATCCGCTGGTGGAAGGCAGCGACCTGACTGTGCGCGACGACACGGTCTATCTGAAAACCCTCAGCGGGCTGCGTCGTGTTCACGCGATCATGCGCCGTCTTGACGACGATTTCTGCGATCCACTGGAGCTGCGCACCGATTCGGCGCTGGGCGTGCCGGGCCTGCTTCAAGCGGTGCGACAGGGCCGCGTGCTGGTTGCCAATGCCTTGGGCAGCGGCGTGCTGGAATCACCGGGGCTGTTGGGGTTTTTGCCGAAGATCAATGAACACCTGTTTGGCGAAGAGTTGTTGCTGCCGTCGATCGCCACGTGGTGGTGCGGTGAGCCACCGGTACTGGCGCAGGCGCTGGAGAAGATGCCCGAGCTGCTCATCAAACCCGCGTTTCCTTCGCAGAGTTTCGCCCCGGTGTTCGGCCGTGATCTCAGCGACGAAGAGCGTCAGGCCCTGGCCGCGCGCATGCAGGCCCGGCCCTATGCCTACGTCGCTCAGGAACTGGCGCAGTTGTCCCACGCGCCGGTCTGGCACGGCGAGGACAGTCAGCTGCAACCCCGCGCCATCGGCATGCGCGTGTACGCGGTGGCAACGGCCGATGGCTATCGTGTCCTGCCGGGCGGACTGACCCGCGTGGCTGCCGACGCCGACGCCGACGTGGTGTCGATGCAGCGGGGCGGGGCGAGCAAGGACACCTGGATCCTTGGCGAGCGCCCGCTGGGCAGCGAACCGTGGAAACATCGCCATTCGCTGGGTGTGCACGACTTGGTGCGGCGCGACCCGTATCTGCCGTCGCGGGTGGTGGAAAATCTGTTCTGGTTCGGCCGCTACTGCGAGCGCTGCGACAACAGCGCGCGCCTCCTGCGCATCATGCTCACGCGCTATGTCGACGGCGATGACCCGGTCGCCCTGCAAGCGGCGGTCGAGTTGGCCGAACGCTTGAACCTGCTGCCGCTCCAGGACGAAGAAGAGCCGAGCGAGCTGCATGAGCGTCTGCTTGAAGCGCTGTTGGGTGACGACTGGCCGTTCAGCCTGCGCTCGAATTTGCAGCGACTGCAGTGGGCGGCGTCCCAGGTGCGCGGCAAGTTGTCCCGGGAGAACTGGCAGGCGCTGGTGGAGTTGCAGCGTGAAGCGATGAGCCTGGAAACCGAGAGTCCCGACTTCGGCGAGTTGCTGGATTTTCTCAACCGGCTGGTGATGTCACTGGCGGCGCTGTCCGGTTTTGCCCTGGACGACATGACCCGCGACGAGGGCTGGCGCTTCCTGATGATCGGGCGGCGCATCGAGCGCTTGCAGTTTCTGTGCACGACGCTGGCGGCATTCCTGCGCAGCGAGGCGGTATTTCATCAGGATGCTCTGGACGGGCTGCTTGAGCTGGGCAATAGCGGCATCACTTACCGCTCGCGCTATCTGGCCCTGCCGCAGTTGATCCCGGTGCTCGATTTGCTGGTGCTGGACGATCAGAACCCCCACGCGGTGTTGTTTCAGCTCAAGCTGGTGGCCCGCTCGGTGAAACGCATGAACGAGGATTTCGGGGTGCCCCAGGACAATAGTCTCGCGGCGCTGATCCAGCGGCTGTCGGTCTTCGATCTGGGCTGTCTGGAAGAGGGTCTGTTCGGCACGAGCAGCGTCAAAGCTGCGCTGGATGGGCTGGCGGATTTGCTGCAGACCATCGGCGAGACCAGCGGCCATGTGTCTGATCGGCTGGCGCTGCGTCACTTCGCCCACGTCGACGATGTCAGTCAGCGCACGGTGTCGGTCTAATGAACAGTGCCCAGTATCAGATCCTCCACGACACGCACTACAAATACGACAGCCCGGTTTCCCTGGCACAGCAGCTCGCCCATCTGTGGCCGCGACGCAGTCCCTGGCAGCGCTGCCTGGAGCAGCGCCTGGTTATCAGCCCGACGCCGACCACGCGCCGCGATGAGCTGGACGTTTTCGGCAATCCGCTGACGCGCCTGGCATTCGAACGCCCCCACGATGAGCTGCAGGTCAACGCGCGCCTGCGCATTGAAGTGCTGGAACGGCCGCGGTTGGATTTCAATGGTTCCGCTGCATGGGACGAGGCGCAGCATCGGCTGACCTACAGCGCGTCGAGGATGGCGCCGGACATCCTCGATGCCTGCCGCTATCGCTTCGAATCGCCTTACGTGCACCTGAAGCAGACGTTCGTCGATTTCTCAGCCAGTTGCTTTCCCGCCGGACGGCCGCTGCTGATGTGCGCGCAGGCGTTGATGGAAAAGATATTCGAAGAGTTCACGTTTGACGGCGAGGCGACTCAGGTTGCCACGCCATTGGTGGAAGTGCTCGAAACCCGTCGTGGCGTGTGTCAGGACTTCGCTCATCTGATGCTGGCCTGCGTGCGCTCGCGCGGGCTGGCGGCGCGTTATGTCAGCGGCTATCTGCTGACCCAGCCGCCGCCCGGTCAGCCACGGCTGATCGGCGCCGATGCGTCCCACGCGTGGGTCTCGGTGTTCTGTCCGGTGCTGGGTTGGGTTGATTTTGATCCGACCAACAACGTTCAGCCGGCGCTTGAGCACATCAGTCTGGCGTGGGGGAGGGATTTTTCTGACGTGTCGCCGTTGCGCGGGGTGATTCTGGGAGGCGGGAGCCACGACCCGGAAGTGCGTGTGACCGTGATGCCGCTTGCGATGTGAGGGGGGGAGGCCTGTTGTAGGAGCGCGCTTGCCCGCGATAGATGAGTGTCAGCCAATGGATGGATCACGGCGAAAATCCTATCGCGAGCAAGCTCACTCCTACAGATTTTCGCGTTCATCCATCCCATTGCGCTGAATCAGATGATCACTCGGCAGGCTTTTCTTCAGCGGAGCCTTTTACGTCGGTAGCGCCATCAGCTTCGGTGGAGCCTTCGGCGTTTTCGCCGTCTACGACTGCACCTTCTCCAGCCTCTGCTTCAGCCTTCTCGGCCTGCTTGCGCTGTGCTTTTTCCTCTTTCTTTTGCTCTTTTGCCAGATCACGTTGGCGTTTGGCGAAGGAATAGTTGGGTTTGGCCATGGGCAGTCCTCGAGGCAGACGATAAGTCAGCACATTCTGCCTGAGAATGGTGCAAAACCGGCGTGGTATTTTTCCTCAGGCGGTCATCGATGCTGGTCAGTCGCCCGCCATTACAGGTCCTGTCCGTTGGAAACCGCACGTTGATAGACGCCGTAAGCCTGGCTGGCGCGGTCGTAACTGCCCGATGCGCCACAGGCGTAAGCGGCGAGCAAGCTGCGCAAAATGCTGGAGAGTTGCATGGGATCGTCCTGAAGATAGGTGACAGGGCGAGCTTATGCAGCCATCGTAGTGCTGACTGTTTGATTGTCTCGATGGCACTGATAGAGCCGCCCGAGGTGACCGGTATTACCGGTTGATAACGTGTTTTAATTTAAGGGCAGTCCTTGTGTACAAAGTTGCAGGCTGCCCACCAGGAGACGCACCATGATTCGCAAGCTTGTCGCTGCATCCGTTCTGACTTTGGCCAGTGGGCACCTGCTGGCGGCCGAATGCTCGGTCGAAGTCGATTCCACCGACCAGATGACGTTCACCACCAAAGCCATCGAAATCGACAAGAGCTGCAAGCAGTTCACCGTCAATCTGAAACACTCCGGCAGCCTGCCGAAGGCCGTGATGGGTCACAACCTGGTCATCAGCAAATACGATGAAATGTCGCAGATCGCCACAGACGGGATGAGCGTCGGCATCGACAAGGATTATCTGAAGGACGGTGACGCGCGGGTTATTGCCCACACCAAAGTGATCGGCGGAGGCGAGAAGGATTCGGTCACCTTCGACGTATCCAGGCTGGATCCGGCCGAGAAGTACGGCTTCTTCTGCTCGTTCCCCGGCCACATCGGGATGATGAAAGGCACTGTCACGTTGAAGTGACCGCTAAGCCTGCTTCGAATCGGTCATCTTGAAGATGCCCTGGGCGTTGCTGCTGTCGAAGTTGAGATCGATCCTGCCGTTATCAGGGTCGATCTTGCGCTGAATGAACTCCACGAATGAGCCCGGCACTTTATGCGCCACCACGACGCCCTGGGCATTCAACAGTTCTCGGCTCACCGTGCAGGCTTTGTACGCGGTCTGCATGACCCTTCCCGAACCTGACACCTCGATGCTGTCCTTCATCGGCCGCTCGCGCCGATTCTGCTCGGCCACTGTCGCTTCCAGATTCACCACCCGGTCGGTCAGATGATTGAAGCTGTTGCCTTCAGTAGCGATCCACGCCATTTCCGCGCTTTCGCTCAACAGTTGGCGATAGTCGTCCTCCCGAACGACGCCGTGCTGGCGGCCGAACGCGCGGTACAGCGCCGGCAGCAGGCGCGTGGCTTCCGCCAGGCTGCAATGCCGGGTGGTGCGCAGGCGATTGAGGACACTCAGGTCTTCGGGGCTCAACGGGTCGCGGCTCGAACCGACGACGCGGCTGACCGCGTCTTGAAACGACTGACTGAGTCGCCCTGGGTGCAGTTCGGAAACGAAGAACTGCGCGATGTCTTCCGGCAGGTCCATCTGACGATAGCCCCAGCCGGTCATGTTCAGTTTGGTCAGCGGATAGGTACGCACATGGGTGAAACCCAGCGGCTCCAGCAGGCGCGAGAAGGCCTGACGACCACGCGGCAATTCGCCGTTCTCCGCCCAATCGACGGTGCGGATGGCGCCGTGGTCAAACACCACCTTGCGGCCGACCTCGAATTGCTCGTCCACATAGCGAAGCCCGTCCGGCACTGCCTCCACTAGCTTGTGAAACAGGCAAAGGTTCAACGCTTCGGCGAGCCACACGCGATGGATCGCCTCTTCAGACCAGGAAAACCCGCTCAGCGCTTGTGGCACCTCGACGCGGTGTTCCAGCCATGCTGCAGCGGGCTGGCCGACGGTGGACGCAACGAGGGTGAAGAGGCCTTGGAAAGCAGTCATGGATAGCGGCTCTGGGCGGGATAGTCAGAGCGCTATGTAAGCCGTGATGGCGAGCGCCATCAAGCGAAAAGAACTAACGGGTTCATTCCGTTTTTGAATGCAGCACCGTTCGACCTGCGCTGTGTATCGCGTGAATCACTGTATGAGCGCGCTTGCCCGCGAACGAGTTGGGTCAGTTATGCACATGGCGACTGACAAAACGCTTTCGCGGGCAAGCGCGCTCCTACAGGATTTGCATGCGCTTAAGCGACTGGATTCACAGCCCAAAGGCGCGCTTCCGTTCCCGGAAGGATTACGGCGCGTACGGCAGATCCCGTTTGTGCTGGGTCTTGCGGTAAGTGCTGACAATGATCTCGGCGGTTTCCTGTTTGACCGGCTCGCCGTGCAGGAAGGCGTCGATCTCGGCGTAGCTGATGCCGTGGGCCGCTTCGTCCGGTTTGCCGGGGACCAGTTCTTCGAGGTCGGCGGTGGGGACTTTCTCCACAAGATTCTGCGGTGCGCCGAAGCTGCGGGCGATGGCGCGGACCTGGTTCTTCACCAGACCGCTCAACGGCGCCAGGTCGCAGGCGCCGTCGCCGAACTTGGTGTAGAAACCCATCACCGCTTCAGCCGCATGGTCGGTACCGATGACCAGACCGCCTTTCACGCCGGCAATGGCGTACTGCGCGACCATCCGCGCCCGGGCCTTGATGTTGCCTTTGACGAAATCCACGGTATTGGCCGGCTGGCCCTCGAAGGCTTTGATCTGCTCGACCAGCGCCTTCACCGAGGGCGCGATGTCCACTGTGTGGCGCGCATCGGGATTGATGAAATCCACCGATGCCGTGGCTTCGTGTTCGTCGTGCTGGATGTGATACGGCAGGCGCACGGCGACGAAGGTGTAGGCATTGTCGCCGGTACTTTCACGCAGCTCGCGAATGGCGCGTTGGGCCATAAGACCCGCTGTCAGCGAATCCACGCCACCGCTGATGCCCAGCACCAGCACCTTCAGACGGGCGTTATGCAGGCAGTCCTTGATGAATTGCACGCGGCGGCTGACTTCCGCCTGCAGCACCTCATCATTGGCAAAAGGCGGCTGGACGTTGAGCTGCCGGGCGATCTCGCGCTGTACGTCTTGCATGATTGACTCCTCGAGCAAAAAAGGAATGGCATAAAAAGGGCGGCGGTCGGTGCTCGACTCAGGCTGGCACCTTGAATACGTGGCGCAGATAGGACACGAATTCCGGGTCCTTGCACTGGGTTTTGCCGGGCTCGTCGGAAATCTTGGCGACGGGCTGGCCGGCGCAGGCGGTCATTTTCAGCACGATGCTCATCGGCTGGATCCCCGGGATGTCGGCGGTCAGGTTGGTGCCGATCCCGAAACTGACGTTGATGCGGCCCCGCAGCGCCCGGAATATTTCCAGCGCCTTGGGCAAATTCAACCCGTCGGAGAACACCAGCGTCTTGCTCATCGGCTCGATGCCCAGCTTTTGATAATGGCGGATGCATTTTTCGGCCCACTGCACAGGATCGCCCGAATCGTGGCGCAGGCCGTCGAAGAGCTTGGCGAAGAACAGGTCGAAATCACCGAGGAAGGCATCGGTGGTGATGCAGTCTGTCAGCGCAATACCCAGCAGGCCTCGGTATTCGCGCACCCAGCAATCGAGGGCGGCAATCTGGCTGTCGATCAGGCGCGGGCCGAGTTGCTGGTGGGCCATGATCCATTCGTGGGCCATGGTGCCGAGAGGCTTGAGGTCGAATTTGCGCGCCAGGTGCACGTTACTGGTGCCGACGAACTGGCCGGGGAAATCCTTTTTCAGCACCGAAACGACGTCTTCCTGCACCGCGTAGGAGAAACGCCGGCGCGTGCCGAAGTCAGCGACTTTCAATTCCGCCAGTTCGTCGGCGGTGGCGGTTGCGTTCAGCCAGTCGAATTTTCGATACAGCTGATCGCGAGCCTGACTGAGCAGGGTTTCCGGGTTGCGATGGCGATTGCGGACTTCGCTGACGATGGCCAGGACGGGCACTTCGAAGAGGATCACGTGCAGCCACGGGCCGGACAGGCGGATGCACAGTTCGTCGTTTTCGATGGTGGTCTGGACATAGCGCAAGTTGAAACGGAACAGCCCGAGGAAACGCAGGAAGTCGGGCTTCATGAAATTGATGCGTTCGAGGAAGCCGGTCTCTTCGACACTCAGCGACAGGTCGCAGAGCTGCTCGATCTGATAGCGGATCTCGTTCAGATACGGCCTCAGGTCTTCACCGTTGCGGCAGCGAAACTCCCACTCGACTTCGACGTTGGGGTAGTTGTGCAGCACGGCCTGCATCATGCTCAGCTTATAGAGGTCGGTATCGAGCAGGTTCAGCACGATGCGGTCCGCGAAAGCGCTCTCACTCATTGTGTCGCTCCAGCCAGCAGCGGCCGCCAAGGTGCGGCCCGGGATTCAATTGGGTGTGTCGCATACAACCTTGCGGTAGCGCTGTGGCGGTACGTCCGGTTTGTTATTGACGATGGCCGACATAATGCCAGTCGTCGTGGAAGAGGGGCAGAAATGTTTCAGCGATCGTGGGACTGGCTTTAGCCGGGAAGGCGTCAGTCGTCACACCGCAGATTTGATGGTGAGCAAACGGGCCTCTTCCCGGCTGAAGCCGGTCCCACTAAAAGCCTTGCGTGCATCCAGTGGGGCTGGCGGAAACGCTAACTGTGGGACCGGCTTTAGCCGGGAAGCTGTCACTGCGGTGTTGGCTCATTGAGCTGTTCGAGCATCCATTCCACAAACACGCGAATCTTAGGCACTTCGGCGGCGTGCTCCGGGTATGCCAGGTAATACGCATCCTGGCTGGGGAGGGCGTGTTGCCAGGGGATGATCAGCTTGCCGTCCGCCAGCTCTTCCTCCACCAGAAACCGGGGCAGCAGCGCGACGCCGCAGCCCACTTGCGCTGCGCGAATGCACATATAGATCGTTTCGAAGCGCGGGCCGTGATAGCTGTGCTCGGTCTGGTAACCCTGACTTTCGAACCAGTCATGCCAGGCCTGGGGACGATGCGCGTTTTGCAGCAGGACCAGATCGGTCAGTTGCGTAGGATCGCTGAACGGCTCCTCAGGCACGCTGCCTGGAGCGCAGACCGGGACGAGCTCTTCACTGAACAGCCTCACGCTCTCGGCACCGGGTCGGGCGCCACCGCCGAAATAGAACGACAGGTCGCAGCGGCTCTGAGCCAGGTCATCGCTTTCCTGTTCGTTGACCAGATCCAGATGAATGTGCGGATGACGCAAGCGCCAGCCCTTGAGCCGTGGCACCAGCCAGCGGGCGCCGAAGGTCGAAGGCGTCGATACGCGCAAGACTTCGGTTTCGCCGCCGTAGGAACGCAGGAAGTGCGTCGACATTTCCATCTGCGTGAGCACTTTGCGCACCTCGCCCAGGTACAGCGCTCCGGCTGGCGTCAGTTGCAGGCGCCGACGAACCCTTCGGAACAACAGGTGCTGCACCAACTCTTCCAGCTGGGCGACCTGCTTGCTGACGGCGCTCTGGGTGAGGTTCAGCTCCTCGGCCGCACGGGTGAAACTCAGGTGCCGGGTCACCGCTTCAAAACATTGCAGCGCGGTGACCGACGGGAGATGGCGTTTGCTCAGCATATTCGGCTCGTTCAGCGTCAGCATGAAAAAACGGAATGATATCTCGCTTAATCGTCGTTTGTTGCAGTGTCGCCGGGCAGCTATTACTAGAGGCTGACGAAATAACCAATATTTGGCATTCCGCTTTCGCGCTTACGATCAGTTTCAGGAGAAATCATGCTCAACGACCTGCTTACCCGACTCGGTGTCGATGCCGCGCTTTATAAACAGGGCGACAAGCCTGTTCACACGCCGATCGATGGCAGCCAGGTGGCCTCGGTGAGCTGGGAAAGCGCCGCCGAAGTCGAGCAGCGCATCACCCGCGCCGACCACGCCTTCGAAGCATGGCGCAAAGTGCCCGCGCCCCGTCGTGGTGAGCTGATTCGTCTGTTTGGCGAAGCGCTGCGCAAGCACAAAACCGACCTGGGCGAGCTGGTGTCGTGGGAAGCCGGCAAGATCACTCAGGAAGGTCTTGGCGAAGTGCAGGAAATGATCGACATCTGCGACTTCGCCGTCGGCCTGTCGCGTCAGATGTACGGCCTGACCATCGCCTCCGAGCGCCCGGGTCACCACATGCGTGAAACCTGGCACCCGCTGGGCGTCGTCGGCGTCATCAGCGCCTTCAATTTTCCTGTCGCGGTCTGGTCGTGGAACACCGCATTGGCACTGGTCTGCGGTAACTCGGTGATCTGGAAGCCGTCGGAAAAGACGCCGCTGACGGCGCTGGCTTGCCAGGCACTGTTCGATAAGGTCGCGGCTGAGTTCTCGGACGCTCCGCAGTACCTCACCCAATGCATCGTCGGCGGCCGTGAAGCCGGTGAGGCGTTGGTCGATGACGTTCGCGTCGCGTTGATCAGTGCCACTGGCAGCACGCGCATGGGCCGCGAAGTGGCGCCGAAACTCGCTGCACGTTTCGCCCGCAGCATTCTTGAGCTGGGCGGCAACAACGCGATGATTCTGACCCCAAGTGCCGACCTGGATCTGGCCGTCCGCGCGGTGCTGTTCAGCGCTGTCGGCACGGCTGGCCAACGTTGCACCACCCTGCGCCGTTTGATCGCGCACTCGTCGGTGAAGGCGGAGTTCGTCGAGCGCCTGAAAGCGGCGTACGCCAAAGTGCGCATCGGGCATCCGCTGGAAGGCAATCTGGTGGGTCCGCTGATCGACAAGCAAAGCTACGAAAACATGCAAGAAGCCCTGGAACAGGCGTTGAGCGAAGGCGGCAAGGTGTTCGGCGGCAAGCGCCAGTTGCAAGAGCAATTCCCCAACGGTTACTACGTCTCCCCGGCTATCGTCGAGATGCCGGAGCAGAGCGATGTCGTGCGCAGCGAAACCTTCGCGCCGATTCTGTACGTGGTGGGCTATGAGGAATTCAGCGAGGCGGTGCGCCTGAACAACGATGTGCCCCAAGGTTTGTCGTCCTGCATCTTCACCACCGACGTGCGCGAGGCCGAGCAATTCATCTCGGCGCTGGGCAGCGATTGCGGCATCGCCAACGTCAACATTGGCCCGAGTGGTGCAGAGATTGGCGGCGCGTTTGGTGGCGAGAAAGAAACCGGCGGTGGCCGCGAATCCGGCTCGGACTCGTGGAAAGGTTACATGCGTCGCCAGACCGCCACGGTGAACTACTCCCGCGAACTGCCGCTGGCGCAGGGGATTACCTTCGATTGATGGTTTGTGTAGGAGCGTGGCTTGTCCCGCGATCTGGCGCGCAGCGGCAGTAAGTTCTTGAACCCGGTTTGTCTGAATCAACCGGGGAAACGCATTACGACTGCTGCGCAGCCGATCGCGGGACAAGCCACGCTACTACAGGTTTAAGTCATCCGCGCGCGTATTCATTCCCACGCGAAGCGTGGGAACGATCATTTGAATCATCGTTGTCTCTCTCCGAGGTTTTGCGATGCCGTTACGCGAAGAGTGTCTGTGGGAAACGTTGACGCCGCAAAGGCCCGAAGCGCCCGCGTTGAGCGGGGAAGTGACTGTCGATGTGTGCGTCATCGGCGCAGGTATCACGGGGTTATCGGCAGCCATTCATCTGCTTGAGCAAGGCAAGACGGTCGCTGTCGTCGAAGCCCATCGCACCGGGCAGGGCGGGTCCGGGCGGAACGTAGGACTGGTCAACGCCGGCCTGTGGATTCCGCCTGACGAAATTGAAGCCGGCTTCGGCGAGAAAGTCGGCAGCCAGCTCAACACCATGCTCGGCAATGCGCCGTCGCTGGTCTTCAGCCTCATCGAAAAATACGGCATCGACTGCCAGGCGACGCGCAAAGGCACGCTGCACATGGCGCACAACGCCAAGGGCGAGCTGGACCTGCGCAGCCGGGCAGAACAATGGACGCGACGCGGCGCGCCGGTGGAATTGCTCACCGGCAAAGTCTGTCAGGAAGCGACCGGCACCACAGAAATCACCTCCGCATTACTCGATCACCGCGCTGGCACCATCAACCCGATGGCCTACACCAGCGGGTTGGCGGCGGCCGTCACGCAATTGGGCGGCCAGCGTTTCGATCACTCGCCGGTCAAGCGCCTTGAACGACAAGGCTCGCGCTGGTGCGTGATCACCGAAAACGGGGCGGTGCTTGCCGAGCAAGTCGTCATCGCGTCCAACGCCTACACCGAGGGCGAATGGACGGAGCTGCGACGCAACTTCTTTCCCGGCTATTACTACCAGGTGGCCTCGGCGCCACTGACCGAAGACGCGGCGCAGCAGATTTTGCCGGGTGGGCAGGGCTCCTGGGACACGCGGCAGGTGCTCAGCAGCATTCGCCGCGATGCCGATGGTCGGCTGTTGTTGGGCAGTCTGGGCAATGGCAATCAGAAGCCTGGGTGGTTTCTGAAGGCATGGGCCGATCGTGTGCAGCAGCATTATTTCCCGTACCTCAAAACGCTTGAGTGGGAATGCACGTGGACCGGCTGCATCGCGTTTACGCCCGATCACTTGCTGCGAATGTTCGAGCCTGCACCAGGACTGGTCGCTGTCACCGGTTACAACGGACGCGGGAACACCACAGGAACAGTCGTCGGTAAAGCATTCGCCGATTATCTGTGCAGTGGCAACGCCAGTGTCCTACCCATCCCCTTTGCGCAGATGCAGCCGCTGGCGGCCGTCGGACTGCGCAGTTCTTTGTATGAGGCTGGCTTTTCGCTATACCATGCGGGCCAATGCCTCAGAATCGTTATCTGAGAAGAATTCCCTCTCCAAAACAACGCTTTCTCCTACATCCACTACCCTCAAATGGTGCGGCCCGTAGCGGTGCCGCACCGGCGGTGTGCAGTTAGGTGACGCACGCTGTAACAACAGGGTTGTACAGGTGAGGATGGCGCGGTTGCGCGCCTGTCTCGCCAGGGTTGCTCTTTTAAAGTCGCAAGGTTGCACCTTGCGCGGTTTAGACGGTTGCACGCCCCGTGAAAAAGGGCAGGAATCAGTCGGATAGCAACAAAACGACGAGTTTCTCAAGAATAAAAAACCGATGGCACGCCACTTGCTCGCAGCAGCTCTGTGGTCGCAGTGCTAATTAAAAACCCAAGGAGCACCAACTCATGTCGCAGACGTTCTACAGAAAAGGCTTTCTCGCACTCGCAGTGGCTACTGCCATGGGTGCGGCTTCATTTGCGCAGGCAGCCGACATCAAGATCGGCGTTGCAGGCCCGATGACCGGCGCCAACGCCTCATTCGGCGAGCAATACATGAAGGGCGCTCAAGCAGCTGCCGATGCCATCAACGCTGCGGGCGGCGTCAACGGCGATAAAATCGTCCTGACCGCCTACGACGATGCGTGCGAACCGAAACAGGCCGTTGCCGTTGCCAACAAGGCTGCGTCCGACAAGGTCGCCGGCGTTGTCGGTCACTTCTGCTCCTCCTCGACCATCCCGGCGTCGGAAGTCTATGACGAAGCCGGCATCATCGCGATCACCCCTGGCTCCACCAACCCGACCGTGACCGAACGCGGACTGAGCGCCATGTTCCGCATGTGCGGCCGTGACGATCAGCAAGGCATCGTTGCCGGCGACTACATCGTCGACGTGCTCAAGGGCAAGAAGATCGCCGTCATCAACGACAAAGATACCTACGGCAAAGGCCTAGCAGACGCCACCGCCAAGCAGCTGACCAAGCGCGGCGTGAAGCCAGTGCTGGAAGAAGGTCTGACCCGCGGCGAGAAAGACTTCAGCGCCCTGGTCACCAAGATCCGTTCCGTTGGCGCTGACGTCGTTTACTTCGGCGGCCTGCACCCGGAAGCCGGCCCACTGGTTCGCCAACTGCGTGAGCAAGGCCTGAAAGACGTGAAATTCATGTCCGACGACGGCGTTGTCACCGACGAACTGGTCACCACCGCTGGCGGCGCGCAATACGTCGATGGCGTGTACATGACCTTCGGCGCCGACCCGCGCATGCTGCCAGACAGCAAGGCCGTGGTTGAGCAGTTCCGCAAATCCGGCTACGAGCCAGAAGGCTACACCCTCTACGCCTACGCTTCGGTTCAGGCCCTGGCCGCTGGCTTCAACGGCGCCAAGTCGAACAAAGGCGAAGACGCTGCCAAGTTCCTCAAAGCCCACCCGGTCAAAACCGTTATGGGCGAGAAAGCCTGGGACACCAAGGGCGACCTGAAAGTCTCTGACTACGTGGTTTACCAGTGGGACAAGGACGGCAAATATCACCAGCTCGAAAAGCAGAAGTGAGTTAAGCGCTTAGTCGGATCGGTTGTTTCACGGGGGTGAGCCGGGAAACAACCTGATCCGGTAATCGGCGCTGTCTGACGGCGGCGCCGGATTTCTTCTGTTGCCACTGTGTGCGCCGATCTATTCCTCACGAGGGAGTGGTCGCCGCGCGCCAGGTTGGCCTTTCAAGTTCGTGAGCGTGCGTGATGGACGGTATTTTCCTGCAGCAAATGGTCAACGGCCTGACACTGGGCTCGGTCTATGGCCTGATTGCCATCGGTTACACGATGGTCTACGGCATCATCGGCATGATCAACTTCGCCCACGGCGACGTTTACATGATCTCCGCCTACCTCGCAGCCATCGGCCTCGCCGTGCTGTCGTTCTTCGGCGTTGAGTCATTCCCCTTTCTGATTCTCGGCACGCTGATCTTCACCATTGTGGTGACCGGTGTGTACGGTTTCGTCATCGAGCGAGTGGCGTACAAACCGCTGCGTAACTCGACCCGTCTGGCGCCGCTGATCAGCGCGATCGGCATCTCCCTGATTTTGCAGAACTACGCGCAGATCGCTCAGGGCCCGCGCCAGCAAGGCGTACCGACCCTGCTCGAAGGCGCCATGCGCTTCGATGTCGGCAGCGGTTTCGTACAGATCACCTACACCAAAATCTTCATCCTGATCGCTGCTTTCGTCGGCATGGGCGTACTGACCTACATCATCAAGTACACCAAGCTGGGCCGGATGTGCCGCGCCACGCAGCAGGATCGCAAGATGGCCTCGATTCTGGGCATCAACACCGACCGGGTCATTTCGTACGTGTTCGTCATCGGCGCGGCCATGGCGGCACTGGCCGGCGTGCTGATCACCATGAACTACGGCACCTTCGACTTCTTCGCCGGCTTCGTCATCGGCATCAAGGCGTTTACCGCAGCGGTGCTTGGCGGCATCGGTTCGCTGCCAGGCGCCATGCTCGGCGGGCTGATCCTGGGGGTTGCCGAGTCGCAGTTCTCCGGCCTCATCAACTCCGATTACAAAGACGTGTTCAGTTTCGGCCTGCTGGTAGTGATTCTGATCTTCCGTCCCCAAGGCCTGCTGGGTCGCCCACTCGTGGCGAAGGTATAACCATGTCTGCACCTACTAAACCTATCGATATCAAACAAAGCCTGATTGACGCGGTGATCGCCGGCCTGCTGGCGCTGATCGTATTTGGCCCGATCGTCGGCATCGTGCTGGACGGCTATGGCTTCAACCTGCAACCGGCCCGCGTCGCCGTGCTGGTGGGCGTGGTCGTTGTCGGCCGCTTCTTCATGAGCCTGTTCCTGCAGACACCAAAAGGCGTGGCCATTGCCCAAAGTTTTGAAAGCTCGGGCTCCGGCGTGCACGTGCTGCCGCCGGGTTACAAGACGCGCCTGCGCTTTATCATTCCGTTGATGATCCTGATCGCGGTGATCTTTCCGATCTTCGCTGACAAGTACGTGCTGACCGTGGTCATCCTCGGCCTGATCTACGTGCTGCTGGGCTTGGGCCTTAATATCGTGGTGGGCCTCGCCGGTCTGCTGGATCTGGGTTATGTGGCCTTCTATGCGATTGGCGCGTACGGCCTGGCGCTGGGTTATCAGTATCTGGGCCTGGGGTTTTGGTCGGCGTTGCCGCTGGCAGCCATTGCAGCGGCGCTTGCCGGTTGCATCCTCGGCTTTCCGGTGTTGCGCATGCACGGGGATTACCTGGCGATCGTGACCCTGGGCTTCGGCGAGATCATTCGTCTGGTGCTCAATAACTGGCTGTCGTTCACCGGCGGACCGAACGGCGTGGCAGTGCCGGCGCCGACCTTCTTCGGCCTGGAATTCGGACGTCGCGCCAAAGACGGCGGCATCCCGATCCATGAGTATTTCGGCTTCGAATACAACCCGGACCTGAAATTCATCTTCATCTACACCGTGCTGTTCCTGGTGGTGCTGGCTGTGCTGTACGTCAAGCACCGCCTGACCCGCATGCCGGTCGGCCGCGCGTGGGAAGCCCTGCGTGAAGACGAAATCGCCTGCCGCTCCATGGGCCTGAATCACGTGCTGGTCAAGCTGTCGGCCTTCACCATCGGCGCTTCGACGGCGGGTCTGGCCGGCGTGTTCTTCGCCAGCTATCAAGGCTTCGTCAACCCGACCTCGTTCACCTTCTTCGAGTCGGCGCTGATCCTCGCCATCGTCGTGCTCGGCGGCATGGGCTCGACCGTCGGCGTGGTCATCGCGGCCTTCGTGCTGACCGTCGCACCGGAACTGCTGCGCAGCTTCGCGGAATACCGCGTCTTGCTGTTCGGCATCCTCATGGTGCTGATGATGATCTGGCGTCCCCGTGGCCTGATCCGCATCAGCCGTACCGGCGTGCAGCCACGCAAAGGCGTGCTGGCTAAAGTGGAGGGCGTGTGATGAGCGACGAAATCGTTCTGTCCGTCGAAAACCTGATGATGCATTTCGGCGGCATCAAGGCCCTCAGCGACGTCAGCCTGCAAGTGCGGCGTAACTCGATCTTTGCCCTCATCGGCCCGAACGGCGCCGGCAAGACAACGGTGTTCAACTGCCTGACCGGCTTCTACAAAGCCACGGGCGGGCGCATCGAGCTCAACGCGCGGGGCAAGAAGACCAACGTCATTCAGCTGCTCGGCGAGCAATTTCGCGCCGCCGACTTCGCTTCGCCGAAGCGCTTCGGCAGCCGCCTGTACTACAAAATGTTTGGCGGCACGCACCTGGTAAACCGTGCGGGGCTTGCGCGAACTTTCCAGAACATTCGCCTGTTCAAGGAAATGTCCGTCGTCGAGAACCTGTTGGTCGCACAGCACATGTGGGTCAACCGCAACATGATCGCCGGCATCCTCAACACCAAGGCCTATCGCAAGGCCGAAGACGACGCCATGAGCACTGCGTTCTACTGGCTCGAAGTGGTGGATCTGGTCGACTGCGCCAATCGTCTGGCCGGTGAGCTTTCCTATGGCCAGCAACGCCGTCTGGAGATCGCTCGCGCCATGTGCACGCGTCCGCAGGTCATCTGCCTGGACGAGCCGGCAGCTGGTTTGAACCCACAGGAAACCGAGGCGTTGAGCGGCATGATTCGCCACCTGCGCGACGATCACGACATGACCATCGTGCTGATCGAGCACGACATGGGCATGGTTATGGGCATTTCCGACGACATCGTCGTGCTCGACCACGGCAACGTGATCGCCAGAGGCAAACCCGAGCAGATCCGCAACGATCCGAAAGTGATCGCCGCGTACCTGGGCGCTGATGAAGAGGAGTTGGTATGAGTAAGCCGATCCTCGAACTGAAAGAGATCGACGTGTATTACGGGCCGATTCAGGCCCTGAAAAAAGTCTCGATGCACATTGACGAGGGCGAGACGGTCAGCCTGATCGGCTCCAACGGCGCGGGTAAATCCACGCTGCTGATGTCGATCTTCGGCCAGCCGCGCGCGGCCAGCGGCCAGATCATCTATCAGGGCACCGACATCACCCACAAGTCGTCCCACTACATCGCGTCCAACGGCATTGCTCAGTCGCCGGAAGGCCGCCGTGTGTTCCCTGACATGTCGGTGGAAGAGAACCTGATGATGGGCACCATCCCCATCGGCGACAAACACGCCGGCGAAGACATGCAGCGCATGTTCGAGATGTTCCCGCGGCTCAAGGAACGTCGCAACCAGCGGGCGATGACCATGTCCGGCGGCGAGCAGCAAATGCTCGCCATCGCGCGCGCGTTGATGAGCCGTCCCAAGTTGCTGCTGTTGGACGAACCGAGCCTGGGGCTGGCGCCGATCATCGTTAAACAGATCTTCGCGACGCTGCGTGAGCTGGCGCAGACCGGCATGACCATCTTCCTGGTCGAGCAGAACGCTAACCATGCGCTGAAGCTGTCGGACCGCGCTTACGTCATGGTTAACGGCGAGATTCGCCTGACGGGTACGGGGAAGGAATTGCTCACCAATGAGGAGGTCAGGAACGCCTATCTCGGCGGTCACTGATTCCTTATCGCTGCTGTAAAAACAAGCCCCGGGTGGACAACTTCCGGGGCTTTTTTATGGCAAAGCCGAATTGTGGAAAACAATTTTGGGCAATTGCGAAAACGCGACATATAGCCGCTGCAAATCGCTGTTTTGTCACGCTTTTGACTTGTTCAGTTTTACTGTGGAAGTGACTGTGAATAAGTTGGGAGCAGCTGGCTGGAAGCCTTGTTTTACGTGGCTTACAGCCTGTTGATCAATATTTGACCAGTTGTTTCGGCCGGTATTTCAGTGGGATTTGTCAACGTTGTTGTGGCTGGTTTTTTATACAGTCTTTATATGGTGCCGACCTGTGGATAAGTCTGTGTGCAACCGTTGGAAAGAGCGCCGCAGATAGCGCAATCTGTGGTCTGGGGCGTGTATTCCTGTCCACGCACCCAAGTCCTGAGAAAATTCGACGGCAGATGGCCCATGGCCGGTCAAGTAAAAACATCGTTGGAGTTACCCACACGCCCCGTATGCCGGGACTCTTGGGGTTTTGAGTTGCCCCCAGAAAATGGTTGCCTGACTGTGGATAAGGTGGGTAAAAGTACCTGCAGGCCAGAGCGCGTAAGGCTTTGCCGTGCCTGGTTGATTTTTGTACAGCGGAATGGGTGTATGACGATGTTGGTGATGACGCTTGATCCGGCCCCGTCTGCGCGGGCATTCTCCAGAACCTTCCTACACGCAACGCTGCTTGCGTGACATTTCCGCTTGGCTTGATAAGCCCGCATCGTTAGTCAGGAGAAAGAAATGACCTCTACCGTATTCATTACCGGGGCCACTTCCGGGTTTGGCGAAGCCTGCGCCCGTCGTTTTGCCGAGGCGGGCTGGTCGCTGGTGCTGACCGGTCGCCGTGAAGACCGCTTGCAGGCGCTGAGCGCCGAATTGTCGAAACAGACCAAGGTGCACACGCTGACGCTGGACGTGCGTGATCGGGCGGGTGTGGAGCGCGCTGTGGAAAGCCTGCCGGCTGAATTCGCGAAGATTCGCGGCCTGATCAACAACGCAGGCCTGGCGCTGGGGATTGATCCTGCACCCAAGTGCGATCTGGATGACTGGGACACCATGATCGACACCAACATTAAAGGGCTGGTGTACACCACGCGCACGCTGCTTTCGCGTCTAATCGCCTACGGTCGCGGGGCCAGCATCGTCAACCTTGGTTCGGTGGCGGGGAATTATCCGTACCCGGGCGGTAACGTGTATGGCGGCACCAAAGCGTTCGTCGGACAGTTCTCGCTGAACCTGCGCAATGACCTGATCGGCACCGGCGTACGGGTGACCAACCTTGAGCCGGGGCTGTGTGAGAGCGAGTTCTCGCTGGTGCGTTTCGGTGGCGATCAGGCCAAGTACGACGCCACCTACGCGGGCGCCGAGCCGATCCAGCCACAGGACATCGCCGACACCATCTTCTGGATCATGAACACGCCGGCCCACGTCAACGTCAACAGCCTGGAACTGATGCCCGTGAGCCAGACCTGGGCCGGGTTCGCGATTGATCGCAGTCGTGGTGAGAAGTAAGTCAGTTTTACTGATGTGATCGTTCCCACGCCCTGCGTGGGAATGCGCTAACTGACGCTCTGCGTCGCCGGTTGCGGGACGCGGAGCGTCCTGGGCTGCATCCCCACGCAGAGCGTGGGAACGATCGTTAGCCGGCTCCAGGGGCGAGCATTAAAACGGTTGGCGTCACAAGGCCGGGGTGCCTCAGGCGTTGAAGTACTCGGCCAGCCCGATGTAGCAGGTCGCCAAGTGATAGGGCGTAGTGGAAGGCATGTCGCTGCGGCTGATCTGCCCCTGGCTGTCGAGGCACTCGTTCCAGCCGGCGGGGTGCAGGAACTGCGCTTGCAGCGCTTTCAACTGGCGCGCCAGCAGGCGCTCGCTATCAGGTCGTAACGTCAACGCGCGCAGGTATTCAGCCTGGGCCCAGATGCGCTGCGTGCCGTCTTTCACCGAACCGTTCACTTCCAGCATCGCCGCAACCGCGCCCGTCGTTTGATCGACGCCCTGTGCCTCGGCGTGGGCGAACGCAGTCTCCAGCGAGCGATACAGCGGCGTACCCCGCAGACGCGCAGAAGATGCCAGCAGGTAGAACCATTCGAACTGGTGCCCCGGCTCGGACCAGTTATCCACAGCGTCCAGCGGTTTTTCCAGCATCACCCCATGCTCGACATCGACGAAGCGTCGCTGCATGGCTTCCACCAACGCATCCAGCGCCCCCTGCGTGTCAGCGTCATCGCGCACCGCGAGCGTGCCGAGAAACGCTTCGGCCAGGTGCATCAGCGGGTTCTGCAGCGGGCCGGCGTTCAGCGAAGACCAATCCTCGGCCAGCACGGATTCGAACAGGCCATCGCCGTCGGCAAAGCGCTCGGCGACCACGTTCAGCGCGGCGTTGAGTACCGACTCCACCAACGGCTCACGGACTTGGCCCCAGTAATGCGCGCAGGCAAAGACGATGAAGGCGTGGGTGTAGAGGTCCTTGCGGCGATCCAGCGGCGCGCCCTGTGGATCAATGCTGTAGAACCAGCCGCCATGCTCGGCGTCGTGGAAGTGCTGCTGCAACGAACGAAACAGCGCCGCCGCGCGAGTTGCGGCGTCGGGTACGTCGGGGTGATCGATCAGGCTCGAAAACAGAAACAGCTGACGCGCACAGGCCATGGCCCGGTAGCGCTGCGGCGGCAAAGGCCGATGCTGAGCGTCGACCGCCTCGAACGGCAACGCCATCTCGGCATTCCACCCCGGGCCCTGCCACAACGGCACAACCACGCGCATGAAGTGTCGTTGCACCTCGGCGAATGCGGCGGACAGTTCAGACTTGGCGGTGGGAAGGGAAGCGTCAGGCATTGGATGGCGTCACGGCAGTGGCAAATTGCGCGACATGGTAGCAGGAGGTGAGGCGGGCGGGGCAGCGGGGATCGATTGATCCCCGCCGAGTCCTGTAGGAGCGTGGCTTGTCCCGCGATCTGTCGCGCAGCGGCAGCAAAGCTTACCTACCGGATCAACCAGGATGACCGCGCTGGCCTGCTTTACGACGACTTCGTCGCCGATCGCGGGACAAGCCGCGCTCCTACATTTTCGGATGTCATTCAGCCCGCAAACAACCAGACGCCGGTCGCAGCCGACAGCGCACCAGCAACCCGCACAACCGGTGCCGCCGCCGCTGGCAGGAAGCGCACCACGGCATAACCCGCCGCATGCAGCGCAGCAGTCGCGCCGACAAACCCGAGCGCATAACCCCATGGGCTCGACATCTCCGGCAGTTCCAGACCATGGGCCACGCCGTGGAACAGCGCAAACAGCGCCGTCGCCGCGACGGCCACGAACAGCGGCGGACGCACCGCCAGCGCCACCGCCAGGCCCAACGCAAACACTGACGCCGCAATGCCGCTTTCCAGTGCAGGCAGCGCCAGCCCTTCAAACCCGAGCAAGCCGCCAATCAGCATGGTGCCGACGAACGTGCACGGCAGCGCCCAGCGCGCCGCGCCTTTTTGCTGTGCAGCCCACAGCCCGACAGCAATCATCGCCAGCAGGTGATCGATGCCGCCCAATGGATGGCTGATGCCGGCCACAAGACCGCTTTCGTCGTGGCCGGGGTGGGCGAAGGCCAGCGCCGGGATGAGGAGCAGCGCCAACGCGCCGAATACTTTTTTGCCGTTCATGAATGAATTCCTTGCTTCACTTGGGTGTGAGCCATTTGGGTGGACGAAATCATGCCGCAGTCAGCAGGCCCTGGCGCTCGATGAACGCGACGATCTGCTCCAGGCCGTGACCGGTTTTCTGGTTGCTGAACACGAACGGCTTGTCGCCGCGCATCTTCTTCGTGTCGCGGTCCATCATCTCCAGCGATGCACCCACCAGCGGCGCGAGGTCGATCTTGTTGATCACTAGCAGATCGGATTTGCAGATGCCAGGACCACCCTTGCGCGGCAGCTTGTCGCCTGCCGAAACGTCGATCACGTAAATGGTGAGGTCCGACAGCTCCGGGCTGAAGGTCGCCGACAGGTTGTCGCCACCGGATTCGACGATGATCAGGTCAAGCCCCTCGAAGCGCCGATTAAGCTGGTCGACGGCTTCCAGATTGATCGACGCGTCTTCGCGGATCGCCGTGTGCGGGCAGCCGCCGGTTTCCACGCCGATGATGCGCTCGGGCGCCAGTGCTTCGTTGCGCACCAGAAAGTCAGCGTCTTCACGGGTGTAGATATCGTTGGTGACCACCGCGAGGTTGTAGCGGTCGCGCAGGGCCAGGCACAACGCGAGGGTCAGCGCGGTCTTGCCGGAACCGACCGGACCGCCGATGCCGACGCGCAAAGGTTGGCTGTTCATTCGTTCTCTCCGTTAAGCGTGTTGTGCGGTTCGAGGTGCTGCAGCGATGGCGGCCACCTCATGATCGGAACAGGCGGCTGTACTGCCGCTCATGGTTCATGCTCGCCAGCGCCAGACCGAATGGCGCGCTGCCGATGTATTCAGGGTTCAGTGCGGTGGCGTGTTGCTGAGTCTTCTGCAGCAGCGGCAACAACTCACTGGTCAGGCGCTGGGCGGCTTGCTGGCCCAGTGGCAGGGTTTTCATCAGCACCGCCAATTGGTTTTCCAGCCAGCTCCAGAGCCAGGCGGCGAGTGCGTCGTGAGGACTGATCTGCCACGCGCGCGCAGCCAGTGCCCAACCCAGCGCAAGATGCGGCTCGCCCACACGTTGTAGAACGTCTCGCGCAGGTTGATCCATTTCCGGCAGGCCGTTGAGCAGTTGCTGCAGGGAGTAGCCCATCTGCCTGCTTTCGAGGTGCAGCTCACGTGTTTCGCGGCTGGCGCGGTGTGCTTCGCTCAATTGCAGTAGCGTCGTCCAGTCGTCTTCGGCAGCCGCTGTGCAGTGCGCCAGTAAAAGCGGCGCCTCGAAGCGCGCAAGGTTGAGCAGCAACTGGTCGCCAATCCAGCGGGCAGCGCTGGCCGAGTCGTGAACGATCGATTGCTCGACCGCCATTTCCAGGCCCTGGGAATAGCTGTAGCCGCCGATTGGCAGCTGGGGGCTTGCCAGACGCAGCAGCGCCCAGGCGGCATTCACGTGCGTACGCCGAATTGATGAATGCGCGGCGCGTAGTTGAAATCTTCCTCACCGGCGCGCGAGTGGTGATGGCCGCCGCCGTAGGCACCATGCTCGGGCTGGAAGGGAGCTTCGAGGGATTCTGTGGTGGCGCCAAGTTGATCGAGCATGGCCTTGAGCACGTAGTCGTCCAGCAGTCGCAGCCAACCGTCGCCCACTTGCAGCGCCACATGGCGGTTACCCAAGTGATACGCCGCCCGGGTCAGTTCGAACGTATTGCTGCACGTCACGTGCATCAGTTGCTCGGGGCGCGCGCAAACACGCACGATCCGGCCGTCTTCGGCCTTGAGAAAGTCGCCGTCACGGAGCGGCGGCTGACCGCGTTCCAGGAAAAGCCCGACTTCTTCACCCTCGGCACTGAAACAGCGCAGCCGGCTCTTGCTCCGCGCCTCGAATATCAAATGCAGCTCTGCGGCCCATTCAGCCTGAGGTTCGGTCCGTTGATGAATCACCAGCATCAGAAAGCTTCCAGCAATGTGCGATGCAAGTGCTAGAGCAAGTGGCTTGCCAACAGGCGAGCAGAACAGAAATTGCCTGAATACGGTGCAGAGGGCCGAAATTCCGCACGCATGACGCTCAGTGGTGGGGCGTTGCGAAGGATTGCGCACCTGCGTGGTGCGTTCGAGTGATGACGCCACTAACTGGGACGACGCTGGAATCTTCTGGGGTGGATGCTAGGTCTTCGCGGGCAAGCGCGCTCCTACACGGGATCGCGTTCCAAACGCAGGTTTCCATCGCCTGCGACGACGACTTCAACACTATCGCCGTGATCCATCTTTAATAGCGCAACCCACTGTAGGAGCGCGCTTGCCCGCGAGTAGCCTTCGCAGGCGCTGAATCACTCAGTACTGCCCAACCCCTGCCAGCGCTTGGCGCCGATGAAGATGAAGCGCAGCTGCTGGGTGATTTTCGCGCGGGGGGTCAGGTGTGCGGCCAATGCCGGGGGCGGCGGGTCGATCAGCTCGGGGAGCATGGCAAACACGCTCTTCACCACCAGGTCGGCCATGACCGAAAGGTCGTCGGTGTTCAGGTGCCGGAATTTGGGCATCGACGCCAGGTCGGTCGCAAGGTCGGCGATGATGCCTTCGCGCAGCGCACCGAGCGCCTGACGGACTTTCAGCGAGCCGCCGTATTGCTCCCGCGCCAGAAACAGAAACTGCGAGCGGTTGGCGGCGACGACATCCAGAAAGATGCGGATGGAGGCATCAATGATGCCGCTGTCGATATTGTGGTTGTGACGCACGCGCCGAATGGTTTCACGGAAGGTCTGGCCGACCTCGCTGACCAGCGCCAGGCCCAGGTGGTCCATGTCATCGAAATGCCGATAGAAACCGGTGGGCACGATGCCGGCGGTTTTCGCCACTTCACGCAGGCTCAGGCTGCCGAAACCGCGTCCGCTCTCCATCAGGCCCCGTGCTGCATCGAGCAGGGCATGGCGGGTCTGCTGTTTCTGTTCGGCGCGGGGCAGCATGGGGCGTGTATCTGATGGAGGCATGGGCCGCAACTCTAGCAAATGCATTTGCGTGGCGTCGAACCCGGTTTTGCGTCGGGCAATAAAAAGCCCGGCGATCAAGGCCGGGCTGTTCTCATGTTTTTTGTCGTGCCGATTTTTGGGTGATCTGACCGGCCTCTTCCGGGCTGAAGCCGGTCCTACGGGGTGCGCATGTCTTCCGTAGGACCGGCTTTAGCCGAGAAGGTGTTGAATGCAGCGGGTATCGCTCAGGAAACGCGCTGATACTGCTGAATCAGCCGGTCAGGCCCGTTGTCGGCCACTCGCTGGTATTGATTGATCAATCGATCCGGACCGTCTTGCGCAACGGTCGGCAAACCGGAATGCTGCGTCGCCTTCGCTTCGCCGAGGATCGCTTGTTCGCTGGCAGGCATCGCGAATGCGCTCGAGGCAAGGAGGGAAAGGGTCAGGGCAATCAATTGGCGTTTCATGGAAGGATGCTCGGGTGTAAGGGTGGTGTGAACGTGCTGGCGATTTTACCGCTGGCCTGTGGATAAAGAAGTTTAGCGGGCTGATGGTGACCATCGACAGAAATGATGCGGCTTCGCGCACCTTGCCCGGCGGGCGTTTCAGCGTGTTTAAGGCCAATCCTCAAACCCTTCTGGACGTACGGTATTGGCGGGCTGCGGAACTTTTCTGGCCATGAATACAGATTTCATCAAACCGACGCGGGTTTTCTCAGTCGAACCGTTACGACGTACGACACGCGCCCTGGATGGCGCGTCGGTTTTTGGGGAGACAACGCAATGACGCGAGGCCGTAAAATCTTTGCCTGGACAGCTGCAATCCTGCTGCTGTTGCTGGTGATTCTGATCATTGTGATCGCGACGTTCGACTGGAACCGGCTCAAGCCGACCATCAATGAGAAGGTGTCTGCAGAACTGCATCGCCCCTTTGCCATCAACGGCAATCTGGCGGTGAGCTGGCACCGTGAGCCCGACGAAGGCGGATGGCGCGCCTGGGTGCCATGGCCGCATATGTCGGCGGAAGACATTGCACTGGGCAACCCGGAATGGTCGAAGACGCCGCAGATGGTCACGCTCAAGCGCGTCGACCTGCGCTTGTCTCCCTTGCCCCTGCTGGCGCAGCGCGTGGTCATTCCGCGTATCAACCTGACCGAGCCCAACGCGAAAATCGAGCGTCTGGCCGATGGCCGCGCCAACTGGGTGTTTGATCTGCCCAAGAGCGACCCGAACGCCAAGCCGTCGAGCTGGGTGGTCGACATTGGCTCGATTGGCTTCGATAAAGGCTTCGTGAGCTACAACGACCAGAAGATCAACACGGCCGTCGATGTCGTCATCGAGATGCTGGGCAAGCCCATTCCCTATAGCGACATCGTCGGCAGCAGTGAGGCGAAGAAGGTCCAGGACAAGGGCGCTTCGGCACAGGACTATGCCTTCGGCTTTACCGCCAAAGGCCAGTACCACGGCCAGAAGCTAAACGGCAGCGGCAAAGTCGGTGGACTGCTGGCATTGAAAGACGCCACGCAGCCATTCCCGGTGCAGGCCGACGTTAGCGCGGGCGCCTTGCGTGTCGCCATTGCGGGCACCGTGACCGATCCGCAGAACTTGGGTGAGCTGGACCTGCGCCTGAAACTCTCCGGCGACAGCCTCAGCAATCTTTATCCCTTGACTGGCGTGACCCTCCCGGATTCCCCGCCGTACTCCACCGATGGCCGCCTGATCGCCAAACTGCACGACCCGGCGGGTGCGTCCTTCCAGTACAAGTCCTTCAACGGCAAGATCGGCGACAGCGATATTCATGGCGACCTGGGCTTTGTCGCCAGTGAACCTCGCCCCAAGCTGACCGGCGCGTTGGTGTCCAATCAATTGCTGATGGCGGACCTCAAGCCGCTGATCGGTGCCGACTCCAATGCCGAGCAGAAAACCCGGGGCGGCGAGAGCAAACAGCCGACAGGCAAAGTGCTGCCGGTCGAGGAATTCAAGACCGATCGCTGGGCTGCCATGGACGCCGACGTGGAGTTCACCGGCAAGCGCATCGTGCAGAGCGCCGACCTGCCGTTTACTGACCTGTACACCCACGTAGTGCTCAACGATGGCGTGCTGAGTCTGGAACCGCTGCGATTTGGTGTGGCGGGCGGCAAGCTCGACGCCGACATCAAGCTCAACGGCCACACCCAGCCGCTGGAAGGGCGTGCGAAGCTTTCGGCCCGGGGCTTCAAGCTCAAGCAGTTGTTCCCGACTTTCGAGCCGATGAAAACCAGCTTTGGTGAGCTCAACGGTGATGCCGACCTCAGTGGCCGTGGCAACTCCGTGGCAGCGTTGCTGGGCACGTCCAACGGCGATCTGAAGATGCTGATCAACGACGGCGCTGTCAGCCGAGGCCTGATGGAGATTGCCGGGCTGAACGTCGGTAATTACGTGGTCGGCAAGCTGTTCGGCGACAAGGACGTGAAGATCAACTGTGCGGCCACTGACGTAGGCTTCAAGGACGGCCTGGCGAGCACCAAGGTGTTTTTGTTCGACACCGAAAACGCGATCATTTACGTCGAAGGCACGGCGAACATGAAGACCGAGCAACTGGACATGAAGGTGACGCCGGAATCGAAAGGCTTCCGGGTTTTCTCCTTGCGTTCGCCGCTGTATGTGCGCGGGCCGTTCAGCAAGCCCAATGCCGGCGTCGAGTCGGGCCCGTTGTTGCTGCGTGGCGCAGGCATGGTGCTGTTGGGCGCGGCAGTCGGGCCGGCGGCAGGGTTGCTGGCGCTGGTGGCACCGAGCAGTGGCGACGCGCCTAACCAATGCACCGGTTTGCTGGAGCAGATGCGTTCAGGCAAGGCGCCGAAAACGGTGAAGTGAGTTCGGCGCAATGATTCTGCGCCCTAGTCCGCTCGTGTAGGAGTGAGCTTGCTCGCGAAGAGGCCAGTACAGCCGACATATCTCGGCGCCTGGAGCACCGCTTTCGCGAGCAAGGTGGAGCGCCACCCCGGTCACTCCTACAGTGGCCGCGTACAGCACATAATCCTGCGGGGTCTTCAATCCCGCACCCACAAAAAAGCCAGGGCATGTGCCCTGGCTTCTTGCATTGCGTGCGGCGTATCAGAGGCCGTCGAGCAGGTCGGCCATGTCGTCGGCATGCTCTTCTTCCTGCGCCAGAATCTCTTCGAAGATACGGCGGGTGGTAGGGTCCTGATCACCGATGTACTGAATGATTTCACGGTAGCTGTCGATCGCGATGCGCTCGGCTACCAGGTCTTCAGTGATCATCTCTTTCAGCGTGTTGCCGGCCACGTACTGCGCGTGGGAATTCTTGCTCAGCAGGTCCGGGTTGAATTCCGGCTCGCCGCCCAACTGCACGATGCGCTCGGCCAGCTTGTCAGCGTGTTCAAGTTCTTGATTGGCGTGTTCCAGAAACTCGTCAGCCGCCGCGTGGGATTTGATGCCCTTGGCCATGAAGTAATGGCGCTTGTAACGCAGGGTGCAGACCAGTTCAGTGGCCAGCGACGAGTTCAGCAAACGCAGGACCTCATCACGATCACCGTTGTAGCCTTCAGTGACGGCGCCGTCTTCGACGTTTTTGCGTGCGCGCTCTCGCAGGGTGGCGACGTCGGTCATTGGGTGCAGATTGATCATCAGATTTCTCCAGGGCTGTTCCGGTTTTTTTCCGTCGCGCTCTGTTGCGCCGTGCTTACGCAGGCGCCCGGCAGGATCGGGGTCTTAAGGTGTGAGTGGTGGGCGCTGGCAAAAGTTTGATTTTTGTTCACAGACTTTTTGACGCGGGTCAGATTGTCGCGGGGTAACGTCGCGGGGGTAGAACTACGGCGGGGTCAGGACGGGGTGTGCATGTTTGCGCAGGAATCGCCCGCGATGACGGCAGTGCCGGGCATCTTTGCGATGCCACGGCGCTCGTGATCGCGAGCAGGCTCATCCAGTCAAAGCCCTTTCATACGAAGGGCCTCAGATCACATGGCGCGTTCGTTGGCGTCACGCTGTTCGCAGGTCATGAAGCCCTTGCTGTTGACGCGGCCATTGTTGTCGAAGGTGACGTAGTACGCCTGCTGATGGCCTTCGCGGTTCAGCACGTAGTTGTTGCAGGTACCTGGATGGGCGCGACGCTGCATGGAGGTCGATGGGGTGCCACCAATGGTCAGGACCTGTTCTTTGGTCATGCCTTCCTCAACCTGCTTGACCAGCGGCTCATTGCGATAGGTGGCGTAATCAACCGGGTTCGGCAGGGTGGTCGATGCGCAACCAGCCAATGCGGCCATGGAAATCACTATTGCCAGGGATTGCTTGAACATTCGAATCGCTCCGCGAAAAAGGCCATTGTTGGCCCGTAGCTGTTAGGAGCGTTGAAGAGGCGAAAGAGTTCGATCAAATTGATGGCGATGGGGCATTACCGGGTTCTGTCATGTTTCATGAATGTTTCCCGACTACTTTCACATAGCTGACTTGACCCGATTGCTCTGATCAAAACGCTCACTCAGGAACGTCCCTTCATGCCGCAAGAACAGGCCACGCGTTATCCCATCGTTCTGGTACCGGGGTTGATGGGGTTCGTAAAGCTGGTGGTCTATCCGTATTGGTTCGGTATCGTGCCGGCGCTGCGTCGGGGCGGCGCGCATGTCATCCCGGTGATGGTTTCGGCAGTCAATTCCACCGAGATTCGCGGGGAACAACTGCTGGCCCGCGTGCAGGAAATTCTCCTGGAAACCGGCGCGGCCAAGGTCAACCTGATCGGTCACAGTCAGGGTGCGCTGACCATTCGATATGTCGCGGGTGTTCGCCCTGACCTGGTCGCCTCGGTCACCTCGGTCGCAGGGCCCAATCATGGCTCGGAACTGGCCGATTACTTTGAAGCGCATTACCCGCCCCGCACCGTGAAAGGACGTGTGGTCAACGCTGCCATCCGCCTCACCACGCTCATCACCAGCCTGCTCGACACCGGTTATCGCGGCACGCGTCTGCCCGTGGATGTCGACGCTGCGCACCATTCGCTGACCACGCGCGGAGTGGCGCGCTTCAACCGGCTGTTCCCCCAGGGATTGCCCCAACACTGGGGCGGGCAGGGCGACGAGGAGGTCAACGGCGTGCGCTATTACTCGTGGTCCGGGACGCTGCAAGCGGGGCGCACAGAACGTGGCAAGAACGTCTTCGATACGTCAAATCTCTCCTGCCGAATATTTGCTCGCACGTTCACGAAAGAGCGAGGTCAATCTGATGGCATGGTCGGGAGGTGCAGTTCTCACCTGGGTAAAGTCATCGGTGATGACTACCCGCTCGACCATTTCGACATCGTCAACCAGCACTTCGGGCTGGTGGGCAAGGGAGCCGATCCCGTGGGGTTGTTCCTTGAACATGCCGCGCGTCTCAAAGCCGCCGGTCTTTGACTTATTTGGCCGTAGTTCGTGATCAGTCGACCCGTGAGGTCGCGTAGGAAGAGATGCGATGAGCGATAAAGAGCTTTATGAAATCGAGTACACGCTGGCCGGTGAGCACCATGTCGATCTGATTGAAAACCTCGACGTGCCGATCATCGAGGTCGTGCACGAGCTGGCGCTCAAGCACAACGTGGCCGTTGAAGATGACCCCTTCGATACCGGCGAGGACACCATCGGTCTGCCCCATGTTCTAGGCATTACCGACGTGTCGATTCACGCTGCGCAGGAGCACGACAAAGCCTGATTGCCGGTTTCATCCGAAGGACAGGCTTAATGGATTGCGGCCTTGCGCAGCGGTGTGGTCCAGCGTTCTGCCAGGATCACCCCGCCCAGCGTCAGGGCACCGCCGATGAAGTGATACGACGCCAGCTGCTCGCCCAGTGCGAGCGCAGCGACCAGCGCCGTCAGGATTGGCACCAGGTTGAAGAACAACGTGGTACGGCTTGGTCCCAAGATGGAGATCGCTTTCATCCACAGCAACGGCGCGAGCATCGAGGTCGGGATGCACGCATAGAGCACCAACGGAATGTTGCTCGCGTTCAGGCCGGTTTTCGGTGAAATCGCGAACAACGGAAACAGCGCGATGATCGCCACCAGAATCTGCAGGTACAGCAGCTGCAACGGCGGCATGCGCAACTGCCATTTCTTCAGCAGCGTGCTGTAGGTCGCATACGCCAGTGTCGCGACCAGCATCATGACGTCGCCGATGTTGATGCCATGGGCAATCAGCAAGCTCCAGCTCCCTTGGGACACCACCCATAACACGCCCGCAAACGACACGATTGCGCCGACCAGTGCGCCCGCGGTCAGCCGTGTGCCCAGGCTGGCAATCGACATGCCCAGGGTCATCACTGGCACCAGTGACAGAATGATGCCCATGTTGGTGGCTGTCGTGATATTCGCCGCGTAGTACGCCAGGCTTTGATAAATCGCCATGCCCAGCACGCCCAGCACCACGACCTTGCCGATGATGGGTTTGATCTGCGCCCGGTTACGCAGCACGGGACCGAGCAGAAACGGCGTGAACAGCAAACCCGCTAGCAACCAGCGATAGAAGCCGATTTCGGCCGGGAAAATACGCCCGGCGGCTGCCTTGGTGATGACGTTGTTGCCCGCCCAGATCATGACGGTGAGCAGTGGATAAAGGTATTGCATGACCGGACCGGCGGCTGAGTGAGGCGCCATTATCGGCCTGTCAGTCCGCGCGTCCAGCGTACGCTGCGCATTTGCAGAAATATGCAGCAACATTCTTTGACTACACTGCTCGTAAAGCCATGCAGGTGCGTGGCGCTTCCGGAGAAAAGCGATGACGATGCTGCGTATTCCTCTGCTGGTGATGGGCCTGCTGTTGAGCGCCCAGGGTTTTGCCGCCACCGCTCAACAAAACAAGATGACCACCTGCAACGCCGATGCCTCGGCCAAATCCCTGAAAGGTGACGAGCGCAAGGCGTTCATGAGCACCTGCCTGAAGGCGGCGCCTGCGCCTGCCGCGACCCAGCAGGAGAAGATGAAGACCTGTAACGCAACGGCGAGCACCCAAGCGCTCAAGGGTGATGCCCGCAAGACCTTCATGAGCGATTGTCTTAAAAAGAAATAATTTTCCGAACCAATGGCGGGCGTCGAAATGCGGCGCTAACCCCTGCTTTTTTTGCGATTGCGGCCGATGAACCGGTTTGCAATCGCAGCCTCCTCACGCTTGAGCTCTCAAGGGCTTTCGCGTCGCTGGTTCTCCACTCAGAACGCTGGCAGACTGCCCATCCTTCACGCCGCTCGTTTTGAGGCTGTATGCCAACGTTTACGCCCCGTCAAGTCTATCTGGCCAGTTGCATTCTCGTGTTCGGCGGGTTGCTGCTGGTGCTGCCGCTGAACCTTCTGCCCAGTCTGCTGGCGGGTTTGCTGGTATATGAACTGGTCGACATGCTCACCCCGCAGCTGCAACGGCTGATTGCCGGCGAGCGTGCGCGGTGGCTGGCGGTGGCATTGCTGGGGACCTTGGTGGTGACGGTGTTGGCGTTGCTGTTTGCCGGCGCGATCAGTTTCCTGCTGCACGAGGCGGAAAACCCCGGCGCGTCGCTGGATAAATTCATGATTCTGGTGGACCGCGCCCGCGGTCAGCTGCCGCCTTTCATCGACAACTACCTGCCGGCCAGTGCCACCGAGTTTCAGGTGTCGCTCAGCGCCTGGCTGACCAAGCACCTGGGCGAGCTGCAACTGCTCGGCAAGGGCGCGGCGCACATGTTCGTGACCTTGCTGATTGGCATGGTGCTGGGCGCGATCATCGCCCTGCAGCGCATCCCCGATGTCACCAAGCGCAAGCCACTGGCGGCGGCGCTGTTCGAGCGTTTGCACCTGCTGACTCAGGCCTTTCGCAATATTGTTTTCGCGCAAATCAAGATCTCGCTGCTGAATACGGCGTTCACCTCGATTTTTCTGGCGGTGATCCTGCCGCTGTGTGGCGTGCACTTGCCGCTGACCAAAACCCTGATCGTGCTGACCTTCCTGCTGGGCTTGCTTCCGGTGGTCGGCAACCTGATGTCCAACACGCTGATCTTCATCGTCGGCATGTCGATGTCGATCTGGGTGGCGGTGGCGGCGTTGGGTTATCTGATCGTGATCCACAAAGTCGAGTATTTCCTCAACGCACGGATCGTCGGCGGGCAGATCAGCGCCAAGTCGTGGGAATTGCTGCTGGCGATGCTGATCTTCGAAGCCGCCTTCGGCCTGCCGGGGGTGGTGGCAGGGCCGATTTATTACGCCTACCTGAAGAGCGAACTGCGCCGGGCGGAGTTGGTTTAGCGACTGCTGCTCAACAGGTGTGCCCCCTTTTCACGGCTGCACGCGGTGTTTTTGTGGGACCGGCTTCAGCCGGGAAGGGGCCAGATTGCACACCACCAATTTCGCGGCGTGACACCCGACGCCTTCCCGGCTAAAGCCAGTCCTACACTTGCACGCGGTCAGTAGGACCGGCTTTAGCCGGGAAGAGGCCGGTTTGTGCACCATAAAATTTGCGGCGTGACACCCTGTAGTGGTCAACTAATTCCGGACACCTCGATAGGTGGTTTCGACGCCATCGTCCGTTCGTAAACGGTCGGTGGCAGGTACCCCAGTTTCGAGTGCA